>Ga0209565_1000006_pt1 | contig 897294 bp, 813 predicted proteins | sample Araplaol_mTSA_r2_2_FD_184283 | JGI IMG/M metagenome (GOLD analysis project Ga0209565, IMG submission 184283) | Arabidopsis root microbial communities from North Carolina, USA - plate scrape MF_Col_mTSA_r2 (SPAdes) (version 3) | ecosystem: Host-associated > Plants > Roots > Endosphere | place... | reverse complement strand
ATGCCTGATGACCATAGCAAGTCGGTCCCACCCCTTCCCATCCCGAACAGGACCGTGAAACGACTTTGCGCCGATGATAGTGCTGCAACCAGTGTGAAAGTAGGTTATCGTCAGGCTAGTTATTGAAAAAGCCCACCAGGCGCAGACGCCGGTGGGCTTTTTGCTTTCTGAACCCAGGACATGAACCCGGTGGCTGCCACGATGTGGCAGCCACCCGCTTTTGCGCCGTGGGTTACAAATGTCCTATTTGAGACAAGTGTCATCAAACTGTCTCAATTCCCAGAATTTTTGACTTCGCTTCTCCCCACCCGCTAACGTGTGCCGCACGAGATGGCATAAGCCTCCGCACATCACAACGGGACATAATGGAGAACGCATGAAAATTCGCAAGACTCTGATCGCCACCGCTATCGCTCTGGCTGCAGGCCAGGTTGGCGCCGCCAGCACGATGGCATCCCCGGTTGCTTTTTCCGCGCAGGAGAAGGCTCGCCTGATTTCCACTTTGAACAGCGAACGCGGTAAGCACGGCCTCGACGCCGACTTCGGTTTCGCCATCGCCAGTCAGCACCCCGGTGCGAAAGGGCAGGCAATCAGCCGCCTCAATCACACTTATAAGGGCATTCGCATCTTCGAATCCGAATCGGTGGTGGTGACCGATGCCGACGGCAATATCGTCAGCGAATCGATCGGCGAGCGCCGCAAAGGCCTGGCCGGCAAGCGCATGAACCTGAAGCCTGCAATTAACGAAAAGGGCGCGATCGATGTCGTGATGAAGACCGTGCCGACCGGTAGCGGCCATATCGATCCGCCGTTCGCCGAACTCGTGATCTATCCGGTGGTGACGACCGAGCGCGTCGCCGGCGCCGAGAAGAAGGCGGAGAGCGAACTGAATGCGATGGATGTGCAGGACGTGGTGTCCGGCTACAAGCTGGCCTATTTCGTGAAGACCCGTATGGTGAACGGCAATAACGCCGTCTTCCACAACACCATCGTCGATGCGCAGGATGGCTCCATCATCGAGCAGTGGAATATGGTGCAGAACGTTGTGGGTACTGGCCACAGCCAGTACAACGGCGATGTACCGGTCAACACCACGCTGAATGGCAGCAGCTATTCGATGATCGACGGCACGCGCGGCACTGGCGGCACTTTCGGCGCGATGGCGATCACCAATGCGAATCACACCACCAGCGCCGGTTCGGTGTACACCAACAGCACGAATGTCTGGGGCGACGGCAAGCAGTACATCTCCGGCGGCAGCACCACCAATGCCAACGGCCAGACCGCGGCAGTCAATGCGCTGTGGGGTTTGATGAATACCTACGACATGCTGAAGAACGTGATGGGCTGGCAGTCCCTGGACGGCAATAACACCGCCACCTACATCGCCGCTCACGTCAACACGGCATACGACAACGCCTACTACTCCGACACCTGCCGCTGCATGTACATCGGTGATGGCGGCACCTCCTTCAACAGCCTCGGTTCGATCGATGTGATCGGTCACGAAATGGGGCATGGCGTTACCGCTGCAACGTCCAACCTGACCTACAAAGGCGAGTCGGGTGGTCTGAATGAATCCGCATCGGACATCAACGGCGAAGCAGTGGAAGCCTATGCGCGCAACGGCGGCACCGGCATCGTGCTGCCTGTGCCGAGCGCAAACGACTGGATGATGGGCAAGGAGATTTCGAAGAACGGCCAGCCGCTGCGCTGGATGTGGAAGCCCAGCAAAGACGGTTCAAGCCCGGATGCCTGGAGCACGTCCATCAAACGTCTTGACGTGCACTACAGCTCCGGTCCGAACAACCGCATGTTCTACTTCCTGGCCATGGGGTCGAGCTCCGTCAGCACCAGCGAATACTATTCGAAGTACCTGACGCAGGCACCGAAGGCGATGACCGGCATCGGCATCGACAAGGCTTACCGCATCTGGTTCAAGGCCAATACGACCAAGTTCACTTCGTCCACCAACTATGCGGACGCGCGCAACAAGGTGCTGGCGGCAGCGCAGGAACTGTACGGCGTGAACAGCTCGGAAGCGAAGGCTGTGCAGCGTGCTTACGCTGCGATCAATGTGGGCACCGACATCGCGGAATAAGCGCCGCATCCACGAAAAAAAACCGCTGGTTCGCCAGCGGTTTTTTCATTTGAAGATCAGAACTTGTAGGCAACGCGGACAGAGACCACATTGACGCCGCTGTTCGGCTCTTTTATACCGCCGTTGGAATAGTGCTGATACTTCGCGCCTACTTCCCAATTCTTGTCGAAGGTGTAGCCTACACCCAGGTGATCGCCGAACTCGAATGCGGTGGACAGGCGGTCGCCGTCGTTATTGTAGGTCTTCGACAGCAGGTGAGCGCCGATGCCGATCTCCGCGAAGAAGCCGGTCTTGTCGATGCTCTGGTAGCGAAGCACTGGGGTGAAGCCGATATCGGCGATGCGCTGCTTTGCGCCGGGAATGTCGTTGTACTGGCTGCCTTCCCAGTAGCCCAGTGACGCATCCCAGTAACCGGTGAGGTGGCGGCCATTCGACTCGAACCAGCTCCAGTTGGACGGCCAGTCCTTGGTAACGCCGATATGGCCCATTTTGACTTTCGCGCCGCCGGAGTATTCGGCGTACACACCGTCCACCAGATTGTCGGAAGCGAAGGCTGGTGACAGGGCCAGCGTAGCGGCAACGGCCGCAATCAGTTTTTTCATTAGCTATTCTCTCGTGTTTTTGCTGCTGTATGCGCAGTTGCTACGGCAATGTCCCAAATTGTAGCGAGGTTCAGGAATCGCTGCTGATAACTGCTCAGTTGTTAAAATTAGCGCAATATTGTTTAAAGGGGGATTAAAGTGACCCTTCCTACACGGATTTCTTTTCTTGGCATTGGCCTGATGGGCGAGCCCATGGTACGCCGATTGCTGGCCGCGGGTTTTCCATTACGTGCGTGGAATCGCACGCCCGGCAAGGCGGAGGCGCTGGAAGAGGCGGGCGCGCTGGCCGCGTTGACGCTGGCCGATGCGATGTCCGATGCGCAGGTCGTGATCTCGATGCTGTCTGCCGGTCCGGCAGTTGGGCAGGCGATTGATGCCTGCCTGCCGTCGATGGCGCGCGGTACGCTGTGGATCGATATGAGCTCGACGCGGCAGGACGAGGCGCAGGCCTTTCACGTGAAGCTCGCCGCGCATGGCTGCCGTTTTATCGATGCGCCGGTGTCCGGCGGCGTAGGCGGTGCGCAGCAAGGCACACTGGCCATCATGGTGGGTGGCAGCGCTGCGGATTTCGCAGAGGCGCAGCCGGTGTTTGCAGCGATGGGGCGGGCGACGCTGGTTGGTCCGGCTGGCGCGGGACAGGTGGCTAAACTGTGCAATCAGCTGATCGTCGGCGGGACCATCAATATCGTGGCGGAGGCCTTATTGCTGGCGCAAGCGGCGGGCGCTGATCCAGCGGCAGTGCGCGCGGCGATACGCGGCGGCTTCGCGGAGAGCCGCGTGCTGGAGGTGCATGGACAGCGCATGCTGGAGCGGAATTTCCTGCCGGGCGGTCAGGTGCTGACGCAGCTGAAGGATCAGCACAACGTGCTGGCCGCGGCTGCAGCGGCGGGCATTGCGCTGCCGGTCACCAGCCTGGTGACGCAACGCTATGAGTCGATCAAGGATGTGTATCCGCAGGCCGATCATTCGGCGGCCTTGCTGGCGTTGGAGCAGTTGAATCCAGGCCAGCGCGTTGGCGCTGGGCCGGATAAGTTACCTTAAGCCGCCAGCAGCGGCGGGTCGAATGACCCGCCCTACGTGGCGCGTCGGGCCCGTGCCGTTGGCGTAGGGCGGATCATTGATCCGCCATCTCAGCGTAGTGGCAACGCCGCTTCGGCCAGGTGCACCCAGTAGCTGGCGCCGATTGGCAGCAGCTTGTCGTTGAAGTCGTAGCTGGCGTTGTGCAGCACGCAGGGACCAAGTCCGTGGCCGCCGTCGCGATGGTCGCCTTCGCCGTTGCCGATGAAGAGATAGCAGCCCGGTTTCTCCTGCAGGAAGAAGGCAAAGTCCTCGGCGCCCATGGTGGGTTCGACCTTATCGTCCACCTTGTCCGCGCCCACCATCGCCTTCGCGACGTCCACCGCAAACGCAGTCTCCTTCGCATGGTTCACCAGCGGCGGGTAGTTGCGCTTGAAGACAAAGCCCACTTGCGCATCGAAGGCCGTGCCGATGTTTTCCGCCAATGCCTGCATGCGCTGCTCGATCATGTCCAGCACTTCGGTGGTGAAGGTACGCACGGTGCCGACCAGCTGCGCTTCATCAGGAATCACATTGGTCGCGCTGCCGGAGTGGATCTGAGTGATCGAGATGACCGCTGTATCCAAAGGGCTCTTGTTGCGCGTGATGATGGTCTGCCAGGCCTGGGCGATATTCACCGCGACCATGATCGGGTCAATGCCCTTGTGCGGCTGGGCCGCGTGGGCGCCTTTGCCGCGTACGGTCACGTGGAATTCGTTGGATGAAGCCATCATCGGACCTTCGCACACGCTCAGCGTGCCCGCAGCTGCGCCGGGCCAGTTGTGCATGCCGTAGATTGCGTCCATCGGGCAGCGCTCGAACAGGCCGTCTTCCATCATCTTGCGCGCGCCGGCGCCGCCTTCTTCGGCAGGCTGGAACACGAGATAGACGGTGCCATCGAAGTTGTGGTGCCTGGCCAGGTGATGCGCGGCACCGAGCAGCATGGCGGTGTGGCCGTCATGGCCGCAAGCGTGCATCTTGCCCGCGTGCTGCGACGCGTGTGGGAAGGTGTTGATCTCCTGCATAGGCAGGGCGTCCATATCGGCGCGCAGGCCGATGGCGCGTTCGGATGTGCCGTTCTTGATGATGCCGACCACACCGGTCTGGCCCATGCCGCGAATGACGGGAATGCCCCACTCCGTCAGCTTGGCAGCGACAACATCGGACGTTCTCTTTTCTTCGTAGCAGAGTTCCGGGTGCGCATGCAGATCGCGTCGGATCTGCTGCAACTCGGATTGAAACGCAATAATCGGATCGATCAGGTTCATTCTGGTGCCTCCATGGGGCCATTGTAGCCTCTGGGTGTCAGTTGGCGGAATGGTTTACGATAACGTTTTCTGCACCCGCTTCCCCGGAATTCTGATGACAAGCACACAAGTTGTTCGTGCCACCTGCCCGCACGATTGCCCCGACACCTGCGCACTCCTGGTTACCGTCGAAAACGGCGTGGCTACCGAAGTGAAAGGCGACCCGGACCATCCCACCACAGCCGGCGTGCTGTGCACCAAGGTGGCCCGCTACACCGAGCGCACGTATTCGCCGGACCGCCTGCTGCATCCGATGCGCCGCGTGGGCAAGAAAGGCGAGGGCAAATTCGAGCGCATCAGCTGGGATGAGGCGCTGGACGAAATCGCGGCGCGTCTGAAACCCCTGGCTGAGAATGAGCCGGAGTCCATCGTGCCTTACAGCTATGCGGGCACCATGGGGCTGGTGCAGGGCGAGTCCATGTCTTCCCGTTTCTTCAACAAGGTTGGCGCCTCGCTGCTGGATCGCACGATTTGCGCGACGGCCGGCGCGACGGGCTACAAGTACACCATTGGCGCGTCCATCGGCACGGATCTGGAGCAGTTCCAGAATGCGAAGCTGATTCTGATCTGGGGCGGCAATCCGATCGCATCCAACCTGCACTTCTGGACCCGCGCGCAGGAAGCCAAACGCCACGGCGCGAAGCTGATTGCCATCGATCCCTATCGTTCGCTGACTGCCGAGAAATGCCATCAGCACATCGCTCTGCTGCCCGGCACGGATTCGGCACTGGCTCTTGGTCTGATGCATGTGCTGATTGCCGAAGATTTGCTGGATAACGACTATATCGAGCACTACACCGTCGGCTTTGAACAGCTGAAGGAACGGGCGGCGGAATGGACGCCGGAGCGCACCGCTGCCACCTGCGGCATTACGGTAGAAGAAGTAGTGGAGCTGGCGCGCGAATATGGCCGTACTGCCAAGGCGGGCGAGCCGGTGGCGATCCGCATGAATTATGGCGTGCAGCGCGTGCATGGCGGCGGCATGTCGGTGCGTAATATCGCCTGCCTGCCGGCGCTGGTCGGGGCCTGGCGTCACGCAGCAGGCGGCGTGCAGTTGTCGACCAGCGGCATCTTCCCGAAAAACCTGCCGGCCCTGCAGCGCACGGATTTGCTGAAGAAGCAGCCGCGCACCATCAATATGGTGACCATCGGCGACGACCTGCTGCGTCCTGCCTCGCCGGAATTCGGCCCGCAGATCAAGGCGCTGATCGTCTACAACTCCAATCCCGTGGCGGTGGCGCCGGATTCGCCGAAAGTGGCGGCCGGTTTCGCGCGGGAAGATCTGTTCACCGTGGTGCTGGAACACTTCCAGACCGACACCGCCGACTACGCCGACATCGTGCTGCCTGCGACGACCCAGCTGGAGCACGTGGACATCCACAACGCCTATGGCCACCTCTACATGATGGCCAATAATGCAGCGGTGGCGCCGATGGGCGAGTCCAAGCCGAACACGGAAATCTTCCGCCTGATCGCGGCGCGCATGGGCTTCGACGATCCGTGCTTCAAGGACAGCGATGACCAGCTGGCATCGATCGCTTTCCGCAAGGACGATGCGCGCGCGGTGCACTTTGACTGGGAGTCACTCAAGCAAAAGGGCTGGCAGAAACTGGCGGTACCAGACGCCCCCTTTGCGTATGGCAATTTCCCCACACCATCAGGAAAATGCGAGTTCTACTCGGAAAGCATGAAAAAGGATGGCCTGGACCCGTTGCCGGCCTATATCCCGAACTATGAATCGCATGCATCCAGCCCGGAACTGGCGGCAAAATACCCGCTTCAGATGATATCTCCGCCGGCCCGCAACTTCCTGAACTCGACCTTTGTCAACGTGCAAAGTCTGCGTGCGACGGAGGGCGAGCCGCACCTCGATATCCACCCTGACGATGCGGCAACACGTGGCATCAATCCCGGCGATCCGGTACGCATCTTCAACGATCGTGGCTCCTTCGTGTGCAAGGCGCGCGTGACGCCCAAAGCCCGAAAAGGCCTGGTTGTGGGGCTGTCGATCTGGTGGAAGAAGCTGGCCAGGGATGGCAAGAACGCCAACGAGATCACCAGCCAACGGCTGACTGACATGGGTCGCGCGCCCACGTTTTACGATACACTGGTCCAAGTGGAGAAAGCTGCTTGAGACTGATGTATGCGCACAATTGCACGCCTGAAAATACGCGCCAGATATCTGGTGACGGGGGGCGTGTGTGCCCTGGCGCTGGTGGGTTGTGCGCAGTTCAAGTATTACTTCCAGGCGGCGCAAGGCCAGTATTCGCTCTGGTCTGACGCCCGCTCCATCGACGACTGGCTGGGCGACCCGGCCACTGAGCCCAAGCTCCGGGCGCGCCTGGAAAAGGCCCGTCTGATACGCCATTTTGCAGTCAAGGAACTGCACCTGCCGGACAACGACAGCTACAAGAACTACGCCTCCCTGAAGCGGCAGTATGTGCTGTGGAATGTGGTCGCCACCCCGGAGCTGTCCTTGCGTCCCATTCAGTGGTGCTTCCCCATTGCCGGTTGCGTAAGCTACCGCGGCTATTACGATAAGGCGGATGCCGAATCCTACGCGGACGAGTTGCGCAAGGAACGCAATGACGTTTCGGTGGGCGGCGTGCCGGCCTACTCGACCCTGGGCTGGTTCAGCGATCCGCTGCTGTCCACCTTCATCAACTATTCCGACGCAGAGCTGGCGCGCATGGTGTTCCACGAACTGGCGCACCAGATCGTCTACATCCAGGGCGATTCCAAATTCAACGAAGCCTTCGCTACTGCGGTGGAAGAGGCCGGTGTGCAGCGCTGGCTGGACATCTACGGCAACGACGCCATGCGCGAAGCCTATGCCCGCTACAGCGCGCGGCGCCAGGACTTTCTGGCCCTGCTGGTCAAGCACCGCCAGATGCTGGCGGATAACTACGCCAGCAAATCCACGGTGAAGCACAAGCGCGATGAAAAGGCGCGGATCTTTGCTTCGCTGCAAGACGAGTACAAGGTTCTGAAGGCAAACTGGGGTGGCTACAACGGCTACGACCGCTTCTTCGCAGAACCGCTCAATAATGCGCAATTGGCATCTGTTGCCACCTATAATGACTTGCTGCCCGGCTTCCGTGCGCTGCTTGCAAAAGAGAAAGACTTTCCGCACTTTTATGCTGCGGTGCGCAATATGAGCAATCTGCCGTCGGTCGAACGGAATGACAGACTGCAACAACTGGCGCAATCCGCGGCACATGGCGCCGAAACGACAACTGCCGCTGCGCAAAAGGAACCTAGCGGCTTGAACTGACGCTGCGCTGCAGCAGAAAGGCCGCTAGAGGACCGACACCAAATCCAACAAATCGCTTGCCGAATGGCCTGCACGCACGATAGCATCTACGTTGCAGATATAGAACGGGCGTTCTTTTTTCTGACGAAGACCCGCCTGCCGCCCGGCCCTGTGCAGCCGCGCGACCCAAATACATAACGATAATTACCGAGACAAAGAGGCACAGATGGACAAAATTTGGCTGAAGTCGTACCCCCCAGGTGTTCCGTCAGAGATTGACCCCACTCAGTACCGTTCGCTGGTTCATCTGCTGGAAGAGTCCTTCCAAAAATATGCGGCACGAAATGCTTTCGTCTGCATGGACAAGTTCATCACCTACGCACAGCTGGACGATTACTCGCGCCGCCTCGGCGCCTTCCTGCAAAGCCGCGGCATGAAGAAGGGCGCGCGTGTCGCGATCATGATGCCGAACGTGCTGCAATACCCGATCGCGATTGCCGCCATCCTGCGCGCCGGCTACACGGTCGTGAACGTGAATCCGCTATACACCCCGCGCGAGCTGGAACACCAGCTGAACGACTCCGGCGCGGAAGCCATCATCATCCTGGAAAACTTCGGCCATACCCTGGAGCAGGTGCTCACCCGCACTTCGGTCAAGCACATCATCGTCGCCAGCATGGGCGAGATGCTGGGCGGCCTGAAAGGCATGATCGTCAACTTCGTGGTACGCAGCGTGAAGAAGATGGTGCCCGCTTTTTCCCTGCCGAACGCGATGCGCTTCAAGGATGCGTTGCGCCATGGCGGCGGCATGAAGCTGACGCCGGTCGAGCTGCGCCACGAAGACGTGGCCTTCCTGCAGTACACCGGCGGCACAACCGGCGTCTCCAAAGGCGCTACGCTGACCCACCGCAATATCATCGCCAACCTGCTTCAGACCGAAGCCTGGGGCCAGCCCGGCCTGAAGCGCCCGCCGGTGGTGGAGTCGATGACCATTGTCTGCGCACTGCCGCTGTACCACATCTTCGCGCTGACGGCCTGCGCGATGTGGGGCATCCGCATTGGCGCGCTGAATGTGCTGATCCCGAATCCGCGCGATATCGGTGGCTTCATCAAGGAGCTTGCGAAGTACGAATTCAATATGCTGCCGGCCGTGAACACGCTGTACAACGCGCTGCTGAACCACCCAGACTTCAAGATGCTGGACTTCTCGCATATGAAGATGGCGAATGGCGGCGGCATGGCGGTGCAGCAGTCGGTGTCCGACAAATGGCTGGCAACAACTGGCGGCGCGATTATCGAAGGCTATGGCCTGTCCGAAACCTCGCCGGTGGCGACTTGCAATCCTGCCGACAGCACGGCCTTCTCCGGCACCATTGGCCTGCCGGTGCCATCGACTGATATCGCCATCCTGGACGATGCGGGCCAGCCGGTGCCGCTCGGCCAGCCTGGCGAGATCGCGATCCGCGGTCCGCAGGTAATGGCGGGCTACTGGAACCGTCCGGACGAAACCGCGCGCGTAATGACGCCTGACGGCTTCTTCAAGTCCGGCGATGTGGGCGTGATGGACGAACGCGGCTACGTGAAAATCGTCGACCGCAAGAAGGACATGATCCTGGTCTCCGGCTTCAACGTGTATCCGAATGAAGTGGAAGGCGTGGTGGCCAGCCATCCGGGCGTGCTGGAATGCGCCTGCGTCGGCGTGCCGGACGACTACTCGGGCGAAGCGGTCAAGCTGTTCGTGGTGCGCAAGGACCCGGACTTGTCCGTCGATACCCTGATGGCCTTCTGCAAAGAGAACCTGACCGGCTACAAGAAACCGAAATACATCGAGTTCCGCGAGGAGCTCCCTAAAACGAACGTCGGCAAGATCCTGCGCCGCGCTCTGCGTGACGAGGCTCCGGCCGACAACAAGAAGGCTGCATAAAGCGCGGCCCTAGTCATGAACGAAAGATGAGGCATTGAATGGAAAAAATCTGGTTGAAGTCCTACCCCGAAGGCATGCCGACGGAGATCGACCCGTCGCAGTACCGCTCCATCACGCATTTGATGGAAGAGGCCTTCCAGAAGTACGCCGACCGCAATGCCTACGTCTGCATGGACAAGTTCATGACTTACGCCCAGCTGGACCAGATGTCCCGCCAGTTCGGCGCATGGCTGCAGTCGAAAGGACTGAAGCCGGGCGCCCGCGTGGCGATCATGCTGCCGAACGTGCTGCAGTATCCGGTGGCGATGGCGGGCATTCTGCGTGCAGGCTACACGGTGGTGAACGTCAACCCGCTGTACACGCCGCGTGAACTGCAGCACCAGATCAACGACTCCGGCGCTGAAGCCATTCTGGTGCTGGAAAATTTCGCTACCACCGTGCAGCAGGTGCTGGGTGCGACGCCGCTCAAGCACGTGATCGTGGCCAGCATGGGTGAGCTGCTGGGTGCCGTGAAGGGCACCATCGTCAATTTCGCCGTGCGCAATGTGAAGAAGCTGGTGCCGGCTTATTCGCTGCCGACCGCAGTGACTTTCAAACAGGTGCTGTCCGAAGGCTCGCGCATGACGCTGAAGCCGGCCGAGATCAAGCCTGACGATATCGCCTTCCTGCAGTACACCGGCGGCACCACCGGCGTTTCCAAAGGCGCCGTTCTGCTGCACCGTAACGTTGTGGCGAACGTGCTGCAGAACGAAGCCTGGCTGAATATGAAGAGCGACGGCGACCAGATGGTGTTCGTGGCTGCGCTGCCGCTGTACCACATCTACTCGCTGACCATCAGCGCCTTCATGGGCATGCGTACGGGCGGCCTGAATGTGCTGATTCCGAACCCGCGCGATATTCCGGGCTTCGTGAAGGAGCTGTCCAAGTACCGCGTTGTTGTTTTCCCGGCAGTGAACACTTTATACAACGCTTTGCTGAATAATCCCGACTTCGCAAAACTGGACTTCTCCAGCTACAAGATCGCCAACGGCGGCGGCATGGCCGTGCAGCAGTCGGTAGCGGATCGCTGGCTGAAAGTAACTGGCACGCCGATCATCGAGGGCTACGGCCTGTCGGAAACTTCGCCTGTCGCCACTGCGAACCGCGTCGATATCAAGGAGTTTACGGGTACTATTGGTTTGCCGATCCCCTCGACTGAAGTGACGATTCTGGATGATGATGGTAATGAAGTAGCCCTTGGTACTGCTGGCGAAATCGCGATTCGCGGTCCGCAGGTGATGGCCGGCTACTGGAACCGTCCGGAAGAAACTGCAAAATCGATGACACCTGATGGCTTCTTTAAGACAGGTGACATTGGCATCATGGACGAAAATGGCTACACTCGTATCGTAGACCGCAAGAAGGACATGATCCTGGTTTCCGGCTTCAACGTTTATCCTAACGAGATTGAAGGCGTGGTGGCGGCGCATCCTGGTGTGCTGGAAGTGGCGTGCGTCGGCGTGCCGGACCAGCATTCGGGAGAAGCCGTCAAGCTGTTCGTGGTGCGGAAAGATCCGAACCTGACGGCTGAAGCACTGATGGAGTTCTGCAAGCACGAACTGACCGCTTACAAGAAACCGAAGTACATCGAGTTCCGCGACGAGCTGCCGAAAACGAACGTCGGCAAGATCCTCCGTCGCCAGCTGCGCGACGAAAAGAAGGCTGCCTGATTTAACACAAATCCGGCCTTCGGCGCAGAAGTACAGTTTGATGATTAACCGTACACTAGCCGGAGGCCGAAATGGCATTCGCCAACCCGAACCATCTGCTGCATCTGAGCCCCGAAGGCCGCCGCCGATTGCGCGAGCTTGAGGGCGCTCACGACGACATCGACTCCTCATTCAGTGAATCCATCCGCGTGGTGGAACGCGCCGTGCAGCGCCAGATCAGTCATCAGCACCTGACGCAGGAGCAGTTCGACGCGCTAGTCAGCTTCACTTTCAATACCGGCGCCAGCGGCGCGATGCTGGTGCTGCGCCGGGTGGACGCAGGCGATTTCGATGGCGCTGCCGATGCGATGGAGCGCAGCATCCACGCCCACGTGGACGGCAAAGTGGTGCGCGTGTCCAGTCTGGCCGAACGCCGGCGCGAAGAAAGCGCGCCATTGCGAAGCTGATGGCGCGGCGCGCCCGGTTGGGCGTGCCGCTGCACCTCAGCTAGACAGTGGCAGGACCGGCTACTCCTGACCTGCGAATTGCTTACGATGGTTTCATCGTACACATTGCGTGTGCCCTTCAACAGATCCAATTCCCTGGAAAACAGGGACCCACTTTACTGAGCAATCAATCCGGGCTGTCCGTCGCGGACGGTAAAGGATGCGAGCGTGGCTACGTTGCTGGCCTTGTCGCGTACATCGTCCAGCGCCTGGAACTGGACTGTGCAGCGCTCAGGACGAATGTCGAACAGCATGAAGCCGCGCCGGTCGCTGCGGCCGAACTTCAGCGCCGGGTTCATGGCGACATACTGTGCGGTGCGCTCCTGCGGGCGAGAACTGGACGTGATCGATGTGCCGCAGAATTCGGTCGCCACCAGGCGGTTGCCGTCGCCACGCGGGCGTGTCGCATCGTGCGCCAGTTCCGCGGCATAGAAAGTGTGTACATCGCCGGACAGCACCAGCGGATTGCTTGCACGGCTGGAATCCAGCGCATCCAGCAAACGCGCACGGCCTGCCGCGTAGCCATCCCAGCCATCAGTCCAGAAGCGTCCATCACCGTCGCTATGGATTGGCACTTGCGAAGACTGCGCCATCAGCGTTTGCTGCGCGAGGATATTCCACTGCGCGCGTGAGCTTTGCAGTCCTTCTGCCAGCCATGCTTCCTGCCGCATGCCCAGCATGGTACGGTGCGGATCGGCCAGCGCGGCGCAGGTGCGCCGATACACGGAAGACGAGCCGCCGCGTCCCTGTGGCTGGCAGGCATGCACGGAACGGTACTGGCGCGTATCGAGCACGTGGAAGCGCGCCAGTCTTCCCCAATCGTAGCGCTGGTACATGCGCACTTCGCCCAGGCCGGGCGTAAAGTTCAGGCGCACCGGCTGATGTTCGTAGAAGGCTTGATAGGCTGCGGCGCGGCGCTGCGGGAAATTTGGCGACAGCAGTTCGTCGTGTAGCGGGTCGTAGTCGTTGGAGACTTCGTGATCGTCCCAGGTCACGATCCACGGCGCTGCCTGGTGCGCAGCCTGAAGATCGGGATCGGACTTGTACTGCGCATAGCGGGCGCGGTACTCGGCCAAAGTGAAGCTTTCATCGCGGCGCACGGCGTGCGCGGGATGTTCTAGGCTGTAGCGCCCCCATTCGTAAATGTAATCGCCGAGGAAGGCCACCAGATCCGGCGCAGCCGCTGCAATATGGCGATGGGCGGCGTAGAAGCCGAAATCCCAGTGCTGGCAGGAGGCCGCAGCCAGCTTCAATTGCATCGGCTGCTCGCCTGCGGAGGGCGCGGTGCGCGTGCGCCCGACCGGGCTGACCGCGTCGCCCAGCATGAAGCGGTACCAGTACCAGCGTCCGGCGCGCAGACCACGCACGTCCACATGCACGCTGTGCGCCAGTTCCGGCGCGGCGGTAGCGGTGCCGCGCGCGGCGATGTTGCGGAAGGCTTCGTCCTCCGCCACTTCCCAGCGCACGGCCATGGCAAAGGGCGGGCTGCCCGCCGCGTTCAATGGGTCATGCAGGATGCGGGTCCAGAGGATGACGGAATCGGGCAGTGGCGAGCCGGAAGCGACGCCGAGGGAGAAGGGATAAGCGCCGTTGCCATGGCGCGCAGCCTGGGTAGGGAAGGCGCCGGCTTGCGCCATCGCGGCAAGCGCCGCGAGCCGGGCGCCGCGCAACAGCAGTTGTCGGCGCCCCTGATCCATCAATGTTCGAGCAGGCTTTCGATCGGCGGTACCTGGCGCGGTTTGCGGTCCGGGCCGGTGGCCACATAGGTCAGAATGGCTTCCGTGACCTTCACCGTCACGGCCTGCAGGCGGTTGCGCTCCGCGTAGACTTCCACCTTCACAGTGATCGAAGTGTTGCCGACTTTGACGATGTCCGCGTAGAAGGACAGCAGATCGCCCACAAACACGGGCTGCTTGAACAGGAAGGAATTCACCGCCACCGTTGCTACGCGGCCGTTGGCACGGCGCGTTGCCGGCAGGGAGCCAGCGATGTCGACCTGGGACATGATCCAGCCACCGAATACGTCGCCGTAGACATTGGCGTCGGCAGGGGCGGGCATCACGCGCAGCTCGGGCATTTTGCCGGCGGGGAGGTTGTTATTGACGGGGGCGGAAATCTGTTCTTGTGGAGTGCTCATCGTGAAATCTCGTGTGGGGCTACAATTGATCGAATTGTAAACCACGAAGCACAAAGCCATCGCCATGCGCCGTTATCCGAATTCTCCACCGCCGCCCGACAGTAAAGCCCGCGCTGACCGCGGTGACATTGCAACTCTGAAAACATTACTGCCCTACCTTTGGGTGTACAAATGGCGTGTGCTGGCGGCCTTGCTGGCGCTGGTCGGCGCCAAGCTGGCCAACGTCGGGGTGCCGGTGGTGCTCAAGCACCTTGTGGACCAGATGACGATTTCGCCATCCAATCCGAAAGCCTTGCTGGTGCTGCCGGTGGCCGCGCTGATCGCTTACGGTGCGCTGCGGCTGTCGACCACCCTGTTCACGGAGCTGCGTGAATTCCTGTTCGCGCGCGTCACGCAGCGCGCGGTGCGCACCATCGCGCTGAAAGTATTCCGCCATTTGCATTCGCTGTCCCTGCGCTTCCACCTGAACCGCCAGACGGGCGGCATGACGCGCGATATCGAGCGCGGTACGCGCAGTGTGGGCTCGCTGATTTCCTACACGCTGTTCAATATCCTGCCGACACTGGTGGAGATCACGCTGGTGCTGGGCTACCTCGTCACGCACTACGACATCTGGTTCTCGGTGATCACCTTCTGCGCGCTGGTGACCTACATTACCTTCACCGTGCTGGTGACGAACTGGCGCACGCATTTCCGCCGCACGATGAACGACCTCGATTCGAAGGCCAACAGCAAGGCGATCGACTCGCTGCTGAATTACGAAACGGTGAAGTATTTCGGTAATGAGGAATACGAGGCGAAGCGCTACGACGAAGGTTTGCAGCGCTACGAGTCCGCTGCGGTGAAGTCGCAGACTTCGCTGTCCCTGCTGAATACGGGCCAGTCGCTGATTATCGCGCTGGCGGTCACGCTGATCCTGTGGCGCGCAACCCAGGGCGTCATCGACGGCAAGATGACCCTCGGCGACCTGGTGCTGGTGAATTCCTTCATGATTCAGCTGTATATCCCGCTGAATTTCCTCGGCGTGATCTACCGCGAGATCAAGCAAAGCCTGGCGGATATGGAACGCCTGTTCTCGCTGCTGGACGAAAACCGCGAGGTGGACGATGCGCCAGGTGCGCGCCCATTGCTCACCAGTGGCGGCGCGCAAGTGCATTTCTCGCACGTGGAATTCAATTACGATCCCAAGCGCCAGATCCTGTTCGATGTGGACTTCACCATCCCCGCAGGCACCACGACTGCGGTGGTAGGCCACAGCGGTTCCGGCAAGTCCACACTGTCACGCCTGCTGTACCGCTTCTATGAAGTCAATTCGGGCGCCATCACGATCGACGGCCAGGATCTGCGCCAAGTCACGCAGGACTCGCTGCGCCACGCAATCGGCATCGTGCCGCAGGATACGGTGCTGTTTAATGACACGATCGAATTCAACATCGCCTACGGCCGCCCCGGCGCGACCAAGGACGAAATCATTGCCGCGGCGCGGGCTGCATCGATCCACGACTTTGTTGCCAGCCTGCCGGATGGTTATGGCACCATGGTGGGTGAGCGCGGGCTGAAGCTGTCCGGTGGCGAGAAGCAGCGCGTGGCGATTGCCCGCACGCTGCTGAAGAATCCGGCCATCCTGATCTTTGACGAGGCTACGTCGGCACTGGATTCGAAGGCGGAGCAGGCGATTCAGGCGCAGTTGAAGGAAATCGCGAAGAACCGCACGACGATGGTGATTGCGCACCGCCTGTCCACGATTGCGGACGCGCAGCAGATTCTCGTGCTGGATCATGGACGCATTGTCGAACGCGGCACGCACCAGTCGCTGCTGGCACGTGATGGACTGTATGCCCAGATGTGGGCACGCCAGCAGGCGAGGACGGATGAGGAGCAGGCATCGCCTGCATTGACTAACTAACGGGGGAATTAGATGGCGGTGAAGCGGGTACTCGTAGTAGCACTTGCAGGCATTGGCCTGCTGGCAGTAGCAGCCGGAGTGAATACGGCGCTGAGCGGATCACGTCAGCTGAAGGTGGCACCGGCACCGGCGCTGGCGATCGATGAAAACGCTGCAGCACAAAGACTGGCCGAATCGCTGCGCTTCACCACCATTTCAGACGCCACCGATGCGGACGCCAACGCCGCCGAATTCGACAAGCTGCACGCCCACCTCCAGGCCAGCTTCCCCAAGCTGCATGCCGCCCTGAAGCGCGAGGATGTGGGCAGCCATGCGCTGCTCTACACTTGGCAGGGCAGCGATCCCAAAGCCGCTCCCGTGATGTGGATGGCGCATCAGGACGTGGTGCCGATCGCACCCGGCACGGAGAAGGACTGGACGCAGCAGCCTTTCAGCGGCGTCGTCGCGGACGGCTTTGTCTGGGGCCGCGGCGCCTGGGACGACAAAGGCAATCTGTATGCGCAGATGGAGGCCATCGAGATGCTGGTGGCTAGCGGCTATCAGCCCAAGCGCACCATTTATCTGGCGTTCGGCGCCGACGAGGAAGTGGGCGGCACGCGCGGCGCCGTGGCGATTGCTGCGCTGATGAAATCGCGCGGCGTGAAGCTGGATTATGTGCTGGATGAAGGCCTGCTGGTGCTGCAAGGCGTGGTGCCGGGACTGCAGGTGCCGGCGGCGATGATCGGTGTGGCGGAGAAGGGTTACGCAAGCTACAAGCTGGATCTGTCCACTGCACCGGGACATTCGTCCATGCCGCCGCAGCAGACGGCCATCGGCATGATGAGCAAGGCGCTGGCGGATCTGGAAGCGAACCAGATGCCGGTTCACATGAAGGGGTTACCGCAGACCAGCTTCGAGATCCTGGCGCCGGAGATGAGCGGTTTCAATCGCGTGGCACTGTCGAACTTCTGGCTGTTCTCTCCGGTGCTGGAACGCGTGATGGTGAAGACGCCGAGCGTCAATGCCCTGATGCGCACGACCACGGCGCTGACCATGGTGAATGCAGGCGTGAAGGATAACGTGTTGCCGGGCAGTGCCAGCGCCACCGTGAATTTCCGTTTGCTGCCGGGAGATACGCTGACGGACGTGAAGGACCACATGCGCAAGGTGATCGGTAATGATGCGATCCGCATCAGCGATGCCACGACTTATAACGCAGAGGCTTCGCATGTGGCCAGTGTGGATGGTGCTGCGTATGGGATTGTGAACCGCACCGTGCGCGAGGTGTTTCCTGATGCGGTGGTGGCGCCGGGCTTGATGGTCGCTGCGACCGACTCGCGCCACTTCGAAGCAGTAAGCGACAACATCCTGAAATTCGGCCCGGTGCGCGCGACCTCCGAAGACCTGCCGCGCTTCCACGGCACCAATGAGCGCATGTCCGTCAAAAACTATGGCGACATGATCCGCTTCTACCACCAGCTGGCGCGCAACAGCAACAGCTAATGTCGCCACACGGTCGCGACCAGCCCCACCACAGCCGCGACCAGCCCAGCTACGCAGACCAGAATTGTCACGAGCAAAGTCATCATCCAGTGAAATTGCTCATCCTGTTTGCGTTCAGCCGCGTCGATTCGTGCATTCAATTTATCGACTGCGGACTGCACGGCCGTCTGGATAGCCATTTGCACTTCCAGCCGAAGTGCGCGGAATTCAATGGTCAAGTCGCTCACTTTTTGCTCCAGCTGAGTAAGCCGATCTCCCTGGCTCGGCGGATCATCTTGTGGTGGCGTGTCGTCCATGGCGAGCTCCTGATGTAGAGCTACATTGTCGGCCGGGCGGCATTAATGGGATTTGACCTGGCGCAGGTGCGGGAGTTCCAAATAAAAAGCCCCCGGCTGGCGGGGGCTTGGTGTTGCGGCGCGGGGCGCTTATACGACGCGGCGGGCGGCAGGTTCGGCTGCGTCCGGGTTGGCGAGTTCGCCTTCCCACTTGGCCACCACGGCGGTGGCGATGGAGTTGCCGATGACGTTGGTGGCGGAGCGGGCCATGTCCAGGAAGTGGTCGATACCCAGCAGCAGCACCAGGCCTGCTTCGGGAATATTGAACTGGCCCAGGGTGGCGGCGATCACCACCAGGGATGCGCGCGGCACGCCGGCCATGCCCTTGGAGGTCAGCATCAGCACCAGCATCATGGTCATCTGCGTGCCCAGCGACATTTCAATGCCGTAGGCCTGTGCGATGAACAGCGTGGCGAAGGTGCAGTACATCATCGAGCCGTCCAGATTGAAGGAATAGCCGATCGGCAGCACGAAGGAAGCGATGCGGTTGCGCACACCAAAGCGCTCCAGGCCTTCCAGGGTCTTCGGGTAAGCCGCTTCGCTGGAAGCGGTGGAGAAGGCCAGCAGGGTTGGCTCTTTGACTTCCGACAGCAGCTTGAACACGCGGCGTCCCAGGAAGATGAAGCCAGCGGCCACCAGCACGCCCCACAGCAGCACAATGCTGGTGTAGAACTCGGCCATGAATTTGCCGTAGGTAGCCAGTACGCCCAGGCCGCTCTTGGCAATGGTGCCGGCGACGGCGGCAAATACGGCGATCGGCGCGAATTTCATCACATAGCCGGTGACCTTGAGCATGATGTGCGCCATACCGTCCAGCGCTTCGATCAGCGGTTCGGCCTTTTTGCCGACGGCGGCAGCAGCCAGGCCGAAGAACACGGAGAACACCACAATCTGCAGGATCTCGTTCTTGGCCATGGCGTCGAAGATCGAGATCGGGATCAGGTGATTGACGAATTCTTTCGGCGTCAGGCCACTCTTATTAGTGGCTACAGCCTTGGCCGCGTCGGTCAGCGAGGCGCTGGCGTTGGCGACGGTGGCCGCGGCGTTATGGCTGAACAGCTCATCGCCCGGACGGAACAGGTTCACCATGATCAGGCCCAGCGTCAGCGACAGCACGGACGCCACGATGAACCAGCCCAGCGTCTTGGCGCCGATGCGGCCCACTTCGCTGGTGTCGCCCATGCGGCCGATGCCGACCACCAGGGTCGAGAAGACCAGCGGCGCGATAATCATTTTGATCAGGCGCAGGAAGCCGGTCGAGAGCAGAGACAACTTATCGGCAAATCCCGACGGATCTTCCAGCGAGACGTTGGCCGCGTAACCAGCAATAATACCCAACACAAGGCTGGCCAGAATATAAGTGGTCAGGCGATTTTTCTTTTCCATATGCAACATTCCTGTAGTGGGTTTCCCGGTCGGGGATTGCTCGTTCGGGATGAATTTGCCGTTAGAATGGTGAACTATTGAGCAAGTCCCGCAGTATCCGTGCGCCCGAAGGGGCTGTCAAGCAAGGAAAAGGCCGCAGAATAGGCATGATTGATATAAAAGACGTCAGTAAATGGTACGGGCAATTCCAGGTGCTCACCGATTGCAACACCAGCGTTTCCAAGGGCGATGTGATGGTGATTTGCGGACCGTCCGGTTCCGGTAAATCCACCCTGATCAAGACGGTTAACGGCCTGGAACCCTTCCAGAAGGGCGAAATTGTTGTCGATGGAACATCGGTTGGCGGCAAGGACACTAATTTGTCAGCGCTGCGCGCCCGCATCGGCATGGTGTTCCAGAATTTCGAGCTGTTTCCGCACCTTTCGGTACGCGAAAACCTGACGCTGGCCCAGGTCAAGGTGCTGAAGCGCAGCGAGGATGAAGCGACCGAGCGCGGGCTAAAATACCTGGACCGTGTCGGCCTGCTGGCGCACAAGGACAAGTTCCCCAGCCAGCTGTCCGGCGGCCAGCAGCAGCGTGTAGCGATTGCGCGTGCCCTGTCTATGGACCCGATCGCCATGCTGTTCGACGAGCCGACTTCCGCACTCGACCCGGAAATGATCAATGAGGTGCTGGATGTGATGGTCGGCCTGGCTCAGGAGGGCATGACCATGATGGTGGTGACGCACGAAATGGGCTTCGCCCGCCGTGTCGCCAACCGCGTGGTCTTCATGGACAAGGGCCATATCCTGGAAGACTGCAGCAAGGACGAATTCTTCGGCGCGCCGCGCTCGGATCGTGCCAAGGACTTCCTGAAGCGCATCATCCACTAACGAAAGCACTGCGGCCCCGGAGCTTTCGTTACTACGTAGATGTCTTCCGCCCGCGATCGACTTCGAGTTACCATGCGCCGCATGAAAATGACACTGATCGCAAGCGCCTTGCTGGCGCTGGGCTCCGCTGCGGCGGCTGCCGAACGCATGGCGGCCGACGTCGCACTGACCCAGGCCACGATTATCGACGTTGCATCCGGACGCCTTATCCAGGGCAAGTCCGTCGTGCTGAAGGGCGACACCATCATCGCGGTGGTGGACGACAAGGCCCTGAAGAACTACGCGCCGAAGCACACTTACAAGCTCAAAGGCAAATACCTGATGCCGGGCCTGTGGGACAGCCACGTGCACTTCGGCGGCGGTCCCGCGCTGATCGAAGAAAACAAGCAGCTGCTGCCGCTCTACCTGGCCCACGGCATCACCACCGTGCGCGATTGCGCGGGCGACCTGCCGGATAGCGTGCTGGAATGGCGCGACCAGATCAACAAAGGCGAGCTGGAAGGCCCGACCATCCTGACCTCCGGCCCCAAGCTGGAAGGCTACAAGCCGCTGTGGAAGGGCACGATTGAAGTCGGTACGCCGGAGGAAGTCAGCAAGGCACTCGATTACCTGCAATCGCGCCGCGTGGATTTCGTGAAGATCACGGAAAATACCCTGAAGCCGGAGATCTACCTGGAAGCGCTGCGCCAGGCCAAAGAACGCGGCATGCGCACTTCCGGCCACGTGCCGGTGCAGCTGACGCTGGATCAGATGTTCAATGCCGGCCTGGGCACCGTCGAACACGAATCGTATATGCTGCGCGGCGCCACGCCGCGTGAAGCCGAACTGACCGCGCAAGTCGCAGCAGGCAAGATCACCGGCCGCGAAGCCGTGCGCGCCAGCCTGGAAAGCTATGACGAAGCGGCCGCGCGCGCCACTTTCCGCCGCATGGCTGCCGCCGGCACTGCCATCGTGCCGACCCTGATCGGTTCCGAAGCGACCGCCTACCTGGACCAGAACGACCACGCCCACGACGCTTACCTGCAGTACATCGGCAAGGGCCTGCGCGCCACCTATGACTGGCGCGTGCAGCGTGCCGCCAAGGATGACGCCAGCGCCATCGCCTTCCGTCACGCCCTGTATGAAAAGTCTGCGTCGCTGCTACCGCTGATGCAGCAGGAAGGCGTCAGCATCATCGCCGGTACGGATGCAGGCTTCCTGAATTCCTTCGACTATCCGGGCCAGGGCCTGCACGATGAACTGGGCATCTTCGTCAAATACGGCCTGACGCCGCAGCAGGCGCTGAATGCCGCCGTGCTGGCGGGTCCGCGCTTCCTCGGCAAGCAGCAGCGCTACGGCGCCGTGGAAGCGGGCAAAGCGGCCGACCTGCTGGTGCTGGACGCCGATCCGCTCAAGGACATCGCCGCCACCCGCAAGATCCGCCTGGTGGTCAGCCACGGCAAAGCCTATGACCGCGCCCAGCTGGACGCCATGCTGGCCAAGGTGAAGGCCTGGGTCGCCGAGCATCCGGCACCCGCCAACCCGTAGCGTGAACCAGGTGGCTGCCACGGCGTGGCAGCCACCAGCTCCTTGCCGTGGGTTCTAAGACGGCAAACGGCCCTCCGGAGCAGGTAAAATGTCGGCATTCGCAATTTGAGAGCCGCTCATGTCCGACTTCGACGCCCCACACAGCCTCACCATCACCCGCCCAGACGACTGGCACCTGCACCTGCGCGATGGCGCGACCATGGCCAGCGTGTTGCCGCACACCGCCCGCCAGTTCGGCCGCGCGATCGTGATGCCAAATTTGAAACCTCCGGTCACCACTGTCGCCCAGGCGCAGGCTTACCGCGAGCGTATCCTGGCGGCGCTGCCAGCGGGCATGAAGTTCGAGCCGCTGATGACGCTCTATCTGACCAACAACACCAGCCCGGACGAAATCCGCCGCGCCGCCGAATCCGACTTCGTGCACGCCGTGAAGCTATACCCGGCCGGCGCCACCACCAACTCCGATGCAGGCGTCACCGACCTGGCCAACTGCTACAAGGTGCTGGAAGTGATGCAGGAAGTAGGCATGCCTTTCCTGGTGCACGGCGAAGTCACCGACCAGGACATCGACCTGTTCGACCGCGAAGCCGTCTTCATCGAGCGCATCATGCGCCCGCTGCGCAAGAACTTCCCGGCACTGAACATCGTGTTCGAGCACATCACCACCAAGGACGCGGCGCAGTACGTGGCCGAAGCGGAAGGCCCGATTGCGGCTACCATCACCGCCCACCACCTGCTCTACAACCGCAACGAGATCTTCAAGGGCGGCATTCGTCCGCACTACTACTGCCTGCCTGTGCTGAAGCGCGAAGAGCACCGCCTGGCGCTGGTGACCGCGGCGACCAGCGGCGACGAGCGCTTCTTCCTCGGCACCGATTCCGCACCGCACGCACAGGGTGCGAAGGAAGCGGCGTGCGGCTGCGCGGGCTGCTACACCGCCCTGCATGCGATGGAGCTGTACGCTGAAGCCTTCCAGCGCGCCGGTGCGCTGGACAAGCTGGAAGCTTTCGCTTCCCTGAACGGTCCGGCCTTCTACGGCATGGAGCCGAACGAAGACAAGATCACGCTGAAGCGCGAGCAGTGGACCCTGCCGGAAGCACTGCCTTTCGGCGACCAGCAAGTGATCCCGCTGAACGCAGGCGAAACCATCAACTGGAAAATGGCCTGACGGTGTTTGAGGCGATCGACTGGTCCCGCCCGTGGTTCGACGCGGTGCGGGATGCCGCTTGCCGCACGGACCTTGGCGCGGCCAGCGTGATCGCCTCCTTCTGCGCGCAGGCCGAAGCACTCGATCTGCGCAATCACCAGGGCCTGCCCCTGCGCTTCGTGCCGCAGGCCGATCTGCCTGAAGGCACGGCCTACGAAGAATTCATTGGCGCCACGGGCGGTGTGCCAACGCGCGACAACCTGCACGACTTCTTCAACGGCCTGGTGTGGCTGACCTTCCCCCTCATCAAGCGCGAGCTGAACGCCTTGCAGTCGGCGCAGATTGCGCTTGATGGCGTCGGCAAATCGCGCGGCCCGGCCCGCGATGCGGCCACTATCTTCGATGAAAACGCAGCGCTGCTGATCGTGCGCGATGATGCGGACGGCGCTGCCCTGGTCGATGCGCTGCGCAATCACCGCTGGCGTGAAGCCTTCGTCGACCGCGCCGCACAATTCGACAAGGACGCGCAAGTCTGGCTGTTCGGCCACGCGCTGATGGAAAAGCTGGTCGCGCCGTACAAGGCCATCACAGCCCACACGCGTGTGCTGATGGCGCCGGATGGCTACTTTGCGCTGAGCGACGTCGAGCGCCGCGCCTGGATCGATCAGCTGGTGGCGCAGCAGTTGCGCGCCGAAGGCTTGCACAAAGCCGGCTTCACGCCGCTCCCCGTGCTCGGCATACCGGACTGGTGGCCGCAGCAGGACGATGTATTCTATGACGACACCACGGTCTTCCGCGCGAAACGGAAACCGTCCGCAGCTTAACGCGAAAGGAAAAAGAATGGACAAAGTAATCCGCTGGGGCATTCTCGGCACCGGCAAGATCGCCAAGGCGCTGGCCACGGCATTGAAGGAATTGCCTGACGCAGAACTCGCCGCCGTTGCTTCGCGCAGTGCTGATAGCGCTAACGCCTTTGCCGCTGAATTCGGCGCCAAGCGCGCCCACAGCAGCTATCAGGCGCTGGCCGATGATCCGGACGTGGATGTGATCTACATCGCCACGCCGCACCCTATGCACCACGAGAACGCGCTGATGTGCCTGCGCGGCGGTAAGTCGCTGCTGGTCGAAAAAGCCTTCACCGTGAACCGCCGCGAGGCGGAAGATATCGTGGCGCTGGCGCGCGAGAAGAAGCTGTTCGTGATGGAAGCGATGTGGTCGCGCTTCCAGCCGGCCATTGTGGAAGCCAGGCGCCTGATCGAAGCGGGCGAAATCGGCAAGATTACCAATATCCAGGCCGATCTGGGCTTCATGGCCGACGTGGGGCCGGAGCACCGCCTGTTCAATCCGGAACTGGGCGGCGGCGCCATGCTGGACCTGGGCATTTATCCGCTATCCGTATCGGCCTTCTTCCTGGGCGATGTGGCCGAAGTGAAGGCCATGAGCGTGCTCGGCCCGACCGGCGTGGACGTGCAGACCAACTTCGTGCTGCGTCATAAGAACGGCGGCCTGTCCAGTTGCGCCACCAGCCTCACCGCGCGCACCGGCGCCACCTTGACCGTGTGCGGCAGCAAGGGTTTCCTGCGCCTGCACAGCCGCTTCCACCACAGCGACCGCTTCACCATCGAACTGAATGACGGCAGCAGCCGTGAAATTCATCTGCCGCGCGTCGGCAACGGCTATGCCCACGAAGCAATGGAAGTACAGCGCTGCCTGCGCGCCGGCCTGCTGGAAAGCCCGGTGATGCCGCTGGACGAGTCGCTGTCGCTGATGGGCGTGATGGACGACATCCGCGCCCAGACCGGCGTTCGCTACGCTGCGGACTGATGTTTGTACACCACCCGATTTTGTTAAAAAATTGATATTATCGATTTTCCAACAAATTCGGGAGGTAACATGCAAAAAGCAATTCTCTTGGCCGCTGGGGCTGCGCTTTCACTCGCCAGTATGACGGCGTCCGCCGCTTCGATCAGCTACAAGACCGAAGCGCTGGAAGTGGTGGGCGTACTGCAGGAAATCGCAGGTCCCTCGGCGCGCTGCCCGACCCAGTTCGGCGGCACCATCACCGGCCACGGCATGAGCACCACGCTCGGCCCGCTGGCTTTTGTCGCCAATGACTGCATTACCCCATCCGGCGCTATCTTCACCTTCAACAAGGGCCGCTTCATCATCCTGACTGCGTCCGGTGACCAGGTCTTCGCCAGCTACAGCGGCCAGATGGTGCCAACCGGCGTCGGCACGCAGTACACCTTCACCGGCGGGACCTTCCAGATCACGGGCGGCACCGGCCAATACATCTTCGCCACCGGCGGCGGCGCGCTTGATGGCGGCGAGGACATGGCCACTGGCGCCGGCAACATCAAGCTGACCGGCAAAATCTCGTATTGGACCTGGTAAGGGGGGATCTGCAAGGCGGCGTGCATTCAAGTAAACTGACTTTTTTGCACTAATTAACGCCTTGCCATGACTGACTCCACGCGTGCCCTCGATCTGAAAACCGTCCTGATTTCGACCGGCGTCGTGCTGACGCTGGCGATGGGCGTGCGTCATGGCTTCGGCTTCTGGATGCAGCCGATTTCGCAAGCCAACGGCTGGAGCCGCGAAACCTTCTCGCTGGCGATGGCCATGCAAAACCTGCTGTGGGGCGCTTTCGGTCCCTTCGCGGGCATGGTGGCGGACCGCTACGGCACCATGCGCGTCGTGATTTTCGGAGCGTTGTGCTACATGGCGGGTCTGGTGTGGATGGCGACGGTGACGCAGCCCTTGTTGTTCGTGACCGGCTCCGGTGTGCTGATTGGGCTGGCGTTGGCCTGCACCGGCTTTGGCGCCGTCAGTGGCATCATCGGGCGCGCTGCGCCGCCGGAGAAGCGCTCGTGGGCCTTTGGCGTGTCCGGCGCCGCCAGCTCCTTCGGCCAATTCCTCATGATGCCTGTCGAGCAGGTGCTGATTTCCACGATGGGCTGGCAGAACGCTTTCTTCCTGCTGGCTTCCGCTGTGATCTTCCTGATGCTGCTGGCCTCGCGCAATCTGCGTGAGCCGAAGCACGAAGTGGCCGCGGGTGGACATCATCAAAGCATTGGCGAAGCGTGGCGCGAAGCCGTGCGCAACCGCTCCTTCCTGCTGCTGGTGGCAGGGTATTTTGTGTGCGGCTTCCAGGTCGTGTTCATCGGCGTGCACCTGCCGGCCTACCTGAAGGACAAAGGCATCGCCAACGCGAGCGTTGCGGTGATGGCGCTGGCGCTGATTGGCCTGTTCAATATCTTCGGCTCCTTCACTGCGGGACAACTGGGCGGCAAGCTGCCCAAGCGCTATCTGCTGTCCTTCATTTACTTCGCCCGTTCGGTGGTGATTTCCCTGTTCCTGCTGGCGCCACTGTCGCAATGGTCGGTCTACGTATTTGCCGCGGCCATGGGCTTCCTGTGGCTGTCCACCGTACCGCTGACTAATGGGATTATCGCCAGCGTGTTTGGACTGAAGCATATGTCCATGCTGGCGGGCGTGGTGTTCTTCTCCCACCAGATCGGCAGCTTCCTCGGCGTGTGGCTGGGTGGTTACCTGTTCGACCTGCGCGGCAACTACGACATCGTATGGGGCATCGCCATCGCCCTCGGCGTGATGGCCGGCCTGGCTAATTTGCCGATCAACGAGCGCCCGCTGGTGCGCGAACCTCAGCTCAAGGCGGCATGATGAAAACCACGATCATGAAGGCAGCAGCATGGACGGCCATCGCCGCCGTACTGGCGCTCGCCTTCATGGCTTACCTGCGGCCAGACTTTATGCTCGATCTGGCCAACCGCATCTATCTTTGCTTCTGATTGTTGATTTTTCTTAACAGCAAACCTCCCGATATTGCCTAACATCACTACAGGTTGGCAATCGGGGGATTCAGATGCATCTGCCTCTCTTCAGGCGGGAAGTTATGGAGGCCCAGGCGGGCCAGTGGGCCGGCGCGATTGTTTTGATGCGGCCCATTCCCGTTCAGCTTGCGGCTACGGTATCGGTGCTTCTGATGTTCGCACTGGGCCTTTTCCTTGCCACCGGACACTACACCCGAAAAGTCACTGTGACAGGCCGCATCATGCCTGCCGGCGGTGCGATCAAAGCTGTGGCCCCGCAATTCGGCCGCATTGTCTCTCGAAACGTGCGCGAGGGCGACGCAGTGGCCGAGGGGCAGCCGCTTTACGAAATCTCGTCTGAACGCAGCACGCGGGATGGCGATATCGAGTTACGCGTCCGCGCGTCCCTGGCGCGTCGCCGCCTCTTAACGGAACAAGAGGCGCACGTGCAGTCGCAGCAATTGGAGCTGCGCCGCCTCGAACTCCAGCAGCGGCAGATGCTTCTCAAGTCCGAAGTGGAAGTGATGCGGCGCGACGAAGAGCTCCAGCGAAAACGCGTGAGCCTGGCGGAAGATGCGCTGCGACGATTCGAGACTTTACGTGCACAAGGCTTCGCTTCGGCATTGCAGCTGACCCAGGCGGAGATTGACCTGGCGGACCAGCAATCCAAACTGCAGGCTGCGCAACGAAGCAGACTTGCGACGGTACGCGAACTGGCACAGTCGGTTTCAGAAGAAGCGCAGACCGCGAGCCAGATCGAACTGGCGCGAGTTCAGATGGCGCGCACGCTCGCATCGCTGGAGCAGGAAGCGGCGGAGCAGCAGGGACGAGGTGGCGTCCGCGTGCTTGCGCCGGCGGCGGGCATCGTCACGGCGCTTGCTGCGGAGCTGGGCGAAAGCGTGAACGCCGGTGTTGCGCTGGCAACCATTGTGCCCAAATCCAGTCAATTCGAGGCGCATTTGCAGGTTGCCTCCAACGCCATCGGATTTATCGCAGAAGGCCAACCGGTCCGGCTACGGCTGGCTGCCTTCCCTTATCAGAAATTCGGCTACATGACGGGCAAAGTGCGCAGCGTCGAACAGGGACCGATGACCGAGACGGCGGCCGGCGCGCAGTACAAGGTTGCGGTGAGCCTCGATCGGCAGTCAGTCGCGGCATATGGCAAACAGCAGCCCTTGAAGGCTGGCATGGCGCTGGAGGCGGATATCCGACAGGACAGGCGGCGCTTGTTCGAATGGCTGCTTGAACCTCTGAAAAGTGTGGCCAGCCGGCCGGCTGGGTGACTTAACCTGACAGGAGATATGACCATGCGCGAACTTACCCAGACGGAGCAATGCCTTGTTGAAGGAGGCTGGCTGCACATACGCCGAAACACGGACGATCCAACTTCGCGAGGCGACGGCGCGGCGCCATGGAGGCCGCATAGCCGTCCCGTCGTGCAGACCAATGATCCTGTAGTGGTGCCCAGTATTCCGAATCGCAGCGCACCCGATATGCCACGTATCTGGCGGCATTGGATTCGCACGCAGATTTCAAATTGATCGATGATCCGCAGCTGAAGGAAATAATCATGGACATGCTGGCTCACCTGGAATTTGGCCGCAGGCGTGTTCATCTTCAGCTGCAGACAGAGGCAGCCGAATGCGGGCTTGCCTGTCTGGCGATGATCGCCGGATGGCATGGGCACCGTATTGATATGTCGACGCTGCGGTCGCGTTGCAGCTTGTCTCTCAAAGGTGCAAACCTTGCGCAACTCGTGCAATGTGCGGAAGCGCTACAACTCTCGTCGCGTGCCGTGAGGCTTGAGCTGGAAGAGCTGCGGGAATTGCGGCGTCCGTGCATCCTGCATTGGGACCTGAATCATTTTGTGGTGCTGGTGCGTGTCCGCGGTAGGGCGTGCATCATTCATGATCCCGCCATCGGTGTTCGTCACTTGGCGCTGGTGGAAGTAAGCAGGCATTTCACGGGCGTTGCACTTGAATTGGCGCCGTCAATTCAATTTGAACCCAAAAACGAGTCGCGTCGGCTGTCCGTGCGCGCCTTGATGGGCGAGACTCATGGCCTTTGGCCGGCGCTTGCCACAATTTTCGTCATGGCTGCTGCGCTGGAGTTGTGTGCGCTGGCGGGGCCGATATTCAACCAATGGGTTCTGGACGAGGTCCTGTCATCCGCTGACCGCGGTCTGCTGGGAGTGCTGGCTTGTGGATTCGCGCTGATGCTGACAGTGCAGACCTGCCTTTCACTAGCGCGTGGTTGGACAGTGCTGTATATCGCGACTCACTTGAACCTGCAGTTGGTGGCAAAAGTCTTTGGCCACTTGTTGCATTTGCCGGTGACCTGGTTCGAGAAGAGGCATTTGGGCGATGTGGTCTCGCGATTTTCTTCTACGACTGCGATACAAAACACGCTCACCCATGGATTCATCGAGGCGATGCTGGATGGGATCATGGCCGTGGTGACGCTGGCGGTCATGTTTGCCTACAGCGCAAAGCTTGCGGGCATCGTCCTGTGCAGTGCAGTGATGTATGCCCTGGTGCGCACGGTGTCATATGGTCCGCTGCGCGAAGCAAGGGAAGAAATGCTGGTGCTGGAGGCACGTGAGCGTAGCTGTTTCATTGAAAGCATGCGTGGAATTCAGGCCATCAAGCTGTTCGCTCGTGAACTGGATCGCCGCAGCCGGTGGCTCAACTGCATGGTTGATGCAATCAACCGCGGTGTGAGGACTGAGAAATTCATGCTGTGGTTCGGAGTCGCCGCTACTGCCATCTTTGGTGTGGAGCGGTTGCTGGTATTCTGGCTAGGCGCCGCTGCCGTTATGGACGGTGCATTCACGATCGGCATGCTGTTCTCTTTTATATCATTTGGCAGCCAGTTCAGCGGCAGAGCGGGAGCGCTGGTTAACAGGTATTTCGAATTCAGGATGCTGTCGCTGCACGCGGAGCGGCTGGCTGACATTGTGCTCGAACCGGCAGAAAGCAGTGCAGAACCGCGCGAGTTCCCGCAGGACCTGTCGTCCACCATTGAACTAATCGACGCAGGATTCAGATATTCCGACAGTGAGCCCTGGATTTTCCGGCACCTGAATTTGAAAGTTGAACAGGGAGAGTCGGTCGTCATCACAGGGCCTTCGGGATGCGGCAAGACCACGTTGATGAAACTGATCCTCGGCCTACTTCCTATGACTGAAGGGGAGATCAGGATAGGCGGTGTTCCGGTCGTGCGGCTAGGCCTGCAATGCTACCGGCGGGTAGTCGCGGCGGTAATGCAGGAAGATGCACTGCTTGCGGGTTCGCTCGCTGAGAACATCAGCTTTTTCGATTCGCATGCCGATCAGTCTCGTGTTGAGGAATGCGCGCGGCTGGCAGCGATCCACGATGATATTTGCTGCATGCCGATGGGCTATCACACCCTGACAGGCGACATGGGCGGCGCTTTGTCCGGCGGACAGAAGCAGCGTTTGCTGCTGGCGAGAGCGCTGTATAAAGCGCCCAGGATTCTGGTGCTTGACGAGGCCACCAGTCACCTGGACATTGCACGCGAGCGCGAGGTGAATGCAGCGATAGGTTTATTGCCGATCACGCGCATCTGCGTGGCGCACCGTCCGGAGACGATTGCCATGGCTGGCCGGGTGATCGAATTGGGCGCAGAAGTGCTACGCCTGTCGTGAGATCAGGCGTGTTTCCTGGAGCGGCTGGATTTGTGCGAGGAAGCGGACTTGCTGCGTTTGGAGGATGAAGCTGCAGCGTGATGGTGCTCAGATGAAGACTTGGCGCGCTTGTAGCCGGCAGTGCTGGTCTTCGGCGCGGTAAAGGTCATTTCGGGGCCGGTGAACTGTTTGGCGTTCACGGCAGAGGTGAGGGCGCCGTCTTCCAGGTTGGCCAGCAGGTTTTTCGGGTCGATGCGCTGACCGTCCTTGAAGGCTTCCAGGTGCAGGTGCGGACCGGTGGAGTGTCCGGTCGAGCCGGACAGGCCGATCGGTTCGCCGGCGGCTACTTCGTCGCCGACGTTCACGGAGCGCTTGGTCAGGTGCGCGTACAGCGAACGCAGACCATTCAGATGCTCAATTACAACAACCTCGCCGTATTTCTTGTCGCCTTCATAACGATTGGTCGAGGCGACGACCACGCCGCCCTGGGTTGCCATTACTGGCGTGCCCACTGGCGTGGAAAAATCTACACCACCGTGCGCGCGATGGCCGCGCAGGGCGCCGAAGAAGCTGCTCACGCGGATATTCTTCAGCGGCATCACCCACTTGGCGAAAAAGCCGGGCTTTTCCTCCTTGGTCTGCACTGGCGTCGGGGCAAGAGCCGGCACTGGCACGGCTGCGGGAGCCTGAGCCACCACAGGCGCAGCCGCTGGCGTTTCCTGCTCGGCAGCTATGGCCGGGAGGAAACACGCTGCCAATGCGACAGAAGTGATGATTTTGGTAAATTTTTTCATGAGCGGGTGAGTGTCGCACACCGCCCGGCGTCACGCAAGACTGTTCGCATGGTATAACATGGTTATAACGTTTGGAGGCAGTTATGCGCACAACAATTCGCCGAATTGGAAATTCGAAAGGGATGATCATTCCATCAACCCTGCTCGCCGAAGTGGGTTTGGTCGATGAAGCGGAAATTACCGTGGTGGACGGCGCGCTGGTGATTCGGCCGCCAGCCAAACCTGTTCGCAAGGGCTGGGCTGAGGCCAGCAAAGCAATTGCGGAGGCTGAAGATGATGTACTGGTCCTTCCGGAATTCGCCAACGAAGGCGATGAAGGGCTGGTATGGTGAAGCGCGGAGAGATCTGGCTCGTCAATCTTGATCCGACAGTCGGGAGCGAAATTCAGAAATCTCGTCCTTGCGTGGTCGTATCGCCGCCCGAAATGCATGAGTATTTGCGTACCGTGATCGTGGCGCCCATGACGACCGCGAGCCGTCCGGCGCCATTCCGCATCGATGTAACGCACGGCGGCAAGAAGGGGCTGATTTTGCTGGATCAGCTACGTACCGTCGATAAATCGCGCCTCGTCAGCAGATTGGGGGGCGTCTCCAGAACCACACTGGCCGCCACACTACAGGCACTGCAAGAAGCCTTCGCCGAGTAGGCGCGTCAGACCTTCAGGAATTCCTCGCGGCCGCCGAGCCAGCGTTCGAGGTGGGCTTCGACGGTGGCGGTGTTTTCGGGGGTGGGCTCTTGCAGCAGGTGGTGGGCGATGTCGCGGGCCTGGTCGACCAGCCAGCCGTCGGTTTCGAGGTCGGCGAAGCGCAGCATGGCCTGGCCGGACTGGCGGGCGCCGAGGAATTCGCCGGGGCCGCGGATTTCGAGGTCGCGGCGGGCGATTTCGAAACCGTCCGTGGTTTCGCGCATGGTTTGCAGGCGCTGCTTGGCGACGGGGCCGAGCGGGCTTTGATACATCAGCAGGCAAACCGAAGCCGCCGAGCCGCGGCCCACGCGTCCACGCAGCTGGTGCAGCTGCGACAAGCCGAAACGCTCGGCATGTTCGATCACCATCAACGAGGAATTCGGCACGTCCACGCCGACTTCAATGACGGTGGTGGCAACCAGCACGTGCACATCACCGGCGGCGAAGGCGTCCATCACCTCGGCTTTTTCGGCGGGCTTCAGGCGGCCGTGCACCAGGCCGACGCGCAGGTCGGGCAGGGCTTCGCATAGTGTTTCGTAGGTTTCGGTGGCGGTTTGCAGCTGCAGCGCTTCGGATTCTTCGATCAACGGACAGACCCAGTAAGCCTGGCGTCCTTCCAGCGCGGCGGCGTGTACGCGGGCGATCACTTCGTCGCGGCGGTTCTGGTCCACCACGGCGGTGACGATTGGCGTGCGGCCCGGCGGCAGTTCGTCGATCACCGAGACTTCAAGATCGGCGTAGTAGGTCATCGCCAGCGTGCGCGGGATCGGCGTGGCCGACATCATCAGCTGGTGCGGCACCAGACCGCGGCTGCCCTTGTTGCGCAGGGTCAGGCGCTGGCCGACGCCGAAGCGGTGCTGCTCGTCCACGATCACGAGGCCGAGTTTGTGGAAGTTCACCGTGTCCTGAATAATGGCGTGGGTGCCGATCACCAGTTGTGCTTCGCCCGATTCGACCAGCGCTATCGTAGCTTCCTTTTCCTTTTTCTTCAGGCTGCCCGTCAGCCACGCCACCTTGACGCCCAGCGGTTCCAGCCACGCGGCAATCTTGCGGAAGTGCTGGTCGGCCAGGATTTCGGTCGGCGCCATCAGCGCGGCCTGGTAGCCGCTGTCGATCGCTTGCGCAGCGGACAGCGCGGCCACAATCGTCTTACCGCTGCCGACATCGCCCTGCAGTAGTCGCTGCATCGGGAAGTGTTCTTTGATATCGGCGCGGATTTCTTTCAACACGCGCTGCTGCGCCCCGGTCAGCTTGAAGGGCAGGGAGGCTTCAAAGGCTTTCGACAGTTCGCCCACTTTCTTCAGCGCCGTCGCGCCTTTCGCGCGGCGTGCACGCTGGGCGCGTTTCAGGGACAGCTGCTGCGCCAGCAGCTCGTCGAACTTCATGCGCGTCCATGCCGGATGCGAGCGGTCGGCCAGCGCGTGTTCATCGGCGCTTGCGGGCGGATAGTGCAGGGCTTTCACCGCTGGCTCAAACGCGTGAAGACGCATGCGCAGCAGGATTTCATGCGGCACCGTGTCGGTCCAGTCAATGCGCTTCATCGCATCGGCAATCGCGCGGCGCAGTACCAGCTGGGACAAGCCTTCGCCCGATGGATACACGGGTGTGAGGGAAGTCGGCAGCGGCGCGCCTTCGTTCACCACCTTGTACGCCGGGTGCACCATCTCCGCGCCAAAGAAGCCATGCCGCACCTCGCCGCGTGCACGTACGCGCGTGCCCTCGGCCAGTTGCTTGACCTGGCTGCCGTAGAAATTCATGAAGCGCAGCTGGATATCGCCCGTCTCGTCCACGATGTGCACCAGCAGCTGGCGGCGCGGCTTGTAGGCGATTTCGTTTTTCGTGACCACGCCCTCGACCTGCGACACCTGTCCGCCGCGCATGCACGCCTCGCGGATGGTCAGGACCTCCGTCTCATCTTCATAACGCATGGGCAGATGCAGCACCAGGTCCATATCCGAGCGCAGGCCAAGCTTGGCGAGCTTGCTCTCGGCGGTGGCGGCGGGTTTCTTTGCAGCGGCGGGCTTCTTTTGCTTCGTTTCAGGCATTTTTGCGCGATTTTTGGGCAGATGGCGTAAAATAGAGGGTTGCCCAACAGTTTCCGTAGTCCGTAATGTACTCGCTATCAGATTTCGATTTTAACTTGCCGCCAGAGCGTATTGCGCAATTTCCGCTTCCGGACCGCAGCGCGTCCCGCCTTCTGCATGTAGATGGCAAGGATCTGCACGACCGCCAGTTCACCGACATCATCGACCAGCTGCAAGCCGGCGACCTGCTCGTGATGAACAATACGCGCGTGCTGAAGGCGCGCTTCTTTGGTGTGAAGGACAGCGGCGGCAAGGTAGAGGCGCTGGTGGAGCGCGTGCTGGATACGCGCACCGTGCTGGCCCAGCTGCGCGCGTCGAAGTCGCCTGGTCCCGGCGTGAAGATCCGACTGGCCGATGCGTTCGACGTGACCGTCGGCGAGCGCGCGGGCGAGTTCTTTACCCTGCATTTCGATGCCGACGTGTTCGACCTGATCGAGCAATACGGCCGCCTGCCGCTGCCGCCTTATATCGAGCACGCGCCGGGTGAAGTGGACGAAACGCGTTACCAGACCGTCTTCAACAAGGTGCCGGGCGCTGTCGCTGCGCCGACCGCCGGCCTGCACTTCGACGAAGCACTGCTGGCGCGCCTGAAAGAAAAGGGTGTGAAGTTCGCCTATGTCACGCTGCACGTGGGCGCCGGCACCTTCCAGCCTGTGCGCACCGAGAATCTGTCCGAACACAAGATGCACACGGAGTGGTACACGATCGGGCAGGAGACTGTCGATGCCGTGCGCGAAGCCAAAGCGGCGGGCCGCGATGTGATCGCCGTGGGCACGACCTCGCTGCGCGCGCTGGAGTCGGCTTCGCAATCCGGCGAGCTGGTAGCAGGCAGCGCCGATACGGCCCTGTTTATCACGCCGGGCTACAAATTCAAGACGGTCACGCGCCTGATTACCAACTTCCACCTGCCGAAATCGACGCTGCTGATGCTCGTTTCGGCCTTTGCCGGCTTTACCGAGATCCGCCACGCTTACCAGCACGCGATCGCCAATGAATACCGCTTCTTCAGCTACGGCGATGCCATGCTGCTGACCACGCACAACCGCGCCTGAGCGCCGGTGCCAAAGGAATAGATAAATGCTGGAATTTAAACTCATCAAGAAAGACACCACCGGTAAGACGCACGCCCGCCGCGGCACCGTCAAGCTGAATCACGGCGAAGTGCAGACGCCGATCTTCATGCCGGTTGGTACCTATGGCTCGGTGAAGGCGATGTCGCCGCTGGAGCTGAAGGAAATCGGCGCGCAAATCATTCTGGGTAATACCTTCCACCTGTGGCTGCGTCCAGGTAACGACGTGATGTCGAAGTTCGGCGGCCTGCATGGCTTCATGGGCTGGGACAAGCCTATCCTGACCGATTCCGGCGGCTTCCAGGTGTTCTCGCTGGGCGAGATGCGCAAGATCACGGAAGAGGGTGTGCACTTCAACTCACCCATCAATGGTGACAAGTTGTTCCTGTCGCCGGAAATCTCGATGCAGATCCAGCGCGTGCTCAATTCCGACATCGTGATGCAGTTCGACGAATGCACGCCGTACGAAATCAATGGCCGTCCGGCCACGCTGGACGAAGCGGCCAAGTCGATGCGCATGTCCCTGCGCTGGGCCCAGCGTTCGATGGATGAATTCAAGCGCGGCGAGAATCCGAACGCGCTGTTCGGCATCGTGCAGGGCGGCATGTTCGAATCCCTGCGCGACGAATCGCTGGAAGGCCTCGAAAAGATCGACTTCCCGGGCCTGGCGATTGGCGGCCTGTCGGTCGGCGAGCCGAAGGAAGACATGATGCGCGTGCTGGAGCACGTTGGCCCGCGCCTGCCGGAGAACAAGCCGCACTACCTGATGGGGGTCGGCACGCCGGAAGACCTGGTGGCGGGCGTATCGAACGGCGTCGACATGTTCGACTGCGTGATGCCGACCCGGAACGCCCGCAATGGCTGGATCTTCACCCGCTTCGGCGACATCAAGATCAAGAATGCGCGTTATAAGGATGACAAGGGGCCGCTGGACCCCACCTGCTCCTGCTACGCCTGCCGTAACTTCAGCCGCGCCTACCTGCACCACCTGCACCGGGCGCAGGAGATTCTGGGGGCGCGCCTGAACACCATCCACAATCTGCACTATTACCTGGACATCATGCAGCAGATGCGCAATGCCCTGGACGAAGACCGCTTCCCGGACTGGGTAAAACAGTTCCACGCGGACCGCGCGCGTGGTGTTTAAGCAAACTATTGCAAAAAGTGATATAGGCCCCAATCTCGGCCACTTCAGCGGGTGCTAGAATACAGCGCTTATTTTTTCAAACACTAATTGGAGTCACCGTGTTCATTTCCAACGCATATGCTCAAGGCGCTGATGCTGCAACCATGAGCAATTTGTCTACTTTCCTGCCGCTGATCCTGATGTTCGTGGTCATGTACTTCCTCATGATCCGTCCGCAGCAGAAGCGCGCCAAGGAACAGAAGGCCATGATGGACGCACTGGCCAAGGGCGACGAAGTGGTTACCGCCGGCGGCATGCTGGGCAAAGTGGCCAAGGTGACCGACGCCTACGTGACGGTCGAAGTTTCGCAAGGCACCGAAATCGTGGTGCAGAAAGCTTCGATCACCACCCTGCTGCCGAAGGGCACGCTCAAGGGTCTGTAAGAAAACCGGTGCGGGCGGCCACGAGCCGCCCGCTTTGTGTTGACTGAACGCTGAAGAATATGAATCGCTATCCCCTCTGGAAATATATCCTGATCGTCGTCGTGGTGCTGCTGGGCGCACTCTACACGGCGCCAAACTACTTCGGCGAATCGCCCGCCCTGCAGATCACCAGCGGCAAAGCCACCCTCAAGGTGAGCAGCGCTGTGGCGACGCAGGTGGAGGAGGTCCTGAAGAAGGACAACATCAAACAGGACGGCATCACCTTCGATCCGAGCGTCACCCACTCCGTGAAAGTGCGCTTCCCGGATACCGACGCCCAGTTCAAGGCCCGCCTGGCACTGGATAAAGGCCTGAACCCCGATCCGAACGATCCAAGCTATATCGTGACGGTCAACCTGATGCCGAACACCCCGCAATGGATGCAATCGCTGCGCGCGCTGCCGATGTACCTCGGCCTGGACTTGCGCGGCGGCGTGCACTTCCTGATGCAGGTGGACACCAAGGCTGCGCTGACCAAGCGTATTCAGGGCATCCAGGCTGCCGTGCGCAGCGACCTGCGCGACAAGAATGTGCGCCACGCCGGCATCGACCGCGTGGGCAATTCCGTGGTGATCAAGTTCCGCGACGATGCGACCCGCAAGGCCGCCGAAGCCGTGCTGACCGACCGCCAGCCTGACGTCGCCTTCGCTGAAGGCGCAGACGGCGCCGACCTGACCCTGACCGTCACCCTGAAGCCGGCCGCCCTGAAAGCGACTCTGGACAACGGCGTGCAGCAGAACATTGCCACTCTGGGTAAGCGTGTGAATGAACTGGGCGTGTCCGAGCCGGTGATTCAGCAGCAGGGCGCCGACCGCATCGTTGTGCAGCTGCCGGGCGTGCAGGACGTGGCCCGCGCCAAGTCCATCATCGGCCGCACCGCGACCCTGGAAGTGCGCATGGTGGACGACACCATCACCCCAGGCACCGAGCTGACCTCCGCGATTCCGTACAACTCCGAGCTGTTCACCGTCGGCAAGAACGTTCCAGTGGTGCTGACCAAGGACGTGGTGCTGTCCGGCGACTATATCTCCAGCGCCACCGCCACCTTCGACCAGAACCAGCAGCCGGCCGTGAGCCTGGACCTGAACGGCGACGGCGGCCGCAAGATGCGCGAAGCGACCCGCGAGCGCGTCGGCAAGCGCATGGCGATCGTGCTGTTCGAGAAGGGCAAGCCGGAAGTGCTGAGCGTTGCCACCATCCAGTCCGAATTGGGCAGCAAGTTCCAGATCACCGGCATGGGCAGCATCGAGAACTCCACTGAATTGGCGCTGCTGCTGCGCGCCGGTGCGCTGTACGCGCCGATGGAAGCCATCGAAGAACGCACCATCGGCCCGCAGCTGGGCGCCGAGAACATCGCCAAGGGCTTCCACTCCACAATGTATGGCTTCGCGGCGATCGCGATCTTCATGATCATCTACTACATGCTGTTCGGTTTCTTCAGCGTGCTGGCGCTGGGCATCAACCTGCTGCTGCTGGTGGCCCTGCTGTCGATGATGCAGGCCACCCTGACCCTGCCGGGTATCGCCGCAATCGCGCTGGCGCTGGGTATGGCAATTGACGCCAACGTGCTGATTAACGAGCGTATCCGCGAAGAGCTGCGCGCCGGCGCCAATCCGCAGGCGGCCATCTCCGTCGGCTTCGACCACGCATGGCACACCATCCTGGACTCCAACGTCACCACCCTGATCGTGGGCCTGGCGCTGCTGGTGTTCGGTTCCGGTCCGGTGCGCGGCTTCGCCGTGGTGCACTGCCTGGGTATTCTGACCTCGATGTTCTCCGCCGTCTTTGTTTCGCGTGGCGTGGTGAACCTGTGGTACGGCCGCAAGAAGAAGCTGCAATCGCTGTCCATCGGCACCGTTTGGGTGCCTGGCGGCTCCGCAGCGAAGTAATCGAATAAGAGGACGACATGGAATTTTTCCGCATCCGTAAAGACATCCCCTTCATGCGCCACGCGTTGATCTTCAACGTGATTTCGGCGCTGACCTTCGTGGCGGCTGTTTTCTTCCTGGTTCACAAGGGCCTGCACTTCTCCGTCGAATTCAAGGGCGGCACCGTGATGGAAGTGCAGTACCATCAGGCGGCCAACCTGGAGAAGATCCGTCATACGCTGGAAGGCATGGGCTATGAACAGCCTGAAGTCACCAGCATCGATACCGCACGCGACGCCATGCTGCGCCTGCCGATCAAGCCGGGCCTGTCCAGCGACAAGACTTCGCAAACGGTCTTCGCTGAGCTGTGCAAGGTGGAAGGCGGCAGCGTCAAGGCCTTCGACAGCGTGACCGCCAAGGGCGAACACGTGAACAAGACCGGCTGCGCGGACGCCGCCGGTAACGAAGTGATCTCGCTGCAGAAGGCCGAATTCGTCGGCCCGCAGGTCGGTGAGGAATTGGCGCAGAATGGCCTGAATGCTCTGGTGATGGTGGTGATCGGCGTGATGATCTACCTGGCCATCCGCTTCGAATGGAAATTCGCAGTGGCGGCGATTATCGCTAACTTGCACGACGTGGTGATCATCCTGGGCTTCTTCGCCTTCTTCCAGTGGGAATTCTCGCTGACCGTGCTGGCGGCGGTACTGGCGGTGCTGGGCTACTCGGTCAACGAGTCGGTGGTTATCTTCGACCGTATCCGCGAAAACTTCCGCAAGCAGCGCAAGATGAGCGTGCGCGAAGTGATCGACAATGCGATCACCTCCACCATCTCCCGTACCATCATTACCCACGGCTGCACGCAGATGATGGTGCTGTCCATGCTGTTCCTGGGCGGCCCGACCCTGCACTTCTTTGCGATCGCGCTGACCATCGGTATCTGCTTCGGTATTTACTCCTCCGTGTTCGTGGCGGCTGCCGTCGCAATGTGGCTGGGCGTGAAGCGTGAAGACCTGATCAAGCCGGTCAAGGAAAAGAACGACGAAACCGGCGGCGCCGTCGTTTAATCCGACAGCATTGCCCGCAAACGAAAGCGGCCCGCATGGGCCGTTTTTTTTATGTTGACAGGCGCGCGGCTTTGTCTGATGATAGCGCTATCATGATCCGATGGCAGGTGGGGTACACTCTCCCTAGCCTGTTTCTGCTGCGCGGGCGCGTGCTTCGCGCAGCACTTTTTTTGAGAGGTTGATGTGGTCCTGACCTGGCGGGAGAAAATCAGCTACGGCATCGCGGACATGGGCTTCAATTTTTATTGGGCCAATATCGCCACGTTCCTGCTGATCTTCTATACGGACGTTTTCGGTATTTCCGCCGCGGCCGCCGCGTCGATGATGTTCCTCATTAAGATCATCAATGCTTTCACGGACCCGATGATTGGCGCAGCGGCCGACCGCACTGCCAGCCGTTTCGGAAAATTCCGCCCTTATCTGCTGTGGATGGCCGTGCCGCTGGCCGGCGCCGCCGTGCTTACCTACACCACGCCCAATCTCTCCGCCGACGGCAAACTGGTGTGGGCTTATGCAACCTATCTGCTGATGATGGTGTGCTACACCGGCATCAACATTCCCTACAACGCCTTGTCCGGCGTGATGTCTGCCGATCCGCAGGAGCGTTCCACCATCAATGGCCTGCGCTTCATTTTTGCGTTTGGCGGCAGTACCCTGGTGACGGCCGCCACGCCCGCCATGGTGCACTGGCTGGGTGGCGGCAATGAAAAATTGGGCTGGCAGCTGACGATGATCGCCTGGGGCATCGCGGCCTCCATTCTGTTCGTGCTGACCTTCGCCAACACGCGCGAGCGCATCGCGCCGCCTGAGGGCCAGAAGACCAATGTCTGGCAGGACGTGCGTGATCTGGCGGGCAACCGGCCATGGATCGTGCTGTTCTTCCTGGCGCTGATCATCATGGTCACCATTACGCTGCGCACGACAACGGCGGCTTACTACTTCAAGTATTACGTGGGCCGCCCGGATCTGATGGCGGCCTTTGTGCCGGCCTATATGCTGTCCGCCGCTGCCGGCGCCTCACTGACGCCGGTGATGACGCGCTTCGCGGACAAGAAGAAACTGATGATCTTCCTGATGTCCACTACCGCCGTGCTGTCGGCGGTATTCTTCATCGTGCCGAAGGACCAGATCTGGCTGATGTTCGCGCTGCAGATCGGCATGGGCCTGGTGCTGGGGCCGAAGTCGCCGCTGGCTTTCTCGATGTATGCCGACACCGCCGACTACAACCAGTGGCGCACCGGCCGCCGCGCCACCGCCATGACCTTCGCTGCCGCCACCTTCTCGCAAAAACTGGGCACTGCGCTGGCGGTGGCCGTGATCGGTTCCCTGTTCACGGCGCTGGGCTATGTGCCGAATGCCGCGCAGTCCACCGGCTCGCAAGCTGGCATCGTGTGGCTGATGTCCCTCATCCCCGCAGCCTTCGCCTTGCTGGCGGTGGCCGTCATGTTCTTCTATAACCTGGACAGCAAAACGCTGAAACAGATACAGTCCGACCTGGAGTCAAGATAATGCTTCGCCCGATCGACAACGGTGACCGCTACGAACTGCTGTCGCCCACCGCCATGCCGCGCGCCGCAGGCTTCCTGTGGAACCGCAAGATGATGATTCAGATGAACTGCCGCGGCTATGCCGTGGCGCAGTTCATGCAGCCCGAGCCTGCGAAATACGCGCACGCGCCGAACCTGGAGGCGAAGACTTTCATGCAGCCGGAGCAGGGCTACTACGCCCATCATCCGGGCCGCTTCTTCTATATCAAGGACGAAGAGACGGGTGAGTTCTTCTCGGCGCCGTACGAGCCGGTGCGCGCCAAGGTGGACAGCTTCAGCTTCGTCGCTGGCAAGAGCGATATCGCGTGGACCGTCGAACATCTGGGCCTGCGCGTGCAGATGGAACTGGGCCTGCCGGTCGATGACGTGGCCGAACTGTGGTCGCTGCGCGTGACCGATCTTTCCGGGCGTGCGCGCCGCATCAGCGTCTATCCCTACTTCCCGATTGGCTATATGTCGTGGATGAACCAGTCTGGCGAATACCGCGCGGACCTGGGCGGCATCGTTGCCAGCTGCGTGGCGCCGTATCAGAAAGTGGCCGATTACTTCAAACAGAAGGACTTCAAGGACAAGACTTACTTCCTGTGCGAGACGCCACCCGATGCGTGGGAAGTCTGCCAGGAAGCGTTCGAAGGCGAGGGCGGGCTGCATGCTCCGTCCGCGCTGGCGCAGCCGGCGCTGGCGGGCGGCGATGCGCGCTACGAAACGCCTGCGGCCGTGGTGCAATACCGCGTCGCGCTGGCCGCCGGTGCGAGCCGCGACTATCGCTTCCTGTTCGGCCCCGCGCTGGATGACGACGAAATTCGGGCCATGCGCGAGAAGTACCTGTGCGCTGAAGCCTTCGCCGCGGCGAAACATGATTACGCCGAATACGTCGAGGGCGGCTACGGCTGCCTGTCGATCGAAACGCCGGATCTGGAGTTGAACAACTTCGTCAATCACTGGCTGCCGCGACAGGTCTTCTATCACGGCGACGTGAATCGCCTGAGCACCGACCCGCAGACGCGCAACTACCTGCAGGACAATATGGGCATGGCCTTCATCAAGCCCGAAGTCGCACGCGCTGCCTTCGTGCACGCGCTGGGCCAGCAGGAAGTGTCGGGCGCCATGCCGGACGGGATTCTGTTGTACGAAGGCGCCGAGCTGAAATACATCAACCAGGTGCCGCACACCGACCACTGCGTGTGGCTGCCGGTCTGCATGAAGGTCTATCTGGACGAAACCGGCGACTACGCGCTGCTGGAACAAAAAGTAACCGGTACCGACGGCAAAACACTGACGGTAGCGCAGCGCATGTCCGCCGCGATGGACTGGCTGATGAAGGACCGCGATGAGCGTGGCCTGAGCTTCATCGCACAAGGCGACTGGTGCGACCCGATGAATATGGTCGGCTACAAAGGCAAGGGCGTTTCCGGCTGGCTGACGGTGGCCGCTGCGTATGCAATGAACCTGTGGTCCGATATGTGCGCACAGTGCGGCGACAAGGCGGGCGCCGAGAAATACAAGGCCGGTGGCGCGGCGCTGAACGCGGCCGCCAACCAGCATCTTTGGGACGGCCGCTGGTTCGCGCGCGGCATCACCGACGACAATGTCGTCTTCGGCGTCGCGGCGGACAAGGAAGGCCGCATCTACCTCAACCCGCAAGCCTGGTCGATGCTGAGTGGCGCCGCCAGCGCCGGACAGCGCGCAACCATGCTGGACGAAGTCGAACAGCAGCTATACACGCCCTACGGTGTGCAGATGTTCGCGCCACCGTATTCGAAGATGCGCGACGACGTGGGCCGCGTCACGCAAAAGCATCCCGGCTCGGCGGAGAACGGCGCCGTGTACAACCACGCTGCAGTCTTCTTCATCTACAGCCTGTATCACGGCGGCGAAACCGAGCGCGCCTGGAAGCTGCTGCGCCAAATGATTCCGGGGCCGGACCAGGCGGATTATCTGCAGCGCGGTCAGCTGCCGATCTTCATTCCGAACTACTACCGCGGCGCCTGGAAAGAATACCCGCGCACGGCGGGCCGTTCCAGCCAGCTGTTCAACACGGGCACCGTGTCCTGGGTCTACCGTTGTGTAATCGAGGGCTTGTGCGGATTGCAGGGCGATGCGGATGGGCTGCGTATCGTGCCGCAGTTGCCGAAGGAATGGCCGGGCATGAAGGCCGTGCGCCGCTTCCGTGGCGCCATGTTTGACGTGAATATCCGCCGCACTGGCGGCGACAAGGTGCGCGTGTGGTGCAACGGCGAAGAACTGCCGGATGCACACATCGGCGACATCGAGCCGGGCCGGCGCTACCAGCTCGACGTCACCATTCCTTAAGCGCGGAGGATCTCCTCCACCAGCTGGGCTGGTTCCTTGCGGATGTCGAGGATCAGCCCGGCTTCATCGTCGTCCAGCGGCTCCAGCGCGGCGCATTGGCTGTCCAGCAGCGACAGCGGCATGTAGTGGTTCACGCGCGCCAGCATGCGCTGAGCAATCACTTCGCGGCTGCCGCTCAGGTGCGCAAAACGCAGCGCGGGATCGGCGGCCCGCAGCTGGTCGCGATAGCGCCGTTTCAGCGAAGAGCAGGACAGCACCAGGCCTTCGCCTTTGTCAGCCGCGCTGCGGATCTGTTCAGCCAGGCTGGCCAGCCAGCCCGCGCGGTCTGCATCGTTCAGCGGAACACCGGAGCGCATCTTCGCCACGTTTTGCGGCGAATGGAAGGTGTCGCCCTCAAGGAAAGGCACGCTCAAATTCTCCGCCAGCCGCTTGCCCACCAAGCTCTTGCCGCAGCCGCTGACGCCCATCATTACCCATCGCGTTTTGCTCATGATTTCCTTAAATGGTAGCGCTATCAGTTTAGACCAAAGCGCCCGTTAAGGGCAAGCGCTTTAGGCGCTTTCGCGCGCCATCAAGGTGAATCCGAGATCGATGCTATGGGCCGCCGGTTTTTCGCCGCGGATTGCGGCATGCAGCAGGGTCGCGGCCTCGAAACCGATCTGGTAGCGCGGCGTGGCGATGGTGGTGACGGATGGCTTCATCCATGCCGATGCAGGCAAGTCGTTGAAACCGCACACTGCCAGCTGTTCCGGCACATTAATGCCGCGCCGCTGGCATTGGTAGACCGCGCCGTGCGCCAGGTCGTCGTTGCAGCAGAAGATCGCGTCCAGGTTGGGAATGCGCGACAGCATGCGGCCCAGCAGTTCCGCTCCCAGCGCAATGGTGGAAGGATCGGGCACCATCACCTCCAGCTTTGGATCGGCCATGCCGGCCTCCTGCATCGCCTTGCGGTAGCCATCGCGGCGGCGCAGGGTACGTTCGTCCAGCTGGGCGCCCATGAAACCGATGCGCTTGTGGCCCTTCTCGATCAGGTAGCGCGCCATGGTGTAGCCGGCGTCGAACTGGGAGAAGCCGACCGACATCGCCGCCGGATTGGGCGAGATGTCCATCATCGACACTACCGGCACGCGTGAGGTGGCCAGCATCTGGTTCACGCGATCGCTGTGATTCAGACCGGACAGCAGGATGCCGTCCGGATTCGACTGCATATGCGCCGACAGCAGCTTTTCCTCTTCCGCATCCGAATAGCGGGTATTGCCGATCAGGAGCTGGTAGTTGGCGGGATCAAGGGCGGCCTGGATACCGGCCAGAACGTCCGTGAACACGGCGTTGGACAGCGAGGGCACCAGCACCACGATCACATTCGAATGGGCGGACGCCAGCGCGCGCGCCGCGCGGTTGGGCACATACCCCAGCTGCTGGATCGCCTCTTCCACGCGTTGCCGCAGAATGGACGACACAAGGTCGGGCTGATTGATGGCACGGGATGCCGTCATCGGCGCTACACCGGCGAGGTTGGCGACATCGGTGAGGGTGACTTTGCCGCTGGCGCGGCTTTTAACGGAAGGACTTTTGCTCATTAACGGGATTTCGCCATGAAACCCCTAGGCTGTCAATTCTAATTGCCGTGTTAAGCTCCCCGCTCCAACAAAAGGGAGACAAATGAGCCGTACCGGACGCCTGTTCCAGCTGATGGACGCCTTGCGCGGCAATCGCCGCCCCGTCACCGCCGCCGCGCTGGCGGAACGGCTGGGTGTGTCCGAACGGACCATTTACCGCGACATGCAGACTCTGACCGAGCTGGGTGCGCCGGTGGAAGGATCGGCGGGGCTGGGTTATCTGCTGCGCAGCGGCTTCTTTCTGCCGCCGCTGATGTTCGGCGCCGACGAGCTGGAAGCCCTGGTGCTGGGGGCACGCTGGGTGCGGCGGCAGGGCGACCCCGCACTGGCCGAGGCGGCGTCCAGCGCGCTCGCCAAAATCGCCACCGCCACGCCGAAGGATCTGCGCGACGATATGGCCGATACCAGCTTGTGGGTGCCGCTGGTGAACGAGGAAGCCGCGTTTGAGGTCCACGTGCAGCCCGCGCGCGAAGCGATCCGGCGCCAGCACAAGCTGCGCATCCGCTACAACGATTTGCAGGGGGCGGCGTCCGAGCGCGTGGTGTGGCCGTTTGCGCTGGCCTTTTACGACGGCAAACGTCTGCTGGCCGCGTGGTGCGAACTGCGCCAGGCCAACCGCCATTTCCGCATCGACCGCATCGAACATGCCGAGCCGCTGACGGAACGCTACCCCATGCCGCGCCATGCCCTGCTCAAGCGCTGGCGTGAAGAAAACGGGATTCCCGAAGACTCCTGACAGAAACTGACAGGGCAGGGCGATAGCATGGCTCCATTCGATCAACACTTAATGGAGTTCACCATGCGTCTGTACCACCACCCGATTTCTTCCAATGCCCGCCGCGTATTGATGGTCGTGTCGCATCTCGGCATTCAGCTCGAAGAGACTGTGATCGACCTGATGAGCGAGAACGACCGCCGGCTTTTGCTGGAAGTAAATCCGAACTGCAAAGTGCCTGTGCTGGAGGACGACGGCCTGCTGCTGTGGGAGTCCGCTGCCATCATGCAGTACCTGGCGGATAAGGTGCCTGGCAACACGCTGTATCCGCACGATCCGAAAACGCGGGCCGATATCAACCGCTGGATGTTCTGGGCCTGCCAGCACTTCTCGCCGGCCATCGGCGTGCTGGTGTGGGAGAACGTGTGGAAGAAATTGGTCACCGGCATGGACGCTGATCCTGCCGAGCTCGCACGCGGCAGCAGCGATCTGCACGACTTCGCGAAAGTGCTTGATGGACATCTCGCGCAGCGCGAATGGACTTGCGGAAATTCCGTGACGCTTGCCGACTACACTTTGTCCGCGCCCTTGATGTACATGGACAAAGCGAAGCTTCCGCTCGCGCAATATCCGCATCTGATCGCATGGTTCGCACGCATGCAAGCCTTGCCGGCATGGGCGCAAACACAGGTCGCGTGGTAATTTGTGAGTTTGTGTGAAGTGCCGCACATTGTGCAGGACGTGCGAGGCTTAATATGGACTCGTCTCTTTCAGGACATCCCTAGTTTTGGACTTAGCCCGCTTTCGAGCGGGCATTTTTTTTGTTAGCATGTTCGGCACCTGAAGCTGCATGAAACGCCTATCGCTTTGCAAGGAGTGATCGATCATGGAGACAGCAGCACCTGCCGAAGCCAGCATCGACCGCTGGCAACAGAAACGCCAGCAAGCCTTCAAGGATATTCCTGACGAAGGCCGCACTATCCGCTATCTCGGAAAAGACTTTCACGTTTATCCCAACACCTTCTGGCCATTCAACGACAGCCAGCCGCTGGTGCGCAACTTCAAGATCGAGCCTGGTGACAGTGTGCTCGATGTGGGCACGGGTTCCGGGGTGATTGCCGTTTTCGCCTGCTACCGCGGGGCTTCGCGCGTGCTGGCGCTGGACATCAATCCGGCCGCCATTCGCAGCGCGAAGCGGAACGCACACGATCATGGTTTCGATGGCGTGATGGAAGTGCGCCGTTCCAACTTGTTTGAAAAGGCGGGTGACGAACAGTTTGACGTCATCACCGCGAACCTGCCTTTCCGCAATAAGCACGCGCACGATGTGGTGGCGCGTTCGCAGTGGGACACCGATTTCCGCACCAACACCGAATTCTTCGCGCAGGTGCGCCACCATCTGAAGCCCGGTGGCCGCATCTACTTCGCTCATTCCAATTTCGGCGCGCCGGATGCAGTGCGGCGGCTGGCGAAAGAGGCGGGCTTCTCGATTCGCATGATGGCGCGCTCGCCGGCTGCAAAAGCCGAGGCCAAACAGTTCTATGCCTTCCTCATCAAATAAGGGCTTGCTGGACGCGGTCAATGCCATGCGCGCGGTGGCGCATCTGCCGTGGCGCGACAAGGTCAAACGTGTCGGCGTGATCCTGACCTCGTCGCGCTCGGGTTCCAGCCTGCTGAAAGGCGTGCTGTCGGCGCACGAAGGCATTGCGGCGCTTGATGGAGAGGCCGAGCCGTATCTCGCGCTGACCGGTAATGGATTCGGCTTCAACGCGGAGAGCGATGCCTTCAATGTGCCCGTCAACGCTGATGCGCTGGCCGATTGCATCTTCGATGGTCTGAGCGTCGCCGGCGAATTCATGCCGCCGCTGCCGGCATTGCAGGCGCGCTGGGAGCGCCGCTTGCTGATGCAGTTTCCCGCGCTGTTCACGCAGCGTGATGAGCATGGCCAGCTGCGGCACGTGCTGGATGAAACGCTGGCGCACGTCATGCGTTATCAGCACGAGATGTCGGAGCGCGAACTGCAGCGCATCGTGCTGTCCGCTGTTTACTGGCGTGAGCCGTGGCGCCTGGATTATTACGACGGCCGTCTGGGGCCCGGCGTTGCGGGCTTCTTCAATGAACCCGCCAAGATCGAGGAGCCGCCGTTCGTGCTGCCTTCGCTGTTCCGGCGTCCCTTCATCAGCGACGATGCCGAAGACAAGGTGCTGCTTTTCAAAACGCCGTCGGACGCTTATCGCATCGGCCTGTATGAGCAGCTGTTCCCGCAAGCGGAAATTCGCTACATCCACCTCACGCGCGGCTACGCGCAAACGGTGAATGGACTGATGGACGGCTGGCTGTCGCATTACGGCTTTTTTGCGCACGATATGGCGCGCGCTGGACACACGCTGGATATTGTCGGCTATTCCGAGCGCCAGCCTTTCGGCCGCGGCTGGTGGAAATTCGATCTGCCGCCGGATTGGCATAGCTTGTCCGGCGCGAGCCTGGAAGAAGTTTGCCTGCATCAGTGGCGGTCCTGCCATCGTGCCATCCTGGACAGCGGCGTACCAGCGCTGCGCGTGGCCTTCGAAGACTTCCTCGCGGCGCCTGGCGAAACGAGCGAAGCAATCTTCGATTGGCTCGGCTTGCCGCCGCTTGCGCAAGCGCCTGTGTTGCCGGTGACGATGGCCACTGAAGCGCCGCAGCCCGGCCGCTGGCGCAAGCGCAGCCATCTCCTGCTCGCGCTGGGCCAGCGTACCGATGTGGCGGAGATGATGCAGGCCCTGGGCTATCATATGGAGCCGGAGGGCTGGCAGTGAACCGCCGGCTGCTGGTGCCGTATCTGATGGGGCAGCGCCGTGCGGGCCTGGCGCGCGTGCGCGAACTGGATGCGCAGCCGTGGAATGTGATCGATGCCGCCGAATGCACCGCGACCGCAATTGCCGACCGCAATGAGCAGATGCGGAACATGGGCAGGATTTATGCACGGCTGGCATCGGCGGTGCGCGAGGCGGTGCGGGCGGGCGAGCGGCCTGTCAGCATATCGGGCGATTGCGTGTCGACGCTGGGGGTAATGGCGGGACTGCAGCAGGCGGGCCGGGAGCCGCAGCGCATGTTGTGGCTTGATGCGCATGGCGACTTCCATACCTGGGGCACCACGCAAACCCAATACCTCGGCGGCATGCCGCTGGCGATGCTGGTTGGCCGTCCGGACCGGCGCAGCGAAGCACGTGGCGGCATCGATGCATTGCGTAATGCGGTCGGCTTGCAGGCTTATCCCGAGCAGCGCGTGCTGCTGTCCGATGCGCGCGACCTTGATCCCGGTGAAGATGAAGCCTTGCGCAATTCGCAGGTGGAGGTGTGCCGCATCGATGACATCATGCCGCGCCTGTCGCCGCACGAAAGCCTGTACCTGCATTTCGATACCGACGTGCTGGATGCGGAGCAGGAGATGCCCGCGCTGAAGTATCACGTGAAGGCCGGGCCGCGCATTGCGGATATCGCAGCCTTGTTCCGCCAGCTGCGCAATTTTCCTCTGGTGGCGGTGTCGGTATCAGCCTGGCATGCGGAGAAGGATGAAGGCGACCATGCTGCGCGCATATGCCTTGAGCTGCTGGATACGCTGCTTCAGGCGTAGTGGCGGGCATTGATGACACCCTTCTGCCGCAAGGCGATCAGCACCTGGCGCGTTGCGGCGTCGGCGCCGAGATGGTCGGTGTCGAGTACGAGTTCTGGTTTCTGGGGTTCTTCGTAGGGCGATGAGATGCCGGTGAAGTGCGCGATTTCGCCGGTGCGGGCCTTGCGGTACAGGCCTTTCACGTCGCGCTGTTCGCACACGGCGGCCGAGCAGCGGCACCAGGTTTCAATGAAGTCGCCGGGCGGCATCAGGGCACGCGCGCGAGCGCGGTCCGATGCGAAAGGCGAGATGAAGGCGGCCAGCACGATCATGCCTGCGTCCACAAACAGGCGCGCGGTTTCGGCGGCGCGCCGCACGTTCTCGGTGCGCGCTTCGGGACTGAAGCCAAGGTCGGCGCACAGGCCGTGGCGCAAGTTGTCGCCATCAAGTACGAAGGCACGGCAGCCGGCTTTCGTCAGCTGCTCTTCGACTGCCAGGGCGAGTGTGGTTTTGCCCGAGCCGGACAAGCCGGTGAACCAGACCACGGCGGCGCGGTGGCCATTCAGCTCCTCGCGCTGCCTGCGCGATACGGCGCCATGCTGCCAGACGATGTGCTTGTTGTTCATGTCGATCAATATACTCATCTAAGCGATGCGCACGATACTGATTGTTGGAGCAGGGTTTTGCGGCGTTGCGTGCGCGGTACAGCTGCTGCGCTCCGGCGCGCGCGTGCTGCTGCTGGAACGCGGGCGGCTTGGCGGCTTAGCTTATGCATGCTGCGGCGCTGAGCATTTGCTCAATGTCCCGGCTGGCAAGATGAGCGCCTTCGATGACGATGCGAACAGCTTCGTGCGATTCGCAGGCTCGCGCGCTTCGGACTTTGTGCCGCGGCGCGTTTATGGCGACTACCTTGCCGCACTTGTCGGCGAGGCGGCGCGAACGGCCGGCGATCGCCTCACGCGCGTGTCCGGCCAGGCCATTGCACTACGCCGCGATGGTGCTGGCATGATCGCCACGCTGGCCGACGAGCGCATCCTGCATGCTGATCGCGTGATCCTGGCCACCGGCCACTTTCCACCCTGCGACCCGCTCCGTTCTGTACGCGGCTGGCGCGGCTTGCATCACGGCGGAGCCGGTGACGATGGTGATCGCCCGCGGTGGGAGGGCGCGCGCTACCTGGCCGATCCTTGGGATGGACGGGCGCTGGCGGCGGTGCATCCTGCGGAGCCGGTGCTGTTGCTGGGCAGCGGATTGACGGCAGTGGACATGGCGCTGACCCTGCTCGCGCGCGGGGCGCGGCAGATCACCATGCTGTCGCGCCATGGGCTGCTGCCGCAGGTGCATCGCGGCTTGCGCGGGCCACCGCCGGCGCAGGACATCGGCCCGCGAGCCTTATGGGGCGATGCGAATACGGTGCGGGAGCAGTTGCGCGGACTGCGTCGCTTCCTGCGCGCGGCTGGCACGGCATGCGACTGGCGCGATGCAATGGTGGCGCTGCGCCCGCATGCGCCGGCGATCTGGCAGGCCTGGCCTGAGCGGGAGCGGCAGCGCTTTCTGCGCCACGTGCAGGCGTACTGGGACAATCACCGCCACCGTATATCGCCCGCCGCATATGAGCCGCTGCAGCGGGCGCTGATGGATGGCCGCGTGCGTGTGATGGCGGGGCGCGTGCTTGAATGCACGGAGGACGATGAGCGCGTGCGTGTCACGTTGCGCCGGCGTGGCGCGGCGGATGGCCAGCAACTGGTCGTGGCGCGGGTGATTAACTGCACGGGGAGCTGCGCGTCGCCGGTGCATTGCGATGATCCGCTGATCGCCGGCCTGGTGAGTGCGGGCGCGCTGACGCAGGACGGGAGCGTGGCGCCAGCGTGGGCGGGCCGGCTCGATTACGTCGGCCCCTGGCTGAAAGCAAAGTATTGGGAAGCGACCGCGGTGCCCGAGCTGCGGCGATTCGCAGCGCAGGCCGCCGCGCGGGCGCTTACATGAGCAGCACGTCGGTCAGTGACTTGACCTCGTCCGAAGATTCGTTCATGACCGCAGTCAGCGTGCCTTCGCCGACCGCGAAATCGATGGTGTGCGCGGACACCGGCGTGGTCGCGCCAGGCGGCGTATGGAGAGGCGAGGGCACCGGCGCCAGATCGTTTGCCAGCAGCAGCGTATCGCCCAGCGTTTCCGGCGGCAGCGCGCGCATGCCGGTCCACATGGCTTCCACGGCTTCCATCACGTTCTCAGGAATCATCAGCTTTTGCAGCACGCCGCGGCCAATGGCGACCTCGCCGTGCTCGACCCATTCCTCCGGCTCACCTTCCATCACCTGCGGATAAGTTTCAGCCTGGGCCAGCATATAAAAGCCGCCGACTTCGTGGACGATGCCGGCAAACAGCGCGGTATCCGGATCGACATGGCTGACCCGGCGCGCAATCACCTGCGCCAGCGCCGCCACGTGGGCCGTATGCTCCCACAGCTGCGCGGCCTTGGCTTTCAAAAGGGGATTGCGGATTTTGCTGCCCAGCTGGCGCATGATTAGCGATGCGACCAGCGACTGCAGCGTGCGCACGCCCAACCGGTGTACGGCCGACCGCACCGAGGAAATTTCCATCCCCGAACGGTTGTACGCAACGGAATTGGCGATTGCCACGGTGCGTGCGGCCATCAGCGGGTCAGCCTGAATCAGCTTGGCCGCGTGGTCGACATGGCAATTGGGATCGTTGAGCGCCTGCTGAAGCTTCAGCGAGGCGTTCACATTGGTGGGGAAAGCGAGTTCACCGCGGCCGGCTTGCTCCGCGATGGCTTTAAAGGCGTCCAGTCTGTCCATGCGAAAATTATATGCAAAAATTGCCCAAAAGAACTATTTTGAGGCAAAAATAACGATGAATTTTTCCGCAGGCGCAACGCTGCCGCGATTGAAAAGCTTAATTTGCTTTTTTAGCCTTCGCTGAAAATCGCGTCGCAGCCCTCGCGGGTGCCTTCCGTGTCTTCCAGTTCATCGACCAATTCCAGGTCGACCAGTTCTTCTACGGCATTGGTAAAGCTGTTGTGCTTGGTTGCGCCGATGAGACGGTAGATGTCGCCGTCTTCGTTGCGGACGCCGATCAGGAGCTTTTCCTGGCGCACCACATCCGGCGTGGTGGTTTCCAGCAGCAGGTTGGCGGTGATCTGTTTATCGAAATGCGCTGGCTTGACGCCGTCGAGCAGGGTGGTTTTCAGCATTGTTCTCAGTTTCTTCAGTTTGGAGTACCGGCGGCGATGGTCGCCTTCAAGCCGGACAGTGTACGTTCAAGCGCTTCGAAATCGGCATCGCTGTACTGGCCGAACACATTGCTGCCCCAGGCGACCACTTTCGGGAACACGTCCTGGAACAGCTGATCGCCTTGCGGCGTGAGGCGGACGAAGAAGGAACGCTTGTCTTCTTCATTGCGCTCGCGCTCGACCAGGCCCTTCTGTTCCAGCCGTTCGATCACGCCGGTCAGCGTGCCCTTGGTGATCAAGGTGTGGTCACCCAGTTCTTTGTAGCTCATTCCCGGCGTGTTGCCCAGGGTAGCGATGATATCGAATTGTGCATGGGTCAGGCCGCAGCGGCGAACATGCTCGCCGGACAGACGTTCAAAGCCTTGCATGCACTCGGCCAGCAGCCGGATTGATTTCAAATAACGTTCGCCCATGGTGCGTGATTATAGCGCCCAGAACCGGGAACCCCTGGTAACCCGGGTGCCTGCCACGCCGTGGCAGGCACCAGCTCCATGCCGGTGGTTTTGCTTGTGCACGCGGCTCTTCGAGATTCCGTTACCATATGCAGACAAATAACATTAACATCTGACTATCATGCCTCAACACGCGCGCGGAATACTGGCCTTGCTGATTGTGACCCTGGTCTGGGGCACGACTTTCCCCGCGATGAAGGACATGACGAATTACCTGTCCCCCAACTGGATCGTGGTGTCGCGCTTCGGCATTGCCAGCGTGCTGCTGCTGCCTTTCATCTGGCGCGCGCGCTGGAGCGACCTGCACTACGGCTTCCTGTCCGGCGTGCTGCTGTTCTTCTGCTATCTGTTCCAGGTGGAGGGCCTGTCGCTGACCACCTCCAACCGCAACGCCTTCATCTGCGGCCTGAACGTGCTGGTGGTGCCGCTGCTGGGCATTGTCATGGGCAAGTGGCCGGACCGCCGCATCGTGGTGGCGCTGGTGCTGGCCGTGGCCGGCCTGTTTGCCCTGTGCTGGGAAGGCACGCTGACCTGGAGCCGCGGCGATACGCTGGCCCTGATGGCAGCGCTGGCCTTCGGTGCGTATATCAAAGTCATGGAAGTGGTGACCCGCAAGGCGGAGCGCCTGATGACGCTGACCGCGTCCCAGATCATGACGGTGGCGGCGCTGGCCGGCCTGTGGATTCTGCTGCGCGAGGTGCCGCGCGGTGCCGTGTCGGTGCCGAACGACGCCAACGATTACTACGCCTACATCTGGGAAGGGCTGAAGCTGTACAAATGGAATCTGATTTACCTGGGCGTGGTGGCCACAGCGGCCATTATTTCCCTGCAAACCTGGGGCCAGAGCCACGCCACCGCCAATGAGGCGGCCGTGATCTATGCCTTCGAGCCTGCCTGCGCCGCCATTTTCGGCTACTTCTGGCTGGGCGAAGTCCTCGGCTGGATGGGCCTGCTCGGCGCGATCCTGTTGATCTCCGGTATGATAGTGAGCCAGTGGAATACCCCTGAGCGGCCGCCGACGTCGCTCGCCCCAGAATAAGATGTCATTTGACCAACTTAGCCGCTTGACCAAGGAGCAGCCCCTGCGCGTGCTGCTGGTCAATGCGGGCGAACCGGACAGCCTCACCTGGTCCGGCCTGGTCCAGCCTTTGCGGCTGGCCCAGCGCATCCTCAAGCAAGGTTTCGAACTGGCGATCCGCACGCCCGAGCAGGCTGTGGCCGAAACCGGCGACTGGGACCTGGCCCTGGTGGCGGCCGACGAGCAGCAAGGTCCGCTGCCGGATGGTCTGGCGCGTGCCCTGATTGCCCGTTGCCGTGAAGCGAGCTACTGGGGCGGCGTGGGCGCCGGCGTGCTGTGGCTGGCCGATTCGGGCGCTTGCGGCGGTCTGCGCATCGCGCTGCCGTGGGCGCTGTACGCGGATACCGAAGACATCACCGAGCGCGCCATCCTCACCCCCAACCTGTACGAGATCGACGGCCGCCTGCTCAGCTGCTGCGGCGGCGCGGCCAGCCTGGACTTTGCGCTGACCCTGGTGGAGTCCCTGTTCGGCTCGCAGGTGCAGGCCGAGATCAAGGAAGCCCTGTGCATCGACCGCGTACGCGGCCCGGACGAGCGGCAGCGCGTGGCCCTGCAGGCCCGCTTCGGGGCGCTGCAGCCCAAACTGTCCGAGGCCGTCACCCTGATGGAAGCCAATATCGAGGAACCCCTCTCGACGGACGACATCGCCGGCCTGGTCGGCCTGTCGCGCCGCCAGCTGGAGCGCCTGTTCAAGCAATACCTGGGCAGCCTGCCGTCGCGCTACTACCTGGAATTACGCCTGCAACGTGCCCGGCAGTTGCTGCTGGAAACAAATCATTCCATCGTGCAGGTCGGGCTGATGTGCGGCTTCTCTTCCGGCTCGCACTTCTCTACCGCTTTTGGCACATTGTTCGGCAATACCCCGAGGGAGGAACGCCAGCGCAAGCTCGCTGCAAGCTGAGCATTTTTGAAAATCCTTGTCGCAGATTCAAAAGAGTTTTAGCATCCCCGCTTTTACAATGCAGTACACCTTACTGAATGGGGATTTGCCAATGAACGCCAAGCTTGACTCGACTGCAACCACTCGCCCTGTCACCCGGCAGACTTTTGATGAAGTGATGGTGCCGACCTACGCACCCGCCTCCATGGTTCCAGTTCGTGCATCTGGCCTGGATCTCTGGGATCAGCAAGGCAAGCACTACCTGGACTTCACATCCGGCATCGCCGTGGCCGCCCTCGGCCATTGCAACCCGGTCGTGGTGGAAGCCCTGACCAGGCAGGCCAACACCCTGTGGCACCTGGGCAATGGCTACACCAATGAGCCGGTGCTGCGCCTGGCCCTGGCCATGACCGAAGCCACCTTCGCCGACCGCGCCTTCTTCTGCAACTCCGGCGCCGAAGCCAACGAAGCGGCCCTGAAGCTGGCCCGTAAATACGCCCACGGCAAATTCGGCGCGCACAAGTCGCGCATCGTGTCCTGCCTGAACTCCTTCCACGGCCGTACCCTGTTCACCGTGTCCGTTGGCGGCCAGTCCAAGTACACCGAAGGCTTCGAACCGCTGCCGCCGTCGCTGGACCACATCCCTTACAACGATATCGAAGCTGCCCGCGCCGCCATCGGCGACGACGTGTGCGCCGTGATCGTTGAGCCGGTGCAGGGTGAAGGCGGCGTGATGCCGGGCAATCCTGAATACCTGAAAGAGCTGCGCGAGCTGTGCGACAAGACCGGCGCCCTGCTGATCTTCGACGAAGTGCAATGCGGCATGGGCCGTACGGGTTCGCTGTTCGCCTACCAGGGCTATGGCATCACCCCGGACATCCTGACCGTCGCCAAGGCGCTGGGCAATGGCTACCCGATCGGCGCCATGCTGACCACCGAGGAACTGGCCAAGACCCTGTCCGTCGGCACCCACGGCACCACCTACGGCGGCAACCCGCTGGCGACCACCGTGGCACTGACCGTGTTCGACACCATCAACCAGCCAGCCTTCCTGGCGCGCGTGAAGGAAGCGTCCGAGAAGCTGATCGCCAAGCTGGAAGGCCTGGTGCGCGACTTCCCGCAAGTGTTCTCCTCCGTGCGCGGCGCCGGCCTGCTGCTGGGCCTCGTGGTGGCCGAGCCGTTCAAGGGCCGTTCCAAGGACATCCAGCGCGCCGCTGAAGCGCATGGCCTGATGGTGCTGATCGCCGGCACCGATGTGGTGCGTATGGCGCCTGCGCTGGTCGTGTCCGATGCGCAGATCGATGAAGCGGACCGCCTGATGCGCCTGGGTATCGCCGATCTGACCAAGTAATTCCAGGGTCCACGGACCAACATGGCAGGGCGGGCCGCCCGGTAATTCCGGGCCCCGCCATTTCATTTAACAAGAAGGAGTCCCCATGTATGTAGTCCGTCCGGTAGAAATAGCGGATATTGCCGCCCTCGAAAAGCTGGCGGCGGTGACCATGCCGGGAGTGCATACGCTGCCGAAAACGCGCGAGAAAATCGAGCAGGCGGTGGAGCGTTCGCTGGCATCGTTCTCCGCGCATGTCGATATCCCGAGCGAAGAATCCTACCTGTTCGTGCTGGAGTCGCTGGCCGAACGCAAGATCTGCGGCACCGCGTCCATCTTCGCGTCCGCCGGTTCCAACGGCACCTACTTCTCCTTCCGCAACGACGTGATCCAGCAGGTTTCGCGTGACCTGAACATCAGCCACAGCGTGCATGCGCTGACCCTGTGTTCCGAGCTGACCGCGTATTCGCAGCTGTCCAGTTTCTACGTGGACGAGAAAGTGCAGCACCGCCCGGAAGCGGCGCTGCTGTCGCGTTCCCGTCTGCTGTTTGCCGTGCAGGCGCCGCACCGTTTCGGCGACCGCTTCTTCGTGCCGCTGGCCGGCGTGACCGACGATAACGGCGGCTCCCCGTTCTGGGACGCCCTCGGCCGCAAGTTCTTCAAGATGGATTTCCTGGATGCCGAGCGCACCATCGGCGGTGCGCGTAACCGCACGCTGATCGTGGAACTGATGCCGCACTACCCGGTGTACGTGCCGCTGCTGCCGGGCGATGCGCAAGCTGCCATGGGACAGATCCATCCGTCCGGCGAACTGGCCTTCAATCTGCTGACTTCCGAAGGTTTCGAAGCGGACGAATACATCGATATTTTCGACGGCGGCCCGATCCTGCAGGCCCATAAGCATTCGCTGCGTACCTTCACCTCCTCGCTGACCCGCCGCGTGGCGACGGCCAGCACACCGGCCGATGGCGACGCGGTGGCGACCTACGCGATCTCCACCCGCCCCGACCAGCACTTCCGCGCCGTGACGCTGGCTTGCCCGGCGCTGGAAAACACCGACACCATTGCCCTGCCGCCGAACGTGCAGGACATCCTGCGCGTTGCCGAAGGCGACAGCGTTACCTGCGTCCGCATCTGATACGAGAGCACACTATGCTAGTTGTACGCGCCATCAAAGCGACCGACCTGGACGGACTGTTCAACCTGGCCAGCCAGGTCGGCACCGGCATGACCACGCTGAAACCCGATATGAAAATGATGGGCGATCGCGTGGAAGTGGCCGTGGCCTCTTTCGCCGAAACCATCCCGCCCGAACAGCGCGACTACATGTTCGTGATGGAAGACACCGTCAACGGCCGCCTGGCCGGCGTGTGCGCCATCAAGGGCGCGGTCGGCCTGACCGAACCTTTCTACAACTACCGCATCGGCACCCTGGTGCAGTCCAGCCGCGAGCTGAATGTGTTCACGCGCATGGACACGCTGTACCTGTCGAACGACCTGACCGGCTGCTCCGAGCTGTGCTCCCTGTTCCTGCACCCGGACTACCGCCAGGGCAATAACGGCAAGCTGCTGTCCAAGAGCCGCTTCCTGTTCATCGCCCAGTTCCCGCACCTGTTCGAGCAGAAAATCATCGCCGAGATGCGCGGCTACCAGGCGCCGGACGGTTCCTCGCCGTTCTACGAAGGCCTGGGCCGCCACTTCTTCAAGATGGACTTCCACCACGTGGACGACCTGACCGCGCTGGGCAAGAAGTCCTTCATCGCCGAACTGATGCCGCGCCAGCCGATGTACGTGGAATACCTGCCGAAAGATGCGCAGGAAGCCATCGGCAAGGTGCACGTATCGACCGCGCCTGCGCGCCGCCTGCTGGAGCAGGAAGGCATGTACTACGAGGGCTATGTCGACATCTTCGACGCCGGCCCGGTGATGCAGGCACGCGTGTCCGAACTGCGCGGCGTGCGCGAGAGCGAACTGGTGACCGTGGATGCGGACACCGATATGGCCCACGCCTGCGCGCCCGATTCGCACGAGCCGCTGCTTGTTTCGAATGTCACCATGAAGGACTTCCGCATGATCGTGACGGAAGCCACCCCGGTCAACGGCAAACTCGATCTGTCGCACGCCGACCAGCAACTGCTGCACGTTCATCCGAACGATAACGTGCGCACCCTGTCTCTCAATGTGAGGAAGAACAATGTCTGAACTGAGCAATTTCATCAACGGCCAATGGAAGGCCGGTCAAGGCGAGCAGCTGGTTACCGTGAACCCGGCGGACGGCAAGCAGACTTACAGCAGCAAGGCTTCCACCGCTGAAGACGTGAACGCCGCCGTGGCCGCGGCGCGCACCGCTTTCGATGACTGGGCCTATCGTCCGATCGAAGAGCGCATCGTGATCGTCACCAAATTCCGCGATCTGCTGAAGGAGAACGCGGAAGACCTGGCGCTGACCATTTCCGAAGAAGTTGGCAAGCCGCTGTGGGAAGCGCGTACTGAAGTGACCACCATGGCCAACAAGGTGGACATCTCCCTGCAGTCCTACAACGCCCGCACCGGCGAGAACCGCAACAAGGTTGCCGATGGCGAGGCCGTGCTGCGCCACCGTCCGCACGGCGTGTTCGGCGTGTTCGGTCCCTACAACTTCCCGGGCCATCTGCCTAATGGCCATATTGTGCCTGCGCTGATCGCCGGTAACACCATCGTCTTCAAGCCAAGCGAATTCGCACCGCGCACCGCCATCAAGACCGTAGCGCTGTGGGAAAAGGCTGGCGTACCGGCCGGCGTGGTCAACCTGGTCAACGGCGCCCGCGACACCGGCATCGCGCTGGGCCAGAGCGAGATCGACGGCGTGCTGTTTACCGGCTCCAGCCAGACCGGCGCGGCGCTGCACAAGCAGTTCGCCGGCCAGACGGGCAAGCTGCTGGCGCTGGAAATGGGCGGCAACAATCCTCTCGTGGTGTGGAATGTGAAAGACATCGACGCTGCGGTATTCATGGCGGTGTCCTCTGCCTTTATCTCGGCCGGCCAGCGCTGCACCTGCGCGCGCCGCATCATCGTGCAGAAGGGCGCCGAGGGCGACGCTTTCGTGCAGCGCTTCGTTGAAGTGTCGGCCAAGCTGGGCGTAGGCGCTCCGGCAGCCGAACCTGCACCGTTCATGGGGCCTGTGGTATCCGCAGCCGTGGCTGAAAAGCTGGTGCAGGCGCAGGGCATGATGGTGGAGAAGGGCGGCAAAGTGCTGCTGGAAATGCGCCAGCTGCAGGCAGGCACCGGCTTCGTCTCCGCCGGCATCGTGGACACCACCGATGCGAAAGGCATCCCGGACGAAGAATGGTTCGGTCCACTGGCCCAGATCATCCGCGTCGACAGCTTCGACGAAGCGATCCGCGCCGCCAACGCCACCCAGTACGGCCTGGCGTCCGGCCTGCTGTCCAACGACGAATCGCTGTGGCAGAAGTTCAATCTGCGCGCACGCGCCGGCATCGTGAACTGGAACCGCCCGACCACGGGTGCTGCCAGCTCGGCGCCGTTCGGTGGCGTCGGCAAGTCGGGCAACCATCGTCCGAGCGCTTACTACGCGGCTGACTACTGCGCCTATCCGGTGGCATCGATCGAGAACAGCGCGCTGGAAATGCCGGCCAAGCTGTCCCCTGGCATGAACTTCTGAGGATCACAATGCACCCAGCTCGCGAATTCAATTTTGATGGCCTGGTAGGCCCGTCCCATAACTATGCCGGGCTCTCGTTCGGCAATGTGGCCTCCTTCAATAATGTGAAGAGCGCATCGAATCCGAAGCTGGCGGCGCTGCAAGGCCTGGCCAAGATGCGCGAGCTGGCAAAGCGCGGCTTCGCGCAAGCCGTGATGCCGCCGCAGGACCGTCCGAACTTCCGCCTGCTGCGCAGCCTGGGCTTCACCGGCAGCGATGCCGAAGTGATCTCGAAGGCGTTCAAGGCATCGCCGGTCATCCTGGCGTGCGCCTACTCGGCCTCGCCGATGTGGACCGCCAATGCCGCCACCGTCAGCCCTTCGGCCGACACGGCGGATGGCCGCGTGCATTTCACTCCGGCCAACCTGAATAACAAGCTGCACCGCGCTTTTGAACATCTGCAATCGGCACGCACCCTGCGCGCGATCTTTGCCGACTCGAAGCACTTCATGGTGCACGATGCGCTGCCCTGCACGCCGGCCTTCGGCGACGAAGGCGCGGCCAATCACACCCGCCTGGGCGCTTCGCATGGCGATGCGGCCGTCGAGATGTTCGTGTATGGCCGCGTGGAGTTCGATGCCTCCGCAGCGGCGCCGAAGCGCTATCCGGCACGCCACACCCTGGAAGCTTCGCAGGCAGTCGCCCGCCTGCATGGCCTGCATGCCGACCGTTCGGTCTTCATCCAGCAGAATCCGGACGTGATCGACCAGGGCGTGTTCCACAACGACGTGATCGCGGTCGGTAATGCCAACGTGCTGTTCTACCACGAGCAGGCTTTCGCGGACGAGCAGGACACGCTGGCCCAGCTGCGCAACGCCATGTCCGGCGTGGGCGCTGAGCTGAACGCCATTCGCGTGGATACGGGCGCCGTGTCCGTGGCCGATGCGGTGTCGAGCTATCTGTTCAATACCCAGCTGCTGTCCAAGCCCGATGGCAAGATGGCGCTGGTGACCCCGCATGAGTGCCAGGAGATCACCTCCGTGGCCAGGTACCTGGATGGCCTGGTGAAGTCCGGCGGCCCGGTCGATGAGCTGATCCAGTTCGACCTGCGCCAGTCCATGCGTAATGGCGGCGGTCCTGCGTGCCTGCGCCTGCGCGTGGCGCTGACCGATGAGGAGGCAGCCGCCATGCACCAGGGTGTGATCATGACGGAAGACCTGTATCAAAAACTGGTAGCATGGGTGGAGAAACACTACCGCGACCACCTCGAACCGCAAGATCTCGCGGACCCGCAACTGGCGATCGAGGTGCACACCGCACTGCAAGAGCTGGAACGGATTCTGGGCCTACCCGGCCTGTACGCGCTGTAAGCAAATACACACAACGTATTGGAGATGCAGATGAAACAAATGCCGCAAGAGCTGCGCAAGCAGACGCTCGACCTCGTCAACGCAAGCAAGGGCGGTGGGGAAGTCCCCTCGCTGATTGCCGCCTGGCTCAGCGCCCTGGATGACGAAGACCTGGCAGACGTTTCCCCCGACAGCCTGGCCCCCGTGCTGGTGGAAGGCTTCACCCAGGCAGCCCGCCGCACCAGCGAAGGCTGCCAGATCGCGCGCCTGAGCTACACCGATGCGCGCGGCGGCAAGGCGACGGCCCTGCTGATTCTGAACGACGACATGCCTTATCTGGTGGACTCCATCGTCATGGCCATGCGCAAGCTGCGCGTTACCGCGAACGGCGTACTGAACGCCGTGCTGCCGGTGCGCCGTAATGCGGACGGCGTGGTGGAAGCCGTCGGCCAGCAGGGCGACAAGCTGGAATCCTATGTTCTCTGCCTGCTGTCCGAACAGCTGGAAGAGCCGCAGCTGAAAGAGCTGGCCGAGCGCATCGAAATGGTGGCGCGCGACGCCGCCATCGTGCGCCGCGACCTGCCTGCGATGAAGGAGCGCTTCTCCGCCATCGCCGCCGACGCAGCGACCCATGGCGAAGAAGGCCAGGAAGTCGCGGCCTTCCTCGAATGGGCCAAGAATGAAGGCTTCGAAGCCCACGGTTACGCTTACTACCAGGTGAAGCCGGGCGCACGCGAACTGGAACGCGACATCCCTAGCCGCATCGGCGTGCTGCAGGATACGGCGCACCCGGTCTACGGCACCTGCATCGCCAATATCCCTGGCGACTTCGACACGCTGTCCAAGCGCGGCCACACCCTGTCCATCGTCAAGGCTGACGTGGGCGGCACCCTGCACCGCGATCAGCAGCTGGACTTCATCGGCATCCGCAACAGCGACGCCCAAGGCGCCATCCTCGGCGAGCACTGCTTCGTCGGCCTGTTCACCCGTGCTGCGTCGATCACCCCGCTGGCCACCATGCCTTTCGCCCGTGGCCGCATCGCACAAGTGCTGAAGATTGCGGGCGTGCGTGAAACCGGCTTCCGCGCCGAGAAATTCATCGAGATCCTGGAATCGCTGCCGCGCACCGAAGCGCTGGAAGCGGAGCCGCAGCAGCTGGCCGAGTTGTGCAGCGCTGTCGTGTCGCTCTACAAGCAGCCACGCGCCAAAGTGTTTGCGCGCCGCGACGTCTACACCCGCCACTTGAACGTGCTGGTCTACATCCCGCGCGAACGCTTCAGCTCCAGCGTGGCACATGCACTGGCGCGTGCCCTGCAGGAAAGCTCGGGCGCTACCCACGTCAGCTCGCAGACCCTGGTGGCGGATGGCCCGCTGGCCCGTCTCTACCTGATCGCGCATGCTGCGCGTTATCCGCTGGACCTGGAAAGCGATATCCAGCGTCCGCTGCTGACCATCCTGGATGGCTGGCACAATGAATTCTCCGAACTGGCTGACAAGGTTGGCGAAGAACCGCTGCGCAACAGCATGCGCAAGCTGTGCGCCACCCTGCCGGTCGATTATGTCGCCGCGACGCCGCCAAGCGTGGCCTTCCACGACCTGGACAAGATCCTGCGCAATGGCGACGGTTCCCGCATCGCCGTGCGTGTTGAGCTGGCATCGGAACACAATCCTGCCACCACCATCCGCCTGTATTCGGAAGACCGCGTGCCTGCGCTGTCTGCGATCCTCCCCGCCCTGCATAACGCGGGCGTGGCGATCGACCGCGAAGCTGCGCACTCGATCCGCACCGCCGACGGCAAGCGTCATTACGTGACCAGCCTGGCCGTGGATGCCGACAGCGCCGCCAAACTGGCGCACGAGGGCATTGCCGAAGTGGCGCAGGACCTGTTCACCCAGCTGTTCAACGACGAAGCCGAAGACGGCCGCCTGAATGGTCTGGTCGTCGAAGGCGGCCTGGATGCACGCCAGGTGCTGCTGGTGCGCGCTTACATGAGCTACTGGCGCCAGACCGGTACGCAGTTCTCCGTGCGCTATATCGCGGAAACCATTCGCCGCCAGCCGGCACTGGTCAAGGAAATTGTCGACGCCTTCATCCAGCGCTTCAATCCTGTGAGCAGCGAAGCCGCTCGCAATACGGCGAAAGAAAACCTGCTGGGCATCAAAGCCCGTCTGCCACAGATTAATCATGCCGACACGGAAGTGATCCTGGCCGCGCTGATCGATCTGATTCTGGCGACCCTGCGCACCAATTACTTCCAGAACGGCGGCAAGGGCGAGAAGATCATCTTCAAGTTCGACACCAGCAATCTGTCGCTGGTGCCGCAGCCGCGTCCATTCCGCGAAATCTATGTGTTCTCGCGCCGCTTTGAAGGCGTGCACCTGCGCGGCGGCCCGGTTGCCCGTGGTGGCCTGCGCTGGTCCGATCGCATGGAAGACTACCGCACCGAAGTTCTCGGCCTGGTGAAAGCGCAGATGGTGAAGAATGCCGTGATCGTGCCGGCCGGCGCGAAGGGCGGCTTCGTCTGCAAGCAGATGCCGAAAGATGCGCCGCGCGACGTGGTGGCGGCGGAAGGCGAAGCAGTCTACCGCCTATTCATTTCCAGCCTGCTGGAAGTGACCGACAACCGCGTGCTGGGCAAGATCGTGTCGCCTGAGGACACCGTCTGCTACGACGGCAACGACCCATACCTGGTGGTGGCTGCCGACAAGGGCACTGCGACCTTCTCCGACATCGCCAACGGCATCGCCGTCAAGCGCGGCTTCTGGCTGGGCGACGCGTTTGCGTCCGGCGGCTCCAACGGCTACGACCACAAGAAGATGGGCATTACCGCGAAGGGTGCCTTCGAAGCCGTGAAGCGCCACTTCTACGAGATGGGCCACGACATGAACACCACGCCGTTCACCGTGGTGGGCGTGGGCGACATGTCCGGCGACGTGTTCGGCAATGGCGTACTGCTATCCAACCAGATCAAGCTGCTGGCCGCCTTCGATCACCGCCACATCTTCCTGGACCCGAATCCGGATACCGCGAAATCCTTCGCTGAGCGCAAGCGCATGTTCGCGCTGCCGCGTTCCTCGTGGGAAGACTACAACAAGGACCTGATCTCGCAAGGCGGCGGCGTGTATCCGCGCTCGGCCCGTTCGATCGAACTGTCGCCGGAAGTGCGCGCGGCACTGAACATCGAAGAGACTGCGCTGACGCCGGACGAACTGATGCACCGCATTCTGCTGGCGCCGGTGGATCTGTTCTACAACGGCGGTATCGGCACCTACATCAAGTCCTCGGCCGAATCGCACGCACAGGTGAAAGACCGCGCCAACGACAATATACGTGTCAGCGGCAATGAGCTGCGCTGCAAGGTAGTGGCGGAAGGCGGCAATCTGGGCGCGACCCAGGCCGGCCGTATCGAGTTCGCTCTGGGCGGTGGCCGCATCTTCACCGACGCGATCGACAACTCCGCAGGTGTGGATTGCTCCGACCATGAAGTGAACTGCAAGATGTGGCTGGATGTGGAAGTCAACGCCGGCCAGCTGTCCGAAGCAGACCGCAACAAGCTGCTGAACGACATGACCCAGGACGTGGAAGACCTGGTCCTGCGCGACAACACGCAGCAAACCCGCCTGCTGGTGCGCGAGCTGCAGGCGCAGTCCGAGCACGCCGTGCAGGATGGCTATGCCGACCTGATCGCGGACCTGGAGGAAGAGGGGGCACTGTCCCGCGAACTGGAGCAGCTGCCTTCCGTAGCCGAACTGGCGCGCCGCAAGGCCGATGGCCGCGGCCTGACCACGCCGGAACTGGCGGTGGTGATCGCCAACGTGAAGAACCGCTACAAACGCGTCCTTGGCGCCATGCCGCTGACGGACGAGAGCTGGGCGGAAAATGTATTGCGTCCTTACTTCCCGCAGCTGCTGGTGGCGACCCGCAAACCGCTGGCTCACCCGCTGGCCAACGCCATCCTGGCGACCGTGCTGGCGAACGAAGTAGTGAACCGCTGCGGTCCGCTGATGATCCGCGAACTGGCAGCGCAGTCCAACGCTTCGGAAACCGACGTGATCCTGGCGTGGGGCCAGGCATGGTCGGCGCTGGATCTGGCGCACACCTTCGATACGCTGGATGCAGACGCGCTGAACGTGCCACGCGCCGTGTCGATCCGCGTCGATGCGCGCACTCGCAGCCTGCTGAAGGCTGTGACGGAAGGCGTGCTGGCCGTGCCGAAGGACCAGCTGAAGGGCGGCGCCGGCATTGCCGAGTTGACCAAACTGTTCGCCCAGCCGGACACCGTGAAAAAGCTGATCGGCGATACGCATTCCGAGGCCGATGAGCAGCAGGGCCTGCGTCCTGATTTCGTGCAGGCGTGGAAGGCAGTGGATGCGATCGAAGGTGTGGCAGCCTTCGTGTTCGCAGCGCTGTCGGTCAAGCGTCCGGCGGGCATGGATCTGCCGGCCTTCCTGCAAGTGGGCATGGCGCTGCGCTCGCAAGCTGGCATCGACACGCTGGAGCGCGGCCTGCGTCTGCCGGCGACCAACAAGTCGCAGGAAGCGCTGCGCAGCTACGCACAGCAGGCGCTGCGCCGCACGCAGCAAAAGCTGCTGTCGCAAGTGCTGTCCCGTGCGACCGATGGCCACGATGGCGTCGAAGCGGTGGAGCTGGTGACCAACACGCTGGGTCTTTCTGGCTACGCTCCTGCGGCGGATCTGGAACAGGCAATGCTGGATGTGTGGGCGCTGTCCGAAGCCGTGAATGCGACGACCCTGGCGAAGGCGGCATAAGCGGATGACGGACAAGCAGCAAACCGGCGCCGCTGCTGGCGCCCCATCGTCAGACGTTGCGCAGGCCGTAGCCGGGGGCGGCTTGCCTCCTCCGGTGCGCGCGCTGGCCGAGGCGGACTTCAGCGCGGTCGCGCGCAGCTTCGGCGCGGCCGGTTTCTCGGTCGCTGAACCGGCGGACGGCATCATCACCCTGCGCCGCGCTGTGGCCACCGGCCAGCCGGCGCGTCCCGCCGTATTGATTTCGGTCGGCGTGCACGGCGACGAAACCGGCCCCATCGAACTGGTGGCCTACCTGCTCGATGCGCTGGCGCAGGAGCCTGCAATGCTGGCCGTGGACCTGATGCTTTGCGTTGGCAACATCGGCGCCATCCGTCAGGCCAAGCGCTTCATCGACGCAGACCTGAACCGCATGTTCCGCGCCGAGCGTGGCAGCCTTGCCGGCACCGCCGAAGCCGCGCGTGCGGACGAGATGATCGCCGCCACCAGCGCCTTCTTCAAGGATGCCGGTCCTGAGCGCTGGCACCTCGATCTGCACACGGCCATCCGGCCATCCTATTACCCAACCTTTGCCATTGTCCCCGATCTGATCGCGGACGGCGCCAAGGCGCAGCTGATCGGCTGGCTGGGCGAAGCGGGCATCGGCGCCATCATCATGAACCCTGCGTCCGCAGGCACCTATAGCTACTACGGCGCCGAACACCACGCCGCTGCCGGCACCACAGTGGAGCTAGGCCGCATCGGCACGTTGGGCCAGAACGACCTGTCCCAGTTCGAGGAAGCACGCGTGGCGCTGGATCGCCTGCTGCGCGGCCAGCCCGCCGGCGAAGCGGCCAGGAAGCCGCACGTGTTCAAAGTCGCCCGGAACATCATCAAGCTGAGCGACGGCTTCACGATGGCGTTCGGCAAGGAGACTCAGAACTTCACGCCGCTGACCCGCGGGCAGGAAATCGCCCGCGACGGCGACACCATCTACACCGTGCAGCACGACGAAGAGCTGGTGGTCTTCCCCAATCCCGACGTACGCATCGGCCTGCGGGCAGGCATGATGGTGGTGAGGGTGTCTTAAGCAGGAATTCGGGGCATGCGCTACACTCGTCCGATCACACAGGAGGAGTAGCCCATGTCCGTTTCCATGTACCGAGTATCCGCTCCCGTCTTTGTGCGCGGCCTGAAAGTTGCAGCAGAACTGCTGCGCAAGGCCGAAGCACACGTCGAGGAGCACGGCATTGTTCCCGATGCCCTGCTGTCCGCCCGCCTGGTGGACGATATGCTGCCGCTGAGCGCACAGGTGCAACGTGCCAGCGATACTTCCAAGGGTTCCGTCGAGCGCCTGAGCGGCGTGACTGCGCCGAAGTTCCCTGACGATGAAGCGACCTTCGCCCAGCTGCAGGAGCGCATTGCCAAGACCATCGCCTATATCGAAAGCGTGCCGCAGTCTGCATACGATGGCAGCGAAACGCGCGAAATTTCCCTGAACTTCGGTTCTTTCAAGCCGACCTTCAATGGCGAGAATTATCTGCTGGACTTCGGCCTGCCCAATTTCTACTTCCACCTCACGACCCTGCACGACATCCTGCGCAACCAGGGCGTCAAGGTCGGCAAGATGGACTTCCTCGGTCCTTACGAGCTGTAAAAAAAAAGGCCGCCGGGCTTGCGCGCGGCGGCTGGAGGGGATGGACTTTACGATTAAGGCTGCTGGCGCGAGCGTTCCTGGACTTCGTTGCCGACGTAGCCGCCGCCGATAGCGCCGGCGATCGTGGCCAGCGTGCGGCCCTTGCCCTTGCCGACCTGGTTGCCCAGCAGGCCGCCGATCACGGCGCCGGTGCCGATGCCCAGGTAGTTCGGGCCATGCGCCTCAGGCGCTGGGGCCGGACGTGATGCCGGTTCCTGGTAGGACGCCTGTTGCTGCACGGGCTGCGTGTGGTGTACGCGCGGACGAGGGCGCGGTGCCGGAGCCTGTTCTGCGGCCGGTGCCTGCGGCTGGGCGGCATACTGTGCCTGCGCGTCGGCCTGGTTCGGGGCATACTGTGCCGGGTATTGGGCCGGAGCCTGCGCGGCCGTAGCCGCGACAGGGGCCGAAAGCTGATTGGCAGCGGCCGGCGCATTCGCGTTCGAAGTAGGAAGCCAGCCGGCAATCGCTGCCGTTCCAACGAGGGCGAGCACGGTGACGGAAATCGCAGCACCGGCAACCAGGGGATGGATACGAGGCGTTACGGTCGGGATCTTGTCGTTCATAATGTGCTCCTTCTTCGTTGGTGTTGAAACTTGGCTCCAGATTAACGGGCAGCCCGGCTGTAAGCTAGACGTGTCGCTGTATCAAAAGTAAGCATCTGTAACGTTTGGAGAACTCAATGAAACGATTGTCCGTACTGCTGTTGCTGGCCGCTGGTCTGGCGCACGCCACGCCTGCGACCTACAAGATCGATCCGAATCACACCTACCCAAGCTTCGAGGCCGACCACATGGGCATTTCGGTCTGGCGCGGCAAATTCAACAAATCTTCCGGCACGGTGATGCTGGATAAGGCCGCAGGCAACGGCACGCTGGAAGTGAAGGTTGAACTGGATAGCATCGACTTCGGACAGGACATGCTGAATGACTGGGCCGTGAAGCCCGAATTCTTCGATGCGAAAAAATTCCCGGAAGCCGTTTTCAAGGGCAGGCTGGCCGGTTTCCAGAACGGTGCGCCGACGCAGGCTGTTGGCAATCTGACGCTGCACGGTGTGACCAAGCCCGCTACGCTGCAAATCAAATCGTTCAAATGCGTGCCGCATCCGATGCTGAAGCGTGAGCTGTGTGGCGCGGACGCCTACACCACCATCCAGCGCGACGAATTCGGCCTGGCTGCGGGCAAGGACTTTGGATTCAAAATGAATGTGGATCTGCGCATCCAGGTCGAGGCGCTGAAGGAGGAATAATGAGCCAGCTGTTTTCACCTTATGCGATCGGGCCGCTGCAGCTGGCGAACCGCATCGCCGTCGCACCGATGTGCCAGTATTCCGCCGACGAAGGCCGCGCGACGGACTGGCACATGATCCACCTCGGCCACCTGGCCTTGTCCGGTGCCGCGCTGCTGATTCTGGAAGCGACCGCCGTCTCGCCTGAAGCACGTATTTCGCCCCACGATCTGGGACTGTGGTCCGATGAACATGAAGAGGCGCTGCTGCCGGTAGTGCAGGCGATCCGCAAATATTCGCCGATCAAACTGGCGGTGCAACTGGGCCATGCGGGCCGCAAGGCGTCGAGCGCGCGTCCATGGGACGGCGGCGGCATGCTGCCGCTGGAAGAGGGCGGATGGCAGACGGTGGCGCCGTCCGCTGTGCCGCACGGCGAAGGTGAGCGCACGCCAACCGCGCTGGACGAAGCAGGCCTGCAGAAGGTGAAACATGACTTCGTCGCCGCCGCACGGCGCGTGCATGCGCTGGGCATCGAAGCCATCGAGATCCACGGCGCCCACGGCTACCTGCTGCATCAGTTCCTGTCGCCGATCGCCAACCAGCGCACCGACCAGTATGGCGGCACGCTGGAGAACCGCATGCGCTTCCCGCTTGAGGTATTTGAAGCGGTACGCTCCGCCGTCCCGCCATCCATGGCTGTGGGCATGCGTATTTCCGCAACCGACTGGGTGGAGCGCGGCTGGGACGAGGACCAGAGCGTGGTGTTCGCACGTGCGCTAAAGGATCGCGGCGCGGACTTCGTCCACGTGTCCAGCGGTGGCGTGTCGCCGCACCAGAAAATTCCGCTTGGTCCCGGCTATCAGATTCAGTTCGCCAAGCGCATCAAGAAAGAAGTGCAGATGCCGACCATCGGCGTGGGCCTGATCACGGAGCCGGCGCATGCCGAGTCCATCATCGCGTCCGGCCAGGCGGACATGGTGGGCCTGGCGCGCGCCATGCTGTACGACCCGCGCTGGCCGTGGCACGCCGCCGCCGTGCTGAACGCGCAGGTGGATGCACCGCCTCAGTATTGGCGTTCGCAGCCGCGCGAGCTGAAAAACCTGTTCGGGGAAACCAGGCTGGGACAGCGCTGATCAGATGCGGTCGACCTGCCACAGCATTTCCAGCTCCAGGCCGATGGAGCGTGCCAGGCCATCGAGGTCGGGGAATAGCGTGGCATTGGTGATATTCATGCGGTAGAGGGCCTTCATGGCCTCTTCGCGCATGGACAGCGGCAACACAATCTTCTTCAGCAGGCGGTCGCTGTCGCCATAGTCCTGCAGGATCTCGTCCATTGGCCGGCCCAGAATGCCCGGCACAACCAGCGTGCCGGATTGCGCCACCAGTCGCCGGTCCATCTCGGTCGGCTCGCCTATCCACAGCACGGCATGTTCATTCGGCAGGAAATACTGCTCGAAATTACCCTGCGTGCGGGGATCGATGGCATCGCGATTCCAGTCCGACCGCGTGCGCGGCGCGGCGGTCCACAGCCGCGGCGTGTTCAGGGCGTAGATCGCGGCGTCGCGCGTGGCTTGCTCCAGCGCGAAGAATACCGCCACAAAAGGCGATTTCGTGAAATCGAGCAGACGTGTCGGCGCACCATGGTGCTGCATCAGCGCCAGGCAGCGCAGATCGTTTTCCAGAACGCGCGTGTCGCTCAGATAGTTGTGTGCCTTGCGGCGGAAGATGCGAATCGCGCGTTCCTCGCGCTGGCGCCAGCTGCTGCGGTCCGGCATGTAGGCGCTGAGGTAGCGTTCGAGCGACGTGATCAGCGGCCAGCGTGCGTCCTTCTGGCCGCGGAAGGCCCAGCCGTCCAACGTGGTGGACAAGGCCATGAATTCAGTCCATGACGATACGCTGATTTCTTCCATCCGCTACCTCTCTGCAATTCACGCGGCCAGTTTAGGGCGCTGCGTCATGCTAACACGCGGCGGCTGCGATGCGGCGTGCAAATCGAGACGGAACACGCTGACCAATTGCGCCAGTCCGGCCGCACGTTCCTGCATCGATTGTGCGGCGGCTGCGGCCTGTTCGACGAGGGCTGCATTCTGCTGCGTAGTTTCGTCCATCTCCACCACGGCCACATTGACTTGCGCCAGGCCGCTGCTTTGTTCGGCGCTGGCGGCGGCGATCTCGCTCACGCGGTCTGCTACCTGCACCACGCTGGTCACCACGTCCTGCATGGTGGCGCCGGCCTGCTGCGCCAGGCGGCTGCCATTGGCGACGCTGGCGCTGGAAGCGTCGATCAGGTTCTTGATGTCCTTTGCCGCGGCCGCGGAGCGCTGGGCGAGCGTACGCACTTCGGAAGCGACAACCGCAAAGCCGCGCCCCTGCTCGCCGGCGCGTGCCGCTTCAACTGCCGCGTTCAGCGCCAGAATATTGGTCTGGAACGCGATGCCGTCGATGACGCTGGTGATGTCCGCAATCTGGCGCGAGGAATGGCTGATCTCATCCATCGTGCGCATGACCTGCGCCACCACGTCGCTGCTATTGCTTGCCACGCCGGATGCATCGCGTGCGCTCTGGCGCGCATCGTCCGCGTGCTGGGCATTCTGCTCCACGGTGGACGTCAGTTCCTCCATGGCGGACGCGGTTTCTTCCAGCGCGCTGGCCTGGCGCTCGGTACGCGCGGAGAGATCCATATTCCCCTGCGCGATTTCATTGGCCGCGCCGGCGATGGCCTCGGTGCCGCTGCGCACTTCGCTGACGATCTTGCGCAGGCTCTCGTTCATGTCCTGCAGGGCCGCCAGCAATTGTCCCACTTCGTCGCCGGAGTGGACTTCAATGCGGCTGCTCAAATCTCCTGCAGCGACGGTACGGGCGACGCGTACCGCACGGTCCAGCGGCAGTGTGATCGAGCGGGTGATCCAGATGCCGAAGCCCACAGCCAGCAGGCAAGCCACGCTGGCCAGCAGGAGAATCTGCAGGCGCTTATCGCGATAAAGCTGTTCGGCATCCTGCCCGCTCCTTTCCATCAGTTTGCCGCCGCCCGCAAGGAAGCCCTTCATGCGATTGGTGTAGGCCAGCTGGTCGGCGCGCAGAGTGGTCATCAGCAGGGTGGATGCGTCCACCGTACCGCCGCTGCCCGCGAGCTTCATGAATTCGGCCTGACCGGCAAGGTACTTCGCGCGCAGGGCGATGATGTCCTGATACGCCTTGCGTCCGGCGTCGCTGGACAGCATGCCTTCCAGCCGCTTGAGACCATCGGCGACGCGCTGTTCGCCCGCCGCGATGGCGGCAGTTTCCGTCTTCAGCATGTCCGGATTATCGGCCAGCAGCATATTGCGCATCGAGATGGCGTTTTCGTTCAGCTGCAGAATCAGGTCCGTCGTCAGCACGACCTGCGGATAGCGATCCTGGACAATCTGCGATGTGGCGTCGTTCAGCGCAGCCAGGCTACGCTCCGCCATGACGACGATCCCGCACAGCAGGGCCACAACAATGCCGAAGCCCGCAGCGAGGCGGGCGCCGATTTTATAGTTTTTGAACATGCAATTCTCCAGAAGCGCGTGCGGGCAGCGCGGCCCGCACACGGCTGCGGTTTAGAAGAGGTGATGCACGCCGATGGTGGTCACGAACTGGCTGCGTCCGTCGGCCACGCCGGTGCTGTTCTGGATGGCGAACTTCGCTGCGCCGCCGGCGCGCTGATAGGCGCCCTGCACATAGAATTCCGTACGCTTGGAGAAGGCATACACATTACTCAGGCTGACCTGGTTCCACTTGGCGTCGCCTTGCCAGGTGTGGGTGTAGCCCATGTTCAGCGTGGACTTCTCGCCATACTTCCAGGCTGCGCCAAGGTCGATGTTCTTCTGCTTGAAGCTCACCGCCGGCAGGTCGGCCTTGGTTTGCGTGTAGATGGCATTCAGGCGCCAGCTGCCGACTACATAGCCGCCGCCGGCCGCGTAAGTGGTCAGGCGATTGAACACGCTGGCGGCACTGCCCAGGCCAAGAGAGCCGAGATAAGTGCCGGCATAGCCCGCAGCGCGGTCGTTCAGGCGGCTGTACGCGAAGACCAGTTTCAACGGGCCGTTGGCGTAATTCAGGCCAGCGCTGATGTTGCGGCCTTTCTTGTTGTCGCCCGGCTGCTCACCGAAGCCCACCATCACGCTACCGGTCAAGCCGCTGTAGGTTGGCGACGTATAGCGCACGGCGTTATTGAACTGCGAAGTATTGGCCAGCGAGTCCAGATTCCCAGGGTGGAAGAGATACCAGTTGGTGAGCTGATAACCGTTACTCAGCTTGCCCGCATAATCGAACACCAGGTCCGGCATATTGCCAAGGGTGAAGGTACCGAAGTCGCCTGACAGGCCGACAACGCTCAGGCGGTTGAAGAGACGGTTGGCGTTGGTCTGATTGCCGGTGTCGGTAAAGAAGCCGCCTTCCAGCTGATAGATCGCTTTCATGCCGCCGCCCAGGTCTTCGCTGCCCTTGAAACCGAAGCGGTCCGGCTGCATCGTGCCCTGGTCCACGCGGGTAACGGAACCGCCAGCCACATTGCTCACATAAGCCACGCCTGCATCCAGGCTGCCGTAAATGGTGACGCTGCTCTGCGCGTGAGCTGCTGCACCGGAAATCGCGATGGCGGATGCAACGGCTGCCTGAGCGATGTAGTTTGCCCTCTTCATATACTCCCCTTTGCTTTTGTATAGGCGGCACGAGGCCGCGTTTGTAGAAAACGCTAATTCGGTGATAAGGAAAAACGGCTTACAGGTCTAGTACGAGCTTGCGGCCACTGCAGCCTGAAACGCAGACCATCATGGTCTTGCCCGAGGCGCGCTCCGCTTTTGTGAGCACGCCATCGCGGTGTTCGATCTGGCCGTCGATGACGGCCGTTTCGCATGACCCGCACACGCCTTCGCGGCAGCTATGATCGACCTGAATGCCCGCATCAAGCAGAGCATCCAGCAGCGATTTCCCGGAAGGGACCAGCACGATCTTCTTCGACTGCGCCAGCTCGCATTCGTAGGAATCCGACTGCATGGCAACCACTGGTTCCGCCGCGGCGAAGCGCTCGATATGCACGTTAGGCAGCTCAAGCTCTTCGCAGAACTGTTCGAAAGCATTCAGCATCGGCGTCGGACCGCAGCAGTAGAAGTGCGCGCTCGACGGTTTGCTTGCCAGGAAGGCGCGCAGGTCCGGCACGCCGCCTGCTTCATCGTTGAAGTGAGTCCGCACACGGCCATCAGCACTCAGTTGCTGCACGAAGGCAGCTTCGCCGCGGCTGCGCGAGCAATAGAACAACTCCACCGATTTACCCTGGCGCAGCAGCTCATTGAACATGCAATAAATCGGCGTGATGCCAATGCCGCCCGCAATCAGCACCGAATGCGGCGCCGATGTCTCCAGCGGGAAGTTGTTGCGCGGCGTGCCGATCTGGATGGTCGAACCGACGCGCAGCTGTTCATGCACGTAGCGCGAGCCACCGCGGCTGTTACGGTCGTGCAGCACGCCGATCACATAGCGCTGGCGCTCCATCGGGGAATTCGACAGCGAATAGCTGCGCACCACGCCATTCGGCAGGTGCAGGTCGATGTGGGCGCCGGCCGAAAACGGCGGCAGGTCGGCTCCCTCCGGCGACACCAGCTCCACGCTGACGATGCCGTTGGCTTCGAAGCGCATCTGCTGTACGCGCACTGTGATCTGTTGGCTGTTGCTCATGATGCGAACTCCCGTGAATCAGCTTTGCTTCTCTTCGGCGGCCAGTTGTTCCTTGGCCAGGTTGCGCAGGTGGCGGCGCAGGCGGACGATGCCCATATCGTGCTGGTACAGCATCTCGCGCTGATTGGCGTCCGGTTCCATCGCTTCCAGGATCTCGCGGTCCTGTTCCAGCACGTGCCAGTGGCGCGCCTCCAGGCGATTCTTGTACAGGAAGCGCCAGGTGTCGCGCTGCCAGCCCTGCACCTTGCGTACACGCCAGAAGAAGATGGCGCTCGCGTTCTCTTCGATCGGCGAATAGCCGCCAACGATGATGAAGTTGCCGCCAGGGCCGCCGGTTTTCGGATAAGGGATCTCCAGGCGCATCCAGTGCACGCCGGTTTCGCCCCACTCGGTCCAGTCGAAGTTCACGTCGCGCTGGCCTTCCTTCTCGAAGACGAAGCCGGTGTCGGTGTCACGCACGCGGAAGGTGGCGGTCGATTCGCCTTCGGCCATGGTGTGCGACTGCTTGTGCAGGAAGGTGCCGTGCATCGGGTCCAGAACGTTGTCCAGCGCGTAGCGGTAGCCGCCGCTCCATTCGGCATAGCACAGGAAGTGCGAATACTCTTCGCTGTTGCTCAGTTCTGCAGGCAGGTTCAGTGGTGGCGGTTCGTCCACGTCCTTGCTGGCGTTGAAGAGGAAGATGGCCCCGGCCGCTTCCTTGACGTGGAAGCGGCGGGTGGCTTTGGAACCTTCGAGTTTGCAGCCAGGGCTGCCGGGAACACTGGTCACGACGCCGTCGAAGCGGATTTGCACACCGTGGTAGCCGCAGGCGATGCGGTCGCCGAGCGCAATGCCCTTGGACAGTGGCGCGCCGCGATGTGGGCAATGGTCTTCCAATGCATGCAAGGTACCATTCGATTCGCGCCACAGCACGAATTTCTGGCCGAGGCGGCGCAGGGAGACGGGACGCTCGCCGACAAAGTGGGAGGGGCAGATCGGATACCACAGGTCTTTCAGGCCCGCGTTCAGGACGGCTTCAACTGGGTCATTTGCTACGGTTCTCATGACGATTCCTTCTCGATCAGCATTCAGCGGCCAGGCGCGCGATTTCGGCCTGGTATCCTTCGACGGTCCACTCGCCGCCGTTCGGGTAGTTCGGTCCCTGGCGGTTCAGGTGGGCGACCAGGGCGGGCAGCTCGGTGATGCCGGCAGCGAAGCCGCGCTCGATGGAGTCGCCCAACAGGTCTTCGTAAGGCGTCGGTTCGCGGCGCCGCGACTGGTGTACTTTCAGGTAGCGTTCTTGCATGATGGTCTCCGTTCAGTTTTTTTGTTTGTCGGTCAGGAACTTGCCGTCCGGGCCTTTGGCATTGCGCTGGCGGCGGGTATTGCCGTCGATGCCGCCTTCGATGGCCCACTCGGCGAACACGGTGGGGCCAGGTTCGAATTCGCGCGGCTCCCAGTGCTCGTCCAGCTGGTCTTCGTCGGCGTAGTATTCGATCAGGCCACCGGCCGGGTTCTTGAAGTACCAGAAGTAGGCGGACGAAATTGGATGGCGGCCAGGGCCGAGCTGCGTGTCCCAGCCGTGGCGGGACATGTTCATGCCGCCGCCGAAGACTTCGTGGATATCGCGCACGGTGAAGGCCACATGGTTCAGGCCAGCCTTCGGATCAGGCGTCTGCAGCAGGAACAGGTCGTGGTGGCCGCCCACATCGGCGCAGCGCAGGAAGGCGCCGCGGCCCGGATAGCGGTCGGACGGCACGAAGCCGAAGTGCTCGCGGTAGAAGGCTTCGCAGGCCGCGACATCCTTCACGAAAAAGACCACGTGGCCAACTTCGATCGGCGTGGCGCGTTCATAGGCCGGGCTGCGCTCATTGATGCGCGGCTTGTCGTTCCAGGTGTTCATCTTGGCGCATTCGACGCTGACGTCGTGCTTGCGCGTGACCTGGAAGCGCACGGCCAGACCGTTCGGATCGGTGCAGCCCACGCGCTCGCCGCCGGCGATGAATCCGGGCAGGGCGCGCATGCGGTTGCTGAAGCGCTCGATCACTTCGGCGGACGATACGCCCCACACCACTTCGCGCAGCGTCGGACCGGCTTCGATGGCGGCCGGCAGTGCGGGGTCGTCGCTGCGGCGCACGATCACGCGGCAGCCATTCAGCGTTTCGAACACCAGCGCTGCGTCGCTTTCGTCCTTCAGTTGCAGGCCCCAGTCGCTGAAGAAGCGCTTGCAGGCCGGCAGGTCGTCCGCGCCATAGGTGATTTCGTCGATACCCAGTACGTCCATTATTTCGCTCCTCCGTTCGCCCACGGCAGCGGCATGTCGTTCATGCCCCAGTAGACGCTTTTCTGTTCCATGTATTGCAGGATGCCCAGGCGGCCCTTTTCGCGTCCCAGGCCGCTGTCGCGCCAGCCGCCGAACGGGGTCGAGATGGAAAACTGCTTATAGGTGTTGATCCACACATTGCCCGCCTGGACGGCGCGTGCGAAACGCCAGGCTTTTTTGTAGTCCTGTGTCCAGATGCCGGCTGCCAGTGCATACACGCTGTCGTTGGCCTGTTCGATCAGGTCTTCTTCGCTGCTGAAAGGCATGGCCACCAGCACCGGGCCAAAGATCTCTTCCTGGCAGATGCGCATCTGGTTAGTCACATCCTCGATGATGGTCGGCAGGTAGTAATTGCCCTTCTCGAAAGCCATGCCTTGCGGACGCATGCCACCGGTGCGCACCCGGCCACCTTCGGACACGCCCAGCGCGACGTAGGATTCGATGCTGTCGCGATGGCGCGCGGTAATCAGCGGGCCAAGCTGGGTGCGTTCGTCGGCGGGATCGCCAACCCGCAGTGCAACGGCGCCCGCGGCCAGACGTTCCATGAAGGCGTCATAGATGCCGTGTGCCACGAACAGGCGCGAACCGGCGATGCAGGATTCGCCCGAAGAACTGAAGATCCCATAGAGCACTCCTGCTACGGCGTGGTCCAGGTCAGCATCTTCGAACACGATGGTCGGCGACTTTCCACCAAGTTCCAGCGACAGCGGCATCATCTTGTCGGCGGCGATGTGGGCGATATGCTTGCCGGTGCTGGTGCCGCCAGTGAAGGACACGCGCTTGACCAGCGGGTGCAGCGTGATCGCGTCGCCAATCACCGAGCCTTTACCCGGCAGGACGCTGATCAGGCCAGCCGGCACACCGGCTTCAATGCAGATGCGGGCCAGTTCGAGGGCCAGCAGAGGCGTGACCTCGGCAGGTTTCACGACGACCGCGTTACCTGCCGCCAGCGCCGGCGCCATCTTTTGCGCTTCGCTGGCGATCGGCGAATTCCACGGCGTGATGGCGGCAACGACGCCCATCGGTTCGTAGACGCTCATCGTCAGGTTGTCGCCGCGCGCCGGGGTAATGGTTTCTTCCAGCGTTTCGCAAGCGGCGGCAAAGAACTGGAAAGTGGCGGCAGCGCTGGCCACCAGGTTGCGCGTTTCGGTGATCGGCTTGCCGTTGTCCAGGCGCTGCAGCTGCGCCAGGTCTTCGGCCTCTTCACGGATCAGATGGGCCACGCGGTTCAATACTGCTGCACGTTCATGCGGCTTGCGCTGTGCCCAGCCGCTGGTGCGGAAGGCTTGGTCGGCGCGTTCGATGGCTTCGTTGGCGTCCGCCACACTGGCTGCGTGCAGCCAGGTCACGGCTTCGCCGGTGGCTGGGTAGAGCGTCGCGTAGCGGTCGCCGCCGCCTTTGCGCCATTCGCCTGCCACGCAAATCAATTGGTCTTTAGTCAGGTCCATTTGTGTCTCTCAAATCGACAGGGCATGTGCGCGGTTGTTCAGGGCGCGCACCACGCTGAACACGGTCAGCGCGGAGGTTTTGGGATTGGCAGCGAGCGGCTTGCCGCGCATGGTCAGTTCCAGGTTGCCGAAGGCGCCGGAAGCTTCCACGTGGTGCACGTTCTCGTCGACGCCAGGATCGGCCAGCAGGCATACCTGCGTATGGTCGAGGCCAAGGCCGGCTAGCGATAGCGTGGCCGCCACATTGGCGTTCTTCGGGAACAGGCGCGCCGCTTCGCGTGCCGTGCCCTCGAAAATCACGGCGGCTTCAGTCAGTGCGTCGAGATCGAACTCGCGCTCGGCCGGCGTGTCCTTCCAGGCGCGCGGTGGTTTGCGGCCGGTGTACACGACCTTTTCCAGGCCGCCAATGCGGGCCGCAGCCAGCGCATCGATGGCGCCGATGGCGCCGGACAGCAGCTGCACCTGGGTCTTGCCGCGCTGCGCCGCCTGTTCCAGCTTTTCGGCCAGGCCAGGTTCGGACAGCGCCCCGACCGACACCACCATGCACGGAATACCGGCTTCCAGCGCAGGCAGAATGTGCTCTTCGATGGCTTTGTGGCCGGCACACTCGATCAGCAGGTCAGGACGTTCGCCGTTCAGGCGGCAGGCCACGCGGGCGGTCGGCACCAGGGCGCGCACGGTTTCGCTTGCCGTTTCGAGCGCCGCTTCCGGCACGATCACCAGGTCGAAAGACACTTCGGGATCGCTCTTCAGCAGGTCCATTACGCCGATGCCAATGGCGCCGCAACCGATCATCGATACATGCAGCATGCTTCGCTCCTTACGCCGTCGCCGCAACTGGTTCGGCCGCCTTTACCGGAGGACCTGCGAACGCAGTCTTGAAGCTGCCGATCGACAGCATGTCCACTTCCAGCAGGAAGGGGCCTTTTTCCGACAGCGCCTTGCGCAGCGCGTCGCCGGCTTCCGCCAGGCTGCTGATACGCACGTGGCGCAGCTTCAGCGAATGCGACAGCTCGGCGTAATCCGGCGTGTGCAGGTCGACGTAGTGGCGGCGGCCGCCGTACTGCACGTCCTGGATGTTCTTGATCACGCCATAACCCTTGTCGTTCATCAGCACGATGACCATGTCGGCCTGTTCCTGCACGGCCGTTGCCAGCTCTCCCAGGTTCAGGATGAAGCCACCGTCGCCAGCCAGGGTGAAGGTCTTCTTGCCCGATCCTGTCACGGCTGCACCGATGGCGGCGCCAATGCCCATTGCGAGGCCCTGGCCAATGCCGCCGCCCAGTGCGTGCACGCCGGCCAGCGGATCGAACACGCGCAGGTAGCGGTTGCCCCAGGTCGAGTTGGACACGGTGACGTCGCGCACCCAGTTGAAGTTGCGGCCCGCAGCCTGTTGCAGCTGGTCGACCAGCGCGCTGTAAGGGCCGAGGCCATCGACCAGGCCAGCAACGGCCGTATCGCGCGCCTGCTGCAGACGCTTGATGTGGGACGGATCGATGTCCATCTTGCCTTCCAGTCGGTCGGCCAGGCCTTTCAGCGCCAGTTCGGAATCGCCGCACACGAAGTAGTCGCTTTCGTAGCAGCGGCCTTCGGCAGCCGGATCGGCGTCGATGCGGAACAGGGGACGCGGCAGCTTCAGTTCATACTTCAGCGTTTCGTTGCCGCGCAGGCGGGAGCCGACCACCAGCATGGCGTCGCACTCCTGGTAGAAATTCTCCACCGGCTTGTGCAGATTGAAGGCGCCCAGCGAACGTGGATCGTCTTCCGCCACCACGCCGCGGCCCTGGGTGGTGGTCACCACACCGAAGCCCATGTCGATCAGGCGCTTGACCTGCGCCGCGGCGCCGCGCGAACCGCCGCCCAGCCACAGCATGGGACGCTTGGCCTGCTTCAGCTTTGCTGCCAGTTCGTCCAGCGCGTGTTCGGACGGTTCGTTGCGCTGGATCGGCAGTGGCTTGAAGTCGGCCGGCATGTCGATCAGGGCAGCCTGGATGTCGATCGGGATCTCGACGCTGACTGGACCCATTGGCGGCGTCAGCGCGATCTGGACGGCCTGCTTCACGGTGCCCAGCGCAGTCTCGGTGCTGCGGATGCGGAAGGCGGCTTTCGATACGGCCTTCAGCATGGTCAACTGGTCCGGCGCTTCGTGGATATAGGACAGGCTGCGGTCCAGGTAGGGCGTTTCGATCTGCCCGGTCAGGTGCAGCAGCGGCGTGCCGGCGGTCAGCGCTTCGACCATGGCGCCTGCCGCATTGCCTGCCGCGGTGCCGGTGCTGGTCAGGCAGACACCCAGGCCGCCGGTGGTGCGGGCATAGGAGTCGGCCATATTGGCGCCGCCTGCTTCGCCGCGTGCCGGCACGAAGCGAATCTGGCCGCGCTCACCGAATGCATCGAGGATCGGCATATTGTGGATGGAAATCACCCCGAAGGCAGCTTTGACGCCACACTGTTCAAGGAAGGCCGCAATGGCGGCACCGACGGTAATTTTTTGCTTAGGCATGGCGTGCAAGTCCTCCGGAAACATCGATATGGCTGCCCGTGGTGTAGGAAGAGAGTGGCGAGGCCAGGAACACAATGGCGCGTGCTGCTTCTTCCGGAAGGCCAAGGCGGCCGAGCTGGATCTGTTTTTTCTGCGCCAGGCGGGCGGTCCAGTCGTCCCAGCTCATGGCGTTTTCTTCGGTGGGCCGCGCTTCATAACGGCGGCGCCACTGGCCGGATTCGACCAGTCCAATCAGGATGCCGTTGACACGAATGCCATCCGGCGCGAATTCGGTGGCCAGCGAGCGCACCAGGTTATGAACACCGGCGCGTGCGGCGGAAGTGGCGACCATGTGCGGCTCGGGCTGGACGGCCAGCAGGGAGTTCACGCAAACGATGGAGGCCTGGCCGGGCGCGCGGCGCAATTGCGGCAGGAAGGCGCGCGTCGGGTTCAGCACCGAGAAGAACTTCAGTTGCAGCTCCTCTGCCCATGCGGCGTCGCTGGTATCGGCAAAGGTCGAAACGCGGCCCTGGCCGGCGTTGTTGACCAGGATGGATACGGCGCCCAGCTCGTGTTCGACCGCGGTGGCAAATTCGTTGACTTGTGCCGGCGCCAGGACGTCGCAGGTGCGGGCGAAGATGCGCGCTTGCGGATATGCGGCGCGCAGCTTGGCGGCAGCGCCATCGAGGCGCTCGGCATCGCGGCCGCACAGCGCCACAGCGGCACCGGACTGCAGCAGCAATTCGACGGTGGCGTAGCCGATGCCGGACGAACCGCCCGTCACCACGGCCACTCGTCCTGCCAGGTTGGTCATGCTCATGCTGTACTCCTTAGCGCTGGAACATGTTCACGACCTGCGCGGCTTGCGCAGGGGCGTGGTCCAGCAGGCGGGACATCTCGGCGGCGTTGGCGCACACCTCGGTGATGATGCGCTGCATCTGGCCGGCGTCGATATGCGGACCGGGGATGGTGGCGCCCAGCGCGGCGACAACCTTGCCGCTGCGGTCGCGCACCGGCGCTGCCACGGTGGAAATGCCGCGCTCGAAGAAGCCCTCTTCCAGCACGTAGCCACGTTCGCGGTCCTGCTGCACCATATTGAACAGATCCAGCACGGTGGCCGGGGTGCGCTCGGAATAGGCTTGCAGGTGCTCTTCCGGATACAGCTCGCGCAGCTGCGGCAAGGTCAGGTCCTCCAGCAGCACGCGGCCCAGTACCGTGGCGTGGGCCGGCAGGCGGGTGCCGACATTTACGGAGCTGACGAAAGGCGTCGGCATCACGGACTTGGCGACGTACACGATGGAGCGGCCATCGCGCACCACCAGCGTGGTTGAGTAGCCGATCACGTCGCGCAGGCGTTCCAGCAGCGGACGGCCGATCTCGGTCAGCTCCAGCGACGCCAGGTATTCGAAGCCCAGGCGCAGCACGGCCATGCCGAGGCGGTAATCGCGGCCGCTTTCGCTGCGCTCCACGAAGCCCATACGTTCCAGTGTCGTGAGCAGGCGGAATACGGTGGAGCGCGGCACGTCAAGGCGCTTGGCCAGTTCAGGCGCGGACAAGGTCTTTTCCTGGCGATTGAATTCGCACAGCAGGCGCAGGCCGCGTTCCAGGCCTGGCACGGTGTAACGTTCGCTGTTGTCGTCTTCTGCGGCTTCAGGCTTGTTGGTCATTTGAAGTGGTCCCCGATTAATGTTGAAGGATTGCTGCTGCCGCGATGCCCGGCTGTTCGACATAGCAGGCGTGGCCTGCGTTCTCGATCAGCGCGAAGGGCAGGCCGAAACGTTCGGCTACCGCACGGCTGTCTTCCGGCGTGGTGATGCGGTCGGCGCTGCCGCACCACACCGCACCCGGCACGGCCGGTGCATAGTTTTCGATGGCGTCGCCGCACAGCAGGTGCACGGCTTGCGTGTAGCCGTCGGCGCGCAGTTGCGCCATATTCCAGCGCACCCAGTCGCGCTGCAGCGTGTCGGCTTGCCCGGACACCAGGCGCGCCGAACGCTGCGTGGCCAGGCCGTGTACCCCGAGTTCGCCCAGCGTGGACAGGCGCTCGCGTGCCACCTGCGTGCCCTGTTCCAGGCGGCCGGCGATGCCGTAGCCACGGGCAGGGCTGAGCAGAACCAGGCGTTCCACCATGCCCGCGTTGGCGCCGGCGAAAGCGCTTGCCATCATGGCGCCGAGCGAGTGACCGGCCAGCGTGCAGCGCTTGATGCCGAGAGCGTCCAGCAACTGGCGCAGGCGTGCTGCATAAGCGGCCGCCGCGGGGCGTGCAGCCGGCAGCCGGTCCGAATTGCCGTAGCCGGGCGCATTCCACGCAATGACGCGGGCGTTGCGGGCCAGGTCCAGCGCGCAAGGCAGCCAGGATGCGGCGCCCGAGCCGATGCCGTGCAGCAGAACGACGACCGGCAGCGCTGCATCGGCACCGGCGGCCATTTCGCGGTAGCTCACGACGCCGCCATCAACGGCGGCCAGCTTTTCCGGGAAGTGGCTGTCCAGCAGCGACAGCGCGTGCTGCAGGCCATCCGCAGCGGCGGCGGCATGGAATTGGGCGCTTGGGAAATTCATCTCAGCCTCGCTTGATCGACGCCAATGGATGCTCAGGTGGATACGTCGGCGTGATCGGCTTCTGGGCGCCAAGCATCACGCACATCAGCGCATCTTCTTCGCCGATATTGATCTCTTCGCGGTAGACACCCGGCGGGATCGACACCACATCGCGGTCGGTCAGGATGGTTTCATAGCGCTCACCGTCCTTCTCCAGCACCAGTTTCAGTTTGCCGCGCAGGACGAAGAAAACCTCTTCCACATCGACGTGCACGTGCGGCGGACCCTCGTGGCCGGCCGGGATGATCATGGTCGAGAATGTGAAGTGTTCGGACGGGATGGTGCTGGTGTCCGAAGCGACGCCGGTGCCGCCGGTGCCGATATAGCGCATCTGCGCGCGGCGGTATTTCGGATCGTAGTCGGCCTGGAATTTCAGCGCATTCCAGTCGTACTTGCGGGTCGAGAAGCGCGCGATGCGGGTATTCATCCACTGCTCGAAGGAGGCGCCTTGCGGCTGGTCCCAGCTGCGTTTGATCTGCTTTTGTTCGGATACGTCGGTCATTTGTTTAGCTCCTGTGATCTCAATTCATTACAAAGCCGCCGTTGACGGCAAGGACCTGGCCGGTGATGAAGCGCGACAGGCCGGACAGCGCGAACAGCACGGCGCCTGTCACGTCGTCCGGCACCTGCAGGCGTTGCAGGGCACGGCCATCCTGGTAGTGCTGGTAGCGCTGGGCGGGCACGTATTCAGTCGCTTCCACCTTGGTCAGGCCCGGCGCGATGGCGTTGACGGTGATGTTGTTGGGACCTTCTTCGCGGGCCAGCGAACGGGTCATGCCGATCACGGCGCCCTTGCTTGCTACGTAGGCCAGCAGGTTCGTCGCGCCCCACAGCGGCGTGTCGGAAGCCAGGTTGACGATGGCGCCGTTGCCGGAGGCACGCAGCGCCGGCAGGCAGGCATTGGTCATCAGCCAGGTGCCGCGCACGTTCACCTGCATCACCATGTCCCACATATCGATTTCGAGCTGCTGCGAGGAGCGGCCGCCGGAATTGGTGATGGCGGCGTTGTTGACCAGGCCATCCAGGCCGCCCAGTCTGGCGATGGCGGCAGTGGCACAGCTTTCGATGGAAGCCGGATCGGCCATATCCAGCGGGAAGCCGCATACCTGCAGGCCGCGCGCCTGCAATGCGGCCACGCTGTCGTCCAGCACATCGCGCAGGATGTCGGCCATGGCGACTGTGGCGCCGGCTTCGGCGATCGCCGTGGCAAACGCCAGGCCCAGGCCACGCGCCGAGCCGGTCACCAGTACGCGGCGGTCGGCGAGGAGTTTGGAAGTATCGGACATTGCGTTCTCCTTACTTCGACAGTTTCGGCAGGTAGTGCAGCACACGGCGCTCGGCCCATACGACGGCGGCGTAGGTCACGATGCCGGTCAGGGTCAGTGCGCAGATGGCGACGAAGACGGCGGCAGTATTGCCCTGGCCTTCGCCATCCACCAGCAGGAAGCCCAGGCCCTGGTTGCCGCCAACCAGTTCACCGACCGTCACACCGATCACTGCCAGCGTGGAAGCGATGCGCAGGCCGGAGAACAGCGCCGGCATGGCGGATCGGAATTCGACCAGGTGGAAGATCTGCCAGCGGCTGGCGTTCAGGGTGCGCACCAGGTTGACCATGTCCGGGTCCACGGTGCGAATCGCGGACAGCACATTGATCATCACCGGGAAGAACACGATCAGCACAGCGACCAGGATCTTCGGATACACGGTATAGCCCAGCCACATCACGAACAGCGGCGCAAACGCGACCTTGGGTGCAATCTGCAGCGCCAGGATGTAAGGCGACAGCATGGCTTCGGCGCGCGGCGACAGGCCCAGTGCCACGCCGACGGCGAGTCCAAGCAGGGAACCCAGCACGAAGCCGGCCACCACTTCCATCGCGGTTACGCCGAAGTGATGCAGCAGGTCGCTGTTGTGCCACATGGCGACGGATTCCTGCAGCACGCGCGAGAAGTTAGGCAGGATGAACTCCGGCATGCCCAGCCAGGCCGGTCCCCATTGCCAGGCCGAGAGGAACACCACCAGTACCAGCAGGCTGCCGATCACGGTGCGGGCCGAGTCGTTCAGCAGCGGGCGGGATTTGGGCGCGCTCATGGCCGGGGTTGAAACGGTTGTCGTTGCGGTATTCATTAGCGTGCGGTGCCTACGAATTGGTTGGTGAACAGGTCGTTGACGGCAGCGGCCTTGCTGACGATGCCTTCGCTGACATAGAACTTCTGCACGTTCTCCATGCGCGCCGCGTCGATCTGGCCGACCGGCTGCTGGTTCGCGTACACGTATTTGCGGTACAGGTTGAAGATCTGCTCGATGCTGGCTTCCTTGCCCTTGTATGCAGGCACGGCGGCGACATAAGTTGTGGTGGCGGCCTTCGGATCTTTCATGATGTCTTCCATGCCGCGCAGAGTGGCGCGCACCAGGCGCTTCAGCAGGTCCGGCTTGGTCTTGATGGTTTCGTCGGAAGCGATGATGGCCTGGGCCATGCTCTTGAAGCCGTTGGTTTCCAGGATCTCGACCTTGGCACCGGCATCGGTGGCGCTCACGATCCAGTCAGGCACGCCGGCCAGAGCCTGCGATTTGCCGCCTGCGAAAATCTGCCACACGCCGGAAGGACCGGCCGCCTGGATCGCGGCGTCGCTCTTGCCCAGGCCAATGCTCTTCATATTGCCCAGCAGCGCGTAGTAGGTGGTGTCGGTGTAGGACATGACGGTGACGGTCTTGCCCTTCAGGTCTTTCAGGTCCTTGATGCCTTCGTCCTTGTGCACGCCTACCATGGTCAGCGAACCCGCACCCAGCACGGCGATGGCTTTGACCGGCACGCCGTTGGCGCGCACGATGATCGGTGTGTCGCCAATCGCGCCGCCGATGACGGCATTGCCGGCGCCGATCTGCTTCGCCACGTCGACGCCACCCTTGGCTGCCACGAAGGTCACCTTCAGGTTCTCTTCGGCGTAGTAGCCCTTTTGCTGCGCGATCATCCACGGTGCAAAGGCCACGGTATTCGGCGGGGCCGGCAGCAGGTAGGTGATTTCTTCCGGGGCTGCCATGGCAGGCAGGGCGCTTGCAACGGCCATTGCGCAGCCGAGAGAGGCGAGAATCTTTTTCATGCTCATACTTTCACTCCTGGTCGATGATCGTGTCGGTTAATGCAGTTCCGCTTCCTGGTCCTTGCCGACCTTGAGCAGTTCCATCAGGCGGCCGGCCAGCGGGCCGATCTCGGGCAGCTTGCGGCGTTCCAGCGGGTTATCGCGGTGCGGCAGGTTCACTTCGATTTCTTCGATGATGCTGCCGGGGCGTTCGCTCATCACCAGCAGGCGGTCGGACAGGGCGATGCCTTCGATCAGATCGTGGGTGATGAACAGGGCCGTCTTGCGCTTCTCGTGCAGCATCTTGGCGAGGTCCTGCTGCAGGATCATCTTGGTCTGCGCATCCAGCGCGGAGAAGGGCTCGTCCAGCAGCAGCACTTGCGGATCGACGGCCAGCGTGCGCGCCAGCGCCGCGCGCTGGCGCATGCCGCCGGAAAGCTGGAAGGGGAAATGGTCCTCGAATCCTTTCAGGTGGCATTTGGCGAGCAGGTCGTCCGCCACGCGCTGGCGCTCTTTGGCGCCGACGCCATCGATCTCCAGGCCCAGCGCCACATTGGCGCGGATGGAGCGCCACGGCATCAGCAGATCCTTCTGCAGCATGAAGGCCACTTTGCGCACCGGGCGCGTGACCAGCTGGCCGCCGACATAGACTTCGCCCACGGTCGGCATATACAAGCCGGCGCCCATATTCAGAAGAGTGGATTTTCCGCAGCCGGACGGACCGATGATTGAAACGACTTCTCCGCTGCGGATGGAGATGTTCAGGTTACTGACCGCGGCGCGCGGTTGGGAAGTTTGCCGGTCGATGAAGCTCTTGCCGACATTGCGGAATTCAATCTCAATCATCATCTGTCTCGTTAAGTTTCATATATAAAACAAGGGTTTATATATGAGTTGTAATGTGATTGAAATATAGCAGACAAATCCCGGAGTGCTAGGGTTTTGTTCCAAATAAAAATCGTGGTTTTATAGGTAAAACAAAAGCCTCAGTAAACCGTCGCTATCTGTTGTAAAGCCACCCACAAAATACGCTGGCGGTGGTCGCGGGAAGCCCTATAATCGCTAAGTTTTTTTGACCGTAGAAAATAAGCAGGGCGCGGCGGCACAACCGGCGTGGCGGCTGCATTTACCCAAGGAAAATCTGTGAACCAAACGCTGGTACAGAAACTGACCCGTACCAAACCGGTCGGATCGGGCGGCGCGGCCGCCGAGAGCCTGCACGACACAGGACTCAGCCGCTCCATCGGCCTGTTCTCGCTGACCATGATCGGCGTCGGCGCCACCATCGGCACCGGTATCTTCTTCACCATGGTGGAAGCTGTGCCCAAGGCCGGCCCTTCGGTGATCCTTTCCTTCCTGCTGGCGGCACTGACCGCAGGCCTGACCGCGCTGTGCTACGCCGAGCTGTCCTTCCGCATCCCCGCTTCCGGTTCCGCCTACTCTTTCGCCTACAGCACGGTGGGCGAGTTCCTGGCCTTCATCGTCGCCTTCTGTTTACTGTTGGAGTATGGCCTGGCCGCCAGTGCCACGGCGATCGGCTGGTCGGACTATCTGAATAACTTCCTCATCAATGCCTTTGGCTGGCAGATTCCCGAGGCATTGCGTTCGCCGATGATCGTGTCGACGGCGGAAGGCACGATCTATAACCTGAACCACTTCAACCTGCCGCCGATGATCCTGGTGGCCTTGTGCTGCATCCTGCTGATCCGCGGCACCAAGGAATCGGCGACCACCAATGCCATCATGGTGATGATCAAGCTGGCGATCCTGATCTTCTTCTCCGCGATCGCGCTGAAGGGTTTTGATATCAACAACTTCCACCCTTTCCTGAAAATGACGCCGGGTGAGCTGGTGCCGGGCGTGTCCGGCATCGCAGCGGCGGCAGGCACGGTGTTTTTCTCCTTCATCGGCCTGGATACGATTGCCACGGCGGGCGAAGAAGTGCGCAATCCTAAACGCAATGTCCCTGTCGGCATCCTTGGCGCGCTGGCGATCGTGACCGTGTTCTATATGCTGGTGGCGATCGCTGCGATGGGCGCGCAGCCGGCGCATATGTTTGAAGGCCAGGCTGCCGGCCTTGCCGTGATCCTGCAGAACGTGACGGGCAAGGCCTGGCCGGCGCTGGTGCTGTCGGCAGGTGCGGTGATCTCCGTTTTCTCCGTGACGCTGGTGACCATCTACGGCCAGACCCGCATCCTGTACGCGATCGCCAAGGACGGCCTGGTGCCGAAGGCTTTCCAGACCGTGAACCCGAAAACGCACTCGCCGGTGGCCAACACGCTGATCGTATCCATCGTGGTGGGTATCGTGGCCGGCCTGGTCGATTCCACCTTCCTGTGGGATATGGTGTCGATGGGCACCCTGACCGCCTTCATCATCGTGTCGATCGCGGTGCCGGTGCTGCGCTCCAAGGACCACAAGGCGGGCCTGCCAACGAAAGGCGGCTTCCGCGTGCCATTCGGCCCTTACTTCGTGCCGGCGCTGAGCATCGCCACCTGCGCTTATCTGATGATTAACCTTTCCCACGCAACCAAGGTAATCTTTACTGTATGGATGATCGTGGCGGTGCTAACCTACTTCTTCTACGGCATTCACAACTCGCGACTCAAAAAGGTGTAAGTTCATGCAGCTGAAAGCAATCGCCCAAACAACCTTCCTGGCCACGGCCATTTTGTCTGGAGCGATTGCCCAGGCAAGCAGTGAGCAAGATCGTCAGGCACTGCGCGAATACCGCGCAGTCGCCATCTCCCCCGCCGGTGACCGCCTCGTGTCGCTGGAATCCCTGGACAGCAATGCCGCCGACAAGCGCCCGCACGCCACGGTAGTCGTGCGCGATGCGGCCAGCGGCAAGGTCCTCAACGAATACGATCCCTGCGCCGCCTGTAATTACGACCGCCCGAGCTGGTCGCCGGACGGCAAACAGGTCGCCTTCGTCGGCACCGAAAGCAAGGCCGGTACCGCCATGCTGTTCGTCGCCGGCAAAGACAAGACCCAGCCGCTGCTGACGCTGAAGGGCGTCGCCAGCACCGCGCGCTGGTCGCCGGACGGCAAAACGCTGTCCCTGCTCGCCACCATCGGTGCGAAGAAAGAGACTGGCGCCACCTCGGCCGGAGCGCGCCAGATCGGCGAAATTGGTTCGGATGAAGATGCGCAGCGCATCGGCGTCATTCCTGCCAGCGGCGGCACGCTGAAGCTGCTGTCGCCTGAGGACACCTTTGTCTATGAATACGACTGGACGCCGGACGGTAAAGGCTTCGTGTCCACCAGCGCCAAAGGCAATGGCGATAACAATTGGTGGGTAGCCAAGCTGACCTACGTGGATGCGGCCACCGGCGCGCTGCGCGTGATCGCCTCGCCGGGTACGCAGCTGAACATGCCGCGCGTGTCGGCCGACGGCAAGACCGTGGCCTACATCGGCGGCTTGATGAGCGACTTCGGCGTGGTGGGCGGCGATATCTGGACGGTGCCGCTGGCTGGCGGCGAACCGGTCAATCTCACGCCTGGCTTCAAGGGCACGTTCAACGGCATCGCATGGCGCGGCAATCAGCTGGTAGGCAGCGCGCTGCTGGGCGACCAGACGGCGCTGGTGTCGATTGACGCCAAATCGGGCAAAGCCGAACAGCGCTGGTCCGCTGCCGTGAGCTCGATGGGTTCGGATGGCCGCTTCTCCTTCAGCGCCGACGGCAGCAGGGCTGCGGCAGCGCAGGAGGACTTCGAACATGGCCCGCGCCTGGTGGCTGGTCCTGTGGCGAAGCTGCAAGCCATCACGCATGACAACGAAGGCTTTGCGCCGCAAGTCTCCGTGCGCAATGTGAGCTGGCAGAACGAAGGCTTCAGCGTGCAGGGCTGGCTGATCGGCCCGCGCAATGTGGATGCGAGCAAGAAGTATCCAATGATCGTGCAAGTGCACGGCGGCCCATCGTCGGCCGTGTCGCCGCGCTATGTTTCGGCGGGCGAGTATGGCAACCCGACGGCGCGCTTGCTGATTGAAGCAGGCTACTTCGTGTTCATGCCGAATCCACGCGGTTCCTACGGCCAGGGCCAGGAATTCACCCGCGCCAACCGTCGCGATTTCGGTGGTGGCGACTTGCGCGATATTCTGGCTGGCGTCGATGCGGCCGCCCGGGTGGCGCCAATCGATGTCAATCGCCTGGGCCTGATGGGCCATTCCTACGGCGGCTTCATGACGATGTGGGGCGTGACGCACAGCCAGCGCTTCAAGGCCGCCGTGGCAAGCGCCGGTATTGCAAACTGGATCAGCTACTACGGCCAGAATGGTATCGATCAGTGGATGGTGCCGTTCTTCGGCGCCACCGCTTATGACGATCCAGCAGTGTACCGCGCTGCCTCGCCAATTGAATCGATCAAGTCGGCCAGGACGCCGACGCTGGTGATTGTTGGCGAGCGCGATGTGGAGTGCCCGCCGGCGCAGTCGATGGAATTCTGGCATGGCCTGCGCGCGATGAACGTGCCGTCCTCGCTGGTGATCTACGAAGGCGAAGGGCACTCAATGAAGAAACCTGAGCACCTGCGCGATATGCGCCAGCGCACGATCAGCTGGTTCAATCGCTACCTGGGTAGTTAAGGCATGCGGGTTCGGGTAAAGCTGATGCTGGCCCTGCTGTTCACCGGGCTGGCAGCAGTGGCAATGGTGGGCGGGCTGGCGTATGTGTCGGTCAATTACAAGGTCGATGCCATCCGCCGCGATCAGGCGGCTGAGCACTTCCACCATTTCATGACGGCTTACCTGGCCAAGTACGGCGACTGGCAGACCGCCAACGCCAATGAATCCTTCGACAGCTTCGTGCGCCGCACCGCGGGCGAGCAGGGCGATCTGGCGCCTCTGCCGCCGGATCGCACAGGCCAGCGAGCGGCCTTGCAGCGCGCAGGCGCCGCCGCCGGTCCCGACGCCGATTCAGCGCGCAACGGCCCGCCGGAACAGCGCCCCCAACTGGACGGCCGGCCGGACGACGCACTGCCGAATGGGCTGCGCCGGCTCGGCAGCCCACCAGACGATGCTCCCCCACACGATGGCCCGCTCCGCTTGCGCCCGACGCTGGACGGCCCTCCCGAGGATGGCCCGCCTCGCGATGGCCCGCGCGGTTTGCGCCCGATGCTCGACGGTTCACCCGAGAACGGCGCTCCTCGCGATGGCCCACCGGGGCCGCGCCCGCCGCCGCCGCCGGACGGGCCGCCGGGCCGCGGCTTTCGGCCGCCTGGTGGTCCTCCCGGCGAACCGCGCTTCCGCTTCGTCCTGGCTGATGCTGACTATCGTGTACTGCTCGGCGGCGGCCAATTCCATCCCGGCGAACTGCTGCCTGAAAAGCTGCGTCTGACCTCCCGTCCCATCCTGGTGGATGGCCGCGCCGTCGCGCACATGTCCACTGAAGGCGCGCTGACGCCCACGCGCCAGGAGCAGGAGTACCTGGACGCGATGAAGTCCTCCCTGCTGGCAGGCGTCGCCGCCGCAGCCGTGCTGGCGCTGGTCCTCGGCTGGACGCTCAGCCGGAGCCAGACGCGCAGTGTGCGCAGCCTCACGCGGGCCGTGCGCCTGATGCACAAGGGAGAACTGCGTCAACAGGTGCCCGTGCGCGGCAAGGACGAAGTGGCCCAGCTGGCAGGCGCCTTCAATGAAATGAGCGAGCAGCTAGCGCAGAAACACGAAGAGCTGGAAGCGTCGCACCAGACCATCTTGCAGCAGGCGGAGCAGCTGCGCGAGTTGAGTATCCGCGACGCCTTGACCCAGTTGTACAATCGCCGCCACTTCGACGAGCAAGCGACGACCTTGTTCAACCAGGCCGTGCGCCACAAGCGTCCGCTGACGCTGGTGATCTGCGATATCGACCACTTCAAGAAAATCAACGACAAATATTCTCACGCGATTGGCGACTCCGTGCTGCGCCAGGTTGGCAGCATCCTGCGCAATCACATGCGCCTGTCCGATCTGGTGGCACGTTACGGCGGCGAAGAATTCGTGATGGCTTTCCCGGAAACGCCCGGTACGCAAGCTGCGGCTTTATGCGACAAGCTGCGCAGCCTGATCGAGAACTTCGACTGGCATGAAGTGCACCCGGAACTGAAGGTCACCATGAGCATGGGCGTGTGCGCCGATATCGCCGCCGGCACCGCCGAAGCCATGCTTCAAAAAGCGGACGCGCTGCTTTATCGCGCCAAGGAATCCGGCCGGAACCGCGTCTGCTACGCGTGATAGTATTTATGCATGAACGGTCCAGACCCATCGAACAAGCACCCGATGGCGGGTTTCCCGCAGGTGTGCTTCATCAGGAATACCGTCACCAATCCGAACATCGTCATTGGTGACTACACCTATTACGACGATCCGGACGACTCCGAGAACTTCGAACGCAATGTGCTGTATCACTTCCCCTTCATCGGCGACAAGCTGGTGATCGGGAAATTCTGCGCGATCGCGCGCGGAGTGAAGTTCATCATGAACGGCGCCAATCACAAGACCTCCGGCGTCTCGACCTATCCTTTCTTCATTTTCGGGAACGGCTGGGAAAAGGCCATGCCGCAACCGGGCGAGTTGCCATACAAGGGCGATACCGTCATCGGCAACGATGTGTGGATCGGCTATGACTGCCTGATCATGCCGGGCGTGAAAATCGGTAACGGCGCCATCATCTCATCGCGCTCGGTTGTCGTGTCCGACGTCGCACCCTATTCGATCGTCGGCGGCAATCCCGCCAGGCAGATCAAGGAGCGCTTCGCTCCGGACGTCGTTGCAGAACTGGAGGCCATCGCCTGGTGGGATTGGCCAATCGAGAAGATCACCCAACATCTGAGCGCCATCACGGCAGGCGAGATTAGCGCACTCAAACTTTAACCGAAGAGGATTTCAGCATGAGCGATTCGCAGGAACAGCTTGGGCAGGACATTTTTGGTGAAATTTCGCTTGCGGCCGCGGACGCCAAGCGCTGGGCGAGACAAAACTATTTTTGTGCTTACTTCATCTCAGGCGTCATCGTCGTGGCCAGCATTACTGCCGGCCTGACGGTTGGTCTTGACGAATTGCCCAAGTGGACCCGTGCTGCGCTTGCCTCCTTGCCTGCGGTGATGCTCACCGCGAGCACTGTTTTCAGGTTCGAGCAGAAGTCAGCCTGGTTCTGGAAGAAGTCCAAGGCGCTTGAGGCGCTGGTCCGGCGTCTGAAGTATGAAGCCGTCGCACCTCATGAAGCAAGCCAGCTGTTTAGCCAGATTGAGGAGTCGATGGAAAAGGACTGGGTATCGTTCGGGACCGTTGGCAAAGCAAACAGTTAAATCGGCGACAGCCCATATGCGGCGCGGGCGCGGTTGCAATCGGGAGTGCCTTCGTTGAATTCGCGGCAGGTGCTGGAGCGTTGGGCGTAGATTTCGCAGCCGACGCAATCGCCCACTTCGCCGGTCAGCGCGACGCAGCGCGAAGGAGCGGTGTCGGTGCCGCGCATGGCGACATGGTAGGGTGTGACGGGGATCGTCAGGTGCTGAGGGACGGAGCCACCGGGATGCGCGTCGCTTTCGCCCCAATAGAACGATACGCGGAATAGGGCGCAGCACGCGCCGCAGCTCTGGCAATGTGACATGCGGCTAATGATAGCAGGAGGATGCATGAGAGAGTCGCTCGATTCTGCCGCTACCGCAGCGCTGCTGCCGTTTCCTGCGCTCGTTGCGGCACTGCGGCGGGCGGTCGATGAGCTGGCGCGCGGTGTGATTGCCTGTCCGGCGCGGCAGGTTCAGCCGCTGCGCGCGGGCGGCGTGTTGCTGTCGATGATTGCAACGGCACCGGATATCGCTGTCCACAAACTCGTTTCCGTCGTACCGGATAATCCTGAGCGTGGATTGCCGACGATTGCCGGGCAGCTCAGCGTGGTCGATGCTGCCGATGGCGGTATCCGGCTGATTCTGGATGGCGCTACGGTCACCGAGCGGCGTACGGGGGCACTGTCCATGCTGGGCATTGAAACGCTGCTGGGCCACGCACCGCGCCGCGTGCTGCTGGTTGGGACGGGCGTGCAGGCGCTGAGCCATGCGAAGGCACTGGCCGCGTTGTATCCGGCTGTCGCAATCGATGTGGCGGGGCGCAATGCAGCCTCCGTGGAGCGTTTCTGCATGGAGCTGGATGTTTTGCTGCCGGGCGCGGGCGGACCACGTTATGCAGCGGCGGATCTCTCTGCGGTGGACGAGGCAGTCGATGTCGTGATTACGGCGACAACGAGCGCGCAGCCGGTTTATTCTTTGCCCGCGCGGGCGGGGCGCCTGCTGATTGCTGTCGGGTCGTTCAAGCCTTCAGCGGCGGAGATAGGCGCGGAGACGGTACGCGCCAGCCGGGTGTTTGTGGATGATCTGCACGGCGCCCGGCACGAAGCGGGGGACCTGCTGCAGGCGGGCGTGGATTGGGAGCGCGTGCAGGGCCTGAGCGCGGCGCTGACTGGACCGCCGCTGGCTGCGGCGGAGCCGGTGCTGCTCAAGACGGTTGGATGCGCGGCCTGGGATCTGGCGGCCGCGCGTGTGGCGCTGTCGATGCGCGGCGCCGGTTAAAGCTGGACGTTGCGGATGATGGCTTCGCTGTGCACGATGATTTTGTCGGCGTCGGCCTGCAGCAGCCGGATGCGGCGCTGAACCAGCGGCCAGCCTGGCCAGCCAGGGACGGACCAGCCAGCGGACGTTGCAGCCGCGGCGCCGCCCGCCGCGCCAACTGGGACGCTGGCCAAAGCGCTGGCCGAGGTGGCGGCTGTTGCGTGGCCCGCTGTGGCGGTGGCCGCCGACGCCGCGCTTGGAGATGCTGACGGAGCGACTGTTGATGCCGAGATGCCATTGTGGCGGGCGAGGGCGACGGTCAGGGTTTGGTAGACCTGCTCGTGGCTTTGCTCCAGCATGGCGTTCACCTCATCCGCCGGAATATCCCGCACATGCCGGCGCAGAATCGCGCGCAAGGCCGCGACGTGGGCGACGAGCAGATAATTCTGCACGATGAACAAATTAATATCTTCAGCCGCGCGCTGCTTGCTGGCCGGCTCGTCGAGCATGCGCACCAGCGCCGCGCTGAGTGCCGCCAGCGCGTCCATCAGGCGCTTGCGCTGGATGCGGTAGATGAAATCGTTGCGATGCTTCCCCTGCAGCAGATCGAAGCTGGCTTCCATATAGCGCAGGTTCACGTCCAGCACATCGCGGATCAGACGTGGCAGGGATTGATACTCCCAGCTCGCCAGCACGAAGCTGAAGGCCGTCGCGATCGCTGCGCCGATAAAGGTATCGACCAGGCGCTCGTAAATCATGCCGCCGCCGGGCGAGATGATGTACATCCACAGCAGAATCATCACACTGACCGCAATCGCCGCATAGCGATAGCGCAGATAGGTAAAGGTGAAGGTCGCCACCGTGGCGGCGATCAGCACCGCCAGCAGCACCGGCGCGTAATTGAAGAACTTCAGCACAATGGCTGTGATGATGCAGCCGATCACCGTGCCGACAATGCGGTCGCTGCGGCGCTGTTTGGTCATGCTGAAGCTGGGCTTCAGAATAATCACGATGGTCAGGATGATCCAGTAGCTATGCGCCTGATATGGCAGCATGGCCGCAATTGCCAGCCCCGCCGCGATCGCCATCGATACGCGCAGCGAGAAGCGGAAGATCGGCGAGTCCCAGCGGAAGTGCGACAGCATCAGGTCCAGTTCATACTTCTGCTGCGACAGGAAGGGCTGCAGGTCCATGTCCGCCCAATACGGCGTATTGCCCATGTCCTTTTGTGAAGCGGCATGCAAATCCGCGATCATAGTGGCGATGGCGCGCACCTTGTTGCGCTGGGCACGCAGTACGGCCAGCGCTTCCTGGCGCGGCTTGCCCGCATCGACTTCCGTTTGCAGTTCGGCGATCTGGCGATCCAGCGCGTTGAACTCCGGCGTGTAATCGATCTCGCTGAGCGAGGCGCGCTTGCGCGTGACGGCAAAGGCCACCGACTCGATATCGCGTGCCGCCTTGTAGGCCAGATCGTGCAGGGTTTTCAGCGACGGCGAATCGACCAGATGATTGCGCAGCAGCGCATAGTCCGTGTGCGTGGACAGGATCTGCTCGTACAGATCCAGCATGCAGACGTGGATCTGCACCACGATCGCGTCCTTGCGATTCTGGTGCGAACGCAGGATCAGATCGCGCGATGCCTGCTGGCGATCGGCCAGCAAAGCCTGATGGCGTACCAGCTTGTTGAACTGTTCGGTGAGGTTGTAGCGCGTGTCGTAGAAATCGGCTTTGATGTCGATATAGGCCGCCAGCTCGAACAGCGCCTCGGCCAGCACCTGCTGCTTGATGCGGTGGCGCAGCGTCCAGGCTACGCCCATTGCATACCCCAGATAAGCCAGCGCACCAAGCAGGAACAGGCCTGCGTGCGCAAAGGACTGCAAAGGCGTGAGCGTCTGCTCGATCGACATCGTCATGATGAACAGCGTCGCCAGTTGCAGCGGCATCGACTTCTTGCCGTAGACGACCATCATGCTGGCGAAAAAACTCACCGCCACCAGCAGGGCCATCAAAGGCCAGAAATAAGGGCCGAACAGGCTGATGACCAAGGTGACGGTCGTGCAGAGCAGGACCGACGCCATCATCTCGTTGAATTTGTGGCGCAGAGGACCGGGCATGTCCATCAGCGCCGTGCACAGTGCGCCGATGCCGACCGACATGGCGATGTGCACGTCGAAGGCCCACAGCGTCAGGCCGATAATGCCCACCAGGCCAGCGCCGAAGCGCAGGCCCAGGTGGAAGTAGTGGCTGTAGAAGAAGGTGCGGAGGTTTAGCGCGTAGTGCATGGCCCCGTCTTACACAATCGACAGCACCGGATAACGGCGCCATTCTGGCTCCGCGTGGCGCTTGCAATTGTGGAAGATGAAGTGGAGCACGGCTTCCTGATTGGACAGCAGCGCAGGATTGGCTTCTTTCCACGCTTCGAACTTCGCCTTCAGTTCAGGCTCGGTTTGCAGCATTTCCAGCGCCAGGTCTTCGAATACGTAATCGGAGATGGCTTCTTTCTTCTCCAGCACCGAGTTGAAGAAGCCCCAGCGGAAGAAGCTGTCGTGTGCCTGCGGTTCCAGGGTCTCGATGGCGTAGCGCGCGTTGTCCTGATCCAGCGACACGTGCCAGTCGCCCACGTTCAGATTGAAGCTGCCTTCGCGTTTCTCGACCTGCACCACGTCATGGAACATATGGCCTTCGTAAGCGTGGGCGCGTGGTTGCGCCTCGGCGACGTGGTAATACTGGGCCTGCACCGTGGTCGGCGATTCGATGCGGGTCATCTCAACGCCATTCCATTGCAGGCGCTCGATTACTTCGCGCCAGGCTTGCGGAATCACATAGGCTTTCGGCGCCTTGATGACGGTGTCGGCCTTGAAGTGGGTGAACCAGTTGATGTCGCGCGCCCATGGCTTGCTGCGGTCGTAGGACAGGCGGATGTAGTCGCCGATCACGCTCGGATGGCGCTTCGCTTCATAGCCCTTGAAGTGGAACTTGGCCGGATTGGCTTCATCCATGGACCAGGTCACAGCCCATTCCTTCTGCTTGCGCTGTGCAGCTTTGGCGGCGGCGCGCAGGCCTTTGATTTCTTCGGCGTTGGCGATGGTGTAAGCCAGCGTCACTTCCACCAGGGCGCGCATGGAATCGTAGCGGTCCTTGAAGGGCTTCAGCATATGCGTCTCCGGCATGAAGCCGATGATGTTGTGCAGGGCGGTGAAGCCGGTGGAGAAGCGCGGCACTTCGAGGAAGTCGGCGATGCCGTCGTCCGGCGTATCCTGCACCGGATTCACGTAAGGGCAGGTCGGCCAGCCGGCGGCTTCCATGTCCTTGTACATCTGCGGCAGCATCTTTTCGCGCAGATAGGGACCGAGGCCCGAGCCCAGCTTGTCCGGCTGGGTGTGGATCAGGGTCATGGTGTAGGTGTAGTCGGCGCCGTTGGAGGTGTGGGTATCGACCATCACATCCGGGTCCCAGGCCGTAATCAGCTTGTTGAAGAACTGCGCGTTCAGCGTGTCGCACTTGATGAAGTCGCGGTTCAGGTCCAGGTGGCGGCTGTTGCCGCGGAAGCCGAACTGCTCCGGGCCTTCCTGATTCGGACGCGAGGTGTTGGCGCGGTTCAGGCAGCCGTCCACGTTATAGATCGGGACAAACAGCAGCACCGTCTTGCCCAGCTTTGCCAGGCGCTCCGGCTGGAAACACAGGTCGCGCACCATTGCCATGCAGGCGTCGATGCCTTCCGGCTCGCCGGGGTGGATACCGTTATTGTTGAAGAAGACCGTGCGGCCTTCGCGTTTGATCTGTTCGCGGCCGAACACGCCATCCGCGCTGACGATGCCGACGTGGATGGGAATGCCCGCGTCCGAGACGGCGGCCTGCTCGAACTTCAGAATGTTGGGGAAGCGTCGCGCCAGTTCTTCGTAGAAGGCGATGCATTCGGTCCACAGCGTGGTCTGGTTCTGGTTGCCTTTTTCGTAAGGCGTGAGCATTTCTGGCATGGCGTCTGGATCTCAGAGTTGGGCGGGAAGCGCGCCGGATAGGCGCGCTCGGATTTTACCATCAGCCCTTCGGTGCGTTTGCCTCGACCCAGTTGGCGAAAGCGGCGGCCCACTTCTTCAGCGTTTCCTTGGTCTGGTCATTGGTGACGTGGCCGTCCGGGCCGAGCAGGCTGGTGCCGTTGCCGATGTAGACCTCCGGGCCAGGCATGGTCGGCGCATTCAGCGTGACCATGCTCTGGCGCACCTGCATATTGGCCGCGAAGCCGCCCACTGCGCCGATGGAGGCGGACACCACGCCGGTTGGCTTGCCGGCCCAGATGCTCTTGCCCCATGGGCGGGAACCGACGTCGATGGCGTTTTTCAGCGTACCGGGGATGCCGCGGTTGTACTCCGGCGTGAAGAACACCACGCCGTCCATGGCGCGCAGCTTGTCGCGGAAGGCGGTCCAGGCAACCGGCGGCGTGTTGGCATCGTCCAGGTCCTGGTTGTAGTGCGGCAGTTCGCCGATGTCGACGAATTCGAACTGCAGCGACGCAGGCGCTTGCGCCACCAGTTCGTTGGCGAATTTGCGGTTCAGGGAGTCCTTGCGCAGGCTGCCTACGATGAGGGCCACTTTCTTGGTCATGATAGCTCCACGGTTGTCAGGGGTGATGAAGAAAAAACAATGTACATCATGCCGGCAAAACGTGCTCGTTTTGCTGCAGTTCCTCGTAAAGGTACTGGCTGAGCGCCTTGATCCTTGCCACATTGCGCAGGTCGCGATGGGTGAGTACCCACAGCTGGGTATGGAAGAGCGGGTCCGGCTCGGCCAGGCGCTCCAGCGTGCGCTCGCGGTCGGCCAGCAGGCAAAGCAGGGGCGATACGCCCATGCCGTGACGGGCGGCGTCCACCATCGTGATCAGGCTATCGGCGCGCACCGCATACTGCTGCGGCGGCACGTGCCGGGCCAGCCATTGCGCCATCGCCAGGTGAGACAGCGATTCGTCCGGCGCGACCCAGCGGTGGGCGGGCCAGTCGTCCTGCGCGATGCCCAGACGCTGGGCGCTGCGCAGGTAGGCGTGGGAGGCGTAGAAGGCAGTCGCGAGCACGCCCGCTTTGCGGCCCACGAGATTCGCGGGCGGCGTATTGGACGGGCGCACAGCGATGTCGGCTTCGCGCTGGGTCAGGTTCAGGAAGCTGTTGTTGACCACCAGCTGAAGATGCACTGCCGGATGTAGCTCCTGGAAGCGGTGCAGGATGGGCATCAGCAGGCCATGGGCCAGCGTGTCCGTGGTAGTGAGGCGGATCGGTCCACGCAGCTCTTCATCCAGGCCGCCCAGTTCGCGCTGGGCGGAGCCGATTTCCGCTTCGATGGGGCGGAGGCGGGCGCTCAGCGTTTCGCCGGCGGCGGTCATCACATAGCCGGATTGCAGGCGCTCGAACAGGCGCACGCCCAGCGCGGTTTCAAGGCTGTCAAGGCGGCGCAACACCGTCGAATGGTTCACGCCCAGTTCGCGCGCCGCGCCCGCGATGGTGCCCGCCCGCGCGACGGCGGCGAAATGGCGCAGATCTTCCCAGTCCAGATTATGCATATTTGCTTAATCGTTCCGCTAATTTTGAGAATTTTAATGCGTTTTTGCGGCGACTACACTGGCTGCATGAAAACACTACACACTGCCAACACGCCCAACGGGCAAAAGATCACCATCGCGCTGCAAGAGCTGGACATGCCGCACGAGGTGGTATTCGTGGACCTTAACGCTGGCGAGCAGCATCGGCCGCCGTTCAGCGAGATGAGTCCAAACCACAAGATTCCTCTTCTTGTGGAGGAGGATGGCCGGCCGGTTTTCGAGTCCGGCGCGATCCTGATTCACCTTGCGGACCATTCCGGCCTCGCCGATTGCGCGGGACGGCTGCTGCCCGCAGGCGGCGATGCGCGCGGCGAAGTGCTGCAATGGCTGTTCCTGCAGATGGCGAGTATTGGTCCGATGCTGGGCCAGCTCTGGTTCTTCCGCCATGGTGCGAAGGAGCGCAACGAGATGGCGCTGGAGCGCTATGGACGCGAGGCGCGGCGGCTGTACGGCGTGTACGAAGAGCGCTTGCGCGAACAGCCGTGGGTGGCTGCCGGCCAGTATTCGATCGCCGATATCGCTGTCTTCACCTGGCTGCGTTCGCACCATGAGCTGGGGATTTCGATGAGCGATTACCCGGCGGTAGCAGAATGGCTGGCGCGCATCGAAGCGCGTCCCGCCGTGCAGCGCGGACTCGCCGCCGCCATTCCACCAGCGCGGGCGGAGGCCGCGTAATGGCCTGGCTGCTGTTGCTGGCCGCGGCACTGGTCGACATCGCCATGGCCGTCGCGCTGAAGTATGCCGACGGCTGGACGCGTCTGTGGCCCAGCATCCTCGGCCTGCTGTTCGCCAACGGCGCCATCCTGCTGCTCACGCTCGCGCTGCGCAATCTGCCGGTCGGTACGGCGTTCGCGGTCTTCACGGGGATTGGCGCGGCGGGTGCGGCTGCGCTGGGGATTGTGTTCTACGGCGAAAGCGCGTCGCCTTTGCGGCTGGTGCTGATCGCGGTCATCGTCATGGGCATCATGGGGCTGAAGCTGGCAGAATAGCTCCTGGATAAGGAGACCATGATGACTGAACCGATTCGCGGCAGCTGCCTGTGCGGCGGCATTACCTACAAGGCCAACGGCCCGTTCTTCCGCTCCAGCCACTGCTACTGCGACAACTGCCGCAAGCAGCACGGCGCGGCGGCGGGAAGCTATGTGAACGTCGATAGCAAGGGCTTCGTGATCGAACGCGGCAAGAATCTGCTGGTGGAATTCGAATCGTCCGAATATGGACGGCGCGGCTTCTGCAAGGTATGCGGATCGTCGCTGACCTTCCGCACCACGCTGGAACCGGAGCGCATTGCGCTGGCGCTGGGCGCGATGGACACGGCCTACGACAAGCCGCTGGAACGCGAATGGTTCACCGAGCACAAGCCGGCCTGGGTGCCGGGCAAATAAAAAGCCCGCCTGGATTGGCGGGCTGCTCAGCCGTGGCGGGTTTATCTGACCCGTCCGCGGAAAATTAGGTTGACGATTGCCAACAATATCACGGCGCCGAGGAAGGACACTACCAGCGACATGACGCTGAAATCGTCCGCATTGATGGTCCCCGCACCGAATAGCGGCGACAGCAGCCAGCCGCCCAGCAGGGCGCCAATGATGCCCACGACCACGTTCAGGAACATGCCCTGCTGCGCGTCGGTCTTCATGACGAGGCTGGCGAGCCAGCCGATGATGCCGCCAATAACGATCCAGATAATGAAGTTCATTGCTCACCCCCTCGGTCTTTTGGTTGACAGATCGCAGCCAGCCTATTGCCCGGCCCTGATTCCAGTGTAGGACGCGCTTCAGTTAAGGTCAGTGCGCCAGCGAACCATTGCAGATGTGAGGCAACGAACAGATGCCGCAGCCGGGCTGGCCTAAGGTGGCAGCAAAGCGTTTATCTTGGAAAGGATTTCCCATGGACAGCAAGGACAAGGATCTGCGCCGCAAGGACGGCGACCCTCTGGACGTTGCAGAAACCCTCAGTGAGCATCCGGTCGGCACCGGACTGGGCGTGGGCACCGGCGCTGTCGCAGGCGCCGCGGCCGGCGCTCCCGGCGGCCCGATCGGCATTGCAGCCGGTGCCGCGATTGGCGCGCTGGCTGGCGGACTGGTGGGGCAAGGCGTGGCGGCTTACGTCAACCCGGCCGAAGAACGTGTCTACTGGCAGGATCACTACCGCAACGAGACTTACTTCAACCCCAACTACGACTTCGACGACTACCAGCCAGCCTATGAAGTCGGCTACACCATCCGCGGCCGCAGCGACACGCACTGGGACCAGCTGGAAGATAAGCTCGGCTCGGAATGGGATAAGGTGAAAGGCCAGTCCCGCCTGACTTGGGAACAAGCCAAAAACGCCGCCCGCGCGGCGTGGGACAAGATCGATAAAGCCTGATGGCGATGCGGCGGGTCGATGACCCGCCCTACGTAGCGCGGATCATTGATCGGCCGTTTTCTATTACTCCGCCTTGATGGCTTCGACCTGGATGGCCAGTTTGACGTCCGGGGAGAAGGCTGGGGTGGCGTAGTTCAGGCCGAAGTCGGTACGCTTGAATTCGGCGGTGGCGTCGGCGCCGCAGACTTCACGCTTCATGCGCGGGTCGACGATGCACTTGAACTTGTTAACCTTCAGGGTGACCGGCTTGGTCACGCCCAGCATGGTCAGCTCACCTTCCACTGCCACCAGCTGCTCGCCGTCGAACTTGAAGGACTTGCCCTTGTAGGTCACGGTCGGGAATTTCTCGACGTTGAACATGTCGGCCGACTTGGCGTGGGAGTTCAGCTTGTCCAGACCGAAATCGATCGAAGCTGCGTCGATGATGATGTCCATCGTGCCGGTCTTGGCCGCGCGGTCCATCTGGATGGTGCCGGAAGTCTTGTCGAACTTGCCGCGCCATACGGACAGGCCTTTGTGGTCAGCTTCGAAGCTTGGGTAGGTGTGGGTCGGGTCGATGTTGTACGTACCGGCAAAGGCAGCGGAAGCGGATACGGCCAGCAGGGCAGCGGTGAGCAGCTTGAATCGCATTACGAGTATCTCCAAAAAATTAATTACCTACGACGTGGAACTTGATCGTCACTTCATCGGCAACCATGCCGGTGTCTTTCCATTCGCCTTCGCCCACATTGAAAGCCAGACGCTTGATGGGCAGGGCGCCTTCGAATACTTGCTGGCCGCCGTCAGTCTTCACGGCGATCGGGAAGCTGACATCCTGCACCTTGCCTTTGATGGTCAGCTTGCCCGTCACATTCAGCTTGCCCGGACCGGCCGCCTTGATGGCGCTGGACACGAAGGTCGCTTTCGGGAACTGGGCGGAATTGAACCATTCCTTCTTCGCCACTTCCTTGTTCATTTCGGCGTCGCCCAGATCGAGCGAGGCGGTGTCGATTTCAACCGAAGCCTTGGACGAATCCGGCGTGGCGGCGTTGTAGTCGATCACGATACTGGCCTTCTTGAACTTGGACTCGACCGGCACGTTCATTTGCTTGAACACTGCCGACACGCTGGTCTTGGCGGGATCGGTCTTCAGGACAGCCGCGCCAGCCACCAGCGATACCGCCAGCAGGGATACGAGCAATGCGCTTTTCTTCATAAAAATAACTCCAACAGGTTTAGGGCAACATGCGCTTGAGCACGCTGTCGCGATCGATAAAGTGATGCTTGAGCGCGGCCAGGACGTGGGCGGCAACCGCCGCCGCCATGATCATGTTCAGCCAGTAATGTACAGGTTTCAGAATTTCCTTGAGTGCAGGATCTGCGGCAAACAGGGACGGAATCTGGAACAGGCCCAGGTATACAACGGGCACACCCGCTGCCGTGGTGTACAGATAGCCGGTAATCGGCACCGCGAAAATCAGGAAGTAGAGGAAGTAGTGCATGCCGTCGGCCGCTTTGGCCTGCAGCGCGCTCATCGAAGCCGGATGCGCTGGCGGGCGATTCGCCTTGCGCCACAGCACGCGGATCACGGCCAGCGCGAGCACGGTGACGCCCATCCATTTATGCCAGGAGTAATACTTGAGCTTGGTTGGCGTCAGGCCCGGAATATCGGTCATCACCAGACCGAGGGTGAAGGCTGCAATGATCAGCAGAGCGGTGAGCCAGTGAATCAATATTGCTGTTTTGGTATATCGTTCCATTGCTTGAATTAGTGAAAGAAATTAGTACGCATTAGGACTAAATATACCAAAGAAACGCAAAGCTTGCCTGAGCAACGCAGAGTACGCAAAGTAACAGAGAATTGCCTTAAGAAAAAGTTAAAGGGCCACAGGGGCCCTTTTTTAACCAACACCATAAAGCTGGTGGCTGCCACAAGGTGGCAGCCACCTTCGTTTTGGTTTAGATGGCTTTCGCCAGCTGAGCGGCGATACCCACGTAGTTGGACGGCGTCATGGCCAGCAGGCCATCCTTGGCTTCCTGCGGAATCGCCAGGCCATTGATGAACTCACGCAGCGCATCCTTGGAGATGCCTTTGCCGCGGGTCAGCTCCTTCAGCTGCTCGTACGGGTTTTCGATACCGTAGCGGCGCATCACGGTCTGCACCGGCTCGGCCAGCACTTCCCAGTTCGCGTCCAGATCGGCTTCCAGGCGGGCCGGGTTCACTTCCAGCTTGTTCAGGCCGCGCAGGCAGCTGTCGTAAGCCAGCAGGGTGTAGCCGAAGCCCACGCCGATATTGCGCAGCACGGTGGAATCGGTCAGGTCGCGCTGCATGCGGGACACCGGCAGCTTTTCAGACAGGTGCTTCAGCACGGCATTGGCCAGGCCCAGATTGCCTTCCGAGTTTTCGAAGTCGATCGGGTTGACCTTGTGCGGCATGGTGGAGGAGCCGATCTCGCCCGCCTTCAGCTTCTGCTTGAAGTAGCCCAGCGACACGTAAGTCCAGATATCGCGGTTCAGGTCCAGCAAAATAGTGTTGGCACGGGCGAACGCGTCGAACAGTTCGGCCATGTAGTCGTGCGGTTCGATCTGGATGGTGTATGGGTTGAACACCAGGCCCAGGCGCTGCTCGATCACGTTCTTCGAGAACGCAGGCCAGTCGAACGATGGGTAGGCCGACAGGTGGGCGTTGTAGTTGCCCACGGCGCCGTTCATCTTGCCCAGGATTTCCACCTTGGCGATGCGCTCGATGGCGCGCTGCAGGCGGGCGATCACGTTGGCGAATTCCTTGCCCAGGGTGGTCGGGCTGGCGGTCTGGCCGTGGGTACGGGACAGCATTGGCAGCTCGGCGTTGGCGTGGGCGATGTCGGTCAGCTTGGCGACCAGGCCGTTCAGGGCCGGCACCATCACGCCGTCGCGCGCGGCCTTCAGCATCATGCCGTGGGAGGTGTTGTTGATGTCTTCCGACGTACACGCGAAGTGGATGAATTCCGACGCGGCCACCAGCTCCGGCACGTCCTTCACCTTTTCTTTCAGCCAGTATTCCACGGCCTTCACGTCATGGTTGGTGACGGCTTCGATTTCCTTGATACGGGCGGCATCGGCTTCCGTGAATTCGGCGGCCAGCTTGTCCAGCAGGGCGGTGGCGGAGGCGGAGAACGGCTTGATCTCGGCGAAACCGGCTTGCGACAGGGCCTGCAGCCAGGCGATTTCCACCTTCACGCGGTGGTGCATGAAGCCGGATTCGGACAGGATAGGACGCAGCTTGTCGGTTTTGGAAGCGTAGCGGCCGTCCAGCGGGGACAGGGCCGACAAGGTGGAGTAGGGCGTAGTCATAGAAAGGAAGGAGAGGCGGGAAAAAACAAGATTTTACCATTGGCGTGAAAGCCACTCGCCGTTTCTGCGCTGCGACAAAGCGCCAAACCTAGATGTTATACTGCTATCTAATTCTCGACTCTTGGCTTCTATGAAACTTATCGGTTCACTCACCAGTCCTTACGTGCGCAAGGTGCGCGTGGTGCTGGCGGAAAAGAAACTCGACTACCACTTCGAACAGGAAAATGTCTGGGCCGCCGAAACGACGATCCAGAATCTGAACCCGCTGGGCAAAGTGCCGGTCCTCGTCATGGAAGACGGCTATGTCATGCAGGATTCGCGCGTGATCGTCGAGTACCTGGACACCCTCACTCCGGTGTGCAAACTGCTGCCCCCGAACGGCCGCGAACGGGCCGATATCAAATGCTGGGAAGCCCTGGCCGACGGCGTGCTGGACGCCGGTGTACTGGTGCGCCTGGAGCGCACCCTGCGTCCCGCAAAGCAGCAAAGTCCGGAGTGGATCGAGCGCCAGCTGAAGAAAGTGGAACTGGGCCTGGCATCCATGTCCGAGCGCCTGGAAGACGGCGCCTGGTGCGCCGGTAATCACTATTCCCTGGCCGACGTGGCCGTCGGCTGCGCCCTGGGCTGGCTCAGCTTCCGCTTCCCGGAAATCGACTGGCGCGACAAGCACCCGAACCTGGGCAAGCTGTTTGACAAATTGTCCGAACGTCCCTCCTTCAAAGACACCATTCCAGTCGCGTAAAATACCGCAGTAGGGCGGATCATCCGATCCGCCGCCTGTGAGGAGCGGCGATGTCTGAAAGAATCCTGGTATTCGGCGAAGCCCTGCTGGACGATTTCGGCACCGAGCAAGTGGCTGGCGGCGCTCCTTTCAATCTCGCCCGCACTTTGGCCGCCTTCGGCCAGCCGCAGCTGATGGTGACCCGCGTCGGCCGGGACGCCGGCGGCGAAACCATTCGCGACGAATTCACCCGCTTCGGCATGTCGCCCGAGGGCATACAGTCCGATCCCGCCCGTCCCACCGGCCGCGTGCACGTCACGCGCGGCGAGGATGGCGTGCCGCACTACGACATCTTGCCTGACCAGGCCTACGACCATCTCGAAGGCGTGCTGGCGCTGGACGTCTTGCGCGCCTATTCGCCGGACACCATCTGCTTCGGCACCCTGGCCCAGCGCAGCGCCACGTCGTGCCACGCCCTGGCCGCGCTGCTGGACGCCAGCCCGGCCGAGCGCTTCTTCGACCTGAACCTGCGCGATGGCTGGGTGGACGAATCCATCGTCTTCACCTCGCTGCAGCAAGCCGACATCCTGAAAGTCAACGAACAGGAGCTGCAGACTTTATTCAGCTGGTACTGCCACACCTGTCCCGGTACGGACAAGATGGATTGCGTGGTGCTGGAATCGGAGTGCCGCTCGCTGATGCACAACTTCTCGCTGAAGGGCATGCTGGTGACGCTGGGCGCGCGCGGCGCCATGTACTTCGGCGCCGATGGCACGGCCGCGCATTCGCACGATGTGCGGGCGCCGGCCAAGCTGGTGGATACGGTGGGCGCAGGCGACGCCTTTTCCGCAGTCTTCCTGCTGGGACGCGCCCACGGCTGGGAAATACTCGCCACGCTGAATCGCGCCAACGAATTCGCGGGTGCGATCTGCGGCATCGCCGGCGCGGTGCCGCAAGACCTCAATTTCTACAAGCCCTGGCGCGAAGCCTGGGGCCTCGCATAATAATATTTTAAGTTTTTACTTTTAAATATAGCCCTGTAAGTTGCGGGAATATATTTAAAAAAATACTGTTGTTTCGTGATTATTGAAGAGTATTGGCAGGTTCGAACTTTGCCATACTCGGCCTCTCCTGTGCGGCTGGATAATATTATCTGCTGCTGGGTTAATTAATATTAACTTGAAAGAGGCGAGGTAATCATGACTAAACAATTGAAATTGAATGTCAATGATATTGTCATCTCGAAGAGCAATCAGCTGCGCGGTGACGCGCTGATGAATGCCCCGGTTTCATCCATTCAGGGCATTAGCGATAGTGCCGCCACGTCGCTGAAGAGCGCACTGGGTGTCTCCACCGTTGCAGAGCTGGCCAGCCATCCTGTTGTCTTGCGCGCGCAAGCGGCCGTAGCCGCCGCGCAGGCTGCCAGTTCGCCAGGACAGGCCGCTTTTTACACGCAACTGGCTGCCAACGTACAAAGCAGCCTCGGTGCCAGCCTGCAAGGCACTTTCAGTCCGGTCAGCTATCCAAGTGGATTCCCGGTCTGCACTAAAGGCCAGAGCGGCAATTTCTACAGCCTTAATTCTCTTCAGGCGCTGGATTCGCTGCTGGAACCGGCCAATGATATTTTATTGAAATTCGAACCGCAGAATTTCTCGACATTTTATTCGCAAATACTCAGCCAGGTAACCTGGCAATTGTCGAAAGACGATGCGCGCATTTTAAATAGCCCGGCAGTTGGTCAAGCCCAGCAGCAAGTGTGGGCTGCAGTGGCTCAAGACCAAGTGCCGGTAGCGCAAAATGCCGGCTGGCCGGCGCTGGTTACCTGGGTATTCAGTAATTATGGTTCAGGTCTGCCGCAAAATAACCAGGGGCTGTCCCAGGCTGCCATCAATATGAACCTGGCTTACCCGAATACTTCCTCTGCACTCACGACCTACGTCAATACGCAGGGTCCGGCTTCCGCCATCCAGGTGGCGCAGAGCACCGGCTTGCAGGAGCTGGCTGCGGCGAGGACCAATGCAACGCAGCCGGGCGCAGCGAATGGTGGCTTGCAGACCAGTGCCAGCAGTTACTACGTGGGCTATACCGTCCCGGTGTGGGCGAATCTGACAGCGGGACTTGGCAATACCGCGAATCAGGTCAGCATTGGATGCACAGCGTCCAGTTTCTCAGCCACGTCGACCAATTTGACCATTGCCAACGCCAGCTATAGCGTGTCGCCGGGATGGTTCACCTTTACTGCCAGCGGCAGCGCCAGTGCCGTGAATGTGGAAACCTACGCGAGCGAACAGTCGACGATGACGCTGAACATTGTCTACCCCGGCGTGACCACCTTCGGCACGGACGTTCAGGCACTCTCCGCCAATCTGGCAACGGGCTGGTTCGACAATACGATTCTTACCCAGATCATCCAGACCTGGCAGAATCCGAATCTCACGGGCTTCGCGATTGGCGAAAGCACGACCTACCAGCCGCCAACGACCTTTGGACAGGGCAAGCAGTTTGGCCACTTGAAACAATGGGTCATCTCCAATCCGCCAACCATCAGCTTCACGATTACCAACGCCAATGTCGCCGCCATGTCGGCCGCCTTCCAGCAGGGGAGTGCTTACACGTCGATCGGCATCTTCTCGGGATCGGCTGGCGTGCAGACCTCCGGCTACACTGTCAGCAACTTCCAGGCCGTGGGCAGCACGGTCACGGTAACGCTGGCGGCCACGCCTGTAGCGAACCTGCCGCCAACGCAGCAGGTTGCCTTTGTGCTGGGCGGCGTCGCATCCTATCCGCCCAATAACGTGTAATTGGTGTGTGCCGGCCAGGGGCGCGCGCCCTGGCCGGCCATTACGGAAACAGCGAATTATTCGTCCGCTTCAGACATCTGCGACTGCAGATAGTTCTGGATGCCGATCTTGCCGATCAGATCGATCTGGGTTTCCAGCCACTCGATGTGTTCTTCGGTGTCGGTCAGGATTTCCAGCAGCAGGTCGCGCGACACGTAATCGCCCACTTTCTCGGCCTGCGCGATGCCTTCCTTGATGGTCACGTGCGCGCCATTCTCCAGCTTCAGGTCGGCAGCCAGCATTTCCTCGGTGTTCTCGCCGATCAGCAGCTTGTGCAGGGCTTGCAGGTTCGGCAGGCCGTCCAGCATCAGGATGCGGTCGATCAGTTTGTCGGCGTGCTTCATTTCGCCGATCGACTCGTCGTATTCCTTCTTGCCCAGCTTTTCCAGGCCCCAGTGGCGGTACATGCGGGCGTGCAGGAAGTATTGGTTAATGGCCGTCAGTTCGTTCGTCAGCTGAGCGTTCAGCAGGCGGAGCACGTCTTTATCGCCTTTCATGGCTTGTCCTTGTTCTACGGGTGGGGATGGTGCCATTCTGCCACGAAGCAGGTGCTCAAACTAGGCAAAACGGCAATCAGGATTGCTAACGTAAATGAAAACCATTATCATTTGCATTTTGATTGCTAACCAATAGAAGAAAAAATGTCCTACATTAAGAGCCGCAAGCACCAGCCAGCCGCCCTTGCCGCAATTGCCACTCTGGCGATGCCTTTGGCCCTCCATGCAGAAGAAGCAGCCGATCCTGCAACCCAGAAATTGCCGGAAGTTGTTGTAACCGGTAGTGCAGGCACGAGTTTCCAGGTCAGCAAGTCCGCTTCCGACAAATTCACCGCTCCGCTGCTGGACACCCCCAAGTCGGTTACGGTGATCCCGGCTGACGTGATTTCCCAGACCGGCGCCGTGTCCCTGACGGATGCGCTGCGGACCGTGCCGGGCATCACCATGGGCGCTGCCGAAGGCGGCAATCCGGTAGGCGACAACCTCTTCATCCGCGGCTACAACGCGCAGTCCGACACCTATATCGACGGCATCCGCGACACCGGCTCCGGCACCCGCGAAATCTTCGACATCGAGCAGATCGAAGTCGTGAAAGGCCCGAACTCCGCATACGGCGGCCGTTCTTCCGCCGGCGGCAGCGTGAACATGGTCAGCAAGACCGCCAAGGCCGAGAACTTCGCCAACGCCAGTGTCGGCGTAGGCACCGCGCAGTACCGCCGCGTGACCGGCGATCTGAATCGCACCATTGGCGACGACGCGGCCTTCCGCCTGAACCTGATGTACCACGAGAACCACGTGGCCGGCCGCGACGAAGTGCACGGCGACCGCTGGGGCATCGCGCCGACCGTGGCGTTTGGCCTGTCCTCGTCCACCAAGGTTGACCTGAGCTGGTACCACTTCCAGTCGAGCGAACTGCCGGATTCCGGCCTGCCGTTCAATAACCCGATCACCTCCGGCCCGAACGTTGCCAAGAACGGCAACGGCGAGCCGCTGAACGTGCCAAGCAACACCTTCTACGGCCTGGTGAACCGCGACTTCCGCGACACCAAATCCGACATCGGCACCATCGACGTCAAGCACCAGTTCCACAATGGCTGGACCTTCCGCAACGTGACCCGCAGCGGCCGTACCAGCAACGACTACATCTACACCCAGCCGGACGATTCGAAAGGCAATATCGTCCTGTACGGCACCCTGTGGCGCCGCGCCAATACCCGCACTGCGGACACCGACACGCTGGCCAACGCGTCCAGCCTGACCGGCGACTTCATGCTGGCCGGCGTGAAGAACAGCTTCACCACCGGCATTGAAATCAGCCGCGAGATCACGGACCGCAGCACCTATCTGTTCACGCCGGGGACCAACAACTTCCTGACCAACAGCACCAACTGCCCGACCGCAGGCGCTGCCACCGGCTACAACTGCACCACGATCCTGAACCCGAATCCGAACGATCCGTGGACCCAGACCCGCAGCGTGTCGCCGGCGATGAACAACATCCACAGCAACACCCGTTCGGCGTATGTGTTCGACACCGTGGAATTCAATCCGCAGTGGCTGCTCAACCTGGGCCTGCGCTGGGATGAGTTCCGCTCCAAGCTGTCGGTGCCGCAGTACACGCTGGCTGGCGTGACCACCGCGGCGGTGAATGCGGGGCTGAAGTCCACCTTCACCAACTACCAGGTTGGCCTGGTGTACAAGCCTGCTCCGAACAGCAGCATCTACGCATCGTATGGCACCTCGTCCACCCCGCCGGGCAACGACGGCGGCGAAGGCGTCGATGGTCTGACCGTGGCGGTGCAGAACCTGAAGCCGCAGGACAGCAAGAACTTCGAACTGGGCACCAAGTGGGAAGTGCTGGCGCGTAAGCTGTCGCTGAGTGCCGCAATCTTCGAGAGCAAGATGAACAACGCCCGCGTCAGCAACGGCGACGGCACTTCGCAGAACATCGGCGAGAAGACCGTGAAGGGTGTGGAGTTCGGCGCCAGCGGTTCGATCACCAGCAACTGGCAGGTGTTCGGCGGCGTGACCTTCCTCGACGCGAAAGTGACCGACAACGGCTTCACCAATATCGGCACCACGGCTGCGCCGGTGTGGGTGGTGTCCCCATTCAACGGCAACTGGTTCCCATCCACCCCGCGCAAGAGCGGCTCGCTGTGGACCTCCTACACCTTCGCCAATCGCCTGACGGTGGGCGGCGGTGTGAACGCTGTGTCCAAAGTCTACGGTACTATTAACAACAACAAGTGGGTGCCAGGTTACGCGCGCTTCGATGCGATGGCCAGTTATGAAGTCGATAAGCACATCAGCCTGCAGCTGAACGTGCAGAACCTGACGGACAAGACCTACTTCGACAAGGTCGGCTCGCCGCACTGGGTTGGTGTGGCCGCTGGCCGTACCGCAATCCTGACTGCGAATCTCCGTTACTAAAAATGATGCTGCATATCCCCGGCGTGCTGACGCCGGAACAAGTGAAACAGTTCCGCCAGCGCCTGGCGGCCGCCGAATGGATCGATGGCCGTGCCAGCGTTGGCAGCCAGGGAGCGCAGGTCAAGCGCAACCGCCAGTTGGCTGAAGCCAGCCCGCTGGCGCTGGAGCTCGGCGATATCATCACCAAGGCCCTGGTGGCCAATCCACTGTTTTATTCGGCAGCGCTGCCTCTGCGCGTGCTGCCGCCTTACTTCAACAGCTATGCGGGCGGCGAGACTTACGGCCTGCATATCGACGGCTCCATCCGCATCAATCCGGTCACCAAGCAGACCATCCGTGCGGACATCTCCACCACCGTTTTCCTCAGCGACCCCGATGAATATGAAGGCGGCGAACTGACCGTGATGGACGCTTACGGCGCCCACGAAGTCAAGCTGCCGGCGGGCGACGCCATCATCTACCCATCCAGCAGCGTGCACCGCGTGAACCCTGTCACTGCGGGCGAACGTGTGGCCTCATTCCTGTGGACGCAGAGCATGGTGCGCGATGACTGGCAGCGCAATATGCTGTTCGATCTGGATCAGAATATTCAGAAGCTGCGCGCGCAGCATGGCGACAGCGAAGCCACCGTGGGCCTGGCCGGGCACTATCACAACCTGCTCCGCCTGTGGGCAGAGACTTGATTACGACATCCGGAAATTGATCGGCACGATCACGTAGACCGGGATCGCCTTGCCGTCTTCGAGATAAGGCTTGAACAGTGCGCGCATGGCCGCCTGGCGGCCGGCCTCGTCCAGGCTGGAGAAGCCGGACGACTGCTGTACATTGGCCTGTTCGGCGCGGCCCTGTTCATTCACCAGCACGCGCAGCGTGACCACGCCCTGTTCGCCCATGCGGCGCGAGAGGGAAGGGTAGACCGGCTGCGGCGCGCGAACATACTCCACGCCGGAAACCACGCGCGGGCCGGAAGGCTGCGCAGGCGCCGGTGTGGCTGGCGCTGCCGGTGCCTGCGCAGCCACGACGGGCGCTGGTGAAGGCTCGGCGGCACGCGGTGCGGGCGGTGGCAGGGTGATGGTGTTTTCAATGACGACCGGCAGCATGGGAAGCTGCGGGGCGACGAGGGCAGGCGCTTTGGGCGCGATCTGCACCGTTTTCGGCGGAGCTGGTGGCGCGGGAGGCGGTGCGACGAAGGTAACGTTGACGACTTCCGGCAGACGCTCCACAACGCGGTGGAGCATGCCATTCTTCATCAGGAAGAACAAACCGGCATGGAGCGCGATAATGACTGCCACTTTGCCCAGCTTGCCGCTGGATTTGCCGCCTTCGTAAGAGTAGGCGGGGAAAGTCATCGACGACATAGCGCTCCTTATTCGACTAGCGAAGGGCGCTTTATAACGGTTTCCTGCATCGTTGCGCCCAGATGTTGATCCAGCACTTCCATTGCATAGCCGAGGCACTCGCCGCAATTGGTTGCGACGCCCAGTGCTTCACGCAGGCCTTCAATAGTAGTGATGCCCAGATCTACGGCTTGACGGATTTCACGATCAGAGATGTTGTTGCAGACACAAACGATCATCGAATTACCTTCTGGCTAATAGACTTTACTTAATAGACTTTGCCAATGGCATTAATGTCATTATTAAGCTTCTCTTAATGAGAATCATTATCATTACGGTTCCCATTGTACCCGATCAGGCGTACAATGCAAGCGCAAATACAAACGATTCGCATTTGCCCTTATAATGAGCTTTCCCACTAGACACACCGGAACCGCGCCATGACTCTCGCCCCTTCTTTGATCAATCTGGACACCCTGGCGGTGGGGAAAAGCGGCACGGTGGTCAATATCGCTCCGGCGAACCCTCACGATACCGAAGAGGGCGCCGACCTGGCGCGCCGCCTGATGGAACTGGGCTTCGTGCCCGGTGAGCGCATCCGCATGCTGAAGCGTGGCCTGCCGGGCGGCGAACCGCTGGCCATCAAAGTGGGCAATTCGACTTTCGCACTGCGCCGCTTCGAAGCCGCGCTGATTGCAGTACAACCGGAATAAATAATGGGTGCAGCAGAATCCACAGCGCAACGCGTTGCGCAGCAGCCCATCATCGCCTTACTGGGTAATCCCAATTGCGGCAAGACTGCGCTGTTCAACCGCCTGACCGGCGCGCGCCAGAAAGTGGCGAACTACGCCGGCGTGACCATCGAGCGCAAGGAAGGCCATTTCACCTCGCCCGAAGGCCGTTCCTTCCGCGTGCTGGACCTGCCGGGCGCCTACAGCCTGTCGGCCCACACCCCCGACGAAGAAATCACGCGCGACGTGGTGGCCGGCCTGCGTGAAGGCGAGCGTTCGCCGGATCTGGTGGTCAGCGTGGTCGACGCCACCAATCTGCGCCTGAACCTGCGCCTGGTGCTGGAAATCAAACGTCTCGGCCTGCCGATGCTGGTCTGTCTGAACATGGTGGACGTGGCGAAGAAGCGTGGCATCGTGATCGATACGGCACGCCTGTCGCAGGAGCTGGGAATTCCCGTCGTGGAAACCGTGGCCGTGCAAAGCGGCGGCGAAAAGGCACTGCTGCAATCGCTTGATGCGATGTGGCCTTTGTATGAGTCCAAGCCGAATGCATTGTCCGCCATCGATACGGTGAGCGTGGAAGAGACGCAGCGCGAAGTGCGCCGTATCCTGTCCGTGGCCGCCAGTTATGGCGAAGACCGTGGCAATCTGACCGAAAAGATCGACCACATCGTCCTGCATCCTCTGGTGGGACCGGTGATTCTGGCAGTGCTGATGTTTCTGGTGTTCCAGGCCGTGTTTACCTGGGCTGAAATTCCGAAGGACTGGATTCTGGCCGGTATCGACATGCTGGGCAGCGTGGTGAAAGCCCATATGGCAGATGGTGCGCTGCGCAGCCTGCTGGTGGACGGTATTCTCGGCGGCGTCGGCAGCGTGCTGGTGTTCCTGCCGCAGATCCTGATCCTGTTCTTCTTCATTCTGGCGCTGGAGGATTGCGGCTATCTGCCGCGTGCCGCCTTCCTGCTGGACCGCCTGATGGGCGGCGTTGGCTTATCGGGCCGCGCCTTCATTCCGCTGCTGTCCTCCTTCGCCTGCGCCATTCCGGGCATCATGGCTGCGCGTACCATTCAGAATCCGCGCGACCGCCTGGTGACCATCATGATTGCGCCGCTGATGACCTGCTCGGCGCGTCTGCCGGTGTACTCGCTGATCATCGCCGCCTTCATTCCTGAGCGTGAAGTGTGGGGCGCCGTGAGCCTGCAAGGCCTGGTGCTGTTTGTGCTGTACTTCGCGGGCATACTGTCGGCCATGGCGGTGGCCTACTTCATGAAGCGCACCATGGGCGCCAAGCGCAACCAGCCGCTGATGCTGGAACTGCCGGCCTACCACTGGCCGCACCTGAACAACCTCGCGATCGGCCTGTGGGAGCGCGGCAAGATCTTCATGACCCGCGTTGGCACCATTATTCTCACCCTGATGGTGCTGCTGTGGGCATTGAGCAGCTTCCCCGGCGCACCGGAAGGCGCGACCCATCCGCCGATCTGGTACAGCTTCGCGGGCATCCTTGGCCGTGGCCTGGAATATATCTTCGCACCGATCGGCTTCACCTGGCAGATCTGCATTGCGCTGGTGCCGGGCCTGGCCGCGCGTGAAGTAGCCGTGGGTGCACTGGGCACGGTGTACGCACTGTCCCAGACCGGCGACGAACTGGCGACTTCACTGACGCCGGTGATCGCACAGAGCTGGCCGATGGCGACCGCGCTGTCGCTGATGGCGTGGTATGTATTTGCGCCGCAGTGCATGTCAACGCTGTCCGTGGTGCGCCGCGAAACCAACAGCCTGCGCTATCCGCTGCTGATGGCGGGTTATATGTTCGCACTGGCCTACACCGCGTCCTTCATCACTTACCGCGTCGCGCTGGCGCTGGGAGCCTGATCATGTGGCAGCAGATCATCGTTGGCCTGATCGTCGCAGCAGCCCTGCTGCACTTCTGCACCAAATACCTGCCTGCTGCCTGGCGCCGCCAGATTGTCTTCGTGCTGACCAAGCGTGGCTTCAACCAGGACAAACTGGCGAAACTGTTCAAGACTGAATCCAGCTGCGGCGATGGTTGCGGCAGCTGCGGCAGTTGCGGCGACGCGCCGGCCGAAGAAAAGCCAGCCGAAGGCGGCCCCGCACGCCGCGTCATCAAGCTGCACGTGCAGCGTTAAGACCACACAAGGGATAGGCCATTTCTGGTGCGCGCATAAACATGCATATATAATGTATGTTATTGATATCCCACCATCCGGCAATGACGTTCAGCAGACGACAAATCGCACGCATCATCTATATCGCCATGCTGGCGGTGCTGATGGCTGCGCTCGCGCCGACCGTGTCGCAGCTGCTGGACGCGCGCGTGCCGCTGCCGGATTGCCATGCCGTCGCTGGCGCTAGCATGCACGCGTTGGGCCATGCGCCCGCCAGGGCCGCCCACCCGCTGACGCATCATTGCGGCTACTGCGTCCTGCAAGCCGACCTGCCGTACCTGCCAACGCTGCCGGCCGCCCCGTCTGCGCCGGAAGTCCCGCCGACCCGCACGCTGCCGCTGCTGCGTCTCGTGCCGGCCTCAATCTTTGTATGGCTCGCTGCGCAGCCGCGCGCACCACCGGCCAACTGATCTTCCACCACCAGCACACCTCCGCATTGCACGCGCATTGATCTCTGCGCGGCCGCAAGGCCTCCGCACGTCCAAATAAATCGAAAGGAAGCACCATGCAATTCCGTCTCATTCCGCTCGCCGCCGCGCTGCTGGCTGCGTTCACCCATAACGTCCGCGCCGACGAAGGCGAGGGAACATCCGGCGCGCCGCTGAAGATTCTTGGCACCGTCACGATCACCGGCGTTAATCCGACTTCGTTGCCGACGCAAATTCCCACCACCATTGAAGGCATCACGCGCGAGCAACTGGAGCGCACCGTCAACGCCACCGATGCTGAAGACGCACTGAAATACATGCCAAGCCTGCTGGTACGAAAGCGCTATATCGGCGACTACAACCACGCCGTGCTGTCCACGCGCGCATCGGGCACGGGCAATAGCGCGCGTTCCGCCGTGTATGCGGACGGTATCCTGCTCTCGAACTATCTGGGCAACGGCGCCACCTTCGCACCGCGCTGGGGAATGGTGGCGTCGGAAGAAATCGAACGCGTCGATGTGCTGTATGGCCCGTTCTCTGCGGCCTATGGCGGCAACTCGGCTGGCGCCGTGGTGGACTACGTCACGCGCATGCCCAGGCAGCTGGAGGCGCACGCCCGCGTCGCCTATGTGCATCAGCCCTTCGAGCTGTACAACACGAATTCCACATTTCACGCAAAGCAGGCTAGCTTCTCGCTGGGCGACCGTGTCGGCAACCTTTCCTGGTTTCTCAGCCTGAATCGCACCGACAGCGATGGCCAGCCGCTGACGTTTGCCACGCGCCTGCTTTCCGCCGCGGCCACGCCGGCGAAAGGCACAGTGCCGGTCACCGGCGCCATAGCGGGCCAGGACCGCAGCAATCGCGACTGGCTGATTCTCGGCACGGCCACACAGTACGACACGATACAGGACCAGGGCAAACTCAAGCTGGCCTATGACATCACTCCGGCCGTGCGCGCGAGCTACACGCTGGGCTGGTGGAAGAACGATTCGCAAGGCCGTCCTGACAGTTTCCTGCATGACGCGCAGGGCAAGCCGGTGTACAGCGGGGCGATCTCCATCGGTGGCCGTGGCTACACGCTGACGGCATCCGACTTCAATGCATCGAACGAATCGCTGCAGCACTTCATGCACGGCCTCTCCATCAAGAGCCATACCAAAGGCGTGTTCGACTGGGAAGTAGCTGCCAGCATGTATGACTATGACCGCGACCTGCTGCGTGCACCAACCGTGGCACAGCCGGGGGCTGCGGCCGGTGGGGCGGGGCGTATTGTCGACCAGAGTGGCACCGGCTGGAACACGCTGGCACTGAAAGGCACGTGGCGTCCGGAAGGCGCACAAGGCGCGCACATCGTGGACTTCGGCCTGCAGCGCGAAGCCTACAAACTCGCCAGCATCGAGCGCGCCACCGACAATTGGATCGACGGTGCACCGGGTGCGCGCAATCAGGCCTTTGGGGGCCGTACCGATATCACCAGCTTCTATGCGCAGGACACCTGGAAATTCGCACCGCGCTGGAAGACCGTACTTGGCGCACGCATCGAGCACTGGCGCGCACACGACGGCGCTACCTCAAACGCCACCACCACAGTGCAGCAGGGCGAACGCAGCGAGACGTACGCCTCGCCGAAAGCGGCACTGGCCTTCCAGGCGAACGACGACTGGACACTGAAAGCCTCTACTGGCCGTGCGGTGCGCATGCCGACAGTATCCGAGCTATACCAGGGCGGCATCAACGGCTCCGGCACCCTGATTAACAACGATCCTAAGCTGCGCCCCGAAAAATCCTGGACCTCCGAGCTGACCGCTGAGCGTCTGGCCGGCGCTTCGTCATTGCGCCTGACTGCTTTCTTCGAACGAACCAGGGACGCGTTGTACTCGCAGACCAATGTGCTGGTCACGCCCAATATCACCAATGTGCAAAACGTCGACCGCATCCGCACGCACGGCGTTGAAGCGGCATGGAGCGGCGAGGACGTGTTCACGCAAGGCCTCGACCTCGCCGCCAGCGCGACCTGGACCGATTCGAAGATCACCCGCAACGATAAGTTCCCGGCCAGTGTAGGCAAATGGCAGCCGCGCATTCCGGAGTGGCGTGCCAGCACCGTGGCCACGTATCGCGCAACCGACAAGCTCAGTGTGACTGCCGCCGCACGCTACAGCGGCAAGCAGTTCTCCACACTGGACAACTCCGACCCGAACGGCTTTGCTTACCAGGGCGCCAGCAAATACTTCACGACCGACCTGCGCGTGCGTTACCAGATCGATCGCCAATGGAGCGTTGCCGGCGGCATCGACAACGCCAACAATTACAAATACTGGAATTTCCATCCCTATCCGCAGCGCAGCTGGTTTGCCGAACTGCGCTTCGATCTGTGAGCGCCAATGACCCTAGAAAAAATCCGGCAATCTTGCGGCACAGCATAAAGATGCATACAATGTGCATGTTTGTTGGCAACTGGAGGTATCGCCAGCAAATTTTTTGATCACAAACATTCAAATAAAATGCATGTTTAAACGGGAAAGGGTTGGATCGATGAAGAGGCTCCTGAAATGGGATACAGGACGCGTGCTGGCGCTGTTTGGCCTGCTGCTTGCCTGCGTCGCGTACGAAAGCGAATCGCTTGCCGCCGTGCGCAAATTTGAAATGAATATCGAAGACACGAAGATCACGCTGGTGGAAAAGCAGCAGTTCCATACTTTCGCTTTCGCCGGCCAGGTGCCGGGTCCACTGTTCTATGTGGACGAAGGCGACGAGATCAACGTCCACGTCAACAATATGACTGCGCTGCCGCACACGATTCACTGGCACGGCATGCTGCAGAAGGGCACGTGGAAAATGGACGGCGTGCCTGATGTCACGCAGGAAGGCATCAAGCCGGGCGAAAGCTTCGACTACAAATTTACCGCGGAGCCTTCGGGCACGATGTGGTACCACTGCCATGTGAACGTGAACGAGCACGTGGTCCTGCGCGGCATGTGGGGTCCCTTCATCGTCAAGCCGAAGAAGCCTACCGCGCTTGAGAAAACGGTGACCAAAGAGCTGATCCTGATGCTGTCCGACTGGGATTCGAAGTGGGCCAACAAGCCTGGCTTCGGCGGCGTGCCTGGCGATACCTTCGACTACTTCACCATCAACGGCAAGTCCTTCCCGGATACCCAGCCTATCCGCGTGAACAAGGGCGACGTGGTGCGCATGCGCCTGATCGGAGCGGGCGACACCACCCACAGCATCCACCTCCACGGCCATGTGATGACCGTGGCATTCAAGGACGGCTTCCCGCTGCCTGCGCCGTACAAGGCCGACACCATCGCCGTCAATCCGGGCGAACGCTACGACGTGATCTTCACTGCCGACAATCCTGGCCGCTGGATGATTCACGACCACGTGGACAGCCACACCATGAACGGCGATCGTCCGATGGGCGGCGTGATGACGGTGGTTGAGTACAACGAGATCAAGCATGACGACCCGTTCTACTCATGGAAGGGCAAGAAGTACGAGCCGAACTTCTACTACGAGGAATCGCTGAAAAAAGGCCCGGGCATCTACACCAACGATTCGATGAAGGGCCAGCTGGTCCAGTAAGGAGCGCACATGAAACGTTTGCACATGACCGTGCTGGCGGTCGCCATGGCCGCTTGGCGCCTGGCCGCAGCGGCACCCGGCGATGAGCTGATCAAGCAGCAGTGCATCAGCTGTCACGCCGTCGCCAAGCCGGACAAGACCACGCTGGATCACATCTGGCAGCGCAAGGGGCCGGACCTGCACTACGCCGGCGATAAATTCAACCGCGACTGGCTGGTGAGCTGGCTGCAGAACCCTGTGGCGATTCGTCCCGCCGGTGTGCTGTATTCCAAGGTGGTGAAGGCTGCGGCAGACAAGACTGCGGACCAGCCGGATGCATCGCAGCTGCAGCCGCATCCCAAGTTGCCGAAAGATCAGGCGGAGCAGGCGGCCGATGCGCTGATGGCCATGAAGGTTCCGGGTCTGGTGGAGAAGGGCAGCTACAAAAATGAGCCTCCGAGTTCCATGGCTTCCATGCTGTTCTCCAAGCTGCGCGGCTGCACCTCCTGCCACGCGGCCAAGCCGGGCAGCGGTGGCCAGTCCGGTCCTGAGCTGTACACCGGCGGCGATCGCCTCCAGCCGGACTACGTAGCGGCCTACATCCGCGACCCGCAAAAGTTCGATCCGCACGTGTGGATGCCGACGCTGGGCCTGAACGAGGCCGACGTGCAGAAGCTGACCGGCTACATCACGACCCTCAAAGGAGCACCGAAATGATCCGCCGCGCCACGATCCCGCTGCTGCTTGGCTTTGCCGCCTTGTCCGCCCACGCGGAAGAGCCGCATGCCAGCGCAACCCGCAATTACAACACTTACTGCGTGCAGTGCCACGGTGTGAACCGCGACGGCAATGGCATCAACAGCAAGGAAATGTCGGTGAAACCACGCGACCACACCGACACCAAGGCCATGGGCGATACGCCCGACGAAACCCTGTTCAAAGCGATCAAGGGTGGCGGCCTGGCCGTCAGCAAATCCGTTCTGATGCCTAAGTGGGAGGGCATTCTCAGTGATGGGGAAATCCAGGAAATGGTGGCTTACCTGCGATTTGTCAGCAAAACCACCAGCAAGTAAATCCAAACAACGAGGAAAGCTATGAAAAAGAAAATTGCACTGCTCGCCGTGACCGCAGCAATGGGGCTGATGAGTGTCGCCGCGGTGCAGGCCAAGACTGTGAAAGTCACCTTCACCGCCAAGGAAGTCGATCTGCCGATCGATAACAAGGGCACCATGTACCGCACCTGGACCTATGACGGCCAGGTTCCCGGCACCGTCGTGCACGTGGAAGAAGGCGATGTGGTCGAATTCACACTGCTTAACGACAAGTCCAGCAAGAATTCCCACTCGGTGGACTTCCACGCTGCCCGTGTCGACGTGGTGAAAGACTTCGAAGCCGTGAAGCCGGGCGAGAAAGGCAGCTACACCTTCAAGGCCGATTATCCAGGCGTGTTCTTCTACCACTGCGGCGCTGATCCGATGATCCAGCACATCGCGCGCGGCATGTTTGGCGCCATCATCGTGGACCCGAAGGACAAGACCGCGATGCCGAAGGCTGACCGCGAGTATGTGCTGATCCAGTCCGAACTCTACCCGAACCCGGACAATCAGGCCGACATGATGGCCAACAAGTGGACCAACGTGATGTTCAACGGCGGCGTGTTCAAGTACGACCCGGTGCATGATCCGGCCGCCACCCGCATGCTGCAGGCCAAGCCGAACGAGCGCGTACGCATCTACTTCGTGAACGCCGGCGTGAACGAGTTCTCGTCCTTCCACTCCATCGCCGGTATCTGGGACAAGGTCTACCCGTCCGGCAATCCGAAGAATGCGTTGACCGGTCTGCAAAGCTACACGGTAGGCCCAGGCGATGCTGCGACTTTCGACCTGATCTCGCCGGTGGAAGGCGCGAACGCCATCGTGTCGCACTCGCTGCGCCAGGCGCTGACCGGCGCCATCGCCATCATTCAGTTCACCAAGGACGCCGATCCGAAGATGGGTAAAGGCGACAACATCCTGATCCGCTGATTGCGTTTTTAGTTTCTCCCCAGCGCGTGGCAGGCGCCCAACACGCCTGCTGCGCGCACCCCGAATTCTTCGAAGGTACCCGTATGCTGAAATCCAAACGAAAACTGATCCTGGGACTGACGGCGGCTGCCGTGCTGTCCGGCGGCGCAGGGTACGCCTTCACCGTTTATGCCGTAGCCCACGATCCGCACGCCGTCCACGCCGGACATTCGGCGCAGCAGGCGCACGATGCGCCCAACGCTGAGCCGATGCACGCCAGCGGCTACACCTGCCCCATGCACCCTGAAGTTGTGCAATCGACGCCTGGCTTCTGTCCCATCTGTCATATGGATCTGGTGAAGATCAGCGCGTCGTCCCAGCAGGCTGCCGTCACTGCGCCAGCCGTGCACGTCGACGCCGGCATGCAGCGTCAGATGGGTGTTACCGTGGCCACCGTCACGGAGAGTGCGATGCATAAAGACATCACGGCTTACGCAACCATCGCTCCGGACGAAAGCAGCGCCGTCTCCGTCAATCCAAAAGTGGAAGGCTGGATTCGCGCCTTCCACATCCAGGGTCCCGGCCAGCAAGTGCGCAAAGGCCAGGTGCTCTACGAACTGTATTCCCCCGAACTTCAGCAACGCCAGCGCGAATACCTGGACATGCTGCAGCGGCGCGATGCGCTGCTCGATGTGGTGAAAACCTCGGGCATGGAAACCACCAACGGCCCCAACTCGGCCATGCTGGGCAGTCTGGCGAAGGAGCGGTTCCGCCTGCGCGACCGCCTGATCGCGGCAGACATGCCGCCTGAAGTCGTGGACAAGCTGGAAAAGGACCGCCGCGTGATCGAAGTCACGCCCGTCCGCGCAACGCAGGACGGCATCGTGCAGACCGTGTCCGCCCGCGTCGGCAGCTACGTCAATCCCGGCCAGGTTGTGCTGACTTATGCCGACTACAACCGCGCCTGGGTCGAACTGACCCTGTTCCCCGATCAGGTGAGCTGGCTGCGCAATGGCGACGCTATCGTGCTGACTTCCGGCCTTGATCGCCAGCGCAGCGTGCAACTAAAGGTTGATATCAACAATCTGCAGATCGATCCGTCCAGCCGCACCGCGCGCCTGCGCCTGCCGCTGAATAATGCGAATCAGGCTTTCCGCCCCGGCTCCTTTGCCGACGCCACGATACGCACCGGTGCACGCCATGCGCTGACCGTGCCGCGCGATGCGCTGATCCGCACCGGGCATGGCGACTTTGTGGTGGTCGATGAAGGGCACGGCCATTTCCGCAGCAGCGAAGTACGCGCCGGTATCGAAGACAGTGAGCAAGTCGAAATTATCTCCGGCCTGAAGTCCGGCCAGCAGGTGGCGGTGAACGCGCAGTTCCTGCTGGATTCCGCCGGTGCGCTGCAGGCGATGCAGCAGCGCCTGGTGGCGGAGCGCATGCCATGATACGCAAGCTGATCACGTGGTCCGTCGACAATCGCATGCTGGTGCTGATTCTCAGCCTGGCGCTGGTGATCGGCGGTGTGGAATCGCTGCGCCGCCTGTCGCTCGATGCGCTGCCGGATCTGTCGGACGTGCAGGTGATCGTCAAGGCCGAATATGCCGGCCAGGCGCCGCAGATCGTGGAAGACCAGCTGACCTATCCGCTGGCGGCGTCGCTGCTGTCCGTTCCGGGTGCTCGCGCTGTGCGTGGCTTCTCGATGTTCGGCGAATCCTTCGTCTACGTGATCTTCCAGGACGGCACCGATATCTATTGGGCCCGCTCCCGCATTCTCGAAAATCTGGCTCAGTTGGGCAACCGGTTGCCGTCCGGTGTTACGCCCGCGCTGGGGCCGGACGCATCCGGTGTCGGCTGGGTTTATCAATACGCGCTGGTGGACCGCAGCGACAAGACGCCGCCGGACCGCTTGCGCGCCTTGCAGGACTTCTATCTCAAGCTGGAGCTGCAAAGCGTTCCCGGTGTAGCCGAAGTGGCCAGCCTGGGCGGCAAGGCGCGCCAGTTCAACGTGGAAGCCGATCCTGCGCGCCTCGCCGCACATGACGTCACGGTGGAGCAGGTGGCGCAAGCTGTGCGCGACGCCAATTCCGCTGCTGGCGGCGCATCCTTCGATATGGCGCGCTCCGAATACCTGGTGCGGGCACGCGGCTATCTGAACAAACCTTCCGATTTCGACGATATTCCCGTCACCGCCGATGTGCGCCTGCGCCAGCTGGCCACCGTCAGCCCAGGCCCGCAGCCGCGCCGTGGCGTGGCGGAACTGGACGGGCAAGGCGAAGCCGTGGGCGGCATCATCGTCATGCGCCACGGCGAGAATGCGCTGCGCACGATTGACGGCGTGAAGCACAAGCTGGAAGAGCTGAAGAAGGGCCTGCCGCCCGGCGTGGAACTGGTCACTACCTACGATCGTTCCAGCCTGATTGAGCGCGCCGTCCACACTTTGAAGGACAAGCTGCTGGAAGAGTCGTTGGCCGTGGCCCTGATCTGCGGCGTATTCCTGTTCCATATCCGTTCTTCGCTGGTGGCGATCGTTACCCTGCCGATTGGCATTCTGGTTGCGCTGTGGGTGATGCGCCTGCAAGGCATCTCGGCCAACATCATGTCACTCGGCGGCATTGCGATTGCGGTCGGCGCGATGGTCGATGCGGCCATCGTGATGATCGAGAATATGCATCGTAACCTGGAGCGCGAGCCTGGCGCGGAAACCTGGGATATCGTGCGCCGCAGCGCTTGCGAGGTTGGCCCGGCGCTGTTCTTCTCGCTGCTGGTGATCACGCTGTCCTTCCTGCCTGTGTTCACCTTGACCGGACAGGAAGCCCGCCTGTTCGGGCCTCTTGCCTACACCAAGACTTACGCCATGGGCGCCGCTGCCATTCTGGCCGTCACGTTGACGCCTGTGCTGATGGGCTATGCGATCCGTGGCAGCATTCCGCCCGAATCGGCAAACCCGCTGAACCGTCTGCTGATGCGTCTTTATCGCCCGCTGCTGGACGCGGCCCTGCGCCGTCCATGGCACGTTATCGCAGTTGCCGTCATGCTGCTGGTGTCGCTGGCCTGGCCGCTGGCTCGCCTGGGCAGCGAATTCATGCCGGCGCTGGATGAAGGCGACTTGCTGTATATGCCGACCACGCTGCCTGGCGTATCGGTTGATGAAGCAGCCGACATTCTGCGCCGCACCGACAAGATCATTGCCGCCATGCCGGAAGTGGCACATGTCTTCGGCAAGGCCGGCCGCGCTGAAACCGCGACCGACCCGGCGCCGCTGTCCATGCTGGAAACGACCATCGTGCTGAAGCCGAAGTCCGAATGGCCGGCCGGCAGTGCGAAAGACAATGCAGCCCTGATCCGCAAGCTGGATGAATCCGTGCGCTTCGCGGGGTTGACCAACTCCTGGGGCTTCCCCATCAAGACGCGCATCGACATGCTGTCCACTGGCATCCGTACTCCGCTTGGCCTGAAACTGAGCGGGCCTGATCTGGCTGAACTGGAACGCATCTCGCTGCAAGCGGAGCGCGCGCTGCGCAAGCTGCCAGGTACACGCTCCGCTTTCGCTGAGCGCATTGGTGCCGGGCGTTACGTGGACATCGACGTGGACCGCGCCCGTGCCGCGCGCTATGGCCTGAGCATGGCGGAGGTGCACCGCCTGATCCAGAGCGCGGTGGGTGGCGAAGCGGTGACAACGATTGTCGATGGCCGCGAACGTTATCCCGTCACGCTGCGCTTCCCGCGCGCCGACCGCGATTCGCCACAGGCCTTGAGTGAAATCCGCGTGAAGACCCCATCCGGGGCGATGGTCACGCTGGGCGATATCGCGCACATTGGCGTGGCCGATGGTCCGACCGAAATCAAGAGCGAGAACGCGCGGCCGGTGGGCTATGTGTTCATCGATCTCGCCAATGCCGATGCGGGTGCCTGGTTGAAGGAGGCTCAGCCCGCGCTGGAGCGCGAACTGAAACTGCCGCCGGGCTACAGCATCAGCTGGCAGGGCCAGTACCTGCAGTATGAACACGGCAAGGCGCGCCTGTGGAGCGCTGTCGGTCTGACCTTGCTGCTGGTGCTCACGCTGCTGTACTTCCACTTCCGCGATGCGCGCAAGCTGGGTCTTGTGCTGCTTTGCCTGCCGTTTTCTCTGGTCGGCAGTTTGTGGTGCACTTATCTGCTGGGATATCAGCTGTCCGTGGCGGTCTTCATTGGCTTGATCGCGCTGGCCGGTGTGGCGACCGAGTTCGGCATCGTCATGCTGCTGTATCTCGATCAGGCGCTGGCGGCGCTGCCCGCTGATGCGCGGCGTGGCGATGTGTTGCAAGCCATCGTCAGCGGTGCGCTGCTGCGCCTGCGTCCCAAGGCGATGACGGTGGCCGTGATTCTGGGCGGCCTGCTGCCGGTGATGTTCTCGCGCGCTTCCGGGGCGGATGTGATGCAGCCGATCGCGGCACCGCTGATTGGCGGCATGGTGTCGGCACCGCTGTTCTCGCTGCTGGTGATTCCATCGATATACAGCTTGCTGCACGGACGAAGGGCGCAGTCATGAAAGCGCTGCTCGATCTTCTGCGCTCGATGCGATTTGCCGTCGCCATTCTCGCGGTGGTGGCGGTGGCGTCCACCATCGGTTCGGTGCTGGAGCAGTCGCAGCCTGCTGTGGTGTATGTCAGTGCGTACGGCGAGTTCTGGGCGGATGTTTTCATACTGTCCGGGCTGACGGACGTTTATCACGCCTGGTGGTTCTTCGTGCTGCTTGGCGTGATGGCGACGTCCACTACACTCGGCCTGATTTTGTACACGCCGCAGATGCTGCACGAGATGCGCACCTTCCGCGAGCATAAGAGCGTGGCGTCGCTGCGCCGCATGCCGCAGAGTGCCGAGCTGCCGGTTCCTGTGTTGCCCGCCACGTCATGCGCGCTACCGGGACGTCTGGCTGTCTGGTTGCGCAAGAGCGGCTACCGCTTCCGCCAGCAAGTGTCAGCCGACGGCAGCTTGATGCTGGCGGCCAGCACGGGCATGTCGCGTCGTGCGGGATATCTGCTGGTGCACACGGCTATTGTGATGATCTGCGTCGGCGGCCTGATAGACGGCAATCTCGCGCTGCGCTGGCAATTGCTGGCAGGTGGCAAGGCCGTCGAGAAGCGCGACCTCGCTGCCGCCGATGTGCCTTCGCGCAGCCGCCTGCCAGCTGGCGGCGGCTCCTTCCGCGGTGCGATGAATCTTGTTGAAGGTGATACTGGCAATAGTGCGCTGCTGTCGCTGGGCGATGGTTTTTTGCTGCAGGAGTTGCCGTTCGCGGTGCGCTTGAAGCAGTTCCGCGTCGAGCATTACGAGCAGGCGGGTGCGCGGCCGAGCGATTTCGTCAGCGAGCTTGAGATTTCGGATGGCGAGCGGCGTATTCCTGTCACCCTGCGCGTGAATCATCCGTTCTCGTATCGCGGTGTGACGCTGTATCAATCCGGATTTGCGGACGGCGGCAGCAAGGTGCGCATGAAGGTCTTGCAGCACGGTGTTGTGCGCGAGCTGGATGGCAGAGTTGGCGCCGGCACGGCGCTGCTGCTGGACGGTGAGCCATATACGGCGGAGCTGGAGGAATGGCGCACCAATAATGTGTTCAAGCGCGATGCGGGGCAGAGCAGGGCGCTCGAAGACGTCGGCCCGTCGCTATCGTTCCGCCTGCGCGACAAGAATGGGCAGGCGGCTGAATGGCTGGTCTACCGCAATCCGATCCGTTTCGATGGCGCCCGGTATGCGGTGAGCGGCATGCGTCCCGTCGGCGCATCGGAAATGCGCTACCTCCGCGTGCCCGTCGACGCCGACGGCAGCACGTCCAGCTACGACCACCTCGCCGCCAGCCTGGCCACCCCATCCGCCCGCCAGTCCGCCGCCAGAGCCCTCGGCGCCGCAACATCCTCGCACCCCATCGCCCGCAGCGTAGCACCGCAGGCGATGAGCCGCTCCGCCCGCCAGGCAGTGGATGGTGCGACACGTCAGGCGGCCGGCAGCGCAACGGGCCGGACGATGGGCGGTGTAGGGACGCCAGCTGCCTCGGCGTCTGGACGCGTCGCTGGTGCGGCGTCGGCGTTGTCGGCGGAGCTGGCGCACACCACGCAAGTCCTGCTGGACGTCTTTGGCGAGCGTGGCTACCGCGGCTTGGCTGAACTCGTGCAGCGTACGGTGCCGCCCGCCGAGCAGCTGCGGGCGGGGACTTTCTACGCGTCGCTGGTGGAACGCTCGCTGGCAAGCACGCTGCCGGACGGCGCGCCGCCAGTCCGCGCGCTGATGGACAGCTACAGCGACGCCGTCGACAAGAACATGACCCTGCGCTTCGCCATCGAAAACGTCGAACAGCGCAACGCCTCCGTGCTGCAGGTCACGCACGCGCCAGGCGCCTGGCTGGTGTACCTGGGCTCGGCCATGCTGGCAGCAGGCGTCTGCTGCATGTATTTCGTGCGCGAGCGCCGCCTGTGGCTGGTGCTGGACCGCGCCAAGGGCAGGTTGCTGGCCGCCTACGCTGGCAACCGCGACACCCCTTCGCTGCCGGACGAATTCCGGCGCCATCAAGCGGCGCTTGCCGCGCTTTGCAATCAACCATGAGGAGGTCGACCATGCCGACTGATACCCTGACCCTCGAATTCGAAGCCGACCGCGTCCCGTCGCGCGCTACGGCGGGCAACTGGCTATTCCTGATCGCCCTGTGCGCCGTCGTCGGTGTAGCCTTGCTGCGCTTCGCGCCGCTGATGGATGCTTATGAACTGATTATTCTTCCTGCCAGCGCGGTGTTGCTGGCGTGGCTCGGCCTGCGCTGGCGTGCATTGCAAGCGCTGGCCGGAGCCAGTGGGACGCTGGCCCTGAGCGCAATCGCCCTGTATCGCGGCGACCTCGCGCATGGCGGCAGCAGCTTCCTGCTGAAGTTCTTTCTCGCCAGCCAGTCAGCCATCATGTGGATGGGCGTAGGCTTCCTGGCCGCCACCGCTCTCTACGCGATTGGCTGGCTGCGCCGCGGCGAGAATGCACTGGTGCTAGCAAGCCGCGTCAACTGGATGGCCTGTACGGCGGGCTTCACTGCGCTACTGGTGCGCTGGCACGAGTCCTATCTGATGGGACCTGGCATTGGACATATTCCCGTGTCCAACCTGTATGAAGTTTTCATTCTGTTCTCGCTGCTCACTGCTTTGCTTTATCTGCATATGGAGCAAGCAAGCGGTAGCCGCCAGCTTGGCGCGCTGGTGATGCTGGTGGTCAGCGCCGCCGTGGGTTTCCTGTTCTGGTACGGCGCCGACGCGGGCGTGCATGAAGTGCAGCCGCTGATTCCTGCGTTGAAGTCCTACTGGATGAAATTGCACGTGCCGGCCAATTTCATCGGCTATGGCGCGTTCTCACTGGCGGCGATGCTGGGCGCGGCCTGGCTGCTGGCGGGACATTCCTTCTTCGCAAGCCGCCTGCCATCGCGTGCCTGGCTGGATGAACTGAGCTACCGCGCCATCGCATTGGGCTTCGTGTTCTTCACCATTGCCACCATTCTCGGCGCGCTGTGGGCCGCCGAAGCCTGGGGCGGCTACTGGTCCTGGGACCCGAAGGAAACCTGGGCATTGGTCGTCTGGCTGAACTACGCGGCCTGGCTGCATATGCGTCTCGTAAAACAGTGGCGCGGCGGCGTGCTGGCTTGGTGGTCGCTGGCTGGCTTCGTGATCACGCTGTTTGCCTTCCTCGGCGTGAACATGTTCCTGTCCGGCCTTCATTCTTACGGGAGCCTGTGATGACGACCTATTCCGCCGCAGTGCTCGCGCTAATTGCTGCGGTGTTGATGGCCAACCTGCCGTTTGCGGCGCCTCGCTTATCTGCATGGATGCGATTGGCGGGCCTGGTGCTGTTCTATTTCACCTGGGTCGCCGGCTGCGCGGCGTTGCAAGCGACGTCCGGCATCGTCGCGCCGTTGGGCTGGCAGGGCTGGTTCATTACGTCCGCATTCTTTGCCGTACTGGCCTTCCCCGGCCTGACGTGGCGCTACCTTCTGAGGCACTGACATGAACGTTTCCGAAATCCGTAGCGCCCTCGAACTGGGCGAATTCGAACTGCAATTCCGGCCACGCGTTGCATTGCGTGATGGTCGCGTGGACAGCCTGGAAGCGGTGCTGCGCTGGCATCACCCGCGCCTTGGTGTGCTGACACCGTCGGCCTTTTCCGCTGAAGTGGAAACGCGTGCGCTTGGTGCTGAACTGGCGTGGCAAATCGTCGCGGATGCCGTGACGGCGATGCGTCTGTGGGCCGGCTGCGGCTTCGTGCCACGCGTGTGGCTGCCACTGCCACGCAATGCCGTGGCAGTGCGTGCCCATATGGCCGATTTCGCCGCGCTCAATGGCGTGGATGGCGGCCGCCTGCTGTGCATGGACGCGCCGCAAGTGCTGACGATCGATGCTGCGCTGGTGGCCGATGCGGCCGAATCGCCGAATGCGGAGGACAAACTGGCCCTCCTGCTGCGCAAGGCGCACGAGGCGGGAATGGTGACAACTGCGCAAGGCGTATCCAATCTGCTGGACTGGCTGGTGCTGCGCGAGCTGAGATGTGATTACGCGTCCGGCGAGTTCATTGCGCCACACCGGCTGGCGCACGGCGTGCCGGACGTGCTGCGCACCTGGCGGGAGCAGCACGCGGCAATGAGCGCGGTGGATCAGTATTTGTGATCACTCCACCATGACCTTGCCGAAGAAGCCATATTGCAGGCTTTGGGCGATGCGATGGGCGACGACCTTGAATTCCTTCTCGTCCTCACCGTCGAACATGCGCTCCACCGTCGCTTCGAACAGCGCCAGCCAGCATTCGAAGTGTTTCGGTTCGATGCCTTGCAAGACCATGTGCTTGCCGTAGACATTGCCCTGGAACTGGCGCGAGCCAAGCATCACAGTGGACCAGAAATCCACCATGCGCCCCAGGTGTATGTCCCACTGGTCGCCGATGGCGTTGTTAAAAACGGGTCCCAGCTCCGGATCGGCGCGCACGTCGTCGTAGAAACGGTGGACCAAATTGGTGATGGATTCAGTAGTCAGGGTAGACATGGCAGTTTGTCGAAATAAAGATGCATACAAAATGCTACATTAAAACGCAAAATGCTGCAATCGGGGATATGTGAATGAGACTGACAACTTTTACGGATTACACCTTGCGCGCGCTGATCTACATCGGCGCCAACCAGGGGCGCGTGGTGACGGTGGGCGATATTGCGGATGCGCACGGCATCTCACGTAATCATCTGACCAAGGTGGTGCACCAGATGGCGTTGGCTGGATGGATCGACACCACGCGAGGACGCGGCGGCGGCATCAAGCTCAGTGGTCCCCCGGAGTCGATCAATGTCGGTGTGGTGGTGCGCCGCAGCGAGATCGATTTCCACATGGCCGAGTGCTTCGAGTCGGAGCACAGCAACTGCGTATACCAGAACGCATGCGCCCTGAAGCGCATGCTGGTTGGCGCGACTGAAGCCTTTCTGCGTGCGCTGGATAACACGACGCTGAAAGACTTGCTTCCGCTAGACCTGGGGACAGAAGGAGTCGGCGCGGGCGACTGGCCAGTACAGGCCGAAGACGGGCGGCAGATGCTGCAGGCGACTGTCATCCAGCAGCTCCCCCGGTGACAGGTAAGGCAGCAGGGCGCTGGCCAGCTTCACCTGATTAGGCGAGATGCGGCGCACGATGTGATGCGGCTTCAGTTCATTTGGATGCTTGAGGCCGGAGGCGGCGATCAGTTCGGCCAGTGCCCGCAGTGTATTAGTGTGGAATTGCTCGACGCGCTTGGCTTTGTCCGGCACCACCAGGGCGCGCTGGCGCAGCTTGTCCTGCGTCGCGACGCCGGACGGGCAGCGGTCCGTATGGCAGCTTTGCGACTGGATGCAGCCCAGCGCGAACATGAAGCCGCGAGCGGAGTTGCACCAGTCGGCGCCGAGCGCGATGGTGCGGGCGATGTCGAATGCGGTGATGATTTTTCCGGATGCACCGATCTTGATCTTGTCGCGCAGGTTGGCTCCAACCAGAGAGTTATGCACCAGCAGCAGGGCTTCCTGAAGCGGCGTGCCCACGTGGTCGGTGAATTCAACCGGCGCTGCCCCCGTGCCGCCTTCGCCGCCGTCGACCACGATGAAGTCGGGCGTGATGCCGGTGATGAGCATGGCCTTGACGATGCCGAAGAATTCCCAGGGGTGTCCGATAGCGGTCTTGAAGCCGGTTGGCTTGCCGCCCGACAGATTGCGCAGCCTGTCGATGAAGTGCAGCATTTCGACCGGTGTGCTGAAGGCGGAATGCGAGGAGGGTGAAATGCAGTCCACGCCTTCGGGCACGCCGCGGGTCAGCGCGATCTCGTGCGAGACTTTGGGGCCGGGCAGCACGCCGCCGTGTCCCGGTTTGGCGCCTTGCGACAGCTTCAGTTCAATCATCTTCACCTGCGGTGTGCAGGCGTTGGCGACGAAGGCTTCTTCCGAAAAGGTGCCGTCTGCGTTGCGGCAACCGAAGTAGCCGGAGCCGATTTCCCAAACCAGGTCGCCGCCGTTCTGGCGGTGATAGGGACTGATGCTGCCTTCGCCTGTGTCGTGCATGAAGCGGCCCGCTTTTGCACCGGCGTTCAGCGCCAGGATGGCGTTGGCGGACAGCGCGCCGAAGCTCATGGCGGAGATATTGAACACGCTGGCGGAATAGGGTTGCGGACGGCCTTCGCCGATCGTGATGCGGAAGTCGTGGTTCTGCACGGGCGCGGGCTGGATGGAGTGGTTGATCCATTCATAGCCGGCTTCGTACACATCGAGCTGGGTGCCGAAGGGGCGCTTGTCGATTTCCTTCTTCGCACGCTGGTAGACGATGCTGCGCTGGTTGCGCGAGAAAGGCGCGGCTTCTTTGTCGCCTTCGAAGAAGTATTGGCGCATCTCCGGGCGGATCGCTTCGAAGAAGAAGCGGAAGTGCGCCAGGATTGGGTAGTTGCGGCGCAGGGCGCGCTTGGTTTGCATCAGGTCTGTGATGCCGACGATGGTCAGCGCGGCGGCGATGCCGGTGATCCAGATGCTGGAACCAAGGGCCAGCGATATGAGTAAGGCGAGAACTGCGGCTGCAAAGGCGGCGTAACGAATCAGGGACATCAGGCACTCTCCGGCGGCGGACGACGCTGCTCAGTGTACCTCACTGCTGCGGGGCTTTCCCAAAGCTGCTAAGCTTGCACGATCGTCAATTATGCCGGAGCCGTACATGCTGACCGTCCATCACCTGAATAACTCACGCTCGCAGCGCGTGCTTTGGCTGCTGGAAGAACTCGGCCTGGAGTACCAGATCGTGCGCTATGAGCGCGACAAGAAAACCATGCTGGCGCCGCCGGAGCTGAAGCGTATTCACCCGCTGGGCAAGTCGCCGGTGGTGGTGGATGGTTCGGCGGTGCTGGCGGAATCGGGCGCGATCATTGAGTATCTGGTGGAGAAGTACGGCAATGGACGGTTCGCGCCGGCGCCGGGCACGCCGGAGAAGCTGCGCTATTCCTACTTCATGCACTATGCGGAAGGGTCGATGATGGCGCCGCTGCTGATGAAGCTGGTGTTCGACCGCGTCGAGAACAGCCCGGCGCCGTTCTTCGTGCGTCCGATCGCGCGCGGCATCGCGCAGCGCGTGAAGTCGACCTATATTCAGCCGCAGATCGACACGCATCTGAATTATCTCGAAGGCGAGCTTTCGCAGAACCACTGGTTCGCCGGCAATGAGTTCAGCGCGGCCGACATCCAGATGAGCTTTCCGCTCGAAGCGGCCGCCGCCCGCGCCGGCCTCGACGCTTCCCGCCCGAAGCTGCAAGCCTTCCTCTCCCGCATCCACGCCCGCCCCGCCTTCCAGCGCGCCCTTGAACGCGGCGGCCCTTACGAACTCCTGCGCTAACGGCGCGCGGCAAGGGCTGAAGGCATATAGCGCTGCGGTACAATGCCGCCTATGACTGGTAGATTGCTTGCCATTGATGGGCTGAATATTGTGCGGCGTGTGTATGAGGCGAGTCCGGAGCCGGACTCGGATCTCAAGGCCGAGATTGCGTTGCGCCATGCGTTTGGCGCGTTCCAGCGCATCGTGAATGGACACGAACCGACGCACATTCTCCCCGCATTCGACTATGGCGGCACCACGTGGCGCCATACGCTGTACCGCGGCTATCGCGAAGGCCGGCAGCCGATGCCGGAGGTGCTGCGCGAGGCGCTGCCTGATTTCTACGTCAAGCTGACGGAGATCGGCATGTGCCCCATCTCCATTCCGGATGTCGAAGCCGATGACGTGATTGGCACCGTGGTCACGCGCTGGCTGAGCGAGAAGCGTGGCGAGGCGGTGGTGGCGACTACCGATAAGGACCTGCACTGCCTGATCGCGGAAGGCGCCCGTATCTGGGACCACTTCAAGTCCGAATGGCACGACCGCGACTGGGTCGAAAAGAAGTGGGGCGTCACGCCCGGCATGCTGCCGGACCTGCTGGCACTCATGGGCGATGAAACCGACTCCATCCCCGGCGTGTCGAATGTAGGCGTGAAAACGGCCGCCAGACTGTTGCGCACATACGGCAGTCTGGACGCAATCATGGCCGGCGCCGGCATTCTGAAGGACAAAGTTGGCGAAAGCCTACGAAAAGAGCGCGAGATGCTGTATCTTTCTCGTCAATTAGTACAACTAAAGACGGACGTCAGGATCGGCGTGAGCTGGAATATGCTGACCTGGGACCGTTAAGACCTCTTCAGATGCTAAAAGCAGTAATTATTGATGTCAGCGCCGTCGCACGCGGCCTGCTCAACACCGTATTGACGGACGGCGGCTACGATGTCGTCGGCCAGGCTCACACCTGCGCAACGGGCAATGCCCTGCTGATCAAACACCATCCGCAGATCATCTGCGTCTCGCGCGACGTGATCGAGGCCGATGAAGCGGGCATGCAGGCGATGCGCAAGGACTGGCCGAAAGCCATGATCTTCATGGTGTCCAGCGAATTCGATGAAGCCACGATCCGCAAGGGCCACGCGATGGGCCTGAACGGCTACATCGTGAAGCCCTTCAATGCGGGCACGGTGCTGAAGACGATCCGCAACACCGTCATCACGACGGTGAAGCGTCAGCAGAAGGCGCAGGGCGCGGGGGAAGGCGAGTCAGTCGACGAAGCTTGAGCCGTCGATGATGCCGCCGCCGAGGCATACGTCGCCGTCGTACAGCACGGCGGACTGGCCTGGCGTCACCGCCCACTGGGCATCCACGAAATTCAGCGCAAAGGTGCCGTCCACTTGCGGCAGCACGTCGCAGGCCACGTCGGCCTGGCGGTAGCGCGTCTTGGCGGCGATGCGGCCGGCCAACGGCGCTGCGCCCGCGATCCAGCTGGTCTGGCCCGCGCTCAGCGACTCCGACAGCAGCCATGGATGGTCGTGTCCCTGCACCACCCACAGCGTATTGTTCGCCACATCCTTGCGCGCGACATACCAGGCGTCGCTGGAACCGTCCGCGTTCTGGTAGGACTTCACACCGCCAATGCCGATGCCCTTGCGCTGGCCCAGCGTATAGAAGGACAGGCCGACGTGCTCGCCCACCACCTTGCCGTCCGGCGTCTTCATCGGCCCCGGTTTATACGACAGATAGCGGTTCAGGAATTCGCGGAAAGGACGCTCGCCGATAAAGCAGATGCCGGTCGAATCCTTCTTGGCTGCATTCGGCAGCTTCAGCATCTCGGCAATCTTGCGCACTTCCGTTTTCGGAATCTCGCCCAGCGGGAACAAGGTCTTGGACAACTGCGCCTGGTTCAGGCGATGCAGGAAGTAGCTCTGGTCCTTGGTGTGGTCGAGCGCCTTCAGTAGTTCATGCTTGCCGGTCGACGCGTTGTGGCGCACGCGCGCATAGTGGCCGGTCGCGATCAGGTCCGCGCCCAGCAGCATGGCGTGGTCGAGGAAGGCCTTGAACTTGATCTCGGCATTGCACAGCACGTCCGGGTTCGGCGTGCGGCCGGCCTGGTACTCGCGCAGGAACTCGGCGAACACGCGGTCCTTGTATTCAGCGGCGAAGTTGACGGCTTCGATGTCCACGCCCACCACGTCGGCCACGGAGGCCGCGTCGATCCAGTCCTGGCGGGTGGAGCAGTATTCGGAATCATCGTCGTCTTCCCAGTTCTTCATGAACAGGCCCACGACCTCGTAGCCCTGCTCCTTCAGAAGCCAGGCGGAAACGGAAGAGTCAACGCCACCGGACATGCCGATGACAACCTTTTTCTTGCTCATTTTGGGTCCTTCACACTTCTTCGTAGACCGAAGCGTGGGTATGCAGTATTTCCAGTGGGGCGCGCTTGCCGGCCAGGTATTCGTCGACGAGGGTCAGCAGCAGGGGGCTGCGGTGACGCTCCTTGCAAGCAGCAATTTCGTCGCGTGTAAGCCACATTGTACGAAGAATACCCTCGTCCAGCGGCAAATCGTGTTTCTTGCCAACTTCACCACAAAATGCAAAGCGCAGATAAGTCACCAGCTCGCCCGTGCGGTTGGAGCGGTAGCGCGACATATACATGCCGACCAGCGCGGTCGGGGTGAAATCGTAGGCAGTCTCTTCTAAAGTTTCGCGCACCACCGCTTCTTCCAGCGACTCGTGCGGGTCCAGGTGGCCAGCGGGCTGGTTCAGGCGAATGCCGTCACTGGTTTCTTCCTCGATGAGGAGAAACTTGCCGTCGCGCTCGATGACGGCGGCGACTGTGACATTCGGTTTCCAGGTGCGTGACATTCTGGGCTTTGTCCTTGATGAGAGCCGATATTGTAGCCTGAACCGCGTTTCCGCATGTTACCGGGCAGTGACAATGCCTCAAAAGTGGGTTTGTTGTCCACAGTGGAATATTAATTTTTAGGAATTCCGTGTTAGATTTTAGTCAGTTTATCCACACTTTTGGAGGCATTTATGAGAATTGGCATACCGGCCGAGTCGAGGCCGGGGGAGACCCGGGTAGCGGCAACGCCCGAGACGGTCAAGAAGCTAGCATCCAAACACCTGGTGATTGTGCAGGCGGGAGCCGGCATTTCATCTTCGGTGACAGATGAAGCGTATGCAGCTGCCGGCGCTACGGTCGGTAGTGCAGCGGATGCACTGGGTGCAGAGATCGTCCTGAAAGTACGTGCTCCCAGCGCCGATGAGCGGGCCCTGATGAAGTCGGGCAGCGTTGTGATCGGCATGCTGAATCCCTTCGACGTGGAAAACATTGCGGCCATGGCGGCTTCCGGCCTGTCCGCTTTTGCCTTGGAAGCTGTGCCGCGCATCACGCGAGCACAGTCGATGGACGTGCTGTCCTCGCAAGCCAATATCGCGGGCTACAAGGCCGTGATGGTTGGCGCTAATACTTATCAGCGTTTCATGCCGATGCTGATGACGGCGGCCGGTACGGTGAAGGCCGCCCGCGTGCTGATTATGGGCGTGGGCGTGGCGGGTCTGCAGGCGATTGCGACTGCCAAGCGCCTGGGCGCCGTGATCGAGGCGTCCGACGTGCGTCCGCCGGTGAAAGAACAGGTGGAGTCGCTGGGCGCGAAATTCATTGACGTGCCTTTCCTCACCGACGAGGAAAAGGAAATTGCGCAGGGCGTGGGCGGTTATGCGCGCCCCATGCCGCCGGAATGGATGAAGCGCCAGGCCGAACTGGTGCACGAGCGCGCCAAGCAGGCCGACATCGTGATCACCACGGCGCTGATTCCGGGCCGTCCCGCACCGGTGCTGATCGGCGAAGAAACGGTGAAGTCCATGAAGCCGGGCTCCGTGATCGTCGACCTGGCGGTGGAGCAGGGCGGTAACTGCCCGCTGTCCGAACTGGGCAAGACCGTCATCAAGCACGGCGTGCACATCGTGGGCGAGCCAAACCTGGCCTGCCACGTGGCGGCGGATGCTTCGGCGCTGTACGCGCGCAATGTCCTCGATTTCCTCAAGCTGATCATCGACAAGGAAGACAAGTTGGTGATCGACCGCGAGGACGAGATCCTGAAAGCCACCCTCGTCTGCCACGGCGGCGAACAGCTGCGCAAATAGGAGAGAACGGAAAATGGAAGTCAGTCACACCATCATTAATTTGATTATCTTCGTGCTGGCCATTTACGTTGGCTACCACGTTGTCTGGAACGTTACCCCCGCACTGCATACGCCGCTGATGGCGGTGACCAATGCCATCTCGGCCATCGTCATCGTTGGCGCCATGCTGGCAGCCGGCCTCACTGAGGGCCTGGTGGGCCAGGTCATGGGTACTGTTGCCGTGGCGCTGGCGGCGGTGAATGTGTTCGGCGGATTCCTGGTCACCCAGCGCATGCTGGAGATGTTCAAGAAGAAGGAAAAAAAGGGGGATAAGCAATGAGCTGGGTATCCCTCAATCTCGTTACGATGATGTACCTGATCGCGTCTGTCTGCTTTATCCAGGCGCTGAAAGGCTTGTCGTCTCCTTCCAATGCACGCCAGGGTAACGCCTTCGGCATGACCGGCATGGCCATTGCGGCCGTGACCACGATTGCCCTGATCCTGAAACTGAAAGCGGACGCGGAAGCGGCCGGCTACTCCGGTTCGGGCATCGGCCTCGGCCTGGTGCTGCTGGGCGTGGTGGTCGGCGGCGGTATCGGCGCTTTCCTCGCCAAGCGCGTGGAAATGACCAAGATGCCGGAGCTGGTCGCGGCAATGCACTCGCTAATCGGTATGGCGGCGGTGTGTATCGCGATTGCCGCCGTGTCGGAGCCGCATGCATTCGGCATCGCTGCGCAAGGCGAAGGCCTGCCGGTCGGTAACCGTATCGAACTGTTCATCGGTACGTTCGTTGGTGCGATTACCTTCTCCGGTTCGGTGATCGCTTTCGGCAAGCTGGCAGGCAAGTACAAGTTCCGCCTGTTCCAGGGCGCGCCGGTGGTATTCGCGGGCCAGCACATCCTGAACCTGGTGCTGGCGACCGTGATGGTCGGCCTGGGCCTGGTGTTCGTGATGGGCAGCGGCGCTACGCCAGCCTGGGCGCCTTACCTGCTGATGACGGCGATTGCCTTTGTGCTGGGCGTGCTGATCATCATCCCGATTGGCGGTGCGGACATGCCGGTGGTGGTGTCCATGCTGAACTCCTACTCGGGCTGGGCGGCGGCAGGTATCGGCTTCTCGCTGAATAACTCGATGCTGATCATTGCCGGTTCGCTGGTGGGTTCGTCGGGTGCGATTCTGTCCTACATCATGTGCAAGGCGATGAACCGTTCGTTCTTCAACGTGATCCTGGGCGGCTTCGGCGGCGATGCTGCAGCGGCCACTTCGGGCGGCGCGCAGCAGCAGCGTCCTGTGAAGTCGGGTTCGGCGGATGATGCGACTTTCCTGATGTCGAATGCGGAAACCGTGATCATCGTGCCGGGCTACGGTCTGGCGGTGGCGCGCGCGCAGCACGCGCTGAAGGAACTCGTGGAGAAGCTGGGCCACCAGGGCGTGACCGTGAAGTACGCGATCCACCCGGTGGCCGGTCGCATGCCGGGCCACATGAACGTGCTGCTGGCGGAGGCTGAAGTGCCTTACGACCAGGTGTTCGAGATGGAAGACATCAACAGCGAGTTCGCGCAGGCGGACGTGGTGCTGGTGCTGGGCGCGAACGACGTGGTTAATCCGGCGGCCAAGGACCCGAAATCGCCGATTGCGGGGATGCCGATTCTGGAGGCCTATAAAGCGAAGACCATTATTGTGAACAAACGCTCGATGGCGTCCGGCTATGCGGGCCTCGATAATGAGCTGTTCTATATGGATAAGACCATGATGGTCTTTGGCGATGCGAAGAAGGTCCTTGAGGATATGGTGAAGGCCGCGGAATAGTCTTAAAACCCAAGGCGTGAACCTGGTGGCAGGCACGATGTGCCTGCCACCTGCTTTGGGGCCGTTGGTTTTTAGCGGCGGCCGTACATCATCAGCTCGGCGAGCATGCTGCGCGCGGGGCTGATGATGTCGATGGCGGCCAGCGAGAGGCCCAGCAGGGCTTGCACCGGCGATTCGTTGGCGAAGATGCGCGCCATCGTATCCGTCGCGCGCACGGTGAGGCTGCGGTCCTGTCGGCGCAGTTCAGCGTAGCGCACCAGCGTATCCGGCGATGCCGATTGCGCCAGCAGGCGTGCCAGCACGGCAGCATCGCGCAGACCGAGATTCAAGCCCTGTCCCGCCACCGGGTGCAGCGTCTGCGCCGCATTGCCGATAGCGGCGGTGCGCGCGCTACCGGTCACCCCGGCATTCAGGCCAAGCGGAAAAGCCAGCCGGCGTCCCGTGGCAATGAAGCTGCCCATGCGGTGGCCGAACATTTCACCGAGACGCGCCAGGAAAGCCGCGTCATCCAGTTCCAGCAGCTCGCGTGCCGTATCGGGACGGCAGCACCATACCATCGAATATTCCTCATCCTGCGGCAGCAGTGCCAGCGGGCCTTCGTGCGTAAAGCGTTCGTAGGCGCGGTGTTCGATCGGCGCGCTGGTGCGCACCTGGGCGATGACGGCGGTTTGTCCGTAATCGCGCGTGACGTGCTTTTCGTCCTGCTCGCCAAACAGGCCGCCTTCGGCCTGCACTACGATGGACGCGCGCAGCATCTGCGGTGCTTCGCCTTCCAGGTGCAGGATGACCTGCTGCGCATCCTCGTCCTTGCGCACCACGCGCGCGGGACGCAGCGCACGCACGCCCATCTGCGCACACACGGCGCCCAGCGCCTGCACGATGGCGCCGTAGCGCGTGACATAACCCAGCGCCGGCACCTTCTGCTCGTCGCGGGTAATCATGCTGCGGCCGAACTGGCCCTTGCGCGAGACGTGGATGTCGTGAATTGGCGTGGCGGGAATCGGCCAGGCGCCGATGCCCTCCAGGATCTGGCGGCTGCCATAGGACAGCGCCAGCGAGCGCGGATCGTTCTGTGCCTGCTCCAACGATTTGGCATCGATCATCGCGATACGGCCGGCAGCCACGCCGCGTTTGACCAGCAGCGCCGCCAGCGCCATGCCGGCCGGACCTGCGCCGCAGATGGCGATATCGGCATCAACCGTCATGCATTGCCCTTCATGATGTATTCAATGTCCGTGATGGACTTCGGCGCGCTGGCCGTCAGCAGGCGATAGCCGTCCCGTGTGACGATCACGTCGTCTTCGATGCGGATGCCGATATTCCAGTATTGCTCCGGCACGCCCACGGCAGGCCGCACGTAAATGCCCGGCTCCACGGTCAGCGCCATGCCCGGCTGGATCAGGCGTGACGGTTTGTCGCTGTGCTGCACGTCGCGGTATAAGCCCACATCGTGCACGTCCATGCCCAGCCAGTGGCCGGTGCCGTGCATATAGAACTGGGTGTACGTTTTGTTCTCGATCACTTCATCCAGGCTGCCCTTCAGCAGACCGGTGTCGAGCATGCCCTGCACCAGCACGCGCACGGCGGCTTCGTGAATGGCCGAATACTGCTGCCCCGGCACGATGGCCTTGAAGGCCGCTTCCTGCGCCGCCAGCACCAGTTCATACAGCGCGCGTTGCGGACCGCTGAAGCGGCCATTGACCGGGAAAGTGCGCGTGATGTCGGAGGCATAGCCATCCAGCTCGCAGCCCGCATCGATCAGCACCAGGTCGCCGTCCTGGGTCTGGCGCTTGTTGGTGTTGTAGTGCAGGACGCAGGCGTTTGCGCCCGATGCCACGATCGGCGTATAAGCCGGGAACTGCGCGCCGTGGCGGCGGAATTCGTACAGCAGCTCGGCTTCGATTTCGTACTCGAACATGCCCGGCTTGGCGGCACGCATGGCGCGTTCGTGGGCGCCGCCCGCGATTTCGCCGGCGCGCAGCATGATGGCCTGCTCGCCTTCGTCCTTCAGCAGACGCATTTCGTCGATCATCGGCAGCAGGTCGCGCACCGAGGACGGCGAGGTGATGCCGCTGCGCGACATGCGCCGCACGCTTTCCAGCCAGCGCATCACCTGCGCGTCGAGCGTGGTGTTGCGGGCCAGGGAGCAGTACAGCGCCGTGGCATTGGACAGCTGGCGCGTCATCTGCTCATCGAGCTGGCCGATGGGATAGGCGAAGTCCAGGCCGAATTCTGCACGCGCCGCTTCGGGGCCGTAGCGGTAGCCGTCCCAGATTTCGTGTTCGATATTCTTCTCGCGGCAGAACAGAATGCTCTGCGCTTGCGCCGTGCCGCGCGGCGCCACCAGCACCAGTACCGCTTCCGGCTCGGCAAAGCCGGTCAGGTAGTAGAAGGAGCTGTCGTGGCGGTACGGGTAATCGCTGTCGCCGTTGCGCAGCACTTCCGGCGCGGTGGCGATGACGGCCACGCTGCCGGGCTCCATCTGCGCCAGCACTTTGGCGCGGCGTTCGGCGTAAGGACTCATGCGTTCAGTGCTGCGTTCAGTTCTTCCAGCTGTTTGACGGTGCCGACGTTGACCCATTCGCCTTCATAGATCTCGCCGCCCACCTGGCCCTTGTCCGCATAGGCGCGAATCAGCTTGCCCAGGCCCGCGTGCTGCCCCGGTTCGATGCCGTCGAACATTTCCATGCGGTAGACACCGATGTTCCCGAAGTTCCATTTCGGATCGCCTTCGTTGGTCACCGTGTACATGTCCAGACCGAAGTCGCCCTTGGGATTGTGCCAGGGGTTCTTGGTGAGCCAGATCCAGGCGGCGTCGCGCTTGTCCTTGTCCCACGGGTTGCCCCACATATCCTTATCCTGCAGCACATCCTTCACCTGCTCGAAATCGAAGTGCGGACAGAAGATATCGCCGGAAATGGCCAGGAACGGTTCCTCGCCAATCAAGTGGCGCGCCTTGGCGATGCCTCCCGCCGTTTCCAGCGGTTCCGGCTCGGCGGAGTAGGCGATGGTTGCGCCATACCTGCTGCCGTCGCCCAGGTATTCCTCGATCATGTGGCCGAGGTGGGAGTAGTTGATGACGATCTCGGTGATCCCGGCACGTACCAGGTTCACGATATGCCATTCGATCAGTGCGCGGCCGCGCACCTTCAGCAATGGCTTCGGCGTGGTATCCGTCAGGGGACGCATACGCTCGCCGCGTCCTGCGGCGAAAATCATGGCTTTCATAACAGCCTCTCAGAAGGTATAGCCGACCTTGGGCTGTGGGTTGGTATCCAGCGCATCGAGCAGCTTGCGCAGCGGCTTCAGTTCGGTGTAGCGGTGGGCGGTCTTGGTCACGTACTCCAGCACCGTCGGGATGTCGCCGAGGTACATCGGCTTGTTGTCGCGGTAGTTCAGGCGCGAGAACGTGCCCAGGTTCTTCAGGTGGCGCTGCAGGGCGCACAGCTCGAAGTCCTTGTAGAAGGTGTCGAAATCCTTGTTGAGCGGCAGGCCCATGGCGCGCGCATGCTGCCAGTAGCGGATCACCCAGTCGAGGACCAGCTCTTCGTCCCACGCCACGTAGGCATCCTTCATCAGCGAGCCGATGTCGTAAGTGACCGGGCCATACATCGCATCCTGGAAATCGAGGATGCCGGGATTGTGCTCGTCCATCCACATCAGGTTGCGCGAGTGGAAGTCGCGGTGCATGAAGACCTGGGGCTGGGACTGGATGTTCGCCATCAGGAATTCGAAGACTTTGTCCAGGTCCGCGCGCTGGGCATCGGTCAGGGTCACGCCGAGGTGGCGGCCGATGTACCACTCGGGGAACTGGCCCAGGTCGCGCATCATGATTTCGCGGTTGAAGTCGGGCAGCACGCCCGGCTGGCTTTTCAGCTGGATCTTCACCAGGGCGGACAGCGCCTCCGCATACAGGGCGGCGGCGTTGTCGTGGTTCAGGGCTTGCAGATAGCTGGTGGTGCCCAGGTCGGACAGCAGCAGGAAGCCTTGCGGCACGTCCTGCGCCACGATGGCGGGCACCGAAACGCCGGCGCCGGCAAACAATTCGTCGACCTTGACGAAGGCCGGCACGTTCTCGCGCTCGGGCGGCGCATCCATCACGATCAGGGTGGCGCCATGCTTTGCCTGATGCTCAGGCAGCACATCGACACGGAAATAGCGGCGGAAACTGGCGTCTTCGGAGGCCGGACGTGCGGAGTCCACGGCCACCAGGCCAAGGCCTTGCAGCCAGTCTTTGAGCAGGGCAAGGCGGGGATCGGCAGCTGCTGCGGCGCCATTTTGCGCGCCGTTGGATGGTAAATTAGACAATAAAGACATTAAACAGCCTGCGGAATCCGGTTGAAGGTGAAGATTCCCATATAATAAGGGATTCACATTAAAAAATCGCCTGTCACGGTGTTACTCGCGTCCCTTACATGAGCTGGTTTTCGGCCCCTAACAACAAGCAACGCTGGGCATTCGCCTTGACCGCCATCGCCGCCGCTTCCGCGACGGTGTGTGCCCACGCACAGACTGCGCAGCATGCCAAGCGCCCGCCGCGCGTGGAAGACAAGACTGCAGTGACCACCATCAGCGCCGAGGACATGAGCGGCCGCCCGGAGCGCGAGCTGAATCTGTACCGCGACGTGGAAGTGGTGCACGACAAGACCCGCATGACGGCCGACACGGCCTGCTTCCGCCAGGTGGAAGACGAGGTCGAAGCGAAAGGCAATGTGCGCATGTGGCGCTACGGCGACTACTACACCGCCGATGAGCTGAAGCTTAACCTGGAAACGGGCAAGGGCTACGCACTGCATCCGACCTACAAGATGGAGGTCAACAACGGCCAGGGCAAGGCGCGCCAGATCGACTTCCTGAGCGAAGACGAAGCGCTGGTCCTGGACGGCACCTACAGTACCTGCCAGGGTCCGAGCCCGGACTGGTACATCCGATCGAGCACCCTGAATCTGGATTCGGGGCGCGACGTGGGTACTGCCGGCACCACCATCGTGTATTTCAAGGACGTGCCCCTGATCGGCACGCCCGCCATGTCGTTCTCGCTGTCCGGCGCGCGCCGCTCCGGCTGGCTGCCGCCGATTCCGGGCTTCGGCTCGAAAGGCGCGGCCGAACTGACCGTACCGTACTACTTCAATATCGCGCCCAACCGCGACCTGACGCTGTACCCGCGCATCATCTCGCGCCGCGGTATCCAGTTCGGCGCCCTGGGCCGCTATATCGGCGAGACGGACGCCGGCAACTATTACGAAGGCAAGACCTTCATCGAATACCTGCCGCACGACCGCGAAACCGGCACCGACCGCTGGCAGATCAACACCACGCACACCCAGGCCCTGACCAAGGACTGGTCGTTCGGCTGGAATGCGCGCGCGGCATCCGACGACAACTACCCGAACGACTTCTCGAAGACGGTGGCCGGTTCGGCGGAGCGCCAGCTGCTGCGCGAACTGCGTACCGATTACCGCGGCGAATACTGGAGCCTGACGGCGCGCGTGAACCGCTACCAGGTGCTGCAGGACCCGGACTCGGTGACCAACCCGAGCCTGACGGTGGAGCGTCCGTATGACCGTCTGCCGGCAATCAATTTCCGCGCCGCGCGCTACGATGTGGGCGGCTTCGACTGGCAGGTCGACTCCGAACTGACGCGCTTCTCGCATCCGACCCTGATTGAAGGCAGCCGCTTCGTGGCCGTGCCGCAGGTGAGCTATCCGATCATCGGCTCCAGCTATTTCATCACGCCGAAGGTGATGCTGAACGCGGCGGCGTATTCGATCGATTCTTATCAGGGCGCCGATTCGCGTTCGGTCACGCGCGCGATTCCGACCTTCTCGATCGATTCGGGCCTGGAGTTCGAGCGCGACACCAAGCTGTTTGGCCGCGCCATGACGCAGACCCTGGAGCCGCGCCTGTTCTACGTCTACACGCCGTACAAGCGGCAGGACAATCCGCTGTTCGACACGGCCGACGCCACCTTCAACTTCACGCAGATCTTCAGCGAGAACCGCTTCGTCGGTTCCGACCGCGTGAGCGATGCGAACCAGATCACGGCCGCCGTGGTGTCGCGCTTCCTGGAAGCGAATGGCGCCGAGCGTTTGCGCCTCGCATTCGGCGAGCGCTTCTACCTGAAAGACCAGCGCGTACAGCTTGATCCGAACGCCGAGGTCAAGGACAGCCGTTCGGATATTCTGGCCGCCGCCACCGGCCGCATTTCCGAATCCTGGGGTGTCGACAGCGCAGTGCAGTACAATCCGCACGACAGCAAGGTAGTCAGCTCGAATCTGACGTTGCAATATCAGCCAGGTCCCAAGAAGGTGATTAACGCGGGCCTGCGTTATCTGCGCGACAGCTTCAAGAATGCGGACTTCTCCAGCCAGTGGCCGTTATCGGACCGCTGGTTTGGCGTGGGCCGCGTCAGCTATTCTTTGCAGGATCATAAGGTCCTGGATAGCCTGATTGGTCTGGAATACAACTGTGAATGCTGGGTGTTCCGCATGGGCGCGCAGCGCTTCGTGACGACGGCCAACAAGACCTCGACCCAGATCTTCTTCCAGCTGGAGCTGAACGGACTGTCCAAGTTCGGTATCGGCAACCCGCTGGAAGTGATGAAGAACAGTATTCCGGGCTACCAGCGTTTGAATGAAGGCTACCGCCGCTAAAATTGGTTTTCTCCACCCCTGACTCATGAGCGTTTCAGATATGCGTAATGCCAGTATGCACCCGATCAAAGTAGCAGTTGTCCTGCTGTGCGCCCTCGCTGCCGGCACCCCGGCCCTGGCGCAGGACGCCAAGCCGGCCGCACCAGCCGCTCCGGCCAAGGCGGCGCCGGCTGCAGCAGCAGCGAAAGGTTTTACCCCGCCTGCGCAGTCGAACAACACGCCGATCGACTCCATCGCCGTGATCGTCAACGACGAAGTCATTACGCGCCGCGAACTGAACCAGCGTGTGCAGACCATCGTGCACCGCATGCAGCAGCAGCGCGTGCAGCTGCCGGACCAGGCCGACCTGGAGCGCCAGATCCTGGAACGCATGATCGTGGAACGCGCCCAGCTGCAGCTGGCCAAGGAAATGGGCGTGCGGGTGGACGACCAGATGCTGGACCGCGCCATCAGCCGCATCGCCGAACAGCAGAAAATGAGTGTGCAGGAACTGCGCAACCAGACCGAGAAAGAGGGCACCACTTTCCCGGCTTTCCGCGAGGAGATCCGCGAAGAGATCATCATGCAGCGCCTGCGCGAGCATGAGGTGGACAACAAGATCCAGATTTCGGAAGCGGAAGTGGACAACTTCGTGGCTTCCGAGCAGGCCGCCGCTGCCGAACAGTTCGAACTGAATATTTCGCAGATCCTGGTGCGCATCCCTGAGAACGCCAATCCGGAAGTGCTGGCGCAGCGCCAGAAGAAGGCGGAAGACGTGATGCGCCAGCTGCGCACCGGCGCCGACTTCGCCAAGGTGGCCGCGACTTACTCCGACGCTTCCGACGCGCTGCAGGGCGGCGCCGTGGGCTGGCGCCAGAGCGACCGCCTGCCGCCGGTGTTTGCCGAAGCACTGAGCAAGCTGAAGCCGGGCCAGACCACCCCGGTCATCAAGAGCGTGGGCGGCTTCCACATCCTGAAGCTGGTGGACAAGCGCAGCCTGGCAGAAGCGGCTGCGGCGGAAACCGTGCAGCAGACGCACGCCCGCCACATCCTGATCAAGGTCACGCCGACCGTGAGCGCGGCCGACGCCAAGCGCAAGCTGCTGGAACTGAAGGAGCGCCTGGATAACAAGGCTGCCAAGTTCGAAGACCTGGCGCGCCTGGTGTCGAACGACGGTTCCGCGTCCAAGGGCGGTGACCTGGGCTGGCTGTATCCGGGCGACACCGTGCCGGAATTCGAAAAGGCCATGAACGAACTGAAGCCGGGCCAGGTGTCCGAGCCGGTGGAAACCAGCTTCGGTTACCACCTGATCGAAGTCCTGGAACGCAAGACCGACGACGTCTCGAAAGAGAAGAAACGCGCCGAAGCCCGCAACGCCCTGCGCGAGCGCAAGCTGGTGGAAGCCATCGAAAACTGGCAGCGCGAAGTGCGCGACCGCGCCTACGTCGAGTTCCGCGAAGAAGCGAAGTAAGTCAGAAGGAGGGCACAGGTGAGCGCCACTCAGCAAAACGGGCGCGCCGCCGTGCCCCCATCGCGACGCCCCGTGGTCGCCGTGACGACGGGCGAACCGGCCGGTATCGGGCCGGAGATTTCCATCCGCGCCGCCTGGGCCATGCGCGAGCAGGTCAACGCCGTACTGATTGGCGACGCGGCCTTCCTGGCCATGGTGGCCGCCGGCATCGACCCCGCCATCCGCATTAGCGCCTTGTCGCTGCAGGCCGTCCGCAACGGCGGGTTGCCGCATTTCGGCGCCAATGTGCTGTGCGCGATCGACATCCCTTTGGGGGCGCACGTCACACCGGGCGTGCTGGATAAGGAAAACGGCCGCTTCGTGCTGGCCACGCTGGACGCGGCGATCGAAGGCGTTGGCGCTGGCTGGTTCTGCGCTGTCGTCACCGCGCCGCTGCAAAAGAGTACCATCAACGATGCCGGCGTGCCATTCTCCGGCCACACCGAATATTTTGCCGACAAGACCGCGACGCGGCGCGTGGTGATGATGCTGGCAGGCCAGCCGCATGCGCTTGCAGCACCTGCCGCCGCGCCGGACCGGGTGCCGGTCGCGCCGCCGCCGCTGCGCGTCGCGCTGGCGACCACGCATCTGCCGCTGAAAGACGTCGCGGCGGCCATCACACGCGAAAGCCTGGCCGAGATCCTGGACATCATCGACCGCGACCTGCGCGGCAAATTCGGCATCGCATCGCCGCGCATCCTGGTCACGGGCCTGAATCCGCACGCCGGCGAAAACGGCTACCTGGGCCGCGAGGAAATCGACACCATCACGCCCGCGCTGGCCGCTGCCCGCGAGCGCGGTATCGATGCGCGCGGGCCTTATCCGGCCGATACGCTGTTCCAGCCCAAATACCTGGAAGACGCCGACTGCGTGCTGGCCATGTACCACGACCAGGGCCTGCCGGTGCTGAAGCACGCCACCTTTGGGCGCGGCGTCAACATCACGCTTGGCCTGCCGCTGATCCGCACCTCGGTCGATCACGGCACCGCGCTGGACCTGGCCGCGCAAGGCCTGGGCCTGGCCGACAGCAGCAGCATGGAAGAAGCCATCGCCAGCGCCCTGCGCATGGTCGAAGCCAGCCAACAATCAGAGAGAACATGAAACATATAGCCCGCAAACGCTTCGGCCAGAACTTCCTGCAGGACGACCGCGTCCTCGGCGACATCATCGATTCCATCGCCCCGCGCGACGGCGACACCATGGTCGAAATCGGCCCTGGCCTGGCTGCGATGACCGACCTGCTGCTGAAATCCCTGCCGCATATGCACGTGGTGGAACTGGACCGCGACCTGGTGGCGCGCCTGGAAAAACGCTATCCGCGCGAAAAGCTGACCATCCACGCAGGCGACGCGCTGAAGTTCGATTTCAGCTCGATCCCCGTGCCGGAGGGCCACAAGCTGCGCGTGGTGGGCAATCTGCCGTACAACATCTCGTCGCCGCTGCTGTTCCATCTGGCCGAATTCGCGCCACAGGTGCAGGACCAGCACTTCATGCTGCAAAAAGAGGTGGTGGAGCGCATGGTGGCGGAACCGGGCACCAAGGCCTATAGCCGGCTGTCTGTGATGCTGCAATGGCGCTACCGCATGGCGCTGTTGTTCATCGTGCCGCCGGATGCCTTCGATCCGCCGCCGAAAGTGGATTCGGCCATCGTGCGCATGATTCCGATCGAAAATCCGCTGCCTTGCGATCCTGCGCGCCTGGAAGCCGTGGTCGCGAAGGCTTTTTCGCAGCGCCGCAAAGTGATCCGCAACTGCGTGGCCGGCATGTTCACGGAAGAGCAGCTGGTGCAGGCGGGCATCAATCCGCAAGACCGTCCCGAGGCCGTCCCGATGGAAGCCTACGTCGCCCTGGCCAATCTCTGAGCAAAAAAAAAGCCCACCTAGGCGGTGGGCTTAAATCCAATTCTTAGTAAGAAGTGGAGGAGACAGGAACGATTATGATGCGCTGCCGCATATTAATCCAATTTATTTTTAAAATTCCTGTCATTCACTTCCTGAATATCACTGGCAGGTGATCACGACGTTCGCGCGGTTGGCGTCGCCCATCACGTCGGTGCCGTTGATCAGCGTGCAAGTCTGGGTCGCGCCGGTGGTGGTGTCCTTCGGCTGAGTGAAGATGGACAGGCCGTATGGCGTACCGACCGGGATCGATTCCGGATACACAAACGCGGTCGAGCCCTTGGCAACCGAGAATGCCGCCGAGCTGTTCGAACCGTTGATGATGCTCAGGCCATCCAGCGTCAGATTGCTGATGGTGCCGCCCACGGTGTACGAGTTCTGCGAGCAGATCACGGCGACCGAGATGGTCGCGGTGTGGCCTGCCGAGCCGGTCGGGTTGGCGATGCTGCAAGTCATGTGCGCCGGCTGGGTCTTGACCGTCACATTGTATTCAGTGCCGTAGGAAATGCGGTTCGGGAAGGTGAAGCTGGTCTGGCCCAGCGGTACGGACACGGTGTCGTCGCCGTTCTGCAGCACCAGGCCGCTGTTGGCGATCGGGCTGCCGGAGGACGTGGTCACGGTGCCGGAAACGTCGAACGACGCTTTGCCGCCGCATGCGGACAGCGCCAGGGCTGCGGCCAGCGCTGCCGCCGTGCCTACATAGTTTGCTTTCATGTATTCTCCAAAAAGGATGCGCTTAGTGGCAGGTCACGGCCACATTGGTCACGTCTGCGACCGGCATGGTGCCGCTGCCATTGGCCACGGTGCAGGACAGGCCATTCGGCTGGGTCAGCACGGTGACGCCGTACAGGGCAGCATTCGGTACCTGTACCGGGAACTTGAAGGTCGTGGTGCCGGCCGGCAGCGATACGGTGCTGGAGCCGTTGGCCAGTACCAGGATGCCCTGGGTCAGGCCGCTTACCGTGCCGCCCAGGTTGTAGGGCACGTTGGCGCAGTTGACCACCGCCTGCAGCTGGGTGTAGTAGTTGATCTTGCCGGTGCCGTTGCTGACCACGCAGGTGACGTTGTCCGGCACGGTTTTCAGGGTGACGTTGAAGTCCGCGTCGGTGGCCAGCAGGGTTGGGAAGTAATAGGTGCCGGAGGCATCGGCGGTGACGGTGTCGCTGCCATTCTGGATAATCAGGCCGGTCTTGGCCAGGCCGTTGACGGTCACACCCAGAGTCATATTGCCATTGCCGCCACCGCATGCCGACAGGACGGCTGCGCACAGCAGCGCCAGGCCGGGACGCACAAACTTACTATTCATTCATCTCTCCAATACGATTTACTGGACCGCCACGCGGAATCGGCAGCTATTTTAGTGCATTTAGCAAGCAACGGCCTGATTTAGGCTTGTAACATTTTTTAGCGCAGCTGCGCCTTCTCGCATTGCGAGCTGCGGCCGGACAGGCGGCAGTGGTTCATTTCGGCGCCGTTGCGGTCGTGGACGACGATCTGCCACTCGCCCGGCGCGGCGCCGCGTTCCATGGTCATGAAGCCAAAACCGCCTACCCAGCTGCTGAAGTGGGCGATCACGGCGCCCGGTGCCGGCTGCACTTGCGAGACGTCGTCCGGCAGCGGCGTGGTGTCTTCGTCGGTGCCGGAGAAGCCGGTAATGAACTGGCTCGGATGCGGGCTGCTGTAGCTGACCTGCTGCCACAGATGCACGTGGCCGGACAGCATGGCTTGTACGCTGCCGGGCAGCAGCAGGGGATTCAGCGAGCCGAAGGTTTGCTGCAGGCCGAGGTCGCCCAGCTCCAGGAAGCGCTGCTTGCTTTTCTTGTCGATGTCGGCGCCGAAGCCCAGCATCGGCTGATGATTCAGGCCCAGGTTCCAGCGCGCCTGCTGCGACAGCTGCTCCAGCTTGCGGTAGGTGTCGCGGTACTGGTCCCAGCCGGGCTGGCCTGGCTTGATGCCGCGCCAGCTGGTGGCGGCGGTGTCCAGCACCAGCAACTGGCTGGCGCCGCCGATCGGCACCGCGTAGGGATCGCTGTAGTTGCCGCTCAGATCATTGGCGGCGGCATTGCAGTCGCGGCCTGGCTGCAGCGGACGCGGATCGAGGAAGCGCCACCAGCCTTGTCCGGCGCGGGTGCAGGTTTCGTGATTGCCGCGCACCATGACCCAGGGCGCGGCCGCCAGCAGCGGCGCGGCGGGGCGGAAGAAGTCTTCGCGCCAGGCGTCCCAGCCATAACCCCAGGGCGAACCGGCGCAGCCGGCGTTGCCTTCGGGGCAGGGATTCTCGCGGTAGTGGTAGTCGCCGACGTGGATCACCAGGTCGGGCTGCCACTTCGCCGCGGCGGCGGCAATGGTGGCAAACGGCGTCGCTTGCGCATCGTTGCAGGCCTGGTAGTTGTTGTCGGATTTTTTCAGGCGGCAGCCGGTGTCGCCGATCACCACGATGCGCTTTGCTTCGGCGCGCGGCAACGGCAGCGCCTGGCCGCCGACGCTGGCGCTGCGCGCATTTGCCGGCATGGCCGCTTCGCAAGTCAGCACGGGGAAGCGGCTGGGCACCGAATCGGCCGGCGCCGAGCTGGTCGGCCGCAGCGCGATGGTTTCGGCCGGCGCGCGCAGCTGCATCGGCAGCGCCTGGCCGTCGACGGTCAGCGGCGGGCAGCTTGCCGCTTCCGTCACCACGCGCGCCACCGCCGCACCTTGCTCGCCCAGCACGACATACGCGGACAGCGAAGCGGACAGCGGCGCCGGTGCCGGGCTTTGCGTGGCGCAGCCCGCCAGCACGGCGGCGGCCAGCGCCCAGGGCGCGCGTGACAGGATAGACATCAACTTAACTCCAGTGCAATAAGCCCGTTAATCTACCACGGCCGCGTCTTCGCGATGTGGGACAATGCTGGCATGAAGCCGAAAGCCATACTTTTCGATCTGGATGACACCCTGTGGCCGATCGCGCCGGTGATCGCCGAAGCGGAGCTGACCTTGCACGCCTGGCTGACCGAGCACGCGCCGGGCGTGACGAAAAATTTCACCATCGAGCAGCTGCGCCTGCACCGCATGGAGTTGCTGGCCGCGCGGCCGGAGCTGCACGTCGATCTGGGCGCCTTGCGGCGTGCCAGCCTGAACGAGGTGTTCGCCCACGCTGGCGAGGACGCCACCAACGTCGATGGCGCCATGCGCCATTTCTTCGCCGCGCGCAATGCCGTCAAGCCTTACGACGACGTCTTGCCCGGCTTGCTCAAGCTGAAACAGCAGGTGTTGCTGGGAACCATCAGTAATGGCAACGCGGATCTTGAAGTCATCGGCCTCGCCCACCATTTCAAGGTATCGCTGGCGGCCGCCGATTTCGGCAAGGCCAAGCCCGATCCCGGCATTTTCCGCGCCGCCTGCACTACCCTGGGCGTGCAGCCTTCGGAGGCGGTGTATGTCGGCGACGACCTGAAACTGGATGTGGAAGGCGCCCAGCGCGCCGGCCTGCGCGCGGTCTGGCTGAACCGGACTGGCAGCGATGCCCATCTGGCGGCCGGCGTCCAGCCTGATGCAATTTGCTCCAGTTTTGAGGAACTTCTTGCATGGCTGGAAGAACAGTTGGCAGAATAGATGGGGAATCACCGCTTCATGAAGAGCTATGCAACTCGATAACCGTGCCCAAACCCTGCTCAAAGCCCTGGTCGAGCGCTATATCGCCGACGGCCAGCCCGTCGGCTCGCGCGCGCTGTCCAAGATTTCCGGACTGGAGCTGTCGCCGGCCACCATCCGCAACATCATGGCGGACCTGGAGGAGCTGGGCTATGTGGCCAGCCCGCACACCTCGGCCGGACGCATTCCCACGCCGCGCGGCTACCGCATCTTTGTCGACACCCTGCTGACCGTGCAGCACATCGACGAGAGCGCGGTCGAGGCGCGCCTACGCGCGACCGCCCAGCCGCCACAGAAGCTGATTGCCAACGCGGCGCAGATGCTGTCCTCGCTGACCCAGTTCGCGGGCGTGGTGCTGACGCCGCGCCATGAGTCGGTATTCCAGCAGGTGGAGTTTTTACGCCTGGGCGAGAAGCGGATCTTGCTGGTGATCGTGTCGCCCAATGGCGATGTGCAGAACCGCATGCTGCTGACCGACGTGGATTATTCGCCGGCCCAGCTGCAGCAGTCGGCCAATTTCATCAACCAGCATTATTCCGGCCTGTCCTTCGACGAGGTGCGCGGCCGCCTGCAGGGCGAGGTGCGCCAGCTGCGCGACGATATGGGGCGCCTGATGCAGGCCGCCGTGGAAGCGGGCAGCGAGGCCATGGCCGAGAATACCGAGGACATGGTGATCGCCGGCGAGCGCAATCTGCTGTCCGTGGCCGATCTGTCGTCGAATATGAGCTCGCTGCGCCAGATGTTCGACCTGTTCGAGCAGAAGACCGGCCTGATCCAGCTGCTGGACGTGTCGTCCAAGGCGTCCGGCGTGCAGATCTTCATCGGCGGCGAATCGCATCTGGTGCCGATGGACGAAATGAGCGTGGTGACCGCGCCGTACGAGGCGAACGGCAAGATTGTGGGTACCCTGGGAGTGATCGGCCCGACCCGCATGGCCTACGAGCGGGTGATTCCGATTGTCGATATTACATCGCGCCTGCTGTCGAATGCCCTGAGCCAGCATTGAAACCCACGGCTTGAACCCGGTGGCAGCCACGACGTGGCTGCCACCCGCTTTACGCCTCGGGTTTTAATGCTTGTGCGGGCAGTTGGTCTTGGTGCAGTTGCCGTACAGCGCCAGGGCGTGTTCGGCGATCTTGAAGCCGCGCTCGGCGGCGATGGCTTGCTGGCGCTTTTCGATTTCCTCGTCCACGAATTCTTCCACGCGGCCGCAGTCCAGGCACACCAGGTGGTCGTGGTGCGAGCCTTCGTTCAGCTCGAAAATCGCCTTGCCGCTCTCGAAGTGGTTGCGGTTCAGCAGGCCGGCCTGCTCGAACTGGGTCAGCACGCGGTACACGGTGGCCAGGCCCACGTCCATATTCTCGGCCAGCAGCTGTTTGTAGACGTCTTCCGCAGTCAGGTGACGCACTGGGCTGCTCTGGAAAATGTCAAGAATCTTCAGGCGCGGCAGGGTGGCCTTCAGGCCGGACGCCTTCAGGTCGGTGGGGCTGTTACTCATGTTTGGTATCGTATGTGGCTGGAGTGCTTTATGATATAGCGTTTTGGCACTTCTGCTCAATCGGATTTGAGGTCATCTATGCGCGTTACCCCGGCTCTGCCGTCCCAATTGTTAGTGAAATGCCTGGCCCCGCTGGCGGCTCTGGCCCTGGCCGGCTGCGCCAGCAAGGCGCCGGCGCCAGCGCCGGTGGTAGCGTCCCAGGGCGCCCAGACCACCACCATCACCCAGCTGCAGAAGTTCATGTGGTTCTTCTCGCCTTACCGTCCGGATATCCAGCAGGGTAACTTCGTGTCGCAGGAAATGATGGCCCAGCTGAAGGTGGGCATGACCAAGGACCAGGTGAAGTTCCTGCTCGGCACGCCACTGATGGCCGATGCCTTCCACGCCGACCGCTGGGACTACCCCTTCCGCCTGGCCAAGGGCAGCGGCGAGCTGACCACCAGCGCCGTGGTGGTGTTCTTCGACAAGGATGGCAAGGTGGAGCGCTTCGAAGGCGGCAATCTGCCGACCGAGCAGGAATACATTTCGCGCATTGCCGGTCCGATCAAGGAATTCAAGAAGTCCGAGGCAGCCGCCGACAAGCAGCAGGCATCGCCGGCGCGTGCGCCGCTGCCGGCCGGCCAGGAATCCGGCGCGGCCAAGTAAGGATCATTCATGACGACTCTGAATATCGCAATTGCCGGCGCCGGCGGGCGCATGGGCCGCATGCTGGTCGAGGCGGTGCAGGCCGATCCGGACTGCACCCTGGCCGGTGCCCTGGACCGTCCGGGCGGCGCCAATATCGGCCAGGATGCGGCCGCCTTCACCGGCCAGCCCTCCGGCGTGACGGTGGCGGGCGACTTGGCCGAAGGCTTGAAGAATGCCCAGGTGCTGATCGACTTCACCCGTCCGGAAGGCACGCTGGAACACCTGGCTTACTGCGCCGAGCACGGCGTCAAGCTGGTGATCGGCACCACCGGCTTCGATGAGGCGGGCAAGGCAGCCATCCGCAAGGCAGCCGAGAAGACCGCCATCGTGTTCGCGCCGAATATGAGCGTGGGCGTGAACGTGACCCTGAAGCTGCTGGAATTCGCGGCCAAGCAGTTCGCTACCGGCTACGACATCGAAATCATCGAGGCGCATCACCGCCACAAGGTCGATGCGCCGTCCGGCACCGCGCTGAAGATGGGCGAGGTGATTGCCGATGCGCTGGGGCGCGACCTGAAGCAGGTCGGCGTGTTCGCGCGCGAAGGGGTGACCGGGCCGCGCGATCCGTCCTCGATCGGTTTTGCCACCGTGCGCGGCGGCGACATCATCGGCGACCACACCGTGATGTTTGCCACCGAAGGCGAGCGCATCGAGATCAGCCACAAATCGTCCTCGCGCCAGCATTACGCCAATGGCTCGCTGCGCGCGGCGCGCTTCCTGGCGGACAAGAGCACCGGCCTGTTCGATATGTACGACGTGCTGGGCCTGAACGGCTGATGGAGCACTTCAGCTTCGAGAGCTACTGGGAACGCGCCGACGCGGTCGGGCATGCGGTGTCCTATCTGCTGCTGCTGATGTCGGTGCTGAGCTGGTACTTCATTCTGGGCAAGAGCTGGCAATCCTGGCGCGTGCGCCGCAGCAAGGGCGTGGTGCAGGCGTTCTGGGATGCGCCGACCTTGCAGGACGGCGTGGCCAGCGTGACATCGGGCGATCCGGAAGGCATTTACGCGGCGCTGGCCACGGCCGGCGCGGACGGCGTGAAGACGGTGGGCCGCGGCTCGCTGGCCGGTGAAATGGGGCGCGGCGAGCAGCTGACGCGCGTGCTGCGCGATGCCATCCACGCCTCGACCACGCGGCTGGAAAGCGGGCTGACCCTGCTGGCGTCGATTGCCTCCACCGCGCCGTTCGTCGGCCTGATGGGCACCGTGTGGGGCATCTATCACGCGCTGGCAGCGGTGTCGACCGCGGGCACGGTGCAGCTGGACAAAGTGGCCGGCCCGGTGGGCGAGGCCCTGATCATGACCGGCGTTGGTCTGCTGGTGGCAATTCCCGCCGTGCTGGCCTATAACGGTTTTAACCGCGTCAACCGCCTCACGCTGAGCGAGCTGGATGCGTTTGCCCACGATCTGCATGCTTACCTGACGCGCGACGGCGCGGGAGTGTGAGATGGCTTTCGGCGCCTTCAATCATCACCGGCAGAAGGAGTCCATGGCGGACATCAACGTCACGCCCATGGTTGACGTGATGCTGGTGCTGCTGGTGATCTTCATCATGAGCGCGCCCATGTTCACCAATGCCGTGAAGCTGGATCTGCCCAAGGCGCAGGCCCAGGCTTCCGAGCAGCAGCCGGACACGCTGGCGGTGGCGATCGATGCTTCCGGCGCGGTGTTCTGGAACAACGAGGCGCTCAAGCCGGGCGAACTGGAAGAGCGGCTGGCCGCCGCTGCCGCGAAACAGCCGCAGCCCGAGCTGCAGCTGCGCGCCGACAAGGACACGCGCTACGAAGTGGTGGCGCAGGTGATGGCGGCCGCGCAGAGCAGCGGCCTGACGAAAATCGGCTTCGTCACCGACCCCAAGAAGGACAAATAATCATGGCGACTGCCACCTTGAACGGCGCGGCCATTGCCAGCGCCGACGCTTTCCATGCCGCCAGCCGCGAGGCTTTCGGCTTTCCGGAGTTTTACGCGAATACCATCGACGCCTGGGTGGACTGCCTGTCCTATCTGCGCGATGAAGAGAATATGACGAAGTTCCGGCTCAAGCCGAACGAGGTGCTGGAGATTGTCATCACCGACGCGGCCAAGGTGCCGGCTGAGCTGATCGAGGAAGTCACTTATTGCGTGGGCGGCATCAATGAGCGCTATGAGGATTATGGCGAAAAGCCGGCGCTCAAGCTGACCTTGCGCTAAACCCACGGCGGAACCTGGTGGCAGGCACGACGTGCCTGCCACCCGCCTTTGCCTCAGGGTTTTTCGCCGGGGGCGAGCGTCAGGACGTCGAAGCCGGTGTCGGTGACGGTGACCATATGCTCCCATTGCGCCGACAGCGAACGGTCGGCGGTCACCACGGTCCAGCCGTCGGGCAAGGCGCGCGTCTGGTGCTTGCCGGCGTTGATCATAGGCTCGATGGTGAACACCATGCCCGGCTTCAGCTCCATGCCCTGGCCGGGACGGCCGTAGTGCAGCACCTGCGGATCTTCGTGGTACACCATGCCGATGCCGTGGCCGCAGTAATCGCGCACCACGCTGAAGCCGGCCGCTTCGGCCAGCTTCTGGATCGCGTGTCCCACATCGCCCAACGTGGCGCCTGGCTTCACGGCGCGGATGCCGGCCCACATGGCGTCATACGTCACATCCACCAGCTTTTTCGCGGCCTTCGACGGATTGCCCACGTAGTACATGCGGCTGGTGTCGCCGAACCAGCCATCCTTGATCACGGCCACGTCAATATTGATGATGTCGCCGTCTTTCAGGACTTTCTTGGCGCTGGGGATTCCGTGACAGATCACTTCGTTGACCGAGGTGCAGATGGTCTTGGTGAAGCCGGCATAGCCGACATTGGCCGGAATCACTTGCTGCACCTGGGTGATGTAGTCATGGCAAATCTTGTCCAGGTATTCGGTGTTCACGCCCGGCTTGACGTAGGGGCCGATCATGGTCAGCACTTCGGCCGCCAGCTGGCCGGCCACGCGCGCGGATTCGACCTGGTCGGGCGTTTTGATCAGGATGGATTTGTTGTCGCGCTTGCGCATGGTGGGAGCCGAGTGAGGGGGAAGGGGCGCATGGTATCACAAGCGCCCCAGCGGCGGCTCAGGCTACTTTGGACGGGTCGAAGTGGGGATTTTCGATCAGGCCGAGGACGTTGCCGAACGGGTCGGCCAGCTCGGCGACCTTGATGCCTTCGCCCACGTCCTGGATTTGCGAGTGAGTGCTTGCTCCCAGTGCAAGTACGCGTTCGACTTCTTTTTCGATGTTGTCGACGCCCCAGTAGACCTGGGTGCCGGCCTTGCCCGGCGTGCCGTCCGGCACCAGTCCCAGTTCGAAGCCGCCGATTTCGAAGCCGACGTAGAACGGCTGGTCGAAGTAGGGTTCCTTGCCGAATACCTTGGCATACCAGGCTTTGCCGGCCGCCAGGTCGGGCGTTGGGTAGAGCGCAGTGCGCAGGCCTTTGATCATGTGGTTCTCCTCCTTTGTTATCGAATGCCCGCATCTTGCCACGGCGTTCACGGTTGCGATTGGAAAAATGGAAACTCAATCCAGAAAGGAGTCTTCCTGCCGCCGCGCGCTCGTCCGCCGCTCGGGACCCTCAGGCCACCAGAGCGGCTGGCCTTGTCTGGCCTGGATGCGGGCCTGGCTCGGAATGGGCGGGATTCGCGGCAGGCGGGGCGGCGGCGCTGGCGCTGGCGTGGCAGCAGGTGCGGGTGCGGGTACGGCTGCAGGTGCAGGTGCGGCGGTGGCAGTGGCAGTGGCAGTGGTGGCGGCGGCAGCGGGCAGGAACGGTCGAGCGTCTCGGGCGCGCTCCGCCCGCCGCTGCTCGTCGCGGCGGCTATGGGCGGCTTTCCAGGCTGTTTCGTCGGGCATCAGTAGCCAGATTTCGGTCCAGGCATTGCGCGGGATGCCTTCTTGCAGCCGCACGAACTGGTTAGGCGTGATCGGCCGGCGGGCGTGCAGGATTTCGTCGCCAACCACTTCGGCGTAGCGCGAGCCGTTTTCGCGGCTCCAGACGCGCAGTTGCGTGCCTTCCGGCAGGAAGAGGTTTTTCCATTGGTAGCCGCGTTGGCGGCAGGTCTGGACTGCAGGCTCTTTGGCGCGGGCTAGCCACTCGCGAATGGCTAGATCGGCGAACTCGGTAGCCGCTTCGGGCTTGCCACTGGCGGCTGCGAAGTTGAGTAGATCGCGCAGGGTGGCAGCTGGTATCGAAAACGTCTGTATTGCAAACATACTCTTTTCCTCCTCTCTTTTTCACTCTTTTCTACTCTTTTCTACTCTTTTGACCCGATGGCTGCAGCGAAGTTCAAAAAGAGTGAGAAAGAGTGAAAAAGAGTGGAAAAGAGTGAACAAAAAGAGTGAATTTGCCATAGCGATGTGCGCGAGGACAGCGCACCTGCGATGGTCAGCGAGTAAGGAGCCAGGCGTCAGGGGAGGCGCCGGCGAAGTCGTGGAAGTCGCGGATGAGGTGGGACTGGTCGAAATAGCCGCAGGCGAGGGCGAGGCCGGCCCAGTCGCCAGCGCAGATGGCGGCACTGGCAGCGGGCGACGCGTGCGCCGCGGTGGCGGCCGCACCGGTGGCGGCCGCGGCGGTGCGCCAGTCGCGGGCGGCGGCAGTGGCGCGGCGGAAGCGGGTGATGCGGGCGAAGAGTTTAGGCGTCAGGCCGACCTGCTCGCGGAACTGGGCGGACAGATGCTGGCGGCTGACGCCAAGGGAATCCGCCAGCGTCTCCACGCGCAACTCGCCGCCGGAGGATTCGATGGCCGCCACAGCATGGCGCGCCAGTGTCGCGGCAGGGCTGGCAGCAGGCAAAGCGAAGCGACCGGCCCGGGCAGCGCGAACTGCCTGAGCGATGCCACTGCGGGTGGCAGCAGACGACAAAGCGAGCCGCGCAAGCAGCGCCGACTCGATCAGCCGCAGACGTGCGCGATCATCGACATCCGAAGACCACAAGGCATCGCTCAGGCGGTCGGCATCGGAACGGCGCCAGAGCAGGTCCAGGTCTGCGCGGCCATCGGTCAGCGGGGCGAGGGGCGTGCCGAGGAAGAGGGCGGCGGCGCCGGGCAGGAAGCGGACTGCCACCGTGCGCACCGGCCCGTCGGCGGGCACATCGAAAAAGCGGCTCATCATGCCGACCGCGAAGGCCAAGCCGCTGTCCTGCCACAGGATATCGATGCAGTTATCCGGCAGCACGCGGTGGGAAAAGGCAGGGCGGCCGGGCGCCGCATTGGGTGAACTGGCAGGTGCGGCGGCAGGCGGCGGCAGCACCGTGGCCGACCAGAAGCAGGCCACATGCCCGGCCAGCGCCGGATGCGGCGGATATTCGCGGTAGCGCATCATGTCGCGGCGCACCAAGGCATTGCGTATAATGATCGGTTCATATCACTCATTGTGCGCTACATCATGCAAGAAAAATATAGTCCCGCAGACGTCGAAAAAGCCGCCCAAGCCCACTGGAAGGCGATCGACGCCTACAAAGCCGTCGAAAACGACCCGCGTTTCCCAAAAGGCAAGTATTACGCTTGCTCGATGCTGCCTTACCCATCCGGTAAGCTGCACATGGGCCACGTGCGCAACTATACGATCAATGACGTGATGTACCGCTACCTGCGCATGAACGGCTACAACGTGCTGATGCCGATGGGCTGGGACGCCTTCGGCATGCCGGCCGAAAATGCGGCAATGGCCAACAAGGTGCCGCCGGCGCAATGGACGTATTCGAACATCGCCCACATGAAGGAGCAGATGGAGTCGATGGGCCTGGCGATCGACTGGTCGCGTGAAATGGCCGCCTGCAAGCCGGAATACTACAAGTGGAACCAGTGGATGTTCCTGAAGATGCTGGAGAAGGGCATCATCTACCTGAAGACCGGCACCGTGAACTGGGACCCGGTGGACCAGACCGTGCTGGCCAACGAGCAGGTGGTCGATGGCCGCGGCTGGCGTTCGGGCGCGCTGATCGAAAAGCGCGAAATCCCGATGTACTACGTGCGCATCACCGACTATGCGGAAGAGCTGCTGGACTACGTCGACCACAAGCTGCCGGGCTGGCCGGAGCGCGTGCGCATCATGCAGTCGAACTGGATCGGCAAGAGCACCGGCGTGCGCTTTGCCTTCCCGCACAGCATCAAGGGCGACGACGGCGCGCTGATCGGCGACGGCAAGATGTTCGTGTTCACCACACGTCCCGACACCATCATGGGCGTCACCTTCTGCGCCGTGGCCGCCGAGCACCCGCTGGCCAGCCACGCTGCGCGCAACAACCCTGAGCTGCAAGCCTTCATCGCCGAGTGCAAGATGGGCTCCGTGATCGAAGCCGATATGGCGACGATGGAAAAAAAGGGCATGCCGACCGGCCTGTTCGTCACCCATCCGATCAGCGGCGAGCAGGTCGAAGTCTGGGTCGGCAACTATGTGCTGATGACCTACGGCGACGGCGCCGTGATGGGCGTGCCGGCGCACGACGAGCGCGATTTCGCCTTCGCCAAAAAATACAAGCTGCCGATCAAGCAGGTCATCACCGCCGAAGGCCAGAGCTACTCCGATGAAGCCTGGCAGGAATGGTATGGCGACAAGACCGTGTCGGTCGTGACCAACTCCGGCAAATACGACGGCCTGCACTACAGCGCAGCGCTGGACGCAGTGGCCGCCGACCTGGCTGCCCAAGGCCTGGGCGAAAAGAAGACCACCTTCCGCTTGCGCGACTGGGGTATTTCCCGCCAGCGCTACTGGGGCACGCCGATCCCGATGATCCACTGCGATTCCTGCGGCGCCGTACCGGTGCCGGAGCAGGACCTGCCGGTGGTGCTGCCGGAAGACTGCGTGCCGGATGGCACCGGCAACCCGCTGAACAAGCATGAAGCCTTCCTCAAGTGCGACTGCCCGAAATGCGGCAAGCCGGCGCGCCGCGAGACCGACACCATGGACACCTTCGTCGACTCGTGCTGGTACTACATGCGGTATACCTCGCCCGGTTCGAACGAGGCCATGATCGACCAGCGCAACGATTACTGGATGCCGATGGACCAGTACATCGGCGGCATCGAGCACGCCGTGCTGCACCTGCTGTACGCGCGTTTCTGGACCAAGGTGATGCGCGACTTCGGTCTGGTCAAGTTCGACGAGCCCTTCGTCAATCTGCTGACGCAGGGCATGGTGCTGAACGAAACCTATTACCGCGAAGATGCGGCCGGCAAGAAGACCTGGTTCAACCCGGACGACGTGGAACTGACCACCGACGACCGCGGCCGCCCGGTGTCGGCGCTGCTGAAGGCCGACGGCCAGCCGGTGGAGCTGGGCGGCACCGAGAAGATGTCCAAGTCGAAGAACAACGGCATCGACCCGCAAGCCCAGATCGAGCAGTACGGCGCCGATACGGCCCGCCTGTTCACCATGTTCGCCTCGCCGCCGGAGCAGACCCTGGAATGGTCCGGTTCCGGCGTGGAAGGCGCCAACCGCTACCTGAAGCGCGTGTGGAGCTTCGGCGTGAACCAGCGCGACGCGATCCGCGCCGCCGGTTCGCCGCTGTCCGCCGTGGCCGCCAGCGACGAAGGCAAGACCCTGCGCCGCGAACTGCACAAGATCCTGCAGCAGGCCGACTACGACATCAAGCGCATCCAGTACAACACCGTGGTGTCGGCCTGCATGAAGATGCTGAACACGCTGGAATCGGCGAAAACCGTGGAGCCGGCCGTGCTGGCCGAAGGCTATGCCATCTTCCTGCGCCTGCTGAATCCGGTGGCGCCGCACATCACCCACGTGCTGTGGCAAGAGATGGGCTATGCCGGCGACCTGCTGGACGCGCCATGGCCGCAAGTCGATCCGGCCGCGCTGGAGCAGAGCGAGATCGAACTGATGATCCAGGTGAACGGCAAGCTGCGCGGTTCCGTCAAGGTGCCGAAGGCGGCCGACAAGGCGGCCATCGAAGCGGCCGCGCTGGCCGAGGAAAGCGTGCAGAAATTCCTCGAAGGCACGCCGAAAAAGGTCATCGTGGTGCCGGGCAAGCTGGTCAACATCGTGGTATGAGCATGACGACCTCCTCAACCTTCCGCTCCGGCGCGCGCACTGCCGTGCGCCTGGTGCGCGGCGCCGCGCTGGCGGCCGTGCTGGCGGGCGCGCTGAGCGCCTGCGGCTTCCACCTGCGCGGCGAAGGCGGCAACTACACCCTGCCGTTCGCCTCGCTGTACGTCGGCCTGCCGGACGGCTCGCCGCTGGCGATCGATCTGAAGCGCAACATCCGCGCCAACGGCCACACCACCGTGGCGCGCGTGGCCAAGGATGCGGACGCGTCGATCGAAGTGATCACCGATCCGGAAAAAACCCGTACCAAGACCATCCTGTCGCTCAACAGCAATGGCCGCGTACGCCAGTACCTGCTGAGCTACAACATCGTGTTCCGCGTGGTCGACAAGGCGGGCACGGAGCTGCTGCCGGCCACGCCGATCAACCTGTCGCGCCCGATCGACTTCAATGAAACCCAGCTGCTGGCGAAAGAGCAGGAAGAAGCCCTGCTGTACAAGGACATGCAGACCGACCTGGTGCAGCAGATGATGCGCCGCATGGCCGCCATCAAGCCGGCCGCCGCCGCGCCAGCCGCACCGGAAGCCGCGCCCGCCAATCCGGCCGCTCCGGCAGTGCCGATCACGCAGTAAGGCCGCCATGCAGCTGCGCGCCGAAGCCCTGGACGCCCACGTCGCCAAGACGCTGGCGCCCCTGTACGTGATCACCAGCGACGAGCACTTGCTGGCGCTGGAAGCGGCCGACAAGATCCGCAAGGCGGCCCGGGCGCAAGGCTATTCCGAGCGCGAAGTGCTGTCGGTCGAGCGCAGCTTCAAATGGGGCGAACTGCTGGCGGCCAATCAGGCCATGAGCCTGTTCGGCGACAAGAAGCTGATCGAGCTGCGCATCCCGTCCGGCAAGCCGGGCAAGGATGGCGGCGCCGCGCTGCAGGCTTACGTCAAGGATCTCGGCCCGGACAACCTGACCCTGATCACCCTGCCCAAGCTGGACTGGCAGACGCAGAAAGCGGCCTGGGTGGCGGCCCTGCAGCAAAGCGCGGTGTACATCGACATCCCGAACATCGAACGCAGCGCGCTGCCGGGCTGGATCGCCAACCGCCTGGCCGCGCAAGGCCAGAGCGCCGAGCGCGCCAGCCTGGACTTCATTGCCGACCGGGTGGAAGGCAATTTGCTGGCGGCGCACCAGGAAATCCAGAAACTGGGCCTGCTGCACGAAGCGGGCAAGCTGTCGCACGAGCAGGTGCAGGACGCGGTGCTGAACGTGGCGCGCTACGACGTGTTCAAGCTCAGTGAGGCCATGCTGGCGGGCGATCCGGCGCGCCTGATCCGCATGCTGGAAGGCTTGAAAGGCGAGGGCGAGGCGCTGCCGCTGGTGCTGTGGGCGGTGTCCGAAGAAATCCGCACACTGCTAAAATTAAAGGCAGCGATGGCGCAAGGCCGTCCGCTGCCGGCCCTGTTGAAGGAATACCGCATCTGGGGGCCGCGCGAGCGCATGATGGAGCCGGCCCTGCGCCGCGTTTCGCTCGCCACGCTGGAAGCGGCCATGCAGCAGGCCGCGCAAGTGGACAAGATGGTGAAAGGCCTGCGCGCGAAGAGTTTCGCGGGCGACGCCTGGGACGCCATGCTGCAGCTGGCATTGAAGGTAGCACGAGGATAAAAGAGGACGCATCGTGGACATCAAGCAGTACATGGAAGACATCGGCAAGCGCGCCCGCGCCGCCTCACGCGGCATGGCGCGCGCCGACAGTGCGCAGCGCAACCGCGCCCTGGAACTGATCGCCGCCGCCATCGAGCGCGAAGCGCCGGCCCTGCGCGCAGCCAATGAGCAGGATATCGCCGCCGCGCGCGCCAGTGGCCTGGCGCCGGCCATGCTGGACCGCCTGGCGCTGTCCGACAAAGCGATTGCCACCATGATCGAAGGCCTGCGCCAGATCGTTGCGTTGCCTGATCCCATCGGCGAAATCTCGAACATGAAATTCCGCTCCACCGGCATCCAGGTGGGCCAGATGCGCGTGCCGCTGGGCGTGATCGGCATCATTTACGAAGCCCGTCCCAACGTCACCGTGGACGCGGCCGGCCTGTGCATCAAGAGCGGCAACGCCACCATCCTGCGCGGCGGCTCGGAAGCCATCCACTGCAACCGCGCCCTGGCGCGCCTGGTCGCCGAAGGCCTGCAAGGCGCCGGCCTGCCGGCCGATGGCGTGCAAGTGGTCGACACCACCGACCGCGCCGCGGTGGGCGCCCTGATCACCATGCCGCAATACGTGGACGTGATCGTGCCGCGCGGCGGCAAGGGCCTGATCGCGCGCCTGATGGAAGAAGCCACGGTGCCGATGATCAAGCATCTGGACGGCATCTGCCACGTCTACATCGACGCCAAGGCCGATCTCTCCAAGGCGCTGGACATCGGCTTCAACGCCAAGTGCCATCGCTACGGCACCTGCAACACCATGGAAACCCTGCTGGTGGCGCGTGCCGTCGCCGCCGAGATCCTGCCGCAGCTGGCGCAGCGCTACGCCACCGAACAGGTCGAACTGCGCGCCGACGACGAGGCTTACGCCATCCTGTCGGCCGCCGGCTACCCGCACCTGGCGCACGCCACGGACGAAGACTGGGCCACCGAATACCTGGCGCCGATCCTGGCGGTGCGCGTGGTGGACGGCCTGGATGCCGCCATCGAGCATTGCAACAACTGGTCGTCCAAGCACACCGAGGCGATCGTCACCGAAGACTACAGCGTCGCCCTGCGCTTCCTGCGCGAAGTGGATTCCTCGTCCGTGATGGTGAACGCCTCCACCCGTTTTGCGGACGGCTTCGAATACGGCCTGGGCGCCGAAATCGGCATTTCCAACGACAAGCTGCACGCGCGCGGCCCGGTCGGCCTGGAAGGCCTCACCTCCCTCAAGTACGTGGTGTTCGGCCACGGCGAGGTACGTAAATAAAGGAACTCCATGCTCTGGGTTAAAGCGCTGCACATCGTCTTCATCGTCTCCTGGTTCTCCGGCCTGTTCTACCTGCCGCGCATCTTCGTCAATCTGGCGATGGAAGTGCCGGGTCCCGCCACCGAGCGCCTCTTGACGATGGGCCGCAAGCTGTACCGCTTTACCTCGATGCTGGCCGTGCTGGCCGTGGTGTTCGGCGTCTGGCTCATGTGGCTGCAATACGGCGATCAGCCGGGCGGCATGAAGCTGCCGGGCTGGCTGCACGCCAAGCTGGCCTTCGTGGTGCTGGTGCTGGGCTATCACCACGCCTGCGGCTCCCTGCTGAAAAAATTTGAACGTGGCGTGAACCAACGCAGCCACGTGTTTTACCGCTGGTTCAATGAAGTGCCTGTGCTGATGCTGCTGGCGATCGTGATCCTCGTGGTCGTCAAGCCATTCTGAAAGGTCTTCCATGACATCTTATTTCTGCCCATGCCCGCGCGGCATGGAAGCGGCGCTGGCTGAAGAACTGGGCGAAATCGCCCAGGGCAGCCCGACGCTGAAAGTCCACAACCAGGTGCCAGGCGGCGTGCACTGCTCGGGCGACCTGTACGACGCCTACCGCATCAACCTGCATTCGCGCATCGCCTCGCGCGTGCTGATGCGCATGGCCGTCTGCCACTACGACAACGAGAACGACATCTACGACCTGGTGCTGGGCACGGCCTGGGAAGAATGGTTCGGCATCGACCACACCATCCGTGTGGATGTCACCGCCATCAAGTCGCCCTTGAAGTCGCTGGAATTCATCACGCTGAAGATCAAGGACGCCGTGTGCGACCGCTTCCGCGACATGTACAACAAGCGCCCGTCGGTCGACACGCGCGAACCGGACATGCGCATTGTCGGCTTCCTCGACCAGCGCCAGTTCATCATCTACCTCGACACCTCGGGCGAAGCGCTGTTCAAGCGCGGCTGGCGCAGCGAAACGGGCGACGCGCCGCTGCGCGAAAACCTGGCGGCCGGCCTGCTGCGCGTGGCGGGCTGGAAACCGGGCATGCCGCTGTTCGACCCGATGTGCGGTTCCGGCACCATCCTGTGCGAAGCAGCGCAGATGGTGCAGGGCATCCCGCCCGGCGCACGGCGCCGCTTTGCGTTCGAGAAGTTCTACGATTTCGATCCACAGCCGTGGGAAGAGATGAAGGCGGCCATCAAGCCGCGTCCTCTGCCGGCTGAGCCAACCATTTTCGGTTCCGATATTTCGGGCGATATGGTGGCGATGGCGCGCCACAATCTGAAGAGCGCGGGCATCCTGTTTGACGTGCCGCTGAAGCAGATCGAAGCGCAGCAGGTGCAGGCGCCGACGGCGGAACCGGGCATTTTGCTGACCAACCCGCCGTACGGCGAGCGGATTGGCGTGCGCGGCGATGCGTCGCTGGAAGAGGACGAGCTGGCAAAGTCGTTTTATGCCGCGTTCTCCGGCACGCTCAAGCAGCGCTTTGCCGGCTGGACGGCCTACTTCTTCACGGCAGACCTGGGCCTGCCCAAGCTCCTGCGCCTGAAAGAGGCGCGCAAGACCCCATTCTTCAACGGCGCCCTGGAATGCCGCCTGTTCCGCTTCGACATGGTCGCCGGCTTCAACCGCAAAACCACCGGAACCATGGGGTCAGATCCGACATTCGTACAAGAGTCTGCTTCCGGCGCCCCGGCGCGCGCAGACCAGGGGCTGGGGTCAGATCCGACATTCGGACAAAAGCGCGGCCGTGAGGCCGGCGCCGAGCAGAGCGCGGCGCAGGAGGCGGCTAAGCCAGCCAGCGCGGCTGCGGCACCGGTAGCACCGGCTGCCGCTGGCCCGTGGGCGGGAACGAAGGCGGGCGGCGGGTCGAGCGCGGTAGGAAGTGCATCGGGTGCGTCCGGTGGCGGGGCTGCATCGGATGCCGGCGATGCGCCGGAGCCGGCCAAGATGCGGCGAGCGCCGGCACCGGCCACGCAGCCGGCGCGCCAGGCAAGGCCGACACTTTCGCGGCCGCCGCGTCCACCGCGCAAGGGGAGCTGATTTCTCATGATGCCCCAGCCGCCAGCGAGCGTTCCTGCCGATCCTGAAGCCGACGTTCCCTCACCTGAAGCACCGCATCGCAAGCCGCTGGGGCCTGCCGCACTGGCGACAGTGCTGGCCGGGCTGTCCATGCTCGGCCCCTTTTCCATCGACGCTTATCTCCCTGCTTTCCCCAACATCCAGGCCAGCCTCAACGCCACCGCGGTCGAAGTCCAGCAGTCGCTGACCGCCTACCTGCTGGCCTTTGCCGGCATGGTGCTGTGGCACGGCGCGCTGTCCGATGCGTTCGGACGCCGCAACGTCATCCTGGTCAGCCTGGTCACTTTCTGCATCGGCACCTTCGGCTGCGCCGCCGCGCATAGCGTGCAATACCTGTGGGTGTTCCGCGTGATGCAGGGCGTGTCGGCGGGGGCTGGCGTGGTGGTCGGCAGGGCCATCATCCGCGACCTGTATGCGGACGCCGCCGCCGCAAGGCTGCTATCGATGGTGACCATGATTTTCTCCATCGCCCCCGCCGTGGCGCCCGTGATGGGCGGCTTCATCGTGAAGTATTCCGACTGGCGCAGCATTTTCCTGTTCCTGGTCGGCTACACCATCCTGCTGTTCGTGGTGTGCTACCGCCGCTTGCCGGAAACGCTGCCGCCGCACAAGCGTCACGCTTTCAATCCGCGCTTCCTGTGGACCAGCTACCGCACGATTTTGTCCTCGCCGCTATTCCATCTGAAGACAGGCGTGGTAGCGCTAAATTTCTGCGGCCTGTTCGTCTACATCTCCGCCGCGCCGATTGCGCTGCCGGAGCAGTTGCACCTTGGCCCGGACCAGTTCGCGTGGCTGTTCGTGCCTGCCGTGTCGGGCATCTTCCTCGGTGCGCTGGCCGCCAACCGCATCGCCGGCAAATGGAGTTTCGCGCGCCAGATCCGCTTCGGCTTCGCCTTCCTGCTGACGGCTGCCGCGGTGAATGTGCTGTACCACCTCTTCATGCCGCCCGCCCTGCCGTGGAGCACCTTGCCGATCTTCTTCTACACCTTCGGCATGTCGGTCGTCGCCCCGGGCGCCACGCTGCTGGCGCTGGACCTGTTCCCGCACATTCGCGGCACGGTCGCCTCCTGCCAAAGTTTTGCCGTCACCTTGCTGGCCGCCGTGATCGCAGGCGTGATTGCCCCGGCGCTGTCGCACTCCATACTACTGTTGGCCTGCGCCCAATTGTGCTTTACGGTCACAGCCCTCGGATTATGGTTGACGTCGCGCGTGGTCAAGCGCATGCTATCGTCCCAATGAAAGAATAACAGCAACATTGTTTTATTTTTAACAATAATCCCACTTGGTACGTTAATAAATGCAACAAAGTGTCGCCGGGAATTTGTATTGCCGATAAGTTATAGTATATTTATGTTAATGTGCATTTGAGATTGCAAGCGGGAAATGCACCGTAAAGCTGTTACTGTTTAAAGAATTGAACAGGCGCCCCATGTGCTAGGCGCCGATTTTTTACGTCACCTTGGCGCCAAGATGCATCAACCTGATCATGACATCCGCAATCGCTTGCTGATCGCGCGTCTGCCGGCCATGCCGCAGATTCTCATCAAGCTGATTGAGCTGCTGCAAGCCGACGACGCCGGCATGCCGGAGTTGGCCGCGCTGATCGCCAAGGATGCCGGGATGACGTCCAAGATCCTGTCGGTGGCCAACAGCTCGGCCTACCAGCGCCACAGCCGTTCCGTGGGCCTGGAGCAGGCCCTGGTGTCGCTCGGCACGGACATGATCAAAACGCTGGTGATCAGCGAATCCGTGTTCCAGACCTTCAACAACTTCCCGCACTCCGGCAGCACCGATCTGCGCGCGTTTTGGAAAGGTTCCCTTACCACCGCCGTGATCGCGCGCGACATCGCCCGCGCCATGGATTACCCGCATGTGGAAGAAGCCTATCTGGCCGGCCTGCTGCACAATGTCGGCCGCCTGGCCCTGCTGTCCACCGCGCCGAAGGAATACGCCTACAACTTCACCGCGCGCGACGACGAAGACCTGTGCGCCGTCGAGCAGCGCACCCTGGAAATCACGCACACGGAAGCGGGCGCCTGGCTGATCGAGCGCTGGAACCTGGATTCCTTCCTGGCCGACTCGGTGCTGTACCACCACGAGCCGGTCACGCGCCTGGAGTCCGCGCATCCCCTGATCCGCATCGTGCGCCTGGCGCACCACCTGTGCTACCACGATGGCGACGCCGACGAAGCAGCCGCGCTGTGCGGCCTGGATGCGACCCAGCTGGACGCCTTCGTAAAGTCGGCTGCGCGCCAGGTGCTGAAATCCGCCGAATACCTGGGCATCGACCTGACCGGCGCCGACGACATCGTGGCGCCGCCCGCGGTGGCGCCCACGCCGGCCGATCCCGTACAGGCGCGCTTGCAGGAAGAAGTGCGCAATATGGTGCTGGTGTCCGAAATGGGCCAGACCTTCGCGCGCCAGCAGGGTGAAGCCTCGATGCTGGAAGCGATGGCCCGTTCGGCGCGCATCCTGTTCGATTTCGACACCACCGTGCTGCTGCTGGAGAATCCTACCGGCCACGCGCTGGAAGGTTTCGGCACCGGCGAAGCCCAGCAGCGCCTGGCCGAATTCTCCATCCCGCTGAACAAGGGCGGTCTGATCGCGGACGCCGCCGCCGAGCGCAAAATGGCCTTTGCCACGCGCGGCGCGCAGCCGCTGACCATCGCGGAAGAACAGCTGTTCCGCATCCTCGGCACCGACTCCATGGTGTGCCTGCCGCTGGTGACCGGCCAGCGCTGCCTGGGCGTGCTGGTGGGCGGTGCGGGCACCTGGCAGCTGCCGTCCTACCAGAAGCGCGAGCGCTTCCTGCAATCCTTCGGCACGCAAGCCGCGGCTGCACTGGAAACGGCGATCTCGGAACGCGGCCATGCACGGCGCCAGGTGGCGCATGTGGCCGAGGAATACCGCGAGGCGTCGCGCCGCGTGGTGCACGAGGTGAACAACCCGCTGTCGATCATCAAGAACTACCTGTCGGTGCTGGATGCCAAGCTGGCGCGGCGCGAGCCGGTGGTGTCCGAAATGTCGATCCTGAACGAAGAGATCGACCGCGTCGGGCAGTTGATCCACGGCTTGGCCGACCTGCAGCCGACCGACACCGGCAGCGTGACCCATATCGGCCGCGTGGTGGACGATGTGCTGCGCCTGTTCCGCGCCACCGACTTCGTGCCGGCCTCGGTGCAGCTGATCCTGCGCATGCTGGAAGAGCCGAACGAAATCGACGGCGACGCCGACCTGCTGAAGCAGATCCTCGTCAATCTGATCAAGAACTCGGTGGAAGCCATGCCGGACGGCGGCCGTATCGAGATTTCCAATCGCGGGCTGGTCAACCGCGAACGCAAGCTGTATGTGGAACTGGTGGTGGCGGATAGCGGTCCTGGCCTGTCGGCCGAGGTGCTGGCCAATCTGTTCACCGCCGTGAAGAGCAGCAAAGAGGGCAAGCACCACGGGCTGGGGCTGTCCATCGTTCACAGCCTTGTCAAGCGTCTGGGCGGCGAGATTACTTGCCGCAGCGGCGCCACGGGTACTACATTTGAAATCTTGCTGCCGGCCCGGGGCAGCAACAGCCAGATCGCGACCGTGCAGGCGCGCGTGATGGATTCCGTATAAGGCCATGATGAACCCGACGAACCCGAACCCACTCATGGCGTCCGACGGCGGTTTAGTTCCGCCGGCCCCCGAGTTCCAGCCTCGCCTGCTGCTGGTGGATGACGAGCCCCGTCTCCTGACGTCCCTGTATGAACTGCTGCGCGGCCACGACTACCAGCTGGTGACCGCCTCCTCGGGCAGCGAAGCGCTGACCCATCTGAACCGCCTGCAATTCGACCTCGTGCTGCTCGACCTGCGCCTGCCGGACATGAGCGGCCACGAGATCATGGACTTCATCAACGCCAAGGACATCGATGCCGACGTGATCGTGATGAGCGGCGAAGCCGGCATCGACGCCGCCATCGGCGCGCTGAAGCGCGGCGCCTACGATTACCTGCGCAAGCCGTACAACCCGCCGGAGCTGCTGAAGACCGTCGAGAACGCGCTGCAGAAGCGCCGTCTCGCGGTGGAAAACCGCCGTATCGGCCAGCGTCTGGAAAACTCGGAGAAGATGTACCGCTACCTGGTGGACTCTTCGCCGGACATCATCTACACCCTGAACCACGAGGGCTGCTTCACTTTCGTCAACGACCGCGCCTACCAGTTGCTGGGCTTTACGCGCGAAGAACTGCTGGGCAAGCACTACTCCATCCTGGTGCATGACGAGGACCAGGAACGCGCCCGCTATGTCTTCAACGAGCGCCGCGTCGATGAACGCGCCTCGCGCAATGTGGAGCTGCGCCTGAAGTGCAATTCCGGCGTCGGCGCCGACCGCACCTTCAACAACACGCTGATGACGATCTCGCTGAATGCGATCGGCATGCACGTGCCGGGCGCGGAAGTGGAGAAGCACGAATTCTTCGGCACTTACGGTGTGGCGCGCGACATTACGGACCGCAAGCGCGCCGAGGAGATGATCTCCTACCAGGCCTACCACGACATCCTGACCGACCTGCCGAACCGCATGCTGTTCAAGGACCGCCTGGGACTGGCCGTGATCCAGGCCAAGCGCAAGCTGACCGAACTGGCGGTGATGTTCGTCGACCTGGACCGCTTCAAGCTGGTCAACGATACGCTGGGCCACGTGAAGGGCGACGAGCTGCTGCAGCAAGCCGCGCTGCGCCTGAAGGAATGCCTGCGCAAGGGCGATACGCTGGCGCGCCAGGGCGGCGACGAATTCACCATCGTGCTGCCGGAACTGCGCGACCGCGCCGATGCGAAAGCGATCGCCGACAAGTTCCTGGAAGTGCTGCAGAAGCCTTTCGATCTGGACGGCCACATCGTGCACATCTCGGCCTCCATCGGTATCGCTATCTATCCGGGCGACGGCGAGAGCATCGAGGAACTGCTGCGCCATGCCGACATCGCCATGTACCAGGTGAAGGCGCTGGGCAAGAACGGCCACAGCTTCTATCACTCCTCGATGCAGGACATGTCGCACCAGAAGATTGCGCTGGAACAGTCGCTGCGCAAGGCGCTGGAGCACAACGAACTGGAAATGTATTACCAGCCGCAGATCGACGTGGCGACCGGCCGCATCATCGGCGCCGAGGGCCTGATGCGCTGGAACCACCCGCAGCGCGGCCTGCTGTCGGCCGGCGAATTCCTGCCGTTCGCGGAAGAGAATGGCCTGATGCTGCCGATCTCGGACTGGATGATCGGCGCGCTGTGCCGCGACCTGCTGATGTGGAATGCGGCCGGCGGCGACACCATCCGCCTGTCGCTCAACCTGTCCCCGCAGTATTTGGACCGCGGCGATTTCTTCGAGAAGATGCGCGGTGCGCTGCAGCGCTACGGTATTTCGCCGGCGCAGATCGAGGTGGAGATTACCGAGAATATCTGCATCCGCAATCCGCAGTACGCCATCGAACAGTTGAACAAGCTGTGCCAGCTGGGTGTATCGGTGGCGATCGACGATTTCGGCACGGGATATTCCTCGCTGTCCTACCTGCACCGCTTCCCGATCCACACCATCAAGATCGACCAGAGCTTCGTCAAGGAGATCCACGACGAGCATGGGCACTATCCGGTGATCCTGGCCATTATCTCCATCGCGCGCGGCCTGGGCCTGCACCTGGTGGCGGAAGGCGTGGAGACCGAGGTGCAGGCACGCTACCTGCAGGCCAATGGCTGCTCCACCATGCAGGGCTATCTGTACTACCGTCCGATTTCGCTGTCGTCCTTCATCAACGTGCTGCAGACGCAGAACCAGATCGAAGGTGCGGCTGAAGTGCCGGGCGCGCGCGTCGTCGCCATCCAGGCCTGAGCCACCCATGCAGCGCTACACGCCCAGCGAAGCAGAAGCCTCCGCGGCCACCAACTACACGGCGGAATACCTGCGTGTACGCGATCTCGCCGAGCGCGGCGTGCCGAACGCCCAGCACAGCCTGGGCTTCATGTATTTCAACGGCCAGGGCGTGGCGCAGAGCTATGAGCTGGCCGCGGCCTGGTATCGGCAGGCAGCCAACGCAGGGCTGGAGCATGCGCAGTACAACCTTGGCGTGATGTACCAGAAGGGCCAGGGCGTCGATCCGGATTACACGGAAGCGGCGCGCTGGTATCAGCTGGCGGCGGAGCAGGGCTATGCGGCCGCGCAGTACAACCTGGGCTGGCTGTACGCCAAGGGCCAGGGTATCGAACAGGACACCGAACAGGCGCGCCACTGGTTCGCCAAGGCTGCCGAGCAGGGCGACGCGGGTGCGCAGAACAACCTGGGCATGATGTACGACACCGGCAAGGGCGTGCCGCAGGACTTCCGCCAGGCCATCATGTGGTATCGCCGCGCGGCGGAGCAGGGCTATGCGCGCGCCCAGTTCAATCTCGGCCTACGCTATGCGAACGGACAAGGCGTGCAGCAGGATGTGCAGCAAGCCATGTCCTGGTTCCGCAAGGCGGCAGAGCAAAAATACGCGCCGGCCCAGTTCAATCTCGCGCTGCGCTACGACAAGGGCGACGGCGTGCCGCAGGACAGCCCGAAAGCCATCAAGTGGTACACGGCGGCGGCCGAGCAGAATCATATGAGCTCCCAGTTCAATCTGGGCCTGATCTACGACAATGGTCACGGCGTGCCGCGCGATGAGCAGCTGGCGCTGGCCTGGTATCGCCGCGCGGCGGATCAGGGCCACGCGGCGGCGCAGAACAACCTGGGCCAGCGCTATGACCATGGCCAGGGCGTGGTGCAGGACTATGCCGAAGCGGCCAGCTGGTACCGCAAGGCGGCCGATCAGGGTTTCCCGGCGGCGCAATACCATCTGGGCATGCTGTTCGACGCGGGCCATGGCGTGAATGCCGACCCGCACGAAGCCATTTTCTGGTATCGCAAGGCGGCCGATCAGGGCCATCTGCGTGCGCAATTCGACCTGGGCCTGCGCTATGAAACAGGGCAGGGTGTACCGCTCGATCTGCGCAAGGCGATCGCCTGGTATCTGCGCGCGGCGGAACAGGATTACGCTGCCGCCCAGTACATGCTGGGCCAGCTCTACGATCGCGACGACGGTCCTGTGCCGGACATCTTCCAGGCCAACGCCTGGTACCGCAAGGCCGCCGAGCAAGGCCACACGCTGGCCCAGTTCACGCTGGCCCTGCGCTACGATAATGGCCAGGGCGTGCCGCGCGATTTCGCCGCTGCGCTGCAGTGGTATGTGGCCGCCGCCCGCCAGGGCCATGGCCGTGCGCAGCTCAACGCGGGCCTGATGTACCTCAGCGGCCAGGGCGCACCGTCCGACGTGCCGCAAGCCTACCGCTGGCTGTCGCTGGCGGAACGCGCCGGCGTTCAAGGCGCCGCGCGCTACACCGCGCAAGCCGCCGCCCGCCTCAACGCCAGCCAACTGGCCCAGCTGCGCGCCCACCCCGACCTGCTGCCCGCGTAAAACCAACGGCGTAACCCTGGTGTCTGCCACGGCGTGGCAGACACCTGCTTCTGCCTTGGGTTGCCGGCAGTGTCGCGTAATCCCCACGCTCAAGGGGAGCATTTGATCGCTCAATCCGGTGATTGAAACCCGTGCCGCTCCTCTGGCGCGACTGAAAGTGCAGCGATCAGTACCGATCAAGTTTATGAGTTGTTTGCTCACTGCTGAAAAAAGCGGCGTGGTGCGCCATACACTCCTTGCAACAACAACAGGGAGGAGACAGGATGGAGTACCGCAATCGTATGGCGCTGGCCGTAGCACTTGCAGTCGCCAGCATGGCCGCCAGCGCGCAGGAAGAGAACGTGGTTGTCGTATCGGGCTTCCGCGCCAGTTTGAACAGCGCCTTGAACACCAAGAAGAACAGCGACGGCATCGTCGATGTGATCAAGGCCGAAGATATCGCCAAATTCCCGGACGCGAACCTGGCCGAATCGCTGCAACGCGTGCCGGGCGTGTCGCTGTCGCGCGGCGACGGTGGCGAGGGCAAGCAGATTACCGTGCGTGGCCTGAACGCAGGCTTTACGCGGGTGCGCATCAACGGCATCGAAGGCGTGACCGCCACCGGCGCATCGGACATCAACGGCAGCACCAACCGCGGGCGTGGTTTCGACTTCAGCGTGTTCGCCTCCGAACTGTTCAACAGCCTCGAAGTGCGCAAGACCGCCGAAGCGGCCGTGGAAGAAGGCTCGCTGGGCGCCACCGTCGACCTGCGCACCGCGCGTCCCTTCGACTTCAAGGGCCGCACCTTCAGCCTCGGCGGGCAGGAGTTCCATAACGACTTGTCGCGCAAGACCGAGCCGCGCCTGACCGCGCTGGCGTCCGACCGTTGGACCACCAGCTTCGGCCAGGTCGGCGCGCTGATTTCCGCCGCCTACTCCAAGCGCACCGCAACGGAAGAAGGCTATGAAGCCGTGGAGCTGCTGAGCGCCAACCAGGACGGCGGCTTCTGCTCGCCGCTTGGCTATAGCCCTCAGAATCCGGGCAACACGCCCGCCAAAGGCATCGATGCGGCGAATTGCGGCACAGGCGTGCCGCGTACCTCCAGTACCGCCGCCTACAATGACGTGATGGGCCGCACCGACGATTACGGCGGCACGGTCGCCAATCCGGCGCCAGGCTCGGGCGCGTTTGCGCCGCGTATTCCGCGCTATCGCCGCTCCGAAACCCAGTACGAACGCAGCGGCATCACGGGCTCGTTGCAATGGCGCCCCGATTCGCATACCGAACTGGCTTACGACTTCCTGGGCGGTAAATTCGTCAACAACCGCTACGACAACTACATCGAAGCGATTTCCTTCGGCCGCAGCCTGGGCCAGTCCAACGGCAAGCCGCAGACCTCGATCGTGGATGCGCACTTCGACCAGAACGGCAGCTGGGACTACGGCAAATTCAACGCCGTCGACATCCGCACCGAGGGCCTGCTGGACAAGTACACCACGCTGTTCCGCCAGAACGTGCTGTCCGGCCGCCACGATTTCAGCGACCGCTTCAAGGTCGACTTCCTGACCGGCAGCTCGATCTCCGACCTGGACGAACCGGTGCGCGCCACCGTGCAGTGGGACGCGCCGAACATCAACAACTTCTCTTGGGACTTCCGCAACAATCGCAATGTGCCGACACTGAACTTCGGCATGGACGTCACCAACCCGAACGCCTTTACCTTCGCGCCTCAGGAGGCGGACGGCACCTTCCATGGCCAGTTCGTGGGCCGCTATCTGCACACCAAGAACAAGCTGACCACGCATGCCATCAATGGCAGCTTCGAGGTGAACGACAACATCACGCTGCGCGGCGGCTTCTCCAAGCGCGCCAACACCTGGACCAATATCGAGATCGGTTCCGGCGGCAATGGCCTGGCGCTGCCTGCAGGCGTGACGCTGGCCAGCGTGTCGCGCCAGATCGACAACTTCGGCAGCGGCCTTGGCGGGACGGGCGTGCCTACCTCGTGGGCTGCGGTGGACCTGCAGAAGTTCCTCGGCGTGTACAACATCGAGTGCCATTGCGCCGCCGTGCCGGGTTCGGAATACAACTACCTGGCGCAGGCCAATCGCGGCGTGGATGAATCGATCAAGGCCTTTTTCGCCATGGTGGACTTCAAGTACGACGTGTTTGGCATTCCGCTGCGCGGTAATGTGGGTGTGCGCGGCGCCGACACCACGGCCACCTCCTTCGCGCTGGTGAATGCGAACAACGCGCTGCAGCCGGTGACGGTGGAGCACAAGTACCGCGACTACCTGCCGGCGCTGAACGTGACGGCCGAACTGCCGCGCGATGTGCTGGTGCGCTTCTCGGCCGGCAAGACGGTGGCGCGTCCCGAATACACCGACCTGGCGCCATCGGCCACCTTGAGCACCCAGAGCCAGACGGTCAGCATCGGCAACCCGAACCTGGACCCGATCCGCGCCAAGACCGTCGACGTGCAGGCCGAGTGGTACTACCAGAAGAACGCCATGGTTTCGCTGGGCTACTTCTACAAGGACATCGGCACCTTCATCCAGGGCGTGTCCGAACGTGCAGTGTTCTCCTCGCTCGGTCTGCCGGATTCCGTGCTGCTGGGCGGTGGCTGCAGCATTACGGGCGGCACGCCGGCCTGTCCGACACTCCCAAGCACCACCGTGGTGGTGAACCGCAAGGTCAACACGCCGGGCGGTCCGCTGCGCGGCTATGAGTTCAACTGGCAGGCGCCGTTCAGCTTCCTGCCTGGGTTCTGGAGCAATTTCGGCGCGCTGCTGAACTACACCCACGTCGATTCGAAGATCACCTACATCACGCGGGTGGACAATCCCAATACGGCCGCCAATGAGCAGCTGACCCAGGTCGCCAACTTCACGGGTCTGTCGCCAAATGCCCACAACATCACGCTGTACTACGAGGACCAGAAGTTCAGCGCGCGTGTCTCGGCGGCGCACCGCTCGTCGTATCTGCTGAACGTGCTGGGTAATGTGGCGGGCCACGACTTCACCATTGTCGATGGTTCGACCAACGTGGACTTCAGCGTTTCCTACAACATCACGCCGCAGCTGCGCGTGTCGCTGGAAGGGCAGAACCTGACCGACGAACCGCTGCGCTATGGCCGCGATTCCCAGCGCAACGATACGCTGCTGTACGTGCATTCGGGCCGTTCTTTTGTGGCAGGCCTGAGTTACAAGTTCTGACAACTCTGGCGGGATTGATCGACTGTTGGTAGTAAGATAGCAAGATCAATTCCGTCCGGAGTGTGTGATGAAACCTGCGATCTTCAGCGCTGGCCTGCTTCTGGCAGCCAGCGCTTTCGCCGCCGATCCCCTGGCGGCACTCAGCAACAAGGAAGCCAGCGGCGGCCTGAAAGCGGCGCTGGAAGCCGGATCTTCGGCCGCTGTCGCGAAACTGGGCGTCGACGGCGGCTTCCTCAATAACGAAAAAGTTCACATCCCCCTGCCGAAAATTCTGGAGAAAGCGCGCCCGCTGATCGCCATGACGGGCCGCGGCCAGCAGCTGGACGAACTGGAAACCGCCATGAACCACGCCGCCGAGCAGGCCGTCCCCATGGCCAAGCCGCTGCTGGTGAACGCCGTCAAATCGATGACGGTGGATGACGCCAAGCGTATTCTGACCGGCGGCGATACCTCGGTCACGGACTTCTTCAAGGAGAAGACCTCGGCACCGCTGGCCGCCAAATTCCTGCCCATCGTGAAAGGCGTGACCGACCGCTCCAAGCTCTCCGGCCAGTTCAATGCTGCGATGGGGCAGGCGGGCAAGCTGGGCCTGGCGGCAGGCGACAGCGCCACTGTGGAAGGCTATGTCACCCAGCGCGCGCTGGATGGCTTGTACCTGATGATTGCAGAAGAAGAGAAGAACATCCGCCGTGACCCGCTGTCTTATGGCAGCGCGGCGATCGGCAAGGTATTCGGACTGTTGAAATAGGGAGGCAGCAATGGGTATTTTCGATACGCTGGCAGGGCAGGTGCTTGGCCAGTTCTCTGGCGGCAGCCATCCGGAAGGCATGTTTGAAGCAGTCGGCGCCATGCTGACCGACCCGCGCACCGGCGGCTTGCAGGGGATGGTGACGGCTTTTGAGCAGGGCGGCATGGGCGGCGTGGTCGCCTCCTGGATCGGCACCGGCGAGAACCTGCCGATCAGCGCCGAGCAGTTGCAGGCGGTGCTGGGCAACGAGCAGGTACAGGCTATCGCGACCCGTCTTGGCTTAAGCACGGAGCAGGTATCTGCGCATCTGGCGCAGCTGCTGCCGCAGGTGGTCGACAAGCTCACGCCAGGCGGCACAATTCCCGACAGCCGTGGTGCCCTGGACAGCCTGTTTGGCGCGCGCTCCTGAATAGCAAATAGCAATTTGGTTTTCATTATTTGCAATATTGCCTGGTGGCATCTTATAATTGATGCACCACAACCACCTTAGGGCAGAATAATGAAAACCGTGTTATTGGCGATGGCCGCAACCGCGGCGCTGGCAGGCTGCGCCACCGAAAGTCACCAGGCTTTGCAAGTGCCAACCGTGGCCAGCGCTGCGCGTCCTTACACCGGCCCGCGTACCCTGGTCGCGGTCGGCAAATTCGACAACCGTTCGAGCTTCATGCGCGGCGTATTCTCGGACGGCGTTGACCGTCTGGGCGGCCAGGCCAAGACCATTCTGATCTCCCATCTGCAGCAAACCAACCGCTTCAATGTCCTGGACCGCGACAATATGGCGGAACTGCAGCAGGAAGCAGGCTTCAAGAAGCAAAGCCAGAACATCAAGGGCGCGGACTTCGTCGTCACCGGCGACGTGACCGAGTTCGGCCGCAAGGAAGTGGGCGACCATCAGCTGTTCGGCCTCGCCGGCCGCGGCAAGACCCAGGTCGCTTACGCTAAAGTGACCCTGAACGTGGTGAATATCGCGACCTCCGAAGTGGTGTACTCCGCCGGCGGCGCGGGTGAATACAGCCTGTCCAACCGCGAAGTGCTGGGCTTTGGCGGCACCGCAAGCTACGACGCAACTCTGAACGGCAAGGTGCTGGACCTGGCCATGCGCGAAGCGGTTGAGCGCCTGGTGGCCGGCATGGAAGGCGGCGCATTCAACCTGCGCGAGGCCCGTCAATGAAATTGGTGAAGATTACTTTGGCGCTGGCTTGCGCCATGACGCTGGCCGCGTGTAACCACACCCAGACCATGTACCAGTGGGAGAGCTACCAGCCGCAGGTGTATCAGCACTTCAAAGGCGAGAAGAGCCCGAACGAGCAGATCGACGTGCTGCAGAAGGATCTGCAAAAGATCGCCTCGCAGGGCAAGACGCCGCCACCGGGCTATCACGCGCATCTGGGCCTGTTGTATTCCATGGTTGGCAACGCGGACCAGATGGCCGCCGAGTTCCAGACCGAGAAGCAGCTCTTCCCTGAGTCTGCGGCCTATATGGACTTCCTGCTGAAGAATACGAAGAAGGCGGCAAACTGATATGTTGAAAAAGACCCTGAAACTGGTGGCTTGCCTGCTGCCTGCACTGTTCTTCGTCGGCTGCGCCACGCAAAAGACGCCTTACGACTACACGGCTTTCAAGGCCAGCAAACCACGCTCCATCGTGGTGCTGCCGCCGCTGAACGAGTCGCCCGAAGTCATCGCGACCTACGGCATGCTGTCGCAAGTGAGCTTCCCGCTGGCTGAATCGGGCTACTACGTGATGCCGGTGGCGCTGGTCGATGAGACCTTCAAGCAGAATGGCCTGACCACGGCTGCCGATATTCATTCGGTCGACGTGAAGAAGCTGCACGACATCTTCGGCGCCGATGCTGCGCTGTATGTGACTGTGACCAATTACGGTTCGACCTACAACGTCATCAGCAGCAACGTGATCGTGTCCGCCAAGGCCAAGCTGGTGGACCTGAAGACCGGTGCCGAGATCTGGTCCGGTGCGGCGACCGCGTCCAGCGCCGAAACGCAGAACAATCAGGGTGGCGGCCTGATTGGCGCGCTGGTGGCTGCGGCTGTGAAGCAGATCATCAATAGCGCAACTGACTCGTCCTGGCCAATCGCCGGCGTTGCAAGCAACCGCCTGCTGTCCGCCGGCATGCAGAATGGCATCCTGTACGGCCCGCGTTCCCCGAACTACGGCAAGCCGCAGTAATCCCTCCAGCGCATTTCCGCTTCAACGGCGGAAATGCGCTTCAATCTCTTCCAGCGTTTTCCCCTTCGTTTCCGGCAGCAGGAAAGCCGCGGTCAGGAAATAAATCACCGTGCAGCCAGCCCAGAAGAAGAACATCGCGGCGTAGCCGTAATGCCCCACCGTCGGCAGAAACACTGCCGCAATGACCGTCGATACAAACTGATTGATCAGCAGGGCGATGCTCATGCCGTTGGAGCGGATGCGGGTCGGCATCAGCTCGGAAAGGGCCAGCCACACGCACACGCCCGGCCCTATCGCGAAACTGGCGACGAACAGGCAGATGGCGGCGGTCACCTGCCAGCCGTGTGCTGACGACGGCACGCTGCCCATTTGTGCGCGCTCAATGCGCAGCGGAGCGTTGCGGCCTTCTTCCGGATTGGCGAAAGGGTTCAGGTGCAGCTTGCGGAAGAAGGCGCCGATCACGCTGTCTTCCTGCACGGCGTCGGCACGCGTGACGTGCAGCGTATCGTTGGTGCGCAGTGTGGCCACGTTGGCGAATGGGCCGTAGCTGTAAGCGACCGTGAGCTGCTGGGCGTTCGCGTCGCCGAGGGCGCGCAGGGTTTCCGTATTGAGACGCAGCGTGAGGCTGTCACCCTGCACTTGCTGCGCGACTCCGGCGCGCACGTCCTGCTGGCCGCTCTCCGCGCTGCGGAACAGCAGGCCTGCTGCCAGCAGGGCGATCACGATGCCGCCGCTGCCCAGCATCAGCAGGAACTTGCGGCCCTTGCGGTCGACCAGCGCGACCGCGGCAACCGTCATCGCGGCATTCAGCACTTTCAGTCCGACGTCCGCCGTATTCGCCGTGGCACCGGGCAGGCCGGCCTGGTTCAGGATATTCACCACATAAGCCAGCACGGAGTTGATGCCGGTCGCCTGCGTGCAGGCCAGCACCAGACAGGCGAGCAGGAAGGGCATCACATAGCGCCGGCTGAGCAGCGGGTCTGCGGCGGCGTCGGCGGCCGTATGCTCGCGCTGCGGCTGGGCGGTCGCGGCAGACGCGCTCGGGTCCTGTGCGGCGGCGTCAGCGGCACTGGCGGCATGCCCGCGCTGTGGTTGAGTGCCCGCAGCGGAGGCGCTTGTGGTTGTAGCGCGTCCGCGCTGGGGAAGGGCTGCTGCGGCGTCCAGCATTTCGCGCAGTTCGGTGTCGGCTTCGGCGGCGGCGCGGGTGCGCAGCAGGGCCTGGCGGGCGGCGTCATTGTGGCCGCGGCGTACCAGCCAACGCGGCGACTCTGCCAGCAGCAGGCTGCCAATGGTGAACACCAATCCCGGCGCGAGGCACATCCAGAAGATGCTGCGCCACGCATGATCGCGTGCTGCGAACAGCGCATCGGCGCGCGCGGCTTCGGACAGCGCCTGCGCCGCAGCCGTAGCGCGATCGACATTCTGCGCCTGCACCAAGCCGATAACGGCCGCCGCAACAAGGCCAATGGTCAGCAGCAGCTGGAACAAAGCCGCGCCGCGTCCGCGCTGGTCTGCGCGCAGGCACTCGGCCAGATACAGTGGCACCACCACGCCAATCAAGCCACCGCTGACGCCTTGCAGCAATCGCCCAAGCAGCAGCGGCATATAACCATCGGCCAGCGCGATAATCGGAATGCTGATGGTGAACAGCGCGCCGGACAGCACCATCGCCCAGCGCCGTCCAATCGCATCCGCCACCGCGCCTGCAAACAGCGAAGACAGCACAGACCCCAGCAGCACCGCCGCCACAATGAAACTCAATTGCTGCGCGCTCAAACGCCAGGCCTGAGAAGCCGTCGACTCCAGATAAGGCAACGCCCCGGCAATGATGCCAACGTCGATCCCGTACAGCAGCCCGCCCATGCCCGCGATGAACAGCAGATAGCGCATGGGCCAGGCAGGTGCACTGGTGGAGCCGGACAAAGTGGCAGCGTGCATGGGCACTCCTTTAAAGAATGGCTTCGCCTTCAACGAACACGGCGACTGGTTGCAAGTCCTGATCGAGTACGACGATATCGGCCCACGCGCCGGGCGCGAGACGTCCGCGCTCAAGTTCGCCCAGATAGTCGGCCGGATATAGCGAGAGGCGGTTCGACGCATCAGCCAGGTCCAGGCCCAGGCTGACGAAATTGCGCAGGGCCTGATCCATGGTCAGCACGCTGCCCGCCAGCGAACCGGTGGCAAGGCGCACGCAGCCCAGGCATTTGTAGACGCGCTGGGTGCCGAGCGAGTATTCGCCATCCGGCATGCCGGTAGCGGCAGTAGCGTCGGTGATGCCGTAAGCGCGAGGAATGGCGCGCAGTGCGGCGCGAATCGCACCGGGATGCACGTGCTGTAGATCCGGAATGATCTCGGCATATTCGGCATGCGCCAGCGCCGCATCGACGATGCCGGGCTGGTAGTGGTCCATGCCCGTCATGCCGTTGAACAGATGGGTGAAACCGGCAGCGCCTGCACGCAGGGCAGCCACGCCGGTGTCGTAATCGCCAGCCGAGTGGCCGATCTGCACGCGAATGCCCATCGCCGCCAGCTGCGGAATCAGCGCCAGGTGGCCATCCACTTCCGGCGCCATGGTCAGCACGCGGATCGGCGCGATGGCGTTGAAGTCTTGTACCAGTTCCAGCGTGGCCGGCATCACGTCAGGCGGCTGAGCGCCCAGACGGTGAATGCTGATGAAGGGGCCTTCCAGATGCACGCCCAGCATGCGCGCGCTGCGCGGGGGACGCTCGGCCACCACGCGCGCCAGTCCGGAGAGGGCGCGGCGGATATCCGGTTCGTGCGCCGTCATGGTGGTGCCCAGCAGGGAAGTGGTGCCGTGCCGCGCATGTTCCTGCGCCACGGTGGCGCCGGCATCGCCGCCGCGCATGATGTCCACGCCCGCCGCGCCATGCACGTGCAGGTCGACGAAGCCGGGCAGAATCGTCAGCGAGCTGTCGGCAGGACCTTCGGTGATATGGCGTATGCGCTGGTCAAATTCGATGCTGCCTGTGACCCAGCCGCCGGGAGTAAGGATTCTGCCGCTTAACACGCTCTATTCCGCTATGAGTAATTCGATGCCCAGCTTCTGAATGCCCTCACGGTACTCGGGGCTGATGCTGGCATCGGTGATGATGGTATGCACGCGTTCCAGCTGCACGATGCGGTGCAGGCTCACGCGGCCGAATTTGGATGCGTCGGTGAGGACGATAATTTTCTTCGCGCGCTCGACCATCTTGTGGTTCAGGCTCGCTTCCGCTTCATGGTGGGTGGTCACGCCGAATTGCAGATCCAGACCATCCACACCGAGGAAGAGTTTATCGAAGTTATAGGCTTGCAGACTGGCTTCCGCCTGGCTGCCCTGGATCGACAGCGACTGCTTGCGCAGCAGACCGCCCGTCAGGATCAGGTCCACACCCGGCGCATCGGCCAACTCCCACGCGATGTTCAGACCATTGGTCATCACCGTCACCTCGTTGGCGCCGCGCAGGTGGCGCGCCAGCGAAATGGTGGTAGTGCCGGAATCGATGATGATGTTGTCGCCCGGCTGCACCAGGCGCGCCGCCATGGCGCCGATGCGTTCCTTCTGTTCCTGGTTGATGGAATCCTTCTGGCGAATCGAGTGCTCAGCCGGCGGAATGCGATTCAGGATCGCGCCACCGTGGCTGCGCGTTGCCAGGCCCTGTGCCTCCAGCGCGCTCAAGTCGCTGCGGATCGTGACCGCGGACACGCCAAACTGTTCGACCAGATCGTTGACCTGGACGGATGCCTGGCTGACGAGCAGTTCGAGGATGGATTCGCGGCGTTGGCTGGTATTTCGCATGGTAACGGTTGGATCGGCGATGAAAACGTCGAGCTTAACAGATGGCTGGCTCCGGCAGGGAAGCCGTATTGCGGTTGCAGGCCCGCGCATACTGGGCCAGCACGCGGCCGATCTTATGCTGCAGTAGCTCACGCGCGGCGGCGCCCAACTGGCCTTGCAGCACGTCGAGGTATTGCTCCGGCAGATGCTGGCTCAGAAGCGGCAGCGGAATTTCTCGCGCATCCAGATTGGCGAACAGGCGTTCCACCGCAGCGGCCACTTCCGGCTCGCCCCAGTAATAACGGCAACGGTCACTCAGGCCGTAGCGGCGCATGACGCGCTGCTCTTCGCCGGTGCCAGTGTAGTGCGCGCGCCAGTGCTGGGGCTTGGCCAGCATGACGTCGTCCAGAATGCGCATCAGCTGCGAGCGCTCCGCTTCCGGCAGCAGCTCGTCTTCGATCTGGCACAGGGCCAGCAAGCCTTCGCGCAGCGCAAACGTCGCTGCCGGGCCGACTTTCAGGATGGCGAAGTGATCGCGCACCATGGCGTGCAGGCCGGATTCGCGCTGGTAGTCCGTCGAATGCGCTTCGAACACGAGGTCCGGCTGGTTCGCCACGAAGGCCGAGAGATCCACCGCTTGCGCCGCATCGTAGTGCTGGATATGGCTGGCGTCGAAGTCCACGCCCGGCTGCACGACCATGGCAATCACGCGCTTCCACGCATCGTGCAGGCCGGCTGCGGCGAAGGCCTGGCGGTGCACATCCAGTGTGTGCGCGGCAGCGGCGGGCAACGTTGGCGCGCATGCATCGGCCAGTTCCGCTTCGCCACCGGGCACGGGCACTTCGGTGCCGATCACATACACCGGTGGCGGCAAGCCGGCGCCGGCAGCGGCGGCTTCGGCGACTGCGCACAGGCGCGCGGAGCGCCCGGCCACCACTTCATCGCTCAGGCGCTGCGGATCGTCCGCGCAGCGCATGCTGCAGTCGAGGTGAATTTTGTGGAAGCCTGCGCTTGCATAGGCGGCGATCAGGGTTTCGGCATGCGCCATGGCGATGGCGGCGTCCTGGCGCTGCCAGGCATTCGGGCCGAGGTGGTCGCCACCCAGCACCAGGCGCTCTTGTGGAAAGTTTTCTTCCCTTGCCAGCTGCTGCACGTAGTCGCGGAACTGCGGCGGCGTCATGCCAGTGTAGCCTCCGAACTGATCGACCTGATTGGAGGTGGCTTCCACCAGCAGCAGCGTGCCGTAGCAAGCCGCCACGCGCATGGCCGCGCGCAGCACAATGGGATGGCTGCAGCACACGCTGTACAGGCCAACGGCTTCGCCGCGGCGATGCGCTTTCACAACCTGCAGAACAGGTGACAGGACTTCGTTCATGGATTTTCAGGCCTTGGTCAGTTGACGGGCAAGCAGGGCGGCGCCGCGTGCGCCTCCGGCATCGCCGAAACGCGGCGGCAGGATGGGCGGCACTTGCACGCCGCGGAAGAGATGCCGCTTGATGGCAGCGGGCAAGCGTTCATACAGGTGGGCGAGGTTCGAAAGCCCGCCACCCAGCACGATGGCGTGCGGATCGTAAGACAGCACCAGGCCCGCCATCGCGTGGCCCAGCAGATCGAGATGAACGGCCAGCGTGCGTGCGGCGATGTCGTCGCCGGCGTTGGCGCGCGCCACGATGGCCACCGGCTCGGCGCCGTCACCGCCGAAATGCGCGTGCAGCTTGCTCATGCCGGGCCCGGACACATAGCGCTCCAGGCAGCCCTGCTTGCCGCAAGGGCAGTCTAGCACCGACAGGCCATGCTGGGCCAGCAGCGGCGCGGGAATCGTCCAGTGCCCCCATTCGCCCGCGACGCCATTGAAGCCGCGTTGCAGAAGGCCTGCGACGCAATATCCGCCGCCCGCGCCGGTGCCGATGATGGCGCCGAACATGGTGGGCAGCTCTCCTGCCGCGCCACCCTGGGCTTCGGACAGCGCGAAGCATTGGCAGTCGTTACCGATGGCGACTGGACGCTGCAAGGCTTGCTGCAAGGTTTCCGCCACCTGGCGTCCGTTCAATGCGGGCACGTTGGAACTGATCTGGTGGCCGGTGGCGCTGTCGATCACGCCCGGCAGGCCGATGCCGACCGGCGCACGCAAACCCAGCGCCGCATCGCCGCGCGACACCAGCGCCACGATGGCTTGTACGAACGCGTCGAAGTCCTCGCAGGGCGTGGCGATGCGTTCGCGGAAGACTTCATCGAAGTTCCTGCTGTAGGCCACCAGCTCGATCTTGGTCCCGCCAATATCGATGCCGTGGAAGCCGCGTTGTTCAGAATTCGTCATGGCGGTAGATGGTCACGCCTTGCACGACACGGTTCACCGTGCCATCGGCAAATGGATTGTCGGGACGCAGACGCAGTGCGGCCGACTGGTGCAGCGCGTATTGCTGCGCCATCAGCAGCCACAGTGGCGCCAGCCACGCGTCCGGCCACGCAGGCGCCGCCACGCCGATATCGGCATCGCGGCCTACGGTCACGCAGCGTCCTGCAATCTGTTCGCGCTGCAGCTCCTGCAGCAGGTCTTTTTCATACTGGCGTGCCAGCGCCTTACTGCTACGGAACAGCACCACCAGCGAGTCGCGGTTCAGTGCGGACTTCGGACCATGGCGGAAACCGAGCGCCGTATTTGCCATTGCCAGCACGCGGCCGCCGGTCAGTTCAAGAATCTTCAGCGCAGCTTCTTTCGCCAGTGCCTCCAGCGGGCCGCTGCCGAGATAGACCACGCGCTGCACCGGCTGTGCGGCCAGCACGGATACGGGCGCCGCCCACTGCTGCAAGGCCTGTTCTCCCAGATCCGCCAGTTGCAGCAGCCGATCTTCGCCGGACGCGCCACCCAGCGTGCTCAAGGCCGCCAGCAGCATGCAGGTAAAGCTGCTGGTCATGGCAAAGCCGCGGTCGCAGCTCGCGGCGGGCATCAGCAGATTGAACACCTTGCTGTCGCCCGCGCCCTGGCGTGCCAGCTGGCCTTCCGCATTGCAGGTGATGTTCAGGAAGCGCGCATCACGCACCGTGGCGCGCACCAGATCGACCGCTGCCAGGCTTTCAGGGCTGTTGCCGCTGCGCGCGAAAGAAACCAGCAGCGTCGGGGCATCCGCTTCCAGGTACAGCTCTGGATGAGTGAGCAGGCTGGTAGTCGCCACGGCGCGTACTTGTGCGGCGCTGGCTGCATTCAATTCGTCGGCCACGATCTCGCCCACATAAGCGGAGCTACCTGCGCCGGTGAGGATCACGCGCTGTGCGGGATTGCGCAGGCAATCGCCGAGGAAGGCTGCCAGCGCCGCACGTTCGCCGTTCAGCCGCTGCGACAGTTCGCGCCACAGGGCAGGCTGCTGCGCAATTTCTTCGGCGGTATCGAGTCCGCCGATGTCGCGCCAGGCTTGGGAATCGCGGTTGAGAAGGGTAGTCATCGAAAAGAAAAGAAAGTAGAAGTTTCAGAAAGCTTAGAGATAAATTTTCGAAAAGTCAAATACGAAAGTAAAACGAAAGTACATATCGTATGAATTTACGCATCTCGAAACGTCAAAAGTCGCCTTTTTGCCACGATATCGAAAGTTTGCAGCGCAACAATTCGAATAAACGAAAGATAAATGCCTGAATTTTCAGTGTTTTTCTTTCTTTTTGTTGACGTTACTTGTTTTTGTTCCTAAAGTTAGGGTGCCAAAACCGCAATTCTTTCGAAAATATTATGAAACTCCGCCTTGCTGTATCTCTGCTGATGGCTGCCTTTGCCGCCCACGCCGCCCCTGTCGGAAACCTGCGCACGCTCAGCGCGGACGCCGCAAAGCAATGGGAGCTGGTCACCGATACCGGCGCTCATATCCGCGTCAGCCTGCCGCGCGCCGATGTGCTGCGCATCTGGGCCGCGCCGAATGCAGAGTTCAGCGGGGCGGGCGACAAGGCGGCATCCATCGTCGTAGGCGAGGCGGCGCCTGATGTGCAGCATACCGTGAGCGAGAAGCCTGACCATATTCTGATCCAGACTGCGGCGCTCAGCTTGCGCATCGATCGCAAACCGCTGCGCTTTACTTTGTACCGCGCGGGCGAAACGCAGCCGCTGTGGCGCGAGGTGCAGCCGCTGGAACTAAGCGCGAAACAGAGCGTGCAGGTGCTCTCCAGCGACAAGTCCGAACACTTCTATGGTGGCGGCCAGCAGAACGGACGCTTCGAATTCAAGGGCCGTCAACTGGACGTGTCCTATTCCGGTGGCTGGGAAGAGGGCGATCGTCCAAGCCCTGCGCCTTTTCTGATGAGTTCCCGCGGCTGGGGCATGCTGCGCAATACCTGGTCGGACGGCAGTTACGATTTGCGCGACAGCACCCAGGTCACGCTGGAACATGCGGAGAACCGCTTCGACGCATACTACTTCGTCGGCAAGGACATGCACGATGTGCTGGCCCGCTATACCGAATGGACAGGCCGCGCGCGCCTGCTGCCGCGCTGGGCCTTCGAATACGGCGATGCCGATTGCTATAACGATGGCGACAATGTGAAGAAGCCGGGCACGGTGCCGAAGGGCTGGACCGATGGCCCAAGCGGCAAGACGCCCGATGTGATCGAAAGCGTGGCCCGCAAGTACCGCGAGAACGATATGCCGGGCGGCTGGATCTTGCCGAACGACGGCTATGGTTGCGGCTATTCCTCGCTGCCGGAAGTCGTGCAGGGCTTGTCGAAGTACGGCTTCCGCACCGGCCTTTGGACGGAAAACGGTGTCGACAAGATTGCGTGGGAAGTCGGCAAGGCCGGCACACGCGTGCAGAAACTGGATGTGGCGTGGACCGGCAAGGGCTATCAGTTCTCGCTGGATGCGAATAAGTCGGCTTACGACGGCATTCTGAATAACTCGGACAGCCGTCCCTTCATCTGGACCGTGATGGGCTGGGCGGGTACGCAGCGTTACGCGGTGGCCTGGACGGGCGACCAGAGCGCGAGTTGGGACTATATCCGCTGGCATATTCCAACGCTGATCGGATCGGGCCTGTCCGGACAGGCTTATGCGACGGGCGATGTGGACGCCATCTTCGGCGGCAGCCCGGAAACGTACACGCGCGATTTGCAGTGGAAGTCGTTCACGCCGGTGTTGATGGGCATGTCCGGCTGGTCGGCTGCAGAGCGCAAGCATCCCTGGTGGTTCGATGAGCCTTACCGCAGCATCAATCGCCGCTACCTGAAACTGAAGATGCGCCTCACGCCGTATATGTATGGCTTGTCGCGCGAGGCCGAGCAGACAGGCGCGCCGCTGGTGCGCGGCATGATGTGGGATCACCCGAATGATCCTGCGGCGTGGTCGGAGTCGTACAAGTACCAGTTCCTGCTGGGGCATGAACTGCTGGTGGCGCCGGTGTATCGCAGCCAGGCGGTGTCGCAGGGCTGGCGCAAGGGCATCCATCTGCCGCAGGGACGCTGGTTCGATTATTGGGATGGACGGCAGGCGACTGCAGGTGCATCCGGCCGCGATATCGATTTGCAGGTGACGCTGGATAAGTTGCCGGTGTTTGTGCGCTCGGGCGCGATTCTGCCGATGTATCCGGAGATGCTGTATGACGGGCAGAAGCCGAAGGACCAGCTAACGCTCGACCTTTATCCTGAAGGTGATTCGTCGTACTCATTGTACGAAGATGATGGCAATACGCGCCAATATCAGAAGGGCGCTTTCAGCACGCAGGAGATTCGCATGCATGCTGCCGCGGAATGCGTGCGCGTTGAGGTTGCGCCTGTAGTGGGCGAGTATGCGGGGCAGGAGGCACGGCGTAGCTATGCGGTGCGTATGCTGCTGGCGCAGCGTCCCGCTGGCGTGCAGGCGGCTGGCAAGGCGCTGGCGCAGCGTGCATCGCGTGCAGAATTTGATGCGGCGGCCGAGGGCTGGTTCTTTGACCCGGCCGAGCGCAAGGGAACGCTGCACGCCAAGACTGCGGCGCAGGATATCCGTCAGCCGCTCGTGATCGCGGTTGTCACCGGCGCGACCGCATCTGCTGCCGGAGCGGCGCCTGCGGCGGGTGCCGCCCAGCCATCCGCGTCCGGGAAGGCCGCGTCGGCAGCCACCGTAGCTGGTCTGCTGTTCCGTGCTGACGACGAATTCCCCGCAGCGCCGGCGATAGGGCGGGCGCTACCTGCGGACGCTATGGTCGTAGTCAATCGTCCTGCGGAGGAACCAGGGCAACCGCTGGAAAACGCTTTCGATGGCAACCCGGCCACCTGGTTCCGCACCGTGCGCAGCCAGGCCGTGCGCAGCGGCGCGCATGAGTGGACTATCGGCTTCACCGAGCGCCGCCTGATCGACGGTATCGAACTGGCGCCGCGTAACGATCAGCACTGGAAGCACGGCCAGATCCGCGATTACGAAATCTACATCGGCGACAGCAATGGCGACTGGGGCGCGCCAATTCAGAAAGGACGCCTGAAACTGCAGGAAGGCATGCAGACCATCAGCTTCGCACCTACCGCGGGACGCCTGCTGCGCTTCCGCGTGCTGAGCACACAGAATCCGGAAGGCGAAGCGGCATCGGCGACCGATCCAATGGTCACCGCAGCACAAGGCAGCACCGCGCAAGCCTATAACGCCTCCGTGCCGAATGAAGTCGCCCCAATCACGCTGTCCGAATTCCGCATCCTCGAACATCGCGTACCTGAGGGCGCCGAACAGCAGCAATACCTGTCCGACCTGACGCTGCCTAAAGCCGTCGGCCGCGACAAGCCTGCCGGCAAGGCGAACGAAATGCGCATGAACGGATTGCGCTTCCGTAAAGGCCTGGGCGTCGGCGCAATGAGCCGCATCGACCTGCAACTGCAAGGCGGCTGGCACCTGCTGCGTGCCGACCTTGGTGTGGATGACAGCTGCCGCGCCAACGGCGGTCTGCAATTCCAGGTCTGGAGCGGCGACCGCCTGCTCTACGACAGCGGCTTCATTACCGCGCCGGCGGTGGTCAAGCCGGAAATCGATGTCCGCGGCCTGAGTCAACTCAGTCTGCGCACGCTGGGCGCACGCGGCGCTCATCCCGCCCAGGTTTGCGGCAACTGGGCCAACGCCGTACTGACAGGCACGGAGGGCGCCACAGCCCGACTGCGCTAACCGCAATCTAAGCATCCACTTCAAGCACCCCTCTTCGAAGGGGAGGGGCGCTCTCAACCTAAAAAAAGAGGAGACGCACTTGGAACTGAAGAAATTGATGGCCGCATTGGCCGCAGCAGGCCTGGCTTCCGGCGCACTGGCCGCCGACCCGGCCGACGACAAGGCCGAAAACGCCGAGAAAGGCGAGAAGCTGGTCCGCGTTGAAGTGACCGGATCGAGCCTGAAACGCATCAACGCCGAAACCGCATCGCCGGTGCAGGTGATCGATGCCAAGGAAATTGAAAACATGGGCGCCCGCACCCTGCTTCAGGTGCTGGACAACATCCCCGCCGCACGTCCGGCGCAGCAGGACTTCCGCTCCATGTTCACCGGCTCCGATGGCGCATCGCAGGCCAACCTGCGCGGCCTTGGCGCACAAGGCACGCTGGTGCTGCTGAATGGCCGCCGCCTGTCCTTCTACGGCGCACCTGCCGGCTTCCAGACCATGTTTGTCAACATCGACGCGATCCCGGCCGCGGCGATCGAGCGCATGGAAATTCTGACCGACGGCGCCTCGGCGATCTACGGCTCCGATGCCGTGGCGGGGGTGATCAACGTGATCACCAAGAAGAACTATCAGGGCCTGGAAGCGCGCGTCAACAACGACTCCTCGTCCAACGTGAAATCCTACGGCGAGCATCAGGCCAGCATCCTGTACGGTAAAGGGGACCTGGCCAGCGACGGCTACAACATCTACGGCTCGCTGAATCTGTACAAGCGTGACCGCATTGCGCTGGAAGACACTTATCTGAAGCGTCCGGACTACTTCTACACCGCCAATCCGACCTTCATCCGCGACTTCCGCAACGGCACCGGCAGCGAGCCCGGCGTGCTGAATCCGGGTACTTTCTTCGTTTTCGATAAAGCCAACAACAATGCCCGCACCCAGCGCGCGGTGCCAGGCTGCCCGACCAGTGTGACCGAGGCGGCAGGCACGCGCTGCATCTGGAACAACCTGCCGTACGCACTGGATACCGGCCCGTCGTCCAAGCGCGCCACCGGCTACCTTGCCGGCCGCCTGAAGATCAACGACGACACGGAAGCTTTCGCCGAAGTCGCCTTCACCCACATCAATTTACATGGCGATAACGGCCCGCGCAGCTTCAACAGCGGCAGCACCTCCAACTGGTTCGCGCGCAACACCGGCACGCAGCTGAATACCTTCGTCTATCCCTACCTCGGCCCGAACAACGTCTACCTGAAGGGCAAGCTGGACCCGGATATGGCCGCCAAGATGGGCGGTGCTGCAGGTCTTAACTATCTGCTGCAGGACGCGAACGATCACTTCGGCCAGACCAACACCGACAACAACTACCGCGTGCTGGCCGGTTTGCGCGGCTCGCTGTTCAACGGCTGGGACTACGAGACTGCGGTTGGAGTAGCGGGCAGCCATTCGGTGCTGTATCAGACCATCAACGTCAATATCGACGGCTTCCAGAAGGCCTTTGGTCCGTTCACCAAAGATCCTGTTACCGGCCGCACCTATATCTCCGATAACCCGGCCTACCATTTTGGCGAGATCAGCGAGTCCAATGCGGCCTTGCTGCGCGCAGCCTACCCAACCTTCGACATCCAGTCCTGGACCAAGCTGATTACCTGGGACGGCAAGCTGGAAGGCACCATCGCCAAGATCGGCGACCGCGAAGTGCGTGCCGCAGTTGGCGCGAACCTGATGCGCGAAAGTTTCTACACACCGGGTAACACGGATGCAGCGAATGGCCTGATCACGCAGCAGGGTGGCTCCTGGTTTGACGGCCAGCGCACCATTTCCGCGCTGTTCGGCGAGGTGGTGGTGCCGGTGACCGACAAGCTGGAACTGAATGCGGCAGCCCGCGTCGACAAATATCCGCACTTTGCCGCCAACCTGGCGCCGAAGATCGGCGTGCAATGGCGCGCGCATCCGGACCTGATGCTGCGCGGTACCTATTCGGAAGGCTTCCGCGCACCGAACCTGGCGGAATCCGGCAGCGGCGGCGTGTTCGCGCAGGTTGGCGGCATCCGCGATACCGTGCGCTGCGACGAAACCAATGCCATCGCCAAGACGCTCATGAAATCCGTCTCGCCGACCGATGTCGATCTGGGCAAGACCCTGCTGAACTCCAACTGCTCGACCACCGTCGGCGGCCTGACGCCACCGAACCCGGATCTGAAGCCTGAAAAGGCCAAGATCTCCACCGCCGGCATCGTGCTGCAGCCGGCCAAGGATGTCAGCATCTCGCTGGACTACTGGTTCGTCTACCGCCGCGACGAAATCGTGCGCCAGGACTTCAACCAGCTGTTCACCCAGCTGGTTGACCAATACGGTCCAACGCTGGCTGGCGCGGGCAACGCGACGCGCATGGCGCTCACCGATGCGGACCGCGGCAATATGGCGGCCGTCGCTGCGATGTGCGCCAATCCCGCCAATGCGGCAGCCTGCGCCAGCGGCGTGCCGAAATACTCGGTTGGTAATCTGGCTGGCCTGATCAACTCCTACTCGAACCGTGGCCGGACCCTGATCGATGGCGTGGACATCGACGCACGCGCCAAGTTCTCGCTGGGCGAATGGGGCAAGCTTGGCACCGGCGCTTCCGCGACGATCCGCCGCCGCGAGGTGTACAACTATGAAGACGGCAGCGGCTTCTCCGGCAACTACGTGGGCTACTATGACTCGCCGCGCGTGCGTGCAACCGTCAACGCCGACTGGAGCTATCGCAACTTCATCACCAGCGTGTTCGTGAATTACACGGGCGGCACCAAGTGGGCTTATGGTCCTTACGACACCGACAACACGCCGGAAAACTGCATGGCGGCAGGCGTCGATATGCCGAAGAATGCCTGCGACGGCACGCCTTCCTACACCACGGTCAATCTGGGTTTCACCTGGAAGCCGATCAAGAACCTGGACCTGGGCCTGACCATCAAGAACGTGACCAACAAGATGCCTTACTTCGATCCGAATGGCTGGGAAGGCTATAACCACAGCCAGAATCTGTTCGGCCGTTCGTATGCATTCGCAGCGAGCTACAAGTTCTGGTGATCCCGCTACAATGCAAATTCAATTCGAGGCATAAAGATGGACAAGCAATTCAATCGACGAAACTTCCTCACCGCCGGCGCCGCGCTGGCGGGCAGCCTGATGCTGCCGCGCGCCTTTGCCGCGGCGGGCCGCGAGCGCCTGCGCATCGGCATGATCGGCACCGGCATGCGCGGCCAGGTGCTGCTGAAAGAGCTGCTGCGCCGCGACGATGTGGAAGTGGTGGCGCTGTGCGATATCGATCCGGTCATGCTGGGCCGTGCGCTGGCGCAGGCTGAGAAAGCAGGTAAGCCGCGTCCGCGTACTTTTGGTGACGACCGTGATCCGCAAGCCTATAAGCGCATGCTGGATTCGAAAACTTTGGACGGTGTGATCATTGCCACCCCTTGGGAGTGGCATGCCCCAATGGCGATCGCCGCCATGCAGGCCAAGGTGCCGGTTGGCTGTGAAGTCGTGGCGGGCATCACGCTGCAGGATCACTGGGATGTGCTGAACACCCAGCTGAAGACCAATACACCCTACATGCTGCTGGAAAACGTGTGCTTCCGCCGCGATGTGATGGCGGTACTGCAAATGGTGCGCGCCGGCGTGTTCGGTGAGCTGGTGCATCTGCAGGGCGGTTACCAGCATGATCTGCGCGGGGTGAAGTTCAATGGCGGCGACCCGGCCAAGCCTTTTGGCAGCGGCGCTGAATTCGGTGCGAAAGGCTTCTCCGAAGCGCGCTGGCGTACCGAGCATTCGGTGAAGCGCAATGGCGATCTGTATCCAAGCCATGGCATCGGGCCTTGCGCGATGTACACCAATATCAACCGCGGCAACCGCTTCACGCGCATCAACAGCTTCGCCACCAAGGCGCGCGGCCTGCACGATTACGTCGTCAAACAGGGCGGCCCGGACCACCCGAACGCGCAAGTGAAGTTCAGCCTGGGTGATATCGTGACCACCACGCTGTCCACGGAAAACGGCGAAACCATCCTGCTGCAGCACGATACTTCGCTGCCGCGCCCATACTCGCTGGGCTTCCGCGTGCAGGGCACGAATGGCCTGTGGATGGACGTGAACCATTCCATTCACGTCGAGGGCCAGACCAAGCCGCACCAGTGGGATGATTTCCAGGCCTGGCAGGACAAGTACGAGCACCCACTGTGGCGCAAGTACGGCGAGCAGGCTGCCGGCGCCGGTCACGGTGGCATGGACTTCTTCGTCATTCATGCCTTCGTTGAAGCGCTGAAGGCGCAGGCGCCAATGCCGATCGATATCTACGATGCGGTAACGTGGAGTGCGATCACGCCGCTGTCCGAACAGTCGGTTGCCCAGAATTTCGCAACGCTGGACTTCCCTGACTTCACCAACGGCCAGTGGCGTAACCGCAAACCGATCTTCGCGTTCGGCGACCGCTACTAGAAGAGGTGGCGCAGACCGGCCATCACGCCGTTCTGCGTCTTCCCTGCGCCTGCCGTGCCGCCTGCATCCAGTGCGACCGCGGAGGCGCCTTCGTTTTTCAGGTGGCCGATGCCGACATAAGTGGCCGTACGCTTGGACAGGTAATACATCACCCGGGCAACGGCCATCTTTACATCGTCGTCGCTATGCTTCGCATTCCGGTAAGCCAGCTGCGCATCCAGCACGAGCTGCGGCATGATCGGGTAGCTGACGCCGATGTAGTAGAGATTCGATTCCGTCAACGCGGTTGCCGCTGCCGTGCGGCGCACCACCACGCCGCCACCAATCTTCGCCTCCCCGGCCATTGCCCAGCCGTTCAGCGTGATACGGCGGTCGCTGTTTGCACTGCTCGTGAGGCCGCCCGCCGCACCGGGACCACCGTGCAGGATGTCGTACGAGGTGGTCACGCCAAAACGGCTTTGTTCATAGCCCAGCAGTGCCGTGACCTGGCGGCAGGCACGTGGATTGCCCGCCACTTCACCTGCACAGCCGGTGGCGGAAGGTCCGCCAGCCGTTGAAACATCGCGTCCGAAGCTATAGGTGGCGCCGGCGGTAAAGCCGTTGAACTGGCCCAGGTAGCCAACGGCATTGTCGCTGCGCGCATTCGGCAGATACAGGTCGATGCTGCTGATTGAGAACAGGTTTGGACCCAGCACATCCGACTTTTGGGTGGCGAGGTACGTCATATTGATCTGGCGGCCCAGCGTCAGCGTGCCGTATTTGCTTTTCAGGCCAATCGAGGCCTGGCGCCCGAACAGGCGGCCGCCCTGGCCCAGGGTGCCGGCGTCCGGTGCGAAGCCGTTCTCCAGCGTGAACACGGCTTGCAGGCCGTCGCCCAGATCTTCCGTGCCGCGGAAGCCGATGCGCGAGGGCAGGGAGCCGGTCAGCGAGGGCATCTTGGTGATCGAATCGCCGGCGGCGTTGACATTGGTGACGTGAGCGACGGCGGCGTCGAACAGGCCGTACACGGTAACGTTCTGCGCGGATGCCGTGGACGTGGCGATACCGCCCAGCAGCGCTGCTGCGCCGCAGAGTGCGTACTTCATTTTGTCTCCTTGATTAATTCTTTGTGCGCTTGGCCAGGGTGGCAAGTGCGGTCATGGCGATGAGTGCGGGTGCGGCCAGCAGGGCGAGAATCACGCTGAAGGGAAGCTGCATGCCAAGCAGTACACCACCGATCATGGCGCCGAGAATGCCGCCGAAGCGTCCTACGCCAAGCATCCAGGCGATGCCGGTGGCGCGGGCCTCGGTCGGATAGAGCGGCGCCGCCAGCGCCGGCAGTGAAGCTTGCGCGCCGGTGACCATGGTGCCGGCAGCGAAAACCAGCACGGCGAAGGCTGCGACGTTCCCGCCACTCAGACTTTGCCCGACTGCGACCAGCAGCACTGCGGCAGCGAGATAGGTGAAGGCCAGCACGTGGGATGGATTGAAGCGGTCCATCAGCAAGCCGCCGGCCAGCGTGCCGATACCGCCGCCGAGCGGGAACAGGGCAGAGAGCAACGCTGCCTTTTCGATGGAGAAGCCGGCGTCTTTCATCATCAGCGGCATCCAACTGGTCAGGAGATAGAAGATCAGCAGCCCCATGAAGTAAGTGGTCCACAGCGTGACCGATGGCAGCAGATAGCGGCCGGACAGCACTTGCGCCAGCGAGCCTTTCGCTGCGGCCGCTTTGCCGCCGTCGCCGGCCACGAAGCGCGTGACGTGGCCGAGGTCTTTGCCGCAGATTCGTGCCAGGACCGCCGCCACCGCCGATGCGGGATACTGGCGCGCCACCATGTAAGCCACGGATTCCGGCAGCAGTCTGGCCATCACCGGCAGGAAGAGCAGGGGCAATGCGCCACCCAGCAGGAACACGCTCTCCCAGCCGTATTTGGGAATGATGCCCGCCGCAACGAAGCCGCCCAGCGCCGCACCGAGCGGGAAGCCGACATACACCGAGTTCACGATGAAGGAGCGGCGCCGCGCGGGAGCCAGTTCCGCCATCAGGGTGACCGCATTCGGCATGGCCGCGCCGAGGCCAAGGCCGGTAAGGAAACGCAGCACGGCCATGGTCTGGATGGAGCCGGCGTAGGCGGTGAGCGCGCTGAAGATGGCGAATCCCAGCGTGGAAACCAGGATCACCGGTTTGCGGCCGAAGCGGTCGGCGCCCGGGCCGGCGGCCATCGCGCCAAACGCGAGGCCGAACAGGGCGGCGCTCAGAACCGGCGCCAGTGCGGAGCGGGCGACGCCCCATTTGGCCACCAGCGCGGGAGCGACATAGCCGATAGCGGCGGTGTCGAAACCGTCCAGCGCGAGCACGGTGAAGCAGAGGAAGAGGACAGCATACTGAAACGGCGACATGCGGCTCTCGTCAATCAGAGCCTGCACATTGAGCGTCGTGTGCGGAGAATCCGCAACAGCGGTAGCATGGGAATACATCGGTGTCTCCTTTTGTGGAATTGTTGTGATGTAAATCCATACTACGAAAGGGCTGTTACGCCGTCTAATACTGATGTAGTCGTGATCCACAACCTTTAAGGTATCGAATATGAAAATCGCTTTTCTTGGTCTCGGCACCATGGGTTTTCCCATGGCCGCTAATTTGTTGAAGGCCGGTCACTCCGTCCACGCCTGGAATCGCTCGCCTGAACCGCGCGCGCGGTTGGCGGCCCTTGGCGCCACGGCCGCAGCGAGTCCTGCCGAAGCTGCGGCAGATGCCGATGTGCTGATTTCCATGCTGGCTGACGATGACGCCACGCGCGCCGCGGTGGTCGGGTCGCAGGCGCTGTTGAAACTCAAGCCAGGCGCGATTCACGTGAATATGGCGACTGTGTCGGTGAACCTGGCGGTAGAACTGGCCGAACTGCATCGCCAGCATGGCATTGGCTATATCGCGGCGCCGGTGCTGGGCCGGGTGAATGTGGCTGAAGCCGGAAAGCTGAATATCATGGCCGCTGGCGATGCTGCGGCACTGGACAAGGTGCAGCCGCTGTTCGATGTGCTCGGCCAGAAAACCTGGCGCTTCGGCGATCGCCCGGAGCAGGCCAATGCGGCCAAGCTGGCAGTAAACTTCATGATCGCCAGCGCTATTGGCACGATGAGTGAAGCGGCGGCGCTGGTGCAGGGCCATGGTGTGGACAAGACCGGTTTCCTGGAACTGGCCACGTCGACCGTCTTTGCGGCGCCGGTCTATCAGGGCTATGGCGGCGCGATCGCACAGGAGCGATTCGAGCCTGCAGGATTTAAACTGTCCCTGGGCCTGAAGGACGTACGGCTCGCGCTGGAAGCCGCGGAACAGGTCAACGTTCCTCTGCCGCTGGCCAGTGTGCTGCGCGATACCCATATCGAGAGCCTCGCCCACGGCGATGGCTATAAGGATTGGGCTGCGCTGTCGCGTACCAGCCTGCGCCGCTCCGGCCAGCTGAAGGACTAGAGTTCCTCCTTCACGTGCGCGATGCCGCGTGCGTCGTAGATGTCGTAAATCGTTTGCAGAATGTTGCGCAGTTCTTCGGAGCGGTCCATCAGGCGCATATTGAAGAGGATGGGTGAAACGGCGTGCATGTCTTCGATTTCCCGATACAGCACGTCGCTGCGCCGCATGCCCTGCAGGCTGTCCGGTACGATGGAGACGCCCTGGCCTGCAGCCACCATGCCGATGGCAATGTGCAGTTCGCGCACTTCCATCACGTGCTCCGGACGCAGCGAGCGCGCGCTGAAAGCCGCCAGCACCTGATCGGCAAAACTGGGGCGAGGCGACTGCGGGTAGACGATCAGGTTTTCGGGTAGCAGTTCGATCAACCTGATCGGCCTTTCCGGCGCCGTCAAGGGGTGGCCGATGGGCAGGGCGACGATCAGCCGTTCTTCACGCAGCAGAATGCGGCGGATGAACGGGTCTTCCAGCACCACGCGTCCGAAGCCGACGTCGATGCTGCCATCCTTCAGGCCGCGCATCTGTTCCATCGTCGTCATTTCGTGGAAGGTGATGTGCACACCTTTGTGGCGCTCGCGGAAACGCCGCACGATTTCCGGCAGCAAGCCGTATAGCGTGGACGCCACGTAGCCGATCGAGAGCGTCTCGCCGATCTTGCCCACGCGCTGGGTCATGGTTTTCATGTCGGCCATCTTTTCCAGCATGTTCTGTGCGTGCGCCTGGAAGAATTTGCCCGCTTCGGTGAGCCGTAGCGGGCGCGATCCCTTTTCGAACAGCGGAACGCCGAGCTCTTCCTCCAGCTGCTGGATCTGGCGGCTCAGGGGCGGCTGAGCGATGAACAGTCGCTGCGCCGCCCGCGTGAAGTTTTTCTCTTCCGCCACGGCCAGGAAATAGCGCAGATGGCGGATTTCCATCTCACACCCGCTCGATTACGGCTGCAATACCTTGTCCCACGCCGATGCACATCGTGCACAGTGCATAGCGCCCACCCGTGTCGCGCAGCTGGTAAGCCGCTGTCGTCAGCAGCCGTGCGCCGCTCATGCCGAGCGGGTGGCCGAGCGCAATGGCGCCGCCGTTTGGGTTGATGCGCGGGTCGCTGTCGTCCAGGCCGAAGGATCTCGCTACCGCCAGGGCTTGCGCGGCGAACGCTTCGTTCAGTTCCAGCACGTCCATCTGGCTAATGGTCATCTTCAGCCTGTCCATCAGCTTGCGCACCGCAGGCACGGGACCGATACCCATCACACGCGGTTCCACGCCTGCCGTCGCCACACCAACGATGCGCGCGATTGGCGTCAGGCCATGGCGCCTTGCTGCCTCGCCGCTGGCCAGCAGCAAGGCGCAGGCACCGTCGTTGATGCCGGATGCGTTGCCGGCGGTGACGGTGCCGCCGGCGCGCACCACGCCACGCAGTCCGGCCAGCGCTTCCAGTGTAGTCTCGCGCGGATGCTCGTCGCGCGCAAAGGTGACCGGGTCGCCCTTCTTCGCTGGCAGCAGCACAGGTACGATTTCGCGTGCGAATACATTGAGCTGAATGGCGGGTGCGGCTTTGCGCTGGCTGGCCAGCGCAAATTTGTCCTGATCCTCGCGGCTGATGTTGTAAGCCTGGGCCACGTTTTCCGCTGTTTCGGGCATGGTGTCGACGCCGTACAGCTCCTTCAGCCGCGCATTGATGAAACGCCAGCCCATGGTCGTGTCCTGCAAGCTGGCGTTGCGTGAGAACGCGCTGTCGGCCTTGCCCATCACGAATGGCGCGCGGGTCATGGATTCCACTCCCCCCGCCAGCATGAGCGAAGCCTCTCCGCTGGCGATGGCGCGCGCTGCGCTGCCGACAGCGTCCATCCCGGAGCCGCACAAGCGGTTGACGGTCGTACCGGACACCGATTGCGGCAAGCCCGCCAGCAGCGAGGACATGCGCGCCACGTTGCGATTATCTTCGCCGGCCTGATTGGCGCAGCCGTAGATCACATCGTCCACCGCTTCCCAGTCCAGATTCGGATGACGGCGCAGCAGTTCGCGTAGCGGAATGGCGCCAAGATTGTCGGCGCGCACATCTTTCAGTGCGCCGCCGTAGCGGCCAATGGGTGTGCGGACTGCGTCGCAGATGAATGCTTCGTTCATGTTCTCTCCTTATTCCCACAGCAGCGGTACGCTGGTCACTTCCTGCAATTGCGCGCGGCTCAGGCCTTGCGCCATGTCGATCACGCGCAAGCCGCCGGGTACCACGTCCAGCACAGCCAGATCGGTATAGATGCGGTTTACGCAGCCGATGCCCGTCAGCGGGTAGGTGCAGTGCGGGACGATCTTGCTTTCGCCGGCCTTGGTCTGGTGCTCCATCATCACGAATACCTGCTTGGCGCCGATCGCCAGGTCCATGGCGCCGCCGACAGCGGGGATCGCATCCGGTCCCCCGGTGTGCCAGTTCGCGAGGTCGCCCGTTGCAGACACCTGGAATGCGCCGAGCACGCAAATATCGAGATGGCCGCCGCGCATCATGGCGAAGGAATCGGCGTGGTGGAAGTAGGCGCCGCCGGTGAGCAGGGTGACGGGCTGCTTGCCCGCGTTGATCAGGTCATCGTCTTCCTCGCCCGGTGCAGGTGCGGGACCCATGCCCAGCACGCCATTCTCGCTGTGCAGGAAAACTTCGCGCTCGGCGGGCAGGTAGTTGGCGACTTTGGTTGGCAGGCCGATGCCGAGGTTGACGTAAGCGCCTTCCGGGATGTCTTGCGCCACGCGGGCGGCCATTTGTTCGCGGCTGAAGCGGTTCACAGTTTGCTCTCCTTGACGACGCGCTGTACGAAAATGCCGGGGGTGACGATAATTTCGGGATCAAGTTCACCCAGTGCGACGATGTCCTTCACCTGCGCGATCGTGACCTTGGCCGCCATCGCCATCACCGGACCGAAATTGCGGGCGGTCTTGCGATAGACCAGATTGCCCCAGCGGTCGCCGCGCAGCGCCTTGATCAGCGCGAAGTCGGCGTGGATAGGCGATTCCAGTACGTAGTGGCGGCCGTTCATGAGGCGTGTCTCTTTGCCCTCCGCGAGTGGCGTACCGTAGCCGGTCGGCGAGAAGAAGCCGCCGATGCCTGCGCCGGCGGCGCGGATACGCTCGGCCAGATTGCCTTGCGGTGTCAGCTCCAGCTCGATTTCACCCGCGCGGTAGAGCGCGTCGAAGTGGTGCGAGTCAGCCTGGCGCGGGAAGGAGCAGACGATCTTGCGCACACGGCGTTCGCGCAGCAGCGCGGCCAGCCCGGTTTCGCCATTGCCAGCGTTGTTGTTGACGATGGTCAGTTCGCGCGCGCCCTGGTCAATCAGCGCGTCGATCAACGCGGACGGCATGCCCGCGTTGCCGAAGCCGCCGATCATGACGGTGGCGCCGTCGTGAATGTCCGCGACGGCCTGCCGCATCGATTCGAATGTCTTATTGATCATGTCTGGCTTTCTATTGCAGGAAGCTGGACAGCGCGTCATTGAACGCGGATGCAGCTTCGATATTGGAGATGTGCGATGCCGGCAGCACCGAGAGCTGCGCGCCTGGAATGCGCTCGTACAGGAAGAGCGCGTCAGTCACGGTGGTGACAGGATCGGCCTCGCCTGCGATGACCAGCGTGGGCAGGGCGATGCGGCGCACGTCGTCGCGCTGGTCGGCGGCGGCGAGCGCATCGCAGCAGGCGGCGTAGCCTTCGGCGCTGCCGCTGGCCATGGCGTCTACCAGACCGCTGACCAGGATGGCTTCGCGTGCGGCGAAAGCAGGCGTGAACCAGCGTTCCGGCGCGCCGGATGCGATACCTCCCAGGCCGTAGAGGCGCACATTGGCAGCGCGCGTTTTCCAGCCATCGGCGCTGCCGATGCGCGCGGCCGTGTTGGCGATGGCCAGGCGGCCAATACGGTCTTCGGCATGCGCGCCCAGCCACTGGCCGATGGCGCCGCCCATGGAGATGCCGCAGAAGTGAGCGCGCTGCACGTCGAGATGATCCAGCAGCTCGATCACGTCGCCTCCCAGTTGCGCCAGGCTGTATGGTCCCTGTGGCGCGGTGGAGCGGCCATGGCCGCGCGTATCGTAGCGGATGATCTGAAAGCGTTCGGCGAAAGCGTCCGCTTGCAAATCCCACATGCGCAAGTCGGTGCCGAGAGAGTTGGAGAACAGCAGGCAAGGTTTGCCGGACTGGCCGTCGACGCGATACCAGGTGCCTGCTGGGGTGAGGCCGGTTTTCATCCCTGATCTCCTCCGCCGACCGGCAATACCGTGCCGGTGATATAGGATGCTTCAGGCGACGCGAGGAACAGGATGGCGCCCACTTGCTCGTCGATCGTGCCGTAGCGGTGCATCAGGCTGGACGCGATGGTCTGGTCGACAATGCCCTGATACCAGACTTTTTCCTGGTCGCTGAGCGGCTTGGGATTGCGTGGCACTTTGCGCGGCGGCGCTTCGGTGCCGCCGGTAGCGACGGCGTTGACGCGGATGCCGTCGCCTGCGTGTTCAAAAGCCAGTGCGGCCGTCAGCGCATTCACGCCGCCTTTCGCAGCGGAGTAGGGAATGCGGTAAATACCGCGCGTGGCGATGGAGGAAATGTTGACGATGGAGCCAGCTCCCTGCTCAATCATTGCCGGTAACACGGCGCGGCAGCACCACAGGGTGGGGAAGAGCGAGCGGCGGATTTCGGCTTCGATTTCTTCCGGCTGGTAAGCCTGGTAGGGCTTGGCCCAGATTGTGCCGCCGACATTGTTGACCAGCACGTCGATGCCGCCGAAGCCTTCGTGCGCGGCGGAGGCCACGGCGGCCGCGCCGGCATAGGTTTCGAGATCGGCGGTGACGACGGCGGCTTGTGCGTCAAGTGCCCGGACCTCGTCGGCAACTTCGTACACCAGCTCCGAGCGGTCGGCCAGCACCAGACGCGCACCTTCAGCCGCCATCGCCAGGGCCACGCCGCGGCCGATGCCTTGCGCGGCGCCGGTGACAATCACGCTCTGTCCATGGAATCGTTGTTTCAGCATCATCACACTCCGCTGCTGGCCGAGAACTTCTCGAAATAGAAGTTCGCAGGCGTCACGCCGATTTCACCGAGCCAGTTGCGCACCGCATCGACCATCGGCACTGGGCCGCACAGATAGACATCCACATCGCCGCCGTTCAGCCATTCGTCGTCGACATGCTGCGTGACGTAGCCCTTGCGCGCGTGCGCGCTTGCATGCGCGGCGACGCAGGTGCGGTAGCTGAATTGCGGGTTGGCGGCGGCGATGCGGTCCAGCTCTTCCAGCGCCACCAGATCTTCGTCATTGGTCACGCCGAACACCATGTGCACAGGATGCATGAAACCCTGTTCGCCCAGCACCTGCAGCATGGCGAGGAAAGGTGCGATGCCCGTGCCCCCAGCCAGCATCAGCACGGGACGTTGGACGGGGCGCAGATAGAAGGAGCCAAAGGGGCCGGAGAATCCGATCGGCTGGCCGGGGGCCGCTTCGCCGCACAGATAGCTGCTCATGCGGCCGTTCGGCACATTGCGCACCACGAATTCAACCTGGCGCGCGCCGGGCTGGGAGCTGAAGGAATAGGAACGCGTCAGTTCGGTGCCGGGGATTTCAACGTTCACATACTGGCCGGACAGGAAGGTCAGCGCGTCCGGCGCCTCAAGGTCGATTGAGAAGCCGATGGTGGTGGCGGACAGGCGGCGCACGGCGGCGACGCTGCCCGCATGGCGGGTCACGCCGGTCTTGCACGAAGCCGCAGTGGCGGGAATCTTCACCACGCAATCCGTAGTCGGCTTCATCTGGCAGGCCAGCACCTGGCGCTGCGCCGCTTCTTCCGGCGTGAGCGCGTCTTCGATATAGCTGGACTCCGGCATATCGTAGTTGCCGGACTCGCAGTGGCCACGGCAGGTGCCGCAAGCGCCGTCGCGGCAATCCAGCGGGATATTGACCTTCTGGCGGTAGGCGGCATCGGCCAGCTTCTCGCCTGCTTCGCAGCTGATGAAGCGGGTCACGCCGTCTTCGAATTGAAGAGCGATGTTGTACGTCATGGCGTGCCTCTCAGATGTGATAAATGTCGATGACCTGGTTGATGTAGTCGTTTTTCAGGACGACATACTTGTCAACGATGCGCGGCGTGCCGCCGCTGTGGTCGATGATGTAGCGCGACATGCCGAAGTAGCTGAAGTCCGTCTTGTAGCGGTGGCTCAGCGTATGCCAGTTGAAGCGCACGGTGACGGTGCCGCCTTCGCGGCTCACCACTTCCACATTGCTGATGTTGTGGCTGGTGCGGGTATCCGGCATGGTGGCGCTGGAACGTTCGGTCTTGATGCGGAACACGCGGTCTTCCAGACCCTGGCGATTCGGATAGAAGATCAGCGAGATTTCGCGCTCCGGATCGGTAATCAGCTGATCGTCGTCGTCCCAGGATGGCATCCAGAAGCGTGCGGTGGGGGCGTAGCATTCCAGCCAATCGTCCCACTGCTCATCGTCCAGCAAGCGGGACTCGCGGTACAGGAAGGCGCGGATGTCTTCGATATTCATTTGCCGGACTCCTTGGCATCCGTGATCACCTTCAGCCAGTAGCGGTGCTGCACGGTGTACAAGCCTTCGTCTTCGGTCTTCACGCCGCTCATGACCGGTTTCAGGCCGATTTCTTTGGCCGCTTCATCGGCGCCGTCGATCCAGTGTTCGGAGCCGCGGCACATATCGTTCCACTTCATGGCCGAACCGGCATAGCCAGCCTGGCAGGCGCGGAATTCTTCCAGGTCGTCCGGCGTTGCCATGCCGCTGACGTTGAAGAAGTCTTCGTACTGGCGGATACGGCGTGCACGCGCTTCGGCGGATTCGCCTTTCGGGGCGATGCAATAAATCGTGGTTTCAGTCTTGTCCACCGAGATAGGGCGCAGCACGCGGATTTGCGAGCCGAACTGGTCCATCAGGTACACGTTCGGATACAGGCAGAGATTGCGCGAGCGCTCGATCATCCAGTCCGCCATCGGACCGCCGAACTGCGAGGCGAATTCCTCGCGGCGCGGGAAATTGGGACGGTCTTCCGGATTCGCCCAACGGCTCCACAGCAGCATATGGCCGTTCTCGAAAGCGTAGAAACCGCCGCCCTGCTTGCCCCATTTTCCGGCATCCATGGCGCGGACATTGTCCCCGGCCTCGGCCTGCTTGCGGTGGTTGGTGGTGGCGGCGTAGTTCCAGTGCACGGCGGAGACGTGATAGCCGTCCGCGCCATTCTCGGCCTGCAGCTTCCAGTTGCCGTTGAAGGTGTAGGTGGACGCGCCGCGCAAGACTTCCAGTCCATCCGGCGACTGGTTGACGATCATGTCGATGATCTTTCCCGCCTCGCCCAGGAAATCGGTCAGCGGCGGCACATCGGGATTCAGGCTGCCGAACAGGAAGCCCTTGTAGTTCTCGAAGCGCGCCACTTTCTTCAGGTCGTGCGAGCCTTCCTTGTTGAAGCACTCCGGATAGCCCGCTTCCTCCGGGTCCTTCACTTTCAGCAGCTTGCCGTTGTTGTTGAAGGTCCAGCCGTGGAAGGGGCAGGTATAGGTGGCCTTGTTGCCGCGCTTGTGGCGGCACAACTGTGCGCCGCGGTGGCTGCAGGCGTTGATGAAGGCGTTCAGCTCACCCTGGCGATTGCGAGCGATGAAGATCGGCTGGCGGCCCATATGGGTCGTGTAGTAATCGTTGGTGTTCGGGATCTGACTTTCGTGTGCCAGGTAGATCCAGTTGCCTTCGAAGATGTGCTTCATCTCCAGCTCGAACAGTTCGGGGTCGGTAAAGGCGCTGCGGTTCAGGCGATAGTCGCCCTTGGCCTTGTCTTCGACGAGGAAATCATCCAGGGTTTGCATGGCCTTGCTCCTTACGCTGCGGCGCGCACGCGCTGTACTTCTGCGGACGGTGCGGTGACCGCTTCCGGCAGCAGGTGGAAATCGAAGTCGATGGTGGCGTGCGGTTCGGCGCCGCCGGTGCGCTTCACCTCCGGCACCAGTCCTTCACGGCTGGCGAAGGCAAAGTCGTCCCACAGGTATTCGTCGCCGTCGATATTGATCTGGGTGGTCAGCTTGCGGTAGCCATTGGCGGTAACGAAGAAGTGGATGTGGGCGGGGCGGTTGCCGTGGCGGCCCAGCTGGTCCAGCAGCAGCTGCGTGGCGCCGTCCGGTGGACAGGCGTAACCCATCGGCATGATGCTGCGGAAGCGGTAGCGGCCTTGCTCGTCGGTGATGATGGAGCGGCGCAGATTGAAGGCGGATTGCGATTTATCGAAGAAGGAATAATTGCCCATCAGGTTGGCGTGCCACACTTCGACCCTGGCATTCGGTACCGGCTTGCCGTCCTTGCCGTACACGGTGCCCTGCATGAACAGGACTTCGGCCTGTTCGCTCTCGGTGCCGTCGTCCAGGCGCGCGTAGCCGACCGATTCCGGTGCGCCAGCCACGTACAGCGGGCCTTCGATGGCGCGCGGCGTGCCGCCCGTCAGGCCGGCTTTCGCTTCGGCTTCGTCGGCGCGCATATCGAGGAAGCGCTCCAGGCCAATGCCCGGCGCCAGCAGGCCGAATTCATTGCGCGAGCCGGTGAAGGTCAGGTATTCCAGGCCTTTCCACACTTCGCTCGGCTGGATGTCCAGGTCTTCAATCGCCTTGTACAGGTCACCCAGCAGGCGCACCGCGATTTGCTGTACGCGCGGATTGGCAGGGCGGGTTGCGGTATCGACGATCCAGCTTTTGACCAGTGCATCAATTTCAGTATGAGTCATGACAGAGTCTCCTTGTTAGTGTGGTGTTAGCGATCGTCGTCGCGAATGGATGATGGGTGGCGGCACAGCGGGGCGACCTCGATGGCCATGTAGGGGAACAGCGGCAGCGACATCAGCGTGTTGTGCAGCTCGTCGACGCTCTCCACGTCGAACACGCTGAAGTTGGCGTACTGGCCGGCGATGCGCCACAGGTGGCGCCATTTGCCGCTGCGTTGCAGTTCTTGCGCCAGTTCCTTCTCGCGCAGCTTGAGTTGCGTGGCCTGCTGTTCCGGCATATCCGGCGGCAGGTTCACGTTCATTCGTACATGGAACAGCATCGTGGTTCTCCTTTATTGCGCTTGCAGGTACTGGATTTTTTCGATATCCAGCTCAACGCCCAGGCCGGGCTTGCGCGGCACCTGCAGCATGAAATCCTTGTAGACCAATGGCTCCCGCAGCACTTCTTGCGTCAGCAGCAGGGGGCCGAACAACTCGGTGCCATACGCCAGGCTGTTGAAGGTGGCGAACAGCTGGGCGGATGCCGCAGTGCCAACACCGCCTTCCAGCATCGTGCCGCCGTACAGGCCAACGCCCGCCAGCTGGGCGACGGCGGCGACCTGCGCGGCGGGCAGCAGGCCGCCGGACTGGGTAATCTTTACGGCGAAGACGTCTGCAGCGGAGGCGGTCGCCATGGCGTAGGCATCCAGCGGGCCATGCAGGGCTTCGTCGGCCATGATTGGTACCGCGAAGGTGGCCGCCAGGCGGGCCATGGCGGCTTTGTTCTCGGCGCGCACGGGCTGCTCGATCAGGTCGACGCCGCCGTCCTGCAGTGCGGCGATGGCGCGCATCGCATCCTGTTCATTCCAGGCCTGGTTCACGTCCACGCGCACGCTAGCGCGCTCGCCCACGGCCTTCTTGATGGCGATGACGTGGGCCACGTCGTCTTCCACGCGGCGGGCGCCGATCTTCAGCTTGAAGATGCGGTGGCGGCGCATGTCGAGCATTTTTTCGGCTTCGGCGATGTCCTTGCTGGTATCGCCGCTGGCGAGAGTCCAGGCTACCGGCAGTTCGTCGCGCACGCGGCCGCCCAGCAGTTCGCTCAGCGGCACACCGAGGCGGCGTGCCTGCGCATCCAGCAGGGCCGTCTCGATCGCGCATTTGGCGAAGCGGTTGCCCTGGATGACCTGGCGCACTTTCGCCATTGCCTTCGCGACTTCGCTCGCTTCCATGCCGACGATCAGCGGAGCGATGTAGGTGTCGATATTGGTCTTGATGCTCTCGGGGCTCTCTTCGCCGTAATTCAGGCCGCCGATGGTGGTGGCTTCGCCCCAGCCTTCGATACCGTCGGCGCAGCGCACGCGCACCAGGACCAGGGTCTGAGTGCTCATGGTGGCTACCGAGAGCTTGTGTGGGCGGATGGTGGGCACATTGGCCAGCATCACTTCGATATTCTGGATCATACTCATGGCATATAGTGGGCTGCGGATATGGACAAGATATGCCTCTCCAGTGGTGCAGTCCAACACTGAGTTGGTATGATTCAATACCTGGAAGGTATGGTTAAGGAGTTGTCGTGGAGCTACGCCATCTGCGTTATTTCGTCGCTGTCGCTGAGGAGAAAAACTTCACCCGCGCGGCCAAGCGTTTGTTCATCGCCCAGCCGCCGCTGAGCCGCCAGATCCAGCAGCTGGAAGAAGAGCTGGGCGTGGATCTGATCGAGAAGGGCTCGCGCCCTTTGCGCCTGACCGAGGCGGGTGAATTTTTCCAGGCTCACGCTACTGAGCTATTGGAGAAAGTGGGCGCGCTGAAGACCATGACTCAGCGCGTGGGCAAGGTGGAGCGCACGCTGTCGATCGGCTTTGTGGCCTCGACCCTGTATGGCCTGCTGCCGGAGATCGTACGCCGCTTTCGCACGCGCTACACGCAGGTGGAGGTCACCTTTAATGAGCTGACCACCATGGAACAGCTCAAGGCCTTGAAGGAGGGGCGTATCGACGTGGGCTTCGGCCGCGTGAAGGCGGAAGACCCGAGCGTGCGCCGTATCGTGCTGCGCGAGGAGCGCCTGATTGTCGCGCTGCCGATCGGGCATGCGCTGAGCGATTCGGAGGAGCCCTTGCGGCTATTGGATCTGCAGGGCGAGACGCTGCTGGTCTATCCGAAATCGCCGCGTCCCAGTTTCGCCGATCAGGTGCTGGAAGTGTTCCGCGCCCACGGCATCCAGCCGCGCAATGTGATGGAAGTGCGTGAATTGCAGATCGCAGTGGGCCTTGTCGCTGCGGGAGAAGGCATCGCCGTGGTGCCGGAGAGCGTGCATGGCATGAAGCGCCGCGACATCCACTACCGCCCGCTGGCGGACCGGCAGGCCGTGTCCCCTGTGATGTTCAGCGTGCGCAATATGGACAAGTCCGAGGAATTGGTTAACATGCTCGCTGTGATCTACGAGATCTACGACGAATTCGGCATCCCGCACGTGAAGGAAAAGCTTTAAGAAAACCTGAGGCGTAACCCTGGTGGCTGCCACGATGTGGCAGCCACCTGCATCTGCCGTGGGTTTAAAAAAAAGCCGCTCCCGAAGGAGCGGCTTTTGCGAACCGGCTAAGAGTAATCAGCGATTACTGGAAGCGGTAGGATGCGTTCACGTACAGGAAGCGGCCGCGTGGGTCGTACTGGTTGATGTCGTAACCGTATTGGAACTGGTTGGACACTGGTACGAAGATCTCAGGCTGCTTGTCGAACAGGTTACGCACGCCAACGGTCAGGGTCAGTGGCTTGATTGGCTTGTAGGTCACGTTCAGATCGTACGTAGCGTTGGCGCCGATGAAGGTGCGCTCGTCATCTTCATAACGGTGGCCAGCTTCGTAACGCGAGCTGAAGTTCTGGATGACGGTAGCGGTCCACTTGTCTTTGCTCCAGGTGGTCGCCAGAGTGTGCTTCCAGCGCAGCACTACGCCGCCGTTCTGGGCGCCCAGCACTGGGTTGCCTGCGGAGTCAACCAGGGTGCCAACTTTGTGCGAGATATCGCCGCCTGGGCTGGTCTGGTCGAACTGGTCCATGTAAGTACCGTTCAGGGCCACATCGAAGCGGCCGTAATCGGTGTTCTTACGGTAGTTCGCGAACAGGTCGAAGCCTTTTACCACTGCGTCGCCGGTGTTGGTCAGCAGGGTTTTGATGCCGGTGATCTGGCCGCTGCTGTTCAGGGTGACGAAGTTAGCGTAAGCCGCATCGCCAGCGCGGAAGCGGGATACCACTTCCTGAGCCGATGGGGTCGACAGGATGTCGGACACATTGATCTTGAACCAGTCCAGACCAACGGTGAAGTTGTCGATCGGAGCCAGCACGATACCAACGGACTTCTGACGCGACTTCTCAGGCTTCAGATCCGGGTTGCCGCCGGTCAGGGCGTTCACCTGGATCTGGTTCTGGTGGGTTGCCGGGTCGTTGAAGGACTCGGAAGAACCCACAGTCTGTGGCTGCCACAGGTCGGTCAGGGTTGGAGCGCGGAAGCCCGAACCAGCGGATGCACGCAGCACCACTTGCTTGATTGGCTGCCAGCGAGCGTTCGCCTTGTAATTGGTGGACGAACCTACGTCATCGTAGTGGTCGTAACGCACTGCTGCGCCCAGGTCCAGGTTCTTCAGCACTGGCACGTTGGTTTCGGTGAACAGCGAGTTGATCTTGCGCTCGCGGTCAACTGGAGGAACGCTGCCGCCCAGACCGGCGATGTCGCCAGCTTCCAGCGCTTCGCTCGGGGTGGTTTGCAGTTTCTCGATACGCGACTGCAGGCCCACTGCGTACTGTGCGGTGATGCCGGCGATTTCCGGCAGGTCGCCAGCCAGCTTGGAGTCGAAGGAGGTGCTGGTCGACTTGCCGTGCAGGGTGCTGCCGGTGTACTGAGCGGACTTCAGCTTGTCAGCCAGAGCGCCGGTCTGCACGCCGCCTGGTGCCCATGGGTTCCAGTTGTTGGCCGGATCGTTGATGATCTTGGCGTAAGCAACTTGCGAGAAGTAGCCGCCTGGCACGTAGCCGTCGACCTTCGATTCGTTGTAGGTCAGGCCGATTTCGTAGTCCTGGTTCATCACGGTGCCCTTGGCGCCGACGACGATACGGGACTGCTTCGCCTTGTCTTCCGAGATACGGTTACCGTAGTCGAACACGCGGCTGGTGATGGCCAGCGGCTGGCCGATCAGGCTGGTGTAGCCCATCTTCTGCAGGTAAGGCACAGCGGTGTTCTGGTACGCCGGGTTGCTTGGGTACAGAATCAGGGCTGGGGTCACGCCTTGCTTGGCGAATTCAGCATCGGTTTCCAGGAAGGATGCGCGCACCGGGCTGCCCTGGAAGCTCTGGGTGATGGTGGACTCGGAGTACAGCACATCAGCGAACAACTGGTGGTTGTCGTTGATCTTGTAGGTGCCGTTGGCGGTGAAGTTGTTCAGTTCACGCTTCGGGGTCAGGCCCACGAAGGCAGCGGAATCGAACACGCAGGTCTGCGCACCCTGGGCGGTCTTGCCCGGTGCTGCGATCATGTTGATGTCGCCGCACTTGCCTGCATCAGCCAACGGGTTGCCGTACAGCGGGGAGCTGCCGGAGAACGGGCCGTTGAATTGTGCCGGGTTGGAGCCCGGTACGATTGCGCCTTCGATATTGCCCTGGCCGGTTGCGCCGGAGGTGAAGTATGGAGGACGGTTGCCGGTCGAAGCGAAGCCGCGTGCGCTGGCGAACAGTGCGCGCTCGCGCTCAGCGGATGCGGACAGCACCACGGAGTAGCGGTCTTCGTCCAGATCGCCGAAGCCGGCGGTCACGGAGTATTTCTGGTTCTGCGCGCCGCCGCCATGGGTCGGAACGCCGCCGCCTACCTGAGCTTCGATACCTTTGAAGCTCTTGTTCAGGATGAAGTTGACCACGCCGGCCACTGCGTCCGAACCGTACACGCCGGATGCGCCGTCTTTCAGCACTTCCACGCGCTCGATCGCGGCCAGCGGAATCACGTTGACGTTAACGGCTGCACCGCCGCCGCCTGCGAAGGCTGCCAGACGGCGGCCGTTCACCAGCACCAGGGTACGTTCAGCGCCCAGGCCGCGCAGCGAGATCGAGGACAGGCCGTAGGTCGAGGAGCCAGCGCCGGTCGAGTTGCTGGTCGAGCCAGCGGTGGACAGGGCCGAGATGGTGCCCAGCAGTTCTTCAGTGCTGGTGGCGCCGGTACGGGCGATGTCGGCCTTGCTCAGGGTGGTCACTGGCAGTGCGGTTTCGGAATCCACACGCTTCAGGGAAGAGCCGGTGATTTCTACGCGCTGGATCGGTGCTTCAGGAGCGGTGGTCTGCGCGATAGCAGCTTGCATACCGACGGCCAAGCCGCCGGCGCACATTACGCGAACGGAGCGCGCAATGAGTGTTTCTTTCATCATTTTTGTCCCAATTCCAAGTTTCGTTTTTACGAAGCGGACGAGCAGAAATTCTCGGCCGACCGCCATGGAAACATTGGTGTTGGGAACGTGTCAATACAGGTTTTTCCGCAATTTGCAAGAAAAACCAATGGTTAAGTTGTAATTAAGCCACGGATGCTTCAGGTGTGAACCATCAAATGTCGCTATCTTGCATTTAACTAGTTGCTATATTCGCCTAACCCGAAAATGCGTTTTAGGCAAATAATTATGTGTCATTTTGTATCAGCCGTGACTTTTATACGACAAAGCCGTCAAAATCTTTCACCAGATTGCGTGTTGGCGCATCTGGTGACGCCGGGCTTCAGGCGTAGCGTGCTGCCAGCCGCGCCTGTGGGGTGGATTGCGGCATGGCTTTGGAACCCTTGCCTTGCGCGCCGCTTTGTGGCGGCAGCTTGAACACTTCCAGCGCCTTGGCGACTGCCTGGGCTTGCAGGTCCAGCACGCCGGTGGCGGCGGAGGCTTCCTCGACCATCTGGCTGTTCTGGCGGGTCACTTCGTCCAGCTGCACGATGGCGTCCTTCACCTGGTTGACGCCGTTGCTCTGCTCGCGCGTGGCGCCGCTGATGTCGCTCATAATGGACGCGACGCGTCCGATGGCGGCGGTCACCGCATCCATGTCGGCGCCGGCCGCCGTGGCCACGCTGGCGCCGCCTTCGATCTTGCCGGCGGCGGTATCGATCAGGGCCTTGATGTCCTTGGCGGCGGATGCGCTGCGCTGCGCCAGGTTGCGTACTTCGCTGGCGACCACCGCGAAACCACGGCCGCTTTCGCCGGCGCGGGCCGCTTCCACAGCCGCATTCAGGGCCAGGATATTGGTCTGGAACGCGATGCCATCGATCAGGCTGATGATATCGACGATCTTGCGCGACGATTCGCGGATTTCGTCCATCGCCGTCACCACCTGCGATACCGCAACGCCGGTGCGCCCGGCCAGCGTGGTCGCTTCGTTCGCCACGCTGTTGGCGGTGTTGACGTTGTCGGCGGTCTGGCTCACGGTGCCGGTGATCTGACCCATGTGGGCCGAAGTCTGTTCCAGATTGGCCGCTTGCGCCTCGGTGCGGGCGGCCAGGTCGGCGTTGGCGGTGCGCACCTGGGTGGTGGTGCTGCGGGTCAGGGCGAAATTACCCTGAATATCGCCGAGGATGGACGCCAGATTCAGGTTCAGCTGGCGCACGAAGGCTTGCAGCTGGCCCAGTTCGTCGTGGCGGTCCACCGCCATGCGCGTGGTCAGGTCGCCGCCCGCCAGAATGCGGGTGGCCTTGATGCAGGCCTGGACCGGCGCCACGATGGCGCGGTGCAGGCTGTACCAGCCGTACAGCGCCAGTGCCGCCAGCAGCAAAGCCTGCAGATGCAGGGCAAATTCGGAGTAGGGCAGCACGGCGTGCAGCGCCATCGACAGCGCCAGCAGCGTCATGCTGCCGAAGCACAGGGCCATGCGCTGCGTCAGTGAGACATCGCGCAGCGCATTGGAATACTTCTGCCATCCGCGTGGCGCCGCTGCGCCGCGGTGGATGCGTACACCGTCAGCCCTGGCTTTCACGCTGCGGTACAACTGTTCCGCTTCCTGTACCTGCTTCGGCTTCGGTTTGGTACAGACCGACATGAAGCCGGTGGTCCGGTCTTTTTCGATCACCGGGGTGACGTTCGCGATGCACCAGAAGAAGCCGCCGTCCTTGCCGCGGTACTTGATCAGGCCGCGCCACGGTTCGCCCGACATGGTGGTGCGCAGCATGTCTTCATCGACTTCGGCCGGCATATCCGGGTGGTAGAGCGATTTTTGCGGACGTCCCTGAAGTTCCTCGCCGTCGTAGGCGCTGATGGCGATGAAGGTCGAGTTGGCGTAGGTCAGGCGGCCTTGCAGGTCGGTGGTGATGACGATGGGCTTGCCGTCTTCGAGCAGGGTTTCGTGTTCGGTGCTGCGCATTGGGATAAATAGTTTCAGTTTGGAACGATCGCCGATCATAACAAGGGCCACGCCGGAAGCGTGGCCTTTTTTACCAAACTGTTAATTGCGAGCTAATTTATTGTGGCTGTTTTGCAATCCTGACCCCAACTAGTTTCGCTACGCCTGCCAGGGTGGTCTGAGCGGCGTTCAGGCCGAGCAGGAAATCCTTGTCCGAATAGTTGGAATACAGGTCGGTCGGCTGATGCCAGTGCGGATTCCAGCCGGAGCCGATTTGCTGCCCGCGTTCGTTCTCGCGCAGCGAAATCGACGGCACCAGATCCATGAATGGCGTGGAGTCGGTATTGGTCATGTGGAAGCCGACCGCTGCCGGATAATTGGTCGCGTATTTATCGTTCGCGGCGCGGAATTCCCAGGCCAGTTTGGCCGAGCCTTCCGCCTGTTTCGAATTGGACTGGAACTCGATGTTCACGTCCGCTTCGGCGCGCTGTTCCTTCGGCAGCACATAGACTGGATGGCCCTTGTCATCCAGCACCGGTTTGCCCGCCGCATCCAGCTTTGCCACTGGCATGCCATGGTCGAACAGCATCATGTCGTGCTGGATCATGCCGAGCCAGCGCGGCTCGGGATATTTGCCTGAGCCTTTCGGCGATTCGATGCCTTGCAGGCCTTTGCGCTGCTCGACGTAAGCGGCGGCGCCGTTCAGGCCCGTTTCCTCGTTGTTCCACAAGGCGAAGCGGATCGAGCGGTCCGTTTCCACACCTGGCGCGCTGAAGATGCGCGCCAGTTCCATCACCAGCGCGGTGCCCGAACCGTCGTCGTTGGCCGCTTCACCGAAGCCGATGCCGTCCATGTGCGCGCTGACGATATACATTTCCTCGGGATGCGTTTTGCCGACCTTGGTGCAGTAGACGTTCTCGCGCTGCGACGTACCTTGCGGGGTCTGCTCCGCATTCAGCGCGCGCAGGCGCTCGTCCGGCTGGCGCATCGGGTCGGTGTTCACGCCGGTCGGAGCACGGTTGCCGAACAGCGTGCTGCCGCCCTGGCCAGGTGGTCCGCCAGCGCCGCCGCCAGGCGCCACGGCAGGCTTGCCGCGCGCCGGCGGCTCGGTGAATTGATACTGCAGGCGCTCGACGTTCTCGCAACCATAAGCCTTCAGCTGTGCCTCGATCCAGTTAAGTGCCTGGCGATTGCGCTCCGTGCCCTGGCGGCGGTCGCCGAATTTGGTCAGGCTCTTGATGGTGGCTTTGTACTTCTCCAGATCCAGCTGGCCGACCAGCGTCGAAACGGGGTCGGATGCTTGCTGTGCGGAGGCGTAGGGTGCCGCGAAGGCGAGGGAGATGCTGAGTGCTGCGATTGTTTTCATCGAGGTGTCCATAAAGTTGAGGAACCTGATCATTGTGCACCATTGCCAACACGAATCTTCAGATTTCCCCGTTCATGCCTCGCACGATTGAACACAGTGCAGCTTTGTGCCATCATCGGCGAGTTGTTGTTTTGATAACCAATAGGGAGCCCTGAAGATGAATAAGTACGCCTTGGTATTGCCCGTCTTACTGCTTGCCGCATGCGCCAAGAAAGCACAGGAGCCAGCGCCTGCACCGGCCCCAACGCCCGCACCAGCCGCTGCCGCGCCGGCCCCAAGCCCTGCGCCTGCCAGCGCCGGCAATGGCCCGGTGCAAACGCCGCAAGTGGATACGGCGAACATGAGCGAGGAGCAGAAGGAAGTCGCCAAGCGCCAGGCAAAGCTCGATTATTCCAATATGGAAGACGGCTATATCAATGACGCCAACGGTCAATGGGCCACCATGGCGAAGGCGACGTCGGAATACGGCGGCAGCACATATGAGCCGGCCAACGCAACCGGCAAAGTCGATGGCAAGTCCTTTGCAACCAAAGGCAGCGACGTCGGTTTCGACTCGCTGGAAGTCAGCTTCGACAAGCCGGTCAACGCCACCGAGCTGCGCGTCGCCGTCACCGATGGCTATGGCCTCGAGGGCATCACCAAACTGGAACTTCAGGACACGGATGGCAAATGGAATACCATCTGGAGCGGCATCAATACCGTGAAGCCGGACAAGCGCGGCGCCCGTACCTGGTATGTGCAGCCGATCGAAAAGACAGCCTACAAAGCCAAGGCGGCGCGCATCACCAAATCGAATAACATCACCACCGACCGCATGTATATTGACGCGGTGCAGCTGGTAGGCTCATGATTGTTGCGCGCTCAGGTAAAATGCGCGCAGTGCGGGTGTAGTTCAATGGTAGAACGGCAGCTTCCCAAGCTTCATACGAGGGTTCGATTCCCTTCACCCGCTCCAAGCTTACATTCATCAGCGATTGCGCTCGATGATCTCGAATAGCCGGCGGCACGCCGTGGCGACGTGCTGTTCGGGCGCTGTGGCCACGCCAAGCAAGAGTCCCTGCAAGGTCCAGGATGGCGTGGCAAACCAGGCTGACAATGGCGACGGCGCCATGCCGACCGTCATTGCCTCGCGAACGACTTTGCCGTCCAGAACCCCGTCCGGGAGTCTGAGAAGGATTGCCAGGCCGGCCTTGATCCACTCCGCATCGTGCATTCGCAACTGCTCGCATAGCGCGTCACGCTGGGACAGATATAGCCGCTTGAGCCGGCGCACGCGCTGGATGTAGTAGCCCTCGTGCATGAAGCGGGCGGTGGCCAGCTGCACTACAGGCGATGGGGCGGGTGCCAGCGTCGCTGCCACCTCGGAAAACGCGGTGACCAGTTCAGTTGGCGCCACCACAAATCCCAGCCGCAATCCGGGGCTGATAGTCTTGCTGAAAGAGCCGACGTAGATGACCCGCTTGCCCTCGTCCAGGGAGGCCAGGGCAGGCGCCGGCCTGCCTTCCAGCTGCAATTCGCTGAGGTAGTCATCCTCGACGACCCAGGCGCCGCTTGACGCCGCCCACTCAAGCAGCTGCAGCCGCCGTCGCAAACACAAGGTCGAACCCAGCGGCGCCTGCTGGCTCGGCGTCACCACCGCTAACGCCGCGTCGGCGGCATGCTCGATGCCGTAGCCGACGTTGAGACCTTCGGCATCCACCGGCACCGGAACGATATTCAAGCGAGCGAGCTCCAGTCCCTTCCGCGTGAAACGGTAACCGGGTTCCTCCATCCAGACCTTCTTGCCCTCCAAACTCAGCACCCGCAGTAGCAGGCCTAAGCCCGAGCTGTATCCCGAGGTGATAAACACCTGGTCGGGGAAACAGTGCAGGTTTCTGGAAATGGAGAGATAGCCTGCAATCTCACGCCGCAACTCCAGCTCACCTCTGGGGTCGGGATAGACGAAGGACGAAAAAGCGCCCGTCTTCAGGAGATTGGAAGATCGCGCGCGGGCGAACAGTTTTTCCGGCAAGCCTTTCTCCAGCGCCGGCAGGCCGAGCTGAAAGATCGCTGGTCCGGCGTGCATCTCCTGATAAGTCTTCATGAAGGAGCCGGGCTGCGGCGCTTCGGGTGGCGTCAGCACCACATGGGGACGTGGCGCGACGCGGGTGCCGCCTGCGCCAAACGTTTCGATCATCTGGTCGTCGGACAGCCGTTCATACGCGGTTTGTACTGTCCCTCGCGCCACACCAAGGTGTGCGGCCAGATCCTGCCACGAAGGCAAGCGAGTGCCCGGTGCCACCAGGCCGGACTCAATTGCCCGGCTGATGCTCACACGGATTTGTTCGGATAAGGAGACCTTTGCCGTCCGGTCTAAATGAATTTGCAGGTCTGAATCCATAATCTTGGTACACACACTAGTGGGTAATCTTGGTTCTTTTATTCGTACCATCGATGGTAGAGAATTCCTGAACGATAGTACAAAAGGTCCCACGCTGTCATGTCTCAACTCGATTGGTTAAGCCATCTTCTGCAAACGATTACCGTCACCGGCAAGTTGGAAGCCCATTGCACTTACGGCGCGCCTTGGCGCGTGGATTGGGCGCAGTCCGGGGCACACGAGATTCCCTATCACATTGTGCTCAAGGGACGCGCCATTCTTGAGGACCCGGCAAGCGGGACCATCAAGGAGCTGGTGAGTGGCGACATCGTGTTGCTGCCGCAAGGCGCGGCGCACGTGCTGCACGATGGCAGTGGCGCCGCGCCAGGCGCTACGCGCAATCAGCTCAGCCCTGCAGGATGGATGCTCAGCGAGAATGATGGCCAGGGCGAGCAGTTGGACATGCTGTGTGGACGATTTCTGATCGAGCCGCCCCATGACCGGCTGATCCGCGACTACCTTCCCGCGACGCTCATGGTCAGAACCGTGCAAGACCGCGGCGACGAGCGCGCCGCGCCGGCCTCGAATCATCTCGCCAGTCTGGTGGGGTTTATGCGTATGGAGTCCGCGGGCGACAAGCCAGGTGGACACGCCATCCTCAATGCGCTGACTTCGGCCTTGTTCACCCTCGCATTGCGCGCGGCAAGCGAATCCGAGCAAGCTCCGGCGGGCTTGCTGGCGTTGGCCAGCCATCGGCGACTGGCCCCCGCCATCGTCGCCATGTTCGCCGATCCGGCGCGAGGCTGGACTCTGCCGGAACTGGCTGACTTGTGCAGCATGTCGCGCGCTACCTTCATGCGGCACTTCCAGGAGAAGCTGGGGCGCTCGGCCGTCGAGCTGCTGACCGACATCCGAATGAGCCTGGCCACCAACGAGTTGAAGAAGCAGGGGATGACGACGGAGGCGGTGGCCGACCTGGTCGGATACCGCTCCGTCGCAGCTTTCCGCCGCGCGTTCACCGACAAGATGGGGATGACGCCGGGCCAATGCCGCCGTCTGGCGCAGGTAAGCGGTTGATCCTTTCCGGCATTTTCTTGATCCGATACAGTCTCGAATTCAATGTGGTGCAAGCCTAAAGTGGAGGCTCCTGACCACCCATTGAAAGCCAAGCACCATGAGCCGTATCGCCATCCCTGCAGTCGCCTCCGCCGTCGGCGTTACCGTTGATATCTACGACCAGGTCAGGAAGATTGCCGGCGGCCGGGTGCCGAACACATACGCTGCACTGGGCCACCTTGCTCCTGAGCCTTTAGGCGCCGTGCTGGGCGCGCAGCGCACCCTATCGTTGGGAAGCCTGAGCCAGCAGGACCTGCAAACCGTCAAATTGCTGGTCAGTGTGAAGGCCGGTTGCGATGTTTGTGTGGCGGCCCACAGTTATGTCGGCAAGCTGGTGGGTTTGTCGGCCGATATCCTGCGCGCCATTCGTGCGGGACAGCCTACCGGTGACGCCAGGCGCGACGCCCTGGTGCGTTTCGTGTCCCAACTGCAGACCACCAGCGGCACGATCAGCCATGGCGAGTTCGATGCCATCCGTGCAGCCGGCTATTCCGCCACAGCGCTGGCGGAGATCTCAATCGCCATTGGGCTCGCCACCATCACCAGTACCTTCAATCGCATTAACGATACCGAAGTTGATTTTCCGGCTGTGGAGTAATCCGTCTTGCGGAGCAAGCCGGCTTCGCAACAAGCAATCGCTTTCATGCACTTCAACCTACCCAACCAATCATAGGGATCACCATGACCAACGCAACTTCCAAGGCCAACGCTGTCATCGAATGTATCTTGAGCCGCAGCGCCGCCAAATATTACGACCGCACCGCGACACTGAGCGACAGCCAGATCCGCGAGCTTGTGCAAATCGGTACGACGGCGCCGACGTCGTTCCATATGCAGAACTGGCGTTTCATCGCTGTACGCACGGCGGAAGCGAAGGCACGACTGAGTCCTATCGCGTGGAATCAGCCGGCGATTGTCGACGCGGCCGTTACCTTTATCGTCGTTGGGCAGCTGGCCGATTCCAGCGTGATCCCGGATCGCCTGGCGCCCCTGGTTAAAGCGGGTGTCATGCCAGCGGACATGGTGGCGGAATGGGAAAACCCGGCGCGCGATCTGTATATGAATTTCCCGCAACGCCAGCGCGACGAAGCGGTGCGCACCGGAACCTTCGGCGCGGCGGCAATCATTTATGCGGCCCGTGCACTGGGCCTGGGTTCGACACCCATGATCGGTTTCGACGCGGAAGCGGTGCACGAAGAGTTCGGCCTGGCGCAAGACGAAGTGCCCGTGATGCTGCTGTCCATTGGCGTGGAACGTGCCGGGAACTGGGCGCAGAAGCCTCGCCGTCCTGTAACCGAAGTGCTGGATTTTGTATAAACCTGAGGAGAACTACGATGCCACGATCTACTGCCCTGAAGCCGGAACAAGTGCCTGCCGATTCCAAGCCTACGCTTGATGCGTTCACCAAGAATATCGGCTTCACGCCCAACACGATGGCGACCTTTGCGCAAAGTCCCATCGCTTTCAACGCCTGGGCCAATCTGCTTGGCTCCCTGAGCAAGGCGCTCGACGTGAAAACGCGCGACAGCATCGGACTGGCTGTCTCCGAAGTCAACGGCTGCAATTACTGCCTGACGGTGCACAGCTTTACGGCCCAGCATATGGCCAAGCTGCCGAACGAGGACATCATCCTGGCACGCCAGGGCCACGCCAACGATCCGAAGCGCGATGCCGCCGTCCAGTTTGCGCGCAAAGTCATCGTGAGCCGTGGCCAGGTGAGCGACGCCGATCTGAAAGCCGTGCGCGATGCCGGCTACACGGATGCCAACGCGATGGAGATCGTCGCCTTGGTTGCGATGTACTCGCTGACGAACTTTATCAATAACGTGTTCGATCCCGAAAAAGACTTCCCAGCCGTTGCGCCGGCTGGCTCGATCTGAAACCAGCGGTGACATGGAATCAGTGGAGATCAAGGTCATCGACAGCGAGGATTTTGATATCTGGCTTCCGCTATGGAAAGCCTATCAACGGTGCGGCGATGTTGATCTCCCTGATTCCGTGACGCGCAAGACGTGGGCGCGCTTGCTGGACCCCGTCGAGCCGGTGCATGCGGTGCTTGCGATAGCGGGAAACCGCGCACTGGGCCTAGCGCATTCGATTTATCATCGATCTGCCTGGACGGCGGACAATCACTGCTATCTGCAGGACCTGTTTGTTGCGCACGACGCGCGCGGCGTTGGCGTAGGCCGCGCACTCATTGAGCATATCTATGCCGATGCACGACGTTGCGGCGCGGCGCAGGTGCACTGGCCCACGCGCCTTACCTTATACTGGCCGACTGACACCTCAGATTCTTATCCAGATGGCCAGTGCTCAATTCCGGTCGGTTCGCTGTACCCTGCCGGGCGTCCACGCAGTGGAGGCCTGTAGCGATCATTCGTTCTCCCGGCACACGCACGAAGAATTTGGCATTGGCCTGTTTGCGCGCGGAGCGCAGAAGTCATTCAGCGGGCGCGGCATGGTGGAGGCCGGGGCGGGCGATCTGGTGACCGTTAATCCGGGAGAAGTACATGACGGGATGCCGATTGGCGATGGCGTGCGGTCGTGGCGCATGCTGTATCTTGACCCGCGGGTAGTCGGCGCGGCGGTGCGTGACGTCAGCGAGGGCCGTCTGGTGCAGCTGGAGTTCAGCGAGCCGGTGATGCACGATGCCCGGCTGCCGGCGGCGTTCGCGGCGCTGTATCGCGCCGTGACCGAGCCGCAGATTGCGGCCGCCGGGTTGGCCGCTGAGCAGGAGCTGCTGCGGCTGATGGCGCAGACGTTGTGTTGGCCGGGCGGCCGCGGCGCGGAGTCCACCTTAACGCCCGCATCGGCACCCGCATCGGCTTCGGCGCGGGTGCGGGCACCAGGGCCAGCGGGCATTCTGCGGGCGCGCGAGCTGATTGATGATGACCCTCTGGCCGAGCTATCGCTGGACGACCTGGCGCAAGCAGCCGGCATCAGCCGCTTCCATCTGGTACGCGCGTTCGGACGCGCGACGGGGCTCACGCCGCATGCTTACCTCGTTCAGCGCCGCATTGCCATGGCGCGTGTGCTGATCGCGCGCGGTACGCCGCTGGCGGAAGCCGCGGCAGCCAGCGGCTTTGCCGACCAAAGCCATATGACCCGGATCTTCGTTCGCAAATACGGCATCGCGCCCGCCGCCTACGCGCGCGCCTGCGCCTGACAGCAATAACGTTCAAGACGCCGCCACCGCGCATGCCTACCCTCGAAGCTTTTGAGGGAGGAATCATGCTGGGTTATCTGTATCTCACGGCGGCCTCGCTGACGGTGGGCAGCACCGTCGTTGCGGGCAAACTGATTGCGGCGGGACTGCCGCCGTTCACCGCAACTGCGCTGCGTCTGGCGCTGGCGCTACCGGTCTTTCTGCTGCTGATGCGGGTGAAAGGCGAGCGTCTGCCGCGTCCCGATAAGCACGATGCAATGCTGCTGGTGCTGCAAGCGGGCGCGGGCAGCGTCGGCTACACCGTGCTACTGATGACAGGCTTGCAGCACACCTCAGCGGCAAATGCTTCGGTGGTGCTTGGCACGCTGCCGGTCGTATCGGCACTGATGGCGGTGTTCATGCTGGGGGAACGTCCAAAACCCGCGCTGATCGCGGCGCTGGTGCTGGCGGCGGCCGGTGTGCTGATTGCGACAACCCGTAGCGGCGACACAGGCGGCTGGCAAGGGAACTTGCTGGTGCTGGGCGCGGTTGCCTGCGAGGGGCTGTTCGTCCTGCTCAACAAGAAGCTGCGTACGCCGCTTGGTGCGCTGCCCCTGTCGACCATCATGTGCGGTGTGGGGCTGCTGCTGGCGATTGGCCCCGCGCTGGGCGAAGCTCATCCGCAAGCGGGTACGCCGGCGCTGGCGGCGGTGGCTTACTACGCACTGGTGCCGACGGTGGGCGGCTATGTGCTGTGGTATGCGGGATCGGCGCGCGTCAGCGGCGCGGAGGCTTCGCTATTTACGGCGGTGACGCCGGCGTCGGCGATGATTTTTGCGTGGTGGCTGCTGGACGAGGCGATCGGGCCGCGCCAGCTGGCGGGCATTGCCTGCGTGCTGGCGGCTGTGCTCAGCCTTTACTTCACATCAGGGTCCGGCGCGCGGGGTTATGCGCCTGTGCGGCAGAGTTCAGAACCTCCAGCTGGCCCGCTTTGAAGGTTTGCTGGTGGACGCCATCGCGATCATGCCAGCGGCACACGACATCGTCATCATCGCCGGTGCCATTGGGACCGGGCATGGTGCGGACTACCAGCATCTTGCGATGCCAGCCGATTGGCCGGACGGCGTCGCCGGCCTTTGCGCGTTCACGGTCCATATCGGCCTCCTCACTTGCATCAGGCAATGATACTCCGATGCGAGGAGGTCAGGCGTTTGGTTCGATATCCAGGTTGACGGAATAAGACAGGCGCTTGCCTTCGTACAGGCCGCCGCCGCGCACCACGCCGTCGGTGGACGTCAGTTTGCCTGAAAGATCCAGACGCGCCAGGCGCTCGCGGAAAGCGATGGCGTCTTTCGGCGCCAGGTAGCCGACCATGTGGCCACTGAGGAAGACGGCAACGGCCTTGTCTTCGTAGGGATTGTGATCGTCCGGCAGCAACAGGGCGGGGTGGCGCACATCGGCGCTGGCACCGCCGTGCTCGCCCGCCAGTTCGCGGATGGTGTCGTAGTAGCGCGACTCGCCCAGCACTTCCAGCTGGAAGCGGCCGTTGTCGGACCAGTGGTGGGCAGGCTCGCCTTCAGGCAGCGGCGTGTAGGAGCCGGCGGCTGGTTTGTCCTTGGGCGTAAAGGCTGGCGCCTGCGGTTTCCCTTTCAGCAGATAGACAAGGGTCACCAGGGCAAGGACGATGATGATCAGGTTGAGAGCGAGGGCCATAGCGTGCTTCGAAGATTCAAAAGAACGCTATTATCGCAGCCCCCGCTGCTTCCATCTATCAGGCTTTTTGCTTGCGGCGGCGCAGGGCGGCCGCACCGGCCAGACCCAGGCCGACCAGGGCCAGACTGCCCGGTTCCGGCACGGCGGCAGCATTGACCGTGATGTCGTCCACCAGGAAAACGCCACCGGAGACGCGCAAAGTGTCAATTCCAGTAAAGCCCAGATTGACCAGCTGCCAAGGGTTGCTGTAGGTGACGGCCACATCGCCAACCACCACGCCGTTCAGCAGGCCTTGTACATGGGAAGTGAACGCGGCGCCTTGCCAACCGTTCAGCCACAGCGACTGCGCCGAGAAGGTGCCGCCGCCCACCTTGGTCATATCCATATCGCCCGAGAAGTCGTTGAGGGCGGCAAAGTGACCGCTGTGGCCATCGCCGACGCCATTGCTCCAGCTGCCAGCCGGCGATACGTCGAGGACGTCGGAATTTGCGCTGAATCGGAAGCCCTGTTCAACGAAACCACTTCCCAAGCCGGTGATGCCGCCCGGGGTGCCGATATCGTCAAAGGTCAGCACGCCTGCCTGGGCGGAGGCGGCCATGCCGAAGACCAGCGCAGAAGCGAGGATGAGTTTTTTCATGGAAATGCCTATTGTCTAAAGGTGATATTGTTTAACTATTAGCAAATCTTGGGCCATCGCAATAAAATCAAGGACTTAGCTTGATTTAATGCAAGATCGTGTCTTCGGATGTAAAGAAAGTCGACACAAAGTTTCGTGCCGGGAGGACGGTGTGGCGGGGTATAATGCGCGTTTTTTCAGCAAGTCCTGTTATGTCGTCCGAAACTCCACCAAAGGGCCCGGCGCGGTCCATGCTCTACGATCCGACCGAACGCCGCATTCGCAGCTTCGTCACCCGCGCGGGACGCCTGTCTACGGCGCAAGAGCGCGCGCTGAACGATTTCGGCCCGCAGTACATGGTGGACTACAACAAGGCGCCGCTGGATTTTGAGCAGGTCTTCGGCCGCAAGGCGCCGGTCGTGCTGGAAATCGGCTTTGGTATGGGCCAGACCACGGCGCATATCGCCAAGCTGATGCCGGAGAAGGATTTCATCGGCGTAGAAGTGCACACGCCAGGCGTGGGCAGCCTGCTCAAACTGTGCGGTGAGGAGAACATCGGCAATCTGCGCGTGATTCAGCACGACGCAGTGGAAGTGTTACGCGATATGATCCCGGCCGGTTCGCTGGCAGGCGTGCATATCTACTTCCCCGACCCTTGGCACAAGGCACGCCACAATAAGCGCCGCCTGATCCAGCCGGCTTTCGTAAAGACGCTGTGCGATCACCTGGCGCCGGGCGGCTATATCCACCTGGCGACCGACTGGGAAGACTACGCGGTACAGATGCTGGAAGTGCTGAGCGCCGAGCCGGCACTGCGCAATACTGCGGACGGCTACGCGCCGCAGCCGTCCTATCGTCCGCTGACCAAGTTCGAGAATCGTGGCCTGAAGCTGGGTCATGGCGTCTGGGACCTGGTCTTCGAGAAGAAATAAGTCCCCGCCGGCAGGAATACCAGCAGATTCCCGCACAACACAAGCAGCAGTCCGGCCAGGGCTGCTGCGTTCCAGCGATAACCCTCCACGAAAGTCGACACCGTCAGCGCCACGACGGGGAACAGTACCGTCGAATAACCCGCGCGGTCCGGACCGATGCGTCCCACCAGCAGCAAATAAGCCGTAAAACCGATTACCGAACCCGGAATGCCGAGATAAAGCAGGCCGATCACGTAGCGCGGGCTGGGATCGAAAGTGAACGGCATGCCCAGCGCCAGCGCCCCCACCGTCAGCATGGACGCACCGATCAGCATGGCCCAGGTATTGGTCAGTAAGGGCGTCAGGCCCAGCTCCTGCATGCGGCTGGACAGCAGGTTCCCGGTCGAGAAGCAGAGTGTGCCCAACAGCGCCAGTCCAAGTCCGGTCAGCACGCCGCTGTCGCCCCAGTGCCCCGCCATCTGCGGCAGGAAGAGCAGGGCGATGCCTGCCAGTCCCAGCGCCGCACCGCCCATCACCTGCTTGCGGATGGGGCGTTTCATGAACAGGCGGCCATTGACCGCGTTCCAGATTGGCGCAGTCGAAAACACTACCGCCACCAGTCCGCTCGGCATCCATTGCGCCGCATAATAGAAGCACAGGAAGTTCAGGCAGAACAGGGCGAAGCCTTGCGCCACCAGATAGCGCCAGGCCGCACGCGGCGGCCACATTGGCTTGCGCAGCACTCGCAGGATCAGCATCAGCACGACGGTCGCGATCCAGAAGCGGTAGGCAATGGACACGGGCGCCGGCACCACGCCGAGCTGGAATTTGATGGCGATCCAGGTGGTACCCCAGATCAGGACGGTAAGGATGTAGAGTAAGGTGTTCATGCATCCAGCATGGTGCGTGGAGGGCGCCGCGGTTTGTCTGGGATTGCGCAATTGCGGGACAATTGTCTGATCTTGCGCTTTTTATGCCACGGCCGGGCTGCGGCCGGGCGGCATTGCCGCGCGCGTGCTAGACTTTTTTCATGGAATCCGACCGACCAGCTCTCGCCTCGATCACACCGCCTGCAGACGCCATGCAGCACGCGGTGTTTCGCACCATGGCCACCACGGACGCCAAGCTGGAGCGCTTCGCCTGGCTGGGCGACGGCCTGGCTGCGGCCATCTGGCGGCGCGAAGTCGATATTGCCGAGACAACGTATGAGCAGCCGGGACACCACACCCTGTCCTGCTATCTGGTCGGCGGCTACGGCGTGCACCGCGATGATGCGCCCGGGAGCTATGGCGCGCCGCAGCGGCTGTGCGCGCTGCCGGACTGGCACGAGTCGCGCTGGACCGTGCGCGGCGGCCTGCGCATGATGCATCTCTACTTCATGCCCGAGCACTTCACGCGCCGCGCCATCGTTGAACTGGACCGTGAACCGCGCGAGCTGACGCTACAGGATCGCACCTATTTCGAGAATCCGCGTCTGGTGCAGCTGTGCGGCGATCTGCTGAATCAATCCTGGCAAGACCCCAACCAGATGTTGCGTGCCAATGAACTGGCGCATGAATCGATCAGCGAGCTGCTGCGCTCGCAGCATATGATCCAGTCTGGCCAGCGTTTGCGCGGTGGACTGGCGCCGCTGGTGCGCCGCCGCCTGCACGATTACATCGAAGCGCATCTGGATCAGAACATCACGCTGGGAGCGCTGGCGCAACTGGCCTGCCTGTCCGAATATCACCTGGCGCGCATGTTCCGCGTGTCCTTCGGCATGCCGCCATCAGCCTGGGTTGCCATGCGCCGCCTGGACCGCGCCCGCGTTCTGCTGAAAGGCGATCTGCCCTTGCAGCAGGTTGCCGACGCTTGCGGATTCGCCGACCTCAGCCATTTCAGCCACCGCTTCCGCGACGCCACCGGCATGCCGCCGGGAAGGTATCGCCAGATTGTCGCAGCCTAGCGGCAGGACGGTCCGATGGCTGGCGTGCCTTACAGGAGGCCTGCGATCAGGCTTACGATCTCGTCGCCATAAGACGCGAGCTTCTTCTCGCCGACGCCGGATACGCCGCGCAGATCGTCCAGCGAGGTTGGCTTGGCCTTGGCAATCTCGCGCAGTGTGGCGTCGACAAAGATCACGTAGGCGGGCACATTGTGTTCGCGTGCCGCGCCCATGCGCCACGAGCGCAGGCGATCGAAGATGGCCTGTTCGCTTGTGTCGAGGTCCGTCTCCACATAGCCTTTCGGCGCGGCGCTGCGCTTCTGCTTGACCGGTTTCTGGTACTGGCGCAGCTGCACCTTTTGTTCACCCTTCAGCACCGGCCGTGCGGCGTCGGTCAGCTTCAGCGAGGCGAAGTTTTCATGATCCACCGTGAGCAGTCCCAGCGCGATGGCCTGGCGCAGGATGGCGCGCCATTCCTGTTCGCTGCGGTCGGCGCCAATGCCGAATACGGACAGCGAATCGTGGTGCCAGCTCTTGATGCGGTCCGATTCGGCACCGCGCAAGACGTCGATCACATGTCCCGCTGCGAAGCGCTGATCCACGCGGTAAATGGCGGACAGCAGCTTCTGCACCGGCACCGTGCCGTCGAAGGACACCGGCGGAATCAGGCAGGTATCGCAATTGCCGCAAGGCGCGCCGGGCTCGCCGAAATAATCCAGCAGACGCACGCGGCGGCAGCTCAGGGTTTCGCATAGGCCCAGCATGGCATCGAGCTTGGCGCCCAGCACGCGCTTGAAGTTTTCGTCGGCCTCGGACTCGTCGATCATGCGGCGCTGGAGCACCACGTCCTGCAGGCCGTAAGCCATCCAGGCGCTGGCGGGCATGCCATCGCGGCCCGCGCGGCCTGTTTCCTGATAGTAGCCTTCGATGGACTTGGGCAGGTCGAGGTGGCAGACGAAGCGCACATCCGGCTTGTCGATGCCCATGCCGAAGGCGATGGTCGCCACCATTACGATATTGTCTTCGCGCAGGAAACGCGCCTGGTTCGAGGCGCGCACCGCATGCTCCATCCCCGCGTGATAGGCGAGGGCGCGGATGCCGTGTTCGTTCAGGAAGTCCGCCGTCTCTTCCACCTTTTTGCGCGACAGGCAGTACACGATGCCGGAGTCGCCGCCATGCTCAGTGGTGATGAAGTCCAGCAGCTGCTTGCGGCCGTTGGACTTCTCTACGATCTGGTAGCGGATATTCGGGCGGTCGAAGGACGACACGAACTGCGCCGCCTCTTCCAGCTGCAAGCGATGCACGATCTCGGCACGGGTTTGCTGGTCGGCGGTGGCCGTCAGCGCAATGCGAGGAATCGTCGGGAAGTGTTCGTGCAGGACCGAGAGCTTGATGTACTCGGGACGGAAGTCGTGGCCCCATTGCGAAACGCAGTGCGCTTCATCGATGGCGAACAGGGCAATCTGGGAATCCTGCAGCAGATCGAAGCAGCGCTGCGTCAGCAGGCGCTCAGGCGCCACATACAGCAGGTCGATCTGGTTGGTGCGCACCAGGCGCTCGATGCGCGCGGCTTCTTCGTAGGTCTGGGTGGAATTCAGGAAGGCGGCTTTGACGCCGACTTCGGCCAGCGCATCCACCTGGTCCTGCATCAGCGCGATCAGCGGCGAGACGACTACGCCCACGCCGTCGCGCAGCAAGGCAGGGATCTGATAGCACAGGGATTTGCCGCCGCCGGTGGGCATCAGCACCAGCGCATCTCCGCCACTGGCCACCTGCTCAACGATCTGCGCCTGCTGGCCGCGGAAGGCCGGGTAGCCGAATACGGTCTGGAGCAGGTGCAGGGCGGTTGAGCTGGTGTCCTGGGCGGTCATCGGGTTCCTTAGTCGACCCAGGCCACGCTGCCGGTCAGCCAGGTAGCGATGATGACCAGGCCGAACGCAATGCGATACCAGGCGAAGGCCGAGAAGTCATGCGAGCTGATATAGCGCAGCAGCCAGCGCACGCACAGGAAAGCCGAAATGAAGGCCACCACGGCGCCGATGCCGAACAGCGGCAGATCGGCAGCGGACAGCAGGGCGCGTTCCTTGTACAGCGAATAGAAGGTCGCCGCCAGCAGGGTCGGGATGGCGAGGAAGAAGGAGAATTCGGTTGCCGCCTTGCGCGACAGGCCAAACAGCATGCCGCCGATGATGGTGGCGCCGGAGCGGCTGGTGCCAGGGATCAGTGCGAAGGCTTGCGCCACGCCGACTTTCAGCGCGTCGATCGGACGCATGTCGTCAACGGAGTGAATGCGTACAGCAACTGGATTGGACTTGGCGCGCTTTTCCACCCACAGGATGATCAGGCCGCCGATGATGAACGCGAGGGCCACCGGCACGGCGGAGAACAGCACGGCCTTGATGGCTTTGTTGAACAGCAGGCCGAGCACAGCGGCTGGAATGAAGCCGATGATGATGTTGATGGCGAAGCGGCGCGAACGCTCGCTGGTGAACATGCCGGTCAGGACTTCACGGATCTTGCGGTGGTATTCCCAAATCACGGCAATCATCGCGCCGCCCTGGATCACAATCTCAAACACTTTGATTTTTTCGCCCGTGAAGTTCAGCAGGCTGCCGGCCAGGATCAGGTGGCCAGTGGAAGAAATCGGCAGGAACTCGGTAAATCCTTCTACGAGACCCATGATCAGAGCCTTCAGCGCGAGAATAATGTCCATTGTGATTTTGTCAAGTGGTCGGAGGGGTAACGCGGCGGGATGCTACGCGGGCACGAAGCTTACCACGAGCGGCCCCGAGCGAGCACTTCTCAGCAGCGTAGCGCGCTTCCGCGGCGCTGAATTTGCGCTGCCGCAGTCAGGGTGCAGTTGCCAGTTCGAGCTGGGTCAGCCAGTGCATGGCTTGCTCGCGGCTGTCACCGCACATTTCTTCCGACGGCTGGAGTCCGGCGCAGAAGGCGGGACGCTCGGGGCGTCCGAAGATCAGGCAGCGGTTGTCCTCGCCGAGCTGCACGCAGCGCACGCCGGCCGGTTTGCCCTTGGGCATACCGGGAATGGGGGAGGTGATGGAGGGCGCCGTGCAGCAGGCGCCACAGCCTGTGCGGCAAGTTGCGGTTTTCATGGGGCCGTTATTGTACCCTGCATCTCGGCCACTTCCTGGCGCAGCCAGTCGCAGAAGCGGGTGATCTTGCTCATGCCCTGCATGCTGCGCGCGACGATGATGCGGTAGCCGCGCTCGTAGGGCGCGCTCTCGCACTCCACCATCTTCAGCCTGCCACTGCACAGGTCTTCGTAGGCGATGGCGTGCGATACCAGTCCCACGCCGAGTCCGGCCACCGCTGATTGGACCATCACGGCGAAGTTGGTATAGGCGCGCGAAAAGTTATAGCTGCCTTTGTGGATACCGTTATGCCGCAGCAGCGCGATCCAGGTATCGGTGGTGAATTCGTGCAGCAGCGGGTAGCGGTGCAAAGTCTCCAGCGTGATCTCGGTTTCGCCGGGCTCGAGCAGCGACGGGCTGTAGACGGCGACCAGGTGATCGTGGAACAGCAAGTCCGGATCGCCCGGTACGGCGTCGTAGGTACGCAGGGCGATGTCGGTGCTGCCGTCGCTCATATTGGCCAGGTTGTCGCTGGAGTCGATGCGGATATCGAGTTCGGGGTAGAGCTTGGTGAAGCGGGCAATGCGCGGCACCAGCCATTTGATCGCCAGCGAATGGGTGGTCGAAATGCGCAGGACTTTCTCCTCGTCGCCGCCCTGCAGCGCGGCCACCTTGGTCTGTAGCTCGGTCAGCGTGCGGTGCACGGTGGCGGCGAGTTCCTGTCCTTTTTCGGTCAGCGTGATGTGGCGCGGATGGCGCACGAACAGGTCGAAGCCCAGCGACTCCTCCAGTTGCTTGACCTGCAGGCTGATGGCGGCCGGCGTCTTGTGCAGCTCCTGCGCGGCCAGTTTGAAGCTGCCCCAGCGCGCCACGCAGTCGAAATCGAGCAGGCCGGACAGGGAGCGCAGTGATTTACTCATAAATTAGTTTTTCTTGTGCTGGACTCGAAAATAACTCGTTTGATAACGCATTCTTACGGTAGCAGAATATAACTGTACACCACTATGAACAAGTTTTTTTATAAGGGAGGTCGTCCATGTACCAGCCACCCAAGGGAGCGTTTATGCCTGAGTTCTTAGCAGAACTGAAGAAGATCCTCGCGCAGCTGGCGACCCAGCGCTGATGCGCGCTTGACTCCCCTCAAAAGCCGCCGCTGGCGGCGGCCTACCATGGCACTACTGCGCGCCATGCGCGCGCGCCGGCTGCTAGGATCGAGAGGGGAGTTGAGATGACCATGCCGCTCCAGTTCGACAAGCCCGCCTATCTGAAAGTCCTGCGCGAGGCAGGAGTCCCACCCGACATCGCCGAGGCCCACGCCGAAGCCATCGAGCAAGGCCTCGACCAACCCATCGTCCTGCCAGCCGACCTCGCTTTGCTCAAAGCCGAACTGCTGGCCAGATTCGGCGAAAAGGTCAACGAGACGAAGGCTGAACTGCTGATCGCAATCGGCGAAAAAGTCAACGAGACGAAGGCTGAACTGCTGACCGCAATCGGCGAAAAGGTCGACGGGGCGAAGGCTGAACTGCTGGCCGCCATCGACGAAAAGGTCAACGAGACGAAGACTGAACTGCTGACCGCAATCGACGAAAAGGTCAACGAGACGAAGGCTGAACTGCTGACCGCAATCGGCGAAAAGGTCGACGAGACGAAGGCTGAACTGCTGATCGCAATCGGCGAAAAGGTCAACGAGACGAAGGCTGAACTGCTGACCGCGATAAGCGAAAAAGTCAGCGAAGTGAGGGTCGAATTGCTGGCCAGGATTGCTGCGCTGGAGAGGCGCGTTAATTTGCTCTTTGCGGTATCGCTGGCCATGAGCGCCGCCTCATTGGTATTAAGCGGCGCCACCTTGATGCTGCTGCGCGAAGTCCTGGCGCGCTTATGAGCGGTGGGGCGAGGCGGTCCAGCGGGCGCTGGCGGCGATCAGGAGCATGAAGCCGCCGAGGCCGGCGAAAGCGAAGTCGAGGCTGACGGCGTGGGCGACGAAGCCGATCATCGCCGGGCCGGACAGAATCCCTGCGTAGCCCAAAGTCGTGATCGCGCCGATCGCCAGGCTGGGCGGCATCGAGTGCTGATTGCCGGCCGCCGTGAACAGCACCGGCACGATATTCGAAGCGCCCAGGCCAATCAGCACGAAGCCGAGCAGGGCCACCGCCGGCGACGGCGCCAGCACCGCGCCGAAAAAGCCCAACGCCGAACACAGTCCACCCAGCAGCATCACGCGCTTGCCACCGAGGCGGCGCACCACGCGGTCGCCCGTCAGGCGGCCCACGGTCATGGCCACCGCGAAGGCGGCATAAGCCAGGCCGCCGCGTCCCGCGTCCATGCCGCGCTCCACAGTCAGCAGCACCGCGCTCCAGTCGAGAATCGCGCCTTCGGCCAGGAAGCACAGGAAACACAGCGCGCCAATGAAAATCACCGCTCCGTGGGGCACCACGAAATGCGAGCCGCCGCCCGCTTCCGGCTCGCGCAGCAGGTGCGGACCGGCCAGCCATAATGACAGCGCTACCAGCAGCGCCACAACAATGCTCGATCCGGTGGGGGACAGTCCCAGCCACAGCAGCAGCGCCATCACGCCTGCGCCGATAAAGCCGCCCACGCTGAACAGGCCATGGAAACCGGACATCAGCGACTCGCCGCTCTCGCGTTCCACGATCACCGCCTGCACATTCATGGAAACATCCAGCGTGCCCAGCGTCGCCCCAAACAGAAACAGGCAAGCGCCAAGCAGGAAGGGCGTGGGCGCCAGGGCCAGGCCCGGCAGAATCAGGCAGGCGAGTGCGCCGGAAATCAGCACCACCGGACGGCAGCCGAAGCGCGCCGACAGCATGCCGGTCACCGGCATGGCCATCATCGACCCTGCCCCGAGACAAAGTAGCAGCAGGCCGAGATCGGCCTCATTCAAGCCAAGGCGCAGCTTGGCGAAGGGCACCAGAGGCGCCCAGGCGGACATGGCAAGGCCGGCGGCAAGAAAAGCCAGCCGCGTCGAGTAGCGGTGTGCGGAGTTCATAAGGGCATGACGATACCGGCACCCGCGCACGGGTGCAAGCGTATCCTGCCTCCGCGCCAGCGCTCAATGCAGAATACGGCGCGCCCTGCCGCCAAACGCTCGTAGCAGTTCCGCGCAACTGACATGGATCAGCCCCAGGTGGGCATCGCGCATGACCCAGGACGTTGACTTGTCCCCATCACGCCTGGCCACCTCGCGCTGTACCAGTTCGGTCAGGCGTTCCTCCAGCAATTGGCGGTAATACGGCGACGTCTGGCTGCCGGCATGGATTTGGGCGTACAGGTCCGCCCCTTCCCATAATTCAGCGATGCGCTGATCCCCCAGCCCGGACGTAACCGCCAGGACTTGCAGTGAATGTTTATTATCCATTTTTGTTCTCTCCCGTCTGATCAGTATTGTCCAATCTTGACGTCATTCAAGTTGTTATCTACTATTAATGACCAATAAGTAAGTTACCCATTCACTGTTTTTATGCAATCCCCGAACGAAACCAAGCCCCGCTGGGAGCGCCGCAAGGATGCCCGCCCGCAGGAGCTGCTGGCGGCTGCCCTCGAACTCTTCGTTGACCGTGGCTTTGCCGCCACGCGCCTGGAGGATGTAGCCCGCGCCGCAGGCGTGTCCAAGGGCACGTTGTATTTATATTTTGAAAACAAGCAGGAGCTATTCAAGGCCGTCGTGCGCGAGAACATCGTGCAAGTGATCGGCGAGGCCGAGCTGGAACTGGCCGGCGCCGAAAATGTCTCCAGCGAAGAGCTGCTGCGGCATATGCTGGAAAAGTGGTGGAACCACGCCAACGAGTACCGCGCCGCAGGCCTGATGCGTCTGATGATGGCCGAGTCCGGCAATTTCCCCGAGCTGGCCCAGTTTTATGAAGAAGAAGTCAACGAACGCGGCGGCGCGCTGCTGGAAAAAGTGATCCAGCGCGGCATCGCGCGCGGCGAATTCCGCCAAGTCGATTCGCACGCCATGATGCAGGTGGTGATCGCGCCCATCATGATGCTGGTGATGTGGTCCCACAAATTCTTCCCCTGCGATAAGCAGGAAGTCGACCCGGTCGCCTATATGGACGCCTTCCTCGGCCTCGTGAAACGGGGCCTGGCGCCTGAAAAATAGGCATTGGCTGGTGATTTTGGTGCATTCAATCCCTGAAATCTGCAGACTGTCGCAATTTTCCGCTATCCATTGTCATTATCGTTAATATGCCCACCTGACCAGTTCAACGATAAAATGATGGATTGTTTATCCCTCACCGAGTCATTAAAGATGAATATCGAACAAGCCCGTTTCAATATGATCGAACAGCAGATCCGTCCATGGGATGTGCTGGATACGGACGTTCTCGATCTGTTGCTGGTCGTAAAACGCGAAAACTTCGTGCCTGAAGCGCACAAGAACCTGGCATTTGTCGACACGATGATCCCGCTGGCCGATGGCGAATCCATGCTGACGCCAAAGCTGGAAGCGCGCATCGTGCAGGATGTTGCTACTAAAAAGCACGAAAACGTGCTGCTGGTTGGCGCCGGCACCGGTTACCTGGCAGCCCTGCTGTCGCACCGTGCGCGTCACGTGACGGCCGTCGACATCTCGCCGGAAATGAAGGCGATCGCCGAAAAGAACCTGGCGGCCAACGGCGTCAGCAATGTGTCGGTGGAACTGGGCAATGCCGCCCAGGGCTGGGCCAACGGCGCGCCGTTCGACGCGATCGTGGTGTCCGGTTCGCTGCCGGTGCTGCCGGAAGCCCTGCTGCAAAACGTGAAGGTGGGTGGCCGTATCCTGGCCATCATCGGTGAATCGCCGGTCATGTCGGCGCACCTGATCACCCGCACGGGCGAGCACGGCTACGACACGAAGAAACTGTTTGAAACCGACGTGAAAGCGCTGAACGGCGCCGCCACGCCATCGCATTTCACGTTCTAAGGACGGAGCCATGCAGCACATTACCGCTCCGGAATTGGCTGACTGGCTGGCCGACGAGGCCCGCGCCAAGCCTTTCCTGCTGGACGTGCGCGAGAACTGGGAGTTCGAGACCTGCCAAATCGCAGGCTCGACCCTGATGCCGATGCAGACCATTCCGGCCCGCATCGACGATCTCGATGAGGATGCCCAGATCGTCTGCATCTGCCACCACGGTGCGCGCAGCTTGCAGGTGGCAGCATTCCTCGAACACCACGGCTTCGGCAAGGTGAGCAATCTGACAGGCGGCATTCACGCCTGGGCGGTCCAGGTGGATACCGCCATGCCGAAGTATTAGGCCGATATTTATTAATTGACGACTCCAACGGAGATGCACATGCAGAAACCCCTACTCGCCGTGCTGATGTCCAGCGCCTTCCTGACGCTCAACGCACAGGCGGCTGACCTGATCCAGGTGTATAAGCAGGCACTTGCCAACGACGCCACCTACGCCAGCGCGCGCGCCGCCCTGGCTGCCGGACAGGAACGCACGACGCAGGGGCGCTCCCTCCTGTTGCCGACTGTTTCGGCATCGGGTACGGTTTCCAAGAACTACGGCGACATCACGCCATCGCACGAAGGCGAGATCGATCCCAACACGCTGTCGCCGATTTCCAAGCGTGACAACGACAACTATCAGAACCTGTGGACCGTGCAGCTGACCCAGCCGCTGTTCCGCTGGGCGAACTGGGAACAGTACCAGCAATCCAAGCTGCAGCAGTCGGTGGCCGAAGCCACCTTCGCCCAGCAGCAGGAAGACCTGATCGTGCGCGTGGCCCAGGCTTACTTTGACGTGCTGACCGCGCAGGACAATCTGTCCGTGACCCGCGCGCAGAAGGAAGCCACCACCGAGCAGCTGGCATCGGCAAAGCGCAACTTCGAAGTGGGCACGCAGACCATCACCGACACCCACGAAGCCCAGGCAGCATATGACCTGGTGGTGGCGCAGGAATTCGCCGCGGTCAACGATCTGGAAGTGAAGCGCACCGCGCTGCAGCAGATCATCGGCACCGTGCCTGGTTCGCTGTCGACCCTGCGCACCGGCGTCGCGATCGCTCCGCCACAGCCTGCGGAAATCGATCCCTGGATCTCGGCTGCCGAAAACCAGAACTACGGTGTAGTGAGCCAGAACCTGAACCTGGAAATCGCCAAGCGCGAAATCGGCAAGCAGCGTGCCGGCCACATGCCGACCCTGGACCTGACCGCAGCGTCGCAGCATCAACGCGTTACCAACAATGGCCTGACCAAGAACAACGCCATTGGCGTGACCTGGTCGGTGCCGATCTTCAGCGGCTTTGCGGTGACCAGCAAGGTGCGTGAAGCGATCTCGCTGGAAGACAAGGCCCGCAACGATCTGGAAGCGACCAAGCGTGCCGCCGCCCAGAACGCCCGCCAGTCCTATCTCGGCGTGACTAGCGGCCTGGCCCAGGTGAAAGCACTGGAAGCGGCGGAAGTGTCGAGCAAGTCGGCACTGGATTCCAACAAGCTGGGTTACCAGGTGGGTGTGCGTATCAATATCGACGTGCTGAACGCGCAGCGCCAGTTGTACAACACCCAGAAGGATCTGTCGAAAGCACGTTACGACACGATCATGAACGGCCTGCGTCTGAAGTCCGCCGCAGGCACGCTGAAAGAAGAAGACCTGATGCCGATTAACGCGCTGCTGACCAGCCAGTAATCAGCGCAGGCCCGCGCCTTCTCCGTGGAAGGTGCGTTCGATCAGTTCAATCTTGTAGCCGTCCGGGTCCGTGACGAAGGCGATCACCGTGGTGCCGCCTTTCACCGGACCTGGTTCGCGCGTCACGTTGCCGCCCGCCGCTTTCACGCGCTGGCAGGCGCCCGCAATATCATCCGCCGAAATCGCGATATGGCCATAGGCGGTGCCGAGGTCATACTTGTCCACGCCATAGTTGTAGGTCAGCTCCAGCTCCGCATGATCCGGGTTGCTGCCGTAGCCCATGAAGGCCAGCGTGTATTTGTATTCCGGGTTATCGCTGGTGCGCAGCAGCTGCATGCCCAGTACCTTGGAATAGAAATCGATGGAGCGCTGCAGGTCGCCGACCCGCAGCATGGTGTGAAGAATGCGCATGATGTGTCTTTCCCTAAAAAGGGCATTGTATGCGTTTTCTCAGTGGCCAGTTGCGGTCACTCGCCACACCGTGTTGCCCACATCATCCGCCACCAGCAGCGCGCCGGTCCTATCAACCGCTACGCCAACCGGACGGCCTTGTGCCTTGCCGTCGCTGGTCAGGAATCCGGTCAGGAAATCGACCGGCGGTCCGGCAGGCTTACCTTCGGCGAAAGGCACATACACCACCTTGTAGCCGGAGAAGGGATTGCGATTCCATGAGCCGTGCTGGCCGATAAACACACCGCCCTGATAGCTGGCCGGGAAGGATTTGGCTTCATAGAAGGCCATGCCCAGCGATGCGGTGTGCGCGCCGATGGCGTAATCCGGAATCACGGCCTTGGCCACCATATCCTCGCGCTGCGGCTTCACGCGCCGGTCCACATGCTGGCCGTAATAACTGAAGGGCCAGCCGTAGAAGGCGCCATCCTTCACTGAAGTCAGATAATCGGGCACCAGCTCATTGCCCAATTCATCGCGCTCGTTGACGACGGTCCACAGCGCCTTGGTTTGCGGCTCCCAGCCCATGCCGTTCGGATTGCGCAAGCCTGTTGCGAACAGGCGCGATTTGCCTGTGGCGCGTTCAACCTGCCAGATCGCGGCGCGGCCTTCTTCCTTGTCGAGGCCATTGTCGCCGGCGTTGCTGTTGGAGCCGACGGTCACGTACAGGAACTTGCCGTCCGGGCTGGCGATCACGTTTTTGGTCCAGTGGTGATTGATGGGACCTGCGGGCAGGTCGATCACCTTGCTGCCTGGGGCCGTAATGGACGTTGCGCCATCCTGATACGGGAAGCGCATCAGCGCATCGGAGTCCGCGATGTACAGGTCCTTGTCGATCAGCGCCATGCCGAACGGCGAATTGAGGCTGGTGAGGAAGACTTCGCGTGTGCGCGCCTGGCCGTTCGCATCGACATCGCGCAGCAGCGTGATGCGGTTGGCGCTCTTGCCGGCCGAACCGGCCTTCTTCATCTCATGTTTCATGATGGCGCCCTTGATGCCCTTGCCGTCTTCCGGCTTGGGTGGCGCATTCGTTTCGGCGACCAGCACATCGCCATTGGGCAGCACATAAATCCAGCGCGGATGATCAAGGCCGCGCGCATAGGCAGTAACCGTGAAGCCCGGGGCGGCGACAGGTTTTGCATCGTCCTGCCACGGCGCGGTTGGCGCGACATTCATCACGGGGATCAGTTGCTTCGCTGGTTCGGGCAAGGGCGGATTCGGACCATAGCCAGGCGGGTATTGCGGCTGGGCGGAGGCGATCACGGCTAGCGCAGCCAATGCGCTAAAGATTAATGTGCGCATGGCCGGCCTCAATCGCGTTTGGTGCCGGGCAGGGGATTGGCCTGCTGGCCTTCATTGCCGGGCGAAGCTTTCTGCAGACCTGGCGTGGCGCGGCGGTCCGTGTCGACCAGGCCGCGCTCGATGTCCTCGGCAGCCTGGCGGATGACGCTGTGCGTTTTCTGATTGGGCGCGCCTTGCGGCGATTCGTCCCGTTCATGGGGCAGGCGCTTGCCGGCATCCTTCTCGACAGGCGCTGTCGTATTGACCAGACGGTCCTTCTTGTTGGTATCCATGGCAGATCCTCCTTCGCCTTGATGTTAGCGAAGGGAAGCGCTGCCAGTCGCCCGATTGCCCTTTAGAATCAGGACGCTGGCGGTACGGCCGGCTCCCACAGCTCGACCTTATTGCCGTCCGGGTCGATGAACCAGCCGAAGCGGCCATAGTCGAAAGACTGCACATCGCCGACGATCTCGGCGCCGCCTTCAGCCACTTGTTTCAGTGCGCCCTCCAGGTCATCGACAATCAGGTTGAACATGAATTCGCGGCGCGATGGCGCAAAATAGCCCGTGGTCTGCTTGAAGGGGCTGAACACGGTGCAGCCGCCGGGTGGCATCACGGCGGGCATGAAAGCCGCGTGGTCCGGTGCATCGGTGGGAAGGCCCAGGTAGGTCTGATACCAGCTGATCAGCGCTTGCGGGTCTTTGGACTTGAAGAAGATGCCGCCTACGCCCAGTGCTTTTGCCATTTCAGTCTCTCCATTGTATACTGTGCAAACATACAGTATTCTTCGCGTACCGGCCAGCGTTGCAATGCATGGCATGAGCAAGCATTATGGGTTACTCTGCTGCGTGTTGCCACCCCATATTTTGACCGAGATTTTTATGTCCGCTACGCACGCCATGTACAACACGATAGCCCTGGTTGTAAGGCCTAACACTTCAGGTATCGAAGAGCCGGTGCGCGCGGTGATCGATTTCCTCAAGGCCGGCGGCTACAGCGTGGTGCTGGAAGCGGATACTGCCGTCCATGTCGCCTTCCCCGATATTCCCTCGATGAGCGCGCAAGGCATTGGCGAGCGCGCCGACGCGGTCGTGGTGATGGGTGGCGACGGCACCATGCTGGGCATCGCTCGTCAGCTGGCGCCATACGATGTGCCGCTGATCGGTATCAATCAGGGCCGCCTCGGGTTCATGACCGATATCTCGCAGGAAGATATGCTGCCCGTGCTGGGCAATATCCTGAGCGGCACGCACAAGGCCGAGCGCCGCACCCTGCTGGAAGGGCGCGTGATGCGCGACGGTAAAGCCATCCATTTCGGCGTGGCCGTGAATGACGTGGTGGTGTCGCGCGGCGCCGGCGCCGGCATGGTCGAACTGAGCGTCGATGTGGACGGCCACTTCATGTACAACCAGCGTTCCGATGGCCTGATCGTCGCCACGCCCACCGGCTCCACCGCGTATGCGCTGTCGGCCGGCGGCCCGCTGCTGCATCCGACCCTGGGCGGCATTGCGATGGTGCCAATTGCGCCGCATGCGCTGTCGAACCGTCCGATTGTGCTGCCCGACTCCAGCGAGATCGTGATCGAAATCAAGCGCGGCCGCGACATCACCGTGAACTTCGATATGCAGACCTTCGCCAGCCTGGTGAACGGCGACCAGATTCACATCCGGCTGTCGCCGCACACCATCACCTTCCTGCATCCCGAAGGCTGGAGCTACTACAACACCTTGCGCGAAAAGCTGCACTGGAACGAATACCCTTCAACTGACGGCAAAATCTGATGCTCCGTACACTGTCCATCCGCGATTTCGTAATTGTCGACTCGATTGAACTGGAATTTTCCTCAGGCTTTACCGTCTTCACCGGCGAAACCGGCGCCGGTAAATCCATCCTGATCGATGCACTGACGCTGGCGCTGGGCGGACGTGGCGATGCCAGCGTCGTGCGTGAAGGCGCGGCCAAAGCCGACATCACGGCCGATTTCGCGGTGACGCCGCAGGCGCAGGAATGGCTGGAAGCGAACGAGTTTGCGGAAGAAGAGGGCGGTGCCCTGCTGCGCCGCGTGATCGACAACGCGGGCCGCTCGAAAGCCTTCATCAACGGCGTGGCTGCCACCGCGGCGCAGCTGCGTGAACTGGGCGATCTGCTGGTCGATATCCATGGCCAGCACGCACACCAGTCGCTGCTGAAAACCGACGCGCAGCGCGAGCTACTGGATAATCAAAGCGGCGCCAATGTGCGCGACGTGACCACGGCGTATAAAGCCTGGCGTGCGCTGGCGAAGCAGCTGGAGGAATACGAAACCAACGCCGCCAATCTGCAGTTCGAACGCGAGCGCCTGGAGTGGCAAGTCGCGGAGCTGGACAAGCTGGCGCCCAAGAAGGGCGAATGGACGGAAATCGGCAATGAGCATTCGCGCCTGTCGCATGCGGCCAGTCTGCTGGAAGGCGCGCAGGAAGCCTTGAATGCGCTGTCCGAGTCGGACGATCATCCGGTGCTGTCGCAGGTGTCGTCGCTGCACCAGAAACTTGGCAAGCTGCTCAGCGTGGACGCTGAATTGCAGCCGGTGGTCGATCTGCTCGAAACCGCGCGCATCCAGCTGCAGGAATCCGTGTACGCGCTGAACACCTATCTCGATAAAGTCGAACTGGACCCCAACCGTTTGCGCGAAGTCGATGCGCGCATGGAAGCGCTGCACTCCGCCTCGCGCAAATTCCGCGTCACCCAGGACGAGCTGCCGGACGAGCATGCGCGCCTGTCCGAAAAGCTGTCGCAGCTGGCCGACGCCAGCGACATCGAGGGGCTGCGCAAGCAGGAAGAAAAGCTGAAGGCCGCATACATGAGCGTGGCCCAGGAACTGAGCAAAACGCGCGCGGCTGCCGCCAAAGCCTTGAGCAGCGCTGTCACGCAAGCCATGCAGGACCTGAGCATGACGGGCGGCCGCTTTGAAATCGCGCTGAATCCGGCGGAGCCTGGCGCGAAAGGACTGGAGCAGATTGAATTCATGGTGGCCGGCCATGCTGGCGTGGCTCCGCGTCCGCTGGCGAAAGTGGCATCGGGCGGCGAGCTGGCGCGCATTTCGCTGGCGATTTCCGTCATCACCTCGCACGCGACGACGGTGCCGACTTTGATCTTCGATGAAGTGGACAGCGGCATCGGCGGCGGCGTCGCTGAAGTGGTGGGACGCCTGTTGAAGCGCTTGGGCCAGGAACGCCAGGTGCTGTGCGTGACCCATCTGCCGCAAGTCGCCAGCCAGGCCGGCCAGCACTTCCAGGTCGCAAAAGGCACCTCGGCAAACGGCAAGACCGCCAGCCGCATCGAGATCCTCGACCAGAAAGCGCGCGTGGAAGAAGTGGCGCGCATGCTGGGCGGCCTCGAAATCACCGCCACCACCCGCAAACACGCCCGCGAACTCCTCGCCTCCTGAACCTCTTTGGGGTCAGGCACGTTTTGCTACATGAGGCCGTGTCGCATTTAGTGCCTGACCCCAAAGGTATAATGGCAGGCTCTCTCGCGAACAAAAGAAGAATATGCCATTTGCCAAAGAACCGCCTTTCAAGCATGGGACAGCCACGCGTACGGCTGTGGTGCTCGTCAATCTCGGCACTCCCGATGAGCCGACACCAGGCGCGGTCCGCCGTTATCTGAAGGAATTCCTGTCCGACCCGCGCGTGGTCGAGATTCCGAAAGCGGTGTGGTGGTTCATTTTGCACGGCATTATTCTGCCCTTCCGCTCCAAGCAGTCGGCCCAGAAGTACGCGACCATCTGGACGCGCGACGGGTCGCCGCTGAAGGTGCATACCCAGGCCCAAGCCACCTTGCTGCGCGGTGCGCTGGGTGAGCGCGGACATAATGAGCTGACCGTTGCCATGGCCATGCGCTACGGCTCGCCGTCCATCCCGGAAGTGCTGGACCGCCTGAAAGCCGAGGGCCATGACCGCATCCTGATCCTGCCCGCTTATCCGCAATACTCCGGCACTACCACCGCCTCCGTCAGCGATGCCGTGTTCGATCATTACAAGCGCGTCCGCAACCAGCCCGAACTGCGCCTGGTGCGCAATTACCACGACCACGAAGCCTATATCGATGCGCTGAAGAAGTCAGTGCTCGCTTACTGGGAAAGCAACGGCCGGGGCGAAAAGCTGGTGATGAGCTTCCACGGCGTACCGAAACGCACGCTGACCCTGGGCGACCCCTACCACTGCGAATGCATGAAAACGGCCCGCCTGCTGGCTGAGAAGCTGAAGCTGAAAGAAGACCAGTATCTGGTCACTTTCCAGTCCCGCTTCGGCAAGGCGGAGTGGTTGCAACCCTACACCGCGCCGACCGTGGCGCAATTGGCAAAAGACGGCGTGCGCCGGCTGGATGTGATCTGCCCCGGCTTCACCAGCGATTGTCTGGAAACCCTGGAAGAGATCGCGATGGAAGTGCGCCACGACTTCGTGTCGAACGGCGGCAAGGAATTCAATTACATCCCTTGCCTGAACGAGCAGCCGGCCTGGATCGCCGCGCTGGCCGAAATCGCCGAGCAGCACCTGATCGGCTGGCCGACCATGCTCTCGCAGGCCCAGCGTGAGTTGCGTAAAAAAGATGCCGAAATCGCGAAAGTGCGTGCCCAGCAGCTGGGCGCTGCCCAGTAGTGAGTTGTTAGCACTTGCGGGGTGAGAGTGCCAGCCTGTTAAAATAGCCGGCTAGGGGATCAGTTCGCTGTAGCAGATCAGCGCAGTGGCGAGGAAGGCCCAGGCGATGATCGTCGCGGTAATAAAAGGCAACTTCATGATGCGCTCCGTCGGTGCACACCGTGGCACCGCATTGCCTTCAGTTTAGCCAATCAGTTGCCTAACGTGTCCCTCAGTTTTGTAAAGATTGTAACTCTGCCGTTACAAACTGCCGAGCTCGCCCGTGCGCCGCAAGGCGCTGGAGAAGCGGACAATAGCCCTTGAAATAAAAGGGTTAAGCCCCATTTCGAGCCAGTACGGTAACAATAGTAATGTCAAACAAACACGATTTGTAGGAGTCTCACAGATGCAAGATCAGGAAAACCAGCCAAGCCCGATTCCAGAGGCAGAACAGGCGGCCGCGCAACCATCGACTCCCGCCGACGCACCTGCCACTCCTAACCTGGAGGAGCAGCTGGCTGCCGCTGAAGCGAAACTGGCAGAAATGCAGGACGCTTTCATGCGCGCCAAAGCCGAAGGCGAGAATATCCGCCGCCGCGCCCAGGAAGACGTGTCCAAGGCACACAAATTCGCTGTTGAAAGCTTCGCCGAAGCCATGCTGCCTGTGAAGGACAGCCTGGAAATGGCGCTGAAGGTGGAAGCACCGACCCTCGACAGCCTGAAGGAAGGCGTGGAAATGACGCTGAAACAGCTGAATTCCGCCTTCGAACGCAACCGCCTGGTGGAAGTGATGCCGGCGGCTGGCGAGAAACTGGACCCGAACAAGCACCAGGCCGTGGCCATGGTGCCCGCCGAGCAGGAAGCCAATACCGTTGTGAATGTGCTTCAGAAGGGCTATATGATTGCCGACCGCCTGTTGCGCCCGGCCATCGTTACTGCGGCGCAGCCGAAGTAAGGCCTTGAAAACAATCAGCTTTTCCACATATAAGAACTATCTGACATTTAGTAAATAAAGGAAGAACAAATCATGGGCAAGATTATCGGTATTGACCTGGGTACCACCAACTCCTGCGTAGCAATCATGGAGAACGGCGCGCCGAAGGTCATCGAAAATGCTGAAGGCGCGCGTACCACGCCGTCTATCATCGCCTATCAGGACGATGGCGAAATCCTGGTCGGCGCGCCGGCGAAACGCCAGGCGGTGACCAACCCGAAGAACACCCTGTTCGCGGTGAAGCGCCTGATCGGCCGCAAATTCGACGAAAAAGAAGTGCAGAAGGACATTTCCCTGATGCCTTACGAGATCAACAAGGCCGACAATGGCGACGCATGGGTAGCCGTGCGCGACAAGAAGCTGGCCCCGCCGCAGATCTCCGCTGAAGTGCTGCGCAAGATGAAGAAGACCGCCGAGGACTACCTGGGCGAAGAAGTCACCGAAGCCGTGATTACCGTACCGGCTTACTTCAACGACTCGCAGCGCCAGGCAACCAAGGATGCCGGCCGTATCGCTGGCCTGGACGTCAAGCGCATCATCAACGAGCCGACCGCAGCCGCACTGGCATTCGGCCTGGACAAGACCGACAAGGGCGACCGCAAGATTGCCGTGTATGACTTGGGTGGCGGTACCTTCGACGTATCGATTATCGAAATCGCGGACGTGGACGGCGAGAAGCAGTTCGAAGTGCTGTCGACCAACGGCGACACCTTCCTGGGCGGCGAAGACTTCGACCAGCGCGTGATCGACTACATCATCGACGAATTCAAGAAGATCAACGGCCTGGACCTGAAGAAGGACCCGATCGCCCTGCAGCGTATCAAGGCATCGGCCGAGCGCGCGAAGATCGAACTGTCGTCCTCGCAGCAGACCGAGATCAACGAGCCGTACATCGCCATGGCGAACGGCGCACCGGTCCACCTGAACCTGAAGATCACCCGCGCCAAGCTGGAAGCCCTGGTGGAAGAGCTGATCTCCAAGACCATCGAGCCATGCCGCGTTGCGATCAAGGACGCCGGCGTGAAAGTGTCCGACATCGACGACATCATCCTGGTCGGCGGCATGACCCGTATGCCGAAGGTGCAGGAAAAAGTGAAAGAGTTCTTCGGCAAGGACCCACGCAAGGACGTGAACCCTGACGAAGCCGTGGCTGTTGGCGCCGCGATCCAGGGTGCAGTGCTGTCGGGCGACCGCAAAGACCTGCTGCTGCTGGACGTAACCCCGCTGTCCCTGGGTATCGAAACCTTGGGTGGCGTGATGACCAAGATGATCCACAAGAACACCACGATTCCTACCAAGTTCTCGCAAGTGTTCTCCACCGCCGACGACAACCAGCCGGCCGTGACCATCAAGGTGTACCAGGGCGAGCGCGAAATCGCTGCCGGTAACAAGGGCCTGGGCGAATTCAATCTGGAAGGCATCCCACCGGCAGCACGCGGTGTGCCGCAGATCGAAGTGACCTTCGACATCGACGCCAACGGCATTCTGCACGTGGGCGCGAAAGACAAGGCCACCGGCAAGGAAAACAAGATCACCATCAAGGCAAACTCCGGACTGTCCGAAGAGGAAATCCAGAAGATGGTGAAGGACGCCGAACTGAATGCGGAAGAAGACAAGAAGGTCAAGGAACTGGCCGAGTCCCGCAATCAGGCCGACGCCCTGGTGCACAGCACCCGCAAGTCCCTGACCGAGTACGGCGACAAGCTGGAAGGCGGCGAGAAAGAGAAGATCGAAGCGGCCATCAACGATGTTGAAGCGGCGATCAAGAACGGCGACAAGGCAGCTATCGATGCCAAAGTCACCGCGCTGACCGAAGCTGCCCAGAAGCTGGGCGAAAAGATGTATGCTGACATGCAGGCGCAGCAAGGCGCTGGTGCAGAAGCGGGTGCCGCCCCTGGTGGCGCGCAAGCGGAAGCCAAGCCTGCGCAGGACGACGTCGTTGACGCCGACTTCAAAGAAGTCAAAGACAACAAGTAAGCTTCAAACAAACGGTCAACCCTGAAAGTCTGACCAGCCGAGCCGAGCGACCGCAGTAACGGGCTCGCTCGGCTTTTTCGCATAATTGGCACACCATGGCAAAGCGTGATTTTTACGAGATCCTCGGGGTCGCAAAAAACTCGTCCGAAGACGATATCAAGAAAGCGTATCGTAAGCTGGCGATGAAGTATCACCCGGACCGCAACCCGGACAACAAAGAGGCGGAAGAGAAGTTCAAGGAAGTCAAAGAAGCCTACGAAATGCTGACCAATCCGGAGAAGCGCGAGGCTTACGATCGTTATGGCCACGCCGGCGTTGATCCGAACATGGGCGCTGGCGCCGGTGGTTTCGGCGGCTTTGGCGATGCATTCGGCGACATCTTCGGCGATATCTTCGGTGGCGGCGGCCGCCGCAGCGCCGGCCCGCAGGTGTACCGCGGCGCCGACCTGCGCTACAACCTGGAGATCACGCTCGAACAGGCAGCGCACGGCTTCGATACCACGATCCGTGTTCCGGCCTGGGACAAGTGCGACACCTGCCACGGTTCCGGCGCCAAGCCCGGCACCTCGCCGACCACCTGCTCGACTTGCGGCGGCCATGGCCAGGTCCGTATGCAGCAGGGCTTCTTCAGCATTCAGCAGACTTGCCCGAAGTGCCACGGCACCGGCAAGATCATTCCTGAACCATGCCCTTCGTGCTCCGGCGCGGGCCGCATCAAGCGTAACAAGACGCTGGAAGTGAAGATCCCGGTCGGCATCGACAATGGCATGCGCATCCGCTCGACCGGCAACGGCGAGCCTGGCACCAATGGCGGCCCACCGGGCGACCTGTATGTGGAAATCCACATCAAGCCGCATCCGGTATTCCAGCGCGAAGGCGACGATCTGCACTGCGAAATGCCGATCAGCTTCGCGAAAGCGGCGCTGGGCGGCGAGATCGAAGTGCCTACACTGGATGGCAAGGTGTCCTTCACCGTGCCGGAAGGTACCCAGTCCGGCAAGACCTTCCGCCTGAAAGGCAAAGGCATCAAGGGCGTGCGCTCCGGTTATCCGGGCGACCTGTTCTGCCACGTGGCAGTGGAAACGCCCGTGAAGCTGAACGACCGCCAGAAAGAACTGCTGCGTGAATTCGACCGCTCCACCACGGAAGGTGGCGCGAAGCACAGCCCGCAAACCAAGTCCTTCATGGACAAGGTCAAAGACTTCTTCGAGTGAGCACAATGAGCGAAAACCAGGACGTCCTCCAGAATCTGCTGGAGAGTAACCGCAAGTGGGCGGCCGACAAGGTCGCAAAAGACCCTGACTACTTCCACAACCTGTCGACGGTGGCGCCGGAATATCTGTGGATCGGTTGCTCCGATTCGCGCGTACCGGCAAACGAACTGCTGGGCATCCCGCCGGGCAAGGTGTTCGTGCATCGTAATATCGCCAACGTGGTGGTGCACTCGGACCTGAATTCCCTGTCCGTTCTGCAGTTCGCGATTGAAGTGCTGAAGGTAAAGCACGTGATCATCGTGGGCCACTACGGCTGCAAGGGCGTGCACACGGCGCTGACCGGCGGCCGCGTGGGCCTGGTGGACAACTGGCTGCGCCACGTGCAGGACGTCGCACAGAAGCACGACCGTTACCTGGGCGAAGCGCTGGGCGATATCGGCAAGCGCAGCGAGCGCCTGTGCGAACTGAACGTGATGGAGCAGGTGGTCAACGTCTGCCAGACCACCATCGTGCAGGACGCGTGGGACCGCGGCCAGGAACTGACTGTGCACGGTTTCGTGTACGGCCTGCGCGACGGCCTGCTGAACGATCTGAAGATGTCGATCGCATCGCCTGCCGACCTGGCGCCCCGCCTCGACGCCTGCCTGAAGTCTTACGCCACTTCGGCTGCGTGATGTTCTCTTAGCCGCTGCTGGAAGGCCAGGAAATCCCTGGCCGTCCGGCGCGGTGCCTCCAGCATCGGCAAATGGCCGATGCCCTCCATCAGAATCACCTCGCTGCCCGGCAGCAGTGCCTGCATTGCAATTGCCGCACCAGGGCTCAGCACACGGTCTTCCTTGCCCCATACGATCAGGGCTGGCGTATCGATGTGCTGGTATTGATCTTCCAGTCTGGGCGAATCCACCACCTCGCGCATGATTTGCACGTGCAGCGGATAGTCATGCACCGCGCGCCGCGCCAGCTGGTGTTCCAGGCACCAGGGGAACCAGGGACGCTTGTGCATGCAGGTGTCGAGCAGCGCACGCATGGCGCCGGGCTCGCGCACCAGCAAGGGCATGTCGCCCGTCTGCATATAGTGTGTGAAGGCGGGGACTGCAAACGCCGCAGCCGTACCGGCGGGGTCCAGCAGCCAGAGGCTCCGCACCTGGGCCGGATAGCGCGCCGCATATTCGCAGGCGATAAAACCCCCCATCGAATTGCCGCCCAGATGGAAGCGCTGTACCCCCAGTTCATTGAGGAAGGCGCGCAGGTTCTCCACCTGCTGTGCGATATCGTGCTTTGCCGCGGCATCGCGCCGCGCTGCGCCGAAGCCCGGCAAGTCGGGAATGATGACGCGGTAGTGCGGCACCAGCATGGCGGCGATGCGCGTGAAGTTATCCTTGTCCCCCGCGAAGCCGTGCACCAGTACCAGCGTTTCCGGGCCGTTGCCGCCTTCCAGATAGGGCAGTGATCCATGCTTCGTCGCCAGGCCTGAGCGTCTGCGCTCCAGTCCCACGGCAGTATGCGCGGCGCGCGCCGGCATCAAGCGGTTGAACAGCACGAGGCCAAGAAAGGCCGTACCTACAGCGTAAAGCAGGATCATGCCGTCTCCTTATCGCTTTTTTCTCATTTTTCCCAAAGTCCGATCATGCCGAGGAACAGGGCGTGCGAATTGCGCACCAGTTCTTCTTCCGGCAGCTTGAAACCGCTGTGCGCCCAGATCTTGCCGAGCTGGTAGACGGCGCCCATCATGCCGCTGGCCAGCAGCGTCGCGTTGAGGCCTTTGCCTGGCGAGGCAGGCAGCTCCTTGCAGATCACGTTAAGGATCATTTGCGACGATTCCTCCAGTACCTCGCGCACTACCGCATTCATTGCATCACTCACGCCTTCCAGTTCGAACAGCAGTAACCGTGCGCGGTCTGGATTGACGTGCAGCTGGCGGAAATAGGTGCTGACGGCCGCCAGATTGCGCGCTTCCGGCGTGGGCTGCGCGGCCAGCGCGGCGGCCAGCACGTCCTGCAGCAGCTGCTCGCGCGCATGCAGGTAAGCCGCATGCAGCAGTTCTTCTTTCACGCCGAAGGACTCGTAGAACGAGCGCTCCGTCAGTCCTGCATTCACGCACAGCGCCTTGATGCTGGTGTTGGCAAATCCCTGGCTGCCGAACAGCTGGATCGCTGAGTCGACCAGCTTTTCGCGGCGTTGGGCGATGCGGTCTTCTTTCTGCACGCCGCGGTAGGGACGGCTCTTCAAATCTGACATGACGCGTTGTTGACAATGACTAATGTCGAAAATATAGTCGAAAAAAAGCGGCATTGCCACAAAAAACAGACGGGAGACGGCAGTGAATTACGACGTGGTCATCATCGGCAGTGGCTTCGGCGGGCTATGCAGCGCCATCAAGCTGCGCGAGGCGGGCATCGATAACATCGTCATTCTTGAGAAGGATGAGGCGTTCGGCGGAACGTGGCGTGTGAACCACTATCCCGGCGCTGCCTGCGACGTGCCGAGCCATTTGTATTCCTTCTCGTTCGCGCAGAACGCGGGCTGGAGCCGCCTGTTTCCGCGCCAGGACGAACTGCTCGCCTACACCGAGCGCATCGTGCGCGATTACGAGCTGGCGCCGCTGATCCGCCTGGGTACCACGCTGAAGTCTGCGCACTTCGATGAAGCGGAGGGCTGCTGGCACATCGAGACAAATAAGGGCAGCATGACCGCGCGCGCCATCGTCTCTGCTTTCGGTGCGCTGAGCCGGCCCAGCATCCCGCACTTCGAGGGGATCGAAGAGTTTCGCGGCGAATCCTTCCATTCGGCGGTGTGGAAGCATGACGTGGATCTGCGCGGAAAACGCGTGGCGGTCATCGGCAACGGCGCCAGCGCTGTGCAGTTCATTCCAGAAATCGTGCCCAAGGTCGCGTCGCTCGATCACTACCAGCGCACCGCGCACTGGGTGCTGCCGCGTCCGGACCGCCCCGTGCGCGGCGTCGAGAAATGGCTGCTTGAACATGCGAAGCCGCTGCAGAATCTCTATCGCGCCAAGCACTACTCCTTCTACGAATCGCGCGCGCTGATCTTCGTGTTCGCGCCGTGGTTCGCGCGCCTTGTGCAGTGGGAGGCGAAGCGCTTTCTGAAAAAACAGGTGGCCGATCCGGCGCTGCGCGCCAAGCTCACACCGGGCTATGTGCTGGGCTGCAAGCGCGTTCTGTTGGCCAGCAACTACTATCCTGCGCTAACGCAGCCACACGTGTCGGTGCAGACGGACGGCATCAGCGAAATCCGCGCGCACAGCATTGTGACCAGCCGCGGCGAAGAGCGCCCGGTCGATGTGCTGATTTTCGCTACCGGCTTCGATGTCGCGCACGGCATGGCGCAAGCCGACATTCGCGGCCGCAATGGACGCGAACTTGGCCGGGCGCTGGCCGAGGATGGCGCATACAAAGGCTGCACGGTCGCAGGCTTCCCGAACTTCTTCATGATCACTGGTCCCAACACGGGCCTTGGCCACAACTCCATGATCTACATGATCGAATCCGGTGTGCGCTACGCCGTAGACGCAGTGCGCCACTTGCTGCGCAAGGATGTGCATTCGATCGAAGTGCATGACAGGGCGCAGCGCGCTTACAACGATGCGCTGCAGCGCAGATTGCGCGGCACGGTGTGGAACACCGGGTGCAAGAGCTGGTATCTCGATGCGCAGGGCCGCAACTTCGTGCTGTGGCCGGGATTCACCTTCCACTACCGCCGCATCACAAAACGCTTTGATAGCAACAACTACAACATCCAGGGGAGATAACTTTATGCAGGAATTCGATTACCTGATCGTGGGCGGCGGTTCGGCGGGCAGCGTGCTCGCAGGCCGCCTGTCGGAAGACCGCAATGTCAGCGTGGGACTGCTGGAAGCGGGCGGGAAGGGCGACAGCTGGGTGGTCAATGCGCCCATCGGCGGCGCCGTCATGATGCGCTACAAGGTGAACAACTACGGCTTCGAAACGGCGCCGCAAGCGGCCCTGAACGGACGCCGTGGCTATCAGCCGCGCGGCAAGGCACTGGGCGGCTCATCGGCCATCAACGCCATGGTCTATATCCGCGGCCATCGCATCGACTACGATCACTGGGCCGCGCTGGGTAATGAGGGCTGGGGCTACGAGGACATGCTGCACTACTTCAGGCGCTCCGAGAACAATGCCACGCTGGATGACGAATACCACGGCCGCAGCGGCCCGCTCCATGTCAGCGAACTGCAAACCGATAATCCTTTCCACGGCCTTTACTTACAGGCCGCACAGCAGGCCGGCTATCCGCTGAATAAGGACTTCAACGGCCCTGAACAGGAAGGTATCGGCATCTACCAGGTCACGCAGAAGAACGGCGAACGCTGGAGCGCCGCGCGCGCCTATCTGCTGCCGCATATGGGTGTGCGTGCCAACCTCACCGTGGAAACCGGCGTGACCGTGCGGCGTGTTCTGTTCGAGGAGCGCCGGGCGGTTGGTGTGGAATGCGTCCAGGATGGCCAGGTTCGCACCATCCGCGCACGGCGCGAAGTGATCCTGAGCGCTGGCGCCTTCCAGTCGCCGCAGCTGCTGATGCTGTCCGGCGTCGGCCCGGCGGACGAATTGCGCAGGCATGGCATCGGCGTGCGTCATGACCTAGCTGGCGTGGGGCGCAATCTGCAGGACCATCCCGACTTCATCTTCAACTACTACGCCCGTGATCTGGATTTGCTCGGCTTCTCGATTCCAGGGCTGGCGCGCGGCGGCGCCAATCTGCTGAAATACGCGCGCACGCGGCGCGGCATGTTTGGCACCAATTTCGCTGAAGGCGGCGGCTTTCTGCGCAGTGACGCATCGCTACCGGCGCCCGATCTGCAATTGCACTTCTGCGTCGCCGTGGTGGACGATCACGGGCGCCATTTGCACGCGCGGCATGGCTACTCCTGCCATGTGTGCGTGCTGCGTCCGACCAGCCGCGGCACCGTTACGCTGCACAGTGCCGATCCCGCGCAGCATCCGGACATCGATCCGAATTTCCTTGGCACGAAAGAAGATATGGCCACCATGGTCAAAGGCTTCCGCATGACGCGCAGGCTGATGGATGCTCCCGCGCTGGCTGGGGTTCGTCACCGCGACATCTACACCGATGGCGTGGAAACGGAAGAGCAGATCCGCGATGTCCTGCGCCAGCGCGTGGACACGGTCTATCACCCCGTCGGCACCTGCAAGATGGGCAAGGATCAAATGGCCGTGGTGGACGATCGCCTGCGCGTGCACGGGCTCGAAGGCTTGCGCGTGGTCGATGCCTCCATCATGCCCACCCTCATCGGCGGCAACACCAATGCGCCCACTATTGCCATTGCCGAAAAAGCCGTCGACATGATTCGCGCTGCCTGAGCACGCCGAATCGCGATATACTGTACGCATATACAGTATATCGCGATGTCATGGAAACAATAGAAAAACTGGAGATCCTGGCCGACGCCGCCAAGTACGATGCGTCCTGCGCCAGCAGCGGTGCGCCGAAGCGTTCTTCAGTGGGCAAGCAGGGAATTGGCGCCACCAACGGCATGGGCATTTGCCACAGCTACACGCCGGACGGCCGCTGCGTCTCGCTGCTGAAAATCCTGCTCACCAATTTCTGCCAGTACGACTGCCAGTATTGCGTCAACCGCCGCAGTTCCAACGTGCCGCGTGCGCGCTTCAGTGTCGATGAAGTGGTAAAACTGACAGTCGATTTTTACCTGCGCAATTACATCGATGGGCTGTTTCTCAGCTCCGGCATCATCCGCTCCGCCGATTACACGATGGAGCAGTTGGTGGCCGTCGCGCGCACGCTGCGCGAAACGCATCAGTTCCGCGGCTATATCCACCTCAAAACCATCCCCGACGCCGATCCTGCGCTGATCGAAGCGGCGGGGCGCTATGCCGACCGGCTCAGCGTGAACATCGAATTGCCGACGCAGGACAGCGTGCAGGCGCTGGCGCCGGAAAAAAGCGTCCACACCATCAAGCTGGCGATGGGCGCAATCCGCCTGAAGCTCGATGAAGCCGAGGAACCCAAAGCGCCCGCCTTTGCGCCGGCCGGGCAAAGTACGCAAATGATCGTGGGCGCCGATGCGAGCGACGACAAGCGCATTCTCGGTACGGCTGAAACGCTGTACAGCAGTTATAAGCTGAAGCGCGTGTACTATTCGGCCTTCAGCCCGATTCCCGACAGTCCGAAAACCGTGCCGCTGGCGCCACCTCCGCTGCTGCGTGAGCACCGGCTCTACCAGGCGGACTTCCTGTTGCGCGGCTATGGCTTCCAGGTACGTGAGCTGTTGCCGCAGGACGGCAGCCTGGCGCTGGACATCGACCCCAAGCTGGCGTGGGCGCTGGCCAACCGTGAGCATTTTCCGCTTGATCTGAACCGGGCGGATTTATCGATGATCATGCGCGTGCCCGGCATCGGCTTGCGCAGCGCCCAGCGCATTGTCGAGCTGCGGCGCTTGCGGCGCGTGCGCTATGAAGACCTGTCGCGTCTTCGCTGCAGCATGAAGAAGATCGCGCCCTTTATCGTTGCCGCCGACTACAAGCCCGCAGGCGATAGCGCCACATCCGAAGCGCTGCGCCGTGCCATGGCCGATACGCAGCAGCAAATGAATCTGTGGCCGGAGCTGGCTGCCGCATGATTGCCGTCCGGGCTCACGACTTCGCCAGTTTCCGCTCCGCTGCGCGAGAGCTGATCGTGCGCCGCGTTGCACCCGAATCCGTACAATGGCTTGGGCGCGACGGCGAAGGCGATCTGTTTGGCGCAGCCGCGTCCACACTCGGGACATCCGCTGCGCAGCAAGGCTGCCTGCGCGTTTCGCGCGAGCTGATGGACCTGCTGGCAAGCGCCGCATGCTTCAATGCGGCGGACCGCTGGGCCTTTCTGTATCGCGTACTGTGGCGCTGGAACCTGGGCCAACGTGAGGTGATGTCGATGGCAGATGAAGACGGCAACCGCTTGCACAGCATGGCCAAGGCTGTGCGGCACGAAGAGCACGATATGCACGCCTATCTGCGCTTCCGCGAACGCAGGCCGGGTGAGGGTGCGCCGCGCTTCGTCGCCTGGTTCGAGCCAGAGCATGATGTGCTGCCGCAAGTGGCCGAACACTTCGCACGCCGCATGGGCAATACCAGCTGGCTGATTGCCACGCCCGATGCCACCGTCATGTGGGACGGCGCGCAGCTGCACAGCACTGTTCCGTTGCTGCACGGTCCCGAAGAAATCGAAGACGAGAGCGAAGCGATGTGGCTCACCTACTATCGCAGCATCTTCAATCCGGCACGCCTCAATGCCGACATCATGCACAGCCATGTGCGCTCACGTTTTTGGAAGAATATGCCCGAAGCGGCGGTGGTGCCGCACCTGATTACGCAAGCTGCGGCCGGCGCACGCAAGGTTGGCCAGCTGGAGGCAGTCACGCGCCGCAAAGGCAGCACGATTCCCATCACGCCGGAAGACGCACAGCCGGAACGCCAGCAACCCAGCACGCTGGACGAGTGCCGCCGCTGCGACCTGTGGCAGAACGCCACGCAAGCCGTCGGCGGACAGGGCGCGCGCCACGCACGCATCATGCTGGTCGGCGAACAGCCCGGTGATCAGGAGGATCTGGCGGGCAAGCCTTTCGTCGGCCCCGCTGGCGAGCTGCTCGATCGCGCAATGGATGCCGCCGAAATGGACCGCCGCAAAGTCTACGTCACCAATGCCGTCAAACACTTCAAGTGGGAGCCGCGCGGCAAGCGGCGCATGCACAAGACACCGGGGCAGAAAGAAGTAATGGCCTGTCACTACTGGCTGGAAGCGGAACTGGATTCCGTGGCGCCGGACGTTATCGTCACCTTGGGTGCCACGGCCCTGAAGTCGGTCCTGCAAAGCGGCACCGTCAGCCTGAAGGATTACATGGAAGAACCCGTGCAGCGCGATGGCCGCTGGATCGTCGCTACCTACCATCCTGCCTTCGCCTTGCGAGTGCCGGACCGCGAGGAGCGCCAGCGCGCCTTCGAAGTCATCACCGAGGCACTGCGCACCGCCAAGCGGCTTTCGGAAGGCGAATCGCCCGCGTAATACAATGGCGCTGTCGCCACTTCCGCGGGCCGCAGATGCGAACGATATTTTCCACCATGCTGCTGACGTGTGTCCTGTGTCCCGTCGCTCACGCCTATCGTCCTTTCGATGGCGGTGATGCCGCCGTTGCTGGCGCTGGTGTGCTGGAAATCGACACTGCCCTGAACCGCCATCACAGGCATGGCGTGCACACCCAATCGCTGCCGGCGCTGACTTTCACCTACGGCCCCGATGACGACACTGAAGTCTCTTTCGGTGGCCGCTTCGCCCACCATGCCCACGCGCCGCAGGAAGAACATCACATCACTGTGGACGATATCGTGCTGTCCTTCAAACACCTGCTCCGCCGTGGCAGCCTGCAGGATGAGCAAGGCGCCAGTGTTGCGCTGGAATGCGGCCTGCTCGCCCCTGCCCTGCGCGGGGAGGATGGCGCCGGTGCTGGCTGCTCCGGCATCGTCTCGCACCGCGTGGCAGCCGGCACCGGCCACCTGACCCTCACCGCCACCCGCAACCGTGCCGGTCAGCTGTCACGCTACGCAGGCGTGGTGCTGGAAGGACCGGACAGCTGGCGCGTGCGGCCGGCACTGGAGGCGGGCATCGAGCGCACCGGCGGCGTCTACACGCGCAGTGTGCTGGCCGGCTTGCTGTGGCAATTGCAGAATGGGCCGGCCCTTGGCCTCGCCCTGCGCCACGCCAACGACGGCGCCAGCATCCTCGAACTGCGCTTCGGCGCGAAGTGGTCCTTGCACTAAATTCGCATATCCATAGTAAAAAGCATTCGTTTTAATGCACGGCGTTGCGGCCTAGACTGGGTTTCCGATCAGCTCAATACCGCACACCATGTCAGCCGTCCTCTCCGAACTGCCTGTGGCGCGTCAGCGCTTTGATGTCCGCATCTTCGACGCGCCGCTGGGCGCAGAAGTCGTCGGGCTGGATTTGTCGCTTCCCGTCAGCGACGTGGATTTCGCCCGTATTCACGCTGCACATCTCGACCATCATGTGCTGGTGTTCCGCAATCAGCGCATCACGCCGGGCCAGCAGATTGAGTTCAGCCGCCGCTTTGGGCCGCTGCAGATCCATGTGCTGCGCAATTTCGCCCTGGCCGCTCATCCGGAAGTGCTGGTCGTCTCGAACATCGTGGAGCATGGCAAGCCGGTCGGGCTGGGCGACGCCGGACATTTCTGGCACTCCGACCTGTCGTACAAAGAGCGCCCCAGCCTGGGTTCCATGCTGCACGCGCAGGAATTGCCGGAAGAGGGCGGCGATACGCTGTTCGCCAATATGCACCTGGCCTACGAAACCTTGCCTGCCGCACTGCGCCACGCGATTCGCGGCGCACGTGCCGAACACAGTTACATCGCCAAATATGGAGAGCTGCAACAGCGCAGCCCATGGCGCCCCAATCTGACGCAGGCCCAGATCGACGAAGTGAAGCCTGTGATCCATCCGGTCGCCCGCGTACACCCGGAAACCGGCCGCCGTGCGCTGTTCGTCAGCGAGCATTTCACGACACGCATCGTCGGCTTTCCCGAAGACGAAAGCAAGGCGTTGCTGGAGGAGTTGTTCGCCCACAGCGTGAAGCCTGAACATCTCTACCGTCATCAATGGCAGCCGCACGATCTGGTGTTCTGGGACAACCGCGCATTGATGCATCTCGCGACGACGGTGCCGGAAGGCCAGCGCCGCAAGATGTACCGCACCACCATCGAGGGCGATGTCCCGTTTTAAGGAGCTGTTATGAAGATTTCGTTTGCCGCCGCGCTGGCGGCATCGCTGGCACTGTATGGCGGCACCGCCTATGCCGAGGGCCGCATCCGCATCGCAGAGCAATATGGCGTGACCTATCTGCTGCTGAACATCGCCCAGGATCAGAAACTGATCGAAAAGCACGGCAAGGCGCAAGGTGTGGACGTCAAAGTCGAGTGGACACAGCTCTCCGGTGGCGCTGCGGTGAATGACGCGCTGCTGTCCAACGTCGTCGATATCGCGGGTGCCGGCGTTGGACCGCTGCTGACGATCTGGGACCGCACCAAAGACCGCCAGAATGTACGCGGCGTGGCGGCGCTGGGCAGCTTCCCTTATTACCTCGTCACCAATAATCCGAAAGTAAAAACGCTGGCCGATTTCACGGACAAGGACCGCATTGGCCTGCCTGCCGTTACCGTCTCCGTGCAGGCGCGCATCCTGCAAATGGCCGTCGCCAAACAGTGGGGCGACAAGGACTTCGCCCGCCTCGACAAGATCACGCAAACCCTGCCACATCCGGATGCGGCAGCCGCCATCATCGCGGGCGGCACGGAAATCAGCGGCCACTTTGGCAGTCCGCCATTTCAGGAGCAGGAGCTGGCGCAGAATCCGAACGCTCGCATCGTGCTGAGTTCCTATGAAGTGCAGGGCGGCCCGTCTTCTTCCACCGTGCTGTATGCGACCGAAAAATTCCGCAAGGAGAATCCCAAAACCTACCGCGCATTTACGGCGGCGCTGGCCGAAGCGGCCGACTATGCGGCGAAAAATCCGGAAGGCGCGGCGGACATTTACCTGCGCACCAACAAGAGCAAAGTCGATCGCGCCATTCTGGTGAAGATCTTCCGTAACCCGGAAGTGCAGTTCAGAATCTCGCCGCAGAACACGCTGACGCTTGCACAATTCATGCATCGGGTTGGCGCCATCAAGAACAAACCGGAATCCTGGCGCGATTACTTCTTCGATGATCCGGCCATCGGCCAGGGAGGCTAGGATGTCGCAAGCCCTGCATCTCGTTCGTTCCACGCCGCTATTGCGCGCCGAAGACGTGACCCTCGAATACCGCGATGGCCGGCGCACGGTACGCGCCGCGCAGGACGTCTCGTTCGATGTGCACGAGGGCGACCGGTTTGTCCTGCTCGGTCCTTCCGGCTGCGGCAAATCTTCCCTGCTGCGCGCGGCCGGTGGCTTCCTCGCACCGGTAGCCGGCCGCTTCTCCATCGATGGAGCGCCCATCACCACACCGGGTCCCGATCGCATCGCCGTCTTCCAGGAATTCGACCAGCTGCCGCCGTGGAAGACCGTGCTGCAGAATGTGATGTTTCCGCTGCTGCGCGCCAAACGCCTGCCGCGCAAGGAAGCGCGGGAACTTGCCCTGCACTGGATCGCCCGCATCGGCCTGGAGAAATTCGCCGACGCCTATCCGCACACGCTCTCTGGCGGCATGAAGCAGCGCGTAGCCATCGCCCGTGCGCTGGCGATGCGTGCGCGTGTGCTGCTGATGGACGAGCCCTTTGCGGCATTGGATGCACTTACGCGCCGCAAGATGCAGGAAGAGCTGGGACAGCTGTGGGAGGAAGAGCGTTTCACGCTGCTGTTCGTGACGCACTCAATCGAAGAAGCGCTTATCGTCGGCAACCGCATCCTGCTGCTGTCGCCGCATCCCGGCCGCGTGCGCGCCGAAGTGAACTCGCACCAGTTCGACCTGCACAGCGCAGGCAGTACGGAATTCCAGGCGGCCGTGCAGCGCATCCACGACCTGCTGTTCGATCAAACACCCGCGCCGCTGCAGGACCACGGCGCAGAAAGGATTGCCCTGTGAGCCGCGCCATCGACCCTTTGATCCGGCCCGAGTACATTCTGCCTGTGGCAGCCACCGGTCCCGACGCGCTGCCATCCGCCGCGTTCGCGACCTACGCCACGCTGGACGCGCCACCGGCCCGCCAGGCGGGCCACGCCGCCGTCGCCGCCGCAGAGCGCCGCCTGCGCAATCCCCAACGCTGGCGCGACTGGCTCGCCCAGGCCGCCGTGCGCAAGGGGTTCCTGCTCGCCGCACTGGCTGTGATCTGGGAGCTGTCGGCGCGCTGGACCAACAACGACCTGCTGCTGCCCGGGTTCCTGCAAACGTCCAGCGCCTTCGCGCAAGGCCTCGTCACCGGCGAGCTGCTGCAGCGCGTGGCCGCCTCGCTGAACGTCCTGGCACAAGGCTACGCCGCCGGCATTGCCGCCGCGCTGCTGCTCACGGCGCTGGCCGTGCTGACCCGCATCGGCCGCGATCTGCTCGAAACCTGCGTCGCCATGTTCAATCCCTTGCCCGCCATCGCGCTGCTGCCGCTGGCCATGCTGTGGTTTGGGCTCGGCAAGGCCAGCCTGATTTTCGTAATCGTACATGCCGTGCTGTGGCCGCTCGCGCTGTCGACCTACGCCGGCTTCCGTTCTGTGCCCGAAACCCTGCGCATGGCGGGCCGCAATTACGGCCTCAAGGGACTGTTCTTCGTCTTCGACATCCTGGTCCCCGCCGCGTTGCCCGCCATCTTGTCCGGACTGAAAATCGGCTGGGCCTTCGCCTGGCGCACGCTGATTGCCGCGGAACTGGTGTTTGGCGCCGCATCGGGGCAGGGCGGTCTTGGCTGGTACATCTTTCAGAACCGGAATGAGCTCTACACCGACAAAGTCTTCGCCGGCCTCGCCGCCGTCATTCTGATCGGCCTCGCGGTCGAGAATCTTGTCTTCTCCACCATCGAGCGTCACACGGTCCGCCGCTGGGGCATGCAAAAGTAGTTGGCGCGGTTCTTGCTCAGTTAGGGCATGAGCCGCAATTTACGCATAGTCCTGGTCCACCCGCCGCACGAAAATGATGCATCCGAGCGTGCGCACGCCCTGCACTCGGGCATGGTGGAGGCGGGCTACGAGGTGATTGCCTCGCTGGCCGCCGACATCCATCTGCCCGAGCAGATCGCCCAGCTGCAGCCCGACATGATCATCGTCGACGCCGAATCCGACGCGCGCGACGTGCTCGAACACATCGTCATCGCCACGCGCGATGAGCGGCGTCCCATCGTCATGTTCACCGAAGACGACGATCCCTCATCCATGGAAGCCGCCATGGCCGCCGGCGTCTGCTCTTATGTGGTGGCGGGCCTGCAACCGGAGCGCATCAAGCCGGTGCTGAAGGTGGCAATGATGCGCTTCAAGCGCGAGCAAAAGCTGCTGAACGAACTGGAAGACACCCGCCACAAACTGGCGGAGCGCAAAATCATCGACCGCGCCAAAGGCCTGCTGATGTCGAAGCACGGCATGAGCGAAGACCAGGCCTACCAGAAGCTGCGCACCATGGCGATGAACAAGAACCTGAAGCTGGCCGACATTGCCCAGCGCATCCTGGATGTGGAGGATTTGCTGGGTTGATGCACGTTTTTGGTGCAAAACCCGGCCGGAGTAAAGCATGCAGATCGAGAAAGAACGAGTCAGGATAGGTTTCAACCCGCTCACCGATTGCGCCTCGGTGGTGATGGCGTCCGTGCTGGGGCTGGACCGCAAGCATGGCATCCGCATCGAATTGAGCAAGGAAACCTCGTGGGCGGGCGTGCGCGACAAGCTGCTGACCGGCGAGCTGGATGCCGCCCACGCGCTGTATGGCCTCGTATATGGCACCCAGCTCGGCATCGGCGCGGCGCACCGCGATATGGCCATCCTGATGAATTTGAACCGAAACGGTCAGGCCATTACCCTGTCGCGCCGCCTGTTCGACCAGGGCGCGAAGGACGGCGCATCGCTGGCGCAGCTGATGCGCAGTGAAGATCGCCGCTTTACGTTCGCACAAACGTTCCCGACGGGCACCCACGCCATGTGGCTGTATTACTGGCTCGCTGCGCACGGCATGCATCCGCTGAAGGATGCCCGCACCGTCACCGTGCCGCCGGCCCAGATGGCAACCAATCTGGCGGCAGGCCATATGGACGGCTACTGCGCCGGCGAGCCGTGGAACCACCGCGCCGTGATGGATGGCGTAGGCGTTACTATTGCGACCAGCCAGCAGATCTGGCCCGATCACCCGGAAAAAGTGCTGGCTGCCTCCGCCGACTTCGTGCGCGCCCACCCGAACACCAGCCGCGCCCTGATCGCGGCCGTGCTGGAAGCCAGCCGCTGGATCGACGCCAGCCCGGAAAACCGCATGGCGATGGCCGAGATCATTTCCGCTGTCCCTTATGTCAACACGGGCAAGGACGTGATCTGGCAGCGCATCCTGGGCCATTACGACGACGGCATGGGCAAGCATTGGGAGGACCCGCACAGCATGGCCTTCCACCAGAACGGCGACGCCAACTTCCCCTATCTTTCGGATGGCATGTGGTTCATGACCCAGCACCGCCGCTGGGGCCTGTTGAAGGGCGATCCCGACTATCACGCGATCGCGGCACAGATTCACCAGACCGCCCTGTACAGAGAGGCGGCAGAAATCACGGAGACGCCCGTACCCGCCACAGCGCTGCGCCGTTCGGTGCTGATGGACGGGACCATTTGGGATGGCGAAGACCCGGCGCGCTATGCCGCGTCCTTTGCGATCCGCCAATAACTATGGGAGCCAACCATGACGGACGCACCGGCTACACCCTTATCGGGCGAAGTTTTCGGCGCATTGATTAATCTCTCCGGCCGCCGGCGCTTCACTTCGCAGCGTCTCGTGCTGTATGCCGTGCTGGCGGCACAAGGCCAGTCCCAGGCCGCGGAAACGGCGCGCGAGGCGCTTGCCTTGTTCCGCAACGCGCATACGGTGCTACTCAGCGGCAGCGACACCCTGCCCGGCATATTCTGCTCTGAGCTGGAGCAGGCCTATTACGGCAAGCTGGATGGCGCGTCCCAGATCGCGCGTTTTGTGGAACTGGCCGAACGCACGCTGGACGCGGCGGAGCGCGGCCGCAGCGAAGCGGCGGCGCTGCTGGCGGAGCTGGTCGAGATCACCACGCCGGTGCTGGCGGTGCTGAACCAGATCACGGCCATCTATGAAGAGCAGTCCAAGAAACACGCCGTCCAGATGAAAAAGCAGCTGCGCGGCGTGATTACGGACATCGAAACCATCGCGCGCCAGGCCAAGATGGTGTCCTTCAACGCCCGCGTGATCGCGGCGCGAGCGGGTCACGCAGGCCGCGAATTTGCGGTCGTGGCCGGGGTACTGTCCAACATCACCACGGAAATTGACGACATGGTGAAAACCGCGCTGAGTGCCGCCGTACGATAGTGCGCTGCACCATTTTCGGGCGCGATTGCACCGGAAACTATCATCCCGGGCCTCGAAAATAAGGTCTTTCCCTCTGAGAGCAAGCTGGCACAGCTCTTGCAATAACGTAGGCATAGGGTCAATGGCGATCCTCCCATTTAAAACGCTGGCCTAACGGCGGGTCGGCAACAGGACAACGGCGTCCGCGCATCCAGGCTTGTGCAAGTCGAGGCTGCGCGGACGCTTTTTTGTTTTCTAGACGGGATCAAAAAATGGCCAGCAAAGCTACCAGCATCAAACTGTTCTCCATCAGCAGCCCGCAGATGCGTGCCTTCCACCTGACCTGGATGGCCTTCTTCGTGTGCTTCTTCGCATGGTTCGCCTGTGCTCCTCTGATGCCGGTCATCAAAGGTGAATTCGGCCTGACGCCGGCGCAAATCGCCAACATCAATATCGCTGCCGTTGCGATCACCATCGTCGTGCGCCTGATCATCGGTCCGATGTGCGACCGCTTCGGCCCGCGCAAGACCTACACCGGCCTGCTGCTGCTGGGTGCGATTCCCGTGCTGGGCGTGGCCGCTGCGCAAACATACGAAAGCTTCCTGTTCTTCCGCCTGCTGATTGGCGCGGTAGGTGCCAGTTTCGTGATCACGCAGTACCACACCTCGGTGATGTTCGCGCCGAATGTGGTCGGCACTGCCAACGCGGCTTCCGCTGGCTGGGGCAACGCCGGCGGTGGCGTGGTGCAGTCCACCATGCCGCTGATCATGGCCGCCATGATCATGCTGGGCGTGAGCGAAACCGCAGGCTGGCGCGCTGCCCTGGTGGTACCGGGCGTGCTGATGCTGATCATGGCCTTCGTCTACTACCGCTTCACCCAGGACTGCCCTGATGGTAATTATGCTGAGCTGCGCGCCGCCGGCGTTGAGATCGAGAGCGGCAAAAAGGGGGGCTGGGCGAGCTTCAAACTGGCCGCGAAAAATTACCGCGTGTGGATGCTGTTCGTAACCTACGGCGCGTGCTTCGGCGTAGAGATCTTCATCCACAACATCGCAGCAACCTATTACGTGGACAATTTCAAGCTGTCCCTCAGCCAGGCCGGCATGGCCGCGGGCAGCTTCGGCCTGCTGGCGCTGTTTGCCCGTGCACTGGGCGGCTGGCTGTCCGATAAGGCAGCGCGCGTCGGCAGCCTGAATGCCCGCGTCAACCTGCTGTTCGTGATGATGCTTGGCGAAGGCGCAGGCCTGCTGTGGTTCTCGCATACCGATACCGTGATGGTCGCCGTGATTGCCATGCTGACCTTCGGCCTGTTCACCCACATGGCTTGCGGCGCGACCTACGCGCTGGTGCCCTTCATCGACAAGCGCGCACTGGGCGGCGTGGCCGGCATCATCGGCGCAGGCGGCAATGTGGGCGCCGTTCTGGCGGGCTTCCTGCTGAAAGGCGTCGGCAACACGCAGCAGACGCTGAGCATTCTCGGCATTCTCGTCGCAGTATCGGCGCTGTGCGCCATCGCCGCCCGCTTCAGTTCGGCCACCAACAAAGAACACGCACTCGCAGGAGCAGCAGTATGAAGATCGTCGTTATCGGCCACGGCATGGTTGGCCATAAATTCCTCGAATCGCTGGCGGATTCCGGCGCGACCGGGCTGGAAGTGACCGTGCTGTGCGAAGAACCGCGTCCCGCCTACGACCGCGTGCACCTGTCCGAATTCTTTTCCGGCAAAAGCGCGGACGACCTGTCGCTGGTAAAGCCGGGCTTCTTCGAGCGCGACGACATCGTGCTGCGTCTGAATGCCCGCGCTACCTCCATCGATCTCGCCGCACGCGAAGTCACCGTCAACACAGGCGAAGTTCTGTCGTATGACAAGCTGGTGATGGCGACAGGTTCCTTCCCCTTCGTGCCGCCGGTTGAAGGCAAGGACCGTAAGGACTGCTTCGTCTACCGTACCATCGAAGACCTGGAAGCCATGCTGGAATGCGGCAAACGCTCCAGGACCGGCGTGGTGATCGGCGGCGGTCTGCTTGGCCTGGAGTGCGCCAAGGCCCTGCGCGATATGGACCTGGAAACCCACGTGGTCGAATTCGCACCGCGCCTGATGGCGGTGCAGGTTGACGATGGCGGTGGCCGCGTCCTGCGCAGCAAGATCGAGGACCTGGGCGTGACCGTCCACACGGGCAAAAACACGCTGTCGATCACCGCCGGGGAAGATGGCACGCACCGCATGAACTTCTCGGATGGCAGTCATCTGGACACCGACATGATCGTTTTCTCGGCAGGCATCCGTCCACGCGACATGCTGGCGCGCGAGTGCGGCCTGGAAGTCGGTCCACGCGGTGGCATCGCGATCAACAATCAGTGCCTGACCTCGGACCCGAATGTGTACGCCATCGGCGAATGCGCGCTGTGGAACGGCATGATCTATGGCCTGGTTGCGCCGGGCTACGACATGGCCCGGGTGGCCGCCAAACACATGCTGGGCGGCGCCAGTGCTGAATTCAGCGGCGCCGACATGAGCACCAAACTGAAGCTGATGGGCGTGGATGTCGCCAGCATCGGCGATCCGCACGCCAAGGCAGAAGGCTGCCGCAGCTATCAGTTCACCGACGAGCGCAAGCAGGTGTACAAGAAGATTGTTGTCTCCGACTGCGGCAAATACCTGCTGGGCGGCGTGATGATTGGCGACGCATCCGAATACGGCACGCTGCTGCAGATGATGCTGAACCGGATCGAACTGCCGGAAGCGCCGGAATTCCTGATCCTGCCGCAATCCGATGGCGCAGCAAAGCCGGGTATCGGCGTGGATGCCTTGCCGGCATCGGCACAGATCTGCTCCTGCAACGACGTGTCCAAAGGGCAGATTTGCGACGCGGTTGCAGCGGGTAACACCAGCATCGGTGCGCTGAAGAAGTGCTGCGGCGCCGGCACGTCCTGCGGCGGCTGTGTGCCGCTGGTGACCCAGATCATGAAGGCCGAGATGAAGAAGCTGGGCATGGACGTGAACAATCACGTCTGCGAACACTTCCCGCACTCGCGCCAGGAACTGTTCCACCTGATCCGCGTGGGCCAGATCAAGACTTTTGAAGACCTGATCGCGCGCCACGGCAAAGGTCTGGGCTGCGATGTCTGCAAACCGCTGGCGGCCAGCATCTTCGCCACCTGCTGGAACGACTTCGTGCTGAAGAAGGAGCACGCCGGCCTGCAGGATTCGAACGACTACTTCCTTGGCAATATCCAGAAGGATGGTACCTATTCCGTGGTGCCGCGCATGCCGGGCGGTGAAGTGACGCCGGAAGGCCTGATCGCTGTCGGCATGGTCGCCAAAAAATACGGCCTGTACACCAAGATTACCGGCGGCCAGCGCGTCGACCTGTTTGGCGCACGTGTCGAAGAGCTGCCGCTGATCTGGGAAGAACTGATCGCGGCCGGCTTCGAAACCGGCCACGCTTACGGCAAATCCCTGCGTACCGTGAAGTCCTGCGTCGGCTCGACCTGGTGCCGATACGGCGTAGGCGACTCCGTCGGTCTGGCGATCGAACTGGAGAACCGCTACAAAGGCTTGCGCACGCCGCACAAGATCAAGTTCGGCGTGTCCGGCTGCACTCGCGAGTGCGCGGAAGCGCAGGGCAAGGACGTGGGCATCATCGCCACCGAAAAAGGCTGGAACCTGTACGTGTGCGGCAATGGCGGCATGAAGCCACGCCACGCCGAGCTGCTGGCTTCGGACCTGGACAAGGACACGCTGGTCAAGTACGTCGACCGCTTCCTGATGTTCTACAGCCGCACCGCTGATCGCCTGCAGCGCACCAGCACCTGGCGCGAGAATCTGGAAGGTGGCCTGGACTACCTGAAGGAAGTCGTCATCAACGACAAGCTGGGCGTGAACGCAGAAATGGAAGAAGACATGCAGCGTGTAATCGACAACTATGCCTGCGAGTGGAAAGAAGCCGTTACGAATCCGGAAACCCGCGCGCGCTTCCGCCACTTCGTCAACAGCCCGGACAAAGACAGCAACGTTGTCTTCATGGAGGAGCGCGGCCAGATCCGCCCCGCCACCGTGGAAGAACGCAAACTCATTCCGATCAAAGTTGTAGCGTAGGGCGGATCATTGATCCGTCAAACCAAGGAGAGCCAACATGCACCGTGACATTCAAACCGGCAACTGGACCGCTGTTTGCGGCCTCGATGACATCGTCCCTAACACCGGCGTTTGCGCACTGCTGAACGGCGAGCAGGTGGCTGTGTTCCACCTGCACGACGGTGATGCGCCGCGTGTTTTCGCGATCGGCAATTACGATCCGAATTCCGAAGCGTCCGTGCTGTCGCGTGGCCTGATCGGCAATCTGGGCGAGCGCATCGTCGTTGCGTCGCCCATCTTCAAACACCACTTCGACCTGCAAACGGGCGAATGCCTGGAAGCGCCGGAGCATTCCGTGCCGACCTGGCCTGCACGCATCGATGGCGGAAAGGTCTGGGTCGGCGCATGAAGCCGTCGCTGGTCGTCGTCGGCAATGGCATGGCCGGGATGCGAACGGTCGAGGAGCTGCTCAAGCTGGCTCCTGACCTGTACGACATCACGGTCTTCGGCGCTGAACCGCACGGCAACTACAACCGCATCCTTCTCTCGCCAGTATTGGCGGGCGAAAAGACGGTGGACGACATCATGCTGCATACCCGCGAGTGGTATCAGCAGAACGGCATCACGCTGCATGCGGGCGACCCGGTCGACCAGATCGACCGCAAGCGCCGCCTGGTGCGTGCGCGCTCCGGCCTCGAAGTGCGTTACGACCGCCTGCTGATCGCCACCGGCTCCAAGCCCTTCATCATTCCTGTGCCGGGCCATGAGCTGCCCGGCGTGCTGGCCTTTCGCGATATTCAGGACGTGGAAGACATGCTGCAAGCCGCCCGCAACCACAGGCATGCCGTCGTTATCGGCGGCGGCCTGCTGGGCCTCGAAGCGGCCAACGGCCTGCAGCGGCAGGGCATGGACGTAACGGTCGTTCACGTTACCGACGCGCTGATGAACCAGCAGCTCGACAAGCCCGCCGCCCAATTGCTGCAAAAGGCGCTGGAAGCCAAAGGCCTGCGTTTCATGCTGGGCGCGCAAACCACCGGGATCATCGGTCCGGATCGCGTGACCGCGGTGCGGTTTGCCGATGGCAGCGAAATCCCTGCCGATCTGGTGGTGATGACGGCCGGCGTGCGCCCCAACATAGCGCTGGCGAAATCGGCAGGCCTGCATTGCGAACGCGCCATCGTGGTTGACGACACGCTGCAAACCTACGACCCGCGCGTGTATGCCGTGGGCGAATGCGTGCAGCACCGTAGCGCGACCTTCGGCCTCGTTGCGCCGATCTGGGATCAGGCCCGTGTATGCGGCGCGCACCTTGCCGGCGCAGGCCATCGCCGCTACGTGCAACAGGCATCGCCGACACGGCTGAAGGTCACCGGCGTGGACCTGTACTCGGTCGGTGATTTCATCGGCGGCGAAGGCAGCGAAGACCTCGTGCTGCGCGATCCGCGACGCGGCGTGTACAAGCGCCTGGTCCTGAACGGCAACCGCATTGCCGGTGCGGTGCTGTACGGCGACGTGCAGGACGGCCCCTGGTACTTTGACCTGATCCAGAAGCGCACCGACATTTCGTCGATGCGCGCTCACCTCTTGTTTGGCGAGGCGCTTTGCGCCCAGGCTGCGTGACATCATGAATCTATCCCAGGAACACCTGTCGGTCAGCACTACCTGTGCCTATTGCGGCGTCGGTTGCGGCGTGAAGGCGACGCCGCGCACGGATGGCGGTTTCGACATCGCCGGCGATACGGCGCACCCGGCCAATGCAGGCCGCCTGTGCGTGAAAGGCTCGGCACTGGGCGAGACGATCGGGCTGGAAGGCCGTCTGCTGCATCCAATGATGCGCGGCGCCGATGGCGCGCTGCGTCAGGCCGGCTGGGATGAGGCGCTTGATCACGTGGCCGCGAAATGGCAGGCGATCGTGGATGAGCATGGCCCGGATTCCGTGGCCTTATACGTATCCGGCCAGCTGCTGACGGAAGACTACTACGTCGCCAACAAGCTGATGAAAGGCTATGTCGGCACGGCCAATATCGACACCAACTCGCGCCTGTGCATGTCCTCCGCCGTGGCAGGACACAAGCGTGCATTTGGCGAAGATGTAGTGCCAGTCAATTACGACGATCTCGAACTGGCCGATATGGTCGTTCTGGTCGGCTCTAATCTCGCGTGGTGCCATCCGATCCTGTTCCAGCGCCTGATGCGCGCCAAAGAGGCGCGTCCGGAAATGAAGATCGTGGTGATCGATCCGCGCCGCACCGCGACCTGTGAGCTGGCCGACCTGCATCTCCCGGTCAAGCCGGGCACGGATGTATGGCTGTTCAATGGCCTGCTGAGCTATCTGTCGCGCATCGGCGCCGCCGATCCGGAATTTGTGGCCGAACACACCAGCGGTCTGGCCGACGCACTGGCTGCCGCCTCGCTGACGCCGGAAGAAGTGGCGAAAGCGTGCCGTGTGAATCTGGCGGATCTGATGTCTTTCTACGAAGCTTTCGCTGCGACGGCGAAAGTGATTACCGGTTTTTCGATGGGCGTGAACCAGTCAGGCGCTGGCACGGACAAGGTCAACAGCATCATCAACTGCCATTTGATCGGCGGCCGTATCGGCATGCCTGGCATGGGGCCGTTCTCGATTACCGGCCAGCCGAACGCGATGGGCGGCCGCGAAGTCGGAGGGCTGGCGAATATGCTGGCCGCGCACCTTGATCTCGACAAAAGCGACCACCGCGATGCCGTGCGGACGTTCTGGCGCTCGCCGAACATCGCCTCCGCGCCTGGCCTGAAAGCGGTGGATCTGTTCAGCGCCATCGAAAGCGGCCGTGTGAAAGCGGTATGGGTGATCGCGACGAACCCTGTGGTCAGCCTGCCGAACGCCGATCAGGTACGCCGCGCCTTGTCGAAGTGCGAACTGGTGGTTTCCTCCGACGTCGTGCTGGCGACGGACACCAACACGCATGCCCACGTGCTGCTGCCGGCGCTGGCCTGGGGCGAAAAGGATGGCACCGTCACCAATTCTGAACGCCGTATCTCCCGCCAGCGCGCCTTCCTGCCGGCACCGGGCGAAGCTCGCCCCGACTGGCTGATCCTTTCGCAATTCGCACAGCGCCTGGGCTACGAAGGCTTCACGTACAAGAGCGCGCGCGAGATCTTCATCGAGCATGCCGCCTTGAGTGCCTGGCGCAACAATGAACGCGATCTGCCGCGCGCTTTCAACATCGGCGGCCTCGCGACGCTGGACGCCGCGGGCTACGATGGGCTGCCTCCGACGCAATGGCCAGCCGCCGCCGTGGTGCCCGGCTGCGCTGCGCCAGCACGTTTATTTGCCGACGGCCGCTTTTCGCACCCCGACGGCAAGGCGCGCTTCGTGCCGACGCCGCCGCGCGCGCCGGCGAATGCGCCGGAAGAAGAATTCCCCATCGTGCTGAACACCGGCCGCGTGCGCGACCACTGGCACACCATGACCCGCACCGGCCGCGCGCCGAAACTGGCCGACCACATCCCCGAATCCTTCGTCGACATTCACCCCCAGGACGCGCTGTTGTGCGGCGTGAAAGAAGGCGAGTTGGCCCGCGTATCGAGCAAATGGGGCGCAATGATTGCGCGTGTGCGTCACGGTGGCGGTATCGCACGTGGCAGCGCTTTCGTGCCGATTCACTGGAACGACCAGACGGCATCGGACGCCCGTGTCGGTGCGCTGGTGAATCCCGTGGTCGATCCGATCTCCGGCGAGCCCGAATTCAAGCACACACCGGTGCGTATCGACCGCTTCCCCGTGAAATGGCATGGCTTTGTACTCAGCCGCACGGAGCTGAACCTGGACAGCATGGCCTACTGGACGCGCGCGCAGGGCAAAGACTTCTCCCGCTACGAACTGGCTGGCCGCAATGCGATCGAAGATTTCGGCCACTGGGCCCGCGCGCTGCTTGGCGTGAGCGATGACGATGCCGACTGGCTGGAATACGCCGACAAGAGCGAAGGCGTGTACCGCGCTGTGCATCTGGTCGACGACCGTATCGCGCAATGCATCTTCATCTCGCCGCGCACGGATCTGCCAGCGCGCAACTGGCTTGCGAGCCTGTTCGCGATGGAGCAACTGACCTTAGCTGACCGCGCAGGCGTGCTGGCGGGCCGTGCGATCGAAAAGGGCGCCGACGCCGGTCCTACGGTGTGCTCCTGCTTCGGCGTAGGCCGCAACACTATCTGCAACGCGATCCGCGACAAGGATCTGAAAACCGCCGCCGAAGTCACCGCCTGCGTGAAAGCAGGGGGCAACTGCGGGTCCTGCGTGCCGGAGATCAAGCAGATTCTGCTGGTCACCCGTGCAACGGCGGAAGCTTAGCGGTCAATCCCGCCCATGCAGATGTATTTGATGACGAGGTAATCGTCCATGCCATGCGTGGAACCTTCGCGGCCGATGCCCGATTGCTTCACGCCGCCGAAGGGCGCGATTTCGTTCGAGATCAGGCCCGTATTGACGCCGACCATGCCGCTTTCCAGTCCTTCCGCAACGCGCCAGATACGGCCGATGTCGCGCGAGTAGAAGTAGGCGGCCAGACCAAACTCGGTGGAATTGGCCAGGGTGACCGCTTCCTCGTCGGTCTTGAAGCGGAACAGCGGCGCCAGCGGACCAAACGTCTCTTCGCGCGCCAGCTCCATATCCGCATTCACATCCGCCAGAATGGTCGGCTGGAAGAAGGTATGGCCCAGTTCATGGCGTTTCCCGCCCAGCAGCAGGCGCGCGCCTTTGTTTAGCGCATCGGCAATGTGCTCTTCGACTTTCTTGACGGCTTTCTCTTCGATCAGCGGACCTTGGGTCACCCCCGGATCGACGCCATTGCCGACCCTCAGTTTGCCGACAGCTTCCACCAGCTTCTTGGCAAAAGCATCGTAGATACCGTCCTGCACATAGATGCGGTTCGCGCACACGCAAGTCTGGCCGGTATTGCGGTACTTCGATGCGATTGCGCCTTCTACCGCAGCGTCCAGATCGGCATCGTCGAACACGATGAAGGGCGCATTGCCGCCCAGTTCCAGCGACAGCTTTTTGATCGTTGGCGCAGACTGCTCCATCAGCAGGCGCCCCACCGCAGTGGAACCGGTGAAGCTCAGTTTGCGCACGATTGGGTTGGCGGTCATCTCCTTGCCGATGGCTTTGGGATCACCCGTGACAACGTTGAACACACCAGCCGGAATGCCCGCGCGTTCGGCCAGCACGGCCAACGCCAGCGCCGAGAAGGGCGTCAGCTCCGCGGGTTTCAGCACCATCGGGCAGCCCGCAGCGAGCGCAGGGCCAGCCTTGCGTGTGATCATCGCAGAAGGGAAGTTCCACGGCGTGATGGCCGCGCTCACGCCAATCGGCTCGCGCGTGACAACGATGCGGCGGTCCGGCCATGGCGATTGCAGCGTTTCGCCGGCAATGCGCTTGGCTTCTTCGCCGAACCATTCGATGAATGACGCCGCGTAAGTAATCTCGCCCTTGGACTCGGCCAGCGGTTTGCCTTGCTCGGCCGTCATCAGCAACGCGAGGTCGTCGGCGTTTTCCAGCATCAGGTCATTCCACTTGCGCATGATGGCCGCACGTTCCTTCGCGGTCTTCTTGCGCCACGCCGGCCATGCGGCATTCGCGGCTTCAATGGCGCGGCGCGTTTCCGCTTCGCCCATGCGCGGCACGGTGCCGATTTTTTCGCCAGTGGCTGGATTGGTGACGGCAATGGTTTCGCCATTATCGGCGTCGCACCATTGGCCATTAATGTAGGACTGCTGTCGCAGCAGGGTGGGATCTTTCAATGTCAGCATGTCGCCCCCTTTTGTGAATCCCACCAGTATAGCGAGAACGTCAATATCGTGCCCTGAGCACGATCCGAGGCGCGCGGTTGCGAATGTTTCAATTTGAGCATATGATCAAACTGCAAAATATTAAGATCACACTAATTAATATGCGCCGCCCCATCGTACTGGTCCCCGCTTGCAGCCACCAGATTGGCTCGCATCCCTACTATGCCGCTCAAAACAAATATGTTGATGCGGTCGTTGTGGGTGCGCGCTGCCAGCCGCTGCTCGTGCCGCCACTGGCCGACAATACAGACATCGAATCGCTACTCAAGATAGCCGATGGACTGATGCTGACCGGTGCGCCTTCCAATGTGCACGCCAGTCTGTATGGCCAGGACCTGCTTGATCCATCGCTGCCGCTCGATGCGGCGCGCGATGCGACGACCATTCCGCTGATCCGCGCTGCCATAGACAGAGGCATTCCGCTGTTCGCGATTTGCCGCGGCTTCCAGGAAGTGAACGTGGCGCTTGGCGGCACATTGCATCAGGCGCTGCATCAGGTGAATGGCCTGTTTGATCATCGTGAAAACAAATTCCAGTCGCTGGAGCAGCAATATGCGCCGGCACATCGGGTCAACCTCGAAAAGGGGGGGCGGCTGCATCATATTCTCGACGGCGATAACGAAATCGAGGTGAACTCCCTGCACGGGCAAGGCATCGACAAGCCGGCGCCAGGCCTGCAAGTGGAAGCGCGGTCCGATGACGGATTGATCGAAGCCTACTCAATTTCCACCGCGCCCGGTTTCACGCTTGCGGTGCAATGGCATCCGGAATGGCGTGTTGCCGATAGTGCTGTCTCCATGAAATTGTTCAGCGCATTCGGGCTGGCCTGCCGCGTGCACCGGGACCGTATCCCCTAGCGTCTTCTCAGCGTAAGTCCAGAATTTCAAAATGACTTTAGAGAGGAAGCTATGGCAATTCGCGAGAACTTTACATACACGGACATGGATGAGTGGCTCAATGAAAAACGAGTCACGGAGATCGAATGTCTGGTGCCGGACCTGACCGGTGTCGCACGCGGCAAAATTCTTCCGCGCGGCAAATTCACGGAAGAACGGGGCATGCGTATCCCGGAGGCGGTGCTCGGCATGACCGTGACCGGCAATACGCCGCAGGAAGACGACGCCTACGACCGCGCGATTTCGTCGATCGACCGCGACATGATCCTGAAGGCCGATCCCACCACGATTACGATGGTGCCTTGGGCTGCCGACCCTACAGCGCAGGTGATCCACGACTGCTACTTCTCCGACGGCCGCCTGGTGGATTTTGCGCCGCGTACGGTACTGCGCCGCGTGCTGAAACTGTATGAGGAAAAAGGCTGGAAGCCCATCGTGGCGCCGGAACTGGAGTTCTACCTGACCGACAAGAACTCCGATCCCGACCTGCCGCTGAAGGCGCCGATTGGCCGCAGCGGCCGCGCCGAAACCAGCCGCCAGGTCTACAGCATCGACGCAGTCAACGAATTCGACCCGCTGTTTGAGGACATCTACGACTACTGCGACATGATGGGCCTCGACGTCGAAACGCTGATTCACGAAATCGGCGCGGGACAAATGGAGATCAACTTCCTGCACGGTGAGCCGCTGGGCCTTGCGGACAAGGTGTTCTTCTTCAAACGCACCTTGCGCGAAGCGGCGCTGAAGCATCATATGTATGCCACCTTCATGGCCAAGCCGATGGCGGGCGAGCCAGGATCGGCGATGCATATCCACCAGAGCGTTGTCGATGCAAAGACGGGCTGGAATATCTTCAGCAATGAGGACGGTTCCCCGTCGCCGCTGTTCAAGCAGTACATCGGAGGCCTGCAGCACTACATGCCTTCCGCGATGGCCATCGTGGCGCCATATGTGAACTCATACCGCCGTCTGGTACGCCACACGGCGGCGCCGATCAATATCCAGTGGGGCATGGACAATCGCACCGTGGGCTTCCGTGTGCCGGAATCGAGCGTGCAGGACCGGCGCGTGGAGAACCGCATCATCGGCGCCGATGCGAATCCGTATCTGGCGCTGGCGGTCACACTGGCTTGCGGCTATCTCGGCATGACCGAGCATCTGGAGCCGTCACCCATTACCACCGGCAGCGCTTACGATATGAAGTACGAGCTGCCGCAAGGCTTGCCGGAAGCGCTGAAAGCCTTGCGCGCTGAACCCAAGCTGCATGCCGTATTGGGCGAGCGCTTCATCGATGTCTATGCCGCGATCAAGGATCTGGAACACCAGGAGTTCATGACGGTGATCAGTCCATGGGAACGCGAGCACCTGCTGCTGCACGTTTGATAAGGGGGGCGATATGGAAACTGCTGAAATTCAGGCCAAGGACCACGCCCACTATATGCATCCCTTCACCGACCACAAGGCGCTGGGCGAGAAGGGGGCACGGGTGATCGTGCGCGGCGACGGCATTTATCTGTGGGACTCGGAAGGCAAGAAGATCCTGGATGGCATGTCCGGCCTGTGGTGCGTGAATGTGGGGTACGGCCGCACCAGCATTGCCAAGGCGGTGTATGAGCAGATGGAGACGCTGCCTTTCTATAACAGCTTCTTCAACACGACCAATATGCCGGCCGTGACCCTGGCCTGCAAGCTTGCCGAGATCGCGCCGCCGGGCTTCCAGCATGTGTTCTTTACCGGATCGGGCTCGGAGGCGAACGACACCAATGTGCGCATGGTGCGCCGCTATTGGGATTTGATGGGCCAACCGAAGCGCGACATCATCATCAGCCGCCACAACGCCTATCACGGCAGTACGATGGCCGGCGCGTCGCTGGGCGGCATGGACGGCATGCACGCACAGGGCGGATTGCCGATTCCGGGCATCGTGCATATCGGCCAGCCGGATTACGTATCGGCCGGTAAAGGCATGACGGAGGACCAATTCGGCATTCACGCTGCGGCCTGGCTGGAGCAGAAGATTCTCGAGCTGGGAGCGGACCGCGTCGGCGCCTTCATTGGCGAGCCGATTCAAGGCGCGGGGGGCGTGGTGATTCCTCCGCGTACCTACTGGCCGGAGATCCAGCGTATCTGCGACAAATACGGCATCCTGCTGATCGCGGACGAAGTGATCACGGGCTTTGGCCGCACGGGACGCATGTTCGCATCCGAACTGTTTGGCATCAAACCGGACCTGATCACGTTTGCCAAAGGCGTCACATCGGGCTATGTACCGCTGGGCGGTGTGCTGGTGGGCGACCGCGTCGCGCAAGTGCTGGTGGAGCAGGGCGGCGAATTCAATCATGGGTTCACCTACTCCGGGCATCCGGTGGCTTGTGCTGCGGCACTGGAGTCGATCCGCATCGTCGAAGAAGAGCATCTGGTGCAGCGCGTGGCGGACGACACGGGACCTTATCTGGCGGACCGTTTCGGCTCGCTGAGCAGCCATCCGGTGGTCGGTTATGCCAACAGCTGCGGCTTGGTGGCTGGCCTGAATCTGGTGCGCAAGAAGGGCGCCACCGTTCACCAGCATGAGTGGTTCGATCCGGCGCTGGGCGCGGGCATGGTTTGCCGCAAGCATATGTTCGACAACGGCATGATCATGCGTGCCGTGGGCGACCGCATGATTATTGCGCCGCCGCTGGTGATGACGCGGCCGCAGATCGATGAAATGGTGGAGCTGATTCGCCATTGCCTCGACCTGACGCACGAAGAATTCAAACAGCTCGGCTGGATCAAGGAGTGAGCATGGAAAAGATCAACTGGGCCGACCGCGCCATTCGCCTGAGTATCGATGGCCGCGCCTTCGTCAACGGTGAGCGCAGCTGGGCGGTGTCCGGCCGCAAATTCGATAACCTGTCGCCGATTGACGGACGCTATCTTGCCCAGGTTGCGCGCTGCGATAGCTCGGATGTTGACCTGGCCGTGTCGAAAGCGCGTACCGCGTTTGAGGATGGGCGCTGGGCGCGCAAAGCCCCTGCGCAGCGCAAGAAGATCCTGATGCGCTTCGGCGAGTTGATGATGCAGAATATCGAGGAGCTGGCCCTGCTCGAAACGCTGGACATGGGCAAGCCAATCAAATACAGCCTGTCCGTGGATGTGCCCCTGGCCGCAAACTGCATCCGCTGGTATGGCGAAGCGATCGACAAGATCTACGGCGAGATCGCGCCCACGCCCGCCAACAGTCTGGCGCTCATCACGCGTGAGCCTGTGGGCGTAGTGGCGGCTATCGTTCCCTGGAATTACCCGATGCTGATGGCAGCATGGAAGATTGCGCCTGCACTGGCGGCGGGGAATAGCGTGGTACTCAAGCCATCGGAGAAATCGCCGCTGACTGCATTGCGCATGGCCGAACTGGCGATGGAAGCGGGCATTCCGCACGGTGTATTGAATGTGCTGCCGGGCTTCGGCAATGAGGCTGGAGCCGCGCTGGCCCAGCATATGGATGTGGACTGCATCGGCTTCACCGGTTCCACGCGCACGGGCAAACAGATCCTGCAGATGGCGGGGCAGTCGAATTTGAAACGGGCCTGGACTGAATTGGGCGGCAAGTCGGCCAACATCGTTTGCGCCGATTGCCCGGATCTGGACGCGGCGGTGTCGGCGGCTATTGGTTCGATCTACTTCAACCAGGGCGAAAGCTGCAACGCACCGTCACGCCTGTTCGTTGAGGAATCGATTCGCGAAGAGTTCCTGGCGCGGGCGCTGAAGATGGTGCCGAACTATGCGCCGGGCGATCCGCTGGACGAGAAGACGGTGATGGGCGCGATTGTCGATGCGACGCAAATGAAAACAGTCATGGGCTATATCGAATCCGGCAAGGCGGAAGGCGCCAAGCTGCTGGCAGGCGGCAATGCGGCGCGCACCAGCACGGGCGGCTTCTACGTCGAACCAACGCTGTTCGACCGCGTCAACAACAGCATGAAGATTGCACAGGAAGAGATTTTCGGACCGGTGCTGTCCGTGCTGGGTTTTACCGATCTGGATGAAGCGGTGAAGCAGGCGAATGCCACGAGCTACGGCCTGCATGCGGCGGTGTGGACTGCGGATTTGAGCAAGGCTGTGAAAACGGCCCGCGCTTTGAAGGCGGGCACGGTGCACGTCAACCAGTACGATGGTGACGACATCACCGTGCCGTTCGGTGGATACAAGCAATCAGGCAATGGACGCGATAAATCGCTGCATGCCTTTGACAAGTACACCGAGCTGAAAACGACCTGGATTCAGATTTGAGGTTGTCGCCGGTCAGGCGGCAACGGCGGGTCAATGACCCGCCCTACGGCGATCTTCGGTCCGCCGTGCCTGTTTAGAAGCAATGTTCCAGCGCCGGGAAGCTGCCGTTCTTCACGGCCGCAACGTAGGCGCTGATCGCTGCCGCGATCGTGGTCTGGCCGTCCATGAAATTCTTCACGAAGCGCGCTTTGCGGCCTGGGAAAACGCCCAGCATATCGTGCATCACCAGCACCTGGCCGGAGCAGTCCGGACCCGCGCCGATGCCGATGGTCGGAATCGCGAGCAGCTCAGTAGTCTCCTTGCCCAGTGCAGTCGGAATCGCCTCCAGCACCAGCAGGGAAGCGCCGGCAGCTTGCAGTTTCAGCGCGTCGGCCTTCAGCAGCTCGGCGCTTTCCACGGTCTTGCCCTGCACCTTGTAGCCGCCCAGCGAGTGCACGGACTGCGGGGTCAGGCCCAGGTGGGCGCAGACAGGGACGGAACGATCCACCAGGAAGCGCACGGTATCGGCAACCCAGGCGCCGCCTTCGATCTTCACCATATGCGCGCCGGCCTGCATCAGCTTGACCGCGTTGTCGAACGCTTGCTGTGGCGAGCCATACGAACCAAAAGGCATATCGGCGACGATCATGGCGGACTTGGCGCCACGGGCGACAGCCGCGGTGTGATACGCCACTTCCTGCACGGTCACCGGCAGCGTGGACGTGTGGCCGTTGCACACCATGCCCAGCGAGTCGCCGATCAGCAGGACTTCCACGCCGCAGCTGTCCATCAGCGAAGCGAAGCTCGCGTCGTAGCAGGTCAGCATGGTGATCTTTTCGCCGGCCGCGCGCAGCGCGTTCAGCGACGGAATCGTCACGGCCTTGGTCGGCACCGCCTTCGCCGGAGCAGGCGTGCCGCTGGCGCCCAGCGCAGGCGCCGGAGCCGAACCAGCCATATCGTTCCCTTGCAAATAACCAGACATGGTATGTCCTCGAAATAAAAAAGCGTATTGTAAGCGCTTATTTCAACTGCTTGTCAGCGCCGCAATTCCGACATGATTTTTTCGGCAAGGAAGTCGCATGGCGGCCGATTCGACGTATTGCTGCGCGCGAGGATCACTTCCAGTGCATCGATTTCAGGCAGCCCCTGCGCCTGGCCGAGCAGGGCCAGATGAGTGGGAACGGCGCAGCGCGCCAGCGGCGCCACGGCGAGCCCCGCTTCCACCATGCTGAGTAAGCCCATCAGGCTGGGGCTTTCGTAGGACGTGCGATACGTGATCTTTGCCTTCTCCAGGCTGCGGATCGCGTTTTCGCGCGCCACGCTGCCCGGCAGGAAGACGGCGATTGGCAGCGGACGCTCTTTCCAGATATCTTTTGCGCTCGGCGTTGCGGCCCAGACCATCGGCTCGAAGCGGATGAACTCTCCCGAAAGACCCTTCACGCGCGTGGCGCAGACCAGGTCCACCGAACCATCCTTGACCATCGGCGCCAGCGCCACGCTCGGAAGTCCCACCACCTGAATTTGCACCTTCGGGTAAGTGGCGGAAAACTTCTTCAGGATTGGCGGCAGCAGGGAATAGGCATAGTCGTCGGGTACGCCAATGACTACGCGGCCCGTGATGTCGGGACGGACCACGGCGGCCCACGCTTCGTCGCGCAGCGCCAGCATACGCCGTGCATAGGTCAGCAGAACCTCGCCATCCTGGGTCGGCGTGACGCTGCGCGGCCTGCGCACGAACAGCGGCTTGCCCAGCGCCGTTTCGAGCGTCTTGATCTGCATGCTCACGGCCGATTGCGAACGATGCACGACTTCCGCCGCGCGGCTGATGTTGCCGGTATCGGCTACGGCCACCATCATGGCCAGCACATCCAGGTCGAGTGCTTTCATAAATATCAGAAAAACAGATAGAAACGTTCAGTATTATGCGATTTTCTTAGGCTAACACGTCAGGCATAGTATCGGAAAGGAGCCGAATCATGAACGCACGCACCGATCCATCAATCTTCGCATCGCCGGAACTGGACTTTGCCACACTGGCATCCGGCATCCGTGTGCCCTATGTGGCCAGCGGAGCGGGAGAGCCGCTGTTCTTCGTTCACGGCTCGCTGTGTGACTTCCGTTACTGGAACAGCCAGATTGGTGTTCTCGCAAAAGATTTCTACTGCGTTTCGATGAGCCTTGGCCATTACTGGCCAGGTGGCGACGGCCGCGCGCTGGGAGAATTCGGCTGGAAGAACCATGTGGCGGAACTGGCGGAGTTCATCGCCGCGATGGATGTCGGGCCGGTGCATCTGGTGGGCCATTCGCGCGGCGGATGCGTCGCGTTCCAGCTGGCGCGCGAGTATCCGCAACTTGTTAAATCGCTTACGCTGGCAGATCCGGGCGGCCCGCTGCAAATCGATGGCGCCGTGCAGGCTGCGCTGCCGTCTGAAACCGAGATCCTGCGCGCGGAAGTCTCCGCGCTGATTGAGAACCGTGCCATTGAGGCGGGACTTGAGCTGTTCGTCGACTCGGTCAGCATGCCCGGCATCTGGCGCAGGAGCCCTGCCGGGTTCCGCACCATGGCGCTTGATAACGCCTCCACGCTGCCAAAGCAGTTCCGCGATCCTTTGCCTGCCTATTCGCGTGCAGCAGCAGCTGATGTGAAATGCCGGACCTTGCTGGTCGCTGGGCAGAAAAGCCCACGCATGTATCACGATAACGTAGAGCGGCTCGCAGAGTGGATCGGCGACGCCCAGACCCATACCATTGCTGGCGCTTCGCATGGCATGAATGTCACGCACCCGGCGGCGTTCAACCGCCTGCTCCAGGCTTTCCTGGGCTGACTATTTGCCGACGAAGAGGAAGCCCACCGCGCCCATGATGCAGACGAAGGCGCCCGCGTGGCGCCAGCTCACAGGTTCGCCTAGCACGGTCACCATGAAGATGCCGAACACGATCAGGGCGATGGCTTCCTGCGTGACTTTCAGCTGACCGGCGCTCCAGCCACTGGCGAAACCGAAGCGGTTGGCGGGGACGGCCAGACAGTATTCCACAAATGCGATGACCCAGCTGATCAGGATGACTTGAAACAGCGGCTTGTGCATGCCCCCCTTCAAATGCCAGTACCAGGCAATCGTCATGAAGATGTTCGAGAAGGAGAGCAGCAGAAATGTAATCATGATGGGAGCTTGGTGATGGTCTGGCCGGCAACGCGCGGCAGGTAGTCGGCGGCTTTGCCCAGGCCCGGTAGCTTGACTGCCGCATCCACTTCCAGCAGGGGCACCAGGACGAAGGCGCGTTCGTGCAGGCGCGGATGGGGCACGGTCAGCGTGGGGCTGCTGATTAGCTGGTCGCCGTATAGCAGCAGATCCATGTCCAGCGTGCGCGGAGCGTTGTGGTAAGGACGCAGGCGGCCGTGCGCCTGTTCGATGTCCTGCAGCGCGCGCAGCAGGGCTTCCGGTTCCAGCGCGGTGTGCAGGCGGGCGACGGCATTAATGTAGTCGTCGCCGCTGGAATCGATGGGCGCCGTAAGATACAGGCTGGAGACGCCGGCCAGCGTGCTGCCGGGCAGCTGGCGCAGCATGTCGATGGCGTCTTTCACGTTGGCGCGGGCGTCGCCGAGATTGGCGCCGATGCCGATGTAGGCGATGGTGTTCATGGCGGATCTAGGCGGATCGTTGATCCGCCCTACGCGGCGGCTGGCTCGTTGCTGCCGCTGCCGCCACGCTTGCCGCGGCGGGGACGGCGACGGCGGCGCTTGGGCGCACCATTCTCTTCGCTGGCCGGCATGTCGAACTCGTCCTCGCCTTCGTCGGCCAAGGCTTCGCGCGCTTCGGCGTGCGCTGCGTCGTCGGCGCCTTCGTGTTCTGCTTCCTGACCTTCGGCCGCGTCCTTGTGGCGCGTGCCACGGCGTGGTGGACGCTTGCGCTTCGCGCCGCCACCGCCGCTGCCAGCGGTCGACACCAGCTCCGCGCGCATGATTTCATCGCCCTCATAGAAGGCGGTCCACCAGTCGCCCAGTTCCTTGTCGATCTCGCCGGATGCGCAGCGCAGCAGCAGGAAGTCGTAGCCCGCGCGGAAGCGCAGGTGCTCCAGCAGCTTGTATGGGTTCTTGCCGTTGCGGCGCTCGAAGCGCGGCTGCATGGCCCAGATGTCGCGCATGTCGGAACCGATCTTGCGCTGCAGGGCCAGTTTTTCGGTCTGCGATTCCAGCACTTCGTCCGCCGCCAGATGCAGGGCAGGGATCGGGAATTCGCCGGCGGCCTGGTAGGCCTGCCACTTCTCCAGCACCTGGTGCCACAGCAGGGAGGCGAACAGGAAGCCGGGCGACACAGTCTTGCCGGCCAGGATGCGGCGGTCGGTGGCGTCCAGTGCCAGTGTGACGAACTTGGTGCCCAGCGGCTGCTCCAGCACCACGTCCAGCATCGGCAGCAGGCCATGATGCAGGCCTTCCTTGCGCAGTTGCTGCAGGCAGGCCAGCGCCTGGCCGGACATCAGCAGCTTCAGCATCTCGTCGAATACGCGCGCGGCAGGCACGTTGTTGATCAGCGGCGCCATCACGGAAATCGGTTCGGCGGTGGTCGGCTCGATATCGAATTTCAGCTTGGCGGCGAAACGCACCACGCGCAGCATGCGTACCGGGTCTTCGCGGTAGCGCGCTTCCGGCTGGCCAATGATGCGCAGGGTCTTGGCGCGGATGTCTTCAATACCGCCGTGATAGTCCAGCACTTCCTGCGTGGCCGGGTTGTAGTACATGGCGTTGATGGTGAAGTCGCGGCGCGCCGCGTCTTCCGCCTGGCTGCCGAAGGTGTTGTCGCGCAGGACGCGGCCATGCTCGTCGCGTGGCGCGTTATCCATGGCCGTGCCGCGGAAGGTGGTTACTTCCAGCAGGTCCTGGCCGAACATCACATGCACGATCTGGAAGCGCTTGCCGATGATGAAGGCGCGGCGGAACAGGCGCTTGACCTGCTCCGGCGTGGCGTTGGTGGCGATGTCGAAATCTTTCGGCTTCACGCCCAGCAGCAGGTCGCGCACGGCGCCGCCAACCACGAAGGCCTGGAATCCTGCCTCCTGCAAGGTGCTGGTGACACGGACGGCGTTTGACGACAGCAGCTTCGGATCGATGCCGTGGTCTTTCGGTCCCATGACTTCGGGCTCGCTGGTATTGCGTCCGGCCTTGCCTTTGACGCCCAGGATTTTTCGGATGAATTTCTTAATCATTGAACAGATGGAGTAGTTCCCAGCCTTTTGCCGCGGCGTGTGCGCTCAGGGTGGCGTTGGGGTTGGTCGCAATCGGGTGGCTGACGATCGAGAGCAGCGGCAAATCGTTGTGCGAATCGCTGTAGAAATGCACGCTCTCGAAGCTGTCCAGCGTATGTCCCATCTTTTCCAGCCAGGCCTTGGTGTGCACGATCTTGCCCTCGCCCTGGGTTGGCGTACCAAGCAGCTTGCCTGTGATGCGGCCCTCGGCATCGCGTTCAGGCATGGCGGCAATCAGATGCTCCACGCCGAAGGCTTTGGCGATGGGCGCCGTCACGAAGTGGTTGGTAGCGGTAACGATGGCAACCAGGTCGCCGGCATCCAGGTGCTTCTGCAAAATGGCGCGGGCGGCAGGCAGGACGTTCGGCATCACCACTTCCTGCATGAACTGCTGCTGAAGTTCAGCCAGGCGCTGCGGCTCGAATTTAGCCAGGGTGCCGAGGGAGAACTCAAGGTATTCGACGGGGTCCAGCGTACCGGCCTGATATTGGGCGAAGAATTCGTCGTTGCGGCGGCGGAATTCGGCGACGTCCACCACGCCCAGTTTGCACAGGAACTTGCCCCATTCGTAGTCGGAGTCGATGGGGAGCAGGGTGTGGTCGAGGTCAAAGAGGGCGAGCTTCATTCTTCTTTCGCTTCCGCTTGCAGCCATTCGCGCAGCAGCGGCAGGGTAATTGGTCGTTGGGTTTCCAGGGAATACTGGTCGAGCGAGTCCAGCATCGAAGACAGCGAACGCATGTCACGCTGAAAATGGGACAGCAAGTAGGGTAACACGCCGGGAGACAAGGTCAAACCACGGGCGGCGGCGGCCTGGCTCAGCGCAGCCACCTTTTCCTCATCGGTCAGACCATGGATCTGGTAGATCAGACCCCAGCCCATGCGGGTACGCAGATCCTCGCGCACCGGCAGCACGGCCGGGGCCACATCGCCGCTGCACACCATGAAGGCGTTGTTGGCGCGGATCTCGTTGAACAGGGCGAAGGCGTCGATCTGTGCCACCGGCGACAGCTTTTCGCAGTCGTCCAGCAGGTAGAGATCCACTTCCGGCGAGTACACAAACTCGGATTCGATCGAAAACGGGGAAATATACCGGGCGCGCTCGTTCGAGGCGAGCGCCTTCAGCAGGTGCGACTTGCCTGCCCCGATTTCCCCCCACAGATAGGCAAAATGCTCGCGCGAGCTGCGGTCGGCGAACTGGCGCATCAGCGCAGCTACCTCGGCATTGCGGCCCACCTCGAATGATTCCAGGGTGTGCACCGGCTCCGCGCCCAGGTCAAGCACCAATTGTTTCATTGGTATTGCCCCGGCTTTGTGGTCTTTTGAATAACGATTTCGATCTTCACACTACGCATTATAAAAGCTGCTGCTAAGGTAGTGGCGGCGCAGGTGGCGGAAAGCCACCATCAGCAGGGCGGAAGCCGGCAGCGCCAGCAGTACGCCGACGAAGCCGAACAGCTGTCCGAAAGCCAGCAAGGCGAAAATCACAGCCAGCGGATTCAGGCCGATACGCTCGCCCACCAGGCGCGGCGTGAGGAAAAATCCCTCGATAATCTGGCCGAAACCGTAGATGACGGCCACCGCGATCACGCCGCTCCAGTCGCTGAATTGCAGCACAGCCGACATCAGGGCCAGCAGCAGGCCGAGGCCGAAACCGAGATAGGGAATGAAGACCAGCAGACCGGTCAGGATGCCGACCGGCAGCGCCACGTCGAAACCCGCCAGCGCCAGCGTGGCCGAGTAGTAGCAGGCCAGCACCAGCATCACCAGCAGCTGGCCGCGCAGATACTGGGCCAGCAGGGTGTCCGCTTCCTGGGCCATGCCGACGGTGGAGCCGATCCAGCGGCGCGGCACGGCCGCGGCGACACGCGCCAGCAGATCATGCCAATCCAGCAACATGTAAAACAACACAACGGGAATCAGCACCGCCGTTGCCAGCCACCCCAGCACGGCGGTACCGCCGATGCGGGCGGAATTCAGCACGGCGGACCAGATCTGGTCGCCACTCTTGGCCATCTGCTCGGTCACCATGGCCTTGATGCTGGCCGAGTCGAAGCTGAAGTCCACGCCCAACTGGTGCAGGCGCGGCCCGAAGGCGTCGTTCATGCGGGCCAGCGCGGTGGGGATGGCCGCTTGCAGCAGGGGGATTTCCTTTTGCAGCACCGGCACTACGATCAGCACCAGGGCAAAGATGGCGGCAAAGAACAGCACCACGACGATGGTCACGGCCAGCGCGCGCGGCAGCGGGAAGCGGGCGAACTTGAAGCGGCTCAGGCGATCCACACCGGGATTCAGCACGTAAGCCAGGATGGCGGCCGCCAGAAACGGCGTCAGCACCGGTCCCAGCGTCACCAGAAGGAACAGGAATGCCAGCCAGACTGCCACCCAAAACACTGTTTGTTTTTGTTCTACCGTGAGGGGAAATGGCATGAGCGGGCGGGTTTGTGGTCGAAAAACGGTGGGTTGAGAGGCTAATTTGATAAAATAGCGGACTTGCCGGATTTTGCCCCCACTTCGGCGCAGAATCGGGCCACCGCTTTCTATTTTACCGCCTCCGCTGCGAAATACACCATGAGCCAACCTTCGAATGTTTCCCTGTCCTACCGTGACGCGGGTGTCGATATCGACGCCGGCGATGCCTTAGTTGAAGCGATCAAGCCGTTCGCCAAGCGCACCATGCGCGAAGGCGTGATGGGCGGTATCGGCGGCTTCGGCGCGCTGTTCGAGATCAGCAAGAAGTACAAGGAGCCAGTGCTGGTGTCCGGTACCGACGGCGTGGGTACCAAGCTGAAACTGGCTTTCGAGCTGAACCGTCATGACACCGTGGGCATCGACCTGGTGGCCATGAGCGTGAACGACATTCTGGTGCAGGGCGCCGAGCCGCTGTTCTTCCTGGACTACTTCGCCTGCGGCAAGCTGGACGTGCCGACCGCGACCGACGTGATCAAGGGCATCGCCAAGGGCTGCGAAATTTCCGGCTGCGCGCTGATCGGCGGCGAAACCGCTGAAATGCCTTCCATGTACCCAGCCGGCGAATACGACCTGGCCGGCTTCGCGGTGGGCGCAGTGGAAAAGTCCAAGCTGATCGACGGCACCAAGATTATTCCTGGCGACGTGGTGCTGGGCCTGGCGTCGTCCGGCGCGCACTCCAACGGCTACTCCCTGGTGCGCAAGATCATCGAAGTTGCGAAGCCGGATCTGAACGCCGACTTCCACGGCCGCAAACTGGCGGACGTGATCATGGAACCGACCCGCATCTACGTGAAGCCCCTGCTGGCGCTGATGGAAGCGATGGAAGTGAAGGGCCTGGTGCACATCACCGGCGGCGGCCTGGTCGAGAATATTCCTCGCGTGCTGGGCGAGCACCTGACCGCAGAACTGGATGGCTCTTCCTGGACCATGCCTCCGCTGTTCCAGTGGCTGCAACAGCACGGCGGCGTGGCCGACGCTGAAATGCACCGCGTGTTCAACTGCGGCATCGGCATGACCGTGATCGTCTCCGCCGAAAACGCCGACGCCGCCGAAGCCCAGCTGAAGGCCGCCGGCGAAACCGTCTACCGCATCGGCAAAATCCGCGCCCGCGCGGAAGGCGAACACCAGACCATCGTCAAGTAATTAAAACCGACGGCGTGAACCTGGTGGCTGCCACATCGTGGCAGCCACTTGCTTTTAGTCCCGGGTTTTAATGAGACCAGCGGCGCATCAGCGCTTGAGGATCTTCGGTACGGCAGGGGAGCGCAGGCGGTGCGCGTCCGGCAGGCCGGAACCGAGCAGGGGGCGCAGGTAGCTGATGAAGGCGTCGGTGACGTTGGTGCCGCTGGCGGTGATGAAGGCGTCTTCCATCGTACGCGTTTTGCCGGCGACGGTTTCCAGCGGCACTAACTCGTACTGCACCGCGTAGTCGCCGCTGCGGCGAATCGCCACGGAGCCATCGCGGTCGCCCCACATCGCAAACTGCACGGCCTTCTCGCCGACTTCGCGCGCCTCGCGCTGGTCCACGTCCGACACGCAGCCGAGGAAGGAGCGCTGCAGATAGCCGAAGGTGTCGCCGCGCACGCGCTTGATGCCGAGCTTTTCCTTGATTTCATCGCACAGCAAATCGGCCAGCGCGCCGGTGCCGGACAGCTGCACATTGCCATGCGCATCGCGCTCGACCTCTTTTGCCAGCAGCGAGGCAATCGCTTCGCCGGACGCATCGTGAATGCCTTCCGACACCGCAATCACGCAGCGGCCATGTCTGGCGTAAGTCTCCTTCACATCAGCCAGAAACTGCTCCAGCGAGAATACGCGCTCCGGCAGGTAGATCAGGTGCGGTCCGTCGTCGGGGAATTTACGTCCGAGCGCCGATGCCGCGGTGAGGAAGCCGGCGTGGCGGCCCATCACCACGCCCACGTACACACCAGGCAGCGACGCGTTGTCCAGGTTCGCGCCCGCAAAGGCCTGCGCCACAAAGCGCGCCGCCGACGGGAAGCCCGGCGTATGGTCATTGCCCACCAAATCGTTGTCGATGGTTTTCGGAATATGCACGGCGCGCAGCGGATAGCCTTCGGCGCGCGCCTGTTCGCTGACGATGCGTACCGTGTCCGACGAATCGTTACCGCCGATGTAGAAGAAGTGGCCAATGTCGTGCGCCTTCAGCACCTTGAAGATATCTTCGCAATACTTCAGGTCCGGCTTGTCGCGCGTGGAACCGAGCGCGGAGGAGGGCGTGGCTGCGACCAGCTCCAGGTTATGGCTGGTCTCCTGCGTCAGATCCAGGAAGTCTTCGTTGACGATGCCGCGCACGCCATGCAGCGCGCCGTACACCTTCGTCACTTCGCGGAAGCGCCGCGCCTCCAGTACCACACCTACCAGCGACTGGTTGATGACGGCGGTAGGACCGCCTCCCTGTGCGACCAGAATTTTGCCCGACGACATGCGCAGCCTCCCGAGGAAATTGGATGACGAGCCGCCAGCTTACTCCGTTTTCGCCCCAGGGCCGATATTCTTGTCGAGGAATTTCTCCACGCGGCTCCAGAAGTCGTAGCGGTTTTCCGGCAGCAGCCAGCCATGACCTTCGCCCGAATACTCGATATATTCCACATCGGCTTTGTTGGCCTGCAAAGCTGAACGCAGTTTGCTGTAGTGCGTGAATGGCACGCGGTGATCGTCCGTGCCATGGGCCAGTAGCAGCGGACGCTTGATGCGGGCGGCCTGCTTCAGCGGCGAAGTGGCGATGAACTGCTCGGTATCCTTGTTCACATCGCCGATAAGGTCAGGCGCGCCATACTGCTTGTAATCGTCACCCATATCGGACAGCACCATATCGCCGCTGTCGAACATCAGCGGAATATCGGTGACGGCGGCGAAGGCAATGCCGCAGCGGTACAGATCCGGATCTTTGATTAGGCCCATCAGCGTCGCATACCCGCCATAGCTGCCGCCCAGGATGCAGACCCGCTTCGGATCGGCAATACCCTGCGCCACGGCCCATTTGACCGCGTCGGCGATATCGTCCTGCATGGCAAGGCCCCATTGCTTGCGGCCCGCGGAGAACAGCTGGAAGCCATAGCCGGTGCTGCCGCGGAACTCGGGCTGGATGACGGCATAGCCGCGCGAGGCGAGGAACTGGCTGTCTTCATCCCAGGTCCAGTCGGTGCCGCGTACATAAGGACCGCCATGCACGATCACCACCATAGGCAGCTTCTTGCCGCCACCTTTCGGCATCGTGACCCAGGCCGGAATGGCCAGACCGTCACGCGCCTTGAACTTGACCAGATCCATCTGTCCCATGTCCGCAGCATGGATGCCTGGATGCCGGCTGCCCAGCACGACTAGCTTGTGCGTCTCGGTGTTATACAGCTGGAACAGCGATGGCTGGCGGTCGGAGGTGGAACGAACCAGCACCCATGGCGTTTGCGGATGGCGTGGCGGCGTGATCCGGTTATTCAGGCCTGGCAGCAAAGCATCCACCTGCTTCTGCACCTCTTTCATACCCGGATCGAACCATGCACTGCCATAGCCGTCCGCCAGGTATTGAATGCCTGCCAGTTTGTCGTTGATATAAACGAGCGTGCCGCTGAAATCGAAGTCGGCCAGCTCTATGAGCGGTTCTTTGTCCATCTTGCCGGTGACCAGGTCGAACTGGCGCAAGGTCAGTTTGTCGCCGCCGGCATAGGACTGCACCAGCAGATGATGCTCGTCCATGAAGCCGAGTGGCGCAAAGCCCGCGTCCGGGCCGTAAGCCTTGGTGCTGGAAATGACGCGCCAGGAAGAAGTGGCCGGATCAAGATAGTGCAGCGTCTCGATGCCTTCGCTGAGCGATGTCATCAGGCGCGGCACGCCCTTGACGTCCAGCAGCCAGCCTTCCGGGTTGGCCGGCCGGCTGATGACTTCACCCATGCCGGTGCCGGCATCGATGCGCACCAGGTCCGTGCGCATGATCTCGTAGGTGTTTTTCTCTTCGTGCCAGACCGGGCGCCTCACATAGAGAATGTCGGAGTCTTGCGGACCTTCCTGATTCATCAGGTAAGTATTCCAGGGCTGGAAACGGGCCTTGATCATGGTGCCGGTCTCGGCCCCGGTATCCCAGCGGCGCGCAGCCAGGATGCGGCCGTTGCCGCCATCGCGGTCGATGAGGAACAAACCTGGCGCGTAGCGCATATCGCCAGGTGTCTGCGTGCGGTCGGCAATGGTGTAGAGCAGCTGCTTGTCGTTCAGCCAGCGGAAGGTGCCGATGTCCTGGTCGGACATGCGTATGGTGCCGATCAGCGCCATCGTCGACGTATCGAGCACACCCAGGCTGTCGCGCAGCTTGTCGTTGCCGATCTTGACCGCGACATAGCGTCCGCTCGGCGATATGCGGGCGTCGCTGTATTGCGCATTTTCGAAAAACAGCTTGACCGGCAGCGGCGCGGCGGCGACGCTGGCGGCAAAGGTGAACAGGGCGGCGGCCAGGGCTTTTTTAATCATGGTTTGGCGTTGGGTCCAATCTGACGGTCGAGGAATTTTTCTACGCGGGTCCAGAAATCGATGCGGTTTTTCGGCAGGTACCAGCCATGGCCCTCTTCCGCATATTCGATCCATTCCACATCCTTGTTGGTGGCCTGGACCGCATCGCGGAACTTGGTGCCGTGTACGATGGGCACGCGCTTGTCGGCGCCGCCGTAGGCCAGCAATAGCGGGCGGTTGATGCGCGCGGCCTGCTCCAGCGGCGAGGTGGCCTTCAGCTGGGCCGCATCTTTTTCCATGTCGCCGATCAGGTCGGGCATGCCGTATTTTTTCCAGCGCTCCGGCATGTCGTCGGCGTGCAGCCAGTGGCCGGTGTAGAGCAGTTTGATGTCGGTCACGCCCACCCAGTCCACGCCGCACTTGTACAGATCGGGATCGTTGACGAGGCCCATCAGGGTCGCATAGCCGCCATAGCTGGCGCCGGCGATACAGACGCGCTTCGGATCGGCATAGCCTTTCGCCACGGCCCATTTGACGCCGTCGGCAATATCGTCCTGCATTTTCAGCCCCCACTGCTTCCAGCCGGCGCGGAAATGGGCGTCGCCAAAGCCGGTGCTGCCGCGGTATTCGGGTTCCAGCACGACGTAGCCGCGTGAGGCGAGGAACTGGACGTCGGAGCGCCATCCCCAGCGGCTGCCGCGCACATACGGACCACCATGCACCAGCACCACCATGGGCAGATTCTTGCCGCTGCTTTGGAGCGGAACCGTCAGCATGGCAGGGATTTCCAGCCCGTCGCGCGCGGTGTAGCGTACTTCTTCCTCCGCGCCCATATGCGATGGTTTGATGTTGGGACGGCTGGCACCCACGCGGTCCAGCTTTTTCGTTTCGCTGTTGTAGATGAAGTAGACGGAGGGCTGCACGTCGGAGTAGGCCGTCACCAGCACATTGGCCGTTTCCGCATGGGTTGGCAGGTCAAGCATATTGATCGTGTTCGGCAGCAGCTTGTTCACCGCTTCCTGCATCTGCTTCATGTCGGGATCGAACCAGAGGGTGTCATAAGCATCGCGCAAATAGCGGATGCCGAGCAGCTTGTCGCCGCGCATGATCAGGCGGCCGCTGAAGTCGTAGCCGTCCAGTTGAATCAGGGGCTGCTCGCTGACCTTGCCGGTGGCGACGTCAAAGGTATGGACAGCGGCGCGGTCCTTTACCTTGCTGCTGATGACGTACAGCGTGCCTTCCGGCCCGAAGGCCAGTGGCGTAAAGGCGTCCGGCCCGCCGCGGTAGGTATCGAAGCTGGCTACCTTGCGCCATTGATCGTTGCCGCTGTCGCGCAAATAAATATTGCGGATGCTTTTATCCAGCGTATAGGTCAGACGCGGTGCGCCTTTGTTATCGAGCACCCAGCCCATGGTATCGCCAGGGCGGCTGACTTCCTCGGTGCGTCCATTCAAGGTGTTCAGGCGCAGCAGCGCGACGTCGCGCAGATCACCCAGCCCGGCGATATTATTGTCGGTGACGTAGACCCATTCGGAGTCCTGCGCGCCGACTTGCGACAGCATGAAGGTATGCCAGGGCAGCAGTTTTTTAGCCATGCCGTCGCGCACGAAATGATTGGCCCGCTCGGCCAGCTGACGGAAATGGGTGCCGTCGCGGTCGACGGCGAACAGCCCCGGCGCGTAGATTCGCTCGCCTTCGCTAGCGGTTTTGTCGTTCAGGTCGAACAGCAGGCGGTTATCGCTCACCCATTGCAGATGGCCGATGTCGGCGCTCGAGAAGCCGGCAATGGCTTGCGCCTTGTTGTCGCGCAGATCGACCACCGCCAGCATGTCGCGGCCGTTCTCTTTGCTGGCGACTTTGGCGGCGAGATAGCGGCCGCTTGGCGATAGGACCGGCTCGTTGAATTCAGGGTTGTTGAAGAAGTCTTCGATGGGCTGCTGCTGGGCGGAAGCCGCAGACATCGCCGCAGCAATGAGGAGGGCGAGTATAGTTTTTATCATGCCGCGACATTAGCACGGCAACATCCGTTGAAAATCCACTAATTGTCACAGCTTGGGCTGAGGGGGCGTTTCAGGTGTGTGGATGTAGCGGATCAGTGCCACGCTTTCCTCGTCCGGCTGCGGCGTCAGCAGGCTGACAACGATCACGGCCAGCAGTCCGACCGGCACGCCGAACACGCCCGCCGAAATGGGCGCAATGCCAAACCATTCGCCCGACAGGCTGCCGCCCAGCACCGGATTGGTGTGCAGCATATAGAACAGGCAGGTAAAGAAGCCCGCCACCATGCCTGCCATGGCGCCCTGGCGATTGGCGCGATCCCAGAACACGCCCAGTACCAGGGCCGGGAACAGGGTGGAAGCCGCCAGCGAAAAGGCGGCGCCAACCAGCGACAGGATGTCGCCCGGCTTGGTTGATGCTGCGTAGGAAGCGATAAAGGCAACCGCCAGTAACAACAACTTGGAAATTGTCACTCGCTTTTGAGTGGATGCATTAGGGTCGACCAGCTTGTAGTAGATGTCGTGCGACAGCGCGTTGGAGATCGCCAGCAGCAGCCCGTCCGCCGTGGACAGGGCCGCCGCCAGGCCGCCCGCTGCCACCAGTCCCGATATCACATACGGCAGGCCCGCGATTTCCGGCGTGGCCAGCACCAGCACGTCCGAATCGATCAGGATCTCGCCCAGCTGCACGATGCCGTCGTGATTCACATCGTTGATCGCCAGCAGCGGGTTGGTCTTGTCCACATTGGCCCAATAGGACACCCAGGTTGGCAGCTTCGAGAAATCGCTGCCCACCAGTGCGCTGTAAATATCGTATTTGACCAGCACGGCCAGTGCCGGAATGGACAGGTAGACCAGCAAAATAAAGAACAGCGTCCAGAACACGGACACGCGCGTGTCATGCACCGACGGTGTGGTGTAGGAGCGCATCAGGATGTGCGGCAGGGCGGCCGTGCCCACCATCAGGCAGAACACCAGGGCGAGGAAATTCAGGCGTTTGTTGTCCGACTGTTCGCGCGTGGCGCCGGGGAAGGGCTCCGCATGCGGCACGATGTCGGCGGCGCGCGCCATATTGTAGTCGCGCTGGCTGGACCACAGCGCGGCCGCTTCTTCCACGCTTTTCGGATAGGCGATCAGTGCGCGTTCGGCGGCGCGGATTTCCAGCAGCGAGCCACTGCGCCGCTTGACGGCGTCGAGATTGTGCTGGGCTTCCTGGCGCCCCGATTCCCACGAAGCAGGCAGGCCATTCAGGCGCACGTCATAGTCATCCGCGCGCTGGCGGAAGATCGATCGCACCTCCGCTTCCGCTTCATCATGGGCCAGCACGTTCTCGCGCGCCGTCAGCTGGGGCAGCAGTTTGCCGTAAGCCACCTGCGGTATCGGATTGTCGGCGTGCTTCACCGACAGCCACATGGCCGGAATCAAGAACGCCACCAGGATGATGATGTATTGCGCCACCTGCGTCCACGTAATGGCGCGCATGCCGCCGAGGAAGGAGCACACCAGAATGCTGGCCAGGCCAAGGAAGATACCCACCGAGAAATCCACACCCGTGAAGCGCGAAGCGATCAGACCCACCGCGTAAATCTGCGCCACCACATAGGTGAAGGACACGATGATGGTCGCCGCCACCGCCAGCAGCCGAACGGGGCGTCCGTGATAATCGCCGCCATAGCGCGCCGCCAGAAAGTCGGGAATCGTGTACTGCGCAAACTTGCGCAGATAGGGCGCGATCAGCAGCGCGACCAGGCAGTAGCCGCCGGTCCAGCCCATGATATAGGCCAGTCCGTCGAAACCGTGCAGGTACAGGCCGCCCGCCAGCGAGATGAAACTGGCGGCGGAAATCCAGTCCGCAGCGGTGGCCATGCCGTTGAACAGCGCGGGCACGCGCCGCCCGGCCACATAGTATTCGGACACATTCGAAGTGCGCGAAATCACGCCGATCGACGCATACAGCACGATGGTGGCGAACATGAACAGATAGCCGATCCACAGACGTGGCATGCCTTCCTTTTCCAACACCGCCAGCGCGATCAGGAAGGCCGCAAAGCAGGAAGTGAAGATCAGGTAGTAGCGCGACAGGCGGCGGAAGAAGCTGTTTTTCACTGGCCGGCCTCCGCCGCGTAGGCGCGGTCCAGCCGCCGCATATAGATGGCGTAGCCACCGATGATGCCCAGGTAGGCCAGTGATGCGCCTTGTGCCGCCAGATAAAAGTTCAGCGGCCAGCCGAAGATGAACAAGCCATTCAGTTCGCGTGCGAAGAACACCACGCAGAAAGTCGTCAGCAGCCATGCTGCCAGCAGCAGGCCGGTTACGCGGCGTGCTTTGCGCCAGTGCTGTTCGCGCTTATCCAAAATGCGGGACCTCGTCGTTTTCAATCGGCTCGGGCGGACGGATCTCGAACGTCAGCCGGAACAGGCAGCCGGGATATTTAGGATCATGGCAGCGCGGATTGCTGAACAGGTCCAGCTCCGCATTATGCTGCTGCGCGACTTCGCGCACGATGGCCAGGCCAAGGCCGCTGCCTTCGGCCGTGCTGCCGAGAATCCGGTAGAAGCGCTCGAATACGTGGGCACGTTCGGCGGGTGGGATGCCGGGGCCGTTGTCTTCCACTTCGAGGATCGCGTGATCGCCCGCACGCCGTACTCGCACCGTCACGGCGCCGCCGCGTGGCGTGTAGCGCAGGGCGTTGTCGATCAGGTTGGACAGCATTTCGCGCAGCATCATCGGATTGCCGGATACCGGTACCTGCTCGGTCGGCGGCTCGAAGCCCAGGTCGATCTTGTAATTGAAGGACGCCTGCACCCAGTCCTGTACCGTGGTGCGCGCCAGCTCACCCAGTTCGATCGGCACGAAAGCGGCTCCGGATTGCGGCTGGTTCTCGGTGCGCGCCAGCGCCAGCAACTGGTTCACGAGGCGCGTGGCTGCCTCCGAACTTTTCGCCAGCTGTTCCAGCGAGCGGTGGATTTCGTTCCTGTCCGTCTGGCGCAGCGCCAGCTCGGACTGCATGCGCATGCCCGCCAGCGGCGTTTTCATCTGGTGCGCGGCGTCGGCGATGAAGCGCTTTTGCATATCGATGGACAGCTTCAGGCGTTCCAGCATTTCGTTGAGCGAGCGTACCAGCGGCGTGATTTCCTCCGGCACCTGATTGGGCGGAATGGGACTCAGGTCATCCTCCGGCCGTGCGCGGATGCGCTCCTGCAGCTCGGCCAGCGGCAGCAGCCCGCGTGACAGCGCAAACCACACCAGCGCCAGCACGATGGGCAGGATGATGAACTGCGGCAGGATCACGCCCTTGATGATTTCATTGGCCAGCTTGGCGCGCTTCTCCAGCGTTTCCGCCACCTGCACCAGGGCCAGGCGCGGATCGTGGTCCTTGTCCTTCTCCAGGTTCACGTAGGAATAGGCGACGCGGATTGGCGTGCCGTGCAGGGTGTCGTTACGAAAGTTCACGCTGCCGGCGCGGAAGCTGTCCGGATCGGGCGCGGCTTGCGGCTGCGGCAGATCGCGGTCGCCGTCCACATGGTTGCCACGCGGGTCCATGATCTGGAAGTAGACGCTGTCCACATCGTCGGCGCGCAGTATGTCGCGCGCGGAGCCGGACAGGCGCTCGATCACCTGGCCATCCACTTCACGCACCTGCTGCGACAGCACGGTGACGTTATCCTCCAGCGCGTGGTCGAAAGGCTGATTGGCGATGGATTTTGCGACCAGGTAGGTAATCGCGATGCTCATTGGCCAGAGCAGCAGCAGGGGGGCAAGCATCCAGTCCAGGATCTCGCCAAACAGGGAGTGCTGGATTTCGTTGGCTTCGGCGGCGGGCGCCTGTTGCCAGCTGGCCTTTTCCTCGCTCACTTGCCTTCAGCGCCGGATGCGGCGGAAAACTTCTCCAGGCAGTAGCCCAGCCCGCGCACGGTGGCGATGCGCACGCCGCCCACTTCGATCTTCTTGCGCAGGCGGTGCACATAGACTTCGATGGCGTTGTTGCTGACTTCCTCGCCCCATTCGCACAGGTGGTCGACCAGCTGTTCCTTCGACACCAGCCGTCCCGTGCGCGCCAGGAGAATTTCCAGCAGGCCCAGTTCGCGCGCCGACAGGTCCAGCATCTGGTCATTAATATAGGCGCTGCGACCCACCTGGTCGTAGGTGAGGGGGCCGTGCTTGATGACGGTGGAACCGCCCCCCTGGCCGCGCCGGGTCAGCGCCCGTACGCGCGCTTCCAGTTCGGACAAGGCGAAAGGCTTGGCCATGTAATCGTCCGCGCCCAGATCGAGGCCGTTGACGCGCTGTTCGACCGAATCGGCAGCCGTAAGGATCAGCACCGGCAGCAGCGAGCCGCGCGAACGCAGGCGGCGCAGCACTTCCAGGCCGGACAGCTTGGGCAGGCCAAGGTCCAGAATCAGCAGATCGAATTCCTGGGTGGAGAGGGCGGTGTCGGCTTCCTGCCCGTTTTTTACGCAATCAATGGCATAACCGGACTGGCGCAGGGAACGTGTCAGGCCGTCGGCAAGGACGCTGTCATCTTCGGCAAGTAAAATACGCATAACGCTAATGTAGCTACTTTTTGATTCCCCTCAAAGATTTAAAAACAGTGCTTGTCAAAAGCACTGTTTTTTTATACAGTACCGCCTGTAGCGACTAATTGCGACCAACCAACTGCGCGAAAGAACATCATGGACGATAAAAAAGCTGTAATCCCCGCATCTGAAAAAGCCAAGGCGCTGGCCGCCGCGCTGGCACAGATTGAAAAGCAGTTCGGCAAGGGCTCCGTGATGCGCATGGACGCCTCGGCTCCGATCGAGGAAGTACAGACCGTGTCCACCGGCTCCCTGGGTCTGGACATCGCCCTGGGCGTAGGCGGCCTGCCGCGCGGCCGCGTGGTCGAGATCTACGGTCCGGAATCGTCCGGTAAAACCACTCTGACATTGCAGGCTATCGCCGAAATGCAGAAAATGGGCGGCACCTGCGCCTTCATCGACGCGGAACACGCGCTGGACGTGGTCTACGCGCAGAAGCTGGGCGTGAATCTGCACGAGCTGCTGATCTCCCAGCCGGACACCGGCGAACAGGCCCTGGAAATCTGCGATGCGCTGGTGCGCTCCGGTTCCGTGGACCTGATCGTGGTCGACTCGGTCGCTGCGCTGACCCCGAAGGCGGAAATCGAAGGCGATATGGGTGACTCGCTGCCAGGCTTGCAGGCCCGTCTGATGTCGCAAGCGTTGCGCAAGCTGACCGGCACCATCAACCGCACCAATACCCTGGTCATCTTCATTAACCAGATCCGTATGAAGATCGGCGTGATGTTCGGCTCGCCGGAAACCACCACCGGCGGTAATGCGCTGAAGTTCTACGCCTCCGTGCGCCTGGACATTCGCCGCACCGGCTCCATCAAGTCCGGCGACGAGGTGATCGGTAACGAAACCAAGGTCAAGGTCGTCAAGAACAAGATCGCGCCTCCGTTCAAGGAAGCCCACTTCGACATTCTGTATGGCGAAGGCACTTCCCGCGAAGGCGAAATCATCGATCTGGGCGTGGAAGCCAAGATTGTTGAGAAGTCCGGTTCGTGGTACAGCTACGAAGGCGAACGTATCGGCCAGGGCAAGGACAACGCCCGCCTGTTCCTGAAAGAGCGTCCAGCGCTGGCGCGCGAAATCGAGAACAAGGTCCGCGCAGCCCTCGGCGTGCGCGCACTGCCGGTCGTGAACGACGACGGCGAAGAAGTCGCCGCACCGAAGCTCAAAGCCGTCGAGTAATTTTTAGAGCCAGGGGCAGAAGCAGGTGGCTGCCACGATGTGGCAGCCACCAGGTTTAAGCCTCTGGTTTTCTGCAGCATGCCCCGCCCCCCACTCTCCCTCAAAGCCCGCGCCCTGCGTCTGCTCTCGCAGCGCGAGCACAGCCGTCTCGAACTGTCGCGCAAGCTCTCACGGTATGCAGAGGAGGGCGACGACCTCGAAGCCCTGCTCAACTTCCTCGAGCAAAACAAATGGCTCTCGCAAGAGCGCTTCTCTGAAAATCTCGTGCATCGCCGCAGCGCCCGCTACGGCAACAGCCGCATCGTCGCCGAGCTGCAAAGCCACGGCATCGAAGGCGAGATGCTGACCGGGATCAAGACCGAGCTGAAGGAAAACGAAGTCGAGCGCTGCTGCGAAGTCTGGCAGCGCAAATTCGGCGAAGTCGCCACCGATCCCGAAGGCCGCAACAAGCAAATGCGCTTCCTGCTGGCGCGCGGCTTCTCGCAAAAAGCCATCCGCACCGCCATGAAGGGCACCATGCCCGACGAAGATTACTAAGCACCCGTCATCGGCTACAATCGGCTTTTCCCTTCAGAAACAGCAACATGCGTAGCAATGTCCTGAAGGCGGGGCTCCTGGCCGGATGGCTATGGTTGCCCAGCCTTGTTGTGCTGACCACCGACCAGCTGGCATCCACGCGCGATGCCATTGGATTGCTGGGCTTCTCGCTGTTCCTGCTGCTGTGCCCGCTGGTGCTGCTGCCCCGGCCGCGGCACTACTTCCTGGCGCTCACGCCATTCGCACTGCTGGCCGGCCCGTTCGCCTACCTGACCCTCGCCTATCACAGCGTCCCCGGTGATGCCCTGATTTCCGCCACATGGAATACCGAATGGGCGCAGACCCGGCAGGTGCTGGCCTCCTTCGGCTGGCTGGTGTGGCTGGTGCCGCTCAGCGTGCTCGCCTATGTGCTGCTGGCATTATCCATCGACCGCACATGGAAGCTTGGCGCGGAAGCACGCAAGCGTCTGTTTGCCGGTTTGCTGATGGCGGCCATGCTGGCCATGGTCACGCGCGTGACCATGTCGCAGCAATTGCGCCTGCCGCCTTTCTTCGAGCACGCGACCGCCAATCTGGCGTTTCCCAGTGGCCTGGCAATGTCGCTGACCCGTATGTATCACCAGCAAAACAAAACGGCCAGCTTTGCCAGTGTGCACGGCCGCTCGGCTGCGCAGTCCCAGCCGGTACTGGTTGTTTTCGCGCTTGGCGAAAGCCTGCGCTATGACCACTTGCAGCTGAACGGCTACAAGCGGCCAACGACGCCCAATCTTGCCGCATTGGGGCCGGACCTGCTGTCCTTCAGCGATGTCGCATCGACCGCTAACTGGACCAATGCCGCTGTGCCGAACATCGTTGCGCGCCATATCGGCAAGCAGGAGGCGACGCTGGTGAAGACCTTCCGTGAAGCCGGTTTCCAGACCGCCTGGATATCCAATCAGGAACGCTCCCCGTATGCGCGCGATGCCAATGTTGTGGAGCAGGGCCACGACGCTCAGGATTTCCATCTGCGCACCGACGCCAATCTGCTGCCCATGTTCAGCTCCTTCGTGCGCCAGGCCGGGCCTCGGCAGTTTGTGCTGCTCCATATGATCGGCAGCCATATCCCTTATGAAGAACGGTATGGCGCCGATTCGCGGGTGTTCACGCCGACCTTGAGTGACCTGGGCATCAACGCGCCGCAGCCCGTCGACCGCGAAGCGACGGTGAACTCGTACGACAACACGGTGATCGAGGCCGACAAATTCCTGTCGCGCGTGATCGCCACGCTGTCGCAGGAGACGCGCCCGGCCATTCTGCTGTTCACCTCCGACCACGGCGAAAACCTATTCGACGACAAGCGCGGCCTGTTTATGCACACGCAGCATCCGGCCACACGTTTTGACACCCATGTGCCGATGCTGGTCTGGATGAACGCCGCTTACCGCGAGTCCCATCCGCAAATTGCCGCGGCGCTGCAAGCCAATCGCGATCGCAAAATCACGCACACTCAAATCTTCCCATCACTGCTGGAAATAGCAGATATAGACTGGGATGGCCGCGATTCGCGCGAAAGCTTCGCTTCACCTTCCTTCACGGAAGGGCCGCGCAAGGTGCTGGTGGACCTGCAGACCACGGCGGACTACGAAACCCTGAAATAGCCGTGTTGCGGCGCGGTGTGCTACACTTTTAGGGTTTTATGCAGCACCGCGGGTGCGGTGGTTGTCCGTAGAAGCTGCGGCGTACATTAGCTGCTTATTAATTTGGCCACGAAAGTGGCATCGGTCTTATGTCCTTGTCAAATCCAGTCTCCCGACGTGCGCTGAGACATACGCGCGCCATAGACATCAAAGCGTTCGCCCGCGAAGATGGCCTATGGGATCTCGACGCTCATATAACGGACATCAAATCCATTGATACCATGCTGGCATCGGGCCCCCGCAAAGGCGGAGAAGCCCTGCACGACCTCTGGCTGCGTATCACTGTCGATAAGCAGCTAACTATTGTGGACGCTGAAGCTGTCTCGGATGCAGTTCCTTACCCCGGCCGTTGTAACACCATCGGTCCCGCCTATAAAACCCTCGTCGGCCTCAATCTGATGAAGGGATTCCGCAACGAAGTGAAGCAACGCCTTGCTGGTGTTTTGGGCTGCACGCATCTGACCGAACTGGCTCAGATCCTGCCCACGGCTGCCATTCAGGCCTTCGCCAACGACGTATGGCCGGTGCGTGAACGCTCCGAGCATCATGAAAAGCCGTTCCAACTTGATAAGTGCCACGCCCTGAAGACCGATGGCGAGGCAGTTGCCGAGTTTTACCCGCGCTGGTTTGTCCAAAAGGCAGACGCAGCCTAGGTGCTGTCCAAACTAACATAAACCGTATTCATACACACATCTGTATCAGAAGGGAAAGCCAGCATGAAAATCCATGAGTATCAAGGCAAAGAGATCCTCCGAAAGTTCGGAGTGACCGTACCGCGCGGCATCCCGTGCATGTCCGTGGACGAGGCAGTGAAAGCTGCTGAAACCCTGGGCGGCCCGGTTTGGGTCGTGAAGGCACAGATCCATGCTGGTGGCCGTGGTAAAGGCGGCGGCGTGAAAGTAGCCAAGTCGCTGGAGCAGGTAAAAGAATACGCAAACCAGATCATGGGCATGCAGCTGATCACCCACCAGACCAGCCCTGAAGGCCAGAAGGTGCGTCGCCTGCTGATCGAAGAAGGCGCGGACATCAAGAAAGAACTGTACGTATCCCTGGTGACCGACCGTGTCACCCAGAAGGTTGTGCTGATGGCCTCCTCCGAAGGCGGTATGGACATCGAAGAAGTTGCCGAGTCCCACCCGGAAAAAATCCACTCGATCGCTATCGATCCAGCCGTGGGCCTGACCGACGCTGAAGCCGCTGGCATCGCTGCCAAGATCGGCGTGCCGGAAGGTTCGATCGCTGACGCCGTCGCCAACCTGAAAGGCCTGTACCAGGCTTACTGGGAAACCGACGCTTCCCTGGCTGAAATCAACCCGCTGATCCTGACCGGTTCCGGCAAGGTCATCGCGCTGGACGCCAAGTTCAACTTCGACGCCAACGCCCTGTTCCGTCACCCGGAAATCGTGGCTTACCGCGACCTGGACGAAGAAGATCCGGCTGAAGTGGAAGCTTCCAAGTTCGACCTGGCCTACATCTCCCTGGACGGCAACATCGGCTGCCTGGTGAACGGCGCTGGCCTGGCCATGGCAACCATGGACACCATCAAGCTGTTCGGCGGCGAGCCAGCCAACTTCCTGGACGTGGGCGGCGGCGCCACCACCGAGAAAGTGACCGAAGCCTTCAAGCTGATGCTGAAGAACCCTGGCCTGAAAGCCATCCTGGTGAACATCTTCGGCGGCATCATGCGCTGCGACGTGATCGCTGAAGGCGTGATCGCCGGCGCCAAGGCCGTGTCCCTGTCCGTACCGCTGGTGGTGCGCATGAAGGGCACCAACGAAGACCTGGGCAAGAAGATGCTGGCCGACTCCGGCCTGCCAATCATCTCCGCTGACACCATGGAAGATGCAGCTAAAGCCGTTGTTGCCGCTGCTGCCGGTAAATAATTAAGGAATCACTATGTCTATCCTGATCAACAAAGACACCAAAGTCATCACCCAGGGCATCACCGGCAAGACCGGCCAGTTCCACACCCGCATGTGCCGCGACTACGCGAACGGCAAGAACGCCTTCGTAGCTGGCGTGAACCCGAAGAAAGCCGGCGAAGATTTCGAAGGCATCCCAATCTACGCCTCCGTGAAGGAAGCGAAGTCCGAGACCGGCGCAACCGTGTCCGTGATCTACGTTCCACCAGCAGGCGCTGCTGCCGCAATCTGGGAAGCTGTTGAAGCTGACCTGGACCTGGCAATCTGCATCACCGAAGGCATCCCAGTCCGCGACATGATGGAAGTCAAGGATCGCATGGCTAAAGCCGGTTCCAAGACCCTGCTGCTGGGCCCGAACTGCCCAGGCCTGATCACCCCTGACGAAATCAAGATCGGCATCATGCCTGGTCACATCCACCGTAAGGGCCGCATCGGCGTGGTTTCCCGCTCCGGCACCCTGACCTATGAAGCGGTTGCTCAGCTGACCGCTCTGGGCCTGGGCCAGTCTTCGGCAGTTGGTATCGGTGGTGACCCGATCAACGGCCTGAAGCACATCGACGTGATGCGCATGTTCAACGAAGATCCTGACACCGACGCTGTGATCATGATCGGCGAAATCGGCGGTCCTGACGAAGCCAACGCTGCACGCTGGATCAAGGACAACATGAAGAAGCCAGTGGTAGGCTTCATCGCTGGTGTGACCGCTCCTCCGGGCAAGCGCATGGGCCACGCCGGTGCACTGATCTCCGGCGGCGCCGACACCGCGCAAGCCAAACTGGAAATCATGGAAGCCTGCGGCATCACCGTGACCAAGAACCCGTCCGAGATGGCACGCCTGCTGAAGGCAATGCTGTAATCGTTTCGGTATGATGACGGGGAGCTGCGGCTCCCCGTTTTTGTTTGTTTGGAGGATTTGATTGGCCAAATTAGTCATCACCCGTGAAGGCATCGTGGAGCAGACGGTCCAGCTCAGTAAAGAGCGCATGACCTTCGGCCGCCATCGCCATAACGATATCGTGCTGAACCATCCTGCCGTGAGCGGGGAGCACGCGGTGATTACGACTATTCTGGACGATTCCTTCCTCGAAGATTTGCACAGCACCAACGGTACATTTGTTAACGGCCTGCGCATCGGCAAGCACTTCCTGCAAAACAAGGATGTGATCAAGATGGCCAAGTACCACCTCGAATTCATTCAGGACGGCATCCGACCGCTTGCTGCCGCTGCGGCCGCCGGACCGTCCACCATCATGCCGGGCGTGCGCCCGGCGGCGCCGGCGGCATCTGTTATGCCCGCCGCTGCCGCACCTTATGGCAGCGGCTCCAGCCCTGGCGCGGCCTCTGCTGCGGCGATGGACGCCGCTGCGGGGGAGGTTGGCCTGCCGCTTGGCCGCATCGAACTCCTGAACGGCCCGAATGTTGGCAAATCGCTCACGCTGACCAAACCTGCCACCAGCCTGGGCCGTCCTGGCGTCCAGGTCGTGGTGATCGCCCGCGCGGCGGACGGCTACACGGCGGCTCACGTCGAAGGCGAACAAGCGCCGCTATTAAATGACACACCTCTTGGCCGCGTGGCCAAGCGCCTGGCCGACGGCGATGTGCTCGACCTCGGCGGCACCCGCATGAGTTTCCGTACGGCATGACGAAAATTGTCATGTGGAAACGCTGCTGCTGACAAAATTCGACAGCGCCCTGACAAAAATCGACAGCGGCAGCGACAAATTTTGACAGTTTACCGCGTAAAACCCTGCATTTTGCTTAAAAAATAGGCTGGCACGCCGATTGCTCTTATCCCTGTGTCCCACCCAATTTTTAGTTTCTTACTGAGGAGCAGCAAAATGAAATCCATGAAAATGATGAAGCAACAAGCTCAAGCCGGCTTCACCCTGATCGAACTGATGATCGTGGTTGCAATTATCGGTATTCTGGCCGCAGTTGCTATCCCAGCCTACTCGGACTACACCGCCAAGGCGAAGTCTGCTAACGCAATCTCCGCTGCTGACGCGCTGAAAACCGCTGTTGCCCTGTGCGCACAAGAAGCTGGCGGTGACGTAAACGTCTGCGATTCCGGTGCAAACGGCGTGCCTGCCGATGCTGATTTCAAGGCCACCAAAGAAGTTGCTAGCGCTGCTGTTGTTGACGGTAAGATCACTCTGACCCTGGCTGCAACTGGCCTGGGCACCGGTATCGATGGCAAGACGATCACCTTCACTCCTACTCTGACTGCCGGCGACAGCACCATGCACTGGCAAACCGACACCACTGTAACCAACACCGCAGTGAAAGCTTCGATCACCAAGAACAACTAATCCTGAAGGGTTAGCTTGAAAAGAAAACCGGGCTGCGGCCCGGTTTTTTTATTTGCTTAAACGATTTTCTGGCGGTCGGCGAGCAGGGCTTCGTAGGTGAGGTTCTGCAGCATGGTGAAGTGGACCGGATCGAGGTTCGAGAACTGCACGCCGTAGCTGAACACTTCTTCCGTCCCGCTAGGCGAAGCGGCGACGCTCACGTTGCGCACCAGGGCTTGCGTGTTCACGCGCACCTGGTGTTGTCCCGGCGCTGAGAGCAAAGTGAAATCGAGGCCGACGGTTTCAGTCTCGCGTGCGAGCGGCTGGGTCGATTCAATCAAAGCACCCGAAACGCTCAGGTTGGTCAGGAAGACCGAGGCCTGCATGCCATCCGCCCGCGTCAGCTGGGCCGGAATTTCCACCTTCACGCGCATTGCCGTACGCAAACTCGTGCCCTGGATATTGGCCGGGAAGGTCACGTGTGCATACAGCAGCGGACGCTGAAACACGCGCAGCACCACAGTTGAAAACGCGCACACATTCACGCCTGAAAACACGCGAACGGTCAGTTTATCCCCTTCCAGTAGCGCAATTGGCGCCCCATTTTCCATGGGGATCTTGACGATCATGTACTCATCGCGGACCCAGCCGATGACGGTGGAGAAGTGCTGGATCGGGCGCAGCGTGCGGTGGGTCAGGAGCTGGATTCGCCCTCCCACCTGCAGGTTCATCTGTTCAAATTCGTATTCCTGCGTCTTCGCCTCGCTCGCCATGCCTTTGGGTCCCGTTTGGTTGTTGAGCAACTTGCACGATTATACATTGTCACGGAATAAATAGTTCTAAGTGGAACTAAATATTCATTGCGTGGATGCCATGGACAACGCTGTCACGTCCAGTCCAACCAAATGATAAGGTTCCGGCTGCAAATCGCCGCACAATCCGTCATCGCAAGTGCGCTTCGCGCCGAGGCGCCAGCCGCCGTGGTCGCGGTCCAGCATTTCGTGATCGACCAGCTCCAGCGTTTGCTGGTAGCGCCGCGCCATCTCGGGACGCTGGCCCACAGCCATGAAAGCGCGCATCGCTTCCGCCTGTTGCCACCAGTATTTGTGGCGGTCCACCGAGCCGTCGGGGAAGATGCGATTGAAGATGCCGCCGCTGGTTTCGTCATACCCGTTCGCGATGGCGTACTTCAGCAAACGGTCGCCCACATCCGCAAACATGGGCGGCAAGCCGCGCCGTTCCGCCGTGCGCAGCAGATGGCTCCATTCGAACTGGTGGCCAATGTCGATATAGGCGCCCTGGTCGGCGGTCGCGAGCGGCTTCCATTGCGCGTCATACCATTCGGGGATATAAGCGCCGCCGCCGGGCAAACCGACCATCAGTTTGTACAGGACGAAATTGCCGACGCTGCGCGCGTCTTCCAGTGCGCCAGGGTCGCCGGTGGCCTCGACCAGGGCCAGCAGGGCTTCGAACATATGCATCACCGGATTCTGCGTGCGCAAGCCGGAGGCGGGCGCAAATTCGCGGCTGGCATTGGCGACGAAGCCGCCATCCGCATCCCGTAGTTTGCTGCGGATGTCGCGCCAGGCTGTCAGCGCGGCCTGCTTGTAGCGCTCCTCGCCGGTCACGCGCGCCATGTGCGAAAGCGCCAGCACGGCGAAGGCGTGGCTGTAGGTGTTCTTGCTGTTGTCGACCAATTTGCCGGCCGCATCCACATGCTGATAAAAGCCGCCGAACTGCGGATCGCGGAAATACTGCAGCATGAAGTCCGCGCCGCGTCTTGCCGCGTCGGCGTAGCGCTGATCGCCCGTGGCTTCGTAGCCGACGATCATGGCGTACACCACGCGGCTATGGATTGTCAGATCGCCGCTGGCGCCTTTTTGCGGCTGCCAGTTGCGGTCGAACTGGCCCAGCATCAAGCCGGACGGCGTGGGCGCCACGGCTACCCAGCGGGCGAGGTGAGCATTGAGATCCTTGCGATGCCAGTCCGCGTTCACAAACTGCCCGTCCTCGCGCTCGCAGCCCGCCAGCGCCATCAGCAGCGCAGAGGAAAGGAGCAAACGCAGTACCGTCGCCTTGGATGTCATCTGTCCATGCTATCCCGAAAGCTGACGTTGTCACAAGAATAATTCGAAGGCGAGCTCAGCGGTTGTTGTACGATAGCTGCCCATGTGCACCAACTACCGACCCACCTCCCGCGATCTCGTTGCCGAGATGATGCAGCTCGATATGTTGGCGTCTGAGGACTGGCCGGACGAGACGTGGAAAGACTATGCGGCACCCATCATTCGGCGGGGCAGCAGCGGCAAGGCCGAATGTCTGGTCGCGTCGTACGGCATGGTGCCGCGCCGGCATATTCCGCCTGGCGTAAAGCCTTGGGACACCATGAACGCGCGTACCGAAACCGTCAGCGAACTACGTTCATTCTCGCAGGCCTGGCATGACAGCCAGGTGTGCCTGGTGCCGATGGATCATTTCTATGAACCGAATTACGAGTCGGGCAAAGCAGTGCGCTGGGGGATAGGCATGGCCGATGAGCGTGCCTTTGCGGTAGCCGGACTGTGGCGGCGCTGGATAGAACCGGACGGCAGCTCAAGCTACTCCTTCACCCAGCTGACCATCAACGCCGACCATCACCGCCTGATGAAGCGCTTCCACAAGCCGGACGACGAAAAGCGCTCCCTGGTCATCATCCCGCCCGAACATTACGAAGACTGGCTTGGCTGCCGCAACCCCGAACACGCGCGCGCCTTCCTCAACCACTACCCGGTGAGCCGCATGCGCGCCTGGGAAGAACCGCTGGCGCCGCGGCAGAAAGTGGATACTTCCCAGTTGGATCTGTGGGCTTAGTCAGCCTTCCAGTCGCCGGACTTGCCGCCGGCCTTCTCCACCACGCGGATATTGTCCATCACCATGCCGCGGTCCACTGCCTTGCACATGTCGTAAATGGTCAGCAGGCCGACTTGCACGGCTGTCAATGCTTCCATTTCGACACCGGTCTTGCCATAAGTTTCGACCTGGGCGCGGCAGTGGATACCCGTTTGTACACACCCTCAAACTTCGATTCTTGACCCACGAGTGGGACAAAAATGGGCCAAAAAATTTCAGCCCAGGAGTGATTACTCTAGTTCAACTCTCAGACTCTGTCCACAGGACAGTCCGATAGCGGTGTTGTTAAGCAGAACACATTATGTGAACTACACTTGCGAAATTTGACACATTTGTTATATGATCACCCACCTCTGCTGCCTTTTGCGTAGAGGAAACTTAGGAAATTACTATGAAAAATTTACTCAAATTAACTCAAATCACAGGTCCAACAACCGGAAAGGAGAATTATGCAAGAAAGCGTCAACACCCCTAAAAAACCTACCCTTCGTCCACGCGGTTACTACCCCGCAGTCCCTGAGCCAATCACCTCGGCTTCTACCTCGAAGGCATACACTTCGAGTACCCTCAGCAGTGCCCCCATTTCAGTCCCTAATGCCAGTGATGCGTTAACAACGCGAAAGAAGCTTCGCACGTATCTTCGCGATGCCGACGGTCTGCTCCAAGACGCCCAAATCAACCTGGACAGCGGCGAAATTACCCCACATGCATATGCGAAACCGCCCGGGCCGCTCAAATTCGCGGTTCGTGCGAAAGAGTCCGACATTGCGCCGCCATGGATGCGAATCCCTGCTCCGTCAACTTGTGAACGCCCATTAGGGCCGCCTTCACGGAAAGTGCTGCGTAACCATATCCGCCCGTTTGTGGCTCAGTCTTTGTCCTTGCAAGAGGCAATTGAAGAGTTCCCTGTGTTGGACAACCTATTTCAGGGTGCGCTTCACCTTGACTTGGGTGGCAACACGCGACCTCTCAATCCGACTATGATTTTCCGGATACTCCAGCATCTAGAGTTGATATCTGCCGCGACCGTAGAGGAATTCATGGGATGCTCAAGGAGGCACGCTCAGAAGATTGTGCAAGTGCTGAACGTCATCTTGGTGGCTTCCAAACAGGCGTCTCTTGCCGCCAGCTTCGGCGCAGGTGAGACATCGGAGGTGCACTGATGGAATCGGTGAACTGCACTTTGGATGCCAAGTCCTACTTTGCGAATAAGTTCGCTGAATCGGATGCAATGAGGAACCCAGAACTTCGCAAATCATTGGTTTGTCCACGATGTGGGGCAAAGGCTTTTTACAGAAGGGCTTCCTCCCGCACGTCGGCTTGCTTCTTCAGTAAGCATGAGGTTGACTGCTATGTTGACACAGCGGTGATTCGGAACGGTGAATCAAGTCTACTATCGGGGCCAGGACGAGAAATTGGTCGTATCCGAATTCTTCCCCTTGGAGCACTTGTTAGGAAGCGCGCTGAACTCATTACGCCTAACGGAAAAGCATCACTGCGAGCATTCCGAAGAGGAACTGGACGTGCGCGCGATGGGCAACGCACCTCGACGAGAAGCTATGGATCAATACTCGACGAGCTGACTGTTGATGAGGGATTTCAACATTCTAGTTACATTATCGAACCATTCGGCTACGAACCCATGCCAGCGTCGCGATTCTTCGTTCACGCGGACTTGATTGATGACAGTTGCGTTGGGGAGTTTCATGGCTATTGGGGGACAATAGCTAAGGTCAAGCCGCAGGGTGACGGTGCTTGGCTGAATTTAGGAAAAGGCTATAGTAGCGTCGGATTTATGTTGCCTATGGATATGTACGAAGAGGCTGGACGACGGTTTCGTTTCAATTCGCCTGAAGAGCTAGTAGGATCGACTCTGCTTTATGTCGGCGAACTTTCGAATAGGTATAGCCTTCGCATCCAAGACTTGAGCAAAGTCTGTATTCGAGTGCCTCGATAGAGTGTGTGTCGCTAACGCCACCTAAATAAAAGGCCGTGCGTTAGCGAGGCAGACATACTCAGGCGTGTAAATTCTTAGGCTGTGATACGAATAGCGACGGACGTAACTGTCACGTCTATCGCTTGCCCTAACTTATCGACCAAGCACGTACTTGAGCAGTTGTTTTCGACGCTCCGGTGACATTCGATGGAATGCTACTAACAGATCAGCTTCATCGTCGTGTTGGGTGTAGAAGTAGCTGACGGGCAAATTTAAAACGCCTGCAATCCGCTCCACAATCTCGACGGCAGGTGCCCTGGTGCCCTTCTCGTATCGGTTCATCCTCGTACTGGCACTCTCTTCCTCAATCCCGGCACGGATACCCAGCTGTTCTTGAGATAAGTCAGCCGCCACCCTTGCTGATTTCAATCGTTCGCCAAACGTGGACATGTAAACCTACCGTAAAGGTAGAGATAGTCCTTGTTTGTTCTTGCTCTCATGCTACCAAATTGGTAGGATTGAGAACAGGAGGTTATATGAATGCCAAGAATAGTATTCTTGCGGTTGTTATAAGCGTCACCAGCCTAATGCATCTCAGCGCATACGCTGGCAATCAAGCAAGAGAATCAGTTTGTCTCCGCATCGGCAAATATGCCGCGAGCGTTGCTGACGCACGAGATCAAGGTAGATCCGAAACAGAAGCAATGGGCTTGCTGACTCGTGCCAAAAAAGGGACGCCGGAAGGCGACTTGTACGTCGCATTGCAGCAGGTGGTTACATGGGTGTACACGGTTCAGTTGCCCGCACCGGATGCCCGAAAGCAGGTGTACACAAAGTGCCTGAATCGCGAATTCTTCGCATATAACCCTAAGCTGGACGGATAAAAATGCTAAAGCACTGCACCATTCTTTTGACGCTTCTCTTCACAGTATCCGCTCACGCTCAAGAGGAAAAGGGATGTATGACTGCCGGGAAGTTGGCAGAAGCAGTCGCCAATTTAATGCAAGAAGGCCAAAGCGAAGAGGAGGTGATCGGTTTGCTTACTGATCCCGCCCACGAGGACCCAAAGCGCCCGAAAATCCGGCAGAAAGTCATCACCGATAATCAAGTCGATATCGCAACTTTTGTCTTCACTGTGCGCCCATCGCCGAGCGAAGCACGAGCACTCGTATATTCGAAGTGCATGGCAGGCGGGTTAGGGTATATTGATTGGTCCAAGCATCAAGCCGCCGCTCGTGCTCGATGAAAGGCACAGAACATTTCTGTAAACATCTTTACCTGCAAGTTAAGCCGAAGCGCATGCCCGCCTTCACCTCTTTTTCTTGCTGACGGGCGTGCGTTTGGCTGCAGCTTCGCGTTGGCGACGGTTTTGTTCTTCAAGCTCAGCAATCCGCCGACGCAGATCCGCATTTTCCTTGGCTGTTCGAGAGTCCACAGCAACAGCATCCAAAGCCTGAGACATCAATTCAATTGTGCGAGGTTGGCCCTGTACAGTTAAGGCGTCGTGCTCGAGTTCTTCAACTCGGCTATGAATGCCTCTTGACTTAGCGTCTTGCATCATTTTTTCCCGAAGTGATTTCATCAACGCGGATCTTTTCGCCCAAGGCAAGGAAACTTGATCGCTAGCACGCAACATGCGCATCAACGTCCGTTCAAAATCAGAAGAAAAACCCTTTGGTCGTTCGTCAAACAAAAAGGCTTTCAATGCAGAGGCACCTAACCTGACATTGGGCACAAGTGATAACAAATGAAGAACTGTCGAAATAGAAGTTATCAATTCAGGTTCTGCAGTTTCCTTAAAATGGCCTTCTGCAACAGCCAAGCGATGCGCAGAACTCACAAGGAGGCAGGTTGCTCCCGGATCAAATTGACGTATAGATCTCAAATACGAAACGATAGCTGCATATAATTGTGCATCACGGCGCGCCTTGTCTTTAATATTGCGATCCGCAGCCGCACTGGTCGCTAGGGCTCTGCTATTTTCAATTAAGAACTCCCGAACTTTTTTCTCCAGACCTTCTTCACCAGAAGATCTAGGCGGCAATTTTTCTACCCAGCCTTCGCCCGTCATTAATTGAAATACATTCAGCCAATCATATGGGCTTTGCCCTTTAAACTGACGAATGAATTTCTCCCAATGGTATATTTTTGCTTCACTTCGGGCTAGCAGCTCCGCAAAGGATCGCACAAAAACGTTGCTGATGATGTGCTGATGCTCTTCTACTGTTCCAGGTAACCAATTACGAACTTGTTCAAAATCCATCTGGGCGATTGACGCATGATAAGCCACTTCTTCAAGAACCGGCTCGCCAACGAGGACTTTCCCACCGAACTCGTGCCAACGATTTACGATCGCAAGGACTCCCGCATTGTCGTTTTCTCCTTCGCCTAATAGAGACAGAATAACGTCAGTGTCTAGGACGAGTGTTGTCTTCTTTAAAAGATATTCAATTGTGGAGCCACAGCTGTATTCCATTCCTAATGAGCACGCTGCCATAAAACTCATGCACAGCTTTACAAGCCAATCAGTAGCTGGCCCGCTTCGGTAGTGAAAAATGTCTTTAATTGCTTGAGCGATTTCCAGCCTCTGCTGGGGGGAGGAACTTGTTTCTGACACCGCCTTCGCGATTTCCTCAACAAATGAGAATGCTTTCTTTCGCTCCGGCTGTGGCTCTCTAGAATTCTCTCCCAAAAGCTCACTTACCTCAGCAACTAAAGTCTCTCCCTTCGAAATACAATAGGCAACCATCCGGTCTTCGAAGATTGACCAAAGTTTATTAAAATGGTCATCAGCAAGCAAGGCTCCAATACTATGCTCGATTTCCTGTCGAACGAGCTTACGACCATCAAGCAGTTGGAGGGTCGCATGTTCCAAAGTTTGATCTAAATGCCGTTTTCCAGTTTCGGTAATCTTGTAAACGCCCGCTGAATATTCTATTAATCCTTGCGCTTGCATATCGCCGAGTGGCGCGATGAGTGCTTCTTTGGCGAGACTTCTCATCAAATGCAATCTTTCGGAGATTTTGTTGGAAAGCGTTTCCTGCGTGAATCCGTCAGTCTCGACAAGTATCTCAAGAACTATGCTTTGATATAGTTCCGCCCTTACTGCAGCAGAGTCTTCGCCAATCGACATTAGCGCCAGTCTTAATCCTCGCTTTTCAGTTTGATCGTCATTTGGCGCGTTAATTGTCTTGATGCAATCGTCTATTTCTGCCCCATAGAATTTAGTCAAAACACCGACATCATGAGATGCAATTTCTACAAGTTGAGAATTTCCGAGGACGGTAACTGAATATTTAAAATCGATCTCCTCGCTCAATTGTCGAGCAAGCATGTCACGTTTATACTCGCTAAGGTCGTGGCTTGTACAAAAATATATCTTCTTGATGTTTTCAGTGGTTGAAGTGATGCGTGCTAAGTCACCCAATGCCTTCTCGTCCACGTCATCTCGCAGACTGGTGCAAGCGTAGATTCCAGAGGATCTTCCAAGGCCCACACCATCTCTGCCCATATCCCAGGATGAAGAAGTCTTTACCACTATCCCGCCACCTTCCGCTAAAGCGATCACGCCGCAGCAGAACGACTCGAATCGACCATCATTTGTCTCAGTACGAATGACCTGCCGACCAATTTGTACGGACAGTGCGCTTCCATTTTGCAAGGTCATCAAATTCCCCGAAATGAAGATTAATTTCAAATTGCACTATATCTGTTTCAGGCCGCTATGTGCGTGTAGTCAACGCAAGTTGCCAAAAAATCGGTTGAGCGTTGTGTCAATAAACGACCGTATTCCAACACCCATCACCGACCACTCCAAGCCATGTTAGAAATATAGGGCTTGCACTTTCTAACATATCAATATATTCTAACACCCATTACTAACAGGAGGGCTATCATGGCAACGTTCGGATACGGTAGGTGCAGCACCGCCGAGCAGACCACAGAGAATCAACGACTGGAAATCGAGTCGGCTGGGCATAAACTAGACTTCTGGTTCAGCGACACCATCAGTGGAAAGACTAGTGCCAGTGAACGCCCAGAGTTTCAAGCTATGTTGATCCAGATTCGGGACGGTGAAACCCTGATCGTGTCGAAGCTTGATCGTATTGGCCGTGACGCACAGGACGTAGGGGCAACGATCAAGACTCTAGCCAAGCGCAATATCAAGGTAGTCGTCCTGCAACTGGGACAAACCGATCTGACCAGCCCAGCAGGCAAGATGATGCTTACCATGCTGTCTGCCGTGGCAGAGATGGAACGTGACTTGTTGGTAGAGCGTACTCAGGCGGGTCTGGCCCGTGCTCTGGCTCAAGGTAAGACGCTGGGCCGCAAGCCAAAGACCACGCCAGAACAGCGGGAGAGCATCAAGGCTGCGTATGCGAAGGGCGAGACAGTCAGCGCACTGGCACGGGACTATAAAATCAGCCGTGCCTCAGTGCTCAGCATCGTAACCTGACCGCCTTAAAGGCCCATGGCGGCCGACTTTTGCCTGAACGGGCAAAAATTCAGCCCCCAGCTCACCGAATGACCCTGTGGATATTTCGTTTTTAGTCCACTGCCTTCCTAGTCGGACCATTCTGGCGTTGAGCCACCCGCTGGCTCCTCACCGTTTTTCAGCTGATTCCCCGGCCTTATATGTCTTGGCCTTGTCGCAAAAAAAAATTTAGGTCAGGTTTAAGAAAAGCTCGCTTTCTTGAAACTCTGACTGAAGTTGACTGTCTGCCGCAAGACGTGTCCACGCTAACGCCCACTTAGCGGCAGAGCGTCGTTGAGCATCACTCGTTGAATCGCTTAGGCGATCAATAGCGAGACTAGCCCGATAACGAGCATATTCACTTGTAGAATTTGTTTTCTTCAACTCTCTCTGTTGAGTGCTTCATCGCTAACGCCACCTAAAGAAAAGGCCGTGCGTTAGCGAGGCGGACATAACACCTGCATCTTCGCACAGGCAACCCACCTACTTCACTCCACCTAATTTGGTGAACCATTCCATAGCTGTAGGTGGCAATCCTTCGTCTTTCACTATACCGTCGCCAGTAGGACGGAACAGTGCGGCTAACACCGAAGTGATGTTCTCCCCTTTGTTCAATGCTCCGTCTCGAATCAATGCTAAATAAGTCTTTGCCATTGTTACTCGTTCAGCAGCGTCGTTCTCTAGGTGTAGATTACTTAGGAATATACGGACCAATATTCGAATGAACCAGAAACTCAGTGTGGCAAGCAGAATCATGGAGCCCAATTTCCAAGTAGTCGGCGACGCCATGACAGTGGATGATGGTGCCAACTTGGGCGTCGTACTATCATTCTTCGCCGAAGCCTGAGCGTCTTTCATCGTTAGTGAAGGATCTACGGTAGATGGACGAGAGGTCTTTGCGACCTCTAAGGCTGGTGGCGATTGTATTACTGTTAGTTCGGAAAAAGCTGATAGTTCGCGGTGCAACAAGAAGCCCAGTACGAGCATACTGATAATCGTCGTTGCAAAGGAAATTATTGCCATCCACATATGCTTTTTACGCTTAGCGGACCAGTACTCCACAGGGGCGGCTAACGTCATGAATTCGTCGTAAGTCGACTTCAATTTGTCGAGCTCGGCCTGTGTTTTTTCGATTAGGCTCTTCCACTCGTCTGACCTAGTCGTTTGCGCCGTTGCAAAGACATCTTTATTACTCTCAGACACATCGGCAAATTGCAATTGCAAATCAGCGAAAGCTTGCTTCTGGCTCCTATGGCTCGTTTGATAGTTGGTCAGCTCACTCTGTAAGTCTCCAGCGAGCTTCTTTAGAGCGGTGCTTTCAGTCTTAACGCGGTCCTTGATTCCACGCTCGTGGAACTCTAACTGCAAGATTGCGGAGACAATGGTATTTACCGGAGCATTTAGATGACGCTGGAGCCAATGGCCAACGATCACGGCGGCCTCGGCACCTCGTCCGCTCTCTCGAAGACTTTCAATAAATGCTCGCCGACTATTGTTTGGAAGTAACCACGTATGTGTCGAAATGAAGGGTTGAAGTTGTGTCTTAGCTGCATTCAAGTTTCCCTGAAAACTTGGAATGTCGTTCTGCTGTGAATACGTTTGTGCGTTTTGCAAATGCGATGTTACATTCGAAAACGTGCTATCAAGCACAGACCAGGAGTCCGCAAAATTAGCGGGTGGCTGTCCCAACCACGACCACTGAGCCCGCAGCGTTTGTAACCAGGTTATCGCTTCTTGTGCTGTAGCCCACTCATACATTCCTCCTTCCGCGCCAAAATCAAGTTTCAAGAATACCTTTTCAGAATCCCTGCTCATTCGCTTTTCTCGTTAAAGTTTTGTAGGAGATGCATCACTCGGCAGAAGAGCGCTTTTAAACCGGTGGCTGTTCCTGCCGCAGCTGTTTAATGATGGCACGAAGATCTACTGCTAGAGATGCTTTTTTCAACGCTATAGGACGCGGAACGTAGTCCTGTGACGGATGCCAACTCAATAACATTGGACAACTTTTCCGCTAGTTTTGTGGTTGCAGTATGTCGGAGGTCGTGAAACTTCAAATCATTGATCCCGGCCCTTTTGCACGCGTCGACGAAGCAGTTATTCACGACCATGTACGAGACAGGGAAGACCAATCCCGAAGCGCTTACAGGTAAGGTCCGCAATATCTCAACGGCTGCTTTCGATAATGGGACTGTGCGGCTCGATCCATTCTTCGTCATGGGCAGAAAGACTGTCTGAGCCTGCAAGTTCACGTGCCTCCACTCCAGCGCCAGCAGCTCTCCCCGACGCATAGCAGTTTCTAATGCTAGTGAGACTAGCGGCTGCATCCAAGGACTCCTTCGCTTGATAGGACGGAGTTCAGCTAGAAGTCTCGCCCGTTCATTTTCAGTAAGCAAGCGAGTTCTACCTTGAGGCGTAGGAGGTTTGCGGACGAGTGCGCAAGGATTCGATGTTGGCAGACCCCACTCACGACGAGCATGGCTAATCGCGCTAGACAATATGCTGAGTTCACGAATGATGGTGCCAGCCCTAACAGTCTTCAGTCTGTCGTCCCTGTAAGCCGCTACGACCGCTGGAGTAAGTGCCGCCATGCTATGCAATGCCATACGCTGGCGCTGCATAAATTGAATGGTTTCGGCCTCTCTTTTGAAGCTTCGCTTAGTTGGAGAAACCTCATCCATATACCTTTGAAGAAGATCACGCAACAGCCAGCGCCTAGCTTCAGAGGTGTCCAAATAGGTGCCTCGGTCGATGTCACTTTCAAGGGCTCGTGTCCAAGCTAATGCTTCGGCCTTTGTCGAAAAAGATCTTACTTCGTCGGGAAATCCTTTGCGCCTGATACGAGCTTGCCAGGTAGCTCCGCGTTGCCTAAGTGATGCCATACGTCTCTCCTAATGGGACAGACGTGGGACAAGAAGCGAATTTGATGTGCTAGGTTTCTACGGCGGAAACCTGTAACTGCGACGCAGCGTGCGAACCGAAACGTTCGTAATATCTGAAAAAATCTAGACTAATCAAATACTTGCTTAGTCAGCCTTCCAGTCGCCGGACTTGCCGCCGGCCTTCTCAACCACGCGGATATTGTCCATGACCATGCCGCGGTCCACCGCCTTGCACATGTCGTAAATGGTCAGCAGGCCGACTTGCACGGCTGTCAATGCTTCCATTTCGACACCGGTCTTGCCATAGGTTTCGACCTGAGCGCGGCAGTGGATGGTGGACGCGGCTTCGTCGGACTCGAAATCCACTGTCACGCGGGTCAGCGCCAGCGGGTGGCAGAGGGGAATCAGGTCGCTGGTGCGCTTGGCGGCCATGATGCCGGCCAGGCGCGCAATGCCCAGTACGTCCCCCTTCTTGGCGCTTCCCGTTAGAATGATGGCCAGCGTTGCAGCTTGCATGCGAATGCTGCCTGCGGCGACGGCGACGCGGTGGGTTTCCGCCTTGGCGCCGACATCGACCATGTGGGCTTGTCCGGAGGCGTCGAAATGGGTAAGTTCTGGATTCTTGTTGGTCATCGTGTCACTCTGATTGAACGGGTATGATAGCACTGTGAATGCACATCGTTTTCCCCGCCGCCTGCTGGCGGCCCTGCTGTCGTCGCTGCTGATTACGGCGCCGAATGGGCAGGCGCAGTCTGCAACGACTACCCCCAACCTGCCCACCCTCGGCGACGCGTCGCGCGAGGATCTGTCGCCCGTGATGGAGCAGCGCCTGGGCGAAGAAATCATGAACGACATCCGGCGTGACCGCGATTATCTCGACGATCCGCCCATCATCGAATACCTGAACAATCTGGGGCAGACGCTGGTGGCGGCGCGTCCCGGCGCGCGTGGTGACGCCAACTACAGCTACTTCTTCTTCGTGGTGCGCGACCCGATGCTGAACGCATTCGCGCTGCCGGGCGGGAATATTGGCGTGCACTCGTCGCTGCTGCTGGCGGCGCAGACGGAATCCGAACTGGCGTCCGTGCTGTCGCACGAAATCGGCCACGTGGCGCAGCGCCATATCGCGCGCCAGATCGGCGCACAGAAAACCGATGCGCTGATTCCGCTGGCGGCGATGATTCTCGCCGCGCTGGCATCGAAGGCCAGCAGCGATGCGGCGATCGGCGTGTTCATGGGCGGCCAGGGCCTGGCCATCCAGCGCCAGCTGAATTTCAGCCGCGACGCGGAACGCGAGGCCGACCGCGTCGGCTTCCAGATCATGGGCGAAGCGGGCTATGACGTCAGCGGCATGGTGGGCTTCTTCCAGCGTCTGCAGCAGACTACGCGCAACTACAGCGATATCGTGCCGGCCTGGCTCCAGACTCACCCGCTGACCACCGAGCGTATCGCCGATATCCAGGCACGCATCCGCGAAACGCCTTTCCGCCCGCGCGTGGACGGCACCGACTTCTTCCTGGTCCGCTCGCGCGCCCGCGTGCTGCAGGACGAGAGCGAAAAAGGCCTGGCCGAATCAAAGGCATTCTTCCAGACGCAGACGGAAGCACCGGGCCGCCAGCAAGTCGCGGCCGGGCAGTACGGTTTGTCGATGGTCGCAATGCGACAGCACGATTACGCGGGCGCGCAGCAGTGGCTGGACAAAGCGCGCGCCACCCTCGACAAGGCGCCCACCGCCGGTGCTTTCAGTTCTCCCATGCCGCGCGGCCAGACCGATACCGAACTGGCCTTCCTGTCGCTGGAAATCAAGCTGGCGCAGGAAGACAATCCGAAGGTGATTGCGGCGGCGGTCAAGGAGGCGGAGGCGGCGCATGCGCGCTATCCGCTGTCGCGCGGCCTGGCCTGGCAGTATGCGGACGCAATGATCAAAGGCGGCAAGTCGGACGAGGCGGCACTATTCCTGCGCGATCAGCTGCAGATGTACCGCAGCGAGCCGGAGCTGTATGACTTCCTGGCGCAGGCGTATTCGAAGCAGGGCAAGATCGCGCTGCAGCACATTGCGCTGGCCGAGTCCTATGTGCTGCAAGGCGGCACCATGGCTGCACTGGATCAGCTCGGCCTGGCGCGCAAGGCGCCTGATGCGACCTACTACGACCAGTCGGTGATCGACGGCCGCGAGCGCGAACTGCAGGCCAAGCGCCGCGAGATGCTGGGCGATAAGAAGAAGGACAAGGATAAGGATTAAAGCCGCTGGCGGTTCCTGGCGGATCGACGATCCGCCCTACATCAAACATCGCGTATTTCATCGAAGATGCGTAGGGCGGATCATCGATCCGCCGTTCAAGCGTCGCGCTTACGCCGGCGTCGGCACGCGGCGGAAGCCCAGTTGCTCCACATCCGTGCGGGCAATCGGCGAAACAGGCACTGCGCGGCCGCCCGTGCGTAGCACCAGTTCACCGTCCGCATGCTCCAGCCAGTCGAGCAGCGCTTCATCACTGGCGGGCGTTCCGTCCAGTTCCAGCAACGGCAGCACTTGCGCGAAATCGCGATCGTCCAGCTGGGCGACGGTTTCCTCTGAGCGCAAAATCAGTTCGCCCGTTTCGGTCAGCCATGCCTGATCCGGCACGCCGAGTGGCGCACCCGTGTGCAACACGAAGCCCTGCACAGGATCGGTGCGTGCAATAAAGGGCGTCGCTTCCAGGTTCAGATAAACGCGCTGCGGACCGTTCTGGAAATACCAGCAGCCGCGCTCGTCCTTCAGGTAATTACGGACGATGAAGCCCACCAGCGCAGGATTGTTCAGCTTATCGCCCGGTTGATTGAAATGCTGGGCGCGCTCGTCGCGCATGCGCCAATTGCCGCGCGCATCCAGCGCCAGCCAGCCGTAGCAGTGCGGCACATTGGGCCATTTCGCGATTGCCTGTTTGACGATTTCATCCATGCATCAAGCCTCGCACAAGGCGCCGTTTTTGGGCGCGGGCACCGAGCGATTCCCTTCCAGAAAATGCAGCATGCGCAAGGGCAGCCAGCTCAGGCTGCCTGGCAGACTGCCGGTGGCGAAGCCCACATGGCCGCCTTCTTCCGGATAGTCCAATACCACCTGCGGCGAGGCGGTGCTTGGCAAATGCACGCCAGGGAAGAAGGGATCGTTCTTTGCGTTCAGCACCAGGGTCGGCACCGTGATGTCGTCCAGCACATGCTTGGCGCTGGCGCGGTCCCAGTAATCGTCGGCATCGCGGAAACCATGCAGCGGCGCGGTCACGATATTGTCGAACGTGTGCAGATCGGTGGCGGCCATCATCGCATCGAGATCGAACAGATCCGGAAACTGCTTCAGCTTGGCCACGCACTTCGGCTTCATGGTCTGCAGGAACATGCGGCTGTACAGGCGGTTGAAGCCGCGCGACAAGGCATTGCCACCTTTCGCCAGATCCATGGGCGCTGATACCGCGCATGCAGCATCCACAAATTCGGCCTGATGCTGCGACTCGCCCAGCCAGCGCAGCAGGGCATTGCCGCCCAGCGAAACGCCGCAAGCATAGAACTTGCCGCTGGTGCGTGGGCGCAGGCGGCGGACGATCCAGTCCAGTTCGACGATATCGCCGGAGTGATAGAAGCGCGGCGCCAGATTGCTTTCGCCGGAGCAGCCGCGGAAATGCGGCACGGCGCCCGACCAGCCGCGCTGCGCGAGCTCTGCCATCAAGGCGCGCGAGTAGTGGCTATCGGACGAACCTTCGAGGCCGTGGAACAGCACCACGAAGGGTTTATCCGCCTGGCCATCGACAAAATCGACGTCGATGAAATCCGCGTCCGGAGTGGTCCAGCGTTCGCGGCGGAAGCGCACAGCTGGCTTGGCCATGCAGGTGGCAGGATAAATGGTTTGCAAATGGCCGCTAGGCAGCCAGAAAGGAGCGATGTAGTTCATGATGCGTCTTTGGCGGACCTTATGAGTCCACTCTGCGTCGTGGGCGGACCATTGATCCGCCGTTTATCTAGTGCAGAATCGGGGCGCGCGTATCAAGTGGCACGGGACCCGGCGCTACAGACACATGATGCAACACAATACGCCAACCCTTCGGTGTCTTAACGTACACATTGGTCGCAACAAGGTGTGCTGGCTCGCCACTTTTTGCCGTAACGCCTTCTATGACAGTATGCACCGAACTCATCAGGTTGTGCGTTTCGTGCAGCTGGGAGGGGGTAATATGCAAGCCACCGTGCTCTAAAAGCAACTGCCACGACTCGCGGATTTGCGCGTGGCCAATCAGGCGCGGTCCGCCGGGGTGAATGCAGACGATTTCTTCATCGTCTGCCCACAGCGCCATCAGGGCATCGAGATCCGCCCGGTTCAACGCGTCATAGAAAGCTGCTTCAACTTCTTTGGCGCTGCCGATCTGGTGCTTGCGAACCATGGGGGCTCCGGGCGTTTTCGGGAAGATTAGTGATGGCCGGCTTCGGTGCCCGGCTTGAGGCGATACGCGGTGCCGCAGTAGGGGCATTTGGCTTCGCCGTGCTTGAAGTCGAGGAATACGCGTGGGTGCGAGGACCACAGTGGCATGGCCGGATTCGGGCAGTATGCCGGCAGATCTTTGCCATCAAGTTCGACTGGGGCTGGGGCGTTGCTCATCTTCTAATGCTCCGGGGTATTAAAAAGCACGATTTTAATCCATTCGCGCAATGAGAAGAATTCGCCGTTAAAATGACGCCTTCCATTGATAGCGCCGCCAGCGAAGGATTTCATTGTGTGGCTATTAGACCACATGACTTTTCCTGCCGCCGAGCCTGATATTGCTGCACACGACCCAGCGTTGTGGCGCGAGGGCGTGCGCAAAGGCTTGCCGACCTTGTTCGGCATTCTGGCGTGGGGACTGGTGGTCGGCGTGGCGATGGTCAAATCCGGCCTGACCGTGCCGCAAGCGCTGGGAATGACTTTATTTGTCTACGCCGGTTCCGCCCAACTGGCCTCGCTGCCGCTGATCGCGGCGGGCGCGCCGATCTGGGTGATCTTCCTGACCGCGCTGGTGGTCAATCTCCGCTTCGTTATTTTTGCCGCGATCCTGGCCCCGCATTTTGCGAAACTGCCGCTGAAGCAGCGCTTTTTCCTTGGTTATGCGGCCGGGGACATGACGGTGGCGCTGTATTTGCAGAAATTCCCGACTGACAAGCCGGAGCCGGGCAAGGTGTCCTACCTCAAAGGATTGCTGTATCCAAACTGGGCGGCCTGGCAAGTGGGCTCGATTGCCGGCGTGCTGCTGGGCAGTACGGTGCCGGCGGAGTGGGGGCTCGGCTTCGCGGGAACGCTGGCGATTATCGGCATCACGGTGCCGATGGTGACAACCAGTCCGGCGCTGTGCGGGGTGCTGGTGTCCGGCGCTGTGGCCGTGGTGGCGGCCGGTATGCCGTACAAGCTGGGCCTGCTGGTGGCCGTGCTGGTTGGCATGGCGGTGGCAATGGGTGTGGAAAGTCTTCAGGAAAAGAAGATGGTGAAGCATGTCTGACCTGGAAGTCTGGCTGACCATCATCGCGCTCGGCTGTGCGACCGCCGCCACGCGCAGCTCGTTCTGGCTGGTGGGCCAGCGCATTTCCATCCCGACCCGCGTGCAGGGCATGCTGCGCTACGCGCCGTCCTGCGCCTTGGCCGCCATCATCGGCCCCGACCTGCTGCTCGATCCGGCGGGCGTGGTTTCGGTTGGCATTCACAACTACAAACTGTTCGCGGGCATCGCCGCCGGCGCCTACTACCTCATTCGCAAGAGCATGCTCGAAACCATCATCTTCGGCATGCTCGCCTACACCGCCCTGCGGCTCCTGCTCGCCTAAATGCGGGGTCGGGTCTGTCTGCATGTCCAAAGGACAGACCTGGACCCCGAATTTGGTGGTTGACGAGGTGATAACAAACGGTCGAAACGTGCTGGCATTCAGGTAAAATAGCGGTCTTTCCAACTTATTGTCCCTTTGAGTAGCCATGCTGAAATTTAACCGCCTGGAAGACCTGGCCGCGCAGAATGCGCTGCAGGGCAAGCGTGTATTTATTCGTGCCGATCTGAACGTGCCGCAGGATGATGCGGGCAATATCACCGAAGATACGCGCATTCGCGCTTCCGTTCCGGGTATTCAGATGGCGCTGAAGGGGGGCGCCGCAGTGATGGTGACATCCCACCTGGGCCGTCCGACTGAAGGCGAGTTCAAGCCGGAAGACAGCCTGGCGCCGATCGCCAAGCGCCTGTCCGAGCTGCTGGGCCAGCCGGTTGAGCTGAAACAGGACTGGACCGGCGGCGTGGAAGTGAAGCCAGGCCAGGTCGTGCTGCTGGAAAACTGCCGCGTCAACAAGGGCGAAAAGAAGAATTCCGATGAGCTGGCCCAGAACATGGCCAAGCTGTGCGACGTCTACGTGAACGATGCTTTCGGCACCGCGCACCGCGCCGAAGCCACTACCCACGGCATCGCCAAGTACGCACCGGTCGCCGCGGCCGGCCCGCTGCTGGCTGCTGAGCTGGACGCGCTGGGCAAGGCCCTGGGCGCGCCGGCCCGTCCGTTGCTGGCCATCGTGGCCGGTTCGAAAGTGTCGACCAAGCTGTCCATCCTGAAATCGCTGGCTGACAAGGTCGATAACCTGATCGTCGGTGGCGGCATCGCCAACACCTTCATGCTGGCTGCCGGCCTGAAGATCGGCAAGTCGCTGGCCGAGGCCGACCTGGTCGCCGAAGCGAAAGCCATCATCGACATCATGGCCGCCCGCGGCGCGCAAGTGCCGATTCCTGAAGACGTGGTCTGCGCCAAGGAATTCTCCCCAACCGCGGCTGCCACCGTGAAAGCCGTGGCCGACGTCGCCGACGACGACATGATCCTGGACATCGGCCCGAAAACCTCCGCCAAGCTGGCAGAGCAGATCAAGGCCGCCGGCACCATCGTGTGGAACGGCCCGGTAGGCGTGTTCGAATTCGATCAGTTCGGCGAAGGCACCAAAACCCTGGCCATGGCAATCGCCCACTCGAAGGCCTTCTCCATCGCCGGTGGCGGCGACACCCTGGCCGCCATCGCAAAATACGCAATCACCGACAAGATTGGCTATATCTCCACCGGCGGCGGCGCCTTCCTTGAGTTCCTGGAAGGTAAAACCCTGCCGGCAGTGGAAATCCTGGCGCAACGCGCCCAGCAGTAAAGGCAAAAGGCGCTCGCAAAGCGCCTTTTTTACTCTCACCGCACATATCGAGGAACTCTCTAATGTCTCGTGGCACCAAGATCGTCTCAACCATCGGCCCTGCATCCACTGACCTGAACGTCCTGATCCGCATGATCAAGGCCGGCACCGACGTCGTGCGTCTGAATTTCTCGCACGGCAAGGCGCAGGACCACATCGACCGCGCCAAACTGGTGCGCCAGGCCGCTGCTGAATGCGGTAAGGAAGTGGCGATCATGGCCGATATGCAGGGTCCGAAGATCCGCATCGGTAAATTCGAGAACAACAAGATCGAGCTGGCCAACGGCGACAAGTTCATCCTCGATGCGAAGTGGGGCGAAAATGGCGAGCTGGGCAACCAGGAGCGCGTGGGCCTGGACTACAAGGCACTGCCGAACGACCTGAAGCCGAACGATGTGCTGCTGCTGAACGACGGTCTGATCGTGCTGACCGTGGACAAGATCGTCGCCCACGAAATCTACACCACCGTAAAAATTGGCGGCGAGCTGTCCAACAACAAGGGCATCAACCGCCAGGGCGGCGGCCTGACCGCGCCGGCCCTGACCGCCAAGGACATGGAAGACATCAAGACTGCGATGTCCTTCCAGGCTGATTATCTGGCCATCTCCTTCCCGAAGAACGCCACCGATATGGAAATGGCACGCCAGCTGGCCAACATCGCCGGCGAGCCTTTCGGCTTCAAGCCGATGATGATCGCCAAGATCGAGCGCGCTGAGGCGATCCCTGCGCTGCAGGAAATCCTGAACGCCTCCGACGGCATCATGGTGGCGCGTGGCGATCTGGCGGTGGAAGTGGGCAACGCCGCAGTGCCTGCGCTGCAGAAGCGCATGATCAAGATGGCGCGCGAATCGAACAAGATCGCCATCACCGCGACCCAGATGATGGAGTCGATGATCTTCAACGCCGTGCCGACCCGCGCCGAAGTATCCGATGTGGCCAACGCTGTGCTGGACGGCACCGACGCCGTGATGACTTCCGCCGAAACCGCCTCCGGCAAGTACCCGGTCGAGACTGTCGAAATGATGGCCGCGATCTGCGTGGAAGCCGAGCAATCCGAATACAACAAGCTGGACGCTGATTTCCTGAACGTGCGCTTCACCCGCATCGACCAGTCGATCGCCTACGGCGCCCTGTTCACTGCGCACCACCTGCGCGTGAAAGCCATCGTGGCCCTCACCGAATCCGGTTCCACTGCCTTGTGGATGAGCCGCCACAGTATCGACACTCCGATCGTTGCGTTGACGCCGAGCGTCACCACGCAGCGCAAGGCCACCCTGTACCGCAATGTACGCTCCTTCCAGCTGATGCAGGACGCACCGACCGACGTCGTGCTGCGCGCCGCGGAAGACCTGCTCGTGCAACAGGGCATTGCCAAAAAGGGGGATATGATTGTGGTTACCTGGGGTGCGCCGATGGGCAAAGTCGGCGGTACGAATGCGTTGCGCATCGTCAAGGTCGGCGAATTCACGCACCGCGCAGAACAGCGCTAAACGACAGATTTCTTTATTGATTGGAGTACCACCATGTCTCTCGTATCCATGCGTCAACTGCTGGACCACGCCGCTGAACACGGCTATGGCATCCCGGCATTCAACGTCAACAACCTGGAACAGGTGCAGGCCATCATGGCCGCCGCCGACGCGCTGAACAGCCCGGTGATCATGCAGGCGTCCGCCGGCGCCCGCAAATACGCCGGCGAAGCCTTCCTGCGCCACCTGATCGATGCAGCCGTGGAAGCTTACCCGCACATCCCAGTGGTGATGCACCAGGACCACGGCCAGTCCCCGGCCGTCTGCATGGCTGCCATCCGCTCCGGCTTCACCTCGGTGATGATGGACGGCTCCCTGCAGGCTGACGGCAAGTCCGTCGCTTCCTACGAATACAACGTGGACGTGTCCAAGGAAGTGGTGAAGTTCGCCCACTCCATCGGCGTGACCGTGGAAGCGGAACTGGGCGTGCTGGGTTCCCTGGAAACCATGAAGGGCGACAAGGAAGACGGCCACGGCGCGGAAGGCACCATGACCCGCGAGCAGCTGCTGACCGACGTGGCGCAAGCCGCCGACTTCGTGCAGAAGACCCAGTGCGACGCGCTGGCGATCGCCATCGGCACCTCGCACGGCGCGTACAAGTTCACCCGCAAGCCAACCGGCGACATCCTGGCGATCGACCGCATCAAGGAAATCCACGCCCGCATTCCTAACACCCACCTGGTGATGCACGGTTCGTCGTCCGTGCCACAGGATCTGCTTGCCATCATCCGCGAATTCGGCGGCGATATGAAGGAAACCTACGGCGTGCCGGTGGAAGAGATTCAGGAAGGCATCCGTCACGGCGTGCGCAAGATCAATATCGACACCGATATCCGCCTGGCCATGACCGCTGCGATCCGCAAGTACCTGTTCGAGAACCCATCCAAGTTCGACCCGCGCGATTACCTGAAGCCAGCCCGTGCTGCCGCGGAAGAAATCGTGAAGGCGCGCCTGCAGGCATTCGGCTGCGAAGGCCAGGCCGGCAAGATCAAGCCGATCCCGATGGAGAAGATGGCAGAGCGCTACAAGGCCGGTGAACTGGCCCAGATCGTGAAGTAAAACCGGTAAGTGCTGATGGCAGCCACGATGTGGCAGCCATCCGGCCACTGCCGCGTCCAAGGTGGCTGGCACAACGTGCCTGCCACCAGGTTTCCCCCGGTTTTAAATTTTCAGAATTCCCCCGCTATGAACAGCCTTTACAAGTCCACTATCAAATCCCTGCCGCTGCTGGGCCACGGCAAAGTCCGCGACAACTACGCCGTTGGCACCGACAAGATCCTGATCGTCACCACCGACCGCCTGTCCGCGTTCGACGTCGTGATGAACGAGCCTATCCCCGGCAAGGGCATGGTCCTGAACCAGATGAGCGATTTCTGGTTCGAGAAACTGGGTCACATCGTGCCGAACCACCTGACCGGCGTTACGCCGGAATCCGTGGTGGCAGCCGATGAAGTGGACCAGGTCAAAGGCCGCGCCGTCGTAGCCAAGCGTCTGAAGCCGATCCTGGTGGAAGCCGTGGTGCGCGGCTACATCATCGGTTCCGGCTGGAAGGACTACCAGGCCACTGGTTCCATCTGCGGCATCAAGCTGCCGGAAGGCCTGCAGCAAGCCGACAAGCTGCCGCAGCCGATCTTCACCCCGGCCGCCAAAGCCGACCTGGGCGAGCACGATGAAAACATCAGCTTCGAAGACATGGAACAGCGCATCGGCGCCGAACTGGCCGCCAAGATCCGCGACGTGGCGATCAAGCTGTACACTACCGCCGCCGATTACGCCGCCACCAAGGGCATCATCATCGCCGACACCAAATTCGAGTTCGGCCTGGATGACAACGGCGTGCTGCACCTGATGGATGAAGTGCTGACTGCCGACTCCTCGCGCTTCTGGCCGGCCGACTCCTACCGTCCAGGCATCTCGCCACCGTCCTACGACAAGCAATTCGTGCGCGACTACCTGGAAACGCTGAAGGACTGGAACAAGTCCCCGCCAGCACCAGCGCTGCCGGCTGACGTGATCGACAAAACCCAGGCCAAGTATTTCGAAGCCATTGAGCGCCTGACGGGCGAGAAGCTGAAGGTATAAGCATGGCAGACCAGAACAAGCCGCTGGTCGGCGTGATCATGGGCTCGTCCTCGGACTGGGACGTGATGCAGAATGCCGTGGCCATCCTCAAGCAGTTTGGCGTGCCTTACGAGGCCCAGGTGATTTCCGCGCACCGCATGCCGGACGAGATGTACGCATACGCCAAGAGCGCGCGTGAGCGTGGCCTGCGCGCCATCATCGCCGGCGCGGGCGGCGCTGCCCACCTGCCGGGCATGGTCGCTGCCATGACCATCGTGCCGGTGCTGGGCGTGCCCGTGCCGTCGAAGTACCTGCGTGGCGAAGATTCGCTGCTGTCCATCGTGCAGATGCCGAAGGGCGTGCCGGTATCCACCTTTGCCATTGGTGAAGCGGGCGCCGCCAACGCGGCGCTGACTGCCGTTGCCATCATCGCCACCACCGACGATGCGCTGGCTGCCAAGCTGTCCGATTTCCGCGCCCAGCAAACCGCCGCCGCACAGGCCATGAAACTGCCGTCTGAATAATGAGTAATGCAACCAACCCACCAGCGTGGCTGGGTGTGATGGGCGGCGGCCAGCTTGGCCGCATGTTCGCCCACGCCGCGCAAAGCATGGGCTACAGCGTGGCCGTGCTGGAACCATCCGATGATTGCCCGGCGGGCCAGGCGGCCAATCGCCTGATCAACGCCGGCTACAGCGACGCTGCCGGCCTCGATGCGCTGGCCGCGCAATGCGTGGCGGTCACCACCGAGTTCGAGAACGTGCCGGCCGACAGCTTGTCGCGTCTGGCGCAATCGGTCTTCGTTGCGCCGAATGCGCACGGCGTGTCCGTGGCGCAGGACCGCGTGGCGGAAAAATCCTTCTTCGTTTCCTGTGCGCCGAAGTCCGGCGTCATGCCTGCACCGCATAAGGTAATCGCTTCGCAAGCCGATATCGACGCCATCGCCGATGATCTGCTGCCGGGCATCCTGAAAACGGTGCGCATGGGCTACGACGGCAAGGGCCAGGTGCGCGTGAAGTCGCGTGCTGATGTGCAGGCTGCGTTTGAGTCCATGGGCAAGGTCACCTGCCTGCTGGAGAAGATGCTCCCGCTGGCGTATGAAGTGTCCGTGCTGACTGCGCGTGGCGCCGATGGCCAGTCGGTTGTGTATCCGATCGCCGAAAACGTGCACCGCGACGGCATCCTGTTCACCACCACGGTGCCGGGACCGAACGTGTCCGCCGAATGCGCCCGCAAGGCGCAGGATGCGGCACAGGCCATCGTGGCGGAGCTGGGTTATGTGGGTGTGCTGTGTATTGAGTTCTTCGTGCTGGCGGATGGTTCGCTGGTCGTGAACGAGATGGCGCCGCGTCCGCACAACAGCGGCCATTACACCATCGATGCTTGCGTCACCAGCCAGTTCGCGCAGCAAGTCCGCGCGATGGCGAGGCTGCCGCTGGGCGATGTGCGCCAGCACTCGCCGGCCGTGATGCTGAACATCCTCGGCGATGTCTGGTTTGACGGCGATTTGCAGCGTGAACCGGCGTGGGACAAGGTGCTGGCACTGCCGGGCGCCAATCTGCACCTGTACGGCAAGGAAGATCCGCGCCGTGCACGCAAGATGGGCCACCTGACCTTCGTCGCGCCGACGCTGGCGGAAGCGCAGCAGCATTTGAACGCCGCCTGCGCCATCCTGGGTATCGCGCCATGACCGAGCAGTTCCACGCCGTTGCCGCGGCAGCCGATGCGCTGGCGGCCGGCGAGCTGGTCGCGTTCCCCACCGAGACCGTGTATGGCCTCGGTGCGGACGCTGAAAATCCGGCCGCGGTGGCAAAGATCTACGCCGCCAAAGGCCGCCCGCAAGACCATCCGGTCATCGTGCACGTCGCTCCCGGCGCCGATCTCGATTACTGGGTAACCGATGTCCCTGACGCAGCGCGTCAGCTGGTCAAGGCGTTCTGGCCCGGTCCGCTGACGCTGATCCTGAAGCGCAACGCGCATATTCCCGATGCGGTATCCGGCGGGCAGGACACCGTTGGTATCCGCTGCCCATCGCATCCGGTGGCAATTGAACTGCTGTCCGCGTTCAAGAACGGCAAGGGCGGCGTCGCTGCACCATCGGCCAATAAATTTGGCAACGTCAGCCCGACCACCGCGCAGCACGTGCGCGATGAATTCGCCGGAGAAGTCGGCGCGGGCAACGTGATCGCTGCGGTGCTCGATGGCGGCAACAGCCAGGTCGGCATCGAATCGACCATCCTCGATCTCTCGCGTATGGCCACGCATGGCCCGGTGCTCTTGCGTCCAGGTCACATCTCCGCCGAGGAGATCGCGCAAGTGATCGGACAACTGCCGCAGGCGCCCGACCAGGCCGCGCCGCGCGCATCCGGTACGTTGGAATCGCATTACGCACCGAAAGCGCCGGTGGCGCTGTTGCCAACCCGCGACATCCCGGACACCGTTTCCGCGCTCGCCGCCCGTGGCCGCAGGGTGGCGCTGATTCACTACACGCCAATCGCAGCCAGCGCGCCATATGTTGCGCTCCCCGATGAGCCAAAGGGGTATGCTTATGGTGTGTATGCCGCGCTGCGTGCGATGGACCAGGAGCAGGTCGATCTGATCCTCGTTGAAGCACCGCCGCAGGATGCCGCATGGGCTGGCGTGAACGATCGCCTGCGCCGTGCCGCCTTCGGTTCCGCCGGCATTATCGAGCGTTTCCTGACGCCGTAACCGCCGGGGAGATCAGCCTCCTGCGCGTTGCGCATGGAGGCTGTGATGTTCTCTTTACGACTTCTCGCAGCAACGCTGGCGGCTGTCCTGGCCGCAGCCCCGGTTTTTGCCGACCCTCCCGAACCAAGCCTGTTGCCCCTGAGTGCCGCGCCGCCCGTTTCTGCGGCAGGTGTGGCCACGGCCACCGGCGGTGCATCGGCCGCACGTTCCGCCATGACGGTGCAGCCTTCGCAACGCGGCAAAATCCTGTCCGGCCCTACGATGCAGAAAATCAGCGTGGGTCCGATCAGCATGAAGCACATCGAACCTTCGACGCTGAATGAGTTGCTCACGCGCGCATCGGACGCGCTGCGCGAAGCGGTGGGCGAGCCGCACTGCACCATCACCACGTATTCGGTGCGCTACAACACCGTGGGCGGCCATGGCGAGCCGACCGACGCCAGCGCCGCCATCATCACGCCCACCGGCAAGGAGGCGATGTGCAAAGGCGATCGTCCCATCCTGCTGTACGCGCACGGCACATCGATCGCCAAGGACCACAATATGGCCCGCCTGCGCGGCGAGGCGCAACTGGTGGCGGCTTTGTTCGCGTCGCAGGGCTATATCGTCGTAGCACCCAATTACGCGGGGTATGACGGCTCCTCGCTGCCTTACCATCCGTATCTGAACGCGGAGCAGCAATCGGCGGACATGGTCGATGCCTTGCGCGCGGCGCACGTCGCGCTGGCGCGCCTGAAGCAGGGCTACTCGCAGCAGCTGTTCATCGCGGGCTATTCCCAGGGCGGCTTCGTGGCGCTGGCCACGCAGCGCGCCATCCAGCAGCAGTACAGCAATGAATTCACCGTGACGGCGGCGGCGGGGCTGTCCGGGCCGTATGCGCTGGCGCAGTTTTCGGATAACGTTTTCAGCGGCAAACCGAATGCGGGCATCACGGTCTATCTGCCGCTGATCGCGACCTCGGCGCAGAAGGCGGGAGCTGCCATCTACGGCACGCCGGGCGACTTCTATGAAAGCCAGTACGCAGCGGGCATCGAAACGCTGCTGCCCGGCACCATGTCGCGCACCGATCTGTTCAAGCGCGGCAAGCTGCCGACGCGCGGCTTGTTTGCGCCGGATTCGCAGCCGCAGTCGGCCGGCGCCAGTGCCTTCTTCACCGATCCGCACCTGGTGCGCAGCAGCTACCGCGACGCCTATCTGCAGGACATGGCCAGCTTCCCCTGCAATGGAGATCCCGGCGCGGGCTGCACCTCGCATAACAATCTGCGCAAATGGATGCTGAAGAACGACTTGCGCAGCTATACGCCGCAAAGCCCGCTGCTGCTGTGCGGCGGCGCCGGCGACCAGGCCGTGCCGTTCGCGAATGCCACGGCGACTGCAAGCTATTTCGAAGCGCACGGCAGCAAGCCGGTGCTGCTCGATCTGGAAGCGCATGCCCAGCAGGACCAGTTCACACCGCTGCGTCTTTCGTTCGCGCATGTGCTTGAAACGGCGCGCGCCAGCGCCATCAAGGACGGCAAAAATCCCGAAGAAGCCATCGGCGAACGCTATCACTCCCGCTATGCAGCGCCTTTCTGCTTGCTAGCTGCTCGCCAGTTCTTCAACGCCTCTCTGCGATGATCATGCAACGCGGCAGTGTAAATACTGCCGTTTCTACAAAATTTCCCTTGTATAAGTCTCATTGGTGCTGGCATATTATTTGGACTGCGAATAGCACAAGCGTTCGCATGCATAAGAATATTTACCCCCAGGAGACAAAATGCGTCATACGAAATTCGCGTTGGCCGCAGTTGCAGCGGCTGCGGCAGCAGTAATTGCAGGTTGTGGTGGTGGCAGCGGCCCACGTGCCGGCGACCAAACCCCTAAAGTCAAATATTCCGCACAGATTGTCTTTGGCGACAGTCTGTCCGACATTGGTACTTACGCCGTGGGTACCGTCAAAGCCCTGGGCGGCGGCAAGTTCACCATCAATGGCAACAATACCTCGGTCAACGAAGCGCTGACCGGCCTCACCTGGACCGAGCTGCTGGCGAATCAGGTCGGCCTGGGTACTCAGTGCCCATACATGACCGGGCTGGAAGGCGATGCCACCAAAGGCTTCAACGTGCCTGTGGCCACCAACACCAGCTGCAATAACTATGCACAGGGCGGCGCCCGTGTGACCAACCCGGTTGGTCCGGGCAACAAGGCTACCGGCAGCGCGCTGGGCGCACTGACCGTGCCTGTCGCCAAGCAAATCTCGAATCACCTGGCCAAGGTCGGCGGCAAGTTCAAAGGCGACGAGCTGGTGCTGGTCATGGCCGGTGGTAACGACATTCTGGAAGGCCTGGACGAGCTGAGCAAGAACGCCACCGCCGCCGGTACCGCGGCGGGCGCACAGACCTTTGCTACCAGCCTGGTCGGCCAGCTGGCTGCCGGCGCACCGAATCCGCAGACCGCAGCACAATCGATCGGCCTGGCCGTCGCTTCCGAGGCTGCACGTCCTGGCCACACCGACACCAGCGTGGTGCAGGCTGCCGTGACTGCTGCCGTGATGGCAGGTAATACCTCCGCCGGTTCCCCTGCCGTGTACGGTCCGATGGTTGCCAAGGCACAGGCCGACGCGACTGCCGCCGGCACCAAAGCTGGCGCCGACTACGCCGCAGCGCATGGCCCGGATCTGGTGGCGGCACTGGGCCAGGCCGGTGCCGAACTGGTGGCACTGGTGAAGAACCAGCTGCTGGCCAATGGCGCCAAGTTCGTGGTCGTCAACAATATGCCTGACGTGGCCAGCACGCCAAGCGGCCTGGCGCAGGATGCCAATACCCGCACCCTGATCGGCGCCATGGTCAAAGCTTTCAACGACCAGCTGACCAACGGCCTGGCCACTGAAGCGAATGTGCAGCTGGTGGACGTGTACTTCGTCAGCCACGACCAGGCGACCAACCCGGCGCCATACGGCCTGACCAATGTGAAGGACCCCGCCTGCGACCTGGCTTCGCCGAAGAACCCGCTGGCCAGCTCGCTGACCTGCAACGGCGGCAACCTGAAGGCCGGCGACGTGAGCCACTACTCCTATGCGGACTCGGTGCACCCGACCCCGTTCAACCACAAGCTGCTGGCACGCTATGTGTCTGAAAAGATGGCCCTCAAGGGCTGGATGTAATCAGCCCAAGACCACAGGAGACACTATGAAAATTCGTATGCAACACGTAGCCAAGCTGGCGGCCCTGGCCGCCGCAATGGGCCTGTCGATGGGCGCGCAAGCGCAGTCGAAGGGCGAGTACATGGTCAAGGTCGGTGTCAACCGCCTGATGCCGCAAGTGGAAAGCGGCGAGTTCACCGCGCCGACCCTGCCGGGCTCGAAGACCGATGTCAGTGCCGACACCAAGCCGCTGGTCACCGGCGCCTACATGATCACCGATAACATCAGCACCGAGCTGCTGCTGGGTGCACCGCTCAAGCATGATTTGAGCGGCGACGGCATGATCAAGGGCGTTGGCAAGCTGGGCACCGCGGAAGCGCTGCCACCGACCCTGATGTTCCAGTACCGCTTCATGGAGCCGAACGCGAAGTTCCGTCCTTATGTCGGCCTGGGCATCACCTACGCTTACTTCCGCAAGGAAACTGGCTCCGCCACGCTGACGGCCTTCATCGATCCGGGCGCAGGCAAGCCGGTAACCTTCGAGATGGATTCCAAGTGGGCCGGTAACGCGCAGATCGGTGGCACTTACCGCATCAATGAGCACTGGTTCGGCGACGTTTCCGTGATCAAGACCAAGCTGAAGACCACCGCGCACTTCAGCACCGGCCAGAGCATCACTGCCAAGCTCGACCCGATCGCAGTCACCCTGGCAATCGGCTATAAGTTCTGATTTAAAACCGGAAGCGTAACCCGAGTGGCAGGCACATCGTGCCTGCCACTTGCTTTTGGGCCGGGGGTTTTGATTACTGGAAGGCCTGGATGCCGGTCTGGGCACGGCCCAGGATCAGGGCGTGGATATCGTGGGTACCTTCGTAGGTATTGACCACTTCCAGGTTCACCATGTGGCGGATGATGCCGAACTCGTCCGAAATACCGTTACCACCCAGCATGTCGCGCGCGACGCGGGCGATGTCCAGCGACTTGCCGCAGGAATTGCGCTTCATCATCGAGGTGATTTCGACCGCAGCCGTGCCTTCATCCTTCATGCGGCCCAGGCGCAGGCAGCCTTGCAGGCCCAGGGTGATTTCGGTCTGCATATCGGCCAGCTTCTTCTGCACTAGCTGGTTAGCGGCCAGTGGACGGCCGAACTGCTTGCGGTCCAGGGTGTATTGGCGGGCGGTGTGCCAGCAGGCTTCCGCAGCGCCCAGCGCGCCCCAGGCGATGCCGTAGCGTGCCGAGTTCAGACAGGTGAACGGACCTTTCAGGCCGCGCACGTCCGGGAAGGCGTTTTCTTCCGGGCAGAACACTTCATCCATCACGATTTCGCCGGTGATGGAAGCACGCAGACCGAACTTGCCGTGAATTGCCGGCGCGGACAGGCCTTTCATGCCTTTTTCCAGGATGAAGCCGCGAATCGCGCCTTCGTCATCCTTGGCCCACACCACGAACACGTCGGCAACCGGTGAATTGGTGATCCACATCTTGGAGCCGGTCAGGGAATAGCCGCCCGCCACTTTCCTTGCGCGGGTCACCATGGAGCCCGGATCGGAACCGTGGTTCGGCTCGGTCAGACCGAAGCAGCCGATCCATTCGCCGGTGGCCAGCTTCGGCAGGAATTTCTGGCGCTGTTCTTCGGTACCGAATTCATAGATCGGCACCATCACCAGCGACGATTGCACGGACATCATCGAGCGGTAGCCGGAGTCGACGCGCTCCACTTCGCGCGCGATCAGGCCATAGGCCACGTAGCCCAGGCCTGGGCCGCCGTATTGTTCCGGAATCGTCGGGCCCAGCAGGCCCAGTTCGCCCATCTCCTTGAAGATCGACGTATCCATCCGCTCGTGGCGGAAGGCTTCCAGGATGCGCGGCGCCAGCTTGTCCTGGCAGTAGGCGGCGGCAGCGTCGCGCACCATGCGCTCTTCGTCCGTCAGCTGGCTGTTCAGCAGCAGCGGATCGTCCCAGTGGAAGGGGGCTTTCGTCTGGCTCATTGTCTCTCTCTATTGGTTGATAAAGTTTCTACTTCAGGGGCGCTCCAGCCCAACAAACTGCCCACCGTGGAAGACCAGCGGCGCGCGCGGCGTCAATTCGCAGTGCTCGACCTCGCCCACGAAAATCACGTGGTCGCCCTCCGGATAGCGGCTGCGGTTGTGGCATTCGAACCACGCGGTGCAACCCTTCAGGACAGGTTGGCCCGTGCGCGACAGCTCGAATTCCACATTGCCGAAGGGATCTTCGGTGCGGGTGGAAAACAGCTTCGCCAGATGGGCCTGGTCGGCGCTGAGCACATTGATCACATAGTGCGAATTGCCACTGAATATGGGCAGGCTGTTGGCTCCCGTACCCAGGCTCCACAGCACCAGCGGCGGCTCCAGGGAAACGGAATTGAATGAACTGGCTGTCAACCCGCGGAACCCGCCATCGGCCAAGCGTGTGGTGATCACGCAGACACCTGTGGCAAATTGCGACAGCGCCTGGCGAAATTGGGTACTGTCGAACTCGCGCAATTCGGCGCGGGGGGAGCTAGTATTCATGCTGAACCTGTTTAATTCGAAACAATTATCTCAAAAGCCGTCCAGTAAAACCTTGGCGAAAGCGACCTCGATTTTCAGTATGGCGGCAAACTGCAAGCATACAGGGTTGGTTTGGGATACAGTAGGGAAACTGACATGTCAGGGAGGTTTCTATGAGCGAAGTCGCAGTATTAGGCGGCGGCTGCTTCTGGTGTACCGAGGCGGTGTATCTGCAAGTACGCGGGATTGCCAAAGTGGAATCCGGCTATTCGGGCGGCGCTGCGCCGAATCCGACCTACGAACAGGTATGCACGGGCGATACCGGCCATGCGGAGGTCGTGCGGCTGGAATACGACCCGGCCGTCATCAGTTATCGTGACATTCTGGAAATCTTCTTTACCATCCACGACCCGACCACCCTGAACCGCCAGGGCAACGATGTCGGCACCCAGTACCGCTCGGTGATTTACCACCAGTCGCCGGAGCAGGAGGCGACCGCGCGCCAGGTCATCGCGGAGATGGCCCATGTGTGGGATGCGCCCATCGTGACGGAACTGTCGGCCGCCCAGCCTTATTACAAGGCTGAGGACTATCACCAGAACTACTTCGCGCAGCACCCTTTGCAGGGTTACTGCGCTTTCGTAGTGGAGCCGAAAGTGGCCAAGTTCCGCAAGATGTATTCGAACAAACTCAAGTAGGGCGGATCATCGATCCGCCGTTGTGCGCGCCGTGGACGGCGGATCGATGATCCGCCCTACGCGTAGATGTACTTGCGCGACCAGGGCAGGGCTTGCGACGCGCGTCCCGCCTTGCCGCACACGATCTGATACAGGCTGATCCAGTCCTGTTCGAAGGCGTAGCTGCAGCCGGCCAGGTAGACGTGCCAGATGCGGAAGCGCTTGTCGCCCGCCAGTTCGCGCACTTTTTCCTCGTTCTGCTCGAAATTCTCGGTCCAGATGCCGCAGGTCTTGGCGTAATGGCGGCGCAGGTTTTCCACGTCGAACGCTTCCAGCTGGCCTTGCTGCATCGCCTTCAGTACCTGGCCGATATGCGCCAGTTCGCCATGCGGGAACACGTACTTCTCGATGAATTCGCCGCCACCGTAAGGCGTTTCGCCATTGTCCGGATCGGTGGACGTGATGCCGTGATTCATGCATACGCCATCGTCGGCCAGCAGGCGGTTGATGATGCCGAAGTATTCCTGCAGGTGGCGAATTCCGACGTGCTCGAACATGCCCACGCTGGTAATGCGGTCGAAGGTGCCGGTCACGTCACGGTAATCCTGCAGGCGGATTTCGATCAGGTGCTCCAGTCCGGCCGCGCGCACCCGTTCAGTCGCCAGCGCGTGCTGGTTCTCCGACAGGGTGATGCCCACACAGCGCGCGCCATACTGCTGCGCCGCGCGGATCACCAGGGCGCCCCAGCCGCAGCCGATGTCGAGCAAGGTCTGCCCCGGCTGAAGCTGAATTTTTTTCAGGATGTGATCGATCTTCTTGATTTGCGCGCTGGCCAGGTCCTCGTCGCCGTTTTCGAAATAGGCGCAGGAATAGACCATGTTCGGGTCCAGGAACTGCTGGTAGAACTCATTGGAGACGTCGTAGTGGTAGCGGATCGCTTCCGCGTCTTTCTTGCGGTCGTGATGGAAGGTGCGCACGATGCGCGACAGCTTGCCGCTTTCCTGCAGCGTGCTGCGCGCCAGCGCGTTGACCACTTTGATCATATCCGCTGCACGCCCTTTGACCTCGATCGCGCCTTCCACATACGCCGTACCCAGGTTGGAGAGCGAGGGCGAGAGCAGATAGCGCGCAGCCGAAGGATTCGGCACGCGGATTGTCACGCGCGGGGCCTCCTTGGAGAAATCGAAGCTGCGGCCATTCCACAGTTCGACCCGCAAGGGTATGGAGATCTGGGTAGCGACACTATCGACCCAGGCGTTGATGCGGTTCTGTACAAACATTGAGCCTCCATTGGTCATCGTTCCGCTGGAGGCCCGGTGGCTTTATGGCTGGATGCGTTCCCTGGTCCAGCTGCCGTCCGCCTGCAGCGTGTACACAATCCTGTCGTGGAAGCGCGAAGCGCGACCTTGCCAGAATTCCACACGGTCCGGCACCAGGCGGTAACCACCCCAGTGCACCGGACGCTGCGGCTTGTCGCCGCTTGCCGCTTCCACCGCGGCGAATTGCGCCTCCATCTGCTCCCGGCTTCCAATCGGCTGGCTTTGCTGCGACGCGATGGCGCCCAGCTGGCTCTTCAAAGGACGGCTGTAGAAATACTTGTCGCTGTCCTCGGCCGATGTCTGTTCCACGCGGCCCTCGATGCGCACCTGCCGTTCCAGCTCGGGCCAGAAGAACAGGATGGCGGCATGCGGGTTTTCCGCGAGTTGCTGGCCTTTTTGGCTCTGATAGTTGGTGTACCAGGTGAAGCCGCGCTCGTCGTACTGCTTGATCAGCACGATGCGCGAACTGGGGCGCCCGTCCTTGCCCACGGTGGCCACGCTCATCGCGTTCGGCTCGTTCACCTGCGCCTTCATGGCTTCATTGAACCACTTGGCAAATTGCGCTACCGGTTCAGCCAGCGTATCAGCTTCGGACAGGCTGGCGCGCCCGTAATCCATCCTCAGGTCGGCCAGGGCGATGCCACCGGCAGACGGCAGCAGGCCGCGGCGCTGCTGCATGGCCTCGCCCAGGATAGCCATCTGGGCGGGACTCAGAATCCGTTTTGCCATGGGGGCGATGTGGGCCTCTTCGGTTTCCATGTGGGCGCTATAGGCCTGCACAAAGCGCGTGACATCCTCTGCATTCAGGGCGGCGCTGGAACCGTTGGCAATCTTGTCGAGTTGCGAATCGATTATATGCCAGTCTTTATCCATTTGCTGGTGCTGCTCCAGAATTGCGGGCGCCAGGGTGCGCAGGAGGGCGGCGTCCTCGTTTTGCGCCATCGCCTGGAGCATGGGCAGCAGGTTGACTTCCTCATCGTCGTGATGCAGATGGGCAGCCTTGTTGAAATATTTCTGCACCGCTTGCGCCGCCTGCTGCGCTGCCGCATCGGCGCCGTGCTGTGGCAGGTGGCTCAGCAGGTTTTGCAAGGTTTGCAATTGCTTGCGGATCTTGTCGTGGCAGTGCTTGAGGACGGCGATGGGCTGGTCGTAGCCGGGGGCCGTGTCGATCAGGGAGTTGCTCATGGCGGTAGGCGTGGCAAGTTAGGCAAGGCAATCATTGTAGCGGGTGTCCGGTAAAATGGCGGGATGAGTTCCCTGAATACCCAGCTGGTCGATGAGCATGACATCGACTTCGAACGCCGCTTCGGCGGCATCGCCCGCCTGTATGGCGACAAAGCCCTGGCCCGTTTCCGCGCCGCGCACATCTGCGTGATCGGCGTGGGCGGTGTCGGCTCGTGGATCGTGGAGGCGCTGGCGCGCTCCGCGGTCGGCCGCCTGACCCTGATCGATCTCGATAACGTGGCCGAGTCGAATATCAACCGCCAGATCCAGGCGCTGACTTCCACCGTCGGCATGGCCAAGATCACGGCGCTGGCCGAGCGCATCGCGCAGATCAACCCCTACTGCGTGGTGGAGCAGATCGAGGATTTCGTTACGCCGGACAATCTGGACGAGATGATCGGGTCGCACGACTACGATTACGTGATCGACGCCATGGATTCGGCCAAGGCCAAGACGGCGCTGGTGCATTACTGCCGCACCAAGTCCATTCCGCTGATCGTGATCGGCAGCGCGGGCGGCCAGACCGACCCGACCCGCATCGAAGTGCGCGATCTGTCGAAGACCGAGCAGGAGCCCTTGCTGAAAAAAGTGCGCCGCCGTTTGCGTAGCCAGTATAACTATCCGCCGAATTCCAAGAACAAGCTGAATGTGGATGCGGTGTTTTCGATGGAGCCGTTGAAGTTTCCGGAAACCGGCGAAGTGTGTTCCGTCGATGGCGATGACCGCACACCGACCACCAGCATCACCGGCATCAACTGCGCGGGCTTCGGCTCGGCAATGGTGGTGACGGCGACTTTCGGCATGGTCGCGGCAGGACATTTGCTGCGCAAGCTCGCCGAGCAGGCCAACGCCCCGGCTGAGGCACACGCCGCCGAGGCGGCGGATCAATGATCCGCCCTACGACAAGCCGGTAAACGATCCGCCAGGGCGTAGGGCGGGTCATTGACCCGCCGTGCGTGCGCGGCTGATCGGCCGATACTGGCCGGTCGCCGTATCCGACTCAACGAGCGCCAGCTCGCGCACGTCCCACGTCACGGGGCATGGCGGCTGGCCGGGCGGCGCTTCGCGGGCCTCACGCGCCAGGGTAATATGCGGCTTGAACGCTCCATGCGTGGCCGCTGAGAATCCGGAAGCCTCCAGCCGCGCCATCAACTCCGCCTGCATTTCCAGCAGCGCAGCAGGCGGCTCGCTCATGCCCGCCCAGGCAATGCGCGGCTTGGTGAAATAGCCGTAGCAATCCACAACAAGCCGCATCGGCGGCACGGCCACCGTCTCCAGAATATCGAACAACGCCGGCAGCGCATCGGCGGATTGCTGCCCAAGGAAGGCCATGGTCAGGTGCAATTTCGCCTGTGGCGTATGGCGTCCTGCGACGGGGGCCTGCAGGCGGGCGAGGGCGGCGCGGGTGGCCGCGTCCGGCCAGAGCGCGAAAAACAGCTTGAGGCTTGAGTGATTTGCTATCATGATGCCGCCCTGGATATCCCTTAGGAAGAATACACGATGACCCGCAGCTCCGTTCTGTTCGCATTTATTTGTGCGGCCGCCGCCTCGCTGGCGCAGGCCCAGACCCCGGCCCAGCAAGCAGCTGCGCCAGCCCAGCCAGCCGCCGCCGCGCAGCCGTCGACCTCCGCCGACGCGCAAGCCGCCAACCCCGCCGCTGCCTCCCAACCTGCGGCCGCACCGGCGCCGATCGTGCCAGGTTCCGCCGAACCCGGTCCGCCTGCCGAGCAACTGATCGTCAACGACGTGAAAGTCGGCAAAGGCAAGGAAGCCATGGCCGGCGCCACCGTGCGCGTGAACTACACCGGCTGGCTGTATCGCCCGCTGGCGCGCAACGGCAAGGGTCGCCAGTTCGACACCTCCATCGGCCAAGGCCGCGAGCCGCTGGAATTCGCTCTGGGCGCCGGCAAAGTGATCAAAGGCTGGGACCAGGGCGTCGCCGGCATGAAGGTGGGCGGCAAGCGCACCCTGATCATTCCCGCCGAACTGGCCTACGGTCCACGCTCGGTCGGCATGATTCCGGCGAACTCCGCGCTGATCTTTGACGTCGAACTGCTGGACGTTAAATAAGGTTACACTGGTCTCCATCCCGGCAGAGGAGGAGACCATATGAATATCGCCAACGACGTCACGGCGCTGATCGGCAACACGCCGCTGGTGCGCATCAACCGCATGGCTGCGGGCGCACCGGCGCAGCTACTCGCCAAACTGGAATTCTACAATCCCGCCCACAGCGTCAAGGACCGCATTGGCCTCTCGATGATCGAGGCGGCCGAGGCGTCCGGGCAAATCCATCCCGACACCATCATCGTCGAGCCGACCAGCGGCAATACGGGCATCGCGCTCGCCATGGTGTGCGCCGCGCGCGGCTACAAATGTGCGCTGGTGATGCCTGACACGATGAGCAAGGAGCGCCGCACGCTGCTGCGTGCTTACGGGGCGGAACTGGTGCTGACGCCAGGCAGCGAAGGCATGACAGGCGCGATTCGCCGTGCCGAAGAAATGGTGGCCGCGGACAAGCGCTACCTGATGCTCCAGCAATTCAACAACCCCGCCAATCCTGAAGTGCACCGCCGCACCACCGCTGAAGAAATCTGGCGCGATACGGACGGCCAGATCGACATTCTCGTTGCGGGCGTGGGCACCGGCGGCACGATTACCGGCGTCGGTGAAATCATCAAGGAACGCAAGCCGTCCTTCCAGTGCATTGCGGTGGAGCCTGAAGCTTCGCCCATGCTGTCGAAAGGGACCAAGGGGCCGCATCCGATCCAGGGCATCGGCGCGGGCTTCGTGCCGGCGGTGCTGAACACCAAAATTTATGACGAAGTGATTTGCGTGAAAAACGATGACGCCTTCGTCACCGCGCGCCGCGCGGCGGCGGAAGAGGGGCTGCTGGTCGGGATTTCGTCAGGTGCGGCGCTTTGGGCAGCGCTGCAGGTGGCGCGCCGGCCGGAGAATGCGGGCAAGCTGATCGTGACCGTCATTCCCTCGTTCGGCGAGCGCTATCTCAGTACACCACTGTTTGCGGGGCTGGCTGATTAGTGATCGTGGTGGGCGTGGCCATGATCGTGATGGTCGTGGCCATGATCATGATGATCGTGATCGTGATCGTGGCCGTGGTCGTGCTTCTCTTCCTCGGCGCCCGACTGCAGGCAGCAATTATGCTCCGTCGTGCCTTGCTCCGTTTGCAGCGTGGTGTGATGAATGGAGAATTTCTCGCGCAGCTCGCGCGCAATTTCATCAACCGCCGCATCGCCCGGGTAACCGCCCGGCATCACCAGATGGCAGGTCAGCGCCACATCAGTGGTGCTCATTGACCAGATGTGCAGGTCGTGAATGGCGGTCACGCCCTTGCGCGCGCGCAGGAATTGCTCCACTTCGGTAGGATCGACATTCAGCGGCACGGCAGCCAGCACCATGTCCATCGATTCACGCAGCATGGACCAGGTGCTCTTCGCGATAAACAGCACAATCACCAGGCTGACCAGCGGGTCGAGCCACTTCCAGCCGGTGTACATCACCAGCAGGCCGGAAATCAGCACGCCCAGCGAAATCGCCGCGTCGGCCGCCAGGTGCAGGTAGGCGCCGCGGATATTGATGTCGTCCTTGCTGCCGGCCATGAACATCCAGGCCGAGACACCGTTCACCAGAATGCCCACGCCCGCAACCACGGATACGGTCAGGCCCTGCACCGGCACCGGATGCAGCAGCTGTTGCGCGGCCCCCCATGCGATGGCGCCGCAAGCAGCCATGAGCAGCATGCTGTTCACCAGTGCTGCCAGCATGGAGGTGCTGCGCAGGCCATAGGTGTAGCGTGGGGACGGTTTGCGCGCGGCCAGGATCGCGGCGGCCCAGGCCAGTGCGAGGCCCAGCACGTCGGACAGATTGTGGCCCGCATCGGCCATCAGCGCGGTCGAATTGGCGAGGAAGCCGTAGAAGAACTCCACGGCCACGAAAATGGCGTTCAGCGCGATGGCAATGGCGAAAGCCTTGCCGTGGCTGACCTCTCCGTGGTGATGGTGATGCCCATGGTCGTGGTCATGGCCGTGATGATGATGGTGGCCGCTCATGGCTCGTTCCCGTTAGGTGGTTCGGCGATATGTTCGAGCATATCGTGGAGGACACCGCTGATGTGCGCATCGGCGGCGGTGTAAAAAACCTGCTTGCCCTGGCGCTCGGACTTCACGATGCGCGCCGCGCGCAGCAGGCGCAGGTGGTGGCTTACCAGGGAACTGGAAAGCTGCAGGCTGGACGCGATCTCGCTGACCGCAATCGGCGCTTCCACACAAGCCAGCACGATGCGCAGCCGCGTCGGATCGCCCAGCAAGTGGAACAGGTCGGCCAGCTGCGCCACCGAGCCGTCGTTGTCAGGAAATATCGCCATAGCTCAACATATGAATAGGTCTTCATATGTTATCACAACCCACGGCGTAAATCAGGTGGCAGGCACGATGTGCCTGCCACCAGCGGTTCATGGTTTGGCGAGTGCTTCTTCCACGGCGCCTCGGGTTTTGGCGTCGAGGGCGGGCAGGACCTTGTCGAGCTTTTCAGCGCGGGCGATGGCGGCGGTTTGCGCCGGCGTCAGTGCAGGCGCGCTGCGGAACATGGCTTGCCCCGCCAGCACCACCAGTGCGGCGACCAGCGCGATGCCCGCAGCGGCGCCCAGCAGGCGCAGTTCGCGCGGCGAGAATCCCTGGTGGGAAGTCGCGATGGGACGCACGCCCGGCACCACGGGCGCCGGCTCAAATTCGGAATGCGCCGGCGCGGAAGCAGCGCGCGCCGGCGGCAGGCCGCCCGCACTGCGTGCATGCTGCGCCAGCTCCATCGAAGCGGCTTCGATGCGTTCCAGATGGCGGTCGACCGTTTCTTCCAGCACCGCCTCATTCAAGGCGACCAGCGCGAAGATGGGATCGTCCACATCGACCTTGATGCCAGTCTTGTCGAACACCTGGCTACGCAGTTTGGCGCGGTCCATGGCGGCTTACCAGTTCACCAGGTCCAGCTGCTCATACAGGTCGCGGAACACGACCTTGATGCGCTGCTTTTCCATCACGTTGAACTTGTCGCTGGACTTCACTTCGTCCACGGTCAGACGCGCAGTGTTCATCTTTTTCACGTCGGCGCCGAACGTATCGGCATTGCGCTGGGCCAGCACCACCCGGCCGCGCACGCGCGCGGAGTTGTCGGCGTAGGTTTGCGATTCGATGAAGGCTTTGCCGGAGGCCGATTGCAGCAGGCCGAAATGCTCGTTCTCCCACAGTACCAGCGGCACATGGGTGGACTTGGCAGTGGAGACGAAGCCCATCGCCGTATCATGCAGCGTATCGCCGCCGCCCACGATGGTGTGGATGTAGACCTTGCGGCCCGATTCTTCCAGCAGGTTAAAGCAGTCGTTCTCGATCAGATAGGCCAGCAGCGGGGAAAAGGTATTGGCGCCGTTGTCGATCACGCAGTTGCCGTCCGCTTCCAGGATATCGATCATCAGCGAGTCGAAGCGCTTGGGATCGATGGTGCGCGATTCCGTCATGACGGGAATGTGCTTCACGTCCAGCGCCTTGTAGCGCGAGAAGGTGGTGTTTTCCTGGTCGGTGTCGTAGCAGCGCAGCGGGGTGTCGCCTTTGGACTTCAGCCATTGTGCGAGGATGGTCGATACCAGCGTCTTGCCGATGCCGCCCTTACCCTGCAGGACGAAGTGAACCGTGTTTTGCATTCTTGCTCCTGTTATTTGTGGCAGGATGCCGCGCCGCTGTCGCGAGCCTCCCGTTCCTGCGAACCCGGGCGCATTGTATCGGCCGCCAGGAATTCCCATTCATAGCCATTGTCTTTCAATTTAAGCTTCAGCACACCCACCCGCCAGTTCTGGCGCACTTCGCTGTTATCCACCGTCCAGCGATAGGGCGTGAGAAAGGCGCCTCCCGTACCGACCACGAACTGGCGCAGGCCGCGCGCGTCGTCCCGCTGGCCTTTATCGTCCTGCGGCGCAAAGCGCTCGTAGTCGTGATCGTGGCCGGACAGCACCAGCTCCGCGCCCGCCTCGTACAGCAGGCGCCAGGCTTCGCGCATATGGTCCGTCATGGGGTGCCCGCCAGAACTATACAGCGGCGAGTGCCAGTAGGCGAGAGTGCAGAGCGCCGGATGGGCGGCCAGGTCGTCTTTTAGCCACACGAGCTGGCGCTCGTGCTCTTCGCCTTTCATTTCACTGTTTAAAGAGATGAAGTGCCAGCTGCCCATGTCGAAGCTGTAATAGCCACGGCCGCGCTGCCCGGCAGCGTTGCCGAAATAATCATAATAACCATTGGCTGTGCCGCTGTAATACTCGTGGTTACCGGGCGTGGGATGGGTGCGGGATTTAAAACGGCCCCAGGTCGGCTCATAGCATTCCGTGAATTCGGCTGGCTTGCCGTTCGGGTAAGTATGGTCGCCCAGGCTCAGAACCACGGCCTGCGGATCGCCCGCCGCGATGATGGCAGCGGTCTGCGCGGCACCCGAATACTCGGCGCGGGAGTAGCGGCAGTCGGCGATATCGCCCGCTGCAAACACGGTCAGCGGCGCGGCGTCGGCGGACATCGCGCCGGCGGCCAGCGCCAGCGCGGTTAGAATACGGGTCATGCAAGTCATACCTTCAAAAGAACAGGAAGCCATTCTGCAATCCCGCGCGCCCACGCTGATGATCGAGGCGCGCGCCGGAACTGGCAAGACTACCACGTTGGCCATGCTGGCGGCACGCGAGCCGGGCGTGGTGCTGGGCCTTTGCTTCTCGGACGGAGCCCGCATCCGCTTCGAGGACAAGCTGCGCGACGAGGCGCCCGGCCGCAAGGTCACCGTGCTGACGGTGGAAGGCCTGGCGCGCTCGCTGCTCAATCGTCTGATCCAGGGCAGCTATTTCGACAAGCCATCGCGCCTCGCCAGCGCCGAGCAACTGCGCCCGCACGTGGTGGAAGCAGCCAACGCGGTGTGGAACAAGTATGAGCAGCGCGGCTATACCGATTTCGATTTCGACTTCGAATACCGCACGCCGCGCATCGAGCAAATGCTGCAGCTGCTGTCAACGCTGAAGGCCACGCTGGCTTCGCTATCTTTTGATGATGAGGACTTTGACGATTACGGCGTCGAGGAACTGGCCGAGCGCTTCAATGTGGACCGCGAAGCGATCGAGATCTGCCGCGAGTTCGAGCGCCGCCGCCAGCCGCAGCAAGGGTTCTACGTGTGGCAAAGCCCGGCCGATATGGTGACCGATCTTGTGGCCATCCTGCGCCGCAATCCCCACGCGCTGGATGCGCTGCCGCAGGCGGACCTGTGTCTGGTCGATGAGTGGCATGACGTGAACGCCGCCGAATTCGAGCTGCTGCGCTTATTCCGACGCGACGCGCGCTTGGTGGTAGTGGGCGACCGCCATCAGGTCATCAACGCAGAGCGCGGCGCCGATCCGCAGTTCTCGGCCGAAGCCTTCGATCTGGCGTGGCCGCGCACAGAGCGCCTGCCACTGAGCCAGTCGCGCCGCTGCGGTGTGTCGATCGCCAAGTTGCTGAAGCAGGTACTGCCTGCCTGCCGTTTCGAATCGCATGCGGACACTTATTCCGAACTGCGCCGCGTGCAGTATGCGCCGGACCAAGGCGCGGCAGCAGTGGCCGACCGTGCTGCGGCCTTGGCTGCGGATGGCGTGAAACTGTCCGATGTCGCCGTGATTCTGCGCGAGGCCGACCAGACGGTGGATATCGAAAATCTGCTGCTGGACCGCGCCGTGCCTTACGTATGCGATGGTGTCGAATCCTATCTGCTGCGTCCTGAAATCCTGATGCTGCGCGCCTTGCTGCACATCGCCAGCGGCGATTACGACACGCTGAAGGGCGACAAGGAAAGCTGCGAGCGCATGGTGGACAGCCTGCTGGTCTATCTCTCAGTGTCCGCTGCCAGCACCGACTGGGAAACCGGCCACGAAATCTATGGCAGCGGCAGCTGGCTGGAAATGGCGCGCAATGACGTCGTGGCGCAGCCATCGGCGCTGGACAATCTGTTCACCAGCGTGCTGTGTGCCGACAAGGAAGGCGATAGCCCGACCACCTTGCGCTGGAAGCAGCGCTTCCGCCAAGTGGTGACGCTGTTGAAGGAACGCGCTGCGGAAGCCAGTGCACCCGAACTGCTGGCGCTGGCCAGCCAGGCACTGGACCTGCCTGCCGCCACGCGCACGGCTTTCGTCAGCCATAGCCGCGCCGACTCTGCGCTGCGCACCATCCGCGCGTTCATCGCCTTCGCCGAGCGTGGCGGACTGCGCTCCGCCGCCGAATTCCTGCAAGACCTGAAGCAGCGCCAGGACCGCACGCGCGCCGAAGTGAATTATCTGCGCGAACGCCGCCAGCTGGTGCTGACCACAGTGCAGGCCGCGAAGGGGAGGGAATGGGCCCAGGTACTGCTGCCCTGCCTGGAGCAGGGCCAGTTCCCGCGGGGGGGAGATATGGCCGAAGAACGGCGCTATTTCTACGTGGCGGCCAGCCGGGCGATTACCGGCCTCACGCTGTTCGAACCGGACGAGCAGCACGCCGCTCGCCGCAGCTCCCTGCTCAATTAATAAAGCGCAGCAGGCCTTGCAGGGCGTGGATCACGGTCTGCTCGCGCACCGCGTGACGGTCGCCGGAAAACACCAGGCGTTCGGTGTGCACGGTATCGCCATTGGCCCAGCCGAAGCAGACGGTGCCCACCGGTTTGCCCGGCACGGCGCCGGTCGGGCCGGCGATGCCGGTGGTGGACAGCGCCACGTGCGCATTGCTGGACGCCAGCGCACCCTGTGCCATCGCGGCCGCCACTTCCTCGCTGACGGAGCCGAACTGCGCGATCAGCGCGGCGGAAACGTCCAGCATCTCGCTCTTGGACGCGTTCGAGTAGCACACGAAGCCGCAGTCGAACCAGCCGGTCGAGCCGGCGATTTCGGTAATCGCGGTGGATACGCCGCCACCGGTGCAGGATTCTGCGGTCGCCAGCAGGAAGCCTTTGTCTTGAAGAGCCTTGCCCACTTGGGCGGCCAGTTGGTTGATGTCGACAGTCATAGGCTCTCCTTTTGGCTTCGAATTCCGATGGCTTCATTCTAGCTCGCCACCGCAGCGCTTGACCACGCTGCACCGCAAAAAGTGTTGTCCAGGCCAGAATCACATGTCAATTGCTAGCCGGGAGAGGCTGCAATGACGCGGTTTCTCAATAATGCGCTGCTTTCTTATACTCAACGATAGAATAGGGGGAACAACCCCGGCGCGCGAGGCAAGGTGGCTCCCCTGCACTCCTTTCACAGGCAAAAGATTCCCGGCGGCTGGCTAATCATGCTGGCTATGGCCATCTTTCCGTTATTCGCCTCCGCCCAGGCCGGCAGCGTGCTGGAACGCCAGGTCAAGGCAGCTTATCTATACAAGTTCGCAGGCTTCGTCGAATGGCCCGAAGGCAGCTTCGCCAAACCGGACAGCCCGGTCGTCATCGGCGTGGCTGGCGCCGATGCGCTGGCCGATCAACTGGAGGCCGCGGTCGCGGGACGCAACGCCAATGGCCGGCCGTTGCAGGTCAAACGGCTGAAGCGCGGCGAGAGTGTGGCTGGCTTGCACATGCTATTTGTCAGCGCTGCCCTGGACAAGGCCAACGCCCAGGAGTGGATGACCGCTTGCCGCGGCCAGGCGGTGCTGACCGTGAGCGACGCCGACGAGAGCCAGGCCATGGGCAGCATCATCAATTTCGTCATGGTCGATGAGCGTCTGCGCTTCGAGGTGGCACTGAAGAACGCCGCCACAGCGCACTTGCGCATTAGCGCGCGCATGCTGCAGGCGGCATTGCGCGTTCAGCAGGTGGCGTCATGAGTGCGCGCCGCTCCCTGCGACGGAAGCTGCTGGGCGTGGTCATGCTGGTCACGCTGGTGGCGCTGCTGGTGTCGGTGGGCACGGTGATCGCCTACGATCTGCGGGCCTACCATCAAACCCTGATCGGCGACATGAGCACACAGGCCGAACTGCTTGGCCACATGAGCGCACCGGCACTGGCCTTCGACGACCAGCGTCTGGCGAAGGAGAATCTGTCTCTGCTGCGCCTGCGCCCCAAGATCTATGCAGGCGCCATCTACAATGCACGCGGCCAGCTGTTCGCGGCTTATGTCGCACCCACGCACGACGTCACCGTGCCGCGCGCGCCGGGCGAAGAAGGCGTGGAGTTCGAGGACGGCAAGATGATCATGTTCCGTCCGATTCGCGACAATGGCGAGTTGCTGGGCACTGTCTATCTGCGCTCCGATTATGAAATCCTCAGCCGCTTTGTCGATTACCTGATCATCGCCATTTTGGCCAGCTTGCTGGCGATGGGCATCGCCTACTTGCTGATGCGGCGCCTGAATCACGTGATTACCCAGCCGGTGCTGGCCATTGCCGATGTGGCGCGCGAGGTGGTGGCGACCGGCGATTACTCGCGCCGCGCCGCGCGCCTGTCTGACGATGAAGTGGCCGACCTGGCCGATTCCTTCAACAAGATGCTGAGCGAGATCGAAACCCGCACGCGCGAACTGGAAAACTCCAACCGCGAAATCGCGCGCGAGGCCGAGCAGCGCAGCGAGGCGCAAAAAGAAATCATGCGCCTGAACGAAGAGCTGGAAAAGCGTGTGCATGAACGTACGCTCCAGCTGGAAAAGGCCAACGGCGAGCTGGCGATGGCGATGGAAGAAGCGAAGAGCGCCAATCAGGCCAAGTCGGCCTTCCTGTCGTCCATGAGCCATGAGCTGCGCACGCCGCTCAACGCGATTCTCGGCTTCGCGCAAATCCTGACCTCGGACAAGCTGCCGTCCACCCTGCAGCAGAAGAAGGAATTCGCCAACCACATCCTGAAGTCGGGACGCCATCTGCTCACGCTGATTAACGAGATCCTGGACCTGGCCAAGATCGAATCCGGTGCGGTGGCCTTGTCGATGGAGCCGGTGGCGCTCAATGAAATCCTGCAGGAGTGCGAGAGCATGGTAGGGCCGCTGGCCGGACAGCGCGGCATACGTCTGCTGTTCCCGGACTTATGCCTGGCCAATGTAAACGCGGACCGCACGCGTCTCAAGCAAATCCTGCTCAACCTTCTGTCGAATGCCATCAAGTACAACCGCGAAGGCGGCGCCGTGGTGGTCGATTGCAGTCCAAGCGGGCCGGGACTGTTGCGCGTTTCGGTGCAGGACACGGGCATGGGCCTGCAGCCGGAGCAGGTGCGCATGCTGTTCCAGCCCTTCAATCGTCTGGGCCAGGAAAGCGGTGCGGAAGAGGGCACGGGCATTGGCCTGGTCGTGACCAAGCGGCTGGTGGAGCTGATGAACGGCACCATCGGCGTGACCAGCAGTCTCGGTGTGGGCAGCATGTTCTGGATTGAACTGAAAGCCACCAGTCCCGTGCCTTCGCGTGTGGAGCAGGGCGGCGAGCGTGCGGCCATGAGCACCCGCGAACATAGCGAAAACGAACCAGCCACCGTGCTGTACGTGGAAGACAATCCGGCCAATTTGAAACTGGTGGAAGAAATCATCAGCTTCCGTCCGGATCTGCGCCTGCTGTCGGCGCCGGACGGCCATCTTGGCATCGAGCTGGCACGCGCCCATTTGCCGGACATGATCCTGATGGACATCAATCTGCCCGGCGTGAACGGCATCGACGCCTTGAAGCTGCTGCGCAACGATCCCCGTACGGCGGAGATTCCGGTGATCGCACTGACCGCCAATGCCATGCCGCGCGATGTGGAGAAAGGCCTTGCCGCAGGCTTCTTCCGCTACCTGATCAAGCCGATCAACATCGACGAATTTACTGACGCCATCAACAGCACTTTAGCGTTCCTCTCCCGCAGGAACGAGAAGGAAAGGAGCACGCCGACGTGATTACGCGAGCCGATATCCTGAACGCCAACATCCTCATCGTGGATGACCAGCCCGTCAACGTGCAGCTGCTGGAATACCTGCTGCAATCTACCGGCTACACCCAGGTGAGTTCGACCACCGACCCGCGCGTGGTGGCGCCCTGGCACGAACAGAATCGCTACGACATCATCATCCTCGACCTGCACATGCCCGGCATGAACGGATTCGACGTCATGGATGCGCTGAAGCCGCTGGAACCGGATGCCTATCTGCCGGTGCTGGTGGTGACGGCGGAACCGGACAAGAAACTGGCCGCGCTGGAAGCAGGCGCGCGCGATTTCGTCAGCAAGCCTTTCGATCCGGTGGAAGTGCTGACCCGCATCCGCAACCTGCTGGAAGTGCGCCTGCTGCATCGCCAGGCGCGCGACTACAACACGCTGCTCGAGCAAACCGTGCGCGAACGGACGGCAGAGCTGCAGCGCTTCCGCAGTGCGATGGATGCGACGGCGGATGCCATCTTCCTGATCGATTCCGGCAGCTTGCATCTGGTGGACGTGAACGATGGCGCCTGCCGCATGCTGGGTTATGGGCGCGAGCAGCTGCTGGCGCTGGAGCCGGCCCGCATTGGCCTGGGCGGACCCGAGGTGCTGGAGCAGTGCGCAGAATCTGCGCGTGAAGCCGCAAACACGGCGTCCAGGGCGCCCGAGCTGTTCGAAACAGAACTGACGCGCGCCGATCTGGTGACGGTGCCGGTGGAGGCGTATTGGCAGCAACACAGCGAAGGCGAATCCTCCGGCAGCACCTTGATCTGCGTGGCGCGCGATATCAGTGAGCGCCGTCTGGCGGAAGAGCGCTTGCGTCATATGGCGCATTACGACAGCCTGACCGGCCTGCCCAACCGCACGCTGTTCTTCCAGACGCTGGCCGAATCGATCGAGCTGGCGCAGGACAAGGAATGGCGCATCGTGGTGCTGTTTATTGGCCTGGACCGCTTCCGCAATATCAATGATTCGCTGGGCGCTGCGGCGGGCGACGAACTGCTGCGCGATTTCTCGAATCGCCTGGTGCAGTGCGTGCGCATTCGCGACACCGTTGGGCGTCTCGGCGGCGACGAGTTCGCGCTGATTCTGACCATGACACGCGACCAGCAGGATGCGGTGCTGGTAGCGAACGAAGTGCGTGAAGCGCTGCGCGCGCCGTTCGAGCTGGACGGGCGTCAGGCCACGATGACGGCGTCGATCGGCATTGCCATGTATCCCGACGACGCCAACGACCCGGAGACGCTGGTCAAATACGCCAATACGGCCATGGAGCGCGCCAAGGAGGCGGGCCGCGACGGCTATCGCTTCTTCACCGCGGGCATGAACGTGCAAGTGCTGGCGCGCCTCGATCTCGAAATGGCGTTGCGCCGCGCGCTGGAGAACAATGAGCTGGAGCTGTACTACCAGCCCAAGGTGAATCTGCATACTGGCCGCGTGAGTGGTGCGGAGGCGTTGCTGCGCTGGAATCGCCCCGGTTATGGGCTGGTGTATCCGGCGGAGTTTGTGTCGGTGCTGGAGGATACGGGACTGATCGTGCGCGTCGGCACCTGGATCATCGAGTCGGCCTGCCGCCAGATCGCGGCGTGGATGCGCTCTCCCGTTGGACAAGTGCATGTGGCGGTGAACGTGTCGAGCCGCCAGTTCGTGGAAGGCGATCTGGAACATGAGGTGAAGGAATCGCTGGAGCGGCATAAGGTGCCGCCGGAGTTGCTGGAGCTGGAGTTGACGGAAACGGCCTTGATGTCGAATGCGGAGCGCACCATACAGGTGCTGGGCGCCTTGAAGGAACTGGGTATCAAGGTGGCCATCGACGATTTCGGCACAGGCTATTCTTCGCTGGCTTATCTGCAGCGCTTCCCGATCGACAAGCTGAAAATCGATATCGCGTTCGTGCGCGATATCACGACCAATCCGAATGACGCGGCGATTGCGCTGGCCATCATCAGCATGGCGCACTCGCTCAAGCTGCGCGTGATTGCGGAAGGTGTGGAGTCGCGTCCGCAGCTGGAATATTTGCGGCGTAATCGCTGCGACGAGATCCAGGGGTATTACTTCAGCCGTCCCATACCTGCGGGCGAAATGGGGCAGCTCGTCGAGGCGGGAAAATGCCTGCCGCCGGACCCGAACCAGGCGGCCGAGCCGCCGCAAACCTTGCTGCTGGTGGATGACGATGTCAATGTGCTGTCGTCGCTGCACCGTCTGTTCCGCCGCGATGGCTACCGTATTCTGACGGCGGTGTCGCCGGCTGAGGGCTTCGAGCTACTGGCGCTGTATCCGGTGCAGGTAATCGTGTGCGACCAGCGCATGCCGATTTTGAGCGGCACGGAGTTTCTGGCCAAGGTGAAGGAGATGTATCCGGACACGATACGCATCATCCTTTCCGGCTATACGGGACTGGAGGCGGTACTCGATTCGATCAATCGCGGCGCGATTTATCGCTTCTACACCAAGCCTTGGGATGACACGCAGTTGCGCGACAATATCCGCCTGGCTTTCCACCACTACTGGCTCATGCACGGCAGCGGCCGCCGCGCGGGCGAGCCGGGCGAGGACAACACGGCCATTGGCGGCCAGTGACGCGCCATCACGACGCATGCACGGCGGATCGACGATCCGCCCTACGCTGCGTGGGCGGCGGGGCATTGATCAGCCGAAAACCAGACGAGGCGTAGGGCGGCTCATTGAGCCGCCGTAAAGTGATCGAAGCCGCCCAGCTTGAGATCAAGGGCGCTGCCTGCCGCGTCGCTGAAGCGCAGACCCGGCGCGGCCTCAATGCGCCCCACGCGCGTGACAGCGGTGCCGCTGGCTGCGCCGGCGGCAACAACCGCCTCGCGCGCCGACGCCGGCGCCGTAAAGCACAGCTCATAATCATCCCCGCCCGCCGCCGCAAATGCGCGTCTTAGCGCCAGGAGTTGCCCGGCCAGCACCGGCCCTGCCGGCAGCGCATCCACATCGAGCACCGCGCCAACGCCCGAACGCTCGAGGATATGTCCCAGGTCACCCGCCAGCCCGTCTGAAATATCGATCGCCGCATGCGCAATGCCGCTCAATGCCAGCCCAAGCTGTACGCGTGGCGTTGGCATATGCATGCGCGTGCCGGCGGCGGCCAGCTGCTCCGGAGGCAGTGCCAGTTCGCCGCGATACCCCGCCAGCGCCAGCCGCGCATCGCCCAGCGTGCCGGACACCCAGATATCGTCCCCCACCTGCGCCGCACTGCGCAGCAGGGAGCGTCCCGGCGCCACCTCGCCGAAGATGGTGATGCAGATATTCAGCGGTCCCTTGGTGGTATCGCCGCCAATCAGTTCGCAGTCATGCGCGTCCGCCAGCGCAAACAGGCCGGCGGAAAACCCGGACAGCCAATCGCGGTCCGCCGCCGGCAGGGCCAGAGCGAGCGTGAAGCCTACCGGGCGGGCGCCCATGGCAGCGAGATCGGAGAGATTGACGGCGAGGCATTTGTGCCCCAGGCGGCGCGGGTCTTCGCCCGCGAAGAAATGCCGGCCCTCGACCAGCATGTCGGAAGAAATGGCGGTCTGCATCCCCGGCGACGGGGTGAGCAGGGCGCAATCGTCGCCGATGCCTAATGCGGCCTTGCCGCGGCCTGGGCGAACGAAATAGTGTTTGATCAGGTCAAATTCTGAGAGCATCCCGCCATTGTAGCGGGGACGCTCTTAAACGTGCCTGTCGCGCAGATAGATCCAGGTGCCGCCCGAAGCGATGGCTGCGGTGGCTAGAGTAACGACCCAGCTGGAATCTGGTGGAGTGAAGAAGAGTGCAGCAGCAGTCGCAGGGAACAGGACGCCGGACATACGGGCCCAGGAGTGCCAGATTGCAGTGCGCATGGTTCTTTCCTTCCGTAAAGGTACCAACAAAACTCAGTCTAGGAGACGATGTGCCAGATGTAAACTTGTTGTCGACAAATATTCCAATTATTTTAGGTTTCGCGCAACAAGATTTTATGGTTTCGTTCCGCATGTCAGCTTTATTTTAAGAAACCTCAAGAAATTAAAATTTATCGATAGTAATAAAAGTTTCGCTCAGGAATATTGAAAGATAAGTAATTTATTGTTAAATTGGTATTTCCAAACTTTTCGGGGATTCCATGAAACAAGTTTTTGCCTTTATTGTCAGCGTGGTGGCCGCCGCCTCCGCCCATGCTCAAACGCCGCACAAATACGCCATCGTTTCGCTGGCCGGCGCCAATGTCTCGGTGCTGACCTATGTGACTGGCACGGGAACGAATCAGGGGCCAAACAACAAGCAGGTCGTCGCATTGAATAATCCGGTGCTGGACGATGCGGCTATCAAGGCGGCCACTGCCGTCATCAAGAAGAGCGAGCCCGATGCCACGGTGCTGCCGCTGCTGACAATGGACGCGCAGCTGCTCAAGTCCGGCAACGCGATGTTTGACGAGCCGGACCAGAACGCGTCCAGCCGCGAGCGCCTGGCCAGCATGTGGCAGGGCAAAGACATCACCCACGTCATCGTGGTCACGCCTGGACACGGCGATGTCGACGTCAAATTCACCAATACATCAATGACGATGGGGAAGGCCGATGGCATCGGCTTCTTCGTCGATAACGAAGCGCGCACCACCGGGCGTCCAGACAACAGCACCGCCACCGGCCTGGTGATGCCGCTGGCCTATCTGCATTTGCGGCTGGTAGACGCCAAGACCCTGCAGGTGGTGAAGGAAGTATCGCAAAAGGAAGCGCGCATTCTGACCCCGGCGCCCACCGACGACGCCAACCTCTTCGCCTGGAATAATCTGACCCCGCAGAAGAAGCTGGAATACCTGCAGCTGATTACCCGCCAGGCTGTATCGAAAGGACTGCCCAAGCTGCTGGCGGCCGAATAAAACCGCGCGGCCAATCCAATAGTTATTTTCACGATAACTTTTTGGCATAAATTCGTGAAACTACCTAGGATTGGCCGTACAAGCGTCTGTTAGAATCGGGGGATTCGTATTTAGAACATTGGAAGGGGGCAGTACAGATATGGACTCGGCATCTGATAAAAAAGAAGAACTTCGACAGCAACTTCGCGCAGCAGCACTTGAATATCACGAGTGTCCAAGACCCGGCAAAATCAGCGTCACCCCCACCAAGCAACTCTCCAATCAGCGCGACCTCGCGCTGGCCTATTCCCCCGGCGTAGCAGCTCCCTGCGAAGAAATCGTCGCCGATCCAGCCAATTCCTATAAATACACCGCGCGCGGCAACCTGGTCGCCGTGATCTCGAACGGTACCGCCGTTCTGGGCCTTGGCAATATCGGTGCGCTGGCATCCAAGCCGGTCATGGAAGGCAAGGGCGTGCTGTTCAAGAAGTTCGCCGGCATCGACGTCTTCGACATCGAAATCAACGAGCAGGACCCGGACAAGCTGGTCGACATCATCGCCGCACTGGAACCGACCTTCGGCGGCGTGAACCTGGAAGACATCAAAGCACCTGAATGCTTCTACATCGAGCGCAAGCTGCGCGAAAAGATGAAGATCCCGGTCTTCCACGACGACCAGCACGGCACCGCCATCATCGTGGGCGCGGCCATCCTGAATGGTCTGAAGTACATCAAGAAAGACATCAAGAACGTCAAGCTGGTGGTGTCCGGCGCAGGCGCTGCGGCGCTGGCTTGCCTGGACCTGATCGTCGACCTCGGCTTCCCGATCGAAAACATCGTGGTGACCGACCTGGCGGGCGTGGTCTACAAGGGCCGCAAGGAACTGATGGACCCGGACAAGGAGCGCTTCGCGAGCGAAACCAGCGCGCGTACCCTGGCTGAAGTGATCGAAGGCGCGGACATCTTCCTCGGCCTGTCCGCCGGCGGTGTGCTGAAGCAGGATATGGTCAAGCAGATGGCGCCAAATCCGCTGATCCTGGCGCTGGCCAATCCGACCCCGGAAATCCTGCCGGAAGACGTGAAGGCGGTGCGTGGCGACGCCATCATCTGCACTGGCCGTTCGGACTATCCGAACCAGGTCAACAACGTGCTGTGCTTCCCATACATCTTCCGTGGCGCGCTGGATTGCGGCGCTGCCACCATCACGCGCGAAATGGAAATCGCCGTGGTGCACGCGATTGCGGAACTGGCCCACGCCGAGCAATCCGATATTGTGGCGTCCACCTACGGCATCGCCAATCTGGCCTTCGGCCCTGAATACCTGATCCCGATGCCTTTCGATCCGCGCCTGCTGATCAAGATCGCACCGGCCGTGGCGAAGGCCGCATTCGATTCCGGCGTGGCAACCCGCCCGATCGAAGACCTGGAAGCGTATGCGGACAGCCTGCAGCAGTTCGTCTACCGTTCCGGCACCTTCATGAAGCCGCTGTTCTCGGTGGCGAAGAAGGCCCACACGGACCTGAAGCGCATCGTGTACGCGGAAGGCGAAGAAGAGCGCGTGCTGCGCGCGGTGCAGGTGGTGGTCGACGAGAAGCTGGCGCGTCCAATCCTGGTGGGCCGTCCGGCCGTGCTGGAAGCGCGCATCCAGAAGTTTGGCCTGCGCCTGAAGCCGGGCGTGGACTACGCCGTCATCAACCCGGACTACGATGAGCGCTACCGCGAATACTGGCAGGCATACTACGAGCTGACCGCTCGTAAAGGCGTGACGCAGGAATACGCCAAGCTGGAAATGCGCCGCCGCCATTCGCTGATCGGCGCCATGATGATCAAGAAGGGCGATGCCGACGGCATGATCTGCGGCACCTTCGGCACCACCCAGCTGCACCTGCATTACATCGACCAGGTGCTGGGCCGCCGTCCAGGCGCCTGCGTGTACGCGGCGATGAACATCCTGGTGCTGCCTGAACGCCAGCTGGCCATGGTGGACACCCACGTCAACGAGAACCCGACCGCCAACGAACTGTCGGCCATCACCATCATGGCGGCGGACGAAATGAAGCGCCTCGGCCTGGAGCCGCGCGCGGCCCTGCTGTCGCACTCGAACTTCGGCTCCTCCAACAGCGAGTCGGCGCAGAAGATGCGCGCCACGCTGGAACTGGTGCGCGAACGCGCGCCGGATCTGGAAGTGGACGGCGAAATGCACGGCGATACCGCGCTGGATTCCAAACTGCGCAAGAAGATCATGCCGAACTCCTACCTGGAGCGCGATGCGAACCTGCTGGTGATGCCGAATATCGACGCCGCCAACATTGCCTACAACCTGGTCAAGAGCTCGGCCGGTAACGGCATCACCATCGGCCCGATCCTGCTCGGCTGCGCCGCGCCGGTGCACATCCTGACGCCTTCCGCTACGGTACGCCGCATCGTCAACATGACCGCGCTGTGTGTGGTGGATGCCGTTGCTGCCAACGCTACCAGGAAAGACAACGCATGACCGATCTGCTGCTTGCCATCGTCCACCACCTTTGCGCCTTCGGCATCGCGGCGGTAGTCACCGCTGAACTGGTTCTGGTACGACCTGGCATGCAGCCGCCGGCCGTGCGCCTAGCAGCCCGCTACGACGCAGCCTACGGGCTGCTCGCAGTGGGGCTTGTGGTGATTGGTTTCCTGCGCGTCTATTTCGGCGCCAAGGGCCATGACTACTACTTCCACAACCACATCTTCTGGACCAAGGTTGGCCTGTTTGCTGTCATGGGCCTGCTGTCCATCAAACCGACGCTGCGCATGCTGCGCTGGCAGAAAGCGTTGCGCGCCGACGCCGGATTTGTGCCGCAGGAAGCGGAAATCAAGGCCGTGCGCAAACTGCTGATGGCCGAGATTCATGTCTTCGCGCTGATCCCGATTGCGGCGGCCGCCATGGCCCGCGGCTACGGCTACGTAGCATAATTGCTATCTTGTAATATGTTGTAATCCCGGTCTGTCCGCGGAACCCGCTCTGTTACAATTACAGGTTCGATAACACCGCAGTTGGATTCGTACATGACCACCACAAAGCGCGCCCTGATTACGGGCATTTCCGGCCAGGACGGCGCCTATCTGGCCCAGCTGCTGCTGGAAAAGGGCTATGAAGTCACCGGCACCTTCCGCCGCACCAGTTCCGTCAATTTCTGGCGCATCGAAGAACTGGGCATCCAGAATCACCCGAATCTGAAACTGGTCGAATTCGATCTGACCGATATGGGCTGCATCATTCGTCTGCTGCAGATCGGGAATTTCGACGAGGTCTACAACCTGGCGGCGCAAAGCTTCGTGGGCGTGTCCTTCGAACAGCCTGCAACCACGGCCGAAATTACCGGCGTTGGCTGTACCAATCTGCTGGAAGGCATCCGCATCGTCAATCCGAAAATCAAGTTCTACCAGGCTTCGACCTCGGAGATGTTCGGCAAGGTGCAGGCTATCCCGCAAAAGGAAGACACCCCGTTCTATCCGCGCAGCCCTTACGGCGTGGCCAAACTGTACGCGCACTGGATGACGGTGAACTACCGCGAGTCCTACGGCATCTTTGCTTCCTCCGGCATTCTGTTCAACCACGAATCCCCGCTGCGTGGCCGCGAGTTCGTAACCCGCAAGATCACCGACTCCGTCGCCAAGATCAAGCTGGGCAAACTGGACGTGCTGGAGCTGGGCAATATGGACGCGAAGCGCGACTGGGGCTTCGCCAAGGAATACGTGGAAGGCATGTGGCGCATTCTGCAGGCCGACAAGCCTGACACCTTCGTGCTGGCCACCAACCGTACCGAGACCGTACGCGACTTCGTGACCATGGCCTTCAAGGCAGTGGACATCGCCATCGAGTGGCAGGGAAGTGCGGAGAACGAAACCGGCCGCGACGCCAAGACCGGCAAGGTTCTGGTACGCGTGTCGCCGAAGTTTTACCGTCCGGCCGAAGTGGACCTGCTGATTGGCGATCCATCGAAGGCCCGCAAGGAACTGGGCTGGGAAGCCAAGACTTCGCTGGAAGAGCTGTGCCAGATGATGGTGGCAGCAGATCTGCGCCGCAATACCGCGGGCTTCTCCGTCTGATATGAGCGACCGCTTGCAGCTGCTGTCCCCGGCGCGTGAAGGCGAGGGCAAACGTGCCCTCGTTACCGGTCTGGCTGGATTCACGGGCCACTATGTGGCGCAGGAGCTGCGTGCCGCCGGTTACAAAGTGATCGGTACTGCGGTGCCCGGCCACGAGCATGGCGGCGACATGGTGTCGCTGGACCTCACTGACCGGGCCGCTGTCGCCGCGGCGGTCCACGAATTGCAGCCGGACGTCGTGGTGCACCTGGCTGCCATCGCCTTCGTCGCCCATTCCGACGTCGAGCAGATTTATCGTGTCAACGTGATGGGCACGCGCAACCTGCTGGAAGCGCTGGCGTCTGCGCCGAAAAAGCCTGGCGCAGTGCTACTGGCATCAAGCGCCAATATCTATGGCAACACGGCCGTGGAAATGATCCACGAAGACGTTCCTGCATCGCCGGCCAATGACTACGCCGTCAGCAAGCTGACCATGGAGTACATGGCCCGCCTGTGGATGGACAAGCTGCCCATCATCATGGTGCGCCCTTTCAACTACACGGGCGTTGGCCAGCACGAAAACTTCCTGCTACCGAAAATCGTGTCGCACTTCCGCCGCAAGGCCGCGGACATCGAACTGGGCAACCTGCACGTATGGCGCGATTTCTCCGACGTGCGCATGGTCGCCGCCAGCTACCGCGCCCTGCTCGCGGCCAAGTCTGCGGGCCAGGTGTTCAACATCAGCTCTGGCAAGGCCTACTCGCTGGGCGAGGCGATCGCCATGATGGAAGAGATCGCAGGCTACAAAATCAATGTCCACGTCAATCCAGCCTATGTGCGCGCCAATGAAGTGGAGCGCCTGACGGGCGATAACCGCCGCCTCGCGTCCGTGGTCGGCGCCATCGAGCCGGTGCCGCTGCAGCAAACCCTGCGCTGGATGTACGAGGCGTAATTGCCAATCACGGCAACAAGTAACATGCGCGTACTGCATTTCTACAAGACTTATTATCCCGATTCCTGGGGCGGCATCGAGCAAGTGATCCGCCAGATGTGCGTGGGCACCAGCCGGCTCGGCGTCCACAACGAAGTGCTGACGCTGACCCGCAATGGCGGGCCGGAGCTGATGGACATCGAAGGCCATTCGGTTCATCGCGTGCGGCTCGATTTCGAAATCGCTTCGAATGCGGTGTCGGTTGCATCGATCCGCAAGCTGGCGGCGTTGGCGAAAAACGCTGACGTGATTCATTATCACTTCCCGTGGCCCTTCATGGATATGGCCCACTTCATGGCGCGGGTAAAGAAACCGAGCGTGGTGACTTACCATTCCGACATCGTTCGCCAGAAGACGCTGCTGCGTGTGTACACCCCGCTGAAGCGCCGCTTCCTGAAAGATGTTGACTCCATCGTTGCGACTTCGCCGAATTATCTGGCGTCTTCGCCGGTGCTGAGACGCTATGAAAACAAGGTGACTACCATTCCATTCGGTTTGGATAAGTCCACCTATCCCGAACCGCGCCCGGAAATAATGGAGAAATGGCGTGCCCGCATGGGCGAGCGCTTCTTCCTGTTCGTCGGTGTGCTGCGCTACTACAAGGGCTTGCACATTCTGCTGGATGCGGTGGCGCGCAATGGTTATCCCGTCGCGATTGTCGGTGCCGGTCCTATCGAGCAGGAACTGAAGGAGCGCGCCAAGCGTCTCGGTGTGCTCGACAAGGTGCAGTTCCTCGGCGCGCTCGATGAGGAAGACAAGATCGCACTGCTGAAGCTGTGCTATGCCATGGCCTTCCCCTCGCATCTGCGCTCGGAAGCATTCGGCATCTCGCTGCTGGAAGGTGCGATGTATGGCAAGCCAATGATCTCCAGTGAGATCGGCACTGGCACCACCTACATCAATATCGACCAGGACACGGGCCTGGTGGTGCCGCCCAGCGATGTCGATGCTTTCGACAAAGCGATGCGCGTGTTGTGGGAGAACCCGCAGCTGGCGGCCGATATGGGCCGCCGTGCGGAACAGCGTTACTGGAGCTTGTTCACGGCGGGGAAGATGGCCGAGGACTATGCTCAGCTTTACCGCTCACTGCTCGCGCGGCGAGCTCGGTAAGTAGCGCCAGTATCAAGCCTGCTGCGGCCAGCACGAACAGCATGCGATGTTGTCCGCCGCTCGCAGTCAGCAGCCAGGATGAAGCGTAGCCGACAATCGCTTGCGTCAGCGCGTAGATGGTGGTGGCGCGGCTCCAGGCGGCGGACTGCCTTTCCGCATTGCCGGGCAGGATACGCTGAATCTGGCCAAGGTAAATGGGCACGATCCCCGGCGGGAAAGTGCCGATCATCAGGGTTGCCAGGATCAGCGCTGGCATGTTCGTCGTGCTGACCAATAAGGCGATGGCCGCGATTTGTCCGGCGATCGCGATGCGGTTGGTGACACGCGGCGTGATGCGGTCGCCCAGCGCGCCATACATCATCGGGCCGGCGATGGCGCCGATGCCGTAGGCGATCCAGAACATGGCGCCGGTCTGCGCGCCGAGACCGAGGCCGCGTGCGATGTAATCCACCAGGAAGATCATCATCGGCACCAGGCCGACGGCCATCAGTGCGTACTGCACGTAGAGCACGGTCATCTCCGGCCCGCCATCCGCTGTCGCCGCCCGGCGCGTCGATGCACCAGCCGCCGTCGCGCCACGACCGCCTGCAGCCGCCCCGCCGGACCCCGCGGCCGTCGCCGCCACCTCCACCTCCACCTCCACCTCCACCTCCACCTCCACCTCCACCTCCACCTCCACCTCCACCTCCACCTCCACCTCCTCCACCGCCTCAGCGTCCGCTTCCGACGCGGCCTCCACAGCCGTCGCCGCAGCGTTCGCCTCCGCCGCGTCCTCCACCGCCGTAGTCTCAGCGTCCGCCTCCGTCTGCACCGTCGCCGTCGCCGCCTCAGCAGCGCTTACCGGAGCGGCGCTCGCCGCCGATGTCCCTGCGGCCGGGGCGTTGCGCGGCGTCGCGGGCGCCGCACTGGGCCATCCCTGCCAGCTCGCGGCGGTCAGCAGCGCGGAGACGATGCCGAGCCCGGCCCAGGTTTGCCACAGCCCGACTTTGAGCAGCAGCGGCACCAGCGTGCCGGACGCGGCGATGCCGACGCCTAAGCCAAGGAAGATCGCGCCGCTGGCCATGCCACGCTTGTCGACCGGAATATGCGGCAGCACCGTGATCGCCGCCAGCACCATGATAATTCCGCCCGCCACGCCGGACAGGAAGCGCCACGCGAAGAACCACGCCACCGACACCGGCACCGCGCAAGCAAAGAAAGCCAGCGCCGCCAGCGCCATCATCCACTGCAAAGTGCGCCGTGCGCTCAAGCGCGACGCCAGCGGACGTCCACCCACCGCACCAACCAGATAGCCCACCAGATTCGCTGCGCCGAGATACAGCACATCATTGGCCGCAAACCAGTGCGCCTCGATCAGCGGCGGAATCAAGGGCGTGTAAGCGAAGCGCGCCAGCCCAATGCCGACCAGGCTCGCACACAGGGCGGCAAATATCGACCGCCCAACGGAAGGAGATGAAGCCATGACAGTTCCCACGAGATTCCCACGAGATTTCGAATTATGTTTGACAGGGTAGTCAAGTTTGACGAGTGTGTCAAGAATGCGCTAAAATCGCCCTCATGGTCGGAATACGTCAATTCAACGAAGATGCCGTGCTGGACGCAGCGATGCAGCTGTTCTGGCAGCGCGGTTATGGTGCCACCTCGATGCAGGACCTGGCGCAGGCCACCGGCGTGCTGCGTGGCTCGCTCTACAACGCCTACGGCGACAAGGCGCAGATTTTCGTGCTGGCCTTCGAGCGCTATCACCGTCAGATTCTCGAACTGGCGCGCGAGGCGCTATCTCATCCCGACCTGCGCATCGCGCTCGAAACCTTTTCCGAAAAGCTGATCGCGCTGATGACCAGTCCCGGCGAGGGCGCCCACACGCGCGGCTGCCTGACCACCAAGACTGCGGCTGATGAAACGGCGCAGGGCGAGATCATCCTCACCGCTTTGCAAGGCCTGCTGGATGGCATGGAAGCCCTGCTGACCGAGCGCCTGCAGAAAGCCGGCAAGCTGTCGCTGCCGCCGCAAGAGGGCGCGCGGCTGATGGTCACGCTGACGCGCGGCCTGGTCATCATGGAGCGTGTTTATTCCGATCCGGCCCGGCTGCGCGCCAGCGCCGCTGCCCTCATCGACCTGCTGCTGAAGAAGTAGCGCGGTATTCGCCGCAGGTTTTTCCCGTCCATTTCTTGAAGGCGCGCTGGAAAGTGGCGCTGTCGCTGAAGCCCAACTCCGAGGCAAGTTGCGCCAGGCCGATGCGCGAGGTGGTCAGGCGCGCGATGGCAATGCCGCGCCGCAGATCGTCCTTCAGCTTTTGCAGGGAAGAGTCCTCGTGCGCCAGTTGGCGCTGCAAGGTTGCGGGTGATACGTGCAGGCTGGCCGCAATGGCCGGCAGATCCGGCCAGTCCGGATATTGGCGCAGCAGGCAGTTGCGCACTTCCTGGCTCACCGGGCCAAAGCCGCGCGGCGGCAGCAGGATCTGGGCGAAAGCATCCGGCAGAAAGGCGCGCAGGGCCTGCTCATCGCGGCTGACGGGCGTCTGCAGCACGGCCGCATCAAACCAGAAGCCCGAAGTCGCCTGCTGGAAGCGGCGCTCGCCGGGGAATACCGCCGCATAGTCGCGCGCATAGTCCGGCTCCGGGAACATGAAATCGAAATGACGGATCGGCAGCGGACCGTTGATCAGCCACGCGGCCAGGCGCCACAGCACGCGCACCATGGTCTCCTGCAGGAAGGCCGGTGCGCTCTCGCCTTTGCCGACCCAGGCCACATCCAGTCCCGCTTCGTCTTTCTGCACCGCTAGCGAAAACAGCAGGTCATCCTGCAGCAGATTCAGCACCTTGCTCATGCGACGCAGCGCGCTGCCCAGGTCCGGCGCGCCCATACCCGAGCGCGCGACCAGGGCGAAGCTGCCTAGTTTGAAGGGCCGCGAAAACAGCCCCACCGATTCGTCCTTGAGTTCCTGGGCCAGCGTGTAGAACAATGCGACATACTGGTGCGAACTGATGCCGGGATGGGCCGGATCGGTCAGCACGGCGGTATCGGCGCCCACGCGCTGCAGGTAGGCTGTGACATCGGCCCCGCTGGCGCCGATGCGGGACAGCATGCCGCGTACGAAGGCGGGCGCGATCAGGGTGTCGGTGAGGTCTTTTGCCATTGGTTTTAATGTCCGCTGCAATTGCCGGGCAGCTTGCAAGCCCATAGGATGGGGGAATTATAAGCCGAGGCGTGAGGCGAATTGCCACCGCCGGTTTCAACCAGCAGGAGACAAAAGATGACTTCCAAAGTATGCGTCGCAGGCGTCGGCATGGTGCCGTTCGTGAAACCGGGCGCCAACGAACCTTATCCCGTCATGGCGTCGAAAGCCGCGCTGGCAGCATTGGCCGATGCGGGCATCGGCTATGACCAGATCCAGCAGGCTTACGTGGGTTATGTGTACGGCGACTCCACCGCCGGCCAGCGCGCGCTGTACGAAGTGGGCATGACGGGCATCCCGGTCGTCAACGTCAACAACAACTGCTCCACCGGCTCAACCGCGCTGTACCTGGCGCGCCAGGCCGTGCAATCGGGCGCTGCGGAATGCGTGCTGGCGCTGGGCTTTGAGCAAATGAGCCCTGGTGCGCTGGGTTCCGTGTTCAATGACCGTCCAAGCCCATTCGAACTGTTCGACAATGCCGCGGATGAACTGGTGGGCGAGCCGCAGATCCCGCTGGCGCTGCGCTACTTCGGCGGTGCCGGCCTGGCGCATATGAAGGAATTCGGCACGCCACTCAATACCTTCGCCAAGATCCGCGCCAAGGCCAGCCGCCACGCGGCGAACAATCCGGTCGCGCTGTTTCGCAAGGAAGTCACCGAAGAAGAAGTGATGGCGGCGCCGATGGTGTGGGACGGCGTGATGACGCGCTTGATGGCTTGCCCTCCAACCTGCGGCGCAGCTGCGGCCGTGATCTGCTCTGAGGACTTCGCCAGACGCCACGGCCTGAACGCAGCGGTACGCATCCGCGCGCAATCCATGACCACCGACCGCGCCATTTCTTTCGAAGCGCGCGATATGCGCGAGGTGGTGGGCTTCAGCATGGCGCGCGAGGCGGCGCAGCAGGTGTACGAAGCGGCCGGTATTGGTCCAGAGGATGTGCAGGTGATCGAGCTGCACGACTGCTTCGCGCACAATGAACTGATCACCTATGAGTCGCTGGGCCTGTGCCCGCGCGGCGGCGCGCAGAAGTTCGTGGAAGACGGCGATAACACTTACGGTGGCAAGTACGTGACCAATCCATCCGGGGGCTTGCTGTCGAAAGGCCATCCGCTCGGTGCGACCGGCCTGGCGCAGTGCACGGAGCTGGTGCAGCAGCTGCGCGGCCAGGCGGACAAGCGCCAGGTCGAAGGCGCGCGTCTGGCGCTGCAGCACAACCTCGGTCTGGGCGGCGCCTGCGTGGTGACGCTGTATGAAAAGGTGTCGGCATGATCGACCGCGCCTGGCTGGGGCGTGAGTTGCCTCCTTCCGAAATGCTGGTGGACCGGGCACGTCTGCAATTCTTTGCGCGATCCATCGGCGAGACTGATCCAATTTATCTCGACGTGAGCGCCGCGCGTGACGCGGGCTATGCCGACATCCCCGCGCCGCCGACCTTCCTGTTCTCAGTAGAGATGGACAGCGGTTCCACCGACTGGATGCTGCACCAGATGCAGATTCCGCTGGCCAAGCTGCTGCACGGCGAGCAGTCCTTCCGCTACCACAAGCCGGTGTGCGCGGGCGATCACATCACCGTGCGTTCAACGGTCAGCGAAATCTATGACAAGAAAAATGGTGCGCTGGAATTCGTCGAGCGCAGTTCGCGCGTGACGAACCGGGATAACGAACTGGTGGCCGAGCTGCGCTCGCTGCTGGTTGTGCGCCACTAAGGAGGCCAGATGAAACCGGGAGATATCCTGCCGACGCTGCAACTGGCGCCCGTTGACCGCACCATGCTGGCGCTGTACGCCGGTGCTTCGGGCGACCACAACCCGATTCATATCGACATCGATTTCGCCCGCCGTTGTGGCATGCCGGACGTGTTTGCGCACGGCATGCTGGGCATGGCCTGGCTGGGACGGTTGCTGACGCAATGGGTGCCGCAATCGCGCCTGCGCAAATACGAAGTCCGCTTCGCCGGCATTACCCACCTTGGCAATGCCATGCAATGCAGCGGCGAAGTCAAAGAGCTGCTAGATCTCGACGGCGAACCCTGTGCGCGCATCGCGGTCGTCGCAGCAAACCAGTACGGACAACAAAAAATCATCGGCGAAGCCATCGTCGCCGCGTAGGGCGGATCATCGATCCGCCGTGCATGAACAGAGAGGAAAGAAAATGAAACTGCAAGGAAAAGTAGCGCTGGTCACCGGCTCCGGCCGCGGCATCGGCCGCGCCATCGCAATGAAATTGGCAAGCGAAGGCGCGCGCCTCGTCATCAATGACCTGGACGAAGCTCCTGCCCAGGAAACAGTCAACGCCATCAAGGCTGCGGGAGGCGAAGCCATCGCCTGCGTCGGCAGCGTGACCGCTCCGGATTTCGCCGAGCGCTTCATCGGCACCGCAGTCGATCACTTCAAGGGCCTGGACATCATCATCAACAACGCCGGCTACACCTGGGACAACGTGATCCAGAAGATGACCGACGAGCAGTGGTACGCCATGCTGGACTGCCATTTGACCGCCCCATTCCGCATCCTGCGTGCGGCGCAGCCAGTGATCAAGGCGCTGGCCAAGACCGAAGCGGAACAGGGCATCCGCAACGTGCGCAAGGTGGTGAACATTTCCTCCGTCGCCGGCGTGTTCGGCAATGCGGGACAGGTGAACTACTCGGCAGCGAAGGCCGGCATCATGGGTGTCACGCAAACGCTGGCGAAAGAATGGGGCCGCATGAACACCACGGTGAACTGCGTGGCCTTTGGCCTGATCAAAACGCGCCTGACCGGCAACGCAGCTGAAGGCGGCACCGCCAATATCGAAGGCCGCGAAATCAAAGTCGGCGTCAACAAGGACCTGCTGGCGATGATGGAAGCGACCATTCCATTGGGCCGCGGCGGCACGCCGGAAGAGGCAGCGGGCGCAGTCTATATGCTGTGCATTCCCGAGTCGGATTACGTCAGCGGCCAGACCCTGATGTGCACCGGCGGCCTGACCGGCATGTGAGGAGGAAGACAATGCTGCCACGCCTGCACCAGCACCCATGGATGGACGCGGACATCGAAGCCTTCCGCGACCAGGTACGCCGTTACGTCCACGCCGAACTGGCACCGCACCTGGATGGTTGGCGGCGCCAGGGATTCATTCCACGCGAAACCTGGCGGCCCTTTGGCGAGCTGGGTTTCCTGTTGCCTGAGATGGATGAGCAATACGGTGGTCCCGGCGCCACGCTGGCCTATCAGCTGGTGGTGCAGGACGAACTGGCCAAGGCCGAAGTGCCGGCCAATTCGGCCGTGCACACCATCGCCGCCCACTACATCCTCGACTACGGCACGGAAGAACAGAAGCAGCGCTGGCTGCCGCGGCTGTGCAGCGGCGAACTGCTGGCAGGTATCGCAATGACGGAACCAGGCTGCGGCTCCGACCTGAAATCGATGCGCACGCGCGCTGTGCGTGATGGCGACCATTACGTGATCAACGGCGCCAAGACCTTCATCACCAATGGCTACACGGCCAACCTGCTGGTGCTGGCGCTGCGTACCGGCGATGCGGGCTCGAAAGGCATTTCGCTGGTGGTTATCGAGACGGAAAATCTGCCGGGATTTAGTGTTGGGCGCCGTCTGGAAAAGATCGGCATGCATGCATCCGATACCGCCGAACTGGCATTCGAAGATATGCGCGTGCCGGTCGCCAATCTGCTGGGCGTGGAAGAAGGCCGCGGCTTTGGCCAGCTTATGAGCCAGCTGGCGTATGAACGCATGCTGCTGGCGGTACCTGCGGCAGCCGTGATCGAGCGCTCGCTGGAACTGGCGGTCGAATACACCAAGGAGCGCAAGGCGTTCGGACAACCGATCTCCGATTTCCAGAATACGCGCTTCAAGCTGGCCGAATGTGCGACCATGGCGCATGTGGTGCGCAGCTTCGTCAACGACTGCATCCAGCGCCTGCTGGACGGCACGCTGGACGACGAAGCGGCCTACATGGCGAAGTGGTGGTGCTCCGAACAGCAGTGCAAGGTGACGGACGAATGCCTGCAGCTGTTCGGCGGCTACGGCTACATGGCCGAATATCCGATCGGCCGCCTGTGGGCAGATGCGCGGGTGCAGCGCATCTACGGCGGCACCAATGAAATCATGAAGGATCTCATCGCACGCAAGGTACTCGCATGAAGCCACTGGCCGGCTTGCACATCGTCGAATTCGAAGGGCTGGGTCCTGGTCCTTTATGTGGCCGCATGCTGGCCGACTTTGGCGCGCGCGTCACGCTGGTGGTGCGTCCCGGCGCCGGCCTCGTTGCTGGCCTGCTGGGCGGCGATGGCAAGCGTCCGCTGGCTGAAGGCAAGACCGAGCTGGTCTTGAATCTGAAAGATGCGGCAGATGTTCGGCGCGCGCTGGCGCTACTGGCGCAAGCCGATGGCCTGATTGAAGGCAACCGGCCCGGTGTGATGGAGCGCCTTGGTCTGGGGCCTGCGCACTGCGCGGAAGTCAATCCGCGCCTGGTATATGGACGCATGACGGGCTGGGGACAGGATGGTCCGTTGGCGCAGGCAGCGGGGCATGATCTGAATTACGTGGCGTTAAGCGGCCTGCTGTCGCTGGCGCCGCAGCAGGGCATTCCGCCCACGCTGGGCGACGCAGCCGGTGCGCTGGGACTGGCCTTCGGCATGGTCAGCGGCTTGCTGCAGGCGCGCAGTACGGGCAAGGGTTGCGTGGTGGATGCCGCGATCACGGACGTGATGGCAATGCTGGGCGGGATCGCGCAGTGGGTTGCCGCCTGCGGTGGCCTGGGCGGCCCGAAGCCGAGCCCCTTCCACGACTCGCCTTTCTACGATGTCTACCGCTGCGCTGACGGCGCCAGTATCACGGTCGGCGCATTGGAACCGCAATTCTATGCACTGCTGTTACAGAAAGTAGGCATGCACGATGTCGATCCGCGCAGCCAGTATGATGCAAGCCAGTGGCCGGCATTAAAGGAGCGCTTTGCCGCGTTGTTTGCCTCGCAATCGCGTAGTCACTGGTGTGCCTTGCTTGAAGGAACCGACGCCTGCTTCGCGCCGGTATTAACGTTGGCGGAAGCAATGCAGCATCCACACAACGCCGCGCGCGGCACCTTTACTGAGCAAGGCCATGTGCGGGCAGCCCCGCGCTTCACTTCTTTCTGACAGCTCAGCCGTTTTGGTGTAACTTGGTATATATACAAATCTCCCGCCGGGGAAAAATTTCCGGGGAGGCCAATATGAAAATCAAGATCACCTTTGTGCTGCTGCTTGCCCTGGCCGAGATGCGCTGGGGAGACGCGTTCGATTGGGTTCTCAATATGTACCCGATCGCAGACATTCGCGCAGCGCTCACCACCAATGTCAGTGCCGGCGACCGCAACGGCCTGAATGTCCGCTAGCGTTCCAGCGTAACGCTCATCAGACCAATCACTACGTCATTGCTTAAGGTGCGCAGTGTCAGGCTGCGCAGGGTCCTGGCTGATTCCAGCGGTATGCATTGCGCGGTCGCCGCGCCGCCTGCTACGGTGCCGCCGCTTGTCTGCAGACGGATTTTTCCGGTCTTGAGGTCGACCCGAGGCGGGATCGGGCCGGAGCGCCGGAACTGGTAATCATCAATTAGATAATCTTGCTCGATAGGCCACCAGTTGTCCGGATTGCGCAGGGCGAGCCGCGTGCTGGTGCCATCGGTATAGCGGACAATGACTTCACCGTTATCCAGGCGGCTTTGCATGAAGTTGGTAGACCCCGCCATCAGCAACCAGGCGCGCTTGGCCGTGCCGGCTAGCGGGATTTGGACCTCGCGCGGGTAGTTGTTCCATTGCGAAGTGAAGACGATATTGGGCGTACCGGATTGCGATGGCGTGGCGAAAGGGACGCCGTTTGGCATCAGTATGTTGCCGCCGCCGGCGCGCGCTGCGCTGCGTAGACCGGTATCGTCGATCTCCGGCAGGGTGTCGAGATGGCCAGCCCAGGCGCCGGCGCCTTGCGCGGGCAGGGACAGAGACACATAGGGCGAGCGCGGCGACTGATATTTGCCGGGTTTGAAGATTTCGGTAATGCGATCATTGAAATAGGTTGCCAGCGAAATGCTGTCGTAGCGGGCGCCGTTGCGCGACATCGTCCAGTCAATAGCAGGGCTGCTTATGTGTTCACTACTGGCGGCCATCGTTGCCGTGACGCGTGTGGGTAACGTGGCGGTGCGCCAGGTGATGTCGACTTCAGCGCGCCCGTGGTTCAACGGCGTTTCGATCACAGTCATGTCCGCAGCGGTATGCCAGCTCATTGCTTGCCCATTGACGGTGACGCTGGCCGGCGCACGTGATGTGGAAGGCAGTTGCAGCCGCAAGCTGCGGAAACGTGGCGCCACATCCTGCAAGGCCCAGCGATCCGTGGCGCCACTGCGCGAGAAGCTCAGCGCGAGATCCGGATGCGTGATGCGCGCATGCGTCCAGCTTGCGGGCAAGCCGGGATGCACAGACAACGTCCCCGCCAGCGCGTCGGGATGAATACCGAACAGGCCCTCGACCAAGGCGCGCGACAGCACGCCTGCGCCGTCGGCAAAATCACGCTGTGATTCGCGGCGGTAGACGTCCAGGTAATTCATCGTACCGACATTGCCGGGCGAGATACCCATATACATGCTGGCCAGCAGTGCGCTCTTGGCCAGCACGCATGCTTCTTCCGGCTGGTCCGCCTGCCATAGAGCGAGCGCCGTGTGCAGGTTCTCGCCCATGACGACATTGTTGGCCGACCAGGAGTAGGGCATCCAGTTGGTGGTAGCCAGCATGTGATAAGCCGCATCCGCAGGCACGCCTTCGCCAGCAACAGGAATCGCCTGGAAGTCGCGCAGAAGCGCAGCCGCCATCTGATGCGCTTCGGCGGTGCTGGGTACTTCGGAATCGATGGTGTGATAGAAGGTCCAGAGGCCATAGCTGGGATGGAGCTGCTGAAGTCCCAGTACATCGCGGTATTCTGCGAATGCACCTTGCTCCGGCATCCACAACAGACTGCGCATGGCTTGCGCGACCAGCGCCGCTTCGCGTTCATAGGGCGACGGGTCTTTGCCCAGCAGGCGCGCCAGGCGGGCCGCCCCGCGATTGGCGTAGACGTTGTAGGCCGACGCATAGCTGACGCCACCACCGTTGTAATAGATGTCGTCACTGGCCCAGATACTGGCGTAGGCTTCGTACAAGGGCAGCTTGTCCGGACCGAACTCGCGCCGGAACAGGCGCTGTTGCCAGGCGAGATGGCGTTCGATCACTGGCCAGACGGCGCGGGCATATTCCAGATCGCCTGTCCACAGAATGTGGCGAAGCAAGGCGTCAATGAACACCGTATTCATGTCGTAGTGCGAGTGCGACATATCGCCGTTGGAATGCAATCCCGTTTCGTTTCGCGCCAGTTTGCTGGCGGTATCGGCTGAGGGCAGGGCGGGCGGAATGGCGCTGGTGTTCTGGCCGCGCGTCCAACCCTCTGCATTAAGACGCGCACGCTCATGCCAGCCGAGTGCATCGAGCGCATAGGGGCCGCGCCAGCCGAGCAGGCGCGTGCGCCAGGCGATGGCGCCATGCATGATGGATTGAGCGCTGTCGTCCCACAGTGCATCAGCGGCGACGTTGAGTGCACCGGCTGCAGCGTCAAGATAAGGATCGGGTGTTTCGATCCGCACGCGATCGCGCAGTGCGGCAAAGTGCTGGCGCGTTTCATCGAACAGGCGTGGCAGCTGAGCGCGCGCATACGCTGGGTCCAGTGCGGCGGACTTGCCGGAAGGGGCGAGCGCTGGCTGTGTCGTGACAGCGGCATATACGTCGAGATCGGCGGCCTGCGCCGCGCCGATGCGCTGCAGCGATATCAGCAGCGGCTGCGCATTGATCAGCGGCGTGCGGGCGACCATCACTGGCGTGGCGGCTGAGGCGCCAGGCGACAGCATGGCAGCCAGATCGTTCCAGGCGCCGCCGTCGGCCACATGCAGCGCGGTGCCGGCGGGGACAACACCCGCGATGGCGGCAGCGGGGCTGCTGAGGGTGAACCCTTCGCCGCTGATGGTGAATTGATTGCGGACTGCGAATTCGGGACGGAACTGGAAGTATTGAGCGATGGGCACGCGCTCGGTGCCGATATCGCCATCGCGGCGTCCGCGCTCGCCGTTCACGCCGCCGTACGACCACAGCAGTTCCGCACCCGGCGGCAGACCTTCGCCTTCGGCGCGCAGGATCAATCCCTCCGTACCCGCATAGGCCAATACGTCCAGCCGCAGCACAGCAGTGGCGCCCCAGGCGGGATCGCGCAGTTCGTACAGCAGTTCGCCGGGCCGGTAGCGGGTGTCGATGCTGGCCGCTTCGTGCAGCCAGCGCGCGCCGCCGGGCCAGCGCAGCGCTAGCCGCAGATTGCCGCCACGGCCGGGCAGATACAGCATGAATTCGGGTTTGTCGCCGCCGTCGACACGGAAGGCGCTGTGCCCGCCATATAAGGAGCGGTTGAAGAACTCTGCGCCGTTGTGGATCACGAAATCGGGACCATCGGGCCGATAGCGTATCGGCCGGCTGACCTGGCCAGCGAGGTTGGGATGCAGCGTGGCGGCGGCAGGTGCGATTTCAGCGGCCGTGGCAGTGCTGGCAAGCAGGGCCAGGCAGCAGGCAAGTCTCTTCATTGCGATTTCCGGAGCGGACAATGAAGCAGATCATAGCGGCGCCATACGGGCCGGCATGCTCATGTTTGTGAGAGAAGCGCAGAAGAAGGGAGGGTGGTGCCCGAGGCCGGAATCGAACCGGCACGCCTTGCGGCGGCGGATTTTGAGTCCGCTGCGTCTACCAATTTCACCACTCGGGCATTTAAATGCGCCGTGCATTATTACCGATTTGACCAAGGGCGGCAAGTTGGCGTGAAAAGCATTGCAATAAATGCATGTAACTCATGGTTGCATATAGCTATGGACCAAGCGCGCCGCATTGAAAAAATTCAAGGCCACCAGAGCTAGAGTTCCCTGTAACACACGCGTAGCATGAAGTGGTCATCCCCCAAGAAGATGGCCGACCCACGTGATGCAGATGCAGATTCGGAGGGTGAAGAAATGAATCACGTTGTCCTGAAATTGCTGGCCTTGGCTGTGTTGGCTGGCGTGGCGGTCGCTGCTGCGGCCATGGGATAAAACGCCATCATTCGCTACACACAGCTGCACAACTAGCAGCCTGTCGAAGTAGACCCGCAAGCGCAAGGCGTACTGGCCTTAGCGCTGGGTACCAGGCTTACATCAGGGATCGAGAGCGACACAATCGCCGCTTCCCGTCTTCATCGGCGCCCCGTATGCGGCGTGCCGATAATGATCCGGACCGCACCGTCCTTGCGAGGAACACCGGTCCGTAAAGCCGAATGCAGTTCATCGACGCGCCGTGCGTTCTAGTCCACGAAAACTGCGGTTCGTCGCTTGCCACTGCATGCCTGAGGCGGCATTTGCTACCTTATAACCGTCCCCGCACAATTCCAAAGAGGCGGGGCCACCAGGCAAAATTCGGAGAAGATGATGAACAAGGTTCTGATCAGTGCCATGGCCGCACTTACTCTGGCCTCAACGGGTGCTGCGCTCGCAGCTGACCCGCAAGACGCAACCGTCCAAATCCGCGCCAGCGAAGGCAACTACAAGCTGAAAATCGGAGAGTTCGACGACTACGCCAATCGCTATGCGCTCGACAACGGGTACAAGATCCGTTTCCAGCACCACGCCAAACACTATTACGCCCAACTTTCGGGCGAACTACGGGAAGAGATGTTCCCCGTCGAACCAGGGGTCTTCATGACCGCCGCCGGAACCCGGGTGCAGTTCAAGGATCAGGGTGACATGGTCGAAATCGCGAATTTCGAACGTCTGCAGCCATCGCTTGCCGCGACCGGTATGCATATCACTGTCATCGCTCGCCGCTGAAGCTGCTCTTAAAAGAATCCAAACGGCTTGCATGGGCAAGCCGTTGATTGCCTCACCCTAACGGAGAATCAAAATGAAGAAGATCGCTATTCTGGGCGCCATTGCGGCGCTTTCCCTGGCCGCCTCTGCATCGGTACTGGCCGCTGGTCCACAAGACCCCACGGTGCAAATCAGTGCCGGCCAGGCAAGTCGCTACTATATGCCGCCTTCCAGCTTTGACGAATATGCCGGCCGCTTCGCGCTGGACAACGGCCAGCAGCTGCGCCTGTCGCGCCATGTGAACCACTACTATGTTGAACTGGCCGGCGAGCAGCGTGCAGAGCTGACGCCAGTGGGACCGAATGCGTTCGTGACGGATGCCGGTGCGCGCGTTGAACTGCGCGACCTCGGAGACACTGTCGCCATCAGCAACTATGAAAAGCTGCCGATGGCGGTGGCAATGAAAGCCACCAACGTGATGATGGTGGCCAAACGCTAAGCCGCTTTACGCAGCCTGCTGGAAGGGCGCCGTATCCAGGCGTTCTTCCAGCAGGGTGAAGATGTCATCCTTGGACAGCACATAGCGGTCCATCAGCTCGCCCTTGATCGATTCCATCACGGCGCGGTAATCGCCAATGGACTTCAGGGTGCGGCTATACAGTTCGTCCGCCTTGGACTCGAGCTGCGCCAGACCATGCTCGCCCGCCGTCTCGCTCTTGAACTTGCTGTAATCGAGCTTGGAGCGCGAATACATCGACAGGCGGTTCACCATGGTGTCCAGCATATTGGTGGCCTTCTCGATATCGTTCTGGCTGCCCACCGAAATACCGCGCGCACCGTAGAACAATTCTTCCGCCGCCACTCCGCCGTACAGCTGCATCACATCGCGTTCCAGTTCTTCCAGCGTACGCAGGGACATATCGTCGCCTGCCGACAGCACATAACCCAGCGCGTTCAGCTTCGACACCGACTCGGTCGAAATCTTCAGCAGGTGTGACTTCTCTTTCACTTCCGCCAGCGGCAGGCCTTCGCGCAGGAAGGGATCGATCTGCATGAAGAAGTGGCCCAGCTCGTGCAAGGCGATACGCTCGCGCTGACGGGTTTTCTCAGCCGTGGTGGCGCGGTCGGTCAGGCCGATGGTGGCGCGCTCGAACGCGCGGAACATCAGGTCGGTGTTGATGACCTGCTTCTCCTGGATCGAGATCATGGAAGCGCGATCGACCACGGTCTCCAGCAGCGCGGGGCTGAGGTTGTTGGTGATCTCGGCCACCTGGTCCAGGTCCATATCGGTCCAGTCGACCAGGCCTTTCTCCTTGCGTTCCAGGAAGGAGCGCAGCAGCTCGCGGCGTTCGTTCTTGTTCGGCAGGCGGAAGTTGATCTTCACGCTGAAGCGGCGCAGCATGGCTTCGTCCATCTGCGAGTTGGCGTCGTCGAAGTTGGACGCGACAACCCAGATCACGCCCGCGCCGTCTTCGCTCTTCACGCCGTCCAGCAGGCCGAGCAGGGTGTTGGCGGTATCGTCTTCCCATTTCTTCTCGCCGCGGCCGCGCGGCATGAACAGGGCCTGCGCTTCATCCAGGAAGATGATGCAGTTGCCGCGCGCGCAGGCCTTGCGGTACAAGGCGTTCAGCGCTTTCGAACCACCGCCGACATAGCCGGATTCCAGCGCCGAACCGGAGGCCTGGATCAGCGGATAGTTCAGGCGCTTGGCCAGATAGCCCGCCAGCTTGGTCTTACCGGTACCAGCGGGGCCGGTCAGCATGACGTTGAACGGCTTGTCAATATTGTGCGATTTGTACACCTCGCGGTTGCGGATCATGTCTTCCAGGTGCAGCACTTCCTGCTTGATGTCTTCCATGCCGATCAGATCATCCATCGAGCCTTTCAGCTTGTCCGGCGTGATGACGGAAGCGGACATGCCCACGCCCGGAATGCCGAACTTCAGCACGAACAGCATCAGGCCGATCACGAAGATATCGAAGGCGTGGCGCTTCAGGAAGGAGCCCACTTCGGCGGTGGCGCCGCCATCGTCCTGCAGCACGCTCTTGTGCGCGGCCAGGTAGTCTTCCTTGGCGATGGCGTAAGGGATGTTATTGCGCAGCAGGACTTCGCGTTCCAGGCTCAGGTGCGAGGTGGACGGCACGACCACCACGTGCAGTTCCGGCTTGTCCTTGTACTTGTAGATATAGCGCGGCGCCTCGCTCAGCGGGCGCGCGATCAGCAGGTAATCCAGGCGCTCGCGCTGGTTCACCAGGCTGGTGATTTCGGAAATATTCTGCGAACGCACCACAGGGCTCGCATCTTGCGCCGGCTCACCGCGCAAGAGGGCGAATGCCACCGCTGCAACCGTCAGCAGGACCAGAGTGATGCGCACCATAGGGTTCTTGAGCGCAAGCTGAAGTTTGTAGAAGTTGAACATGACGTTCCGACCAAAAGCAGATGAAGGAATCGCGCGGGGGATTGGGCGCGGAGAAGGATGAGTGCCGTGTGGCAATGCTCCGTATATAGGGACTATAACGGCGTCCGCAAGCTTTGTGTCTAGTGCGGACAAGAAAAAAATTCGCGCAGCAACAGCTCAAAATGGCATCTATGACAGGCTGTCTACGCAAAACGATAAATACTATTTCCGCTCTGTCCAGTGTTCGTATTTACGCTCCAGTCGGACGAAGCTGCCATCGCGGCGCATGGTGTCGAGCGCCGCGTTCATACGCTCAATCATGGCATCCGGCACGGTGTTGTTGCAAGCCAGGTAGACCTTGACGCGATTGAACACTAGCACCGGCACGATGTCCGGCGCGAAGCGGGCCAGCACGGTGCTGCCGGTGCGGGCGCCGACCGCCCACAGGTCGATGCGGTCGATCATCAGCTTCTTTGGATTGGACGCGTCGTTCGGCACCGGGTCGACATGGAAGCCGCGCGTGCGCAGGTACTCGTCGCGCGCATCGCCGTTGTAGGTTCCGATGCGCAGAGCGCGTGCATCTTCGAGGCTATTGATTTGATATTTACGGTCGGCACGGCCCAGCAGCACCCATTCCGCTTCGTCGGTCGGGCCGACCCACTTGAACTGCTTTTCGCGCTCGGCGGTACGGGAGGTGGAGTAGACGCAGGTGAAGGCATCGTTCTGCGCCATCATGTAGGCGCGCTTCCAGGGCAGCAGGCCGATCTTGTAGCTGATGCCGGAGCGCTGCAGCATCTCGCGGATCTTCTCGCCTTCGCGGCCGACCACTTCATTTCCGTCCATCATGCTGGCAGGCGGCGTGTATTCGCCCGTGATGTTCAACGGCGGAGCCGCAGGCGCGCTCGCACCCGCTGGCGACACACTGGTCGCCAGCAACATTGCGAGTATTGAAATGCTAGTTGCCATGCGTTCCTCAATGATTCCGTCGCGCAATAAGACCGGCGCTGACGGCTCACAGGATAGCAGCACCCCGAAAGGGGCGGCAACACTGTTGCGTATCAGTTTAGACGGCGATACAGGCGGAAACGCTCGATCTTGTCCGAGGCGCGGCGGCCTTCCCAGAGGAGCTGCCAGTGGTTGCCGGGCGATGCGGGCTGGGCTTTTCCTTTGATGCTAACTTGCAACAAGAGAACCTTGCACTCGCCGCCTTGCACGCCCTGGAAGGGGATATGGCCGAAGAAGGCGAAGGAGGCGCGCTGCGCCGCACCCATATTGCTTTCCACGCAATCTGTACCGGCGGGCAAGGCGGCGGCGGTCTGCTGCGCCACCGTCGCATAGCTCTTGCTGTAGTTCAGATTGGGCAGGAACAGGGTCATCAGCAAGATCCAGGTCAGGATCAGGCCGCCTGCGGACAGCACCACGGCGCGCCACAGCACCGTCGGGCGGCGCGAGATGCGCCAGTGCACCAGGATGAACCAGCCGGCGGTGGCGCACAGAGCGACCAGGAAGGCGCCCAGGTTGAGTTCCGGCACGAAGCCGGGAATCAGCTTCAGGACGTTGTGGGCGGGCTGGCGCGGCCAGCCGGTCAGCTGGGCGTACCAGAACAGCCAGATCACGACCGCGCACACGGTCAGCACCATCACGCTGAACCAGTCGATGGCGTTGATGGCGCCGCGCTTCATGGTCAGCAGGCCAAAGGCGGCCATGATGGCCAGCGGCGGCAGCAGCATCAGCAGCTGGCCCTGTTCGGGATTCGGATGCAGCAGCACCAGCAGGGTGGCCACGGTCACGAAGGTGGCGGGCACCACGATGTGCAGCAGGTGGCGCTGGCGGCGCCAGGCCCACAGCGCCCACAGGGCAAACGGCCAGGCCGGCCAGAAGAACCACATGCCCACACGCAGGAAGGAGCGCAGGGATTCGCCCAGGTCGGGGTTCAGCTGGGCCAGATTCCATTCCATCCAGCCCGCCAGCGGCGCGTGGCCGTAGGGCTGGGTCATCAGGGCAGGCAGCAGCCAGGGCAGGGTGACGGCAAACGCCACCAGGGCGGAAAACGACAGGTCGCGCAGGGAGCGTCCGGCCGGCAGGGCCAGGAAGCGGGTGCAGGCAAGCAGGGCGCCGATCACGAACACCGGCACGACCCAGCCGCGCGCCAAGGTCATCAGGCCCAGGGCCAGGCCGACCAGCGCGGCATTGCGCAGCGAGGGCAGCTCCATATAACGCACGGAACGGTACAGGGTGAGCGCCAGCAGGGCCGTCATCAGCGGCTCGGAGGTGGTCTCGTGGCTGTGCACCAGCAGGCCCAGGCTGCCGAGGTAGATCAGGACGGCGGCATCGGCCAGGGTGCGGCCGAAATCGTCCGGCTCGGGCTGGCCGCCAAAGGCCAGGCGGAGGGGCTGGGCTTCCGGACGGCGGCCCAGATTGAAGGTGGCAAACCACAGGGACAGCACGCCCAGCAGGAACACGCCAATCGTGGCCACGCGCGCTCCCAGCACGTCGCCCAGCAGCCAGCCGGTCAGCTTGATGCCGAGGGCGCCGAACCAGAAGGCCAGCGGGCCTTCGTCCGGCACCGGCAGGCCGGCGATATTCGGCAACAGCCAGTCCTGCCAGGTGCCGTGCGCCATGGTCCACATGATGCCGAAGCTGGCCGCATCGTCGTTCTTCCATGGCTCGCGTCCGATCAGCCCCGGCAGGATGTACAGCATGCCAAGGGCGAAAATCGCCCAGCGGGGCAGGGTGCGGGTGGCAGAGGCGGGAAGACGGACTGGCTTCATCGGTCAGGCTTATTCTTTTGAAAGCTGGAGTATGACGGTTAAAAAGAAAAAAGGCAGCCGCAGCTGCCTTTTTTTTCGGTGCGACGCGGATTAGGCGTTGGCAACGGAAGTCTTGGAACCGACTTTGCCGAACTTCTGACGGAACTTTTCCACGCGACCGGCGGTGTCGACGATCTTGTGCTGGCCGGTGAAGAATGGGTGGGATTCGGACGAAACCTCGATCTTGACCAGTGGGTACTCTTTACCTTCGTGGGTAGCGGTTTCGCGCGTCTGGATGGTCGAACGGGTGACGAATTTGAAGTCGCAGGACAGGTCGTGGAACAGGACTTCGCGGTATTCTGGGTGGCCTTCAGCTTTCATGCTTTTCTCTCAATGTTTGGTAGCCAAACGGCACTTCGGCGGCCTGTACTGCTTCTTGGCCCGATTGCTGTCCACTTGCCAGGGTTTAAATGAACCGGGGATTATACACGAAAACCCACGGCGAAAGCAGGTGGCAGGCACCATGTGCCTGCCACCCGTCCCACGGCGCCGACCAGGGTGGCTGCCACGCAGTGGCCGCCACCAGGGGTTCGCCATGGGTTTTTAGCCACCCCGACGCATCATGTCGAAGAACTCGACATTGGTCTTGGTCGCCTTCATCTTGTCGAGGATGAACTCCATCGCTTCGATCTCGTCCATCGAGTACAGCAGCTTGCGCAGAATCCAGATCTTCTGCAGCTGGTCGGCCTTGATCAGCAGTTCTTCGCGGCGGGTGCCGGACTTGTTCAGGTTGATCGACGGGTAGACACGCTTCTCGGCCAGGCGGCGCTCCAGGTGCACTTCCATATTGCCGGTACCCTTGAACTCCTCGTAGATCACATCGTCCATGCGGGAGCCGGTTTCGATCAGGGCGGTCGCGACGATGGTCAGCGAGCCGCCTTCTTCCACATTACGCGCGGCGCCGAAGAAACGCTTCGGACGCTGCAGGGCGTTGGCGTCCACACCGCCGGTCAGCACCTTGCCGGAGGCAGGGATCACGGTGTTGTAGGCGCGTGCCAGACGGGTAATGGAGTCCAGCAGGATCACCACGTCCTTCTTCATTTCCACCAGGCGCTTGGCTTTTTCCAGCACCATCTCGGCGACCTGCACGTGGCGGGTGGCCGGTTCGTCGAAGGTCGATGCCACCACTTCGCCGCGCACGGAGCGCTGCATCTCGGTCACTTCCTCAGGACGTTCGTCGATCAGCAGCACGATCAGGGTCACGTCCGGGTGGTTGGCCGTGATGGCGTGCGCGATGTGCTGCAGCATGACGGACTTACCGGACTTCGGCGACGCCACCAGCAGGCCGCGCTGGCCTTTGCCGATCGGGGCGATCAGGTCGATGATACGGCCGGTGATGTTCTCGGCGCCGTTCATATCGCGTTCCAGGCGCAGCGGCTCGTTCGGGTGCAGCGGCGTCAGGTTCTCAAACAGGATGCGGTGCTTGGAGGCTTCCGGCGATTCGCCGTTGACCTTGTCTACCTTGACCAGGGCGAAATAGCGTTCGCCGTCTTTCGGGGTGCGCACCTCGCCTTCGATCGAATCGCCGGTGTGCAGGTTGAAGCGGCGGATCTGGGACGGGGAGATATAGATGTCGTCGGTGGACGCCATATACGAGGCGTCGGGCGAGCGCAGGAAGCCGAAGCCGTCCGGCAGCACTTCCAGGGCGCCGTCGCCGAAGATCTGTTCGCCCGCTTTCGCGCGCTTTTTCAGAATAGCGAACATCAGCTCCTGCTTGCGCAGGCGGGCCGCATTGTCGATATCCAGGCTAATGGCCATTTCCAGCAGCGCCGAAACGTGCATGGCCTTGAGTTCAGATAGATGCATAAATGTTTGAGTGTCCCGCGACGGGAAAGTAAAGGTAGGGGAGGGAACTGCGTGGATAAAAATTATTAAAGAGGAAAGGTTTTTGGGCCTTTCCCCGCCGTTCAGGCGGTACTGCGGGCGCAGTGCCGCCTATCTTACTTAAATATTGCTGTCGATGAAAGAGGTCAGCTGGCCTTTTGCCATTGCGCCGACTTTTTGTGCAGCAGGAACGCCATTTTTGAACAGGATCAGGGTTGGAATACCACGGATGCCGAATTTGCCCGGCACTTGCTGGTTGCTGTCCACGTCCAGTTTGGCGACGGTCAGTTTGCCGTCATATTCCTTGGCCACTTCTTCCAGAATCGGGGCGATGCTCTTGCAAGGACCGCACCATTCGGCCCAGAAGTCCACCAGCACTGGGCGGTCGGCTTTCAGCACGTCCGCTTCGAACGATGCATCGGTAATGTGTTTGATATTGTCGCTCATGTTTGTCCTCAAATATAAGTTCGCCCGGGATTACCCCTAGCCTTCATCTCCCATCTGGAGATGAACTGCACTAATTCAATATTGGGAATGTCAAGAGGGAATCAGGGCGGGAATGGAACAAATAATAACCTATTTTTTTAAATTGTGTGGGCGCCAGAGGAAATGGGGACGTAACGCATTTCGCGCGCAGCGGTAAATGCGTTACGTCCCCATTTCCCGGCGCGCCGAGGCCTGGGCCAGCAGGTCGGCCAGCACGGCGGACGGCACGGGTTTGCGGCAGGCGCCGAGGATGCTCAGGCCCTGGGCCGAGGCCAGGGTTTCGGCGGCTTTCAGGATGCCGTTGTCCATCCCCGACAGCAGAATCACGCTGCCGCCGAAGCGGCTGTCGGCCGCCAGGCGCAGGAACTCGATGCCGTCCATGTCGGGCATGGACAGGTCGCACACCAGCAGGTCCGGCCGGTATTGCGGCAGAGTCTTCAGTGCGGCGCGTGCATCGCTCTCGCTGCGCACATTGAGCTGGCCCAGGTCTTCCAGCATGTCGGCCAGCAGGGACAGCATGAACGGGTCGTCGTCCAGCAGCAGGATGCGGAGGGGCGTGGTCGGGGTGCTATCAGTCGTCATCGGCAAAGGTGGTGTTATTCATGATGTATTCGCTGACCCTGGCCAGCAGCGGCCAGAGTTGCGCCAGCAGGGTACGCGCCTGGGCCAGTTCGGCCTCGGTGCCGGCGCCGGCCAGCACTTCCAGCTGTTCGCACAGATCGGCCATGCCGTGCGCGCCCACGGCGCGTGCCGAGGATTTGATGCGGTGGCCCAGTTCGCGCAGTTTCTGTACCTCGCCCTCCGCCAGCGCGGTTTCCATCTCATTGAAGCCCGCCTCCGTGGTTTGCAGGAACTTGAAGGCGAACTTGCGGATCTTGTCCGGGTGATAGCCAAGTAACTGGGCCAGCACCGATAAGTCGATCACCGCCGGATCGCCCGCCAGGGTCGGGCGGAAGCCATGCGACTTGCGCGCCGGCGGCGGAGGCGGTGCATCGGCGCCGCGCTCCGGCAGCCAGCTGGCGATGGTCCGGTACATCAGGGCAGGCTGGATCGGCTTGGTAATGAAATCGTCCATGCCCGCTTCCAGGCAGCGTGCGCGGTCTTCGTTGGTGGCGGTGGCGGTCATGGCCAGCACGCGCGTTTCGGCCAGCTCGGGATCGGAGCGGATGCGGCGCGTCGCTTCCAGACCGTCCATCAGCGGCATCTGCACGTCCATCAGCACGCAGTCGAAAGAAGTCTGGTGCAGCAGGTCGAGCGCTTCGGCGCCGTTATTGGCCAGACAGACCGAGGACCCGGCTTCCTCCAGCATTTCCATGGCGATCTGCTGGTTGAAGGTATTGTCTTCCACCAGCAGGATGCGGGCATCCTTCAGCGCGCCCATCACGGTGGCGGTGCGGGTGGAGGCCAGCAGTTCGGCCGCGGCATCGCGCACCTGACTGATGATCTCCGGCACCTGGCGCTGCGAAATGCCGAGGCGGGCCGTGAACCAGAAAGTGCTGCCCTGGCCGGGCGCGCTGTCCACGCCGACCTCGCCGCCCATCAGTTGCGCCAGCTGCTTGCAGATGGCCAGGCCAAGGCCGGTGCCGCCATACTCGCGCGTGGTGGAGGTGTCGGCCTGCTGGAAGGACTGGAACAGCTTGCCCTGCTCGTCGTCCGACAGGCCGATGCCGTGGTCGCGCACTTCAAAGCGCAGCAGGCATTGGCTGTCGTCGGCCAGCACCTTGCGGATCTTGATTTCAATGGCGCCGTTCTCGCTGAACTTGATGGCGTTGTTGGCGTAGTTGATCAGCACCTGGCCCAGGCGCAACGGGTCGCCGCGCAGCACTTTCGGCAGGTGCTCGTCGACGTCGAACTGCAAGGTCAGGCCCTTGCTGCTGGCCTTGGGCGCGACCACCGTGTTCAGGGTTTGCAGCACATGCTCGATGGCGAAATCGACCTGTTCGATTTCCAGCTTGCCCGCTTCGATCTTGGAGAAGTCGAGAATGTCGTCAATGATGCGCAGCAAATGCTCGCCGGCGAAGCGGATCTTTTCCAGATAATCGCGCTGGCGCGGGTCGAGCTCCGTCTTCAGCGCCAGGTAGGCCATGCCGATCACGCCATTCATCGGCGTGCGGATCTCGTGGCTCATATTGGCCAGGAACTGGCCCTTGGCCTGGCTGGCCTCCTCGGCGATCTTGCGCGCCTCCTCCAGCTGGGCGGTGCGCTGGGCCACGCGCTCTTCCAGGTGTTCGTTCAGTTCGCGCAGGGCGTGCTCGGCGTGCTTGCTTTCCGAGATATCGAGGCACATGCAGATCAGGTAGGCGGGCTGGCCCTGCTCGTCGTACACCGGCTTCTTGAAAGTGCGCAGCTGGCGCTGTTCGCCCAGCACCGGGTTCCATACGCTTTCCTCGTAATCGATCTGCGCCCGGCTGGTGAAGGCCTCCAGGTCGCGGGCGCGGAAGGCCGACACGTCTTCCGGCGCATGCAGGGCGCTGTAATCGCCTTCGTTGAGTTCTTCGAAGCGGTAGCCGAACAGCTGCTCGCTGGCGGGGTTCATCAGGATCATGCGGCTGGACGCGTCCTTGATGAACAGGCCGATCGGCAGCATCTTGATGATTTCCTGCAGGCGCTGCTCGCCGCGCCGCAAGGCGTCTTCGCTGCGCTTGCGGTAGCTGATGTCGGTCAGGCTGGCCACCACCATCAGGCTGGCGCCCTGTTCGTCGCGCATCGGCTCCGCGTTGACCGACAGCCAGCTGATACTGCCGTCGGCCTGCGGCACACCCATCACCACTTCGCGCACCGACTGGCCGCTGGACAAAGCCTGCTGCACCGGGTGTTCCAGCGCGGAATAGGCGCTGCCGTCTTCGTGGCGGCCGGGCCATTGCGGCGCCCCGCGCGCGGCGGCACGTCCCAGCAGGCGGGCGGCGGCGGCATTCGATTCCAGCACGCTGCCCGCGCTGTCCAGCACCACCAGGCCATTGGTGACGGCGTTGAAGACGGACGCCAGGCGCTGGCTGGAATGGCGCAGCGCCAGCTCGGCCAGGCGGCGGTCGGTGATGTCGGTGACCATGGCCAGCGTGCCGGCGTAGGAACCGTTGTCGGCATTGATCTGGGTGGCCGACAGCAGGCCCCACAAGGTGGCGTGGTCCTTGCGGTGGAAGCGCACGTCGGCTTGTTCCGGCAGGCCGGTGTGCTGCTGCAGATAACTCAGGCGGGTGTACGATTCCGGGTCCATGAAATCGCGCATGGGACGGCCCAGCATCTCTTCCGGCTCGTAGCCCAGCATGCGCGCCATGGTGGGGTTGACGAAGCTGGTCTTGTCCTCGGCGTCCGTCATCCAGATGCCTTCCGCGGCGGTCTGCACGATCAGGCGGTAGCGCTCGGAGCTGGCGTGCAGGGCTTCCTCGGCGCGCTGGCGCTGGGTCATGTCGCGCACCGACAGCACGGACAGGCCCTGGCCCGCCATCTGCATCGGCGACAGGTGCACCATGGCGGGGAAGTAGCTGCCGTCGTTGCGGCGCGCGGTCAGCACCCGGCCCGGCATCTGCGGCCGCGAGAACAGTTCGCGCGCGCGGCCCGGCGCCCCGCGCATCACGTCCGGCACCAGCAATTCCATCGACAGGCCCGTCATCTGGCCCGGCTCGTAGGCGAAGCATTGTTCGCAGGCGGCGTTGGCCTGGTGCACGCGGCCATTGCGGTCGGCCACCAGCACGGCGCCCGGCAGCGCTTCCAGCACGGCGGCCAGGCGCGCTTCCTCGGCCCGCACGCGGTAGGAAATATCGCCCATGGTGCCGGAAATGCGCAGGGGACGGCCGGCCGCATCGCGCGCCAGCACCATGCCGCGCGCCAGCACCCATTTCCAGCTGCCGTCGCGGCACGCCATGCGGAATTCCATGAAGAAGGGGCCGGGCGCGGCGGCCGGATCGTCCAGCGCGGCGGTGTCGTCCAGCACGCGCTGGCGGTCGTCCGGGTGCACGTGCTGCGCCCATTCTTCGACATCGGCGGGCGCCAGCTCGCCCGGCTGGTAGCCCAGGATGTCGCAGTAGCGCGGCGACAGGTGCAGGATCTTTTTGACCGGCTGCCAGTCCCACAAGCCTTCGCCCGAGCCTTCCAGCGCAAAGCTGGCAATGCGCTCGGCATCGTCGACCCGGTCTTCGGCGCCGCGCAGGGCGCGCGTCAGCTTGCGCAGGCGCCAGGCGGCCAGCAGGCACAGAACGATGGCGGCCAGCGCCACGCCGTACTGCCAGGCGGGCGTGCTGTCGTTGGCGCGGTAGAGGAAGCCGTCCAGCTTGAAGCCGGCCGGCAGCATGCCCAGGCTGGCGTAGGTATCGGCAATGGCTTGCCAGCGGATCGGGTTGCTGTAGCCCAGCTCGATCAAATGCTGTTCCAGCAGGGGCACGGTTTGCGCCGCTTCGAACATCAGCTGTTCGCGCGAGGCGCGGCCGGGGTAGCGGGCGCGGATCAGGTCGGCAATTTCTCCCGGATGCGCCATGGCGTAGCGCCAGCCGCGCAGGGTGGCGGCGCGCATGGCGCGGGCGCGTTCGGGATGCTCGCGCAGCTCGCTCTCGGTGGTAAACAGGATGTCGCCGTAGAAGTCGAGGCCGGAGTTGCGCGGGCTGATCAGGTCATAGCGGAAATTGGCGCGGTCCAGCACGAAGGGCGCGTCCGTGGTGTAGACCGACATGGCGTCCACCTTGCCCAGCAGCAGATCGTCGTAGCTCATGCTGTGGGCGCGGATGTCCAGCTTTTCCAGCGCCACGCCTTCGCGCCGCAGCCAGGCCAGGGCTTCGTCGTTATTGGCGCCCACCATGATGCGCGCCTGGGTCCAGGGCATGCGCTTGCCGTCTGCCGTGCGCCGCACCGCCAGGGCATTGGGCGAGTGCTGGAAGATGGAGGCCAGCACCACTACCGGCTGGCCGGCGGCGCGCCGCATCAGCAGGCCGCTGGAGCCGATGCCGTATTGCGCCTTGCCGTCCACCACGGCCTGCACCGGATCGATGCCGGGCTGGGCTTCGCGCAGGGTGACATCCAGGCCGGCGTCGCGGTAATAGCCCTTATCCTGCGCGGCGTAGTAGCCGGCGAACTGGAATTGGTGTTGCCATTTGAGCTGCAGGGTGACGTGTTCGGCACCCGGCGCGGCGCCCGCGCAGGCGAGCAGCAGCACGGCCAGCAGGCGGCGGACAGGACGCAATGTTGGGCAACGGCGTGGCAACAAGGGCTTACCTTTCTGGCTGTGTGCGGTCAACTATAGCATCGATAATTTGCCGCGGAAAATTTCCTTTGGACAGTCCTGGAAAAGTAAATTGATTCCCTTTAAAGGTGTCGTAAATTTAACACTGAGGTCGTGAAGAGTGAAATTCAGGCCGCCGCGCCGGGGGCAAAACTGCCGGTGAATTGATAGCGGTGGCCGGGGTGCCACATAGTAGCAATGGAAGCGATTTTGCCGGCCGACTGGGTCTGGCGTTTCAACACCAGGCAGGGCTGGCGCGCGTCCATGGCCAGCATGTCGGCAATGTCACGCGGCGGCATCAGCGCTTCCACACTGTAGCTTGCGCCCTGCAAGGGAGCGGCGGCCATCAGGTATTCATTCGGCGTGGTGTGGGCGAAATCCTGCTCCATGTAGTCCGGCGCGCACTGCGGATTGACCCAGCGGTCTTCGACCTGGATCGGCACCCCGTTTTCGAAGTGGACGATAATGGAGTGGAACAGCACATGGCCGGCCGGCAGGTCGAACTGCTTGGCCAGCAGCTCGCTGGCCTTGGCGCGCTCCAGTTGCTGCAGGCTGGAACGGTGGGCGTGGCCGCGTGCCCGCACCTCGTCGGCAATGCTCTTGATTTCGAGCAGGGTGGCCTGATATTTTTGCTGGGCGACAAAGGTGCCGGAACCCTGGCGCCGCGTCAGCACCGCTTCGGAGGTCAGCTCGCGCACGGCGCGGTTGACGGTCATGCGCGACACGCCAAATTGCTTGACCAGCGCCTGTTCGGAAGGGATGACATCGCCTTCTTTCCAGTGTCCGGCGGCAATTTGCGCCATCAGGTAATCCTTGATGCGCTGAAAGATGGGAGTATTGTCTTGATGTTGTGGCTCGTCCAAACCTGTCTCCGGGCGTATGTGCCTTGCGATTCTAGCATCGGGGTGGCCGAATTCAAAAGCAAGAGCCGGAGTGTGGTCCGGCGCCCGGCTGCCTAAGATGGCCACATCGCAACCCATTCGGAGCAAGGCAATGAGCAAGTCCAAATTCCAGAACGACGAAGCGCGCTGGAGCGCGGTGCAAAAGCGCGACGGCGAAGCCGATGGCCAGTTCTTCTATTCCGTGCGCACCACCGGCGTGTATTGCCGCCCTTCCTGCGGCGCGCGCCCGGCCCTGCGCGCCAACGTGGCCTTCCACCTGACCACGGCCGATGCCGAGGCGGCCGGCTTCCGCGCCTGCAAACGCTGCAAGCCGGACCAGCCGCCGCTGGCCGAGCGCCACGCGGCCATGGTCGCCGAACTATGCCGCCTGATCGATACTGCCGAGGCTGAGCCGGATCTGGCCACCTTGGCCGAACAGGCAGGCATGAGCCGCTTCCACTTCCACCGCATCTTCAAGTCCGTGACCGGCCTGACGCCGAAAGCTTACGCCTCGGCTTCACGCAAGAAGCGCATGCAGGTGGGACTGGCGGCGGAGAGTTCGGTGACCGATGCGATCTATGCGGCAGGCTTCAATTCCTCCGGCCGCTTCTACGCCGCTACGCCAGGCGCCTTGGGCATGACGCCGTCGGCCTACCGCGCGGGCGGCAGCGGCGCCCGCATCCGTTTTGCAATCGCTGAATGTTCGCTGGGCGCCATCCTGGTGGCCAGCACGGAGAAGGGTATTTGCTGCATCCTGATGGGCGACGATCCGGAAGCCCTGGCGCGCGACCTGCAAGACCGCTTCCCGAACGCGGAGCTGGTCGGCGCCGAGCCCGAGTACGACAAGCTGGTGGCGCAAGTGATCGGCTTTGTCGAGGCGCCCGAGATCGGCCTCGACCTGCCGCTCGACGTGCGCGGCACAGCTTTCCAGCAGCGCGTGTGGCAGGCCTTGCGCGAGATTCCTGCGGGCCGCACGGTGACCTACAGCGAACTGGCCGACATCGTCGGCGCCCCGCGCGGCGCCCGCGCAGTCGCTGGCGCCTGTGCCGCCAACGCCATCGCCGTGGCCATCCCCTGCCACCGCGTCGTGCGCAACGACGGTTCCATCTCCGGCTACCGCTGGGGCGTCGAGCGCAAGCAAGCCCTGCTCGAACGCGAAGGCTCGAAATGACCCGCGCCATCTCCCCGGTGCCTGCCACCTTGGTGGCTGGCACCAGCCGTTCATCGGTTTTCGACTGGCCGTACATCGAGTCCGACCTCGACACCTACGGCTGCGCCGTAGTCCGCGGCGTGCTGTCAGCAGAAGAATGCACCGTGCTGGCCGCCGGCTACCGCGAGCCCGACCTGTTCCGCAGCCGCGTCGTCATGGAGCGCCACGGTTTCGGGCGCGGCGAATACCAATACTTCCGCTACCCCTTACCCGACCTGATCGCCGAGCTGCGCGAGCAAATGTATGCCCCGCTGGCGCGCATCGCCAACCGCTGGTACGAAGCCATGGATCTCGTCCCGCGCTTTCCGTCGCAGCACGCCGACTTCCTGCGCCGCTGCCATGAAGCGGGCCAGACACGCCCGACGCCGCTGCTGCTGCAATACGGCGCGGGCGACTACAACTGCTTGCACCAGGACCTGTACGGCGACCATGTCTTCCCCCTGCAGGCGGCCTTCCTGCTCTCCCAGCCGGGACGCGATTTTGAAGGCGGTGAGTTCGTCCTCACCGAACAACGCCCGCGCATGCAGTCGCGCGCCGAAGTCGTGCCTTTGGATCAGGGCGACTGCGTCATCTTCCCGGTCTTCCACCGCCCCGTGAACGGCACCCGCGGTACCTATCGCGTCAACATGCGCCACGGCGTCAGCCGCCTCCGCGCCGGCCACCGCCACACCCTCGGCATCATCTTCCACGACGCGGCCTGATTTCACGCCGCATCAGCAGGTTTTTCACTGTTTCGGATAAGGCGGATGCTTCGCGCGGTGCCTGCGCCGGCCAGCTCCGTCGGGGCCGCGGGGCGCGAGCCGCTGGAGCGCCGTAGGATCGTCGTCGGCCGCTTCGGCTCTTGCGGCGATTGCGCGGCCGGCGCATCGTCGCCAGGCAATCGCGCTATCGCCCCTTTCCGCGCCGACCGGCATACATCGGCGAGCAGCCATTCGTCACTGCCCGGCAGGCAGATCCAGATGGCTTTCCACGCATTGCGATTGCCGCTGCCTTGCAGGTTCGCAAAGCGCGACGGCGACATCGCCTGTTCGCCATATTTGATCTCTTCGCCTTCAACCCCGGCGAAATAACTGCGCCCGCCGAAGCGGGCGCGCAGATCGACCAGAAATTGCCGGTGAATTCGCCCAGCGATTCCAGTAAATCGGAAGGCACGCGATTCAGGCGGCACGATTCAGTTCCCGGAATCCTAAAAAATCCCGCGAAATATCGACGATCAGTGTGAAGTAGTAGCGCTTATCGCGTTTTAGTAAAAACCGGTTTTCGAGAACCCTGTCTCACGGCAGCTCGCCGGATGAGTATGGATCGATGGAGTAAGGGTAGTGCTGTTCCAGGAAGCCTTCCTGCGCGCGCACGCGCTCGATCCACGCGGTCACGTGCGTGAACTCATGCAACGGCAGGCCCGCTTCGTCGGCGCGATGCGTATAAGCGAACAGCGAGATATCCGCGATGGTGTAATCGTTTCCGCAGATGAATGGCCGCGAAGCCAGCTCGCGATCGAGGATCGCGAGCGCCTTCAGGCCACCCGCGCGCCGCATCTCGACCAGCGCGGCCGGACGGCGCGCAACCTTGCCGGTCATAACCCAATGCCGCAAGGACGCAATGGCCAGCACATAGTCCTGCTCAAACGACATCCACTGCTGCACCTTGGCCAGCCCGAACGCATCGGAAGGCAAAAAGCGCGTGCCGTAAGCGAGATAGGTAAGAATCGCATTGGACTCCGCCAGCACGCGCCCATCATCGAGACGCAGCGCCGGCACGGCACCGGAAGGATTCACAGCCAGGAACTCAGGCCTTTGCCCAGCTCCTTCAAAGATGCTGACCAGCTCCGTTTGATACGGCAGCTGCAGGTGGTTGAGAAGCAGACGCACCTTGTAGGCGTTCTGCGAGGGGAGGTAATCAAATAAGGTCATCATAGTGACACCATTGGACCACTCCAGGAAAACCGCTACACTCCAATTCTTGCTATCGAATTCGGAGACAACAACAATGCAGATTCGCCGCACCCTGATCGCCGCCGCAGCCGCCGCGCTGGCCGCCACCGCCGCCCACGCCGGCACCGTCATCGAAAACGCCAACGGCTACACGCTCAATGCCAAAAACCAGCTGGTGCGCTTCACGGCCTTGGCCTTTGACGACAAAGGCCGCATCGTCGCCGTCGGCAATGCAAAGGACGTGGCAAAGAAAGCGATGGGCTACAAGCGCATCGACCTGCAAGGCAAGACCGTGCTGCCCGGCCTGATCGACGCGCACGGCCACGTCTTCGGCCTGGGCAGCATCGCCACCTCGGCCATGTTGTACGGCACCAGCTCTCTGCCAAATGCATTGGATACTATCGGCAAATTCGCCAAGGACAATCCACAGCGCAGCTGGGTGATCGGCAATGGCTGGAACCAGGAGATCTGGAAGCTGGGCCGCTTCCCGACCGCCGCCGAACTCGATAGCGTGGTGGCCGACCGCCCGGCCGTGATGCACCGCGTGGACGGCCACGCCATGTGGGTCAACAGCAAGGCCCTCGAACTGGCCGGCATCACCAAAGACTCCAAAGACCCAGCCGGCGGCAAGATCGACCGCGACGCCAACGGCAATGCTACTGGCCTGCTGGTCGATAACGCCATGGAGTACATCGAAAAAGTGCTGCCGCCGCCAACCGAAGCGGAAGCGCGGGGCATCCTGGATGGCGCACTGCGTGCGCTGTCCAGCGTCGGCCTGACCAGCGTGCATGACGCAGGCATCGACGCCAAATCCGATTACCTGTTCCGCGACTACGCCGATCACGGCAAGCTGACCACGCGCGTCTATGCCATGATCATGGATACCGGCGCCGACTTCGACAAGCTGTCGAAAAACGGCCCGCTGAAATCCTATGCCGACGACCACTACGCGCTGGCGGCCGTGAAGCTGGTGAGCGACGGTGCGCTGGGCAGCCGGGGCGCCGCCCTGATCAAACCCTACAGCGATGACCCGCACACACGTGGCCTGCTGTTCTACGCCGACGGCGACGTGCAGCAGAAAATCGCCAAGGCCATGAAGGCGGGCTACCAGGTCAATGTGCATGCCATCGGCGACGCCAGCAACAAGCAGATCCTGGACGCTTTCGCCAAGGACGGCGCCAAGCCGGAGCAGCGCAACCGCATCGAACATGCACAGGTGGTGCAGCTGGAAGACATCCCGCGTTTCAAGCAGCTTGGCATCGTGCCGTCCATGCAGCCGACCCACGCCACCTCCGACCAGAATATGGCCGAGCAGCGCGTGGGCCACGAGCGCATCAAGGGCGCCTATGCATGGCGCAGCTTCCTGAAGCAGGGCTCGCGCATCGCCTGCGGCTCGGACTTCCCGATCGAGTCGCCGAATCCGTTTGCCGGCATCCACTCGGCCGTGACGCGCCAGGACATGTCCGGCACGCCGAACGGCGGCTGGTACAAGGAGCAGGCCATGACCCTGCAGGAAGCCTTCCGCTGCTTCACCCTGGACGCCGCCTGGGCCGCGCATCAGGAAAAAGCCATCGGCTCGCTGGAGCAGGGCAAATGGGCCGATTTCATTGTCACGGACAAGGATCTGTTCACCGTGCCGGCCACCGAGATCGGCAAAATCGGCGTCCTGGAGACCTGGGTCGGCGGCCAGCAGGTGTATAGAAAATGAGAAAACCCAAGGCGTAACCCAGGTGGCTGCCACATCGTGGCAGCCACCCGTTTTATGCCGGTGGTTCTAAAAAAATAACGGTTGACTAGGTTGTCTATACAACTTATCCTGTGAAGATCGGCGGGGCTATTGCGCCCGCCATCCACCCATGAGGAGATGACATGAGCAACCTGGAAAATGATCCCCGCTACGACGCCACCCGCGAAATCCGTGCCCCGCGCGGCGCGGAGCGCGTGTGCAAGACCTGGGGCGCGGAAGCCGCCTACCGCATGATCCAGAACAATCTGGACAAGGAAGTGGCCGAGAACCCCAAGCATCTCGTCGTGTATGGCGGCATCGGCCGCGCGGCGCGCAACTGGGAATGCTATGACCAGATCCTCGAATCTCTCAAGAAGCTGGAAGCCAACGAAACTCTGCTGATCCAGTCGGGCAAGCCGGTCGGCGTGTTCCAGACCCACGAAGACGCGCCGCGTGTACTGCTGGCGAACTCCAACCTGGTGCCGAAATGGGGCAACTGGGAGCACTTCAATGAGCTGGACCGCAAGGGCCTGTTCATGTACGGCCAGATGACGGCCGGCAGCTGGATTTACATCGGCACCCAGGGCATCGTGCAGGGCACCTACGAAACCTTTGCCGAAGCGGGCCGCCAGCACTTCGGCGGCGACATGAAGGGCCGCTGGATTCTGACCGCGGGCCTGGGTGGCATGGGCGGCGCACAGCCGCTGGCCGCCACCTTCGCCGGCGCCGTATCGCTGAATATCGAGTGCCAGCAATCGTCCATCGACTTCCGCCTGCGCACCCGCTACCTGGACAAGCAGGCTGCCAGCATCGACGAAGCGCTGGAAATGATCCGCTTCCACAAGGAGCGCGGCGACGCCATCTCCATCGGCCTGCTGGGCAATGCAGCCGAAGTGCTGCCGGAACTGGTGAAGCGCGCGCAAGCGGGCGGCATGGTACCGGACCTGGTGACCGACCAGACCTCGGCGCATGACCTGATCAACGGCTACCTGCCGCGCGGCTGGAGCGTGACCGACTGGAAGGCCGCGCAACAGGACGAGAAACGCCACGCGCAGCTGAAGGCTGCCGCCGCCGATTCCTGCGCCGCCCACGTGCAAGCCATGCTGGCCTTCCAGCAGCTGGGCGCCAAGGTGGTCGACTACGGCAACAACATCCGCCAGGTCGCCTACGATCAGGGCGTGCAGAACGCCTTCGATTTCCCGGGCTTCGTGCCGGCCTATATCCGTCCTCAGTTCTGCGAAGGCCGCGGCCCATTCCGCTGGGTGGCGCTATCCGGCGATCCGGAAGATATCTACAAGACCGACGCCAAGATCAAGGAACTGTTCCCGCACCACGCCAACGTGCACCGCTGGCTGGACATGGCACGCGAACGTATCGCCTTCCAGGGCCTGCCGGCGCGCATCTGCTGGCTGGGCCTGGGCGAGCGCCACATCGCCGGTCTGGCCTTCAATGAGATGGTGAAGAACGGCGAACTGAAGGCGCCGATCGTGATCGGCCGCGACCACCTGGATACCGGCTCCGTCGCTTCGCCTAATCGCGAAACCGAAGGCATGCGCGACGGCACCGATGCGGTGTCCGACTGGCCGCTGCTGAATGCCATGCTGAATACGGCTGGCGGCGCGACCTGGGTGTCGCTGCACCACGGCGGAGGCGTGGGCATGGGCTATTCGCAGCATGCGGGCGTGGTGATTGTGGCCGATGGCACCGACGCCGCCGCCAAGCGCCTGGCGCGCGTGCTGGTCAACGACAGCGGCTCCGGCGTGATGCGTCATGCCGACGCCGGCTACGAGAGCGCCATCGCCTGCGCCAAGCGCAATGGCCTGAACCTGCCAATGATTAAATAAAACCCACGGCGCAAACCAGGTGGCTGCCACGGCGTGGCAGCCACCAGCTTCACGCCTTTGGTTTATCAGCTTCAAACCTTTGGTTCACCAGCTTCACGCCTTTGGTTCTAATGAGAGATCGACACATGACGCAAACCCTGACCCTCCAGCCCGGCAAGATCGCGCTGACCGACCTGCGCGCCGCCTGGACCGCCCACGGCAAGATCGCCCTGGCCGCCGAAGCCTACCCGGCCATCGAAGCCTCCTGCAAAGCCGTGCAGGACATCGTCGCAAAAGGCGACGCCGCCTACGGCATCAACACCGGTTTCGGCCTGCTGGCCAAGACCCGCATCCCGGACGACAAGCTGGAACAGCTGCAGCGCAACCTGATCCTGTCGCACTCCGTCGGCACCGGTGACCTGATGGCCGACCACGTGGTGCGCCTCCTGATGCTGACCAAGATCGGCAGCCTGGCGCGCGGCTTTTCCGGCATCCGCCCGGTCGTGATCGACACCCTGATCGCCCTGTACAACGCCAACATCATGCCCGCCATCCCGGTCAAGGGTTCGGTCGGCGCATCCGGCGACCTGGCCCCGCTGTCGCATATGACCCTGGCCATTCTGGGCGTCGGCCCGGTGCGCGTGAACGGTGAGCTGATGCAGGCTGCCGACGCGTTGAAAGCGGCCGGCATCACGCCGGTGGTGCTGGCCGCCAAAGAAGGCCTGGCCCTGATCAACGGCACGCAGGCATCGACCGCGCTGGCGCTGCATGGCTTGTTCATGACCGAACGCCTGCTGGAAGCAGGCATGGTGACCGGCTCCCTGTCGCTGGACGCCGCCAAGGGTTCCGATTCGCCGTTCGACGCGCGCATCCATGAAGTGCGTGGCCAGCCGGGCCAGATCGCCGCTGCCGCCATCTACCGCCAGCTGGTATCGAACAGCGCCATCCGCGCTTCGCACCTGGTGGGCGACGAGCGCGTGCAGGACCCGTACTGCCTGCGCTGCCAGCCGCAAGTCATGGGCGCATGCATGGACCTGATCAACAACGCTGGCCGCACCCTGCTGATCGAAGCCAATGCCGTCACCGACAATCCGCTGCTGTTCCAGAACGCGGACGGTCCGTTTGTCGCCAGCGGCGGCAACTTCCACGCCGAACCGGTGGCCTTTGCGGCCGATACGCTGGCCTTGGCCATCGCGGAAATCGGCAGCATTTCCGAGCGCCGCATTTCCTTGCTGATCGACGCCACCTTGTCCGGCCTGCCGCCATTCCTGGTGCGCGATCCGGGCGTGAATTCCGGCTTCATGATCGCCCACGTGACCGCCGCCGCGCTGGCGTCCGAAAACAAATCGCACGCCCATCCGGCCAGCGTGGATACCATTCCGACTTCCGCCAACCAGGAAGACCACGTGTCCATGGCAACCTTCGCGGCGCGCCGTCTCGACGAAATGGCGCACAATACGGCTGCCATCCTCGGCATCGAACTGCTGGCCGCGGCGCAAGGCATCGATTTCCACCGCCCGCTGAAAACCTCGCCGCAGCTGGAACACGTGCATGCGCAGCTGCGCGCGCAAGTGCCCTTCTTCGACGCCGACCGCTTCTTCGCCCCGGATATCGAGGCGGCCAAGCAGATGGTGCTGAAGGGCGAATTGAGCGCCACCTGCAAGAACCTGTTCACGGCGCTGCATCCGTAAGGAGGGAAGGGCATGGACTATCACTTCAAGGCAGGCAGCATTCCGTTGCTGGTGTCGATGCCGCATGTGGGCACCGAGATCCCGGACGACATCGCTGCCACCATGTCGCCCGCCGCCACCGAGCGTGCGGACACCGACTGGCACCTCGTTCAGCTCTACGGCTTTTTGCAGGAGATGGGCGCGTCCACGCTGTCGGCGCGCTGGTCGCGCTATGTGATCGACCTGAACCGCCCGCCTGAGAACACCAACCTGTATCCGGGCCAGGACACCACCGGCCTGTGCCCGCTCGATACCTTCCACCGCGAGCCGCTTTACCTCGCGGGCAAGCAGCCCACCGAGGCCGAAGTGCAGCGCCGCCTCGCGGCATACTGGCAGCCGTATCACACCCAGCTGCAGGAAGAGCTGGACCGTCTGCTCACGGAGCACGGCAAGGTCGTGCTGTGGGACGCCCACTCCATCGCTTCGATGGTGCCGCGCTTCTTCGAGGGCAAGCTGCCGGACCTGAACTTCGGCACGGCCGATGGCGTGAGCTGTGATCCCGCGCTGACCAAGGCCATCACAGAAGCGGCCAGCCTTGACGGCAACTACACCATCGCCATCAACGGCCGCTTCAAGGGCGGCCATATCACGCGCTTCTACGCCAGGCCGGAGCAGGGCGTGCACACCATTCAGCTGGAGATGTGCCAGTCCACTTATATGGACGAAACGGCGCCCTTCGGCTACCGCGACGACCTGGCAGCCCAGGTACAGCCGCTGCTGCGCCGGCTGGTGGGCATCGCTGCCGATTGGGCGAAGAAATGAAGGCGCTGTTCGCTCGCCACGCCCTGCTGCCGGAAGGCTGGCGCAGGGACGTCCTGCTGCAATGGGACGATCGCGGCAATTTGACGGCCGTGCAGCCAAACGCGGTGGCCGCATCGGGCATCCCGTCTGTGCAGTACGCCATGCCGGGCATGATCAATCTCCACTCCCACAGCTTCCAGCGCGCGCTGGGCGGGCTGACCGAAGTGGCGGGCGATAGCAAGGACAGTTTCTGGACCTGGCGCGACCTGATGTACCGCTTCGCGCGCAATATCACGCCGGAGCAGATGGAAGCCATCGCCGCCCAGTTGTACAGCGAATGCCTGCGCCATGGCTACACTTCGATCTGCGAGTTCCACTATGTGCAGCGGGCGCCGGATGGCAGCATGTATCCGCAGGCGTCCGAAACGGCGCAAAAGGTGATTGCCGCTGCGCGCCACACCGGCATCGGCATCACCATGCTGCCAGTGTTGTACAGCTATGCCGGTTTCGGCGAGCAGCCACTCAAGCCGGAGCAGGCGCGCTTCCGCACCGACGCGCGCGACATCCTGAAAATCATCGGCGAACTGGAGCCGCTGCGCGATGCGCAGATCGAAGTGGGCGTGGCGCCACACTCGCTGCGTGCGGCGTCGGTGGCGCAGATCCGTGAAGTGCTCGATCACTTGCCGAAAGCGCGCCCTGTGCATGTGCACATCGCCGAGCAGCAGGGCGAAGTACAGCAATCGCTCGATTTCAGCGGCCGCCGTCCCGTGCAATATCTGTACGATCAGTTGCCGGTGGATCAGCGCTGGTGCCTGGTGCATGCCACGCACCTGACCGAAGACGAGATCACCTCGATCGCCCGCAGCGGTGCGGTGGCGGGCCTGTGCCCGACCACGGAAGCGAATCTGGGCGACGGCATCTTCCCGCTCGAACCGTTTCTCGCGCAGGGCGGCCGTTTCGGCATCGGCAGCGACAGCCATATTTCGCAATCCGCAATCGAGGAGCTGCGCTGGCTGGAATATGGACAGCGTCTGGCGCAGCAGCGCCGCAATATCGCGGTGTCCGAGCAACAGCGCCACGTGGGCGATTTCCTGTGGCAGTCGGCCTTGCAGGGCGGGGCGCAAGCGTCCGGACGCCCGGTAGGCGCACTGGCGCCGGGCAAGCGCGCCGACCTGATTGTGTTGGATGATGACCACCCGAATCTCGATGGTTTGCACGATTCCGAGCTTTTAGGAAGCCTCGTTTTCTGTGGAAATGATAATCTAGTGCGTGACGTAATGGTCGGCGGCCAGTGGGTGGTGCGCGGCCAGAAGCACGTGGCGCAACCGGCCATCACCGCGCGCTTCAAGAAGACGCTGGCCGAATTGCGCGAGCTACGATCATGACACGACTGATTCAGTACGCAAGCCTGCATGCCACGCCGTGGAAAAACGGCGGCGGCAGCACCACCGAAGTCACCGTCTTCCCACCCGGCGCCACCTTTGAAGATTTTGAGTGGCGCGTCAGCATTGCCACCATTTCGCAGTCCGGCCCGTTCTCCGTCTTTCCCGGCATCGACCGCACACTGACGCTGGTCGACGGCGAGGGCGTGGTGCTGGACGTGGGGAACGAACGGCGCGTGGCGCTGAGTGAGCGTGAACCGGTGGTGGCTTTTCCCGGTGAGATCCAGGTCACGGCCACCGTCGATGGCGGCATGACCACGGACTTCAACGTGATGACGCGGCGCGAATACTGCAATCACCAGCTGGAGCGGCGTGTCGTGCGCGACTTCTCCACGCTGGAGCGGCGCAGCGAAACCACCATCGTGTTCCTGGCCGAAGGCGAGAGCCTGACCCTGATCAGCGGCTGCGAGCGCATCTCCATGGTGCGTTATGATGCTGTGGTACTGGAAAAAGAAGACGTGTGGACGCTGGAAGCGGGGCACGCAACGGTCTTCATCATAGATATCTTCCCCAACGACGAGTAAGCAAAGCATGGCAGCAAGCTGGGATCTCTTAATCACCAACGTTCACCTGGCCACGATGGCCGATCCCAGCGCTCCGGCCAGCGCTTCCACCGCCGGCTCGATTGCGCTGTCCGGCTACGGCGAGTTGCGCGATGCCGCGATTGCGGTCAAGGATGGCCGCATCGCCTGGTTCGGCCCGGCCGCCGACGCAGCTTCTGCGGGTTCGGCAGCCGAGGTGCGCGACGGCGAGGGCTGCTGGCTCACGCCGGGCCTGATCGACTGCCACACGCATATCGTCCATGCGGGCAATCGCAGCGATGAATTCGAAGCGCGCCTGAATGGCGCCACCTATGAGGATATTGCCCGCGCTGGCGGCGGCATCATGTCCACCGTGCGCGCGACCCGTGCAGCGTCGGATGATGAACTGCTGCGGCAAAGTCTGCCGCGCATTATCGCGCTGCTGGCCGAAGGCGTCACCACGCTGGAAATCAAATCGGGCTACGGGCTTGATCTGGAGTCCGAGGCCAAGATGCTGCGCGTCGCGCGCCGTGTGGCCGAAGTGCTGCCGGTAAGCGTGCAGACTACCTTCCTCGGCGCGCATGCCTTGCCGCCGGAATTCCGCGATCGCGCTGACGATTATGTACAGCTGGTATGCGACATGATTCCCACGCTGGCAGGCGAGAGCCTGGCCGATGCGGTGGACGCGTTCTGTGAGCGCATCGGTTTCTCGGCCGCGCAGACTGAGCGCGTGTTTGCCGCCGCCCGCGCGCACGGCCTGCCGGTCAAGCTGCATGCGGAGCAGCTGTCCGACCAGCAGGGCGCACAGCTGGTGGCACGCTTTGGCGGGCTGTCCGCCGATCACCTTGAACATTTGAGCGCCGACGGCATCGCCGCCATGGCCGCTGCTGGCACGGTCGCTGTGCTGCTCCCCGGCGCTTACTACTTCCTGCGCGACACCACGCCGCCGCCCGTCGCGGCATTGCGTGCCGCCGGCGTGCCAATGGCGGTTGCCACCGACAACAATCCCGGCACCTCGCCAATGACCTCGCTGCTGCTGGCGATGAACATGGTCTGCACCCTGTGGCGACTGACGCCGCTGGAAGCGCTGGCCGGCTGCACCGTGCACGCCGCCCGCGCGCTCGGCCTGCAGGACGAAACCGGTAGCCTTTCCATCGGCAAGCGCGCCGACTTCGCCCTGTGGCGCATCGCCCGCCCTGCGGACCTGTCCTACGCCATCGGCTTCAATCCCTGCCACGCCGTGGTCCACGCCGGCACCTGGCGCGCCCCCCAACTCGCCCCCGCGGAAGCCTGGTGACCGCACCATCCCCCGCGCCCGCCCCGCGTGCGTCACAGCGCCTGCTGGCCGCATGGTGCGTGCTGACCGGACTGCTGATCGCAATCACCGCACATGCAGACGACAGCGTGCTGCGCGTTGGCTCGAAGCGCTTCACCGAGTCCTACATCCTCGGCGAAATCCTCGCGCAAACCGCCGCGCCGCAAGTGAAGGTCGAGCACAAGCAAGGCCTCGGCAACACAGCCATCGTGCTGGCCGCGCTGGAGGCGGGCAGCATCGACGTCTACCCTGAATACACCGGCACCATCGACCAGGAAATCCTGAAGCACACCAAGCCCGCCACGATTGAAGAACTGAACCGCGAGCTAAAACCAAAGGGACTGGGTGTCGCCGTTCCGCTGGGCTTCAACAACACCTACGCACTGGCAGTGCGCAACGAGCCCAATGCCCCGCGTACCTTAACCGAGCTGGCCGCGCGCAAGGACATGCGCCTCGGCCTGTCGCATGAATTCATCGGCCGCGCCGATGGCTGGCCCGGCCTGTCGACACTCTACGGCCTGCACCAGCAGCCGCGCGGCGTCGATCACGGCATCGCCTACGAAGCCCTCGCGCAGAAGCAGGTCGACGTGATCGACATCTACTCCACTGACGCCAAGATCAGCCAATACGGCCTGCGCGTGCTCGATGACGACCGCCATTACTTCCCGCGCTACGACGCCGTGCTGCTCTACCGCCTCGACGCCGCCCAGCGCTTCCCCGCCGCCTGGCGCGCGATTCAACAACTGCAGGGCAGCATCAACGCGACCGACATGATCGCCATGAACGCCGCTGCCGAGCTGCAATCCCAACCCTTCGCCGCCATCGCCCGCAACTGGCTCGCCCGGCATCCCGCCGCTGACGTTGCCGCCGTCGCCGGAACGTCCACTGCGCGGCCCGCCGCGGCTGCTGGCGCGGCCAGCCCCGCGTCCGGCGCTTCGCTGGCCACGACCGCCGCATCGTCGGCCACGTCCGCCGCATCACCGGCTACGACCGCCGCATCACCGGCTACGACCGCCGCATTACCGGCTACGACCGCCGCATCACCGGCTACGACCGCCGCATCGCCGGCCACGACCGCCGTTATCTCCAGCGCGACGGGCACCCCGTCCGCCAATGGGGACCCCGCCGCAACAAGCGCCGCGCTGGTCAAGCCTGGCTTGCTGTCACGCCTGTTCGCCGACGACTTGTGGAAGCTCACGCGGCAGCACATTACCCTGGTGGCGGTGTCGGTCATGCTGGCCTGTGTGGTCGGCATTCCGCTCGGCGTTCTGGCCGCGTACAGGCCCGCGCTGAAGCAGCCGGTGATGGCCGCAGTCGGCGTGCTGCAAACCATTCCATCGCTGGCCTTGCTGGCAATGCTGATCCCACTGCTGGGCGCAATCGGCCCGCTGCCGGCGTTGGTCGCCTTGTTCGTGTACGCGCTACTGCCCATTGTGCGCAACAGCTGCACAGGCATTGATGGCATATCGCCAGGCTTGAAGCAGGCTGCCGAAGCGCTGGGCCTGAAACCCGCGCAAAGGCTGCTGCATATTGAACTCCCGCTGGCCACCCCCATTATCCTGGCAGGCGTCAAGACGGCCGCCGTGATGAGTGTTGGCACCGCAACGATTGCGGCCTTCATCGGCGCGGGTGGCTACGGCGAGCGCATCACGACAGGACTCGCACTGAACGACAACGATCTGCTGCTGGCCGGCGCGATCCCCGCCGCCGCACTAGCCCTGATAACGCAGGCGATATTCGAACTGCTCGAACGCGCCGCGCAATTGCGTCGCGTCAAGTTGTAAGCAGTTTCGACTGAAGGTAAAAATTTGTAAGTAACGGGTTGAGCGCACTGATCAGCGACTATATTGAAGTCGTTGATTCATCTCCCCAAAATCCCAACTGACACCTGGGTTTTCCCCACCCACGCATCACGAGCCGCGTGGGTTCTTTTTTTCCAGAATCAGGAACGCGCCAGCTTCGTCAGGGCGTCACCGGTCACGCGGCACACGCGCCAGTCCGGCAGTACATCCGCGCCCATGGACTCGTAGAAATTAATTGCGTTCGAGTTCCAGTCGAGTACCGACCACTCGAAACGGCCGCAGTGACGCTCGACCGCCAGCTGCGCCAGCGCAATCAGCATCTGCTTGCCGTAGCCGTGCCCGCGGCGGTCCTGCTTCACGTACAGGTCCTCCAGATACAGACCCTTCTTGCACAGGAAGGTGGAGAAATTGTGGAAGAACAATGCATAGGTCACCACCTCGCTATCCGCCTCGCCAACCAGGGCCTCGCTCACTGGCTTCTCGCAGAACAAAGCCTCGTGCAGCATGGCTTCGTTGGCGACGACCAGGTGTTCAAGTTTCTCGAAAACAGCCAGCTCCTTGATCATGCCGAAAATCGCGGCGACGTCGTCAGGGCGGGCAGGGCGGATATGCAGATTGCTCATGATGCTTTCTTCAAAGTTAGGTTTTGACTTGCGGCGGGTGTGCCCGGCGTACGCAGCGCCCATGCCACACTGGACAGGCACAGCGCCATGCCCAGCCATTCAAGCGGGCCGGGACGGAAATTTTCAAGACGGATCGACAGCAGCACCGAAATCACCGGCGTCACCACCCCGATATACACGGCCTTCTGCGTGCCGAGGCGGTGGATCAACGTGAAATAGCAGGCGAAGGCGATCACCGAACCGAACAGCGACAAGTAGAGCAAGCCGCCCCAATACTTCGGCGCAGTCGGCAGCGCGAAGGAAGCGCCGGTAATCACCGCCCAGCTGGTCGACAGCAAGGTGCCGAACAGCATGCCCCAGGCCATGGTCAGCAGTACATTCGGCGTGTGCTGGCGCGCCTTCACCACCAGCGTGTTGCCGACCGTGCTGCAAATGGTCGCCATCAGCGCCATGCCCAGGCCGAGCAGGAAGTGTCCCGTGCCGCCCGACATGATCTCATTCAAGGACGCGGTAATCGAATTCCAGAAAAGAATAATCACGCCCAGCACCGCCAGGCTGCCCGTCGCATAAGTGCGCAAGCTCAGCGGCGTGCCAAAGAACAAGCGGCTGCAAATCGGATTCCAGAACACCATCAGCGCAAACAGCACGGCCACCAGGGCCGACACCAGGTATTGCTCGGAACTGTAGGTGAACAGATAGCTCAGCCCGAAGGTGGCAAAGCCGTGCAGCATGATCCAGAACAGCGCCTTGCGCGGCGGGACGAGCTTGTCGCCGCGGGCCAGGCACCAGCCGAACAGCACGATGGACGCCAGTGCAAAGCGGTACACCACGGACACGACCGGCGCGACTTCACCCAATTGCAGGGTAATCGCGTAAAAGGTGGAACCCCAGATCAGGCAGGCAATAACGAAGAGGACGGAAGAAGGCATCCGGCGAGTATACGTCCTTTCCCCTGACCTTGCCATGAAGCTACTTCCGGTAAGTGGCTATCAGAAGGGGACCTTCTTTCCTGCAACATCTTTGCATTTTTTTAACAAAGGATGGGTCACGGCGACTGCATTTGTGAAACCATTTGAGAATTCGCAAACCTAACGCAGCGAATATTTGATCCCCCTCAAAGCCCTTCCTCAGGAGATAAAAATGCCGAATGCCCTGGATTGGTTGGTCACGACTAAAAGTTCCCAGATGAGCAGCGTGTTTGCAATTGCGGACGCCCTGCAGCAGATGATCAATGCCTATCCGGCGGCAGGCGCGTCGACCAATTGGCAATGGCTGAGCGCGGTTCTTGACGGGAGCTCGACTAATCCGAACGTCGCCAACGCCGTCAGCGCATCGGTACTGGCGCAAGCCGCCATCGAATACAAAGCACTCAGCAAATTGCTGGGCAGCGCGCTGCCGGCTTCCGTGAAACCGCTGGTGCAGTCGACCGCCCAGCTGGCGCAGGGGGCCGGAGTAGACTGGCCGCTGTTCGATTTGGAGAACGGCGTTGCGCCGGGAGCCTGGCAGTACGGACTGGAAGCCAAATCGCATTGCACGGTCACCGCCTATCCGCAAACCGAATCCTCGCTCGGGTTCAAGATTCCGGCAGAGCACGTGGGCCTGGGCATTGCGCTGCATGGCGATGCGAGCGTCGATCTGGGCGCCAAGGGCGCGTTTTCATGGGGCAGCGTCAGCGCCGGGGCCAGCGCAGGCGCCAGCGCCATCCTCGAAGCGTTCTCCACGCCGGAGAACGACAAGCCGCTGGCCTGGGCGCTGGCCGATCTGCTGAAGGGCGTGCCCACGCCGGGCAAGCTGGAATCCCTGTTCGATAAGGGCAGCGGGCAGGCCCGCCCGCAGAGCATTCAGGCCCTGCACCTGAAAGTCGACGGCACGCTGACGGCCACTGGCACTGTGAAGGTCGGCACCACTTTCGTGCAGAACAGCGCAGCGAATGTGCAGATGGCGAGCCTGGGCGTGGACATCGGCCTGTCGGCCAAGTTCCAGCACGATCGCGGCTACAACTTGCGCGTGGTGCTCGACGGCGGCAAGGCCCAGGTCGACCTGACCTGCAGCCGTGCCAACAGCAAGGAGCTGGGCGCGGGGCTGGATGCGGGGCTGTCGATCAGCGGCTATGCCAACAAACTGTCGCAGGCCATGCAGGAAGCCTTCCCCAGCGCGAAGCCCTTGATCGAAAAATTGGGGCCGCTGTCCGACATCCAGGGCTGGCTGCACGACAAGCTGGCCGAAGACCTCGACGGAGCGGCCGAGAACGCGGTGGCCGATCTGGTATTGGCAGGCTCGCCGGCCGCGCGCAAGACGCAAGTGCTGGCGCTACTGAATCAGGCGCTCTCCGATGCCTGGCAAAAGGTTGGAATCGACTTCAGCGTGCTCAACACCGCAGACCTGGAAGCCACGGTCATGGATGGTGTGCGCGGTGCGCTGGACGCCAAAAACAATCCGAAAATCGAGCAGGCCATCAAGACGCATCTCCAGCCTGCTGTGGCCAACCTGTTCAAGAATTTGAAGAAGCAGGTGAAGAGCGAAGTCGATCGCGTCAAGAAAGATGTCAAAGCCGCGCTCAGCAAGGATGTCAGTGCGCTGCTGGCGCCGCTCGATGAGGCGCTCAAGCCGGTTGACGACCTGATCAAGGACCTGCAGGCAGACATCAATAAACTGGACGCGCCTTTGCTGGAATGGCTGAACGCCTACGAAAAAAAGCGCAGCATGCTGGTGAAGGCGATCACGCAAATAGCAGCCAGCCAGCTGAAGCTCTCGCTTGGGAGCGAAATCGCCACCACGCATGACGAAGTGAACCTGCTGTCGGTTACCTTCATCCACTACTCCTATGCGGGTGACGCGTTGTATCGCGGGCTGTGGCGCGGCGATTTGAGCGCGCTGCCCGAGCTGATGGAAAGGGCAGCATCCGAACAAGCCATTCTGCCGGGCTATACGGGCTGGCTGGTCGACACGATGGTGCGCCAGAAGACCTATCGCTTCTCGCTGGACTTCTTCGGCCTGGGCTCGATCAGCGCCACACGAGTTGGCCTGAGCCAGGTCGCGATCAAGGAAGACCTGCGCACACACCGCATTCTGGCCTGCACCAATGTCAACAGCTTGAATGATCGTCTGCTGGAATTCGGCAAATCGCAGGAAGGCAATATGGGCCTGACCCTGGATGCCTTCGCCACTTCCGGCAACGGAGTGCCGCTGACCCTGAGTTTCACGGAAACCGGCAAGAAGATCGAGAAAGATGATGTGCAGATATACTTCAAGACCATGGTGGACGCCAGGCTGGTGGACGCCACCGTGGGCGACCGTGCATGGAAGCTGCTGCAGGCCAGCGCGGGCCAGCAGAACAATGTGCTGACCAATGCCATGCTGCGCACCCAGCTTCAACTGACCGGCGACGAGTGGCGCAAGCTGCTGCATCTGAAGTCCGGCGACGTGTACGACGCCACCTGCGCAGTGGTGCTGGACGTGGCGTCGGCGGCATGGGCGATCAATATACCCGGCCATCAGCTGTCGCAGCCGATCCTTGAGCTGAGTACGCATTTCCCCGATGCCGACTTGCTTAAGCCGACTGGCCTGGTCAGGTGGTGCGCTCGAAATCACGGCACTGTCATCGGCGAGATCCAGGATGCGCTTGGGCCGCTGACGACGGTATGGAAGACCGCCTACATCAATACCTTCCTGCGCATCGGCATGCTTGGCACCGGCTTTGGCGCGGGCATCGATGTGCTGCAAGGCTTGTCGTCGACGCTGGCGGCTGTGGCCGACGATCCTTCGCAAATCAACAAGGCCGCATTGCAAAGCCAGCTCAGTCAGGGCAACGCCGCGCTGCTGAAGGCGTGGGACAGCGCAGCAGGCACTTCGCTGCCCGCCTTCTTCACGCCGCTGCGCTTCCCCTGGCCGACGCTGGCTTTCTACGCCGCGCTGGCGCTGGCGGTCGGCCGCCCACGCGACCGCATCGGCCTGATCAATATGGTGTCACCAACCGGTAAGGAACAAGATGCCGTGCTCGTGGTCTAAGCTCGTTTAAGACCTTGGGGAGACACTGATGTCATCAAAAAAATTGAAGGCGCTCACAGGCGCCCTGCTGTTCGTCTCGTTCGTCCTCTTCGCCTTGCAGCAGGCCCTGCGCCTGCCTGCGGGCTATGGCGTCGAGGATTTTATGGGATGGACGAATCCCGGTGCAGTTAAAGCGGCACTTTACTATTGGGATAAGCTCCCGGCTTACCACCATGCCGAACGCTGGTATGTGTGGATCGACACGCTGGTGTTCATTCCAATCTACACCTGCCTGATTTTGGGCGTAACGCGCAAAGTGTTTGGAAAAGTGGCGCTGCACTGGTGGAATCGTGTGGCGGAACTGGTAGCGTATGCCGCCTTGATTCTACTGGTCTGCTATGACCTGGCAGAGAACGCAACGGGATTGGCACGCATGTACTGGGGCGAAGCGCCGCTGTTCTTGTCCAATAACGCCGACATCTTCCATTCGAAGAAATTCTTCTTCATGTCCATCGCCATTCTTCCATCTGTCTATGCGGCAGTCATGTGGTGGCTTGGCATCGACAGCACCGCGCAGCAGGCGCAGCTGCGCCGCGAGAAGTGGCAGGGCATGATGGGCGTGATTGGGCGCAGCCGTTATGTGCTCGCCGCCTTGCTGCTATTTGCCGGCTTCACCTTGTTCCTGGATCAATGCCGCGACGTCGTGCTTGGCATGGTCGGCAGCGACTCGCCGTTGTTTTTCAAAGTATCGGCAATCGCCTTGAATGCTTTGGCCTGTGCTTTGTTCGCCTATTCCTGCTGGCTTTGGACGCGGCTGGTAGGACAGGTGAAACGCTGCACGCTGCCACCATCTAGCAATGCGGATGTCAATAAATGGACTGGCCGTTTCGCCCAGCAATGGGCAAGGCTACTATCGCTGATGCCTGCCTTGATGATGATGCGCCTGTTTGGCTATGTGACCGGGGACGCGTTGGCGGGCTTGCGCATGGAAGCGGGTACGGCCAGCGAGGCGGCACAAAACTCGCTGTTCTGGCTGCAATTCTTCGCCTTCCTCGTACTGGCTCTGTGGGGCGCATTTCTATGGAAGCGGCAAAAGCTGGCCTTGACGCGACCGGAGGAGTATTACAACTCGCGCGATTTGCCACAGCTGCTGAAGGATGAGCCCAGCCGGGTCGCAGGCTGGCAAGGCAAGCTGGCGTATTTCATCGGACCGACCAATCTTCCCCTGCTGGCCTTGGGCCTGATGCTCCTGATACGGGTGCTGCGGGTGACCATGCCAGAATCTTTTAATGCGCCGTTCGCCTTCGCCGAGCTTTGCCTGAGCCTGACCTGGTGGCTGGGTGTGGCCGGCGTGGTGTCATTGGTCGAGCAGAAGAGCTCAATACCGTGGGGCGCATTTTTCATTGTGCTCGCTGGCGTCTTCGGCGTCATGCAGTGGACGGACAACCACCAGTTTTCCGTGGCGGCTGCGGGTGCTGGCAATGCCGGCACTAGTTCGCCGGCTCTGTTCCTGCCCGCAGTGCTGATCGGCTGTCTGGCAACGACATGGATCGTCTTCACAAAGCGCTACGCAAGGCGGGAGGGCAGCCAGAACCAGGGACTCGCCCTGATTTCATGCACACTGGGTCTTGGCGTAGTATTGGTCGCCGTGTTGTGGGTGGCCGGGCGCAATGCTCCATATAGCCCGATGCTGGGCGTGGAAAAGGAAACCAGACCGACTCTGCAAGAGGTGTTGGATGATCGCGGCCTCAAAGGCAAGCCGCTGTACCTGGTTGCCTCGGAAGGAGGCGGCATACGCAGCGCCTATTGGACGGCCTTGATGCTCGCCAAGCTGCATGAGATGCCGGGTTTCGATGAGCGCGTGCTGGCGATCAGCGGCGTTTCGGGTGGCGCCATGGGCGCGGCGGTGTATCGGGCCTGCCTGCGCCGTGACCGCGCGCATGTCATGGACTGCGTTGAAACGGGGTTTCGCAAACTGGATGCCTTGTCTCCGCTGGTGGAGTCGCTCATGCTGGAGGATGTGGTTGCCCGCGTCATTCCAACCAGTTTCTGCGCCGCGCCGGGATGCGGCTATATGAGCCGCGCTATCGCCTTTGAACAGGAGTGGATTGAAGCATTTCCCGAAATGGCCGAGCCTTTCGGTCCCGCGCGGAAAGGCGAGCCGGAGCTGCTGCTGAACAGCACGGGAGTAGAAAGCGGCAATCGCAACACCTTCTCCACCATGCAGCTTGGACTATCCGACACGCCATCGAATGACGACATCATCACGGAATTGAAAAGGGAACCGAGGCTTGTCACGGCCGCGCATGCCGCTGCACGCTTCCCGTTTATTAATCCGCTGGCTCTGGTGGAAGACAATGAAAAGGTGCGCTGGCATCTTGCCGATGGCGGCTATTACGACAACAGTGGCGTTACGGTCCTCATTGATTTGGTGCTAGCCATGCAGCAGAACAAAGTTGAGCGCAAGGTAAAGCTGATCCTGATCCGCAACGGGCAAATCGACGCGAGCTGCGGCAAGAAGTTGTCGCCGGACGCGCTGGTGACATGCCTGAAGGAGGTCAGCGAACGTCAGTACGAGGGGCCGCTCAACGTGCCGCTGCGGCGGCCGGGGCAGGCACTCTATGCGGACGCCGTGGGTCCGCCAACGGCCTTGTTCAACGTTTCAGGCATTGGTGCACATGGCCGTTATCCGCCGGGTTCCAGCATCTGGCCCCAAGGCACCCATTGCTTGCTGGACCAGCAGAATGGCGTCAACCTGGCGCCACTGGGCTGGTACTTGTCGCACACGGCTCGTGAGGCGCTCAGAAAGCAGGCGGACAAGGTGGCTGTCGCCAGCTGCCTGGGAGACAGCGCAGAGCCAGCGCCTGCTTCAGTAGGCCAGATTCAGGCGTCGATACAGGAAGCCCAGCACAAATAGTGGCCCGATCAGCAGGAAGCGCAAGTCATCGAAGAATGACGGCTTCTTGCCTTCGATCTTGTGGCCAATGAACTGGCCGATCCATGACAGCACGAAGATCACGATACTCAACGGCAGCACGGCTGGGCGGGGCAGGGCTGCCAGCACCAGCAGCATCACAGCCGCCATCGCCAGCATGCCCAGCGCGAAGTTGGTCGACAGCTTGAAGTAGTAGACAAGGCTCGCCACCACGGCCGCCACGGCCAGCAAAGGATGCGCGGCCCAGATCAGTCCCAGCAGAGAAAACACGATCAGCGGCACGCACACGCAATGGATCGCTTCATTGGTGGGATTCAGATGGCTTTCGCTGTACTTTTCCAGCAGGGTGTCGATGGTACGCGCATCGCTCATAGTGTGTCTCCGGAGGTTTTGATTATTTAGCACTACCGTTCGATTCTACACCTGTACAATGGCTCGATGTCACTAAAACGCTGCTTCGATCCCGTCGTCAACCAACACACGCGCATTCTCCTGCTAGGCAGCCTGCCAAGCGAAAAGTCGCTCGTGCTGCACCAGTATTACGGCAATCCCCAGAACCGGTTCTGGCATTTGGTTGGCGAAGTGATCGGCGTGGACCTTGTGCGGTTGGATTATCAAACGAGGTTGTCTCAGCTCTTGCATCACGGGGTCGGTTTGTGGGATGTCGTGGCGAGCGCACGTCGATCCGGGAGCCTGGACAGCCAGATCCGGGACCAGGCAGGTAATGATATCGCTGCGTTGGCTGCATCTTTGCCGAAGCTGAACGCGATCGGTTTTAATGGTGGAACTGCGGCCAGGCACGGGCTGAAGCAGCTTGGTGTTCTGGCGGAGCGGTATCGGATTGTGCTGTTACCTTCGTCGAGTCCAGCGCACACGCTGGCGTACGACAAGAAACTGGAAGCCTGGATGGGATTAAAGGACTATGTGGGGTAGGCCTGCCGTGCATGAATACTGGTACTCGGCCAAGCGTGTTTGGGGAGGGCGTAGCGCCATCGCGTGGCAAGGGTGGGCAATCGATATTGGCATTGCAGTATGGTTCATCGTTGCGGGACCGTGGTTTCGCTCGCCGCGACATCCCGTTCTTCAACTTTCTTTTTCGGCGTTCTCTTTCTGCGTGCCGCAATCGCACGCTGGAAAGGCGAGCCTGACGAGTGAAACAGCTTTGTGAATTCTGAAATCCGATACCGTCAGGCGAACGCTGACGACATTCCCGCGATGTCCGCAATCCGGCTGATGGTGCGCGAGAACGTGCTGCGCAATCCCGCCGCAGATGTACCTGGACTATCTCTCCAAACTGGGCCGCGGCTGGGTCGGCGAACTGGATGGCCGCATCGTCGGCTTCTCCTACGCCGATCGTCAGGACAATTCGATCTGGGCCTTGTTCATCCACCCGGACTTCGAAGGCCGAGACATCGGCACAGCCTTACTGCATCTCGCCACCGGCTGGCTGCTCGCAGAAGGCGCGCGCCGCATCGTCCTTGGCACAACACCTGATACCCGAGCCGACCGCTTCAACAAAGCGCTGGGCTGGGTGCGCGGCGAAATGCGCAATGCTGGCGAAGTCGAGTTCACCTTGCGATGTCCTTCGAAGTGATCTTACGCATTGAACATGCTAGACTGTGCCCATGAACAGCCGAATGACATCTTTCGCCGCACGAATTATTTCCGCCATCGATATTGCCTGGCGGGTGTAAAGCTGTTTATCTGAAACCCAACCCGCCGTCCTGGCGGGTTTTTTGTTTCTCCGCTCGGATGGCATCACCAAGAGAGGGAAACATGAAGAAGGTCGCAGTATTCGGTGGTCCCGGCGCCGGGAAATCTACGCTCTCCAGGAAACTGGCTGGTCTGACTCACCTGCCCCTGCATGTCATCGACTTGCTTTGCTACGACACTGGCGGTGCCCCTGTGCCGGCCGAGGTTTATTCGAAGCGTCACGCAGAAATCCTCGCGCAGCCGGCTTGGCTGATGGACGGGTACGGAAGCTATGAAACGCTCTGGAATCGCCTGTCCGAGGCGGACACGCAGATCTATGTCGATCTTCCTCTTCACACGCACCTGTGGTGGGTAAGCAAGCGCTTCCTGATGGCGTGGCTCACCCCGCCGGAAGGATGGCCGGATCGAAGCCCTTTGCTAAAGAGCACGCTCGCCAGTTACCGCAACGTGTGGCTCTGCCACGAGCACTTAACGCCGAGATACCGGGCATTCCTGGAACAGGCGTCGCACTCCAAGAAGGTGTTTCACCTACGCTCGCCCGCTGAAATCGCCCGGTTCCTGGCAGACGCTGAACATGCTTGCAAAAGTTGGACGAAGGAGCTGGCGCAATAGAAAATGTTGGCCTGGTGCCGGCGCTGGCTGGGCTCCGGTGCCTGATAAGCACGATGAAGAGCTTGAGCGCGAAATTGAGTAACGAGTCGGTGGTACCATGTTCCTGCCAATAACCAAAAGAGGAGCAAGAATGCCCACCATCGATCCGCGCATTGACGAATACATTGCCAAGTCCGGCGAATTCGCGCAGCCTATTCTGAGCCATCTGCGGGCTGTGATTCATGAGGCGTGTCCGGATGTGGAGGAGACCATCAAGTGGAGCATGCCGTTCTTTTTGTATAACGGGATGTTGTGCAATATGGCGGCGTTCAAGCAGCATTGTGCGTTTGGCTTCTGGAAGGGCGAGCTGCTGCTGGCGGAGGCGGACGATAAGGGCAAGGAGGCGATGGGCCAGTTTGGACGCCTCGCGTCGGTCAAGGACCTGCCGGCGAAGAAAACCCTGGCGAGCTATATCAAGCGCGCGATGGTGCTGAATAACGAGGGTGTAAAGGCGCCGTCGCGGGAAAAGAAGGCGCCGCGTCCGCTGGATGTGCCGGACTACTTCAGCAAAGCGTTGAAGGCACAGCCCGCAGCGAAGAAGCATTTCGAAGCCTTCTCCACCAGTGCCAAGCGCGAATACGTGGAATGGCTGGAGGAAGCGAAAACCGAAGCGACCCGCCTGCGCCGCATGGACCAGGCCATCGAATGGATCGCCGAAGGCAAGCAGCGCAACTGGAAATACCAGAACTGCTAATTGCGGCGCAGCTTCTGCAGCCAGCTGTCCCAGGTCTCCAGCTGAATGAAGGGCTCGAAGGACATCTCGAACGCCTGGCGCTCCACCGCATCCACCGCGCGTCCGCCAATCACGACATAGTTCACGTTGATGTCGCGCGCGGCCTCCACCTGCAGCGGCAGGCGCGGCCCGGGGAACGAGTTATACGCGGGATGTCCCTGCTCCACGCGGTCGCGGATGCGATGCGCCATGGCGCGGAATTGCGGATACTGGCGCACGATGTAGCCCAGCCGCGACGAAATCTGCGCCCGCGCTTCGTCCAGATGGAAGGCCGTGCCCTTGATTTCGACCAGCGTCACGTCCATGCGCGAGCGTCCGGAGAATAGGGCAAAGTCCACGAAGCCGCTATCGACCGGGAACTGGCTGAAGGCGATGTATTCCTCCTCCGGCTGCGCATACAGCTCCGCGATCAGCGACAGATCCTGCGCAATCAGGTGATGCATCTCCAGCGCCGTCGCGCCTTCCTCGATCAATGAACGCAGCTGCTCCACGGGTACGCGCTGGCGCAGGATCTCATTGCGCCGGTTGAGCACCGCCACGCTCTCCTGCTGCGGCCTGTCGATATAAGGATTGATCTGCACGCGCAGCTTGTCGATCTGCGCCGCCAGGCGTGGATCATCCAGCGTGTGATGCTCCAGCGCGATCTCCGCACATCCCAGCAGGGCGGCAGCATCGGCGGTGCACAGCTTCTGCCAGTTCGGCAGGCCGTCCACTTCCGTCACCAGCGCAAACGTGGCCTCGCTGAGATGATTGGCTTCGTAGTGTTCAACGATGCGGGCCGATTGGTCGATATGGCCCGCATCGATCAGATGATGACGCAGCGATTCAATCGAATTCGCCACCGAAGAACCGGTGTTCCTGTCACCCAGGTCGGTGAGCAGGGCGGACACGCGGTCCGTATGGAAAAGGCGCACGCGGCAAATCGAGTCGTGCACCGAATCCCGGTGCGCCTGGTAGCGAAAGATGAAATCGCTGATCTTCATCGTGGCATGACGAGCACCTGTAGTCCGGATGGGGTAGCAGGCGCGTGATAGATACGCTGCGTGGCCTTCTGGAAGTCTTCCGGCTTGGCCTGCGGGATGCTGACAAACGTCTGAGGATTCAGATCGATCAGCGGGAACCAGGAGCTCTGCACCTGCACCATGATGCGATGGCCGCGGCGGAAGGTGTGGTTCACGTCGCCCAGGTGATAGCTGATGGTTTCCACTTTGCCCGGCGTGAAGGGTTCCGGCTTCTCGAAGCTGTTGCGGAACTTGCCGCGGATCGGATTGCCGCGCACCAGTTGCTGATAGCCGCCCAGTTTCAGAGAAGGCGGTGGCGTATCGCTCGGACGCGTACCGTCGCCGCCGGCCGAAGGCATCTCCTGCGGATAGACGTCGATCAGCTTCACCACGAAGTCGCTGTCCGTACCGGAGGTCGAAACGAAGAGCTTGGGCGTGACGGGACCGGCGATGGTCACATCATCTTCCAGCACTTCGCTCTGGTACACCACCACGTCCGGACGTGAAGCGGCAAAGCGCTGGTCGGACACCATGTATTCCTTCGGCACGCCGGTGGCCGGATAGCCGATATAAGGCACCGGCTTGCGCGGATCGCTCACATACTCGTCAAACGCGGCGGCGGCAGCAGAAGGCTGGCTCCACGACAGCGTGCCGTTTGCCCCGAAGTACAGCATCTGCGACCTGGCTTGCTGCGGCGGCCAGGTGGCGTACTGGCGCCAGACATTGGTCCCGGTTTCGAAGGCGTTCACTTCGGCGATCGGCTTGTCGGCCTTCTTGTCCTTCAGATTCTGTTCGAAGAAGGGGAACAGCAGCTTCTTGTTGAAGTATTCGCTGGTCTTGCTGTCGAAATGCACCGCGCCCAGGCTCTTGCCTTCCTGGCCTGCCCAGCCGCCGTGCGTCCACGGGCCGATCACCAGGCCGTTGAAGATGCCGGTGTTGTTCTTGCGGATCGAGTTATAGGTGGTGAACGGGCCTTGCGGATCTTCCGCATCGAACCAGCCGCCCACGGTCAGCACGGCCGCCTTGATGTTCTTCAGGTGCGGCGCGATATTGCGCGACTGCCAGAACTGGTCGTAGGTGTCGTGGTCGATGGTCGGCTTCAGATAGGCCAGCTGCTTCGGCTGCAGGTCCGCCAGAATGCCGGACATGGTCAGGCGCTGCAGGAAGTAATCGTAGCTGTCCGCCGTGCCGTAATCGAAGCGCTCGCGCACGCGGGCCGGCGGCGCTGGATTTTTCTCTTCGGTGAACGAGGAATAGAAATCGAAGTTCCCCGACAACATGAAGGCGCCGCCGTGATAGGAATCGTCACCCATGAACAGGTCCGTCACCGGCGCCTGCGGCGAAGCGGCCTTGATCGCTGGGTGCGAGTCGATGATGGAGGCCGAGGTGTAGAAGCCCGGGTAGCTGATGCCGTAAATACCGACCTTGCCGTTATTGTTGGACACGTGCTTCAGCAGCCAGTCCACCGTGTCGTGCATGTCCTGGCTCTCGTTGCCTTCGCCCGCCGCCTTGTTGGCTTTCACATGCGGCGTCATCTCCTGCCATTTGCCCTCGGACATATAGCGCCCGCGCACATCCTGCCGCACGAAGATGTAGCCGCTGTCCGCGAAGTCCTGCGGCAGGCCAAAGCTCTTGGGGTAGTAATCCACGCCGTAATGCGACTCGCCATCCTGATACACGCCCACGCTGTAAGGGGTACGCTGGATCAGGAATGGATAGGGCTTTGACGCATCCTTCGGCACATAGACCGCCGTGAACAGGCGCACGCCATCGCGCATCGGGATGCGGAATTCGTATTTGGTATAGGTGGCGCGCAGGTCCGGCTTGTCCTTGTCGTCAGGCGCCGCGTGGACGGCGCCTGCAAAAGCCAGTGCGAGAGAAAGGGCGAGTGGGGTCAGGTGGTGGCGTTGCATAGGTCCTTATTTAATTAGTTCCTGCTTCGGGTCGAAGACGGCCCTTATCATACAGGCGCAGGCGGTCAAGCTTGGCGGCATACAGATCGTGGTCGCCGCGCGTGGTGCTGTTGCTCATCGCCAGGCGCATATGCTTGTCGGCGGTTTTGAAATCGCCCAGTTCGAAGGCGGCTTTCGCCATCCAGAAGTGGAACTCGTGATAGTAGGGCGCGCGTTCCAGTTCGCGGGCGAACAGGCCGCGGGCCTTGCGGTAATCGCCTTCATCCATGGCTTTGCGGCCCAGGTTGAAGTAATAGAAGGGCGGTTGCGGTTCCAGGCGATCCAGCTCCGCCTTGACCACCAGGGCTTCGGCTGTGAGGCCTTCGCCGTTCAGCACCTGTACCAGGTTGAACATGGTGATGGTGTTGCGCGGATCGCGCTGCAGGGCAAAGCGCAGCACGCGCTCCGCATCGGCGAGCATGTCGTGGCGCTGATAAACGATGGCCATGGTGTTGTACGAATACAGGAAGCCGGGATCGGCCTGCATCGCACCGCGCGCCCACCAGTACGCCTCGTCCAGCCTGCCCTGCACCAGCGCTTCGGCGGAGCGGTTGTTCATGAACATGGCGGTGATGGTCTGCTGCGTGATCGCTTCCTTTTCCAGGCGCTCGGCGTCGGCTGGCGGCAGGAAGTCGATGGTCACGTAATAGGCGCGGTCATATTGGCCTGGACGCGTGTCCATCACCGGTTTGCCCAGCACCAGGTTCACGTGGCCGTTGTTGAGATACAGGCTGCCGGCGCGGCTCCAGGTGTCTTCGCCCGTGATGCGCTGGAACGTTACGTCCAGGCCCAGGTCCTTGGCCAGTGCGGCGGTCATGATCACGAGGGACAGGCAATTGCCCATGCGCGCATCGAAGGCCTGCGCGGCGGTGCGGGTGATCTCGGAATCGTATTCGATGCGCAGCTGGTCGCGGCGGTACAGCGCTTCAAACAGCGCCTCGTGCGTATTGCGGCCGTGCAGGGTCTGACGGATCTGCGCCACGTAGTCGCGCATCTGCGGCGAGAGCGCAAAGATCTGGTCGGCCGTCAGTACGCTGTCGGGCTTCTTCTGGAAAGCACTATCGTTGAATAGCTGGACTGCCGGCGCTTCGGCCACCGGCGGCTTGGTGCTTGCGCAGCCCGTGACCAGCGCTGCGGCAATAATCAATATTGACAGATGTTTCATGGCGCGTCTCCCCCATGAAACAAGTATCCTCGGCTATTTTGGTGATGTCAATTCGGCGCTGACTTCCTGTACGCCGAGGGTGGAAAGGGCATCGCGCAGGTCGTCGAGCTCCGCTTCCAGATCGCTGCCCGCGTCAAATGGGCGGCCGGCGGAAGCCAGCAGCGTGTCGCCGCCGAACAGTTCTACACGCAGCATGCCTTCGCCGCCTTGTTCGGCTGGTGTGACCACGGCGCGGGCCGGACCGCTGTGCGCCCGCAGGGCATCGCCGAACTGCGCCATCATGGCCAGGGTCGCGTGTTCCAGACGGCCTTGCTGCAGTGCGCCGTAGAACAGGTCCTGGTACAGGAAGTTCAGGCGCAAGGACTGGGCTTTGTCGCCGCGTGCCAGGATGCGCTGCAGCAGCGGCGCGGCCGCCTCTGTCCAGGCCTGGTAGCGCTCCATACGGGCGGCGAAGTATTCGTCCTGCGCCGCTTCATCTTCAGGGATGCGGTAGAAGGCATCGTCGGCGCGCTTGTAGGCAAAGCCCAGCAGGAAGCGCAGCTCCACGGCTTCATCGTCCGAGCCGAAGGTGGTTGGCGACCAGCCGGCGATGCTGCGCTGCAGGGCAGGAGCTTCGCGTACCTTCTTGTCGGTCAGCGAGGCGGCGGCTTCGCGCACCATGGCGTGCAACTGGCCGTAGGTGATGCGATCCGCTTCGTTCAGGTCATAGGCGTGCTGCACCAGCACGATTTTGGCTTTGGCGCTTTCCAGGCCGCCGCTGCGCAGGCTTTCCACCAGGGCTGCGTAGGCTTGCTCGTCCTGGAAGCCGTCCGCTTCGGACAGGCCGCCCTGGCTATGCACGAACACTGGAATGGCAAAGGCGTTGACTTCCATCTCCGGACCGTCTTCGCGATGCAGCAGCAGCGTGCCCGCGTGTTCCTCAATGGTGTCGCGCAAGAGCTGGTAGCCGGCGCTGTCATCAAAGCGCGCAATTTCCAGCGCGCCGTACAGGATGTCGTTCTTCTGCTGGTTCAGGTAGCGGCGAATCTGGCGATGAAAGTCCAGCTCATATTCGCTCATGTCCTCGTATTCCTGCTCGGCGACGGTGAGCGCGAGTTCGGCCAGCGCCTGGCTCAGGGCATCTTCTTTTTCCGCAGGCGCCGCGTGGGACTTGCGGGGGACGGGCTTCTTATTCTTGGGCATATTCCGGGCGGCGCCCGGAAGCGCCTCAATGTTCGATGTGGAAGGTTTCGTGCAGTTCGTCGAGCAGGTCGGCGGTTTCGTCTTCGCTCATGCCGAGATGCTGGCAGGCCAGCTCGCCGCCTTTCGCCCACTCGGGCGATTCAGGGTTGCCATGGTAGCGCTGAATGGCGCGTTCCGCCAGCACCGAGCCCGCCACCAGGGAGCGGATGGCGTCATCCGTGGCGCCGTCGGCCAGCACTTCATAGTCGTGATGGTGCAGGATGGCCCAGGATACGTCCGGCGACAGCCCCCAGTTGCGGGCCAGCAGGCAGCCGATCGAAGCGTGGTTGGTCATGTGGCGTGCATCTTCCACCGCCGTGAATTTCAGCGTGGCGCTACCGGAGGCGCGGTCCAGCGTGGCGGCATAGTCGCTGAAGCGGTTCATCAGGATAGGGATGCCGATATCGCAGAACAGGCCGAAGGTATGGGCGATATCCGGCGGCGCCAGGCGCAGGCGGCGCGAAATGAATACCAGTGCCTGGGCGCGGCGCGACGACATTTCCCAGAACTGGTTGAGCGACGCTTCATTGCCCTCGATGGCCTGGCGGGCCAGGAGGCCGGTCAACAGGGCGGCGCAATTGGTAATGCCGAGGAAGTTGATGGCCTGTTCCACCGACTTGGCCTTGCGCTGGGCGCCATAGAAAGGCGAGTTGGCCAGCTTCAGCAGCGCACCCGACATGCCCACGTCATTGGCAATGATGCGGGCGATGTTGCGCGGCGACGGATCTTCCCGGCCCAGTTCAGCTTGCAGGTCGACGAGCAGGCTTGGCCGCGGCGGAATACGGATCGAGCGCAGAAGGGCTTCTTCTGCGGTGTCGGCTGGCGCCGGCGCTGCTGCTGTTGTCATTTTGCTTCCACTGAACTGCGTTTAACGGACCGCTGTCATTATCGCCGCATCTATCCACTACGGCTCATTTATCAGAAGAAATATTTTATCGTTTGTTGCCCAAGTGCATGATTTTCATAGCGTTTTGGCAGGCCAATCGGGCAAGCTTGCAATGCTTGCTACAATCGCCGGCATGACCAGACTAATCGCAGGAATCGACTTTGAACGTCCCGCACACGAGGTGGCGCGCAAGCTCATCGGCGTGACCGTGCTCGTCGATGGCGTCGGCGGACGTATCGTGGAAACCGAAGCTTATGACCGCGAAGATCCGGCATCGCATGCCTTCACGGGCCGATCTGAGCGCAACTTCGCCATGTTCGGTCCTCCTGGACATGCTTACGTCTACCGCTCGCACGGTTTGCATTGGTGCCTCAACTTCGTCTGCATGGAGGATGGGCATGGCGCAGGGGTGCTGATCCGCGCGCTGGAGCCGGTGAAAGGTCTGGACGCCATGCACGCGCGGCGCAAATTCGACGACGTGCACATCCTGTGCGCCGGGCCGGGCCGCTTATGCCAGGCCATGGCCGTCACGCGCGCCCACAACGCAATGGCACTGGACGCGCCGCCATTCGAACTGCGTGCGCGCACAGGCCGCGTGCAAGTCGTGGCCGGCCCGCGCATCGGCATCAGCAAAGCCGTCGACGTCCCCTGGCGCTTCGGCCTCGCCAATTCGCCCTACCTCAGCAAGCCGTTCCGCTAAGCGCTCGCGACCCGCGCTCGCGCTGCCGGCAGTCCGCCGCGCCGTCGAACGCGCGGGAATGGGCATCGGTGCTCGCCGGCTCGGCGTCGGGCGCGGGCGGCCGGTCCAGCTCGAAGACTGCGATCGCGCTGGCGAGGTGGCTGGCCTGCTCCTCCAGGCTGGCCGCCGCAGCGGCAGCTTGCTCGACCAGCGCCGCATTCTGCTGCGTCACGTCATCGATCTGCACCACGGCCTTGTTCACTTCAGTAATCCCCTGCGCCTGTTCCGCGCTGGCAGCGTTGATGCGCTCGATCACGTCGTTCACCTGCCGCACCGACGCCACGATATCGCCCATGCTATTGCCCGCCACGCCAACCGACGCGGCGCCGCGGTCCACCGTGGCCACCGATTCAGCGATCAGCGCCTTGATCTCCTTCGCCGCCGATGCCGAGCGCTGGGCCAGCGTGCGCACTTCCGCCGCAACGACTGCAAAGCCGCGTCCCTGCTCTCCGGCGCGCGCCGCCTCCACCGCCGCATTCAGGGCCAGGATATTGGTCTGAAACGAAATCCCATCGATTACGCCAATGATCTCCACGATCTTGCGCGAGCTGGCGCGGATCGAGTCCATGGTGGACACCGCCTGCGCCACCGCATCGCCGCCTTTTGAAGCAAGATCCGACGCCACCGCCGCCAGCGCGCAAGCCTCGCGTGCGTTCTCCGCGTTCTGGCGTACCGCATTGGTCAGGCTATCCATTGCGCTGGCGGTTTCCTCCAGCGACCCGGCCTGCATCTCGGTGCGCGTTGAAAGATCCATATTCCCGGTCGCGATCTCGCGCGCCGCCGTGTCGATCGAAACGATGGATTCGCGTATCGTGCGCAGCGTCGTGTTGAGACCCGCAATGCTCTGATCCAGCACACGCGACGTCTCCGCGAGTTCATCCTTGCCCCGACTGGACGCCTGCGCCGTCAGCTTGCCCGCCGCCAGGCTGCGCACCGTGCCGCCAATCAGCGCAATATCGCGCAGCAGGGCCGCCCGAACGCGCATTGACACCAGCAGCGACAGCGCCACCGATAGCGCCGCAATGCCCGCCATCGTCCCACCTAAAGAGCGGAAGTCGCCGCGCGCCTGCGCGAAAGCCGTCTCGCTCAGCGTCTTCTCCAGCACCGCTAGCCGCGCCAGCTGCGCATCCAGCGCCTCGAACTGCTTCTCGGCTTTGGACATCGCGTTGGTCGCAATCGACTGGTCCACCTGCGCCAGATCGATCGTCTCCAGCACGCCGCGCCGGTAAGCGTTGAGCGCCTTCAGTGAGGCCTCTACGATCGGCTTCTCGTCAGGCGAAGCAACTTCCGCCAGCGCGCGCAACTGCGTGCCAATGGATGCGTGCCGCGCGCGAATCTGGGCAATCAGCGCATCCAGTCTCTCCTTGGCGAAGCTGCCGTTAATCCACGCCAGCAGTTGATAAATATTCGCATGCGCGAAGCGCGCTTCGCCCGCCACGTCCGCCGCTGCCTTCAGCCGCGCGGCCCGTACCTGCACCAGGTTTTCCATCGACGCGTTCTGCCGCACCATTCCCATCCAGGCGCTGGTGGCGGTCGCGAGCAGCAGCACCAGCACCATGCCGGGCGCAAGCAGCAGTTTGGGTCCGATCCGCAGTTTGTTCAACATGGCGCTACTTCTTGTAGATGCCCGCTTCCAGCACCACATCGCCGACGCGCAGGATGTAGGTGGTCTTCGGCTCGATCTTGCCGGTCTGCGGATTCTTGTACATGTAATCGACCCAGCCCTTGCCCTTTCTGGCCGCCAGCTCGATGATCTCGCGGCGGTACTTCTTGCCGCTGGCGTCCGGCACGTCGGTCAGGTCCTTGCCGACGATGGTCGGATTGAATGGATGCGCCAGCACGATGCCGGTGTTGATGTCGCGCATGTCAACGTACAGCGATCCCTGCACGAATTCGGCGTCCTTGGCAGCGATCTTTTTCATCATTTCGTCCTTGCCGTGGGCTTTGATGAAGGCCGCGCCGCGCTCTGTCATGGCGATGGCGTCTTTTTCCGTGGGCTCTTCGGCGGCATGCACGCTCGCCATAGCGAGCACGATCAGTGCGGCGGACAACACGCGTTTCATGGTCGATCTCCTTGCGGGTTCGGGAATGCTCAATGTACGACGCTGTTGCTTTGAGGAAGTTGCGCTAGCGCAAGGTGACTTGGATTTCTGTAGCTAGCATGAAACTTCCAGCCCACACCGAACAGGAGAGCGCCATGAAGTTCAAGCCCTACACCCGTCAGACGATCCGCCAGGCGCCTCAATGGCATTGCCTGACACCCGAACAGCAGGAGGCCGTGCAGGTGGTGTCGCATGTGCTGCCATTCCGCACCAACGAATACGTGCTGGATCAGTTGATCGACTGGCACAAGGTGCCGGACGATCCGATCTATCGGCTGGTCTTTCCGCATCGGGACATGCTGCCGCCGCACGAGTATTGGCAGCTGCGCGATCTGCTGCTGGTGAAGCCGGATGAAGCGGCGGCGGCAAAGCTGGTGCATCAGATCCGCCTGCGCATGAATCCCCATCCGGCCGGGCAGATGACGCACAATGTGCCGCGCGTGAACGATGCGCCCTTGCGCGGCTTACAGCACAAGTACAACGAGACGGTGCTGTTCTTTCCCAGTTCGGGCCAGACCTGCCATGCCTATTGCACTTTCTGCTTTCGCTGGCCGCAGTTCGTCGGCATGGAGGATATGCAGTTCGATGCAAAGGAAACGCACGAACTGGTGGCGTATCTCCAGTCGCATCGCGAGGTGACCGATGTGCTGATTACGGGCGGCGATCCTTTGATCATGAACACGCGCTCGCTGGCCGGGATCATCGAGCCTTTGCTGGCGCCGGAGCTGGCGCATATCCAGAACATCCGCATCGGCACCAAATCGGTGGCGTACTGGCCGCAGCGCTTTGTGACGGATCGCGATGCCGATGATTTGATGCGCTTGTTCGAGAAGGTAGTGTCGTCGGGACGCAATATGGCCATCATGGGCCACTACAACCACGCGGTGGAGCTGCGGCAGGAGATCGCACAGCAGGCGGTCAAGCGCATTGTGGGCACGGGAGCGACGCTGCGCATGCAGGGTCCGCTGATCCGGCATATCAATGAAGACCCTTTCAGCTGGGCGGAGCTGTGGCAGACGGGCGTGCGCCTGGGGGCTATTCCGTATTACATGTTCGTCGAGCGCGATACGGGGCCGCGCGAGTATTTCGCTTTGCCGCTGGCACGGGCGCATGAGATATTCCAGACGGCTTATCAGATGGTGTCCGGTTTGGCGCGCACTGTGCGCGGGCCTTCAATGAGCGCGTTTCCGGGCAAGGTGGTGATCGATGGTGTGGCGACGATCGGCGGGGAGAAGGTGTTTGCGCTGCAGTTCCTTCAGGCGCGCAATCCGGACTGGGTACGCAAGCCGTTCTACGCGAAGTTCGATCCGGAGGCGACCTGGATGGATCATCTGAAACCCGCGTTCGGCAAAGAGCGGTTCTTCTTCGAGGCAGACGAAGAGCCGGACCAGCGCAAGGTCATCCCCATCGCTCCAGCAGCCCAGGCGCGCGATGCGGCGTGCTCCGCCCACACCCACGTCGCCTAGCGCCGCCACCATGCCCGACGACATCTCCACCGCTGTACCGATCGCATCGGCGCAGGCGAAAGGCAGCTGGTTCGCGCGAGCGTGGCAGGGGCGGGTGAGGGCGGCGGGGGAGTTGTCTGGCGTGGCGGTGCTGTGCTGCGTGTTTGTGCCGTTTGCGCTGGGGCATTTCCTTTCCTGGCTGCTTCGCACGGTGAACGCGATGCTGGCGCCGCAGATGACGGCGGAACTGCATCTGAACACTTCGCAACTGGGTACGCTGACCAGCACCTACTTCCTGGCCTTCGCTGTCGCCCAGCTTCCGGTCGGCATGGCGCTGGACCGCTACGGGCCGCGCCGTGTGCAATTCGTCATGCTGCTGATCGCCGCCTTTGGCACGCTCGCCTTCGCGCAAAGCCGGGACTTCGCGCAGATGGCGAGCGCGCGCACCATCATGGGACTGGGACTGGCCGCCTGCTTTATGGCCGCGATGAAGGCCATCTCCACCTGGATCTCGCCGCAGAAGGCGCCGTCCGTGCAAGGCTATCTGATCGCAGCAGGAGGGCTCGGCGCCGCCTCGGCCACGCTGCCGGTAAGGCTGGCGCTGCATTACACTGACTGGCGCGGCATCGTCGCCGCGCTTGCAATCTGCTGCGTGGTGCTGGCCGTGACAATTCTGCAGCTCGCACCAACCGCGCCTACCGCACCAGCGGCCAGGCCCAAGCCATTCACGGGACAGGCGCTGGCTGAAATCTTCCGCCACCATGCCTTCCGCGACACCGCATCGCTGGTGCTGATCCCGCACTCGGTCTATTTCGGCATTCAGGGTTTGTGGATCGGCCGCTGGCTGGCCGACGCCGGCTGGATGGACCAGCAAACCATCGCCTGGCTGCTCTACCTCGGCATGGTCGCCGTCATCTTCGGCGCCATCGCGGTCGGCATGCTGACCGAGTGGGCCAACAAACATGGACGCCAGCCAATCGACGTCGCCGCCATCGGCATCACCATCTTCATACTGGTGCAGTGCGCGTTCCTGACAGGATGGCGCCCCGCCATGCCAATGCTGGCCGTGGCTTTCATGCTCACGGGGACCATCACCGGCATCGAATACACCATCGTCTCCCAATCCGTTCCGCCCGCGCTGATGGGGCGCACATCGACCTGCCTGAACCTCCTGATCTTCAGCGGCGCCTTCGCCGTGCAGGCAGGTTTCGGCTGGATCGTCAGTCACGCAAGCGCATCGCCAATGCGTGCCTACCAGTTCGGATTCGCCGTGCTGCTACTGCTGCAAGTACCGGGTCTGCTGTACTACCTGCACCGCCGATTTCGCACGCGTCCGAGGGCAATCCAAACCATCCGGTAGAATATCGCCTTCAACAAGAAGGAAGATGTTATGAAACTGGTTCGTTACGGCCGCCAAGGCAAAGAAAAACCCGGTCTGATCGATGAAGAAGGCAAGCTGCGAGACCTCTCCGGCGTGATCAGCGGCGATATCGGCGGCGCCAACCTGTCGGACAAAGCCATGCGCAAGCTGGCCAAAGTCGATCCTGAGTCGCTACCCGTGGTGCGCGGTAATCCACGCTTTGGCGTTCCCATTGCGAAGGTCGGCAAATTCATCGGCGTTGGCCTGAATTACGCGGACCACGCAAAAGAAGCCGGTATGCCGATTCCGAAAGAACCGATCATCTTCCTGAAGGCGATCAGCTGCCTGTCCGGCCCGGACGATCCCATCATGCTGCCCAAAGGCTCGAAGAAGACCGACTGGGAAGTGGAACTGGGCGTCGTGATCGGCGAGCGCGCACGTAATGTGAGCGTGGAAAACGCCGAAAAGCATATTGCCGGCTACTGCGTAGTGAACGACGTGTCCGAGCGCGAATTCCAGCTGGAGCGCAATGGCCAGTGGGATAAAGGCAAGGGCTGCGATACCTTCGGCCCGGTCGGCCCGTGGCTGGTCACACGTGACGAAGTGTGGGATGTGAACGACCTCGATCTGTACCTGGAAGTGAACGAGAAGCGCATGCAGACCGGCAGCACGTCGACCATGATCTTCAAGGTGCCGCAGCTGGTTGCGTACATTTCTCAGTTCATGACGCTGGAACCGGGCGACATCATCGCCACCGGCACGCCACCCGGCGTTGGCATGGCGCGCAAGCGTTACCTGAAAAAGGGCGACTTCGTTCGCCTCGGCATCGCCGGCCTCGGCGAACAGCAGCAGGACGTCATCGGTTACCAGGAGTTCTAAGACGGACGAACGCTGGCGATGGCACGCGCCAGCCCGTCCGACAAACGCGTCACGATCTGCTGCAGGTCGTTCTCCGACGCGATGAACGGCGGCGCCAGCAGGATATGGTCGCCCCGTTTGCCATCGATGGTGCCGCCCATCGGATACACCATCAATCCGCACGCCATGGCCTGCTGCTTCACCATCGCGTGCAGGCGCAGGTCGGGATCGAAAGGCCGCCTGGTTTCGCGGTCCTGCACCAGCTCCAGCGCAATCAGCATGCCGCGTCCGCGAATATCGCCTACGTGTGGATGATTGCCGAAGGCGTCGCGCAGCATGCGCTTGAAACTGGCGCCGCGTACCGTGACGGCGCCCAGCAGGCAATCGCGCCTGATCACCTTCTGCACTGCCAGTGCCGCCGCTGCGGCCACCGGGTGTCCGACGTAGGTATGCCCATGCTGGAACACGCCGCTGCCACTGCGCATGCGCTGCATGATGTGATCGCGCGCCATCACCGCGCCAATCGGCTGGTAGCCCGCACCCAGGCCTTTGCCCAGCGCGATAAGATCCGGCACCACGTTTTCCTGCTCGATGGCGTATAGCGTGCCGGTGCGGCCCATGCCGCACATGACTTCATCGGCAATCAGTAGCATGCCGTATTTGTCGCACAGCGACCGCACGCCCTTGAAATAGCCCGGCGTTGGCGGCACCGCGCCGCTGGTTGCGCCGACGACTGGTTCGGCGCAGAATCCGATCACGTTCTGTGGGCCAATGTCGAGAATAGTTTTTTCCAGCTCCTGCAGCAGGCCTGCGGTGTATTCGTGCACATCCTGACCGGCCGGGCGCTCGCGGTATTCGAAGCAGGGCGACACGCGCGCCACATCCATCAGCATGGGTTCGAAATGGCGGCGGCGGTATTCGTTGCCGCCCAAGGCCAGCGCACCCAGCGTGTTGCCGTGATAGCTCTGGCGGCGCGCAATGAATACGCGGCGGTCCGTTTCCCCGTTCTCCACAAAAAACTGGCGCGCCATTTTCAGCGCAGCTTCAATTGCTTCCGAGCCGCCGGATACGAGGTAAGCGAAATTCAGATCGCCTGGTGCGTCCTGCGCCAGACGCTCGCCAAGCTCCTCGGCCACATCGGTCGTGAAGAAGGACGTGTGCGCATAAGCCGCGACCTTGAGCTGCGCCTGCATGGCGGCCAGCACGTCGGGATGACTGTGGCCGAGCGAGGAAACGGCGGCGCCGCCGCTGGCATCGAGATAGGTGTTGCCATCCTTATCGCGCACTTGCATGCCGAAGGCGCAGACAGCGGTGGGCGGGGTGTGACGCAGGTCGCGGTGGATCAGGTGAGTCATGAAAGCCTCGCGTTCGGGTTGGACGTCCAGCGACATTAGCCCGCGCGTGAAAGCTACGTTTTGATTTTTCTCCTGTCCGGTGCAATGTTCCTATGCCTTTGATCGGGCCCTTTTTCGTCACGTCATTGGTCCAATAGCTGTGCCACAGATTGTTGGGGCGGGCACCTGGTCCAGCCATATCGTTCCGAATTTTTCTTTTTACGGCAGCCGGGAGCGGTGAGGAGCGTTTTGTAGAACGGGGGAAGATGTGTTCGGCCGAAAGGCCGGCGGTACTTGTGGCGGAGCTGCTGGTTTGATAGGGAGTCGAAGCACCATGACTTACCTCGTAGCTGTCAACAACGTTGAACTGATGCGAGAATGCCTGATACGTAGCGCTTGTTGTAGCATCGCATGTTTCCATTGTTGGGTAACTGCTTTTTGAGAGAGCAAACCGTGTATGAATGATCGCCTGCCGACTATCCCTTTCGATCAACTGAACGCCACCCAGCAAGCGGCCGCGCAAGCCGTGATTGACGGACCGCGCGGTGCGCTGTACGGCCCCTTTGTGCCGCTGATTCGCAGCCCGGAGCTGATGGGCTGCGCTCAGCGCATGGGAGAGTATCTTCGCTATCGCAGTGCAATTGGCACGCGGCTTTCGGAACTGGCCATTCTCGTCACGGCGCGGCAGTGGGATCAGCAGGTCGAGTGGGCGATCCACGCGCCGATAGCGCTGCAGGAAGGCATCAGCCAGCTTACGGTAGATGCGATTGCGGCGCACCGCCGGCCGGGTGCGATGAGCGAAGACGAAGCGCTCGTACATGACTTCTGTATCGAGCTGCACCAGCAAAAGCGCGTTTGCGACGCCACCTACAACGCCGCACTGGCGCGCTTCGGCGAGCATGGCGTGGTGGATCTCATGGGACTGAACGGCTACTACACTTTCCTCGCCATGGTGATGAACGCCGCTCAGTCGGCGGTGCCACCTTCGACGGCTGCGCCATTGGCGTAGCGTGGCGTCATATTCCGCTTGATCCAGTCCAGCATGTCGCGCCAGATGCGCTGCACTTCGGCGTCGGATGGCATGGACTGCGCATTGGGCAATTCAATCGTGATCACCGGCACCTGCTTGTGCCAGCCGCTGTAGTTGCCCAGTGAGCCCGGATAGACGCCGACCCGGTGATAGATCAGGCGACCGAAATTGCGCGGCGGTTCGGCCTGGCCATCGAAATCCAGGATGCCGAAGGGCGCGTGCACGGACACGATCAGATCGGGGCGAAATCGTTCGATGGTGTCGTTGACCCAGCGCGTTTCCGGTTCGGACAGCGGGGCTTTTCCGGGGAAGCGGCGCGGATCGCTGCGCGTCACCCTGGTCCAGTAGCGCGGCGCTTCCTGTTTCCAGCCGGGCGTGGGGAAGTTGCGGTTCAGGTCCACGCCGTGCGCATTCACACGCTGCGGCTTGGCGGCCAGCAGACCGTCAGGATTGAGCAGGGGCGCCACTTTCCAGTGCACGCCTTGCGCGACTGGCGCATCCATATGCTGCAGCCACTGGAACACCAGCGAGGACGCAGTCAGCTCATCGCCATGAATACCACCCAGCAGAAGTACGCGCAGGGGAGGCGCGGCGGCAGGGACACGCGGTGCGATATCGCGTTCAAGAATGGGAAAGCCGAGGTTGGACTTGGCGCCGCTTGGCGCGACCGCGCTCTGGCGGCAGCTCGACGCCGATACCGCAGGCAGGCGCGCGGCCAGACGATCGCACCAGGGAGCATCGGCGGCCCGCGACTGGGCGGCTGGCACAGAGCCCAGCAGGCAGCTCATCAGGATGAATGCGTATTTCATTCCGACATTATGGATTAAACGTTTGTGTTAGGGAGCTAACGGTGGGATTAACGTTGTAAGGCCATCATCAGTCGCACATTTTGAAAGCGAACGATGCCAGATAACTCCAACCTAACGCGCCGCAATTTTCTGCAAGGCGCGCTGGCTGCGGTAGCTGCAACTCAAGTTCCCGCTGAAGCCGCGCCCAAGTCCGCGCCCGTTGCCGCGCCAGCTCCCACAGCCGGTGCGCGTCCCGTACAGCTCAACATCAACGGCAAGGAATACAGCCTGTCGCTGGAGCCGCGCGTGACGCTGCTGGACGCGCTGCGTGAACACATCGGCATGACGGGCACCAAGAAGGGCTGCAATCGTGGCCAGTGCGGCGCCTGCACCGTGCTGGTGGACGGACGCCGCATCAACTCCTGCCTCACGCTGGCGGTGATGCATGAGGGTGAACACATCACCACCATTGAAGGTCTGGCGCAAGGCGAGCAGCTGTCGCCGTTGCAGCAAGCCTTTATCGAGCAGGATGCTTTCCAGTGTGGCTACTGTACGCCGGGCCAGATCTGCTCCGCCACCGCGCTGCTGGAAGAAATACAGGCGGGTACGGCAAGTGCAGTCACGCCGGATGTGCGCGTGAAGTCCCCGGCCTTTACCGATGACGAAATCCGCGAGCGCATGAGCGGCAATATCTGCCGCTGCGGCGCCTATCCCAATATCGTGGCCGCGATTCGCACCGTGGCGCTGAAAAAGGTCTGAGCCATGCAAGCGATATTCTATGACCGTGCTCGCAATATGGACGAAGCGCTGCGTCTCGCTCAGCAACCGGGTGCGCGTTTCATCGCAGGCGGCACCAATCTGCTGGACCTGATGAAGGGTGACGTCGAGCATCCACAGCGCTTGATCGATGTAAGCCGCGCCGGCATGGACGCGATCACCGAGCTGCAGGGCGGCGGCTTGCACATTGGCGCCACAGCGCGCAACAGCGATATGGCCAATCATCAGCTGGTGCGCGAGCGCTATCCATTGCTGACGCGCGCGCTGCTGTCCGGCGCATCGGGCCAGCTGCGCAATATGGCGACCACGGGCGGCAATCTGATGCAACGCACGCGCTGCCCTTATTTCACCGATACCGCCTTCGGCCAATGCAATAAGCGCGAGCCCGGCTCCGGCTGCGGTGCGCGCGCAGGCTACCATCGCATGCACGCCATTCTCGGCGCCAGCCAGGCCTGCATTGCCGTCAATCCCTCGGACATGAACGTGGCACTGGCCGCGCTGGACGCTGTGGTCGTGGTGGCAGGGCAGGGCGGCGAGCGCCGCATTCCCATCAGCGAATTCCACCGCCTGCCGGGCGATACGCCGCAATTCGATACGGTCCTCAAGCCGGGCGAGCTGATTACCGCCGTCGAGCTGCCGCCGTCCAGGCTTTCGAAGAACAGCTACTACCTCAAGGTGCGCGACCGCGCCAGCTACGCCTTTGCGCTGGTGTCCGTCGCTGCTGGACTGGAAATGGATGGCAATGTGATTCGCCAGGCGCGTATTGCACTGGGCGGCGTGGCACACAAGCCCTGGCGCGTGCCTGAGGCAGAGGCGCTGCTGCAAGGCCAGCCGCTGGACGATGAGCGCAGCCGCCAGGCCGCAATGCGTCTGCTGCAAGGTGCCCAGCCGCTGCCGGAAAACCGCTACAAGGTCGAAATGGCGCAGCGCGCAGTGGTACGCGCACTGCGTATTGCAGGAGAAAGCGCATGAGTATCGTCGGACAAGGCATGAACCGCACCGACGGCCGCCAGAAAGTCACGGGCACGGCCACCTTTGCAGCGGAACACCAGCTGCCGCGCATGGCGCACGCCGTGATGGTGCTCAGCACGATTCCGAAAGGCCGCATCAGCGCCATCGATACTTCGCGCGCCGCGCACATGCCGGGCGTGCTGACCGTGCTGACGCACCAGAACGCACCGCACCTGCCGCGCACCAAGCCGGGCGAGGGCGACATGCCGCCGCCACCCAAGATCAACCTACTGCAGGACGCGGTAGTGCAGTACAACGCGCAGCCCATCGCGGTCGTGGTGGCGGATACGCTGGAGCAGGCGATAGATGCCAGCCGCGCCGTGCGCGTGAGCTATGCACGCCAGCCTGCGGTACTGGATTTCAATGGCGCGAAGGCGCATCCGAAAAAACCGAAAGAAGATCCCGAACGTCCGTCCAGCAGCAGCCGAGGGAAAGTCTCGGCTGCGCTGTCCGGCGCTGCAAAGCGCTTCGAGGCGACCTACACCACGCCCATCGAGAACCACAACCCGATGGAGCCGCATGCGACCATCGCGGCATGGGATGGCGACCGCCTGACGCTGTATGACGCCACGCAGAATATCTCCGGCGTGAAGAAAGCCGCAGCCAAGGATCTTGGCATCTCGCCGGACAAGGTGCGCGTGGTTTGCCCCTTCACCGGCGGCGGCTTTGGCTGCAAAGGCAGCATGTGGTCGCACGTGGTGCTGGCGGCGATGGCCGCCAAAGCCGTGGGCCGCCCCGTCAAACTGGTGGTGGAGCGCACGCAGATGTTTGCGCCGGTCGGCGCACGGCCGATGACCGAGCAGCATTTCCAGCTTGGCGCCGGCGCGGACGGCAAGCTGGCCGCGATTGCGCATCATTCGATTTCGCATTCCTCGTTCCAGGACGATTTCGTCGAGCCCTGCACCACCCCCACGCGCATGCTCTACGCTTGCGACAACTGCGATACGACGCAAAGGCTGGCGGTGCTGAATCTCGGCGTGCCGACCTATATGCGCGCGCCGGGCGAATCGACCGGCACATACGCGCTGGAGTGCGCGATGGACGAACTGGCCTACGCGCTGAATATGGACCCGCTGGAACTGCGCCTGCGCAATTACGCCGACAAGGACCCGGAAAAGAATCTGCCCTTCAGCAGCAAGAAGCTGCGCGAATGCTACGAGGTGGCGGCCAAACATTTTGACTGGGCCAGGCGCAATCCGATTCCCGGTTCGATGCACGCGGGGCGCATGCTGGTCGGCTGGGGTATGGCCACGGCTACCTATCCGGCGCACCGCCTGCCTGCCAAGGCCTGGGCCAGCATCCAGCCGGACGGCACGGCCATCGTGCGCTGCGGCTCGCATGACCTGGGCACGGGCACTTACACCGTGATGACGCAGGTGGCGGCCGATGCGCTGGGACTGCCGCCGAGTAAGGTGAAGTTCGAGTTGGGCGATACCACGATGCCGCAGGCGCCGGTTTCCGGCGGCTCGATGACGGCCGCCAGCATCGGCCCGGCCGTGCATCAAGCTTGCCTGGGCGCGCGGCGCAAGCTGACCGAAATGGCGGTGGGTGATGAAGTCTCGCCGCTGAAAGGCGCCGATCCGGCCAAGGTCGATGCGCAGGACGGCTGGCTGATTTTCCGCGACGCGCCGGAGCGCAAGGAACCGATGGCAGCCATCATTGCGCGTCACGGTGGGCAACCCATCGCGGCGGACGGCGAGGCCAAGCCTGGCATTGAAAAGAAAGAGTTCTCCTCGCACTCTTTCGGCGCAGTCTTCGTCGAAGTGTTCGTGGACCCGGACCTCGGCACCGTGCGTGTGCCGCGCATTGTGGCGGCCTACAACGTGGGCAAGCTGCTCAACGCGAAGACGGGCCACAGCCAGCTGATGGGCGGTATCGTATGGGGCCTGGGCATGGCGCTGACGGAGAAAACGGAGATGGACTGGCACCACGGCCGTGCCGTGAACGCCAATCTGGCGGACTATCACGTGCCGGTGAATGCGGACGTGCCGGGCATGGACATCATCGTGGTGGAAGACAGCGACACCAACTTCAACGAGCTTGGCATCCGCGGCATTGGCGAGATCGGGATTACCGGCGTGGCCGCCGCTGTGGCCAACGCGGTATTCCACGCAACCGGCAAGCGCATTCGCGACTTGCCGATCACGCCGGACAAACTACTGGTTTAGAGCAGCACCTTCTTCAGCCAGGCGCCGATGTGGTCCACTTCTTCCTGGCACAGCGAGTGCTGCATGTAATACTCGTGCCACTCGACCTGGTAGCCCAGCGACAGCAGCAGGTCTTTCGACGCGATGGCGCGCTGCACCGGGATCACCGGGTCCATGCGGCCATGCACCATGAAGATCGGCGTTTGCGTGCTGACGGCGCTGCGCTCGGCGGCCACCTTGTCGGCCAGCGGCACATAGCCGGAAAGGCACATCAGGCCCGCCAGCTGTTCAGGATGGCGCAGGCCGGTTTGCAGAGTCATCGCGCAGCCTTGCGAGAAGCCGGCCAGGATGATGCGGTTGGCCGGAATGCCGCGCGCCTTCTCACGCTCGATCAGCGCTTCCACCAGGATCTGCGACTCGCGCAGGCCTTTCTCGTCTTCCTGGCGGCCCAGGTCGGTGTGGATGATGTCGTACCAGGCGCGCATCACGTAACCGCCATTGATGGTCACCGGCATGGTGTTCGCATGCGGGAAGATGAAGCGGATGCCCGGCAGGCCTTTCAGGTCCAGTTCATCGACCAGGGGCACGAAATCGTTGCCGTCGGCGCCCAGGCCGTGCATCCAGATGATGGAGACTTCAGGGTTGTCGGAAGTGCTGACTTCGATGTGGTCGAGTACGTGGGTCATGCGGTAGTCCTTATTTGCTGCGGATGGCGGATTTTGGTCGGAAGGCTTTGCACACGGCCGGATCGGTTTCCATGTAAGGACCGCGGATCAGGTCCACGCAGTAAGGCACGGCTGCGAAAATGCCGCCGACCAGCTGCTTGCCGTCGGCGTCCTTCAAGCCTTCCAGCGTTTCCTTGATGGCTTTCGGCTGGCCGGGCAGGTTCATGACCAGCGCCGCGTGACCGTCAATTTCGCGGATCACGGCAGTCTGGCGCGACAGCACGGCGGTCGGCACGAAGTGCAGCGAGATGGCGCGCATCTGCTCGCCGAAGCCCGGCATTTCCTTGGTGCCGATGGCCAGCGTGGCTTCCGGCGTCACGTCGCGGCGTGCCGGGCCGGTGCCGCCGGTGGTCAGAACGAGATGGCAGCGCGCCTGGTCCACCAGCTCGGTCAGCGTGGCTTCGATCCGGGCGCGCTCGTCCGGAATCAGTCGTGTCTCAACGCGGAAGGGCGTGGTCAGTGCAGTGCGCAGCCAGTCTTCCAGCGCCGGGATGCCCTGGTCCTGATACACGCCTTCGCTGGCGCGGTCGGAAATCGAGACCAGGCCAATCATCAGCTCAACCTCGAGTTCCGGTTCATTCGTCATTTTCTTCGCCTTCTTCTTCAGCTTCCTCGTCATCCGCGGACTTGGCGGCAGGCTTTTGCAGGTCCTTCAGGATCTGGAAGATTTCGCGGTAGGCCTTGGGCGGCTTGTTCTCGGCCTGCTCCTTGCGGGCATTGCGGATCAGGGCGCGCAGGTGCTGCACGTCCAGCTGCGGATGCTCTTCCAGCAGGGCGGTCAGGGCCTTGTCGTCGGCCAGCAGCTTTTCGCGGCGGCGCTCCAGCGCGTGCAGGGCGGCGGTATCGGCCTTGGAGGCGCCTTTCCAGCCCTCGATGGTGCGGCGGATCACGGCCACTTCCTCTTCCGTCAGGCCACGCATCTTCTTGCCGACAAACTGCAGCTGACGGCGGCGGCCTTCGTGATTCTTGATATTCTGGCATTCCAGAATGACATCGCGCACGTCTTCCGGCATGGGCACGCGCTTCACGCGGTCACGTGGCGCTTCCACCAGTTCGCGGCCCAGGTCTTGCAGGGCGTCCGACTGGCGCTTCATTTCGGTTTTGGATGGGCGTTCGTATTCTTGTTCGAACTCGCTCGACTGGAAGCCGACGGCCCCGCGGTTTGCATTTGGCATAGTGACAAAAGGCTCGCTGGTGTAGCGAGCCTGTAAAAACAGTAAACGGCTGCTATGATAACTGTTTTAACGCCCACACCCCGAAAAACAGCCCATGAGCGAATCCGCATTCACCTACAGCCAGGACCAGTTGAAGCAGCTTGCACGCGACGTATTGACGTATGCGCGCGAGGTTGGTGGCACCGATGCCGCCGTTGAAATCAGCGAAGGAAGCGGTTTGTCGGTGTCGGTCCGGAAGAGCAAGATCGAAACGATCGAGCAGAACCGCGACAAAGGCATGGGCGTGACCGTCTTTGTCGGCAAGAAGCGCGGCAATGCCAGCACCTCCGATTTCTCCGCCAAGTCGCTGCGCGCGGCTGTGGAAGCGGCGCACAATATTGCCCGCTTTACCGCCGAGGATGACTGCGCCGGCCTGGCCGATGAGGACATGCTGGAAAAGCATCCGCAAGACCTCAAGCTGCACTATCCATGGCATATCGCCACTGAGGAAGCGGTGGTGCTGGCGCAGCGCGCCGAGCAGGCCGCGTTCGACGTCGATGCGCGCGTGACCAATAGCGAAGGCGCCGGTGTGCATGTGCAGCAATCGCACTTCGTTTCGGCGAATTCGCGCGGCTTTATCGGCGGCTATCCTTACTCGCGCCATACGCTGTCCGTGACCCCGATCGCAGGCAAGGGCGCCAGGATGCAGCGCGACGACTGGTACACCTCGGTGCGCGATCCGAAAAAAATGGCGTCCCCGGAAGCCGTGGGCCGTTACGCGGCCGAGCGCGCACTGGCCCGCCTGAATGCGCGCAAGCTGAATACCCGCACCTGCCCGGTGCTGTTCGAAGCGCCGCTGGCCGCCGGCCTGCTGGGCGCCTTCGTACAGGCCACCTCGGGCGGCGCGCTGTACCGCAAATCGACTTTCCTGCTCGATACCCTGGGCAAGAGCGTGTTCCCGTCCCACATCCAGGTGAAGGAAGATCCGCACGTGGTGGGCGGCATCGGCTCGGCGCCGTTTGACGAAGAAGGTGTGCGCACTTCCAAGCGCGACGTGGTGAAGGATGGCGTACTGCAGGGCTATTTCCTGTCGACGTATTCGGCGCGCAAGCTGGGTATGAAGACTACCGGCAACGCGGGCGGCTCGCACAACCTGTCGCTGACTTCCAAGCTGACGGCGAAGGACGACGACTTCGCAGGCATGCTGCGCAAGATGGGCACCGGCCTGCTGGTGACCGAGCTGATGGGCCAGGGCACCAACTATGTGACCGGCGACTACAGCCGCGGCGCGTCCGGCTACTGGGTCGAAAACGGTGTGATTCAATACCCGGTCGAAGAGATCACCATCGCTGGCAATATGAAGGAAATGTTCCAGCAGATCATGGGCATCGGCACCGACGTGCTGGTGCGCGGCACCAAGCAAACCGGCTCGATCCTGATTGAGAAAATGGTAGTTGCCGGAAACTAAAGATTTCCATACACTCTCCCGAAGCTGTAGCGTTTTCCCAGACGGACAACACTTCTAAGGAGACAACACGTATGGAACGTCGTTCCTTCATCAAGAAGGCAGCAGCAGGCGCGGGTGCGAGCGTAATTGCCGCCCCGGCGCTGGCCGCGGAGCTGCCCGCCATCAACTGGCGCCTGGCCTCCAGTTTCCCCAAATCCCTGGATACCATCTTCGGCGCCGCTGATACCTTCACCAAACGCGTTTCCCAACTGACAGGCGGCAAATTCAATATCCGCTCCTTCGCCGCGGGCGAGGTGGTGCCCGGCCTGCAGGTGCTGGACGCTGTCTCCGCCGGCACCGTCGAATGCGGCCACAGCGCGACTTACTACTACTTCGGCAAAGACCCGACGTTCTCCTTCGACTGCGCCGTACCTTTCGGTCTGACCTCGCGCCAGCACACGGCGTGGTATGAGCAGGGGGGCGGCCGCGAACTGCTGCGCGCCTTCTTCAAGGACTATGGCGTGGTCAATTTCCTGGGCGGGAATTCCGGCACCCAGATGGGCGGCTGGTTCCGCAAGGAAGTGAAGACGCTGGCGGACCTGAAGGGCACCAAGATGCGCATCGCCGGTTTCGCCGGCAAGGTGATGGAACGTCTGGGCGCCGTGCCGCAGCAGCTGGCCGGCGGCGATATTTATCCCGCGCTGGAAAAAGGCACGATCGACGCCGCGGAATGGGTCGGTCCCTACGACGACGAGAAGCTGGGCTTCTACAAGGTCGCGCCGTACTACTACTATCCGGGCTGGTGGGAGGCGGGTGCGTCCTTCTCCTTCTACATCAACCTGAAAGAGTGGGAGAAGCTGCCGAAGGAATATCAGGCGGCCATTGAAGCGGCGACCTACGAAGCCCACGTGGTGATGCAGGCCGAGTACGACTTCAAGAACCCGACCGCATTGGCGCGCCTGCTGAAGAGCGGCGTGAAACTGCGCGGCTTCCCAACCGATATGATGGACGCGGCCTACAAGGTAGCGACCGAGCTGTTCGCCGAAGAAGCGGCGCGCAACGCCAAATTCGCCAAGATCTACGAACCGTGGAAGCGCTTCCGCCACGATCAGAACCAGTGGGCCTCGATTGCCGAAGCCACCATGCAGAATTATCTGATCAAGGCCGACCGCGGCAAGTAATCAGGTTCCTGCCGCCGCCACGATTTGCTCGCGCAACCACTGGTGGGCAGGATCGCGGTGGCGGCGTTCGTGCCACAGCATCGTCATCTCGTAGCCGGGGACCGCCAGCGGCGGTTCCATGATCTTCAGCGCAGCATTTCCCCGTACCAGCCGCTCCGGCACCATCGCCACCATGTCCGTATGCGCGACGATGTGCAGCATGGCCATGAAGTGCGGCACCGACAGCACCACGCGCCTTGCCAGTCCCGCCTCCGCCAGCGCCTCATCGGTCACGCCCGTGAACCCGCCGCCGTCGGGCGAGACAATCACGTGTTCCAGATCGCAGAACTGCTTTAGCGACGGGCGCCGTTTGGCTCTCGGATGCGCCTCGCGCATCGCCAGCACATAGCTTTCCTTGAACAGCGGCCGCGCTCTCAGGCCGGATGGCGCGCCTTCCGTGGTGTGAAAGGCGATATCGACTTCTCCTTGCTCCGCCTGGCGCGCCATGCGCGGCGGCGCCGCCTCCAGCACAGCCAGTCGCGTGCCCGGCGCCTGCGTGCGGATCACTGCCAGCGCAGGCAGCAGGATGGCTGATTCCGCGTAATCGGTGGCTGCTACCCGCCAAGTCTGGGCCGCGGCCGCGGGATCGAAGGGCGTAGAGGGCGCCACCGCTTGCGCCAGTCCTTCAAGTGCCTGGCGCAGCGGCTCGCGCAGCGCGTCCGCCCGCGCGGTGGGACGCATGCCGCGTGGCCCCGGCAGCAGCAGGGGATCGCCAAACGCCTCGCGCAAGCGCGCCAGATGCACGCTGACAGCGGGCTGCGACAGATGCAAGCGCTCCGCTGCACGCGTGACGTTATGCTCTGCCAGCAGCGCATCCAGCGTGAGCAGCAGATTGAGGTCGAGCCGGTGCAGATTATTCATTGTAATACCTGGAATATATGGAATTCATTTCCAATATACCTTGAGCAGCCCTAATCTGCAGGGCATGAATACTTTAATCGTGTATGCCCATCCCGAGCCCCGTTCGCTGAACGGGTCCCTTAAAAACTTCATGGTCGAGCGCCTGCAAGCGGCCGGCCACACCGTGCAGGTCTCCGACTTGTACGCCATGGGCTGGAAGTCCGCACTCGATGCGGACGACAGCCTGGACGGCGCCGCCGGTCCCCGCTTCCTGCCGGAGCAGGACTCGCGCCGTGCTTACGACAACGGCCGCCAGAGCCCGGACATCGCTTCCGAACAAGCCAAACTGCTGTGGGCGGACGCCGTGATCTTCCAGTTCCCGCTGTGGTGGTTCTCGGTCCCCGCGATTTTGAAAGGCTGGTTCGAACGTGTGTATGCGAACGGCTTCGGCTACGGCGTCGGTGAGCATTCAGAACTTCGCTGGGGCGACCGCTACGGTGAAGGCACGCTGGCAGGCAAGCGCGCAATGATCGTGGTAACCGCTGGCGGCTGGGAATCGCATTACAGCCCGCGCGGCATCAACGGCGCGATCGACGATCTGCTGTTCCCCATCCAGCACGGCATGCTGTACTACCCCGGCTTCGACGTGCTGCCACCCTTCGTGGCCTACCGCGTGGGCCGCACCGATGAAGCCCGCTACGCCGCGCTATGCCGCGCCCTGGGCGAGCGCATGGATACGCTGTTCGAAGCGCCACCGATCCCGTACCGCAAGCAGAACGCAGGCGATTACGAGATCCCGGCCATGACACTCAAGCCGCATATCGCGCCGGGCCGCGAAGGCCTGGGTGTGCATCTCAAGGAACCAGGGTCTCGATAAACGCACGCGCAGCGGCGGACAGGCTGCGCTGGCGGGGATAGAGCAGGGAGAAAGGCCTGCTGCGCCCCCATAGCTGCGGCAGCACCGGCACCAGCGCGCCGCGCGCCAGGCGCTCCTGCACGATGAAATGGAAGCCATGGCAAATGCCCAGTCCCGCTTCCGCCAGCGAGATCACGCCGAGCGGATCGTCCGACACCTGCACCAGTGACTGGGGCGTCCAGTCGATATCTTCGCCGTCGCGGCGCAGCTGCCAAGGCACCGCACGGCCGGTACTGGGCATGAGGAAGGACAGGCAACGGTGCTCGGCCAGCGCCTCGATGCTGTCCGGCAGACCGGCCTGCGCGGCATACGATGGCGAACAGGCCAGCACCAACTGCGCGTCTTCCAGCTTGCGCGCTATCAGGCTGCTGTCCTTCAGCATGCCCTGGCGGATTGCGAAGTCATATCCATCCGCTGCGAGATCGACGTTGCGGTTGCTGATGTTCAGATCGACGCGTACGCCGGGATGCAGCGCTGTGAAGCGCTGCATCAGGGCCGGCAGACGGTAATTGCCGAAGGTGGTCGGCGCGGTGATGCGGATGCGCCCCGTTACGGCACCGGCCGTGCCCTGGATTGCACGCTCCGCCTCATCGATTTGCGCAAAGGCGGCGCGGGATTGTTCCATGTAGAGCTGGCCGGCTTCGGTCAGGCTCATGCTGCGTGTGGTCCGGCGCAGCAGCTGGCTGCCCAGGCGTGCCTCCAGCCGGGCAATCGCGCGGCTGACGACGGAGGGCGTGGTGGAAAGCGCCACTGCGGCAGCCGTCAACGAGCCACGCTCGACGACAGTCACGAAAGTCTCCACATCGGCGAGGTGGTCAAAGCGTCGCGTCATTATTGTCTTAAAAGAACAAATGAATTGGGTTGGTGGTAGTTTATCTCCTGTGAAGGCTTGAATAAAGTGGCATCCATCGACAACCTGATGGAGAAGAACATGCTGAAAAAACTGAGCCTGGCGGCCTTGCTGGCGGCCGCCTTCGATGCGCAAGCCGCCAATGTGCTGGTGGTGCTGTCCGACGAACATACGCTGGATCTCAAAGCAGGTAAGACCTACCAAACGGGCGCTTACCTGAATGAGTTGATGCAGCCGGTGAAGATGCTGCTGGATGCCGGCCACTCAATTACTTTCGCCACGCCAAAAGGCATGGCGCCGGCCATCGACAGGAACTCGCTCGATCCCATGTTCTTCGGGAACGACAAGGCGGCGATGGAAGCGCATCGGAAGCTGCTGGACCAGCTGCGCCTGACCGATCCTGTGAATTCGCCGGTGGTCAGCCTGGCGCGGGTGGCGCAGCAAGGCGTGGGGCGTTTCGATGCGGTCTTTGTGCCGGGTGGTCACGCGCCAATGCAGGATCTGCTGAAGGACGAGAGCCTGGGTAAAGTACTGACCGCCTTCCATAACGCAGGTAAGCCCACTGCGCTGGTGTGCCATGGTCCGGCAGCCTTGCTGTCCGCACTGCCGGATACCAAAGGCTTTGCCTTGAAAATGGAGCAGAAGGGAAGCGCGCCGCATCCGAACTGGATTTATGCGGGCTACAAGGTGACGGTATTCAGCAATGCCGAGGAAGAGGCGTCCAAGGCCCAGCTGAATGGTGGCGAAATGAAGTTCACACCGCAGACTGCGCTGGAACAGGCCGGCCTGAAGTTCAGCGCCGCAGGACTGTGGCAATCGAATGTGGTGGTGGACCGCGAACTGATCACGGGACAGAACCCATTCTCCGCGCCCGCGGTGGGCGCCGAGCTGCTGAAGCGCCTGTGATGCAACGTGGCCGGTCCTGCCCTCCAGCGGACCGGCCATGAGCCGCGTTAAGCGGTGGTGACTTTGATTGCCACGTCGATATTGCCGCGTACGGCTTTGGAGTACGGGCAGATCTGGTCGGCGGCGTGGGCGACGGTGGTGGCCACTTCTTCGCTCAGGCCTGGCAGGTTCACGGTCAGGCGGGCGCCGAGGAAGTACGCCTCGCCGGTCTGGCCCAGGTCCACTTCGATGTCGACCGAGGTGTCGGCAGGCAGCTTCACATTGTTCTGTTCTGCGGCCAGGCCCAGGGCCAGGGAGTAGCAGGAAGACCAGGCGCCGGCGAACAGTTGTTCGGCGGTCGGGTGGGCGGCCACGGCGTCGAAAGTGATTTCTTTGGCGCCGGTGCCGTTCAGTTTCAGGTTCACTTTGCTGTTGTGATCGCCTGCTTTGACTTGGGTGGTGTGGGTTTTGCCGGTAACGAGGACTTTTTCGATTTTGCTCATGATTTGCTCCTTAAAAATATGTAACGGATACGTTTATATGGTGCGCTATTAAACTGCGACGTTCAAAGCGACGTCGATGTTGCCCTTGGTGGCTTTCGAGTACGGGCACATTGCGTCGGCGCCGTGAGCGATTTCGGTGGCGACGTCCAGCGGCAGGCCGGGCACGCTCAGGGTCAGACGGGCTTGCAGGACGTATTGGTCGCCGGTCTGGCCCAGGTCGACTTCGATATCGACCGCAGTGTCGGCCGGCAGATGCACGCCTTTGCTGGAGGCGACGATGCTCACGGCGCTGATGTAGCAGGCTGACCAGGCGCCGGCAAACAGCTGCTCGGCAGTCGGATGGGCTGCGATGGCTTCGAAGGCGTAAGCTTTAGCGCCAGTACCGCTCAGGTTCAGATTGACTTTGCTGTTGTGATCGCCGGGCTTGGTCGGGGTGGTGTGGGTTTTGCCGGTGACCAGGACTTTTTCGATTTTGCTCATGATTTACTCCGTTAAGTTAGTTTGTGGCGCATGCGATTTGTTCGCATCCGATGAAACGTATTCTCGTGCACGGAAGGGCGCATGTCAAGGCCTTTGTGGCACACTGCGGAAATGAGAATTTTTATGAAAACAGCGGTTGCGATAGCCCTGCTTCCAGCAGCGTTGGCATTTGCGCAATCCGGCCCGCCGCCGACCGCGGCACAGCGCGAGCAGTTCAAGTCCTGCGTCGATGAAGAAGACAGCCTGCAGGGACAGCGGCTGTCCCTGATTCGCCGCCAGGACGAGCACAAGCTGGCGCTGAAGCGCACCCAGGATGAGATTGCGGCTCACATGGCGGGTGCGTCCACCGTGAGCCGCGACGACGCGGCAGCCGTTGTGGCCTTCAATGCCAGGCAGGAAGCGCTGGACGCGCGTGGCGCGGAGCTGAATGCGCAAGGAGAAAAGCTGAACCGCGAACAGACGCAGTTCAATGCCCGCATCTCGGAAGCGAACAAGCGCTGCAACGGCATGATCTTTTCGCACAAAGACCGTGACGCCATCCGTCGCGAGAACGCCAGCGGGGGCAAGAAGAACTAGCGCCGGCGTGCGCCCGGGCCTACCATGGGCCTATGGACATCAAGCGACAATCGGAGCTGTTCCCGGAGCTCAGCGGTAAGTCCGAACCGGTACATCACGAACACAAACATCCTGGCGAGCCGGGCTATCCGCAAGCCCATGCGCTCGACAAGCTGCGCCGCAAGCAGGTGAGGCGGGTGCGCAAGCTCGGCAAACCCTAGGCAGACTCAGCGCACTTCCAGCACGCGGGTTTGCGGGTCGGTGCGCAGGAAGCGGTCGACCGAATCCACCGTGATGGTATCGATCTGGCCTGCCATGCGCTGGCCGAAGGGATGATCGTCGAACGCCACATTGGCGCGGAACATGCGCGCGCCGAGGCGTGTAGCGGCATCGATGTGCACCGTGCCCGGCATGAAGCCCGCCTGTTTCAGCCAGCGCTGCGCTTCGTCGCGGGTTTCCACGGCGCCCGGCGCGGCCGATGCGGCCGCCAGCATCTCAAGCACCCACTGGTTCGAATTCTGGTAGCGCGTGGAGAAGGCGTAGGCCAGCATGTTGTAGCTTGACTCGTGCATGCGCAGTGGTGTGCGGGAGGCCAGCAGCTGCGCCATCTTCTGCTGCACGGCCGGTGCCGGGATCAGGATCTCCGCGTCGAACTGGTAGAGATCCGTCAGGAAGAAATTGCCCAGGCCTTCGTTGTAGAGATTGGAGTCAGCCGTGCCGCATTCGTTCAGCAGATGCACCACGGTCCAGCGGCCTTCGGGATGATCGCGCCATACAAGGCCCACGTGCGAGTAGCGCACGTTATAGCGGGACAAGTTCTGTCCCGCGCGGGCGATGAGGGCCAGCTGCGCGCCGCTCGCCTCCAGCGCGTCCATGCTGTGCTGCGCCAGATCCATCGACTTGCGTACATCGTCTACCGACATGGGCTTGTCTTCACATTGCTGGCCGGCGCGAGCCAGCGCGCAGCAAGCCAGCAGCAGCGCAAGCAGCAGGCGGCGCATGATCAATTCACCTTGCTGTGATGGAGCAGGGCTTTGCCCGACTCGTTTGGAATGAAGGCCAGCACCTTGCCCGACGCGACCAGCGCCTGGCCTGCCGACATCGCCACCACTTCAACCACCGTACCCGTCGCCAGCGACAAGCCGCCAGCTGCGGTGCCGCTGAAGCGCAGCGTCGCCGTGCTGGCTTCAGACCCGCCCTTCACCACAACCTCAATACCATCACCAACCGTCTTCACACTTTCAACCACCACGCTGCCAGCCGCGCCGGCGACGAGAAGCGACCCTCCCACCACGCCAACGGACAGTTCGCCAGGACCGCGGATCGAACCAACCGAACCGTCATGCGCCTGGCTGGCGATGCTGGCGACAGCGAGAAGGGATGCGAGCAGAACTTTTTTCATTTGATAGCTCCTGGTTAAGAGTTGTCATCATTGTCCGGCTGCGGCGTACGTGCAATGCGGAAAAACATCGTCGCAAGCGCCAGCGCTGCTGGTATCATATTTCGATACTTATTGACGGGGTGGGAGCTATGTCTAGTGTGGCGCGACTTGTCGATGCCCTGAAGCGGCAACTGAAGGCGAAGGGAATGACTTATGCGGAGCTGGGGCAGCGCATCGGGCTGTCCGAGCCGAGCATCAAGCGCATGTTCGCCAGCCGCAACTTCACGCTGGAGCGGCTGGAGCAGGTGCTGAACGTGCTGGAACTGGACCTGGCCACGCTGGCGCAGTCGTCGGCCGATGCGCCGCAGCTGATTTCGCGGCTGACCTATGCGCAGGAAGAGGAAATCACGGGCGACGTGAAGCTGCTGCTGGTGGCGGTGCTGGCGCTGAACCAGGTGCCGGTGGAAGAGATCGTGGCGGACTTCAAAATCAGCGCAGCAGAGGCCACGGCTTGTCTGCTCAAGCTGGACAAGACCGGCTTCCTGATTCTGAAGCCGAACAATAAGGTGAAGCTGCTGGTGTCGCGCACGTTCAGCTGGATACCCGATGGGCCAATCCAGGCCTGGTTCCGCCGCGAAGCGTCTGCGGATTATTTCGACAGCCGCTTTGACGGCCGCGATGAAATCATGCGTCTGGTGAGTGTGATGCTGTCGCCGCAATCGATGCGCGCCCTGCAGGAGCGCTTGCAGCAGGTGGCCGACGAGTTCTCGCGCCAGCATCAGGATGATGCGCGGCTGTCATATGACCAGCGCCGCGCCGTGACCTTCATGCTCGCCGCGCGGCCCTGGATACCCAAGGCCTTCGCGGTGCTACAACGTTAGATACCGCGCAAGGAGCGCAGCACCGGTTGCAGGATGGACGCGCCCAGCTTTGCGCTGCGTGCACCGTTCCAGCCGTTGACGTCGTCCGGATCGTTGGCGTTGTCCTTGAACGGCATTTCCAGGGTCAGCGACAGGCAGCCGAACAGGTGGGTGATGTGCGGCGAACCCATGGTCAGCACTTCCGGCGTGTAGGGCGATTCGCCATAGCCGTGTTCCGACTGGAAGTCCGGCGACGCGATCTTGAAGTCGGCGATGAACTTGTCCTGCGCCGCGCGCTGTTCCTTGGTGAAGCTCGGCAGGGCTTCGCTGCCGGCCACGAAGACGTAAGGCAGGCCTTCATCGCCGTGGATGTCCAGGAACATATCGCAGCCGATTTCCTTCATCTTCTCCTTGACCAGGAACACTTCAGGGCTGCGCTCCATCGAAGGCTCGTTCCACTCGCGGTTCAGGTTCGCGCCGGACGCGTTGGTGCGCAGATTGCCGCGCACGGAGCCGTCCGGGTTCATGTTCGGCACCACGTAGAAGCAGGCATCCTGCAGGCACTGGCTGGCGAAAGGATCGGCCGGGTCCAGCAGGGCCTCGACCATGCCTTCCACGAACCACTCGGCCATGGTTTCGCCCGGGTGCTGGCGGGCGATGACCCACACCTTCTTCTCCGCATCCGGATCGCCGATGACCAGCATGTTCAGGTCGTGGCCGTCGATGGTGCTGCCGAGGTCCACCAGCTGGGTCAGCGGGGACAGCTGGGCCGAATCCAGCAGGGCCAGGTGGCGCTCCCACGAATAAGGCTCGAAGTAAGCGTAGTAGACGCTGTCGTGCTCAGGCGCATGCTCAATGCTCATCACTTCGCCGTCGTAGCTGGTCGGGACACGGAACCAGGTCTCGCGGTCGTAGGACGCCACCGCCTGATAATCCTTCCAGCCGTCCGGATACGCAGCCTTGGCGGCGTTCAGGAAGCGGATCGTCAGCGGCACCGCCTGCGCGCCCTGCACGCGGAAGTAGAACCACTGGATGATGTCGGCGTGGGAATCCTTGCGGATATTGAGGTCGATATCGCCCGCGGTGGTAACGCTGACGATGTCGATGGCGCCAGCGTCGAACTGGCTGCTAACTTTGATAGACATTGTGTGTCCCATTGGAAAATAAGGCGCCTGTTGCGCAGAGCCCAACATAATACTCCTTCCGCGATTATTGAAGCTACAATGTTTGCCAAAATCACTATTTTGGAGACTCGTCCATGCAACGTCGCAGCTTCCTGAAAAACACCGCCGCCGCGGCAGGCGCCGGCACGCTGGCAATTCCGGCCATGGCACAGGGGCCGCAAGCGGTCACCTGGCGCATGGCGTCCAGCTTCCCGAAAACGCTGGATGCGATCTTTGGCCCGGCCGAGCAGTTCATCAAGCGGGTGTCTGAACTCACCGGCGGCAAATTCGTGATTCGCCAATACGCGGCGGGCGAGGTGGTGCCGGGCTTGCAAGTGATGGACGCGGTGCAGGCCGGCACGGTCGAAATCGGCCACACGCCGGCCTACTACTATTTCGGCAAAGATCCCACCTTCTGCTTCGACTGCGCCGTGCCTTTTGGCCTGACCTCGCGCCAGCAGACGGCGTGGATGGAGCAGGGCGGCGGCCTGCAGCTGCTGCGCGAGTTCTACAAGGGCTACGGCATCATCAACTTCATGGGCGGGAACACCGGCACGCAGATGGGCGGCTGGTTCCGCCGCGAGATCAAGACGCTGGCCGATATGAAAGGCCTGAAGATGCGCGTGGCCGGCTTCGCGGGGCGCGTGATGGAGCGCATGGGCGTGGTGCCGCAGCAGATTCCGGCCAGCGACGTGTATTCCGCGCTGGAGAAGGGCTCGATCGACGCGGCCGAGTGGGTTGGTCCGTATGACGATGAAAAACTCGGCCTGGCCAAGGTCGCGCCGCACTACTACTATCCGGGCTGGTGGGAAGCGGGGCCGCAGCTGTCGTTCTACGTCGGCATCGCTGCGTGGGAAAAGCTGCCGAAGGAATTCCAGGCCGCATTTGAAGTCGCGGCCTATGAATGCCACGTGAAGATGCAAGCTGACTACGACGCCAAAAATCCGGCCGCCCTGGCCCGCCTGATCAAGAGCGGCGTCAAGCTGCACCCGTTCTCGAAAGAGATCATGGACGAAGCCTACAAGATTTCAGTGGCGACGATGGAAGAAGAGTCCGCTAAAAACGCCAAATTCCGCAAGATCTACGAGCCGTGGAAAAGGTTCCGCCACGACCAGAACCAATGGGCCTCAATCGCCGAAGCCACCATGCAAAACTACCTCATCAACGCCACCCGCCGCTAAATCAGCGGAGGCCGCCGAAGCGGTTGTAGAAGCTGGATGCGGCGGTGGGGGCTTCGGGGTCTTCGCGGCGCAGCATGGCGAGGACGTGGCGTTCGGATTGTTCCCACGTCAGCCGATACAGCTCGCGCGCCAGGCTGTACGCAGCGGCGCCCGGCCACGGATTGGGCAGCAGCTCGACCGGCAGCTGCGGGTCGTGCAGCTGCACGCGGCGGTAGGCGTGGATCACCAGCGAGCGCACCACGAAAGCCTGTTCGGGATCAACGGGCTCGGCTGCCTCGCGCAGCATGTTCAGCAGCGGCGTGAAGAGATCCACGAATTTGGTGTAGCCGGTTATCACCTCGGATAAATCCCACCCTTCGCCAACCAGATCCGACAGCGGCTTGCCGTGTACGCCCGGCAGCTCGCTCGCCTGGCACACGTATACCTTGCTCAGCATGCCCATGCGCTGCAGCAGCGCTTCCAGCGCCTCGTGATCGCCTGCGGGATGGCAGGCGATGCCCGGCGCGATCACGCTGTAGCCCTCCCACAACAATTCCTTGCGCATCAGCGCGCGTTCGGACGCGTCCAGGCCGTTCGTCCCCAGCACCAGGGTCCAGTTGCCCGACCAGTGCGTATCCAGCGGCGAGTAGATGCGGCGGAAGGCCCGGCTCAGCCGTGGCTGCGCGTCCGGCATCACGGCGTAGTTGCTGCGGCGGCCGTCGCGCTGGGCGCCCAGCCAGCCTTCCTGCGCCAGGCGGAATACCGAGGTGCGCACCAGCCTGTCATTCATGCCGAACGGCGCCAGCAGATCGATCAGGCTGCCCAGCCAGACCATGCCTCCGTGGGGCACAACCGCGTCGCCAAAGATGGTCATTACCAGGGATTTCGAGCGCGGTGGCTCGCCGGAAAGAAATCCGGCAATCCAGTCATTGATTTTCTGGTTATTTTGCATAGACCTGAGTTTATACACTGACGACACTCAAGATACAGAAATTTTATATGACTCAAAAAAATAGTATGCAAACGCGATTCTGTATCGTATTATGATCTCACACTCGCTAGGAGACTTCCCACATGTACGCTCAAATGGTGGAAACCGGACTAAAAAATGTCCGTACGCTGGAAGACATGAGCGCCGAAGAGCGCGCTTTCCAGGACCGCATCGACGCCGGCATCAAGATCGAACCCAAAGACTGGATGCCCGAGGCCTACCGTAAAACCCTGATCCGCCAGATTTCCCAGCACGCCCACTCCGAGATCGTCGGACAGCTGCCGGAAGGCAACTGGGTAACCCGCGCGCCGACCCTGAAGCGCAAGTCCATCCTGCTGGCCAAGATCCAGGACGAAGCCGGCCATGGCCTCTATCTCTACAGCGCCGCCGAAACCCTGGGCGTGTCGCGCGATGAGCTGCTGCAGGCGCTGCACAGCGGCAAAGCCAAATATTCGTCCATCTTCAATTACCCGACCCTGAGCTGGGCCGACATGGGCGCCATCGGCTGGCTGGTGGATGGCTCGGCCATCATCAACCAGATCCCGCTGTGCCGCTGCTCCTACGGACCCTACTCGCGCGCCATGATCCGCGTCTGCAAGGAGGAATCCTTCCACGCGCGCCAGGGCTACGACATCATGATGTCCCTCGCCAAAGGCACGCCGGAACAGAAGGCGATGGCGCAGGATGCGCTGAACCGCTGGTGGTGGCCGTCGCTGATGATGTTCGGCCCGTCCGATGCGGAGTCCGTGAACAGCGCGCAGTCCACCGCCTGGCGCATCAAGCTGTTCTCCAACGATGAACTGCGCCAGCGCATGGTCGATCAGACCGTGCCGCAGGCTGAATTCCTGGGACTGACGATTCCTGACCCGGACCTGAAATGGAACGAGGAGCGGGGCAGCTACGACTTCGGCGAGATCGACTGGTCGGAATTTCACAACGTCCTGAAGGGCAATGGACCATGCAACCGCGAGCGCCTGCGCACGCGCGTGAAAGCTTACGAAGACGGCGCCTGGTTCCGCGATGCGCTGGTAGCGTACGCCGACAAACACAATAAGGAGCAGGCTGCGGCCTGATCAGAACCCACGGCAGAAAGCAGGTGGCAGCCACATCGTGGCTGCCACCAGGTTCACGCCTTGGGTGTTCCAGGAATTCGAGAAGGAGACAACATGAGCAAAGAATGGCCACTGTGGGAAGTATTCATCCGCAGCCAGCACGGCCTGGCCCACAAGCACGTCGGCAGTCTGCATGCGCCGGACGCCGAGATGGCGATCAATAATGCGCGCGACGTTTACACCCGCCGCAACGAAGGCGTGAGCATCTGGGTCGTACGCGCTGCCGACATCGTATCCAGCGCGCCTTCCGACAAGGGCCCGCTGTTCGAACCGTCCAACAGCAAAGTCTATCGCCACCCGACCTTCTTCCCGATGCCGGAAGAAGTGAAGAACCTGTAAGGCGGCGGCCATGGACAACAAGGTAAATTACCTGCTGCGCCTGGGCGACAACGCCATGGTGCTGAGCCAGCGCCTGGCCGAATTGTGCGGCAAAGGCCCTGCGCTGGAAGAAGATATGGCGCTCTCCAACGTGTCGCTCGACCTGCTGGGCCAGACCCGCATGTGGTACAGCTACGCCGCCGAACTGGAAGGCAAGGAGCGTGACGAAGACAAGCTGGCCTTCCTGCGCGATGCCCACGACTACAAGAATGTGGTGCTGGTCGAACAGCCGAACGGCAATTACGGCATGACCATGATGCGCCAGTTCTTCTTCGACACCTGGCACTACTTCCTGATTGGCGCCCTGACAAAATCGTCCGATCCACGCATCGCGGAAATCGCCGAGAAATCGCTGAAGGAAGTGACCTACCATCTGCGCCGCAGTGGCGACCTGGTAGTGCGCCTGGGCGATGGCACGGATGTGAGCCACAAGTTCATGCAGACCGCGGCCGACGAGCTGTGGATGTACACCGGCGAAGTCTTCATCTACGACGAAGTCGATGAAGCGATGGTTGCCGAAGGCGTTGCGCCACCAGCCGCCATGCTGCGCGAGCAGTGGCTGGCCCACGTGTCCGACATCTTCGGCGAAGCCACCCTGACCATGCCGCCGGCCGAGGCCTGGATGCAGAAGGGCGGCAAGCAAGGCCGTCACAGCGAACACCTGGGCTATCTGTTGGCCGAGATGCAGTTCCTGCAGCGTGCCTATCCCGGCGCGGAGTGGTGAGATGGATTCGTCGCACGTCTGGACCTTGCTGGCCGGCGTATCCGATCCCGAGATCCCTGTGATCTCGGTGGTGGACCTCGGCATCGTGCGCGATGTGCAGGTCACAGGACCTTCGTCCTGCGCCATCACGATTACGCCGACTTATTCCGGCTGCCCGGCGATGCAGGTGATTGCTGACGATATCCAGCAGGCGCTGCACGATTCGGGCATTCAGCAGGTGGACATCATCACCCGCCTGTCGCCGGCGTGGACCACCGACTGGATGAGCGATGCAGGCAAGGCCCGCCTGAAAGGCTATGGCATTGCACCGCCTGCGCAGAAGGTGATCGACATCAGCGGTCTGCGGCGCGTTGGCGCACCTGCCGCGCCGGTCGATCCATTGCGCGCAGGCGTCGTGCGCGGAGCCGTGCCTGCACCCAAAGTCGTGTGCCCGCATTGCGGCTCGAGCCACACCGAAGTCACCAGCCAGTTCGGCTCCACGCCGTGCAAGGCGCTGTACAAGTGCCTGGACTGCAAAGAGCCTTTCGACTACTTCAAGTGCCACTGACATCATGAGCAAATTCTATCCGCTGTCTGTATCGAAAGTGCAGCAGGAAACGCGTGACTGCATCGCCGTCACTTTCGCCGTGCCTGCCGAACTGCAGGACTCTTTCAAATACACGCAAGGCCAGCACCTGACGCTGCGCACCAATATCGAATCGGAAGACGTCCGCCGCTCCTATTCGATCTGCTCCGCCGTGCAGGATGGCAGCCTGCGCGTGGCCATCAAGCGCACGCCGGGCGGCATGTTCTCCTGCTGGGCCAACGATATGCTGAAGCCCGGCGCGACAATCGATGTGATGCCGCCAATGGGCCACTTCAATGTGCCGCTGGACGCGCAGAGCCATCGCAACTACATGGCCTTCGCGGCGGGCAGCGGCATTACGCCTATCCTGTCCATCATCAAGACCACACTGCTGGCCGAGCCGAATAGCAAATTCACCCTGTTCTATGGCAACCGTGCTTCATCCTCGGTGATTTTCAAGAACGAGTTGATGGAGCTGAAGGACAGCTACCTGGAGCGTCTGAACATCGTTTACGTGATGAGCCGCGAGCAGCAGGACATTGAACTTTTTAACGGCCGCATCACGAAAGAGAAAACCAGGCAGTTCCTGGAGCACTGGGTCGACATCAAGGATTACGACGTGGCCTTCATCTGCGGTCCGGAAGACATGATGCACGGCGTCTCCGAAGCGTTGCAGGAAGCCGGTATGCCGAAGTCGAACATCAAGATCGAGCTGTTCGCCGCCAGCATTCCGAAACACCAGCACAAGGCGCGCGCCCAGACCAGCGCGGAGCCGCACCTGACCGAAGTCACCGTGATCATGGACGGCAGCGCCGCCACCTTCACCATGGAGAAGGACAAGGAATCCATCCTCGACGCCGGCCTGCGCGCGGGACTGGATATGCGCTACTCCTGTAAAGGCGGCGTGTGTTCCACCTGCCGCTGCAAGGTGCTGGAAGGGAAAGTGGACATGGACGTCAACTACGCGCTGGAAGACTACGAAATCGCCCGCGGTTTCGTGCTGAGCTGCCAGAGCTTCCCGACGACCGACAAAGTAATCATCGACTACGACCAGGCTGAATAAACCCACGGCGGAAAACAGGTGGCAGCCACGATGTGGCTGCCACCAGGTTCAAGCCTTGGGTTCTAAAAAAGGAGACCACGAGTGAGCTACGAAAACATCCTGTTCGACATCAAAGACGGCGTCGCGCAACTGACGCTGAACCGCCCCGATAAACTGAATAGCTTCACGCAAGCCATGCACCTCGAAGTGCGCGAAGCGCTGGCGCAGGTCCGCAATGACAAATCCGTGCGCGTGCTGCTGCTGACCGGCGCCGGCCGCGGCTTCTGCGCCGGCCAGGATCTGGGCGACCGCGCCGTTGCTCCCGGCGGCGCGGCGGTCGATCTCGGCGAATCGGTCGAAAAATTCTACGCCCCGCTGGTGCTGGCGCTGCGCGAGTTGCCGATGCCGGTAATCTGCGCCGTGAACGGCGTCGCTGCTGGTGCAGGCGCCAACCTGGCCCTGGCCTGCGACATCGTCCTCGCTGCGAAATCCGCCAACTTCATCGAAGCATTCTCCAAACTGGGCCTGATCCCGGACACCGGCGGCACCTGGCATCTGCCACGCCTGATCGGTCACGCCCGCGCCACCGGCCTCGCCATGCTGGGCGAAAAGCTGTCCGCCGAACGCGCCGAGCAATGGGGCCTGATCTGGAAAGCCGTGCCGGACGAGGAACTGATGAACGAAGCGCTGGCCATGGCCAGGCACTTCGCCACGGCGCCGACCAAGGGCCTGGCTTTCACCAAGCACGCCCTGCAAGCCAGCTGGCATAACACCCTGGCCGACCAGCTGAAACTGGAAGGCGAAATGATGCGTGAGCTGGGCTACAGCCACGATTATCGTGAAGGCGTCGATGCCTTCATGGCCAAACGCGCTCCCAACTTCAAAGGAGAGTAAGCATGTCCGCCCTCGCACAAGGCAGCATCGTCGCCGTCATCGGCAGCGGCGCCATGGGCTCCGGCATCGCGCAAGTTGCCGCAGCCGCTGGCTACAAGGTCAAACTGTTCGACACGCGCGCCGAAGCGGTGGCGAAAGCCATCGCCGATATCGGCACTGTATTCGGCAAGCTGGTTGAGAAGGGCAAGATGACCGGCGAAGCCGCGTCCGCAGCGCGCGAGCGCCTGCATGGCGTCGGCGCACTGGAAGACGTGGCCGATGCCGCGCTGGTGGTAGAAGCTATCGTCGAGAACCTTGACGTGAAGCGCGCCCTGTTCGGCGACCTGGAAAACATCGTCGCTGAAGACGCCATCCTTGCCACCAATACGTCCTCGATTTCCGTTACTGCCATCGCGGCCAGGCTGCGCAAGCCGCAGCGCCTGGTCGGCATGCACTTCTTTAATCCCGTGCCGCTGATGGCGCTGGTGGAAGTGATCAGCGGCGTGGCAACCGATGCCGACGTGGCGGAAACCGTGTATGACACCGCCGAAGCCTGGGGCAAGAATCCGGTGCACGCCAAGTCTACGCCCGGCTTCATCGTCAACCGCGTGGCGCGTCCTTATTATGCCGAGGGCTGGCGCCTGCTGAACGAACAGGCCGCCGATGCGGCTACCATCGATGCCGTGATGCGCGAGGCGGGCGGCTTCCGCATGGGGCCATTCGAATTGATGGACCTGATCGGCCATGATGTGAACTATTCCGTCACCGAATCCGTATTCCGCGCTTACTACAGCGATCCGCGCTTCACGCCGTCCGTTCTGCAGCTGGAACTGGTGAATGCGGGCCACTTCGGCCGCAAATCGGGTCGTGGCGTTTATCCGTACGGCGAGGGCGTCACAGCGCCCCAGGCGCAGGCAGAAGCGTCGCAGTCGAAGCCGGAATACGTTGGCTACAGTTTCGAGCCGGACGATGCGGCCGCGATCACCAACGTTATCGCGGAACGCCTGAAACAGAACGGCATGGCCGTCACCACGCGCAAATCGGCGGAAGGCCACCGCAAGCACGAAGCGCCGGCTTTCCACTGCAACGGCGCCGCCATCTACCTGACCGATGGCCGCACTGCCACTGCCCGCGCGCATGACGACAATCATCCGGACACCGTGCTGTTCGACCTCGTGTTCGACTACGCCAAATCGCCGCGCATCGCGGTCGCCAAAGCGGACCAGTGCAGCACCAACGCCTTCAATGCCGCCGTGGCCATGTTCCAGGCTGCCGGATTCGCGGTGAGCCGTCTGGATGACGTGCCAGGCCTCGCTGTGATGCGTACCGTTGCAATGCTGGCCAACGAAGCCGCCGACGCCGTGAATCAAGGCGTGTGCAGCGCCACTGGCGCGGATACGGCGATGCAGAAGGGCGTCAACTACCCACGCGGCCCGCTGGCCTGGGCCGACCTGGTCGGCGTGAACCACGTCGCCACGGTGCTGGACAACCTGGCACACAGCTATGGCGAGGACCGTTATCGCGTGTCGCCCCTGCTGCGCCGCAAGCAGCAAAGCGGAGCCAAGATCCATGAATGATGCAACACTCCACCCGCAAGCTTTGGCCGAAGCGGCAGGCGCCATCATGTATGAGCGCGATGCCGCCAGCCAGGGCCTGGGTATGAAACTGACGGAAATCCGCCCCGGTTATGCGCGCATGACCATGCCGGTGCGGGCCGATATGCTGAACGGGCACCAGACCTGCCACGGCGGCTTTATCTTCGCACTGGCGGACAGCGCCTTTGCGTTTGCGTGCAACAGCCATAACCACATCACGGTGGGCGCAGGATGCACGATCGACTATCTGGCGCCCGGCCGCCAGGACGACCTGCTCACGGCGGAAGCCATCGAGCGCACCCTGTCCGGCAAGACCGGCATCTACGACGTCACGGTGAGCAACCAGGAAGGGCGCATCATCGCGACTTTCCGCGGCAAGTCGCATCGTGTCAGTGGCCAGCTGGTGACGACTCACGGCTGACGCAAACATATTCGGAGGAGACACCCGATGGTTCAACGTAATCCCGCCCCGTCTGACCTGGAACCGATCGAAAAGGCCAGCCGCGACGAACTCCAGGCCTTGCAACTGGAGCGCATGAAGTGGTCGCTCAAGCACGCATACGAGAACGTGCCGCACTACCGCAAAGCCTTCGACGAAAAAGGTGTGCATCCGGACGATTTGAAGACGCTGGCCGATCTGGCCAAGTTCCCCTTCACTGACAAGAAAACCCTGCGCGACAACTATCCTTTCGGCCTGTTCGCCGTGCCGCGCGAGAAGGTGGTGCGCGTGCACGCATCGAGCGGCACCACGGGGAAGGCGACTGTGGTTGGCTACACGCGGAACGACATCGATACCTGGGCCGGCTGCGTGGCGCGTTCGATTCGCGCTGCCGGTGGCCGCGCGGGCGATATGGTGCACATCTCCTATGGCTATGGCCTGTTCACGGGCGGCCTCGGTGCGCACTATGGCGCGGAACGCCTGGGCTGCACGGTCATTCCAATGTCCGGCGGGCAGACGGAAAAGCAGGTACAGCTGATTCGCGACTTCGAACCATCGATCATCATGGTTACGCCGTCGTACATGCTGAACATCATCGAGGAATTTCAGCGCCAGGGCGTCGACCCGGCCAAGTCCTCGCTGCAGGTCGGCATCTTCGGCGCCGAGCCGTGGACGGATGCGATGCGCGCCGAGATCCAGGAACGTGCGGGTATCGACGCGGTGGATATCTACGGCCTGTCCGAAGTCATGGGGCCTGGCGTGGCAAGCGAATGTATCGAGTCGAAAGATGGCCCGGTCATCTGGGAAGACCATTTCTACCCGGAGATCATCGATCCCGAAACGGGCGAAGTGCTGCCGGAGGGATCGGAAGGCGAGCTGGTATTCACCACGCTGAGCAAGGAAGCGCTGCCGGTGATCCGCTATCGCACGCGCGACCTCACGCGCCTGTTGCCGCCGACCTCGCGCTCCATGCGCCGCATCGGCAAGATCACGGGGCGTTCGGACGATATGCTGATCATCCGCGGCGTGAACGTGTTCCCGACCCAGATCGAAGAACTGATTTGCAAGATGCACGAACTGGCGCCGCAATACCAGCTGGTGGTGACGCGCGACGGCCATCTGGACAAGCTGGAAGTGCTGGCCGAGCTGCGCCCCGGCGTTGATCCGGCGCAGGGACTTGTGCTGGCAAAAGAACTGGAACACCGCATCAAAACCATGGTCGGCGTTTCGACCAAAGTAAGCATGCTGCCGCCTGACGGCATTGAACGCACCTTGACCGGCAAGGCCAAGCGCGTAATCGACAAGCGACCCAAGGAATAATATGACTGAAGCTTATATCTGCGACGCCGTTCGCACTCCGTTCGGCCGCTACGGCGGCGCCCTGGCATCCGTGCGCGCCGACGACCTTGCCGCCGTGCCTATCGCCGCGCTGATGCAGCGTAATCCCGGCGTGGACTGGAAGCAGATCGACGACATTTACTACGGCTGCGCCAACGGCGCGGGCGAAGACAACCGCAACGTGGGTCGCATGGCCGCGCTGCTGGCCGGCCTGCCGGTCGAAGTGCCGGCCAACACCATCAACCGGCTTTGCGGTTCCAGCCTGGACGCGGTGGGCATTGCGGCGCGCGCCATCAAGTCCGGCGAAGCGCATCTGGTGATTGCCGGCGGCGTTGAGAGCATGACCCGCGCGCCCTTCGTGATGGGCAAGGCGGACAGCGCCTTCTCGCGCAGCGCGAAGATCGAAGACACCACTATCGGCTGGCGCTTCGTGAACCCGCTGATGAAGGGGAAATACGGCATCGACTCCATGCCGGAAACGGCGGAAAACGTCGCAGAGGAATTCAAGATCAACCGCGCAGACCAGGATGCCTTTGCACTGCGCAGCCAGCAGCGCTGGGCCGCCGCGCATGCCGCGGGCTTCTTCGAAAAGGAAATCGTGCCGGTCACGATCCCTCAGAAGAAAGGTGATCCTAAGGTGGTCAGCACCGACGAACACCCGCGTCCGGAAACCACCATCGAACAACTGGCCAAGCTGAAAGGCGTCGTGAAGCCTGAAGGCACGGTTACCGCAGGCAATGCCTCCGGCGTGAACGATGGCGCCTGTGCGGTGCTGCTGGCCTCCGGTGCGGCGGTCGATAAATTCGGTCTGAAGCCTCGCGCCAAAGTGCTGGGCATGGCGACCGCCGGCCTTGCGCCGCGCATCATGGGCTTCGGTCCATCGCCCGCTTCGAAGAAAGTGCTGGCGCAACTGGGCATGACTATCGAACAGATGGATGTGATTGAACTGAACGAGGCCTTTGCCGCACAAGGCCTGGCGGTGACTCGCGATCTCGGCCTGCCGGATGATGCAGCTCACGTGAATCCGAACGGTGGCGCCATCGCCATTGGCCATCCGCTCGGCGCATCAGGTGCACGCCTCGTCACCACCGCGCTGAATCAACTGGAACGCACTGGCGGCCGCTACGCTCTGTGCACCATGTGCATCGGCGTGGGCCAGGGCATCGCGCTGGTGATCGAGCGAGTCTGATCATGCCGATCTACGAGATCAACGGCGTGCGTCCGGTCGTGCATCCGACTGCATACGTACACCCGACGGCAGTGCTGATCGGTGACGTGATTGTTGGCCCGCGCTGCTATGTGGCGCCGCTGGCCTCCCTGCGCGGTGATTTCGGCCGCCTGATCCTGGAAGAGGGCGCGAACCTGCAGGATACCTGCGTGATGCACGGGTTCCCCGGCGCCGACACCGTAGTTGAAAAGGACGGCCACATTGGCCACGGCGCCGTGCTGCATGGCTGCCGTATCGGCCGCAATGCGCTGGTCGGCATGAACGCAGTCGTGATGGATAACGCGGTCGTCGGCCCGGAAAGCATCATCGCGGCCTGCGCCTTCGTGAAAGCCGGCTCGGAAATCCCGGCTCGCAGCATGGTGATGGGTACGCCCGCCAAAGTGGTGCGTCAGGTGAGTGACCAGGAACTGAAGTGGAAGGAAGGCGGCACAGGCCAGTATCACGAACTGGCCGTGCGCTCGATGCAAACCATGCACGAGGTGGAGCCGGACACCGAAGTGGCGCCGGACCGTCCTCGCATGCAATGGGACACTTCGCTGCCTATGCATCTGCACAAGCAATCAAATAAATCGGAGACTTGAACAAATGGCACAAACTCTGCAAAGCTTCATCGGTGGCCGCTGGCATGGCAAGGAAGCCGCGACGCCGCTGTACAACGCACTGACCAATGGCGTGATCTACCACACCCACGCCGAGAAGCTGGACTTCGCGGAAGCGGTGCACTACGGCCGCAAGACCGGCATCCCCTCGCTGATGAAGCTGGACTTCCAGCAGCGCGCCGCTTGCCTGAAGGCTTTGGCGCTGTACGTGATGGAACGCAAGGAAGAGCTGTATGCGATCTCGCACCTGACCGGCGCAACGCGTCCGGACAGCTGGGTGGATGTGGAGGGTGGCATCGGCACCCTGTTCGCCTACGCCAGCATGGGCAGCCGCGAGCTGCCGTCGTCCAATGTGCTGCATGAAGGCCCGGCTATGGCGCTGGGTAAGCGCGGCGGCTTTGCTGGGACGCACATCCTGGTGCCACGCGGCGGCATCGCAGTGCACATCAATGCGTTCAACTTCCCGATCTGGGGGCTGCTGGAAAAGTTCGCGCCAAGCTTCCTGGCGGCGATGCCGTGCATCGGCAAGCCTGCCACGGCAACCAGCTATCTGACCGAGGCACTGGTCCGCATGATCAACGATTCCGGACTGCTGCCGGAAGGCGCGCTGCAACTGGTGATTGGTTCGACCGGCGATCTGCTGGATCGCCTGCAAGGTCCGGACGCGGTGACCTTCACCGGTTCCGCCGACACTGCCGCCAAGCTGCGCTCCAACAGCAATATTCTTAATAACTCGATTCCGTTCACCGCCGAAGCGGACTCGCTGAACTGCGCGATTCTGGCGCCGGATGTCACGCCGGATGATCCTGAATTCGATTTGTTCGTGAAAGAAGTGGCGCGCGAGATGACCGGCAAGGCGGGCCAGAAATGTACCGCCATCCGCCGCATCATCGTGCCGCAGAACCGCGTGGATGCTGTGGCTGAGCGCCTGCGCGATCGGCTGTCGAAGGTCGTTGTCGGCGACCCGTCGGTGGAAGGTGTGCGCATGGGCGCCCTGGCTTCCAAAGACCAGCAGCGCGACGTGGCCGAGCGCGTGGCGGTGCTCGCCAAGGGCAATGAAATGGTATTCGGTTCGGACTCGCTCAAACTGGTCGGCGAAGGTGTGGCGGAAGGCGCCTTCTTCTCGCCGACCCTGCTGTTGTGCCGTAATGCGCTGAGCAACGATGCGGTACACGACGTGGAAGCCTTTGGTCCTGTCAGCACCATGATGACCTACAACGATATGGACGAAGCGCTGGAGCTGGCCGCACGCGGCAAGGGCAGTCTGGTGTCCACGCTGGTGACCAAGGACCCGATGATCGCTGCCCATGCGGTGCCGATCGCCGCGGCTTCGCACGGCCGCGTGCTGGTGCTGGAGCGTGAAGCGTCCGTCGATTCGACAGGCCACGGCTCCCCGTTGCCGCAGCTGAAGCACGGCGGTCCGGGACGCGCGGGCGGTGGCGAGGAGCTGGGCGGCGTCCGCGCGGTACGCCACTTCCTGCAGCGCGCGGCGGTGCAGGGATCGCCGACCATGCTGTCGGCCATCACGGGCGAGTATGTGCGCGGTGGCGTGGTGCGCGAGAGCGAGGTTCATCCGTTCCGCAAACACTTCGAAGATCTGGTGGTAGGCGATTCGCTGCTCACGCATCGCCGCACGGTCAGCGAAGCGGATATCGTCAACTTCGGTGGCGTGTCCGGCGACTACTTCTACATGCACTTTGACGAGATTGCTGCGAAGGATACGCAATTCGGCAAGCGCATCGCACACGGCTACTTCGTGCTGTCGGCTGCTGCGGGGCTGTTCGTGTCGCCGGCGCCGGGACCTGTACTGGCCAACTATGGTCTGGACAACCTGCGTTTCATCACGCCGGTGGCGATTGGCGACACCATCCGTGCGCGCCTGACCTGCAAGCGCAAGGTGGATCGCAACCGCAAGGACGACAAAGGCGTCGGCCAGGGCGTGGTAGCATGGGACGTACAAGTCACCAACCAGAACGATGAACTGGTTGCCAGCTACGATATCCTGACGCTCGTCTCCAAGCGCGCCTGATCGCCTCGTCTCCGGGCCGGCGCCTGCGCGGCGGGCGTCCGGCCAATAAGGAGACAGAATGCAGATAAGCCGTTCCATCGTCCACGGCGCCACCCGCGCGCCGCTCATCCTCAGCGCTCTCGCCAGCGCATTCCTCGCCGCCGCCCAAGCCGCACCTGCTACAACTCAGGCTGCAGCCGTCGCGCCCGTCGCTGCCGTCGGCCCCGCCGGCACGCCGCCTGCGCCCGGTACGGAAGTGCGCAAGTTCCTGAAGTACGATGCTCCTCTGATCGCGCTGGCGCACGTGCGCGTGATCGACGGCACCGGCGCCGCCCCGCTGGAAGACCGCACCGTCATCTTGCGCGATGGCCGCATCGACAGCATCATGGCTGCCAATGTAGCGGCGCCGAAGGATGCGCAAGTGATCGATCTGAAAGGCCGTACGGTCATGCCGGGGCTGGTCGGCATGCACAATCACCTGATGTACACGGCTTCGCTGAATCAGGACGAGGATGGCAAGCTGCCGCCGCCAGGCTTCTTTGTCACCGAAATCGCCTTCACGGCGCCGCGCCTGTATCTGGCGTCTGGCGTAACGACCATGCGCACTACCGGCAGCATTGAGCCCTACAACGACCTGAATATCCGCCGCGCCATCGATGCGATGCAGATTCCCGGTCCGCATCTCGATGTGACCGGCCCTTATCTTGAAGGCAAGGGCACTGTCTTCCCGCAGATGGCGGTGCTGGAAGAACAGGCTCACGCGCGCAAGACCGTCGCGTTCTGGGCCACTGAAGGTGCAACCTCGTTCAAGGCCTATATGAACATCAGCGCGCCGGTGCTGGGTGCGGCCATCGACGAGGCGCACAAGCATGGCATCAAAATCACCGGACACCTGTGCGCCGTCAGTTACCGCGAAGCCGCCGCGCTGGGTATCGATAATCTGGAACACGGCCCGGTCTTCACGGATACCGAATTCGTCGCCAACAAGCAGCCGAACCGCTGCCCGACAGGCGCGGAAATGCAGGCGTCGTGGGAGAAGCGCGAGATCGGCAGCCCGGAAGTGCAGGAGCTGATTCGCGACCTGGTACAGAAGAAGGTCGCCATCACTTCCACGCTGCCAGTGTTTGAAGCCTTTGTCGCCACCCGTCCGCTGCTGTCGAAGAAGCAGATGGAGATGATGTCGCCCGAATCGCTGCGCAGTCACCTGGCCGCGAAAGCCACGGCGGCTGGCAATTCCGAGCGCGCCGCAAAGCAGGAGGCGATGCTGAAGAAGGAAATGGCCTTCGAACTGGCTTTCGTGCGCGCAGGCGGCACGCTGCTGGCCGGACCTGACCCCACCGGCAATGGTGGCACCTTGCCCGGCTTCGGCGATCAGCGCGAGCTGGAATTGCTGGTGGAGGCTGGCTTCACACCGCTGGAGGCAATCCGTATCGCCACCTACAATGGTGCGCGCTTCCTCGGCCTGCAGGACCGCATCGGCACCATCGAGCCTGGCAAGCACGCTGACCTGATCGTGATCGACGGCGACCCGTCGCAACGCATCAACGACATCGAGAACGTGGAGACGGTGTTCAAGGATGGTCTGGGTTACGATTCCGCCAAACTGCGCGCCTCGGTGCGCGGCATGGTCGGCATTCGCTGACTTTTTTGCCACAAGCCGCGAAAAAGACATTGAACTGAAGGCCCCCGTGTACCAAGCTGTATTTTTGGGGATGGGGGAACGAACATGGCTAAGCATAAGCTGTGCGGGATAGTCGCGTGCCTGCTCATAACAGGCCAAGCGATAGCGGGGACCAACGAAGCGCGTCTGGCGCGCGGCAAATACCTGGTGGAAGGCGTGCTGGCTTGCGCCAACTGCCACGGCGTGCGCGATGAGAAGGGGCGCGTATTGGCGGAGAAGGGCATGTCCGGCGGCTTCCACCTCGTGGAGCCCATGTTCGATGCCTATGTCCCCAACATCACGACCGATCCCGAAACGGGTATCGGCAAATGGACAGATGCCCAGCTGGGCAAGGCGATCCGCGAGGGTGTGCGGCCGGATGGCAGCATCCTCTCGCCGTTGATGCCGGTGGAGTATTACCGCACGCTGTCCGACGATGATCTCAAAGCGGTCATTCTCTACTTGCGCGCACAGCCTCCCGTGAAATCCGTGGTGCCTAAGTCCACCTGGAACTTCCCGCTGCCACCGACTTATGGTCCGCCGCTGGTCAACGTAAAAGCCCCGTCGCCAAGAGACAAGGTGGCTTACGGCCGCTACCTCATCACGCTGGGGCACTGCCTGGAATGCCACACACCGCGCGGCGAAAAGGGCCAACTCGATGCAACACGGCTTGGCGCGGGCGGGCAATCGATCAATGGTCCATGGGGCGAGTCCATCTCGCGCAATATCACTTCCCATGCTGAGGGCTTGAGAGACTGGTCGGACACCGAGATCGCTACCGCCATCCGCACCGGCATGGACCGTAGCGGCAAACACTATCGCCCGCCCATGGCCTTCGACTGGTACCACAACATCAGCGATGCCGACATCACGGCGATGATCGCCTACCTGCGCACGCTGCCGCCCGTGGAGAGTGTTGCGAAATAAGCGGTAGTGACATTGCGCGACTTTTGACGAGGGGGCCCGCACGTATGATGGGGCTCCCTTAACTTCACGCCATTTCACCGATGAAGAAACTTGCCCTTGCCCTGACGATCGCCACTGCGGCCGCAGGCTGCGCCACCATCCAGAAAGTATCCATCGATTCGAATTCCGTCAGCATGATGACGGGCCAGACCGTGGCGCTGACCATGCGTGCGGCCAAGCCCGACTTTGCGGCGCAGACGGCCGGGAAAGCGGCTTTCGCGGTCCTGGGAGCCGTGGCCATGATCAGCGCGGGCAATGAAATCATCAGGACCAATGACGTGCAAGACCCGGCAGGCGATATCAGCCGTTGGCTGGGCGACGATCTGCGCGATATACGCGGCATGCAAGTGGTCGCGCCGATCACGGTCACGTCCGGCGACGCGGAGCAGCTGGCGAGCGCTGCATCCGGCAAGGCCAGGTACGTGCTGGACGTGGAAACCGTGACCTGGATGTTCGGCTACTTCCCCACCGACTGGTCGCACTACCGCGTGATGCACGTCGCGAACGCGCGCCTGGTTGATGTCGCAACGAGGAAGGTGGTGGCGCAAGGCCAGTGCAAACACATGGCCGAATCGAATACCGATGCGCCGACCTACGATGAGCTGCTGGACAACCGCGCTGCGGCGCTGAAGAAGGAGCTGTCGGTCGCCGCGCTGGAATGTGCCAGCACCCTGAAGAAAGAGATGCTGGCCTTGTAATCAGGCGCGCGAGGCTGCTGGCGCAGGCGCGGCTTGCTGCGCCTGGCGCGCGGATTGCAGCAGCCAGACACCGCTCAGGATGAAGGCCATTGCAGCAATGCTGGTGCCGTCCAGTGCTTCGCCGGCGATGGTGTGGCCGATGATCAGGGCGACCACGGGCGGCAGGTAGGTCACGCTGGCTGCGCGCAACGCGCCCAATTCCCCCACCAGGTAGTAATACAGCATATAGGCCACGCCGGTGCCGGCGATGCCGAGGCCGGCGATCAGGCCGACGCAGGCGACTGTGTCGCCGGCGATGCGGCCGATGCCGTGCAGGTCGGTCACGGCCAGCAGCATCACCAGCGCGGCGCCGATCTGGTAAGTGGAGAGTGCCGCGGCCGGAATGCCTTTGTCGACCAGGAAGCGCTTCGCGTAAACGAAGGAGCAGCCGACGCTGAGCGAACCGGCCAGCATATAGGCCACGCCGACCGGATCGACAGCGCTGGCTTGCCACGGCCGGGCGATCAGTGCAATGCCAACCAGGCCAAGCGCCAGGCCGCCCAGTGCTGCGCGTCCCACTTTTTCTTCGCGCAGGAAGAGCAGGGCAGTCAGGAAGGAGCTAAGCGGAATCGCACCACTCAGCATGCCCGCGATGGCGGACGGCAGCAGCCGCGCCCCTGCGGCGTAAGCGAAGTAGTAGAGCGCCGTCGCCAGCAAGCCCATTACGATGTAGTGGCGCCAGTAGCGCAGGTGCGACCAGCTGAGCAAGCCGCGCAGCAGCGCATAGGCCAGCAGGGGGAAGAAGCCGAACACCACGCGCAGCAGAACCACCTGTCCGGCGGGGATCAGGGCGGTGGCCCATTTCATGAAGATGAAGTTGGCGCCCCAGATCAGTCCAAGCAGGAGGTAGGCGGCGTAGGCGGTGCGTTTCATGGTCAAACTCATTCGGAAAGCTTCATTCTCGGTTCGCACGTCCGAGGCGACAAACGATTATATTTATGCTTTGGTATAGAAAAACTATAGCATGGACCGTATGCCGCCCCTGAAAGCGCTGGCCGTCTTCGACGTGGCCATGCAGCACCGCAGCTTCGCGCTGGCGGCGGAGGCGCTATCGGTCACACCGGGCGCGGTGGGCCAGCAGATCCAGCGGCTGGAAGAGTGGCTGGGCGTAACGCTGTTCGTGCGCAAGGTGCGCGCGGTGGAGCCGACGCCGGCGGCTGAAGAATACTGGCGCGAGATCCGCCCGGCACTGTCCGCAATCAGCCGTGCCAGCAGCGCCTTGCGCCACAGCGGATCGCAGGAGCTGTGCATCTCCATGCCGCCCACCTTTGCGGCAAAGTGGTTCAGCAACCATATGGCGCGCTTTGTTGAGCAGCATCCCGGCATCACGCTGCGCGTGAGCGCGTCCACAGCGATAACGGATCTGGCCAGCGGCGCTGTCGATCTGGCAATTCGCCATTACGACGGTGTACCGGCTGCGGATTTACAGGCCACTTTGCTGACCCACGACAGGATCACGATCTTCTGCGCGCCGGGTTATGTGGAGCGCCTGGAGTTGCACGAGCTGGCCGATGTGCGCCGCGCGACCTTGCTGCATACGACGCTGCATCCGCACTGGGTCGAATGGCTTGGGCGTTTTGCGGGGATGACCCCGGAACAGGTGGATGCCATCGGCGGCCTGCACTTCGATCAAACCCTGCTTGCCATCGAAGCGGCCCGTCGTGGGCGGGGACTGGTGCTGTGCAGCGCGCTGCTGATCGAGGAGGAGCTGGCGGAGGGCGGCCTGTATGCCCCCTTTGACTGCGAGCTGGAACTGCCGAAGAGCTATTACCTTGTGCAGCCATCCGCCGCGGCTTTGCGTCCGGCGGCGGAGCTGCTCAAGGAATGGATACTGGCGGAGTTTACAGCTTGAACGGATTGTCGATGGTATGCGCTGGTTCGGTGAACCAGCGCGGGCCGTCTTCCGCCATGTAGAAGTGGTCTTCGTGGCGTACGCCGAATTCGCCCGGCACTACGATCATCGGCTCATTGGAGAAGGTCATGCCGACGTCCAGCGGGGTCTTGTCGCCGCCCACCAGATAGGGCCATTCATGGATGTCCAGGCCGATACCGTGGCCGGTGCGGTGCGGCAGGCCTGGCAGTTTGTACTCGGGACCGAAGCCGTTGGCTTGCAAGGAGCGGCGTGCGGCCTGGTCGACTTCCTCGCAAGGGACGCCCAGCTGCGCGGCTTCGAATGCAGCCTGCTGTGCCGCCTTCTCCGCATTCCACACGAAGCGCTGGCGCTCGCTTGGTTCGCCGAACACATAGGTGCGCGTGATGTCGGAAATGTAGTTCAGCAGCTTGCAGCCGGTGTCGATCAGCACCGTGTCGCCTTGCTTCAGCGTTTGCGCGTAGCTGACGCCGTGCGGGAAGGACGTGGCCACGCCGAACAGCACGATCACGAAATACGAGCCGGCCGGTGCGCCGACCTTGCGGTGGGCGCGGTCGATGAACTCGGCCACTTCGGTGGTCGTGATGCCTTCGCGCAGAATGCTCGCAGTGGCGATGTGCACGGCCAGGGTCATGTCCTTGGCGCGCTGCATCAGGGCGATTTCGGCTTTGGACTTGCGGGTGCGGCAGTGCGCCGTCACATTGCGCGCGTTCTCCAGCGCGTAGCCATTGGCCAGCGGACGGATGCCGTCGTAGATAAAAAACGCTGACGATTCGTCGATGCCAACGCGCGGCGGCTGTGCAGGATTCGGCGCAATGCCCATGCGGGCCAGAACGCCGATAAACAGCTGATAAGGGCTTTCGTGCTCGTGCCAGCAATTCACCCGGCCTTCGATCAGCATGAAGTCGTTCAGCGTGTCTTCCTCGAAGGCGGGGGCGATGTACTCGACGGGACCATTTGCGGGCAGGATGGCGCCAACCATGCGCTCGCTCGGATGCCATTTGGTGCCGGTGAAGTAGAGCAGGTTGCTGCCTGCGTTGATGTAGATCGCCGCGATGCCTTGCTGCTGCATATAAGCCTGCGCGCGGGCGATGCGTGCCTGATGCTCTTCCTTGCCGATAGGGACGGCGCCTGCCGTCATGTCCTTCAGGCTGGACAGTGCCTCTTCAACCGTTTTTCCGCCGATGCCGATGCTCATGGTGTCCTCCGAAAATCAAGGCCGCCATCATAGCACCGGCCGCAAGGCCAAAACCGCCTTGTGCAGGGATCGTCATCGCGTATGCGGAGTGCTGCACACGAAAAAAACCGCCGGCCCAGGGGAGGTACCGGCGGGGAAGTGGAACCACAAACTGTGATTACTGGGTCACCAGGCTGACCTTATCCACTACGAAGGAGGTTTGCAGCGACGAGTCTTCCGTCATTGCGAACGACAGGCGCACCGTCTGGCCTTTGTAAGGCAGCAGATTGAAGGTGCGGATCTGGTAGCCGCTGGCCGCGTTCACATTGGAGTAAGTTGCCAGTGTGGCCAGGGTGGTGCCAGCGGTGTTCTTCACGGTCACCACCAGCTTGTCGTAGGCGGTGCTGCCCGATTCCGCGGTGTCGATGTGCAGCGCGAAGCTCAGGGTTGCCGAGGTCACGGTCGATGGGATCGCCACGTCCTGGGTAATGGTCTCGGAAGCGGTGGTGCCGTTACCGCCCAGCCATGCGAAGCGGGTGCCTTCGTAGGCGGTCTGGCCGCTGTAGCTGCCGATCACACCGGTGGTGCCGGCCCATGGCGAAGTGCCGGACTCGAAGCCGCCGTTCACCACGCGCTCGGTCTGCGAACCGCCTACGGTCAGGGTGGCGTTGTTCGAGTTCACGGTCGCTGCCGGCGAAGCGGAGTCGGTCACCGATGCGTTGAACGAAGCGCCGTTGTCGGCAGCCTGCGCGGTGAAGGAGTAGGTAGCCGAAGTGGCGCCGGAAATCAGCGAGCCGTTGCGATACCACTTGTAGCTGTAAGGCGCGGTGCCGCCCGACGCTGCCACGGTGAAGCTGGCGGTGCCGCCGGCAGACACGGTCACGTTGTTCGGCTGGGTAGCGATCGCCAGTGCCCCCGATACCACTTCATCCACGTCGGCGCCGACGTTAATTGCAGCGTAGGCGCGTTTGACGGCGGTCGATTCTTTGGAACCTACGCCATACAATTCCTCGGCTGCCTGAATGACCTTGGTACGTGCGTCCGCATAGTTGGTGGACGAGGTGAACTTGGTGGTGTTCGCCTTGAACCAGATGCGATAGGCCTTGTCGTTGCCGATACCCGTCATGTTCTTCGGGGTCTTGGTCAGGTAGGAGCTGTAATAGTCGCTGGTCGAGCTGGAGCTGGAGCCCTGCGACAGGAAGTAGAACATGCGGTTGTTCGGGCCGGAGCTGTAGTGCACGTTCAGGTTGCCGAGGGTGCTGCTCCATGCGTTAGGGCTGGTGCCGTCCTTGCTCGGCTTGTACAGCCAGCGCAGCGGCTGGCCGCTCTTCGAGATTTCAGCACCCATCACCCAGTCATTGCCGGTGTTCGGGATGACGCTGCCGGTGCCGCCTGCACGGCCATAGGCTTCCACCATTTCGCCGTTGATGTCCGAGTTGGATTCGTTCAGGCCACCGGATTCGCCGGAGTAGGTCAGGTTGGAGGTGGCATCGGTCACGCCGTGGCCCATTTCGTGGCCAATCACGTCGATGGAACCGAGATTGTTGAAGGACGTGCCGCCGTCGCCGATGTACATGCACTTGCAGCCCGGCTCGAAGAAGGCGTTGTCGTATTGGGTGTCGACGTGGACCGCGATGTAGGTCGCGGTGTTGTTGCCATCCAGGGACTGCCAGCCCAGCACGTTCTTCATCGTGTCGTAGGTGTTCATCAGGCCCCACAGCGCGTTCACTGCGGCGGTCTGGCCGTTGGCGTTGGTGGTGCTGCCGCCGTTGACGTACTGCTGGCCGTCGCCCCAGGTGTTGGTGCTGTTGGTGTAGATGGAGCCGGCTTGCGGATTGGATTCCGGCGAGTGGTTGGCGTTGGTGATCGCCATGCCGCCGAAGGTGCCGCCAACGCCGCGCGTGGCGTCCAGCATCTTGTAGGTGGAACCGGACAGGGTGGTCTGGATTGGCACGTCGCCGTTGTACTGGCTGTGGCCGGTGCCGGTCACGGTTTCCAGCGCGTCCCATTGCTTGATGGTGACGCCGGTCAGCGCGCTCACCACGGTGTCGCGGTAGACCAGCTGCTTGTTGTTGACCATGCGGGTTTTGACCAGGTAGGCCAGCTCGTAGTGATCGACCACGTCTTCCACGTCCACTGCGTTCAGCTGGGCGTCGGACTTGTTGCCGGCGGAAGGCAGGCGCACCTGTTTCATCACCGGCCAGATCAGCAGTTCGGCTTCCGGCTTCCAGCGATGGGTGCCGTTCGGCGCCACACGTTTTACGACCAGGTCGATCGCTTCGTCGGCGCTGACGGTCGGGGTGGTGTCCGGTGCGCCTTTGCCACCCGCCTTGGCGGCGCGGGATGCGTCCAGCCCTTCGCGGCGGTTAGATGCCGATTCGCTGACGATGTCGCCATTTTGGTCGCTGACGATGACCGAATCCGAACCAAACACGCGCAGGCCGCGCCAGGTGTGGGCGGCGCGCGTGATGCGCTGGCCGTGGGTGCCTGGGTGCTGGCTGGTAATCTTATAGCTGTGATCGCTGTCCAGGCCTGCGGCGCCGCGGCGGTTGTTCAGCTTGTCCAGGATGTTGGCCTTGTCCGCGTCAGTCAGGGCCTGGCCCGGAGCGGACATCAGTGAATCCGGCAAAGCTTGCGCGAATGCGCATGCGAACGGCAGTGCTGCGATGGCAGCGGCGAGGATGCTCTTTTGAAGTTTCATCGTCTCTCCAGATGACGTGGTGGGTAGGAGAGCCGGAACTTAATCCTCCCGATCCGGTGAAGTCAAAAAAGTTGTGAAATGAGTCAAGCCCAGGAAATCTGTTCAAAATGAGACATACTGTTTTCGGAGATCGCGCGCGTATAGCGCTAATCGCACCAACTTGGCGCACTGTTACGAGAAGTTGTCGGCTTACTGCAACAAACTAGACTTGCCTCTCTAAATTCGTGTTTGGCGCAACACAAATATGTATCGAATTGTCGCGTCGTCGTTGCAATAGTTTAATTTTGCGATTTACACTAGCCCGTCACCGTTGAGGCATCTGTTTGTGAGGGCGCATCACTCATGCTGTCAATTTCAACCAAAGTCGAACGCATCGTCGCGGAATCGCCGTTTCTGAGCGAGGGGCTGCGTCGCGGACTGATCAACCTGTCGGAACTGGCGCGCCAGCTGCAACCGCAGCTTCAGACCGACCTGTGGAAACCTGTGGGCCAGGCGGCCGTCGTCATGGCCCTGCGCCGCGTAGCCAACCGGCTGCCCGATGCGGACAGCCACGAGATCGTGCTGGCCCAGAAATCCGGCCAGCTGACCGCCCGCACCGATCTGGTGGAATTCACCTTTCGCCGCTCCGAGCTGACCGATGAATGCCATCGCCAGCTGCTGGAGAAGGTGGGCACGGGCCATGGCCTGTTCCTGACCGTCACGCGCGGCATCAACGAGGTGATGGTGATCTGTAGCCGCCCGCTGATCCCGATGGTGGAGGAAGTCTTCGGCGACGAGCGCCTGCTCGCGCGCCTGGAGAACCTGAACGCCGTCACCCTGCAGCTGACCGCCGATTCCTGGCGCACGCCCGGCATCTACCACGCCATCCTGAAGAAGCTGGCATGGGACAAGGTCAACCTGATCAACCTGATCTCGACCCACACCGAGCTCACACTATTATTAGAGAAGGAATATACGGGGGCGGCGGTGACGGTGCTGTCCACCATGATTACCCATTAGTTGGCGAAGGCCAGCTCGCTGTCCTTGATGTCCGCGATCGGGCCGAGAATGGACCCGTCGAAGTCGCGCGGTGCGTGGCGCCGCTCGAACAGTTGCGGCAGATCCGGGTTTGCCAGCGCGCCCCGGCCCAGCGCCACGACATCCGCACCCAGATCAAGCGCTTCGCCGCTGCGTTCGGCGCTGTGCAGGGAACCGTTGGCGATAATCGTGACGCCAGGGGCAAAGCGCCTTGCCAGTGCAATCAGGCTGTCGTGACCGTTCTCAAAAGCCGGCTTCCAGGCCTCGAACTCGGTCACATGGATGAAGTCGGCGCCTGCGCGGGCCAGCGTGCGGAAAATGACCTCCGCGTCGGCCTCCCGGCCCGGCCATTTGCTGGTGAAGTCATTCACCTTGCCTTGTGAAATGCGAATTCCAACCGGCACCAGGTCGTCAACGGCGGCCTTCACCGCTTTGACGATTTCTTCCAGCAGGCGCACGCGGCCGTGCACATCGCCGCCCCAGCGGTCGATGCGCAGATTGGTATGCGCGGTCAGGAACTGATCCAGCAGATACCCGTTGGCGCCATGGATCTCGATGCCGTTGAAGCCGCCGGCTCGCACTGCGCGCAGGGCAGATTGCACAAAGCTGTCGATTACCTCGGCGATTTGCTGTTCGCTGATTTCCTGTGGCGTGGCATATTCACCTGTGCCGTAATAGAAGGTCATCTGCTTGCCCTTCGGCTGCACGGGAGATGGCGCAATGGTATGGGCGCGATAGGCATTGCCCTGGCTGAGGGCGCCTGCGTGCATGAGCTGGGCGAAGATCAGTGCGCCGTGCTGCTGCACCTCTTGCGTGACTTGCTTCCATGCAGCGGCCTGGGCATCGTCCGCGATGCCGGGCTGGTTGCGATAGCCTTGCGAGAACGCCTTATCGGTGTAGATCCCTTCCGTAATGACCAGACCGAAGCCGCCCTTGGCGAAGCGGCGGTAATAGTCGCGCATGGCCTGCGTGGCCAGACCGTCCGCGGTCGCCGTAATCCGGGTCATTGGCGCGACAGCCAGCCGGTTTTTCAGGTTCGTGCCGTTCATATCGTGTTTTGATAAAATTTTGCTGAGAGAGTCGTTCATGATCTTCACTTTCCAAAAGGGACGCTGCGGTTGCAGTGCATGGAAGTCATCATAGGCATCGCTGCACACATGAGAAAGCATCAGAAAGTGAAGCCGTCTTATCAAAAAGCGTTATAAATGCAGATTTCAGACCTTCGCATTTTTCTCTCGGTGGTGACTGCCGGAAGTTTGTCGGCAGCCGCGCGCCAGCTCGACATCGGGCCGATGCAGGTATCGCGGCGGATCGCGGTTCTGGAGGAGGAGCTTGGCGTGCGGCTGTTTCACCGGACCACGCGTTCGGTATCGCTCACTGCGGAAGGTGAAGCGTTTCTGCCCTACGCGAATACAATGGCCGAAGCGGAAGAGAGCGCACGCGGGGAGCTCAGTCCGGCCTCGGCCACGGTTTCCGGCGTGCTTCGCCTCACCGCGCCAAGCGTGTTCGGCCAAACGGTCGTGCTGCCGATGCTGTCCACGCTGCTGGAGCAGCATCCGGATTTGCGCATCGATCTTGATTTGTCCGACCGGGTGGTCGATATCGTTGGACAAGGTCTGGATCTGGCCTTGCGCGTTGCCACGCTTGGTGACTCGGATCTGGTGGCGAAGCGGATGGTGAGCAATCCGCGGGTCATCTGCGCCTCGCCGCGCTACCTGAAGCACTATGGTGTGCCATCAACGCTAGCTGAGCTGGAGCTTCATCAATGCATCGTGCTGCAGGCGGTAGCACGCTGGCCCTTTGTTATCGATGGAAAGCTGCAGCATCGGCGCATGAATGCCCGGCTCACCACGAGCAATGTGGACGCCGCCCGCATCGCGGCGCTGCAGGGGCTCGGGCTTTCCATGCTCACTTACTGGGACGTTTATCGCCAGCTGCGAGAAGGCAGCCTGGTCAGCATCGAGCTGGAGGATGCGGCGATGGAAGACCTGTCCGTGTGGGCTGTGATGCCAACACGGCGCTATGTTCCGACCCGCGTCAAAGTATTTTTGGCGGCGCTTGAGAGGGAGCTGGCGGTCAAGCTCTGATAAGCCTCCCAGCTGGCGCGCTCGACCCAGTTGTGCATCAGCATGCCATCTTCGCGGACTTGCTACACGGCGGTGCCGGTGAAGCGGACTTCGCGTTGGTCGGGTGGCAGGCCGAACATGCCGTTGTTGCGGCCGCTGACGATCCAGCGCGAGGCGACGCGGCTGCCGTCTGCGTTCTGGAAAGTCTCGACCACTTCGAATGCCAGTCCGCTGATCTGCTGGTTGAATAGTTTTGCCCAGGCCTTGAAGCTGGTCCTGGAGGCGATGTCCACGCCGCCAGAGGTGATGACAAAGTCCTCCACGCAGAAGCGGTCGATGGCGTCAAAGTCCTTGCCCTGCCACACAGCGACCCAGAAGGCTTCGACGATGTTCACTGAATTCATTGGGATCTCCGGGTTGTAACGAAATAGGCAGCTGCCAGTGCACCGAGGAACAGCACGGCAGCAAATGCGGTGGCGCCGGCTTCCATGCCGATGCGGTCGATCAGGAAGCCGCAGGCGACCGGCAGCAGGCCGGCCGGGATATAGGCGCCGATATTGAGCAGGGAAATGGCCTGTGCGCGCTGCGTGTCCGGCACGCGCACGCCGATGGCGCTCAGGCCGCCGAGCTGGCCGAGGCCCTGTCCCATGCCGCCCAAAACAGCGGCGAGCAGGAGCAGGGCGGGAGCTTCGGTATGGATAGCCGTGGTCACCGCGATCATCGCCAGGGCAGTCGCGCCAGCGCCAAGCTGCAGGATGGTGCGGATCGGCAGATGTTTCAGCGCCAGTTGCGCGCCAGTCGCGCTCATGAACATCAGGCAGGCCGTTCCGCCCGCCACCAAAGGGCTGCTGACGTGCAGCAGCTTGGACAGCAAGGCCGGTCCCAGTGCCAGGACGAAGGAAGTTGCCGACAGCCCCGGCGCGAACACGGCGACTCCTGATGCGATATCCATCCGGTATTGCGCCTGCACCGTCGGCAGACGCCAGGCCAGGCCGGCGCGGCCAACGTGCGACGAAGGCCGTGTCATGAGCACGATAAGCGCGGTCGCGATCAGCAGCAGTTCGGTGATGAAGATGGCCGGCGCCGGCTGCGCGATCAGCTGCGCCAAGGTGCCGGCCAGCAGCGGCCCCAATCCTGCGCCAACGACCATGGCAATCGATGCCGCTTGCGAGGCCTGGCGCTTGCGCTCCGAGCCGCCTGCCTCGACCACGGCAGCCATGCCGGCAGCGACGCCGGTGCCTACCGCTACGCCGGTCAGGAAGCGCGCCGCCACCAGCGCATGGACCGAGGCGGCCGTGGTGAACAGAACGCAGGCCAGCATGGCGAGCACCAGACCAGGCGCCAGCACGGCCTTGCGGCCGAAGCGGTCCGACAACTGGCCCGCCACCAGGAGCGCGCCAATCAGACCTGCGATGTAGGCCGAGAAAATAACGGTCATCGAGGCCGATGAAAACGCAAATTGGCGCTGCCAGTACACGTACAGCGGCGTGGCCGAATTGGACAAGATGAATACCGCTGTCACCAGCCATGCGGCGGCGGCGATGTTGCCGGGATGTTGCGACTTCATGTTCACTCCTGACGTGCAGCAAATTTCAGATGTTGCTATTCTGCTGGCGTCGCTGAAGAAGCGAAATTCCCCAATATTTCACCTGGCTTGTGAGGAAATACCCATGTTCGACTGGGAAGATCTACGCCACTTCACCGTGTTCGCGCAGGAGAAGTCATTGTCGGCAGCTGCGCGTCTTCTCAATGTAGACCACGCAACGGTCGCTCGCCGGGTTGCCGCGTTGGAGGAGTCCTTGCAACTCAAGCTGGTGGACCGCCGGCCACGCGCTTATTTCCTGACTAGCGATGGTGAACGCATCGCCGAATTGGGCAAGCGCATGGAGCTGGAATCGCTGGCGGTGCAGCGCACTGCATCGGCAGGCCAGGCAGGTATTGCCGGAACGGTATCGGTCAGCGCGCCGCCAGCGATGGCGGCGGCCTTGATTGCACCGCGCCTGGTGGAGCTGCGTGCGGCCCATCCCGACTTGCATGTGCGGCTGGATGGCGACACCCGCAACGTGTCGCTGGTGCGGCGCGAGGCGGATATCGTCATACGATTAAGCCGCCCGCAGGATCATGACGTCGTGGTGCGCAAGATCGCCGCCGTGCCTTTTTCCTTTTATGCCACCCGGGCTTAGCTGAAAAAGAAAGACCGCGCCTACATCGCTTACGACACCAGCATGGACGAAACGCCACAGCAGATCTGGCTGCAGAACGAGGCGGGCGATGCGCCGATTGTCCTGCGCAGCAATGACCTGGCGGTGCAGGCATCGGCGGCTGCGGCGGGTGTCGGCATTGCGGTGCTGCCGGATTTTATGGGAAGCGCCGATGCGCGGCTGGTGCGCTTGCCGCACAAAGGCGAGGCGCTGGAGCGGGAGGTCTGGATCGCGGTGCACGACGACTTGCGCCGGGCACCGCGCATCCAGGTGGTGATGGCTTTTCTGGCAGCCTGCTTTTGATTACTTCTTCTCTTCTTCCGCCGGCACCGAGAAATTCAGCTCCGGCTCTTCCTGTTTCTTGTCGCTGTCCGGCGGTGGCGCTTCGGTCTGAATTTGCAGATCGCCTGATTGCACCGTGCCTGCCGTGCTGCGGTCGAGGAAAGCAGTCACGGTCTGCGGCAGCGCAGCCACCAGCAGCACCATGATCATCTGCAGGCCGACCCACGGTAAAGCGCCCCAGTAGATATCGGAGCTCTTGACTTCTTTCGGCGCCACGCCGCGCAGGTAGAACAGGGCGAAGCCGAAAGGTGGATGCATGAAGGAGGTCTGCATGTTCACGCACAGCATCACGCCGAACCACACCAGTGCCGCGGACTGCGCCGCTTCCGGGCTGCCCATAATGCCTTCCAGCTGCGGTGCCAGGATCTTCTGCGCCACCGGCGCCAGCATCGGCACGACGATGAAGGCGATCTCGAAGAAATCGAGGAAGAAGGCCAGGAAGAACACGAACAGGTTCACCACCAGCAGGAAGCCGATCCAGCCGCCAGGGATGCCGGTAAACAGATGCTCGACCCAGAGCCCGCCGTCAACGCCCTGGAACACCACGGAGAAGCAAGTGGAACCGATCAGGATGAACACCACCATCGCAGTCAGACGCATGGTCGACTGGTAGCTCAACACGATCAACCCGCGCAGCTCGCTGATACGGCTGGCGCGGAAGATCATCCAGGCCAGCGCCACGTACAGCACGGCCAGCGTGGCCTGCTCATACGGCTTGGCGTTTGGCGCCAGGCCGGACTCGCCCTGGTTGAAGAAGAAACCGATGCCTGCAGCCACCACGCCAGCGGTGAGGCCGATGCGGAAGACGATGTGATCGCGGCGATTGAATTCCGGCTGGCGGATCACCGCCAGCACCACGGCGCCCAATGCGCCCATGGCTCCCGATTCGGTCGGCGTGGCGATACCGAGCATCATCGTTCCCAGCACCATGAAGATCAGCACCGCGGCCGGGATAATCCCGCGCAGGCACTTCTTCCACAGTTCCCAGCCACGCTCGGTCAGTTCGTCCTGCGGTGCGGCAGGCAGCCAATCAGGCCGGATACGCGCCAGCAGGAAGGTGTAGATGGCGAACAGCGCGATCTGTACCAGCGACGGCCCCCATGCGCCGAGATACATGCTGCCCACATCTGCTGCGGCGGTCTGGGTCTTCAGCTGGTCGGCCAGCACCACCAGCACCAGCGACGGTGGCACCAGCTGCGTGATGGTGCCCGAAGCGGCCAGCACGCCGGTGGCGTAGCGCATGTGGTAACCGTAGCGCATCATCACCGGCAGCGAGATCATCGCCATGGCGATCACCTGTGCTGCAACCGTGCCGGTAATCGCGCCGAGGATGAAGCCGACGATGATCACCGAGTAGCCAAGGCCGCCGCGAATGCCGCCGAACAGCTTGCCCATCGAATCGAGCATGTCCTCCGCGAGGCGGCACTTCTCAAGCACCGCGCCCATGAAGGTGAAGAAGGGAATCGCCAGCAGCAGATCGTTGGCCAGCACACTGCCGAAAATCCTTTGCGGCACCGCCTGCAGGAAGGGCACACCGAAGAAACCGTGCAGGATCGAGATCCCGCCGAAGAACAGGCCTACCGCCAGCAGCGAGAACGCCACCGGGAAGCCGACCAGCATGAACACAACCAGGCCGCAGAACATCAGCGGCGGCATCCACTCCAATGGAATCATTGCACGGGCCTTTCGTATTTGCTGTCCAGGTGCACCATGCCCTTCAGGGCGGCGATGCGCTTAATCAGTTCGGAAATGCCTTGCAGCGTCAGCAAGGCAAAACCGAGCGGGACCACAAACTTGATGGGGTAGCGTGCCAGTCCGCCGGAGTTGCTGGACTGTTCAAAAATCTGCCAGGAGGGGAGGAACAGCGAATACCACGAGAGCCACGCAAACAGAATGCAGGCGGGGAGCAGGAAGAAGATGATGCCGAAAATGTCGATCCACAGCTGCTTGCGCTCGCTGACATGGCCGTAAATCAGGTCCACGCGCACGTGCTCGTTGCGCTGGAAGGTGTAGCTGGCGCCCAGCATCACGGCGGCGCCAAATAAATACCACTGCAACTCAAGCAGCCAGTTGTTGCTCCAGTCGAATCCGTAGCGGATCATGGCGTTGCTGGCGCTGATCACGCAGGACAGCAAAATCATCACATTCGCCAGTTGGCCGCATCTGTAGCCTATGCGGTCCAGCCAGTGGGAAAAGCGCAAAAATCCTTGCATCGGCGGTGTCTCCACGCATTGTTTTATTGCAAGAATATTAGCTGATTATTTGCCGCGGGTCATAAAAAACCAACGGCCCAAAAACAAGTGCCTGCCACGGCGTGGCAGGCACTAGCTTTACGCCTTGGGTTTCTGCGGATTACAACTGGCTGCGCACGCGTGCGATCGCTGCGCGCACCTGGTTCGGCGCGGTGCCACCCACGTGATCGCGTGCGGCCACGGAGCCTTCCAGTGTCAGCACGGCAAACACATCCTCGCCGATCAGCGGCGAGAAGGCGCGCAGCTGGTCCAGCGACATTTCCGCCAGATCGATCTTCAGATCGTCGCAAGCGCGCACGGCATGCGCCACGGCCTCATGCGCATCGCGGAACGGCAGACCCTTCTTCACCAGATAATCGGCCAGGTCGGTCGCCGTGGCGTAGCCCTGCAGCGCCGCGGCGCGCATCGCTTCCGGCTTGACGGCGATGCCGCCGGCCATGTCGGCGAAGATGCGCAAGGTATCGACCACGGTATCCACGGTGTCGAACAGCGGTTCCTTGTCTTCCTGGTTGTCCTTGTTGTAGGCCAGCGGCTGGCCTTTCATCAGGGTCAGCAGACCCATCAGGTGGCCGTAGACGCGGCCGGTCTTGCCGCGCGCCAGTTCAGGCACGTCCGGGTTCTTCTTCTGCGGCATGATGGACGAGCCGGTGCAGAAGCGGTCCGCGATATCGATGAAGCCGACGCGAGGGCTCATCCAGATGATCAGCTCTTCCGACATGCGCGAAATATGCGTCATGATCAGCGAAGCGGCCGCGGTGAACTCGATCGCGAAGTCGCGGTCGGACACGGCATCCAGGGAGTTGTGGCAGACATCGTCGAAGCCCAGGGTCTTGGCGACGCGCAGGCGGTCGATCGGGAAGGTGGTGCCCGCCAGTGCGGCAGCGCCCAGCGGCAAACGGTTCACGCGCTTGCGGCAATCGGCCATACGCTCGGCGTCGCGGCCGAACATCTCAACGTAAGCCAGCATGTGGTGGCCGAAGGTGATCGGCTGCGCCACCTGCATGTGGGTGAAGCCCGGCAGGATGGTGTCGGTGTTTTTCTCGGCCAGATCGACCAGCGCGCCGCGCAGCTGATTCAGCAAACCAGTGATATCGTCGATGGCGGAGCGCACGTACAGACGGATATCGGTCGCCACCTGGTCGTTGCGCGAACGGCCGGTGTGCAGACGCTTGCCCGCGTCGCCGACCAGCTCGGTCAGGCGCTTCTCGATATTCAGGTGTACGTCTTCCAGATCGAGCAGCCATTCGAAGGTGCCGGCATCGATTTCGCCGGAGATTTGCGCCATGCCTTTCTGGATGGCGTCACGGTCGGCAGCGGAAATGATGCCCTGTGCGGCCAGCATTTCGGCGTGCGCCAGCGAGCCCTGGATGTCGGCCTTGGCCATGCGCTTGTCAAAGAAGACAGAGGCGGTGTAACGTTTAACGAGGTCGGAGACGGGCTCCGAGAAGCGGGCCGACCATGCTTCGGCCTTTTTGGAGAATTGGTCTGTCATGATTGAATAGCTGCGGTTGGATTTAGACGATTATAAATTAGAGGAATGATCTGATGAAAAAGTTAGCAATTTCACTACTAATGCTGGCTACTGCGGGCAGCGCATTTGCGCAGCAGGCGCGGCCGACCGATGTGGGCAGTGTGGAGGGCGTGATCGGCGCGCTGTACGACACCATTTCCGGCCCCGCCGGCCAGCCGCGCGACTGGGACCGCCTGCGTTCCCTGTTCCGTCCCGATGGCCACATGATCGTTCAAAGCCCAACCAAGACCACGGTGCTGAGCGTGGAGGATTACATTGGCCGCGTCACGCCAATGTTTGCCAAAGATGGTTTCTACGAATCGGAAATTTCGCGCAACACTGAGCAGTTCGGCCAGATCGCCCACGTGTTCAGCACTTACCAGTCGCGCCACGCGCCGGGCGACGCGGCGCCTTTCCAGCGCGGCATCAACAGCATCCAGCTCATCAATGACGGCCAGCGCTGGTGGGTGCAATCGCTGGTGTGGCAAGCGGAAACCGAGAAATATCCTTTGCCTGACCGCTATCTGAAGAAATGACGTTCACCATCAGCACCGACAAGGCCCGCCTGGACGTGGGCCTGATTCACAACTTTCTCAGTAAGGAATCGGCCTGGGCTCAGCATATTCCGCTTGAAACTGTGCAACGATCCATCGAACATTCCTTATGCTTCGGCGGATTTGTTGACGGAAAGCAGGTTGCGTTTGCGCGCGTGGTGACAGACTACGCTACCTATGCCTATCTGGTGGATGTCTTCGTGTTGCAGGAATGCCGCGGGCGCGGCTACAGCAAACGCTTGATGGAAGCTGTTATCGCCCATGAAGGACTGCAAGGACTGCGGCGTTTTATGTTGGCGACCTCGACAGCCCACGCACTGTACGAACGCTTTGGTTTTACTCCGCCGTCGCGTCCGGCTACACTGATGGAAAGGTACTTCCCGGATGTTTACAAAAGAGACTCAGGATAGCGAACAGGAGTCCATTGTGAAGCTGCTCTCTCCCGCCGGCCTGGCGCGATTCGGGCTGGCGTTATTGGCGGCGCTCGGCCTGCCCACGCAGGGCAGGGAAGCGCCAAGATCTACGCCACCGGCGACCGGACGCAGCAATCCTCCGCCCGCGCCCGCACCTACGCCGGTTCCACCCGCGCCACCTGCGGCGCCTGAGCAGGTGCGCATCGTTGCGGGAGCAGTCAGTACCATGAGCAGCGGATCTGCAGCTATTGCCACCACCCCTATCGCAGCAACCCAGGGCTCCCTTGTCATCATCGGCGGCGGTTTGCGCGGCGACAATGCCGATGTGTGGCAGCGCATCGTCAAGCTGGCCGGCGGACGCGGCGCCCACATCGCGGTCTTCCCTTCGGCCGCCGGCAATCCCGAGCGCTCGGCGCAAACCATCATCGGCTATCTGCGCAAATGGGGCGCGGACGCCTTCCTCGTCCCGGTCGCGATTCGCCTGGATGGCAGCGATTACCGCAAGGCGGCGGAAGATGCGGCGCTGGCCGACAAGATCCGTAAATCCGACGGCGTGTATTTCGTAGGCGGCGACCAGGGCCGCATCACCAAGGCGCTGGTGCGCGAAGACGGCACGCATACGGCGGCGCTGGACGCGGTTTGGGACCTGTACCGCCGTGGCGGCGTAATCGCCGGCTCGTCGGCTGGCGCAGCCATCATGAGTTCGACCATGTTTTCCAATCCCAAGGCCATCCTGGCGATGCTGCAGACCGGCATCGCCGACGGCAAGGAACTGGCGCCGGGCCTGGGCTTCATCGGCGACGATATCTTTGTGGATCAGCACCTGCTGGTGCGCGGCCGCTTCGCGCGCATGATTCCGGCCATGATGGCCAAGGGTTACCAGATCGGTCTGGGCATCGATGAAGACAGCGCCATGGTGGTCACCGCCAAGCGCGAGGTGGAAATCATCGGCTACAAGGGCGCCATGCTGATCGACCTGACCCGCGCCGAAACAGATAAGGAAAATCCGAATTTCAACGTCAGCAATGTCTCGATCAGCTATCTCGATCGCGGCGACAAATTCAATATCGCCACGCGCATGTTCATCCCTTCGACGGACAAGGCAGGCGGCCGGCTCGACCCGCTGCACCCGTCCAGCCGCGGAGCCGTGTTCAGCAACGATGTACTCGGCAATAGCGCCGTGGTGGATCTGATGGAACGCCTGATCGACAGCGATCAGCAGGAGGCGGTTGGCATCGCCAGCGGCAATCCGCGCATTGACAAGACCGACATGGGCTTCGAATTCCGCTTCACCAAGACGCCTGAGAGTGTGGGGTATGTCTCAGCCGTGGCGGATGCCTATTCCATCCTGAATATCCGCCTGGACATCCGTCCCATCGAGCTTTACCGTCCGCTCTACAAATATCGCTGAAAAAATCTGAATCCAGCCGGTCCCCGGCTGCGTATATAGCCATGCTGCACCTTCCTATCCACTATCCAGGGGATGAACATGGCTACTTTGCTGAAGAGAGTGCTGGCGCTGGCGATTGCCGCCGCCGCGCTGCCACCGGCGATGGCGTCCAGCCACCGCGAAGCTCCATTCATTACCAAGAATCCGAAAGCTGATGCGACGGACTTCTATATGTTCCGCAGCTACGAGCCGGGACGCGAGCAATTCGTTACCTTAATCGCCAATTATGTTCCTTTGCAGGATGCATATGGCGGTCCGAATTTCTTCCAGATGGACCCGGACGCGCTGTACGAGATCCACATCGATAACAATGGCGACGCGAAGGAAGACCTGACCTTCCAGTTCCGCTTCACCAATACCAACAAGGACGGCGCCTTTACTGTGGGCGGGCAGAAGGTGTCTATTCCACTGGTGATCAATGGCGGGCCGATTAACGACGTCAATCCCGCCGGCTTGAACGTGCGCGAGACGTATTCGGTGACCGTGGTGCGCGGCGATCGCCGTGGCGGGCAACGCGCGATGGTGAGCAACGCAGCCAACGGCAGCACGGTGTTCGATAAGCCGGTGGACAATATCGGCAACAAGTCGATTCCCAATTACGCGGCGTATGCGGCCAAGCACGTGTACACGGTGAATATTCCTGGCTGCAGTGTGCCGGCGCGCATGTTCGTCGGCCAGCGCAAGGACCCGTTCGTGGTCAATCTTGGCGAGACTTTTGACCTTATCAACATCAAGGCGCCGGCAGTGGAATTTCTGGCGAATGCCGAGAAAAATGCACGCGATGATCTGGATGATAAGAATGTGACGTCGCTGGAGCTGGAGATTGCTGCTTCCTGTCTCACGGCAGGCAATGAGCCGGTGATCGGCGGCTGGACGACAGCCAGCTTGCGCCAGGGGCGCCTGATCAATCCTCTCGGCGGCTCGCGCGATGGCGGGGCGTGGACGCAGGTGTCGCGGCTTGGCATGCCGCTGGTGAACGAGGTGGTGATTGGGCTGAAGGACAAGGACAAGTTCAATCACAGTAAGCCTTCCGGTGATGCGCAGTTTGCCACTTACGTGACCAATCCGACCTTGCCAGCCCTGGTCGAGGTGTTGTTTGGCAGCGCAGGCGCCAAGGCGCCGACCAATTTCCCGCGCAATGATCTGGTGACTGCTTTCCTCACCGGCGTGCCGGGTTTGAATCAGCCGAAGAATGTGAAGGCATCCGAAATGCTGCGGCTGAATACATCGATTCCCGTCGTGCCGATGGGATCGCAGAAACGGCTTGGCGTGATCGACGGTGATAACGCAGGCTTCCCTAACGGGCGGCGTCCCGGCGATGATGTGGTCGACATCGCGCTGCGGGTGGTGATGGGTAAGCTGTGCACCCTGAATATCGGCTGCGCGCCGTCCGACGCACCGGCGGGCGCAATCCGCTTTACTGACGGGGCGTATCTGGACGACAGCTTCTTCACCTCGTCCTTCCCCTACCTGAAAACGCCGATCGCCGGCTCGCCGCAGCAGTAAGGAGCGCATCATGAAATCGCTTGCTCTCCTTTGCAGCGCGCTGCTGCTGGCCGCATGCGGCGGTGGCGGCGGCCACAGCGCCGACACCGGCCCCACCACGCCACCGCCACCACCCGTGATGACGGACGCCTTCACCGCCACCGTGCTGGCCCTGATCGCGACTTCGCCCGACGACGCCGAGCCCACCGACACCAGCAACGTCGCGCTCACCACGTCCGAAGACAAAGAGCCCGAACCTGTCGACAAGGCAGCGGCGCCATGATCCCCGCCGGTACGTCGCTGGATAGCGAGGGCGCACGGCGGCGCCGCCGCGCGGTCCGTGCACGCATCGTGCGGACGCTGGTGGCGGCCTGGCTCACGCTCGCGGCTGGGGCACGGGCGGGGATGGCGGCGCCGTATGTGCCCGCGTCCGGCGCGGTGGTGGTGGAGACGCTGCCGCGCCGTACCGAAGTGCAGCCGCCGGAGATGCTGGCCCTGCGCGCGCAGCTGCGTGCCTCGCCGAACGACGCAAACATCGCGGCGTCGCTCGCGCAGCAGTACATCGCGCTGGGCCGCCGCGAAAGCGACCCGCGCTATTTCGGCTACGCGCAAGCCGTGCTGGCGCCGTGGTGGTCCGTGGGAGCGCCACCTGCGCCAGTGCGCCTGCTGCGCGCCACGCTGCGCCAAACCAATCACCAATTCGCCGAAGCCATGTCCGATCTGGACGCGCTCACGAAATCAGACCCCGCCAACGCGCAAGCCTGGCTTACCCGCGCCACCGTGCAAACGGTGCGCGGCGACTACGCCGGCGCCACCTCCAGTTGCGCGCGGCTGTCCAACCTGTCCGGACAACTGGCCAGCTTCACCTGCCTCGCCGCAGCCCGCGCCAACACCGGCGATCCGCTCGCCAGCGAGCGTCTTCTGCGGGCGGCATTCTCACGTGAAGCCGCCGAAGCGCCGCCCGAAGTCCGCGTCTGGACACTAACCCTGCTGGCCGAGCTGTCCGCCCGCCGCGGCGACCCGTCAGCCGATCAAAGCTTCCGCCAGGCGCTCGCCATCGCCCCGCGCGACAGCTACCTGCTCGGCGCCTACGCCGACTATCTGCTCGACCAGGGCCGCCCCGCCGAAGCCGAGCGCCTGCTGAAGTCCTTCCAGCGCATCGACAGCCTGCTGCTGCGCTACGCCCTCGCCCTGAAGCAACAGAGCGCCGGAACCACGTCCGTGCGCGCCGAACTGCAAGCCCGTTTCGACGCCGCAGCTGCACGCGGCGACAGCGTCCACTTGCGCGAACAAGCCCGCTTCACCCTGCACCTGCTGGGCGACGCGCAATCGGCCGTCGCCCTGGCCCGCCGCAACTGGGAAACGCAAAAAGAGCTGGCCGACCTGCGCCTGCTGCTGGAAGCGGGCGAACGCGCACATGACAGCGCGGCAGTCGCGCAAGCCACGACCTGGATACGCACGCACAAAGTGGAAGACGCCGCCATCGCCGCGCTGATGAAAGGAGGTGCATGATGATCCGCCTGCTCACCATGCTGATCCTGCTGATCGCCGGCAGCACCGCCTGGGCGCACAAGCCCAGCGACAGCTATCTGACCCTGCACATCGAAGGCGGGGAAATCACCGCACAATGGGACATCGCTCTGCGCGACCTCGACTTCGCCATCGGCCTTGACGCCGACGGCGATGGCCAGCTGACCTGGGACGAAGTGCGCAGCCGCCACGATGCCATCGCTGCCTACGCGCTCTCCCGTCTCGCGCTCACCGCAAACGGAACCCTGTGTCCTCTGACTGCGGCGAGCCAGCTGCTCGATCACCACACCGACGGCAGCTACACCGTCCTGCGCATGCACGCGACCTGCGCCGCCGCGCCGCAGCGGCTCACGATCAGCTATCGCCTGTTCGCCGACGTCGACGCCCAGCATCGCGGTCTGCTGCGCATCGAGCATCAAGGCGCGACGACAACCGGCATTGTGGGCGGCGACCAGCCTGCGCTGGAGATCACGCTCGCTCAACCAGCGCCATGGCGTCAGTTCGCCGACTACGTCCAGCACGGCATCTGGCACATCTGGATCGGCTATGACCACATCCTGTTCCTACTTTCGCTGTTGCTGCCGGCGGTGCTCATCACAGCCGGCGCGCGCGGCTTGTTCATGGACGTGCTGAAGATCGTCAGCGCCTTTACCCTGGCGCACTCGATCACACTGAGCCTGGCCGCGCTACAGGTTGTAAGCCTGCCGTCACGCTGGGTGGAATCGGCCATTGCGGCATCGGTGGCCATCGCAGCGGCGAACAATCTCGTACCGATCATTCAAGGCAAGCGCTGGCTGGCTGCCTTCGTATTCGGCCTGGTGCACGGCTTCGGCTTCGCCAGCGTGCTGGCGGACCTGGGGCTGCCGCGCGAAAGCCTGGTGCTGGCGCTGGTCGGATTCAACGCTGGTGTGGAAGTAGGGCAGCTGGCAATTGTCGCAGTCTTCCTTCCAGTCGCCTACGCAGTGCGCGCGACCTGGCTATACCGTAAAGTGCTGCTGACCGGCGGCTCCAGCATCATCGTGCTGGTCGCCGCCTTCTGGTTCGCGGAGCGGATCTAGAGAACGCGTACCCACGGGCCTTTGTACAGCACGGGTCCCGTGGGGCCGTTGGGATCTGGCGAACCACCGCGCGGCTCCAGACTGATCGCCAGCAGCACTACATCGCTGCCCACGGCCTTGTCGTTCAGTGCCAGCTTAGCCGTCCGCGCCGCGCCGAGCACGCCCAGCGAGCGCGGGTTGCCTTGTTTCGGAATCGCCCACAGCTGCAAGGTTTTATCGTCCGGTACAGGGGCGCCGCCGACCACTTTGACTTCCATGGTTTGATGGCGCGAATCGGCGGTCACCACCAGCGCGGGCTGGGCTTGCGCGTCCGTCAGCGTGGCGACCATGTCGATGGACGGGGCTTGTAGTGTGCGCACGCCGATGGTGGCGACCAGTATTGCCGCCAGCGCGGTGGACGCAATGCCCAGGCCGCGCCACCAGCGCAGCGAATCCCACCAGCGGGCGCCCGGCGTCTCGCCCGGCTGCCGGCGCGGTGCGCGGCCGGTCGCGTCGCGGGTTCCCTCGGTATCAGCGGCCCCTGCGGCATTGACGGCACCAGCAGCGCTGAGGCGCAGGCGGCGCTCAATCTCGCGCCACACCTGCGGCGAGGGCGCCTGCTGCGGCGCCAGCTCGGCCAGCGGCAGCAGGCGATCCTGCCACTCGGTCACGGTACGGCGCAAGGCCGCATCATTGAACATCCATCCTTCGAAACGCCGCCGCGCGCCACCGCGCAGGGTGCCCAGCACGTATTCCGCCGCCAGGCGCTCGCGCAATGTCTCGTTGCCCCGGATATTCATGCCTGCCCCCTTTGCGCGAGGCAGGTCTTGAGGCGTTCCAGCCCGCGTCTGATCCAGGTTTTGACCGTGCCAATGGGCAGGGACATGCGCTGCGCCACCTCGGTGTGGGACATATCGTGGTAAAACGCCAGCCCGATCACCTGCCGGTGCAGCCCTTCCAGCGCGGACAGGCAGGCGGCCAGCGCCTGCGCCTGGGCGCTCAGTTGCAGCGCGTCTTCGGGGCGTACGTCGGAATCGGGCAGGGCGTTCATGAAGTCGGCATCGATTTCTATCGGTTCATCCAGGCGGCGCAGGATATCGAGCGCCTTGTTGCGCACGATGGCCGTCATCCATGTCATTGGCGCAGAGAGGCCGGACTGGTAGGTGCTGGCCGAATGCCAGATTGAGACAAAGCCATCCTGCAAGGCTTCTTCGGCCAGCTCCTTCTTACGTAATATACGCAGCGCGAAGCCAAACAGTTTCGGCGCTGCAGCGTCGTAGAGCGAACGGAATGCGGCCGCATCGTGGCGGCCCGTGGCGATCAGCCAGTTGCGCAGCTGCTGTGGATCGGAGGACATGGCAGGACTCCGTGAGGCCAGTGGGTCAATCCATCATAGCGGCAGCCCGGCCGGAGGTCTACAATATCGCGCAAACATTCAACACTTGGAGATTGCATGTCCCAATTTGCCCGTCTGCTGGCCGCCACCGCGCTCAGCACCGCAGCCAGCCTGGCCTGCGCCGCCCAACCCGCCACCGTGCGCGTCGATTACCTCCATAGCGGCAATGCCTTGAGCGAGAACTACGCCATGGAGCGCGTGGTGATTGAACCGCTGCCGTGGCCCGGCGATATGAGCCGCACCATCGATACCACCAACCGTGGCAATAACAAGGTCGAAGTGGCGGACGCCAAGACCGGTAAGCTGCTGTACACGCGCACCTTTTCCACCGTGTTCGGCGAATGGCGCACCACGGACGAAGCCTCGAAAGCAAGCCGCGGATTCAGCGAGTCCGTGCGCTTCCCCAAACCGGAGCAGCCGGTCAAGGTGCGTATCCTGAAGCGCGACGAACGCAATGAATTCTCGGTCGTGTGGAGCACGGAAGTCGATACCGATGGTCTGGACGTGGTGCGCAAGCAGGAGCCTGCGCCGGCCAAGCCGATTCCGATCCGCGTCAGCGGCCCGTCCGAAAAGAAAGTGGACCTTCTGATCCTGGGCGATGGCTATACCAAGGCCGAAATGGGCAAGTTCGAGCAGACCGTACGCCGCCTGACCGACTATATGTTCAGCGTGTCGCCGTACAAGGAACGCGCCAGCGACTTCAATGTATGGGCGCTGGCCGTGCCGACCCAGGAATCGGGCGTGAGCCGTCCTTCGACCAATACCCACCGTGCTTCTGCGCTCAACACGCGCTACGACATCTTCGGCAGCGAGCGTTATGTGCTGACCACCGACAACCGCGCGCTGCGCGACATCGCCCAGTACGCACCGTATGAGTTCATTGAGATCCTGGTGAACAACGATACCTACGGCGGTGGCGGCATCTACGGCCAGTTCAGCACCGCTGCGGCCAACAACGACTGGGCCAACTACCTGTTCGTGCACGAATTCGGCCACCACTTCGCAGGCCTGGCGGACGAGTATTACACCTCGCCCGTGGCTTACGCGACCGGCGGAGCGCGCATGGAGCCGTGGGAGCCCAACGTCACTGCTCTGCAGGACCCGGCCCAGCTGAAATGGAAGAAGTTCGTCAAAGCCGGCACGCCGCTGCCGACGCCGTGGCCAAAAGCTGAATATGAGGCGCATTCGCGCGAGTACCAGAAGTTGCGCGCCCAATTGCGCAAGGACAATCGTCCGGAAGCCGAGATGAGCAAATTGTTCAAGGAGGACCTGGCCTGGACCAACGCCCTGTTCTCGAAGGCGCCCAACGCCAAAGCCGTGGGCGCGTTTGAAGGGGCCAACTATGAGGCGACCGGCTACTATCGTCCGCAGCAGCAGTGCGTGATGTTCGACCGCAGTGAAGCTTTCTGCTCAGTGTGCGCGGAAGCCATCAGTGAGACCATCGATCTGTATTCGCGGCCTGCGATGTAATCAATTGTTACTTGGTGCGGTGGCGCACAGTGGCAATTGTTGCGTGAGCATATTCTGATTTCACCCAATTACCACGAGGTGAAATCATGAATAAATTGCTCGCAACCCTGATCGCCAGCGTGTTCGCTACCGCGGCCTACGCACAGACTCCTGCGCCGACCACGGTGCCAACTTCTCCGGCTATCTCGAAAGAGCAAGCCAAGGCTGATGAGAAAGTCTCCAAGGCCGAAGCCAAGGAAGCCAAGAAGGACGCCGACGCGGACAAAGATGTAGCGAAAGTGGCCGATAAGGCCGAGAAGAAGAAAGCCAAGGCTCACGCCAAGGCCGCCAAAGCCCACGACAAAGCCAACGAGAAAGTCGCCAAGGCCGATGCCGACGACAAGATGAAGGCTGAGGCAAAGGCTGAGAAGGATATCGCTTCTGCCGACACCAAGGCCGCCAAGGTCGATGCCAAACAGGATGCGAAGGTAGCCAAGGAGCAGGCCGAGGCCAATCGCGACAAGTCCATCGCGGCGGCCAAGACTTCTGAGGTGAAGGCCAAGGCTGCGGCGGATGTGAAAGAAGCTGCGGCCAAGCATTAAACCCACTGCAAAAACCTGGTGGCAGGCTCGATGAGCCAGCCACCTGTTCAGCACCTGCGGCTTTGATCAGGTGGCTGGCACGTCAGTGCCAGCCACCAGCTTTCAAGGTTCAGGTGTTCGGCAGCAGTCCCGTAGGCTTGATACGCGTCGGCATCGCCTTGCCCTTGCGGGCGCGTTTGCCGAAGTGCGGCTCCAGCACAGTCGGACCCATACGTTCCTCCTTCGCCTTCTGCGCATTGCCGATGCCCAGCACGGTCACGCCTTTCTGCGTAATCGCGCGCGCGGCAACCAGCTTCTCCTTATCTTCCAGCTCCATCAGGATCACGCCGCGTCCACCATTGGACAGTACCTTCATTTCGTCCATGCCGAACACCAGCAGGCGCGCCTTCTCGGAGATGGTCGCCACCGCGCTGGCATCCTCCGCCACCACGGTCGGCGGCAGCGGCTTAGCGCCTTCGTCCAGCGTCATAAAGGCCTTACCGCCCTTCAGTCGCGACACCATATCGCCGGCCTTCGCGATGAAGCCATAACCAGCGTCGGACGCCATCAGCAGCTGCGTATTCGCATTGCCCGCGAAGTAGTGCAGCAGGCGCGCACCGCCGGACAAATCGACCAGCGTGGTGATCGGCACGCCATCGCCACGTGCGTTCGGCAGGGCGGCGACCGGCACGGAATACACCTTGCCGTTGTCGCCAAAGCCCAGCAGCGTATCGACCGTGCGGCACTCGAAGGCGCCGTACAGCGCGTCGCCGGCCTTGAAGGTGAACTGGGCCGGATCGTGGCCGATGCCGGTACGCGCGCGCACCCAGCCTTTTTCCGAAATGATGACGGTGACCGGCTCGTCCACCACCTTCTGCTCGACCACGGCCTTCTGGGCTTCTTCGATCACGGTGCGGCGGGCGTCGCCATAGGTCTTGGCGTCGGACTCGATTTCCTTGATGATCAGGCACTTCATGGAGGACGGATTGTCCAGCAGGTCTTGCAGCGTCTGTTTTTCCTTGCGCAGGTCAGCCAGTTCCTGCTGGATCTTGATCGCTTCCAGGCGGGCCAACTGGCGCAGGCGAATCTCAAGGATGTCTTCGGCCTGGCGGTCCGACAGCATGAAGCGCTCGATCAGCGCCGCTTTCGGCTCGTCCGAATTACGGATGATGTGGATGACCTCATCGATGTTCAGCAGGATGGTCTCGCGGCCTTCCAGGATATGGATGCGGTCATCGACTTTATTCAGGCGGAACTGGGTGCGGCGGGTCACCGTGGAGAAGCGGAAATCGATCCACTCCTGCAGGATTTCCATCACGCCCTTCTGACGCGGACGGCCATCGCCACCGATCATCACCAGGTTCATCGAAGCCGACGTTTCCAGCGAAGTGTGCGCCAGCAGCATCAGCATGAATTCGGTCTGGTCGACGTTCTTCGACTTCGGCTCGAACACCAGGCGCACGGCAGCTTCGCGGCCGGATTCGTCGCGCACCTTGTCCAGCTGGGACAGGATCAGCTGCTTCAAGGTCAGCTGCTCAGGCGACAGCGCCTTCTTGCCCATCTTGACCTTCGGATTGGTCAGCTCTTCGATCTCTTCCAGCACTTTCTGTGCAGAGGTACCGGACGGCAGTTCGTACACCACGGCCTGCCATTGGCCACGCGCCAGTTCTTCGATCTTCCAGCGCGCGCGCACTTTCATCGAGCCGCGGCCCGAGGCATACATATCGTCGATCTGCGCGCGCGGCGTGATCAACTGGCCGCCACCCGGGAAGTCCGGACCAGGGATCAGCTGCATCAGCTCAGCGTGCGACAGTTTGGGATTGCGAATCAGCGCCACGGTGGCCTGCGCCACTTCGTTCAGGTTGTGCGACGGGATTTCCGTCGCCAGGCCCACCGCAATACCCGATGCCCCGTTCAGCAGTACCATCGGCAAGCGTGCCGGCAGCAGGGCTGGTTCCTCGTACGAACCGTCGTAGTTGGGGATGAAGTCCACGGTGCCCTGGTCGATTTCGTCCAGCAGCAGGCGGGAGATCGGGGTCAGACGGGCTTCGGTGTATCGCATTGCCGCAGCGCCGTCGCCGTCGCGCGAACCGAAGTTACCCTGGCCGTCGATCAGCGGATAGCGCAGCGAGAAGTCCTGCGCCATGCGCACCATCGCGTCGTACACCGACTGGTCGCCGTGCGGGTGCAGCTTACCCAGCACGTCACCGACCACGGTCGCGGACTTGCGCGGCTTGGCGGTCGGTCCCAGACCCAATTCATTCATCGAGTACAGGATGCGGCGCTGCACCGGCTTCTGGCCGTCGCACACGTCCGGCAGGGCGCGGCCCTTCACCACGGAGATGGCGTAATCCAGGTAGGCGCGTTCAGCAAAGGTGGACAGGGTCAGCGTTTCGCCGCCGTCGCCGTTATCGCCACCGCCGTTATTGTCCGGCTGTTCCGGTGCCGGTTCGTCAAAGAGATTTGCTTGAGTCATAGTCGTTGTCTTTTCCTGAAACCAGAGGCTTAAACCGGGTGGCTGCCACGATGTGGCAGCCACCAGCTTCACGCTGTTGGTTTAAATATCAGCTTCCACCTCATTGCCGTGTTCCTCGATCCAGGCGCGGCGGGCGGCGGCTTCGCCTTTACCCATCAGCATATTGAAGCGGGAAGACGAGTAGCTGTGATCGAAGTCGCCCAGCGACACCGGCAGCAGGCGGCGAGTATCCGGATTCATGGTGGTTTCCCACAGCTGCTCCGCATTCATTTCGCCCAGGCCTTTGAAGCGGGAAATCGTCCACGATCCATCCTTGAGGCCATCCTTGCGCAGCTTGTCCTCGATCGCCACCAGTTCGCCGTCATCCAGCGCATACAGCTTCTGGATCGGCTTCTTGCCGCGCGCCGGTGCATCAACGCGATACAGTGGTGGACGCGCCACGCAGATATGGCCCTTCTCGATCAGCGCCGGGAAGTGGCGGAAGAAGAGGGTGAGCAGCAGCACCTGGATGTGGGAACCGTCGACGTCCGCATCGGAGAGGATGCAGATTTTGCCGTAGCGGAGGCCGCTCAGGTCCGGCGACTCGCCGTAGTTGTGCGGATCAACCCCGATTGCCACGGCGATGTCGTGGATCTCGTTATTGGCGTACAGGCGGTCGCGGTCCGTCTCCCAGGAGTTCAGCACCTTGCCGCGCAGCGGCAGGATGGCCTGGAATTCCTTGTCGCGGCCCATCTTGGCCGAACCGCCTGCCGAGTCACCCTCGACCAGGAACAATTCGGTGCGGGTCACGTCGTCGGTTTCGCAATCGGTCAGCTTACCCGGCAGCACGGCCACGCCGGAAGATTTCTTCTTCTCGACCTTTTGTGCGGAACGCAGGCGGGACTGGGCCTGCTTGATCACCAGTTCGGCCAGCTTCTTGCCATAGTCGATGTGCTGGTTCAGCCACAGCTCCAGCGCAGGCTTGGAGAAGGTGGACACCAGGCGCACCGCATCGCGCGAATTCAGGCGTTCCTTGATCTGGCCCTGGAATTGCGGGTCCAGCACTTTGGCCGACAGCACGAAGGAAGCGCGTGCGAACACGTCTTCCGGCAGCAGCTTCACGCCTTTCGGCAGCAGCGAGTGCAGCTCGACGAAATTCTTCATCGCACCGAACAGGCCTTCACGCAGGCCGGATTCGTGGGTGCCGCCGTTTGGCGTTGGAATCAGGTTGACGTAGGACTCGCGCACCACGCCGCCTTCTTCGGTCCATGCCACCACCCATGATGCGCCTTCACCTTCGGCAAAGCCTTCAGCGTCCGGCGTGGCGAACTGCTCGCCTTCGAACAGGGGAACGATGGTTTCACCGTTCGAGGTCTGGGCCAGTTGTTCGTTCAGGTAGCCGCGCAGGCCATCCTTGTACATCCAGGTCTGCTCGTCGCCGTTCTTGGCGTTCTTCAGCGTGACCGACACGCCCGGCAGCAGCACGGCCTTGGAGCGCAGCAGGCGTTGCAGCTCGACCTGCGAGATCAGCGGCGAGTCGAAATACTTCGAATCCGGCCACGCGGTCACGCGGGTACCGGACTTCTTGCCGTCTTTCGGCGCGGGCTGCGAGTTCAGCGGTTCGACCAGGTCGCCGTTTTCGAAGGCGAGATGGTGGAAGCCGTTACCCGCGTCGTCCTTGCGCCAGACAGAGATCTCAAGGCGCTTGGACAGCGCATTGGTCACCGACACGCCAACGCCGTGCAGGCCGCCCGAGAAGGCGTAAGCGCCGCCCGAGCCTTTGTCGAATTTGCCGCCCGCGTGCAGGCGGGTAAAGACGATTTCCACCGTCGGCACGTTTTCTTCAGGGTGCAGACCGACCGGGATGCCGCGGCCGTCGTCTTCCACTGTGATGGAGCCGTCCGCATTCTGCGTGACGATAATATTTTTGCAATGGCCGCCGAGCGCCTCGTCAGAGGCGTTGTCGATCACTTCCTGGATGATGTGCAGCGGGTTTTCCGTGCGCGTGTACATGCCGGGGCGCTGTTTGACAGGCTCCAGGCCCTTGAGGACGCGGATGGATGATTCGCTGTAGTCGGATACTGGTTTTTTAGTGGCCATACTTGGAGTTGCGGTTTTGGTTAAACACGGACGCTCCGCATTCTATCCTTAACCGGCGGGGGTGTAGCAAGTGGATAGTGTGTTTTTATACAGTATCACTTGTCATTTGAGTAATTATGCGGCGTTTACGCCTTGTTTACACCACCTCTCCAAGTCTTTACACCATCTTTAGACCTCGCTCGATAAGCTGGAACCATCGAAACTACCCCTGTTGCGAGGACAAGAATGGATGTTGTGTTCATCGGCGCAATCGTGGGCTTCCTGGTCGTGACCTGGGCATTCGCCGCAGGCTGCGACAAGCTGGGAGGCCCGCAATGAGCGCGTTCTATCTGCTGGGCGCCATAGCGTCCGCCGGCCTGCTGGTCTATCTGGTTTATGCCTTGCTGAAGGCGGAGGATCTGTGATGAGCGCCCAGGCCATTATTCTGCTGATCGTCTTCCTGGCCGTGCTGCTGGCGGTGTCCTGGCCACTCGGCGCGCTGCTGGCGCGCGTGGGTGAGGGCGGCGCCGTGCCCGGCATGCGCTGGCTTGGTCCCGTTGAACGTGCGCTGTACCGCATCGCCGGCGTGAAAGCCGATGAGGGCATGGGCTGGAAGGCGTATGCCGTCGCTCTGCTGGTCTTCAATACGCTGGGCGCGTTGGTCACTTACGGCTTGCAGCGCGTGCAAGCCTGGCTGCCGCTCAATCCGCAATCGATGGCGAACGTCAGCCCCGATTCGGCCTTCAATACGGCCGTGAGCTTTGTGGCGAACACCAACTGGCAGGGTTACAGCGGTGAGCAGACCATGAGCTATCTGACCCAGATGCTGGTGCTGACTTGCCAGAACTTCTTCTCCGCGGCGACCGGCATTGCCGTCGCCTTTGCGCTGATCCGCGGTTTCAGCTCGCGCTCGGCCAGGTCCATCGGCAATTTCTGGGCCGACGTAACGCGCTCCACACTGTACGTGCTGCTGCCGCTGTCGCTGGTGTTTGCCGTGTTCTTCACGAGCCAGGGTGTGATCCAGAACTTCTCCGCCTATCAGGATGTGCACCTGATGGACGCGGTCACCTACAGCCAGCCGAAGAACGACGCGGCCGGCCAGCCGCTGCTGGATGCCAAGGGGCAGCCAGTGCTGGAAACCCTGAGCACCAGTACCCAGACCATCGCGATGGGGCCGGTCGCATCGCAGGAAGCGATCAAAATGCTGGGCACGAACGGCGGCGGCTTCTTCAACGCCAACTCGGCGCATCCATATGAGAACCCGACCGCGTTAAGCAACTTCGTGCAGATGCTGGCGATCTTCCTGATTCCTGCGGCGCTGTGCTTCACTTTCGGCCGCATGGTCGGCGATCGCCGCCAGGGCTGGGCTGTGCTGGCCGCGATGACTGCGATCTTTGTTGTCATGACGCTGTGCGTGTTCGCCGCCGAGCAGCAAGCCCACCCGGCGCTGCAGGCACTTGGTGTGGACCAGCACACCACCGCCATGCAATCGGGCGGCAATATGGAAGGCAAGGAAACCCGCTTCGGCATCAACGCTTCGGCACTCTTTGCAGCGGTGACCACGGCTGCGTCCTGCGGCGCCGTCAACGGCATGCATGACTCCTTCATGCCGCTGGGAGGCATGGTGCCGATGCTGCTGATCCAGCTGGGCGAAGTGGTGTTCGGCGGAGTGGGCTCGGGCCTGTACGGCATGCTTATCTTCGCCATCATGGCTGTGTTCATTGCAGGCCTGATGATTGGCCGCACGCCGGAATATCTGGGCAAGAAAATCCAGTCGTATGAGATGAAGATGACCTCCATCGCCATCCTCGTCACGCCGACGCTGGTGCTGGTCGGTACCGCGATCGCCGTGATGCTCGATGTGGGCAAGGCCGGCATGGCGAATCCGGGAGCGCATGGTTTCTCCGAAATCCTGTACGCCTTCAGTTCGGCCGCCAATAACAACGGCAGCGCGTTTGCCGGCTTGTCCGCCAACACGCCTTTCTATAACTGGATGCTGGGCATCGCCATGTGGTTCGGCCGCTTCGCCATGATCGTGCCGATCCTGGCCATCGCGGGCTCGCTGGCGGGCAAGAAGCGCCTGGAAGCCAACTCCGGCACCATGCCAACGCACGGCCCGATGTTTGTCGGCCTGCTGATCGGCGTCGTGATCCTGGTTGGCGTGCTCAATTACGTACCTGCGCTGGCGCTTGGCCCTGTGGTCGAGCATCTGCAGGTATTCAGCAAATAATCGCGAGGGAAGCATCATGTCGCAAGCACAAACGCCGGGTTCGGACCTGGCACAGATTTCCGCCACGCCGGGCAAGAGCCTCAAGCTCTTCGACTCCGGCCTGGTCGGCCCCGCCATCGCGGACGCTTTCCGCAAACTGGACCCGCGCATTCAACTGCGCAGCCCTGTGATGTTCGTGGTCTACGTGGGCAGCATCATCACGACGCTGCTCTACGTCCAGGCCTTGCGCGGCGAAGGCGAGGCGCCAGCGGGCTTTATCCTGGCTACTGCTGTCTGGCTGTGGTTCACGGTCTTGTTCGCAAACTTTGCCGAAGCACTGGCCGAGGGCCGCAGCAAGGCGCAGGCCGCAACGCTGCGTGGCTTGAAGCAGAGCGTGACCGCCAAGCGTCTGCAATCCGGCAAACATGGCACTCCCTGGCTGCCTTGCAATGCCAATGAACTGCGCAAGGGCCAGTACGTGCTGGTTGAAGCGGGCGATATCATCCCGATCGATGGCGAGGTGGTTGAGGGTGTGGCTTCGGTGGACGAAAGCGCCATCACCGGAGAATCGGCGCCGGTAATCCGCGAATCGGGTGGCGATTTCTCCTCCGTCACCGGCGGTACGCGTGTGCTGTCGGACTGGCTGGTCATGCTGGTTACTGCCAATCCCGGCGAAACCTTCCTGGACCGCATGATCGCCATGGTGGAAGGTGCACGCCGTCAGAAAACGCCCAACGAGATCGCCCTGACCATCCTGCTGGTGGCGCTGACCATCGTGTTCCTGGTCGTGACCGTAACCTTGCTGCCGTTCTCCCTGTTCTCGGTGGACGCTGCGCATTCCGGCACGCCGATCACCATCACCGTTCTGATTGCGCTGCTGGTCTGCCTGATCCCGACCACGATTGGCGGCTTGCTGTCCGCGATCGGCGTGGCAGGCATGAGCCGCATGATGCAGGCGAATGTGATCGCCACTTCCGGCCGTGCCGTTGAAGCAGCGGGCGACGTGGACGTGCTCCTGTTGGACAAGACCGGCACCATCACCCTCGGCAACCGCCAGGCTTCCGGCTTCTTCCCGGCGCCAGGCGTGAGCGAGCAGCAGCTGGCCGACGTGGCGCAGCTGGCCTCGCTGGCGGACGAGACACCGGAAGGCCGCAGCATCGTCGTGCTGGCCAAACAGAAGTTCAATATCCGCGAACGCGAGATGGCCAGCCTGCATGCGCTGTTCATCCCGTTCTCCGCCAATACCCGCATGAGCGGCGTGGACATCGGCGAGCGCCAGATCCGCAAGGGGGCGGCGGAAGCGATCAAGCGCCACGTGGAAGGCATGGGAGAAGTCTACCCGGCCGAAGTGGCGCGCATCGTGGATGATGTGGCGCGCCGCGGCAGCACGCCGCTGGTGGTATGCGAAGGCGCCCGCGTGATCGGTGTCGTGGAACTGAAGGACATCGTCAAAGGCGGCATCAAGGAGCGTTTTGCTGAACTGCGCCGCATGGGCATCAAGACCGTGATGATCACCGGCGATAACAAGCTGACCGCCGCCGCCATCGCTGCTGAAGCTGGCGTGGACGACTTTCTGGCCGAAGCCACGCCGGAAGACAAACTGAAATTGATCCGCAACTACCAGGGCGAGGGCCGCCTGGTTGCGATGACCGGCGACGGCACCAACGACGCCCCTGCGCTGGCGCAGGCCGACGTGGCCGTGGCCATGAATTCCGGCACCCAGGCTGCGAAGGAGGCGGGAAATATGGTCGATCTGGACTCCAACCCGACCAAGCTGCTGGAAATCGTGGAAATCGGCAAGCAGATGCTGATGACACGCGGCTCGCTGACTACCTTCTCGATTTCCAACGACATCGCGAAATACTTCGCCATCATTCCGGCGGCCTTCGTTGGCACTTATCCGCAGCTGAAGGCGCTGGATGTGATGCACCTGGCCAGCCCGTCGTCCGCAATCATGTCCGCCGTGATCTTCAACGCGCTGATCATCGTGTTCCTGATTCCGCTGGCGCTGAAGGGTGTTCGCTATCGTGCCATTGGCGCCACCGCGCTGCTGCGCCGTAACCTGCTGGTGTATGGCGTGGGCGGCATCATTCTTCCTTTCATCGGCATCAAGCTGATCGACATGCTGCTGGCAGCCTTTAACTTTGTATAAGGAGCGACCATGAAATCCGTCATTCGTCCCGCTCTTGCGGTATTCACTGGCCTGACCCTGATCTGCGGCCTGCTGTATCCGCTGGCTGTTACCGGCATCGGCAACCTGGCCTTCCCGCAGCAGGTGGCAGGCAGCCTGGTTGAAGCGCATGGCAAGCCGGTTGGCTCCATGCTGATCGGCCAGGCCTTCACTTCGCCGAAATACTTCTGGGGCCGCCCGTCGGCCACCGGGCCTATGCCGAACAACGCATCGGGTTCGAGCGGCTCCAATCTCGGCCCGGCAAATCCGGCATATCTTGAAGCGGTTAAAGGACGCATTGATGCGCTGAAGGCTGCCGATCCGTCCAATAAGGCGCCGATTCCGGTCGATCTGGTTACCGCTTCAGGCAGTGGCCTGGACCCGGAAATCAGCCTGGCTGCCGCGCAGTACCAGGCGCCGCGCATCGCAGCTGCGCGTGGCGTCGGGCCGGAGCAGGTGCGCAAGCTGATTGATGCAAATGCGAAGCGGCAGCTGTTTGGCTTCTTCGGCGAGCCGCGCGTGAACGTGCTGGCGCTGAATCTGGCGCTGGAGCGCCTATAATCACAGGATGATTCCTACTGAAAGTCAACGCCCGGACCCGGACGCACTACTGGCCCAGGTCCAGGCCCAGGAAAGAAAGGCGGCGCGAGGCCGCCTTCGCATCTACTTCGGCGCTTCCGCCGGCGTGGGCAAGACCTATGCAATGCTGGCTGCTGCACGCAAGCTGCAGGCTGACGGCCAGCCCGTGCTGGTGGGCGTGATCGAAACCCATGGGCGCAACGAGACGGCGTCCATGCTGGAGGGGCTGGATGTGCTACCCCTCAAAGCCATCGATTACCGTGGCAAGCGCATTAGCGAATTTGACCTGGACGCCGCGCTGGAACGCCAGCCGCCGCTGATTCTGGTCGACGAACTGGCCCACTCCAACGCGGCCGGCTCGCGCCACCCAAAACGCTGGCAGGACGTTGAGGAACTGCTCGATGCGGGCATTGACGTTTTCACGACGGTCAATGTACAGCACCTTGAAAGCCTGAACGATGTCGTCGGCGGCATCACCGGCATTCGCGTCAACGAGACGGTGCCGGATACCGTGTTCGATGAAGCCGACGAAGTCGTGCTGGTCGATATTCCCGCGGACGAGTTGCTGGCGCGGCTGAAGGGCGGCAAGGTGTACAAAGGCCCGCAGGCCGAACGCGCCTCGCAGAATTTCTTCCGCAAAGGGAACCTGATCGCATTGCGCGAGCTGGCGCTGCGCCGCACCGCCGACCGTATCGAGGACGATGTTCGCGCCTACCGCGTTGAGAAATCCATTGGACCGATCTGGAAGACGGGAGCCGCGCTGCTGGCGTGCGTGGGGCCGCGTCCCGGCGCCGAGCAGGTCGTGCGCAGCACGGCGCGGCTGGCCGGGCAGTTGGGCGGCGAGTGGCATGCGATCTATGTTGAAACGCCATCGCTGCAGCGGTTGGCTGCACCGGAGCGGGAACGCATCCTGAAAACGCTCAAGCTGGCGCAGGATCTTGACGCCACCACCGCCGTGCTGGCGGGGCAGGATATAGCTGCGACGGCGGTGGAATATGCGCACAGCCACAACCTCTCCAAGATTGCAGTGGGGCGCGCCCATCCGACCTGGCCGTGGCGCGAACCGCATCACAAGCGCATGGCGCGGCTGGCGCCGGAGATCGACCTGATCGCGGTAGGGCAGGGACGTGAAGAAGCGCCGTCGCGCCCTCAGCGTGCGGCCGAAGATCCTGAAGCCATTCCGGGACAGGCCAAGCGGCGCGCGATCGGCTACGCGGTTGCGGCGGCGGCCAGCTTGCTTACCGCGCTGGCTGCGACACCGCTGCTGACCTATCTGGACCTGGCCAACATTGCCATGCTGTTCCTGCTGGTGGTGGTGCTGGTGGCAGTACGTTTCGGACGCGGTCCGTCGGTGCTGGCTACCTGCGTCAGCGTGACCTGCTTCGACTTCTTCTTTGTGCCGCCGCGCTTCACGCTGGCGATTTCGGATTTCCAGTATGTGATCACGTTTGGCGTGATGCTGGTTGTCGGCCTGATCACCGGACACCTGACGGCGGACTTGCGCTTCCAGGCGCGCGTAGCGTCGCACCGCGAGGCGCGTTCGCGCGCGCTGTACGAGTTCGCACGCGAACTGTCGGCTGCGCTTCAGACGGAGCAGATTTTCGACATTACGCGCAGCTTCATCCAGCGCGCCTTCCGCGCCCGCGCCACGCTCCTGGTGCCGGATAACGATGGCCGCCTGCACCTGCCGGACCTGAGCGCCACCATAACCGCCGCCGGAACCGCCGCCACCGCCACCGGAACCGCCGCCACCGCCACCGGAACCGCCGCCACGCCTTCGCTGGACATCGGCATCGCCCAATGGGCCTTCGACCACGCCGAAAGCGCTGGCCTGGGCACGGACACGCTGCCCGCCAGCGCAATCTTCTACCTGCCGCTGGTCGCGCCCATGCGCACTCGTGGCGTGCTGGCCATCGAGCCCGAACATCGCCGCTGGATTCTGATCCCCGAGCAGCGGCAGCAGCTGGACATCTTCGGCGCCCTCGCCGCAATCGCCCTGGAGCGCGTGCACTACATCGAAGTCGCACAAAACGCCCTGGTCAGCATGGAATCCGAGCGCCTGCGCAACTCGCTGCTGGCGGCCTTATCGCATGATCTGCGCACGCCGCTGACAACTCTGGTCGGCCTGTCCGAATCGCTGGCCGGCTCGAAACCCGCGCTGGCCGAAGCGCAGATCGAACTGGCAAACACACTGCGCGACGAAGCGCGCCGCATGAGCACTCTGGTAGCCAACCTGCTGGATATGGCGCGCATCCAGAGCGGCGAAGTGAAATTCAACCTTCAGTGGCAAAGCCTGGAAGAAGTCGTCGGCAGCGCGCTGCGCCACAGCGGCTTCCTGCTGCAAGGCCATGCAGTCGATGCGCGCCTGCCGCACGACCTGCCGCTGCTGCACTTCGACGCCGTGCTGATTGAGCGCGTGCTGTGCAATCTGCTGGAAAACGCAGCCAAGTACACGCCAGCCGGCTCGCATATCACGGTGACGGCAGCCATTAACGGCGCCAATGCCGACGTGACGGTGTACGATGACGGCCCGGGCCTTCCGCATGGACGAGAGGAGGCCCTGTTCGAGAAATTCACGCGTGGCGAGCGCGAGTCGGCCAAGCCAGGGGTTGGGCTGGGCCTCGCGATTTGCCGCGCCATTGTCGAGGCCCACGGCGGCAGGATTTGCGCAACGAAGTCGCCAGCCGGCGGCGCAGCGTTTGTCTTTTCGCTGCCGCTGGGCACACCGCCCGCCATGCCGGACCTCGACGCGGAACAAACAGGAGAAGTAACAGAGTGAACACGCGAGCGACAGAACCTGCGCCAATTGCCCTGATCGTTGAAGACGAGCCCCAGATCCGCCGCTTCGTGCGCGGTGCGCTGGAAGACGAAGGCTGGGTAGTGCATGAATCGGTCAATATGCAGCGCGGCCTGATCGATGCAGGCACACGCAAGCCGGACCTCATCGTGCTCGATCTGGGCCTGCCGGACGGTGATGGCACAGACCTGATTACCGACTTGCGCAAATGGTCCACGGTGCCGATCATCGTGCTGTCGGCCCGCGTAGCCGAAGATGACAAGATCAAAGCGCTCGATGCGGGTGCCGACGATTACCTGACCAAACCCTTTGGCGTAGGCGAGCTGCTGGCCCGTGTGCGCGCCACCTTGCGCCGTCAGCGGCAACCGGCCGCCGACAGCGCTGGCCTGGTGCACTTCGGCGATGTGAGCGTGGATTTGCAGAACCGCCGCGTCACCAAGGGCGGAGAGAGCGTACATCTGACGCCGACCGAGTACCGCCTGCTGTCGGTCCTGGTCAGTAATGCGGGCCGCGTGATGACCAATCCCCAGTTGCTGCGCGCCGTGTGGGGGCCGGCGCAAGCAGAGAACGGCCACTACCTGCGCATCTACATGGGCCACCTGCGCCACAAGCTGGAAGACGATCCCGCGCAGCCGCGCTACCTGATTACCGAGACGGCGGTTGGCTATCGCCTGCAACTGCCGGCATAGTTTTTACGCCGTGTTTACAGGGCCTATCGGTCTTTTTGCATCGTTTTTATACCCCCGTTGATAAGCTTTGCTCCGCGTCGAAAGACCTAACCAAAGGAGCAAAGAATGAAGAAGTTGTGCATCGCAGGACTGGGTATGATCGCCATGAGCGCAGCCCCCGTCTTCGCGCAAACCGAGGCTGCGGCCACCCCGGCAGCCCCGGTCACCCAGCAGGAGCAGGCAAGCGGCGGCGCGGCCGAAGGTTGCGCGGCTGGTTCGGCGAATCGTTCGTTCAGCGAGCGTTTCGCCAGCAGCTACAAGGACTACCTGGCCTGGAACGGTGACCCCGCCGACGCAGCACCGACCTGGCGCGAAGGCTATGCGCCGCCGCCAGAATCCAGCCCACCATTCCCGTTCACCGCATGGCCGATTGGCGGCACCGAAGTTATCGGCTACGACAACCAGTATTACGGCCCGTTGATGGAAGCCCTGTGGTGCGGCTCCAACGGCAAGGCATGGAAAGACAGCCGGGTGACCGTTTATGGCTGGGCCAACGCTGGCTTCAACCGCAGCACCTCGCACACCGGGTACAACGGCGCCAACGGCACCGGCGGCAACTTCCCGGCCGCCTACGCCTACCAGGGCAACACCGCGCAGATGGACCAGGTCGCGTTGTACGTTGAGCGCACACCGGACGTGGTGCAGAAGGACCACTTCGACTGGGGCTTCCGCCTGGCTGGCGTGTGGGGAACCGATACCAAGTACACCTTCTCGCGTGGCCTGTTCAGCAACCAGTTCTCGAACGCGAACAACAAGATCCAGAAGTACGGCTACGACATCCCGATGGCATACATCGAAGGCTACTTCCCCGGCGTGGCGGACGGCATGATCCTGCGTGTTGGCCGCTATATCTCGATCCCGGATATTGAAGCCCAGCTGGCGCCGAACAACTACACCTACACGCATTCGCTGCTGTACACCTACGACCCATTTACCCAGGAAGGCGCCATCGCGACCATTCGCCTGAACAAGAACTGGACCGTGCAGGCTGGCGTCCATGCCGGTAACGACGTGGCGCCATGGTATCGCCGCTCCGTGCCTGCGACTTACACGAATGCAGCCGGCGCTGAAGTGCCGAATCCAAATGCGGGCAAGCAGTATGGCGCGCAGCTGTCCGGTACCGCCTGCGTGCAGTGGACTTCCGACTCCGGCAACGATGCGATTTATCCGTGCATGAACGGCATCAACAGCGGCAACTTTGGCTGGAACAACCTACAGCAACAGGTCGTGACCTGGTACCACAAGTTCAACGACCAATGGCATATGTCCAGCGAAGCGTATTACATGCAGCAGAAGAACACGCCGAACATGTCGAATCCTGACGGCCCTGGCGTATGGAATTCCTACTTCGGCAGCAGTAACAGCGTTGGTGGCCCGTTCGGCGCAATGGGCGGCCGTGGTTGCGGCCCGAACGATGGCGTGACCTGCACTTCCAAGGAGTGGGCGTTCGTGAACTACATCTCGTATCAGCCTACGCCACGTGATTACTTCATTTTCCGCACCGATATCCTGAACGATATCAACGGCCAGCGCACCGGCTTCGCCACCCGCTACAAGGAATTCACCCTGAGCTGGAATCACTGGCTGGGCAAGGCGATCACCCTGCGTCCTGAAATCCGCCACGAAAGCGCTGGCGTTCCTGCATTCGATAATCCATGCCCGGTAGCCGGCACCGCAGGTTGCGGCAACGTGGTCACTCCGGGTTCCAAATCGCAGACCATGTTTGCGATGGACGTGATCGTGCACTTCTGATTTGTTGTAGCGACAGCCGCTACGATCTCACCCGACCGTAGCGGTCTTTCGGCCATGCCCTGATCCGGGGCGTGGCCGCTTTTTCTGCCTACCCGGCAAGGAGTATTCAATGAAGCTTGTTTTCACCGCCGTCATGCTGCTGGCCGTAGCGGCTACCAGTGCCCAAGCCACCAGCGTTCCGGACACGAGTAAAGCCCCCGCACCTGTTGCCCATAAACTGCCGCTCGATCACGGCCCGCGCGCCACTTCGACGCCGTGGCTGAACAAGAAAATCCGCGAACGCGAAGCGGCGCAGCGGGCCAAGGAGTCAGGCGTGGTGCATGCTGCGGCGGCGGATGGCCAGCACGGAGAGCAGGGAGCTGCCGACAATTAAGCCGGCGCCCAGCACTATCGCCAGCTCAATGCCCAGAGCCAGGCCGGGAACGGCAATCAGCGCCGCACCGATTCCGGACACCGCCAGCGGCAGCCAGTTGTGGTATCCCTTCGCGAACCAGCCCAGCGCGAGTACGTTCAGTAGCAACAGCACCAGCAGCAGTGGCCAGTACGGGCTCCAGCCGGGCAGGTAGGAGTAGGCGGCGATGCCGCTCATGCTCAGATATGTCACGCCGCAGATCGGACATTTGGGCAGCAGGGCCAGGCCCAGCGCCCACAACACCGGCGTCGCGTGTGCCGCACGCCGCATGGAAGCGGGCCGCGCGAGCAGTTCTTTCGCCTGCCGCACCAGGTCTTCTGGCTGCCATTCCAGGCGCTGGCAGGTGGCGACAATTTCGCCGCGCGCGTCGAGCACGAAGGCTTCGATGCGGTGGCGGTTGACGATCGATCCCACGAAATTCGCGCCGCTGTTGAAATGGGCCGCCAAGTCGTCCGCCCCCGCGACGGCACGCAGCAGGTGGCAATCCTCGCCCGGCCGCAGGCGCCGGCTCTCCGCATAGCCGGCCAGGCGCGGCGCCAGGTCGTAATCGGGGTCGTAGGTGATGGCATTGATACGCACCTTGTCCGCCAATCCTTCCGCTTCCAGTAGCCGCTGCACTTCCGCCAGTTTGCAGACGGTCAGCGAGCATTTGAGTTCATTGTCGCAGCGTGTGTAGAAGAAGGCTGTGATGGAAGGCTTGCCGGTGAACAGGGCGGCCCAGTCGTGCGCGCGGGCCGATTGGTCTTCGAAGCGGACCGTCCCGATGTCACCAGGCATGGCGCGGCGGCGCCGCCAGGGCAGGGGAAGTCCGCAGCAATCGGTGGTGGTGGACGTGGGACGCGTAGCCAGCCAGTCCAGCGTGCGCTGTATCTCGTCCATGCCGGTGTCCGCCTTGTCGGCATCGGTGGTGCCGCCCCATTGATCGAGGTCGATGAAATCATCCACCCGCTGTAGCGCATCGCGCGCGCGAATCAGGGCTGGCTGAGCGGCGGCCGGCGGATCGGCGCACTGGCGTAGAGCGCGGGCTGCGGCAGCCAGAAGATATGGCGTGTGGCCGCTTTGCAGCTCTTCCAGCACATAGGGCAGGGCTTGCGGCGAGAACGGCATCCGTCCCAGGGCAGCCAGCACCCAGCCGCGGCGGCGCACCACTTCCGCCGTGCTCAATTGTTCATACGCTGGATGCTCTTCCGCCAGAAGGTCCAGCAGGGCCGTGGTGTCGCCGGACGCTTCGGCTACTGCGTTACGAAAGTGTGGTGTAGTCCATTCAGACATAGCGTTCGGCGAGCTTCAGCGCGGCGGCTTTCAGGCCGCTGGCGTCCTTGCCCGTGGTCTTGCTCAGGCTTGCCACCTGGGCCCTGAGTTTGGCGTGTTCGATGGTGACGTCGTCGGCGAAGTTGGCAAGCACCGTCATGCCCAAGGTGCGCATATGATCGTCTTCCTTGTTGTCGACCGTAATGTCGCGTGCGCAGGCGTGCAGGCGCTGGGGCGCCAGGTGCTGCAGGGCGCATGCCGCCAACTGCCGGATTTGCGAGGTTTCATCCTTGTCGCGCAGGATCTTCTCGAACATGGTCGCCGACTTCGGATCGGCCGCCAGCACGCGCAAGGCTTCGCGCCGCGCTTGGTGGCTGGGCGCCTTGGCCGCGATACGGCGCGCCACATCATACGCGCCGCTGTGCGGATCGTAGCTCAGCATCTGCAGGGCATGTTCCGGTGGCAGCACGGCGTTGTCCGGATTTTCCAGGCCATCCACCAGCATGGCCTGGGTGTCGCCGTCATGTTCACCGGCCAAGATGCCGATGGCTTCGCGGCGCAGGTCCAGGTCTTCGTCCTTGCGCAGTGCGCGCAGGGTTTTCATGTAGCTGGTGCGATAAGGCGCGAATGCGCTGGGATCGAAGGTGGCCGTTTGCAGCGTGCTGAGGGCGGCGCGGCGCAGCGTGGCCGGCTGGGCTGCATCGCGCAGCGTAGCGATCACCTGATCGAAGGTTTCACGGTCGCTGACAGCGTATTGCTGCAAATGCGACATGGCGGTGACCCGCTGCTTGGTGCTGCCTCCTTCAAACGCCTGCTTTATCAGGGTGGCTGGGGAGGGAGCGCGCGGTGCTTTCTTTGGGGCTGGCATGGCTGTTCTCCTTCAGGTCACGTTGTCGTAGGCGAAGCCCAGGCTTGCAGCGCGCACGCGGGTGCCCTGGAAGTCGATCATGTCGCGCACCAGCGGGCTGGGGCCGGGCGCCGGCACACAGGGCGAGGACGCCAGGGTGCCGCCGGGCGCCGTGGACGGTCGCGGCGCAACCGTGATGCCATTCCATGGCCACAGGCTGTCGTTGAGATTGTGGCCTGCCAGCCAGGCGCTTCCCTGCGGTGGGTTGTTGTCGTAAGCAGTCGCGGTGGCTGCGTCGAACTTGTTGTTCTGGCGTTGCCACAGTGCCCACAGGCGGTCCACGTTGCAGTGCAGGAGGAAGAACAGCGGGTCTTTGGCGGCGGTCGGGATCTGCGAGATGCTGCCGGAGAAGTACCTTGTATGCGCTGAGCCGTGTGGATTGCCCTGCATGATACGGAAATCGCGGTAAGTGCTGCCCAGTGAGACAGTCTGCGCTTCGGTGGCGACGTATGGCGACGCGGTGGTGGCAGGATTGCTGCCAGCTGGCCAGCGAATTACGCCAATCTGGCCATCCGTCGCCCACATGCTGAGTGGATTGGATGGTCCGTAGTCGACGAAGCCATCATTGTCCGCGTTGCCGATGAAGTCTGGCGTGAACAGGAAGGGCGCTTTGCGGTCGAAGCGCCAGTAGGGCAGGGCGATCGAAGCATCAATGGCCTGCAGCTCGCGCTCCAGATCGAGCAGATAGGCGCGGTGCCAGGGTAGGAAGCCCGGTCCACCGTGGGCCTGATCGTCGGCGCGTCCGGCCACGTGCATATTGCGGAAGTCGGCGAAGCGCCCGGTGCCGCGGTCGTTCAGCTTGGCTAGTGCGGCGATGAAGCGGTCGCGTTCCGCCACGGTCAGTGTGTTGGCATCCTTGCGCACGCGGACCATCACTGGCATGCTGCCGACGACGCGCTTCTGCTGGTCCAGCGCAACGATGCTCACATCCCCGTCGTTGATGCTCGGCGTGCCGAATTTTCCGGCCACCCAGACCGTGATGGACTGTCCGTTACTGGGCAGTGTGACCTTTAGCGACGAGGTTTGCAGCTTCGACGTGGCGGCGCTGAAGCGCAACGAACCACCATTGGATTTGCGCTGCTCGGTCAGCGTGACCGTGATCGGCCCAGCATTGACAGCCACATCGCGCACCCGCACTCGCAGCGGCGCAGGCGTCCAAGTCAGGTAGTGGCTGGCGGGGTCGCTGCTGCCATTGATAGTGAATTCAACTCGCATGCCCGCCTCCTTTGTGGTTGTTTTATTCCAGCGACATATTTCAATATAGCGAGCGTGCTCAAGAACAAATACTCAGATTGTCACAGGTGATAAAGCGTGAGCATCCCTCCCAAATCGCGGCCTATATTGAAGAGATATTTGGCCACAACAGGGGAACATCATGGAGACGATCAAGGTATATGCGTTGGATGGATCTCGGCAGTGCAGCGGTGAGCCTGGCCTGGACCTTGCCACCATGGCGCAGGAGCTGGGCGAAGCTGGCGTCGATGTCGTCAGCTCATACAAGAAGCTGGCGCCGCAGCCAGTGCCCACGGTATGTGGCGCGCCGACCGGCATGGCGAACGTGTAAGAAATCCCGATGAGTGAACTGGCGCTGGCATTGAGCTTGCCGCGTGCTTACCAGGTCTGGCTGTTTGATACGAAGACGGTGGAGGTCTACAAATTTGACGGCACGATCCAGTGCCAGCAAGGTGGGGAGATTCCCTTGTCGGCGCTGGAGAAGGAGCTGGCGGGGGCCGATGTGAAGGTCATCAGCAGCCATAAGGACCGTATCGGCATCGTGCCTGCGCTGTGTGGGTTGCCGACGGGCGCGATCAATGTAGCGGTCATCAATGCCGCGGATTTTCCGCGGGCGCAGAAGCTGGGCTGCCAGTTGCTGTCGGTGAGCCCGGACGCCATACCGGTGAAGGCGGAGTCGGGGCAGTTCCGCGAGCATCTGCGCGCAATCGGCAGGCTGCAGGCATTGAGCGCGGGGTTCTCGCCGGAGTCGCCGAATGAACCGCTGCCCGGGTTGCCGAAGATTCCCGTACTGCCGCGTCCTATCCCATCGCTTGACCCGTTCCCGATACCGCGTCCCTGGCCGCTGCCGCAGTTCCCGCGCCACGCGCATGTGCTGATCACTGAACTGCCGGGCCACTCATGCAGGGTGATACGGCCAGGGGATATGGTCACGCTTGACCTGCGCTTTGAGCGCTTTAATATTTCGCTCGATGCCAACGGCGTGATTACGCACGTCGGCTTCTACTAGCGCAGGGCTTACTTGCTGAGCAGCCGCATGGCCCGTTCCAGGCCTTCGATCGTGACCGGGAACATGCGGTTGTTCATCAGCTGGCGGATCACGGTAATGGACTGGCGGTACTGCCACAGGCCTTCCGGTTCGGGATTGAGCCAGATGAATTTGGGGAAGGTGTTGGTGAAGCGTGTCAGCCATTCGCTGCCGGCTTCTTCGTTGTTGTACTCGACCGAGCCGCCCGGTTGCAGGATTTCGTAGGGGCTCATGGTGGCGTCGCCGACGAAGATCAGCTTTGTGTCGGGCGTGTACTTCCGTAGCACGTCCCAGGTGGCAAAGCGCTCGGAGTTGCGGCGGCGGTTGTGCTTCCACAGGTAGTCGTAGACGCAGTTGTGGAAGTAGAAGAACTCCATGTTCTTGAACTCGGACTTGGCGGCCGAGAACAGTTCTTCCGTGCGTTCGATGTGGTCGTCCATGGTGCCGCCCACGTCCATCAGCATCAGCACCTTGATATTGTTCTTGCGCTCGGGCTGCATCTTGATGTCCAGCCAACCCGCGTTGTTGGCGGTGGCGCGGATGGTCTGATCCAGCGCCAGTTCTTCGTGCGCGCCTTCACGCGCGAAGCGGCGCAGGCGACGCAAGGCCACCTTGATATTGCGCGTGCCCAGTTCGCGTTCAGAATCGTAATCCTTGTAGGCGCGCTGCTCCCACACTTTGACCGCAGTGCGATTGCCGCCCTTGCCGCCGATGCGGATGCCTTCCGGATTGGTGCCGCCATTGCCAAAGGGCGAGGTGCCGCCGGTGCCGATCCAGCGGTTACCGCCTTCGTGACGTTCCTTCTGCTCCTTCAGCAGTTCGTTCAGACGGTCCATCAGCTTGTCGTAGCCGAATTTTTCCAACTGGGCGATCTGCTCGTCGGTCAGCTCGCGCTTCATGCGCTGCAGGAGCCAGTCCAGCGGGATCTCGCCCTTGGTGTCGAACACGCTGTTGATGCCCTTGAAGTAGAGGCCGAAGGCGCGGTCGAACTTGTCGTAATTCGCTTCGTCTTTGACGAGGCAGAGGCGCGACATGTAATAGAAGTCGTCCAGCGAAGGCTGCAGCACCTGCTTCTCCATCGCTTCCAGCAAGGTCAGAAACTCCTTGATGGTGACGGGGATTTTCGCGTCTTTCAGCGCGAAAAAGAAGTCGATGAGCATTACGCCCTCCGGTCAAGCAGGTATTGGATATGGGCGCGCACTTCCTGCCACTCGCCGCGCACGATGCTGTACATGACGGTGTCGCGCACGGTGCCGTCGCGGCGGCGCAAGTGGTGGCGGATCACGCCATCCTTTTTCGCGCCGAGACGTTCGATCGCGTTCTGCGAGGCGTGGTTGAAGTTATCGGTGCGGAAGCCGACCACAGCGCAGCCCAGATTATCGAAGGCGTGCGTCAGCAGCATCAGCTTGCAGGTCGTGTTGACGTGGCTGCGCTGGGCACTTTTGCGATACCAGGTGTAGCCGATCTCCACGCGGTCCACGGAAGGCATGATGTCGTGGTAGCTGGTGGTGCCCAGCACCTCGCCGCTAGCAGCATCGATCACGGCCCAGGCCATGCGGGAAGGGCGCATTTCCAGTGCGGTGGCGATGTATTGCGATACCTGCTCCGGCTCGGGCACGGAAGTGATGCGCAGCTTCCACAGCTCGCCATCCTGCGCCGCGGCCAGCAGGCCCTGCGCGTGCTGAGGACCGAGCGGCTCCAGGCGGATGCCGTCCAGCTCCAGCGTGACCGGTTCAACGTTGATCATCAGCGATTCGCCCGCGACATAAGAATCAGGCGCTCGAACAGGTGCACGTCCTGTTCGTTCTTCAGCAGGGCGCCGTGCAATGGCGGCACGATGGCCTTCTGGTCCTTGCTGCGCAGGGCCTCCGGCGGAATGTCTTCGGCCATCAGCAGCTTGAGCCAGTCCAGGAATTCGGAAGTCGATGGCTTCTTCTTCAGGCCAGAGACTTCGCGCACTTCGTAGAAAGTCTGCAGCGCGGTCGCCAGCAATTCCTGCTTCAGGTTCGGATAGTGGACCTTGACGATGGCTTCCATCGTATCCTTGTCCGGGAATTTGATGTAGTGGAAGAAGCAGCGGCGCAGGAAGGCGTCCGGCAGCTCTTTCTCATTGTTCGAGGTGATGATCACCAGCGGACGATGGCGCGCGGTCACCATTTCGCGCGTTTCGTAGACATAGAATTCCATGCGATCGAGCTCGCGCAGCAGGTCGTTGGGGAATTCGATGTCAGCCTTGTCGATCTCGTCGATCAGCAGCACCACCGGCTCGGGCGAGGTGAAGGCCTGCCACAGTACGCCCTTGACGATGTAGTTGTGAATGTCGCGCACGCGCTCGTCGCCTAGCTGGGAATCGCGCAGGCGGGACACCGCATCATATTCATACAGGCCTTGCTGGGCCTTTGTGGTCGATTTGATATGCCACTGCATCAGCGGCATGTTCAGCGCGGCCGCGACTTCCTCGGCCAGCATGGTTTTGCCGGTACCCGGTTCGCCCTTGATCAGCAGGGGACGCTGCAAGGTCAGGGCGGCATTCACCGCCAGTTTCAGGTCATTGGTGGCGACATAATTGTCCGAACCCTCGAAACGCTGGGGTGCTTGCATGGATGGCTTCCCTGGTAAATAAGTCAGTGATAGCCATATTCTACAGATCTCCCAGTAAGCGGTGGGCGAGGGCCTTGGCCTCTTCGAGGGCTGCTTCTAATGTGCCGGAGATTGCCGCTGCCCAGTTGTTCGGCGATTTTCCGGAAGGCGCCCAACGCGGAAAATGTATCCTTGACATGCAATATGGACGGGTGGCTAATTTGTGAAGTAGAATCGCAGGTTAGGGCGTAAAAGCCTAGGTTTTTGAGCAAGGCGTATCCGATTACAACTGATTTAAAGCCAAACTATGAAAAAAATCTTCGCACTTCTCGTGCTCGCAGGCGTTGCCCACGCAGCCGCAGCCGCGGACATCGTTGGGGACCCGAAAGCTGCTCCAGCCAAGATCGAAATGTGTATTGGATGCCACGGCATTCAAGGTGGCTACAAAGCGACTTTCCCGGAAGTGTTCCAAGTGCCGAAGATTGGCGGTCAGAATGCCAAGTACATTGAAAACGCTCTGAAGGGCTATCAGAAGGGCGAGCGTAAGCACCCATCCATGAAGGGTATCGCTGTGAGCCTGTCCGACCAGGACATCGCCGACATCGCCGCTTACTACTCCCAGCAGAAATAAGGCCCTGACCATGAAAAAACTGATTACCGCTCTGTTCTGCTCCGCAGTGTCGTTCAGCGCCATGGCTGGTGGCAATATCGACGCCGGCAAGGCCCTGACTGAAAAGTACAGCTGCGCTGCCTGCCACGGTAAGGATTTCAACAGCCCGATCGATCCGTCCTATCCTAAGCTGGCTGGCCAGCACCAGGACTACATCCAGCACGCCCTGACCGCCTACAAGCGCGGCGACGGCGCCAACGGCCGTTCGAACGCGATCATGACCGGCCAGGTCAAGCCGCTGACCAACCAGGACATCAAGGACATCGCCGCCTACCTGCACTCGCTGCCAGGTTCGCTGGTGACCCACCGCTGATCGTTCTTCGATCTGCCTTAGAAAAGCCCGCCGAGTGCGGGCTTTTTTGCGTCCCTTGCAGGCTTAGCGGCACTTCGCGCCGGGCTGGACGGTCACGGTCCCCGTCCCAGCGAGCGGGATGTCGAATGCGCGGTTGGCCAGATCATTGGTGCTCGCGCTGCCCAAGGTCTGCCCTTTGGTATCAAGAACCGTGATCGAAATCCGGTTGTTCAACTTCGAACTTTGCCGGATACGTACTTCCAGACAGTCTCCGTCCAGCCGCCCGATGAACTCGTCACCCAGGCTACTGTGTAGCTTGACCGTGAGCGGCTGCCTGGCGCTGCCGGCATCAAGTTTCAGTTGCAAGGCCGCGGTCCAGTTGTTGGAGCAGCCCGCCAGCAGGGAGAGCAGGAGCAGTGACGCAGCTTTGGCTGAGTTTTTCACAGTGCGCGTGTTGTCAAAAGTCAACAGTGGAAATGCGATAGTTTTCCCCGTGGAAACTATTGCTAGTATATCCGGAACTGGAGGCCTGATGACTCATCCGCTCTCAAACGAAGAAAAGCCGGAACTCGCCGGCAAGGTCGGCAACGACCTAGTCCAGCATTTCGGCAAGAAGAAATATTACTCAAAGGCGATGATCAATGCAGCCGCACGCCGGCAGGGCATTGCGGCCGGCAGTATGTTCTGGGATTATGCCCTACACACGTCGGCCGCGACGTTCGAGGAAATACCCAAAGCGAGCAGGCGCCAGCTTTATCACGTGCTGCCGCCTGCGCAGCGTGCTGTGGTTGGCCAGTTTCTGCAGTTGTACTTGCGCTACCGGCCGGACGAATTCGAGCCGGATGGTGTTTCCCACTTTTTACGGAACGTTGAGTTCTGGCTCAACTCCTCCTTGCCAAACGCATGACCACATACCGGATTATCAGCGCTATTTGCGCATTGCTGGCATTTTCAGCGTTGGGATATTTCCTCATCAGATTCCGGTCGCTGACGCGCGAGCAGGGCCGGGGAATTGTGGTGTTCGGCGCGTTGTTTGGGTTGCTGCTTTTCATTGTGATGCAGACCTTCCCGCGGCAGGCGGAGCTGGAATTGCAATCCGGCCTGATGAACTATCGCCCGTTCGCCTGGAGCGCGGGCTTCGTCTGCGCAATATTCCACATGCTGATTTGCCGCCTTTTCAAGGTTCGCGCTGCTTATGGTTTTGCTTATCCAGCGCTGGGCTGGCTGCTGTCCGCGGTGCCGGTAGAACAAAAGCTGGCGGTGTGGGAGGTGGCGGCACTGGCATTGATTGCCGGGATTGTCGTTGTGGTGGTTTGCTATTTAATGGAGCGTCGAGCATGGACAAGCAAGTTACCGCATTGACGATGGGCGCAGCCCTTCTCATCTCGGTCGGTGCTGGCACTTTGGCCTGGCATCACATGGGGCGGCCGGACAATTGGTACAAGGCCTGCGCCTTAGGACTGATGGGCGGCGCGCTCATGACGTACCGCTCTATCGACGAAATCTAGCCATGGCGAAATCGATCATGATCGTGGCGCTCGTCCACACATTTGGCGCGGAGCTGGCCCGGCATTTTATGCGCGTGCCCGGCGCGATCAGACCCGGCATGGAGAAGATGCAAAATGCAGCGTTCATGGGCGCGCTCGGCATTCCTTTGCTGATGCGATCGGAGCTTGGCTACGACGCGCCATTTTGGCTTGTGACGATGCTTCTGCTGGCGGCGCTCGCCGTCAGTGGCTGGTTCGCGCAGAAGCGCGCCTACTGGCTGCTGACAGCAATCGCGGCGATTGGCGATCTGGCGCTAGCCGCGAGCGGCGAACTGGTCATCGCGGCTTTTGCGGTGGCGATCCAGTTGATGATTGCGGGCGTGCTAAGGAGGCGCAAACAATGATTGCAGCTCTGACGATGCTCGCTATCGGGCTGACATCGGCATGGTCAACCAGGCGCACCGCGCATGCGGCGTGGAAGCTTCTTGCCGCAGCGGCTGCGATGCTCGGTATTGCAGTTGCCGTGGCCATGCAGGTTTGCGGGTGCGGTGATCCGCTGGCCGCGCTTCATGTCCGGGATCTCAGGCTTGGCCTGCTGATGGCTGGCGGCTTTGCTTTCGCTGCGATGTTGCACGCCGCGCGTGCGGCGTTGATCCGAATCAGAGACGGCGCTTGACGGCTTCGACGTAGGCTTCGCCGTCCGGCGGCACGCCGCGGCGCTGGGAGTTCCAGATCATCTCGCCCAGGCACTCCATGATCTGGTGGTGGGCTTCGTGGGTGGAGTCGAGCTTGCGCGCCAGCGCTTCGTAGGCTGCGCGGATGCCGCGCGGCTGGTCGATCGAGATTTGTTCCGCGATCGACAGGTGCATCGACAAATGCAAAAACGGATTGGCCTGTCCGCCTTCGACCGAGTAATCGCGGGCGACGGCTTCTTCGGCATCCTTTAGCGTATCGTCATACTCGGGATGCTGCAAAACCCAGTCCAGCGCCATGGCTTCCAGCGGGGTGAGGATTTCTTTGGCGTGGTGCTTGCGGAAGACTTCGCAGAAGAAACGGCGAACGTCATTGGAGGACGGCGTAAACATGGCCGCCATTATACGCGCTTAAAAAAAACGCAGCCCGGGGGCTGCGTTTTCGCTTAGTCCTTCTCCGCCAGCTGGGGAGCCGCACAACTGATTGGCTCCGCCGGGGGCGCAATCACCGGCTGCTGCGGCTTGTCCCGCTGCTGAGGGGAGCCGTTGCGCTGGCCGTGAGGCTGGCGCAGGTAACGCGAAGCGTGCCGGCGGTCCCCATGCGCAGGCCAGGTGAGGAACCTGGATAACTCCTGCAGGGCGCGCTGGTAAACTTCACGTTTGAACTCAATGACTACATCCAGCGGTACCCAGTATTCATGCCAGCGCCAGGCATCGAATTCCGGGTGGTCGGTCAAGCGCAGATTGATTTCATTATCGCGCGCACACATTCGCAACAGGAACCAGATCTGCTTCTGGCCACGATAATGGCCGCGGATTTCCCGCTTGATGAAGTGATCCGGCACTTCGTAACGCAGCCAGTCGCGCGTGCGGCCGATAATCTTGACGTGCTCCGGACGTAAACCTATTTCTTCTTCCAACTCCCTGTACATCGCCTGCTCAGGCGTTTCGCCGTATTTAATGCCACCTTGCGGAAACTGCCACGAATGCTCGCGCACCCGTTTGCCCCACCACACCTCGTTATTGGCGTTGAGCAGGATGATGCCGACGTTGGGGCGGAACCCTTCCCGATCGAGCATATTGCACCTCAAACTTTCTGTGGCCGAGCCTTCCTCTTATATTTTTGGCTACAAAACCCGCCGCCGGGCCGTCGTAAACGGTCCGGCAAGCTTGCAATTGCGCTCATTTGTATAAAGTTTGGACGCATCGACCAGCTAATCCTTTAAAATTAGGTCGATTATAACTCTCTCTTTTTAAAAAGAATTCACCGTTATGCGTGCTTCCCGTTTTTTTATTTCTACACTCAAAGAAGCGCCTTCTGACGCAGAGATCGTAAGTCACAAGTTGATGATGCGCGCAGGTATGATTAAACGCCTGGGTTCCGGCATCTATACCTATATGCCGATGGGCCTGAAAGTGATCCGTAAGGTCGAAGCGATCGTGCGCGAAGAAATGAACAAATCCGGCGCTATCGAGCTGCTGATGCCGCTGGTGCAGCCGGCCGAGCTGTGGCAGGAGACTGGCCGCTGGGACAAGATGGGCCCTGAGCTGATGCGCGTGAAAGACCGCCACGGCCGCGACTACGCCATCCAGCCGACCTCGGAAGAAGTGATCACCGACGTGGTGCGCGGCGAGATCAAATCCTACCGCCAGCTGCCGTTGAATTTTTACCACATTCAGACCAAGTTCCGCGACGAGCGCCGTCCACGCTTCGGCCTGATGCGCGGCCGCGAGTTCACCATGAAGGATGCCTATTCCTTCGACCGCGACCTGGAAGGCATGCAGAAGTCCTACCAGATCATGTACGACGCCTACACCCGCATCTTCACCCGCTTCGGCCTGAAGTTCCGCGCCGTGGCGGCGGACAACGGCGCCATCGGCGGCACCGGCTCGCATGAATTCCACGTGATCGCCTCCACCGGCGAAGACGCGCTGATTTACTGCCCGACCTCGGACTACGCGGCCAATATCGAAGCGGCTGAAGCCATCGCTACCGGCACCCGTGCCGCCGCGTCGGCTGCGCTGACCAAGACTTCCACGCCGAAAGCGGCCAAGTGCGAAGAAGTTGCCAAGCTGCTCAACATCGACCTGAAGCAGACCCTGAAGACCATCGCCCTGACTGTGGAAAAGGATGACGGCAAGAAGGAATACTTCATGCTGCTGCTGCGCGGCGACCACGAGCTGAACGAAATCAAGGCCAGCAAGGTGCCGGGCCTGGCGCAGAACCGCTTCTCGACCGAAGCCGAAATTCAGGAAGTGTACGGCTGCGTGCCGGGCTACCTGGGTCCGATCGGCACCAAGGCGCCTGTCACCGTGGTGGCTGACCGCACCGTGGCCCTGATGGCCGACTTCGTAACTGGCGCCAACGAAGCCGATTACCACTTCACCGGCGCCAACTGGGGCCGCGACGTGGCCGAGCCGGCGATCGTCGCCGACCTGCGCAATGTGGTCGAAGGCGATCCTTCGCCGGACGGCAAAGGCGTGCTGGCGATCGAGCGCGGCATCGAAGTGGGCCACGTGTTCCAGCTGGGCACCGCCTACTCGCAGTCCATGCAGGCCACCTACCTGGACGAAAACGGCAAGCCTGCTCCGCTGCAGATGGGCTGCTACGGTATCGGCATCACCCGTATCCTGGGCGCTGCGATCGAGCAGAACTACGATGACAAGGGCATCATCTGGCCGACCTCGCTGGCTCCGTTCGAACTGGTGCTGTGCCCAATGGGCATGGACCGCTCCGAGCTGGTGAAGGAGGAAACGGAGAAGCTGTACGCCGCGGCGCAAGCGGCCGGCATCGACGTGATCGTGGACGACCGCGGCCTGCGCCCGGGCGCCATGTTCGCGGACTGGGAATTGATCGGCGTGCCGCACCGCGTCGTGATCGGCGAGCGCGGCCTGAAGGAAGGCAACCTGGAATATCAGGGCCGCCGCGATGCCGAAGCCACGCCTGTGCCGCTGGCCGACATCGTCTCCTTCGTCAAGGCCAAAGTGCAGCAGTGATGCCCGCCGCAGCCACGCCGCCCCGCACAGGCCGCGAACGCCGCCGCTGGTGGGCGCGGCCGCTGCGCTGGTGGCATGTGCTGGCCTTCTCGGCCGGCGTGCTGACGGCGCCCTTCGGCTTCGCCGGCAACCAGCAGGAAGAAGCGCTGGCCGACTCGGTGCGGCTGGCGCTGTCCAACGCGATTCTGGATGCGCATCCGCCCAAGCCGGCGTTTGCCAATGCGGCCGACAAGGCGTCTTACGACGTGTGGTTCACCGCCATGTCCGGCCGGCTCACACGCAAGCTGCCGGATGAAATGCAGCGCCGCGAGTTCCTCGAAACCGCCTGGTACGAAGCACGCCGCGCCGGACTCGATCCGGGACTGGTGCTGGGACTGATCCAGGTCGAATCGGCCTATCGCAAATACGCGGTGTCGATTGTCGGCGCGCGCGGCTATATGCAGGTGATGCCATTCTGGACCAACATCATCGGCGACAGCGACCGCCGCAAGCTGTTCAATATGCAGACCAACCTGCGCTACGGCTGCGCCATCCTGCGCATGTACCTCGACATGGAAGGCGGCAACCTGTACATGGCCCTGGGCCGCTACAACGGCAGCCGCGGACGCCCGGAGTATCCGAACGCCGTCCTCGCGGCCTGGAACAAATGGAAAATGTAATCCGCTATTTGTGCTGCGCCGCCTTGCTGACCTTGAGCCTGGGCGCGGCCGCCAGGCAGCCCGGCGCGGGCGATGACGAGGGTTACAACGAGTTCACGATTCGCGCGTCCCACTATCCCGCCGACGCGCCGCGCTTCGAAAATTACCCGGCCACGATTTACCTGGGGCCTCTGGCGCCAACCCATTGGCGCTCCAGCGCGGAGTCGCGCCTGTTCCGCACGCAGATCAAGGAGTGGGGCAAGGAACGCCCCAATTTTGCAGGGCACTACACACTTGCCAAGTGGGGTTGCGGTACGGACTGCACCATGTTCGCCTTCATCGACGCCCGCACAGGGAAGGTCTATTTCGACCACATCGCCACGAATGTCGCGGTCAACGTGCATCAGGACTTGCTGCCGGGTGGCGACTGGCATGGATCGGGGGCCTTGCGCTTCAAAGCGGACAGCCGCCTGCTTGTGTTGATCGGCATGCCGAACGAAGATCCAAAGCTGCGCGGCATTTCGTTTTATGAGTGGACCGGCCAGCGGCTGAAGTTGGTCCGCCGCGTGCCGGTAGCATGGTATCCGGATAAGCCTTAATCAGCGCTTGCCGACTTCCCACGTGCGCACTGATTCCGGCAGTAGCATGGTGCTGGCCACGGACATGACTGTCAGCAGAACCGCTGGCCACAGCAGGCCAAGCGGCAGCAGGGGCGCTACCAGCATGGTGGCGCCGGCCACCGCGGCGAAGGACAGGAACATCGTCAAACCGGCGCCTTTGCCGGCGTCTTCTCCCGCAGCCTGCAGCGCGCCTGCCATGGTGGATGGACCGCGGATGCCGAGCCCCGCGCAGAACAGCGCCCACAATGCAGTCAGCTCCAGGTGATTGAAGCTGTCCTCCCACGCCAGCCAGGTCATGATGAACCCGGCAAGCATCTGCAGTCCGCTGCCTGTACGCAGCAGGTTTTCCGGCCCCCATTGCGTTACGCGGTGCATGGCTACCGTCGCGCCAACCATGAAGGCCAGCACGCCGCAGATCTGCAGCACCGCGAAAGCGCGGATGCTCAGCCCCATCGACAACGAGACGATGACCGGCGCGCTGGCGACGAACATCAGCAGGGCGCCGAACATCAGCGCATAACTGAGCGCAAAGCGCAGATAGCCGCGGTTGCGCAGCAAAGGCGTGTAGACCAGTAACAGCGCGCCACGATCAGCGCCAAGACGCGACGTTGTGCGCTTGGCGGGGGAACTGCCGACAATGCGCGCGGCCAATGGCATCAACAGCAACGACAAGGCGGCAATCACCCAGAACGTGAGACGCCAGTCGGCGTACAGCACGATCGCGGCACCAACTGCCGGACCTAATGCAGGGATGGTCGATTCCGCCATTGCCACCATCGCCAGGGCCTTGACGGAATCGGCTTCGGAAAAGCGGCGCCGGATCAAGGCGGGCACGGCGACCGTAGCAGCGCCTGCCCCCAAGCCCTGCACCAGCCGGCCGGCCAGCATGGCGCCAATGTCCGGCGCAAGCGCGCACAGCAAGCTGCCGCCTGCCAGCAGCGCCGTACCGAACAGGATGGTGGTGCGGTCACCGAAATGATCCGCCGCCCAGCCCCACACCAGCTGCGACAAGGCCAGCGCAATCATGAACAGCGCCATCGTCGCCTGCGCCGACGGCACGGACGCATGCAGTTCCGCGCCCATGGCTGGCAGGGCAGGCAGGTAGAGATCGGAAGCGAGCAGGCCAACCGCAGTCAGGCTGGCAAGAGGCAGGGCGATGAGCTGTGGCTTCATATTTCGCGATGGGGTCAGGCACTAAATGGTACATAAGCTCGCTTGCAAAGCGAGCTTATGTACCATTTAGTGCCTGACCCCATAAAAGAAAAAATGCCCCGAGCGCGGAGCATCGGGGCTTTTTAGCGGCTGCAACAGCCGGAGGCTTTATTTCAGGTGATCGGAGATCAGCTTGGTCATTTCGAACATGGACACCTGCGATTTGCCGCCGAATACGGCCTTCAGCTTGTCGTCGGCATTGATCATGCGGCGATTTGCTGCGTCTTGCAGGTTCAGTTTTTTGATGTAGTCCCACACTTTCTTGGTCACTTCGGTGCGTGGCAGCGGAGCGGAACCGACCACCGCGGACAGTGCGGACGAAGGCGTCATGGCTTTCATGAATGCTGCGTTTGGCTTGCGGGCAGCAGGCGCTGCTTTCTTTGCTGCTGGTTTTGCTGCTGCTTTAGCCGGTGCTGCCTTTTTGGCGGCTGGTTTGGCTGCGGCTTTCTTTGCTGGTGCTGCTGGGGTTTTCTTGGCTGTTGCCATATTCGAGCCTCCTTAACAAACACTGGGGAAAATTGCGCAATACATTCGCACGGCTAATATTGGTGGGGATTTGCAGCTTATGCAAGTGTTTTTTCCCTTTTTTGTGGGAAACACACGTTAATCCCAGCCCCAGAGTGAAAAAAGCCGCCCGCAGGCGGCTTTCAGAGGGAGATTGCGCCGTTTAGCGCATGCCCGGCATCATGCCTTTCATCGATCGCATCATCTTCATCAGACCGCCGCCGGACAGCTTTTTCATCATGGTCTGCATCTGCTCGAACTGATTGAGCATACGGTTTACTTCTTGCACCTGGACGCCGGCGCCGGCTGCAATGCGGCGCTTGCGGGCCGCCTTGATCAGCTCCGGCTTGGCGCGTTCCTGCGGCGTCATCGAGTCGATGATGCCGACCATGCGGCGCACCTGCTTTTCCGCCTGGTCCATATTGGCGCCGGACGCGGCTTGCTGGAACTGGGCCGGCAGCTTGTCGAGCAGGCCGGACATGCCGCCCATTTTCTTCATCTGCGACAGCTGGGACTTGAAGTCGTTCATGTCGAACTTGCCGCCCGACTTGACCTTGGCGGCCAGTTCGGCCGCCGCCTTCTCGTCCACACCCTTGCGCGCTTCTTCCACCAGGGCCAGGATGTCGCCCATGCCCAGGATGCGGTTGGCCATACGGGCCGGGTCGAACGCTTCCAGGCCGTCCAGCTTTTCGGACACGCCGGCAAACTTGATCGGCTTGCCCGTGATGTGGCGCACCGACAGCGCCGCACCACCGCGCGAGTCGCCATCCAGCTTGGTCAGCACGATACCGGTCAGCGGCAGCGCATCGTTAAAGGCCTTGGCGGTGTTGATCGCGTCCTGGCCCAGCATGGCGTCGACCACGAACAGCGTTTCGATCGGCTTGACCGCGCCGTGCACGGCCGCGATCTCTTTCATCATCTCTTCGTCGATACCGAGGCGGCCGGCGGTGTCGATGATCAGCACTTCATGGTGGTGCTTCTTGGCCCAGTCCAGCGCGGACAGGGCGATATCGACCGGCTTGTCCTGCGCGGTGGACGGGAAGAAGTCGGCGCCAACCTGCTGGGTCACCGATTGCAGCTGGGCGATAGCGGCCGGACGGTACACGTCGGCCGACACGGTCAGCACTTTCTTCTTCTGTTCCTTCAGATACTTGGCGAGCTTGCCGACGGTGGTGGTCTTACCCACACCCTGCAGACCGGCCATCAGGATGATCGCCGGCGGCTGCTGGGCAAAACTGAGCTTGGCCGCTTCCGGGCCGAGGTCGGCGCCCATCAGGGCGGCCAGCTCGCGCTGCACCACGCCGACCAGGGCCTGGCCCGGCGTCAGGGACGAAATCACTTCCTCGCCGAGGGCCTTTTCCTTGACCTTGGCGATGAATTCGCGCACGGCCGGCAGGGCCACGTCCGCCTCCAGCAGCGCCAGGCGCACTTCGCGCAGCATCTCGGCGGTGTTGGACTCGGTCAGGCGCGCTTCACCACGCATGGTCTTGACGACCTTGGCAAGGCGCTGTGTCAGATTGTCTAGCATTGGCTACCTACTAATATGGAGCGGGGAAAATCCCGCCATTTTACATTAGTGCGGCAGCACGATCTTCAAGACCGTCGAGCCGGAAATGACCGCCAGTGCGAAGGGGCCGTAGGGCACCGGGCCAAATAGCGGTAGCGAGCCGGTGGTGACCTTCAGCCGTCCCGGCAGCGGGCCTGGCTGAGTGGCGCCAAAACTGCCGTTGGTGATGACAGTCTGGGTGCCGTCGGCATTCTTTCGCACGACCTGTCCGTACAGGTTGACACTGTAGTTGAGGCCATCCCACGCCAGCATCTGGAATTCCGCATTGGCGACGCTTGCCAGCGTGCTGACCGTGCCGCCCGTCGTCACTTTGCGCCAGACTTCGGCGCCGGTCGCCGGGTCGGTATCGTGGACGATGATATTGCCTTGCTTGTCGATGCCGTCCACGCAAGGCGCTGCAAAGCGGGCTTCGATGCCGGTTCCATCCTTGACTGACGGCGCAGTTAGCGGCTGGCCTGCGATCAGTTCCGCGGCATTGGGCGTCGTCACGCGATAGATGGCTGCACCCAGCGGCGTGTCGCCGCGCATGGCTGTGTAGACCATGCCGTCCGAGGTCGCGGCCAGACCGCAGGCAGTGCCCAACTTCTGGTTGAGCAGGGTCGTGACCTGGCCATCGGCGGCTATCTTGCGCAGCTTGTATCCGGAGTCGATCACATACAAATTGTTGGCGGCATCGGATGCCAGGTATTGAGGTTGCAGGAAGCGCGCGGTGCTTGCCTGACCGTCCACATCGGCTACCGTATCGTCTTCCAGCCCCGCTAGCGCTTCGACCGAGCCCGCAACCACGCGGTCAAGGCGGCTGCCCGCGCCCAGCAACACGCTGCCGTCCTTGGTCACGCGCAGCAGCGACGCGGCGCCGCCCGTCACCGGATCGTTCGCTTGCAGGACGGTGCTGGTCTGACCCGCCGGTGTAAATCGCAGCACAGCGTAAGCCTTGGCATCGGCGGTGCTGCGGTCCAGAATAAGCAGGTTGCCGGCGGCATCCAGGGCCACGGAGCGCGGGCTATGTACCTTGCTGGTTGGCCCGGCCAACACGCCGATCGTGCCGTCCGGTGCGACTGTGCGCACGGTGCCGTTGTCGGCAAGGTAAATCATCCCCTTGCTGTCGGCGGCCGCGTCGGCAATATCCTTGAAGCCGCTGGCCAGCGTGCTGATGCTGCCGTCCGCGGCAATGCGCGCGATATGGTCGCGGTAGACGATGTAGAACTGTCCACCGCCGGCAGCCAGCAGAGTCCTTGGCAGTTCGGTTTCGCCGGAAATGCTGGCGATGTCGTGCTTCACGCCATCGCTTCCCACTTTGCTGACCGTGCTGGTGCGCAGCCACGTCCAGAGTACAACGGGATTGCCGTCGTTGGCCACGGCCAGGCTTAGCATCTGCGGGAAATAGCCGGTTGCAGCGCCATCATCGTAACGCTTGCGGAAATCAGTCAGCGTACTGACTGCCCCGGCAGCAGTGACCAGTCGCAAAGCGGAATCGTCGACCAGCCAGATATTGCCATTGGCGTCGGGCGCCATGCCTGCAATTTGCGACAGGCGCGCCGAATTGCCGGTGCCGTCCACCACGTCCTTGGTCCCGCTGGCGCCAGCCACGATAGCAATGCCTGATGGGCCAGGATTCGGATAGATCTTGAATGTGGTGGATTTGTGGCTCACGCCTGCACTGGCGGTGACTGTCACTTCTGCCACGCCCGGCACTGAAGGCGGAGGTAGATAGCTTACGCGCTCGCCGCTGGCGGCCGACAACGTGCCAGGTGCGCCGGGTGCCAGGCTCCAGTTCACTGTGCCGGGAAGAGAAAGCTTCGCTTCAAGACCCACTGCCGGCCCGGATGCAATTAGCGCCGCCGGCGCTGAGCTCAGCGTGATCTCGGGCGCGGCTTGCGCGGGCGGCGCCTCTGGTGTGCTTGAACCGCCCCCGCCGCAGCCGGTCAGGGAGAGAAGAATCAGGGCTGCGGAAGTGGCAAATTTCATAAATGACAAATATGCAAAAGCACGTATTATGCTTGCTTTTGCGCATCAACTAACTCTCACATTGTCACAGCCGTGCACAGCCGACTTGTGCAGTTGAGATTTCTCATTGACAACATTTCTGTCAAAAGGCATCTTGCATATATTTCATGCAACCGGAGAGCAAGATGCAGACCGCCGCCGTACAACAACAGTTCGCCGAGGACGGGGAACAGCAGCTGACCTTCTCGGCGACAGGCAGCGAATATTTCCGCATCTGGATCGTCAACCTGCTGCTGACGATCGTCACCCTCGGCATTTATTCGGCCTGGGCCAAAGTCCGCCGCAATCAGTATTTTTATTCGAGCACCCGGCTGGCGGGCAGCAGCTTCGAATACCACGGCAACGCCAAGGCAATCCTGAAGGGCCGCATTGTCGCCTTCATCCTGTTTGGCTCTTATAGCTTTGCCTCTCAGACGTCGCATAAGGCTGGACTGATCATGATCGCTGTGATGGCGGCACTACTGCCGTGGCTGCTATGGAGGAGTCTGCAGTTCAAACTGCATAACACCAGCTATCGCGGCATCCGCTTTGGTTTTGATGGCAGCGCCGGGGAAGCCTATTCTCATTTCCTGCTGCTGTGGCTGCTATTCAGCACGGGGCTCATGGCTCCGTATGCACACCATCGCATCAAACGTTTCCAGCATACCGAAAGCCGCTTCGGCGCAACACACTTCCGTTTTGACGCACGGGTCAGCAGCTTCTACAAGGCATATGGCTTGTTTGTCCTGATTTTCCTGGGCTTGGGTGTCGGGGCCGGTCTGCTCGTCGCCAACCTGCAGGTGACGGAGGAGGCGCTCACTTGGACCTTCCTGCTCTTCTATATGTTGATGTTTGCGGTCAGCCCACTATTCTTCGCGATGATTCAGAACTTAATCTGGAATCACACTCAGCTTGGCGACCATGAATTCCGCTGCAATCTGAAATGGGGCGGTCTGATCGGAATTTACCTGACCAATCTCATTGGCATTGTGTTGACCCTTGGACTGTTCACACCCTTTGCACAGGTGAGGGCGCTGAAATATCGCATGGAGTCCATGTCAATGATCGTCAATGGCAGTCTGGATAATTTTGTCGGCGGTGAGCAGGAGCACATTGCCGCAACAGGCGAAGGTGTGGCCGACTTCATGGACTTCGACTTGTCGCTGTGATGCTGGCCGGGCGCTATTTCGACGGACGTACTTCGCGCGCACATCGTGTGCAGCTCTCGGTGCAGGACAATACGGCCGTATTGGAAGGGGAGGCGGAACGTGCCTGTCCGCTCGATGCACTGCGGGTCTCCGAACGCAGCAGCCACGCGGCGCGTAAGGTGACCTTCCCCGATGGCGCCACTTTTGAGCCGGAAGACCAGAATGCACTGAACCTGCTGTTGGCGCAGACCGGCTTCCAGGACGGCGCGGTTGTCACTGCGCAGCGCAGCTGGAGCATGGTGCTGGGTTCGATGGCAGCAATCGTCGCCGTGCTGGCGCTGGGTTATATGTATCTGTTGCCGGCGCTGGCTGACCATGTGGCGCAAGCGCTGCCGGCATCCGCCGAACGCCAATTGGGAAATGGAGTGCTGGAATTCTTCGACCGCAAGATGCTGGCGCCAAGCGAATTGCCACTGCCGCGCCAGCAGCGCATCGCTACTGCTTTCGCCGGGCTGCACGCGCCGCACGAAGGCGCACCGCCGTATCGCCTGCTGTTCCGCAAAAGCCATATTGGCCCGAATGCGTTTGCCCTGCCTTCAGGCGATATCGTGATGACGGACGAACTGGTCGAGCTGCTGCCGGACGATGGCGCAGTCATGGCGGTGCTGGCCCACGAACTGGGCCATCTGCATCGGCGCCACATGACGCGCCGCCTGATCCAGGGCTCCGCCGTGGCCGCCGCCAGCACGCTGCTGTTCGGCGACGTGAATGCGATGGTCTCCGGTCTGCCTGCGCTGGCGCTGGACCTGCACTATTCGCGCGACGCCGAAACCGAGGCTGATGATTATGCCGCTGATATGCTGGTCGACAACGGCATTTCCCTGTCCAGCCTCGAGCAGGTTTTCACCGCGCTCGAAAAGCTGGACAAGGGTTCTGTCTCTTACCTTTCCACCCACCCCGCCAGTGCCGAACGTCTGGCGCGCCTCCATGCACGGCGCGGCACTTAGTGCGGCACTACCATTTTCACGACGGTGGAATAGCTGGCGATAAAGATGTAGGTGGCGGCATCGAGTTGTACCAGGCTGCGCGGAATGCCAACACATGATGGCAGCGGTCCAGGGATGTAACTCGTGCAGCCAGCCGCGCCGGCTACAGCGGTTTCGGTGCCGTTCTTGTCGAACTTGCTGATCGTGTTTTTATCACTGTTTGCTTTGTACAGGTTGCCGTTCAAGTCGGCACCCAATGCTGCAGGAAGTCCTGCCACTGTCGTTACCACCGCATCCGGCGTCACCTTGCGAACCTTGCCCTGGTCATTGAGGTAGATATTTCCATCAGGGTCAATGCCAGCCATCTCGGGTGACGAGAAGCGGGCCACGTCGCCTTTGCCGTCGACGATGGAAGTAGTCTGCGTCTGATCGCTACCTGCAAACAGCGCCATGGTGCCAGTCGCATCAATCTTATAGATGGCCGCCCAATTACCGCCACCGGAGGGCGATATCGCAGCGACAAAGACGTTGCCATTGCGGTCGGCAACCATGCCGTGCGGTGCGCGCAAGTCGCCATTACCCGCGCGAAGGAAATTGGTCAGGGTGCCGTCCGGGTTGATTTTGCCAATGCTCATCGCACCGGCGCGGCTGGGGCTTTGACCCAATATCAATTCGCCGACATAGATCGCTCCTTTGCCGTCAGCTGCCAGGTAGATTGGACTCAGCATTGTCGGCTGGTTGCCATGGATGATCGCGCTGCTGGTGATCGTGCTCAGGCCGGAAGCGCCAGGGTCCGGCGCCAGTTGCAGGGTGAGTGTCTGACTCGTGCTGCCTGCAGTGGCAATCACTGGAACGAAGCCGCTGCCACTGACGCCATTTGCCGGCGGTACGTAAGTAGTGCTGTTTCCGCTAACGGTACTCAGAGTACCTGGAGCGCCTGAGGCCAGCTTCCACGTAACGGCTGAATTGTCACTCGCGTGGGCATTCAGCTTGACAGGCGTACCGCCAGCCAACGTGCCATAAGTGTTGGCATCCAGTTCAACGGATGGGGCGGGCGTCGGCGGCAGCGGCGCTTGGGTATCTCCCGCTGTGCCACCACCACCGCCACAGGCGCTGAGGGTCACCATAACTGCTGCCAGGGTGCTGCGAATAATGATTGGGTTCATATGATCGTCAAGGATGAAGCGTTGTGGTAGCTGGACAGGCGCTGCATTTAATGCAGAACCACCATTTTCACTAGCTGCTTATTGGAGAACATGTAATAAGTGGCGGCGTCCGACTGAACCAGCAGACTGGCATTACCCGGGCACGCGGTGATGTGGTCGCCGGGGACGAATAGATCCGTGCACGATGGTAGGCCGAACTCGACGCTGGTCACACCTGGGAACGTGTATTCCACAATGGTCGTTGGCGACGCGTCGGACTTGATCGCGTAGTGAAGGGAACGCAGGTCAGCGCCCAGCCAATATGGCAGTTCGCTCAGCGTCGTCACGGTGCCATCCGGCGCAACTTTACGGACACGCACAGACGCCGTGCCCTTACCATCGTTCACATAGATATTGCCGTCCGCATCAATACCGGCCAACTGTGGTGAAACGAAGCGTGCCTGCGCAGCTTTGCCGTCGGCGAATACGGACGTGCCGTGTCCCTCTGCGCCTGCCAGTACAGTCATGGCACCGCCGGGTGCAATCTTGTAGATGATGCCTCCGTTATTGGGCATGCTGTTGGCGATGTAGAGATTGCCGTTGCGGTCTGCCGCCATGCCGCTTGCGTACAACAGCTTGTCGCCATTGTGAGCGGTGTCGGAAGAACCGAACCAACTGCCGGCGTTCACCAGCGTTGAGACGCTGCCGCCTGCGCTGACCTTGCGCAGGCGCAGTGCGCGGGCAGTGCCGGGGCTACCTTGCGCCTCAGCGACATATACCGTTCCTTTGCTATCCGGTGCCAGCATGATCGGATTGACGAAGGCCGCGTCGGCGCCAATGCCGTCTCTATCCACCACTGCGTTGCTTTGTCCAGCCACGAAGAACAGACCGTAGGGGCCGGGATCGGGTGAAACCGTCAACGTCAATGTAGTACTGATGCCGCCGCCGGAAACTATGACCGGCACCGAAATCGGGCTGGTGACAGGATCGTTCGGCGGCGTATAGCTCGCGCTGTCAATATCGCTGAAAATTTCTACCTTACCCGGTGCGCCGTCCCCTAAACGCCAGCTCAAGCTCGCGCTGCGGTTGCTGGTTGCACCTATGAAGAGGCCATATCCGGCTATCGTTTGGATAGTGGATGCGCTCACGTTCAGGATGGCCGTCGTTGGCTCCGGCTCAGTCGGTACCACGAATTTGACAATCTTCCTGCCTTCGACAACGGCATAGGCGCCACCTCCCAAGGGAGCGATAGGACCAATCGAACGCAGGCAACCTGGCAAGGAAGTAAGGTCTTCATTCGTGCAATACGCGGTGCCAGCAACCGTGCTTTTCTTGCCGTCCGAAGTGATACGAGCGATGGTCTGTGCCGCGCCGGCACGGTAAGTATTGCCGGCGAAATCGGCATTCAGTGCTGCCGGAAGGGACGCAATGGTCGTGACTTTGCCGGCCTGCGTGATCTTGCGGAACACCGTAGGACCGCCTACCGGGCCGTCTGTTCCGTACAAGTTACCGTCACCGTCGATGCCGCTGAGCCGGAAAGTGATGAAGCTGGCCTCTTTACCGGTTCCGTCCTTGATCACGGCTGCGGGGCCGGGGAAGGTAGGGTCTCCGGCAAACAGTGAAAATTCACCGCTCGGTGTCATCTTATAGATGGCCGCGGGACTGTAGATGCCGAATTCGGACATATACAGATTGCCGGCCCGGTCCGCCACTAGTCCGTTAAAGTAGCGCATTGCGCCGTTGAAAGCGTCGGCGTTGGGGCCGGTCCAGATACCGTAAGGACCGATCAAGGTGGTCACTTTTCCATTGGTATCGATCTTACGCAGGTACGGGGCCGCCTTTCTTGCCCCGATGCCCATATCAAAGCCCGTAAACAGATAAAGATTGCCACTGCCGTCTGCCGCCATATTGTGGATTGGACTGAACACCGCATCCGGGCCAATGCCATCCTTATCGTTAGGCGGACTGACGTCTTGTCTGCCCGCGATCAGAGTCAGTCCGGGTGCGCCTGGGGATGGTGAAAGTTCGAGCGTCAGCACCTGGCTTGTCCCGCCTGCGCTGGCCGTAATCGGAACTGCCGTCGTACCACTGATGCCGCCAGGTGGCGGCAAATAGGTAACGGTGTTGCCGCTGGCGGCGCTCAGCGATCCGGGAACGCCATCGCCCAGCTTCCAGCTGACGGCAGAATTGTCGCTGGCGGTAGCCTTCAAGGTGACCGGCACGCCACCCGCAATAGTGCGGAAGGTGCTCGCGTCAACAGAAACCGTAGGGCCTGCCGGAGTAATGGGAGGCGTTACGGGTAGAGCGACCTCCGGCGGCGGCGCTTGTGTATTGTCGGGAGCGCTGCCACCACCGCCACAGGCGCTCAAAGTCAGGATTGTCGCGGTCAGGGTGCTGCGTACAACGATTGAATTCACAGGCATGAGATCTTCAGAGATGAAGTATTGCCTGAAATGTTACCTGTTTTGAAAGGGAAAAGTTTCACACATTGTCACCATGAAAATCTTGCTATTATTGGAACGCGGCCGCTGGCCACTCACTAATAAGGGGGGAGAGACGGATGAAACTGAAAAGCATAGTGAAGTCGCTGGCGCTTGCTGCGCTGGTTGCGGCAGGTAGCGCGCAGGCGCAAGACGTGGTTCGGCTGGGCAACCTGAAATTTGCGCACTACGGCGCGGTGTCGTATATCAAGGAGATCGCACCGAAGTGCGGCATCAAGGTGGAAGAGCACGTCTTCGCCAAAGGTCTGGACGTGATGCAGGCCATCATTGCCGGTGAGCTGGACGTGGGGACCACCGCATCCGAAGCGGCGATTTCCGGCCGTGCCGGCGGCGCGCCGATCTATGTAGTGGCGGGCTTCGCGAAAGGCGGTGCGCGCCTGGTGGGCCGTGCGGACCTCAAACTGAAATCGGTCAAGGACCTGAAGGGCAAGAAGGTTGGCGTCACGCGCGGCGGTATCCAGGAAGTGCTGCTGCTGGCCGAATTGCAGCAAGCCGGCCTGACGGTGTCCGAGCAGCCGGGCAAGGATGTGCAGCTGGTCTTCCTCGCCTATGCGGATCTGAACCAGGCCATGATCGGCAAGAATATCGATGCCATGATGAACTCCGAGCCGCAATCGTCCCAGGCTATCAATAAAGGCTTCGGAAACGAAATCGTCAAGCCATACGACACGCCGATCGGCGAGCCCGTGCGGACCATGGTGATGACGGAGAAGTTCTATAAAGAGCGCCGTCCCGTGGCCGAGAAATTCATGCGCTGCTTCGTCGAAGCCACCAAGACCTTCATCGACAATCCCGCCACCGCCGAAAAATTCGTGCGCGAGGTGGTGTTCAAGGGCCAGCTGACCAGCGGCGATTTCCAGGACGCGATCGGCAATTCGCCGTATTCCTACGACATCACGCCCGAGCATATTCAGACCACGACCGACGTCATGGTGAAGACCGGCGTAGGCAAGATGAGCAAGCCGCCAGTGGCCAAGGACTGGGTCAAGACCGACCTGCTGGATCAGGCCAAGAAGAGCCTCGGCGTCAAATAAGGAGGCATCATGGCGAAAGCGGGATGGCGTCAACTGGGCGTCGGCCTGATTGTGCCGGCGGTGGTGATCGCGGTGTGGCAGTTCGTGTCGTCACAGGGTTGGGTCAACCCGCAGATTCTGCCGTCGCCGCTGGCCGTAGTGCAGAAGTGGATCGAATACGCGCTGCCGCCGCAGCCGCACACGGAAGGCAGCTGGCTGGCCTGGGCGTTTTCGGGTGAGCTGATTCATGACGCCATCGGTAGTCTGTATCGGGTGATTGTCGGCTTCCTGATCGGCGCCGGGCTGGCGTTGCCGGTAGGGCTGATGATGGGGGCCAGCGACCGCGTATACGACTGGCTTAATCCGCTGGTACAGCTGCTGCGGCCGATTCCGCCGATTGCCTATATTCCGCTATCGATTCTGTGGTTCGGGCTTGGCAATCCGCCGGCCGTATTCCTGATTTCGCTGGGCGCCTTCTTCCCGGTGCTGATGAATACCATTGCGGGCGTGCGCCAGGTGGACGGCATTTACATCCGTGCGGCGCGCAATCTGGGCGCATCCGGGAGCACCATGTTCCTGCGGGTGATTTTGCCGGCGGCTGTGCCTTATATCTTGTCGGGCGTGCGGATCGGCATCGGCACGGCCTTCATCGTGGTGATCGTGTCGGAGATGATCGCGGTGAACAATGGGCTGGGCTTCCGCATCCTGGAGGCGCGCGAATATTTTTGGTCGGATAAGATCATCGCGGGCATGATCTCTATCGGGCTGATTGGCCTGGCGATCGATGTGGGCGTGAACCGCTTGAACAATTACCTGCTGCGCTGGCATCGCGGCCTGGAGAACTAATCCATGAGCGACGCGCATATCGTGATTGATCATGTCAGCAAGGTGTTCGGCGAAAGCGTCGTGGCGCTGAAGGACATCACTCTGGAAATTCCGCATGGGCAGTTCGTCTGCCTGCTGGGGCCATCGGGCTGCGGCAAGTCGACCTTGCTGAACGCGATTGCCGGATTCGCGCTGCCATCGAAAGGCGCGATCACTGCCGGCGGCGCGCAGGTGACCGAGCCGGGGCCGGAGCGCGGCATGGTGTTCCAGGAATACGCGCTGTTCCCCTGGATGACGGTAGAGGACAACGTCGCTTTCGGGCTGGAGATCAAGGGCACGCCGAAGGCCGAGATCGCGGCGACGGTGGACAAGCTGCTGAAGATGTTGTCCTTGCAAGACTTCCGCAGCCGCTTCCCGAAAGACCTGTCGGGCGGCATGCGGCAGCGGGTGGCGATCGCACGCGTGCTGGCGCTGGACTCGCCGATCATGCTGATGGATGAGCCTTTCGGCGCGCTGGATGCGCTGACCCGCCGCAATCTGCAGGACGAGCTGCTGCGCATCTGGTCGGAGCTTAAGAAAACCATCATCTTCGTCACGCACAGTATTGAAGAAGCGATTTACCTGGCCGACCGGATCATTGTGATGACCTACCGTCCCGGCACGGTCAAGCGCGACATGCTGGTCGAGTTGCCGCGCGAGCGCGACCCATCCGCCCCCGAATTCAACGCCCTCAAGCGCGAGCTCGGCCAACTGGTCATGGAAGAACAACAACGCCACCACAATGAAGAGCTCCGGCTCGCGGCGGTGGATTAGCCAGTCGTGGCTGGGGTGTTAAACTAAGCGAATGCAGACTTACTTTCTGATCGCAGCAACGCTGCTTTATCTTGTTTGTGCCTTCCTCCCATCCCGCAAGGCCGTTCCTGTCGCTGCGCTGACCGCGGGTGCCTGGCTGCTGCACGGCGCGGCGCTGTGGATTAATGTGATGGTGCCGGGTTCGCTGCGCATCGGTTTTGCGGCCATGCTGTCGTCGGCGCTGTGGATTTCGGTGGCCGCGTATTGGCTGGAGAACCAGAATTATCCGCTGGAGGGATTGCGCCGCATCGTGATGCCGGTCGCCGCCGCGACCACCGTGCTGCAGGCGATTTTCCCCGGTAATCTGCTGCCTGTGGATGGCCGCACTGCGGTGCTGGGCTGGCATATCGCCATTGCCACGCTGGCCTACGCCACGCTGACCATCGCCGCTTTCCATGCCGTGCTGATGGCGCTGCAAGAGTCCCGCCTGCATTCGAACAGCGACTGCACGACTTTCCTGTCCACCGCGCTGGACCAGCTGCCGGCGCTGCTGACCATGGAGAAGCTGCTGTTCCGCCTGATCGCCTTCGGCTTCACTCTGCTTAGCCTGACCGTCCTGTCAGGCATCGTCTTCTCCGAGGAGCTGTTCGGACGCGCGCTGAAGTGGGATCATAAGTCCGTCTTTACTCTGCTGTCCTGGATGCTGTTCGCGTCCTTGCTGGCCGGCCGCCACTTCCGCGGCTGGCGCGGCCGCACGGCCCTGACCTTTACCCTGGCCGGCTTCGCGACGCTGCTGCTGGCCTATGTCGGCAGCCGTTTTGTACTGGAAGTGGTTTTACATCGAGGTATTGCATGACACGTATTCTGTTCTGGCTGGCGCTGGTATTTCTGGTGATGGGCGCCATCCGCACCAAGCTGCGCAACGCAAGCGGCAATCAGCAGCCATCGCCGCGCCAGCCAAGCGCACCGCCGCGCCAGGCCGACGCCGAAGCCATGCTGCGCTGCGCCCATTGCGGCGTGCATTACCCCGCGTCGGAAAACGTGCTGTATAAAGGCCAGGATTTCTGCAGCCTGGCCCACGCCCAACTGGCCGCGAACTAAGTTGCTGGCGCGCCTGAATTCCCTGTCGGCCGAATCCCGCGAGACATTCTGGCGTTCGCTGCAGACCCTGAACGGCACGCGCGCCGTGATTGCGCTGGTGCTGCTGGCTTATATGAGCCTGGGCGCGGCGACAGTCTCTCAGCAGCGTGTCGAGCTGTGTACGGCTTATCTGCTGGCTGCGCTGGGCTTCGTGCTTGCGGCCAGTTACTGGCGCCAGCGCTTCATGCTGCAGCTGGTCTGCCAGCTGGCCTGCGATATCGGCGTCATCTCGCTGCTGTACCTGGACGATGGCGGCATGCGCAGCACGCTGGCGATCCTCTATCTGTTCCCGCTGGCCGGCTGTGCGATTCTGGCGCCGCTGCTGGTGGCCTTGTTCTTTGCTTCGATTGCGACCCTGTTCCTGTTGGCCGAGGCGATGTACCGGGTCATGCTGCAAAACGGCGAGCATGTGCTGCTGGTGCAGGCTGGCTTGTACGGTGCGGCCGGTTTCGCGGCGGTGACGGTGATCAATCGCATGGCCGCGCGCCTGATCGGGCAGGAAGAACTGGCCGTGCAGCGCGGCGTGGAGATCGGCGTGCAGCAGGCCATCAACCGCCTGGTGCTGTCGCAGTCCGGCGACGGGATTCTGGTGGTGGGCGGCGATGGCGCTATTCATATGAGTAATCCCGCTGTCCAGAAGATGCTGGGCACCGTGGCAGTGCGGCACGGCAGCCGCTTGAGCGATACGCCGGCGCTGCAGCCCATCGTGCAGGCTTACGCGGACTGGCGCGGACATCCGGAGCAGGCATTCGCCTTCGTTACCATCAAACCATTTGACGAGCCCATCACGCAGGAAATGACGGCTGCCTGGAGCGCGCGCCGCGACGTGGCCTCGCATCTGAAAGTGCGCTTCTCGGCCGCCGATACCTCAGGCCTTGGCGTTGAGCGCAATGTGATCTTCCTGGAAGACGTGACCGAGATCGAGGAAAAGGCGCAGCAGCTGAAGCTCGCGTCCATGGGGCGCCTGACCGCCAGCATCGCGCACGAGGTGCGCAATCCGTTGTCGGCCATCGGCCACGCCAATTCGCTGCTGGAAGAGGACTTGCAGGCGCCCGTCCACAAGCGCCTGCTGAAGATCATCAGCGACAATGTGGCGCGCGTGAACCGGATGGTGGAGGATATCCTGCAGCTGTCGCGCAAGGCCCAGGTCCATCACGATCCGCTGGAGTTGAGCCATTTCCTGTCCGAGCTGAAAGCCGAATTCGACGAAACCCACAAGCTGGATAGCGGCATCGTTTGCCTGGGCGGCATGCGCAAGCTGTTCGTGCGTTTCGATCCACTGCACCTGCGCGAGGTGCTGATCAACCTTCTGAACAATGCCGTGCGCTATGCCAGCGGCACGCCGGGCAGCATGAAGGTGTTCATCGTTCACTTCAAGGGGCGCCCGCTGGAGCTGCATGTGCAGGACGACGGCCCCGGCATTTCGCCCGAGGTGCGGGCTCACCTGTTCGAGCCGTTTTACACCACATCCAGCAAGGGCACCGGCCTGGGACTATATCTGGCGCGCGAATTGTGCTTGAATAACGAGGCCATGCTGGACTACGAGTACCGCTTCGATTCCGACATGACAGCCGGCGTCCGCAAGTCGAGCGGGCGTTTCGTGATTACCTTCGCGCGGCCAGCCGCGCAAGCCAACAAGTAGAAAGAATTGCATGAGTTCTCCACGTGTCCTGGTCGTCGATGACGAAGCCGACCTGCGCGAACTGCTGGAAATTACGCTGCTGAAGATGGGGCTGGACGTGGACAGCTCCGAAACCCTGGCGGAAGCGCGCCGCCTGTATGCGGAGCGTGAGTATTCGCTCGTTCTGACCGATATGCGCCTGCCCGATGGCCTTGGCCTGGACCTGGTGCGCGATGTGACGGCAAGCGGCAAGAACATCCCGATCGCGGTGGTCACGGCATTCGGCAGCGCGGAAAACGCGGTGGTCGCGCTGAAAGCGGGCGCCTTCGATTACGTGAGCAAGCCGGTGCAGCTGGACCAGCTACGCGTGATGGTGCAGTCGGCGCTGAAGCTGAACGAGCCGGATACCGCGACGGCGGACCACAAACCAGCGGCCAGCCGCCTGCGCGGCAACTCGGCCGCCATCCAGGCCTTGCGCGCACAGATCGGCCGCCTGGCCCGTTCGATGGCGCCGATCGCGATCAATGGCGAGTCGGGTAGCGGCAAGGAGCTGGCGGCACGCGAAATCCACGCCCAGAGTTCGCGCGCGGACAAGCCTTTTATCGCCGTCAACTGCGGCGCGATCCCGGAAGCGTTGATGGAGGCGGAATTCTTCGGCTACCGCAAGGGCGCCTTCACCGGCGCGGCGGACGAGCGCGATGGCTTCTTCCAGGCCGCCAACGGTGGCACCCTGATGCTGGACGAGGTGGCGGACCTGCCGCTGGCCATGCAGGTCAAGCTGCTGCGCGCGATCCAGGAGCGCCGCGTGCGCAAGATCGGCGCGACGTCGGAGGAGCCGGTCGATGTGCGCATCATCAGCGCCACCCACAAGAATCTGGAAAAGCTGGTGGAGGGAGGCCTGTTCCGGCAGGACTTGTTCTACCGTCTGAACGTGATCGAGCTGCGCCTGGCGCCCCTGCGCGAGCGGCTCGACGACCTGGAAGAGCTGACCCAGGCCATTCTCGGCCGCCTCGGCACGTTCGAACACAAGGTCACCATGGGGCCGGGCGTGCTGGACGCGTTGCGCGCCTATGCCTTCCCCGGCAATGTACGCGAGCTGGAAAATATTCTGGAACGCGCGCTGGCGTTTTCCAATGATGGCGTGATTGCGGTGGAGGATCTGGCGCTCAAGGGCGGAAGCGCGGCCGGCCTGGCCGCCGCGCCGCCGTCAGTCGCGGCACCGCAGCCGGCCGCCATACCGGTGCCGCCGCCCGCGATGCCTGCTGCGAGTCCAGCCGCACCAGCGCCGGCAGTCACCGCCGCACCGCTCGCTGCCGCCTCTTCGCCTGCGGATGCAGCCGCGCCGGGCATCTCCATGCCGCCGCTGCCGGCCTTCGATGTCCTGCCAAGTGACCTGCCGGCCTACCTGGCGGCAGTTGAGCGCGACATCATCATCCGCGCGCTGGCACAGACCAGCTACAACCGCACCCAGGCTGCTCAACTTTTGGGCATCAGCTTCCGCCAGCTGCGCTACCAGATGCAGAAGCTGAACATCCAGGAACCCGAGACTTAAACCTGGTGGCCGCCACATCGTGGCGGCCACCCGCTCCTCGCCGTGGGTTTATAATGCTGTCCCCCGGCGAATTCCCAGGCCCATTCTGTAGCGTTTTTGCCAACGCACAACATCCTGCCACTGCACAATTTTGCTTACTTATTGAGCAATAAATTCAAGCAGTTAGTGCTTGCTCACAGCCGATCGCCCGTCAATTCCGGCGATATGAAAAGTCAATAGAAATATTGTCCGGCATGAAAAAAATTGGCCTTGTGCGAGCCGGAAGCGGTCACTACAATTAGTGGATAGATTTAACCGATTCACTAGATGTAGTGGTCGTAGTTGCCGTAAGAAAACAACCCTAATACGCGTTATCGTGGGAGCAAAAATGCAATCGACTCAAGATACCTCCATCACCCCAGTGCCACAAGCACCGGTATCCGCAGGCGCTGACGCTGGCGGCCTGAGCACCCCGGCGAGCACGCTGGGCGACTACCGCATCATCCGCCGTAACGGCGCGGTGGTGGCGTTCGAGCCGTCCAAGATCGCCGTGGCCATGACCAAGGCCTTCCTCGCCGTGAACGGCGGCCAGGGTGCAGCGTCCGCGCGCATCCGCGAACTGGTGGAGCAACTCACGAATAACGTGGTAAACGCCCTGGTGCGTCGCCAGCCATCCGGCGGCACCTTCCACATCGAAGACGTGCAGGACCAGGTGGAACTGGCCCTGATGCGCTCCGGCGAACACGACGTGGCACGTTCCTACGTGCTGTACCGCGCCAAGCATATGGAAGAGCGCCGCCTGAAGAAGGAAGCACAAGGCGCGACCGCTGCCGCTGAACCGCAAATCAGCGTGACCGAAAACGGCGTGCGCCGTCCGCTGGTGATGCAGGAAGTGCGCGACCTGATCGGCGCCGCTTGCTCCGGCCTGGAAAAACACGTTGATGCCGACGCTATCCTGGCTGAAACCGTCAAGAACCTGTACGACGGCGTGCCGGTCGAAGAGCTGCACAAGTCCGCCATCCTGGCTGCCCGCGCGCTGATGGAAAAGGACCCGGCTTACTCGCAAGTGACCGCCCGCATCCTGCTGCACACCATCCGTAAGGAAGTCTTCGGCAAGGAAACCGCGCAAGCCAAAGCGGCCGCCGAATACATCGAATACTTCCCGAAATACATCGCCAAGGGTATCGAGAACGAGCTGCTGAATCCTGAGCTGGCCAAGTTCGACCTGGCCAAGCTGGCCAAGGCCCTGGTGGCCGACCGCGACCTGCAGTTCGGCTACATCGGCCTGCAAACCCTGTACGACCGCTACTTCCTGCACGTGCGCGATGTGCGCATCGAAATGCCGCAGGCTTTCTACATGCGTGTCGCCATGGGCCTGTCCCTGAACGAAGAAAACCGCGAAGCGCGCGCTATCGAGTTCTACAACCTGCTGTCGACCTTCGACTTCATGTCGTCGACCCCGACCCTGTTCAACTCGGGCACCCTGCGTTCCCAGCTGTCTTCCTGCTACCTGACCACCGTGTCCGACGATCTGGAAGGCATCTACGACGCCATCAAGGAAAACGCACTGCTGGCCAAGTTCGCCGGCGGCCTGGGTAACGACTGGACCCCTGTGCGTGCACTGGGCGCCCACATCAAGGGCACCAACGGCAAGTCGCAAGGCGTGGTGCCATTCCTGAAAGTGGTGAACGACACCGCCGTGGCAGTGAACCAGGGCGGCAAGCGCAAGGGCGCTGTCTGCGCTTACCTGGAAACCTGGCACATGGACATCGAGGAATTCCTCGACCTGCGCAAGAACACCGGCGACGACCGCCGCCGCACCCACGACATGAACACCGCGAACTGGATTCCGGACCTGTTCATGAAGCGCGTGATGGAAAAGTCCCACTGGACCCTGTTCTCGCCATCCGATTGCCCGGACCTGCACGACAAGGTCGGCAAAGCCTTCGAAGAAGCCTACCTGGCGTATGAAGCCAAGGCGGAAGCCGGCGAAATCCGCGTGTGGAAGAAGATCGAAGCGCTGGACCTGTGGCGCAAGATGCTGTCCATGCTTTTCGAAACCGGCCACCCATGGATCACTTTCAAAGATCCTTGCAACATCCGTTCGCCGCAGCAGCACGTGGGCGTAGTGCACAGCTCGAACCTGTGCACCGAGATCACCCTGAACACCAACGCCGACGAAATCGCCGTCTGCAACCTGGGTTCCGTGAACATGCCTGCCCACATGAAAGAGGGCAAGCTGGACCATGTCAAGCTGCAGAAGACCATCCGCACCGCCATGCGCATGCTGGATAACGTGATCGACATCAACTACTACGCTGTCGACAAGGCCCGCAACGCGAACATGCGCCACCGTCCGGTCGGCCTGGGCGTGATGGGCTTCCAGGACTGCCTGCACATGATGCGCGTGCCTTACGCTTCGCAGGAAGCCGTTGCTTTCGCCGATACCTCGATGGAAGCGGTCTGCTACTACGCTTACCTGGCGTCGACCGAGCTGGCGGAAGAGCGCGGCCAGTACGAATCGTACAAAGGTTCCCTGTGGGACCGCGGCATCCTGCCGCAGGACTCCGTCAAGCTGCTGGCTGAGCAGCGCGGCGGCTACCTGGAGCAGGACCTGTCCGCCTCGATGGACTGGGCGCCGGTGCGTGAGCGTATCGCCAAGTTCGGCATGCGCAACTCGAACTGCGTGGCGATCGCTCCGACCGCGACCATTTCGAACATCATTGGCGTGTCCGCTTGCATCGAGCCGACCTTCCAGAACCTGTATGTGAAGTCGAACCTGTCCGGTGAGTTCACCGAGATCAACGCCTACCTGGTGCGCGACCTGAAAGCCCGCGAACTGTGGGACGAAGTGATGATTGCCGACCTGAAGTATTTCGACGGCTCCCTGAGCAAGATCGACCGCGTGCCGCAAGACCTGCGCGATATCTATGCGACCGCCTTCGAAATCTCGCCAACCTGGCTGGTGGAAGCTGCCTCCCGCCGTCAGAAGTGGATCGACCAGGCACAGTCGCTGAACATTTACATGGCTGGCGCTTCCGGTAAGAAACTGGACGAGACTTACAAGCTGGCCTGGCTGCGCGGCCTGAAGACCACTTACTACCTGCGCACCATCGCTGCGTCGCACATGGAGAAGTCGACTACCCGTACCGGCGCGCTGAACGCGGTGTCGGCCAATGCTCCGGCCGCCATGAACGCCGCTCCGGCCGCTCCGGCTCCTGTTGAGGCAGCTCCGGCAGTGGAAGAAGGCGCCGCCTGCTACCTGCGTCCTGGTGACGACGGTTTCGAGGAATGCGAAGCCTGCCAGTAATACAATAAGAACCAATGGCGTGAGGCTAGTGGCTGCCACATCGTGGCAGCCACTGGGTTTCCGCCTCGGGTTTAAAAGCTTAATTAGAAGGAACTCAACAAAATGCTATCCTGGGATGATGAAGCCGCGGCAACTCCGCGCCAAACCCCTCCGATGGGCGCCACCGCCGAGGCAAGCGCCGAGCAGGTCGCCCTGCGCGTGAATGCCGACGACAAGCGCGTCATCAATGGCCAGACCGACGTCAACCAGCTGGTCCCGTTCAAATACAAATGGGCCTGGGACAAGTACCTGGCCGGCTGCGCCAACCACTGGATGCCGCAGGAAGTGAACATGCAGCGCGACATCGAGCTGTGGAAGAACCCGAACGGCCTGTCCGAAGACGAGCGCCGCCTGGTGAAGCGCAACCTGGGCTTCTTCGTCACCGCCGACTCGCTGGCAGCCAACAATATCGTGCTGGGCACCTACCGCCACATCACCGCTCCTGAGTGCCGCCAGTACCTGCTGCGCCAGGCATTCGAAGAGGCGATCCACACCCACGCGTACCAGTACATCGTGGAGTCCCTGGGCCTGGACGAGCAGGAAATCTTCAACGCTTACAACGAAGTGGCGTCGATCCGCGACAAGGACCAGTTCCTGATCCCGTTCATCAACGTGCTGACCGACCCTGCGTTCAAGACCGGCACCATCGAGAGCGACCAGCAGCTGCTGAAGTCCCTGATCGTGTTCGCTTGCCTGATGGAAGGCCTGTTCTTCTACGTCGGCTTCACCCAGATCCTGGCGCTGGGCCGTCAGAACAAGATGATGGGCGCCGCCGAGCAGTACCAGTACATCCTGCGCGACGAATCGATGCACTGCAATTTCGGTATCGACCTGATCAACACCATCAAGCTGGAAAATCCACAGCTGTGGACGCCGGCCTTCAAGGAAGAGATCAAGGGCCTGTTCCTGCAAGCTGTCGAGCTGGAATACCGCTACGCCGAAGACACCATGCCACGTGGCGTGCTGGGTCTGAACGCGGCCATGTTCAAAGGCTACCTGCGCTTCATCGCCAACCGCCGTGCGGTGCAGATCGGCCTGGAGCAGCTGTTCGACCAGGACGAGAATCCATTCCCATGGATGTCCGAAATGATCGACCTGAAGAAGGAACGCAACTTCTTCGAAACCCGCGTGACCGAGTACCAGACCGGTGGCGCACTGAGCTGGGATTAATCACAGCCTCACCTACAAAAAACCCGCCTTTCCGGCGGGTTTTTTTATGCGTTTCAGCTGCGTAAAACTTCCAGCAGTTTCTGTGCGCCGGCGGTAGAGGAGGCCGGGTTCTGGCCGGTGACCAGATGGCCATCGACCAGCACATACGGTTGCCAGTCGGCAGCCTTGGAGAAAATGCCGCCGTTCTCTTTCAGAACATCCTCAACGAGGTAGGGAACGATCTTGGTGAGCTGCACCGCTTCCTCTTCGGTATTGGTGAAGCCGGTGACCTTCTTTCCTTTCACTAATGGCTGGCCGTCCGGCCCTTTCACAAAGCGCAGCGCGCCGGGAGCGTGGCATACCATGGCGACGGGCTTGCCGGCTGCGTAGGTCCGTTCGATCAGGCCGATCGAATCCTTGTCGTTGGTCAGGTCCCACAAAGGGCCGTGTCCGCCCGGATAGAAAATGGCGTCGAAGTCCTTCTCGGACATTTCCGACAGGCGCCGGCTGTTTGCCAGGACGTGTTGGGAGGCCGGATCTTTCTTGAAACGCTCGCCTGCTTCGGTCTGGAAATCGGGCTCATCGCTTTTGGGATCGAGCGGCGGCTGTCCGCCTTTCGGCGATGCCACCGTGACGTCCACGCCGGCATCCTTGAATACATAGTAGGGCGCTGCGAACTCCTCCAGCCAGAAACCCGTCTTCTTGCCCGTGTTCCCTAGCTGATCGTGGGAGGTAAGTACCATCAGTATTTTCATGATTTCTCCTGAAATGAAGCCTCTTCAGCTTAGCGGAGGCTCGCCCAAATGCAATTGAAGCGTGGTATGATGTGCGGCTAATTATGTCACAATATGATATAAAATTTCGCCAATGACATCATCTTCATTAAGCAAGGCCGACTTCACGGCCCTGTCGGAATTCCGATACCAGATGCGGCGCTTCGAGCGCTTTTCAGAAAATGCGGCGCATGCGGAGGGCATCACGCCGCTGCAGTACCTGCTGCTGCTGCACATCAAAGGCTACCCCGGCCGCGACTGGGCCACGGTAGGCGAGCTGGCGGAGCGCCTGCAGGCGCAGCAGCATGGCGTGGTCGCGCTGTTGACGCGCTGCGAGGCGGCAGGGCTGGTGCAGCGCAGGCCGAACGATCTGGACCGCCGCCGTGTCGAAGTGCATCTACTGCCGGCCGGCGAGGACGTGCTGTCCCGCCTGGCGGCCATGCACCGTGCCGAGCTGCAATCGCTGGCCGGTGTGTTTACGATTCCCAACCTCCCTTCGAAGCTATGAAACCCTACGACCCACGCAGCGACTTCAGCGGCGACGCGCGGCTTCTGCCGATCGGCGCCATTGCGGCCGTGATTGGCGTGCTGAGCACCGGCACGGCCTGGCTGCTGCTGCACGCCATCTCCTTCTTCACCAACCTGTTCTTCTTCCAGACGTTGTCGGCCGAGCCGCATTCGCCCGCCAGCCATACGCTGGGCGCCTGGGTGATTGCGGTGCCGATTCTCGGTTCCATCATCATCGGCCTGATCGCCCGCTACGGCTCGGAACAGATCCGCGGCCACGGCATTCCGGAAGCGATTGAAGCCATCCTGTTCAAGCGCAGCGCCATGTCGCCCAAGGTCGCGGTGCTGAAGCCGCTGGCGTCCGCAATTGCCATCGGCAGCGGCGGCCCGTTCGGCGCCGAAGGTCCGATCATCATGACGGGCGGCGCGGTCGGTTCGCTGATCGCCCAGCACTTCCACCTGAGCGATGCCGAGCGCAAGACCCTGCTGGTGGCCGGCGCAGTGGCCGGCATGACCGCGGTGTTCGGCACGCCCATCGCGGCGGTGCTGCTGGCGGTTGAGCTGCTGCTGTTTGAACTGCGTCCACGCAGCCTGCTGCCAGTGGCGATTGCCTGCGCGGTGGCGGGCTTCCTGCGTCCGCTGATTCTGGACGCGGGGCCGCTGTTCCCGCAGCAAAGCGCAGCCCTGCAACCGCTGGGCTTCCTGCCTTGCGTGATCGCCGGCCTGCTGTGCGGCGTGCTGGCCCTGATCCTGTCGACCGCCCTGTACCGCGTTGAAGACTGGTTCCACAAGCTGCCGATCCACTGGATGTGGTGGCCGGCGCTGGGCGCCATTGCAATTGGCGTCGGCGGTTATTTCCAGCCGCGCGCACTGGGCGTTGGTTACGACGTGATCGGCGACCTGCTGCAGAACCATCTGGCAGCCAGCGTGGTGGCAAGCCTGCTGCTGGCCAAGGCCATCATGTGGCTGATCGCGCTGGGCTCCGGCACATCGGGCGGCGTGCTGGCCCCCTTGCTGATGCTGGGCGCAGGCCTGGGCGCAGTGCTGGGTCCTTATCTGCCGGGTGGTTCGCCTGCCGTGTGGCCGCTGGTCTTCATGGCTGCAACCCTGGGCGGCATGATGCGCGCTCCGATCATGGCGACCGTCTTTGCTTACGAGCTGACGCACGACGCCAACGCGCTGCTGCCGGTGCTGATGGCATCGGTGATCGCCTACGGCTTCACCGTGATCACCATGCACCGCTCGATCCTGACCGAGAAGATCGCGCGCCGCGGCCACCATATCTACCGTGAGTACGGCATCGATCCGCTGGAACGCCACAGCGTGGAAGAGGTGATGACTGCCACCGCGATGTCGATCGATGCCGACGCGCTGATTGCCGATGTCCTGCAGTCGCACTTCGGCGCCAATCAGAAGCACCGCGCTTATCCCGTTACGCATCAGGGCGCAGTGCTCGGCATGCTGGACCGCGCTGCGATGGAGCAAGCGCCCAATGCCGTGCATGTGCGCGAACTGTATGGCGTGAACGCGCCCGTGGTCGCGCTGCGCGGGGAAACCTGCCGCACGGTTGCTGTGCGTCTGGCGGTGCACGGACTCGAACGCTTGCCGGTGGTTGCTGATGCGACAAGCCGCGAACTTGTCGGTGTGATCAGTCGTAGCGACTTGATCAAGTCTTCGCTGGCACTGCATAACGAAGAACATGCGCGTCATCGTTTCCGCCGGTTTACGCTCGCTAAGTAATAGTCACTAAGGCCTCCTTCGGGAGGCTTAGTTTTTATGTGGCCGCGTGGCAACGTATTCTTAGCAGCTTGTTTACTACTTCAAATCTTTTCGATGAAAGGTGAGAATCGGTGAGGATTCAGAAGGGCTCCCTGTCTATACTGAAGATTCCCTCTAGGAAATTTCCTACCTACTTCAGCCAAGTCCGCAAAAAAAGGAGTGCCTCATGAACAGCCCGGTCGTGCAGGAACAGCAACTGCAAGAACTCGAACTGCAAGCAATCAACACAGCACTCAACCGAGTGCAGGCACTCATCGAATTCCAGCTCGATGGCACCATCCTGCATGCCAATGAAAACTTCCTGAGCGCGGTCGGCTATACGCTGGAAGAAGTGCAGGGCAAACACCACTCGATGTTTTGCGAACCGGCGCTGGCGTCGAGCGAAGCCTATCGCCAGTTCTGGGAGCGCCTGCGCACCGGCCATTTCGATCAGGGCGATTACAAGCGCGTCGGCAAGGGCGGCCGCGAGATCTGGATTAACGCTTCCTACAACCCCGTCTTCGACGCCGAGGGCAAGCCTTACAAAGTCATCAAGTTCGCGACCGACATCACGGCCAGCAAACTGCGCAGCGCGGAAGATCAAGGCAAAATCAGCGCCATCGACAAGGCGCAAGCCGTGATCGAGTTCGACATGAATGGTCACGTGCTGACCGCCAATAACAACTTCCTCGACGCCATGGGCTATGCGCTGGAAGACATCAAAGGCGAGCATCACCGCCTGTTCTGCGATCCCGAATACGCCAACAGCATGGAATACAAGCGCTTCTGGCAAAAACTCAACCGCGGCGAGTTCGACAGCGGCCGTTACAAGCGCGTGGGCAATGGCGGCAAGGAGATCTGGATTCAGGCCACCTACAATCCGATCCTTGACCTGAACGGCAAGCCTTGCAAGATCGTGAAGTATGCCATCGACATCACGGAACAGGTGAAACTGGAGCAAAGCATCAAGGCCAAAGCCGAATCCGATGCGCGCAAGATCGACGCGCTGCTGGATGCGGTGGCGCGCGCCGCCAAAGGCGACCTCACCGCGCGCCTGTGCACCGAAGGCAACGAACCGCTCGACCACCTCGCCGCCGGCATCGACAAGATGATGGGCGATCTGCGTGGCGTGATCGGCCAGGTGGTGATGTCTGCCACCGCCTTGTCGGACGATGCGGAATCGATCGCCAGCCGTTCCAGCGTGGTGGCCAGCGGCACCCAGGCCCTGGGCGCCACGGTGGAGGAAATGAACGCAGCGGTCGACGGCCTGACCCGTTCCATCGATGCTATTGCCAACAACACCTCCGCCGCCAACGACCTGGCCAAGAGCACCCAGGACGAAGCGGAAGCGGGCGCCAAGGCCGTGGCGCGTTCGATCGAAGCCATGGACCTGATCAATCGTTCCTCGGAAGACATCGGCGAGATCGTCAAAGTGATCAGCGACATCGCCAACCAGACCAATATGCTGGCCTTCAACGCTGCCATCGAAGCGGCGCGCGCGGGCGAGCATGGCCTGGGCTTCTCGGTGGTGGCGGACGAGGTGCGCAAGCTGGCCGAGCGCTCCTCGCAGGCGACCAAGGAAATCTCGAAACTCATCAACGAGTCGGTCAAGCGCGTGAACACCGGCAGCGAGATCTCGCGCCAGGCCAGCGAAGCCTTCGACAAGATCGTGCAGGGCGTGGGCAAGACCAGCCAGGCCATCGGCGTGATTTCCAGCGAAGCGCATGAGCAGCTGCTGACGGCGCGCGAAGTGAGTTCGGCGATCCAGCACATCGCGGAAGCAGCCGAGCAGTCGGCCGGCAGCTGCGACAGTATCGCCGCCTCCACCGCAAACCTGAACCAGCGTGCGGGGGACCTGAACAAGATCGTCGCCGGCTTCGTGGTGTAAGCATGGAAGCCCTGCGCGTGGTGGCGGCGCCCGCCGCCGGAACCGTGGCGCCTGCGCTGGAGCTGTTTGGCTCCTTTCTGCTGGGCAGCGATGAATTTGCCCTGCCGGCCATGTGCATCCGGGAGGTGGTCAACTTCCCCGAACGCATGACGGCCGTGCCGCTGGCGCCGCATTACCTGGAAGGGATGTTCACGCTGCGCGGCAGCGTGATCCCGGTAGTGAATCTGGCCCGTCTGTTCGATCCGTCGGTGCCGAAAGGCGAGGCACACCACAAGATCGCCATCATCGAGCACCAGGATGTGCTGGTCGGATTGCTGGTGCACGGCATCGGCGAGGTGCTGCGCGTGCGTCCCGAACAGCGCAGCACCCTGCAATATGCGGGGGAGGCGGGCGTGGTGGCGGGCACCATCCTGCTCGACCAGGGCCGCCGCCTGCTGCAGGTGCTGAACGTCGAGCGTCTGGTGTGCATCGAGAACGTGCCCCAGGTGCTGGCCCTGCGCGCGGCGGGCAGCCAGGGACGCCAGCGCCAGTTGCGCGCGGTCGGCGAGAAGCGTCATGCGATCACCTTTCGCGCCGCCGGCGCCCATTTCGCACTGGAGATGAAGGCCATTCAGGAAATCGTGCAGGTACCGGAGCTGCAATCCTCAGTCCTGAATAGTCAATTGTGTTTGGGACGCATGCTGTTCCGCGGCAAACAGATCGCCGTGGTGGATTTTGCCAACCTGGCCGGAGCCGCGTCCGGCGAATCCGATCCCGATCAGCGCGTGCTGGTGGCCCGCATCGGCGACGCCACCATCGGCTTCCTGGTCGATGCGGTGGAAAGCATCGCCCATTTCCATACCGAAGACGTGATGCCGATTCCGTTGCTGAGCAAGGCGCGCAGCGGCATGTTTGCCGGCTGCGTGACGCGGGCAGGGCAGGACGATGTGATCCTGCTCGACCACGACGGCATTTTCTCGCGCAGCGAGATCGGTGATCTGCATCAGGGCCACCAGAACCTGTTCCCCGACGACGGCAAGGACAATGCCGCGCGTGCGGCGGCCGGCCGCAAGGTCTACCTCACTTTCACCGTGGGCGACAAGTTTGCGCTCGAATTGCGCCAGGTGCGCGAGATTATCGACTGCAGCGGCGACATCACGCGCGCTCCCGGCGTGCCGGACTACTTGAGAGGCGTTCTCAACTTGCGCGGCAATTTCGTCAGCCTGGTCGACCTGCGTGTGCTGTACGGCATGCAGCCCTCCGGTCCGGCCGCGCAATGCAAAGTGCTGGTCATCGAACGTGGCGACGAGCGCTTTGGCTTGATCGTTGATGGTGTAAATGACATCGTCACCGTCGCCGACAACCACCGCTATCCAACCCCAAGCCTGATGCGCAAGGGCGAGGCGGAAGGCCTGCAGTCCGAATCGAGCGAGGTGCTCGAACTGGGCGGCGACAACAGTTCCATCTGCCTGCTCGATCCCGAGCGCCTGCTGCGCAAGCTCGCCGCCTGATCCCTCTCCGCGTATTGCATCAAAGCGGCCAGCATCTTATCCTGTCCAGAAAAAGGGGGATGGGATGCTGGATGGGATGGCGAGCGCGCGCGTCGCGGCCGCAGTCGCGGCGGTGACGGCGCTGACGGGCATGGCGGACGCGCTTGCCGAGGGCTGCGCGCGGCCGGTCAAGGTCGCGGCCAGTCCGATGGGGCGCTCGATGATGGTGTCGTCATCGGGCCAGGTCAGTGGCATCGTACCCGACTTCCTGGAGCTGGTAGCGCGCCAATCGGGCTGCCGCTTCGAATACGTGATCGTCCCGCGCATGCGCGCCCATGCCCTGTTCGAGCGGGGCGACGCGGACCTGGTCCACAACAGCACCCGCACCGAAGAGCGCGACCGCTACGCCACCTTCATTCATCTCTATAACACTCGTCCCATGCTGTTGTCGGCCGGTGCGCGCATGCCGGAGCAGATCACCATGAGCGATCTCGCCGCCGGCACCACTACCTTGAGTGCTGTGCGCGGCTATAACTTCGGCCCGGCCTACATGGCGCTGATCAACGATCCGGTGGTCAGGAAGCGCGTCTCCCTGGTTCCCGATCCCGACACGGCAGCGCGCATGCTGGCCGTGCGCCGCTTCGATGCGGTGCTGATGTCGCCTTCGGTTTTCGTTGAGGCGGCGCTGGCTTCCGACCTGCAGGACAGGATCAATGTGACTGCGATTCGCGGCATGCCCGCCCATGCCGCCGGCATGTATCTGAGTCTGAATAGCCTGGACAGCACCGACCGCGAGCGCGTGCGTGATGCCATCGTCACGGTCGCAGCGCGCGGCGAGTACGGTCGCCTGTTCAGGATGTACTACGCGAATCCGAAGTGGGCATTGAAGGGATGGGACACCGAAGTCGCTCCATCAAAGTGAAGAGATGAACGCGTATCGGCATGCTACAGAGGTCCATGTAGCGTAATCGCGACGAAAAAAAATCGCGGACATCCGTGGTGACCTTCATCGGTCCATCGATGCTCGCAACGTGAACACCCCACCTTCGCATACAGCCTTTAGATAAAGGACGTATGCGAAGCGAAGCAAAGCTCGAAGACCTCGCGCGAGGTCCGATGCGAGGCAAAAACAGAGCGCAATGCGTGCTTCAATGTGCGCCAACTCGCAGATCAATGCAAAAAAAGAGCGAGAAAATCAATCGTGCTGGTTGCGCAACGGTAAGGTTTTCGTGTACTTTACGAACTTGAAATTGCGTGAATTTGCAAGCGCTCTTTTTTTGAGTGTGTCGTTACCGCAAAAATCGAAAAAAATGGGATACACAAACGCATAAGTATGCACAAGTCCACACCGATTTCAGCGAAGCCGCTCGCCTGATCTTAGGTCAGGATCGGGCGGTTTTTTCTTTAACGCTGACAAACGGAACGTGGCGCGATGATGGGGTGATGGAGCTGAGTACACGCCCGACCCGAAACATCTCGAACAAGATTTTGAGTCCGACGCTTTAGCACAAGGCGGCGGATTCGATGGCTGAAGCGCTGCACTTGTGAGGAGGTGCAGCAGTTCAGCTGGGTACCGAATTCATTAGCGCAAACCGCAATCAGGTTTGTGCCGATGAATAATTCGCCTGGTCCACCGCAGGACCGGACGGGTTTACATCTTGTGCGTGAATTTTCCCATCCCAGATAGGAGAACTAAAAATGGCTACCGCCGCTAAGAAAGTCGTTAAGAAAGCAGCTGCTCCAAAAGCAGCTCCAGCAAAGAAGGCCGCCGCCAAGCCGGCCGCTAAGAAAGCCGCTGCCAAGCCAGCTGCTAAACCAGCCGCTAAGAAAGCTGCCGCCAAGCCAGCAGCTAAGCCAGTAGCTAAGAAAGCTGCAGCTAAGCCAGCAGCAAAACCAGCAGTGAAGAAGGCAGCCGCCAAGCCAGCAGCGAAGAAGACCGTCGCTAAAGCAGCAGCTAAACCAGCAGCAAAGAAAGCAGCAGCTAAGCCAGTAGCTAAGAAAGCCGCAGCTAAGCCAGCAGCGAAGAAGACCGTCGCTAAAAAAGCAGCAGCTAAGCCAGTAGCTAAGAAAGCCGCAGCTAAGCCAGCAGCCAAGAAAGCCGCCGCTAAGCCAGCAGCAAAGAAGACCGTAGCTAAAGCCGCTGCCAAGCCAGCTGCGAAAAAAGCTGCTGCCAAGCCAGCTGCCAAGAAAGCTGCTGCTAAGCCAGCCGCTAAGAAAGCCGCTGCCAAGCCAGCTGCGAAGAAAGCTGCTGCCAAGCCAGCTGCCAAGAAAGCCGCTGCTAAACCAGCTGCCAAGCCAGCTGCGAAGAAAGCCGCTGCCAAGCCTGCCACTAAAAAACCAGCTGCCAAGCCTGCAGCTAAAAAGGCCGCCCCAAAAAAAGCCTCGGCTAAGCCAGCAGCTAAGCCAGCTGCTGCGCCAGTAGCCGTAGCACCGGCTGCCGCTCCAGCGGCTAAACCAGCGCCAAAGAAGGCCGCTCCGAAGAAGCCTGCCGCTCCGAAGAAGGAAGCCGCCAAGCCAGCAGCACCGGCTCCGGCAGCAGCCGCTCCGGCACCAGCAGCCGCTCCGGCAGCAAAGACCGTGATCGCCCCGGCAGCCGCCTGGCCGTTCCCGACCAGCACCCGTCCTTCCTAAGCCTTAGCGCTTAGTGCCGGATGGCGAAAATGCCGCTGTGTGAGACAATCGCACAGCGGTTTTTTTATTATGGAGTGGACGCGTGTTTAGTATCGTCATGTTGATCGTCAATGCCATCGCCGGTCTGCTGGGCGGTGTGCTGCTCTTGCGCTTCTGGATGCAGGCCATCCGGGTGCGGCCGCCATCGTCGGTGGCGCAGTTCACTTTTCAACTTTCCGACTGGCTGGTGCGTCCCTTGCGCCGCATCGTGCCGGGCATGGGCGGCTATGACTGGGCCAGCCTGATCGGGGCCTTCCTGATCGTGATGCTGGCGACCTCGGTGATGTTCCTGTTTGGCGCCACGCCGGAAATCGTGTTCCTGGTCGCGCTGCACCGCTTCCTTGAATGGATTCTGTACGGCTTTATGGCCTTGCTGGTGATTGAGGCGGTCTTCAGTTGGGTGAATCCGCATGCGCCGATGGCGCCCTTCATCCGCGCGCTGAACGAGCCGCTGCTGACGCCTATTCGCCGCGTCGTGCCGCTGGTGGGCAATCTGGACCTGTCGCTGCTGGTGGCGTTGATCCTGCTGCAGATCGCGCAGATCCTGCTGGGAATGCTGTTCGGGCGCTAGTGCTTTTAGAACCCAGGGCGTGAATCTGGTGGCAGGCACGATGTGCCTGCCACTTGCTTTTGCGCCCTTGGTTTAGTGAGGTAGGGCGGATCATTGATCCGCCGTTTTTTTAGAAGCGGTAACCGAAGGCTGCTTCGAACTGGTCGGCGATGGACGCCGGCGTGAACACGTGGTTCTGTGCGCCCTTGTGCACGATCTTGATCGCGCCGAGCAGGCTGGCCAGGCGACCGGTGGATTCCCAGCTCAGGTCATTGGTCAGGCCATACAGCAGGCCTGCGCGGTAGGCGTCGCCACAACCGGTAGGGTCCAGATCCGCGCTTGCATCAACCGGTACTGCCGGAATATCGATGCGCTTGCCTTCCGTGTAGATCTCCGAACCTTTCTCACCGCGCGTCACGATCAGCGCTTTCAGGCGCGAAGCGATGTCCGGGATGCTCAGGCCAGTGCGGTCCATAAGCAGTTCGATCTCGTAATCATTGCAGGTCACATAAGACGCTTTGTCGATGAAGCCGATCAGCTGTTCCGGCGTGAACATCGGCATCTGCTGGCCCGGATCGAAAATGAAAGGAATCTCCAGGCGGGCGAAGTCCTCGGCGTGCTTCAGCATGCCCAGGTGGCCGTCCGGCGAAATGATGGCGATGCGCGCTGCGCCGGCCTTGGCCACGTCGTTCTCGTGCGCGAAAGACATGGCGCCAGGGTGGAAGGCGTTGATCTGGTTGTGGTCCGAATCGGCGGTGACGAAGCACTGCGCGTTGTAAGCATCCTTCTTGATCAGGATGTTGTCGGTGGACAGGCCCAGTTTCTGGAAGCGTTCCAGGTAGGAAGCGCAATCCTGGCCCAGCACGCCCACGATGCGCGGCTCGCCGCCCAGCATCTTCAAGTTGTAGGCGATGTTGCCGGAGCAGCCGCCAAACTCGGTGCGCATGGTCGGCACCAGGAAGGATACATTCACTTTGTGCAGCTGGTCGGCCAGCAGGGTATCGCCGAAGCGGCCTTCGTATTGCATGATGATGTCGATGGCCAGAGAGCCACACACCAGGGCAGTTTTAGTCATGGTCGTTTTTAAGGATAGAAAATGGCGATGTGATAGCCGGAAGCCTTGAGCTGGGACAGCTCGAAGTACAGTTTAACGCTTTGTTCACTACGCGCGCTGAATCCTTTGTCGGCGTCGGCCTTGTTGACCAGGTAATCGCGCGGGGCGAAGACGCGGCGCACCACAGGCTTGTCGGCGCTGTCGTTCAGGACCAGTTCGATATGCGGCCAGGCTTGCGCGGTACGCGCCTGATTGCGCAGGGTGGTGCTGAAGCTGAAGGTATTGTCGGCGACGGTTTGCAGCTCTCCTTGTTCGATGCTGAGCATATCGAGCTGGGTCGGCAGCTCGACCTTGCAGCCGAGGATGCCGCAGGCGGCGGTCAGGGTTGGCTTCAGCTCCGGGTAGTTTGCGGCCAGGGTGTTGCGGAAGGTGGTCGCGCCTTGCAGCAGCAGGCCGGCCAGCAGCAGCGGCGTGCCGAAGGCCATCGCCAGTTTGGCGCTGCGTCCGTATTTCTCGCTGCGGTTGGCGCGTTTGACGAAGCCGAGTTCTTCGTGGTCGAGTTCCGGGTCGCTTGCCGCGTCTGTTTTTGCCGCGGACGGCGCGTCTTCTGGTTCGTCGTCAGGGAGCGATTCGGCATCGTCGCGCGCGTCGGTACTGACGGCGGCGATGGCGTGCAGGGCGGTTTCGTTGCGCGGCGTGGTCGAGAAGGCTGGCTCGAACGTCGGCTCGGACGATGCTTCGAACGTTGTCTCGGTCGCGTCTTCCGGCAGCGGCTCGAAGGCGGATTCAGTCCAGCCGCCGGTCGACGCTTCCGGCACCGGTTCCAGCGCTGCTTCGGGCTCCGCTTCAGGTTCTACTTCGCGCGCGACGATCGGCTCTGGCTCGCGCGCGTCCAGATCGTCGAAGTGGTGCAGGTCATCCAGTGCGGCGGCGACGATGTGTTCCTGGGGCGTATCGAAACTCGGCTCGATGCGGCCATGAGCGTCAGTCAGCGACGGTGCTGCAGGCAGCTCGGCCTCGTACGCGCTCTCGGCGGCCGGCAAATCCGACTCGGCGCAAGGCTCCGCCTCGAATGCGGCGTCCACGTCGGCGGCCGGCGACTCGGCATCAGCGGCATGTGGCTGATGCGGCTCCGGCGCAGCGTCGTCAGTCGCTGGCTCAGGCTCAAGCGCGCCCTCTGCCGTTGGCTCAGGCTCAGGCATGCCCTCAGAATCGTGCGCCAGTTCGTGCTCAGGCTCAGATGCGACATCCGGCTCGCGCGCCAACTCGTGAGCCGACCAGGCCTCGGCCCGCTGCTCCGGCTCGGATGCTGCTGCTGGCTGCCACACTGACTCGGACTCGGACGCCGGCTCAGGCGCGGCAGGAGGGGCGGAGGTTGCGAACCAGCGCTTGGCTGCGGGAGCTGGGGATTGCTTGGCGGCTGGCATGGCTGGCTCTTGCCCCGTGTCCGGCGTGGCGGCGGCTGGTTCGTCGTCGAAATCCAGCTCGATGCCGGACAGCAGTTCGTCAACAGAGGCCGTTGATGCGGCGAGGTCTTCGTCCGACTGGATGAGGGGTTCGTCGGTGTCGAGAGCGTCGAGATCGAAGTCGAGCGGCTCGCCGTGGATATAGTCGGCGGCTGCCGAAGCCGGGGTGACGACGACTTCGGGGATAACGGGCGTCGGCTTGGCCGCAGGTTCGACCAGGGCCGCGTTGCCGTCGAAGACTTCATTACAGGCGCCGCAACGGACAATGCCCCCTCGCAGCTTCAACTGGTCAGCCGCGACGCGGAAGACCGTATTGCAGTGGGGGCATTTGGTGGCGAGCGCCATGCGTAGCGGAGTGCTACCTTAGCGTGGAGATGGAACGGTATCGCTGCCCAGGCGGCCGTACAGGCACACCCAGCCATCGTGCTCGGCCCACACACCCATCTTGATGAAGGGAGCGTAAGCTGCAGCCACTTCTTCCGCCTGGCGTGCCAGCACGCCGGACAGCACCAGCGCGCCGCCATCGGCCACGCGGCCGGACAGCATCGGCGCCATCAGCTTCAGTGGCGAAGAAAGAATATTGGCGACCACGATGTCGAAACGCTGCGAAGCAAACGGCGACTCGGCAAAATCATCCGGCACGTAATACTGGATATCCTGCACATTATTGCGCGCAGAATTATCGTAAGCCGATTCGATTGCCTGTGGATCGATATCCACACCCGCCACCGGGAAGGCGCCGAGCTTGCGCGCCACCATGGCCAGAATGCCGGAACCGCAGCCGTAATCGAGCACGGTCTTGCCGGGCGCCGGATGCGCTTCCAGCCATTCCATGCACAGGCGCGTGGTCGGATGCGAACCCGTGCCGAAAGCCAGGCCCGGGTCCAGTTCCAGGATCAGCGCCTTGGGATCAGGCGCTTCGTGCCAGCTCGGCACGACCCAGATGTTTTTACCGATATGGATAGGGTCGAACTGGGATTGCGTCAGGCGCACCCAGTCTTCATCCTCGACTTTGCGGGTCGTGAACTTGGGGACTTCCGCCAGCTGGATCGCGGCCGCAGCTTCCGCCACGATCGCAGCCTGGTCGGCATCGTCATCGGTCAACGCTACGACGCGGCTGTGATCCCATGCCGCTTCTTTCGGTTCCATGCCCGGCTCGCCGAACAGGGGTTTCTCGGCGTCGGTGCCTTCATCGGCATCCTCCACCGACACCGACAGCGCGCCCACTTCCATCAGCGCGTCGGACAAAGCCTCCGCATGGTCGCGTGCTACTTCGATGACAATTTCAGTCCAGCTCATTTCTTAAGTACCTGCTTTAGGCATTTCTGCCAATCGTTGTTCCAGATAGTGAATGTTGGTGCCGCCTTCGATGAAGCGCGCATCCACCATCAGCTCGCGGTGCAGCGGGATGTTGGTCTGGATGCCCTCGACCACCATTTCCGACAGCGCGATCTGCATGCGGCGGATAGCCTGCTCGCGGGTCGCACCGTAGGCGATCACCTTACCGATCATCGAGTCGTAATTAGGCGGCACGAAGTAGCCAGCATACGAATGGGAGTCTACACGAATGCCTGGGCCACCCGGCGTGTGCCACGCAGTGATGCGGCCTGGCGACGGGGTGAACTTGAACGGGTCTTCGGCGTTGATGCGGCACTCGATGGCGTGACCGGACAGCATCACGTCGCGCTGGCGGAAGCGCAGCTTCTCGCCCGCAGCGATGCGGATCTGTTCCTGCACGATGTCGATACCGGTGATCATTTCGGTCACCGGGTGCTCAACCTGCACGCGGGTGTTCATCTCGATGAAGTAGAACTCGCCGTTCTCATACAGGAACTCGAAGGTACCGGCGCCGCGGTAGCCGATCTTGCGGCAGGCTTCGGCGCAACGGTCACCGATCTTTTCGATCAGCTTGCGTGGGATGCCTGGTGCCGGCGCTTCTTCGATCACTTTCTGGTGACGGCGCTGCATGGAGCAATCGCGCTCGCCCAGCCATACGGCATTTTTGTGTTCGTCGGCCAGAATCTGGATTTCCACGTGGCGCGGATTTTCCAGATACTTCTCCATATAGACTTCAGGATTGCCGAAAGCGGCACCGGCTTCGCTCTTGGTCATGGTGACCGCGTTCAGCAGGGCTGCTTCGGTGTGCACCACGCGCATGCCGCGGCCACCGCCGCCGCCTGCCGCCTTGATGATGACCGGATAGCCGACCTTGCGTGCGATCTGCACGATGGCTTTCGGATCTTCCGGCAGGGCGCCTTCGGAACCCGGCACGCAAGGCACGCCGGCCTTGATCATCGCCTGTTTCGCGGACACTTTGTCGCCCATCATGCGGATGGAATCGGCGCGCGGGCCAATGAAGACGAAGCCGGATTTTTCCACGCGCTCGGCGAAGTCCGCGTTCTCGGACAGGAAGCCATAGCCTGGGTGGATCGCTTCCGCGTCGGTCACTTCCGCAGCCGAGATGATCGCCGGCATTTGCAGATAGGACTGGGCCGAAGGCGCAGGGCCGATGCAGACCGATTCGTCGGCCAGCTTCACATACTTGGCGTCGCGGTCGGCTTCGGAGTGCACGACCACGGTCTTGATGCCCATTTCGCGGCACGCGCGCTGAATGCGCAGTGCGATTTCCCCGCGATTGGCAATGAGGATTTTTTCAAACATGGCAGATTCTATGTTTGCGGGCGCCCGGTCGGGCCGGGCGCTCAATGAAGAAGAGGAGAGGCTGGCCGCAGTGTCGTCGGCAGCAGCCATAGCCCGCTATTAGCCGATGACGAACAGCGGCTGGCCGAATTCGACCGGCTGGCCGTTTTCCACCAGGATTTGGGTAATGGTGCCTGCCTTGTCCGAGTCGATCTCGTTCAGCAGCTTCATCGCTTCGATGATGCACAGGGTGTCGCCTTCCTTGACGGTGGCGCCCACTTCAACGAATGGTGGGTTGCCTGGAGCGGAAGCGCGGTAGAAGGTGCCGACCATCGGCGACTTGACCACGTGGCCAGTCGGTTCGGCTGCAGCTGGGACAGCAGCGGCAGGTGCGGCAGCCGGTGCGGCCATTGGCGCGCCAGCCGGTGCATAGTGCACAGGTGCCTGCGGCGGCATCATGACCATTTGGTTTTGTGCCAGACCGCCGGACTTGACGATGCGTACTTTGCTTTCGCCTTCGGTGACTTCCAGTTCGGCGATGTCCGACTCTGCGACCAGGTCAATCAGCGTCTTCAGCTTGCGTAGATCCATATTGTGGCTCCCTGTGTATCTTTGTTCTGTTGGTTGTTCTGAGCGAAGTCGCCTTATGGGAGACATCGCGCCAAATAAGCGCAGATCGCGTAGATTAACTGCTTTTTAGAGCAAAGTCGATGGCAAAACGGTATCCCTCGATACCCAGGCCGCAGATCGTGCCCTGCGCGATTGCGCTCAGGAAAGAATGGTGGCGGAACTCTTCACGCCGATAAATATTCGAAATGTGTACTTCAACAAACGGTATGGCGACCCCGGCCAATGCATCGCGCAGCGCGACGCTGGTGTGGGTGTAGCCGCCCGGATTGATCACGATGAAGTCTACACCCTCGCCGCGTGCGGCATGGATGCGATCGATCAACGCGCCTTCATGGTTACTTTGGAAACTGGATAGGGTAGCGCCCCCTGCTGCAGCTTGTGCTTGCGCTGCCTGTTCCACATCCGCCAGTGTAGTGGCTCCGTAGATTTCCGGCTCGCGCGTCCCCAACAAATTCAGGTTGGGGCCATTAAGGAGCAGCAAGTTTTTTGCCATGTTTCCCTGACCATTTTCCGCGAAAGTTCCGCATTTTGCCGCCAAGTCCGGGCATTGGCAAGAGAAATAGATTGCTGGCAGCGAATAGAACGCACGTTCGATAAAAAATAAAAGTGCGCTACGGGAGCGCACTTTGCAGATTTGGTAACTTAGTTTTTCGCGGTGCCGCCCAGGTTTTCCACGGTGTGCTCAGCGAATTTTTCGTACAGCCAGTTCATGCGCGACTCGTCCTGGCCACCAGCCAGGCCACCCAGCGCATAGGAAGCGCTGACTTCAAAACGGTTCAGTTCCTTGCCTTGCACGTCTTTCAGGACCACGTCGCCAGTCAGGCTGTCGTTGCCCGCCATGAAGCCGAACATCACAGCGGTAAAGCTGGAACGCACGCGCATGTCCTTGACCACGATTTCGATGGTGTTCATCGGGCCAGCCTGGTTCTCGTTCAGCATGTTCTTGGCAGTCAGCGCGCGTTTAACCTGCTCCAGCAGGGCGGTCTGATTGAACTTCATGTTGTCGGACAGCTTTTTCTTGGCATCGTCCGTCAGGCTGATCGAAATGGCGTTGGCCGGTTGAGTGGTGATGAATTGGCGATGGGCGTTGTCGGCCACTTTTACGCCGGAGGCGCAACCCGTGAGCGCCAGGACCAACCCGATGGCAGCCAGCTTTTTAAACATACAATTACTCCCTGAAGATATTAATATAGTTAAATGTCGTTTCTTGCTTACAAGAAATAACCGACGATGCGTATGCTACACATCGCGTTAGCTATATTGCAAGGGAGGTTGTTGCTTAATTGGGACGATTATAAATTTGCTAAATCCGCTTTTAGCTGATCAAATTTCAAGCGGCCCAGGTAAGTCTTCTTCACCTGGCCGTCTGCGCCGATCAGGACGGTAAATGGCAGGCCGCCCTGCGCATTGCCGAACTGCCGCGACAAGTCGGTGCCGCTCATGCCGGCAACGTAGACCGGGTAGGCGATATTAAATTTCTTCGCAAAATCGGCAATATTGGTCGGAGAATCGATACCGATACCGATCACCTGGACTTTTTTGCCGGCGTCGGACTTTTGCAGCGCGGACAATTCCGGCATCTCTTCCACACACGGCCCGCACCAAGGCGCCCAGAAGTTCACGACCAGCGGCTTGCCTTTCCATTGCGACAAGGCTTGCTGCACGCCTTTGTCGTCCGGCAGGGACTGGGTGAACATGGTTTGCACCGGGCCGGTCACGCCGGCGGGCGCGGTCGCGGTGACCGGCGCGGCGGCTTGTTCCTTGCGGGTGCAGGCGCCGACCACGGCGAACAAAACGGCGACCACGCCGTATGCGAGAAGATTTTTCTTGTTCATTGATGACTACTGTTGGTTAATAAAGTGCGCACTTCCGCAATGTCGGCACGCAGCAACTTGTCGCCGGATTTCTTTTTCGCGCCGCGCATATCGTCTGTCTCATACAGTTCTATATGCACGCCTTCCTTTTGCCACATGAAGCTGACTGTCTCAACCGGCTCGAAGCGTGGCCCGCGGAAGTGGGGCGATTCGGAAATCTCGATCTGCAGATTGCGGTTTAGCAGAAAGATCTGGACTTCCTTCGCGCTGTCGGCAAATAACTGCAAATGAATATCGTCGTGTTCACCAGCCGTGCCGTTGAGCACCGAGCCGGTGAGGAAGGGATTGTAATGCTCCAGCATTTCCATCACCTGCAACGCCAGATTGCGCAGGCGGAAAACGCGGGCGGGATGAGTGTCGGCGTTGAACAGCGCGTGATAGAGACGGACTTCGTCCTCGATCTGTGCGTTATCAGGCAGTAAATTCTGCAAATCGGCCGCCTGCGAGTCGCCCAGGATCTGGCGCGCAGCCTTGCGTTTGGCGGTGCTGTAATCAGCGCCATCCTGCGCCACCAGCCGCGCCGCGGCGGCAGCAATCTCGGTGCGCAGTTCGTCGTTCGGGTTTTGCATCATGCTCGAATCATACTCTGAACCTCGCAAATGGGGACGTAACACAATTTCCGCATGGCGGAATTGTGTTACGTCCCCGTATGCGAGGTCAGGTAAAATCCCGCTCTTGATACTTATAAGTGTTCCACCATGCATATTCATATCCTTGGTATCTGCGGCACCTTCATGGGCGGCCTGGCGGTCCTGGCGAAAGAAGCGGGTCACCGCGTGACCGGCTGCGACGCCAATGTCTATCCGCCGATGAGCACCCAGCTGGAGGCCCAGGGCATTGAACTGATCCAGGGCTTTGGCCCGGAGCAGGTGGACCTGAAACCGGATCTTTATGTCATTGGCAATGTGGTCTCGCGCGGCAATCCGCTGATCGAAGAGATCATGAACCGCAACCTGCCGTTCATCTCCGGCCCGCAGTGGATCGGCGACCATATCCTCAAGGATAAATGGGTGCTGGCAGTGGCCGGCACGCACGGCAAGACCACGACGTCGGCCATGCTGGCCTGGATTCTGGAACACGCCGGTTACGCGCCAGGCTTCCTGATCGGCGGCATCCCGATGAACTTCGGCATCTCGGCCCGCCTGACCGGTCCCGGCGCGCAATCGGAATTCTTCGTGATCGAAGCGGATGAATACGACACCGCCTTCTTCGACAAGCGCAGCAAGTTCGTGCACTACCACGCGAAGACGGCCATCCTGAATAATCTGGAATACGACCACGCCGACATCTTCCCGGACATCGGCGCCATCGAAACCCAGTTCCATCACCTGGTGCGCACGGTGCCCGGCATCGGCCGCGTGATCGCCAATGCCGATGAGGAATCCCTGCAGCGCGTGCTGAAGCGCGGCTGCTGGAGCGAGAAAGAACTGTTCGGCAGCGCCGCTGGCGCCGACTGGGCGATGAGCGAGCATGCCGACGGCAGCTTCGATGTGATTTTCAAAGGTGCGAAAGCTGCCACCATCAACTGGCAGCTGACTGGCAAACATAACCGCTCCAACGCGCTGGCTGCAATTGCCGCCGCCCGCCATGTGGGCGTGCCGATCGAAGTGGCCGCGCAGGCGCTGGAAAGCTTCCAGAGCGTGAAGCGCCGCATGGAAGTGCGCGGCGTGGTGAACGGCGTGACCGTGTACGACGACTTTGCCCACCATCCTACCGCCATCGAAACCACCGTCGGCGGCCTGCGCCAGAAATTGCGTGCGAGCGGCGCTGCGGCGGGCGCACCGGCTGCGCGCATTCTCGCCGTGCTGGAGCCGCGCTCCAACACCATGAAATTGGGCACCATGAAAGACGCGCTGCCCGGCAGCCTGAAAGACGCCGATCTGGTCTTCGGCTTCGGCAGCGAGAAGGCGCTCGGCTGGCGGCTGGGCGAAGCCCTGGCGCCAATGGGCGGCATCGCCTCCGCCTACGACGATATCGACGTCATGGTCAAAGCCATCGTGGCCCAGGCCCGGCCGGGCGACCACATTGTCGTGATGAGCAACGGCGGCTTTGGCGGCGTGCATCAGAAACTGCTGGAGGCTCTGAAGTAAATGATCCTGTATTTGCATGGCTTCCGTTCCTCCCCGCTGTCAATGAAGGCGCGCATGGCGGGGGAACGGATGGCGCAGCTCGGCCGCGCGGACGAATACCTTTGCCCTCAGTTGCCTGCCTCGCCGAAACTGGCGATGGCGCAGACAATGGAAATGGTGCGCGGCATTCCGGCGCAAGAACTGGCTATCATCGGGTCTTCGCTGGGCGGCTACTACGCCACCTGGATGGCGGAGCAGATCGGCTGCCGTGCGGTGCTGCTGAATCCCGCCATCGTGCCGCAGATCAGCCTTGACCAGCATGTCGGCGTGTCCACCGAATACCACTCGGACAAGCCCTTCGAATTCAAGCGTGAATATATAGACGAGCTGCACGCCTTGACGGTCAGGCAGATCACCAGGCCGGAGCGCTACTTCCTCATCGCCGCCACCGGCGATGAGGTGCTGGATTACCGCGACATGGTCGCCCACTACCCCGGCGCGCGCCAGACCGTGATCCAGGGCAGCGACCACGCCATCAGCGAATTTGCCGATTATGTCGACGAGGTACTGGCTTTTTGCGGCGTAGGTGGTCCTAAGTGAAGGGCCAGTCGCTGCACCAGGCGAACTGGCACGGCCATGTGCTTGCCACGAACCCGCCGCACGCGATGCGGGACTGGTTGATCAGCGGCGGTTCGCTGACCAATAAGCTGAAGGCGCACAGCGGCGCATTCCGCGTACAGGTGCTGCATCAGGAAACGGCAATCTGCCTGAGCGACGAGGCCAATGTCATCGGCCTGCACCGGCCGGGCCGGGTCTGGGAGAGGGAAGTTCTGCTGCGGTGTGATAATACGCCTGTGGTGTTTGCCCACACCGTCGTGCCGATGTCGGCGGACGCCTCGGACTGGCCGCTGTTCAGCGCCCTCGGCGAACGCTCGCTCGGCAGTACGCTGTTCGGCGATCCGCAGGTCCGGCGTGGCGCGTTGCAGTTCGCCCGCCTGCGCGCGACGCACCCGCTGGCCCGCCGCGCCCGTGCCGCGCTGGCCGCCAACGGCTGCACCGTGCCGGACGATCACCTGCTGTACGCGCGCCGCTGTTTATATGAGCGCCACGAAGGAACACTATTAGTGACCGAAGTCTTTTTGCCAACGGTCCTCGAATTGAAAAAGGCGGATCACCGATACGCCGAACCCAGGAACACGCAATGAATGTATTTTTCGAAGAATCCGGCGACTTCAAAGTAGGCTCGGTACTGTCGCAAGCCGGTGAGGCCTACCAGGTCGAAATGGCCAGCGGTAAGCGCAACAAGGTCAAGACCAAGGACGTGCTGCTGCAGTTCGACAAACCATCGCCCGCTGAGCTGATGGAAGAGGCCAAGGCAATTGCCGCCGACGTCGACCTCGACTTCCTGTGGGAAGTGGCAGGCGAGGAGGAATTCGGCTTTGCGGAACTGGGCGCGGAATACTTCGGCCACGCGCCGCATCCGGCGGAAGCGGCAGGCCTGATTCTGAGCCTGCATTCTTCGCCGATCTACTTCTACAAGAAGGGCCGCGGGCGCTACAAGAAAGCGCCGGAGCAGTCGCTGAAGGCAGCGCTGGCCGGCATCGAAAAGAAAAAGCAGCAGGCCATTATCCAGCAGCAGTACGTGGACGAGCTAAAGGCGGGCAAGCTGCCGGACGCGATGCGCAATATCGTGCAGCAGCTGCTGTTCAAGCCGGACAAGAACAGCATCGAATGGAAGGCACTGGAAGCGGCCTGCGACGAGCTGCACACTTCGCCGGCGCGCCTGATGCTGACCACCGGCGGCATCGCTTCGCCGAAAGACCTGCATATGGCGAAGTTCCTGTTCGAGAATTTCCCGAAAGGCCACGGCTTCCCGAATCTGCCGGTGCCGGTTGCGCCGGCCGATCTGCCGAAGGCGAACGTGGAGGCATTCTCCATCGACGACGTGACCACCACCGAGATCGACGATGCCTTCTCCGTCGTGCATCTGGACGATGGCAAGGTCCGCATCGGCATCCACATTGCCGCACCGGGCCTGGGCATCAAGCCGGAAGACGCCATCGATACGCTGGCGCGCGGCCGCATGTCCACCGTGTATATGCCGGGCGATAAGATCACCATGCTGCCGGATTCCATTGTCGATGCGTTCACGCTGGCTGAAGGCAAGACCTGCCCGGCGCTGTCGCTGTACGCGGTGCTGGACCCGAGGGACTGGTCCGTGATCTCGACCGAAACGAAGGCCGAGCTGGTGCCGATTGCGAACAATCTGCGCCACAACGACCTGGACGAAGTGGTCAACGAGGAATCGCTGGCCGCCGGCACGGGCGAGTATCCGCGCAAGGCCGAACTGACCTTGCTGTGGGGCTGGGCTCAGCATCTGGAAAAAGGCCGCATGGCCAAGCGCGAAGCCTTCGGTCTGAAGCCGGAGCAGAACAACCGCGTGGACTTCAACTTCTACGTGGAAGATGATGTCGTCACCATTACCCGCCGCAAGCGCGGCGCGCCGCTGGACAAGATCGTGGCCGAGCTGATGATCTTCGCCAACAGCACCTGGGGCAAATTGATGCACGAGCATGGCGTGCCGGGTATCTACCGCAGCCAGACGCCGGGTGCCGGCGGCTGGAACGCCAAGCTGCAAGTGCGCATGGTCACCCACGCCGCTCCGCACCAGGGCCTGGGCGTCGATCAGTATGCGTGGTCGACCTCTCCGCTGCGCCGCTATACCGACCTGGTGAACCAGTGGCAGATCCTGGCCTGCGCCCAGAACGGCGTGACCGCGCCGCTGGTGGCGCCATTCAAGCACAAGGACGCCAATCTGTTCGCCATCGTGTCCGCCTTCGATGCGGCCTACGGCGCTTATGCCGATCACCAGTCGAATATGGAACGCTACTGGTGCCTGCGCTGGCTGGGCCAGAACGACGCCAAGGAAGTCGATGCCGTGGTGCTGAAGGATGAAGTGCTGCGTCTGACCGAGATTCCGCTGGTGCTGCGCCTGCCGGGCATGCCGTCCGTGGCGCGCGGCGCGCAGGTCAAGCTGGATGTGCTGCGCTGGGATGAAGTCGATCTGAACGTCGAGACTCGTCTGCAGGAAGGTTCGATTGCGCTGCCGACCGAGGCCGTGCTGGAAGAGGAAGAAGAGGAAGCCGCCGCGCCGGATGCCCCAGCCGATGCCGCCCAGCCGACCGACGCCTCTGCAGAACAGGCGGAACTGGCCAGCGAAACCGCCGTCAGCGAGCCTGGGGCTCAATAAAAACCAACAGCAGAAGCTGGTGGCAGCCACATCGTGGCTGCCACCTGGGTTTGCCTTTGGTTTAGAATGCAGACTCCCTGACGCACCAACTTTCGTCTCTGCGTGAAGTTTTTACAAGAAAATCGTTTTCTGGCCTTCGCCCTTGGTATCTCGGTCGCCGTGCATGCACTGGCGCTGACGGTGCACTTTGTCGCGCCGAAGGACTTCAAGATTGAGCCGACCGACCCTGGTCTGGAAGTCATCCTCGTCAATGCCAAGCATGACAGCAAGCCGCTGAAAGCCGAGGCACTGGCACAAGCCAACCTGGATGGCGGTGGCAATGCCGATGCCGGTCGCGCCAAGTCGCCGCTGCCGGATCTGCACAAGATGGAATCCGGCGACAGCGTGAAAGCCGCGCGCCGCCGCATCGAAGAGCTGGAACAGTTGCAAAAAAACCTGCTCACCCAGGTCAATCAGACGCCGTTGAAGGCGGCCCCGGTGACGGAAAAGGAAAGACCTGATCCAACGCCAAATGGCGCGGACCTGATCGAATCCAGCAAGGCGATCGCGCGCATGGCTGCCGAGATCACCCAGACCATCGACGACCAGAACAAGCGTCCCAAGAAAACCTTCATCACGCCAAGCACGCGTGAGGTGGGCTACGCCGAGTATTACAAGACATTGCAGCGCCGCGTCGAAGAAATCGGCACGCTGAACTTCCCGCAAAAGAATGGCCGCAAACTGTACGGCGAACTGGTGGTCTACATCCCGATTTTCCAGGATGGCACAATTTATATGAAGGATGGCGGCGCGCGCGTTGAACGCAGCTCCGGCAACCAGGCGCTGGACGAGGCCGCGCTGGCCATCGTGCGCCGCGCCGCGCCGTTCGGCAAATTCCCTCCCAATATGCTGTCGCATGACAAAGACGACCTGTGGGTCATCATCACCCGCTTCAAGTTCACACGCGAAGAGAAGATGGAAGCCAACCTGACCGGAGTCCAGTGATGGACAAATACTGCGTCTTCGGCAATCCGATCGCCCACAGCAAATCGCCCGAAATACACGCTGCCTATGCTGCGCAAACGGGCCAGCAACTGACTTACGAAAAGCGCCTGGCGCCGATTGACGGTTTCGCGCAGGCGGTCCACGCCTTCATCGCCGAAGGCGGCAAGGGCGCCAACGTCACCGTGCCGTTCAAGCTGGAAGCGCACAAGCTGGCCAATGCGCTGACCGTACGGGCGCAGGCGGCGGGCGCAGTGAACACCTTGATCTTCAGTGAGGACGGCATCATCGGCGACAACACCGATGGCGCCGGCCTGGTCACCGATATCGTCGCCAATGCGCAAACGCCGATCGGCGGCAAGCGCGTGCTGTTGCTGGGCGCCGGCGGCGCAGCGCGTGGCGTGGTGCTGCCGATTCTGGAACACCGCCCGTCCGCGCTGGTGATCGCCAACCGCACCGTCGCCACCGCCGAAGCGCTGGTCGAACAGTTTGCCGCGCTGGCGGGGGAGGGCGTGCTGTCCGCCTGCGGCTTTGCAGGCATCGAAGGCAGCTTCGACATCATCATCAACGCCACGTCGGCCAGCCTGAGCGCCGATCTGCCGCCCGTGCCGCCGGCCGTCTTCAAGCCCGGTGCGCTGGCGCTGGACATGATGTACGGGAAGGAGCCGACGGTCTTCATGCAGTTCGCCGCCGCCCATGGCGCGCAAACCCGCGATGGCCTGGGCATGCTGGTGGAGCAGGCTGCCGAGGCTTTCCTGGCCTGGCGTGCCGTACGTCCTGCCACGGGCGACGTGCTGTCCGCGCTGCGGGCCAAGCTATGAGCAAGGGTGGCCGGCTGCGCTGGGTGAAGTGGATCTTCATCGTCCCCATCGCCATCATCCTGGCGATCCAGGCTTACTTCTTTGTGCAGATCTGGTGGTGGCGCGACCATAATCCGGAAATGACGGCCTTCATGCGCGCCCAGCGCGAAGCCTTGCGGGAGAAGAACCCCAAGGCCAACATCCAGCAGCAGTGGGTCAGCTACAAGCAGATTTCGCCCAATCTGAAGCGCGCCATCATCGCATCCGAAGACGCCAACTTCGCCGAGCATGAAGGCGTGGATTGGGAAGCGATGCAGAAGGCCTACGAGAACAACCAGAACAAAAAGAAGAAGATCCACGGCGGCTCGACCATCACCCAGCAGCTGGCCAAGAACCTTTTCCTGTCCGGTTCGCGCAGCTACTGGCGCAAAGGCCAGGAGCTGGTCATCACTTATATGCTGGAAGCGCTGATGGACAAGGAGCGCATCTTCGAGATCTACCTGAACGTGGTCGAATTCGGCAAAGGCGTGTTCGGCGCGGAAGCGGCGGCGCGGCATTACTATGGCATTCCCGCCGCGCGCCTGGGCGCCGCGCAGGCGGCCAAGCTGGCCGTGATGCTGCCGAATCCGCGCTACTATGACGCGCACCGCGACACCAACTACCTGGCCCGGCGCACCGACATCATCATGCGCCGGATGAATTCCGCTGAACTCCCATAAGAAGCTATGCGCAAACGCCAATCCGGACTGAGTCTTATCGCTGTCGCCATCGGCATGGCCGCCCTGGCCGGTGTCGCCATGCTGGCGCTGTTCTCCATGCGCCATGAGCGCAACTATTTCGCCGAGAGCGTGAAGAAGGTCAGCGAGCCGGTGGCTGCGGCCGTGGCGGCGCCGCCTTCGTCTGCGCCGATGCGCAAGTGCACCATCAATGGCAAGACCGTGATCTCCAACACGGAGTGCCGGGACAGCGGCAAGGTCATCCAGATCCACGACAGCAAGGGCATCGAATCGCCCAAGGCACCGCCGCCGGAACCGAAGGGTCCGCAGACCGCGCAGGACAAAATGATCGAAAAGGCAACCCAGTAAGCAAAATAATCTCCGGCCGGGGTGGTAGGCAATGTGGCTTCCGAGTACACTTGCGGAGTTTTGAAAACCCCCGCCTAAATCGCTGAGATTAGCCTATGATCAATGTTTTCGTCTTGCAGAATGGCCGGCTGAACCAGGTCCCCATCGATACCCGCGAAGACCTGGAAAAGGTCCAGCCGGTTTGGGTTGACCTCACCGACCCGACTGAAGACGAACGCGCCTGGGTCAAGACCATCTACGGCGTGATCCTGCCAGGCGAAGACGAAGTCAAGGACATCGAAGCGTCCGCCCGTTACTACGAGGCGGAAAACGGCGACCTGCACCTGCGCACCGACTTCCTGCTGGAAGAGGACGATGGGCCATCCCGCGTAGTGACCGTGGCGTTCATCCTGGCCAAGAAGATGCTGTTCTCAGTCCATACCGACGATCTGCCGGTGTTCCGCCTGGTGCGCATGCGCGCCCGTTCGCGTCCCGGCTCGATCGAAGATTATATGGACGTACTGCTCGACCTGTACGCCACCGACGCCGAGTATTCTGCTGACGCGCTGGAAGGGATCTACCAGCAGCTGGAAGAAGTCTCCACCCGCGTATTGCAGGAAGAATTCACCGACAAAGATGCGGCCGATGCCCTGAGCGCCATCGCGCACGAGGAAGACTTGAACGGCCGTATCCGCCGCAACATGATGGACACGCGCCGCGCGGTGTCCTTCCTGATGCGCGGCCGCCTGCTGAATTCCGAGCAGTTCGAGGAAGCGCGCCAGATTCTGCGCGATATCGAATCGCTGGACGGCCACACCTCCTTCCTGTTCGATAAGATCAACTTCCTGATGGACGCCACCGTCGGCTTCATCAACATTAACCAGAATAAGATCATCAAGATCTTCTCCGTGGCGTCCGTCGCCTTCCTGCCGCCGACCCTGATCGCTTCCGTGTACGGCATGAACTTCGACTTCATCCCGGAACTGAAGTGGCAGCTGGGCTATGGCTGGGCCTGGGGCGTGATGGTGGTCAGCGCGGCAGCGCCGCTGTTGTACTTCCGTCGCCGCGGTTGGTTGCGCTAAGTAACTGAAAGTAGGCCACAGTCAAGCCTAGCTTGCTTGACAATAGAGTCACACCGTCACATGCTTGCCTTTCGGAATTCACATTCTCGGAGGGCGGCTTGCCGGACACAAGTAACGATGAATTGTCGCCCGCCTCGCGGGCCATGCTCGCCCTGCAGGACCGGGTTGTCGACGCTTGGGCGGCGGCCGCGCGCACCAATCTGAACAAGGCCCGGCGGCTACCCGATCCCATTCTGCTCAACACCATCCCGGCTTTTTACGATGGTCTGGCCAAGCTGCTGACCGGGCCGGAGCGTGCGTCGGATGTATCCGCCATCGCCCAGGAACACGGCGGCGAACGCGCTCGCCTCAGCGGTTATGACACTACCGCCCTGATCGAGGAATTCCAGTTGTTCCGCCGTATCCTATTCAGCGAATTGCATGCAGCCGGAACGGCGCTCAGTCACGAACAGCGCCTGGCAATCGATGATGCGATTGATGGCGCTATTCGCGAAAGCGTGACGGCCTTTGCAATGATTCAAAGCGCCTTGCGCGAACAATTTATTGCGGCAATTACCCACGATATTCGTACGCCATTGGCCAATGCCAGTATTGCCGCGCAAATTATTGAGAGCCGCGCCAAGAATGAACCCTTGAAAATCCTGGCCCGGAAAATTCTGGATAATACAGCACGCATCGATTCCATGACCCGCGATTTATTGGACTGTATCGTATTTAATAGCGGCGAACATTTGCCGCTGCATATCGAGCCTTTTGATATGGCCGAGTTGGTCAACGAAACTTTTGGCCTGTCGGAAAATGTGGTGGTGGATGCCGAATCGGTGCCGGGTTATTGGTGCCGTGAATCCATTAAACGCGCCTTGGAAAACCTGTTTGGCAATGCTATTAAATACGGCATTGATGGAAAGCCGGTGCAGGTCAGGGTGAGCGCTGAAAAAAGCAGGGTGAAAATTTCTGTCCATAACGAAGGCGACCCGATTCCCGCGACCCAGCTCGAAAGTATTTTCCAGATTTACCGCCGTGCCCAGGCGGCAAGTGGCCATCGCGACGGCTGGGGCGTCGGACTGCCTTATGCGCGCCGCGTGGCCGAGAGTCACGGCGGCAGCATTATCGTCACCAGCACTGCCGCGACCGGCACAACCTTCATCATCGACATCCCCATCGACGCGCGCCCCTTCGAAGGCGCTCCCACCGTAGCCTGAGCGGCGCTGCCCGGCGCAGAGCGCCTGTTTGCGTGTGCACTGAGCAAGAATTTAGCGTTATCGCGCTAATTTCTGGCATGAGAGGGCGAAAAAAAGCCGGGCAATGCGCCCGGCTGCTCGGCTGCTACGAACAGGATCAGGCCAGCTGGGCGAACACCTTGCGCGCGGCGGCGATGGTGGCGTCGATCACTTCGTCGCTATGGGCGGCGCTGACGAAACCGGCTTCAAAAGCGGCTGGCGCAAAATAAACACCTTCATCCAGCATTTTATGGAAGAAGACATTGAATTTCTCGCGGTCGCCCGCCATCATTTCCGCATAATTATGCGGTGGGGTAGCGCTGAAATACAGGCCGAACATGCCGCCCTGGGAATCGGCGCAGAAAGTCACGCCGGCTTCTTTCGCTGTTGCAGTTAAGCCATCCGCCAGGCGTTTGGCCGTTGCGGTCAATTTCTCGTAAAAGCCTGGCTGCTGAATCAGTTTCAGCGTGGTCATACCGGCCGCAACCGCAACCGGATTACCCGACAGCGTACCGGCCTGATAAACCGCGCCGACCGGCGACATTTTCGACATCAATTCACGCGAGCCGCCAAATGCAGCTACCGGCAAACCGCCGCCAATCACTTTGCCCAGCGCGGTCAGATCAGGTTTGATGCCATACAATTCCTGCGCGCCGCCGAGGCCAACGCGGAAACCGCACATCACTTCGTCGAAAATCAGGATCGCGCCATATTGCGTGCACAAATCGCGCAGCGCCTGCAGGAATTCCGGCGCTGCTTTAATCAGATTCATATTGCCGGCGACCGGCTCGACAATAACGCAGGCAATATCTTTACCGTAGGCTTCAAATGCCTCGGTAATTTGCGCGATATTGTTGTAATCCAAAACCAGCGTGTGTTTGACGAAATCTTCCGGCACGCCGGCCGAGGTCGGATTGCCGAAGGTCAGCAGGCCGCTGCCCGCTTTCACCAGCAGGGAATCGGCGTGGCCGTGGTAGCAGCCTTCGAACTTCACGATCTTGTCGCGGCCGGTCGCACCGCGTGCCAGGCGCAGGGCGCTCATGGTCGCTTCCGTGCCGGACGACACCAGGCGCACTTGCTCGATCGACGGCACCAGGCGGCAGATCTCTTCCGCCATTTCGATTTCCGCTTCGGTCGGGGCGCCGAAGGACAGACCACGCGTTGCCGCATCCTGCACCGCTTTTACGACTTCCGGATGCGCGTGGCCGACGATGGCCGGACCCCAGGAACCAATGTAGTCGATATAACGCTTGCCATCCGCATCCCAGAAGTAGGGGCCGTCCGCCCTGGTGATGAAGCGTGGCGTGCCACCCACCGAGCGGAAGGCGCGCACCGGCGAATTTACGCCGCCGGGAGTGGTTTTCTGGGCACGTTCAAACAGGATGTCGTTCTTGGAAGTAGTCATGTTCTCAATTTACTTTGAAGAAGCGGTTGGGCACAAAGCGGCCCATGCCGTAGCGCTGGGCATGGGCCAGCGCCTGGTAAGTGTATTGTTCAGCGCGCTCGACGGCTTCGACGACAGGCACGTCCTGGGCGACGAAGGCCGCAATCGCAGCCGACAGGGTGCCGCCGGCGCCCACGAAGGGACCTGCCAGGTGCTGCCAGGGCTCGTGGCGCAGTACGCCTTCAGCGCCGTACAAAGTATTGGCGCGCTGGCCGTTGGCGATGGGCGTGCCGGTCACCAGCACGAATTCGCAGCCGAGGTCGATCAGGTGCTGGGCATCGTCGGCCATGGTTTCGCCATTGCCGATGTCGCGCCAGGTTTCGGCCATGCGCACCAGTTCCACATGGGACAGCATCAGCAGGGTCGCCTGCGGTACCAGCAGCTGGCGCAGAATGGTCAGATGTTCTTCGGGATCTTCTTCCTCGCCCAGCGGCGGCAGCTGCGAGCCGAACGGGTCGAGAATCAGCGCCGCGTCGGGATAGTCCGACACCACCTCGGCAATCGCCGACATGTGCTCCATATTGTCCAGCGCACCGATCTTGAAGGCTTGCACCTCGACGTCTTCCAGCACCATGCGCGCCTGGTCGGCTACCCAGTCCGAATCGACGTGCTGCTGGTCTTCAACGCGGGCGCTGTCGCCGATCAGCAACGCGGTGGTCGCAGCCAGGCCGCTGCAGCCCAGTGCGGCAAACACGGCCAGGTCGGCATGCACACCGATCGCTCCGACGGGATCGGCAGCCCCAAAGGTAAGGATAAGAGGAGAAGTTTGGTTTTGCACGGCGGGTAGATTAAGATACCTAATTCGGCATTTTACTTTATAGAAGGTGATTGAACGTGAGCAGCAACGAAACGACCCAGGAATTGAAGAGCTGGATGTGCCTTATTTGCGGCTGGATTTATGACGAGGCCGCCGGCCTGCCGGAAGAAGGTATCCCGCCGGGTACTCGCTGGGCCGACGTGCCGATGAACTGGACCTGCCCGGAATGCGGCGCGCGCAAAGACGACTTTGAAATGGTGGCAATCTAAGTCGTATATTTTCGTCAACTCCGTTAAAACGGCGTCATTACCTGTTAAAAGATAGTTATTTAAGTAACTGTTTCTTTTCAGCATCAGGTCCCGCCACTCCCCTGTGCGCTGTGCTATCGTACCGGAACTATTGGGTGGAACTTTCTCAAATGACGACAACGCCGCAAGCGACTGGTTTAAAAATCATGGTGATCGACGATAGCAGCACTATTCGCCGATCCGCTGAAATTTTCCTGACCCAGGCAGGCTATCAGGTCGTCACGGCCGAAGACGGCTTCGACGCCCTGGCCAAGATCAACGACCACCAGCCGGCCGTCATCTTCTGCGACATCCTGATGCCGCGCCTGGACGGCTATCAGACCTGCGCTCTGATCAAAAAGAGCGCGAAGTTCCACGCCACTCCGGTATTGATGCTTTCCTCCAAAGACGGACTGTTCGACCGCGCCCGCGGCGCCATGGTCGGTTCGTCCGCCTATCTGACCAAACCATTTACGAAAGATAGCCTGCTGGCCGCGGTGCGTGAGCACACTGCCGGCGCAGGCGCATAAATACCATGGCCATTCAACGTATTCTCATCGTCGACGATTCGCCTACCGAACGTTACTACCTGACCGATATTCTGGTCCGCAGCGGCTTTACCGTTTCCACCGCCGAAACCGGCGAAGAGGCGCTGGTGAAGATCAAGGCCGACAAGCCGCAGCTGATCCTGATGGACGTGGTCATGCCCGGCGCGAATGGCTTCCAGGTCACCCGTGCCATCGCGCGCGATCCGGACCTGCAGGACGTCCCGGTCATCATCTGCTCCAGCAAGGACCAGGAAACCGACCGTATCTGGGGCCTGCGCCAGGGCGCCAAGGATTACCTGGTGAAGCCGGTGGACGCCGCCGAGCTGCTGGCCAAGATCGCCGCTCTCGGTTAAGCGATGGCCAGCACCGATCAGGATCTACAGCCCGCCGCTGAAGGCGAACGCCGCAACCGGCTGCGCCAGTACCAGGCCGCGCTGCTCGAACGCATGGCCGCGCGTAGCGGCGAGAGTTCGGCCGGGCGCGAGCTGGGCGTACAGGTGGGCGACAGGCGCTGCCTGCTCGACCTCACGCAAGTGGGCGAGATCGTGCCGTGGCAGGCCGTCACCGGCGTGCCCCTGGCGCGCGACTGGTATCTGGGCCTGGCCAATATCCGCGGCAACCTGACCGGAGTCATCGATCTGGCCCGCTACATGGGGGGCCAACCTACTGCGCTCGCTTCGGACAGCCGCGTGGTCACTTTTGCGTCCGGCATGGGCTTCAATTGCGCGCTGCTCGTGGCGCGTGTGCTCGGCCTGCGCCAGCTGTCCGAGATGGAGCCGCAGGCGGAAGCGGAAGGTCCGGACTGGTGCAGCCAGCAATTCCATGACCGCGATGCGCAAGCCTGGACCCGGCTGGACCTGACCCAGCTGGTGCGCGAAGCGCGGTTCCTGCAAGTCGGTTTGTAAAATGCATGCCGCTCACGAGGCGGCACCAATCAAAAAAAGCAATCGGGGGAAGGTGTAATGGGATTCAAATTGTTCTCACGCTCCGCCAGCAGCGCTGCGCTCGATACGGCGCAAGACTCGGCGTTTGCCAGTTTCGGTGAAACCACTGTCGGCGGCGACACCGCGGCCGTGGCAGCGCCCGCATCTGCGGCCAATGAAGCCGATGCCGGTTCGCCGCTGCGCCTGCGCGATGCACTGCGCGGCCGCGACGGCCAGGACGGCAGCACTCCCGCTTCCCCTACCACGGCGACCGAAGGCGGCTTCCGCCTGCCCCTGATCGGCCACCTGCCGCCGGCACGCCAGCTGAGCATCCTGTCCACCGCACTGGGTGGCGCGATTCTGGTCAGCGTAGGCCTGGTGGGCTTTAACGCTTACAACTCCGGTGTGGCATCGACCCGTACCCAGATCGCTTCCGACGCGCTGATGCACTCGCAGCGTATCGGCAAGGCGGCGCCGAATGCGGTGCAGGGTAATGCCGAAGCTTTCCGCCAGCTGGAGGAAAGCCGCAATGAAATGAATCACGCGCTAAATGTGCTGACCGACGGCGGCCGCTATGCCAACCGCAGTGTGGGTTCGGCGCCTTCGTCCGTGCAGAGCGTGGTGCTGGAAGCGAAGAAGCGCTGGGCCGCTTCGGACAAGGCTTCCGCCACCATTATCAAACACAAGTGGGACTTGAGCGGTCTGGATGAAACGCTGCAGAAGCTGAACGCCATGTCGCCGGAACTGCTGTCGATGACCGAGGACATCACCGCCACCAAGGCCCGCCAGGGCGGCAGCGCGCGTGAGATGGTGGCCCTGGGCCGCCTGTCCATGCTGACCCAGCGTATGAGCCGCAGCGCGAGCGCCTTCCTGACCGAGGGCGGCATCAGCTCGGAAACCGCGTTCCAGCTGGGCCGCGACACCACCGTATTCCGCAACACGCTGGAAGGCCTGGAGAAGGGTAACGAAGCGCTGGGCGTCACTGCGGTGAAAGATGCGGAAACCCGCGAAAAGCTCACGGTGCTGAAGAAGCAGTTCGAGGATTACCAGAAGCTGGTGACCTTCATTCTGGACCGTCTGGAAAAATTCTCCGCTGCGAAGAGCGCGGAACGACTGCTGTTTGCCGAAAACGAGCCACTGCGTAAGAGCCTGGCCGAACTGCAGGTATCCCTGCGTGACGCACAGGACTCGCTGGGACTGGCCTTCTGGCTGATGGTGGCCGGCGGTGTGCTGACGCTGGTGTTTGCAGCGGCAATCGGCCGCGTGCTGCTGCAGGATTCGCAAGCCCGTAGCCGTTCTTCGGAACGCCGCCGCCAGGAAGCGGAAACCATGCGCGTCAAGGCGCAGCAGCAGGAAGAGGCGGCAAACGCCATGAACGAACAGAATCAGGCCGCAATTCTGCGACTGATGAACGAACTGCAGGAAGTGGCGGACGGTGACTTGACCGTGCAGGCAACTGTGTCCGAAGACATTACCGGCGCCATTGCCGACTCGGTGAACTATACCGTGGAAGAGCTGCGTGGCCTGGTGGGCCGCGTGACGGTAACGGCGGAGCAGGTGACGGCCGCATCGACCCACGCATCCGGCATTTCCAGCGACCTGCTGACGGCATCGCAGCAGCAGTCGCGCGAGATCGAAGACGCATCGGCCACCGTCATGAAGATGGCGAACGAGATTACCGAGGTGTCCAAGTCGGCATCCGAATCGGCGGACGTGGCGCGCCAGTCGGTTACCGCAGCACGCCAGGGTGCAACGGCGGTGCAGAACGCGATCAAGGGTATGGACGAGATCCGCGAGCAGATCCAGGAAACCTCCAAGCGCATCAAGCGGCTGGGCGAATCTTCGCAGGAGATCGGCGAAATTACCGAGCTGATTTCCGACATTACCGAACAGACCAACGTGCTGGCGCTGAATGCGGCGATCCAGGCGGCATCGGCGGGTGAAGCCGGCCGCGGCTTCTCCGTGGTTGCGGAAGAGGTGCAGCGACTGGCGGAACGCTCCGCCGACGCAGCGAAGCAGATCGGCGCGCTGGTGCGCACGATTCAAACTGACACGCACGACGCGGTCGCAGCTATGGAAAAATCCACCCAGGGTGTGGTGGAAGGTGCCAAACTGTCCGACGCGGCAGGTACTGCGCTGGACGATATCTCGCGCGTGTCGAACCGCCTGGCCGAACTGATTGAGGGCATGGCGTATGCAACAGGCATGCAGGCTACGTCGGCTGGTGGCGTGGCAAACAATATTCAGCACATTCTGAAGGTGACGCAGCAAACGCAGGACGGTACCCAGCAGACCGCCCAGTCCGTGCGCAAGCTGCAAGTGCTGGCACAGGAGCTGAAGAACTCCGTGTCGCGATTCCGTATTTCTGCCTGAGGAATAAATGAGCCAAACTGATTTTCCGTTCGCCGCATCGCCACACTTCGACACCGGCCCGCTATCGTGGGTGATGGTGGAAATCCGTGAGGCGCTGGCCCGCTCCCGCACCGCTTTGTTTGAAGCGGGCGGGCGTGACCCGGAAGATCAGTCGACCGCCCTGCAGCACGCCAAATCCCACCTGCACCAGGCGCATGGCGCGCTGCAGATGGTGGACGTCGATGGCGTGGTGCTGCTGACCCAGTTGGCCGAAGTGGTGCTGGACCGTTTCAAGGACGGCTCGCTCAAATGCACGCCCGACCACGCGCAGGTGCTGGCCAATCTGTACCAGGCGCTGGTGGAATTCCTGGAGGAGCTGCTGTCCGGCGCGCCTTTCCAGCCCGTGCGCCTGTTCCCTTATTTCCGCGACGTGCAGGACTTGCTGGGCATCGACCGCGTGCACCCGGCTGACCTGTTCTTCCCCGATCTCACGCACGTACCCGAACTGCCGGCGCCCTTGCTGGGTGCCGCGCCGGCCACCGAGGCGTCGCCCAAGGCTTACACGGCCCTGCGCCAGCGCTTCGAGCGCGCACTGCTTCCATACCTGAAGGCCGGCGATTCGGCTACGCAATCGATCCAGGCTGCTGCCTTGCAGGCGGCCGTCACCGACGTGGCGGACCTGCAGAGTGAACCGAAAGCGCGCGTTTTCTGGCGCTCGATGCAGGCCTTTTCCGAGCTGGTCGTGGGTGGCCAGCTGGAAAGCGGCAAATACGTCAAGCAGCTGTTTGGTCTGATTAATCTGCAGCTGCGCCGCCTGTCGCAAGGCGCCCCGGAACAGCCGGATGCGATGCTGCGCGAAGCCCTGTTCTTCATCGCCGGCGCGGACGCAGGCAGCCTGCCGCCATTGGCACGCCAGCTGCGCGCCGCTTATCTGCTGGATGGCATGGTGCCGCACGATTTCGAGCAGCGCCGCTACGGCAAGATCGATCCCGATGCGCTGACTGCGGCACGCGAAGGCATCGCCCGCGCACGCAGCACCTGGCAGCGCATGGAGCAGTCGGAAGTCAATCCGGATCTGGATGCTGAATTCCGCGATTCGCTGAACGAAGTGGCGCAGGCCAGCGACAAGCTGGGCCTGGAGGCGCTGTCCGGCCTGATGCGCCAGTTGTCGGATACCGCCGCGCGCGTGTCGAAGGGCCGCAGCGAAGCGCTGGGCCTTGAAATGGCTACCGCGCTGCTGTTCGCGGAACATGGCATCGACCAGATCCGCCATCTGCCGGATGACTTCAATGTGCATGCCGACACCATTGGCGCCCGCCTGAAGGCAATGGAAGCCGGCGGCGATGCGCCGGAACCGGCGCAATGGCAGGGCAGCCTGGCGCGCCAGATGCACGAGAACGATACCGTTGTCGCGCTGTCGATGGAGCTGAAGGCGGGCCTGCGCCAGATCGAGAAAGTGCTGGACGAGTATTACACCGATCCTTCCAAACGCTCGGAACTGGCGTCGCTGGACAAAGTGGTGCATCAGCTGGAAGGCGCGCTGGCCATCCTCGATCAGGACGACGCCACCCGCGCGGCCAAGCATGTCCGCTCTGAAATTCAGAAGCTGGCCGCGGGCCTGGATGATCCGGCCCACGAGCCGCGCCATCTGGACGAAATCGCGCAGAACGTTGGTGCGCTGGGCTTCTTCGTCGATATGCTGGCGCAGAATCCGGAAGGCGCGCGCGAGCGCTTCGCCTTCGACGCGGAGCAGGGCACGTTCCGCGCCGTACCGTTCAAGAAGATTGCCGGCCCCGAGTCGATTCCCGTGCTGGACGAACCGCTGCCAGCGCCTGAGCCGGTGCCGGAAGCGGTTGTCGCCGCACCGCCTGCCGCGTCGGAAGGCGTGTCCGGCGAAGAGGCGGTGGAAGCCGAGCTGCTCGAAATCTTTATCGGCGAGGCGCAGGAAGTGCTGGCCTTCGTCCGCGAGACGTTGGCGCGCCCACGCAGCGAGGCGGGCACGCTGGACAACATGACCATGCTGCGCCGCTCCTTCCACACGCTGAAAGGCAGCGGCCGCATGGTCGGCCTGAATAATTTCGCCGAAGGTGCTTACGGCATCGAGAAGGTGATGAACCTGTGGCTGGCCGAAGAGCGTCCGCTGTCGGACACGCTGTTCGCACTGCTAGACCGCGCATCGACCGACATGAGCGCATGGGTCGACGAACTGGCCGCCACCGGCCGCTCCTCCCGTTCCAGCGACGCACTCGTTGCGGCCGCGCTGCGCGTGCAGAATGGCGAGGCGTTCAGCATGGACGAAGCCGCCGCCGCTGCGCCTGCCGCACCGGCGGCCGCCGCCGATGCCGCCGCCAACGCGCCTGCCGTCGAGGCAGATGTCGCCGCCAACGTGTCTGTCTTCGACGCCGATGCCGCCGCCAACGCGCCTGCCGTCGACGCAGATGCCGCCGCCAACGTGTCTGTCTTCGACGCCGATGCCGCCGCGGCTCCCGCGGTCCCCGTGGAGCCACTCGCTGAAGCTGCAAGCTCCGTTCCCGTCGCTGAAGGCGCGGCCACGGCCGCTGCCAGCGCTGACGCAGCCGCCGAAGCAGATACTGTCGCCGCAGCCGCCACCGCCGATACTGGCGCTGCAGCCGGAGAATTGTCCACCGATGCGTCCGACCTGGCGGCAACTGAAGCCAGCACCGGCGCCGGCGTCGCAGATGCCGAAGACATCTCGCTCGACTTTACCAGTCAGGCAACGCCGGAAGAGTCCGAGGCCGAAGCCCCTGCCGCCGCGCGCGCTCCTGCGCGTAATGGCAACGTCATCGAATTCCCGGCAGCGACTGCGCCAGCCGCGCCGGCGCCGTCGGCCGACGACAACGTCAAGTTTGTGGGCCGCCTGGCGATTCCGCTCCCGCTGTACAACATCTACCTGGCCGAAACCGATGAACTGGTGCGCAAGCTCACGCGCGATTTCGGCGAATGGCGCCATGAACGCCGCGCCGTCAGCCCGGAAGCGCTGAAAGCCTCGCATACGCTGACCGGCACCTCCGCCACGGTCGGGTTCAAGGCCCTGCGCGAGCTGGCCTACGCGCTGGAAACCACGCTGCAGGCGCTGCAAGCGCCGGTGCCGAACCTGGACGACGCCCAGCACGATCTGTTCGACTTCACCATCGAGCGTGTGCGCCAGATGCTGGCCAGCTTCGCCGCTGGCGAAATGCCGCCGGATCAGCCGGAACTGATCACCGCGCTGCAAAAGCTGCGCGACGAACTGTCCCACCCGCCCGCCGACATCGACGCGCGCCTGGACAGCATGTTCGCCGCCACCGAAGCGACGGAAGTCACTGAGGTCGCCGAAACGATCGAAGCCGCCCCGGCACCGCTGCCGGAAGCCGGCCACTTGGAAGAGCGTCTCGACGCGCTGTTCACCGACACCTATCACAGCCTGGTCGCCAATCCGCCGGCAGCACCGGAGCGCAAAGCTCCTATAGCCAAGCCGGACATGGCCACGCAGGACGAAAGCATCGACGATCTGTTCAGCGCCGCCTTCGACGACGCTTTCGCTCCACCGCTGACCCAGACCGCACCGAAGCACGAAGAACCGCTGCATCTGGTGCCGAGTGCGCCGTCAGAAGAGGCCGAGATTGAAGCCGCCGAATCCGGCGCGCTGGTCGAATCGGTGGAAGAACCAATTGCCGCCGCCGAGCCGCACGCGGAAGTAGAAGCCGTCGACCCGGTCGCCCTGCACGCGCAGGAAGATGCCGCAGCGGCGGAAGAATCGATGGAAATCGACGCCATCGAAGCGACCGAAGTCGCCTTCGAGGCCAACGAGGCCGAAGCCACGGGCGAAGCGGGCCTGCACGAAGCCGTCAACCTGGACATCGCACCGCCATCGGAAGTGCAGGTACTGCCGATTCCTGCATCCGAGCACCTGCTGGCCGGCAGCGCCGCCAGCTTCACCGATGAACTGGACCCGGACCTGCTGCCCGTCTTCCTGGAAGAGGGCGCCGACCTGCTGCCGCAAGTGGGCGAAGCACTGCGCGCATGGCACAACACGCCGTCCGATTTCAGCCATGCCCACAGCCTGCAGCGTGTGCTGCACACGGTGAAGGGCAGCGCGCGTATGGCCGGCGCCATGCGTCTCGGCCAGCACGCACACGAAATCGAAACGCACATCGAAAACATGGTGCACGCGAACAGCGCGACGCCGCATGCCTTCGATGAACTGCTGGCGCACTACGACCACGCGCTGCTGCTGTTCGAGCAACTGCAGAACCCGGCAGCCTATCAACAAGCCGTGCAAGCCGTGCAAGCCGTACCGCTGGCATCTGCGGCCGCGGAAGATTCCGGCGTGCTCGCCGATGGCGCCGCCGCGACGCCATCCAGCGCACCGGCCGCAGGCTCCGCAGCCGCCGCCGGACAAGCCGCCGCACCGCGTGCTCCGCTGCCGGCGCCTGTGCCGCGCGGCGAAGAGGCCGAAGCCGGTGGTTCGAAGTCGCCGCTGGTCCGCGTCCGCGCCGACATTCTCGACCGCCTGGTGAACCAGGCCGGTGAAGTCTCCATCGCCCGCTCGCGCCTGGAGAACGAAGTCAACACCCTGCGTACCTCGCTGTCCGACTTCCAGGAAAACCTGGCGCGCCTGCGCCGCCAGCTGCGCGAAGTGGAAATGCAGGCCGAATCGCAGATCGCCTCGCGCATGTCGATTGCCGGCGAGCGTGAATTCGACCCGCTGGAATTCGACCGCTTCACCCGCCTGCAGGAACTGACCCGTATGATGGCGGAGAGCGTGAACGACGTGGCCTCCTTCCACGAAGGCCTGATGCGTTCCGTGGACACCGCCAACGGCGACCTCAATCAGCAAGCGCGTATGACGCGCGACCTGCAGCAGGACCTGATGCGCGTACGCATGGTTCCGTTTGCCAGCATTTCCGAGCGTCTGTTCCGCGTCGCACGCCAGAGCGCGAAGGAAGTGGACAAGCGCGTCAACCTGGACATTCGCGGCAGTGCCGTCGAAATGGACCGCAGTGTGCTGGAACGCATGGCCGCACCATTCGAACACCTGCTGCGTAACGCCATCGTGCACGGTGTCGAGCCGCGCGCCAAGCGCGGCGCCAACGGCAAGGCCGAAACGGGCGAGCTGCTGGTGCAGGTCAGCCAGCAGGGCAACGAAGTTGTGCTCGAATTCAGCGACGACGGCGCAGGTCTGGACCTGGACCGCATTCGCGCAAAAGCCCGCAGCGTAGGCCTGCTGGCCGACAACGAAGATGTGAGCGATGCCGAGGCGGTGAAACTGATCTTCCAGCCTGGCTTCTCCACTGCGGACACGCTGACCGAACTGGCCGGCCGTGGCGTCGGTATGGATGTGGTGCAGTCGGAAGCCCAGTCGCTGGGTGGCCGCGTTGAAACCTTCTCCGAACTGGGCAAAGGCACGCGCTTCACGATTCGCCTGCCGCTGACGCTGGCCGTCACTCAGGTGGTGCTGGTGTCCGCCGGCGGCCGCACGCATGCGCTGCCTGCGCAGATGGTGGAACAAGTGCTGCAGCTGAAAGAAGCCGCGCTGCAGGATGCCACGGCCAAGGGCGCGGTGGTGCTGCATGGCCAGCACGTCGGCCTGCGTTATCTGCCAGGCCTGCTGGGCGATCATGCCGCGCAGCCGGTGCAGCAGCGTTCCTCGCCGGTGCTGATGCTGCACAGCGGTGGCGGACGCATAGCGGTGCACGTCGACGAAATCGTGGGCAACCGCGAGGTCGTTATCAAGAACATCGGCCCGCAGCTGTCGCGCATGGCCGGTATTGCCGGCGCGACGGTGCTCGGCTCCGGCGAGATTGTGCTGATTCTGAATCCGGTCGCTTTGCAGCAGCATATCGACGAGAATCCGGAACTGGCTGCAATGATGAAGCCGGCAGCTAAGGCCGCACCTGTGGCGGCTGCACCGCAAGCTGCGACGGCAACCATCATGGTGGTGGACGATTCGCTGACCGTGCGCAAAGTGACCCAGCGTCTGCTGGAGCGCGAAGGCTATCGCGTCATGTTGGCGAAAGACGGTGTGGATGCGCTGGAGCAGATGCAGGACCATCACCCGGACCTGATGCTGGTCGATATCGAGATGCCGCGCATGGACGGCTTCGACCTCACGCGCAATGTGCGTGGCGACGACCGCAGCAAGAACATCCCGATCATCATGATCACTTCGCGTACTGCGGACAAGCACCGCAACTACGCCATGCAGCTGGGCGTGAATGCCTACTTCGGCAAGCCGTTCCAGGACACCATCCTGCTCGGCGCCATTGCCGGCCTGCTGCCTACCGGTTCTTGACCACTTCGTAGCGCGCGAGCGTGAGCTTGCGCGCTGCGTCGTGCTGCACGATCGGCTGCGGGTAGTCGAGTCCACGAATATTCCACGGCGCGTGGATCTCTTTCGGCGACAAGTCCTTCAGCTGAGGCAGGTAGTGCTTGATGAATTCACCGTCGCGGTCGAATTTCTCCGATTGCGTAATCGGGTTGAAGATGCGGAAGTAGGGCTGCGCATCGCAACCGCTTGACGCCGCCCACTGCCAGCCGCCGTTATTGGACGACAGCTCGAAGTCGTTCAACTTCCCGGCGAAATATGCCTCCCCACGCCGCCAGTCGATGCCCAGGTCTTTCACCAGGAAGCTGGCGGTGACCATGCGCAGGCGGTTGTGCATATAGCCCGTGGTATTAATCTGCACCATGGCGGCATCCACCAGCGGATAACCGGTGCGGCCCTCGCACCATGCGGCGAAGGCTTCGTCGGCATCCAGTCCCGTTTCCCATTCGATGGCGTCATAGGCGGGTTTAAACGCACTCTGCGCAACGTGCGGGTGGTGGTAGAGGATCATCATGTAGAACTCGCGCCAGATCAGCTCCGACAGCCATACCGCGCCGCCTTCGCCAGCCTGGCCGCGCATCGACAGCTCGCGTACCGTGCGCGCCAGGTGGCGGATTGAGACGGTGCCGAAGCGCAGGTGCACGGACAGCCACGAGCAGCCATTCACGGCCGGGAAATCGCGCGCCGTGCCGTAGTCGGCCACGCGCTTGATGAAGTCTTCAAACAGCTGTGCGCCGCCGGACATGCCGGACGGGATGAACATTTCGTTGCGCTCGAATCCCAGCGAGGCCAAGGTGGGCATGGTGCCGCGATGGGACGCGAACTTGCCGCGCGGTGCGGCGGCCGATTCGCCTGGCGCGGTGGCAGGCGCGGACGAGCCAGCCGCCACGCCCCACGGCGCGAGCACGGACGGATCGGCGTCCAGCTTCTTCAGCCAGGCGTTCTTGTACGGCGTGAACACCGAGAACGGTTTGCCGGACTGCGACAGCACCTCATCGCGTTCGAAGACCACCTGGTCCTTGAAGGTGCGCAGCTGGCGGCGATCGGCGGCCAGGGCGCCGGCGACGGCGCTGTCGCGCGCGATGGCAGCGGGTTCGTAATCGTGATTCGCGAACACGGCGTCCACGCCGAGCTCAGCAGCCAGTGCCGGTAGCTCAGCCTTAGCGTCGCCGTGGCGCACGATCAAATGGCCACCGGCGTCGTGCAGCTCGGCAGACAATTCTTTCAGGCAATCGTAGATAAACGTTACGCGGCGGTCATCGCGCGGCAGCGGATCGAGAATCGCGGTATCGAAAACGAAGCAGCAATACACGCGTTCCGCGGCCAGCAAGGCCTGATGCAGGGCGGCGTGGTCAAAAAGCCGCAGGTCGCGGCGGAACCATACAAGAGCGGATTTCATGGGCGGGAGTCAATTTAGGACCTGCTTTGAATGGCTGGATCGTCAATTCATAGTAAACTGTCGATATATCCCTGAGTTGCGACGCGGATATTACAGTAAAGAATGCAAAACAGCCCTGCATAGAGAGCAACTTATGAAAAAGAGCAAAGTCAGCAAGAGCCTGCCTGTGCCTGGTCTGTTACCGGAAACTAGCGAACTGAAGGAGCTACTGGTGCCGATCACCGCCCCTACGCTCAACCTGGCAAATCATTTCCTGATTGCCATGCCGTCCATGGAAGACCCGATTTTCGGCGGCACGGTAGTGTATGTTTGCGAGCACAATGAAAACGGCGTGCTGGGTGTCGTTATCAATAAACCCACCGATATGACCATGGAAGTGCTGTTCGACCGCATCGACCTCGAAGTGAGTTCGGCCGCCGACCGCCACATGGAAGCCGAGCCTATCATGTTCGGCGGCCCGGTGCAGGACGACCGTGGTTTCGTGCTGCACACGCCTGGCGCGCGGTATTCATCCTCACTGACGGTGACCAACGACGTGGCCTTCACCACTTCCATCGACGTGCTGGAAGCTGTAGCCAAGGGCCGCGGTCCCGAGCGCATGCTGGTGTCGATCGGCTATTCGGGCTGGAGCCCGGGCCAGCTGGAAGATGAAATCAGCCGCAATGGCTGGCTTACCGTGGCGGCCGATCCGCGCATCCTGTTTGACCTGCCGATCGAAGAACGCTATTCGGCAGCCATGAAATTGCTGGGCATCGATCCGATGATGCTCACCTCTGAAGCGGGCCATGCATAGTCCTGAAACTGTTTTTGGCTTCGACTTCGGCATCAAACGCATCGGCGTCGCAATGGGCAATACAATGATCGGCCAGGCTTCCCCCCTGGCCGTCATTCAATCGGTGGGCAATGATGCGCGCTTCGCGGACATCAAAGCCCTGATCGACAAATGGGGACCGGCCCGCTTCATCGTCGGCATTCCCTACCACCCCGACGGGGCGGAACACGAAATGACAGCGCGCTGCCGCCGCTTCGCCAATCAGCTGAACGGCCGCTTCAATATTCCGGTGGTGCTGGTCGATGAACGCTACTCCTCCGCGATGATTTCCGCGAAACGTGGCGAAGTGATCGACGACCGCGCCGCCGCCATCATCCTGCAACAATACTTTGACGAATATGTCCCACACTGACCCCAACCAACTGGACGCGGAAGCCCTCTACGCCAGCCTGCTCGAACAGGTGAAGGCGGGGCTGGCGAACGCGCACGAGCCGGCGATTGTCGGCATTCACTCCGGCGGCGCCTGGATCGCCGAGCGCCTGGCAAAAGACCTCGGCCTGGAAGCGCGCTGCGGCGTGCTGGATGTGTCCTTCTACCGCGACGACTACGCGAACAAGGGCCTGCCGACTGACGTGAAGCCGACCGACATCAAGTTCGAAGTGGCCGGCGCCACCATCCTGCTGGTGGACGATGTGCTCTACACCGGCCGCACCACGCGGGCCGCCATCAACGAACTGTTCGACTATGGGCGTCCGGCGCGCATCATGCTGGCCGCCCTGGTTGACCGCGGCGAACGGCAGCTGCCGGTTGCCGCCGATTTTGTGGCCGCGCACACCCGCTGCGCGCCCGGTACCGCGCTGCGCCTGAAGCAGGCCGGCGAGGACCGACGATTTACCCTGACTATCGAATGACACCATGCTCAATCCGCAACTGAACAAACACGGTGAACTCCAGCATTTGCTGACGACCGAAGGCCTGCCCAAGGCCATCATCAGCCAGATTCTGGATACCGCATCCTCCTTCGTGTCCGTGTCCGACCGCGAAGTGAAGAAAGTCCCCCTGATGCGCGGCAAGAGCGTGTTCAATCTGTTCTTCGAGAACTCGACCCGCACCCGTACCACCTTTGAGATCGCCTCCAAACGCCTGTCGGCGGACGTGATCAACCTGAACATCCAGGCTTCCTCGGCCAGCAAGGGCGAATCGCTGCTGGACACCATCGACAACCTGGCCGCCATGCACGCGGATATGTTCGTGGTGCGCCACTCGCAATCGGGCGCGCCTTACCTGATCGCCAAGCACCTGCAGGACACCAAGCAGAACCACGTGCACGTGGTGAACGCGGGCGACGGCCGCCACGCGCACCCGACGCAAGGCCTGCTGGACATGTACACCATCCGCCACTACAAGAAGGACTTCAGCAACCTGACCGTGGCGATCGTGGGCGACATCCTGCACAGCCGCGTGGCCCGTTCCGACATCCACGCACTGACCACGCTGGGCGTGCCTGAAATCCGCGCCATCGGCCCGCAAACCCTGCTGCCGGGCGGCCTGGAACAACTGGGCGTGCGCACCTTCACCAATATGGATGAAGGCCTGAAAGGCGTGGACGTGATCATCATGCTGCGCCTGCAGAACGAGCGCATGAACGGCGCGCTGCTGCCGTCCTCCGGCGAATACTTCAAGGCTTACGGTCTGACGCCGGAACGCCTGGCGCTGGCCAAGCCGGACGCCATCGTGATGCACCCTGGCCCGATGAACCGCGGCGTGGAAATCGACTCCGCCGTGGCCGATGGCCCGCAAGCGGTGATCCTGTCCCAGGTCACCTTCGGTATCGCCGTTCGCATGGCGGTGATGAGCATCGTCGCAGGCACTCAGGCATAAGAAGCATGAACATCCATATCAAGAACGGCCGACTGATCGATCCGGCCAACAAGATCGACGCACAGCAAGACCTCTTCATCGTGGACGGCAAGATCGCTGCCGTGGGCGCCGCGCCTGCCGGCTTCAGCGCCGACCGCACCATTGACGCCAGCGGCAAGGTGGTCGCGCCGGGCCTGGTGGACTTGTCCGCCCGCCTGCGCGAACCAGGCTTTGAATACAAGGCCACGCTGAAATCCGAAATGCAGGCGGCAGTGCAGGGCGGCGTGACCTCTCTGGTTTGCCCGCCGGACACCGATCCCGTGCTCGACGAACCGGGCCTGGTCGAAATGCTGAAGCACCGCGCCAAAGGCCTGAACCAGGCAAACGTGCATCCGCTGGGCGCACTGACCATGGGCCTGAAGGGCGAGGCGCTGACCGAAATGGCGGAGCTGACCGAAGCGGGCTGCATCGGCTTCTCGCAGGCCGAAGAACCGGTCACCGACACCACCGTGCTGCTGCGCGCCATGCAGTATGCGAAGACTTTCGGCTACACCGTGTGGCTGCGTCCTCAGGATGCCTATATCGGCCGCGGCGGCGTGGCGCACAGCGGTCCTCTCGCTTCGCGCCTGGGCCTGTCCGGCGTGCCGGTGATGGCCGAGACTATCGCCCTGCACACCATCTTCGAACTGATGCGCGCATCGGGCGCCCGCGTGCACCTGTGCCGCCTGTCGTCCGCCGCCGGCATCGACCTGGTGCGCGCAGCCAAGGCGGAAGGCTTGCCGCTCACTTGCGATGTGGGCGTACATCATGTGCACCTGACCGATGCCGACATCAACTTCTTCGATTCGAACGCGCGCGTCGATCCACCGTTCCGCAGCCAGCGCGACCGCGATGCGATCCGCGCCGGCCTGCTGGATGGCACCATCGATGCGATGTGCTCCGATCACACGCCGGTCGACGACGACGAAAAGCTGCTGCCGTTCGGCGAAGCGTCGCCGGGCGCCACAGGCCTGGAACTGCTGCTGTCGCTGGCCTTGAAGTGGGCCGACGATTACGCTGCCCAGCATGCGGGCGAGTCGCCGCTGCAGCGCGCCATCGCGCGCGTGACGTCCGAGCCTGCCCGCGTGGCCGGCTTGGCTGCGGGCCAGCTGGGCGTTGGCAGTACCGCCGATGTGGTGGTCTTCGATCCGGCTGCGCGCTGGGTCGTGGAACCTGCCGCGCTGGCCAGCCAGGGCAAGCACACACCGTTGCTCGGCTACGAACTGGCCGGCCAGGTGCAGGCAACCATCGTCGCAGGACTTGTCGCTTATGAACGCAACGCCCGCTAAAAAGCCGCTGGATCTGGTCCAGGTGCTGCGCATGGTGCGCCTGGTGCTGCATATGCTGGAAGGGATGGCCACCTGCGCCTTCATCTTCCCCTGGATCAGCGCCGACTCGCGCAATGCGCACATCCGCCGCTGGTCGCGCCAGCTGCTCTCGATGTGCAATGTCACCGTGCAGATGACCCATGGCAGCGCGGTGCCGCTGAAGCAGGGCATGATCGTGGCCAATCACATTTCGTGGCTGGACATTTTCGTCATCAACGCCCTGTATCCATGCCGTTTCGTGGCCAAGTCGGAAATCCGCTCCTGGCCGCTGGCCGGCTGGCTGGTGGAGAAAGCCGGCACCGTGTTCATCGAACGCGGCAACCGCCGCGAACTGCGTCACGTGTTCAAAGGCCTGGTGACGGCGCTGCACAGCGGCCAGCGCGTGGCCTTCTTCCCGGAAGGGACCACGGCGGCGCAAGGCAATATCCTGCCGTTCCACGCCAATCTGTTTGAAGCCGCGGTGGATGCGAAAGTGCAGGTGCAGCCGTTTGCCTTGTCCTACCAGGACGACAAAGGCCGCCACCATCCATCCGTCGACTTCATCGGCGAGATGACGTTCGTGGAAAGCGTGCTGGAAATCCTGCGCGGCAAACCGGTGCGCGCACGCCTGACCTGCCTGGAACCGATGGAAGGCGAGGGCGCTCATCGCCGCGAACTGGCGCAAGCCGCGCACGATGCGATCGGCATCGCGCTCGGTATCCTGCTCGACCCGGATGCCGATGCGCCGGCGGAGCCGCCGGCTGGCGGTGAAGTGATCCTGTCCGCCGAGGGGGATGCGGAGCACGACGACGCGGCGCAGCCGTCGCCGCGCGGCGCTTAAGCCTTACCTTTGCCTTTGGCTGCCCGGTACTCCGGGCATTCGACCTGCAGTAGCGAGCGGTCATCCAGGCAGACTGCGGACAGCTGGCCGCCCCACACGCAGCCGCTGTCCAGCGCGATCCACTGCGGTGTGATGCGCAGCCCCAGGGCCGACCAATGGCCGAACACCACCGTGGTGTCCGCGGTGCTGCGGCCCGGTACTTCGAACCAGGGCATGAGGCCTGTCGAAGCATCGACGCGGGCCGACTCTTTCATCTTGAAGTCCATCACGCCATCTGCGGTGCAGAAGCGCATGCGCGTCAGGGCATTGACGATGCAGCGCAGGCGCGCGGTGCCGGTCAGCGCATCGTCCCAGCGGTCCGGCTGATTGCCGTACATATCGCGCAGGAAGTCCACCCATTCATCGTGGCGCAGCGCGCTTTCCACTTCGCCCGCCAGTTCCATGGTTTTCTGTGCCGTCCATTGCGGCAGTACGCCGCCGTGTACCAGCAGATGGCCCTTGGCCATGATCGCCATGGGACGCATGCGCAGCCAGTGCAGCAGGGCTTCGCGGTCGGCGGCTGCGAGAATATGCTCGATCGTGTCGGAACTCGACTCCGGACGGATGCCGTTGGCCACCGCCAGCAGATGCAAGTCATGATTGCCCAGCACCGCATCGATGCGGCCACCGCTCCCCTGGGCCAGGGCCTGCACATACCGCAGTGTGGAAAGCGAATCCGGGCCGCGATTGATCAAATCGCCGCAAAACAGCAGGGATGGGGGCTCGCGGCCCGCTTCCTGCTCATGTTCGAGAATGCGTTCAACCAGGGCCACGGTCTCGCCGTGGCATCCCTGCAGGTCACCGATCACATAAGTATTCATTATCACCTCAGCACGATTGCTGTTCAGTTGGCGCAACCCCGCCGCTTTCACATACAATCATGATTACAACTTACTAAGCAGGACAGGATACTAAATGATATTCGTAACTGGTGGTGCCGGTTTTATCGGCTCGAACTTCGTACTGGACTGGCTGAAGCAGTCAGATGAAGCCGTCCTCAATTTCGACAAGTTGACCTATGCGGGCAACCTGAAAAACCTCGCTTCCCTGCAGGGCGACGCGCGCCACATCTTCGTGCGCGGCGATATCTGCGACAAGGAACAAGTGTTGTCGCTGTTCAGGCAGCACAAGCCGCGCGCGGTGGTGCACTTCGCTGCGGAGAGCCACGTAGACCGTTCCATCCTCGGTCCGGGTGAGTTCATCAACACCAATATCAACGGCACTTTCAGCCTGCTGGAAGCGGCGCGCGCCTACTGGAGCGAGCTGCCGGAAGCCGAGAAAGCGGCTTTCCGCTTCCTGCACGTGTCCACCGATGAAGTATATGGCACGCTGGGTCCGGAAGATCCTCCTTTCAGCGAAACCACCGCCTTTGCGCCGAACAGCCCGTATTCCGCCTCCAAGGCAGCCTCCGACCATCTGGTGCGTTCCTACCACCACACCTACGGCCTGCCGACGCTGACCACCAACTGCTCCAATAACTACGGCCCGTACCACTTCCCGGAGAAGCTGATTCCGCTGATGATCGCCAATGCGCAGGCGGGCAAGCCGCTGCCGATTTACGGCGATGGCCAGCAGATCCGCGACTGGCTTTACGTAAGCGATCACTGCGCCGCTATTCGCCGCGTGCTGCAGGATGGCCGTCTGGGCGAGACTTACAACGTGGGCGGCTGGAACGAGATGGCCAATCTGGATGTGGTGCACACCCTGTGCGACATCCTCGACAAGCTGAAGCCGAAAGCCGATGGCGGCAGCTACCGCACGCAAATCACGTATGTGAAAGACCGTCCGGGCCACGACCGCCGCTACGCCATCGATGCGCGCAAGCTGGAACGTGAACTGGGCTGGAAACCTGCCGAGACTTTCGAGACCGGCATTCGCAAGACCGTGCAGTGGTATCTGGATAACCCGCAGTGGGTGGCGGACGTGCAGTCCGGCGCTTACGCCAATTGGGTTGAAGCCAACTACAACAACCGGGAGCAGTAATGAATCCAGTCACCGACCGTAAAGGCATCATCCTGGCGGGCGGCTCCGGCACCCGCCTGTACCCGATCACCAAGGCCGTGTCGAAGCAGCTGCTGCCGATCTACGACAAGCCGATGATTTACCATCCGCTGACCGTGCTGATGCTGGCGGGGATGCGCGATATCCTGATCATCTCGACCCCGCAGGACACGCCGCGCTTCCAGGAGCTGCTGGGCGACGGTGGCCAGTGGGGCCTGAATCTGAGCTACGCCGTGCAGCCTTCGCCGGACGGTCTGGCGCAAGCCTTCATCATCGGCAAGGAATTCGTCGGCAATCACCCGTCCTCGCTGATCCTGGGCGATAACATCTTCTACGGTAACGACCTGGATGCCTTGCTGCGCAGCGCGGCCGAGCGCGACGACTGCGCGACCGTATTTGCGTACCACGTCACCGATCCTGAGCGCTACGGCGTGGTGGAGTTCGACGCCAACCGTCATGCGATGAGCATCGAGGAAAAGCCGAAAGTCCCGAAATCGAATTACGCGGTGACCGGCCTGTATTTCTATGACAACCAGGTGTGCGATATCGCGGCCAGCATCAAGCCATCCGCGCGCGGCGAACTGGAAATCACCGACGTCAACAAGGCTTATCTGGAAGCGAAGCAGCTGAAGGTGGAGCTGATGGGCCGCGGCATGGCCTGGCTGGATACCGGCACCCACGAATCGCTGCTGGACGCATCGCAGTTCATCGCCACCATCGAACGCCGCCAGGGCCTGAAGGTCGCCTGCCCGGAGGAGATCGCCTACCGCAAAGGTTATATCGATGCAGGCCAGCTGGCACGCCTGGCCGAGCCGCTGAAGAAGAACGGCTACGGCCAGTACCTGCTGCAAATTCTTCAAGATAAGGTCATCCCGCGATGAAAGTCATCCCCACCGACATCGAGGGTCTGCTGGTCATCGAGCCGCAAGTGTTCGGCGACGACCGCGGCTTCTTCTACGAGAGCTTCAACGGCCGCCGCTTCGCCGAGATGACGGGCGTGACCGCCCAGTTCGTGCAAGATAACCATTCGCGCTCTGCAAAGAACGTGCTGCGCGGCCTGCATTACCAGATCGAACAGGCGCAGGGCAAGCTGGTGCGCGTGACCACGGGCTCCGTGTTCGACGTGGCGGTGGACTTGCGCAAAGCATCGCCGACTTTCGGCAAGTGGTTCGGCCTGGAGCTGTCGGCCGAAAACAAGCGGCAGTTGTGGATTCCGCCCGGTTTCGCGCACGGCTTTGTGGTGACCAGCGACTTCGCCGAATTCCTGTACAAGACCACCGACTACTACGCGCCGCAGTTCGAGCGCTCCATCCTCTGGAACGACCCGGCGATCGGCATCGAATGGCCGCTGCAAGGCGAGCCTCTGCTGTCCGGCAAGGACCAGAAGGGCGTGTTGCTGGCCGATGCGGAAGTGTTCGCATGAAGATCCTGCTGACAGGCAGTACCGGCCAGGTCGGCTACGAACTGGAGCGCAGCCTGCAAGCGCTGGGTGAAGTCGTGGCCGTCGATCGCGGCCGCATGGACCTGGCCAATCTGGACCAGGTGCGTGATGTGATCCGCGAAGTGAAGCCGCAGCTGATCGTCAATCCGGCCGCTTACACCGCGGTGGACAAGGCGGAAAGCGAAGCCGGACTGGCCTACCGCATCAACGCCGAAGCGCCGGGCGTGATGGCGGAGGAGGCGAAAAAACTGGGCGCGGCACTGGTTCATTATTCGACCGATTACGTATTCCCCGGCACCGAGCCGGGCGCGCGCGTGGAGACGGACGCCACCGGACCGGCCAATGTCTACGGCGCCAGCAAGCTGGCGGGCGAGCAGGCAATTGCCGCCAGCGGCGTGCCGCACCTGATTTTCCGCACCAGCTGGGTGTACGGCATGCGTGGCAAGAACTTCCTGCTGACCATGCTGCGCCTGGCCAAAGAGCGCGACGAACTGCGTATCGTCAACGACCAGCACGGCGCGCCGACCTGGAGCCGCACCATTGCCGATACCACCGCGGTGGTGCTGGCGCAGGCGCGCGGCGAGTCCTGGTGGGCCGAGAACAGCGGTGTCTATCATTTGAGCAGCCAGGGCGAAACGACATGGTTCCACTTCACTCAGGCCATCCTGAATCAGGCGGAACTGGACTGCCGCCTGCTGCCGATCACCACGGCGGAATACCCGCTGCCGGCCAAGCGGCCGGAGTTCTCGGTACTGTCATCGCAAAAGCTGATGGACCGATTCTGCCATCTGCCGACCTGGCAGGAAGCCCTGCGCCTCTGCATGAAGTAAGTAAAATCGGGTTCGGAGTTTGTATCTATTGGTAAGCAAACTCCGGCCCGGTCATGCCCGTTTGTTAGAATCATTCACCCCAACAACACCCTTCCTATCAATTTCTCTGTTTCCCTTCATTAATCCGGTACAATCGCCGGTTAGCGTGCTGATAACAATCATTGTTGCACTGCGAAACGACAAAAAAAGCGGACAATAAGCGCCACCGACCACTCAGATGTTTTCTTTCCTCGTAAGCTTTATCGCTTCCGCCCTGTTGACCCTGCTGGTCATCAAGGAGGCGAGGCTGCACGGCCCCGCGCTCGATTCCGATTTCCATGGTGTGCAAAAAGTGCACGCTCACCTGGTAGCCCGTATTGGCGGGTTGTCGATTTTCCTCTCCGTGGCGCTATCCGCCTGCATTTCGGTGTGGCGCGTGCCGGCCATGACGAGCTGGATGCTGTCCCTGATGGCCTGCTCCCTGTGCGCTTTTACCGGCGGCATCGTGGAAGACTACACGGGCAAAGTCAGTGCATTGCGGCGCCTGCTGCTCACCATGTGCGCGGCCATGCTGGGCTACTTCCTGCTGGACGCCCGCATCGACCGCATCGACTGGGTGACGACAGCCCCGTTTGCCTTGCCCTGGCTGTGGTTCACCTTGCCGCTGACGGTGCTGGCGGTGGCCGGTATCGCCAATGCCATCAATATCATCGACGGTTTTAATGGCCTGGCCAGCGTGGTCACTATTTGCATGCTGCTGTCGCTGGGTTATGTGGCTTTGCAGGTAAACGATATGTTCGTTCTGGTGGCGGCCCTGATGGTGGCGGGTGCCACGGCTGGTTTCCTGATCTGGAATTATCCGGTCGGCCTTATTTTCCTCGGCGACGGCGGTGCATATTTTATTGGTTTTATGCTTGGCGAATTGGCATTGCTTCTCGTAATGCGAAATCCACAGGTTTCTACTTGGTATGCAGCGTTGCTATTAATCTATCCTGCATTTGAAACCCTGTTCTCGGTTTATCGGCGCATGTTTATTCGCGGGAAATCGCCTGCTATGCCGGATGGTATTCACTTGCACAGCCTGATTTTCCGCCGTATCGTGCAGTGGGCGGTGGGCCGCAAGGATGCGCGCGCCCTGATGCGCCGCAATTCCCTGACTTCGCCGTATCTGTGGATGTTCTCGCTGATGGCAGTTATTCCTGCCACGGTATTCTGGCGCCATACCTGGGTGCTGATGCTGTTCTGTCTGCTATTTATCATCAGTTATGTCTGGCTTTATGTGCGCATTGTGCGATTTAAAGCGCCGCGCTGGATGATTCGCCATAAGAAAGGCTAATCGCTGGAATTTAGTGTATATTGCGTTCGGAAACACTCTCATTTATTTATCTCTAAAGGAATGAAGATGGATCTGTCGAATATGTCGTCCAGCGAATTGCGCAATCTGCAGGATCAGATCAAGCGCGAATTGAAAAACCGCGAAGGCGCAGATAAGCAGAAAGCACGAGAGCAGATTTTTGCGATTGCCCAGGCTGTGGGTGTGCCTCTGAAAGATTTGCTGGGTACGTTGCCCAAATCGGGCAAGAGCGGCGGCAAGGTCGAAGCCCGCTACCGTAATCCAGCCGATGCCACCCAGAAATGGACCGGCCGTGGCCGTCAGCCGAAATGGGTCAAAGACTGGGTCGACGCCGGCAAATCGATCGACGACCTGCGCATCTGAAGTAAATCCTCTCCCGACGGCAGGGCTTGCCTGCCGTCTGCATCGCACTTACCATACCGTTTGTCCTGCCGGGCTCCCGGCCTCACTTCTTCTGTCACATCCTATGGTTTCCCTCTCCAAATCGATCTTCAAAGCTTACGATATCCGCGGCATCATCGGTAAAACCCTGGACACCGGCGTTGCCCGTTCCATCGGCCACGCATTTGGCCTGGCTGCCGTCGGCAAGGGAGAGAAAGCGGTCGTGATTGGCCGCGATGGCCGCCTGTCCGGCCCGGATCTGGCCAAAGCGCTGGCCGAAGGCCTGCAAGCGGCGGGCGTGGACGTGATCGACCTGGGCGTGGTGGCCACTCCAATGGTCTACTTCGGCACCAATATCCTGGAAACCAGATCCGGCATCATGGTGACCGGCAGCCACAACCCGCCGGACTACAACGGCTTCAAGATGGTGCTGGCGGGCGAAGCGATTCACGGCGAAGCCATCACCGGCCTGTATGAAGCGATTGCTGCGGGCCTGACTCCTGGCATCAAGGCCGGCGGCTACCGCACCCACGATATCCGCGCCGCTTACCTGGAGCGCATCATCAGCGACGTGAAGATTTCGCGTCCGATCAAGATTGCGGTGGACTGCGGCAACGGCGTGGCCGGCGCGTTCGCTGGCGACCTGTATCGCGGTATGGGCTGCGAAGTGATTGAGCTGTTCTGCGAAGTGGATGGCAATTTCCCGAACCACCACCCTGATCCGGCCCATCCGGAAAACCTGCAAGACCTGATCCGCTGCCTGCAAGAGACCGACGCTGAAATCGGCCTGGCCTTCGACGGCGACGGCGACCGCCTCGGCATCGTGACCAAGGATGGCCAGATCATCTTCCCTGACCGCCAGATGATGCTGTTCGCGGAAGAAGTCCTGTCGCGCAATCAGGGCGCACAGATTCTGTACGACGTGAAGTGCACCCGCCACCTGGCGCCTTACATCGAGAAGGCCGGCGGCAAGCCGCTGATGTACAAGACCGGCCACTCGCTGGTGAAGGCCAAGCTGAAGGAAACCGGCGCACCGCTGGGCGGCGAAATGAGCGGCCATATCTTCTTCAAGGACCGCTGGTACGGCTTCGACGACGGCCTGTACGCCGGCGCGCGCATGCTGGAGATCCTGACCAAACACGCCGATCCGTCGGCCCTGCTGAACGCGCTGCCGAAGTCCGACAGCACGCCGGAACTGCACCTGCACCTGAAGGAAGGCGAGAACTTCGCGCTGATGGACAAGCTGCGCAGCGACGCCACGTTCCCCGGCAATGAACGCATCATCGATATCGATGGCCTGCGCGTGGAATACGCGGACGGTTTCGGTCTGGCGCGCTCTTCGAACACCACGCCGGTGATCGTGATGCGCTTCGAAGCGGAATCGCCGGAAGCGCTGGCGCGCATCCAGGGCCAGTTCCGCGACGTGATCCTGGCCGCCAAGCCGGACGCCGAGCTGCCGTTCTGAATGAACATCCTGCTTGTCCGCGTCTCCTCGATGGGAGACGTGCTGCATAACTTGCCCATCGTGGCCGATATCAAGCGCCATTTCCCGGATGCGAATATCGACTGGGTGGTGGAGGAGGGCTATGTCAGCCTGCTCCGCCTCAACCCGATGATCCGCAACATCCTGCCCTGGGGCCTGCGCCGCTGGCGCAAGAACCTGGGCGACAAAGCCATTCGCGCCGAGCTGACGGGCTTCTTCCGCAAGCTGCGTGAAACGAAGTACGACTATGTATTCGACACGCAGGGCCTGATCAAGACCGGCATCATCATGGGCGCCGCGCGCGCCCATCACAAGATCGGCCTGGCCAACGGCACCGAGGATTCGGGCTACGAAGGCATCTCGCGCATTTTCCACAGCAAGTCCATCCGCGTAGAGCCGCGCACGCACGCCGTCACGCGCGGCCGCCTGGTGGTGGCCGAAGCAATGGGCTACAAGATCGATACGCCGGCCGATTTCGGCCTGCCTGAAATACCGGCGAGCGCCGCACGTCCCGAGTGGATGGGCGAAGCGCCTTATGCCGTCTATTTCCATGGCACGGCACGCGACGCCAAGAAGTGGGCGCCTGCCAACTGGATCGAACTGGGCAAGCAGCTGGCGCCCATGCCTATCCTGCTGCCATGGGGCTCGCCAAAAGAGAAAGCCGAAGCCGAAGCACTGGCGGCGCAGCTGCCGAACGCGCGCGTGCTGCCCAAGCTGTCGATGGCCGACGCCGTCGTGCTGGCGCGCCGCGCCGCACTGGCAGTGGGCGTGGATACGGGCCTGACGCATATTGCGGCGGCATTCTCGCGGCCTGTGGTGGAAATTTACGCTGACTCTCCGCGCTGGAAGACCGAGGGCAACTGGTCGCCGCGCATCATCAATCTCGGCGACAAAGGTTCGCCGCCCGGCGTGGCCGAAGTGACGGCCGCCGCCAAAAGCCTGCTCTGATCATGCGCCATTTTTATACCCTGATGTGGTGGCTCGGTTTGCCGCTCGTGCTGGGCCGCCTGTGGTGGCGCGGCCGCAAGGAGCCGGGCTATCGCCAGCACTGGGGCGAGCGCCTCGGCATGTATGGCGCACGCGCCGCTAACGACGGCCCGGCGACGATCTGGGTGCATGCGGTGTCGGTTGGCGAAACGCGCGCCGCTGAGCCACTGGTGGATGCGCTGCTGAAGCGCTATCCGCAGTCGCGCATCGTGCTGACCTGTATGACGCCGACGGGGCGCGCCACCGGCAAGACCGTATTTGCCAAGCACGGCGCGCGCGTGGTGCAGTCCTATCTGCCTTACGACATGCCAGGCCTGGTGCGCCGCTTCATCGATCATTTCCAGCCGCGCGTCTGCATCCTGATGGAGACGGAAGTGTGGCCGAACCTGATCGCGCAATGCAATCGCCAGAACGTGCCGGTGGCGCTGGCCAATGCGCGCCTGAGCGAACGCTCGCTGCGCCGCGGCCTGCGCCTCGGTAAGCTGATGCGCGATGCGGCGCAAGGCGTTTCCGTTGTCGCGGCGCAGACTGAGGCCGACGCGGAGCGCGTGCGTGTGCTGGGCGTAAGCAATGTCGGCGTCACCGGCAGCATCAAGTTCGACGTCGTGGTGCCGCAAGCTGCCCTGGATATCGGCGCGCAGTTGCGCAAGCAGTTTGGACCTCGTCCCGTGTTCCTGTGCGCCAGCACGCGCGAGGGCGAGGAGGGCATGATCCTGGAGGCCTTCCAGCAAGCGCGCGCATCGCTGCCAGCCGATGTGCTGCTGCTGATCGTGCCGCGCCACCCGCAGCGCTTCAGCGAAGTGGAGGCGATGGTCGCGGAGCGCGGATTGTCCGTGCTACGCCGTTCTTCGCTGACCACGCCGGATGCCAGTGTGCCGCCGGAAACGGCTGTGGTGCTGGGCGACTCGATGGGCGAGATGTTCGCCTATTACACTGCCTGCGATATCGCCTTTATTGGCGGCAGCCTGCAGCCACTGGGTGGCCAGAACCTGATCGAACCGGCCGCGCTGGGCAAACCGATTCTGGTCGGCGAACACACCTTCAACTTCGCGCAAGCCACGGAGGACTGCCTGCACGAAGGAGGCGCGGTGCGCGTGCACAGCTCCGATGCGCTGATCAAGGAAGCGGGCCGTCTGCTGGCCGACGACGCCGCGCGCGCGGCGATGGGCCAGCATGCGCTGGCATTCGCCAACCGCCACCGCGGTGCGACCGCGCGCACGCTGGACCTGCTGCCGCCAATTACATGAGTGGTCGCCGGACTACACGAGCGGTAAGCAAAACTGGCGAAACCTAGTTTAAAATCGGCAATGTTGCATATTTTCTATCTCAACGGAGAACAACATGCCGAACCGCCTTATCGCCAGCGCTTTGCTGGCAGCCGGCCTCGCGAGCGCGCTGCCCGCGCTGGCCGCCGACCCCTACCTGATCCGGGATGTCCGCGTCTTCGACGGCCAGAAGCTTCTGCCGAAGCGCAATGTGCTGATCGCGAGCGGCGTTATCGCCAGTCTTGAGCACCAGGGCCCTGTGCCGGAACACACAGTCGTGATCGATGGCCATGGCCTGACCCTGATGCCTGGCTTGATCGACTCGCACGTGCACGCTTACCAGAATTTCTCGATGCCGCTGCTGTTTGGCGTGACGTCGGAACTGGACATGTTCACCTCCGTGTCCGTCTTGCAGGACATGAACAAGCGCATGGAGCGCAACGAGAACAAGGACCGCCCGGACATCTTCTCGGCCGGCACGCTTGCCACAGCGCCGGGCGGCCACGGCACCGAATACGGTCTGCCGGTGCCCACGCTGACCAGGCCGGAAGAAGCCCAGCCCTGGGTGGATGCGCGCATCGCCGAAGGTTCGCACTTCATCAAGATCGTGATGGAGCCGGGCAGTCCCACGCACGCGATTCCAACGCTGGATAAGCCCGTCGTGAAAGCGCTGGTCGAAGCGGCCCACAAACGCGGCAAGCTGGCCGTGGTCCACATTTCCAATTTTGCCGATGCGCGCACGGCGCTGGAACTGGGGGCGGATGGCCTGGTGCACCTCTTCACCGGCGAAGCGATCGGCGATGCGGACCTGAAGTCCTTCGTCCAACTGGCCAGGCAGCGCAAGGCATTCATCGTGCCGACCTTCAGCGTGATGGAAAGCATGGCGGGCCTGAAAGAAGAGGATGTGCTGTCAGACAGAGACATGGTGTCGCTGCTGAACAAGGAACAGATCGCGCCGCTGAAGGCCACTTATGGCCAGACGGCCAAGCCGCAGATGCTGGTCGCGCCCAATGCTGTTGTGACGGCGCTGAAGAAGGCGGGCGTGCCGATTCTGGCCGGTACGGATGCCGGCAATACCGGCACCCAATATGGGGTCAGCCTGCACCACGAACTGCTGTCGCTGACCAAAGCCGGCCTGACGCCGTCTGAAGCGCTGACCGCTGCCACGGCGACGCCGGCCAGAGTCTTCAAGCTACCGATCCGCGGCCGTGTTGTGAAGGGCTATAAGGCCGACCTGCTGCTGGTGGACGGCGATCCAACGCATGACATCACGGCGACGCGCCGCATCGTCGAAGTGTGGAAGGATGGCGAGCCGCAGTCCGCCGTGCGCAAGGACCAGCAGGAGAAGGTGGCGCAGCAACTGGCCGCGCCGAAAGCGCAGCAGCTGGCGCTGCCCGCCGATGGCCGCATCAGCCTGTTCAGCAAGGACAAGCTGGCCAGCCCGTTTGGCGCCGGCTGGATGCCGTCCAACGACGCTTTCCTCGGCGGGAAATCCACCGTGCAGGTGGACTATCACGACGACGCCAACCGCGCGGTGCAGATCAAGGCCAATGTGCAGGCGGGCTTCGCTTTTCCATGGGCAGGCCTGGCCTTCATGCCGGGTGTGCAGCCGATGGAGGCGGCTGACCTGAGCGCTGCGCGCACCTTGCGTTTTCGCGTCAAGGGCGACGGCCAGAAATACCAGGTGATGATTCTGTCCAAGGGCGGCTCGATCCCGGCCAGCCAGACCTTTGCGGCGGGCAGCGATTGGCAGGAAGTGAGCCTGCCGCTGGATAGTTTCAAGGGCGTCGATACCAGCGCGATCACCATGATCGGCTTTAACGCCGGACCCAAAACCGGCGAGTACCAGTTCGAGCTGGCGGACGTGCGCCTGATGCCTTAATCGGCGGCGAACAGTGGTGGCAACTCCTGCGCGCGCCTGCGCAGGAGGTTTTTGGCTTCATCGTAGTGCGGATAAATGCGTCCCACATGATCCCAGAAGCGCGAGCTGTGGTTCATTTCCAGAATGTGCGCCAGTTCGTGCGCCACCACATAATCGATCAGGGGCAGCGAGAAGTGCATCAGCTTCCAGTTCAGGCGAATCACGCGCTGAACGGTGCATGAGCCCCAGCGCGTGTCGGCATTCGATAGCGAGAACGAGGCGTACTGCACGCCGAGGCGGGCTGCATACATATCCAGGCGCTGCGCAAACAGCCCTTCCGCCTGCTGCTTGAACCAGTTCTTCACACGCTCCTTCAGCAGGTGCTCGGTCGCACCCTGCACGAGTCCCATATACAGTTCCATGGTCGCCGGATTGAATTCCGTGCGGTTGCGTGGCGCGTGATACAGGCGCAGCGTGACCTCGCCACCCAGATAGGGCAGCTTGGCGCCGTCATCCCACACCAGCGGTGGCTTCTCCAGACGCGCAGCGCGGCGCTGGCGGCGTTCATCGAGCTTGGTCAGAATCCAGTGCTGCTTGACGCGGATAGCGTTGTCGATATCGGCCAGCGAGCAGCGCTTGGGCGCAGTCACGCGCAAGCCATCGTCATCGACGGTAAAGCCGATCGAGCGGCGCGTGGAGCGGCGCAGTACGTATTCGAGGATGAATTCACCAACCAATAGTTGGCGTTTGTCTTGACCGGCGGTAGGTGGAGCGAGCGGAACATCGGGGCGGCGCAATTGCACCGGGGGACGCAGCAGATTGACTGTTGCGGGAGCGGGGATCGGAAAAGTCGGAATGGATGCCACTGAATTGTCGCAGGCGGCTGGCGCTTGTTGCGCGCCACCTGCAAACATTTCGAGCTGCCCCTCCGGCTTTTCCGCTGACTGCCTGGAACTTGCCTGATCGGCTAGCCAGCGTTGTAAGCGTGGGGCGAAATGACGCGCATTTCTGATTCGATCCACTGTTCCACCTGCTCCATCATGCCATCGGGCGTCTGACCCTCGGGCGAAATTGGTTTGCCTATCGAGACCGTGACCTTGCCCGGTTTCTTGATAAAGGAATTCTTTGGCCAGCATTCGCCGGAGTTCAATGCGATCGGCACCACCGGCGTTTCGGTTTCAATCGCCAGGCGCGTCCCGCCGCTCTTGTACTTGCCCTTCGCGCCGACCGGAATGCGAGTCCCTTCCGGGAACATGATAATCCATTGGCCGTCTTTCAGGCGTCGCTTACCATGCTGCACCACCATCTTAAACGCATTCTTGCCTTGTTTGCGGTCGATCGGAATCATGCGCAGCAACGCAATGCCCCAGCCGAAGAAAGGAATGTACAAAATTTCTTTCTTAAATACGAAGACCAGCGGACGTGGCATATACGCCAACAGGAAGATGGTTTCCCACGCCGACTGATGCTTCGACAGCAGGACGGCAGGACCATCCGGCAGATTTTCCCAGCCCTTGATCTCATACTCGATGCCGCAGACCACGCGCGCGGCCCAGATGATGAAGACGTTCCAGCGCGAGGTGACGTAATAGCGCTTAGGGTAAGGCAGTGGCGCCGCCAGGAAGCAGACACCGGACCAGATGACGGTCGCAACGACCATCATCAACATGAAAATCAAAGAACGCAGGAAGGCCAATCAGGATTCTCCGGTCAGGTGGCGGCGGGCGCCGTCTTCAGAATATGGGTAACGGTCGACGCAAGGTCAGGGAAGACCATTGTACCGGGCGGCAGGCCGCCGGTGGCGTGGGTCTTCTCGCCTTTGCCGGTCAACACCAGGAAAGGCACGCAGCCGCTGATGAAGCCGGCCTGCAGGTCGCGCAAGGAATCGCCCACGGTCGGCACGCCTTTCAGGCTCATGTCGAAACGCTTGGAAATTTCCGCGAACATGCCCGGCTTCGGCTTGCGGCAATCGCAGTTGTCCGCCGCGGCGTGCGGGCAGAAGAAGATGGCATCGATATCGGCGCCGACTTGCTGCGCCAGGCGGTGCATCTTCTGGTGGATCGCGTTCAGGGTCGTGATGTCGAAGAACTGGCGCGCGATGCCGGACTGGTTGGATGCGATGACCACGCGATAACCCGCCTGGTTCAGGCGGGCGATCGCTTCCAGCGAACCGGGGATGGGTATCCACTCCTCGGGGGACTTGATGAAGTCCGGCGAGTCGTAATTGATCACACCATCGCGGTCGAGGATGATCAGCTTTTCAGGCTGGTACTGTGGCATATCAGGCCGCCAGCTTGGAGATGTCGGCTACGCCGTTCATCATGCCGTGCAGCGACTGGAGCAGGGCCAGGCGGTTGTTACGCAGGGCCACATCTTCCGCCATCACCATCACGTCGTTGAAGAAGGCGTCGACTTCGTTCTTCAGCTGGGCCAGCGTCTTCAGCGTGGTGGTGAAATCGCCGCCTGCAAATGCGCGGTCCACTTCCGGCTTGACGCGGCCCATGGCTTCGAACAGCGCCTTTTCGGCGGCGTCCTGCAGCACGGCCGGATTAACGGCGCCGGCCTGCTTCAGGGCTTCCTCGTTCTTCTTCAGGATGTTGGTAATGCGCTTGTTGGCACCGGCCAGCGATTCGGATTCCGGCAGGGCGGCAAAGGCTTGCACCGCTTCCAGACGCTGCACGATATCGTCCAGGCGGTCCGGGTTCTGCGCAACGACGGCTTCGATCTCGTTCACGCTGAAGCCGCGCTCACGCAGGATGCCGCGCAGGCGGTCCATCATGAAGGCGGTGACTTCGGCAGTCGGGTCCTTGAAGTTCGGCACGGCCACGAATTGCTGGGCAGCGTCGGTCAGCAGGGCGGAGATCGACAGCGGCAGGCGCTTCTCGATCAGCATGCGCAGCACGCCCAGGGCATGGCGGCGCAGTGCGAACGGGTCTTTGTCGCCGGTCGGCTGCAGGCCGATGGCCCAGATGCCCACCAGGGTTTCCAGCTTGTCGGCCAGGGCCACGGCGGTGCCGGTCGCGGTGGACGGCAGGGCGTCGCCGGCAAAGCGCGGCTGGTAGTGTTCGGACGCAGCCAGGGCCACTTCTTCATGCTCGCCATCGTGGCGCGCGTAGTAGGTGCCCATGATGCCTTGCAGCTCAGGGAACTCGCCCACCATGTCGGTCAGCAGGTCGGCCTTGGACAGGCGCGCTGCACGCTCGGCCAGCGCCTTGTCGCCACCGAGACGGCCGGCGATGGCAGCCGCCAGCGAGGTCACGCGCTCGGAGCGCTCGGCCTGGGTGCCCAGTTTATTGTGGTACACCACGTTCTTCAGCAACGGCAGGCGCGATTCCAGGGACTTCTTCTTGTCCTGCTCGAAGAAGAACTTGGCGTCGGACAGGCGCGGACGTACCACGCGCTCGTTACCGCCGATGATCGCTTGCGGCGTGTCGGTCGCGATATTGGACACGATCAGGAAGCGCGAGCGCAGCTTGCCGCTGGTATCGGTCAGCGCGAAGTATTTCTGGTTGGTCTGCATGGTGAGGATCAGGCATTCCTGCGGTACGGACAGGAACTCTTCCTCGAAATGGCATTCGTACACCACCGGCCATTCGACCAGGGAGGACACTTCATCCAGCAGCGCTTCCGGCATCAGCACCTGGTCGGCGCCCGCTTTCTGCAACAGGGATGCGCGGATGGCTTCCTTGCGCGCTTCGAAGCCCGGCACCACGCGCGCCTGCTCCACCAGGGTGGCGGCGTAGGCTTCGGCGTTCGGCACGGTCACTTCGCGCTTGCCCGGTGCGGTCAGGAAGCGGTGGCCTTCGGTCTTGTTCGATGCGGTCAGGCCCAGCAGGGTCAGAGGGATGATGGTGTCGCCGTGCAGGGCGATCAGCGCGTGGGCTGGGCGCACGAATTGCACGGTCTCGCCGTCCGGACGCTGGTAGCTCATGACCTTCGGGATCGGCAGCTTGGTCACGGTTTCTTCCAATGCTGCCTGGGCGCCCGCTTGCAGGGCGCTGCCGGCGGCGAGCTTGGTGTAGAAGAAGGATTCTGCCTTGCCGTCCTGTGCGCGTTCCATGTCGGCCACGGTGACGTGCGACAGGCCCATGGCGGCCAGCTTCTTGGTCAGCGGCGCGGATGGATTGCCTTCAGCGTCCAGTGCGATGGCGACTGGCAGGATCTTTTCGCGGACTTGCTTGTCCGGCGAGGTGCCGCGCACCTTGGTGATGGAGACGGCCAGGCGGCGCGGGGTGGCGAAGATGGTTGCTTCGCTGTCGTCTTCCAGGAAGTCGCGTGCTTTCAGGCCGTTGAAGATGCCCGAAGCAAAAGCGGCGCCCAGTTTGGACAGGGCTTTCGGCGGCAGTTCTTCGGTCAGCAGTTCGATGAGCAGGGTCTGATTCATGTTCGGTATTCTTTAATTGGCGACCATCGGGAAGCCGAGGCGTTCGCGGGACTCGTAATAGGCCTGGGCCACCATACGCGACAGATTGCGCACGCGGCCGATGTAGGCGGCGCGTTCGGTCACGGAGATGGCGCCGCGTGCATCCAGCAGGTTGAAGCTGTGCGAGGCCTTCATGATCTGTTCATAAGCAGGCAGGGTAAGCTGCAGCTCGATCAGGCGCTTGGCTTCGGATTCGTGGTTGGCGAATTGGGCGAACAGCAGTTCGGTGTTGGAATGCTCGAAGTTGTAGGCCGACTGCTCCACTTCGTTCTGGTGGAAGACGTCGCCGTACTTCAGCACTTTCTTCTCGCCGTTCTCTTCCCACTCGGTCCACACCAGGTCGAACATGTTTTCCACGCCCTGCAGGTACATGGCCAGACGCTCGACGCCATAAGTGATTTCGCCCAGCACGGGCTTGCAATCCAGGCCGCCCACTTGCTGGAAGTAGGTGAACTGGGTCACCTCCATGCCGTTCAGCCAGACTTCCCAACCCAGGCCCCAGGCGCCCAGCGTCGGGCTTTCCCAGTCGTCTTCCACGAAACGCACGTCGTTCTGCTTCAGGTCCAGGCCCAGGGCTTCCAGCGAACCCAGATACAGGTCCAGGATATTTTCCGGCGCCGGCTTCATTACCACCTGGTACTGGTAGTAGTGCTGGCCGCGGTTCGGGTTCTCGCCATATCGGCCATCCTTCGGACGGCGCGATGGCTGCACGTACGCCGCGCGCCATGGCTCAGGGCCGACCGCGCGCAGGAAGGTGGCGGTGTGGAAGGTGCCCGCGCCGACTTCCATGTCGTACGGCTGGAGCAGTGCGCAGCCCTGCTTGTCCCAATAGGTTTGCAGGGTCAGGATAATTTGTTGAAATGTCAGCATCTTTGTGTGTCGGTGACGCGCACAGGCGCGAGCGTTATCGGATCGCTAAAACGGCTCATTTTAGCGGGTTTTGCCGGGAACCTGTAGAGTTTTGCCCGCCGGGGCTGGTGTTTGATCTGCCTCAAGCGCCCTGACGCAACCATTCCAGCCGCCCGGCCGTCCAAATTTCCATGGACGGCAGCAACGACGACTTCGACAGCCCCCGGAAAACCGCCATCGCGCGCTACTTCCAGGAGTTCCGCGCGTTCTACTTTCCGACGGCCTGCGCGGCCATCGACTGGACCGTCGTTCCCGCCTTCCTCGACCAGGACCTCGCTCCCCTCGTGCCGGACGCCCGCACCGGCTGCCTCCGGCTCGACAAACTGGCCCGGATCGCCCGCCTTGACGGGCTCAGAGAGTTGCTAGCTTGTCAGCTTGCAATGCGTTTCGGCCCCAGTCCGAAGCGGTGCGCGAGCGGTTGATGGGCGGTACCGAGGAAGAGTTAAGGCGCTGGGGCGTGGCCGTGTCGAGCGCGGCCACGCTGGAGGAGGTGTTCAGGCCTTCTTAGCCTTGCGCGACCACAGCCAGGCCCCAGCCACAGCCAGCGCGGCCAGAACGAGCATCAGCTTGTTCTGGGTGGCGATGTAGGGCGTGGTGCCGCTCATGCCCTGCACGGAGGTCGCGAGCACGCCCGGCTGGTAGTAGGGCAGCTTCTGCACGACCACGCCGTGCGGATCGATCACGACCGTGGCGCCGGTATTGGTGGCGCTGAGCATCGGGCGTCCCGTCTCCAGGCTGCGCATCTGCGAAATCTGCAAGTGCTGAGGAATCGCAATCGACTCGCCATACCAGGCCAGCTCGGACACATTCAGCAGCACCGTTGCCGACGTCGCGGAAAGCTGCTCGGCAATCTCCTCGCCAAACAGATTCTCGTAGCAGATATTCGGCAGCACCTGCTGATCGCGTACGGCAAACGGCGCCTGGATGGCCGGCCCCGGCGTCTGGTCGCCCAGCGGGATCTGCATCATATTGGTGAACCAGCGGAAGCCCAGCGGAATGAACTCGCCGAACGGCACCAGGTGATGCTTATCGTAGCGGTAGGGCGCTACGCCGCGCACCGGCGACAGGCCAAGCACGCTGTTGGAATAGCGCGTCGGCGAATCCATCAGCGGGATGCCCAGCACCACGCTGGAACCGGTCTTGCGCGCAAACAGGCCGTAAGCATCCAGATAACCCAGCGGCAGCTGGTGCGGGAACAGTGGCACGCCAGTTTCCGGAATCGCGATCAGGTCAGCAGGGGTGGCAGTGACGGCGTCGAAGTAGCGGCGCAGCGTGCCCTGGATATGCGCCGGATCGAACTTTGCGTCCAGCGCCACATTGCCTTGCACCAGGCGCACCGAAATTGGCTTGCCGCTGGCATGCGTCCACTCCACGTATTGCAGACCGAAGCCGCCGATCCACACCGCGCCGATCACACCCAGCGCCGCATAGCGCGTGCGGTGCATCAGAAGCAGCAGCGCGCCGGCGGTCAGTGCCACCAGCCAGCTAAGGCCGTACACGCCCAGCACCGGCGCCCAGCCGGACAGCGGCGACGTATTGTGCGCATAGCCCGCCGACACCCACGAGAACCCCGTGAACAGCCAGCCGCGCAGCCATTCGAACAAGGCCCACATCGCCGGCAGCACCAGCAAATTAGCCGCCGGCAGCGGCAAGGCCCAGCGCTTGCGCAGCCAGCCTGCCGCACCCATCGCCAGACCCGCATACAGGCCCATGGCCGCGCCAAGTAGCGCGATCGAAATCGCGGCCAGCGGTCCGGGCAAGCCGCCGAAGCGGCTTAACGCGATATACAACCAGTGAAAGCCCGCCGTGCACCAGCCGAAGCCAAACGCCCAGCCTACCAGCGCGCCCGCGCGCACGGAGTCGGCGCGCAGCATCTGATAGAACATCAGGGCAAGGGCAAGAATCTGCAGCGGCCACCAGCCGAAAGGCGCGAAGGAAAACACGCTGATGCCGCCAGCGATGGCGGCGATCAGCATGCGGCTGCGGGTACTGCGGGGAGGTGCGGACGGCTCGCCAGCACTGGCTTTACGCCAGCGCATCAGTCCTGCTCGTCCACGGAAGGTGGCAGTTTTTCGACGGTCAGCACGTGGATCTGGCGCGCGTCGGCGCGCAGCACCTCGAAGCGCAGATTGTCGATGTCGAACACTTCGCCTTTGTGCGGCATGCGGCCAAGATGCTTGGCGACGAAACCGCCGATGGTATCCACGTCCTCGTCCGACAGGGCTGCGTCCAGTTCTTCGTTGAATTGCTCGATTTCCGTCAGCGCCTTGATGCGCCAGCGCGGGCCGATCTGGCCTTCCTTGATGGAGAGGATATTGTCTTCCTCTTCATCGAAATCGTATTCGTCTTCGATATCGCCGACGATCTGCTCCAGCACGTCCTCGATGGTGATCAGGCCGGCCACGCCGGAATACTCGTCCACCACGATCGCCATGTGATTGTGATTGGCGCGGAAATCGCGCAGCAGCACGTTCAGGCGTTTGGATTCCGGGATGAAGATGGCAGGGCGCAGCATATCGCGCACGTCGAAGGATTCTTCGGCGTAGTAGCGCAACAGATCCTTGGCCAGTAGAATGCCCACGACCTTGTCGCGTTCACCTTCGATGGCCGGAAAACGCGAGTGAGCGGTTTCCAGAACCAGCGGCAGCCAGTCTTCAATAGGCTTGGAAATGTCGATGACGTCCATCTGCGAGCGCGGGATCATGATGTCGCGCGCGGAAAGATCGGACACCTGGAACACGCCCTCGATCATCGACAGTGCGTCGGCGTCGATCAGGTTGCGTTCATGGGCATCGTGCAGAACTTCAAGCAGCTCCGAGCGGTTCTCGGGCTCTGGGGAAATCAGTGCGGTGAGTCGCTCAAATAGCGACCGGTGTGGTTTAGCGTCATTTCTGACGCTACTAGAGTGCTCTTGCATAGTTGGCGTTGAAGCCTATTGTTTCGAAGTGCTATAGGATACACCAAACGGACGCGCGGGGTCCGATTTGTCAGTTTGATATGAGTCAGGAGAATGCATGCAGATAAGCGCAGTTGCCTACGGTTCCGATCAATGTGGACTGGTGTGTAGCTATCTGTTCGGCCGTGGCCCGCACCCGCTACCCATTGACGCGGCGGAGGCAGAGCAGTGGCTGCGCCAGCGCGCGGATCATCCCGGCGAATTCGTCTGGCTGCATTTCAATCTCGCTAACACGGCCAGTGAAAAGTGGATGCGCGAGCACACCACGCTGGCCACCGAATACTACGAAAGCCTGCACGAAGGCTCGCGCTCCACGCGCATCGAGCAGGCTGACAATACGCTGGTGGCCGTAGTGAATGACGTGCTGCGCGATTTCAGCTACGAGCCTTCCGATATCGCCAGCCTGTCGCTGAGCGTCGACCGCCAGCTGGTGGTGAGTGCGCGCCGCAAGCCGCTGCAGGCGGTCGAACGTCTGCGCCAGGCGGTGCAGCGCGGCGAGACGATTGCCACCACCGTGGTGCTGCTGACCCATTTGCTGCGCGACCAGGCGGACGTGCTGACCCGCATCGTGCGCGATGCCACGACCAAGGTGGACGGCATCGAGGATAGTCTGTTGTCCGGCAAACTGCGCTACAAGCGCGCGGACCTGGGCTTGATGCGCCGCGTTCTGGTGCGCCTGCAACGCCTGCTGGCGCCGGAACCGGCGGCGCTGTTCCGACTCTTGCAACGCCCGCCGACCTGGGTGTCCGAAGCGGACCGCCAGGAGCTGCGCGAGTCGAGCGAGGAATTCGCGGTGACGCTGAATGATATGGCGGCGCTGCAGGAGCGCATCAAGGCGCTGCAGGAAGAGATTGCGGCCCTGGTGAACGAGGCTAATAACCGCAGCCTCTACGTGCTGACCATCGTCACCGTGCTGGCGCTGCCGATCAATCTGATTGCCGGCTTGCTGGGTATGAATGTTGGCGGTATTCCGCTCGCCAATGACAAGGAAGGGTTCTGGATCATCATCGCCATCGTGGCCGTGTTCACGGCCGTGGCGGGATGGTGGGCTTTCGGGAAAGAGCGCGATTAGCACCTACGGCGGAATCCAGTTTAGAACCCGCGGCGGAATCTGGTGTAGAACCCACGGCGGAATCTAGTGGCTGCCACATCGTGGCAGCCACTTGGGTTACGCCTTGGGTTTTGATCAGGACGCGTAAGGATCGGCGTAACCGAGTTCGCCCAGGATCTCGGTTTCGATGCCTTCCATCTCCGCCGCCTCCTCATCATCCTCGTGGTCGTAGCCCTGCGCGTGCAGCACGCCGTGCACGATCAGGTGGGCCGTGTGTTCTTCCACCGTTTTCTTCTGCTCGGAAGCCTCGCGCAGCAGCACGTCCGTGCACAGGATGATGTCGGCGCGGGTCGGCTCGTCCTCGTCGTAATCCTCACCCTCGTTGTAGGCAAAGGTCAGCACATTGGTGGCGTAATCCTTGCCGCGGTATTCGCGGTTCAGCTCCTGGCCTTCCTCGGCCGCCACGAAGCGGATGGTCAGTTCGGCCGGCGCGAACAGGGCCGCCTTGACCCACTTGCGGATCATGGGACGGGTAATGTCTTCCTGCAGGCGTGGATCGGCGTACTGGACGGACAGGGTCAGCTTATTTTTTTCGGACATTGCGGACTGCTTTAACGGCGGGTTTAACGGGATGCAGCAGGGGCGCGATTTCCGCGCTGGCTTCCTGCGACTGTTCATACGCATCGACGATGCGCGCCACCAGCGGATGGCGCACCACGTCGGCGCTGGAGAAATGGCTGAAGGCGATGCCGCGCACATTGCGCAGTACATGCATCGCATCGACCAGGCCGGACTTCTGGCTCTTTTGCAGGTCGATCTGGGTCACGTCGCCGGTCACCACGGCCTTGCTGCCAAAGCCGATACGGGTCAGGAACATCTTCATCTGTTCGACGGTGGTGTTCTGGGCTTCGTCCAGAATCACGAAGGCGTGGTTCAGGGTGCGGCCGCGCATATAAGCCAGCGGCGCGATTTCGATGATCTGCTTCTCGAACATCTTCTGCGTGCGGTCGAAACCGAGCAGGTCGTACAGTGCGTCGTACAGCGGACGCAGATACGGGTCCACCTTCTGCGCCAGGTCGCCCGGCAGGAAGCCCAGGCGCTCGCCGGCTTCCACCGCAGGACGGGTCAGGATGATGCGCTTGATGACGTCGCGCTCCAGCGCATCGACAGCGCAGGCCACGGCCAGATAGGTTTTGCCCGTACCGGCAGGGCCGATGCCGAAGCTGATATCGTGGTCGAGAATATTGCGCAGGTAGCGGATCTGGTGCGGCGTGCGGCCTCGCAGGTCGGAGCGGCGCGTTTTCAGGATCGGGCTGGTGATGTCCGGATCGTGGAAGGGCGGTTCTTCGCCGGTTTCCTCGGCTTCCGGCGCCAGGCCTGCGCGCTGTTCCACCAGTGCCAGCTGGACTTCTTCCACTGGAATCACCTTGTCGGCCACGTCCCAGAAGCGGGTCAGGATTTCCACCGCACGTTCGGCATTGTCGCCGCTGACGATGAACTTCTCGCCGCGGCGGAAAATGGTCACATCCAGCGCGGCCGAGATCTGGCGCAGGTTTTCGTCCAGTGGACCGCACAGGTGGGCGAGGCGCGTGTTATCCAGCGGCTCGGGGATGAAGTAGTGCGGCTGCACTGGTGTTTTTGTTTTCAAAGTAAGGCTTCTCCGCGCAGGGAGTAATCAAGGCTTTCGGTGATGCGCACATTGACCATCTGGCCGTGCAGGGCTGCTGCGTTGGCGCCGCCGTCGAAGTAGACGGTGCGGGTATTGCTGGCGCGTCCTTGCAGCTCGCTGCCGCCGCGCTTGGACGGACCTTCCACCAGCACCTGCATGGTCTGGCCGACCATCGCCGCGCTGTGGCGCTTGGTGTTGGCATCGAACAGGGCTTGCAGACGCTGCAGGCGTGCCGACTTCACCTCGGCCGGCGTATCGTCGGCCAGGTTGGCGGCCGGCGTGCCGGGACGTTTGCTGAAGATGAAGCTGAAACTGTTGTCGAAGTCGACGTCCTGCACCAGCTTGTACATGGCTTCGAAATCTTCGTCCGTTTCGCCAGGGAAGCCGACGATGAAGTCGGAAGAGATCACTACGTTCGGGCGCACCGCGCGCACCTTGCGGATGATGGACTTGTATTCCAGTGCTGTGTAGCCGCGCTTCATCGCGCCCAGGATCTTGTCCGAGCCATGCTGAGCGGGCAGGTAGAGCTGGTCCGCCAGCTTGGGAATATTGGCGTAGCAGTCAATCAGGCGCTGCGTGAATTCTTTCGGGTGGCTGGTTACGAAGCGGATGCGCTCGATGCCCGGAATCGCCGCCACGTATTCAATCAGCATGGCGAAGTCGGCGACCTCACCGTCTTCGGTGGCGCCGCGGAAGGCGTTCACGTTCTGGCCAAGCAGCATGATTTCCTTCACGCCTTGCGCGGCCAGGCCAGCGACTTCGGTCAGCACGTCTTCAAAGCGGCGCGATACTTCCTCGCCGCGGGTGTAGGGCACCACGCAATAGGAGCAGTATTTGCTGCAGCCTTCCATGATGGAGACGTAAGCGAACGCCCCTTCCACGCGGGCCGGCGGTAGGTGATCGAACTTTTCGATTTCCGGGAAGCTGATGTCGACTTGCGGCTTGCCACTGTGCCGGCGCAGCTCGATCATCTTCGGCAAGCGGTGCAAGGTCTGCGGGCCGAATACCAGATCGACCGTCGGCGCGCGCTTGACGATGGCATCGCCTTCCTGCGACGCAACGCAGCCGCCGACGCCGATCAGCAATTCAGGTTTGGCTTCTTTCAGCTTGCGGAAAATACCCAGGTCGGAAAACACCTTCTCCTGCGCTTTTTCGCGCACGGAACAGGTGTTCAGAAGGATAACGTCGGCTTCTTCCGGGGAGTCGGTGCGTACCAGTCCGTCGGACGCGCCGAGTACGTCTGCCATCTTGTCCGAGTCGTACTCGTTCATCTGGCAGCCGAAGGTCTTGATAAATACTTTTTTCTGCATAGTGGAAGTTTACCGTAAATCGGGAACGCCCTTGAAATTGGGGGAAGTGCGCCCTAGAGTAAAAAGAGCAACTTCTCTCTGGAGCCTGCCATGCCTGTGAATTCCGTCAACAGCAGCACCAACGCCGCCAATCTGCTGCAGCAAACCAATGACGCGGCGGCACAGCGCCGCCTGGAAGAACAGCGTCAGCAACGGATCGAGGAACAGCAGCAGCGCGACCAGCAGCTGCAACGCGCAGAGCGGGAGCGGACTCAGTTGCAGGAAACCCGCCGCAGCGAGCAGGCACAGCAGACGGAACAGCAGGACTTTCTGACCCTTCAGCAATTGCGTTCGCAGAGCGCCAACGAGAACCGCGGCGGCCCCGGAACCCCGGCGCCCGGCAGCAATGTCAATGTCACGGCATAAGCCGCTGTATTTGTAACAATTTCCCCACAGTTCTTTCGTGCGCCACAGGATGTTTCCCTGTGTTGAAATGGCTTTGTTGTCAAGATTTTAGGCGAAACATTGCATATCGTTGAGATTGATTAATGTTCGCTTGAGACAGCTTGGCAGGGATGGCCGTTGTGGACATAAAATATTGTCTGAAGAACAATTCCACCCCCGGTCGCCCTTTGTTTTCTAATTCATTTCAGAGAGGATCATCATGGCACATCACGCTCTCGCATCGCAGGAAAGTTATAACCCCAACCACCTGCTGGACATCCTGCTGGGCAAAATGCAGCTGAAAAATGACGCTGCCCTGTCCCGCTTGCTGGAAGTGGCTCCGCCAGTTATCAGCAAGATCCGCCACCATCGCCTGCCGGTCGGCGCTTCGCTGCTGATCCGCATGCACGAAGTGACCGGCATGAGCATTCGCGACCTGCGCGACTTGATGGGCGACCGCCGCACCAAGTATCGCCTGTCGGACGCACAAGGCCGTCCGAAACCAGAAGATAAGGCTGCTGCGGCAAATACCCAGCAAGCTTCGGCCAATCCGCCTCAGAAAGCCGAAGGCGGCAATGGTAACTACGCGCATTAAGCGCGCCGCGTGACTGCTGCGGCGGATCAATGATCCGCCCTACGATAGCTACGATAGCAGGACCATCGAAATTTCTTCGAATTGCAGCTCGGTTTCGCGGAACAGGTGCAGGCAGGTTTCCTCGTTAAGCGCGAGCGCCTGCCAGGCGACGGTGGACACTTTGGGCACCAGGTCATCCTCCTGGCGCGCCAGGTCCAGCGCGTGAACCACCGCATCCGCCACATGGATGATGGTGGCAAGGAAGCCCGCGCCTGGGCGCTCCGGCTCGTGGTGGCCGCCAATGGCCAGCCGCATCGTGTCGGAGAAATTCCAATGCTCGGCCAGCGCCAGGCCGGCGTCCACGTGGTCGATGCCCATGGCAGTGCGCTCCGCTTCCAGCAGGGTGCAGTCGTGGGCTTCGCGATAGGCCAGCACGTCGGTATAACGCTCAGGGAAGCATGACACCAGCACCAGGCGGCCGATGTCGTGCAGCAGCCCTGCGGTGAAGGCATAGTCCTGATTGAAGCGCATATGGCGGGCCAGGATCTTGGCGCAAGCGGCGGTGCCGATCGAGTGGCGCCAGAACGCTTTGTGATCGAAAGCCTTGCAGGCGCCTTCCGCGAAGCAGCCCGTCACGGCCGCGGCGGTGATCAGGTTGCGCGTGGTCTGGAAGCCCAGATAGGTAATCGCTTGCTGGATAGTGGTTACCTTGACCTGCAAGCCATACAGCGAGGAATTCGCCAGCCGCAAGGTCTTGGCGGTCAGCGCCTGGTCGTGCGACACCTTCTTGGCCAGCACGCCGATATCGATGTCTTCCTGATCGATGCTGTTCAGCAGCTCCATCACCACTGCGGGCAGGGATGGCAGGTCTTGCAAATTCTTTACCACATCGTCGTAGCTCAGGTGCTCGGTCATGCAGCCTCCTGGCCGGTGCGGAATTGGATCACCAGACGGCGCAGGGCATTGGCAGCCCAGTCATCGCCGTTGTCGGGATCATGCAGGCGGAACAAGTGAGCGATGCGTTCGCGCTGTTTTTCATGTTCGGCCGCCAGTTCCGTGGCGCTTTTTTCGGCTTGCGCGATCGGTAGCGCGGTGACGCCGTGGCGCGGCATCAGGGCCAGCATTTCCGCGGTCAGCACCGTACCTTGCGGCAGCAAGACTTTGCCATGCACGTCCAGCAATTCGTCGGACAGCACCATGCCGGGCTGCACGTCCGCCAGTGCCAGATGTTGATAGCTTGCCGTCATCGTTCCTCCTCTTATCCTGGCTCGAATCTTACCATCGGGTCGGATTTGCATCACCTCTTAAAATCTTGCCAAGTTGCACTCCATCCCGTACATTGAGCACAAAGGGAGGACGTTCGATGTTTGGTATTCAAGGCCGGCTGACATGCCTGTTCGTGGTCATCGTGACCGTTGTCCTGGGCATTTCCGGAACCTACGCGCAATACAGCCTGGGCCATGAACTGGAAGTCAGCAATCAGCGCCTGCGTGAAGGTGTGCTGACCCGCCTGCAAACCAGCCTGCCTTCCGCCCTGTGGGACCTCGATAAAGCCAAAGTCGACAATATCGTTGCCGCCGAAATGCTGCCGCCCGAACTGGTGGCCATCCGCGTATATGACACCTCCGTCGGTCTGTTCTCCGGCAAGCGCCGCCAGGACGACGGCAATATTGTTCCCATCGAAGGCGAATCGCCGATTGCCGGTGCGCCCGTGGTGGCCGATCTGGCCTACCGCGATGCGGGCGCCGCCGGCAGCGCGCTCAAGCCCGTGATCGTGGGCCGCGTGGTGGTCAACTTCAGCCGCGCCCAGATCGACGCTACATTGGCCGCCGAAGTGCGGCGCAAAGTCATAGAAGTGCTGATGCTGGACATCATCCTGGTGGTGGCCCTGGCGCTCAGCCTGCGCATCGTGTTCGATCCGCTGAAGAAACTGCGCGACGGTCTGTTCGAGCTGGCGACACGCGGCAGCGATGAAGTGGAAGAGCTGCCCGAGAAGCGGCGCGACGAACTGGGCGATGTGATCCGCGGCTTTAACGCCATCCAGCGGCGAGTGAAGGCGATCATCCTGCGCACCCGCGAAGCGGAAGACGCGGCCCGCAAATCGGCCCAGGAAACGGCGAAAGCACTGGACGATCTGCAGCGCACCCAGGAGTCCCTGCTGCAGGCCGAGCGCCTGGCATCGCTGGGCGGCCTGGTGGCCGGCGTAGCGCATGAAATCAATACGCCGGTGGGCATCGCGCTGACCAGCGCGTCGGTGCTGATGGAGGCCACGGAAGGTGTGAATGCCGCCATGTCCAGCGGCGCCATCAAGAAATCGGAAATCCAGAAATACATTGAAACGGCGGGCGAAAGCGCGCGCCTCATCATGAACAATGCCTACCGCGCGGCGCACCTGATCCACAGCTTCAAGCAGATCGCGGTGGACCAGGTCAGCGAGGCACGCCGCCGCTTCGAGCTGCACGAATACATCGGCGAAGTGGTGTCCAGCTTGCAGCCCAAGCTGAAGAAGACCCATATCGGCGTTGAGATCGAGTGTCCGGACGATATTGTGCTGGATAGCTATCCCGGCGCGCTGGCGCAAGTCATCACCAACCTTACCCTCAATTGCGTCGAGCACGCCTTCGACGCCGACGCCGTGGGCACCATCTGGATCAAGGCCGCCGAGCAGGGCGATGTGATCGAAATGCAGGTGGCGGACAATGGCAAGGGCATCGCGCCCGATATGCTGGACAAGGTATTCGACCCCTTCGTCACCACGCGCCGCGGCCAGGGCGGCACGGGCCTCGGCCTGAACATCGTATTCAATCTGATAGTGAAGCAGTTTGGCGGCACCATTACCGTAGACAGCATTGTGGGCCAGGGCGCCGTCTTCACGCTGCGCATTCCGCGCGTGACGCCAGGCGACGCCGAAGCCAACGAACAGCATCCGGACGCGCGCCTGCACGCATGAGGCGGGCGACGCCGATGCAATGATTGACGCATACTTTGCCCATCATCACGGGAGGTAAAGGATGAGTACCCGCCGCCAGATCGCGCTGCTGCGTGGTATCAACGTTGGACGCGCCAAACGTATCGCCATGGCTGATCTGCGCAAGCTGCTGACCGGCCTGGGCTTTGCCGACGTACGCACTTTGCTTAACAGTGGCAATGTGGTCTTCGATTGCGAGGCCAGGGACGCGCGTCTGTCGGCCACGCGTATCGAGGAAGCGCTGGTGATGCGGCTGGGTGTCGCCGCGCGCGTCACAGTGCTCGATGCCGAACAGCTCGACGGTGTGGTGGAGGACAACAGCTTGTGCGAGGTGGCGGACGATCATTCCCGCCTGCTGGTCGCAGTGCTCAACAATCCCGCCGACCGCGCCAAGCTGGAACCGCTCGCTCATCAGGACTGGAAACCCGAAGCCTTCGCGTTGGGACGCTGGGCTGCCTACATCTGGTGCGCGGACGGCATTCTCGCTAGCCGCGCCGCAGCGGCCATGGGCAAGGCGGTAGGCGATGCGGTCACCACGCGCAACTGGTCAACCATCAATAAATTGCACGCGCTGGCCAGCGGCCAGTCCGCCTGAGGAGAACAAGAATGCCCTCGGTAAACGGAGAATTTGACGTAAAGCTGCTGCCCGCACCGAACGCCTCCCTGACCGAAGGCTGCGGCATCGGCCGCATGACGCTCGACAAGCGCTATCACGGCCCGCTGGAAGCGGAAGGCTACGGCGAGTTCCTGAGCTACCGCAGCGCGGTGCCGACGTCGGCCGTGTATGTGGCGATCGAAAAAGTCAAAGGCTCACTGGACGGCCGCCACGGCAGCTTCGCCTTACAACACCAGGGCGTTATGGGTGGCGAATATGATGGGTTACGGATTATCATCGTGCCCGATTCCGGAACCGATGGACTGGTTGGCTTGCGCGGTAAAATGGACGTGCGCATCGAAGACGGAAAGCACTTCTATTCGCTTGATTACAGCTTTATATAAAAATGAGAATAAACGATACATGGCGCGGCGTTCTGATCCTGGCCGCGCTGGTGGTGGCGCTGTTTCTTGGCGCCATCGCCCTGACCGACAATGGCGCTGAAAAAGTGAGTTGCGTTGGTCGCGCGATTGCGCACGGTATTTCCTTCACCAATATCCACAGCGTCTGTAATCTCTGAGCGCAGATGGCCGTCATCGCGCACGATGTCCGCATCGTTACCACGCCCGTCATCATTCGCCCGGCCCGCCCGGCGCCGCGGGTTCCGCGTGCGCTGAGCCCTGCTGGGCGTGGCAATCTGAAGCTTTGGTTGTATCACCCGGCCGATCTTCGAGGATTGCCCACTGGCGTGTTCGTGCAAAAGACCGCGGCGCCGGACTGGCAATTTACGGCCGCGAATCCGGATGGCAGCCTGAGCCTGCAATTGGCGCCCGGCCAGTATCTGATCGACACCGTTGAGCCGCCGGGATCGCCGTTGCTGCGCCATCGCTACCAGATCAGCGTGTCGGCCACTGGCGCCGCGAGCATCAGCGGCATGCAGCCGGACGGGCAGGGCGTGTATGCGGTGACGCTCGATGCGGGCACGGTGCCCGGCGAGCGTGGCGCGAAATTGCTGGCGCTGGCCAGCGAACCTGCATCCACGTTCAAACCGGCATCCGCCTGCCAGCTCATGGACCAGGTGACGCCGGTGCGCAGCTTCAACACCGACACGTCGGTGGGCTTTCCCAAGGTGCGCGTGCGTCTGCCATCGTTTGGCCGCATCAGGGCGCTGATCGTGCCGGTGGATTTCGATGAAGTCAGCGGCAAGGACGATGCCGCCGCATTTTTCACGCCGCTCGCCAGCGACGTGCGCGACTTTTATCTGAAGCAGTCCTACGGCCGGCTGGCGTTTGATTTCGACATCCTGTCGCGCTGGGTGCGCCTGCCATTCTCGCCGGACAAGTACGGCGCGGCCGATTTCACCGGCTACCGCAACGAAATCATTGGCCTGACCGACGGCCAGATCGATTACGCCCAGTACGACGCCGTGTACTTTCTGGTGCCGAAGGAAATGCCGATGGCGACCATGCGCATGGGCCCGGCAATTACCTTTCCGACCTGGACGCGCACCGGCTACGTGCTCAACGGCGCCACGGGAGGCGCGGACATGTACTACAACGAAGAGCGCGGCATCATTGGCGCCAAATGGAAGTGGATGGTGCATGAAACCGGCCACGCCTTCGGTCTGGTCGATGAAGACCTGGACCACGCATCGCAAACCCTGGGTTCGTGGGGCGTGATGGCCAACAGCTGGAGCAATGCCGCCATCGAACACAATGCCTGGGACCGTTATCTGCAAGGCTGGCTGCCGGTAGAGCAGGTGGCGTGCCTGACCAGGCCGGCGCAAGCGATCAAGCTGAGTCCACTCGTGCGCCAGGGCAGCGGCATCAAGGCGGCCATGGTGCCGCTCAGCAGTTCGAAAATTCTGGTGATGGAATCGCGCCGCAATGAAGGCTACGACAAACTGCTACCGGAGCAGGAGGGCGTGCTGGTCTACACCGTCGATATGACACTCGGTTCTCTTGGCGGCGGCTACCGCACCCAGCGCCGCACCGGTTCCGTTGACCGGCAATTCCGCGACGCGGCGCTGCACGCGGGCGATGCGGTCACCGTCGATGGCGTTACCGTCTCGGTCACCGCGGCGGATGCGGATGGCGACACAGTGCAGGTGCGCCGTTAAACCTCCGCTTTTTGCCGCTGGCGGAAGGAGGCTACCTTGTTGCGGTTGCCGCACAGCGCCATGCTGCACCAACGGCGGCGGTGGGACTTGGTACGGTCCAGGAACCACAGCGTGCACTCGTGATCTTCGCATTTGCGGATGAGATTAAAGTCGCCATCCGCCAGCAACTGCGCGGCTGATTCGGCCAGCGGCGCCAGCAGGCGCTCGGGCGTGTCCGTCGCGTAGCGCGTTTGCAGCGTGACGCTGCCGTCCGCCTGCGCGTGCAGTGTCAAGTGGCGCTGCGATTGCGCCAGCAAGCCGTTCAGACGGGCCACATCCAGCTTATGCCCATGCTTGCGGGCGTGCACCAGCGCGCGCACCGTTTCGCGCAAGGCGCGCCCGGCTTCCAGCAAACCATGCGGCGCCTTGCCGCTCACCGGGAAGCCGGCGTCCTTCAGCCATTGCATCGCATCGGCATCGCTATGCCATGTTTCTGTTCCCTGCACCACCGTGTTGATCAGGTCCAGTGCGGGATGATCGCCATAGAACTCAGTCATCTTGCATTCCTCCATGGCTTCATTGTAACCATCAAAAAATCGCTTGACAAGTTACGCGGCCGGCGTAATATGGTAACCATAAACAACACATTTAAGAGGTTACAAAATGCGCTTCAACACGATCAAAGCCGATGGCGTCAATGTTTTCTACCGCGAAGCCGGTCCTGAAGATGCGCCGGTGCTCTTGCTGCTGCACGGCTTCCCGTCTTCCTCGCACATGTTCCGCAACCTGATCCCGCTGCTGGCCAATAAATACCGCGTGATCGCTCCCGACTTGCCGGGCTTCGGTTTCACTGAAGTTCCCGCCGAACGCAATTACCAGTACAGCTTCGACAGCCTGGCGGCGACCATGGAGGCCTTCGTGCAAGCGCTGAAACTGGAGAAATACGCGCTTTACGTGTTCGACTACGGCGCGCCTACCGGCTTCCGTCTGGCAGCGGCGCATCCGGAACGCGTCACGGCCCTGATCTCGCAAAACGGCAATGCCTACCTGGAGGGCCTGAGTGAAGAGGGCTGGGCGCCGATGCGCAAGCACTGGGCTGATCCGAGCGCGGAAAACGAGCAAGTCATGCGCGGCTTCCTGACCTACGACGCGACCAAATGGCAGTACACGCATGGTGTCGCCAATCCCGAACAGGTCGCGCCGGAAGCGTATGCGCTGGACGCGCTGCTGATGACCCGTCCCGGCAATACGGACATTCAGATCGCGCTGTTCTACGACTACCGCAACAACCTGGCGCTGTATCCCGTGTTCCAGAAATTCTTCCGCGATACCCAAGTACCGACCCTGGCGATCTGGGGCAAGCACGACCCCTTCTTCATTCCGCCTGGCGCCGAAGCCTATCGCCGCGATAATCCCAATGCGGTGGTGAAATTGCTGGACACCGGCCACTTTGCGCTGGAAACCCATGTGGACGAAATCGCTGCGGAAATCCACACGCTGCTGGAGAAGGCACTGTGAGGTAGACTAGACGCTTCACTCAACTGATCCATGTTCGATGAAGCGTCACCTCATAATCCTCATGGCTGTAGTCCTGTCCGGCTGCAGCTTTTTCAAGAAGTCTCCCGAGCCGGTGGCGTCGATCGCCGCCGGTCCCGCCAACCCGCAAGTGCTGCTGCTGGGCGAAGTGCACGACAACCCGCAAGGCCACAAGCTGCGTTTCGAAGAACTGAAGCGCCGGGTGGAAGCGGGCTGGCGTCCCGTCATCGCGATGGAGCAGTTCGACCGCGACAAACAGCGCCTGCTGGACGAAGCCCAGAAAGGCTGTCTTGATGCGTCCTGCCTGATCAAAGTGATGAACACGCCCGGCTGGAACTGGCAGCAATATCATCCGCTGATTCAGCTGGCACTGACGAACAACCTGCCGCTGCTTGCCGTGAATCTGTCGCGTGCCGATGCTTCGCGCGTGGTGCGTGACGGCGTGACATCCAGTTTCGATGCCGCGACCGTTACAGCCTACAAGCTGGACAAGCCGCTGCCGCTGGAGCTGCGCAGGGCGCAGGAACGCGAAATCAAGGAAGGCCATTGCGATATGCTGCCGGACATGATGGTCCCCGGCATGGTCGATGCCCAGGTGGCGCGCGACATCTGGATGGCCAAGCTGATCCGCGAACAGCAGCCGCGCGATGTGGTGCTGATTGCCGGTAACGGCCATGTCCGAAAAGACATCGGCGTGCCGCGCTGGCTGAACGCGGTTGAGCCCAAACTGAACATCCGCACTATCGGTTTCGTGGAGCCGGATCAGATGCGTTTGCCCTTCGATGAAGTGCGCAAGCTGGAGTCGGTAAAGCGCGCCGATCCTTGCAAAGGACTGAAAAAATAGTCGTCATACAACAAGTGGTATACTGGTTGCTTTCCTGAGAAGGCATGCCACGATGACTGAAACCGCAGCTCCTGTCCGCAAGAAACACCGCAACCTGGCTCAGGGGGTGGTGGAAGCGATCACGTCCAATATCCAGAGCGGAACGTTGAAGCCGGGCGAAAAGCTGCCGACCGAGTCGCTGATCATGCAGCTGCATGGCGTGTCCCGTACTGTGGTGCGCGAAGCGATCTCGCATCTGCAGGCCGCCGGGCTGGTGGAAACCCGTCACGGCGTGGGTACTTTTGTGCTGGAACCGCCGAGCGGCAATATGCGCCTGACCATCAGCACCCTGGAAGACGTGCTGGCCATCCTGGAGCTGCGCATCACCCTGGAAACGGAAGCGGCGTCGCTGGCGGCCAGCCGCCGGACCGATCAGCAGGCTGTGCAATTGTCCGCGCTGCTGAAACGCATGCAGGAAGAGGGCAATCCGGTGGATGCCGACAAGCAATTCCACCAGCTGATCGCCCAGTCCACCAACAACCGTTATTTCGTTGACATCCTGAGCGACCTGGGCAGCGCGATCATCCCGCGCGCCCGTGTGAATTCGGCACAGCTGGTGCACGACGATCCCGCCGCCTACCTGATGCGCGTGCAGCGCGAGCACGAGGATATCTGCCACGCCATCATGCGCAAGGATGCGGAAGGCGCCCGCGCAGCCATGCGCACCCACCTGAGCAATAGCCGCGAACGCCTGCGTCATGCCCAGGAAATGTTGGAAAAGGGCGGCAACGCCTGACCGGTAACAAAAAACGCTTGCAGCGTTTTGCGGATACTTGTACGATGTCATACAACTTAACCGCGACCTCTAGGAGACGCCATGAATCCGCAAGACCTGAAAAAGATCCTTTCCGCTGGCCTGCTGTCCTTCCCAGTGACCGACTTTGATGCTGAAGGCAACTTCAACAAGAAGGGCTACATCGAGCGTCTGGAATGGCTGGCTCCGTACGGCGCCTCCGCCCTGTTCGCGGCTGGCGGCACCGGCGAGTTCTTCTCGCTGACCCACGAGGAATACCCGGAAATCATCAAGACCGCCGTCGACACCTGCCGCGGCAAAGTGCCTATCCTGGCCGGCGCCGGTGGCCCGACCCGTGCAGCCATCAAATTCGCCCAGGAAGCCGAGCGCCAGGGCGCCCACGGCGTGCTGCTGCTGCCGCACTACCTGACCGAAGCGAGCCAGGAAGGCCTGATCAAGCACGTGGAAGAAGTTTGCGCTTCTGTGGACTTTGGCGTTGTGGTCTACAATCGCGGTGGTTGCCGCCTGACGCCTGATTCGCTGGCGATCCTGGCAGATCGTTGCCCGAACCTGATCGGCTTCAAGGACGGCATCGGCGACATCGAACTGATGGTATCGATCTGGCGCAAGATGGGCGACCGCTTCAGCTACCTGGGCGGCCTGCCGACGGCAGAAGTTTATGCAGCAGCGTACAAGGCATTGGGTGTTCCGGTGTATTCCTCCGCCGTGTTCAACTTCATGCCGAAGCTGGCCATGGACTTCTACCACGCTATCGCGAAAGACGACCACGCTACGACGAACCGTCTGCTGGACGAATTCTTCCTGCCGTACCTGGCGATCCGTAACCGCAAGCAAGGCTATGCGGTGTCCATCGTCAAGGCCGGCGCCCGCCTGGTCGGTCACGATGCGGGTCCAGTGCGCGCTCCGCTGAGCGACCTGAACGAGGAAGAGTGCGCAATGCTGGACAAACTGATCCGCGCCCAAGGCGCACAATGAAAAACTAAGGAGTAAGCAATGCACATCGCTGGTGAAATGGTAATTGGACAGAGCGCTGTCATGGGCCGTGAAGGCCAGATGAAGGCGATCGATCCTTCCCGCAACGTGGAAATCGATCCGCCCTTCGGCATGGCCAGCGCCGCTGACCTGGAAAAAGCGTGCAGCCTCGCCGCTGCCGCCTTCGACACTTACCGCGAAACCGGCCTTGAGCAGCGCGCGCAGTTCCTGGAGAAGATCGCCGACAACATCGTGGCCATCGGCCCGCAGCTGATCGAGCGTGCGATGCAGGAATCCGGCTTGCCGCAAGCCCGCCTGGAAGGTGAACGTGGCCGCACTGTGAACCAGTTGCGCCTGTTCGCCAAGGTGGTTCGTGATGGCGTGTTCCTGAACGCCACCGTGGATTCCGCACTGCCTGAGCGCACACCTCCGCGCTCGGACATCCGCATGCGCAAGATCGCTATCGGTCCGGTCGCTGTGTTCGGCGCCTCCAACTTCCCGCTGGCCTTCTCGGTGGCAGGTGGCGACACCGCTTCCGCGCTGGCCGCTGGTTGCCCTGTTGTTGTGAAAGCCCACCCTGCGCACCTCGGTACTTCCGAACTGGTGGGCAAGGCTGTGCAAAAAGCCGTAGCCGATTGCGGCCTGCCGGAAGGCGTGTTCTCCATGCTGATCGGCGGTATCGAGACTGGTTCCAATCTGGTGGCGCATCCGGTCATCAAGGCTGTCGGCTTCACCGGTTCCCGTTTCGGTGGCCTGGCGCTGATGCGCATCGCCGCTGCACGCAAGGAGCCGATCCCTGTGTACGCCGAGATGTCCAGTATCAACCCTGTATTCCTGCTGCCGGGCGCTCTGAAAGAGAAAGGCGCCCAGGTTGCACAAGGCTTCGCTGATTCCCTGACCATGGGCGCGGGCCAGTTCTGCACCAACCCTGGCCTGCTGATCGGCCTGGAAAGCGCCGAGCTGGATGCCTTCACCACCGCTGCTGCCGCAGCGGTGCAGGCCAAGCCGTCCACCACCATGCTGACCCCGGGCATTCACAAGGCCTACGAGTCCGGCGTGGAGAAGCTGTCCGCGCTGGAAGGCGTGACCTTGCTGGCGCAAGGCGCACCGGCTGCCGGTTGCCAGGCCCGCCCGCATCTGTATTCCGTGGACGTGGATACTTTCCTGTCCACCGCTGCGCTGGAAGCTGAAAACTTCGGCCCAAGCTCGGTGCTGATCCGCGCCAAGACCGCTGAAGACCTGAAGCGTTTCGCTGAGCACCTGGAAGGCCAGCTGACCGCCACCGTGCAGGCAACTGCCGATGACCGCGACATCGCCGGCTCGCTGCTGCCGACGCTGGAGCGCAAGGTTGGCCGCATCCTGTTCAACGGCTTCCCGACCGGCGTGGAAGTGTCTCATGCGATGGTGCATGGCGGCCCATTCCCGTCCACTTCCGACAGCCGCACCACTTCGGTGGGCGCGACCGCGATCGACCGCTTCCTGCGTCCGGTCAGCTACCAGGACGTGCCGTCCTACCTGCTGCCGCAAGCGATTGCCGATAACAATCCGCTGAACGTGCCGCGCATCGTCAATGGCGAACTGCAGGCCAAGAAGGCATGACGGCCTTCGAGCGCGTCGGCGACCTGGTTTGCGGCGTGGGCGAAAGCCCGACGTGGAACGCAAGCGAGGGGGCTTTCTACTGGGTGGATATTCCGGCGCGCCGCATCTGGCGCTGGGATGCCTCCAGCGGCGCGCTGCGCAGCTGGGAGTCGCATGAAATGACTGCCTGCGTCGCCGCCAGAGAAGGCGGCGGCCTGATTGCAGGCATGGAGAGCGGCATCTTCAGCATCGCGCTGGGCGACGGCCCGCAAGCCGACGCCACGCTGCTTGCCGCGCCCGATACGCTCGGTCCCGGCAAGCGCTTCAACGATGGCCGCACCGACCGCCAGGGCCGCTTCTGGTCCGGCACCATGTTCATGGACATGGCGGCGGCCCAGGCCATCGGCCAGCTGTATCGCTACGATGGCTCGCTGTCGCAGCCTGTCGTTTCGGGCCTTCTGACCCAGAACGGCCTTGCATGGTCGCCCGATGGCCGCACCATGTACCTCTCCGATTCCCACCCGAAGAGCCAGATGATCTGGGCCTTCGACTTCGATACGTCGACCGGCACGCCGTCCAATCAGCGCGTGTTCGTGGACATGAAGGAATATCCGGGGCGCCCTGACGGCGCGGCCATGGATGCCGATGGCTGCTACTGGATCTGCGGGAATGACGCGGGCTGCATCCTGCGCTTTACGCCTGAGGGCAAGCTGGATATGCGTATTGATGTGCCAATGACCAAGCCGTCGATGTGCGCGTTTGGCGGCGACGATCTGCGCACGCTGCTGGTCACTTCGATTGTGCCGGGCCAGCCTGCTGAAGGCGAATTGGCCGGAGCGGTGATTACGCTGCGCCCCGGTGTGCAGGGCGTCAGCGATACTCCATTTAAACCAGCGGCGTAACCGATACTCCCTTTAAACCAACGGCGTAACCCTGGTGTCAGCCACGATGTGGCTGACACCTGCTTCTGCTGTGGGTTTTAATCCTTATACGTCGGACCGTCGTTCACAAACTTCCCGCCTTGCCAGGTCGAATTCGGATCGCCTGCTGGTGGGTAGTCCGCGCTGTTCGGGAACAGGTGGTTGAACTGTTCCGAGCTGTCCTTCGGACGGAAGCCCATGTGCGCGGCCTTGCGGTTATCCCACCAGCTACCCGGATTATTCGACGTCCCAAACAGAATGGTATGTCCCACGCGCGGCGCGAACAGCGAGCAGCGCAGCGCTTCCACCAGATCGTCATAGGAAAGCCAGGTCACCAGCATGCGGGGATTGGCCGGCTCAGGGAAAGACGAACCAATGCGGATGCACACCGTCTCGATGCCAGTGCGGTCGTAGTAGTAGCGCGACAGCTGCTCGCCGAACACCTTGCTGATGCCGTAGAAGCTGTCCGGACGCGTCGGCGCGTCGGCGTCGATGTAGTCGGTCTGCTTGTAGAAGCCCACCGCGTGGTTCGAGCTGGCAAACACGATGCGTTTCACGCCATGCTTGTGCGCGGCCTCGTAGAGGTTGTAGGTGCCGCGGATATTCGCTTCAAGGATGTTCTCGAAAGTGTTCTCGGTCGAGATGCCGCCGAAGTGCAGAATCGCTTCCACGCCTTCCATCATCTTCAGCACGGCCGCCTTGTCCGCCAGGTCGCAGCGGATAATCTCTTCGCCTTCGCGCGCCTCGCCCATGTCGCCGATATCGCTCAGCACGACGGTATCCGCCCATGGCTTGATGCGGTCGCGCAGCACTTTGCCCAGGCCACCAGCGGCGCCAGTCAGCAGCAGACGTTTGAATGGTTTGCTCATTGCTCTTCCTATCAATTCAAATCAAATTCTCAGGTCACTGGCGCAGGATTAAAGAGCACCAGTGCATTTTGCAGTTTCCAGTGTTCGGCCCAGGTCTTGCGGCCGCTTGCCACTTCCAGCATCAGGTGGAACAGTTCCCAGCCGATGTCTTCAATCGTTGCGTCACCGCTGGCGATACGGCCGGCGTTGACGTCCATCAGGTCGTGCCAGCGGCGCGCCAGATCGTCGCGGGTAGCGACCTTGATCACGGGGCATTCCGCCAGGCCGTACGGTGTACCGCGGCCCGTGGTGAAGATGTGCAGGTTCATGCCCGCAGCGAGTTGCAGCGTACCGCAAATAAAGTCGCTTGCGGGAGTGGCAGCGTAGATAAGGCCTTTCTGCTTCAGCTTTTCGCCCGGCGACAGCACGCCGGCAATCGGCGCCGAGCCGGACTTCACGATCGAGCCCATGGCCTTTTCCACGATGTTGGACAGGCCGCCCTTCTTGTTGCCGGGCGTGGTGTTGGCGCTACGGTCAACGCCGCCGCGCTTCAGGTATTCGTCGTACCAGGCCATTTCGCGGATCATGGCGTCGGCCACTTCCGGCGTCGCAGCGCGGGACGTCAGCTGGTCGATGCCATCGCGGACTTCGGTCACTTCCGAGAACATCACGGAAGCGCCGGCACGCACCAGCAGGTCGGTGGCAAAGCCCACGGCCGGATTGGCGGTCACGCCGGAGAAGGCGTCGCTGCCGCCGCACTGCACGCCGACCACCAGGTCGGAAGCAGGGCAGGTGACGCGCTGGCGCTTGTTCAGGATCTCCAGCTGGGACTCGGCCGTCTTCATGATGGAATCGATCATCGACATGAAGCCCACGTGCTGCTGGTCCTGCAGGCACACCACCGGCGGCTCGCCTTCCTTCATGATGGGGAAGGAGCCTTTCGGGAACAGGCGGGTTGGCTGCAGCTTTTCGCAACCGAGGCTGACCACGATGGCTTGTCCGCCAAAGTTCGGATTCTTGCTGATGTTGTGCAGGGTGCGGATCGGCACCATGGCGTTTGGCGCATCGATCGCCACGCCGCAGCCGTAGGTGTGTTCCAGGCCTACCACGTCATCCACGTTCGGATAACGCGGCAGCAGTTCGTTCTTGATGCGCTCCACGGCAAATTCCACCACGCCCGACACGCACTGCACGGTGGTCGTGATCGCCAGGATGTTGCGCGTGCCGACCGAGCCATCTTCATTGCGGTAGCCCTGGAAGGTGTACCCTTCTAGTGGCGGCAGTGGCGGTGGCAGGCGGTCGGATATGGGCAGGTTGGTCAGCTCGCGCGCGGCCGGCATTTCCACCAGCTGCTCGCTGACCCAGCTGCCACGGGCGATATCGCGCGCGGCGCGGCCGATGGTCACGTTGTAGCGGGTAATGGGCTGGCCTTGGGGGATGTCCACCAGTGCTACCTTGTGCCCCTGTGGTACGCCTTCCACTAGAGCCAGGCCGTCGGGGAAAACGGTGCCGGCAGGAAGTCCGCCGTCATTGACCACGATGGCGACGTTGTCGTTCTCGTGCATGCGAATGCGGCGTGGGGTGAGAGTCATTTTTTGTCCTGCGCAATGAGGTTGTCTGATGACTGGCAGTATGGCAGAAGTTGGATCATCTGGCTAGTCCAAAACTGCAATTGGTCAGGCCAATTGATTATTTCTTGCGTTGGGGTGGTTTCAGTTGTACGATGACGTACAAGCTGCCGTGGAGACCGGCAGCGTCAACGATTACACCTATATAAGTGACACCATGAACGAACAAGTGATTGGGAAGTTGGAGACCGCCGCCGACAAGGCCGCGCCCGTTGCACAGGCAGTCGGCAAGTACCGCTGGACCATCTGCGGTCTGCTGTTCTTCGCTACCACGGTCAATTACCTGGACCGCCAGGTTCTGAGCCTGCTGGCGCCGGACCTGTCCAAGGAATTCGGCTGGTCGAATACCGATTACGCCAATATCACGGCCGTCTTCCAGTTCGTTTATGCGATTTCCATGTTGTTTGCCGGCCGCGTGGTCGACCGCATGGGCACGCGCGCAGCGTTTGTGCTGGCGATTGTCATCTGGTCCCTGGGCGCGATCATGCATGCGATGGCGATTCCGCTGGGTGCGGGCATTGCTTCCATTCTCGGTGCGGTGGGCATTGCCGCGGTGCCGGTTTCGATTGCCGGCTTCATGCTCGCACGTGCTGTGCTGGCGATCGGCGAGTCGGGCAACTTCCCGGCCGCGATCAAGGCCACCGCTGAATACTTCCCGAAGAAGGAGCGCTCCTTCGCTACCGGCATCTTCAACTCGGGCGCCAATGTGGGTGCCATCCTGGCGCCGCTGACCGTGCCGGTAATCGCCTTGTACTGGGGCTGGCAGGCGGCCTTCGTCATCATTGGCGCCATCGGTTTCCTGTGGATGATTGCGTGGCTGATCTTCTTCGATACGCCCGATCGCCAGAAGCGCATGTCTGCTGAGGAACTGGCTTATATCCGCAGCGATGCACCAGCCGCCAAGCCGGCCGCTGTGGGCGGCGCGAAGCTGAGCTGGATGCAGCTGCTGGGCTATCGCCAGACCTGGTCCTTCGTGTTTGGCAAGTTCATGACGGACGGCGTGTGGTGGTTCTTCCTGTTCTGGCTTCCGAAGTATTTGTCCGCGCAGTACGGCATGGGCAAGGAAGACATCGTGCTGCCACTGGCCGTCTTGTACAGCATGACCATGGTCGGCAGTATCGGCGGCGGTTGGTTCCCGGCTTACTTCATGAAGCGCGGCGACAATGCTTACGACGGCCGCATGAAAGCCATGCTGGCAATCGCCTTCTTCCCGCTGGTGGTGCTGCTGGCACAGCCGCTGGGCCACATCAGCTTCTGGCTTCCGGTGCTGCTGATCGGCGTGGGCGCGTCGGCGCACCAGGCGTGGTCAGCCAATATCTTCACCACGGTGTCGGACATGTTCCCGCAGCAGTCGGTAGCATCGGTGGTCGGCATTGGCGGTATGGCGGGCGGCATCGGCGGCGTGCTGATGTCCAAGATCGGCGGCTGGCTGTTCGACTACTACGGCGCGCTGGGCCAGATCTACACCGGCTATATGATCATGTTCGCGATCTGCGCGCTGGCTTATCTGGTTGCATGGCTGGGCATGAAGGCGCTGGTGCCTCGCTATAAGGAAATTACCGTCTGATAGAACCACGGCAAAAACCTGGTGCCTGCCACATCGTGGCAGGCACCTTTGTTACGCCTCTGGTTTGACCGCGGCGAAATTTCCTCGGGCGTGATAAGGTGTGGCTTCTCAGGAGGCCGCATATGGAACAGACCTATAAGCCCGAGGCGCCCACCCGCGCCGAGATCGATGCGCTCAGCGGACCTGCCTTGCTGGAATTCGGCACCAACTGGTGCGGATACTGCCGGGCAGCGCAGCCGCTGCTATCCGAAGCCTTTGCCGGTCACGAGCCGGTGAAGCACATCAAGGTGGAAGACGGACCCGGACGCTTGCTGGGACGCTCTTTCCGAGTCAAACTGTGGCCCACGATGATCTTCCTGCGCGATGGTAAGGAAGTCGTTCGCGTGGTCCGCCCCGAGGACGCAGACGAACTTCGCGAGGGATTCGAAAAAATCACAACAGCATAGGAATCTTCAATGTCCAAAGCCCACACCGGCGCCGTGAATTCTCCCGGCACCGTGCTGTTCGCCAGCCTGATTGGCACCACGATTGAGTTCTTCGATTTTTACATCTACGCCACCGCAGCGGTTCTCGTTTTCCCCAAGCTGTTCTTCCCCGCTGGTGACGCCACCGCTGCCACCTTGCAGTCGCTCGCCACATTTGCCATTGCATTCTTCGCGCGTCCCGTCGGCTCGGCCGTGTTCGGCCACTTCGGCGACCGGGTAGGGCGCAAGGCCACGCTGGTTGCCGCGCTGCTGACCATGGGTCTTTCGACCGTCGTTATTGGTCTGCTGCCGACCTATGCTTCCATCGGCACCTTGGCGCCGGTGCTGCTGGCGCTGTGCCGCTTTGGCCAGGGCCTGGGCCTTGGTGGCGAATGGGGTGGCGCCGTGCTGCTGGCGACCGAGAATGCGCCGCCGGGCAAGCGCGCCTGGTATGGCATGTTCCCGCAACTGGGCGCGCCGATCGGTTTTTTCCTGTCCGGCTCCACCTTCCTGCTGCTTAGCACGATGCTGACCGACGAGCAGTTCTTCGGCTTCGGCTGGCGCATTCCCTTCCTTGCCAGCGCGCTGCTGGTGCTGGTGGGTTTGTATGTGCGTCTGAAGATCACCGAGACGCCCGACTTCCAGAAAGTCCTGGACCGCAACGAGCGCGTTGAAGTGCCGGCGCTGACAGTACTCACCAGGCACACGGGCGTGCTGGTGCTCGGCACGCTGATTGCGCTGGCGACCTTTGTGCTGTTTTACCTGATGACCGTGTTCGCTTTGAGCTGGGGTACGACCGCGCTGCACATTCCGCGCCAGACCTTCCTGATTCTGCAGCTGATTGCGGTGCTGTTCTTTGGCCTGACGATTCCCGTTTCTGCCGTGTTGGCGGACCGCCGCGGACGCCGAGGAACCTTGATCTGGGTGTCTGCTGCGATTGCGGCTTTCGGCCTCGTGATGGCGCCTATGTTCGGCTCCGGCAGCCTGGTGCAGGTGACCGTGTTCCTGTCGATTGGCCTGGGGCTGATGGGCATGACTTACGGCCCGCTTGGCACGCTGCTGTCCGAACTGTTCCCGGCCGAAGTGCGTTACACCGGCGCTTCGCTGACCTTCAACCTGGCAGGCATTCTGGGCGCATCGCTGGCGCCGTATGCAGCGACCTGGCTGGCCAGCACGTATGGATTGCAGTACGTCGGTTATTATCTGTCCGCCGCAGCGCTGCTTAGCCTGATCGCGCTCGTGCTGACCAAAGGACCACGGCATTGAAAAAAATTCTGATGGCGGTGCTGCTCGCCGCCACGTCCGCAGCTTATGCGGCGGACCCGCACATCATCAGCGTTGAAGAGTGGGGCGGCACGCCTGCCGACCCCGCAAAGGCGCGCCCGCAACAGATCACCCACATCACGCTGCATCACCAGGGCGAGCCATTCCCCGCCGGGACTGACCCTATTGCCTACCTGCGCAATCTGCAAACATGGTCGCGCAATACCAAGCACTGGATCGACATCCCTTACCACTACATCATCGACCTCGACGGACGCATCTACGAAGGCCGCCGCATCGACTACGCGGGCGACACCAACACGGAATACGACCCGAAGGGCCATGCACTGATTGAGGTCGTCGGCAATTTCGAAGAGGTGCAACCAAATGCAGCGCAATTGGATGCGGTGGTTGACTTGATGGCGATGCTGGCGAAGAAGTACAAGCTGTCAGCGGACACCATCCACGGCCACAAAGACTACTCCGCGCAAACTGTCTGCCCCGGCGAAAACCTGTACCGTTACCTCGCCGACGGCACCATCCAGCGCCGCGTTGCCGGGAAACTAGGCCAATAGTCGCGCGATGATCGTGCTGCGATGTAGCAGCACGAAATCGCGAAACGCCTGCTCCTTCACCGCCAGCCGCACCACGCCCGGCAGCAGGGCATAGCATACGTCTGCCACCTGCATCATCACCCTATCATCCTGCATCGCCGTCAGCGCCGCCTTCCCGCCGACCGACTGCAGAATCTTCTCGCGATGCCCTTCCACCACCCGCGCCACCGGCAAAGTCAGATCCGCCATCTCCGCCTCCCGAGCAAAGATCCCAGTCTAGGCGTGTGTATGCAGCGACGTTATGCGCTAGCTCAAGCCTTGCGGTATCGAAGCGCTTCGACCAGCAGCGCGAAGGCGGGGGACGTTTGGCGGCGGCTGGGGTAGTAGAGGTGGTAGCCGGAGGATAGGGGACACCAGTCGTCGAGCACGCGGTGCAGGCGTCCGGATTCGATGTGAGGCATTGCCATGCCTTCGGGGATGTAGGCCAGGCCCAGGCCGTGCAAGGCGGCGTTCATCAGCTGGGGGCTGCTGTTGAAGGTCATCTGGCCTTCGACGCGAACGTTCACCTTGCGTTTGCCTTTCTCGAATTCCCAGGGATAGGTATTGCCGTGCGTTGGCAGCCGCAGGTTGATGCAGTTGTGGTCCATCAGGTCTTGCGGCTTCTTCGGCAGCGGGTGGGCTGCGAAGTAGGACGGTGCGCCGACGACGGCCATGCGCATGTCCGGGCCGATGCGCACAGCGATCATGTCCTTGGCAAGTTGCTCGCCCCAGCGCACGCCTGCATCGAAGCGTTCTGCGACGATATTAGTAAGGCCATAGTCGATCACGATCTCCACACGAACATCCGAATATTGCGCCAGAAAGCCGGAGAGTTTGGGGAGGAGCGTCGAATCCGACGCGTATTCAGTGGCGGCAATGCGTATCGTGCCAGCGGGCTTGGCGCGCGACTGGCGCAGCGATTCGAGCTCGCTTTCGATCTCTTCGAACTTATGTCCAACCGACTGAATCAGCCGCTCGCCTGCATCGGTGGGCGAGACATTGCGGGTCGTGCGTGCCAGCAGGCGCACGCCGAGCCGCGCCTCAAGGCCACGCAATGAGTGGCTGAGCGCGGAGCGCGAAACGCCCAGCTTTGCCGCCGCTCGCGTAAAGCTCTGTTCCCGCGCTACCGCGAGAAATGCAATCACATCATCCAGGCCTTCGTTTTTCATTGTTGAATGTGATTCACCATTGCATGCCGATTTGCCCATCTTATCAGCAAATGCGGTTGGCCTTACATTGCTACCTGTGCACATCGCAAGGAGGTTGTAATGGAAATCAAACGTAGTGGTTCGCAGGCGTCTATGAAAGGCCCTGACGACTGGTTCACCGGCGCGGTCAGGATCGATCCGCTGTTTCAGGCAAATGAGGCGGCGCGTGCTTCGGGCGGTAGCGTGACGTTCGAGCCGGGCGCCCGCACGGTGTGGCACGCACACCCGCTGGGGCAAACATTGGTCGTCACAGCAGGTTGCGGCCGAGTGCAGCGCTGGGGTGGTCCGGTGGAGGATATTTATGCAGGCGACGTAGTGTGGATCGCGCCCGGCGAAAAGCACTGGCATGGCGCAGGCGTCGACACGGCGATGACCCACATCGCAATCCAGGAGCAGCTTGATGGTAAGGCCGTTGACTGGTACGAGCCAGTCGTGGAGGTCTGAGCATGCCGCACATTATCGTAAAGCTCTGGCCCGGCAAATCGGACCGGCAGAAACAGTTGCTGGCCGACCGCATTACGGAAAGCGTGATGGAGGTGCTGAAGTATGGCGAGGAGTCGGTATCGGTCGGCTTCGACGAAGTCGCGGCACAGGACTGGACCGCGCAAGTCTACGAGCCGGATATTAAGGCCAGGTGGGACACTTTGCTCAAGAAGCCCGGGTACTGAGAATAAAAAAACCGCCGACTCTTGCGAGCACGGCGGTTTTTTCTGTATTCCTTGGTGGTGATAGGTGGACTTGAACCACCGACCCTAGCATTATGAATGCTATGCTCTAACCAACTGAGCTATATCACCAGAGCCACATATTATGGCATGTGTTTCGGCGGGCGTCAACTTCTCCTGCCGAAAGTCAAAACCCGCGAAGGCGCGGGTTTTGGAATTCTTGGTGGTGATAGGTGGACTTGAACCACCGACCCTAGCATTATGAATGCTATGCTCTAACCAACTGAGCTATATCACCAAAGAGAGGCGAAATTATCGCGGCGGCGAGGGGTGACTGTCAAGAGCTAATTCGTGGAATTCTTGGCAAGAACCTGCTGCAGGAGCTGGTCGGACGCGTCCGGCGCGAGGCAGTCGATCACAGTGCGCTGGGGCATGGAGCGCAGCCAGGTTAGCTGGCGCTTACACAGCTGGCGCGTGGCGAAGATGCCGGTGTCGCGCATGGTTGCGTAGTCGATTTCGCCATCCAGATACTGCCAGGCCTGGCGGTAGCCTACGCAGCGGATCGAGGGCAGGCCCACGTGCAGGTCGCCGCGTGCGCGCAGGGCTTTCACTTCATCCAGCAAGCCGCCTTCGAGCATGATGTCGAAGCGGCGCTCAATGCGGTCGTGCAGGACTTTGCGGTCGGACGGCTCCAGCGCGAAGGACACCAGCTCGAACGGCAGTTCTTCTTTCACTCGCTGCGCCAGCAGCCCGGACATCGGCCTCCCGGTCAGCTGAATGATTTCCAGTGCGCGCTGAATGCGTTGCGCGTCCATGGGCTTGAGACGGGCGGCGGTGGCCGGGTCGAGCAGACCCAGACGCGCGTGCATGGCTGGCCAGCCGTCGCGCGCGGCTTCCGCGTCGAGCTGGGCGCGGATGGCGGGATCGGCGCCGGGCAAATCATCCAGGCCGTCGTTCAGGCCTTTGTAGTACAGCATGGTGCCGCCGACCAGCAGCGGCAGCTTGCCGCGCGAGCTGATTTCGTCAACGAGGCGTAGCGTATCGGTGCGGAACTGGGCGACGGAATACGAGTCCAGCGGATCGATGATGTCGATCAGGTGGTGCGGCACGGCGTCCAGTTCTTCGCGCGAGGGTTTGGCGGTGCCAATGTCCATGCCGCGATAAACCAGCGCGGAATCGACCGAGACAATCTCCGCGGGAATGTGCTGCGCGATCTTCAGCGCGGAGGCGGTCTTGCCCGACGCGGTCGGTCCCATGATGGCGACCGCCAATGGCCGCTTCAACTGCTGATTCATTTTATTGGCCGCGCAGGAAGAGCTTATCCAGCGCGGAGATTTCAACCTGCACCCAGGTTGGACGTCCGTGGTTGCACTGGTCGGCGCGCTCGGTGGATTCCATCTGGCGCAGCAGGGCGTTCATCTCGGGCTGGGTGAGGATGCGGTTGGCCCGCACTGCCGTGTGGCAGGCGAGAGTGCCGAGCAGTTCGTTGCGGCGCTCGATCAGCACGCGCGAGCCGCCGTATTCGCGCACATCGCGCAGCACGTCGCGCGCCAGCGTTTGCGCGTCGGCGTTCTTCAGCAGGGCAGGCACGGCGCGCACGGCCAGCGTGGTTGGCGACAGCACGGCGATGTCGAAGCCCAGTGTTTTCAGGGTGTCGCCGTGTTCCTGCACGGTGCCCACTTCGATGCCGTCAGCGTAGAAGGTGACGGGGATCAGCAGGTTCTGCACCTGCATATCGGTGCCGCTGATCTGCGCGTCCAGTGCGTTCTTCAGCTGTTCGTAGAGGATGCGCTCGTGTGCGGCGTGCATGTCGACCAGCACCAGGCCCTTGCTGTTCTGGGCCAGGATGTAGATGCCATGCAGCTGGGCCAGTGCGAAGCCGAGCGGGAATTCGTCGCCGGACAGTTGCGATGACGAGGCGGCGATTGGCGCACCTTGCGGCAGACTGTAATCCGAGGTGGCGCGGAAGCCTGCGCTGCCATCGGCGGCGGTGGCGCCGGAACTCCAGCCGGCGGAAGGGGCGGCTGCGTTGCCCGCACCGAAACCGGTAGCGCCGTCGCGCGCGTCGCCCGCAAACAGGGCGCCATAGCGCTCTGTGGACTGCGCCACGCCGCCATTGCTGCCACCGAATGGCGACGGCGAGAACGTCGGCCTGTATTCGGGGTTCAGGATCGAACCGAAAGACGTCTGCTGCTGCGGGCGCCAGGTCGGGCCGGATGTTTGCAGCGTTTCGGCGGCAGGCAGCGGCGATGGCACGCTGCCGTGCGAGGTTGCCGACGTTGCGGCGAGCGCACGCTGCACGGCGTGGAATACGAACTGGTGCACCGCGCGGCTATCGCGGAAGCGCACCTCGATCTTGGACGGGTGCACGTTGACGTCCACCAGTGCCGGGTCGAGATCCAAAGCCAGCACGTAGGACGGGAAGCGGTCGCCATGCAGCACGTCTTCGTACGCAGCGCGCACGGCGTGCACCAGCAGTTTGTCGCGCACGAAGCGGCCGTTGACGTAGAAGTATTGGCTGTCGGCGCGGCCCTTGGATGCGGTAGGCAGGCCGGCGAAACCATGCACGCGCAGCACGCCCGAGCCTTCGTCAATCGGCAGGCGCGCTTCTTCGAAGGTCGCGCCCAGGATTTGCGCACTGCGCTTGGCCATATCGCTGACCATCCAGTGATCGACGGTTCGGCCGTTGTGGGTCAGCGTGAAGCTGACGTCCGGGCGAGCGAGCGCAATGCGGCGCACGACTTCGGCGCAGTGGCCGAATTCGGTCTGCTCGGATTTCAGGAATTTGCGGCGCGCGGGCGTGTTGAAGTACAGGTCCCGCACATCGACGGTAGTGCCGTGGGCGCCCGACGATGGCACGACGGTGCCGAGGTGGGAGCCTTCCAGTTCCCAGGCGTGGGCGCCATCGGCGGTGCGCGAGGTCAGGGTGACGGCGGCTACGGAGGCGATCGAGGCCAGGGCTTCACCGCGGAAGCCCAGAGTGCCGACGTTTTCCAGGTCGTCCAGGGAAGCGATTTTTGAGGTCGCGTGCCGGGCCAGGGCCAGAGGCATCTGGTCCGGCGGAATGCCTTTGCCGTTGTCGGCGATGCAGATACGTTTGACGCCGCCTTCTTCCAGCCGCACGGTGATTTGCGACGATCCGGCGTCCAGGGCGTTTTCCAGCAGCTCTTTGACGACGGCTGATGGGCGTTCGACAACCTCGCCGGCGGCGATCTGGGAGATGAGCTGGTCAGGAAGGGCGCGGATGGGGCGCGGGGGCGTTGGGGCGTTCATGGTTGGGCATTATAACAACCCGAGGCATAACCCTAGTGCCAGCCACATCGTGGCTGGCACTGCAACAACCCGAGGCATAACCCTAGTGCCAGCCACATCGTGGCTGGCACTCGAACAACCTGAGGCATCACCCAAGTGCCAGCCACATCGTGGCTGGCACTGGATTTTGCTTCAGGGTTTAGCTTCGCGGACGGGGATGGGCACGTTGCAGAGGTCCACATGGCCTGGGGAGACTTTATTCCATGGCCCGCCGCGGTTGCGGGAGGCGTCGGCGACAGCCTTGAAGCTGGCCGATTCGGTGCGCATTACTTCGAACTTGCTGCGCTCCGCTTCAGGTACGTCGGCGGCGAGGCGGACGGATTTGATCGGCACATACATATCCGGCTTCTCGTACATGCCCATCGGCGCCGGGCCGCGTGGGATGATGGACAGCAGCGGCATGCCGCTCACCACGCGTCCCACGACGGTGATGTTGCGGTCCAGCTGGCGCGGGGCATTGCCGATCACGGCGTACAGGGTGCCGCCGTTGCCGCTGTCGGACTCATTGCCGCGCGCGACGCCGATCATGCCGTAGCAGTGCGTCAGCCACGCCTGGCCGGTTTTCGGGTCGCGGGCGGAAGGGAAGCCGTTGGAGTGGCCGACCACCGGCGCGTAGCCGTCGCTGTCCGGCAGCTTGGTGAACTGGGCATCGTTCTTCAGCGGGATAGTGAATTCGCCGGCCAGCTTGGCCTTGGCGGTTTTCAGCGCCTTGGGATGGTCCTCGTCCGGATCGCCCCACTGGGCCACGAAATTGTCCTGCGAGCGGTAGACGGACAGGCCATCGAAATAGCCCTCGCGCACCAGCGTGCGGATGTTGGCGGCGTGATTCGGCGCAAAGGTCGGTGACAGCTCGATGATTACGCGGCCTGCCGCCAGGTCCATATACAGGGTGTTCTCGGGATCAAGGGTGCGCCACTCGGAAGGTTTGGATGCCTTGATGACATCACCCACGGTCGGCTTGGGTGGCAGTTCCTTTTGCGCCGCGATGCCGGGCAGGGCGGCCAGCGCCAGAACTAAGGCGGGCCAGGACTTCACAATCTTCGGTGCGTGCATCCTCTTCGTCTCCTTGTTATATGGGTTCTGCCTGCCGTCCGGCGACAGGCGATTGTAGTATGATTCCCGCCGCGACCTTTTGGAATTTATATGGATTTCGTTCAATTTCTGGACATGCTGCTCCACGTCGACAAGGCGATGGGCACCCTGATCAACCAGTACGGCACTTTGGTGTACGCCGTGCTTTTCGGTATCGTGTTTTGCGAGACCGGCCTGGTGGTGCTGTTCTTCTTCCCGGGCGATACGCTGCTCTTCATTGGTGGCGCCTTCTGCGCGTCCGGCCATATGGACCTGGCCGCGCTGATTTTCCTGCTCACGGCGGCGGCGGTGCTGGGCAATACGACCAATTACTGGATCGGCGAAGCGATTGGCCAGCGCGTGTTCACCCACGACTATCGCTGGATTAATAAGGACGCGCTGCGCCGCACTCACGAATTCTTTGAACGCCACGGCGGCAAGACTATTATCCTGGCGCGCTTCGTGCCGGTGGTACGTACTTTTGCGCCTTTCGTGGCGGGCGTTTCGGATATGACGCATACCCGATTCCAGATGTTTAATGTGGCCGGTGCGTTGGCCTGGGTAACGTCGCTGACCGTAGCGGGATACCTGTTTGGCAACGCGCCTTATATTCGTGATCACTTGAATACCATCGTGCTGGTCGGCGTGGGCGCGGCAGTTGTGCCGATGGCGCTGAGCGGAGCGTGGAAACTGGGACGCAAGGTGCTGGGGCGCTAACCCTGAAACGGGGTCAGACCCAGGAGGGCAGACCCTTGGGATTGACCCGGATATGAGGGCTCAAGTTTTCCCCCAGCGCAACCGTTAACCGGTGTAACCCCAGTATTTTTACACCCCGGATAACATGCGTAACCTGATCGCCCTGTCGGCTTGCTATCTCGTCATCGGTACGGCAAGCGCGATCGATCCTCCTGCGGAGCCGAAAGGCGTGCCGTCGATTCGTCCTAATCTCGCAGCCGCTGCGGCAGCCGAGAAGGCAAAGTACGGCTCCACCGGCGAATCCGCCGCATCGGCGTCTTCCGCGCCGGTGCCGGCTGTCAAACCGGCCACCACCCGCAAGCCTTCCCAGCGCGAGCAGGAAGCAATGGCCGAAGCCGAGCTGTCGGCCAAGATTGCCCAGCGCCTGGCTGAAATGAAAGCCAATCAGGCTGCGCGCGTGGCCGCCGCCAACAAAGCCAAGAAGGAATCTGCCGCCAAGGCTGCACGCGAAGCCGCCATCGCCAAGCTGCCGCCACCGCGCACCAATGGCACGCACTGGGAATACGAAGGCGAGCTGGGTCCGGCCAACTGGGCACGCATCAATACCGACTGGGCCAAGTGCGGCTTCGGCAATCGCCAGTCGCCGATCGATATCCGCGACGGCATGAAGGTGGACCTGGAGCAGATTGGCTTCGACTACCATCCGGCGGGCTTCAATGTGCGCGACACTGGCCACACCGTGGAAGTGCAGCTGGGCGGCGGCAATTATCTCAACGTGGGTAACACCATGTATGAGCTGCAGAGTTTCCACTTCCATCGCCCGTCCGAAGAGCGCGTGAATGGCAAGGGCTACGAGATGGTGGTGCACCTGGTGCACAGGAGCGCGGAAGGCAAGCTGGCCGTGCTGGCGTTGTTGCTTGAGCGCGGCAAACCGCAGCCCGTCATCCAGACTGTCTGGAATAATCTGCCGCTGGAGAAAGGCGACACCTCGGTGCCGTCCATCGTGCTGGACCCGAACGACCTGCTGCCGCAGAAGCGCGAGTATTACACCTATATGGGTTCGCTGACCACGCCGCCCTGCACCGAAGGCGTGCTGTGGATGGTGATGAAAGAGCCGCTGCAGGCCTCGCCGGCGCAGATGGCGCTGTTCAGCCGCCTCTATCCCTTCAATGCGCGTCCGGTGCAGGCCTCTTCCGGCCGCATGATCAAGGAATCAAACTGATGGTGTGAGTGCCGGACCATTCGGCACCGGCTGCCAGCGGTTTCTTGTCCACACGCGCCGGTTCGACGCACACGAACTGGCGGTACTCCTCGTCTGCCATATCGCTCAGGGCCGCAGCGCCCTCGGCGCCGGGATTCCACACCACGAATTCAGTGAAGCCTTCCTGCTGCAGGCGCAGCGCGCCGGCGCCAGTGTGCAGCAAGGTCAGTTCGTCCGGAGCCGGATAGATGTTGTCCAGCTTTTCCTTGAAATAGATGTCGCCGGCTGCCAGGCCTTGCAGGGCCGTGTGCTCGAAGGCTTCCAGCGCGTAGTAGGTGTGCAGGGCGCAGGCGAAATCGAAGTCCTGATCGCCGGTGTTGCGCACATTGAAGCTCATCTCGATTGACTCGGCGTGCAGGGTGAAGCGCAGGCGCAGCGTGAACACATGCGGCCAGCCTTGCGCCAGCGCCGGCGGCACCTCTTTTTCTGTCAGTTCGAATTCGGCCCAGGCGCTCTGACCTTCCGCACCGCTTTCCGCCAAACGCCAGTTGGACAGGCGCGCAACGCCGTGGCGCTGTCCCGTACCGCGTGTGGAGAATTGCGGGAAGATCACCGGCACGCCGCCGCGGATGGCCGCGCTACCGTCCAGTGGCGATTTGCTGCTCATGAACAGGCGTTCGCGCCCATCGGCGGTTTTCCAGGATGTCAGATGCGCGCCGTATAGCGTGATGGTGGCTTCGGCGCCGTCGGCCGTGTTGATCGAAACGGCGGGCAGGGCGCCGATAGTCACCATCTTGTGCATCTGAAGTCCTTATGTGAGCCGGTTCTTGGCGAGCGGCGGATTCTTGGCGAAGTAGCGGCGGATGCCTTTGACGATGGCGTCCGCAATCTGGTCCTGATAGGCGTTGTCCAGCAGGCGCGCCTCTTCTTCCGGATTGGAGATGAAGGCTGTCTCGATCAGGATCGATGGAATATCCGGCGCCTTCAGCACGGCAAAGCCCGCGCGTTCAACGGCGCCGTTGTGCAGCTTGTTGATGCCGCCGATTTCACCCAGCACGGCCTTGCCCACTTTGAGGCTATCGTTGATTTGCGCGGTCGTCGACAGGTCGAACAGCACGCTCGCAAGCTGCGGGTCGCCGCCTTTCGCGTTGGCGCCGCCGATCAGGTCGGCCTGGTTTTCCTTGTTGGCCAGCCAGCGCGCGGCGTTCGAGCTGGCGCCTTTTTCCGACAGCACGAATACCGACGAGCCGCGCGCGGTCGGCTGCACGAAGGCGTCGGCGTGGATGGACACGAACAGGTCGGCGTCCACCTTGCGCGCTTTTTCCACGCGGGTTGGCAATGGCACGAAGAAGTCGCCGTCGCGCGTCAGCATCACGCGCATATTCGGATGTTCTTCGATCTTGGATTTCAGGCGCTTGGCAATTGCCAGCACGATGTCTTTTTCGCGGCTGCCGCGCGAACCGGTGGCGCCGGGGTCTTCACCGCCGTGGCCTGGGTCGAGCGCGATGGTCAGCATGCGCACCAGTTTTCCACCGGGGCCGGGCAGCGGTTTCTCAGGCTTGGCCACGGCTGCGACTTCCGGCTTGGTTACTTCCGGCGGCAGGGCAGGTGTTGGCGCAGCGGAGGGCGGCGTGGCCGGCGCTGGTGGCACAGGCACGCCGGGTGTCGGCGCGGCGGCTACCGAAGGCTGCTGCGGCGTGGCGGTATTGCCATCCGTGGTCCATTCGCCCTTTTCGATCATGGCCGCAATCGGGTCCACTTCCTTGACCGGATACAGGTCGAAGATCAGGCGATGCTTGTAGTTGCCGACCGGCGGCAGGGTGAACACCTGCGGCGTAATCTCTTCTTTCAGATCGAACACCAGGCGCACCACGTTCGGGCGGTTCTGGCCGACGCGCACCTGCTTGATGTAGGGGTCGTTCGACTGGATCTTGGCAACCAGGCCTTTCAGCGTCGGATTGAGTTCGAGCCCTTCGATATCGACTACCAGTCGCTCAGGGTCTTTGACGATGAAGTGGGTGGCTTTCAGGTCCGAATCGTTTTCCAGCGTGACGCGCGTGTAGTCGTCGGCTGGCCAGACGCGGACGGCCAGGATTTGCGCCGCCATTGCAGGCAGCGGTGCGAGCACGGACAGCAGCAAAGTGCCGCCGGCTTTGAGGACCGTGCGCCGGGTCCGGGCGCGGGCGGTCAGAGATTCGGTGCGAATTGGAGGCGTTGCAGGCATAGCTGACCCAGAGCTGAGGACGCCTGCAATTCTACATCACGTCCATCGCCTTCAATCGAGAGAATAACGCGAAGATCCGGTGGCGGCAGCACGCCTTCCGCTTTTTCGGGCCACTCGACGATGCAGATGTTCTGGCCATCGAAGTCCTCGCGGAAGCCGGCATCGAGGAATTCCTCCGGACTGCTCATGCGGTACAGGTCGTAATGGATGATGTTGACAGGCTTGCCATCCAGCGTCACGCGGTAAGGCTCGGACAGCGTATAGGTCGGGCTTTTCACATTGCCAACGTGGCCGGCCGCGTGCAGCAGTGCGCGGGTGAGGGCGGTCTTGCCTGCACCGAGGTCGCCGTGCAGGTAGATGGCCAGGCCGGGAACGATGGCGCGCGCCAGCGAGCTGCCCAGGGCGGCCGTGCCGGCTTCGTCGTGAAGGTGAGATTTAAAGTGCTGCATCGAATAAAATGACGGTTTGATCCCCGCATTGTATAGCTGGTCCCGCCCCGATGTCCCTCCCTGAGCAGAAATTAGCCGAACTTGCCGCGTCCATCAAGGCGTGGGGCGAGGAGCTTGGCTTCGCCGAAGTGCGCATTGCGGACATTGATCTTGCATCCGCCGAAGCGGGCTTGCAGGCCTGGCTGGACGCTGGCATGCACGGCGAAATGGACTATATGGCAAGCCACGGCATGATGCGCGCCCGTCCCGCCGAGCTGGTGCCGGGCACGGTGCGCGTGGTGACTGCCCGCATGAATTACCTGCCAGGTGCGCAGGATGAGAACTGGCGCGAGCGCGAAACGGCGCGTCTGAGCGATCCGACACAGGCCGTGATTTCCGTTTATGCACGGGGACGCGATTACCACAAGGTGCTGCGCGCGCGCCTGCAACAGCTGGCGGACAAGATCCGCGCCGCCGTCGGCGAATTCGGTTATCGCGTGTTCACCGATTCCGCGCCCGTGATGGAGTTGCCACTGGCCGAGAAATCCGGCCTGGGCTGGCGCGGCAAGCACACCTTGCTGATCAATCGCAGCGCGGGCTCGATGTTCTTCATGGGCGAGATCCTGGTCGACCTGCCGCTGCCGGTCGATGAGCCAACCGGCGCGCATTGCGGCCAGTGCCAGGCTTGCATCGATGTGTGCCCGACGCAGGCGATTCTGGGGCCGGGCAGGCTGGATGCGCGGCGCTGCATTTCCTACCTGACGATTGAACTGAAATCGTCCATTCCGGAAGAACTGCGCCCGCTGATCGGCAACCGCGTCTATGGCTGCGACGATTGCCAGACCGCCTGCCCGTGGAACAAATTCGCCCAGCGCGCCACACTGCCCGATTTCGATGAGCGCCATGCGCTTGGCAGCGCGGGCATGATTGAGCTGTTCGCGTGGACGGAAGAGGAGTTCAACCGCCGCATGGAAGGCAGTCCGATCCGCCGCATCGGGCACGAACGCTGGCTGCGCAATATCGCGGTCGGCCTGGGCAATGCGGCGGACATGGGCGCGCGCGGCGATGCGGCGATTGTGGCGGCGCTGCAGGCGCGCCGCGATCATCCTTCAGCGCTGGTGCGCGAGCATGTGGAGTGGGCGCTTGCCAGCCACCTCAGCGCTTGAATGCCGCGCGGCGCAGCAGGTAGCTTGCCGCTGCGGCCCACACCAGTAGCGTGACAACGGATGCCTCCACGCCATAAGCGCCGCCGGTCAGCCATTCCGGGCCGGGCATCGCAACTTGCAGCCAGCCACGCGCTGCATGGCCTGAGACGGGAACGGCAAACACGCCGTCATACAAATAATTCCATCCGAAGTGAACACCGATGCACAGCCACAGGCGGCGCGTCAGCATATAGCAGGCGCACAGCGTGACCGATGCCACGCCGGTAATCAGGAAGCCCAGCGCATTGGCATGGGCGTTCTCCATATGCGCCAGTGCGAACAGCAGGAAGGACACGACGAGCGCAGTGCGGCTGCCCCAGCGTTGTTCGACGATCCGGAACAGCACGGCGCGGAACAGCAGCTCCTCGAAGAAGGCCACCATGAGTTCTTCGGGCAGGGACTTGAGCAGGAATTCCCAGCCATTGCTACCCGTGATCGTGAAGGCGCCGGCTGCAGCCAGCAGGCTAGCGGTAGCCAGTCCAAGCATTGCGCCGATTGCCATCCCTATGCTGATTTCAGGCAGTGCGCCGGCGCGCGCCAACTCGGTCGCATCGCGCTTCTCCATGCGGCGCACGTAGAAGCGGTAGCTCAGCACGCAGATGACGGCGGCCAGCAGGAACGGCCAGGCCACGCGCAGCGGTTTCGGCACCAGGGCCTGGATCAGCATCACCGTGCCCATGATCGGCACTGCCGTCGCGGGAATTCCGATCAGGATGCGCGTGATGGGATGCGTGAAGAAGCGTGCAGCGCGGGATGGAACAGACGGCGAGGCTGGTGAAACGGCTTGCTGGGCAATGCTCATGGAACCTCCTTCTTATTGTTGATGGCGGCGCGCGCTTTGCGAATGCGCTCGTCAAAGGACTGCGTTTGCAGGGCGGCGATGGCCTGGGCCAGCGCGTCGGACAAGGGATAGGGCAGGTCGCGATCCAGGCTGTCGGCTGCCGCGCGCGTGGCTTGCCAGCACTGGCGCAGCTTGGGCAGCAAATCCTGCCCGTCTACGCTCAGGCTGATGAGCTTCTGGCGGGCGTCTTTATCACTGACACTGGCGGCCAGCAGACCTGCTTTCAGCATTAAAGCAACAGTCTGGGTGGCGGCCGGCTGGGTGATTCCGGCCGCTTCCGCGATCTGGCTGACGGTGCGCGGCTGGCCGCTCTCCAGTGCGCGCATGACGGGGGTGTAGCGAGGGCGATAGTCGATGCCGGCCTCGTCGTAGGAGGCGGCAACGGCGCCGTCCAGCAAGTCGATCAGGTGGCGCAACTGGGTTCCAAGTCCTTGTCTCATGATTTGATAATAACAAAATTCATAAGTGCTTATGTAATTTTTTGTGGCTTTCGTTTGTATAATGATCAGATACCAAGGGGAACCCATGTTGTCGGAAATTAAAGTGGAAGCTCCTCCGTACCGGGAGTTGTCGCCATGGCGGCTATGGCGCGACGGCAGCCGGCAGCAGAAGGCCTGTTTGTTCGGCGGCTGGCTGGCGCTGCTCGTCCTGTGCATCGCGCTGGGCGTGGGCATGGTGGTGTGGCGCTGGTCCGGCATTCCCCTTGAATTTGGCGGTGTGACCATCTATCTCACCGTTTATCCGCCCCTGCTGATCTGCATGCTGCTGACGCTCACCCTCGGCTGGTGGTGGGGCGCGATTCCGGCTTACTGCGCCACGTTCTCGCTGGCGATTTATGCGGGCATGCCGCTGCCATGGGCGATGCTGTTCGCGTTTTCCAATCCGCTCGGTTTTGCGATCATGGTGATCGGCTACCAGGCCATCGCCATGCGACGCGATTTGCGCGGACTGAATCCGCTGCTGTTCTATGTGCAGCTGGCATTTATCGCCAGCGTGTTCGGTTCCAGCGGTGCGCTGATCTGGAGCTATACCAATCACTACGAACCGGCCGCCTTGCTGCCGATCTGGCAGGGCTGGTGGCTGGGCGCCTTCCTGCAAAGCGTGCTGATTGCCGGTCCCGCGATGGCGCTGGTGTGGCCGTGGGTCGATCGCTGGATGGCGGCGCATCCTCAGCTGATGCGCGATACCTTTAGGAGTTCGCGCCAGTCGATTCTCGGCCTGCTGGCTTCCGTTACGCTTGGCGTGCTGATTTACGGCTTCGTGACTATTCAACTGGGCGGAGCGGCAGATCGATCTCGCGTCGCTGGTGCACGCGCTGGGCGTGCTGCGCCAGACCATGTGGATCTTCTACTGGGTGTTCGCGGTGATCGTGGTGTTCATGGCCTTCTTCGGCTATGAGCTGTTCGTGCACTGGCAGCAATCGCAGGACCGCCTGCTGGCCGAGCTGCATCGTGCGAACGATGATCTGCAAAAGCTGGCCACCACCGATGCGCTGACCGGCCTGCTGAACCGCCGCGCCGCCGACCGCCGCCTGTCGGCCGAATGGCAGCGCGCGCGCCGCTTGCGCCACGGGGCGGCCATGGTGCTGCTGGATATCGACCACTTCAAGGAAATCAACGACCGCTACGGCCATCCCGCCGGCGACGCTGCCTTGCGCCAGCTGGCTTGCGTGATCCAGTCCGTGATGCGAGAAATGGACTTCGCCGCGCGCTACGGCGGCGAAGAGTTCCTGATCGTGCTGCCCGAAACCGGTGAGCTGGGTGCGCATGCCTTTGCGGAGCGCTTGCGCGAAGAAGTCGCCGCATCGCCCGTGCAGCATGAAGATGCCCGCTTCCACATGCACATCAGCCTCGGCGTCGCCGTCGCGCTCGATGAGGAAGCCAATTACGAACGCTGGTTCACCCGCGCCGACCGCGCCCTCTACCGCGCCAAGCAGGGCGGCCGTAACCGCACGGAGTTGGCGGCCTGAGTCCACTCCGGTGAGAATGTGTGAGCATTCCGGCATAGCGATCGCGCTATGCTGCGATATCGTCCACCGCTGAGCAGACCATATGGGCATGCCGCGCGTTCCGCCACCTTATACACCGTTTGCCAAGCCGGTTGTGCAGGCGTCTGCCGTGCGCGCATTCCCAAAGCCGCCGGCGATGGTGAATGCGCAAGCGCTGCCAGCGGTGCCACGGGTGCCGGCACCACAAGTGCCAGCTCCACGAGTACCAGCCCGACGAGTGCCAGCCCCGCGAGTACCAGCCCCACGAGTACCGGTGCCGCCGCCGATCGCGCGGCCGGGGCAGGTGGCGCAGGCGGCACAACGGACGACTGCCGGCCTGGTGCAACTGCTGCAAATGTCGCGGCGCGGACGTCAGAAGAAGAACGACGATGATGAGGATTACGAGCCGCCTGGCGCCAGGCGCCAGCTGCGCTTCACGTTTCCGGTCAGCTTGCGCAGTAGGCTGATCAAGCGCACGGCGGTGCTGCACGTGCGCGGCTTCTATGTCTGCCCGCGCTGCGGCCGGCCGATCGCGCGGCGCGACCGCAGCGAATTACCCTTCTACTACCGCAGCAAGAAGAAAAAACGCCTGCACAAGACATCAAGCGTGCACCTCGACCATTACCCTAGCTGGGCCGGGCGCCTGGCGAAACTGACGGCCCGCCGTGCAACGCACGCCGAGATCCGTGCCGAATATTTGCGCCCGGATGGCTTGCGCGTGCTGTGCAAGCGCTGCAACGAGTCGCACCGCTACGAAAACAGGAAGATCAATCCGGTCGATGACGACGATGATGATGGCTACCACACGCCGGATGATGAACCGGAAATGTCCGGCAAATACCAGCCTTTCCGCAAGGATGACGGCAGCAGCGGCGGCGGAGGCAGCATGGTGCCGGTGAAATAAGCGCTACTTCAGCAGGCCCGCCAGTTCGACCGCGGTTTTAACCTGCATCTTGTCGAAGATGTGGGCGCGGTGGACTTCGACGGTGCGCATCGAGATGCCCAGCTCGTCCGCCACGACCTTGTTCATTTTGCCGGCCAGGATCAGGTCCAGCACTTCGCGTTCGCGCTGCGACAGCGTGGCGAGGCGGGCGTGGACGGCGGCCTTGCTGCTGGCTTCGCGCGAGCGTGCCAGACCTTCCTGCACGCGGTCCATCAGCTGGTTGTCGTTGAACGGCTTTTCGAAAAAGTCGAAGGCGCCGCGTTTGAGCGAGTCGACGGCCATGGGCACGTCGCCGTGGCCGGTCAGGAAGATCACGGACAGGCGCTGCGCCAGGCCGCGCGCGGCCAGCTGGTCGAATACGGCGATGCCATTAATGTCGGGCATGCGAACGTCCAGCAACACGCAGTCGCCCGCCTCGTCGAAGTCGCCGTTCGCGACATGGGCGAGGAAGCTGGTGCCGCCGTCGTAAGCCACGGCCGGAATCCCGCGCGAGGAAGCCAGCCATGACAGCGCATCGCGCACTACCGCTTCGTCATCGACTATGTGCAACATGAAAATCTCCGTCTACTTTGCGCCGGATGCCGGCAGCGTGAAAGTGAATATGGTACCGCCTTGCGGGTTATCGCGGTGAGTCAGCGTGCCGCCGTGGAATTCGATGGCCGTGCGGCAGATGTTCAGGCCCATGCCCATGCCCTCGGCCTTGGTCGAGAAGAAGGGCGAGAACAGGCGTTCGGCCACTTCCTGCGGAATACCGTGGCCACGGTCGCTGACCGCCACCGCCACCAGACGGGTCGCGGCGTCATAGGAAGCGTCGATGCGCAGCACGCGGCGCTCGGCGGGAATATTGGCCATGGACTCGATCGCATTGCGGGTCAGGTTCAGCAGCACCTGTTCGATCAGCATGCGATCGGCGCGCACGGTTGGCAAGTCGGTGGGAATGGCGACCTGCATCTGCACGTAGAGCTGGTGCGCCTGCAGCTCGATCAGGGCGCTGATGCTGTCCAACATGGTTTGCAGGCCGATATCCTGGCGCTCGGCCTCGCGCTTCTTCACGAATTCGTGCACGCTGCGGATGATCTGTCCGGCGCGCTGGGCCTGGGCGCCAGCCTGCTCCAGTGCCGGGCGCAATACCGCGCAATCGACCGCCGTGCCACCGGATTCGGCACGCGCCATCACGTTCAGCGCACCGGTGGTGTAGCTGGAAATCGCAGCCAGCGGCTGATTCAGCTCATGCGCCAGCATGGACGCGATCTCGCCCATGGTCGCCAGGCGCGAGCTGGCCTGCAGCTTTTCCTGATGCTCCCGGTTCAGTTCTTCGATGCGCTTGCGGTCCGTGATGTCGAGGATGGAGCCCATATAGCCGGTGTGGCGGCCTTCCTTGTCCACCAGTGGCGCTTCGAAAATCAGGACGGGAATGCGGGTGCCGTCCTTGCGCTGGAAGATGGTTTCGAACTGGGGCACGATGGAGCCGGCCAGCACGCCCGCAAGACGGTGCTGGTATTCGGCCATCACTTCCGGCGCCCAATAGGGCATCGGCGGCGAGCGGCCTACCAGTTCGTCTTCGGTGTAACCGACCATCTGGCAAAAAGCGGGATTCACATAGGTGACGCGGCCTTCCAGGTCGCGCGCGCGCAGGCCCGTGACCAGGGAGTTTTCCATCGCCGTGCGGAAGGACATCTGCTGGCGCAGCGCGCCCTCGGCGGCGAGGCGGCGCGAGATGTGCCCCCACAGCGCCAGCAGGCTCCAGAGCAGGGCCAGAGACAGGGCGATCACGGAACCGACCAGCAGATTAGGCAGCAGCTGCGGCTCGGACTTCACGCTGTCCGTCATCAATGTGAGCGAAACGCCCGGCAGATCGAGGCCGCGTTTGTGGGTGTAGACGCCGTGACCTGGACCGGCCGCGCTGCGGCGGGCCAGGATCTTGTCGTCGCGGTCGAGCAGGGTGATCTGATTGTCCTGGGCGAACCACCACGGCACCATCTCGTCCAGGATGGTGGACAGCTGGTAGCTGGCGACCAGGTTGCCCAGCCAGACGTCGCCGCGATAGACCGGATAGTGGAAGTCCATCATTTGCACGCCGGGCGAACCGGCCGGATGTTCGGACTGCTGCTCCGGCTGGCTGTAGACCGGATTGCGCGAGCGGCGGGCACGGTCCAGCGCCGTCTGCGAGGCTGGGCTCAGTCCCGGATTGAGTGGCGCCGCCGGTTCGCTGGAGGCGCTAATATGGCCGTCCGCTCCGACGAACATCACGCGCTTCAGCTCCAGGCCGTTCTTCAGCAGGCGCTCCATGCGCTGGTGCAGTTGTTCAGTAGTGAGATGTCCGGCCGTGATTTCATTGGCCATGCCATGCAGGCTTTCCTCATGGCGCCCCAGTTGGAAACGGATCGATTGCTCGACCCAGAGGGTGTCGGCAATCAACTGCTCTTCGCGTTCGCTGCTTTCCATCTGGCGCGCCTGCCAGGGCAGCCAGATCAGGATGGCCATGAACAGCAGCACAATGACGATGGGCAGCAGCCAGCGCACCGGGTTCGGCAGCTGGGGACGGCTGAATGTAGGCGTGGAATCAGGCATTATCCGAGGGTAAACAATTTCAGGGCTGGCTGTATTGTGGTTTTCCACAGTTGTATAGCCTTATTGCTTTTTGCAGAATGGGATGGGTAAGAATAATAATCCATCCACTTTTACGGGGAGACACTATGAAATTCAAGACCATCCTGGTCGCCTTGAGCGCGGCCGCCTGCATTACTTCCAACGCATTCGCCCAGGCGCCGATCGTCATCAAGTTCAGCCACGTGGTCGCAACCGACACGCCGAAGGGCCAGGCCGCCGAGCGCTTCAAGCAGCTGGCGGAAAAGAATACCAATGGCCGCGTGAAGGTTGAAGTGTATCCAAACAGCCAGCTGTACAAGGATAAGGAAGAAATGGAAGCCCTGCAGCTGGGCGCCGTGCAGATGCTGGCGCCTTCGCTGGCCAAATTCGGTCCGCTGGGTGTGAAAGAATTCGAAGTCTTCGACCTGCCGTACATCTTCCCTAGCAAGACCGCGCTGTACAACGTGACCGAAGGTCCGATCGGCAAGGGTCTGCTGAAGAAACTGGAAGGCAAGGGCATTACCGGCCTGGCTTACTGGGACAACGGCTTCAAGATCATGTCGGCCAACAAGCCGCTGCACAACGTGGCGGACTTCAAAGGCCTGAAGATGCGTATCCAGTCGTCCAAAGTGCTGGACGCGCAGATGCGTGCACTGGGCGCGAACCCGCAGGTGCTGGCGTTCTCCGAGGTGTACCAGGCGCTGCAGACCGGCGTGGTGGACGGCACCGAGAACCCGCCATCGAATATGTACACCCAGAAGATGCATGAAGTGCAGAAGCATCTGACCACCTCCAACCACGGCTACCTGGGCTATGCGGTGATCGTGAACAAGAAGTTCTGGGACGGCTTGCCGGCCGATATCCGCACCCAGCTGGAAGCGGCAATGCGCGATGCCACCACGTACGAGAAGGCCATCGCCCAGCGCGACAACGATATGGCGCTGGACGCTATCAAGAAGTCCGGCAAGACCACCATCTACAACCTGAGCGCCGCCGAACAGGCCGAATGGCGTAAAGCAATGCTGCCGGTGCAAAAGCAAATGGAAAGCCGCATCGGCAAAGATCTGATCGACGCCATCAACAAGGAAACGTCGAAGTAATCCACCAGTCTTTCTCAGCAGCGATGTGGGCAAGCTTCGGCTTGCCCTTTTTTATTGAGCGTCGACGGGGAGACGGCCGCACGCCACGGCGACTTATTCGAGATGCGGGGTTGTAGGGCGGATCATCGATCCGCCGCTGAATGCGTCGCCGCACCAGTCGACTGTATAGATGCCTTCAGCGATGTAGCGATGGAAGGTCGACCAGGGCCAGTCCACTACGCGCGCCACCAGCCCGTGCTTCATCGGATTCCAATGAAGGTAATTGAAGTGTTGGCGGAAGTCTTCTTCCGAGCGCAGCCAATGCTCCATATAGCGATGTTGCCAAGGGGAGTTTTGTCCTCCCTGATGTGTGACAAGCCCCTTGATTAAGCGCCACCTCAGCGGAAAGTTGCTGTCACCTTCCGGCAGAGTCCAAATTGTGTGGAGATGATCCGGCAGCAAAACGAATGCAATGATGTCGAATGGGTAGCGAGCCCGCACGCGCTGGATGGCGAAGCGAAGGTTGTGGCGGAACGCGGCGTCCGTGAGAATACGACGGCGACCTTCGCTGACCACGGTGAAGAAGTAGCTGCCACCAGGATGCAGCAGGCGGCGGTAGTTCGGCATAGGATTCCGTTCCGGGCTAATGAGTATTCAGCCTAGCGCGGATGCGGCAGTTGCCGCTTGCGGCGGGTCAATGACCCGCCCTACGCCCCGAAATATATCCAATCAATCCGCAAAATGAAACGCCGCCTTGTGGGGCGGCGTAGGGCGGATCATTGATCCGCCTTGCAGGCTCAGACCGAGCCTTACATCAGGCCCATTGCCTTCGGCAGCCAGAGCGATAGTCCCGGCCAGTAGGTCACGATTACCAGGAACACGAGCATGGTGAGCAGCCATGGCATCACGGCCACGGTCAGCTCGGAGATGCTCATCTTCGAAATGCCGCTCGCCACGTAGAGGTTCAGGCCGACCGGCGGGTGGCACAGGCCGACTTCCATGTTGGCGTCGATCATGATACCGAAGTGGACAGCGTCGATGCCCAGGCGAATCGCGGCCGGGTGCAGGATCGGCGCCATCACCAGGATGATCGAGGATGGTTCCATCACGTTACCAGCCAGCAGCAGCAGGATATTGGTGAAGAACAGGAAGCCGACCTGGCCCAGGTCCTTGGCCAGAATCCAGTCCGCCATTGCTTGCGGGATGTTCTCGTGCGCCATCAGGAAGGAGAACAGCACAGCGTTGGTGATGATGTACAGCAGCATCGCGCTCAGGCTGGCCGACTTCTTCAGCACTTCCGGCATCTTCTTCAGCGGCATGTCCTTGTAGACGAACACGGAAATGAAGAAGGCATACACCGCGCTCATTGCGGCGGCCTCGGTCGGCGTGAAGATACCCTTGGTGATACCACCGATGATGATCACCACCAGCATCAGGCCCCACACGCTGTCGCGGAAGGCTTTCCAGCGCTGGGCCCAGGTCGCTTTCGGCATGCGCGGATACTTGTTCTTCTTGGCCAGCACCCAGGTCACGCCGCACAGCATGAAGGTCAGCAGGATACCCGGGAAGAGGCCGGCCAGGAACAGGGCGCCGATCGAGGTATTGGTCGAAATCGCGTAAATCACTTTCGGAATCGACGGCAGCATCAGGATGCCCAGCGAACCCGCGGTAATGATCACGCCCGCGCCGAACTGTTTCGGATAGCCCTGCTTCACCATGGCCGGCAGAATGATCGAACCGATTGCCACCACGGTTGCCACGCTCGATCCGCACACCAGCGCAAACATCGCGCAAGCGATAATGCCCGCCAGTGCAAGGCCGCCGTGCCAGTGGCCGATCATGGAGGTAGCAAAGCTGATCATGCGGCGCGCCACGCCGCCGTGGGTCAGGAAGTTACCCGCCAAAATGAACAGCGGGATCGCCATGATCTCGAACTTCTCGATGCCGCTGAACAGCTTCAGCGCCACCGCTTCGACCGGCACCTGGGTCAGCAGGTACATGAACATCAGCACCGTCAGGCCCAGTGCAATCGACACTGGAATGCCGGTCAGCATCAACAGGATCAGCAGCGAGAAAACGATGCCGACCTTGCCGCCGACGAAGCAGACGGCGCCGAGAATGGCACCGATGCCCAGCAGCCAGGTGGCCGCTTTCTGGCGCGACATTGGAACTACATCATGTGCGTGGCCGCTCATCGTGCGCCTCCATGGGTGGTGTGAGGAACGGTGGCGAACAGCGGATCGTTTTCGATATCGTCCAGGCCTTCCACTTCGGATTCGTCCTGGTGCGGCATTTCACCGGTGCGGATAAAGGTGACCAGCACCTGGATGAAGCGGAAGCACATCAGGTAGGAGCCCATCGGCACCACGGAATACACGAACCAGGTCGGCCATTCCAGGTCAGGCGTGATCGGGCCTTCCGGTACATCAGTCTCGATGTGCAGGAGCGTGTAGACAGCATGGTGCATGCCGTTCTCCCACACGAAACGCAGTCCCAGCGTGCCGACGATGCCGGTGAACAGCATGCCGCACAGCAGGGCGATGATGGTGGTGTTCTTGCGCCATTCAGCCGGCAGGCGGCTCACCAGCACGTCCACGCCGACGTGGACGCCCTTGCGCACGCCGTAAGCCGCGCCAAACTTGGCCATCCACACGAACATGATGATCGCCAGTTCCTGCGCCCATTCGAAGTGCAGGCTGAGCAGCCAGTCCTGAACGCCCGGAATGGGAAGTCCGGTCCCGTAACGGTGTACCACCGACAGGAAGATGATGAGGGTTGCGCCTCCCATCAGAAAGCTGATAATCCACTCTTCCAGATGGTCGAGTACTTTCATTAGCATTGTGTGTCTCTCTTTTAGTTATTAACCCCGGCCCTTTCGGGTCTTGCCTTGAACATATTATTTTTGCCTCAGTTTTGGCAATTGCGGTTACTACTAAGAGGCGGGCTTACCACAGTTCTATGGTCGGGGCGACAATTTCGTTTGCATAACAACAAAAAAAGAAAAATGGACAAATCAAGTCACAGATCAGTTATGATGGCGTCGCTCCCAAACGGTGCAAAACGAATATAAAAATGCACCAAGGTAGCAACGAATACGCAAGTTAGTGGGGAGTGGTACATAACAACGGTAGCCAATACCGCGGATTAATGAGGAGACGACGCAGCTCACAGTAATGCCGTTAGACCACCGCTGAGCGGGGCTAAACGGCCGGGGCCGCGAACCTAACTTGAAGACGCACCGGATGGTGCGTTTTTTTTTGCCCTCTCGAAGCGAGTGTTGTAGCATCAATGCCACAGTACCAAGTGGAGCAAATGTGACCAGAATACAACAGGCGAACGAGCTGTTTTCCGCCATCATCCAGGTGCCTTTCGGGGCGCTGGGTATCCGTACCGCCGGTGCGGTTGTGACCGAATTGTTCTACCTCCCGGCGCATTACGCCGAGAAGGCGCCGGCCGATGCGCTGGCCGAAAAAGCGGCCCAGCAAGTGCTCGCTTACTGCGCAGACGCGGATTTCCGGTTCGATCTTCCACTGGCCCGGCTGGGCAGCGATTTCCAGCGCCGCGTGTGGGACACCATTTGCGAAATCCCGCGCGGCGAATTGCGCACCTACGGCGAGCTGGCCAAGCACCTGGGCTCGCATCCACGGGCCATCGGCCAGGCCTGCGGCGCCAATTACTTCCCGCTGGTGATTCCCTGCCACCGCGTGACGGGCGCGCAGGGCCTGGGCGGCTTCGCGGGCAGCGATGACCAGGCTGGCTTCACGCTGGGCGTTAAACGCTGGCTGCTGGCACATGAGGGCCATAAAGAGTATCAATGGCAGCAGACAACCTTGCTCTGATCGACGAGTTCGTCGACAGCCTGTGGCTGGAAGACGGCTTGTCGAAGAATTCCCTGGATGCCTACCGCCGCGATATGCGGCTGTTTGCCAAGTGGCTGGCAACGACCCGTCCCGCAACGGGGCTGCTGTCCGTGACCACGCCGGATATCGACGCCTATTTCGCCGCCCGCCATGAGGACACCAAGGCCAGCTCGGCCAACCGCCGGCTGTCGGTGCTGAAGCGTTTCTATCAGCTGGCGCTGCGGCAGAAGCAGATCGCCGAAGATCCCTGTCTGAAGCTGTCCTCGGCCAAGCAGCCGCTGCGCTTCGTCCATACGCTGAGCGAGCCGCAGGTCGAAGCCTTGCTGGCGGCGCCGGATTTGCGTACGCCGCTGGGTATCCGCGACCGCACCATGCTGGAGCTGATGTATGCCAGCGGCCTGCGCGTGTCCGAGCTGGTGGCGCTGAAGACCCTGGAGCTGAGCATGAATGACGGCGTGCTGCGTATCACCGGCAAGGGCGCCAAAACCCGGCTGGTGCCGTTTGGCGAGCAGGCGCGCCTGTGGATCGAACGCTACCTGCGCGAGGCGCGCGGGGTGATTCTCGATGGCCAGCAGGACGACGCCTTGTTCATCACGGGCCGCGGCGGGCCAATGACACGCCAGATGTTCTGGGTCGTTGTCAAGAAATGCGCGCAGAAGGCGGAAATTACGGCACCCTTGTCGCCCCACACCCTGCGGCACGCGTTTGCCACCCATTTGCTCAACCACGGCGCCGATTTGCGCGTGGTGCAGCTGCTGCTGGGACACTCGGATATTTCCACAACTCAAATTTATACCCATGTGGCGCGCGAGCGCTTGAAGCATTTACATGCGGCACATCATCCGCGCGGGTGAAAATTTGCGCTAATGTATGGTGAGGAGGTCCACCACCATGGCGAAAACGAATTTCCAGTACGAAAAACGGCAACGGGAACTAGAGAAGAAGCGCAAGGCGGAGGAAAAGGCCAAGCGCAAGCTGGAGGGGAAAAACCGGCCGCCCTCGGAGCAGGACGCCGATGAAGCCGGTTTCGAAACAACCGAAACCGATGTGGGAGCCGACCCCAACATCTAGCACCATGGGGTCAGACCCTAACATCGGACATGCTGCGCATGCCCGACGTCAGCGTCAGACCCCGGCCATTTGGCCGCCGTCACGTCCGCGCTTGTGCGTGGACAGCTCGGGCGAACCGGTTACGCGACTTCCGCCACGTTGTCCTTTTTCGGCGTTTCAACCGGGCTGACTTCCGGGTTGTTGCGACGAAGCCAGCGCGCGGCGCGCTTGCCGATATTGTCCAGATACGTATAAGCCACCGGCACCACCACCAGGGTCAGCAGGGTGGAGGTGATCACACCGCCAATCACGGCGCGTCCCATCGGCGCCTGGGTTTCGCCACCGTCGCCCATGCCGATCGCCATGGGCAGCATGCCGAAGATCATGGCCAGCGTGGTCATCATGATCGGACGCAGGCGCACCTGGCCGGCCGCCATGATGGCCTCGCGCTGGTTCATGCCATCGCGCTGGCCGTGGTTGGTGAAGTCCACCAGCAGAATCGCGTTCTTGGTCACGAGGCCCATCAGCATGATCACGCCGATCACCGAGAACACGTTCAACGTAGAGCCGGTCACCAGCAGCGCCACCAGCACGCCGATCAGCGACATCGGCAGCGACATCATGATCGCGATCGGCTGCAGGAAGCTGCCGAACTGCGATGCCAGCACCAGGTAGATGAAGATCACCGCAATGCTCAGCGCCGTGATGGCGCCGCTCATGGTTTCCTGCATCTGCTGCGCGTTACCCGACACGTCGAAGCGCAGGCCGTCGGGCAGCTTCATGGAATCCATGGCCTTCTTCACGTCCGCGTCCACGTCGCCCACAGGACGGCCCTCCGTGCCGGCGAAGATCGCCACGCGGCGCAGCAGGGCCTGGCGTTTCAGCACTTGCGGGCTGAAGGACGGCACAAAGGTCACCACCTGGCGCAGCGGGATCATGACCGGATTGCCTTGCGCATCGAGCTTGCTCGAAGCGATCGACAGGTCGCCCAGATCGGCGATGCGCTGGCGGCCGGACTTCGGCAGCTGCACATTCACTTCATAGTTCTGGCCATCTTTCGCCAGCCAGTAGCTCACCTGCTCGCCGCCGACGAACGGACGCAGCGCGGCGCCGATCTGCTGCACGGTCAGTCCCAGATCGCTGGCCAGTTCGTTATTGATCTTGACCATGGTGGACGGGCTGGCGCCTTCCTGGCTGTATTCCAGGTCGGCGATGCCTTTAATCTTGCGCATCTTGTCCATCAGTTCCCTGGCGGCGGCATCCAGCTTGGCTTCGTCGGTGCCCAGAATCGCGATGAAGATCGGCTTGTTACCGCTCGACATAGTGATGCCGGCCACGGACGCCAAACGTGCACGGATCGACTTCTCCAGCTCCTGCTGCGAGCGGCGGTGGTGCTTGTTCTTGTCAATCAGCTTCAGGTTCACTTCCGAAGTGTGGCGGCCTTGCCAGGTCACGACGTTGGACAGCATGGTGTCGATTTCCGGGTACTCCTTCTTCAGGATCTCCTCAATCTGCGCCACCTTGGCCGAGTTGTATTCCAGGCTGGAGCCGACCGGCACCTTGAACACCAGGTTGACCCAGCCCTGGTCCGTTTCCGGGAACATCTCACCGCCGATCTTCGGCACCAGCAGCAGGCTGCCGGCGAACAGTGCGAAGGCCAGAGCCAGCGTGGTCTTGCGCCAGTTCAGCGCCACGCCCAGGATCTTCCCGTACAGGACGTGCAGCTTCTCGACTTGATGCTCGATGCCTTCCATGAAGCGGCCCAGCCAGGGCACATACTTGAAGCGGTTCTTCACCGGGTCATGCCAGACGGAGGACAGCATCGGGTCCAGAGTGAAGGACACGAACAGCGACACCAGCACAGACACCGCCACGGTCACGCCGAACTGCAGGAAGAAGCGGCCGATCAGGCCCTTCATGAAGGCCACCGGCACGAACACCGCGACGATGGCGAAGGTGGTGGCCATCACGGCGATGCCGATTTCATTGGTGCCGTCTTCCGCCGCCTTGCGGTGATGCTTGCCGAAGCCCAGGTGGCGCACGATGTTTTCACGCACCACGATGGCATCGTCGATCAGCAGGCCAATGCACAGCGACAGCGCCATCAGGGTCAGGAAGTTCAGTGTGAAGCCGAAAGCCTTCATGGCGATGAAGCTGGCCAGCACGGAGATCGGCAAGGTCAGGCCGGTAATGATGGTCGAGCGCCAGGAATGCAGGAAGAAGAACACGATGATCATCGTCAGCACGGCGCCTTCGATGATGGTTTCCTTCACATTGTCCACCTGGCTCTGCACGCGGTCCGATTGCGAATCGACCACGTGGACCTTGATGTCCGGCGGCAGGGTCTTCTGCATTTCCTGCGCGACCTTGATGACGCCGCGGCCCACTTCCACCACGTTGGCATCCTGCACCTTGGTCACCTGCAGCGAGATGGCGCGCTTGCCATTGACGCGGGCGATGGAATCCGGTTCCGCTTCGCCGTCGAACACGTCGGCCACCTGTTCCAGATACACCGGGCCATTGGCGCGGCGGGCGACAATGATCTTGTTGAATTCCGACGCTTCTTTCAGCTTGCCTTCCACGCGCACCAGGTCTTCGCTCACGTCGTGCGTGATGCGGCCGGCGGGCAGGTTGGCGTTGGCATCCTGGATGGCCTTGATGATTTCATCCACGCCCACGCCTTGCGCCGTCATCTCGTTCGGTTTCAGGCTCACCTGCAGCTGGCGCTTGGTGGTGCCGAACACACGCACCTGGCCCACGCCCGGCACGCCCTGGAAGCGCTTGGCCAGGATCTGGTCGGTCATGGTGGACAGCTCGCGCAGGCTGCGCGTATCGGAAGTAATGGTCAGCTGGACGATGGCCTGGTCGTTCTCGCCTTCGGCACGCACGATCAGCGGGTCCTTGGCTTCACGCGGGAAGCGTGGACGCACCAGCGCAATCTTGTCGCGCACGTCCTGCATGGCGCGGTCCATATTGGTGGTCAGGTCGAATTCCAGATAGACGCCGGACTTGCCTTCCCAGGAGTTGGCACGGATCGACTTGACGCCGCTGACGGTGTTGACGATGTCCTCGATGGGACGGGTGATGTCGTTCTCCACTGCCTCGGGCGATGCGCCCGGATACTGCACTTCAATCGCAGCGAAGGGCAGCGACACATTGGGCATGCTTTCCACGCCCAGGCCCGCGTAGGAGGCCAGGCCGAGCACCATCAAGGCCACCATCACCATGGTGGCAAAGACCGGCTGGCGGATCGAGATTTTTGTGATCCACATGGCTTAGCCCCGTGCCAGCATGGCCGGCTTGGCGGCAGGCGTGGCGCTGGTCGGCACCGCCAGCTTGACCTTGGCGCCCGGTTTGACGCCTTCCAGCTTGGCGACGATGACATTCGCACCGGGCGACAGGCCATCGGTAACCTGGGCATAGCCCTCGTCTTCATTGCGCAGGCCGATAGTGACGTTGCGCGCCACCACCTTGCCGTTCACGACTTCATAGACCACCTGCTGGCCGTTCACGTCGCGCAGCGCGGCGACCGGCACCACGGGCGCATCGTCCGAATGCTCGGTGGTGATGGTGCCCTTGGCGAACATGCCGCCGTGCAGGGCGCCGTCGCCATTGGCCACAGCGATATACACGATGGTCGAGCGCGAACCCAGTTCCGAAGTCGGGTTGATGCGCGCCACCTTGCCGTTGAACTGGCGGCCGGCATAGCCTTCGACTTTGAAGCGCACTTCCTGGCCCACTTTCACGCGCGGGATTTCGGTGGTTGGCACCTGGGCTTCCAAGGTCAGCTCGTTCAGGCTGACGATGGTGTAGACGGGCATGTCAGGCGCGACTTTATCGCCCGCCTGAACATGACGTTTGGAGACAATTCCGCTGATGGGCGCGCGGACCGTGCTGTCGTTCAGCGCGATACGGGCAATGTCCACCATGGCGGAAGCGGATTTCACTGCTGCCTTGGCCAGATCGACGGCATTCGAGGTGCTGTCGTAGCTGGTCTGCGAGATGTATTTCTGCGTCAGCAGCATGTAGGAGTTGTATTCGTTCTTCTGCGCCAGCTGCAGTTTGGCCTGCGCTTCATCCAGCGCGGCTTGCTGCTGTTGCAGGCGCGCTTTCAGGTCGGCCTGATCCAGACGGACCAGCACATCGCCCTCGTGCACAGTGGTGCCTTCGCGCATACCTGACTCATGCACGAGGCCCGACACTTTGGAACGCACGGTTGCCTGCGCCACCGGCATCAGCGAGCCGGAGAGCGGCAAGCTCATCGCGAGCGGACGGCTTTCAATGGCGGTCACATCGGCGCTGGCCAGTTCATAGACAGGCTCCTTGGCCGGAGCCTTGCTGTCGGGCTTTGCCGTTTGCGTTGCGGAAGCTTTCGACTGTGCTTGCATCACAGTCCAGCCGCCGCCCGCCAGTCCCAGCACCACCAGCCCGATCAGGGGGAGGCGCCAGCGTGGGCGGGATTTCAAGGGCAGGGTTGTCAGGTTCATTATTTTACTCATTGGATAAGAGTTGGCCGCTGCCTGCGGTGTGGGATGGTGACACTCTAGGTTTTCACAAGGGAAGGGACCATCGGAATGCGATGAAGCGTGAAAAGCGGTAGCTGAAATGCATAAAGCTGGGATGAAACGCAGGTCAAGGGGACGACCTTTGCGCTATATCAAATGTGCACGCGCGACTCTCGATAAGAATGGAGAATGCGCCAGCCAGATCCCTCGCCCGCCTCCACCTCAAGCTCAGCTGCTCTCACTGCGCTGGAGCTGATTACGCGCATGGTGGCGGCTCTTGAGCTGACGCCCATGGTGGCCGTTTGCAGCGTCGATCGGGATGGCGTGGTGCGCTTCTGTAACCAGTCCTGCGCCACGCTGTGGGGTGTGACGGTTGGCCAGGCGATGGGGCGGAAGATGTCCGATCTGCTGTCGCATGGCGAACGCCAGGCCGAGCATGACATGCTGATGACCGAGCTGTGGCGCGAGGGCCGCGCCGCTCCGGCGGACGACTGGCAGGTGCGCACGGCAGCTGGACGCGATCTGTGGCTGTACTCGGCCAAGATCCCGGTGCGCCACGACGGCGAGCTGGCGCAGATCGTGTGCATGGATGTCGACATCACCGAGCGCCGCCAAGCGGCCGATGCGCTACAGGCCGCCGGCACCAACTTCTCTCAGATGTTCGAGCGTTCCAGTGATGCCATTTTGTTACTGCGTGATGGGGTGATCGAAAAGGCAAATCCGGCGGCGGTGCGGCTGTTCTGCTGCAAGACGGAAGAGCGCTTGCATGGACGTAGCCTGGATGATTTTTCGCCGCTGAAGCAGCCGGTTGGTGTTCCCTCGGCCGGTGTTTCTGCCCAGCGCGTGGAAGAGGCCATCCGCAAGGGCAATAGCCGCTACGACTGGCATTACCTGGATTGCGAAGGCCAACTGTTCTGGGCCGAAGTCCTGATGACCTCCATCAGCCTGGATCACAAGCATCTGTTTTATGTGGTTGTGCGCGATATTTCAGAGCGCAAGCGGACCGAGCAATCACTGCATCTGGCGGCCCAGGTCTTCGAAAACAGCCAGGACGCCATCCTGCTGACCGATCACGGCCGGCGTGTGATCGCGATCAACCGCGCCTACTCAGCCGTAACGGGTTTTGTCCCGGACGATATCCTGGGCAAGCCGGTCAGCGCCTTCCGCAGCGGGCTGGAAGATGAATCCTTCTACCGCGAGGTATGGCTGAGCGTAGACAATACTGGCCATTGGCAGGGCGAAACCTGGGCGCGCCACAGCGACGGCTCGCTGTTTCCGGCCTGGGTCAACATCGCGGCGATTCGCGACAGCGCCGGCCAGGTGTCTAATTACATGGGCATCGTGTCCGACATCACCGAACGCAAGAAAACCGAAGAGCAGACCCGGCATCTGGCCGAGCACGACTTCCTGACCGATCTGCCCAACCGCGTGCTGCTGCTGGACCGTCTCAGCCTGGCCTTGGCCGCCGCACGCCGCAGCGGCGAGAAGCTGGCCATCCTGTTCCTGGACCTGGACCGTTTCAAATATGTTAATGATTCGCTGGGTCATTCTGTCGGCGACCGGCTGCTGCGGGAAGTGTCGGCACGCCTGGTCAGATGCGTGCGCGAGGCCGACACGGTGAGCCGGCAGGGCGGCGACGAGTTCGTCATCATCCTTACCGACATCGGCAACGCGGAGCGGGCCGCTCACGTGGCCGAAACCATCCTCCGCGCCGTGGAGCAGGAATACGCGCTGGACGAGCACCAGCTGCATATCTCCACCTCGATCGGCATTGCCATGTACCCGGCCGACGGCGCCGACATCGATACCCTGCTCAAGCACGCCGATGTCGCCATGTACCACGCCAAGCAGGATGGGCGGAATAACTGCCAGTTCTTCAGCAGCGAAATGAATGCGCGCGTCGTGGAGCGGGCCGGCATCGAGAATGGCCTGCGGCGGGCCGTGGCGGAGCAGCAGTTCGAGCTGGTGTTCCAGCCGGAAGTGGAGATCGCCTCCAATACCGTGATCGGCATGGAAGCGCTGTTGCGCTGGCGCCATCCTGAACTGGGCCTGCTGCTGCCGGAGCGCTTTATCGATGTCGCGCAGGAAGCGGGGCTGATGATCGCCATCGGCAACTGGGTGCTGCAGAAGGCTTGCCGGCAGGCGCAGGTCTGGCATGAGCAGGGCAGGCCGCTGATTGTGTCGGTGAACCTGTCGCGCGCCCAGTTCACGCACAAGGGGCTGCTGGATAGTGTGGGCGATGCGCTGGCGGCATCCGGCCTGGCTGCTGGCTGGCTGGAGCTGGAACTGACCGAGAACATTCTGCAAGACGGCGGTCCACGCGTAACCGAAACGCTGGCGGCCCTGCACAAACTGGGTGTGCGCTTATCGCTGGACGATTTCGGCACCGGCTATTCGCGGCTTGGCCAGTTGAAGGATTATCCGATCGACCAGCTGAAGATTGCACAAGTCTTCATGAATGGCGGCACGGATACCACGGCCATCCGCACCATCATCGCGATGGCGCGCAGCATGCACATGACGGTGATTGCCGAAGGCGTGGAGACAAATGAGCAGCTGGAGCTATTGCGTGCACTGGGCTGCGACCGGTATCAGGGCTTTCTGGCCGATGCCACGCTCAGCGCAGCCGCAGGCGCACCAGCACCTGTCCATGATCCGACACTTCCGGCCGTTCCTGCCGCAGATGGTCGTTAAAGTAGGAGACATCCACCACCTCGCCGATTGCGCGCGGCGAGGCCGGATTGAACTCCTCCGACACCAGTACGTGATCGATGGTCGAGTAATGCCCCTCATGGATGCTGGTATAGCCCACGTGCCGCAAATGGTCCTGGCGCAGCTGGATCTGATTGGCGTCGTACATGCGGCCGCGGCGTTCCTCGGTGCCGAGGATGCTGGCGCCGTTACCCAGGACGATGGTGGTGGTCACGGCATCGGCCGTATCGTTGAAGTCGCCCAGCACGATGCAGGGGCGGCGCGTTTCGCGCATCATTTTGCTGAGCAGCACGCGCAGCGCCACCGCCTCGGTACCGCGCCACACGAGCGAGCGCAGGCTGGCCATCGCGTAGTGCAGGGGATCGTCGCCATCATCGCCGGAACGGTAGTCGGGACGACGCGACTTCAGGTGCACCACGATCACATCGATCACATGCTCGCCGGGCAGCACCACCCGTGCGTGCAGGGGCGCCCGTGCGAAGCGGGCCTCCGGGCCGTTGACATCGTTGGACACATCTTCCGGAAAATTGGCATAGACAACCGGCTCGCCCGCCAGCGGCAGACGGGAGACCAGGGCCACATTGGGCGTCAGGCGATCGGCTTGCGGATCGGGATCGAAACCGGCGTGAATGGCCTCGCGGTATTTGTGGGTGCGGGACAGGACATCGCGCAGCGCCTCCTGGGAGAAGATTTCCTGGAAGCCGATCACGTCGGCATCGAGCTGGTCCAGCTGCTGGGCGGTCCAGTTCGCCTTGGCTTCGTATTCGGCCTCCGTCAGAGGCAGCAGATTGTCGTACAATTTTGCGCCCGGCGGGGCAAGGTTGCAGACATTGAAAGTGGCAAAGCGAATTTCTTGCTGCATAATGAGAAACTCCTTCCTGAGCACTTAGCGTATCACGGCATGGCAAAAAAAGAGCACATTTCAGAAACCCCGGCGACAGCTTTACTGCGCAAGCACAAGGTCCCGTTCACCGAACACCCTTACGAATACGAAGAACATGGCGGCACCACCGTATCCGCGCGCGAACTGGGCGTGGACGAACACCATGTCGTGAAAACGCTGGTGATGCAGGATGAAGCAGCTAAACCTTTAATTGTGCTGATGCATGGGGATTGCAAGGTCTCCACGAAAAACCTGGCGCGCAATATCGGCTGCAAATCGGTGGAGCCGTGCAAGCCGGAGGTGGCGCAGCGCCATTCCGGCTATATGGTGGGCGGCACCTCGCCGTTCGGCACCAAGAAGGCGATGCCGGTGTACGTCGAGGAAAGCATCCTCGGGCTGGAAACGATTTATATCAATGGCGGACGGCGCGGCTTCCTGGTCGGCATCCAGCCGCAGGTGCTGAGCGAAGTGCTGGGCGCCAAACCCGTGAATTGCGCGCTGGCCGATTGACCGGTATAGTCACCGCCGGCACTTGAATGGGGACGTAACACATTTAAAAAATCAAATGTGTTACGTCCCCATTTAAGTGCAATATAAATAAAACAACTCAGGGGAATCATGAATACTGTCCTGCTCACCATCGCTGCCTATCTGATCGGCTCGATTTCTTTCGCCGTCGTGGTCAGCAAGTTCTACGGCCTGGCGGACCCGCGTTCCTACGGCTCGGGCAATCCTGGCGCCACCAACGTCTTGCGTAGTGGTAATAAAGGCGCGGCGATCTGGACGCTGATTGGCGACGCCTTCAAAGGCTGGATTGCCGTCTTCCTGACCATCCACTTCGCCGACCAGCTGGGCGCCGGCGACAGCACCATCGCCCTGGTGGCGATTGCCGTCTTCATCGGCCACCTGTGGCCCGTATTCTTCAAGTTCAAAGGCGGCAAGGGCGTGGCGACCGCCGCGGGCGTGCTGCTGGCGCTGAATGTCTGGCTGGGCGTGGCGACGCTGGTGACCTGGCTGGTGGTGGCGTACGCCTTCCGCTACTCCTCGCTGGCCGCGCTGGTGGCATCCATCTTCGCGCCTTTCTACTACGGCCTGCTGTTCGGCGCCGATCCGCAAATGGCGGCGGTGGTGGTGATGAGCGGCCTGCTGATCTGGCGCCATGCCAAGAACATCGGCAATCTGATGGCCGGCAAGGAAAGCCGCATCGGTTCCAAGTCGAAAAAGAAGGCCTGACAGCGCCGATTTCTTCTTCATGCGAAAATGCCAGCTTCGTGACACATGGAGCTGGCAATGAGCACTCCCCTCCGCATTGATTTCGTATCCGACGTTTCCTGCCCCTGGTGCGCCATCGGGCTGCACTCCCTGGAAACGGCACTCAATCGCCTCGGCAGCACCGTCAAAGCCGACATCCACTTCCAGCCTTTCGAACTGAATCCCGCCATGGGACCGGAAGGGCAGGACATCACCGAACACATCCAGCAGAAGTACGGCGCGACGCCAGCCCAGCAGGAACAATCGCGCGAGATGATCCGCCAGCGTGGCGCCGACGTCGGCTTTGAATTTGCGCTGGGCGCGCGCACCCGCATCTACAACACCTTCGACGCCCACCGTCTGCTGCACTGGGCCGGCGAGCAGGGCAAGCAGAGCGAGCTGAAGCACGCGCTGCTGTCCACCTACTTCACCAAGGGCGAAGACCCGAGCAACCGCGACATTCTGATCCGCGTGGCAGGGGAAGTGGGACTGGGCCAGGAAGCCGCCACCGAGGTGCTGTCGTCCAACCGTTATGCCGAGGAAGTGCGGGAAGCCGAGCGCTTCTACCAGCGCAACGGCATCCACTCGGTTCCTGCGATCATCATCAACGAACGGCATTTGATTTCTGGTGGGCAACCGCCGGAAGCCTTCGAGCAGGCACTGAAACAAATAGTGGCGATGAAATAATAGGTCTTATCTCGGTTACAACCTCTCCCGTTTGCTATACACTGCAAGATGTAGCACCAGCAGCTCAAGGCAAACACTAGAAGCGCGACAACGCTACACACGGGAGAGGGCTCATGTCAGCCGCAGAACAGATCTTTTCGCACTCGTTTCCACTGCCGATGGACGACAAGCACCGTCTAGCCGCCTTGCACCGCTATGAAGCGCTGGACGCGCCAAATACCGAAGACTTCACCTTCCTTACCGAGCTGGCCGCCAAGGTCTGCGACGTGCCTTACGCCTTCATCACCCTGATCGACGCCGACCAGGCCTACGTGAAATCCTTCACCGGGCTGGAACTGGGCAACCTGCCGCGCGGCCAGTGCTATTGCTCGCTGGCGGTGCTGGGCGACGAGGCCACTGAAATCTGCGACCTGACGAAGGATGCGCGCACTTCCAGGATGCCGCTGACGACGGAAGCGCCCTTCATGCGCATGTACAGCAGCGTGCCGCTGACTTCCAGCGACGGCTACGCCATCGGCACGTTGTGCGTGATGAATACCAAGACCGGTTGCCTGTCCACCAGCCAGCGCGACATGCTGCGCCGCCTGGCGCGCCAGGTCATGGCCCTGATCGAGCTGCGCGCCAACGAAAAAGCGCTGAAAGAATCGATGCGCGAGCTGGAAATGCTGGCCACGACCGATGAGCTGACCGGCCTGCACAACCGCCGCTCGCTGATGAACCGCTTGAAATTCGAAGTCGCCCGCACGCGCCGTTTCCGCACGCCGCTGTCAGCGGTGATGGTCGATCTGGACCACTTCAAGCAGGTCAACGACCGTCACGGCCACATGATCGGCGACGAGGTGCTGAGCGCTGTCGGCAAGCTGATTCGCGAAAATGTGCGGGTGATCGACGTCGCCGGCAGGTACGGTGGCGAAGAATTGTGTATCCTTCTGCCCAACACGCCGCTGGAAGGCGCGCGCAAGTTTGCGGAAACGCTGCGTGGACGAATTGAGGCGCAGGTGCACATGGATGGCAACCGTAGAGTTCCGGTCACGGCCAGCCTGGGCATCGGCTCCTTCAACCATATGGACATCGACGACGCCGACAGCCTGCTGCGCCAGGCCGACGCCGCCTTGTACCGTGCCAAGCAGAACGGCCGCAATAGAGTAGAAGGCTGAAACGAACGGAGAATTTTGAAATGCCTAAGGCAACATGGAATGGCGTAGTGATCGCCGAAGCAGCATCCGACGAAGTTGAAATCGTCGAGCACAATGTGTACTTCCCGCCGGAGCGGGTCAACAAGGAATTCCTGCAGGACAGCGCCCACACCACCATGTGTCCGTGGAAGGGCGTCGCCAGCTACTACAACGTGGTGGTGGACGGCCAGGTGAACGGCAACGCCGCCTGGTACTACCCAACTCCATCTGAAGCCGCCAAAGGATTGAAGAACCGCATCGCCTTCTGGCACGGCGTGGAAGTTCAGCACTAGTGCGTGGATAACATCACCCATTCAGTCGTCGGCCTCGGTGTCGGCGAGCTGATCCAGCGCAGCCTGCCTCCCGAGGCAGGCGACGCGCGCCAGAAGACCCGCCACCGCCTGCTGCTGACCGCCTGCGCGGCGGCCAGCAATTTCCCCGATCTCGATCTCTTTTTGACGCACCAGTTGCCGCCACCGCTCGGCTATCTGCTGCATCATCGCGGCCACACGCACACGCTGCTCTACCTTTTGCCGCAAGCCGTGCTGCTGCTGGCGGCGCTATGGCTGCTGTGGCCCAACGCCCGCGCGCTGCTGCGCGAAAGCCGCCATGCCCGGCTTGGTCTGCTGCTGGCAACCATCGCCGGCTTCCTGCTGCATATTTCGATGGACTTCCTGAATTCATACGGCGTCCATCCCTTCTATCCCTTCAACCCGAACTGGTATTACGGCGACGCCGTCTTCATCGTGGAGCCGGTGTTCTGGGTGGCCTTCGGCGTGCCGCTGGCGCTGTCGATCCACACGCGGGCGCGCTGGGTGCTGGTGTTCGGGCTATTCGCCGCACTGGCTTTTGTGACCGTGCACGGCTACCTTAGCTGGGGCTCATTCGAAGCGCTGGCCGCTCTGGGTGGCGCGATAGCGGCGCTGCGCCTGATGCATATGCACAGCCGGCGCGCGCTCGCCCTGGCGCTGGCGATATGCCTGGCCTTCGTTGGCGTGCAGGGCTACGCATCCTCGCTAGGCCGCGCGCAACTCACGCGCCACTTGCAGGCGCTCGACCCGGCATCGCGCGTAGTGGATATCGCGATGACTGCTTTCCCGGCGCAGCCTTTGTGCTGGGCCTTCGCTTCGGTGGAGAGCAACGAAGCCGCGGCCTCCTATCGGCTGCGCCGCGGCATTATCAGCCTGGCGCCGGGCTGGCTGCCGGTCGCCGATTGCGCGCCCGCCTTGCAGGCACGCGGCGGCGATGAACCGGCGCTGCGTGCTGGCGCTGATGGCGTCGCGCTGCAAAGCGACTGGCAGGGCAGCCTGACTACCTTGCGCGCGCTCGCTGCGGGCAACTGCGAACTGAACGCCTGGCTGCGCTTCGCGCGCATCCCGCAGGTGGACGAGGAAGTCGCCAGCGACCAGCGCTTCGCCTCCACACCGCGCGGAAACTTCACCACGCTGGAGCTGGCGCAGTCGCGGGCATGTCCCGGCAATGTACCGCAATGGGGCATGCCACGCGCCGACCTGCTGGCCGGCGCGCAGCACTAGCTCAGGCGGCCTGCTTTACCGGGTCGAAGTCGGTGGACATCGCCACATCGATCCACTGCGCCATTTCCTGTTCCACCTGCTGGTTCTTGGCGCGCACGCGGGCCACGGTATCGCTGCCAAGTTGCAGGCGCACCGGCGGCTTCTCCGCATCCGCCAATTTCAGGATGGCCTTCGACAGCTTCTGCGGATCGCCCGGCTGCTGATGATTCGCGCCGGCCGCGAAGGTACGCATGGCGCCCACGGTTTCCGCGTAGTCCTCGATGCGCGCTGCCGTCTCGGTCAGCGACGTCGCATCCAGGAAGTCCGTGCGGAAGAAGCCCGGTTCGACCACTGTGGCATGGATGCCCAGCGGCGCCAGTTCCATCGACATCGCCTCGCTCAAGCCTTCCACGGCAAACTTGGTCGAACCGTATACACCCCAGCCGTAGTAAGCGCTGTAGCCGCCGACGGACGAGATATTCATTACGTGGCCGCTGCGCTGCTTGCGCATCACCGGCAGCACGGCGCGGGTCACGTTCAGCAGGCCAAACACATTGGTGTCATACAGCTTGCGCACTTCATCGGCCGACGACTCTTCCACCGCGCCGAGCAGGCCAAAACCGGCGTTATTAACCAGCACATCGATGCGGCCGAAGCGTTCCACCGCCTGCTGGGTGGCCACGATAGCTGCGGCTTCCCTGGTCACATCCAGCTGCACGGCCAGCAGATTGGGATGCGCGCCCAGTGCCTCGGTCACACTTTCCGCCTTGCGGGCGGTGGCCACAACATAGTCGCCGCGCGCCAGTGCGTCGCGCGCAATCAGGGAACCGAAACCGCGGGAAGCGCCAGTGATGAACCAGACTTTCTTTGCCATGATGTTTCTCCTTCGAGAGATTGGTGATTTGGTGAAGGGAAGTGTAGGCGTGGAAGTGCTGCTACACTAGGCATAGGAAAGATGTTTGATTTTCACCTTTTGGTTGTAAATCGCTGGAATGGACAAAGCCCGCGTCATCACCATCTTCATCGGCGTCGTACAGGCCGGCAGCTTCAGCAAGGCGGCCGTGGAGGCGGGGCTGTCCGCGCAAGCCGTCAGCAAAGCCATGCGCCAGCTGGAGGACCACCTCGGCGTGCGGCTGTTCCACCGCACCACGCGCAGCCTGAGTCTGACGGAGGAGGGCCAACGCCTGTTCGAGCTGTCCACGCCCGGCTTGCGCCTGCTGGACGAGGCTTTCGACCAGGTGCAGAACAGCCGCGAAGCGGTGGAAGGCCTGATCCGCATTTCCGCCGCGACCTCGCTGGGCACCATCGTACTCACGCCGCTGATCGCCGAATTCCAGCAGCGATACCCCAGTGCGCATTTCGACCTGCTGCTGAACGACCAGTTCACGGACATGATCTCGTCCAAGATTGACGTCGGTTTCCGTGCCGGTAATCCGCCGGAGCGCAACCTGGTTGCGCGCCACATCGGCGACCTGGCGCTGGCCATCTGCGCATCGCCCGATTACGTTGAGCGCCTCGGGGCGCCAAAGAATATCCACGAGCTGCAGAAGCACCGCTGCACCGGCTTCCGCCAGCCCAATACCGGCCGCCTGATTCCATGGGAGCTGAAAGGCGAGGGCGGCACCATCTATCAGGACGTGCCCTGTGTCGCCAGCTTCAACACTGCCGAAAGCGAAGTCGAAGCCGTGCGCGCGGGCGTGGGCATCGGCCAGCTCGCGGTCTACATGCTGGGTGACGACCTCGAACAAGGCCGCCTGCTGCATCTGCTGCCGCAGCAGCTTGGTTCCGGTGGCGGGGTGTACATGTACTACGCCCAGCGCACACGCATGCCGCTGCGTGTGCGACACTTCATCGACTTTGTGGCCGAGCGCGCGCCGGCCTACTTTCCCAAGCCGCGCAAAGCGAGATAGAACATGGACCGCCTTTACCTGATGACCGTCTTTGTCGCCGTCGCCGAAGAGCAGGGCTTTGCATCCGGCGCGCGCCGCCTGGGCATGTCCCCGCCCGCCGTCACGCGCGCCATCGCCGCGCTGGAAGAGCGTCTTGCCGTCAAGCTGCTGGACCGCACCACACGCCATGTGCGCGTCACCGAAGCGGGCCAGCGCTATCTGGACGACGCGCGCCGCATCATCGCCGAGATGGACGAAGCCGACGAAGCAGTCCAGGGCATCAACGCCGCGCCGCGCGGACACCTGATGGTGACCGCGCCCATGCTGTTCGGCCGCATGTACGTCATGCCCGGCATCGTCGACTTCCTGCAGCGCTATCCGGGCATGGAGGTAAGCACTTTATTTGTGGATCGGGTCACGAGCCTTCTGGAAGAGGGCATCGACGTTGGCGTGCGCATTGGCGAGCTGCCGGATTCGACGCTGCGCGCCGCACGCGTGGGCGAAGTGCGGCGCGTGGTGGTCGCATCGCCGCAATACCTGGCGCAGCATGGCGCACCTGCCACGCCGCAGGACCTGATGCATCACGTGGTCGTATCGTCATCCGGATCGAGCACGCCGCCGGACTGGCGCTTTGTCGATCAGGGCCGCCTGATCTCGCAGCGTCCGAGTGCGCGCCTGAATGTGAATACCAACGACGCGGCCATTGAGGCGGTGAAGCGCGGCTTCGGCATCGCACGCCTGCTGTCGTATCAGGCATCGGCGCTGCTGGCCTCCGGTGAGCTGCAACTGGTGCTTGACGATTACGCTACACCCCCGGTACCGATCCATATCGTGCATCGCGATGCGCGCCAGGGCTCCGCGCGCGTGCGGGCCTTTGTTGATTTGATGGTGGCGCGCCTCCGCGCGGAGCCTGGCCTGCACCCGCTTGGTGCGCCGCACAAATCGAGTGCCTGAAATTCACTCCTGATCTGCCTTCCACCCTGCGAATGCGCTGGCACGCTGCTTGCACATACAACGGTGAGGCTGGCGTCCGCCGGCCATTCGCTACGGGGACAACGGAAGATGGACGACAGATTCAGCCTGACCCGCCGCGCCTTGCTCAAGGCCGGCGCCGCCACCGCATTGACAGGACTCGCGACGCAGGGCGTCTGGGCCGCAGGCTCGGACAAGCCTGAGAAAGAGGAGGTCAAAGTCGGCTTCATACCGCTGACCGATTGCGCGTCGGTGGTGATGGCGTCCGTTCTGGGCTTCGACAAAAAATACGGCATCAAGATCATCCCCAGCAAGGAAGCCTCATGGCCTGCTGTGCGCGACAAGCTGGTGAACGGCGAACTCGATGCGTCGCACGTGCTGTATGGCCTGGTGTACGGTGTGCACCTCGGCGTGGGCGGTCCGAAGAAGGACATGGCCGTGCTGATGAACCTGAACCACAATGGCCAGGCCATCACCCTGTCCAAAAAGCTTGCAGATAAAGGCGGTGTTGACGGTGCCTCGCTGGCGAAGCTGATGAAGAGCGATCCGCGCGAATACACTTTTGCGCAGACTTTCCCCACCGGTACGCATGCAATGTGGCTGTACTACTGGCTGGCGGCCTACGGCATCAATCCGATGAAAGACGCAAAGATGATCACCGTGCCGCCGCCGCAGATGGTGGCCAATATGCGTATCGGGAATATGGATGGCTACTGCGTGGGCGAGCCATGGAATCACCGTGCCATTGCCGACGGCATCGGCATCACGGCCACCACCACGCAGGACATCTGGCGCGACCATCCCGAAAAGGTGTTGGGCACCAGCGCCGAATGGGTGAAGAAATATCCGAATACTGCGCGGGCGCTGGTGGCAGCCATTCTCGATGCCGGGCGCTGGATCGACGCTTCGCTGTCCAACAAGGTGAAGATGGCCGATACCATTGCCGACAAATCGTATGTGAACACCTCGGTCGACGTGATCGGCCAGCGTATCCTGGGCCGCTACCAGAATGGCCTGGGCAAGACCTGGGACGATCCGAACTACATGAAGTTCTTCAATGACGGTGCGGTGAACTTCCCCTATCTCTCGGACGGCATGTGGTTCCTCACGCAGCAGAAGCGCTGGGGACTGCTGAAGAGCGATCCGGACTATCTGGCTGTCGCCACGCAGATCAACCAGATCGATTTGTACAAGGACGCGGCGTCGCTGGCCAAAGTGAGCGTGCCGAAATCTCCGCTGCGCACGGTGAAGATGATCGACGGTGCGGTGTGGGATGGCAAGAACCCCAAGGCTTATGCCGATTCCTTCAAGATCAGGGTATAGGAGATTACGATGAGCGCCATCCTTAATCACGCCGCTGACGGTGCGCCAGCAGCAGTAGGCGCTGCTGCGCCGGCGCCGTCGCTGCCGGCGGCAGCCAATGACGCAGCGCTGTCCAGCCGGAGCGCGCGCATCGCCGCCAAAGGCGTCAATCTCCGGCCGTGGAGTGAGCGCATGCGGCCCTTCGCGCTGAAAGTTGTCCCGCCACTGCTGGGACTTGGTTTGCTGGTGCTGGTATGGCAGATTCTGGCCGCGCAGAACAGCGCTTTTCCGACGCCGCTGGCAACCTGGCGTGAGGCGGTGAACCTGTTCTCCGATCCCTTCTACCGTAAGGGGCCGAACGATCAGGGCATAGGCTGGAACGTCCTTGCTTCGTTGCGGCGCGTGGCGCTGGGATTCGGACTCGCTGCGGCAGTGGGCATCCCGCTCGGTTTCATCATCGGACGATTCCAGTTCGTGTATGGCATGTTCAGCCCGATCGTCAGTTTGCTGAAACCAGTATCGCCATTGGCCTGGCTGCCGATCGGGCTGCTGGTGTTCAAGGCTGCCGATCCTGCTGCGGTCTGGGCCATCTTCATCTGTTCGATCTGGCCGATGATCGTCAACACGGCGGTAGGCGTGCAGCGTGTGCCGCAGGATTACCTGAACGTGGCGCGCGTGCTGAATCTCAGCGAATGGAAGGTCATGACCAAGATCCTCCTGCCGGCTGTGCTGCCGTACATGCTGACCGGCGTACGTCTGGCTATCGGCACGGCGTGGCTGGTGATCGTCGCTGCCGAAATGCTGACAGGTGGCGTGGGTATCGGCTTCTGGGTGTGGGACGAGTGGAACAATATGAACGTGCCGCACATCCTGATCGCCATCGGCGTGATCGGCGTGGTCGGCTTGCTGCTGGAAGTGGCGCTGGTGACGCTGGCCAAAGCCGTGACTTACGAGGAGAAATGAGATGGGCAAGTTCATCGACATCAGCAGCGTGGAAATGATGTTCGGCCGCTTCCACGCGCTGAGCAATGTGCAGTTGACGGTGGAGCAGGGCGAATTCATCACGCTGATCGGCCATTCCGGCTGCGGCAAATCCACGCTGCTGAACCTCATCGCGGGACTGGCCAGGCCAAGCGCGGGCGCCCTGATTTGTGCCGGACGCGAAATCAATGGCCCTTCGCCAGAGCGCGCCGTGGTATTTCAGAATCACTCGCTGCTGCCGTGGCTGACCTGCTTCGAAAATGTCTATCTGGCGGTAGAGCGTGTCTTCGGCGCAAAGGAATCGCGCAATCAGCTGGACGAGCGCACCTGGGATGCGCTGGATCTGGTGGGGCTTACCGCGTCCGGTGGCAAGCGCCCTAACGAGATCTCGGGCGGCATGAAGCAGCGTGTCGGCATTGCGCGTGCGCTGTCGATGGAACCCAAGGTGCTGCTGATGGATGAACCTTTCGGCGCGCTGGATGCGTTGACCCGCGCGCATTTGCAGGATGAACTGATGCGCATCGTGGCGCGCACCGGCGCTACGGTGGTGATGGTGACGCACGACGTGGATGAGGCGGTACTGCTGTCCGACCGCATCGTGATGATGACCAATGGTCCGGCTGCCACCGTTGGCGGCATCGTGCAGGTGCGGCTGGAGCGTCCGCGCGACCGTCTGGCGCTGGCGCAGGACCCGCTCTACATTGACTATCGGACAAGTGTGCTGGAGATCCTGTATCACCGCCAGGGGCGGCCCGCCCAAAAAGCCGCATGATGGTTGTCGGGTGGAAACAACAGAAGTGTGGCCTAAGCGCGGTGCTTGCTGCTAAATTGTGGTCTATACAAATGGAGACAAGAGAATGGCCACCGAAGTACCGAAAGTAGCATCGCAGCAGCAACCGGCTGAATACAAGGAAAAACCGCGCCGCACCGAGCGCGTGGAATCCATCATCGACCTGCGCCACAAAGGCGTCCGCACCGGCGTCGCTGCCGGTGGACTATTGGCACTGGTCGGGCTGGCAGCCGTTCTGCTGAATTAAACGATGCGCAGTTCGTCCAGCGGCCAGCGCGGACGGACATTGAAGGCATACTCCCGCTGCGCCGCCTGAGGATTGATCTTCAGGCGCATGGCGCCGGCGAAGGCGATCATTGCGCCGTTATCGGTGCAGAATTCCAGCTCCGGGTAGTACACCTTGAACTTCTTCTTTGCCGCCGCTGCGTTCAGCGACGCGCGCAGCTGAGCGTTCGCGCCTACACCACCCGCAATCACCAGACGCTTCAAGCCGGTCTGCTTCAGGGCAGCCAGGCACTTCGCCGTCAGCACATCCACGATCGCGTCCACGAAACCGCGCGCGATATTGGCCTTGTCCTGCTCGCAGACATTGGCGGCGCCTTCGCTCTTCTTCACCACCGTCAGCACGGCCGTCTTCAGACCGGAGAAGCTGAAGTTGAGATCTTTCGAGTGCAGCATGGGGCGCGGCAGCTTGTAGGCTTCCGGATCGCCGAATTCGGCCAGGCGCGAAATCGCAGGACCGCCCGGATAACCGAGGCCCAGCAGCTTGGCGGATTTGTCGAAGGCTTCACCGGCAGCGTCATCCAGCGTTTCGCCCAGCAGCTCGTACTGGCCGACGCCATCCACGCGCATCAGCTGCGTGTGGCCGCCGGATACCAGCAGCGCCACGAAAGGGAACTCGGGCGGCTCGGACGCCAGCAGCGGCGACAGCAGGTGGCCTTCCAGATGATGCACACCCAGCACGGGCTTATCCAGCGCCATGCCCAGGCTGCAGGCGATCGACGAGCCGACCAGCAGCGCGCCCGCCAGGCCGGGGCCTTGGGTGTAGGCGATGGCATCGACCTGCGCCGGCTTCATGCCTGCTTTGTTCAGCACCTGTTCCAGCAGCGGGATCGCGCGGCGGATATGGTCGCGCGACGCCAGTTCCGGCACCACGCCGCCGTATTCCTCGTGCATCGCCACCTGCGAGTGCAGGGCGTGCGACAGCAGGCCGCGGTCCGTGTCATACAGAGCCAGGCCGGTTTCGTCACAGGAGGATTCAACGCCGAGAACGATCATGGAATTGCCGAAAAAGTGTCAGGGGAATCTGCTATTTTACCTTGCCTTTATTTGTATACGTGTATACAGTTAACCCATGACACGACTTCCTCCTCCCCGAGCCCAAGGCGGGCCGACCATACTGGCTGCGCTGCGCGAATCCATCATCAGCGGTGCACTGGCGCCGGGCGTGCTGCTGCGCCAGACCGAGTTGGCCGAAGAATTCGGCACCAGCCGCATTCCCGTGCGCGAAGCCTTGAACTCGCTGCAAGCCGAGGGACTGGTGCAGATCGAACCCAACCGTGGCGCCTACGTCACCACGCTGACCAGCGATGAGCTGCGGGAAATCTTCGACCTGCGCGTACTGCTGGAAACCGACGCGCTGCGCCGCGCCGTGCCGCTGCACAGCGAACGCACCCTGCGCCGTGTGGAAGCGATCCAGCACGAGCTGGATGCGGAAACAGTGCCGGCGGAATGGGTGCGTCTGGACCGCGCCTTTCACGACGCGCTGTACGAGCCGAGCGGCCGTCCACGCACGCTGCAAATGATTGCAGCGCTGCGCGACAGCGTGCAGCGCTTCTATCTCGCTCGCCTGGGACCGGATGCGCGCCGCCCCGGCTGGAACGACGAGCACAATGGCCTGATTGCGCAAGTACGCGCGGGCGATGTTGACGCTGCGTGCGCCACGCTGGCGGAGCACCTGCGCCACACCGAAGAAATCTCACTGAAGGAGCTATAGATGTCGATTCACACTGCCGAAATCGCGTGGCACCGCCACGATGCCGCCTTTACCGACAAGCGCTACAGCCGTTTGCACAAATGGACCTTCGATGGCGGCGCGGTGGTGCCGGGATCGAGTTCGCCGCATGTGGTGCGCGTGCCGTTCAGCGAACCGTCCGCGGTCGATCCGGAAGAAGCGTATGTGGCGGCTTTATCCAGCTGTCATATGCTGTGGTTCCTCGACATTGCGGCGCGCGAGGGCTATGTCATCGACAGCTACGTGGACCAGGCCGAGGGCCTGATGGCGAAAAATGAAGAAGGGAAGGATGCGGTCACCGTTGTGACGCTGAAACCGATGGTCGCCTTCAGCGGCGACAAAGTGCCGACCGATGCGGCGCTGGAACACCTGCATCACACGGCGCACGAGAGCTGCTTCCTTGCCAGCTCTGTGCGCACGCGGATTGAGGTGCAGGGCAGCTGGACTTACTGAGGACGGCCGCGCAGTTCGCGGTCGGCATCCTTCAGCATCTTCACGGTGGTTTCCCAGTCGATGCAGCCGTCGGTCACCGAGCAGCCGTACTTCAGCTCAGACAGATTGGCCGGGATCTTCTGATTGCCGCCGACGATGTTCGACTCGATCATCACGCCTACCAGCGACTTATTGCCGTGCACGATCTGGTTGACCACATCGGTCATCACCAGCGGCTGCAGTTCCGGCTTCTTGTAGCTGTTGGCGTGCGAGCAGTCGACCACGATGTTGGCAGGCAGCTTGGCCTTTTCCAGCGCCTGTTCCGCGATGGTCACCGACACCGAATCGTAATTCGGACGGCCATCGCCGCCGCGCAGCACCACGTGGCCGTGGCGATTGCCGCGCGTACGCACAATGGACACCGAGCCCTGGCTGTTAATGCCCAGGAAGGCGTGTGGATTCGAGGCCGACATGATCGCGTTGATCGCGATGGTGATGTCGCCGTCAGTGCCGTTCTTGAAGCCCACGGGAGTCGACAGGCCGGACGACATTTCGCGGTGGGTTTGCGATTCGGTGGTGCGGGCGCCGATGGCGGTCCATGCGATCAGGTCACCCAGGTACTGCGGCGAGATCGGGTCCAGCGCTTCGGTTGCTGTAGGCAGGCCCAGTTCGCAGACATCCAGCAGGAACTGGCGGGCGCGCTCCATGCCGACATCGACGCGGAAGGAATCGTCCATGAATGGATCGTTGATATAACCCTTCCAGCCCGTCGTGGTGCGTGGCTTCTCGAAATACACGCGCATCACCAGCAGCATGGTTTCCTTCACTTCCTCCTGCAGCGCCTTCAGGCGGCGCGCATAGTCCAGGCCCGCGACCGGGTCGTGGATGGAGCAGGGGCCGACGACGACGAACAGGCGCTTATCCTTGCGGTCCAGGATGTTGCGCAGGTCTTCGCGGCCCTTGGTGACGGTGGCGGAAGCGGCATCGGTCAACGGCAGCTTCGCATGCAGGGCCTCAGGCGTAGGCATGGACGCGAAGGAGGTGACGTTAATATTTTCAAGGTCTTGTGCAATCATGATGAGTCTGCTTCAGGCGTTATTTTCTCTTGGGGATCATGTAGTGTAGCCGAAATGCCGTAAACTGGCAGGCATGACAACTTCCACCCCATTCCCAACGGCCCATTTCATCAAAGAGATCGGCCGCGGCGCGCACGGCGCCCGTAGCATGAGCCGCGACGAGGCGCGCGAGCTGTGGACGGCCATTCTCGACGGCCGCGTATCCGACCTTGAGCTCGGTGGCATTCTGCTATCGATGAGGATCAAAGGCGAGTCGGTGGAAGAGCTGGAAGGATTTCTTGAAGCGTCCGAGGCGTCGTTCCCCGCCTTGCGTGCGCCGTCGGGCGAATATGCGCCGGTGGTCATCCCCAGCTACAACGGTGCACGCAAGCTGCCGAATCTGACGGCCCTGCTGGCGCTGCTGCTGGCGCGCGAAGGCGTGCCGGTGCTGGTACACGGCGTGGCGCATGATGTGGGGCGGGTGGCGACGGCGGAAGTGTTTGAGGCCTTGGGCGTGCGTGCTGCGGTGTCACGTGCCGAGGCTGAAGTTGCGCTGGCTGATGGGCATGTGTCATTCATTACGATCGACACGCTGGCGCCGCGGCTGGCGTGGATGTTGTCGCTGCGCCGGATTCTTGGCGTGCGCAACTCGACGCACACGCTGGTGAAGATCATGCAGCCGTTCGAGGGGGCGGCTTTGCGGCTGGTGTCGTACACGCATCCTGAATATCTGGAAACGCTGGGCGAATACTTCCAGAAAGCCGCGCCGCCTGAGCGTGGCGATGCCTTCCTGATGCGCGGAACGGAAGGGGAGACGGTCGCCAATGCCAACAAGGCGCAGAAGATCGACTGGTTTCACGGCGGCGAGCGGACGGTGCTGGTCGAAAAGCAGACCCTGGTCGAAACGCTGCCCGCGCTGCCGGAAGACAAAAGCGCCGCATCAACGGCTGCATGGATTGAATCGGTCTTGCGCGGCGAAATTCCGGTGCCCGACTCGATCGTGCAGCAAGTCGCCCACTGCAAAGAAGTCTCCCGCCGCCTCCGCTAACACATGTGGGCCCGCTAACACCATGGGGTCAGATCCGACATTCGGACATTTTGAATTCTCCCTATGGGGTACCTAGGGAATTTCTATTCGCGTTAGGTTATTAGGCACCTTTGATGCCATTCCTGGTGGGGCGCAGCGTGTCGGAGAGGTGGCGTTTCGCGAAAATGTCCGAATGTCGGATCTGACCCCAGGGTTTAGTAGAATAGTGGGTTTGGGTTGGCGTGAGGGTGCGATGCAGGTGGATGTGGCGGTGATTGGCGCGGGCGCGGCGGGGATGATGTGCGCGGCGACGGCGGCGCAGCGCGGGAAGCGCGTTGTGCTGATCGACCATGCGGAGAAGCTGGCGGAGAAGATCCGTATCTCCGGCGGTGGCCGCTGTAATTTCACCAATATTAATGCGGGCCCCGCTAATTTTTTGTCGGAGAATCCGCATTTCGCCAAGAGCGCACTGTCGCGCTTTACGCCCCATGATTTCCTGGCGCTGGTGAAGAAGTACCGCATCGCTTTCCACGAAAAACACAAGGGACAGCTCTTCTGCGACGATTCCGCCGAGCAGATCATCAATATGCTGCGCGCCGAGTGCGATAACGGTGGCGTGCAGTGGCGCATGCCGAGCAAGGTGCAGTCCGTGCAGCAAAACGCGGCGGGCTTCCATCTGCAGACCGAGCATGGCGACATCCATGCGGCAGCCGTCGTGATCGCTACCGGCGGCCTGTCCATCCCCAAGATTGGCGCCACCGATTTCGGCTACCGCGTCGCCAAGCAGTTCGGCCTCAAGCTGGTCGATCCACGCCCCGCGCTGGTCCCGCTCACCTTCGACGAGAACGAGTGGAAGCCTTTCGTCCCCTTGGCCGGCGTGTCGCTGGAAGTGGATGTGGAAACCGGCTCGCTGAAAGGCCGCAATGCCACCGGCGCGCGCTTCCGCGAAGACTTGTTGTTCACGCACCGTGGCCTGTCCGGCCCCGCCATCCTGCAGATTTCGAGCTTCTGGCAGCCGAATACGCCGATCGTCATCAATCTGCTGCCGGAATTGGATCTGGCGCAAACGCTCATCGAAGGCAAGTCCACTATCAAGAAGCAGCTGGGCAATGTGCTGTCCCAATACCTGCCGTCGCGGCTGGCCGAGGGGCTGCTGCAGGCGCACGGTTATGCGCACGATGCGCGCATTGCCGACATGCCCGACGCCAAACTGCGCAAGCTCGGCGAACTCATCAACCGCTGGACCATCACCCCCAACGGTTCCGAAGGCTACCGCAAGGCCGAGGTCACCAGAGGCGGCGTCGACACCAAAGAACTGTCCCAGCAATCGATGATGGTGAACAAGGTTCCCGGCCTGTATTTCATCGGCGAAACGGTGGATGTGACCGGCTGGTTGGGCGGCTACAACTTCCAGTGGGCATGGGCTTCCGGGGTGGCGGCCGGGCTGGCAATCTGATATCATTCACCTCCCGGCAATGCACTTTCGCCGGATCTATTGATGTTAGCGGGGCGGAAAGATTGCCCTTTAACAGACGTGGTATTCCTCCTGGAACCCGCCTGATGGGCCGGTTTAGCGTCCATTTGCTCTTCCATTTTTGGACAAAAGCTGCTAATATCGCTGTCTTCCTTAAACCCTAACGGTTTGAATTTTTACATGACCACTATTCGCCTTAAAGAAAACGAGCCGTTCGAAGTCGCTATGCGCCGCTTCAAGCGCACTATCGAAAAAACGGGTCTGCTGACCGAACTGCGCGCTCGTGAGTTCTACGAGAAGCCAACCGCTGAGCGTAAGCGCAAGCTGGCTGCCGCTGTTAAGCGTCACTACAAGCGTATCCGCAGCCAACAGCTGCCGAAGAAGCTGTACTAATTGCTCTAGCCGGCACGTCCGCACACGGCGCCAGTTCGCCACGGATGCGCCACGTGCCCAGAGTTTCCACCCGCTCCGGTTAGGCCGCAGCGGGTTTTCCTTTTTTACCGCACACTTTTTGAGGTTGCCATGAGTTTGAAAGCACAGATCACCGAAGACATGAAAGCCGCCATGCGCGCCAAAGAGTCGGGCAAGCTGGCCACCATCCGCCTGATCCTGGCTGAGATCAAGCGCAAGGAAGTGGACGAGCAGATCGAAGTCGACGATGCCCAGACCGTGGCCATCGTGGAAAAAATGATCAAACAGCGCAAGGATTCCATCACCCAGTTCGAAGCCGGCGGCCGCGCCGACCTGGCTGATATCGAAAAGGCTGAGCTGGTTGTTCTGACCACCTACATGCCCGCCGGCCTGTCCGTCGAGGAAATCGCGGCGGAAGTGAAGGCTGCTGTGGCCGAGTCCGGCGCCGCTGCGCCTGGCGACATGGGCAAGGTAATGGCTATTCTGAAGCCAAAACTGGCGGGCCGTGCCGATATGACCGTGGTGTCCGGCCTGGTGAAAAAAGCGCTGTCCCCGGCGTAATGGCACGGCGGGACAATGTCCCGCCCTACACGAGTCGCTATCGGGCATGTATGATGCAATGCCGCCGTAGGGCGGATCATTGATCCGCCGCTGTGTTGAGTTACATCAAGCCATAGCCCTGCACCGCGGTATAGTCTGATCTGCAACAAAAGACCGTCAGCCAAGTGATTCCACAATCGTTCATTTCCGACCTGCTCAACCGCGTCGATATCGTCGATGTGGTGGGCCGCTATGTGCAACTGAAGAAGGGCGGGGCCAATTATCAGGGCCTGTGCCCCTTCCACAACGAAAAATCGCCCAGCTTTACGGTGAGCCCGACCAAGCAGTTCTATCACTGCTTCGGCTGCGGCGCCCACGGCACGGCGATCGGTTTCCTGATCGAATATTCCGGCATGGGCTTTGTCGATGCCGTGAAGGACCTGGCCCAGAATGTGGGCATGGTGGTCCCCGAGCAGGACGACAAGATCCCGCCGGCCCAGCGCGCCGCCCAGCAACAGCAGTCGATGGCTTTGTCCGAGGCCATGACCAAGGCCTGCGATTTCTACCGCGCCGAGCTGCGCAAGGCTCCCAACGCCATCCATTACCTGAAGGGCCGCGGCCTGACGGGGGAAGTGGCGGCCAAATTCGGCCTCGGCTATGCGCCGAATGGCTGGGATGGCTTGAAAGCCGTGTTTCCCGACTATGACTCCGCCACCCTGGTGGAAGCGGGTCTGATCATCCAGCAAGTGGATGAGGATGGCCGCAAAACCAAGCGCTATGACCGCTTCCGCGAGCGAGTGATGTTCCCGATCCGCAATACCAAGGGGCAGGTGATCGCCTTTGGTGGCCGCATCATGGAGCATGGTGAGCCAAAATACTTGAACTCCCCCGAAACGCCGCTATTTTCGAAGGGTTCGGAGCTGTACGGCCTGTTCGAAGCGCGCCAGGCGATCCGCGATGCGGGTTATGTGCTGGTGACCGAGGGCTACATGGACGTGGTGGCGCTGGCCCAGATGGGCTTCCCGCAAGCCGTCGCGACGCTCGGTACGGCCTGTACCACCACGCACGTGCAGAAACTGTTGCGCCAAACAGACAACGTGATCTTCAGTTTTGACGGCGACAAGGCCGGCCGCCGCGCTGCCCGGCGCGCGCTGGAAGCCTGTCTGCCCCATGTGTCGGACGACAAGACCATCAAATTCCTGTTCCTGCCGGCCGAACATGACCCGGACAGCTATATCCGCGAATACGGTGCGCCGGCCTTCGAGCAGCAAGTGCAGGAGGCGATGCCGCTGTCCCAGTTCCTGCTGCGCGAGGCGCAGGGCGAACACGACCTGAGCTCGCCGGAAGGCCGCGCCCGGGTACAGTTTGACGCCAAACCCATGCTCCAGGCCATGCCGCCGACCTCGCTGCGCCTGCAGATCGTGCGCGGCCTGGCCACCATGACCCAGAGCACGCCGGGCGAGGTGGAAGGTCTGTTCGAGCTGGCCAAGCCGGTGGCGACGGCCAAGATCGCGCCGCCCAAGAGCCGCCGCGAGCAACCGGTGGGACTGGAATTGAAGCTGATCCGCGTCCTGATCTGCCACCCCTCGCTGGCACTGATACTTGATGGCGACGCCTTAACAGCATTCAACCAGTTTGGCGCCGAGGCGGCCGAGCGGCTGGTACAGTTGGTTCAGCTGGCGCAATCGCTGGGTGAGCAGGGCACGTTTGCCGTCCTGGCCCAGCAACTGAAGGAATTGGGGCCGGATTACGACGGCATCATCGGCGAGATTGCGGCCGCCCATGAGCCGGAGCTGGAAGGCGAGCGCATCTGGCTATCGGCCACTGTGCGCCAATTGAAAGGTGATGCGTTAAAGAAGGAATTGGATCAGCTGTTTTCGACGGGTTTGTCTTCTGAGCAAATTGGTGTACGCTACCGCGAAATTACTGCCAAGCAAGATCAACTGCGGCGTGAAGCGGAGGCGGAATTAGGTGGGCGCTGACCCTTCGATTGCCCGCGCGCAAGGAACCCTGCCCGTCTGGTAATTGGAAAGTGCCGTGCTATAATAAAATGCTAAATATTGCAATATTTAGCGGTGCGATTTTTTTGTTTGTTTTCAGTAGGTTAGGCCCCATATGGGGCAGTAGTAGAGTTGCAGTGCCGGACCTGGTTGTCGGCAGGTTCGTGAACCTATCTAAACCGTTAAGCAAGTCGTTGTGAAATCGAAAGCGCCTGTGCCAACTAAGAAACCTGAAATCAAAGCGGCTGAAAAGCCCCGCAAAGTGACCGCCAAAGCCGCCAAAACGGCCGATAAACCGGAAACCCGCGTCAGCAAGGCGCCACCGGCGGTTAGTCAGACAACGGATGCGGCGGCATTGGCCGCGATCGACACCTCCGGCTACGTTTTGCCGACCGTGAAGGTGCCGGGTCGCCGTGGCCGCAAGCCAAAAGAATTCCAGCCGGAGAACGATGAAGTGGCGGCACTGAATGCCGTCGAGCGCGCTGAACTGAAGGCCGTGGACAAGGCGAAAGCCAAGGACCGCAAGGCCAAGGAAAAAGCGCTGCTGAAAGACGCCTTCTCGTCCGACACCGAGGCTACCGAGGAAGAACTCGAACGCCGCCGGCAAAAACTGAAGACCCTGATCAAGTTCGGTAAGGAACGCGGCTTCCTGACGTACGCCGAGATCAACGACCATCTGCCTGAGAACATCGTCGATCCGGAAGCGATCGAGGGCATTATCGGCACCTTCAACGATATGGGCATCGCCGTGTACGAACACGCGCCGGATGCCGAGACGCTGCTGCTGTCCGATAACGTCGCCACCGTCACCAGCGACGACGAAGCGGAAGCTGCCGCTGAAGCCGCTCTGTCCACCGTTGATTCCGATTTCGGCCGTACCACCGACCCTGTGCGTATGTATATGCGCGAGATGGGATCGGTCGAACTGCTGACCCGCGAAGGCGAAATCGAAATCGCCAAGCGTATCGAAGACGGCCTGAAGGACATGATCCAGGCCATCTCCGCCTGCCCGGTGACGATTGCCGAGATCATTGCCACCTCCGACCGCATCCGCATGGACGAGATCAAGATCGACGAAATCGTCGATGGCCTGGTCGATGAGGAAGAGGACGGCACCCAGCAGGTCGCCGCGTCCGACGAGGAAGAGGAAGAGGACGACGAGGAAGAGGACGAAGAAGAGGAAGAGGAAGAGGGCGCCAGCCCAAGTGCCGCCGCCGGCTATTCCGCTGAGCAGCTGGAAGCGCTGAAGAACGCCTCCCTCGAAAAGTTCGACAATATTGCCAACCAGTTCGACCGCATGCGCAAGGCGTTCGAGAAGGATGGCTATAACTCCAAGGCTTACGTCAAGGCGCAGGAATCCATTTCCGGCGAACTGCTGGGCATCCGCTTCACCGCCAAAGTTGTGGAGAAGCTGTGCGACACCCTGCGTGGCCAGGTCGATGAAGTGCGTCACATCGAGAAGCAGATTCTGGATGTGGCCGTGAACAAGTGCGGCATGCCGCGCGCCCACTTCATCAAGGTCTTCCCGGGCAACGAAACCAATCTGGAATGGGTGGATGGTGAAGTCGCAGCGGGTCACGCTTACAGCGCGATCCTGGGCCGCAACATCCCGACCATCAAGGAACTGCAGCAGCGCCTGATCGACCTGCAAGCGCGCGTCGTGCTGCCGCTGCCGGACCTGCGCAACATCAACCGCCAGATGGCGGCCGGTGAGATGAAGGCGCGCAAGGCCAAGCGCGAAATGACCGAGGCTAACCTGCGTCTGGTGATCTCGATCGCGAAGAAGTACACCAATCGCGGCCTGCAATTCCTCGACCTGATCCAGGAAGGCAATATCGGTTTGATGAAGGCGGTGGACAAGTTCGAATACCGCCGCGGCTACAAGTTCTCGACCTATGCAACGTGGTGGATTCGCCAGGCGATCACCCGTTCCATCGCCGACCAGGCGCGCACCATCCGTATTCCGGTGCACATGATCGAGACCATCAACAAGATGAACCGCATCTCGCGCCAGATCCTGCAGGAAACCGGTGCCGAGCCTGATCCGGCAACCCTGGCGATCAAGATGGAAATGCCAGAGGATAAGATCCGCAAGATCATGAAGATCGCGAAGGAGCCGATCTCGATGGAAACGCCGATCGGTGACGACGACGATTCCCATCTGGGCGACTTCATCGAGGACAACAACACGCTGGCGCCGTCCGACGCGGCCCTGCATGCCTCGATGCGCGGTGTGGTCAAGGATGTGCTGGACTCGCTGACGCCACGCGAAGCCAAGGTGCTGCGCATGCGCTTCGGTATCGAGATGTCCACCGACCACACGCTGGAAGAGGTCGGCAAGCAGTTCGACGTCACGCGCGAGCGTATCCGCCAGATCGAAGCCAAGGCCCTGCGCAAGCTGCGCCATCCTTCCCGCTCCGACAAGCTGAAGAGCTTCCTCGAAGGTAACTAAAACTTGACGGATGGGGCCCCCGGCCCTATCCTGCCGGGTTCTCAGGGCCTCTAGCTCACGCTTGGTTAGAGCAGCGGACTCATAATCCGTTGGTACCCGGTTCGACTCCGGGGAGGCCTACCAATTCGCTCAATGCCGTAAAAAAGCCCTGACGGGAAATCGTCAGGGCTTTTTTTTGCAGATGCGTTGCCAGTTCAGACCGGGCGGCGGCGGAGGCAGAGTGCGCCTAATCCGAGGGCGACAAGCAGGACCGAGCTCGGTTCAGGTACTGCTGCGGCCGCTGAGAATTCTGCGTCAAGGGAATTGAGTGTCAGATTCCGGTCGGGGAAGGGGGCGAAGGTGTCCAGAACCAGTCCAAATCGCAAGACGTCGGCGCTGCCTAACATGGCCAGAGCGTTTGCATAAGTGGTGAAGGGGCTGCCGCCACCGAATTCGGATGTGTCGTAGCGGCCGGCGTCGTTATTGCCGATGACATTAAATCCGCTGTAGGCGTTCAGCTCGGCGTCCGTGTTGACGAAATTCGGCGAGTCGCCCAGATAGATCGAAATCGACCCGTCCGCAAAGGTATCGTGATTGGTATCCAGCTGAATTCTCAGTCGCGGTGCACCGCCGCCGGCGCCGCCGGCATTGCTGACGAAGTTGGCGCTGAAGCTGGTGAGGTCTGAGAAAGTGAATGCCTGGCTCGGGTAAAACAGGACATAGCTGAAGGTGCTGGCAGTAGCGGTCAGCGTATATGGCGGCGTGCTACCCAGCGGCGTTGCCTGATTGCCGTCCGAACCATCGCCGGTAGCGTAGGTTCCTGTGACCGGACCCGCATAGGCACTCGTAGCGACCAACAACACCATACCCGCAAGAAGTCTCGACAGAACACTGAAGCCGAATTTGGAATTGAACATAGTCCCCTCTTATGGTTAACATCGAAGATTGGGGTCGCACCTGGCTGATGTGATTCGGTTACGCTAAGGAGCAACCGCCGTTTCGCGACTCGCAATATGCATGCCATGCGAGCATCGTTCACTTAAATATTATTTAAATTCAATATATTAGCGAGCAATGAAAAATTACTTGCGCGAGCAATGTGAATTATGCGTAAAGTTTTCCGACACAAGTTTTGACATTTTCGATCCAACCACGGGAGATGTGATGGCCAGCAGCTGCGAACACTTTTCTGAGATCCATACTTACAGCGGCAATACGGTCGGCTGCGAAGAGTGCCTGAAGACCGGCGACAAATGGGTGCACCTGCGCCTTTGCCTGACCTGCGGCCACGTTGGCTGTTGCGATGCTTCGGTGAACAAGCACGCGACCAAGCACTTCCACGAAACGCAGCATCCGCTGATTAAGTCTGCGGAGCCTGGCGAAACTTGGGGCTGGTGCTATATCGACCGGAAGATGTTCCCGGCCATTTGAGCTTGCTCAATTAGCGTCGGCCGGTGAGCTCTCGTGCAATAAAAACTAGGCCAATCAGTCCTCCGACGGCAAAGAACAGCCGCGCAGATCTGATCGCTTCGATGAGGATGGTGGTAGAAATCACAGATCCAGACAGATACAGGAATGGCACGATGCACAGGCCGTTCAAAAAATCGGCGATGATGGCCCGGTATTGCCGGCGAACATGCTGACGCCGGCGCATGCGCAGCAATGGCCGAACGCAGCATGCACACATACCAACCAGGATAGTCGCGATCTCAAATGGGCTTCCGTCGAGCGCTATCACTAAAGCACCTTTTTGAATCGCAACGCAACGACCGCCAGTATTCCCAGTGAACTGCTTATCAGATCACGGTTGATGGTTTCTTCAAAGCCGAGGGCTCCGGCGAAGGCGAGACCTGCCATTGCGCCGCACAGGCAGAAGCGCACGTAATCAATTTTGCTGACTTGTCGGGACACCGTTCACCTCCATCGGGAAAGTGTAGTGCGTCACGTTGGACCCGGCACGTCGAAATAGTTCAAAGTTTGTTAAGGCGCAAATGCGCCATGGCTGCACGTCTCAGCGCTTATGCAGCAGGTCCTTGCGGAACCAATCGTCCAGCATCTGCTTTTCGTAGCCGTAGAGGTCCCGGTCGTACATATTGATGCTCTGCTGGTAGGCGGGGTTTTGAATTTTCTTCTCGCCGCTCTCGATCACCTTGCCGTCTTGCTCGACGCTGTAGCGGAAATGCATGCGCGGCCAGTCGGCCTGGCCTTTCATGACGCGGATGTCGCGCACCGCGACGCGCGGGAATTCTTCGCCGGCGAGGTCGATGTCGAGGAACTCAATGTTCAGCACCTGGCCCGCTGGCAGTTGTTCAGACAGCTTGTTGAGGTGTTCGTTGAAGACGTACTTCATATTTTCGAGATCGCTGTGATGGCGCGGGACGTCGCTCATCTTGTCGGTGTCGGTATAGGTGACTTTGGCCGTGGCGAAAGCACTGGCCGAGGCAATCGCGAGCGCGGCGGCGCAGGCGGCCTTCAAAATGCGGGTATTCATGGCAGTCTCTTCGTGAAATTGCAGCAGCTTTTCACTTTGACTATACGCTCATTCCTCTAACGCCATGTAACAAGTGATGTACATGTATGACCGTTTATTACGGCCCGGCGCTGGCCTAGCATGTCCTTACCTTATCAAGGAGATCGACATGAACAAATTCCTGCTGGCCGCAACGCTGACCTTCGCCGGAGTCTCCACCGCCCATGCTGCTGATTCGCTGCCGCTCAACCAGTTCGGCTCGGTCCTGAGCGAGGACATGAAATGGCAGACTTTCCCGGCATTTCCGCCGGAAGCCCGGCTGTCCGTTGTGGCGGGCAATCCTGCTGAGGCGGCGCCGTATGTGGTGCGGGTAAAGCTGCCTGCAGGCGTGAAGCTGATGCCGCATACGCATCCGGAGGATCGCATTTATACGGTGATTTCCGGGGTGTTCTATATCGGCATCGGCACCACCTTCGATCCCGCCAAGCTGCAGGCCTATCCGCCCGGCGCGGTGGTGATCTTGCCCAAGAACACGCCGCATTTTCACTGGGCGCGCTCTGGCGACTACATGACCCAGGTGTCCGGTATCGGCCCGCTCGGCATCAAATACATTCACGATGAAGACGATCCGCGCAATCATTGAGTGCGTGCCTGTCATAAACGCTACAAACCATTACAATTTATGTTTCCCTTAATAAGAACATAAATTTAATGCAGTTATTCCGGCTCCTTTTTAGCGCATTCCTCCTATCGTTGGCCGGACAGGCGGCGGCCATTCAGTTCAGTCCGATCAGCCTGCACCACACCAGCTGGACTGCAAAGGACGGGGCGCCGCCGTCGATCATCGCGATTGCGCAGACGCCGGATCGCTGGATGTGGCTGGCGTCGCAGAACGGGATCTATCGCTTCGATGGCGTACGCTTCGAGCGTTTCCGTCCACCGGGCGGACAGCAGCTGGGCAACGATATCTGGGGCATGCGTGTGCTGAACAATGGCGCGCTGTGGATCGGCTACCGCTCCGGTGGCGTGAGCGTATGGCACAAGGGCGTGCTGCACAATTACGGAGTAGCAGATGGCTTCCCGGTGGCCAGCGTGCTCGATTTCGCCGAGGACTGGCGCGGCCGCATATGGGCCTCCACTTCGCTGGGCTTCCGCGTATTTGACGGCAAGCGCTGGGAGAAAATGGATCAGAGCCGCTCCGGTAAAACCGGCCAATGTTTCCTGCAGACCGATCCGGATAAAACCATCTGGGCGCGCTGCGATCCGGGCGTCTTCAAGCTGGCTAAAGGAGACGAATCGTTTGGCGAGAAGTATGAGGACCTGGGCTTTGGACGCCTGTCGCTGGCAAGGGATGGCACAGTCTGGGCCACCGGCGGCAAGCCGGGCGAACTGATTCCCCTGATCGGACCTGGCAAGGACCGTCCGCTGCCTGACTGGCCGCGTCCACGCGAAAGCGGCGGCACCATGCTGTTCGAACGCGATGGCCAGCACGCATGGCTGACGCGCGCCGATGGCGTCATGCGCATTGGCCCCGGTGAAGACCCCAAGCCATTCGGCATCCCCAACGGCATGAGCGGCAATATGCCGAACTGCTTGTATCAGGATGTGGAAGGCAATATCTGGGTCGGTACGGAGAACGGGCTGGATCGCTTTCGCGTTCCCGTCTTGGCCGGCGTCGCCATGCCGCCGATTTATTGGGACGCACCTGCCATTGCTGCCGGCGACAACGGCGCCTTATGGGTGGACGGCAATGAGGTCAAGACACCGAGCTATCAGACGATCGCCGCTCTGCCGCCGCAAAATGAAAATACCGCCGTCAGCGTGATCCACAAAAACGGCCGCGATGTCTGGACCGGCGGCCGCGATGGACTCTGGCATTACAGGGACGGCAAACGCGAACATATTGCCTTGCCCGACTACGCCACCACCATGCAGTTTCATTCCATCGTGCAGGACAAGGACGGTGGCTTGTGGGTCGCTGCGCGCGACGCAGGCGTGATCAGGCTGAAAGACGGCGAGTGGCAGCGTGGCGGCGGCTACAAGGACCTGAAGCGCCGTGCCGACTGGATCATGCAGGACCACGCCGGACGTATCTGGTTCGGCTATATGGACAACAGCATTCGTGTGCTGGAAGACGGCAAGGTCAGAATCTACGACATCAAAGATGGTCTGCACGTCGGCACCGCTGAACAGATCGTGGAAAGTGGCGATGGCGTCTGGATCGGTGGCCTGAACGGCTTATTCCATTTTGACGGCAAGAAGTTCGTGCAGGTCATCGGGCAGGGGGACGACGCGCTGCTCGGCTTGTCCGGCATTGTGGACTATGGCGGAGCACTGTGGCTGAATGGCTCCGCTGGCGTCACCATTGTCAGCAAGCGCGAGCTGGAAAAGGCCCTGGCTGATCCGCGCTATCGTTTCAGCTTCCGCCGGCTCGATCACAAGGACGGCTTGAGCGGCGTGGCGACGACTGCTTTCCCGTTACCGTCAGCCGTTGCAGGCACAGATGGCAAGCTGTGGTTCTCCACCACCGCAGGCCTCTTTTGGCTTGATACGAAAGCGGAAATGCGGAACAAGACTCCGCCCCCGGTCTATGTGCGCGGCGCGAATGTGGACGGTGTCGCGTTTCCGATGTCTGATCAGGGCAGCAATCAATTGCCCGCCAATCCGGGACGCGTGCAGATCGACTACACGGCGCTGAGTTACACCATGCCGGAACGCATGCAGTTCCAGTATCTGCTGGAAGGCGTGGATCGCGGCTGGCAGCAAGGTGGCGTCACGCGCACCGCAACCTACACCGACCTTGGTCCGGGCAATTACCGCTTCCGCGTGCGTGCATCCAATAACGACGGCGTCTGGAGCGAATCCGATGCGGTGATGGCCTTCACCGTGCAGCCGGCGTTTTACCAGACCATCTGGTTCCGCGTACTGTGCGCCGGCTTGCTGGCGCTGGGCCTGTGGGCAATCTATAAGCTGCGTGTTGCGCAGGTTTCGCGCGCGGTAGCGGGGCGCATCGAAGCGCGTATGGAGGAGCGGGAACGCATCGCGCGCGACCTGCATGACACGCTGCTGCAAACAGTGCAGGCATCGCTGCTGCAGATGCAGACGGCCACCTATCGCTTGCCGTCCGACTCGCAGGCGCGCCATGACATCGAGCGCTCGCTGGATCTCGCCCAGTCGGCGCTGGAGGAAGGCCGCGACAAGGTCCACGATCTGCGGGCTGCACCCGGTACCGATCTGGCGGACGACGTCTGCCGAACGATTCAGGCCGAACATCCAGCGCTGGCGCTGGCCTGCAAGTCGGACGGCGACGCGACCCTGATTACTCCCTGCGTCTATGACGAATTGCGCGCCATCTCCCTGGAAGCCGTGCGCAACGCCGCGCGCCATGCTCAGGCTTCGCGTATCAGCTACGAAGTCAGCTATGGCAGGGACATGCTCACGCTGACAGTGCGTGACGATGGCCGCGGTCTGCCGGACGTGGTGCAGTCCGCAGGCCAGGCGGCGGGACGCTGGGGCTTGGTTGGCATGCGCGAGCGCGCCAAGCGGCTTGGCGGACAAATCATGCTGGTCAGCGACGCCGGCAAAGGCACCGTCGTGACGGTCGAGGTGCCCGGCAAACACGCCTATCGTCCGCTGGCGGCCTAATCGATTTAAGCGGTCTTGCCTGCGGCGAAGTGCTCCATGTGGTCGGCCAGCGCTTTCTTGAAGGCGGGACGGGCCATGCAGCGCTGCTTGTAAGCCAGCAGGTTCTTGAACTGCTCCACCACGCCGCTGTCGTCCAGCTGGCGCAGCACGGTCGTCATCAGGATGTCGGCCGCACTGAAGCTGCCCGCCAGGTAGTCGCGGTTGGCCAGCCAGGCATCCATGGCGCCCAGGCGTTTTTTTGCCAGCTCCTCCATCATCGGGCGCGCTTCCTTGGCCCATGCGTCGTTGGCGTGGAAGAACAGCAGATTGGCCAGATTGCCGGTGTGCGGTTCGACCGAATTGAGCGCTGCGAACATCCACATCCTGGCTTGTTCGCGCTCAGCCGGATCGGCAGGCAGCAGGTTCGGTTCTTTCTCCGCCAGGTGCAGCAGGATGGCGCCGGACTCGAAGATCGGGAAGTCGCCATCGTGCAGAACCGGCACTTGTCCGAAAGGCTGCTGCTGGCGGAATTCGGGCGAGTTCTGGTCGTCGACATTGCGTATCTCGTAGGGCAGTCCGGCTTCCTCCAGCGCCCAGCGCACGCGCAGCTCGCGCACATGGCCAATGGCGAATTCGGGGACGTAACGGAAAGTAGTCAATGTGTACATCTGGTATCTCCTGGGTTGTGTTGAGGTGTTGGAGACGAGAATACTGCGATCCAAAATATGTTCAAGAACATAATTTGAATCGGGGCGATAATGCCTCCCAAGGAGGATGACGATGCCCTACACAAGCGAACATAAGGCCCGCACCCGCGCCAAAATTGTCGAGTCGGCGCGCAAGCTGTTCAACCGCTACGGCTTCGAGCAGGTGTCGATCGAGAACATCATGTCCGAGGCCGGGCTCACACGCGGTGGCTTTTACAATCATTTCGATAGCAAGGACGAACTGTATGCGGCGGCAGTGGCCAGCTTCACGAGCTGCAATCCGTTTGCGGTCAGCATTGCGGAGAATCCCCCGCCCGATCCGTATTCATTGGCGCGCCGGCTGCTCGATCTTTACCTGAGCGATGCGGTGCTGGCGGATATCGACTCTCATTGTCCTCTATACGCCTTGCCCGGCGACGTGGCGCGTGCGGGCTTGTCTCCGCAGAAGGCTTACACAGACCTGATCCGCAACCTGACGCACGTCTATCGTCATGCGCTGGCCGATTATCCGGATGCCGAACAGCGCGCGCAGGCCATTGTGTCCCTGTGCGTGGGTGGCATGGTGCTGGCGCGCACCACGGACGACGAAGCGCTGCGCGGTTCCCTGCGCGCAGCCGCTCGCCAGCAGGCGCTGGTTCTGCTGGGGGTGAATTGAGATGACGACGGTTGCCAACTTCTTCGCCGGCGCCACCGCGCCCGCAGAGGGTGAGCGCTTCGACACGCTGCTGTCCCACGGCGGCCTGCGCATCGAGCGCATCGTCAGCACCTCAAGAATCGAATCGCAGCTCTACGTGCAGGAAGAGGACGAGTGGGTCATCCTGCTGCAAGGCGAAGCCCTGCTCGACGTCGATGGCGCCGAGGTCCCGCTCAAGTCCGGCGACTACCTTTTTCTGCCGGCCCGCACCCCGCACTCCGTCCAGCGCGTGTCCGACGGCGCCCTGTGGCTGGCAGTGCATTGCGCAGCCAAGTGTTAGACTACTCGCTTAGGACGGGAAAAATCCCGGAAGTTGACAAGGAGTAGCCGAACAATGAGCAGCGAACAAAAATCCAAACTGGCGTATCAGCCGCACCCGAATCCTGTGAGCGCGGACCAGCGCGCGAGCTTCATGGAGAATCCCGGCTTCGGACGCATTTTCTCGGACCACATGGCGACCATTCGCTACACCGAAGGCCAGGGCTGGCATGACGCCAAGATCGAAGCGCGCACTGCGTTCAGCCTGGACCCGGCCACCCTGGTCCTGCACTATGCCCAGGAAATCTTCGAGGGCATGAAGGCCTACCGCCTGCCGGATGGCGGCGCGACGCTGTTCCGTCCGGACGCCAACGCACGCCGCTTCCGCAATTCCGCCAAGCGCCTGGCGATGGCAGATCTGCCGGAAGAACTGTTCATCGATTCCGTGCGCGAGCTGGTGAAGATCGACCGTGACTGGATTCCCGCTGCGGATAAAGGCTCGCTGTACCTGCGTCCTTTCATGATCGCCAGCGAAGCGGTGCTGGGCGTGAAGCCGTCGGCGGAATACCTGTACTGCGTGGTGGCTTCGCCAGTGGGTGGCTACTTCAAGGCCGGCGCGGCGAGCGTGAGCCTGTGGGTGTCCGATATGTACACCCGCGCAGCGCCAGGCGGCACCGGCGACGCGAAATGCGGCGGCAACTATGCTGCCAGCCTGCCGGCCCTGGCCGAAGCTCAGCAGCATGGCTGCGACCAGGCTGTGTTCCTGGACGCGGTAGAGCGCAAGTGGATCGAAGAATTGGGCGGCATGAACATCTTCTTCGTGTTCAAGGACGGTTCGCTGCAAACGCCGCCGCTGACCGGCACCATCCTGCCGGGCATCACCCGCGATTCCCTGATCACGCTGGCGCGCGACCTGGGCATGACCGTGCGCGAAGAGCCGTATTCGATCGATCAGTGGGAAGCGGACGCCAAGAGCGGCAATCTGGTGGAATCCTTCGCCTGCGGCACCGCTGCAGTGGTAGCGCCGATCGGCCGCGTACGTGGCCGCGAGCGTGACTTCACCATCGGCGACGGCGGTGCCGGCGCCACCACGCAGCGCCTGCGCGCTGCCCTGGTCGACATCCAGCAAGGCCGCGCCCCTGACCAGCACAAGTGGCTGGATCGTCTGTTCTAAGTACGTCATGTACGTCAGCCAGGAGACGCCACAGCAAACGCAGGAGCGTCTCCTGCGCGTGATTCGTGAGGCCAAGCTGGTGGTCTTCGATAAGCCGCATGCGTTTGTCGAAGCGTCGGCGGCGCATTTTCCGGCGGAGCTGATTCCGGACGCGCTGGCCTTTGTGCGCGATGAAGACGTGTGGAGCGCTCTGGTGCCCGCATGGGCGCCGGAACAGGAGCAGTTCGTTCTGTTCAGCTTCCACTTCCCGCACGGGATGGACAACTCAGGGTTCGTCGGCTGGCTGGCCTCGCATCTGAAGGCGAAAACCGGCAGCGGGGTCATGGTCGTGTGCGGCCAGAACTCCCTGCGCGGCGGGATTTTCGATTACTGGGGTGCGCCGATCGGCGTCGCCAAACAAGTTCTGGCGGAACTGGAGCTGCTGCGTTCTAGCGCCGTTTGATGGTGGCGATCCAGAACAGCAGCGCAGCGAGGCTGAGCGCTGCGCCCAGAGCACACACCGCGGTCCAGCCGCCCGCTGCAAATGCGGCGGTGGCGGAGATCGCTCCCAGTCCGCTGCCTGTCGCGTAAAACAGCATGTAGCAGGCGACCAGCCGCGCATGCGCCTCGCTGCCATGGCGGAAGATCAGGCTTTGATTACTGACGTGCAGCGCCTGCGCACCCAGATCGAGCACCACAATTCCCAGCAAAATTGGCCACAGCCTTCCATCGGCCTGGCTAAGCGGCGCCCAGCTTGCGATCAGCAGCAGCAGGGCGCCACCGCTTACTACCTGCGCATAGCCACGATCGGCCAGACGGCCGGCATTCACCGCTCCCAATGCGCCGGCGGCACCCGCCAGCCCGAACATGCCGATCGCACTGCGCGACAGGTCATACGGTGGCGCGCTTAGCGCCAGAGCCAGTGCACTCCACAGCACATTCAGCACGGCAAACAGCAGCATGGCGAGCAGACCACGCTGCTGCAGCACGCGGTCGCGCAGGATCAGGCGAGGCAGGGAGGCCAGCAGCGCCGGGTAGGATGGCCTGCCAGGCGGCAGCGCCTGCGTGGGCAACCGCCGCCGCATCAGCGCCAGAAGCCCCAATGCCAGCACAGCGGATGTCGCATACACCGAGCGCCATCCCCAATACTCTCCGAGCAGGCCGGACACAGTGCGCGACAGCAGCAAGCCAAGCAGTACGCCGCCCTGCACGGTGCCGACTATGCTGCCGCGATTTGTGTCGTTAGCCAGCGAGGCCGCGCAGGCGATCAGGCCTTGCGTCATCGCGGTGCCCAGCATACCAATCAGCGCAGCGGCGAACAGCAGCCAGCCCAGCGCCTGCGCCGAGGCCATGGCGACGCACGCGACGGCCAATGCGGCCAGCTGCACCAGCAGCAGGCGGCGCTTGTCCCAGATATCGCCCAGCGGAAGCAGAAACACCAGCGCCAGGACACTGCCCAGCTGCGTTGCCGTCACAACGCCGCCCGCCGCCGCGGTAGGAAGGTGAAATTCGCTGGCCAGAATATCCAGCAGGGGCTGGGCATAATAGACATTCGCCACGCACACGCCAGCCGCCGCCGCAAAAATGAAGGTGAGAGTAGGGTTCATAATCTGGTTTCAAATAAAAACCAGTTGAAGCATAGGTCATGTAGTTTTAAAATGCAACTTGTTTTACGGAGGATGCATGGGAAAGCGGGAAGAACTGATGGACAGCAGCTGTCCAGTGGCGCGTGCGCTGAGCGTGCTGGGCGATGCCTGGACCTTGATGATTTTGCGGGACGCCTTCGACGGCAGCAGCCGCTTCGGCGATTTCCAGCGCAATCTCGGCATTGCGAGAAATATCCTGGCGGACCGCCTGCACGGGCTGGTGGAGCAGGAAATCCTGGAGCTGGTTCCTGCGTCGGACGGAAGTGCTTACGAAGAGTACCGGCTGACGGCACGGGGGCTGTCGCTATTTCCGGTGCTGGTGAGCTTGCGGCAGTGGGGAGAAGAGCATCTGTTCGCGCGCGGCGAGCGGCACTCCGTGCTGATCGAACACGCCAGCGGCAAGCCTTTGCAGCGCATGCTGCCGCTGGCGCGGGACGGCCATGTGGTCCGTCCCGGCGAAACCTGGGTCAAGAAAGTCGAGGCCTGATTATTTGCGGCGGGCTTGCGCCAGCGGACGAACGTAAGTCAGCAGGCTGACCAGCGTTTTGCCCGGCTCTTCCCACGGCATCATGTGGGCCGAATTCTCGAACCATACCACCTGCTTGTAAGGCGCCTTCACCTGTTTCATCCAGTCCGCGGTGGGCTGCGTCGGCGTGGTGTAGTCGTGGCGGCCAAGGAACATCACCACCGGGATCGGGAATTTGCGGACCTTGCTCATATCCACGGTCACGAACTCCGGCAGCACGCGGCCCAGCGTGAACAGGCTGCCCTGGTCGATGGCATCTGCATCTTCCTCGCTGTATTCCGGCGACAGCATCGGGCCATCGAAAAAATAGGGCGACGAGTTGCGATAGGCAGTCATGCCGCCGTAATACTGTGGCCACTTGCGCGCTTTCACGATGCGCTCGCGCGTGATCGGCTGATCGCCAGGGTAGGGCGCGATGGATTCCAGATCCTTCAGCGCTTCTTCGTTGTTATTGGCCTTGGCCTGCTTCAGCGCATAGCCGAAGCTGATGCGCTCATTCTCGGGGGTGCTGATCACCTGGCCAATGCCGACGTAGGCGTAAAACAAATCTGGACGCTTCAGCGCGGCCTGCATGGCGACGATGGTGCCCCAGCTATGGCCCAGCAGGATCACCTTATCCTTCTTGTACTTCTTGCGCAGATGATCGGCGACTTCGATGGCGTCATCGACATAACGCGGGATGTGGATGGTGTCGCTGATCGAATCGGGATTCGCCTCGCGGAAGGTCTTGCCTGCGCCGCGCTGGTCCCACTGCGCGACGGTAAAGTATTCCTCAATCGGGCGCTGGAACTGCCACATGGTCGCCATCGCAGGCGATGCAGGGCCGCCGTGCACGAACAGGATCAGCGGGTTGGAACGGTCCTGGCCGCGCACGTTGATCCATTGGTCAATGCCGCCGATCGGGGTCTTGTAGGTTTCCTGCACGCCGTTCGGGGTAACGATCTTGTCCAGGTCCTGCACCACTGCGCGCGCCGCTTTGCAGGAGGGTGACTCGCTGCATTTTTCGGCTGCCTGCGCGCCAACACTCGCCAGGGATAGGGCGAGCACGTAAAGCCATGCTTTCTTCATGTGTTCCTTCCTAGTGGTCCGTCAAAGCGCCAAAGTGTATCAGAGCATTTGACCGAGGCGCTTGCCAAGGCAGAGCAATGTCAGCGTCGGCGGCAGACCCCATGGAGCAGGAAGAACGGAAGCATCGCAGACATACAGTCCGGGCGTGGGTGTCTGCAAATCCGCATCAACGCCGGCGCCGATGGGAATCGTGCCGCCGGGATGGGCGGCGAAATGCCAGCTTTTGAATACATGCCGCGCGCCGGCGGCTTCAAGCACGCGGCGGGCGATGGCGATGCCCTCGGTGAATTTGCGTTTGTCGGATGGCTGCAAGGTCTTATCGGCCCAGCGTGGGCCGGTACGGCCGCTGGCTTCATCGCGGATCTTGACCATGATGCTCAGCGTACGGCCATGTGCAAGCAGGCGGTCGAGGCGCCCGACCTGCATGGCGAAGGCCTGGTACATCGGCTTGGGCAGGGTAAGGTCGGAGAAGGACAGCCCTTGCTCCGGCATGGCCATGCCTGCGGCCATCGGCACTTCAGCGCCGCCATCGATATCGTCAACGCTGCCCATCACTGCGACCACGGGATCGCTGAAGAAGGGCACGCTGCGTGGACCGAGTCCTGAGTCGTGCAGCAGGCGCGGACTGCCAATGCCGCCGCCGGCCAGCACGACAACGTCCGCACGGACTTCATGCAGCGTACCGCTGCGGACGAATTCGACGCCAACCGCACGGCCATTCTCCACCAGCACGCGTGTGGCGCGCGTTTCATCGCGCAACTGGGCGCCGTGGCGCAGCGCTTCGTCCAGCAGATCACGCGCAGTCCACTTGGCGCCGAAGGGACAACCGTAGACGCAACGCCAGCAACCGGTGCGGCAGATCTGCGGACGAATCATCTTGTCCAGCTTTTGCCAGGGCAGACCGGCGGCACGGGCGCCCTGCATGATGCGCGACGCCAGCGGACCGATAAGTTCATCCGGCAGCGGCGACATCGGCAGCTCGGCGCGGCATTCGGCCAGAGCAGGACCAAGATCGATGCCCAGCGCGGCAAAGCGCGCCAGCGGTGGCGTGGACGCCGTGGCGAAGTTCAGCGTGGAACTGCCGCCGGCGGTAAGCCCGCGCACCAGCAGCGATGCATCGCGGTGGAAGAAGGCGCCCTTGCCGGGAACCGCTGCCATGGACGCCATCTGCGTCAGCGTGCCGGTGATCGGCGCGGAACTGCCTCGCTCCAGCACCAGCACCCGCAAGCCGCGGCGCGACGCTTCGCGCGCCACGCTGGACCCACCAGGCCCGCTGCCAACGATGATGGCGTCGTAGCGCATCAGGGAGTGGGCGCGTCGTGCGCGAACAGTTGGTCCATCTGCGCGAACAGGTCTGCGAACTGGCGCGAGGCTACGCGGCAGTAGTCGCAGCCTTGCAGATGCTTCTGCAGGCTGGCCGTCTGTTTCGCCGTCAGCGCTTCATCGCGCGCGCCGCAAACGAGCACGGTCGTCTCGCGGCAAGTCAGATCATCGTCACACTTTTCCATATCGGTCACTCCGGTTCGCCCCAGGCGCGCACGGTGCATTCGCGCAGGCGCATTCTGGCACGGTACAGCAAAACGCGCAGATTGCTGCTGCTGAGCGAGCACTGCGCTTCAATCTCCGCCAGGTCCAGGCCCAGATATTCTCGCATCAGGAACACGCGCGAGGTGGATTCGGGCAGGCGGCGCATGCACAGCTCCACGATGTCCAGCAACTGCTGCTGGGCGAGCTGGGTGGCGGGGCATTGCGCGTCCACGAATGCGTCCGGATGCCAGGCGTCCTGCGCATCGAACAGCGCATCGATGCTGAAGTCTGCCTCGTCCACTGCCACAGCATGTTCCAGCGGCTCCATGCGGCGCTGCCTGATCACGTCGATGATCTTGAAGCGCAGGATGCCGGTGAGCCAGCTGCGCACGCTGGAGCGGCGCGCGAAGCCATCCCAGCCTTTGAGCGCGCCGAGCAGGGTTTCCTGCACGGCGTCTTCCGCCTCGCTGGAGCCGCCCAGCTGCAGGCGCGCCAGCCGCAAGAGGAAGGCGCGCTCACGGGCCAGTTCATCCCATGCCGCGATCTGCTCACCGTTCATCGGTTCTCCTTATTGGCTGCGGCGCGCCAGCGATACGGCATAGGCCGCGGCGCGCGATTGCAGGATCGGATCGTCGCTGGGCGCAATGCTGGCCGGGAGCGTGACAGGCATGAAGACGATGCCGTCGCAGCTGCCTTCTTCCGCCAGCGCCGTGACGGTCAGCGTGCCAAGCGTAACACGGCTGGCACCTTGCCATACCTGGCTGGGATCGACCAGGGAGTCGCCTGCAGCAGGCAACTGGGCCTCAATGGCGAAGCGCAGCTTGCCGCTGCCCAGGCGCTGCGCCAACTCGTCGTGCAGGAACTGGTCGGGCAAGGATTTCTCCTGTTCCTCGCTCAGGTAATGCGTGCCGGCTTCCGGCTGTACCACGATGCGCGCATGCTGCTGCTTCCTGTCGCTGCCAGTAAAGACGAAGGCATTATTGGAGAAGTAGGGCGTGGTGGCATACGACTGTGGCGCGGCATGCGCCGCCAGCAGGGCGGGCTGGATCTTGCCGTCCGGGTGAGCCTCGTTATGCGCGGCGACCTTCGCTGGATCAGGTTTTTTGGTGGCAGGATCGGGAACGCGCGCCTGCAGGAAGCTCACAAACGATTCCGGTGTGGCGGCAAAGAAGGCCGGTTCGGAAATCAGCAGCAGATCATAGGTTTCGCCGCCACCGCTGATACGCATCGCCATGCCGCGCACGCTGCGGCTTTTGTCCGACACGCCGGGATTGCCGCCGCCGATGGAAAAGCGCAGCTGCACGTTGGCGTTCTTCTGGCGGAACAGCGGGCTGTCGGCGAACGAAGCGGCTTTGGCGGCCGGCGTAAATTCGCCCACGGCGCAGAATCCTTTGGCATGCGAAGCGCGCTTGTGCGCGTGCTTGCCGAAGGTGTTGTTCAAGGCGTCCACCAGGTCGGATGGCGAAGGCTGGGCGGCTTGCGCCGTGGCGGCGGCCGACAGGGCGAGCGTGGCAGAAATGGCAAGCTGGTTCAACATGGCAGTCTCCTGAAAAGGTTGGGATCTGCCATTAAGTCGCCGCAGGCGGCGCGTTGTTACAGCTATTTCTTATGCCGACTGCGCGATTTGGTTGGACCACTCGAAAGCCATGGGCAGCAGCTCGTACAGATCGTCCGCATCCAGGCCCAGGCGGGCCTGCGATTCGTCCGGCAGCGGCTTCGCGTGCTCGATGGCTTCCGCCATGGCCAGCATGTCGCCGTATGGACCCTGGCGATGCAGCAGGGCGGCGCGCACGTCGTCGGCCAGATGGAATTGCTCCAGCAGTTCCGGCATCGGCACGCGGAACAGCGTGTCCATCAGCGACAGGATACCGACCGTGAAAGCCGATTGCGCCGCACCGCGCTGGCCCGCATGGCGGCGCTCCGCCATCAGCTCCAGCAGGCGCGCACGGGTCGTCGCCAATTGCAGCAGCGGCGAACCGAAAGCGGTATCCTCGCCGCGGGTGTAGAGCAGGATCTGTAGCCAGCGCCGCAGCTGCTTCTGTCCCAGCAGGAGCAAAGCCTGGCTGAGCGTATCGATGCGGCGCGTGCTGCCCGACGCGGGCGTGTTCACCAGCCGCAGCAGATTGATGCTGAGCGCCGCGTCGCGCTTGATGGCGCCTTCGATGCGGCTGTTTTCTTCATCCTGTTCGATCAGACCGAGGATTTCGATCAGCCCCAGCTCGGAGGGCATCAGCTTTTTGCCGCTCATGATGGAAGGCTTGGCGAAGTAGTAGCCCTGGAAATAATCGAAGCCCAGCTCCTTGCATAGCTCGAACTCGGCTTCCGTCTCAACCTTCTCCGCCAGCAGCTGCATGCCCGGCTTGCGCAGTTGCTGCGTCAGCGCGCGCAGCGTAGCTTCAGGCATGCCGAGGATATCGATCTTGATCAGGCTGGCCAGCGGCAGCAGGGCCGCCACCGTGTCATCGGCGGACACCACATCGTCCAGCGCGAACGAAAAGCCTTGCGCGCGCATTGCGCGTACGCTTGCGAGCAGTTGCGGTGTGGCTTCCACCGATTCCAGCAGCTCGAACATCACTTTGTCTTGCGGGAGGAATTGCAGGATGCCGCTTTCCAGCGCGGCCGCATCGATATTGATGAAGGCGCGCGATGTGCCGACCACCTGTTCCAGGCCCAGTTCCGCCAGATGGGCAATCACGGACGCTGTCGCATGCAGGTCTTCGCTCACATCGGCCGCCTTGACGTCGCCCCGGCGGAACAGCAATTCATAGGCCACCAGCTGCTGCTGGCGATCCAGGATAGGTTGGCGAGCGAGATAAAAATCCTTGCTGAGGGCCTGCGTGGCCTCGGCTTCGCACTGCAATTCGACGGACATGAGCCTTCCTTAGGCGACTTATTTCCGTGAATATATATTTATTTCTTAATTAAAACATTCACAAATTGTAACAATCAACCGCCTTTTTCGCGTAACTGATGGCAAAAACTCATCGTTTCTTCATCTACTGGAAAACATGACTCGATATGGAGCTCATCCAGCGTCACATCGCGGGGGGTGCCGAAGGTGGTGATGGTCGAGAAAAAGCTCAGTTCACGGCCATCTTTGCGGAACACGGTGGTCAGCAGGGGCGTAGGCGCGCTGGCCAGATCGCGCTGGCGCCAGCGGGCCGGCACGCCGGGATAGGACAGCACATCATCCAGAAGCTTGCGCGCTTTCTCGTCGCCGGGGGACGAGGCCACCAGATTGTGTAAATGCCCCAGCAGGTCGCCCGCAATCTCCTCCCAGTTCGCCAGGTGGGCGCGCAGATCGTTGGGGTCGAAGATGTTGTGCAGCATATTGGTGTGCGGGCTCTCGCGGCCATCCAGGATGTAGCGGTTCATGCGGATGGCGCCCTCGTTCACCGCCAGCACATCCCAATGGCGATTGATCAGGAAAGCAGGGTAGGGCTCCTGCTGCTTCAACAGCAGCTCGATCGCGCGCCGCACCTGCGCCATCTCCGGCGTGGCCAATGACGATTCCGTGTAGCGCGGCGCATAGCCCGCCGCCACCAGCAGCGCATTGCGTTCGCGCAGGGACATGTCCAGCGTGTCGGCCAGGCGGGCCAGCATCTCGCGGCTGGGTTGGGATTTACCCGTTTCGATGTAGCTCAGATGGCGGGCGGAGACGCCCGCGTCCAGCGCCAGATCGAGCTGGCTGAGACGGCGCGCCGCGCGCCATTCGCGCAGCAGCACGCCGACGTGGGCGACGGGAGTGGAAGGCTGGGGGCGGAGGTTAGCGTTCATGCAGCGATATTAGCCTGCTTTCGCGCGGCGCGGCCATGACCTCGGAGGTTATCAAAGCATGACCTGCCGCGTCATTGCGGCTGGACGCGCGGCGCACGAAGATGGCAGCACTTTCAACCAAGGAGAATGCCATGCAACGCCGAGACTTTCTGAAGTACGCCGCCATCACCCTGTGCGCTACCGCAGGCGCCACCTCAGTCGCAGCAGCCGGCGCAACGGACGCCGCCACTACTTCGGCCGCCTGGCGCGCATCGCAGCGCTTCGTGCGCACCAGCGCCGGCAATATCGCCGTGGTGGAAAAGGGCAGCGGACCCGTGGCCCTGTTCCTGCATGGCTTCCCGTTGAACAGCTACCAGTGGCGCGGGGCGGTTGAACGCCTGGCCGCATATCGCCGCTGCGTGGCGCCCGATTTCCTCGGTCTGGGCCACACGGAAGTCGCGCCAGGCCAGAGCCTGGCCCCCGCCGCCCAGGCTGCGATGCTGGCGGAGCTGCTGGACAAACTGGGCGTGGATAAAGTGGACCTGATTGCCAACGACAGCGGCGGCGCCATCGCCCAGCTGTTCCTGGTGACTTATCCGCAGCGCGTGCGCAGCCTGCTGCTGACCAACTGCGACACCGAAATCGACTGCCCGCCGCCGGCCATGGCGCCCGTGATCTCGCTGGCCAAGGCCGGCAAGTTCACCGACGAGTGGTTCCTGCCCTGGCTGGCCGACAAAAACTCGGCCCGCACGCCGGATGGCTTCGGCGGCATGTGCTACGCCGATCCGGCCAATCCCACCGACGACACGCTGGAAGCCTATCTGCGTCCCCTGGTCGGCCCGCAGCGCAAAGTCCTGACCAACGGCTACGCCATCGCGCTGGAACAGAACGCCCTGGCCGGCATCAGCCCGAAACTGAAAGCCAGCCGCGTGCCGGTGCGCGTGGTGTGGGGCATGGCCGACCGCATTTTCCTGCCGCAGGGCGCCGACTACCTGGAACACGCCTTCGGCAACTCGCGCGGCGTACGCCGGCTGGAAGGCAGCAAATTGTTCTGGCCTGAAGAGCGTCCGGACGTCATTGCAGAGGAAGCGCGCGGCCTGTGGGGCGTCTGACGGTCAAAATTGCCCGGTAACAGCTCAGCGGTTCGGACTGGGTTAAAATGTCCGGTTTGGATCTCTGATAGGTGTAGCGCAATGAAATGGGCTGTTATCGGTTTTTATATCTTGTCCGTTTTGCACATCCACTTCCGCGGTAAGGTGCGCCTGCCGATCGGACGCCAGCTGTTCGACCACTCGTCGTTCATGGCGCCGATCAATATCTTCATGCACTGGTTCTCCCGCGTGCCGTCCACGCCTTATCTGGAGGTGAAGGACTTCAAGGAACTGGAACCGCTGCAGCAGAACTGGCAAGTCATCCGCACCGAAGCGGAGAACCTGATTCGCCTGCAGAAGATCAAGGCATCCGAAAAGAATGACGACGCCGGCTTCAACTCCTTCTTCAAGGCCGGCTGGAAGCGCTTCTACCTGAAGTGGTACAACGCCAGCCACCCGTCCGCGGCGGAACTGTGCCCGCAAACCTATGCGCTGCTGCAGTCCATTCCGTCCGTGAAGGCTGCCATGTTCGCTGAACTGCCGCCGGGCGGCAAACTGAATCCGCACCGCGATCCTTTCGCCGGTTCGCTGCGCTATCACCTGGGCCTGGCCACGCCGAACGATGACCGCTGCTTCATCGACGTGGACGGCATCCGCCACAGCTGGCGTGACGGCGAAGGCGTCATGTTCGACGAAACCTATATCCACTGGGCGATCAACGGCAGCGAGAGCGACCGCATCATCCTGTTCTGCGACGTGGAGCGTCCGATGCGCTTCCGCTGGGCGCAGGCGATCAACCGCTTCCTCGGCAAGACCATGATGACTGCCGCTGCGTCTCCGAACGAAACCGGCGACCAGGTGGGCATGGTGTCCAAGCTGTTCCGCGTGTCCTTCTATGCCGGCAAGTACCGCCGCGCCTTCAAGGCCTGGAACAAGAACGTGTACAAAGCCACCAAGTTTGGCCTGATCATCGGCGTGGCTGCGCTGATCTACTACATCTGATGAAGTACCTCGCTTCCGCACTGGTTTTGACGCTCGCAGCGCAAGCCAATGCGGAAGTGCTGCATGACCTTCCCTACGGCGCCGACCGGCGCCAGCGCTTCGACGTTTATCTCCCCGCACATCCCGAACACGCGCCCGTGATCTTCATGGTTCACGGCGGCGGCTGGCGCATCGGCAGCAAGAGCGAATCGGCCGTGGTGTCGAACAAGGCGCCGTATTTCACGGGGCGCGGCTATGTGTTCGTGTCGGTGGACTACCGCATGCTGCCGGATGCCGATCCGCTGCAGCAGGCACGCGATGTGGCGCAGGCGCTGGCCGCCGCGCAGGACAAGGCAGCGTCATGGGGTGCCGACCGCAAGCGTTTCATATTGATGGGACATTCGGCCGGTGCGCATCTGGTGGCGCTGCTGAATGCGAATCCGCTGCTGGCGCCGAACGCCACGCCCTGGCTGGGTACCGTATCGCTCGATAGCGGCGCGCTTGATGTGGTGGACATCATGGGTCATCGCCACCTGCGCCTGTATGACGAAGCCTTCGGGCGCGATGCCGTGTTCTGGCGGTCTGTGTCGCCGTACTGGAATCTGCAGCCGGGCGCCAAGCCGATCCTGCTGGTGTGCTCCACGCGCCGCGATGACTCATGCAGCCAGGCCGACGCCTATCTGCACAAACTGTCCAGCAATGGCGTGCATGCCAGCGTGCTGCGCAAGGACATGAGCCATCGCGAAATCAATCTGGAACTGGGTGCCGATGCCACCTACACCCAGCAGGTGCAAGACTTCCTCAACGCATTGACGGCAACTGCTGGCTCGCCTCCTCGCGAGTGAGAATCCAGACGCGGTCGATGTCGCCGTCGCGGTCTTCCGTATAATTGACCACGATGTCTTCGCCGCGGATGGTGCCGAGCATCTGGATCAGGTTTTCCTCATTGAAGATGCGGCTGGAAGGCGACAGGCGGCGTAGCTTGCCGTCGATATAAATCTCCGGGTGATAGCCGGGCGTCATCTTCCCGCGTTTGGCGTGGCGCGGAAACTCGCGCGGCGGCACATCGGGCGGCGCATCGGCGAAAGCGGGCAGGGACAGGACTGCGGCCGTCAGTCCGGCCAGGGCAAGCAGGGAACGACGTTTGATCATGGTGAAATCGGCCAGTGTTGTACGAACCGCTAGCTTACCCCACCGTGTGCCATTGTGGCGAACATCGCGACCACCGCCAGCGCCATCGCCGCCGTGCAGGCCCAGCCCAGCACATGAATGGGGCGCGAGATGCCGACATCGCCCATCACACCCTTGCGCGTGGAGAGCAGCATCGTCACCACCATGATCGGCACGGCGATGACGCCGTTGATGACGGCGCTCCAGTACAGCGCCTTCATCGGATCGACCGGCAGGAATCCGATCAGCACACCGCCCATCGTCGCGGCGGCGATGATGCCGTAGAACTTGCGCGCGGCGGACGGCTGCAATTCCAGGCTGTTGCGCCAATTGAATGCACCCGCCATCGCATAGGCAGCAGATCCGGCCAGCACGGGAATGGCCAGCAGTCCGGTGCCGATGATGCCGAGGCTGAACAGGGCAAAGGCCAGGTTGCCGGCGATGGGCTTCAGCGCGGAGGCAGCCTGCGCGGACGACTGGATGTCGAGCAGTCCATGCGCGTGCAGGGTCACCGCGGTGGTCAGCATGATGAACCAGGCGACGATGTTGGATACCGCCATGCCGATGGTGGTATCCATGCGGATGCGCCGCAGCTCCCGGCCTACCTGCTCGGGCGCCTTGCGCAGCGGTTCGGCGTCCGGGTCGGCGCGGATTTCCTCGACTTCCTGCGAGGCCTGCCAAAAGAACAGATAGGGACTGATGGTGGTGCCGAACAGCGCCACCATGGTGGTCAGGTAGGCCGGCTTCCATTCGATGGTTGGCACGACGGTGTGCTTCAGCACCGTCAGCCAGGGTACATGCACGGCCAGCACGGTCGCGACGTAGGCCATCAGCGCGATGGTCAGCCACTTCAGCACATGCACATAGCGCGTGTAGGGAATGAATACTTGCAGCAAAATCGACAGCACGCCGAAGCCCAGTGCCAGCAGCTGCGGCTTGCCGCCGATGATGAGGTGCAGCGCATCGCCCATCGCGGCGACATCGGCGGCGATGTTGACGGTATTCGCGATCAGCAGCAGCACGACCATCGCATACAGCAGCCAGGGGGGATAGTGGCGCTTGATATTGCTGGCGAGTCCGCGGCCGCTGACGCGTCCAATACGCGCGCTGACTTCCTGGATGCCGACCATGAGCGGGTAGGTGAGGAGGGTCATCCACATCAGGTTGAACCCGAACTGCGCGCCGGTTTGGGAATAGGTCGCGATGCCGCTGGGGTCATCGTCCGCCGCGCCGGTGATCAGGCCGGGGCCGAGCTTGGACAGCCAGCTTTTCTCGGCAGGCGCGGTGGGCTTGTCGTGGGCGACGGGCGGTGGTGATTGCAGAGAGCTGTGCTGTTCCATGGGCCGATGCTAGGCCGGCGGCTGAGTGTCGTCCGTTCGCTGACGAACTTAGCGCTTTTCGGCCTGCTGGCGCGCTTCCCATTCAGCAAGCTCCTTCTGGTAGCGTTCGAGCTCCTCCTGGTACAGATCCATGACGCACCAGGTACAGCCGCTATGGCAGCAATCATCCGGCCCCGGCGGCGTCGGCGCCACCGGCCGCGGTCCCAACCCTGGGGTCAGATCCGACATTCGTACACAATTCCAACTGCACGCAGCAGGAGGCGCTGCGTCGGTCAACCTTGGGGTCAGATCCGACATTCGTACACGATCTCGGCCATTGAATGGGATCAGCCCGCGTATGAATGCGGGACCTGACCCGGCAGAAGGCATGGCGTATCCATTCCCTCTGCTACGGTTAAGCTCGTGTACGAATGTCGGATCTGACCCCATGGTGTAAATTTTACTCGGGGACGGCGAGCAGGGCCTGGTTGCGGCCGCGTTGCTTGGCGCGATACAGGGCCTGGTCGGCCATTTCGACCAGTCTGTCGGGGCTGCTGTCTTCCAATGGCACGAGCACGGCAACGCCAATGCTGATCGTCACGTGGCCGAACGGGGAGGCGTCATGCGGCATGGCCAGCCGTTCCAGTTCCGAGCAGATAGCCTGGGCCACGCCGAACGCGTCCGAGGCGTCGGTGGCTGCCGACAGCAAGGCGAATTCCTCGCCGCCGTAACGCGCCACCAGATCCGAGCTGCGCCGGCCGTGCGAAGTGATCAGCTGGGCGACGGCGCGCAAGGTGGCGTCGCCCGCCTGGTGGCCGTAGTGGTCGTTGTATTTCTTGAAGTAGTCCACGTCCAGCATCGACAGCGCAATCGCCTGCCCGGTGCGCGAGGCGCGGCGCCATTCGGTTTCCAATGCCAGGTCGAAGCCGCGGCGGTTGGAGACACCCGTCAGCCCGTCCGTCGTGCTCAGCGCCGCCAGTTTGCGGTTGGACTCTTCCAGTTCCACCGTCCGCGCCGCCACCAGCTTTTCCAGCTCGGCCTGCTGCCGCGTCAGGCGGCGAATGCGCCAGTGGTACAGCGCCCACAGCAAGCCCAGCACGGCCGCCGAGGCGGAAATGCGGAACCACCAGGTCTGCCAGAACGGCGGCGTGATCGTGATGCGCAGCGTGGCCGCATCCTGATTCCAGGTGCCGCGGTGGTTCGACGCCTTCACCCGGAACACATAATGTCCCGGATTCAGATTGGTGTAGGTTGCCACGCGGTGCTCGGCATCCGTTTCCACCCATTCGCGGTCGAAGCCTTCCAGCTGGTAAGCGTAGCGGTTCAGCAGCGGTTCGGTGTAGTGCAGGGCGGAGAATTCAATCGAGAACGTCGGCACTTGCGGCGACAGCGTCAGCGCGCTCGGTGCCGTCGGCGGACCTTCCAGCTTGACGCCTTCCGGCAGCGGGCCTTCGGTGAAGGAATGGTTGATCAGCTTGATGTCGGTGATCGCCACCTGCGGCGCGACCGACGTGCGCCTCACGGCCTTGGGATCGACCGTGGTCATGCCGTGCACGCCGCCGAAGTACAGCAGGCCTCCCGCAGCGGTGGAGGAATTGGCGGCAAAGCCGTCGGTGAGGCCGTCGGCCGGCGTGAACAGGGCAGCGCTGCCGTCCGCCGGATCGATGCGGAACAGGCCCGCAATCGTGCTGACCCACAGCCGCCCTTCGCCATCGCTTTCGATGGACAGCGTCTTCAGATTGTTGGTAGCCGCCGCCAGCGAGCGGAAGCTGATGCTGCCGTCGGCCGCTTCAACCAGTTGCGCCAGTCCGCGCGCGGTGCCGACCCAGAGGCGGCCCGCTGCGTCTTCGTACAGGCTGGTGACATTGTCGTCCGGCAGATGGCCCGCGCCGCCGCCTTCCGCGCGGATGTGGCGGAATTTTCCGGTAGCGGGGTCGAGCATGTCCAGCCCGCCGCCATTCCACTCCGAGCCCGCCCACAGGCGGCCTTTGCGGTCTTCCAGCACGGCGGTGGTGCCGTTGACTGCGCGGCTGCCGGGGTCTTTCGGATCGCTCTGGTAGAGCTTGAATTTGCCGCTGGCGATGTCGAAGCGGATCAGGCTGTTGCCCGTGCCCAGCCACAGCACGCCATCCTTGCCTGGCGCGATGGTGTTGATGAAGTCGCTGGCCGTGTTGCCGAAGTGGGTCACGCTGAAGCTGCCGTCCGGCTTATCCAGGCGGTTCAGTCCGCTGGACGTGCCGACCCACAGCGGTCCGCTGCTGCCCTGGTACAGGCTGTAGATGATGCTGTGACTGAGCGAGCCCGGCTTGCCGTCGCCGATATAGCGCCGCTGCACTTGTCCCGTGGCGGGATCGTACAGGCCGAGGCCGAGATTGCCGCCCAGCCAGAGCTTGCCGTCCGGGCTGCTCGCCAGGCTGAGCAAGGCATTGCTGGCCGGCGCGACTTTGCCGTCGATGCGGTATGGCACGGCGCGCGCGAAACCGCTGCTGTTCAGATTGACCAGAGAGATGCCGTCGGTGAACGAGGCCAGCCACAGATTGCCGCCGCGGTCCTGCATCATGGCGCGCAGATTGTCGCCGGGCAGGGAATAGGGATCGTCCGCCTGATGCACGAACTGGTCGAAACGGTTTTCCGCTTCGTCCCAGCGCAGCAGGCCGGCGGTCAGGGTTGTGGCCCACAAAGTGCCGGACTGGTCGATAAAGAAGCCGGTCACGCGGCTGTTGGGCGAGGCGATATGCTGGCGCTTCTCCCATGGCTGTTTGCGGTCCCAGCGCAGCACGCCTGCTTCGGTGCCGATCCACAGCCGGCCTTGCCGGTCGAATTGCAGGGCGCGCACGATATTGCTGCGGGCCGCGGGATCATTATCTGGGCCGGTGCGGTAGTGCACGAACTCGCTGGCGCCCGGCGCCAGATAGTCGATGCCGCCGGGCCAGGTGCCGGTCCATACGCCGCCTTCGTTGTCGCGCTCCAGCGCGTTCAGGTCGTTGCTGGCCAGGCTGCCGGGCTTATTGGCGTCGTGGACGTAGAGCGTGAATTTGCCGCTGGCCGGATCGAAGTGCTGCAGGCCGCCCCAGGTGCCGACCCACATGCCATCGCGGCCGTCTGAAATGATGTTCTTGATGACGCGGACATTGGTCGGCCCTCCCGTGGGCGCGAATACCGTGAAGTTGCCGGTCGCTGGGTTGAAGCGGGCCAGACCTTCCTGCGTGCCTGCCCAGATGCGGCCCGCGCGGTCTTCGAACAGGGCCGAGACGCGGTCATGCGGCAGCGTGCCCGGCTGTCCGGTGCGGCTGACGTAGCGGATCGCGCGATAGCCGTCGTAGCGATATAAGCCGTTGGTATGCGTGCCAATCCAGATGAAGCCTTGCCGGTCTTGTAGCAAGGACAACATTGAGGGCTCATCATTACCCAGTGGCCCCAGTTTTTTGAAGCGCAGGGAGGGCGGGGCGGCCAGGCATGCGCCGGTCACCGCCAGCAGCAAAAGCAGCAGGGCGAACAGGCGGGACAGGGGAGTGGATGGATGGCATGAACGATACATACTGTTACATTATACATTCCATTTCTGCAATAGTTTCTCTCCAAAACACGCTGTTTCCGTGCGCTGTCGTGCCGAAACAGGTATCATCCGTGGTTGGCCGGGATTCCGGCCGTTCTGCATTTTGAAAAAGATTTTATGTCTGACACTGAGATCAACTCCGTCGAACCTGCGGCCGAAGCGCCCGCGCAGGTGCGTTTCAGCGACTTCGGCCTGTCGCAGGACATTCTGCGCGCGCTGACCGACCAGGGCTATACCCATCCGACGCCGATCCAGGCCCAGGCCATCCCGATTGTGTTGCAGGGCCGCGACGTCATGGGCGCTGCTCAGACCGGTACCGGCAAAACTGCCAGCTTCTCGCTGCCCATCATCCAGAACCTGCTGCCGTCCGCGAACAGCTCGATGAGCCCGGCGCGCCACCCGGTGCGCGCCCTGGTGCTGACGCCGACCCGCGAACTGGCGGTGCAGGTGGCCGAGAACGTGGCCGCGTATTCCAAGCACACGCCGCTGCGCTCCACCGTCGTCTTCGGCGGCATGGACATGAAGCCGCAGACCGAGATCCTGCGCCGCGGCGTGGAAATCGTGATCGCCACCCCTGGCCGCCTGCTGGACCACGTGGAGCAGAAGAATATCTCCCTGGCCCAGGTGCAGATGCTGGTGATGGACGAGGCGGACCGCATGCTGGACATGGGCTTCCTGCCGGACCTGCAGCGCATCATCAATATGCTGCCGAAGGCGCGCCAGAACCTGATGTTCTCGGCCACCTTCTCGCCTGAAATCAAGAAGCTGGCCTCCAGCTTCCTGAACAAGCCGGTGTCGATCGAAGTCGCGCGCAGCAATGCGACTGCCGACAAGGTGACCCAGGTGGTGTACAAGGTGTCGGAAGAGCACAAGCGCGAGGCCGTCGCCCACATCCTGCGCCAGCGCGAGCTGAAACAGGTGATCGTGTTCTCCAACACCAAGATCGGCGCTTCGCGCCTGGCCCGCGGTCTGGAACAGGAAGGCATGAAGGCCACCGCCATCCACGGCGACAAGTCGCAGCAGGAACGCATGGCCGCGCTGGAAGCCTTCAAGAAGGGCGAGATCGATGTGCTGGTGGCGACCGACGTGGCCGCCCGCGGCCTGGATATTTCGGACCTGCCTTGCGTGGTCAATTACGATCTGCCGTACAACGCGGAAGACTATGTGCACCGCATTGGCCGTACTGGCCGCGCCGGCGCATCGGGCGACGCCATCTCGATTTATTCGGACAAGGACGAGCGCCTGCTGGCCGATATCGAAAAGCTGATCAAGCAAACCATCAAGCGCGGCGATCTGGAAGGCTTTGCGCCGGCATCTTTCCGTGGGGACGAGCGTCACGGCGACCGCCGCCGCAACCGCACCGATGCCGACCGGAGCGCCCCGCGCGCCTCGGCCGGCGGCCCACCGCCACGCCGCGAGAAGGTCGACCCATGGTTCCTCAAGCCGTATGAGCCGAGCGGCAGCAAATCCGCAACGCCGGCTGCTGCGGCTGCGTCTCCGGCGATTAAGCCGAAGAAGGTGGTTGCAGCCCTTCTGGGCGGATTGCCAAAATCCTGATGCAAAAAAAACGCCGGCGATTGCCGGCGTTTTTCTTAGCTCGTTTGCTGCAGCTGATCCAGCAGCTCCAGCACATTATCGCGCCAGGTCTGCCACGGCATGCCTTCCGATTGCGGATGGTTGCCTTCGGCGTGCGCCGTCAGCCATTCGCGCACGGCCAGCGCCAGATCCTCACCTGCCATGCCGCTGAAATAGGCGGCCCGTTCGCCGGCCACTTCGCGGAACACTGGAATGTCGCGCACCAGCAGCGGGATGCCGTAGCGTGCCGCTTCGATCAGCGGCAAGCCAAAGCCTTCGCCTTCGCTTGGCGACAGCAGGCAGGCGCTGGCCAGGTAAATCTGCTGCAGTGTGGAGTCGTCGATGCCCGTCAGCCAGAGCAGGCGATGGCCGCGCTCAGGGTGCTGGGACAGGCGCTGCACGATGTGCGGAATGGTGCGGCGCTCATGTTCGGGCAGTGGTTTCCAGCCTTCGTTGCCGACGATGACCAGTTGCACATCGACGCCCTCGGCCCACAGCTTTTCGAAGGCATCCAGCGTCTGTAAATGACCTTTGCGCGGTTCGATGGTGCCAACCATCAGGAAACTGGGGCGGGCCGCGATCTGCTTCAGCAGCTCGCTATCCTGCACCGCCTCCGGCACCGGGCCGCCGATGTCGGCGCCGTGGTGCAGCACTTCCAGCTTCTGGCCCGCGCGGCGCGGGGCTTGTTGCTCGTGCAGCCAGCCATCCAGTTCATCGGCAACGGCCTTGGAAATGCAGACCAGGCGGTCCGCTTCCGCAGCGATGCAGCGCAGCCAGGCGCCGTGCGTGATGTCGGTATTGGACGGGAAGAATTCGGGACGCAACACCGGTAGCAGATCATGCACCAGGAAGTTGACCGACACGCCGCGCGCGCGCCACGCCGCATAGACGCCGGCCTTGGCAGCGGCCATCACCTTCACCGGCGTATGGTCGGCATTGAAGTAAGCGTCGCCCGCTTGCAGGTCCAGCGGCGGGTCCTCGCCTTGCAGAACATTGCTGATGCCTAGCAGCTCGGTGACGTAGCGGCGCGCATAGCGGTAATGCGGCACGCCGCCTTCTTCGCTCAGATAGACTGCTTCCGCGCGCCAGCCGCTGGTGTGCGGTAGCTGCAGCAGTTCCAGCAACTGGTGACGCACTACGCGCTCGATGCCGGTCTTCAGATCGTGGCGCGCGATATTGGTCACGTCCACCAGCAACTGGCGCTGCTGTAGCGGGTCCGGCGCGCGCGCGGCGCAGCGTGCCAGCTGTTCCAGCGTGGCTTCGTCCTGCGGCAGACCCGGCACGTCCAGCAGCGCTTGCAGCAGGGCGCGGCGACCGCCTGGACGTGCAGCCAGATCGCGGTCCAGCGCCTGCTTGTACAGCCAGCCGCAGCGTTCCGGGCTGTTACGCGTGCCCATCAGTGCAAAGCCTGCGGCAGCCAGCGCCTCGCGGCGCTCGGTGTTGTGGCGCAGGGTGTCGAGTGCTTCCACCAGCTGCTCCTGGTTGAAGCTGTCCGGCAGCATCCACACTGCGTCATGCGGGAATTCGCCCATGGAGCCGTTGGCGTTGATGACAGTCGGCAGGCGGTAGATCATGCAGTCCAGCACCGTGCCTGAGGTTTCGCCGCGCGAATCGGTGCGCAGCTGGACACCGACGTCGACTGCCTGCAGGTAGCGCAAGTAGTCTTCATCCGAAGTCCAGCCAGTGATCTTGATGCGGCCACTGCCCGCCGCCTTGATGATGGAAGTCAGTTCCGCGCCATAGTCGCCGCCGTGGTTTTCGCCGACAAACACCAGGTGGCATTGACGGTCGCCATGCAGCGACGAAGCCAGCCAGGCCTTCAGCAGTTCCAGGCAGCGCTTGGTCGGCGCCACAAAGCCGAAATTGGCAACCACGAAATCGTCTTGTCCGATGCCGAGGATGGAGCGCGCTGCGGCGCGGTCATGCTCGGCCGGTACAGCGCGCGGCAGCTGGGCGTAGCTCCAGTCGCGTGCGGCTTCCGGACCGTAGCAGCGCTGCGCCAGGGTGCGTGCAAAGTCCGAGTGCACGATCACGTGCGAGGCATCGCGCAGCACTTCCAGATTCGATGGATACAGCTTGCGTCCGAGTTCGTAGCCGTCCGGGCCCACGCTGTCGCGCACGGCTGCGTAGCCGTGCGAGTGCAGCAGGGCGCGCGTCCATACGTCGGGCGAGCGGTTGGTCATCTGCTCGAAAGAGATCATGCCGCTCAGGTAGAAGTCGTGCAGCACCACTGCTCCAGGATGATCACGCAGCAGATCCAGCATATAGCTGTGGAAGGGGCTGTTGCCCATCTGGTAGACGATGTGGTCGACTTCGTGCGCGTGCTCGCGTAGCCAGGCGGTATCGCGCACAGGCAGGTGCTGCAGCTCCGGCGGCAGGCTCACTTCCGGCTGCTGCACCACGATGTCGATGTCGAACCACGGCAGCAGCGTCGGCAACAGGCGGGTCGAATAGTCGGCGACGCCGGTGCGTTCCGGCAGCATTGGCGAGACGAAGGCCACGCGGCGCTTGGGCGTGCCGGCCGGGATGGCGCCAGCGGCGCGCAAGGCGGCGTCTTGCGCCTGCTGCTGCGCCAGCGTACGCGCATGGTGAGTCTCCAATGCGGCGATGGCTTTGCGTGCCGAATGATCCCAGCTGAATTTCTCGCGCTGCACTCGGCCGTGGGCGCGCAGGCGCTGCTGCAGTGCTTCGTCTTCCAGTACTTGCGTGATCTTGGCGGCGATGGCGGACGGTTGCAGCGGGTCGAACAGGGCGTCAGGCGTGCCGATCACTTCCGGTACGCTGGTGGCGTCGGAGCCGATAACCACGGCGCCGCAGGCCATGGCTTCCAGAGCTGGCAGGCCGAAGCCTTCGTGCTTGGATGGGAACACGAACAGGGCGGTGCTGCGGTACAGCGTAATCAGTTCTTCATCGGTGACGTAGCCGGTGAAGATCAGTTCATTGGCGGTCACGCCGCACGAGCGCGCATGCGTTTCCATCTTGATGCGTTCACTGTCCGACATCTTGCTGGCCACCAGCAGCTGGTGGCGTGCACGCAAGTGTGCCGGCAGCAGGCTGAAGGCGGTGATCAGGCCATCGATATTCTTGCGGGTGTCGAAGCCGCCGGGCGCATACATCACCAGTTCGCGCTCGATACCGAAACGTTTGCGCAGCGCAGCCAGTTGGGCTGCATCCGGCTCACCCGGCTGGAAAGTGTCGTCCACCGCAGTGGAAATCGCCACCACGTCTTCCGGCTCCAGCTTCAGCGCGTCGATGGCTTCCTGGCGCGAGTAGTCGGAAATGGCCAGCAGCAGGCCGGCACGGCGCAGCGATGCAATCTTGCGCTCGTAGTAGGCGCGCTGGGTCGGGTGGCCAAGATAGGCTTCTGGATTCAGGAAGGGAATCAGGTCATACAGCACGACCGCAGTGTGCGCGGCGCCAGTTAAGCAGCCGACCGATACCACCGAGTCGTCCACATAGCCTTCAAACAGGCTGGTGACCAGCACGGCGTCCGGCCGCAATTGTTCGATGAAATGTTCGCGCAGCAGTTCGCCGGCGCGCGCGCGCGGGCTGTTCTCTTCGGCACGCTCGGCGCATGGCTGCAGGATGTCAAATACGCGGATGCGCTCCGGCGGCACCAGGCCCGCGAACTGGGCACGCAGGTCTTCGATCGCGGCAGGCAGACCGCCGTTCATCACCAGCCAGATTTCATGCTCGCCGGCGTTGCGGGCCACGCCCAGCGCCAGTGCCAGTGAATAACGTCCGATGCCGCGGAAGCGGCTTTCCGATTGGGTTCCTTGCAGATCAATGACGATGCGCATCTTGTTTCCTTGCTTGTAGCGCTTGCAGTTCGCGCAGCACACGGCTGGCGCGTGGTGACAGTCCGGAGCCGCCTTCGGTCAGCAGGGGCTGCGACGGCGCGGCATTATGGGACAGCATGAGATTGAACAGGCGGGTGCGCAGGCCCGGCGTAAAGCGCAGCAGATAGAGCGCGATGGCTTTCAGGCGGCGATTGCCCAGCACGAAGCCGCCGGTGCGGTGCAGGCCGCGGCGAGCGCGATTCTTCACCGCGCGCAGAATGCGGCCTTCGCGGCGCGCAGCGTTCAGGCGGTGCATGACACCGCCCACATAGCGCCAGGGCGCGGTGATGCGCCAGGAGCTGCTGCTCATTAGCGCAATCACCTGTTGCGCATACATGTCGGCGCGCTGTTCGGCGGCGGCGATGCGTTGCTCAAGCACGCCGGCGCGGTGTTCAAGCGCGCCGGCGCGCTGATCCTGGCCGTCGGCGCGCTGGCGCAGCTGGCCAAGCTGCTCGCCGGCCTGGGCAGCTTCGCGCGTCAAGCGGCCGAGCGCATGATGGATTTCTGCGTGGCGTGTCGCACCTTGCTCTTCGTAGCGATGCGCCAGGATGCCGAGGCCAATGCCGAATTCTTTATTGAAGGCTGCGTCGAAGGAGGCCAGCGCTTCCGGCGCGGCGCTCTTTTGCGCAACGATGGCGTAGTCTTGGCTCACGCCTTCCAGCACGTTCATCAGGACCAGGCGCACATCTTCATGCAGACGCGGGTCTTCCTGCAGGCGCACGATTTTGGCGCGCGCAAATCCCGCATGCTCCGCAGCGAAGGCCAACAGATTTGGCGGCAGCGGATGCAGGTGGGTCGGGTCCATGTAGAAGCTGGTCGCGCCGACGGTCAGGTTTTCCGGGTTCGGCGTTTCCATGATTAACAGGCCGCCCGGCTTCAGGGCACGCAGGGCTTCTGCAATCAGCTCGCGTACCAGGTCGAACGGCAGGTGCTCCACCAGGTGGAAGGAAGAAACCATGGCCAGGCTGCCGGCAGGGACGGCGCGCAGGGCGGCCAGTGCATCCATGCGTTCCGCGTTCAGGCCACGTTCGTGGCAGGCGGCCAGCATTCCTTCATCGAGGTCGATGCCGCGAGCGCTGAAGCCTTCTTCACCCAGGAGTTCAAGCCACTCGCCGCGGCCGCAGCCCAGGTCCAACGCCGAAGGTTTGGCGTCTTGCGCCAGCAGGGCCTGCAGGAATGGGGTGTAAGCGCGCAGGCGCTGCTTGATGGTGTCGCGCGAGCCGCGGTAGCGATCCTCAAAAGCGCGATAGAAGGGTTGGCTCATCTTGCAATCTCCACTTGAGGTTCCAGCCAGCTGCTGCCCACGAACTCGCGCCGGTTCATGTTCATGACGATGAACAGCGCTGCCAAGTCGCGCCATTCATAGTTGTCGGCCAGATGGGTTTCGCTGCTGGTCAGCGCAGTCGTGATGGAATAGCTGCCTGCGCCCAGATTGAGCGGAAAACGGAAGCGGTATTCGATTTCTTCGCCTGGCTGCAGGGCATTCAGTGCCTGGTCCATATGATGGGTGTTGGTGCCGTAGATCGGCTGGCCCAGGCGGTCCTTGATCATATAGCCCAGCACCAGGCGCGGAACGGCTTTGTTGATGCGTACCTTGACGCGCAGCGTGACGGGAACGCCAACATTCAGCACTTCCTGTGCTTCGCCGGCGTCGTTCTCGATCGCGATGGCGGTGACGCTCGCCTCGCCGGTGCCGGAGCTGGTCTGCACGCGGCCTTCCTCCGTCACGGTCTGCTGCACGGTGGAGTTTTCACGCTCGGCGATCAGGGCGTTGTAGTAGTCCATCACTTCTTCCGGCGAGCCTTGCTTGGCCAGGCGTCCGCTATCGAGCAGGATGGCGCGGTCGCAGATGGATTGCATCGCAGCGCGGTCGTGGCTGACGATGAGCAGCGTGGTGCCTTGCTGACGGTATTCGCGGATGCGTTGGAAGCTCTTGTGCTGGAAATAGGCATCGCCCACGGACAGCGCTTCGTCGACGATCAGCACATCCGGGCGCACTACGGTTGCCACGCTGAAGGCCAGGCGCATCTGCATGCCGGAGGAGTACACCCGCACCGGCTGGTCGATGTAATCGCCGATTTCCGCGAAGGCTTCGATCTGCGGCATCATGGTCGTGATTTCATCCACGTTCAAGCCAATCAGCTGCCCCGCCATGTAGGCGTTCTGGCGACCGGTGAAATCGGGATGGAAGCCCATGCCCAGTTCCAGCAGGGCGGCTACGCGGCCGGTGATGTTCACGCTGCCGGTGGTCGGCTGGGCGGTGCCGGTGATCATCTTAAGCAGGGTGCTCTTGCCCGCACCGTTGATGCCGATAATGCCAACCGCTTCTCCGGGGGCGAGCTGGAAATTGATGTCCTGCAGTACCCACTTCAGGTTGTGGTGCGCGCGCTTGCCCGGCAGAACCCATTCGGCCAGGCGGCCCCATTGGTTGTGGTACTGCTTGTAGGCCTTGCCCAGGCCTTTAACGATAATGCTGCCCATTACAGTTCATCCACCATTTCGCCCGCGCGTTTGCGGAACAGTTGCAGGCCCAGTGCGCAGAACAGCAGCGCCAGTACGGTGACAGGGATCAGGGTATGCCAGTGCGGGAGCGTGGCGCGCACCAGGATGTCCTGATAAGCCGCGACCACGGCTGCCATCGGATTCCACACCAGCAGCTCGCGCACTGCTTCCGGCAGTGTGGTGACCGGGTAGACGATGGGCGTGAACCAGAACCAGAACTGTAGAAGGATAGTGAAGAACTGGCCCACATCGCGGAAGAACACATTCAGCACGCCGAGAATCATGCCGAGACCGATCGCAAACAGGATCTGGATTGCCAGCACGGGGAACACGGCCAGGAAGCTCCAGCCGGGGAATGTGCCGGAGACCAGCAGGAAGACGGTGAACAGGCCGAAGATGATGCCGAAATTGACCAGGGCATTCAGCACCACAATGATAGGCAGACAAATCCGCGGGAACTGCAGCTTCTTCAGCAGATTGGCGTTTTCCAGGAAGACGCCCTGGCTGCGGCCGGTGATTTCGGCAAACAGGCCCCAGGTCAGCACGCCGGCGCACAGGTAGATGCTGTAGGCAAAGGCGGAATCCATGCCTTGCAGGCGGTTGTGCATGACCTGCGAGAAGACCACGGTGTAGACCACGATCATGGCCAGCGGGTTGAGGATGGTCCAGGCGGCGCCGAGTAGGGAGTTGCGGTATTTGGCCTGGAATTCGCGCTTGACGCTGCCACCGATGAAACCACGGTAGCGCCAGATCCCACCCATCATGGAGCGGGAAATCATGCGGCCCCCGGTGAGGTGGTCGTGGTCGGCTGGATCATAAACTTAGGTGCTGACAAAAGGCGGAATTATAGCATCAGCAACTATTTGACCCTTCCTCAAAAGGTCCCAAATTTGTGTCCAAAAGTAAGACTGGCGCAGCATCGGCGCGCCCTTAGGCTTAGCCTTGCACCAGCTTTTGCAGCGCGTCCGGGTTGATGATGATGATCTTATGAGTACCCTTCTGAATAATGCCTTGCTGGACCAGGGTCAGTAGCGTACGCGTCACCGTTTCGCGGCTGGTGTTGATCATATTGGCAATATCCTGATGGGTCGGCAGGTTCTCCACCACATGCACATCCCCGTCCTCTTTTTTCTTCATCAGGTCGAGGAAGGTGTAGATACGGCGCGAGGTGTTATGGATGCTGAGCAGGGCGCGGAATTCGGAATCGCGCTGCACCTTCTCGGCCAGGAAGCGCAGCATCTGGTTCGCCACGGACGGCGAGTGGGCAAACAGGTGCAGGGCAGTATTGCGCGGCAGCAGGGCCACCAGCACCGGCGTCAGTGCCACCACGGAAGCTGAACGCAGCGAGCCGTTGATGACGGCAATTTCGCCGAAGAAGTCGCCCGGCTGCAGCATGCGCAGGCCGATGGCGCGGCCGTCTTCGGTAATGTCTATGACTTGCAGCGAGCCGGTCAGCAGGAACAGCAGGCTGTCGCCCGGCGCGCCCTTTTGCAGCACGATGTCGCGCTTGGCGTACTGGCGGATACGCAGCTCGGATTTGACGCGTACCATGTCCTCCTCGCTCAGTTCGGCGAGCAGAGGAATTTTGCGCAAATGGATTTGCAGATTGACCTGTTGCGGCTCCGGGGCGGCCGCAACCTGCGCCGCTTCTTCTGGCGGAATCAAGTCTTTCTCAGTTGCTTCCTGAAGTTTCTTCTTGCTAGTTGTCATTGTTCAAATAGCTCGTAAAAGCAGGATCACGCCGGTTGCTGCGCCGATCCCGGCCACATTGGCGGCCAGATCACGCCAGCTGAAATTGCGGCCAGGCACCAGCTTTTGCAAGACTTCGATTATCCAGCCGCCTGCCATTAGGCCCAACAGCCAGTATTGCAATTGTTCCCAGGTGGGCGCCAGCGGCGCTGCCAGTATGGTCAGGCCGGCAAAGGCGAGGAAATGCAGCAGCTTGTCGTTCGGCAGGGGCGGCAGCCAGCCTGCGGGCAGCAGGCAACCGACAGACACAGCGGCCAGCGCCAATAAAAAGACAAGCAATTCCCAACCCATGATGCCCAGCTTCAAAAAATAATGCAGAACCGCGAGGTCAGAAATTGTCCCAGCGCATACTCAGCTGAAGCGCATGGCTATTGTATTGGAACAACGAGATATTTTCGCGGTCGCGCACGACACGGCCTTCGAGATGAAGACTCACATTGGGACGGAAATACCACTGTACGGCAGCGCGAGCGCTTGTCGTATTTTGACGACGCGCCACTTCGATCAGGCCCGGTGAGTAGATATTGTCGCTTTGCCAGTGCTGGTGCGTCAGTCCGGCCTCTGCATACCAGCCGGAACCAAGCAGAGTATACCATTGCACGCTGCCGAACCAGCCCTTGCGGTCGCCCCCCGGTCGTTCTTCGGCGCCATGATCGTGCAGTCCGCTGCCGGTAATTTGCACCTGATCGTGCTTGCCGCGATAGGTGAACAGGGTGCTCAGTTCCAGCGTGGTGGCGTTGTAGGCGGTACGCGTTGGATAAGTCACGTGGCTGATATTGCCGGCAAATGCGAAGTCCCAGCCTGGCGGCATCGACATCGGCGGCGAGGCGCGCAACTGCAACTGCTCCTGGCGCTGGTACAGCTTTTTGTCCAGCTCGGCAGCACCGAAAGCGGCGGTGGCCCGTGTGCGCCAGCGGCCGATGTTCATCGAATGCTCGACGCCCATCAGCAGGGTGGCGGTATCCTGTTCGTGGATGTGGTCGTTTCGGCGCACGTAGCCTTGCACAATGCCCAGCGTGCCATAGCTATTCATTGGACGCACGTAGGAGCCGGTGAGCACGCTGTAGCTGTCCGCCTTGGGCAGGAATTCCGGCGACAGTTCCAGGTCGGTCTGATTACTGCCGGTGCCGATCGTGAAATTCGAATCGCTGGCGCCCTGATTGACGTTCGAGTCGCGGCCGCGGCCTGCGCTCACCAGCCAGGAAGCGGGGCGAATCGTGCGCACCTTGCAGCCCGCGGCGCGGTGCGAGGCAATTACTTCCGTGATGCCTGGTGGAGGATCGAAGCGTTCCTCCACGGTTTTGAACAGGCGCTCGGCTTCGGCGGCGTTGCCCAGCTCGCAGTATGTGATGGCGAGTTCCAGGAAGGCGCCGGCGTGGCGCGGCTCCTGTTCGATAAAACGCTCCAGCAAAACGGCGGCATCTTCCAGGCGTCCCTCGGCGACGGCTTGCAGGCCAGCGCGATACAGCTCCTCCTGTTTAACGGGGGCGTATGTGGGCGCTGCCGGGGCAGGGGCGGCTGCAGCCGGTTCGGATGCGGCGTCCGGCGGCGATGCGTGGGCCGCGCTTGCCAGCAGCAGCGGAGTGAGCCAGGGCAAATGGCGCTTCATCATGCCTGCGGCTCCAATGTATAGACGCGAATTGCTTTCTCCTTGCCGCGCAAATTGCGTTCTCCGAGCGGCAGGAAGCGATGGCGGCGCGAGTTCGCAACCGTGCCCTCGCCGACGATGACATCATAGGGGTAGTCGCGTGCGGCCTGTTCCAGACGGGAAGCGGTGTTCACACTGTCGCCCACCGCAGTATAGATGCTGCGGAAGCTGGTGCCATAGTCGCCCGCCATGGCTGCGCCGCTCTCGATGCCGATGCGTACGCGCAGCGGCGGCAGCCCCTTCTCGGCGCGGCGGCGGCTAAATTCCGCTACTTCCTTCAGGATCATGTGTGCTGCATCCAGTGCCAGGTCGGCGTGTTCTTCGTTGGGCAGCGGCGCTCCCCAAAATGCAACCAGGCCGTCGCCTGTGAACTTGTCCAGCGTCCCCTGTTTTTCCAGCACCGGGCGGGTCAGGCAATCCAGGAAGTCGGTGGTCAGACGCGCGGCTTCTTCCAGCGACAAAGATTCGACTTGCGAGGTGTAGCCCTGCATGTCAGCGATCAACGTGGTGACTTGCAGCAGGCGCGGCGCCAGGGGATCTTTCATATCGCTGCGCAGCAGTTCGTCCACCACGGCCTTGGCCACATATTGGCGCAGTGTGCCGAGCAGCTGGCGCGAACGCTGCTGCGCCTGTTGCCAGTGGAAGGGCACGGCCACGGCCAGCAGGAACAGGTTCGACAGCAGCGGAGCCGCCGGCGCAAATAGCGGGTCATGCGGGGCAAGAAAATAGGCCAGAGCCAGCCAGGCTAGCGAAGTGCCGCCCAGCAGCAAGGCATTGACGGCGGCGGACAGGCGCGGCAGCGTGTAGCTGGCAAACAGCACCACGCTCAGGGTGAACAGGATCGCCATCAGACGTCCTGGCCAGGGCTTCGGCGCGACACCTGCTTGTGCGTCCAGTTGGCCTTCCAGCATGGCGGCGTGCACCAGCAGACCCGCAGTCGATTCGTTCAATGGCGTTGCGACGCGGTCGCCAATACTTAGCGAGGAGGAGCCGATCAGCACCAGGCGTCCCGCCACGTCCTCCGGCCGTACCCTGCCGGCCAGCACATCGCCAGCCTTGGCAACCACAAAGGAATTCAAACTGCGCGAGTAAGGAACCCGCACCAGTCCTCCGGTCAGTCCTTGTGGCTTGGCGCCGCTGCAGCAATCAAGCAGGGCGCGCGAAAGAGTGGGGTAGAACTGGCCGCCGAACCATGTGCTCATGGGCACACGGCGCAGCACGCCATCCGGATCGGGGATGAAGCCGATGTTGCCGAAGTAGCGGGAACCCGCCAGACCGGCGTGGTTGGCGATGTAGCCGCCAGCCGGTACGGCGCCGGTTTGAGAGACCGTAGGCACGCCGCCGCCAAGCTGCCCTGTCATCAACGGCGTGCTGCGTGGTGCATAATCGAACATCTGGGCCAGCACGACAGGACCGTGCTTGGCGAGCATTTCAATGCGCGTGTCGCCGCCCGCATCGGCGGGCTTTTCCATCATGATGTCCAGGGCAACGCCCTTGGCGCCGTCCTCCAGCAATTGCTCGATCAAGTCGGCAATGCGGGCACGTGGCCATGGCCAGGGCTGATCCGCGAGGCTAGATTCGTCGATATCCACAACCAGGATGCGGTCCTCGTCTTTCTCCTGCGTCTGCATTTGAATGAACCGGTCGCGCAGCCATTCGTCACCCACGTGCATCCAATTGGGTGCAGCCTGCCACTGCGGCAGCACGCATAGCGCCACGGCGGCGGTGGCGATCAGACTTCGCAGCAGTACGACGGGAGCAAGAGTGGCGCGCAGATTAACCGAAATCGTCATGGAAGTATCAGCCAGCGCGCCGGGGAGCAGTGTTGCAGGCGGAATACAGTAGTGGATAAATTGCTAGTATAACCGCATGAATCCCCATGCAGTAAAATGTACGGCTTTGTCAGTAACGATCTGTAACAGATGTAAGATGTGATGGCAGTCACAGACATTTCAGCGTTAGAGCGGACAATACGGCATAAGGAGAAATTTATGCTACGTAACCATATCATTGGCGCAAGCTTGCTGCTGACCGCCTCCCTGGCCTGGGGAGGCGAGGCTGGCCGCGTCATATTCGTGACCGGCCAGGTGCAGCTCGGCAACCGTGCCGCCTTGGTTGATGCCACTGTGCAAGAAGGCGACGAGGTCACGACCGGCGCCGATGGCTATGTTTACATGAAAACCACGGACGAGGGCTTCCTGATCCTGCGCCCGAACAGCAAGGCGCGCGTGGTGACATATCAGGTCGACAAAGCCAATCCGTCTAATACTCACGTGAAGTTGGAGCTGTCGCAAGGTGTGGCCCGCGCCATTTCCGGCAAGGCCGTCAAACAGGCGCGCCAGAACTTCCGCTTCAATACGCCTGTCGCAGCGATTGGCGTGCGCGGCACCGACTTTATTGTATACACCGACCAGCAGACTTCACGCGTGGTGGTGGTGTCGGGCGGTGTCGTCATGAGTCCATTCGCTGCCGGCTGCTCCGCTGATGGCGTGGGGCCGTGCGAAGGCAATGCCAGCCGCGAACTGTTTGCTGGCCAGGCGGGAATGCTGCTGCAGGTGCGCCGCGGCCAGACTGCGCCGCAATTGCTGAATAATCCATCTTTGTCGCCTGACCAGAACGAGAAGCCGCGTGCTGATGAACCAATTGGCAAGACACAGGCAAGCACGCTGGCGCCTGCTCAGGTCAATCTTGATCCGCAGCGCTCTGAGTTATCGCTGAATGCTGTTCGCCCTGGTGGACCTGGCACCGGCGGGAACGGTGAAACGACGACACCGCCAGTCGTGACGCCTCCTCCAGTTGTTATTACCAATCCGCCCCCATCGGTGCCGAAGCCGCAGGAAGTGTTCTGGGGGCGTTGGAGTGCCGTCGCAGGAAAGGCGGTAATGCCAGCCTCTATCAAGGACAATAATACTGATGTGCCGCAGTTCGTCGGTGACTATGCGGTGGCACGTATGAAGGGGGCGACCTTAGTTATGCCGACAGAGGGTACCGTTGGTTTTACTCTGACGAATAGTGAGGTCTATGTGCAAAAGTCTGGTGGCGACGTTCGTGCAAATGTGGATTCGGGGCAGCTAAATATTAACTTTGTTGACCGTACTTTTACGACGGGCTTGTCAGTATCGTCTGGTAAAGATAAGTACGATATTTCCGGCAAAGGTGTTGTCGATTATCAGGGCGTTATGAGCAATGTCGTCAGCTCAGCCACCCAGATCCGTGGCTATCTGTCTGGGCCGAACGCGGAAGAGGCTGGATATGTCTTCAAAAACACATCGTATCCGAACACGACTATTATCGGTGCGACAAGCTGGAAGAGATAATCGAGTTAAATTCAGGAGTTAAAACGCAGGCAATTTGCCTGCGTTTTTTCTTTTAAACGGCTCAGTAATTTAAGCTTCCAATTCTCACCAATATTCTCAATTCAGATGAGTTTGCCTAGTTATTGAGCAACTCAACTGCAACATTGTGTAAAAAATCGTGGTTTCGTCCACAAAAAGTGATGTTTTGTGATGGCTGTCACAACATCTCCCCCCCAGTGTGGCAATATACTTCGCACTTCTGCAAAAAAGCGTCCAGATTGCAGACAGCGCTGTATGCCAGCTGGACGGCAGAACTTTTGGTTTAAACCATCTCTATAAGGATTTAATCATGGCAGCACAAGACTACGTAGCAGTAGTGCAACAACTGTATGTGTCGTACTTCGGTCGTCCGGCCGACTACTTCGGCCTGCAGAACTTCACCGCCCAACTGAACTCCCTGAAGGCTCCTACCGATTTCGTGGCCCTGAACGCCGCTGTTCAAGCTGACAAGGCTGGCACTTCCGCACTGGCTAAACTGGTCAACAGCTTCAATGGCTCCGCTGAGTCTGCTGCTCTGTACGGCACCGACAGCTCCCAAGTTGGCGTTTCCAAGTTCGTGGAAGCTATCTACCAGAACATCCTGAACCGCGCTCCTGACGTGGAAGGCTGGGCATTCTGGACCAACGCCATCACCTCCGGCGCCCTGACTCGCGCTAACGCTGCGATGGCAATCACCGAAGGTGCTCTGAAGAACACCTCCGACCAAGGTAAGCTGGACGCAACCGCTGTTACCAACAAGCTGGCAGTTGCCACCAACTTCACCGCTGACCTGGACACCGTTGCTGAAATCAACGCTTACTCCGGCGACACCGCTGCTGCAACCGCACGCGGCCTGCTGAAAGGTGTAGACAGCGCCACCGACGTGGCTGCTTACCAAGCTACCGTTGACTCGACCGTGGCTGCTATCGTTAGCGGCTCCGTACCGACCCAAACCTTCAGCCTGACCGCTGGTTCCGACAGCCTGCCAGGTTCTACTGGCAACGACGTATTCAACGCCAACGTAGGCGTGGCTGCTGACGGCACCACCCTGGTTGACACCCTGCAGAGCATCGACGTTATCAAAGGCGGCGCAGGTAACGACGTTCTGAACGCTTCCCTGCAGGGCGGCGTTACTGTTACCCCAGCTCTGACCGACGTGGAGTCCGTGACCCTGCGCGTTCTGGCTGCCGGCAGCACCATCGACCTGTCCGCTTCCAGCGGCGTGAAGAGCGTTGTTGTTAACAACAGCACCGCAGTTGGTGGCTTCGCTGGTGTTGGCGCTGCGTCCCTGGGCGTAGCTAACCAGCAGCAAGACGTAAACTTCTCCGGTTCTACCGCAACTGCTCTGTCGCTGAACTTCGACACCGTGGCAACCAGCGCTGGCGCCAACATCAACGTTGACCTGGCTAAAACTGCCGCTGCTAAGGCGACCAGCCTGAACATCACCGCTAAAGACGCATCGGTGACCCTGGTTGAAACCACTGCAAGTGCCGCTGTGACCACCGCTACCGTGGCTGCTACCGGTGACAACACCATCACTTTCTCGGCTGCTGATTCTGCAACCATCACTTCCCTGACCGTGACTGGCGCTGGTTCCCTGGACGTGTCCGGTACTGCCCTGACCAAGGTTAAGACCGTTACTGCTGCTGACGGCGGCCTGACCCTGGATGCAACCGGCAACACCGCAACCACCCTGACCGTAACCACCGGTGCTGGCGCTGACAGCCTGAAAGTGACCGGCGCAAACCTGGCAACGCTGAACAGCGGCGCTGGCAATGACTCGATCACCGTGACCTCCGCTCTGGCCGCTACCTCGGTGATCAACACCGGTGCTGGCAACGACACCGTGACCCTGGCAGTCGCTCCGACTGCTGGTGCGACCATCACCGCTGGTGACGGTACCGACATCATCGCTGTGTCTGCTGCTGTGTACGGCTCTATCGCTGCGTTCGGTTCTTCCGACCTGGCGAAGATCACCGGCTTCGAAACCCTGAGCATCACCGGCGCAGCGCTGGCTGATACCACGGTTACCGATCTGTCGAAGATTGCTGGCCTGACCAACTTCCAGACCATCGGTGTTGCTAACGCCGGCACTGCTACCGTGTCGAACGTGGGTGCAAACGCCACTATCACCGAATCCGGCGATCTGGTTGCTAACGACGGTACCCTGGTTGTGTCCCTGAAAGACGCTACCGGCTCCAGCGATTCCGTGACTGTGAATCTGACCGAGAAAGCTGCTCTGGCTGCTGCCTCGACCACCGCTGTTACCTCCACCCTGACCCTGGACGGTATCGAAAACGTCACCGTGAACACTTCTGTGAAGAGCCTCACCGCAGGTGTGACCGATGCCAAGGCAACTTACGATCTGGCTATCACCAACACCGACACCGCTCTGACCAAGCTGATCGTGACCGGTTCCCAGGCTCTGTCGTTCACCTCCGACGCTGCCTTCACCAAGCTGGCAGTGCTGGACGGCTCCGCTAACACCGCCGGCGTGACCTTCGACGCTTCGGCTGCTCTGGACACTTCCGCTGCGCTGACCATCACCGGTTCCGCTACCGCTGCTAACGCCCTGACCGGCGGCGCAGGTAACGACACCATCGTTGGCGGTGCTAAGGCTGATACCATCACCGGCGGCGCTGGTGGCGATACCCTGACCGGCAAAGGCGGCAACGACACCTTCGTGTTCGCTGCTGGCGATTCCACCATCGGTACCGGCACCTTCGACACCATCACCGACTTCGTGGCTAACACTTACGGTGCTGGCACGAACGGTGCTGTTGACTCCCACGGTGCATTCGGTGTTGCTGCTGCAAGCCTGACCGGTGATCTGATCAAGGTTGCTGCGACCGGTGCTGCTGCTACCGACGTGATCAAGACCTTCGTAGCTACCAATGCTGCTGATGCGACGACCTTCCTGGCTAACAACCACGGTGCCGCTATCGTTTCCGTAGCACTGGATTCGACCAACAGCAACCTGTACATCGACAACACCGGTGACGGCGTTGCTGACTTCTACATCCACCTGACCGGCGTGACCACCATCAACGCCGCAGCAATCCTGCTGGTGTAATAAGTCGATTCAAGTCCGCCCGCAAGGGTGGATTTGAAAAGCCTCAAAGCCCTCGATTCTTCGGAATCGGGGGCTTTTTTCATGAGGGGTTGGCGTGCTGCCAATGTTCTGTTGCGAAACTGAGGGAAAAAAGCAGAAACAAAATAAAATGTGATGAGGATCACATTTTTTGACCTATTTGAGGGATAATGTCTCGTCTTTCTTTAGAAGAAGAGCTTTGCGTCGCCATCGGACGCCCAATCCTTCAAAGTTTATGAAAAAACTCCTGAACACAAAGAACGAGATCGAACAGGTCTTGTCTACCTTCAAGCGCACGTTCTACACCGTCGGAACTTTTAGCGCGATCATCAATCTTCTTGCATTAGTTCCTTCGCTGTACATGCTGCAGGTCTACGACCGCGTGCTGGGCAGCCGAAATGAGATCACGTTGCTTATGCTGACGCTGATGATGCTCGGCGGTTACGCGTTCATGTCGGTGCTGGAAATGATGCGCAGTTTTGTCCTCGTGCGAGTTGGTGCCAAGTTCGACATGGAATTGAACAAGCGCGTCTACACGGCCGCATTTGAACAGAACCTGAAAGCGGCTGGCGGTAATGCCGGCCAATCGTTGATGGATCTGACCAACCTGCGTCAATTCCTGACTGGCAACGCCCTGTTCGCATTCTTCGATGCTCCCTGGTTCCCGATCTATTTGATTGTGATCTTCATTTTTGAACCGTCACTGGGCATTTTCTCCGTGTGCGGCACCTTGCTGCTTTTGGTGCTGGCAATCGTCAATGAGCGCGTGACCAAGCAGCCCCTGGCTGAAGCCAATACGATGGCTATCACCGCTAATACCCAAGCCACAAACAACCTGCGTAATGCAGAAGTCATCGAGTCGATGGGCATGCTGCCGAACCTGATGAGCCGCTGGTTCAAGTTGCACGGCAAGTTCCTGAATTTGCAAGCGCAAGCCAGTGAAAAAGCAGGCATCGTAAATGCGGTGACCAAATTTGTTCAAAGCTCATTGCAATCGCTGGTTCTTGGCTTCGGTGCGCTACTCGTCCTGGAAGGCAAAATCTCGCCAGGGATGATGATCGCCGCTTCGATTCTGGTGGGGCGCGCGCTTGCTCCGGTCCAGCAGGTTATTGCTGTGTGGAAGAGCTGGGCGACCACCCGCAGCGCGTATGAGCGCCTGTCTGAACTGCTTGAACGGAATCCTGCACGTCAGGCTGGTATGGAACTGCCGAAACCACTTGGCAGCCTCTCTGTTGAAGGCGTGGTGGCTGCTCCACCTGGTTCGCCTGCCCCAATTCTGCGCGGTGTGAGCTTTGCAATTCAACCCGGTGATGTCATGGGTGTGATTGGTCCAAGTGGCTCCGGAAAATCGACGCTTGCTCGTCTGATGGTTGGCGTGTGGTCGGCGAGTATGGGTAAAGTTCGTCTCGACGGTGCAGATATCTACCAGTGGAACAAGGCCGAGCTCGGCCCGCACATTGGTTACCTGCCGCAGGACATCGAGTTGTTTAGCGGAACGATTGCCGAAAACATTGCAAGATTTGGCGAAGTCGACTCTGAGAAAGTCGTCGAGGCTGCGAAGCACGCAGGCGTCCATGACTTGATTCTGCATTTCCCGAAAGGTTATGACACCATGCTGGGTGATGGTGGCGCCGGTCTGTCCGGTGGCCAAAAGCAGCGTCTTGGCTTGGCGCGCGCGATGTATGGCGACCCGTCCCTGCTGGTGTTGGACGAGCCGAACTCCAACCTTGACGAGGCTGGTGAAGCTGCGCTGGTGCAGGCGGTGCAGGAATTGCGACGCCGCGGTAAAACCATTGTATTGATCACCCACCGTACCGCAGCGATTGCAGTGACAAATAAACTGCTGCTGCTGCGCGAAGGTACGGTAGGCGCATTTGGTCCGACAAATCAGGTACTGCAAGCGTTGCAAGAGCATAACCAAAAACAGCTTGAAGCCCAACGTGCTGCGCAGATGGCGGCACAGCAGGCTGCGGCACAGCAGCAGGCGGCACAACAGTCCGCGGCTCAGCAAGCCGCACAGGAAGCTGACGTCATCGCAGCACAGCAGCAACAGGCCGCAACTGAAGGCAGCAAGGAGTAAGAAATGGCGAACATCATAAAGAAACCCGCGGAACCTGTTGCAGAGGTCATTACCCACGACGTGACGCCGTTGACCGTGAACACGGATGCGGGCGCGTACGCAAAATTCGGCTGGCTCGTGGTCGTTGTCGGTGTGCTTGGTTTTCTTCTATGGGCCTCATTTGCCCCGCTGGATAAAGGCGTACCGCTGAACGGATTTGTAGCGAAGGAAGGAAATCGCAAGGCGGTGCAATACCTCACAGGTGGCGTAGTACAGGAAATTCTTGTACGTGACGGCGATGTCGTGAAAGCGGGCCAGGTGCTGGTGCGCATGAATGATGTACAGGCGAGCTCTGCATTGCAAACTACGCTGGCGCAGTACATCGTTTCCCGTGCCGCAGAGGCTCGCTTGTCGACCGAGTTGCATGGCGCTAAGTCAGTACCATTCCCGGAGGAACTGACCCCGTATAAGGATGATCCACGCGTTAAGGAAAATGTTGAGCTCCAGCGCGAATTGTTCACGTCGCGCCAGCTTTCTTTACAAAGCGAGCTGGGTGGTATGACCGAAAGCATCGCAGGTCTGACTGCGCAAATGCAAGGGTTGGAGGAGTCGCGCAAGGCGAAGAAGGAGCAACTGGGCTTCCTGAAAGAACAGCTGGAAAACAATCGCGAATTGGCGAAAGACGGCTACGTTCCGCGTACGCGCCTGCTTGATCTGGAACGCACCTATTCGCAGATCAATGGCGCGATCTCGGAAGATGTCGGCAATATCGCGCGTGCCCGCTCTCAAGTGGCAGAGCTGAACATGCGTCGCCTTCAGCGTACTCAGGACTATCAAAAGGAAGTCCGCACCCAGCTTGCGGATGTACACAAAGAAGCCGAGTCACTGGCGGGGCGTTTGAAGGGGCAGCAGTATGAGGTATCTAGTGTGGACGTTAAATCGCCGGCGGACGGGGTGGTAGTGGGCTCCAGCATTTTTACCAAGGGCGGCGTGGTCGCTCCAGGCTCCAAACTGATGGAGGTTGTGCCCTCCGAAGATGCGCTGGTGGTAGAAGGCCAATTGCCAGTAAATCTGGTGGACCGTGTGCATAACGGACTGCCTGCGGAACTCATTTTCTCTGCATTCAACACCAACAAGACGCCGCATATTCCTGGTCAGGTGATCCAGGTTGCAGCTGATCGTACGGTGGATGAAAAGACCGGTAATGCATTCTACAAAGTGCGTGCAAGGGTTACTCCGGAAGGCGCAAAAATCATCGCCGCCAAAAAGTTGGATATCGTTCCGGGCATGCCGGTTGAATTGTTCGTGAAGACTGGTGAGCGCACCATGATGAGCTATCTGCTGAAGCCAATCTTCGATCGTGCGAAAACTTCGATGACGGAGGAATAAGCGTGGCCTGTAAAACGATGACCCGCAAACTAATGCCGTTGGCGCTTGCTGCGGCCGGCCTGCTGCACGTAAGCGGTGCTTCCGCGCTAGGCTTGTTGCAGGCCTACGAAGCAGCGCTGAAGAATGATCCGACGTATCGCGCCGCAGTCTATACGGCCGAAGGCGGCAAAGAAAATCGTATTCTGGGCCGTTCAAACCTGCTGCCAACGATTTCCGGCGCTTATAGCGGTTCGAAGAATCGCACGACGACTGAGTATCTCAACAAGGAGTTTCCGCAGGATTACATTTCACGTTCCGCGACTGTCCAGGTGCGCCAGCCGGTAATTAATCTGGACGGACTTGCTCGCTACAAGCAGGGCGTGGCGCAGAGCGAGTTCGCTGAAGCTCAATTTGATAGCCAGGCGCAGAGCGTGATTGACCGGGTTGTCAGCTCGTATTTCGACGTCCTCTTCAAGGAGGATCAGGTAGCGCTGGCGCGCACTGAACGCAATATGTATGCGGAGCAGAAGAAGGTCAATGAGTTGCTCTACAAAAAAGGAGAAGGTACGCGTACAGATGCGCTGGAAACCCAATCCCGACTCGACCTCGCCGAAGCGCAAGTGCTTGAAACGGAAGATGCGTTGGTTACCGCGAAAGACACGCTGGCTGGTTTAGTCGGTATGGACGTGGATCAACTGGACCATCTGCGTCCGAGCTTCCACGTTATGCCGGAGGATAAACGCACTTACGACGAATGGAAGAAGATCGCGCTAGAGAACAATCCCGACATCCGTACGCAGGAAAAAAACGTCGAAGTGGCGAAGCAGGAAGTGAACAAGCAGCGCGCGGGTCACGTACCTCGTCTGGACGTGACGGGCACTTATGGCAAGACCAGTTCCGACTCGCTGACCACCATTAACCAGGCCAATACAATTCGTAGCATAGGGTTCCAGCTGAATGTGCCGATTTATAACGGCGGTGCTATCAGCGCGTCTACGCGTCAAGCAGCCGCCAATCGGGAAAAGGCCAGGGCGGACCTGGAAACGCAGACGGATAAAGTCTTGGTGGATCTGCGCAAGAATTACAAACAGGTCGCCAGCAGCCTGCCTCGCATCGAGGCTTTAGAAAAGGCGGTGGAGTCGGCAAACCTGTTGATTACTGCGACAGAGCAAAGCATCAAGGGTGGTGTGCGCATTAACCTTGACCTGCTAACGGCTCAACGCCAGCTGTACACTGCCAAGCGCGACCTGGCGCAAGCGCGTTACAACTACATGCTCGCTTCGCTTCGTCTTCGTGCTGCCGCCGGTACCTTGTCCGGCGAAGACGTTAAGCTGTTGGCAGCGTACTTCGACTGAAATTTAGTGGCGGTCTGTTAGCCCGCCACTCTTTCAGCCGCCGATACGCCTCGCCGTAACGGAGCCGCTTGCACCCAATCCGCTCCACGAGCCGCTCAGGTTACCTGCGGACGTGAGGGCACCGGAGAAGTTGAACGGGCCGATCGTGCCTTGCAACTGCACGGCATCTCCGCCGCTGCTTCCCAGCGTGCCGCTAATGACTAGAATCGTCCCGTACACGTTCGATTTTCCGCTGCCGGTAATGGTGCCATCTTTGGCCACCGTGAAGGTGAAATTGCCTTGGTCGTCGCCGCCGTATGAGCCGCTGTAAGTCCCTGCGTAAATGCTGCCAGCTGCGGCAGCCATTTGCTGTAATGTGTTTGCAATAGTGGACTGGAACGCTGCTATGTCGGTGTTTTGATCAACGGAGGCGAGCATGGTACGTGCGAGCGCTGCCGCGGTGTCGCCTTTGTAAGTATCGAGCGGTGCGGCAATGGTGAAGCTGCGCGCTACGCTGGTCTTGTTGGTGATGGTCTGGGCATCGACTCGGCCCTGATCCGTTGTATTTGCCAACGCTCCGGTCAGAATCGACAATGCAGCTTTGGAGCGCTGCAGTCCTTCGTGGTCGATGGCATTGACCCAGAATGCCTTGCCGGCATCACCTGCAGGCGGAACTCGATTCAGCAGGTTCCGATAGATCGCCGTGACGAAAGCGTCAGTGTCGCCGTTGTACAGCGCCTTGGATTCGGCGCTGTAGCCAAAAGAGTTGACCAGGTCCTGAATAGCTGGATTGTTGCCATAGTCTTTTTCAAGCGTCTGAATGTCGGTCGTGGCGCCCATGCTCGCCAACTGTGCTTCGAAATTCGTCAAGCCGCCGGCGTCGGCAGGACGACCAAAATATGCGACATAAAGCCGCTGCACAATGTCTGAGTAGTCCGTGGCTTGCGCTGAAGCCCGTGCTGCAGCCTGACGAGGTGCTTGATTCTGAGTGGTTGCAGGATCTCCACCGCCGCAAGCGGTGAGCAGTGCCGCTGCCAGCAGCGCGAGCAAAGTTTTGTACATTTAAGGTCTCGTTCTGGAAAATGCCATTCTGGCATTGCATTGTTAGCTTGGCAATGTCCGCATGCGGATAGGGCACGGAACATTGCGGCTTACGAGCACGGGACATACAATCACGGGCTATCAATAAATCAACCGGGGAATACTTTGAATCTTCCGCAATACATCACAATCAACGGAACGTCTTACGCATCGGAAAAGCTGAGCGACTCGGCTAAGCAGCAAGCCTTCAACATTCAGGTTGTTGATGCTGAACTGGCGCGGCTGCAGCAACAAGCTACCATCGCACAGACGGCACGTAATGCTTATGTCAGCGCTTTGCTGGAAGCGGTCAAGGGCAAGGCGGAAGTTGCTGTAGAAGAGAAGCCGAAGAAGCCTCGCGCGCCGCGCAAGCCGAAGTCGAAAGCAGAGTAAGTAAACGCGGTCTCTGACATGATCCCGGTATTGCTACGTGTGACGACCGAGTTCATTGGGACAGAGGATCGTGTGCGTCTATCAGGCGAGATTGAAGATAGACGCGTATTGATTTGGCTTACCAGGCGTCTGTTAGGTTTGTTGCTACCGCTGTTACTGGAGCGCTTGGAAGAACAAATTCCTCCGGCGATGCCCGAGCATCGCGAAACCTTGCAGGAATTCGCTCAGCAGGCTGCATGGGCAGCACTGGAGCCGTCGGCGCCTGTGGTTGTTGGACGGGAAGATACCATCATTCTGGCCACCGCTGCCGATGTGGCTCGAGCCGAACATGGAGTAATGCTGACGATACGCGACGAGATTGGTGGCGCCTTTAATCTGCCGCTTAGCAGCCAGGCCCTACGCCAGTGGCTGCACATTCTCTATCGCGCAGACCGCCAGGCCGATTGGAACCTGCCGCAATGGCCGGCCTGGCTGACCGGCGAGAACGAGCTTGCGCTCGAGCCGACGGTCGCACTTCACTAGGTCTTACTCTTTGCCGTAGCAGGCCGGGCAGGATTTGCCCGGCACGTATTCCGGCGCCAGCTGCTGGCGTGGCGTGACCACGGCGCGGCAAGCGAAGCATTGCTTGGTTTCGGTCGGTTCCAGCTGAGGGTTCAGCGCGGTGCGGTAGTCGAACACGAAGCAGTCGCCGGTGTAGTGCGCGCCGCCGACTTCCTCGAAATACTTCAGGATGCCGCCTTCCAGCTGGTACACGTTGTCGTAGCCGATGTTCTGCATGTGGATCGCGGCTTTTTCGCAGCGGATGCCGCCGGTGCAGAAGGTGACCACGGTCTTGCCGTCGAAGTCGGCCTTGTGTTTCTCGATCACTTCCGGGAATTCGGTGAACTTCGTCAGACGATAGTCGACCGTGTTGTTGAAGGTGCCGACGTCCACTTCGTAGTCGTTGCGGGTTTCGACCATGACGACCGGCTTGCCGTTGTCGTCGTGGCCCTGGTCCAGCCAGCGCTTCAGGGTCTTCGCTTCGACGAAAGGCGCGCGGCCTTCTTCCGGCTTGATCAGCGGCATACGCATGGTGATGATCTCTTTCTTGATCCTCACCAGCATGCGGCGGTGCGATTGCTCCTCCGACAAGCTTTCTTTCGTTTCAAGATCCGCCAGGCGGGCGTCGCTGCGCACCCAGGCCAGGTATTCATCGATGTGCTCGCGCGTGCCGGACAGGAACATATTGATGCCTTCCGGGGTCAGCAGAATGGTGCCTTTCAGGCCCAGGCGGGCGGTGATGTCCTGATATTGCGGACGCAGGTCCTCGAGATTGTCGAGGGTGATGAATTTGTAGGCGGCAATGTTGACGTAAACGGGCAGTGCCGCGCCGGCGCTCGCGGGCGCGCTCAGAGTCGATGCTTGCATGTTGCGTTGGGAATTAGAAACCGGAACAGCCAACATTATACCTTCTTCGGCCATTGCTTAAAAAGCGGGCAGGAACTTATCGGAGACGGCTTTGTCTCATTCTGGTGAAGAGGAGGCTCAATTGGGGAGTGCGCCATGGAACAGCCGCCAGAAGATGGATTGTCGTCGCAGGAAAGGCAGGCAAAAGCGATTGCCGATTTGTCATGCGAAGTGAAGCTGTTGTCGCAGCGGGTGGAGGCAGGATTCGCCGAATGCAGCGAGGCCAACCAGCATCTGGAAGAGCGGATTACTGAGGTGAAGACTGGACTGGATGCGAGAATTTCCGAACTCAGGTCTGATTTCGGCGAGCGCCTAGGTGCGATTGAGCGGAGATTGGATTTCTACGGGCGAGTCTTTACCAGCGTATTTGTCGCGCTCGTGGCGGGAATTTTCGGGAAGGCGATGCAGTGGTGGTGAATTGGCCGCCGGGGTTGTGGCCGGCGGCCGGGAAAATCATTTCTGCGACAGGACCCACTTCACCAGGGTGTGCGCTTCAGCGTCGGTCACCTGGTTAGGAGGCATCGGCACGGAACCCCACACGCCGGAGCCGCCCTTCATCACTTTCTGCACCAGCTTGTCCTCGGCATCTTTCTGGCCTTTGTACTTGGCGGCGACGTCCTTGTAGGCTGGACCAACCAGCTTGGTGGCGACGGCGTGGCAAGCCAGGCAGTTCTTGGACTTGGCCAGATCTTCCGGGCTGGCTGCCTGGGCGGATACGGCCAGCATCATGAGCGCTGCAGCTGCGTAATATTTCATTGCGTTCTCCTCCTGGGTGGGCGTGTAAAAACCTTATTCTAGTAGATTCTGCAACAGAAGGATGCAGCCCGTTTGGACGATAGCTGGAAGTGACGTCCCTGCTGTGTCAAATCAAGATGCGACGGTCTGCATTGGCCGAGAATCCGGCTAGCTACGCAATCTTCGGAGGAAATGATGGAACCTTCTCGTAAGAGCGACGATCCAAGCGATTCGGGCCATGATGCCCGCATCAGCAGGTTGGAGAAAAACCGTGTTAGAACATTCTTATGCATTTCAAATGCTCAAGCAGCATATCGATCAAAGCTTTGAAACGTCGAGGCAGGAGTTCAGGGTTATTTGGGATGAAAAGTTAAATGAGCAGCGTAAGGAAATCGAGTCCAAAATTGAGGTGCTGCGGGTTAGTATCGACAGGAAGTTCTTGTGGCTCATCACATTCGTGGTGGCGATTTTGGGAACGGAAATGGGGTCTCTCTTGCGTTGACCTAGACCGGATTGGGGGAACCCTGGGGGGCGTCCGGACTGTTAAAATAGCGGCTCTTCTGCACAAGGATTGAGCACCGCGAATGAGCATTGACACCATCGAACAGGCAGGCGGCGTGGAAGCCGCGGCAGCGCCGGCTGGACCGAGATTCGTGCACCTGCGCGTGCACACGGAATATTCGATTGTCGATGGCCTGGTCCGTATCGACGACCTGGTCAAGCAAGCCGTCAAGGACAAGCAGGGCGCGCTGGCGGTCACCGACCTGGCCAACCTGTTCTGCATGGTGCGCTTCTACAAGGCCGCGCGCGGCAAGGGCATCAAGCCCGTGGTCGGCGTCGACGCCTGGATCACCAATGACGAAAACCGCGACAAGCCAAGCCGCATCATGCTGTATGCGAAGAACCGCATGGGCTATCTGCAGCTGTGCGAGCTGCTGTCGCAAGCCTGGCTGACCAACACGTACAAGGGACGCGCCGAAATCCGCACCGAGTGGCTGGAAGCGCTGGCTACGCAGGAATACGCGCTGCTGCCCGGCGAGTCCGGCGCCAATGGCCTGATCGCCTTGTCCGGCGCCCATCACGGCGACATCGGCCAGGCAATTGAAAACGGCAACCTGGAACTGGCCGAGCAAAATGCCGAGAAGTGGGCCAGGATATTCCCCGGCCATTTCTACATCGAGATCCAGCGCGCCGGCCAGCCGAACCAGGAACAGCAAGTGCGCCATTCGGTGGCGCTGGCGTCCAAGCTGGGTCTGCCGGTGGTGGCGACGCATCCGGTGCAGTTCATGACCGAAGAAGAATTCATCGCCCACGAAGCGCGCGTGTGTATCGCGGAAGGCGAGATGCTGGCCAACGCCAAGCGCGTGAAGCGCTTCAATGAGCAGATGCGTTTCCTGACGCAGGCCGAGATGGCGGAGCTGTTCCACGATCTGCCGGCTGCGCTGCAGAACTCCGTTGAAATCGCCAAGCGCTGCAACCTTACGCTCACGCTGGGCAAGCCGCAGCTGCCGAACTTCCCGACGCCGGGCATGACCATCGACGAATTCCTGGTGGCCGAAACCAAGAAGGGTCTGGAAGAGCGCCTGGAACAGCTGTTCCCCGATCCGGTCAAGCGTGAACAGGAACGTCCGCGCTACGAAGACCGCCTGAAGTTCGAGAACGACACCATCATCAAGATGAAGTTCCCGGGCTACTTCCTGATCGTTGCGGAGTTTATCCAGTGGGGCAAGAACAATGGCGTGCCGATTGGTCCGGGCCGTGGTTCCGGTGCAGGCTCGCTGGTGGCGTACGCGCTGAAGATTACCGATCTGGACCCGCTGAAATACAACCTGCTGTTCGAGCGTTTCCTGAACCCGGAACGTGTTTCGATGCCCGACTTCGACATCGACTTCTGCCAGGAAAAGCGCGAACTGGTGATCCAGCACGTGAAAGACCTGTATGGCCGCGATGCGGTGTCGCAGATCGCCACCTTCGGTACCATGGCCGCGAAAGGCGCGATCCGTGACGTGGGCCGTGTGATGGACTTCGGCTACAACTTCTGCGACGGCGTGTCCAAGCTGATTCCGTTCAAGCCGGGCAAGCCGGTATCGATTGCCGAGGCGATCGAGGAGGAGCCGCTGCTGAAGGAACGCCAGCAGAATGAAGAGGAAGTGAGCCAGCTGCTCGATCTGGCACAGCAGGTGGAAGGCATCACCCGTAACATCGGCATGCACGCCGGCGGCGTGCTGATCGCGCCGGGCAAGCTGACCGACTTCTGCCCGCTGTACACCCAGTCCGGCGATACCGGCGTGGTGTCGCAGTACGACAAGGACGACGTGGAAGCCGTCGGCCTGGTGAAGTTCGACTTCCTGGGTCTGACCACGCTGACCATTCTCGACCGCGCCGTCAACTACATCAAGGATCTCGATCCGGCGATGGCGGACTTCGATCTCGCCAAGCTGCCGCTGAACGACCGTCCATCGTATGAGCTGCTGACCAAGGCGAAAACCGTCGCCGTGTTCCAGCTAGAGTCGCGCGGCATGCAGGGCATGCTGAAAGATGCGCGTCCCGACCGCTTCGAAGACATTATCGCGCTGGTGGCGCTGTACCGTCCGGGTCCGATGGACCTGATCCCGGACTTCTGTAAACGTAAGCACGGCGAGAAGTTCGACTATCCCGATCCGCGTACCGAGGGCATCCTGTCCGAAACCTACGGCATCATGGTTTATCAGGAACAGGTTATGCAGATGGCCCAGATCATCGGCGGCTACTCGCTGGGCGGCGCGGACATGCTGCGCCGTGCGATGGGTAAGAAGAAGGCCGAAGAAATGGCCGAGCACCGCGAGATCTTCCGCAAGGGCGCGGGCGAGCGTGGCCTGACCGAAGAAAAGGCCGACGAGATCTTCGACTTGATGGAGAAGTTCGCTGGCTACGGCTTCAACAAGTCCCACGCGGCGGCGTATGCGCTGCTGTCGTATCACACCGCCTATCTGAAGCATCACCACACCGCCGCGTTCATGGCAGCCAATATGTCGCTGGCCATGGACGATACGGACAAGGTGAAGATCCTGGTCGAAGACTCCATCGAGGTCTGCGGCCTGACCATGCTGCCGCCGGATATCAACAAGTCCGACTACCGCTTCCGTCCTGACGGCGAAGCGCCTTCGGTCACCGGTAAGCCGGTCAAGAACATCCGCTACGGCCTGGGCGGCGTGAAGGGCGCGGGCGAGAATGCGATCATGGCGATTATCGCGGCACGCCAGTCCGGCGGTCCGTTCACCAGCCTGTTCGACTTCTGCAAGCGCGTCGACAAGAAGCAGATCAACCGCCGCACCATTGAAGCGCTGATCCGCTCCGGCGCCTTCGATTCCTTCGGCGTGGATCGCGCGGTGCTGTTCGCCTCCGTCGGCTTCGCGATGGAGTATGCGGACCAGGAAGCCAAGTCGGCCAACCAGGTCAGCCTGTTCGGCGGCGACGATTCCGATCTGGTGGCGCCTCCGGATTATGTGCAGGCCACGGCCTGGACCGACCGCGAGAAACTGGCGGAAGAAAAAATCGCGCTGGGCTTCTACCTGTCCGGTCACATGTTCGACTCGTATTCCGGCGAAGCGCGTCGCTTCGCGCGCACCAAGCTGTCCGAACTCGAACCGTCGCGCGAGCCGCGCATGATGGCGGGCGTGATCACCGGCGTGCGTACCCAGATGACCCAGCGCGGCAAGCTGCTGATCATCACCCTGGACGACAAGACGGCCGTGGTGGAAGTCACCGTGTACAACGAGCTGTTCGAACCGAACAAGCATATGTTCAAGGAAGACGAATTCCTGTGCGTGACGGGCAAGGTATCCGAAGACCGCTTCTCGGGCGGCCTGCGCATCACGGCGGAAAAGGTCTACGACATCACCGCCGCGCGCGTGCAGTTCGGCCGCCAGATGGGCTGGTCGCTGCCGAATGCCGTGCCGTCTGCCAAGCTGCAGGAAGTGCTGGCGGCGCATCGCGACGAGTATGGTCTGCCGATCGCCATGCGCATCAAACCGCAGGGCATCGATTGCGTTCTGCAGCTGGGTGATGAATGGCGCGTGGCGCCTTCCGATGCACTGAAAATTGCACTGGAGCAGGGCCTTGGTGCACAGGAAGTTGCTGTCGAATATTAAACCTTTATGCAGGGCTAGACTCTGCGATTAGAACCGGGTTTTCTACGGTCGCAAGTGACATAAAAGCAACCAAGTTGCCGAGGTGTTTAGGTAAGATATTTTCACCAACAACAACTGCGGCGGCTTGCCATGCTGTTCAATTCGTTCAGCTTCCTGCTGTGCTTCTTGCCGGTGACGCTGATCGTTTACTTTCTGGCGGCGCGGCGGGCACCTGATCTGGCTATCGCCTGGCTGGCGCTGGCCTCCTTGTTCTTTTATGGCTGGTGGGACGTGCGCTACGTTCCGCTGCTGCTGGCGTCGGTGCTGGTGAACTATGGCAGTTCGCTGTGCATACGCCACCGGCAGGGTAGGGCGCGCCAGCTTTGGCTGACGGCGGCGGTGGCCTTCAATCTGCTGCTGCTTGGCTATTACAAATACGCGGACTTCTTCCTGTCCTCCTATGCCGGTCTGACTGGCCAGCCGCTGGCGGCCTTGCACGTCGTGCTGCCGATCGGGATCTCCTTCTTCACCTTTACCCAGATTGCCTTCCTGGTCGATACCGCGCGCGGGCTGGTGAGCGAGAGCCGCTTCCTGCACTTCCTGCTGTTCGTGACTTATTTCCCGCATCTGATTGCAGGACCGGTGCTGCATCACAAGGAAATGATGCCGCAGTTTGCCGACGCGCGGAACGGCATTCCCTGTGCGGCAAATTTTTCGGTGGGCCTGAGCATTTTCTTCATCGGCCTCGCCAAGAAGGTGCTGATCGCCGACAGCCTGGCGCCGCACGCCAACGCGCTGTTCACCCAGCCGGATGCGCCGACTTTCCTGGTCGCCTGGGGCGGCGTACTTGCCTACGCCTTCCAGCTCTACTTCGATTTCTCCGGCTATTCGGATATGGCGATTGGTCTTTCGCGTCTGTTCGGCGTGCGGCTGCCGCTGAATTTCAATTCGCCATACAAGGCCACGAACATCATCGACTTCTGGCGCCGCTGGCATATGACGCTGTCGCGCTTCCTGCGCGATTATCTCTATCTGCCGCTGGGCGGTAACCGCCGAGGGCCGATTCGCCGTTTCGCCAATCTGATGATCACCATGCTGCTGGGCGGCTTGTGGCACGGCGCCGGCTGGACTTTTGTGCTGTGGGGCGCACTGCATGGCGTCTACCTCGTCATCAATCACGCCTGGCTGGCGCTGGCCGCGCGCATCGGCTGGCCGCTGCGCAGTACCTGGTGGCGCTACAGCGCGGGCGTGCTGACCTTTGCCGCCGTGTGTGTGGCATGGGTGTTCTTCCGCGCGCCGGACCTGAATGGTGCGCTGCGCATTTTGTCCGGCATGGCGGGGTTGCAGGGCGTGTCGCTGCCGGATGCGATTGGCGTGCGCATCGGCGCACTGAAAACGGTGCTGGATGGCTTGTCCATTCGCTGGGAACTGGGCGGGGCGACGCGCTTTGTCCTGACCTGGGGATGGGTCACCATCGCGGCTGCCATCGCCTTCCTGATGCCGAATACGCAGCAGATCGTGCGCGGCTTCGAACCGGCGCTGGATTATGAAGACGAAGCGCCGAAGACTGCCATTGCACGCGCGGTCGAATGGCGTCCCTTGCCATCGCGCGCAGTGGTGATTGGCGTGCTGGCGGTGCTGGGCGTGCTGTCGCTGCATCGCCCCAGTGACTTCCTTTATTTCCAGTTCTGAGATCATGCCCGCCGCCTCGCACAAACAATTCCTGTTCTGGCTGCTGTGTACGGCACTGTGCGGCTTCGCGCTGGCGGGCGGCTTCGTGCTGCTGGTCGACCCATATGGCCAGTATCACCTGCTGCAGCGTGAAGGCATCAATGCCATCAAGCCGTCGCCCGAGCGTTACCAGTACGAACTCAAGCTGGTGAATGCGCGCCGCCTGGCGCCGTCGGTTCTGCTGGTCGGCAACTCGCGCGTCGAAGTGGGCATGAATCCGGACAATGCGGCGCTGGGCGGCAATGCTTATAACCTGGGCCTGGCCGGCACGGGCGCCGTTACGGCAATCTCGCAGCTGAATGCACTGAACGCACAGGGCATCAGGCCGAAGCGCGTCATCATAGGCCTGGAGTTCATGGACGCTTTGATGCTGCCGGGTGAAACGCCGGGTGTGCCGCTCAAGCTGCCGGCGGAAAAACTGGGTTTGACCTGGCGCTTCGACACGCTGTTCTCCCTGACCTCACTAAAGGATGCGATGCTGACGCTGTTCATCCAGCATGACGGTGAAGCGGGCACCCAGACCGAGCGCGGATTCAATCCCCTGCATGAATACGAGCGCTTTGCGCGGGTGGATGGCTACCACAAGATCTTCCGCCAGCGTGCGGAGGAAAACGTGCTGATCGCGCTGCGCAAGGCGCCCGGCGACCTGGATGTGGCGGGAACGCGCGCCGAGATTGCCGCCATGCTGGATGCGGCCACGCGGCGCAATCCCGGCGTCGATATTTACCTGCTGATCTACCCTTATCACGCCCAACTGATGGCCCTCATTGAAGAAACCGGCCTGGGGCCGCACTTCGACGCGTGGAAGGATATCGTGACCGATGAAGTGGCGCTCGCTGCGCGCCGCCATCGCGAGACGTCTATGGCGCTGTATGACTTCAGTGGCTACGGCTTCTTCAATTGCGAAGCGATTCCGGCGGCAGGCACCCACGATGCCACGCGCTGGTATTGGGAGGCGGGGCACTTCAAGCAGGCATTGGGCGAGCTGGTGGTACAGCGCATGCTGGCGCCGGCGCAAATGCCATCCGGACTGGATGCGGAGGAGCAGACGGCCTGGCGCGATTTCGGCCAGCCGCTGACAACGGGCACGCTCGCAGCGAACCGCCTGCGCATCGCGAACGAACGCAAGGCTTGCGCGGAAAGGAATCCCGACACTTTCAGCAGCGTCGGGCAACTTGTAGCGCAGGCGCGCGCCAAAGCAGGCGCGCTGGCCAGCAAGGGCCAGCAACGCAAGGGCGCCGCAACGGCGCAGGTAATTACATATGCCTCAGGCCAGTGATGGCGTAGCCCTTGGAGCCCATTTGCTGGACCAGGGCTTCGATATGGAAGTCGGGTAGGGATTGGGTGTCGTCATCCACTTCCAGGGCTTGGGCGGCGGGCGTCCAGTCGGTGTTGATGGCTTCCTGCGGGATAGGCTTGCCTTCGGGGACGGCAAGGTAGGAGAAGATGCCGTCGTGCTCGGCTCGTCGGTAGATATCCAGGCGCATTTCGCTTCCTCCACAAAGGGTTGATCCGCTCAAAGTCGCCAGCCTGGCAGTACCGGACTATTGCATCAGTTCGCTACCGCACATGCCGCCGTAACTAGTTCGATTCTACTCCGCTCGCGCGGCTGTGGAGCATCGGTGGCCGGGATTGATACGATCGCGCAATCCGGCGCCAGGCGCGCCAGCACGGCAGCGTTGACGGCTTCCAACAATTCATGGCGCTTGCGCACCTCGGAGCGCTTTTTGGACGGCACATCTTCCATCGATGGCGGCAGCAGCGGTTCGCAATCGAGTTCGTAGTCGCCGTCCTGGCGCTGGCGGGCGCCCATTTCCTGCCACAAGCCGTCGTAATCGGCCTTGACCTTGCCCAGACGGATCGACTTGCGGGCCACCGTGCGGTTGCCGTTACCGACCAGCACCAGGCTGTTGCAGCCGTAGGCATGGCCGAGCTGGCGTACTAGGCGCACCAGCAGGTTCTTGGGACGCAGGCCGAACAGGTCACGCGTCGCTTCGCGCGCCAGTTCCAGGCCGGCGCCATGCTGCGGACCCTGGATGCAGCCGATACCGACTTCGCGGCCGGCGCCAAGGAAGGAAAACGCTACCGAATACACTAGGGCCTCGCCGCAGCGCAGCTGCAGCACCAGTTCGCCTTCACGTTCCATCGGCACGATGGCGCACAGCGCGATGTTGTATAGTGCGCCGGACTTGCCGGCAAAGCGCGCCAGTTCGACCGGGCGCCGCGCCGCGTCGGCCACCAGCTCGCCCAGGCCTTGCTGCAGGATGAAATGGTAGTGCGACATCAGCGCCGACAAGCGCTGGCGCTGGCACATGCGATGGCTCAGCCAGGGACGGTAAATCTTGTGGATCAGGCGCGGCTGGGCGATGGCCAATTCGCGCAGCACGCTGTGCGAATTGAGAAGGTGCAGCCAGCTGCTCGTCATGCGGGGACAGGCGAGGGCACGCAACTGCAGTTTCAACGCGGCAAAGGTTCGCGAGAGGTGAGACTTCCGTTCCAGCCCGGATCGGAGGGTGATGGACTGCATGTTGCGATGTCTCCTATTTTGTTTCCATTGGCAGAAACATATGGAAACAATACGTTACAATTCTGGCGATAGTATCTATAGGCATTTCTCGTTGCAATTGGTGAACGAACTTAGGGTCTTCCCTTATAACGTGCTCTGTGGCAACCCCTGTTTCTGCTGTAGCCGATGTGAATTGTTACAATACGATACGTAATACACTTAGTTGCGCTTTTTTCCTTATGCGTTTTTCGTTCCTGCTTCCGGCAAGCGTTTATGTGGCCGTTTATGTGATGTTCGACTGGCTCAGCTATGTCGAGCCGCTGTTCGGCCTGAACATCACGCCCTGGAATCCCGATCCGGCCCTGGGCCTGCTGTTCTGGATGCACTACGGGCGCCGCGCGGCGCTGCCGTGGTTTATTGCGCTGATGGCGGGCGAGTTGTTCGTGCGCGGCATGCCGGCCGGCCCGGTGGTCACTCTGATCACTTCGGCTTGGCTGACGGCGGGCTATGGCCTGATCGGTGAAATGCTGCGCCGGCGCTTCAGTACCACCGAGCTGTTTGAGGACCGCGAGGACCTGTTCCGCTGGCTGACCATCATCGTGCTGGGCACCGCACTGAATGGCGCCGTGTATATCGGTTTGCTGAAGATCGCCGGTCTGATCCCTTCCGGGAACTGGCCCACCGCTACACTGCGCTTTGCCATTGGCGATATGGTCGGTGTGCTGGTGACCATGCCCCTGCTATGGATGCTGGCCGCCCCCGGCCCGCGCGAACGCCTGCGCGCGGCCGTGTGGCGGGTTGAGACCATCGGCTATCTGGCGCTGGCGATCTTCGTGCTGTGGGGGGTGTTCGGCTATATCCTGACGGCCGAATTCAAGCACTTCTATTTCCTCTTCCTGCCAGTGATCTGGGCTGCGACACGCCAGGGCGTGTACGGCGCAGCGCTGATCGTGTTCGTGCTGCAGCTGGCCATCGTTACGCTGGTGAAGGGCAACCGCGCACCGGACATCACGGTGCACGAGCTGCAGATGCTGGATGCGGCGCTGGCGCTGGTCGGATTCTTCATCGGCATCGTGGTTGACGAGCACCGCAAAACTGAAGCGGAATTGCAGCAGACCTTGCGCCTCGCCGCCGCCGGCGAAATGGCGGCCGCGCTGGCGCATGAACTGAATCAGCCGATGACCGCGCTGGGCGCTTACGGCAAGGCCTGCGAGCACTTGCTGGAGCGGGGCGAGACTGGCGATATGCTGAAGAACGCCATCGGCCAGATGATTGCCGAGTCGGCGCGCGCGGCCGAAGTGGTGCGCCGCCTGCGCGACTTCTTCCGCACCGGCGCGATGCAGCTGGAAACGGTCAGCGTGGGCGCGCTGCTGGGCAGTATCGTGCAGCAGTTCCGGGTGCTATTCCACGAACATGGGGTAGTGCTGGAGCTGGCCGAAGGTCCGCCGCAATCGGTGCTGGTGGACCGGCTGCAAATGGAGCTGGTGCTGCGTAATTTGCTGGCCAATGCGCTGGATGCCGTGCGCGCCCAGCCAGCCGGTGTGCGCCGCATCCAGGTGCGCGCCGAAGCCCTGGACGGCAAGCTGCGCCTGACCGTGGAAGACAGCGGCACAGGCGTCAGCCGCGACTTGGCGGCGCGCCTGTTCGAGCCTTTCGTGTCGTCCAAGGCCAGCGGCATGGGACTGGGGCTGGTACTGAGCCGGGCCATCGTGGAAGCCCATGGCGGCACTTTGTGGGCAGAAGTTGGCGATCACGGGGTATTCCGTTTTATACTTCCGGCGCTGGAGACTGGAGAACCAATTGTCAAATAACCTGACCGTCTTTATCGTGGACGACGACCCGTCGGTGCGTGACGCGCTTGGCCTGCTGCTGGGCGTGCGCGGCTATCGCACCGCTGTTTTCGCCAGTGGTGAAGCCTTCCTCAAAGCGTGGCAACCTGAATGGACCGGCTGCCTGGTGGCCGATATCCGCATGTCCGGCATGGACGGGCTGTCGCTGCAGCGTACCCTGATCGACAAGGGCTGCACCCTGCCGGTGATTATCGTAACGGGCCACGGTGACGTGAGCCTGGCGCGGGAAGCCTTCAAGGCGCGTGCCGTCGATTTCCTGGAAAAGCCGTTCGATGACGCCAAGCTGATTACGGCCATCGAAGAAGCCTTCTCGCTGGAGCGCAGCTCGCGCCAGGCGCTGGACCGCAAATCGCAATCGCGCCAGCTGGTCGACGAGCTGACCCCGCGCGAACGCGAAGTGATGGAGCTGGTGGTGATGGGGCGGCACAATCGCGAGATCGCACCGCAGCTGGGCATCAGCGTGCGCACCGTGGAAGTCCACAAGGCGCGCCTGATGGCTAAGCTAGGGGTTGATAATGTGGCTGATCTGGTGCGGATTGCAATGGCGCGCTGACCTTCTCGCTGCGCCATTTCATTACCACTTCAAATAGCCATTCCGGTTTCAGCGCGGCCATGCAGCTGCAGGTGGCCGCATCAGCACAGCCTTCGCAGGGCTTGGGCATCACCAGGCTGATGGCGCGCTCGCCGAGGGCGCCCCAGCGCGCCGGATCGATCGGCTTCACCGGCGGGAACAGGCCCGCGGTCGGTCGGCCCAGCGCCGCCGCCATATGCAGCGGACCGGTGCCGCTGGCGATCAAGCCATCGCAGCCGCCGATCAGGGACGTAAAGCCCGTCAGATCAAGCTTTCCACACACATTCACCACATTCGGCAGGGCCAGCAGGTCGGGTGCCTGTTCGGCCAGCAGCTTGCCTTCGGCAGCGCTGCCGGTCACCAGCACCCGCACGTCCGGCACGGTGCGCAGCATCTGCGCCAGGGTGGCGAAATGCCCCAGCGGCCATTCGCGGCCGTTGCCGTTCGACTTGGGGTGCAGGATCAGGTTGAATTTGTTCTTGTCCAGCAGGGCGTCGGCATCGGGGTGGTGCGGGACGCTCAGGCCGTAGTAGCGCCAGGCCTGGCCGAGCGGCGGCACATAGTCCATGCCCAATGGCTTGAGCAGCTTGAAATTCAGCTGCGCCTCATGCAGATTCGACTTCACGCGGCTGAAGTGGGCCAGCAGGTTACAGAAGATCCAATTGTAGTGGCGGCCGCTGGTGCCGACCCGGCGCCACACGCGGGCGCGTGCCGCCGTACCGGCCAGCTTGCGGGTCGGGAAGGCGAAGATGACGGTGTCGTATCCGTTTGCGCGCATATGGCTGGTGAGATCGCCCGCAGCTTCCACGGTGACGACTTTGTCCACATGCTCGCACTGGTTGACGATGGCGGAGGCGTAGGACCGGCACAGCAAGCTGATTTCGGCGCCCGGATATTGCTGCTTCAGGTAGCCGATCATGGGCAACGTCAGCACCACGTCGCCGATATTGTCGGTGCGGGTGATCAGCACCTTGCGCAGCGGCGGCTCCTGTTCCTGCGCGCGCAGGCAGAGGGCGGCGATGGCGCCGATCATGGTGATGTAGAAGATCTTCGGCGCCATCAGCCAGAACATCACGTCCGTCAGGCCGAAGCCGATGAAGCTCAGAACCAGCACCAGGCCTGCCAGCGCGAGCGGACGCTGACCACGGTCCGGCGCCCGCAACTGGCGGGCGAACAGTGCGAGCGGGGCGCCATACATCGCCAGCAGCAGACTGAAATCCAGCAGGCCGCCGGTGGCGAGGCAGTGCAGCACGTCGTTGTGGGCGCTGGCGTATTCCAGCGCAGGCGATTGCTGCAGGCGGCCCTGGGCAGCCAGCGCACGCAACACGACATCGAATTCATCGCGTCCCACGCCGATCCACGGATGCTCGCTGAACATCATCCAGGCGGCCTTCCACAATTCCAGGCGGATGCCGACCGAGGTCGTGGCATCGTTCAGCGTGAAGTAGCGGTGCACTTCGGTGGCGGCGATTTCGATGCGCATGGCCACGCCGGTGTGGGGAAGCGCGAGCGCGAGCAGGAACAGGGCCACAGCCACAGCGCCTGCCACCAGAACGCGCTTGCCGTAAATGTCGTAGCCAAAGCGCATCAGCGGCGCCAGCACCAGCAGCAATGCGAGCCAGCCGCCGCGCGAGGCGGACAAGATGGAGGCCACCATGCCCGCCAGTAGTGCAACGACAGGCAGGAAGGAGTAGCGCGTGTGGCGGAATTCGGAAAGGCCGCATAAGGCCATCACGCCCAGCGCCATGGCGAGGTCGCCGAAAGTAATGGCGTGATGCGTGAAGCCGACGGCGCGATCCAGCCCTTCAACGCCAACCTGCAGGGCGGCGATGACGGCGGAGGCGATGGCGCCAACGCACAGGCCCAGCCAGAACCAGCGCGCTTTGGGACGCAGATAATAGACCGCGCCAATGCAGCTCAAGCCGAGCATCAGGCGCGAGGGGCCGTCCAGGGTGTACAGTCCCTGGTGGAACACGAGCATGCGTGCCAGCGATACCAGGAAGTAGGCGAAGAACGCGAGTACCACGGGACCGACCAGCGGCCAATGTTCGCGATAGGGGGCAAGGGCGCCGCGCCGGGCGTTCCAGAAGAACAGCAGCAGCAGCACGCCAAGCGTCGCGCCTAGTCCATGGCTGGTGCTCAGCGCAAGCGCCGGCAAGGCAAAAATCAGGATGGAGGAAAACAGACCGCCGCCAGTCTTCGGTAGCGGGGCGTGGCTGGCCATATCCATATGACGCGTGCAGAAAAGCCCCATTATAGCAGCGCTGGCGCGGCGTCCGGCACGTATATAATGCGGCCACCAGCCCGCCCTGAGGAACAACGTGTCACCGGATAATCGCATTCTTGTCATCTCTCCCAACTGGATCGGCGACGCCGTGATGGCGCAGCCCTTGCTGCAGCTGCTGCGTGCGCAGTACCCGGATGCGCCGATCGACGTGCTGGCGCCGCCGGCCGTGTCGCCGGTCTGGCGCCAGATGGTGGAAGTGGACGAAGTGCTGGAAACGCCGTTCCGCCACGGTCCCCTGCAGTTGAATGAGCGCTGGAAGTATTCGCGCGTGCTGGCAAAGCGCGGCTATTTTGCTGCGTATGTGCTGCCAAATACCCTGAAATATGCGCTGATTCCGCTGCTGGCCGGGATTCCGCGCCGCGTGGGCTACAAGGGCGAGAGCCGTTATGGCCTGATCAATGTGATGCACCACGATTCAACGCCGCCGCGGCCGATGGTGCCGTTCTACGCTGCGCTGGCGTCGGCGCCGTCCGCGCCGCTGCGTTCCGATGTGCCCAAACCGAAGCTTGTTGTACGCGACGAGCAGATTGCCGCAGCTTGCGCCAAGGCTGGCCTGGATGTCGCCCGTCCGCTGGTCGTATTCGCCCCTGGCGCCGAATTCGGCTCCGCCAAACGCTGGCCTGCCGAGCACTTCGGCGACCTGGCGCGCGAGATCGAGGCGCATGTGCCAGGTGCGCAGATCGCTTTGCTGGGCGGGCCGAAGGATACTGCGGTGTGCGAGGCCGTTTGCGCGGCGGCGCCCGCGTGCGTCAACCTGGCGGGCAAAACGTCGCTGGGCGAGGCGGTGGCCCTGATTGGCCGCGCGGATGCCGTGGTCAGCAACGATTCCGGCCTGCTGCACGTGGCATCGGCGCTGAATCGTCCGGTGATCGCGATCTACGGTCCGACCGATCCGGATCACGCGCCGCCGTTTTCCGACATCGCCGCCTCGATCTCTCTGCGCCTGGATTGCTCGCCATGCCGCCAGCGCGAATGCCCGCTCGGCCACCACAACTGCATGCGCGGCATCAGCGGCGGGCAAGTGTGGCAAACCCTCCAGCCGATGCTGGCACGCACATGACAGATCTGACCCCGAATTTTGCTACATGAGGATAACGTCGTACTGTTCCTGGTGATAGGTGTTTTCGACCTGTAGCGAGATCTTCTTGCCGATGAAGTCGCCGAGCATCGCCAGATGCTGGGATTCTTCTTCGAGGAACATGTCCACCACCTCCTGCGAGGCGAGGATGCGGAATTCGCGCGGGTTGAACTGCTTGGCTTCGCGCAGCAGTTCGCGCAGGATTTCGTAGCAGATGGTGCGCGACGTTTTGACCTGGCCTTTGCCGCCGCAAGCGGGGCAGGGTTCGCACAGGATGTGAGCCAGCGATTCGCGCGTGCGTTTGCGCGTCATCTCCACCAGGCCCAGCGCCGAGAAGCCGGATACCGACACCTTGGTGCGGTCGCGCGACAGCGCTTTCTTCAGCTCCGCCAGCACGGCATTGCGGTGTTCCGTGTTCTCCATGTCGATGAAGTCCAGGATGATGATGCCGCCCAGATTACGCAGGCGCAGCTGGCGCGCGATGGCGTGGGCCGCTTCCAGATTGGTCTTGAAGATGGTGTCCGCGAAATTGCGGCCGCCGACGAAGCCGCCGGTGTTGACGTCGATGGTCGTCATGGCCTCGGTCTGGTCCACGATCAGGTAGCCGCCCGACTTCAGATCCACGCGGCGGCCCAGCGCGCGCTGGATTTCTTCTTCCACGCCGTACAGGTCAAACAGCGGGCGCTCGCCCGTGTAGTGCGCCAGCCGTGGCAGCACGGACGGCGTGTAGATGCGGCCAAACTCCGTCAGCGACAGGAAGTTTTCGCGCGAATCGACCTGGATGGTTGCCGTCTCGTCGTGCACGAAGTCGCGCAGTACGCGCTGGGCCAGGCTCAAGTCCTGATGCAGCAGCGAGGTCGGTGGACGGGTGCGTGCGCCGTGGCAGATGGCGCCCCAGGTCTTGCGCAGGTATTCGATATCGGCCTGCAGGTCGGAGTCGGAGGCATCCTCGGCCTGGGTGCGCACGATGTAGCCGCCTTTTTCCTCCGGCGGCAGCAGGCTTTGCATCCTTGTGCGCAGGGCTTCGCGGTCAGTCTCTTTTTCGATCTTCTGCGAGATGCCGATGTGGGCATCCTGCGGCAGATAGACCAGCATGCGGCCAGCGATGGAAATCTGGGTCGACAGGCGCGCGCCCTTGGTGCCGATCGGGTCCTTGATGACCTGCACGGTCAGCACCTGGCCGTCGAACAGCAGCTTCTCGATCGGCGTCGGCGTGGCGTTCTGGCCGTCGTGGGGACGCGCTTCCCAGATGTCGGCCACGTGCAGGAAGGCCGCGCGTTCCAGGCCAATGTCGATGAAGGCCGACTGCATGCCGGGCAGCACACGTACCACTTTGCCGGAGTAGACATTGCCCGCCAGGCCGCGCGTCAGCGTGCGCTCGATGTGCAGTTCCTGCACGGCGCCTTGTACCACCAGGGCGACGCGGGTTTCCTGCGGGGTGATGTTGATGAGGATATCTTCGTTCATTAGGGCAGCTTATGGCAGCTTGAGGCCGGCCTGGCGCAGCAGCTGCGCCGTTTCAAACAGTGGCAGGCCCATGATGCCCGAGTGGCTGCCGTCAATGTGCTCGACGAACAGCGCGGCCAGGCCCTGGATGCCGTAGCCGCCGGCTTTGTCGTATGGTTCGGTGGTGGCGCAATAGGCCTTGATCTCGGCGTCGGTCAGTTTGCCGAAGCGGACATCGGAGACTTGCGTGATGTGGCCGGAAAAGTCGGCGGAATGCACGGCCACGGAGGTCAGGACCTGGTGGGTGCGGCCCGACAGCTTGCGCAGCATGGCCGACGCTTCGTTGACATTGGCCGGCTTGCCGAGGATTTCGCCGTCGATGGTGACGGTGGTATCGGCCGCCAGCACGGGGCGCAGAATCAGGCGGCGCTTCTGGATCATGTCCCAGGCGAAGTCCGCTTTTTCCTGTGCTACGCGGCCGACATAGGCCATCGGCTCCTCGCCGGCGTTGACGTCTTCGGTGACATCCGCGCCGCGCGGGCCGTCGCTGCGCAGCATCAGCAGTTCGAAGTCGACGCCGATTTGCCGCAGCAACTCACGCCGCCGCGGGCTCTTTGAAGCGAGGTAAATCTTCTTTTCGACCAGTTTCATTGTCCCCACCCTGTGTTTTATACACGATGATAAGGGTGGTTCTGTGTAATTGTCCACGCCCGATATAACTGTTCGGCCAGCATCACGCGCACCATGCCGTGCGGGAGGGTCAGGCTGGACAGCCGGAGCATGCCTTCCGCCCTGGCTTTCAGGCCGGGATCGAGCCCGTCGGCGCCGCCGATCAGGAAGGCCGTATCGCGGCCATCCTGCTGCCAGGCTTCCAGTTGCTGGGATAAACCGACGCTGGTGAGGTCCTTGCCCCGCTCATCGAGGGCGATGATGCGCACCGATTTGGGCAGAACCGCTTCGATGCGCTCCCGTTCCAGCGCCATGGCGGTGGCGGCGGTCTTGCTGCCGGAGCGCTCGACCGGCTTCACTTCCTTGAGAACGATGCGCAGCTCGGGCGGCATGCGCTTGACGTATTCCGCGAAGCCGTTTTCGATCCAGGCCGGCATTTTGTGGCCGACCGCAACGATGAGCAGTTGCACTTACTCGGCCGCAGCCTTCTTCAGGCGCTTGATGACGGTCTTGACCGGGGTGGCGGCGGCGTCGGCGGCTTTCTTGGCCTTGGCGGCTTTGGCGGATGCCTCGGCGGTCTTGGTGGCGGCAACCTTCACCTTCTTGCCTTCCGGCGCTTCGATCTTCGGTGCGGCTTTCTTGGCAGCGGCTTTCTTGGCGACGGCGCCCGCAGCGGCGGCTGCCTTCACGGTGCCAGGCTTGCGTGCAGCGGTTTTTTTCTCGACCACGGCTTCGGCTTCCTTGGCCTTCTTGGTCGCAGCCAGGTGGCCGGACTTCTTCGGCTTGGCTTCTGCGTCGGCGGCGGCCTTGCCTTCGGCGGTGGACTTGCGCTTGGCGGCGCCCAGCTTGACCGGCTTCTCGCCCCAGATCTCTTCCAGGCGGTAATAAGCGCGGATCGGCGCCTGCATGATGTGGACGATCATATCGCCCAGGTCGACCAGCACCCATTCGCCGGTGTCTTCGCCTTCGATGCCGACCACGTCGCCGCCGGCTGCCTTGACCTTGTCGCGCACGGATGCGGCCAGTGCCTTGGTCTGGCGGTTGGAAGTACCGGAAGCGATGCAGATGCGGTCGAACAGGCTGGTGAGCCCAGTGGTGTCGAACAGGACGATTTCCTGGCCCTTAACATCTTCCAGGGCGTCCACGACGAGGGTTTGCAGTTTTTTGATATCCATTTAGTTCTTATACAGATTATGTTGTTCAATATAGTCTAGCACTACGCCGGGGATAAGCGAGCCAGCGCTCTGGCCCCGTTGTAATGCAGCACGAATGCCTGTGGCCGATACATCGACGTCCAGATCGGCGGCGATGCAGGTCAGGCCGGACGGCTGCGCATGCAGCTCGGCCGGGCCGGCGAGGCGGCGCGTAAACTCCTGCGCCACCGCGTCCGGCAGTTGCGACGCTTCCAGTTCGAAGCCGGGCCTGGCCGCCACACAGAAGTGGGCCAGGTCGAACAGGGAACGCCAGTTATGCCAGGTGTCCAGCCGCTGCAGCTGGTCCGCGCCCATCAGGAAGGCCAGCGATACATCGGGGCCTACCTCGGCGCGAATCGCGCGCAGCGTTTCGATCGTAAAGGTGCGCGTGCCGCGCTCCAGTTCCTGGCGGTCGACCGTGACCGGGCAGGGCAGGCCCGCGAAGGCCAGCTTCAGCATGTCCACGCGCTGTTCGGGCGTGGCCACCAGGGATGTCTTTTGCCACGGCAGGGCCGGGATCACACGCAGCTCGTCCGCCTGCAGCAGTGCTGCGAAATGAGCGCCAAGCGCGACGTGGCCGTTGTGTACCGGATCGAAACTGCCTCCCAGCAGTGCGATACAGCGGGTCACGTGGCCAGCCAGTCGCGGTGCGGAAGGAAGTCGGTGTACAGCGCCGCTTCCGGGCTGCCCGGTGCCGGATGCCAGTCGTAGCGCCATTTCACGATCGGCGGCATCGACATCAGGATCGCCTCCGTGCGGCCGCCAGACTGCAGGCCGAACAGAGTGCCGCGGTCGAACACGAGATTGAACTCGACGTAGCGTCCGCGGCGATATGCCTGGAAATCGCGCTCGCGCTCACCGTATGGGGTGTCCTTGCGGCCTTCCAGGATGGGCAGGTAGGCGCTCAGGAAGGAGTCGCCCACGCTGCGGGTCATTGCATAGCTTTGCTCGAAACCGAGCGCGTTGAAATCATCGAAGAAGATGCCGCCAACGCCGCGCGCTTCCTTGCGGTGCTTCAGGTAGAAGTAGTCGTCGCACCAGGACTTGAACTTCGCATGCAGCTCGGAGCCAAACGGCGCCAGCGCGTCGTGGCAGGTCTGGTGGAAGTGCTGCGCATCTGCTTTGTTGCCGTAGTAGGGCGTCAGGTCCATGCCGCCGCCGAACCACCACACCGGTGTGCCGTCGGCCGTGCTGGTGCTGAAGAAGCGCACGTTCATATGCACGGTCGGCGCATACGGATTGCGCGGGTGGATCACGAGAGACACGCCCATCGCTTCCCACGCCTGTCCGCCCAGCTCCGGACGGTGCGCCGACGCCGATGGCGGCAGCTTGGCGCCCATCACGTGGCTGAAGTTGCAGCCGCCACGCTCGATCACATTGCCTTCTTCGATCAGGCGCGAGATGCCGCCACCGCCTTCAGGACGCTCCCAGCCATCGCGCAGGAAAGGCTTGCCGTCCACGCCTTCCAGCGCGGTGACGATGCGGTCCTGCAGGCTTAGCAGCCAGGCTTTGACGTCTTGTGGATCAGGTGCGGACATATTGTGCCGTTATATTCGTTAAAACCAACTGCATAAAGCTGGTGGCTGCCACGCCGTGGCAGCCACCTTGTCAGGAGCCAGCGGCGTCAAACTGGTGGCTGCCACATCGTGGCAGCCACCTGGGGTGACGGTTTCAGTGCTTCAGGCCGCGCCAGCCGATGTCGCGGCGGAACTGCATGCCGTCGAAGGCGATCTTGTCGACTGCTTCGTATGCCTGCTTCTGCGCCATCTTCACGCTGTCGCCTAGGCCGACCACGCACAGCACGCGGCCACCGGAGGTGAGCAGCTTGCCGTCGACGTCGGTGGTGCCGGCGTGGAAGGTGACGGATTCCGGCGTTTCAGCCGGGATGCCGTGGATGGCGTCGCCCTTGCGCGGGCTGTCCGGATATCCGGCAGCGGCCATCACCACGCCAACGGCGGTGCGGCGGTCCCATTCCAGTTCCACCTGGTCCAGCGTGCCGTTCACGGCATGTTCCATCACGCCCAGCAGGTCGGTCTTCAGGCGCGCCATGATCGGCTGCGTTTCCGGGTCGCCCATGCGGCAGTTGAATTCCAGCGTCTTCGGATTGCTGGCGGCGTCGATCATCAGGCCCGCGTACAGGAAGCCGGTGAACTGGATGCCGTCCTTCGCCATGCCCTGAATCGTCGGCATGATGATCTCGCGCATCACGCGCGCATGCATGGCCGGGGTCACGATCGGGGCAGGGGAGTAGGCACCCATGCCGCCCGTGTTCGGCCCCTGGTCATTGTCCTGCAGGCGCTTGTGGTCCTGGCTGGTGGCCAGCGGCAGCACGTTCTTGCCGTCGCACATGACGATGAAGGAGGCTTCTTCGCCGGACAGGAATTCTTCGATCACGATGCGCGCGCCGGCGTCGCCAAAGGCGTTATCGGACAGCATGTGGTCCACGGCGGCATGCGCTTCTTCCAGCGTCATGGCCACGACCACGCCTTTGCCCGCAGCCAGGCCGTCGGCCTTGATCACGATCGGCGCGCCTTTCGCGTCCACGAAGGCGTGGGCGGCCTTGGCATCGGCGAAGGTTTCGTAGTCGGCGGTCGGAATGCCGTGGCGCTTCATGAAGGCCTTGGCGAAATCCTTGGAGGACTCCAGCTGCGCCGCTTCCCTGGTCGGGCCAAAGACTTTCAGGCCGCGCGCGCGGAACAGGTTGACGATGCCCGCTGCCAGCGGCACCTCAGGGCCGACGACGGTCAGGCCGATGTGGTTCTGCTCAACGAAATCCGCCAGTGCGTTCAGGTCCGTGATGGCCACGTTCTGCAGGCGCGCATCGCGCGCGGTGCCGCCGTTACCGGGTGCTACATACACCATCTGCACGCGTTCGGATTGCGCCAGTTTCCATGCTAAAGCGTGTTCACGGCCGCCCGAGCCGACTACCAGGATCTTCATTGGGGATTATTCCTCGATGACTGCGTTGGTATAGACTTCCTGGACATCATCCAGGTTTTCCAGCGCGTCCAGAATTTTCTGCATTTTGGCCGCATCTTCGCCGGTGAAGACGGTTTCGGTGGCCGGCTTCATGATGACTTCCGCGACTTCGGCCTTGAAGCCCGCCGCTTCCAGCGCATCTTTCACGGCCGGGAAATCGTTCGGGGCGCACAGCACTTCGAAGCCGCCTTCGTCGTCGGCGACCACGTCTTCGGCGCCCGCTTCCAGGGCCGCGTCCATCAGCTTGGCTTCATCGGTGCCGGGAGCGAACAGGAACTGGCCGCAGTGCTTGAACATGAAGGCCACAGAACCTTCGGTGCCCATATTGCCGCCGTATTTGTTGAAGGCGTGGCGCACTTCAGCCACGGTACGCACGCGGTTGTCGGTCATGCAGTCGACGATGATGGCCGCGCCGCCGATGCCGTAGCCTTCGTAGCGTACTTCTTCGTAGTTGGCGCCGTCGCCGCCGCCGGTACCGCGGGTGATTGCACGCTGGACGTTATCCTTCGGCATATTGGCGTCGGCCGCTTTGTCCATGGCCAGGCGCAGGCGCGGGTTGGAAGCGACGTCGCCGCCGCCCATACGGGCAGCCACGGTAATTTCCTTGATCAGGCGCGTCCAGATTTTGCCGCGTTTCGCGTCCGTTGCAGCCTTTTTATGCTTGATGTTGGCCCATTTGCTGTGTCCAGCCATGTTCAATCTTCCTTAGACGGTGTGCAATCGAGGGCGATATTCTAGCATACCGCCCCCTATGAATTGCCGCCGTCCAAGGCCATCAGCTGCCACTGTAGGGAATGTATTCGATGCCGTGCTGGATGCTGCCGATCACCTGGGCACGGTTCTCGGTGCTTTCCGAAAAACCGAACATCACTTGCTCGCGCGACGTGCCTGTGGCCAGGCGGTTCATCCAGTCGTTGAAGCCCGCTGCCTCCGGTTCGCGGTGCAGGGCGTTGTGATAGAGGGCGGTGACGAAGGTGGCATTGTCCGAGTTGACACCGTACAGGCGCTGGAATTCCACGCTATTGGTAAAGCCGGAGGCGATGTCCGTGAAAGAGCGGCCGGTGTCGGCGAAGTGAATCCAGTAACCGAGGCCGGGCAGATCGGGCTGGCGGTCCAGTGCCGCCTGGTAGAAGCGGTAGATGATACCTGCCGTGCCGTCGAGATCGAAGGCCATGTTGTGGTCCGCGAACTGCAGGCGTTCGACACCATTCAAGGTATCGGTGCCTTCCGGGCCGGTGACTGTCAGCGTGCCGTTGTTCTCCTGTACGGCGTAGGCGTTCAGGTTGCCGCTGTATTGAGCAGTGTCCAGGCCATTGCCGCCAATCAGATGGTCGTTGCCGGCCCCGCCAATCAAGATGTCGTTGCCATCGCCACCGGTCAAAGTATCGTTGCCGTTGCCGCCATCGAGAATGTCGCCCACCGTGTCGGGCTTGTAGGTGCCCGATGCCGCATCGTAAATCTGACCGCTGGACAGGTTGTCGTCGCCATCCAGACCGATCAATTGATCGTGTCCACCATTGCCGTAGATGTTGTCGTTGCCATTGGTCCCGCGCAGCACGTCGTCAGCGGTCGTACCTCCTAGGATTATTCCGTCACTCATGATCCGTACCCTCCTTCACATTAAGAAAGAATGTCTTTTTTGTAACGAAAGGCTACGCCGAATCGGTTGAGTTGTCGCGTCGTTGATTTCAATTGTGCGAGGCACGCACTCTTGAAATTAGACATCTCCCTCGGATTTTCTTCATCGTTTGGAAACAAAGTTCATCTACACTCATTCGATTATTTTTTTATTAATTGGGAGCGGAGATGGATCGTCGTCAGTTTCTGAAACTGGGTGGCTTTGTTACGGTATCGGTAGCCAGCGCCGGCCTGGCCGGTTGCGGCGGCGGCAGCGGCACGGCGGGCACGGTCAATGGCCTGTCGCCGGCGACCGGCAGCGGCTGGAAGTTCCCGCAGAGCGTGGCTTCCGGCGATCCGCGTCCGGACAGCATCATGCTGTGGACCCGCGTCGTACCAAGCTCGGTGGACGATACTGCCCAGCCTTCCGGCAAGGCCGAAGTGGCAGTGCAGGTCATGGTGACGGCGAGCGACAACAGCGCGCGCCTCGGCAGCAATGCCGCGCTGGACGGCACGCTGGTGCTGAACACCCTGGTGCCGCTCGATCCCGCTTTCGACAACACCATCCGCAACAAGGTCACCGGACTGTCGCCGAGCACCACTTACTATTACCAGTTCGTCGCAGGCGATGTGCGCTCCAATGTGGGCCGCTTCAAGACCGCGCCGGCGGCCGGCGCCGATGTGTCGCAGCTGCAGTTTGCCTGCCTGACCTGCCAGGACTGGAGCATCAATCACTGGGGCGCGCTGTCGAATATCGCCGCCAACGAGCAGCTCGACTTCATCGTCCATCTGGGCGACTACATCTACGAGACGGTAGGTGAAGGCTTCCAGACCGGTTCCGTGGAAAGCCGCCACACCGCGCTGTCCCTGCCGGACGGCGTGTTCAAGAACGGCAGCAGCGGCGCCAAGTATGCGAACTCGCTGGCCGACTACCGCTACCTCTACAAAAAGTACCGCACCGATACCCGCCTGCAGGCCGTGCACGAGCGCTTCGCCTTCATCGCCATCTGGGACGACCACGAATTCACCGACGATGCATGGCAGGATGCCGAAACCTATGAATCGGCCGACGGCGTGAATCTGCATCAGCCGCAGCGCCGCCGCAATGCCAACCAGGCCTGGTTCGAATACATGCCGGCGGACGTGACGTTCGACAGCACCGCCACCAGCTTCCAGAACATCAAGATCTACCGCGATTTCAGCTTCGGCAAACTGGCCCAGATCGTGATGACCGACGAGCGTCTGTACCGCACCGATCACGTGATTCCCGAGTCCTCGCCGAATCCGGCCACCGGCACCGCCATCGGCAGCATTGGCGCACGTTACCTGGTGCCGCAAGATCTGTACAACGCTGTCGAAGCGCAGAAGCTGGCCGCCAGCCCGGACGCCGTCAGCATGCTGGGCGCTACCCAGCGCGATTACTGGAAGAGCACCATGAAGGCATCCACCGCAACGTGGAAGCTGTGGGGCAATGAAGTGTCGCTGCTGCGCATGGGCCTGAACGGCACCGACGCCATCGCAACCCTGCTGGCGCTGCAAGCCATTCCGACCGTGGCAACGTCGGTTGGCACCACGGCAGCGGCAGCGGGCGGCAATGTGCCGGTCGCGGGCGCCATCGTGGCTGCCGTCACTGCCGGTGCCTCGCAAGCCAGCGCGCAGGCGGCAGCGGGCGCCATCGCGGCATCCGCGGCGGCTGGTGGCGACACCAGCGCACGTCTTCAGGCCGCTGCCGGTGCAGGCCTGACTTCGGCCCAGGCGTCGGTAGCGGTGCTGGCCTTCACCCAGGCGGCCAGCGTGGCAGCGGGCGGCGCGACGGCGCAGGCGACGGCCGCTGCGCAAGCCATCGCGATCGGCTTCATCAAACCGGATGTGCAAGCCAACAAGGCCAACTCCGCCTTCGTGGTGGCGTCCGGCCAGCAGGCTGCGTTGACGCCGTACTTCCGCCGCTTCCTGATCAACTGCGATCAGTGGGACGGCTACAACGCCGAACGCAAGGCGCTGATGTCGCACCTGAAGACCAACAATATCGGTAACGTGGTGGCGGTGACGGGCGATATCCACTCCTTCTTCGCCGGCACCGTGAGCGACGATTACGATGCGGCCAATGGCGGCACGCCGGTGATGACCGACCTGGTGACCGCAGGCGTCAGCTCGGACTCCTTCTTTACTTATCTGAAGCAGGCCGCGGCGTCGCTGGGCAGTCTGGGCGCGCTGGTGTCCTACCCGCTGTCCATCCCGGTGCCGAACCTGGGCACCGTGACGCTGGACTTCAATCTGCTGGACTACACGATGGGCAAGGCAGCGCCGACCGTCGAAACGCTGGCTGCGCAAATCTCCGTGCAACTGCGCGGCGCGCTGGCAGCGAAGGGCGTGCCGGAAGCGGCGCTGGATGCGACCGTGGCCCAAGTGCTGACTGGCCTGAAAGCCAACAGCGACTTCAGCGCGACCCTGCTGGGCCTGGCGCAGCAGCTGTCCGGCCTGAACAGCAATCCGTGGATCAAGCACCTCAATACGGATGCGCAGGGCTATATGGTGGTGACGGTGACGCCGTCCAAGCTGACGGCCCAGTTCAAGCAGGTGAACAAGCTGGTGGGCGGCAATGCACCGGCCACCGTCATCGCGCGCACCACCACCGCGACCGTCACGGCAGGCAGCCCCGCCGTGGCAGTCAGCTGATCAGGTGCCAGTGTAAAGCTGGTACTCGAAGCCGTCCTTGACCACGCCGACCAGTGCGGCGTGGTTTTCATCACTCTCGCTAAAGCCCAACAGCAGCGCTTCACGCGAGAAGCCATGTTCAAGGCGGCTGGTCCAGTCGGCAAAGCCGGCAGCGTCCGGCGCGCGGTGCAGCACATTCTTATACAGGCTGGTCACCAGGTCCGCATTGCTGACGTTCTTGCCATACAGGCGCTGGAATTCGTCTGAATACAGGAAGCCGGATGCCACCTGCTCCAGCTTCATGCCGTTGTCCATTTTGCTGATCCAATAGCCCAGGCCCGGCAAGTCCGGTGCGCGGTCGAAAGAGGCGCGATACAAGCGGTAAGCCTGGCCGGCAGTGCCGTTGAAGTCCAGGGCCACCATGGTGTCGCTGAATTGCAAACGCTCTACGCCGCTCAGTATGTCATAGCCCACAGCGTAATGATCGAATATCTGCGTCACGTCGCCGGTGACGCTGATGTCGTAATCGGTATGTTTGCCGCTGTAGACGGCAGTGTCGATGCCGGCTCCGCCGTGCAGCGTGTTATAGCCTCCGAGGCCGCGCAGGTGGTCGTTGCCGTTGCCGCCTTCTATGAGGTTATCTGCGTCGTTGCCGGTGAGGTTGTCGTTGCCGCCCCCGCCCAGCAGGTTTTCGATGGTGGTACCGAAGTTAATCGTAATCTGGCCCTTGTCCGTGATCAGCTCGGACTTCTTGCCGATATAGCTCCAGTAGCCGGGACGCAGGTCGACGACCATGTCCTGTCCGATCAGGCTGCCGTCAAGCGTGTCGTTGCCAGCGCCATCGTAGATCATGGTGGACTGGTTCGCATCGAGGCTGTAGCTGGTGTTATCGATGTGCGCCTGAGACGAGGTGCCCCACAGATATTGGAGGGCGGCGATATCCAGGTCGGCCAGGGACAATGGGACTGGACCGTGAGTATCGTCGGTGTAGCTCATCACGGTGTGCGAGCGCTGGTCTTCGGCCGTCGGCAGATAAGGACCCTCAGCGACATTGCTGCCCGCATCGGCATCGGCGAAAGGATGCTTCAAACCCAAGGCATGGGACAGCTCATGAATGAGCACGTAATTCATCTCCGAGCCATTATCGAGATTCGGATTCAGAATCTTCGCGGTGGCGTCCAGCAAGAGTTTGGAACCACCAGTCCAGCTCATTTCGGTCGCATAGCCGGCGGAATCGGTTTGGGTGTTGTTGGCAAGGGCGATAGTGAAAGGCCCGCTCGGATCGCTGGTCTCCACAAAGCTGACGCCAATTACGCTGCTGAAATAGGCAAGCACTTTGCGAGTGTAGGCCTGCTGTTCGGCGGTGAAAGCCTGGAAGCCGGTTTTGTCCTCGGTGTCGAAATAGCTGGGCGGCGCGGTCACGAAGCTGTATTTGATCACGTGGTCCTGAGGCGCCAGCACTTCCAACGCCGTGATATTCGAGTAAGTCAGGGCGTCGATCCAGTAGGGAAGCTTTTGTACGCCGGGGGCAAACTCCCAGTGCGCCAGGTCGCTGTTTGTCTTGAACCAGTCGGCCTGCACGATGGCGCGGTCGCCATCAGTGTTCTTGTGCGCGATGACGGTATAACGGTCTTCGATGATATAAGTGTCGTTGCCGTCGCCGCCCTCCAGATAGGCGCCATCTGCGCCGCTGTGCAGGGTGTCGTTGCCCGCCAAGCCGTAGATTTCATCGAAACCGCCATCGCCGAACAGCTGGTCGTCGCCGGAGCCGCCTTGCAGCGTATCAGCGCCATCGCCACCCTTGATGATGTCGTTGCCCTCATACCCCATCAAGTTGTTATCCGCTTCATTGCCGATGATAGTGTCATTGCCATAGCCGCCTTTGGCCGCTTCAATTACCGTGCCAAAGTTAATGGTCAGTTGTCCAGGCGAGTTAAACAGCTCGGTCTTATGGCCGACATAGCTTTGGTAGCCGGAGCGCAGGTCCAGCATGACGTTCTGCGTCGCGTTGCTCCAGTCGATGGTGTCGAAGCCGGCGCCGTCATACACCATGGCCGCCTTCGAGGTGTCGAGGCCATAAGTCGTGTCGCCTGCGTTCGCCTTGCTCGAAACGCCCCAGATGTACTGCAACGCTGCCAGATCGTAGGGGCTGTACGACATCGGCACATTGCGCGAATAGTCGTCGCTATAGCTCATTACGGTGAGCGTACGCAGGTCTTCACTGACCGGCAGATAAGGTCCTTCGCCGGTATTGCCGGCCGCGTCTTCATGGCTGAATGGATGCTTCAAGCCCAAGGCGTGACCTATTTCGTGGATCAAAACATAGTTAAGGTCCGACCCGCCGTCACGAGATGGATTCAATACGCGCGGATCGGAATTCAGCAGAATGGATGAGCCACTGTCCCAAATCTCGCTGGCGTATCCGCCGGATTGCGGCGACTGCTTGTTGTTGGCCAGGGAAATGGTGTAGGCCGTGTCGGTATTTGTGGTTTCGACGAACTTCACATCGATCACACTGCTGATGTAGGCGAAGATCTGGCGCGCTTGCGCCTTCTCCGCTTCCGTGAATGGCGTGAAGCCAGTCTTGTCCGCGGCGCTGAACCAGGCGGGAGGCGTCGTGACGAAGTTGTACTTGACCACATGGTTGGCGCGCTCGGCCAGGTCCTGGATATTGTCGTAGGTCAGGGCGTCGATCCAATACGGCAGTTTTTGCGCGTTCGGAGCCCAGGTCCAATTGGTAACGCTCTGGTTTGTTTTATACCAGTCGACCTGGATATAGCCACGGTCGCCGGCTTGATTGGTCGACGAAATGGCGGTGTGGCGATTATTGATGAGGTAGGAATCATTGCCGTCGCCGCCGGACAGGTAACCGCCGTCATAGCCTCCCTGGAGCACGTCGTCGCCGTCCAGACCGTACAATTCGTCGTAGCCGCCGCCGCCGTCGAGCACATCGTCGCCCGCGCCACCTTCCAGGGTGTCGTTGCCATTGCCGCCAAATAGGAGGTCGCCCACGGTGTCAGGGTGCCAGGCGCCGTTGCTCCAGACCTGGCCAGCACGCAGATAATCGTTGCCGTCCCCACCTTCAAGATTGTCCTTGCCCCCGGCGCCATAGAAAAAGTCGTCAGCGGCCGTGCCGGTCATAATGTCGTCGCCACTGGTGCCCATAATGGGATGCTCGAGGGTTCCGTTCTGCAAGTTCATGTAATCAAATGTAAGTTAGCTATTTTGCAACGATAACGGATTCCTGGCATTTCTGCAATGCACCAATTTTCCTAATACAATGTTGCAATGGATACCGCTACACAACCCGCGCCGCGCGCCGCCTATCTGGGCGGGCTGGCGATTGCCGTTGGCGGGGCAGTCCTGTTTTCCACCAAGGCGGTGGTTGCCAAGCTGCTCTACCGTTATCACATCGACGCGGTCACCTTGATCGCCTTCCGCATGCTGTTTTCGCTGCCTGTTTTTGCGGCAGTGGCGCTGTGGAAGATGCGCAGCGAGCCGCCGCTCACCAAAGCGGACCGCTGGCGTCTGATCGGGCTGGGCCTGGTCGGCTATTACCTCTCCAGTTTTCTTGACTTCCTCGGCCTGCAGTACATCAGCGTGGGCCTGGAGCGGCTGATCCTGTTCCTGACGCCGACCTTCGTGCTGCTGATTTCCTCGACCATGCTGAAGCAGCACATCAGCCGCCGGCAGTGGGCGGCGCTGCTGCTGTCCTATGCGGGCATCGTGCTGGTGTTCGTGCATGACCTGCAGGGCGGCGGCAATGTGGCGCTGGGGTCGACGCTGGTGCTGGGTTCTGCGATCGCGTACGGCATCTATCTGCTGGCTTCCGGCGAGATGGTGAAGCGGCTTGGCTCGCTGCGTCTGGTGGCGTATGCGATGTGCGTGTCCAGCGTGGCCTGCATTGGCCAGTTCTTCGTGCTGCGTCCCGTTGCGCTGCTGATCCAGCCGGCGCCGGTGTATTGGCTGTCCCTGGTGAACGGTATCCTGTGCACCGTGATGCCGGTGTTCATGACCATGATTGCCGTGCAGCGCGTCGGCGCGGGCGTGGCGTCGCAAGCGGGTATGATCGGACCTGTGTCGACGCTCTTCCTCGGCTATGCCATCCTGGCCGAGCCCATTACTGCCTGGCAGCTGGCGGGGACGACGCTGGTGCTGGCCGGGATTTATACGCTGTCCAAAGTGAAAGGTGAGAAGAAATGAAGCCGCGCATTGCCCTGATTGCCCACGATAAGAAAAAGGACGACATGATTGCGCTGGCGCGCGAATACGTCGATTTCCTGCGCCAGTGCGAGCTGTGCGCCACTGGCACCACCGGCGGCCGGCTGATTAATGAGCTGGGACTGTCGGTGGAGCGCAAGCATTCCGGTCCGCTGGGCGGCGATCTGCAAATCGGTTCCCTGCTGGTCGATGGCCTGATCGACGCCATCATCTTCCTGCGCGATCCGATGACGCCGCAGCCGCACGAACCGGACATCAACGCGCTGGTGCGCGCCTGCGACGTGCACAATGTGTCCTGCGCGACCAATCTGGCGACGGCCCATCTGGTGCTGTCCCAACTGGCGCAACAGATGGGAGAGGGCAAATGAGCAAAGCAATCCGCATGTTCCGCACCGGCGGACCTGAAGTGATGGAATACGTCGACGTCGATGTTGGCGCGCCCGGTCCGGGCGAAGCGACCGTCCGCCACGAAGCGATTGGGCTGAATTTCATTGACGTGTATTTCCGCACCGGCCTGTATCCGCAGCCGCTGCCTTCGGGCCTGGGCCAGGAAGGCGCGGGCGTGGTGGAAGCGGTGGGCGAGGGCGTCACCCATGTAAAGCCGGGCGACCGCGTGGCGTATGCGGGCCGTCCCAACGGGGCGTATTCGCAGAAGCGCAATATGCCTGCGGCCATCCTGCTCAAGCTGCCGGACAATATCGGCTTCGAGACCGCTGCCGCCATGATGCTGCAGGGGATGACGGTGGAGTATCTGTTCCATCGCACCAGGCAGCTGAAGGCGGGCGACACGATTCTGTTCCACGCGGCCGCTGGCGGCGTGGGCCTGATCGCCTGCCAGTGGGCGAAGGCCCTGGGGGTGAACCTGATCGGCACCGTGGGCTCGGACGAGAAGGCGGCGCTGGCGCTGAAGCACGGCGCGTCGCATGTCATCAACTACAACACCGAGAACTTCACCGAGCGCGTGAAAGAGATTACGGGCGGGCAGGGCGTGTCCGTGGTCTATGACTCGATCGGCAAGGACACCTTTACCGGTTCGCTGGACTGCCTTCAGCCGATGGGCATGATGGTCAGCTTCGGCAATGCATCCGGACCGGTGGCGCCGTTTGCGCTGTCAGAACTGGCTTCGCGCGGTTCGCTGTTCGTGACGCGTCCGACGCTGTTCACCTATGTGGCCAAGCGCGAGGATCTGGAATCCTGCGCAGCGTCGCTGTTCGATGTGGTGGGCAGCGGCAAGGTGAAGATCGATATCAACCAGCGCTATAATCTCGCTGATGTGGCGCAGGCGCATATCGATCTCGAAGCGCGCAAGACCACCGGTTCCACCATTATTCTTCCTTAATTGCCATGACCGATCAGGACCACGTAGACCAAGATGATGATGAAGGCCAGTCGCCCAAGTTTGGACGCCTGCTGGTGATTCTGCTGCTGGTTGTGGCGCTGATCGGCGTGCTGACCTTTGCCACTGAGGCGTATTACACCTGAGCGGCGGATCGATGATCCGCCCTACGTCTGAGCCGCGCCATCGTGGGGCGGATCATCGATCCGCCGCAATCCGCGGCGTCAGCATCTTTCGATACACGATAAAGCCGGACCGCTCGGCGACCTTGTCATACAGGGCCTGGGCGGTGTGGTTGCTTTCGTGCGTCTGCCAGTAGACGCGTGCGGCGCCGTCCGCCTGCGCTGCCGCATACACCGCTTCGATCAATTGCCGCGCCACGCCTTGTCCGCGCGCGGCTTCGGCTGTGAAGAGGTCTTGCATGTAGCAGCTTTGGCCAATTGCCGTCGTACTGCGGTGATAGAGGTAGTGGGCAAGGCCGACCAGCTGGCCGTTCAATTCCGCCACCAGCGCGTGCACGGGCTCGTGCGCGTCGTGAAAGCGCAACCAGGTCGTGCGCGTGATGTCGTCGGATAGCGCGCTGGCGCCGGCGCGTCCGTAGAAGGCGTTGTAGCCGAGCCAGAGCGGGTGCCATTGCGCGAAATCGTCCGGCACGGCGGGACGAATGCACAGCCCCGCGTTCATCGCGCGCTCCCGGACGTCGCCACGCGGGCCGGCGCGCGCGGTTGCGCCAGTGCGGACGGCGTCGCGGCGGTGGATGGCTGCGCGGCGGCCGCCAGGGCGGCGAGGGGCGCGCGGATGGCGGGGCCGACGGAGATTTGCGGGTTGGAGTAGCCGTCCGATTTGCCGGCTTCCTGCTCGCGCTTGAGGATCACTTTGCGCGCTGCGGCGTGGGCCTGTTCAAAGTCCAGGGTGACATTGCGTAGCTGTTCGTCGTACATGGCTTGTCCAAAGAAGGTGAGTTCGGATTTGCTGCCGCAGCCATAGGACGTGTGGTCGGCATCGGCCGCCGTCATGACCAGCGTGCTGTCGCCGGACAGCGGCTTGATCCAGCTGCCGGAATAGCAGGCGGATACGGAAATCACGCGATTGCGTACCCCTGCCTCGTCCAGCCAATCCTTGAGCAGTGCCGGCGTCAGTTCCTGCACGGTGAGCGGGTAGAAGCGCGCCGCCATCTCGCCGTTGGCGGCGCCGTGCGAGGTCAAGTGGATGAAGAGCACATCCTCGTCCGGGTCCATCAGCTGCGCCACGCGCGCGATGGCGCGGTGCAGGTTGAGCGGCGTGGCCCAGGGCAGGGTGCTGGCCGTTTCGGGGTGATTCACCAGCTGCAGTACACGGCCTTCCGCATCGAAGCGCTGCGCCATCACCTGCGCAACGACGCCGCTTTCGCGCTTGAACACGTCCTGATTGTAGGGGGCAAAGGTCAGCACATACATATCGACATGGCCAGGCCGTTGCGGTTTGAGTGCGGACAGTTGATCGGCCAGACGGCGCGACTGGGCCTCGATCGCTTCCTGCGTCAGCTCGAAACGGCGGACTTCTTCGCCGCTTTGCACCGGATACCAGAAATCCGCCGGACGGGCTGCCATCACCAGCGCCTGTCCCGCAATCAGCACCATGATCGCAGTCGTCGACGGCAGTACCTCATGGTTGCCGCCTCGCCACAACAGCATCAGCTGCGGCAGCATGGCCAGCACGGGCGGCGCACTCCACAGCGCCCAGCCAGCCAGAGCGCCATAGCGCGCCGGGGCTTCGACGCGGGCGTGAATCATGGCCAGGTAGACCAGGCCCACGAGCAGGGACAGCGCCAGATTTTGCGCCTGCAGCATGGTGAACAGGCGGGCCGTGTCCGGTGCGGTGGCGGTGAGGACGCTGCCCGTGCTGCCGCGCACCAGCCAGGCGCACCACGGCAGCAGGGCCAGCATCAGCCAACCGCCGGCCAGGGCTTGCCAATAAAAGCTGGCGGGGCCTTCGATGTAGAGACGCTGGAGCAGCACATCCACGCCGAGATTCAGTAAGAAGAGCGCGGCCATCATGCCCGGCCCGGTCGACAGGCCGGTCCAGCGCGGATGCATACCGACAGCAGTGCGGGCGCCGGCGCGAAGCCATGCGGCCAGACGAAGGAGGGCGGGAGCGTCAGTCATTGGCGCAATAAAAAAGCCGCCCAGCGGGAGCTGGACGGCAATGGTGGACGTTTATTTTACTGGATTTCGAGATCAACGCGGCGGGCCTTGCCGTTCTCGCCTGGGAAGCCGGTGAAGGCGCTCTGCACCAGGGCAGGCATCACCGCGGGCGTGGACTGTTTGCGGCTGGTGTTCTGCACCGTCACTTCAAACAGCTTTTTGCCGGCCAGGCTGTTGATGCTCACGTTCAGCTGGCGCTCGTAGTTATGCCGGATCACTTCGCGGTATTCCATCGGGCCGCCCCAGAACCACGGGTCGTAATAGCCGCGGTAGAAGCCGTAGTAGCGATAACGATACGGCCAGCCAAAGCGCGGCCCCCAGGGACCGTAGCCGCCATAGTAAGGCGACATGAACGGGTCGGCCTGCAGCTCGCGGGTCGGGCGATCGATGGTCGAGAAGTGCATTGCCACTTTCAGCTTGGCGTCGGCAGGATTGGCGGCCTGGTTGAAGCCCAGCTTGGCGAGTTCATTGCTGACCATGCCCAGATAAGTACGGTGTTCCAGCGTATCCTCAGCCGGTGGCGGCGTTTCGAAGACGTAGCTTTTGTCCTGCAGGTCGGCAGGCCACTGGTGGAATACCGTCACGTCGTTATGCAGGGTCGTGGCGCATCCGCTCAGCAGCAGACCGGCGGCCGCTACGAGAAGTGTGGCTAGCGCTTTCATGGTCTTGCTCCCAAAATTCATGGTTTTCTACTTATTTGTCAGTTTATTACTGCAACAAGCGTTTCGCTTAATTATTACAGAATGTTACCGGGCACGGGAGAACAGAAAAGAAACGGACCTTGGCCCGCAGTTGGTAAAATAACCTTTCTTTGTCTTTGCTAGCCGAATCCCATGCGTACCGACAGCCCCCAGACGATCTACCGTAAAGACTACACCCCGCCCAGCTACCTCGTTGACACCGTCGAACTGGGCTTCGACCTGGACCCGGCTCAGACCGTGGTCGCCAACCGTGTGAAACTGCGCCACAACCCGGACAGCAAGAGCCGCGAGCTGGTGCTGCACGGCGAGGACATCGAACTGGTGGCCATCCGCATGAATGGCGTTGCGCTGAAAGCGGACCAGTACATCCTCGGGAATAACACCCTGACCATCCGCAAGGCGCCGACAGAAGTTCTGCTGGAGATCGAGACTATTTGCGCGCCGGAGCAGAACACCACGCTGTCCGGCCTGTACACCTCGAACGGCAGCTTCTACACGCAATGCGAGGCCGAGGGCTTCCGCCGCATCACCTTCTTCCCCGACCGTCCGGACGTGATGGCCAGGTACACCGTGATGCTGCGCGCCGATAAGGACAAGTATCCGGTACTGCTGTCGAACGGTAACCTGATCGAAGAGGGCGATCTGGGTGATGGCCGCCACTACGCCAAATGGGAAGACCCGTTCAAGAAGCCATCCTATCTGTTCGCCCTGGTCGCCGCGCGCCTGGTGTGCCAGGAAGAGACCTTCACGCTGGCCTCCGGCCGTGAAGTGCTGCTACAGGTGTGGGTGGAAGAGGGCAACCTCGATAAGACCGACTACGCCATGCAGTCGCTGAAGAATTCCATCCGCTGGGACGAAGAGCGCTGGGGCCTGGAGCTGGACCTGGACCGCTTCATGATCGTGGCGGTGGGCGACTTCAATATGGGCGCCATGGAAAACAAGGGCCTCAACATCTTCAATACCAAGTTCGTGCTGGCCAACCCGCGCGTGGCGACCGACGTCGATTACGCCGGCATTGAAGCCGTGGTGGGCCACGAATACTTCCACAACTGGACCGGCAACCGCGTGACTTGCCGCGACTGGTTCCAGCTGTCGCTGAAGGAAGGCCTGACCGTGTTCCGCGACCAGGAATTCAGCGCCGACATGATCGGCAACGACACCGGCCGCGCCACCACGCGCATCGACCAGGTGCGCACCTTGCGCCAGGCGCAGTTCCCGGAAGATGCGGGGCCGATGGCGCATCCGGTGCGTCCCGACTCCTTCGTCGAGATCAACAACTTCTACACGGTCACCGTGTATGAAAAAGGCGCGGAAGTAGTGCGCATGTACCAGACCTTGCTGGGCCGCGAAGGCTTCCGCAAGGGCATGGACCTGTACTTCGAACGCCACGACGGCCAGGCCGTGCAGTGCGACGATTTCCGCGCTGCGATGGCCGATGCCAATGACCGCGACCTGGCCCAGTTCGAACGCTGGTACAGCCAGGCCGGTACGCCGGTGGTGTCGGCGAAGGGCAATTACGATCCGGCTTCGCGCAGCTTCACCTTGACGCTGGCGCAGCACTGCCCGCCAACGCCGGGCCAGGATAAAAAGCAGCCTTTCCACATTCCGGTTGCCGTGGGCCTGCTGGGCAATAGCGGCAAGGATATGGAGCTGATTATCGATGGTCGCGAGCGGGGCACGACGGTGGTGCTGGAGCTGACCAAGGCCGAGCAGACCTTCACCTTCAGCAATGTGGTGGAGCGTCCGGTGCCGTCGATCCTGCGCGATTTTTCGGCGCCGGTGGTGCTGGAATATGCCTACACTGATGACGAGCTGCTGCACCTGTTCCGCTACGACAGCGATCCGGTGAATCGCTGGGAAGCCGGTCAGCGCCTGGCGATGGAGCGCCTGCTGTCGCTGACGGGCGCCGTGTCTTCGGGCCGCAAGCTGGAACTGGACGACACCTATCTGGAAGCCCTGCGCGCGCTGCTGACGGACGATAAACTCGATCCGGCCTTCCGCGAGCTGGCGCTGATCCTGCCGTCGGAAACCATCATCGCCGAAGCGATGGAAGTGGTGCATCCGCAAGCCATCCACACCGCGCGCCAGTTCTTGCGCCATGCCATCGGCAACGCGCTGAAGGATGATCTGCTGGATGCTTATCACGACAATGCCACGCCCGGCCCATACAGCCCGGATGCGGCATCGGCAGGCAAGCGCGGGCTGAAGAATCTGTCGCTGGCCTATCTGCTGGTGCAGCCGAACAAGGACGCCATGACGCTGGCGGAGCAGCAGTTCGACAAGGCCACCAATATGACGGACCGTGCGTCGGCCATGGTGTCCATGATCCACAGCGGCGCCGACGTCAGCCAGCGCCTGGACACCTTCTATTCCGAATTCACCGGCGAAGCACTGGTGGTGGACAAGTGGTTCACCATGCAGGCCACCGCGCCGCACACCGATGTGGCGCGCGTGCGCGAGCTGATGAAGCATCCGGCCTTCACGCTGAAAAATCCGAACCGCGCGCGCAGCCTGCTGTTCGCCTTCTGCAATGCCAATCCGCCGCAGTTCCACGCGGCAGACGGCAGCGCTTACGAGTTCTGGGCCGAGCATGTCATCAAGCTGGATGCGCTGAATCCGCAGGTCGCCGCGCGCCTGGCGCGCTCGATGGACCGCTGGCGCCGCTACGCGCCGGAGCTGCAGATCCACATGCGCACCGCGCTGGAGAAAGTCGCTGCTGCGCCGAAGCTGTCCAACGACGTGATGGAAGTCGTGAGCAAGGCGCTGGCAAACTAATTAAACACAACTAGGGAAAACATGAAACGCATCAGCCTTACCCAACATCTGGTGGAAGAACAACGCCAGCACAACACGATCCCTGCCGAGCTGCGTCTGCTGATCGAAGTGGTCGCGCGCGCGTGCAAGACGATTTCGCACAGCGTGGGCAAGGGCGCGCTGGGCGACGTGCTGGGCGCGCTGGAAACCGAGAACGTGCAGGGCGAAGTCCAGAAGAAGCTGGACGTGATTTCCAACGAAATCCTGCTGGAAGCGAACGAATGGGGCGGCCATCTGGCAGCCATGGCGTCGGAAGAGATGGAATCGATCCACCTGATCCCGAACCGCTATCCGAAGGGCGAATACATGCTGGTGTTCGATCCGCTGGACGGCTCCTCCAACATCGACGTGAACGTATCCATCGGCACCATCTTCTCCGTGCTGAAGGCGCCGGACGGCATGACCACGCCGACCGAAAAAGACTTCCTGCAGCCGGGCACCAAGCAGGTCGCCGCCGGCTACGCCGTGTACGGCCCGCAGACCATGCTGGTGCTCACCACCGGCAATGGCGTGAACTGCTTCACGCTGGACCGCGAGATGGGTTCCTGGGTGCTCACCCAGCGCAATATGCAGATCCCGGCCAAGACCAAGGAATTCGCGATCAATATGTCGAACCAGCGCCACTGGTATCCGCCGGTGCAGCGCTATGTGTCCGAACTGCTGGCCGGTTCGACCGGTCCGCGCGGCACCGACTTCAATATGCGCTGGATCGCGTCCATGGTGGCCGATGTGCACCGCATCCTGAACCGCGGCGGCATCTTCATGTATCCGGCCGACGTGCGCGACCCGTCCAAGCCGGGCAAACTGCGCTTGATGTACGAAGCTAATCCGATGGCCTTCATCGTCGAGCAGGCAGGTGGCATGGCGACCGACGGCAAGCATCGCATCCTCGACATCCAGCCGGAAAAACTGCACCAGCGCGTGCCGGTGGTCCTGGGTTCGCGCGATGAAGTGGCCGTTGTAACGGGCTACCACCACGCATAAATACACGCTTCAGGGCCGGGTACTAGCAAACTTGCAAAGTTGTTTGCTATAATCCGGGCTCTTTAGCCGCTGTAGCTCAGTCGGTAGAGCAGCGCATTCGTAATGCGAAGGTCACCAGTTCGATTCCGGTCAGCGGCACCAGAATAAGCAGTAAAAACAAAGGGTTACATACTCCGGTATGTAGCCCTTTTGTTTTGTCGGCCGACTAACCCGAAGGGGTGATTGAGGCGGCGAAACCGGAGGTCTACACTCGTACGTTCCAAAGTGGAGTTTTTTATTCAAGACTTAGGGAGCGTAAAGATGAAAAAGTTGACGACCGCCGCCGGTGCACCCGTTGTAGATAACCAGAATTCGCAGTCTGTCGGCCTGCGCGGCCCTCTGCTGTTGCAGGACGTTTGGCTGCTGGAAAAGCAGGCCCAGTTCAATCGCGAAGTGATCCCCGAGCGCCGCATGCACGCCAAAGGCTCGGGCGCCTACGGCACGTTCACCGTCACTAATGACGTCAGCCGCTACAGCAAAGCGGCGCTGTTCTCGCAAGTCGGCAAAAAGACCGACTTGTTCATGCGCTTTTCCACGGTCGCCGGTGAGCGCGGCGCGGCGGACGCCGAGCGCGATATCCGCGGCTTCGCCGTGAAGTTTTATACGGAGCAAGGCAACTGGGACATCGTCGGTAACAACACGCCAGTGTTCTTCTTCCGCGATCCCCTGCGTTTCCCGGACCTGAACCACGTGGTCAAGCGCGACCCCCGCACCAATATGCACAACGCCGAAAGCAACTGGGACTTCTGGACCTTGCTGCCGGAAGCGCTGCACCAGGTCACCATCGTGATGAGCGATCGCGGTATTCCGAAATCCTACCGTCACATGCATGGTTTCGGCAGCCATACCTATAGTCTGATCAACGCGGCCAACGAGCGTTTCTGGGTCAAGTTCCACTTCATTACGCAGCAGGGCATCGAGAATCTGACCGATGCGGAAGCCGTAGCCCTGATCGGCCAGGACCGCGAAAGCCATCAGCGCGATTTGTTCGGGTCGATTGAAAAAGGCGACTTCCCGCGCTGGAAGATGATGATCCAGGTGATGCCGGAAGCGGACGCCAATAAGGTGCCGTACAACCCCTTCGACCTGACCAAAGTCTGGCCGAAGAAAGACTACCCGTTGATTGAAGTCGGCATGCTGGAGCTGAACCGCAATCCGGACAACTACTTTGCCGAAGTCGAGCAGTCGGCCTTTACGCCGGCAGCCGTGGTGCCCGGCATCGGCTTCTCGCCGGACCGCATGCTGCAGGCGCGTCTGTTCTCGTATGGCGATGCGGCGCGCTACCGCCTCGGTTCCAACCACCACCAGATTCCGGTGAATGCGCCGAAGTGCCCCTTCCACAGTTTCCATCGCGACGGCGCCATGCGCGTGGACGGCAATCTGGGCGGCACCATCGCCTACCAGCCTAACAGCAAGGAAGAATGGATCGAACAGCCGGAGTACAAGGAGCCGCCGCTGGCCGTGGAAGGCGCTGCAGGCTACTGGGATCATCGCGTCGATACCGACAACTTCTCGCAGGCCGGCGCGCTGTTCCGCCTGATGACCGGCGAACAGCGCCAGGCCCTGTTCGACAATACGGCGCGCGCGATGAAGGGCGTTTCGCAAGCTGTGTGTGCACGCCATATCGACCACTGTAATCAGGCCGACCCGGAGTACGGCGCCGGCGTGGCAGCTGCGATGGCCAAGCTGGCCGGCTAAGGTCTTATCCGCCCAGCCAGCCCATCACCGCATCCATGTAGGCAGCCGGCTGCTCGACGTTCGACAGATGCACGCCTGGCAGCATCACCAGCCGCGCGCCAGGAATGGCCGCGGCGAGTTCCTCACCATGCTTTGCGCTGGTCACCGTGTCGTCGACGCCCGCGATGACCAGCGTCGGCGCTTCAATCAAGCGCACCGTGCGGCGCTGATCGGCGTCGCGCACCGCGGCAAAGGCGCCGGCCACGCCACGCGGATCGATCGCGTGCAGCATGGCGCGGAAGCGCTGTATCTCTACTCCATTCTCCGCAACCATCTCCACAGGAAACCAACTCTTCAGGAACATCTCGGCTGACTCGCGCATGCCGTGATCGGCCAGCACGCCGGCAATGCGCTCGCTCCATCCGTCCGTGCCGAGCGAGGCGGCGGTGTTGCTTAGGATAAGTTTGTCGATGCGCTCGGGCCTGTGAATCGCCAGCCATTGGCCGATGAAGCCGCCCAGCGACAGGCCGAGGAAGTGTGCCCTGGCGATGCCGAGTGCGTCCATCAAATCCAGTACGTCGTGGCCGAGACGGTCCATCGAGTAAGGTCCCAGCGGCACGTCCGATTTACCGTGGCCGCGCGTGTCGAAACGCAGCACGCGGAAGCGCTGCGACAGTTCCGCGATCTGGCCGTCCCACATCGCATAGTCGGTGGCGATGGAGTTGGACAGGATAAGTGTTGGCAGCTGCTGCGCCCCGTCGAAGCGGTAGGCGATGCGCACGCCATCGTTGGCAGTGATGAATGATTCCATGGTAGATCTCCTTTCTGGAAACCATCGTAGCCGCGCAGCGTTCGGAAAAATATTATAAAGTTCAGTCATTCTTTGTAAGGAATACTGACAATGAGCGCTTTCACCTTGCACGACCTGCAGTGCTTTGATGCGGTGGCCCGCACGGGCGGATTCCAGTCGGCGGCGGATGCTCTGCATCGCACGCATCCGGCCGTGCATGCGGCGGTGGCGAGGCTGGAGCGGCAACTGGATCTCGCGCTGCTGGACCGCAGCGGCTATCGTGTAGCGCTGACCGAGGCGGGCGCCTCGTTTCACCATAAGGCGCAGGGCATGCTGCGCGAGCTGGCGCAGCTGGAAGTGCACGCACGCCAGCTGGCGATGGGCGAAGAAAGCGAGTTGCGCGTGGTGGTTGGCGACTACTGTCCGCGCCGCGCCGTACTGGCGGTGCTGAGCGGGTTCTTTGCGCAGCACCGCGGCACCAGGCTGCACCTGCATGTCGAGTCGGTATCGGGGCCGGAGGAGCGCTTGCATGATGGCGACGCGGACATCATCGTGCATGGCGTGGACAAGAACGATCCGCGCGTTGAATGGATCGATCTGGCCAGCGTTCCCTTCGTGCCCGTTGTGGCGCCGGGCTTCCTGCGCTTCGCGCCGGGCCGTTCGGTAAAGCCCGAGCAGCTGCGCGATTACACGCAATGCGTGATCCGCGATACCGCACATTCGATGGCCACGCGCGACTACTTCATGATCGAAGGCGCTCACCAGTGCACGGTAGCGGACCAGTTGATGAAGAAGGAAATCATCCTTCAGGGCATGGCCTGGGGTCACATGCCGCGCTTCCTGATCGAAGACGAATTGCGCGACGGCTCGCTGATTTCCATCGCTGGCCGGCACCTGCCCGGAAGTACCGAAGATCTCGTCGCCGCGCGCCGCGCCGATCGCCCTCACGGCCCCATCGCCACGCTGCTCTGGCAGCACCTCCACAAGCACCGCACCGCGCTGGCGCCGCTGATGGAACGGGCGCCGGCGGTTCGCAGCCGCGACGGCTAGCCGGCTGCAGCGACGGCTGCCGATACGGTTGGGCGCGCGATCAGGCGATAAGCGGATTCCGCCGCAAGCAGACCGATAATGATGAAGACTGCGCTCACCAGTCCGAGGGAGTGGGCGCTGACCAGGGTGATGGCGGCCCCGCCGACCAGGCCGGACATGGACACGCCCACATACAGCGCGGCCGAATTCAAGCCAAGCAGCAGCGGTGCGGCGGAAGGCGTGATGCTGATCAGGCGGTGCTGCTGCGGCACCAGCATGCCCCAGCCGGCCAGGCCCCACACGATCAGGGCGGGTACTGCGGTTAGCAGCGATGCGGAGGTCCATGGCAGCAGTGCGAAGTCCACAGCCAGAACAGCGATCGCGAAATTGATGATGCGGCGGCTGCCGAAGCGGTCAGTCAAACGGCCAGCCAGCAGATTGCCGACGGTCGACGCCACGCCCCACAGCAGCAGCAAGCCTGCCAGCACGCGGCCATCGCCGCCGGTGGCGCGATCGAAGCCTAGGCCAACGTAGGTATAAACCAGGAACAGGCCGCCATACACCAGCAAGGTGGTGGCCAGCGTCAGCAGCACGCGCGCATCGCCCAGTGGTTTCAGGCGCTGCGCCAGGCTGACGGCTGGCGGAGCCGAAATGGACGGCAGACGCCACGCCAGGCCGATAAAGGCCGCGGCCCCTATCGCGGACACAAACCACATCGTTGCGCGCCAGTCGAGCAGGCCGCCGATGAAGGTGCCCATCGGCGCACCCAGCGCCGTTGCGCTCGACAAGCCTGCAATCACAATTGCCAGCGCGCGTCCACGCTGCTCGGCCGGCACCAGAGAGGCGCCGGTGGCGGTAGCGGTTGGGCTGAACATGGCTGCGCCAAGCCCCGCCAGGAAGCGGCTCGCCAGCACCAGCTCAATACTCGGGGCGACAGCCGTGATCACATTGCCAAGTACAAAAACGGCAAGGCCTACCAGCAGCAGCTGTTTGCGCGGCCAGCTGGCCGCCGCGGCCGCGATTACTGGCGAGAGCAGGGCATAGCTCAATGCATAAATGGTCACCATTTGCCCGGCCAGGGCGACCGAGACGTTGAGTGAAGCGGCTACCGGCGCCAGGATGCCGGCGACGACAAAGCTGTCGGTGCCGATGGCGAACATGCCTGAGGCAAGGAAGAGAAGACGTTTATCCATGATTATTTGGTCCTGCAAAAGTTTCGTGATGAAACTAATATAGCATAAAAGTTGTGTGACGCAACTTATATGCTAAGATGGTCTGCATGTACCGGAAAACTTTTGATGGAATGAACTGCTCCGTAGCCCGCTCGCTCGACCAGGTCGGTGAGTGGTGGAGCCTGCTGATCGTGCGCGAATGCCTGCTCGGCACCAGCCGTTTCGACGATTTCCAGCAGCGGCTGGGCATTGCCCGCAATGTGCTGACGTCGCGGCTGAATAGCCTGATCGACTACGGCGTGCTGGAGAAAGTGATTGCGGAAGGCAGCGAGAAGCGTTCGGCTTACAAGCTCACGCCCAAGGGCGAGGCGCTATTCCCGGTGATCGTGGCGCTGTCGCAGTGGGGCGATGAATGGCTGGGGCACGAAGCGCCGCTGCAGCTGGTCGAAAACAAGACCGGGCTGCCGATCGAGCCGGTCGGGCCGCGCGTGGGCGACCGCCTGCTGGCCCTGCGCGATGTGCGCGTCGAGCCCGGTCCGGGTGCGACGGAAAAGACGATGGAAGCGATCAGGAACCGGAACCGGGTCATCCTCGGTGAGGAGTAACCCGGCGCGGCGGGGAATGCTTAGAAGCTGGCGATCGGCGCAGGCTGGCCGTTCTTGAAGTTGTAGATGGTCACAGGCGAAGACTTCATATCGCCCTTGGCGTCAAACGAATAGGTGCCGGACACGCCCTTGTAGCTGCCCGCCGCGATATCCGCGCCCACCTTGGCCGGATCAATCGAATTGGTCTTGGCCATCGATGCTGCGTACATCTGCACCGCATCGTAATAAGCCGACGCATACACATCCGGTTCCGAATTGAAGCGCTTCTTGAACTTGGCCTTGAAGGCGGGACCGGCAGCCGCTTTCTCCAGCAGCGCGCCGCCTTGTGCGCACAGCACGTTCTCGCCGACGGCGTCGCCGCCCAGCTTGCCCATTTCCGCGGTGCAGATGGTATCGCCGCCCAGCAGCTTGGCGTTGATGCCCAGTTGCCGCATCTGGCGCACCATTGGCGCGCCCTGCGGCGCATAGCCGCCGAAGAAGATGGCCTGCACATTCTTCGACTTCAGTTTGGTCAGGATGGACGTGAAGTCCACTGCCTTGTCGGTGGTGTACTCATGTCCCGCGACGGTCAGGCCCGAAGCGCGCGCCTGTTTCTTGAATTCTTCCGCCAGGCCCTGGCCGAACGCGGTGCGGTCGTCGATCACGGCGACGTTTTTCGCCTTCAGCTCATTGGCTGCGTACAGCGCCATCTTGGAGCCCAGCTGGGTATCGCTGGCGTTGATGCGGAAGATGCCTTTGTAGCCTTGCTGCGTCAACTTGGGATTGGTGGCCACCGGCGCGATCAGCATGCCCGCATCGTTGTACACGCGCGAAGCTGGAATCGCCACGCCGGAATTGTATGGACCGACCACGTATTTCACGCCGCTGTCGGCCAGCTTCTGCGCCACCGACACACCGGCTTTCGGGTCGCCCTGATCGTCTTCGGAAACCAGTTCGAACTTGACCTTCTTGCCGCCGACGGTAATGGGCTTGGCGTTCAGTTCTTCGATCGCGAGACGCGCGCCGTTTTCATTGTCCTTGCCGGAGAAGGCCTGGGCGCCGGACAGCGGTCCGCTGTGGCCAATCTTTACAACCAGTTCCTGCGCGGACGCCGAAGCGGCAAACGCCATCAAAGCCAGCACGCCGGCGGAGTGTTTCAAGTTCATCAAAAGTCTCCAAATTGTTTTGATGGCGTGATTATCCACAATCCTGCACGCGGGGCAAGCGGGAAGGTGTAAGCAATCAGCTGCGGCGCTGGCGCAGGGAGGCTTGTTTTTGCTGTTTGAGCAGGGCGGCGTTGATGCGGTCGATCAAGCCATCGTCCCGGCTGCGGGCGACGGCGAAGAACTGCTGCGTGTCGACTTGCACGGGCGTGGGCAGCACGCTCAGGGTGACGCCGGGTGGCAGGGGGATGTCCTTGGTGAGCGGCGCAGCGAAGGCGCGCAGTTCGGCTTCCATGTCGGCGGCGGTTTGCCAGCCGGTCTGGAACAGCAGCACCGCGTCCACGCGTTTGAGCAGAAGGCGCTGCAGGCGCGTGGCGCGCGAGGGCAGGTCGTCCTCCACCTTGAACAGCTTTTCGATGCGGGCGCGTTCGAATTCTTCGCCGTAGCCATAACCGCGCACCGCGCCGATGGTCTTGCCGCGCAGGTCGGACAGTTTTTCAAAAGGGAAGGTGGCGTCGCTGCGTGTGACCAGCCACAAGGTGCTGCTAACGGCTGCTTCGGAATAGCGCAGCGCGCGTTCCCGGTCGGCGTTTTTCGGCAGGCCGAAAATCAGGCCGTCGCCATTGCGCGCATTGCGCTCGGCACGCGGCCAGGGATAGGTGCGCACGTCAAAGCGCAGGTTCAGTTCTTTTTCGAGATAATCGAGCAGGGTCCGTTGCCAGGGACGCATGGGTTTGGGGCGGCCCGCTTCGTCGAAAGCCTCGCCCATGATCAGGCTGACCATCTGCTGCGCGTGCGCGTCCCGCAAGCCGAGCAGCGGCGCGACAAGTAATGCGGATTGCAACAGGAAAGCGCGCTTGGCGGGATTCATGCCCCGATATTACCGAGTTTCCCGCAGGAATTGCCGGTTGGGCCGGCGATTTTGAGCGAAGTGTGGCGCGCCGCGCAACGCGGGCGGCGATACCTTATCAAGAAGCTCAGGTTGCTTCGGGCGGCGTGTTCGGCGGACGTGCCGGTGCGTTGCCGGATTGTCCAGTATTCGCGGTGTTTTCCGCCAGCGTCGGCGGCGGGACCAGCGGCCGGCGGGTTTGCTCGCCGGTTTGCACGGGCAGGGCAGCGTGGGTGCGCGTGACGGCTTCCACTGCCGGGACAGTTTCGCCAGCCGGTCCTGCAGTGGGTGGACGGCCGGATGCGGCGGCGATGTCGCCGGTTCGATAGGCTGCCAGGGCAGCAGGGATCATGGCATTCGTGGCAAGTCCGCGTGCGGCTTCGGGGCCAGTTGGGGCCAGGTCGGCCGCGCCTGGGCCACCAGCGGTCACCGTGCCGCCCGCCGCACCGCCGACGGCTCCTGCCCCACCGGCCGCGCCGCCTGCTGCGCCGCCGATGCCGCCGGCTCCACCGAGCGCACCGCCTCCTGCACCGCCGATACCTCCGGCGCCACCAAGCGCACCGCCTCCGGCACCGCCGGCCGGGCCGCCGGCTGCCGTAGCACCAGCCACGCCCGCGCCGGTCGCGCCGACGCCGCCCGCGCCCGTCGCCCCGGCGCCACCCGCGGCAGCGACAGCCCCGCCCGCTGCCGCGCTGGCTGCCTGATTGCGCGCTGTGATCTCGGCGTTGACGCGGGTGCGTTCAGCTGCTGCTGACGTGCTGGCCGTCGTAGCCGCGCGTTGCGCCGTCTGCGAATTGGCTGACGCTTCAGTGGCCGCCTGCTGGCGCGCCGCGTTGTCCGCCGCGGTACGCGTAGCCAGATCGGCCGCAATCGCCGCAGCCTGCGCGCGCCGCAGAGCTTCACGCTGCGTTTGCAGGCGCTCTTCCTGCTGCTCGTTCTGAACTTGTTGCGTGGTCTGGCGTGCTTGCTGCAGCCGGTCGTCGTACTGCGTTTGCGTGAGACGCTGCTGCTGCAGGCGGTCCTGCGCAGCCGTCTGCTGGCGTGCGGCTTCGGTGCGGGTTGCGTCCTCCTGCGTGGACTGCACCTGGTTCTGCGTAGTCTGCGCCTGCTGCAAACGTTCCTGCGCCGTGCGCGTGTCCTGCGTACGCTGCGCCTGATTGCGCGCGTCGCGCAAGGCTTGCTGCGCCGCGTTGAATTCGTCGATAGCCGCTTGCCGCGCCTGGGCCAGGCGTGCTGCCACCAGTTGAGCATCCTGGGCTTGCGCGGACTGCTCGGCGACCGCCTGACGTGCAGCGTTCAGGCGGTCTGCCGCTGCGCGTTCGGCGCGGGTCTGGCCAAGCTGCGTGTTCTCGGTCTGCTGGGCTGCTTGCTGCGACGCGTTCTGTTGCGCCGCCTGCTGCGTGCTGGCCTGCTGCGCGGCCGAGAGACGCGCTGCCTCCTGCTGGGCGGCCGAGAGACGCGCTGCCTCCTGCTGGGCGGCCGTCTGCTGCGCCGCTGCCTGTTGTGCCGTCGCCTGTTGCGCCGCGAGACGGGTTGCCGCCTGCGTGTTCGCTGTTTGCTGTGCGGTGGCCTGTTGCGTCGCTCGCGTGCGCTGTTCTGCCGTGAGACGGTCGGCATTCGCCTGCGTTACCGCATCTTCCTCGCGTGTGCTGGTCAGCTGCCGCGCGGTGGCGGCCTGCGCTTCGGAGATGCGCTGTTGCTGGGTTGCCTCCTGATTGGTGGACAGCTGGGCATTGGCGACGTCACGCGCCGTCTGCAAGCGATCAGCGGCGGCACGGGCCTGCTGGCTTTGCGCAGCGAGGTTCGCATCCTCCTGCGTTTGCTCCAGCCGTTGCGCATCGAGACGGGTCTGCTGATCGCGGGCCGCCTGGATGCGCGCCTGCTCCTGCTGCTGGGCCGTAGCCTGCGCCTGCAATGCCGCTTCGCGTTGGGCTGCCGTTTGCGTGGCCGGTGTCGCGGTATTAGTGATCGCATCCAGCAGCGCCAGATCGTTGGCGGCGCCCGGCACTTCGGGTGTCGTATCCGGCAGGGTCTGCGCCGCCGTGATGATGGCCGGCGCGGCGCTGGCCGCAGCGTTCGCGAAAGAAGTAGCGACACTGGACAGCGTGGTCAGGATGCGTTGCGGATTCGCCTGGAATGCCGACTCCAATGCAGCGGGATCGACCGCCAGCGCCGTGGTGCCTGCATTGAGCTGCGAAGGCACCAGGGATACGCCCAGATTCTGCAGTCCGTTCAGTTGGCCTTGCAGCGCCTGCGTCAGGGGCAGGGCGGCGGGTGTGCTGTCCGCGGAGTTGAAGGCTTCCGCCAGCGACTGCACGATATCGCTGAGCTGCGTTACCTGATCCGTGTTGACCGTTGATCCCGTGGCCGCCGCCAGATCGCGCAAGCGCCGCTGTGACAAGGCCAGCGAAGACAGCACCTGCCCAAAGGAGGACACGTCCGACACATCGCTGGTATCAGTGGTGGAGGTCACGTCCGTAGTGCCCGTAACAAGACCAGCCGCCGCCAATGGCGCGGTTGAGTTCACATCGGAAATGGCGGAAACGGGGAACATACCTACCCTCACTTTAATCGCAATAGCCGAGAGTGCCAGCATTTTCTCAATCGTGCGGTGCAATAGCGAACACAGACAGTAAATTCATAAAAACTGAATGATTAATTAATATTCATGGCGTTGTTTGCAAGATCCGGAACTCCTATAGTTCACCTCAACCAACCCACCTTTAGGAGCAAGATCATGAACATCGCCCGCACCCTCGCTGCTGCCGCCCTCGTGACCGCCTTCGGTAGCGCCAGCGCCGCCGACGCACCCGGCTTCACCGACAAGACCGCAGAAGTGAACGGCACCAGGATCCACTACCAGATCGGCGGCCATGGCAGCCCGGTCGTCCTGCTGCACGGCTACACCCAGACCAGCCATATGTGGAAACCCATCCTGGCCGACCTGGCGAAAACCCATACCGTGATCGTTCCCGACTTGCGCGGCGCCGGCGCGTCTGCCCGTCCGGATGCAGGCTACGACAAGAAGAACATGGCCAAGGACATCCACGAACTGGTTGCCGGCGTTAGCAGCGAACCAGCCGCCGTGGTCGGCCACGACATCGGCCTGATGGTGGCCTACGCCTACGCCGCCCAATATCCCGCCGACACCAGCAAGGTCGCGCTGATGGATGCTTTCCTGCCCGGCGTGGGCGACTGGAAGAACGTGTGGCTGCTGCGCGACCTGTGGCACTTCCACTTCACCAGCGACACCGCGGTCGCCCTGGTGAAAGGCCGCGAGCGCATCTACTTCGAGCACTTCTGGAACGACTTCGCCGCCGACAAAACCAGATCCGTGAGCGAAGCCGATCGCCAGCTCTACACCAAGGCATATGCGCAACCCAATGGCATGCGCGCCGGCTTCCAGTATTTCAAGAACTTCGACCAGGACGCCCAGGACTTCGCCCAGTTCGCACAAACCAAACTGACCCAGCCAATGCTGGTGCTGACCGGTGAGAAAGCGAGCGGCACCTTCCTGATCGATCAGGCAAAATTGGTCGCCACGAACGTGGACGGACGCGTTATCGCCGGTTCCGGCCACTGGCTGATTGATGAGAAACCTGAGCAGGTAATGCCTATCCTGCTGGACTTCCTGAAATAAGGAGCGCCTGATGAAGCCCGTCAAATCCGATCAGCAGGGACGTTTCCTGCGACCCGAAGCGCAGTTCCGCAACTGGATCACGCGGGACGGCGCACCGGGGCCGAGCGGAGAAGGGGGCTTCATCGCCGAGCCGTGGCGCTACCATCTGTATGTGTCATTGGCCTGTCCCTGGGCGCACCGCACGCTGATCTTTCGCGAGCTGAAAGGCTTGCACGAGATGATCGGCGTGTCGATCGTGCACTGGCTGATGCCGGACAGCGGCTGGAATTTCGCGCCCGGCCCCGGCGTGGTGCCGGACACCGTCAACCATGCCGAACGCCTGGCCGACATTTACCGATTAGCCGATCCTGGCTACGAGGGCCGCTTTACCGTGCCTGTGCTATGGGATAAGCATCGCCGCACCATCGTCAATAACGAGTCTTCCGAAATCATCCGCATGTTGAACAGCGCCTTTGACGGCGTGGGTGCGCTGCCGGGCGATTACTACCCGGTCGAGCTGCGCGAGGAAATCGATAAGATCAATGCGCGCGTGTACGAAACGCTCAACAACGGCGTCTACCGCGCCGGTTTCGCCACCACCCAGGCGGCCTATGAGGAAGCGGTTTTTCCGCTGTTCGATACGCTGGACTGGCTGGAAGAACGCCTGTCGCATCAGGAATACCTGCTGGGCGCGCGGATCACGGAAGCAGACTGGCGTTTGTTTACAACGCTGGTGCGCTTCGATGCGGTGTACAACGGCCACTTCAAGTGCAATCTGCGCCGCATCGCCGACTATCCGCATCTCAGCCGTTATCTGTCTCAGTTGTACGCAAAGCCCGGCGTTGCAGGCACGGTGGACTTCCACCACATCAAGCACCACTATTACGAAAGCCATCGCCAGCTTAATCCCTATGGCATCGTGCCGGCAGGTCCCTTGTCATTGTTAGGTGCCGCACGGTGAAGCAGAACTGATCGGCCTATCGTAATCCATGCCACTTTCACCTGAACCAGAAATGAAGGGATACGACATGGAAAACCAATTCGGAAAGAGCGATACCAACGTCTCTACCATCGGCAAAGATACCCGCGCCGACATGCACAGCGCCATCGATAAAGCACACGACAAAGTGCCCGCAGCCGCAGACCGCCTGGCGGCACAGGCTCATACAGGCGTCGACAAGATGGCTGACTCCATCAACGACATGGGCGAAAAGCTCGACCAGAAGCGCGAAAGCCTGACCGTGGCTTACAAGCGCTTCGCCGAGTCGGGGCGCAGCTATGTGCGCAAGAGCCCAGCCACTTCGGTATTGGTGGCGCTGGCCGCCGGTTATGCAGTGTCCAAACTGTTCGGCACCCGCAAGTATTGAGCCATGACCAAGCCTAAACAGGACCCGTCGGCCACCGACGGGGCAGGCTCGGTACTGAGCACCATCGCAGCACCTTCCAACGCAGCGCCTCCCGGCCGGACCGGCAGCCCCGATCCGGCCACGGAGGTGCTGCGCGAGAAGGTTGTCGGCGGCATCGATCTCGCCGCACAGATTCCAGACAATGCTACCAAGCCTTCGGAATACGGCGATGCCGCGCGCACGCCGGTGCCGGGCCAGTCCGCCAAACCCGGAACGCCGCTGGCTACGGCCAGCAGCGCCAGTGAAGGCAATGCGTCCGCCAAGCTTGGCAACGGCCAGCCGCCGCAGGGCGAAAATCCCGGCAATGGTCCGCTGGACCGCGTGCGCACCGATTCCGGTGGCCGTGGAATGACCACCAATCAGGGCGTGCCGGTTGCGGACAACCAGAATTCGCTCAAGGCCGGGCTGCGTGGTCCGACCCTGATGGAAGACTTCATCCTGCGCGAGAAGATCACCCAATTCGACCATGAGCGCATTCCAGAGCGGGTGGTGCACGCGCGCGGCTCGGCCGCCCATGGCTACTTCGAGAGCTATAAGGACCTGAGCGACATTACGCGCGCGGCGCCGTTTGCGGCGGCTGGCAAGCGCACGCCGGTCTTTGTGCGTTTCTCCACCGTCGCAGGCGAGCGCGGGTCCACCGACACGGCGCGCGATATCCGCGGCTTCGCCGTCAAGTTTTACACGGACGAGGGCAACTGGGATCTGGTCGGCAATAACATTCCGGTCTTCTTCATCCAGGATGCGATGAAGTTCCCGGACCTGATCCACTCCGTCAAGCCGGAGCCGAATAACGGCATTCCGCAGGCGGCCAGCGCCCACGATACCTTCTGGGATTTCGTCTCGCTGACGCCGGAATCGATGCACGTGCTGATGTGGGTGATGTCCGACCGTGCCATCCCGCGCAGCCTGCGCATGATGCAGGGCTTTGGCGTGCACACCTTCCGCATGGTGAACCTGGCGGGCAATTCGGTGTTCGTCAAATTCCACTGGTCGCCGCTGCAAGGCACGCATTCGCTGGCCTGGGATGAAGCGGTACGCATCAGCGGCGCCGATTCCGATTTCCATCGCCGCGATCTGTGGGAAGCCATCGAGGCGGGCGACTATCCGGAATGGGAGCTGGCGCTGCAGGTCTTCACCGAAGAACAGGCTGCGCAATTCCCCTTCGACGTGCTGGACCCGACCAAAATCGTGCCGGAAGAACTGGTGCCGCTGCAGCCGGTGGGCCGCATGGTCCTGAACCGCAATCCGGACAATTTCTTTGCCGAGACGGAGCAGGTGGCGTTCTGCGCCGCCCATATCGTTCCGGGACTGGACTTCACCAACGATCCGCTGCTGCACGGCCGCATCCATTCGTATATCGATACGCAGATCAGCCGCCTGGGCGGGCCGAATTTCCACGAGATTCCGATCAATGCGCCGGTCGCTCAGGTGCACAATAACCAGCGCGACGGCATGCATCGCCAGGCCATCCATCGTGGCCGGGCATCGTACGAGCCGAATTCGCTGGGCGGCGGTTGTCCGTTCCAGACCGGGCGCATGGGCTTTACCAGCTTCCCGGAGCACATCCAGGAAGACAAGGTGCGCGGCAAGGCCGAACTGTTTGCCGACCACTATTCGCAGGCCCGCCTGTTCTGGCGCAGCCAGACGCCGGTGGAGCAGGCGCATATCGTAGGCGGCTTCCGTTTCGAACTGACGCGGGTGCAGACGCCGATGGTGCGCAAGCGCATGCTGGCGATGCTGGCCAATGTCGATCCGATTCTCGCCGCTGGCGTGGCGGGCGGCCTGGGCATGGAAGTGCCCGATGCGCTGCCGATGGCGTTCACCGGTACGCTGCCGGAGTACGAACCTTCGCCTGCGCTGTCCCTGTTGTCGCGGCCCGGCGAACGCGGCATCCGCTCGCGGCGCGTGGCAATCCTGGTGGCCGATGGCTGCGATGAGGGCATCGTTCGCACCATCTATGAGGCTTTGCTGAGCGATGGCGCGGTGCCGCGCCTGATCGGTACGAATATGGGCATGGTGAAGGGCGCGGGCGGCGGCACGCTGGATGTCGAAGTCTCGCTGGAGGCCACGCCTGCCGTGCTGCATGACGCGGTGGTGGTCCCGGCCGGTGCGGCGGCGGCGGCTTCGCTGGCCGGTCACGCGCTGGCGCTGGAGTTCGTGCGGCTACAGTACCGCCACCTGAAGCCTTTGCTGGTGGTGGACGACGGCACGCAGCTGCTGGCCGCAGCGGGCATTCCGGCCACGCTGCCGGACGGCACGCATGACCGGGGCATCATCGGCACCGAGCCGGGGGACTTGACCGGCGCGCTGGCGGCCTTCCGGCAGGTGCTGGCCTCGCATCGTATCTGGGAGCGCGACAGCGATAACCCTAAAGTATAGGAGTAGGAACCCGTCTGTGGTGGTATGCTTTCAGGCAGATTGACAGCTGCTGGACGAATGCATGGACGTATACGCACCACAGACCTGGCTTCCCCATGAGCGCCCGACTTTGCCGGGCTCGCCCTCCAATCCGCTGCATTCCACGCCGCGGCGCATTGCCTTCCTTGTTGTAGGATTCATCGTCGCCATCACCGGCGGCCTCGGAAATGCGCTGATTTCCGTCAATCTGCCGTATGCCCAGGGTTCGCTGGGCGTTTATCAGGCCGAGATCCAATGGCTGCCCGCAGCCTATGTGATGGCCAATATCTCCATGAACCTGCTGCTGGTGAAATTCCGCCAGCAGTTTGGCCTGCGCCTGTTCACGGAGCTGTTCCTGATCCTGTATGCGATCGTGACCATGGCCCACCTGTTCGTGCACGGGCTGGCGTCCGCCATTGCGGTGCGGGCGGCGCATGGCATCAGCGGCGCGGCGCTGACGGTGCTCGGGCTTTATTACACCTTGCAGGCTTTCCCGGCCCAGCACCGGCTGAAGGCGGTGGTGCTGGGCGTCGGTTTCGCCCAGCTGGCGATCCCGATGGCGCGCATCTTTTCGTCCGATCTGCTGGAAGTCGCGGAGTGGCGCGGCTTGTATCTGTTCGAGCTGGGCATGGCGCTGCTGTCGCTGGGCTGCGTGCTGCTCTTGCCCCTGCCGCCCGGTGACCGCATCCGGGCTTTCGAGAAGACGGACTTTTTAACGTTTGCTTTCTTTGCGCCAGGCGTGGCCCTGCTGTGCGCAGTGCTGGCGCTGGGCCGCACGGTATGGTGGTTCGATGCGCCCTGGCTGGGCTGGGCCATGGTCGGCGCCATCCTTCTCGGCACGACGGCTGTGGCGATCGAACATAATCGCGCCCATCCGCTGTTGAATATCCGCTGGCTCGCCACAGGCACCATGGCGCGGCTGGCGACCTCTGTCTTGCTGATCCGGATAGTGCAGTCGGAGGCCGGCGGCTCGGTCGGTTTCCTGCAGGCGCTGGGCCTGAACAACGACCAGATGGATGTGCTGTGGATGATTGTACTGATCGCCAGCATACTGGGCATCCTGGTCAGTGCGCTGCTGATTACGCCGGGGCGCATCCATGAGATGCTGATGTTTGCCATGCTGCTGATGGCGATCGGCGCTTACATGGATTCGCAGGCGACCAGTCTGACGCGGCCGGAACAGATGTATGTGAGCCAGTTTCTGATGGCCTTCAGCGGCACCTTCTTTATCGGGCCGACGTTTGTGTCGGGCTTCGGCGCGGTGATTGCGCAGCCGCGCAATCTGATCAGCTTCTCGGTCATGTTTTCCATGACGCAGAACCTGGGCAGCCTGGTGGGATCGGCCGTGATCGGCACCGTGCAATCGATACGCGAGAAATTCCATTCCAGTCAGCTGGTTGAGCATCTGACCTTGCTCGATCCACAGGTCGCGGCGCGCGTGCAGGGCTCGGGTGCGGCCTTGAACGGCGCGCTGGCCGATCCCTCGCTGCGCACCGCGCAAGGGGTGGCGTCGCTGGGCGCGTCGGCCACGCGCGAGGCAAATGTGCTGGCGTATAACGACGTGTTTTATATTATTTTCCTGGTCGCCTGCGCCTCTCTGGTGTGGATGGCGGCGCATTACTTCTGGCAGGTCTGCACGCGCTGCCGCCCTGTAGTACCGGCAGAAAACGCCCAGACGGGCATGGCCAAAGCTCCTATTTCTGATCACGGAATGCGATGACAACAGACGACAATAACGCGCCACCGCCAACCGCTACACCCGCTGCCTCCGCAGCGTCCCAGGCCCCGCCTGCGCCGCCGGCCGCGCCGGCGACTCCGTCTCCCGCTGCATCAGCAACGCCGGGCCAGCCCGAAACGCGCCAGCAGTGGATGGCTGGCGCGGGCTTCGCGCTGCTTGCGCTGATCGGCGTGCTGGTGGTGCTTTACGCCTGGCGTCTGCCGCCGTTCAAGAGTCCCGTTGTCTCGACCGAAAACGCGCTGGTGCGCGGGCAGGTGACCGTGATCGGCACCCAGCTTTCCGGCTATGTCACGGATGTGAAAGTGCAGGACTTCCAGATGGTGAAGCGCGGCGATTTGCTGGTCGATATCGATGACCGCACATACCGCCAGCGTTATGAGCAGGCTGTCGCGCAGGTCGCCAGCACGAAGGCAGCGCTGGCAAACTGGGAACAGTCGCGCCGCAGCGCGGAGGCGACCATTGTGCTGAACGAAGCGGCGCTGGCAAACGCGCAAGCGCAGGCGACGCGCTCGGCGGCGGATCTGAGCCGCGTCGAGCAATTGACCGAAGATGGTTCGCTGTCGCAGCGTGAAGAGGATGCTCAGCGTGCCACCCGCGCGCAGACCGTGGCTGCGGTATCGCAGGCGCGCGCCAATGTCGAAATCGCGAAGCAGCAGTCGCAGGCGGTGTCGGTCAACCGCGCCGCGCTGGAAGCTGCCGTCGCCAACGCGGAAGCTGCGATGAAGGCGGCCAAGGTGGATCTCGACAACACCAAGATTACTGCGCCGCAGGATGGTCAGCTGGGACAGGTCACCGTGCGCAAGGGCGCCTACGTCAATTCCGGCGCCCAGCTTATGGGACTGGTGCCTTCGCAGATGTGGGTGATCGCGAATATGAAGGAGACGCAGATGGCCAATGTGCAGGTGGGCCAGCCTGCCACCTTTACTGTCGACGCGCTGAACGGCGCCACGCTGACCGGGCAGGTCGAGCGCATTTCGCCCGCCACCGGTTCTGAATTTTCCGTGCTGCCGGCTGATAATGCGACCGGCAATTTCGTCAAGATCGCCCAGCGCATTCCGGTGCGCATCCGCATCGATTCCGGCCAGAAGCTCGCGCCGCGCCTGCGGCCAGGCATGTCCGTGATCGTCAGCATCGACACCTCCGCCGTCCTCGACGACTCGGCCAGCGCGAAAGGACGCCAGCAATGAGCGGCACCAGCCCAGTCGCATCGCCCTTTGCGCGCTTTGGGCGGCGTGGGTCGGTGATGGCGGTGGCGATTCTGCTCGCGGGGTGTGCGGCGAAGGTGGGGCGGGCGCCGGAAAGTACGCTGGCGACGCCGGCGCAGTGGCGCAGTGTGGTGGGGCCGGGGGAAGGCGTGGCAGCGGCGGACGGCAGCAAGCCGGTGGAGCAGGAGTGGTGGCGCGCCTTCAACGATCCGGCGCTGACGTCGCTGGTGGCCACCGCGCTGCAGCACAATGAAGACTTGCGCATCGCCCGTGCCCGCGTCGAAGATTTCCGTGCCCGCGTCGCAGCAGCGCGCGCCGGGCAGCAGCCAAGCCTGGCGCTGGCTGCCTCGCCAACCAGAACGCGCACGCTGGCTTACAACGGTGTTCCCTACGACACCAACGTCTTCTCCGCCGAATTTCAGGCCAGCTACGAGATCGACATCTGGGGCCGCCTCGCCAGCGCAACGGAGGCAGCGGCGGCAGGCTACCGCGCCGAACAAGCCAACGCCGACGCAGCGGCATTGTCCATTGCCGCCACCGTCGCCAACGCCTATCTCAACCTGCGCGGCCTGGATGCGCAACTGGAGCTGGCTATCGCCACCCTGAAGCTGCGCGAAGAATCACGCATGCTCGCGCAGCGCCAATTCGAGGTTGGCTACACCTCAAGGCTGGAATGGCTGCAGGCGCAAGCCGAGTATCAGACCGCCGCCGAACAGATTCCGCAGCTGCAAAGGCAAATCTTCGAAACGGAAAACGCGCTAAGCCTGCTGACCGGAGCCAATCCCGGCGCCATCGCGCGCGGTACGGCGCTGGCCGAGCTGACCCCGCCGCCTGTGCCGGCCGGCCTGCCATCCGAACTGCTGCGCCGCCGTCCGGACATCGCCCGCGCCGAGCAAAACATCGTCGCCGCGAACGCCAGCCTGCAGGCCACGCGCGACCAGCTGCTGCCATCCTTCCGCCTGACCGCCGCCGATGGCATCCAGTCCACCGACTTCAGCGACTTCCTGCATGCGCCGGCGAACCTGTGGCGCATCAGCCTCGGGCTGACGGCGCCGATCTTCGAAGGCGGCCGGGTGCAAGCGCAAACCGATTCCGCAGCCGCCCAGCGCGACCAGGCCGTCTTCGGCTACGAAAGCACGGTGCGAAATGCTTTCGCCGAAGCGGAAAACGGCATCGGTGCGATATACAGATTGCGGGAACAGGTAGTGCAGAACGACGCGCGCCGCGAAACGGCGGCCGAAACGCTGCGCATTGCGCGCAACCGCCATCGCAATGGCTATGCATCCTACCTGGAGGAACTGGATGCGCAGCGCACCCTGTACAGCGCAGACGTCGCGCGCCTGCAATTGAGGACGCGGCTGCTCACCGCGTCCGTGGATCTCTACCGCGCGCTGGGTGGCGGCTGGCAGGCGCCTACTCGATAGGGATAAACAGCTCGCATTCGAAGGCACCGGTCGCGGGATCGGTGCGGAAGTCCGCAGCATAGCGCTCGAAGCAGGCGCCAGGGCGATCGCCCAGTCCCTCAACGCCCAGCGCCTGGCCATAGAACTGATGCCATGCCGCGCCGATGCCGTCCGGTGGACCAAAATAGCGCGTGCTCGCAAAGCGGCCGCCCGGAATCGTGGCCAGCGAAGCAGGCGCCTCGGCCTCATAGTCCTTGTCCACTTCCACGCAAGCGTCGTAGCGGCACTGCTCTGGCGGTGTGGTGGTCGGATCGTCCAGCGCCACGCCATACGTCACGCGGCCCTGCAAACCTGCCGCCGCCAGCCAGGGCTGCACCACCTTGCGCCAGAACTCGCCAATCGACGGACCATAGGGGCCGGTATGGCGCAGGAAAGCTACGCGTACCGGATCGAGTTCAACCACTTTGATATCCATCGCTTGCTCCTATTTCGTTATGGTTATGGGGCCGCCCGAGTGCGAACGGCGGCGCAGCCTGCGCACAGTGCGTTCGACGATCTGCTCCAGGTCATCCACATAGGTGAACACCGCCGGGACCACCAGCAGGCTAAGCAAGGTCGAAGTAATCAGCCCGCCAATCACGGCAATCGCCATTGGGGAACGGAAGCTTGGGTCCGCGCCCCAGCCGAGCGCCAGTGGCATCATACCTGCGCCCATCGCAATTGTCGTCATCAGGATTGGACGGCTACGTTTATGGCAAGCGTCTACCAGCGCATCGAAGCGGCTCATGCCCGCCGCGCGCGCGAGGATCGCGTAATCCACCAGCAGGATCGAGTTCTTGGTCACGATCCCCATCAGCATGATCAAGCCAATCATCGACGGCATGGAGAGCGCGCTGCGCGTGATCAGCAGGGCCACGAAAGCGCCGCCGATGGACAGCGGCAGCGCGGCCAGAATCGTCATCGGCTGCAGGAAGTCGTGGAATAGCAGCACCAGCACACCGTAGATGCACAGCACGCCGATGGTCATGGCAATACCGAAGCTGACGAACAGGCCAGCCATCTCCTGCGTGTCGCCCGCATCCGCCTGAGTGACGGATGGCGGCAGGTTCTTCATCGCCGGCAGATTGCGCGCTTCCGTATCGATTTCGCCCAGCGAGCGGCTGCCCAGTTCCACGTCCAGCGTCACGTTGCGGCTGCGGTTCAGACGGTCGATCTGGGCCGGGCCGGATTCGACGGTGATGTCGGCCACTGTGGCCAGCAGCACGGGGCCATTGGTGCCGGGTACGGTCAGGCGGCCGATGACATCAAGGTCGGCGCGTACTGCGTCCGGCAGCTTCACGCGGATCGGCACCTGGCGCTCCGGCAGGTTCATCTTGGTCAGATCGTAGTCGTAGTCGCCGGCGGTGGCTACGCGTACCGTTTCACCGATGGCATTGGCAGTGACGCCCAAATCCGCCGCCTTGGCAAAGTCTGGACGCACGATGATTTCAGGACGTACCAGTGAGGCACTGGACGTCACATTGCCGATGCCGTGCAGCGTGCGCAATTCGCGCTCCACCTTGCGCGCGGAGTCGGTGAGCGCCACCGGATCGTCCGAGCGCAGCACGACCTGAAGCTTGATGCCCGTATCCGGTGGACCCACGGTAAAGCGCGCGCCGGGAATGCCCGATACCTGTTCGCGGATCTGATTGTCGATCTGCGACATCTTTTCCTTGCGGTCGTTGCGGTGCCGGGTCGTGATGGTCAGCACAGCGCGGCGCGCCTCGGCTGCAGTGCCGGGCGCGAAGGCATCGCCGGAAGAACCGCCGCCAATGGAGCTGAACACATGCGTCACGGTCGGCACGCGCAGGATGGCCTGGCGCGCCTGCTCCGCGATCACCCTGGTTTCGGCCAGCGTGGAGCCGGGTGGCAGTTCCAGATTCACCATCGTCTGCCCGCGATCGGCCGGCGGCACAAAGCCCGTAGGCAGCAGGCCGACCAGCATGATGGAGCCGACAAAGAAGGCTGCCGACGCCAGCGCCGTGATGCCGCGATGCTTCAGGCACCACTTCATGGTCTTCATATAGCGCTGCATCAGCCAGCCGTCCGGCTGATGGCTACTGACGGCAGGGCGCAGGAAGTGCGCGGCCATCATCGGCGTCAGCAGACGCGCCACGACCAGGGAGGCCAGCACCGCCAGCACGGCCGACCAGCCGAACTGCTTGAAGAATTTGCCGGGGATGCCGCCCATGAAGGCGGTCGGCAGGAACACGGCGACCAGTGCAAAGGTGGTCGCGATCACCGCCATGCCGATTTCGTCGGCCGCTTCCATGGCCGCCTGCATCGGCGATTTGCCCATGTGGAGGTGGCGCTCGATGTTTTCGATTTCCACGATGGCGTCGTCCACGAGCACGCCGACCACCAGAGCCAGTGCCAGCAGGGTCACGGTGTTCAGGGTAAAACCCATCCAGTACATGCCAAGGAAGGCTGGAATTACCGACAAGGGCAGCGCGGCGCTGGCGACCAGAGTAGCGCGCCAGTCGCGCAGGAACCACCACACCACCAGCACGGCCAGAATCGCGCCTTCATACAACAGTTCCATCGAGCCGTGGAAGTTTTCCTCTACTGGCGCGGCGTTGTCGATGGCCTGAGTAATTGCTATGTTGGGATGCTTGCGGCGCAGTTCTTCAATCGCGGCGCGCGCATCGGCCGCCACTTGGGTTTCACTGGCGCCCTTGGTGCGGAAGATTTCGAACGCTACCACCGGCTTCCCGTCCTGCATGGCAATGGCGCGCGGTTCGGCCACGGTATCTGTCACTTTGGCTACCTGCTCCAGACGCACGTGGCGGCCGGCGCCCAGCGGGATGTCAATTTTCGCCAGTTCTTCCGCCGTTTGCACGGTGGCGATAGTGCGTACCGACTGTTCGGCGCCGCTGACGTCACCGCGTCCACCCGGCGCTTCTTTCTGCACCAGGCGCAGTTGGCGCGACACATCCAGCGCGGACACCCGCAGCGCGGCCATGCGCTCGTCATCCAGTTCCACGCGGATCTCGCGGGTTACGCCGCCCACGCGCTTGACCTGGCCAATGCCCTGCACCGCCAGCAGACGCTTGGTCAGGGTGTTATCGACGAACCAGCTCAGCTCCTGGCTGTCCATTTTCACGCCCGGCTGGGCCTCGACCACAAAGGCCAGCACCACGCGCCCCGCCGTGGAAAGCTTGCTGACCACGGGTTCGCGCAATTCGCCGGGGAGGTCGGCCTTGATGCGGGTAACGGCATCGCGCACCTCGTTCACCGCGTCCGACAGATTCTTCTCCAGCACGAATTCGACGATCACGTTGGCCGTGCCGTCCAGGACTTTGGTGCGGATATTTTTCACACCCTGTAGTGTGGCGACGGAATCTTCGATCTTGCGCGCGACCTCCGTTTCCAGCTGGGCCGGTGCGGCGCCGGGCAGGGTGGCGGTCACGTTCACGACCGGCAGTTCGATGTCGGGGAAGTCCTGTACCGGATTGGCCTTGTATGCCAGCAGCCCCGCCAGTGTCAGCAGAACAAACAGCATGATCGCTGGAACGGGGTTCCGGATCGAGAGCGCGGAAAAATTCATGGCGCGTCCTTAGCGGCGGGCCGCTTTGCCGGCGCTGGCGGCTGCGCTGGTGGCCGCATTGTCCGGCACATAGGTACCGGCACTGCGTACCAGATCGCCATCGTTCAGGAAGCCGGCCCCGCCCACCACCACCAGCGTGTTGACCGGCAGGCCGTCCAGCACTTCGATGCGGTCGCCGAGCCGGCGGCCGGTCTGCACCTTGAGCTGGGACACGCGCTGGTCGCTGTTCATTTTGAAGACATAGCTGAAGCCATCGCGCACGGCGACAGCCTGCTGCGGCACGGTCATCGCGTCGGACGCACCCAGTTCGAACTGGCCGGTGGCGAACATGCCGGCCTTGAAGGGCGGCTGCTTGCCGTTATTTGCCGGCAGATCCACGTACACGATGGCGGAACGGGTCTGCGGATCAATCGTGGGGGCCACCATGCGCACCTTGCCGGTCAGGACGCTGCCATTGGCTGCTTTCACGATGGCGGCATCGCCTATCCTCACGCTGCGCAGCTCGGGCGCGGTGACTTCAGCGCGCCATTCCAGGCGGCCCTGGCGGATCATGCGGAACAGTTCCGTGCCCGGCCCGGCCACCACGCCCACGGTGGCGTTGCGCGCGGAGATTACGCCATTGTCCGGCGCCACCACGCGGGCGTACTTCTGGCGCAGGCCTTGTGCGGCCAAGGCGGCGCGCGCCGATTCGATGCGGGCATTGGCGGTTTGCTCGGCGGTGAGGTATTGGCTGATCTGCTGTGCACTCAGCGCGCCGGTGGTTTCGATGGAGCGGGCGCGCGCCGCATTGGCTTTCGCTTCGGCGGCGGCGGCTTCGGCTTCGGCCAGCGCGGCCTTGGCTTGTGCCACGTCGGCGTTCACGGTGTCGGCGTTGAACAGGGCCAGCAACTGGCCTTTGGTGACCACGTCGCCCACGTTGACGAAAACTTCGGCCAGGCGCAGGCCGTTCGATTCGCTGCTGATGATGGCTTCCTGCCAGGCCGCGACATTGCCGTTGGCCGTCAGCCGGATCGGCAGCGTGGTTTTTTGCGGATGCGCGGTGGTCACGGTCAGCGAAGGGCGGGGCGCATCGGTCTTCCTGTCGTCGGCTGCCGCAGCGCCGGACGCCATGGCTGCAGCAGCGCAGACGGCCGCCAGCAGGGCGGCGCGGTACGGGCGGTTGCGGCGAGGGGACGTCTTATTCATCAGCTTATCCATTGTTATTGTGTCGCTGCCGGGGCGGTCCAGCCGCCGCCTGCTGCGCGGTACAGGGCAATCCATGCGGCGCTGCGTTCGCGCTGCAGATTCACCACCGTGTTTTCCGCCGCCAGCCGGGTGCGGCGGGCGTCTTCCAGTTCGAGCAGGCTGGCAAGGCCGTTGTTGTAGCGGTCCTCGGTGGCCTGGAAGAAGCTGCGGTAGCCATCCAGTGCAGCCTGTGCATCGTCGGTACGTTCCTGGGTGCTGTGCAAGGTAACCAGCGCCTGTTCCACTTCGCTGACGGCCTGGCGCACGCCGGCCTGGTAGCGGCTCACGGCGGCGTCGTAGCGGGCGCGCGCCGCATCGACATTGGCGCTGCGCGTGCCGGCGTCGAAGATGGGCAGCACCATTTGCACCGGGCCAATCTGCCAGGCGTTGGCTGTGACGCTTTGTCCCTCCGCGCGGATATTGCCGCGGCCAATGAAGCCGGACAGCGTCAGTTGCGGGAAGCGCTGCGCCCGCGCGCCGGCCACTTCAAAGCTGGCCGCTGCCACCTCATTCTGCGCGGTGAAGACATCGGGACGCTGGGCCAGCAGCTGCGCCGGCACGGCATCGATGGTGACGCCGGACGAAGGCGCCAGCGGCGCGGCCGTCGCGTTCTCGGCCAGCTTTTCGCGCAGCTGGGCTTCGGGGATGGCGGTCAGGGCGACCAGCACTTTCACATCGATTTCGCAGGCGGCGCGCTGGGCCACGGCGCGGTTGTTGCCGTCGGCCGCGCTGGCGCGCGCCAGGGCGTTGTTGGATGGCGACTGGAAGCCGGCTTGCGTGGAAATCGCAGTCAACCGCGCGGTATGCGCGCGCGACGCGGCATCCAGCCTGGTCACCGTCAGCAGGCGTTCGCAGGCGCGCAGGCCGTAATACTGGTTGGCCGTTTCGGCCGCCACGGCGACGCGCGCTTCGTGCCAGCCGGCGTGAGCGCTGTCCAGGCGGGCCTGGGCGGCATTGCGCCGCGCACGCACGCCGCCGAACAAGTCGATTTCCCATTGGGTCTGCAACAGCGCCTGGCTGGTGGTGTTGGTCGGGACATTGGCCTGTTGCTGGCTCATACGCGTAGACGTCAGCACTCCGTTCAGATTGGGCACCAGCGCGGCCCCGGCGGCCACGCGTTCGGCGCGGGCCTGCGCAATGCGCGCGCCCGCAGCAGCGACATCCGGACTGGCCGCCTGCGCCGCTTCGATCAGCTGCACCAGCAGCGGGTCGCCCTGGCCCTGCCACCAGTTCGATAATTCGCTCATGCTGCCGTGATGGGGCAGCGGCGCCTGCCACACAGGCGGCGCGTTGGACGCGACCTTGGTCGCCGGCCCCTGCACGCCGCAAGCGCACAGCGTCAATGCTGCCGCCGCGGCCAATGTGCGCTGGAGTCTCTTCATTCTTTCTTTCTACCGAACTTTTTCGTTAACTTATCTATTTGTTATAGCGTCCAAATTTACAAAAAGTTGAGGTGAATGAACATTTAATCATAATAATCAAGTATTTAACATCCTGATACAAACGAAACAAAGCAGTCTTTGGCAGTACGCAACAGCCGGGGTATAAAGAAAACACCGAATAAACTGGGGAAAACATCATGGAACGCTGGATTCTGGCCGCCGCGATTGGCGCGTCGGCGGTGCTGCTGCCGGCTGCGCAGGCCGAGCCGCTGAAGGGCGAACAGGCCGCCCTGCATGTGCTGAACCGCCTGGCGTATGGCCCAAGGCCCGGCGATATCGAGCGCGTGGCGCAGATGGGCGTGCAGCGCTACATCGATGAGCAATTGAATCCGCCGCCGCTGCCGGCCGCGCTGGCGCAGCGCCTCGATGCTCTGCAAACCCAGAAGCTGACGGCGGGCCAGGCGCTGGAGGAATTCCAGGAAGTGCGGGCCGAGGCCAAGAAGGATAAGGACGAGGCCAAGGACATGCGGCGCGAGACGATCGGCAAGCTGTCCGCCGAAACCGCCGAGGCCCGCCTGCTGCGCGCCGTTGAGAGTCCGCGCCAGCTGGAAGAGGTGATGGTCGATTTCTGGTTCAACCACTTCAACGTCTTCCAGGGCAAGGGCCAGGACCGCGTGCTCATTTCCAGTTATGAGCGCGACGCGATTCGCCCCCACGTCTTCGGCAAGTTCCGCGATCTGCTGGAGGCGACAGCCAAGCATCCGGCCATGCTGTTCTACCTTGATAACTGGGTGTCCAAAGCCGGTGGCCTGAACGAAAACTATGCCCGCGAGCTGATGGAGCTGCATACGCTGGGCGTGGACAATGGCTATACCCAGAAAGACGTCACCGAGCTGGCGCGCATGCTGACCGGCTGGACTTACGCGCCGCGCCGCCTGGTCAACCGCAATGAGACTTTCGTCTTTGATCCGAAGCGCCACGACAATGGCCAGAAGGTCTGGCTTGGGCTGCCGGTGAAAGCGCGCGGCGAAGCGGAAGGCGAATATGCGCTGGACGTGCTGGCCGTGCATCCCGCCACGGCGCGTCATATCAGCACCCAGCTGGCGCAATATTTTGTGGCCGACGTGCCGCCGCAGGCACTGGTCGAGCGCATGGCCGCCACCTGGCGCGACACGGGCGGCGATATCCGCGCCGTGCTGCGCACCATGTTCACCAGCCCCGAGTTCATGGATTCGGCGGTGGCCGGCGCCAAGTTCAAGACGCCATACCAGTTTGTGGTGTCCGCCGCGCGTGCCAGCGGCGCGCCCGTGACGGACGTGAAGCCGCTGCTGGGCACCCTGAACCGCCTTGGCCAGCCACTGTATGGCTGCCAGACGCCGGACGGCTACAAGAATACGCAGGATGCCTGGCTCAATCCCGACGCGCTGAGCCGCCGCATCGCTTTCGCCACTTCGCTGGCGCCGAACACCGATCCGCAGATGGTGCAGTCGGCGCTGGGCGCATCCGTGTCGCCGCGTACCGCTGCGATGGTGGCATCCAGCCCCGACAAACTGCGCGCCGCCATGCTGCTGGGCGGCCCCGATTTCATGCAGAGGTAATCATATGGACCGCCGATACTTCCTGAATACCCTGGCCGCAGGCGCTGGCCTGATGGTGCCGCTGGGCCGCAGTGCCTGGGCTGCGACCACGGCTGATAAATCCGCTCCCACCCAGCGCAAGCTGATTGTCGTCATGCTGCGCGGTGCGGTGGACGGCATGAACGTGGTGGCGCCGGTTGCCGATCCCGAATATGCACGCCTGCGTCCGAATATCGCTTTGGCGCGTGCGGGCTCCGAGGGCGGTGCGCTGGATCTCGATGGCTACTTCGGCTTGCATCCCGCCCTGGCGCCGCTGATGCCGCTGTGGCAGCAGAAGAAGCTGGCCTTCGTCCACGCCAGCGGCTCGCCGGACGCCAGCCGCTCGCACTTCGACGCGCAGGACTATATGGAGTCCGCCACGCCGGGCGTGAAGAGCACGCAGGATGGCTGGATGAACCGTCTGCTGGCGCAGTTGCCGGGCGAGTCTACGCCGACGCGTGCTCTGAGCATCGGACCTGTGATGCCGCGCATCCTCAGCGGGCATGCGGCCGCAATGAATCTGGCCAATGGCGCGGCGGGCGTGAAGAATAATGTGCTGGACCGCCCGGCGCTGGCCAATGCTTTCGACCAGCTGTATATGGGCCACGAACGCTTCGGCAAGGCCTATCTCGATGGCCGCGATGCGCATCGCGAAGTGATGGTCGCTGCGACCAATAATCCGATGATGGCCGAGATGCAGATGGCCGATGGCGGTGCGCCGCTGCCCAACGGCTTCCCGGATGACGCGTCGCGCCTCGCCACGCTGATGCGCAACGATCCCAATATCCAGCTGGCTTTCTTTGCTCTGGGCGGCTGGGACACGCACGCAAATCAGGGCGCCGCGACCGGCCAGCTGGCGAATCGCCTGGCGCCGCTGGGGCAGGGCCTGGCCGTGCTGGCGCAGCGCCTTGGGCCGATGTTCGACGATACGGTGATCGTGGTGATGTCCGAATTCGGCCGCACCGCGCGCGAGAACGGCAACAAGGGCACGGACCACGGCCACGGCAACGCCATGTGGCTGCTGGGCGGTAAGGTCAACGGCGGCAAAGTCCACGGCGACTGGCGCGGCCTGGCCGACAACCAGCTCAACGAAGGCCGCGATTTGCCTGTGACGACCGATTTCCGGCGCGTGCTGGCGCAGGTCGGGGAGCGTCACCTGCGGCTATCCGATGCGGCGCTCGGCAAGAGCTTCCCCAGCCTGCCATCCGGCGCGCCGCTCAACCTTATTTGAACCCACGGCGCAAAACCTGGTGGCTGCCACATCGTGGCAGCCACCTGCTGTCTGCCGCGGGTTTAAAAAAAAGCCCGCGGCGCTTTTAGCGCGGCGGGCTAAGTCCAAATGTTCTGTGAACGCTTGGAGGAGACGTTTCCAATATAGTACCGGGTATGTTGCACTGCAATACCGTAGAACTACTGTATCGCTCCTATTGCACCAGAGAAGATTCGATGGCGGCGACCAATTGCTGTGGTTCGATTGGGTGGGAGAGCAGCAGAGGAGATTTCCCACGGCCATTACTCAGTTGTGAAACATCGTCATCATCATCAGGACGGATCACAATGACCGGCGCTGCGGGAACTTTGTGCAGCGCATCGGCGAGGAAGGAAGTGCGTCCATCTTCGTACAGCCCCAGATCGCACAGCACCAGATCGAAAGCCTGCTGGGCCACCGCCTGCACCTGGTCCGGCGTCGTCGCGATCGTCACCCCGTAACCGGTATGGGCCAGGATGCTGGCTGCCAGGCCGGCATTTTCCGGCGCGGCATCCAATAAAAGAATGTTTGCACGTGGACGCGCGCCATTGTGCGTGGCGGAGGGCGCCGGCGCAGTAGCGCCATCGTTCAAGCCGGGCGCGCTGACCGACGAGCGCAAAGCCGCCGGCAGCCAGGCCTCCAAAGAGGGCAGCAGCACGTCCGGTTCCAGCGATTTGGGCAAACAGCCGCTGAACCCTGCGCGGCGCAGGGACGCGCAGCCGTCCGTCACCGGCACCGCGCTGGCCGCGAGAATCGGGATGTCGCGCGTGACGGGATCGGCGCGCAATGCGACCAGCACGCCATAGCCATCGAGGCGCGGCAAATGCAGGTCGCACAGAATCAGGTCCGGACGCTCCTCCCGGGCCATCACCACACCGCGCTCGCCGTCGAAGGCTTGCAACGGCACGTGGCCAAAGGCCGACAGCAAGTACACCAGCAAATCCATATTGGCCTGGTTGTCTTCGATAATCAGGATGCGTGCCGCCATCTTGCCTCCGCCGCGCGGGCGCTCAATGCTGCTGTTTGGATTTGAGGGCCAGGGTGAAGGTGCTGCCCTTGCCGAAATCGCTGCTGAAGAACAGGGAGCCGCCCAGCAGGTTGGCGAGATTCTGGCTTAAGTACAGCCCAAGTCCGGCGCCCTCGGCATGGCGGGTCGAGGTCGCATCGAGCTGGGAGAAAGCCTGGAACAGCTTGGCCTGGTCCTCTTCGCGGATGCCCTGGCCACTGTCGGCCACGCTGAATTCCGTGATCACGGCGCCATCATCATGACGCTGCTTCAGGCTCAGTTTGACCTGGCCTTTTTCCGTAAACTTGATGGCGTTGTTGGCGAGGTTGATCAGGATCTGGGTCAGGGCGCGGCGATCGGTGTTCAGGTCGATCGGCTCGGACACCATTTCCACTTCCAGACTCAGGCCTTTTTGCGCGGCCAGTGGACGCAGTGTGTCCGCTACCTCGTTCATCAGGGACTGTGCCTGCACCGGCTCCAGCGACAAGGTCACCTTGCCGGCTTCGATCTTGGCTACATCGAGAATATCGTTAATCAGCGAGAGCAGATGGCGCGCGCTGGAACGGATGGTGGTCAGCTGACGGTCCTGTTCATCGGTCAGCGGGCCGGGAAGCTTCATCAGGAGCGCACCGGTAAAGCCGATGATGGCGTTCAACGGCGTGCGCAATTCGTGCGACATATTGGCGATGAAGGCCGACTTCATGCGGCTCGCTTCCGCCAGCTCCAGGTTCTTCATCGCGATTTCGCGGTTGATGGTTTCCAGCTCGCCAGCGTGATGGGCCAGACGCATATTCAGCTCGATCACCTGGCGTTCGCGCGCCTGCAGCTCGCTGTTCACCTGCACGGCCTGTTCGTAGGTCGAGATCAGCAGGTCAAGGATCTGCTGGCGTTCCGCGTTGATGAAGTGCTTCTGGTCGCCCAGGTAGAGGGCGATGCCGACCTCCATGCTGGAGTTCTTGCGCAGCTTCTGATTCACCAGCATCTGTCCGATGCGGTTCAGCAGATAGTCTTCCGCATACGGTTTACGGATAAAGTTATCGGCGCCGCATTCGATGCCGCGGATGATGTCTTTGGGGTCAGTCAGCGATGTCACCAGGATTACCGGGATATCGCGCATCTTCGGGTCGGACTTGATGGCGCGGCATAACTCGTAGCCGTCCATTTCGGGCATCACAATGTCGGACAGGACCAGGTGAGGCTTGCGTTCGCGGATCTCGGCCAGCGCGTATTTGCCGTTGGCGGCCACGCGGGCGCCATAGCGCATGGACTGGATCAGGCGGCGCAGTCGCTCGGCCTGGGTCGGGCTGTCCTCGACGATGAGGATCTCAATCTCATCTGGGGCTATCTCGTAGGTCGAGTCCACTCACCACCTCCATGCTGGTTGGATGGTGAGACTATACCGGATTCTTGCCTTGTGCGGAGCGACTCTCAGGTACTGTTAGTCACCCTGGAAGCTATTGGCGCGGTAAGTCAGTACCAGGGTGTCGCGGTGGCCATTGCCCGCCAGCGGCTGAATCGGGGTCGATTCATGGATGACAGTTGCGTCATCAAGCAGCAGCAGGGTCCACGGCTCGGTCATGGTGAAGCGCTTGCCGTTCGGGCCATCGGCTTCAAAGATGCGTGTCTCGCCGCCCTTGATGCCCTCGCGGCCGATCAGGATCACTGCGACCCAATCGACGCCATCGCGATGCGCGCCTTCCGGTGTCGGGCGGCCGATGCCGTCCGTGGTATCGATGCGGAACTGGTGGGTTTCAACAAACCATGGATGCGTGCCACGCACCTTGGTGCACTCGCGGCCCAGCGCCGTCACCAGTTTCTGCCAACCCGCCTGCGCCACGGTCGATGCTTCAACCGGCTCGAACATGCGGCGCATGCCGCCGTGCAGGGCGTTGTATTCGACCGGCTGCCAGTGGGCGCGGTGCGCGGTTTGCGTGAGCGTGTCGCCATCCTGTACGAAGCAGGAGTGGCGGCGGCGGCGATAGCGGCCGCCGTCTTTCAGGTAATTGTCCGGCGCCAGCTGGTCCCAGCTTGGCTTGAGTGCATCCAGGTCGGCCAGGGTGCAGCCGGCCAGCGCGGCCACATCGGCAGGCGAGAGCAGGGCATAGCCGGCATCGCGCAAGGAGGCGGTCAGCTCCGCCAGCGGGGTGAAGATAGGTGTCATCCACCTATTGTACGACGCACTCAGAATGTGTGTGTGAGGCTCACCCGGAAGGACCGCGACTCCAGCGGGTGGAAGTGGATGTCGTCATGTGCTTCGGTCTCGTTGCGCAGGCGCGAGGTGTAGAAGTAGTCGATCGCCGAATCGCGGCGGTTGGCCAGGTTGAAACCTTCCAGTTCGACTTGCGTGGCCTTGCTGAATTTATAGGCGATGCGGCCGTTCAGCGTGGCGCTGCCTTTCGAGCGCACGCTATTGTCTTCGATGAGTGGACGCGGGCCGAAATAGCGCAGGCGCAGGGCGCCGGACCACGGGCCTTGCGGCGTGATGGTCAGCGCCAGTTGGGCTACGCCTTCCACTGCGCCGGGAATGTAGTCGCCCTCTGTTGCGCGCTCGCGGTAGCGTCCGCGCGCGTAGGCGAGATCGGCGTCGAAGGACAGCCATTTGAGCGGCTTCCAATAGTTGGAGAATTCAATACCGTAGCGCCGGCTCGGGCGGCCAGCTTCGGTGGTGCCGGCGTCGCCGAGGAAGACCAGTTCCGAATCGAAGTCCAGACGGTACAGCGATACCACGGTTTGCAGACCCTTGATTGCCTCGCTGCGCATGCCCAGTTCAAAGCCGCGCGAGCGAGCCAGCGGCGTGGCGGGATCGGTCCTGGCGACCACGCCGCGCGCATCGTTGCTGTGGAAGCCGCTGCCTGCGTTGGCGTAGAACTCGGTGTTGGCCCACGGTCCGAAGATGAAGTTCAGGCTGGGGCTGAGCATCGTGTCGCTTGCCGCGCCGCTGTTCTCAAATTCGTTCGACTTGACGCGGAAGCGGTAATGGTCGGCGCGCACGCCGCCCATCATGCGCACGGTTGGCGTCAGGCGGATCTGCTGTTCGATGTAGAGCGCCACGCTGGACTCGGTGATGTGGTCTTCGCGCGTAACGTCCAGCGTCTGCCGCGCCTTGGTGTGCAGCAGGCCGTTGAAGATATTGTCGTTCTGCGCCTGCAGCCCGATGGTGGTCTGCCAGGCCATGTCTTCTTCATGGCCGTGAATGGTGTGGCTGGCGTTCAGGCCACTGGTCACGCGGCGGTCCGGCTGGGCGAACTGGTCGCCATTGACCGGATCATCGAGGAAGTAGGTGAAGTCCGAGAACAGCGACAGGCGGTTGTTGATCACGTAGGCGTTGGCCTGCGTGGTGCTTTCATCGCTGGTGCGGCGCCAGTTGGCGGACAGGCTATAACGGCGCGCACTGCCGCCGTCGGTGGGATCGACCGCATCGAAGCGGCCCAGCGATCCATCCTGCACGGCGCGCAGCGGGATCTGGTCAGTGGAATTCCAGTCGCCTCGGTAGGCCATGGCCGTGATGCTGTAGCCGTTGTTGGCGTATCCCTGGCTGTAGCGCAGCACGGCGTTCAGCTTGCGGTAATTGTCGCCATTCGTGAAAGGACCGTCGTTGTGCAGGGCTTCCAGCGCGTACAGCAGGCTGCCATCACCTTGCTCCTGCGATCCTGCAACGAGGCCGCGGGCGTAGCCGTTCTGGCCACCCGTGATGCTGACCTCATTGCGGATCAGCCGGTTGGCATAGACCAGCGAAGTCGCGCCGGCCGATGCGAAGTCGCCTTCAGCGGCGGAGTAGGGGCCTTTCTTGTAATCGAGCCGCGCTGCCAGTTCGGGGATGACGAAATTCAGATCGGTCCAGCCCTGGCCATGCGCGTGGCTGCGCTCATTGACCGGCATCCCGTCCACGGTGGTGCGCAGGTCGGTGCCGTGATCGAGGTTGAAGCCGCGCAGGTAGAACTGATTGGCTTTGCCTTCGCCGCTGTGCTGGCTGACCACCAGGCCTGGCGTGGCCTCCAGCAGCTCGCCGGGACGATACACGGTGCGCGCATCCAGCTGGCTTTGCGAGACGGTGCCCGCGCTGGCCGAGTCGGCGATGCCGATCTGGCTGGCGCGCGAGCCTTCGACCAAGACGCGCTGCAGGAAAGGATCGTCGGCATGTGCTGGCGCGCAGGCCAGCATCAGGCAAACCCAAACTACCGGGTCAGGCCCGAAGCGGCGGACCCGGGTGCGCCGCTGCCCCTGGCCCGGGTCTGCCCCTTTGGGTCTGACCCCGGGGTTAGGGTCAAGGCAGCTGCTGCTCATTGCGCTGCGTGGTGAAGACGAGTGTTTGTCCGTCGAAGTTGACGGTATTGACCTGTGTAGGCAGGAAGTCGCTCATCACCGCGTCGCGCAGCACAGCGCCGTGCGGCAGTGGCGTCTTTTCGATTTCCTGATAGACGATGATGTTATCAGCCTTGGCATCGACGCCTACCCATTGCACGGGCAGGCGCTCGCCGTTGGCGGTGATGCTGAACTGTTTTTCAATATAGCGTCGGAACACGGCCTGATCCTCCTCCAGTCCAAGATCGAAAGGACGCTGATAGAGATTCATCAGCAGCGCTTCCACATCATGTGCCGTGTAAGTATGGACGATTTCCGTGCTGCCCGTGTGGGCATTGAAACTGATTTCGGTCAAGCCCACGTGATAATTGTGGGCTTGTGCGGCGGCGCCGAAGGAAATCAGCGCCGCCACGAGGACGGCTTTGAAAAGACGCATTACTTCTGATCGAGTTCGGCCTTGGCTTTGGTGTCCTTGCCGTTCTTCAGGGGAGTATTAAAGTCCTTCATCATATCATCCGGACGCTTGGCCTTGAACAGCTCCACGCGCGACGGGGTCACGCGGCGCGGCCAGGCGTTGTTGCTCTGGTCGATGTCGGCGGTTTCCCAGCGCGGGTCCTGCACCATGGACACCATCGGCTCGTCGGTCACGATCAGTTTCGTGATTTTCTTAGGCGAATAGCGCCACACTTCGGCTGGAATGCGCTCGATGTACTTCTTGCCCGATTTCAGTTCGATCTCCAGGATCAGCGGCGTGACCAGGCCGCCGAGGTTGGAGAAGTCCACCAGGTACAGATGCTTACCCTGGGCCAGCAGGTCTTTCTCCCACTGTTCCATGTCGTCCATCTTCTCGGCGTACTTGTTGCGGTCCTTGTTGGTGACCGTGAAGTCGTCGTGCTCGTTGTAGAAGTCCTTCAGCTCAGGATGCGCGTCAACGCGGCGCGGCAGGGTGCCCTTGTTGCGCTCATCGGTGATGCTGATCGGCTCTTCATCGTGGCGTGCCTTCTTCCATGCTTTCTCCGTTTCCGGATTCATGGAGCCGACGCCGTACTCGGTGATGCCGTCGATGCTCACATCCACCGCGTCGGTGGTGTAGAACCAGCCGCGCCAGAACCAGTCAAGGTCGGTGCCGGAAGCGTCTTCCATGGTGCGGAAGAAGTCAGCCGGAGTCGGACGCTTGAACTTCCAGCGGCGTGCATATTCGCGGAAGGCGTAGTCGAACAGTTCGCGGCCCAGGATGGTTTCGCGCAGGATGTTCAGCGCGGTCGCAGGCTTGGCGTAAGCGTTGTTACCGAACTGGATGACCGACTCGGAGTTGGTCATGATCGGCACCTGGTTCTTGGAACGCATGTACTCCACGATATTGCGTGGATCGCCGCGGGTGGCAGGGTAGTTCTCTTCCCATGCCTGCTCGGCCAGGTACTGCACGAAGGTGTTCAGGCCCTCGTCCATCCAGGTCCACTGGCGCTCGTCGCTGTTGACGATCATCGGGAAGTAGTTGTGGCCCACTTCGTGGATCACCACGCCGACCAGACCGTACTTGGCGCGCTTGGAATAGGTGATCTCGCCGGTCTTCTTGTCCTTGGTTGGACGCGGACCGTTAAACGAAATCATCGGGTACTCCATGCCACCCACCGGACCGTTCACGGAGATCGCGGTCGGATATGGATAGTCGAAGCTGTACTTGTTGTACTCGTTGATGGTGTGGATGATGGCCTGGGTGGAGAACTTCTCCCACAGCGGATTGCCTTCCTTCGGATAGAAGGACATCGCCATCACGTTCGTACCATCCTTCTTGAAGCCCTGTGCATCCCAGATGAACTTACGCGAAGAAGCCCATGCAAAGTCGCGCACGTTCTTGGCTTTGAAGTGCCAGGTCTTGGTGGCTTTGCTGACCGACTTCTCGGCCGCTTCAGCTTCCGACTGAGTGACGATGACCACCGGCTTGTCCGAAGTGCGGGCCTTGGCCAGACGATCGCGCTGGGCCGCGCTCAGCACATCGTTCGGATTCTGCAGCTCGCCGGTAGCGGCCACCACGTGGTCGGCCGGTACGGTAACGCTCACATCGTAGTCGCCGAATTCCAGCGTGAACTCGCCGGAGCCCAGAAACTGTTTATGCTGCCAGCCGGTGACGTCGTAGTAGGCGGCCATGCGCGGGAACCACTGGGCTACTTCGAACAGGGTGTTCTTGTCTTCCTCGAAGTATTCGTAGCCGGAGCGGCCGCCGAGCACCTTCTGCTCATTGATCTTGTAGTTCCAGTCCACGCCGAAGACGAAGCGCTCGCCCGGCTTCAGCGGAGTCGGCAGGTCGATGCGCATCATGGTGCGGTTGATGGTGTACTTCAGGGCGCCGCCGCTGGCGTTCTTCACAGCGGTGATCTTGAAGCCGCCGTCGAAGTCGCGCGTGAGGATATTGCGCATGCCTTCGAACTTCATGCCTTCTTCTTCCGTGCGCGCCTTGGCCCATGCTTCGCGCGAAGGCGCGGTCATCATCATGCGGGCATCGGAATCGGGCTTGAAGATATTCTGGTCAAGCTGGACCCACAGGTAGGTCAGCGTGTCGGGCGAGTTGTTGTGATAGGTGATGGTTTCCGTGCCGGTGATGGCGCGGTTGGCCTCATCGAGCGAGGCGCGGATGGTGTAGTCCGCGCGCTGCTGCCAGTAAGCGTGGCCAGGCGCGCCGGAAGCGGTGCGGTACTGGTTGCCGGTCGGCAGAATTTCGTCGAGCTGGCGGAATTTATCGTCAAACGGATCGGCTGCGGTGGCTGCGGAAGCGGCGAACCACAAAGCCGCCAAACTGAAAAGCGTGCGCTTCATTGAATCCCCTTATTTGTCCCATTGTTATAAGAAAATGCCGGGGTATTCTACGACTAGCTCAGGCGCTGGCCGATCAATTCATTTGTAAAAATCCTGATACATGGCAACTGTCCGCGGACGTCCGCCCGGACAGTGCTTGGGGTCAGGCGCTAAATGCGACATGGGCTCGCTTGGCAAGCGGGCTCATGTCGCATTTGGCGCCTGACCCCAAAAAAGTTATTTCAGGCGGTAGGCAAGTTCGGTGCCGGCGGCGCGCAGGGCGCCTTGGACGGAGGGGACTTTGGCCAGCGGATTCAGCAGGCCGTAGTCGTGGATCATGCCGTTGTAGCGCGTTGCCGTAACTTCAACACCAGCCGCCGACAGCTTGCGGGCGTAGGCTTCACCTTCGTCACGCAGCACGTCGAACTCGGCAGTCTGCACCAGCGCCGGTGGCAGGCCTTTCAGCTGTTCCACGGATGCCTGCAGCGGCGAGGCGTAGATTTCCTTGCGCGCCGATGCATCGGTGGTGTACGCATCCCAGAACCATTTCATCGCATTGCGGGTGAGGAAGTAGCCGCTCTGGAATTGCTGGTAGGAGCCGGTTTCGAAGTTGGCGTCGGTCACAGGCCACAGCAGGATCTGGGCGCGCAGTTTCGGGCCGTGCTCGTTCTTGGCTTTCAGCGCCACCACCGCCGCCATATTGCCGCCGACGCTGTTGCCGGCCACGGCCAGACGGGCGCCGTCAACATTGATTTCTTTGCCATGCGCAGCCACCCACTTGGTCGCGCCGTAAGCCTGGTTGATTGCTACACCATAGCCCGCTTCAGGGGACGGGGTGTAGTCGACAAAGACCGCCGCTGCGCCGGAGTCCACCACCAGGTCGCGCACCAGGCGCTCATGGGTGGGGAAATCGCCCAGAATCCAGCCGCCGCCGTGGAAGAACATGAACACCGGCAGGGTGCCTTTGGCGCCGGCCGGACGCACAATGTGCAGTTTCACATCCTTGCCATCTACTTTAATAGTCTTCTCGGAGACATCCGCCTTCGGCAGCTCGGCGCCCTTCTGTGCGCCCACGAGTACCTGGCGCGCGTCCTGCGGCGTCAGGGTTTCCAGGCCAGGCGCGTTTTCGATCGCTTTCAGGAAGCCGGCAGTGGTTGGTTCGACGCCGGTCAGGTCAGCGGCAAAAGCGCCGGTCACGGAAGCGGTCAGGGCAGAGGCAACAGCGAAGGTTTTCAGGCTTTTCATTTTGAGCTCCTTAAGATTGTTTGCTATTAAATAGTGCGCTACTTATTTGGGACGCCTTAACGGCGCGAAACATACTGCGTCAGATATTCTTCATCAGGTTGTCACGCAGGCCGCCCAGTTCGTCTTTCAGGCGGACCACAGTGTCCAGGTTGCAGCCACTTGCGTTGAGTACGCACTCGGGCAGAGCGGCAGCCTCATCGCTCATTGCCCGGCCCTGCGGCGTGAGCGAGATGATGACCTGGCGCTCATCGTCCGGGCAACGGTTGCGGCTGATCAGCTCGGCTTGCTCCATCCGCTTCAGCAGCGGGGTGAGGGTGGCCGAATCGAGGAACAGCTTTTCGCCCAGCGCGGACACGGTCTGCTCATCCTGCTCCCACAGCACCATCATGACGAGGTACTGCGAGTAGGTCAGCCCCAGCTTGCGCAGGAGCTTACGGTAGAGCTTGTTCATGGCCAGCGAGGTCGAGTACAGCGCAAAGCACAGCTGCTGGTCGAGCCGCGGTACCTGATGCAGAGGATTGTGTGTCTTGGTGTCCATGGAAGGCAGTATAGATAGTGTGCGATCTAATTGCAAGCTATTTCTCCCGGGACCGTTTTCGCTTGCGTCATGTGGCCGATTTGGCTATGGTTAAAGTGCCCGCACGCGCGTAGGGCACAAAGGGGATGAGAATGAATCAGGCGGATCACTTTTACACGCCGGGCAAGCCCGTGCCAGATCAACGCGGAGCAGCGCCCAGTCTCTTTCTCGTCGAGATGGACCCACAATCTGTTGTAGATGGGGTTCGCTATGACGACAACTACCTTGCCGAGGATGTAACAGCCTGCGGCACCATGCGCGAGACCTGCCCCGTATGCGAAGAGGGCCATCTGCAACTTGTGTTGCGTCAAAAAAACGTCCGCGTTGCGCACTTGTTCTGTATTGAGTGCACACGTTGCTTCGGCGCCTTCCTTTCCGACGGCTCGCCAGCACTTGCTGACTGACTATCAGGCTTTTCCTACGGTATCATTCAGCTGAGTGCGGCCGCCGGCCGCAAGGAGACGCTGTCAATGAATGCCAAGACGAAGCCGGTCATCCTGATCGCCGACGCTTCCGCGGAAAACCTGGTTCGCCTGAACGCTCTGCTTCAGGACCACTATGAAACACGGCTGGCCGATGATGGGCCGGCCGCTTTGCGCCTGGCGCAGGTGCTGCCGCGACCCGATCTGGTGCTGGCGGACGTCGATATCGGCGGCGCCCAGCTCTGCCAGCAACTGCGCGCCAATCCGGATACCGCCGCCATCCCGCTGATCATCGTGGTCGGCCGCGACGATGATGCGCATCGCCAGGACATGATGTGCGAAGGCGCCGCCGATGTGGTCACCCGCCCCATCGTGGCGGAAGTGCTGCTGTCGCGCGTGGCCAGCCAGCTGGAACTGAAGCAGGCGCGCGAGCTGCTGTCGCGCCAGGGCCGCCACCTGGAGCAGCTGGTGGCTGAGCGCACCCGCGAGCTGGCGCAACTGGCCGATGCTGCCGTGTGGGCGCTGGCCAGTCTGGCGGAAAAGCGCCACGGAAAAACCGACAGTCATTTGTCACGTGTGCAGCATTACGTGGAAGCGCTGGCGCGCGGCCTGCAGGCCCACCCGCGTTTCGCCCATGAGTTGAAGGAAGAGCATATTCCGCTGCTGTTCAAGGCGGCGCCGCTGCACGATATCGGCAAGGTCGCCGTGCCGGACGCCATCCTGAACAAGCCGGACAAGCTCACTCCCGAAGAATTCGAGGTGATGAAGCAGCACACGGTGCACGGCCGCGATGCCATCGATAGCGTGGCGCAGCGCTTTGGCGCCAGCTCCACTTTCCTGCGCTTCGCGCGCGAGATCACGTATTCGCACCAGGAGCGCTACGACGGTTCGGGTTATCCGGAAGGCCTGGCCGGCGAGGCGATTCCCGTTTCCGCGCGTCTGCTGGCAGTGGCCGACGTGTACGACGCGCTGATTTCCAGGCGTGTCTATAAACCAGCCTTCACGCACGAGACGGCGATCGAGCTGATTCGGCAGGGCAGCGGTGAGCATTTCGATCCGGATGTGGTGGATGCGATGCTGGCGATCGAAGAGCAGTTCATGGACATTGCAGCGCGCTTCCCCGATCCCAGCTAGCGGAGCCCTTTCATGCGTATCCACGGTTACCTGGCCTTCATAGTCGGTATCTGCATCACGGTGTGGGTGTGCATGTTTGTGACGAACCAGCAGGACCGCGAATCCGCAGCAGCCTTCCAGCGCGACACAGAGAAAGTCGCGCGCGACACCGAGCAGCGCCTGAAGACTTATTTCGATACGCTGCTCAGCATCAAAGGCATCTACGCCATCGACCAGGAAGTCACGCGCGTGGAATTCAGCCGCTATGTGCGCGAGCTTGATGTGAGGCGGCGCTATCCGGGCTTCCAGGCCATCCAGTTTGTGCGCCGCATCCCCTCCTCGAATCTTGAACGCTACGCAGAGAGCGTGCGCCGCGACGACAGCCTGCAGCGCGGCGGCTACCCGGACTTCAAGATTCATCCCGCCTCGGTGCGCGATGAACACTTCATCATCGAATACAACGAACCAATGCGCGGCAATGAGAATGCCTTCGGGCTCGATCTCGCCGCACTGCCGCCGCATCTGCAGGCGCTGCGCCTGGGCATGGACAGCGGCCGCCTGGTGGCGACCGAACGTATCACGCTAGTGCAGGACAATACCGGCCAGCCGGGTTTCGTGGCGCGTGCGCCGGTTTATCGCCGCGGTGTGCCGCTGACCACAGCGGAGGAGCGCCACGAAGCGCTGGTCGGCTTTGTCGCCATCGTGTTCCGCGTGCACGATCTGATGGAAGAAGTGATCGATAGCCCGCTGCTGAAGCATCTCTACGTGCGTATCAACGATACCGGCTATATGAGCGACGCCAATCCGCAGCCGCCGTCGCTGGATAACCTGATGTTCGACAGCGCGGGCAAAGTTGGCGGCAAGGTGCGCCAGCCTACGCTGGATGGCCTGTCGCGCAGCATCGCGCTGGATGTGGGCGAGCGCCGCTGGGTGATGCAGTTCAATGGCCACTCCGGCGCGCGCTATGGCCGCGACACCACGCTGATCGCGCTGATCGGCGGTGCAGGTTTTGTGATCAGCGCCCTGATCGGCGCACTGATCATGACCTTGCAGCGCCGCCGCGCACTGGCTGACGCCTTGCGCGTCACGCTGGACGAGCAACGCGCGCTGCAGGATAGCGCCGTCGTCGGCATCGGTTTGTTCGCCAATGGTGTGATCGTGCGCTGCAACCGCGGTCTGGAAGAGTTGATGGGTTATCTTCCCGGCGCATTGACGGGAGAGCGCTGTACGATTCTTGTGCGGCCCGGCGAACCCGATCCCTTCCACTTCAGGACCGAAAATAATCAGGCCCACTTCGAGCTGGAGCTGCGCCGCATGGATGGTTCGCGCTGCTGGTGCATGGTCAATGGCCGCTTGCTGGACAAGGCCGATGCGGGCAAGGGCGCGGTGTGGGTGATCAATGACATCAGTGACCGCAAGCGCACCGAGGCGGATCTGATGGATGCCAAGTACGGCCTGGAACGCAGCCTGAAGGAGCTGGCGCTGCAAAAGAATAACGTGGAAGTGGCGCACAAGGATTTGTCGGCCGTGCTGCAAACCTTGCAGCAGGCGCAGGCCACGCTGATCACGTCCGAGAAGATGGCTTCGCTGGGCGCGCTGGTGGCCGGCATTGCGCATGAATTGAATACGCCGATCGGCAACAGCCTGCTGACATCGACGGCACTGAACGATATGGTGGTGGACTTCGAACGCCAGCTCATGGAGGCGGGCGGTGTGCGCCGCTCCACGCTGGAATCCCATCTGCGCGACGCGAAGCTGGCCTGCTCCATCATCGCCGGTTCGCTGCGCCGTGCGGCGGACCTGATCAACTCTTTCAAGCAGGTGGCGGTGGATCAGACTTCCGACCAGCGCCGCAGCTTCAATCTGTGCGCCGTGCTGCACGATACCCTGGCCACTTACGCGGCCCAGCTGCGGCGGGCGAATTGCGAAGTGAAGGTGGAGATGCCGGAGAGCGTGACTTGCCTGTCCTATCCAGGCAGCGTGGGGCAGGTGCTCAGTAATCTGATCAACAACGCCATGCTGCACGCTTTCGAAGGCCGCGAGCGCGGGACGATTACGATTTCCATCCGCGAGCTGCCCGACAACACCGTTCAATTGCGCTTCCGCGACGACGGCGTAGGCATGAACACCAAGGTGCTGCGCCAGATTTACGATCCGTTCTTCACCACCAAGATGGGGCAGGGCGGTTCGGGGCTGGGCATGAATATCGTCTACAACCTTGTGACGGGCGTGCTGCACGGCCGGATCGACATCGAATCCAAGCCGGGCGAAGGCACGCTGGTCATCCTCACGCTCCCGCGGACGGTGCCGGAACGTGAGGACGAAGAGAGCACTGCGACGGCCTAGCTTAGTAGCGCTCGCGCAGCAGTTTCAGCATGGCGACGTTGAGCTCCCATGCATTCGTTACCGGCTCCTGCGTGTAAGGCAGGTTGAAGGTATAAGGCGCCGGGCCAAATTCCGGTGTCATCGTCATGATCTCCGCGCCGTCTGCGCGGCGCAGCTCAATGATGCGATCCCACCAGGACAGGTGCGCCGCCAGTTCGCCCGCAAATTCGGGCGCCCTGAAGTCCGCCACCTGCGGGCCTTGCGCATGCCCCACACGCGCATGGATGTGACGCACGCGCGGCAGCGTGCGCGCCAGCGTTTCCGGCTGATCCTGCAGCAGCGACTCGCAGGCCACGCACCAATGCGACAGATCGGCATTCAGCATCAGTTTTGGCAAGCGATCCAGATAAGGCAGCAGGAGCATCGGGTGCCCGCTGAAGCGGCTGCGGTGGATCTCATGGACGATGGGCACGCCATGCTCCTGCGAGATGGCGTCGGCCAGAGCGATCAGTTCCTCGTTCTGTTGAGGCGAATAGAAGTCCTTGCCGGTATGCGAGTTCACCAGGCGTGGCTTCACGGCGCAGGCATTGTGCAGCAGCTCCGCCAGGGCGCGTTTGTGCGCCTCGAACTCGGTGTGGAAGACTGTCTCCCATTGGGCGACAATCAGATCCAGCCCTGCGGCGCGGATGCGCGATACCCAATCGTCGCGCTGCGCCACATCCAGCGGCAGCGACATTTCGATGCCGTCAAAGCCCGCTTCCAGTACGCGGCCAATGAACACATCGGCCGGCAGTTCGTTGCTGCCCCAGTGCGGGGCGAAGATACGGACCTTCAAACGAAACCTCGCACCGGCAGGGTTGCATCGCGCTGAATCCAGTTCTGCGGCGAATATTCAGTACGGCCATCGGTCACGTGCAGGGTGTAAGCGTGACGCGATACCGGCGAGCGGTTAGGCGCCGAGTAGTGCGGCAGCAGGCCATGGAAGCACACCAGCGAACCGGCCTTGCATTCGAGCGGAACGGCGGTGGCGTCGGTCGGCCAGGGCATGCTGTCCAGCTTTTCCATGCGTACTTCATCGCCATTGCGCACGAAGCGTTCGCGCAGCGGCGTGCGATGGCCACCGGGTTCCGCCCACATGCAGCCGTTTTCCAGCGTCGCGTCTTCCAGCGCAAACCAGAACGTGGTCACGCTGATTGGGGTGGTTTCGAAATACGTCGCGTCCTGATGCCAGCGCACTTCGCCGCCAATACCGGGCTGCTTGAAGATGTACATGGATTGCCAGACTTGCGGCTGGTCCAGGCCCAGGTCGCGCGCCACTTGCTCCAGGCGCGGATCGGACGTGAAAGCGCGGAAGCCGGGATCGAGGTCGTGCATGGCGTGGCCGATCTTGTTGATCGACAGCTCCTTGGCCTGTTTCAACTGGCCGTCGGCGCCGAACGCCTCTTCCTCGAAGAAGCAGCGGATAGTGTTATCCGAAGCGAGGAAGTAGTCATCGGCCTTCTGGTCCTTGGTCGTGAACACGCCTTGCGCCACGGCCGGGTCGAAGTCATTGACGATCTGCGCCGCGCGGGCGCGCAGGGCGCGGATTTCCTCGGCCGTCTTGAAATTCGGGATGATGATAAAGCCGTCCTTCTGGAACTGGGCTTTCTGCTCTGCGCTCAACATGATGCGGCTCCTTGTATTCGATGGAGTCATTGTAGGGATTTGATTCGCGCCGATCTACAGGCAAACCGTTGACACATTGTCTCCAAAATGGAGACAATTAAGCCATGGACCAGCTCAAAGCAATGGAAATCTTCGTGGAAGTAGCCCGCCAGCGCAGCTTCAGCGGCGCCGCACGCCGCCTCGGCATCACGCGCGCCATGGTCAGCAAGAACGTGCTGGCGCTGGAGGAAAAGCTGAACGCGCGTCTGCTGCACCGCTCCACGCGCGACGTCAGCCTGACCGACGTGGGACAGGCTTATCTCGAACCGTGCGCGCTGGCCGTAGCGCAGGCGCAGGAAGCGGCGAGAGTGGTTACTCACGCCGGGATTGAACTGGCGGGGCCATTGCGCATCCAGGCCCCGTCCAGCTTCGGCAGCGAGTGGCTGGCCGACGCCGTGGCCCGATTCAGCCTGCCGCATCCGCAGCTCACGCCATCCCTGCACGTGGATGATGCGCTGCTCGATCCGATTGAACATGGCTTCGACCTGACCATCCGCGTTGGCGGCATTCCAGATTCACGCGCGTTGGCCATCCGTCCGCTTGCGCCATGCATAGGTGTGCTGTGTGCCGCACCGGCCTATCTTGCGCGCGCTGGACGCCCCGACACGCCGGAAGAGCTGCACCGTCACCAGTGCCTGCACTTCAGCCACCTGACGGGCGGCATCGTCTGGCATTTCAAACGCGGCCAAGAAGAAACCACAGTCCGCATCACGCCGGCCTTCACTGCAAACAATGGCCTGGTGCTGCAGCACGCCGCCCTGCGCGGCCTCGGCATCGTCTACACCACCACTTTCCTCGCCTGGCGCGATATCCTCGAAGGCCGCCTCGTGCCCGTGCTCAGTGAGTGGTCACTGCCGCTGAATCACCTGAGCGCCCTCTATCCCGCCAGCCGCCAGCCATCCCCCAAGGTCCGCGCCCTGATCGATTTTCTGCTGGCCGAATACCAGCCCGTCCCGCCATGGGACAAAGCCTTAGCCGACGCGGGCTTTTGATGCGGCGCCGAAGACGCCCAGAGCGATCAGGCTGACAAATGGAATGGCCATCAGCGCGACTAACTGCGTGCGCCTGGCGCCTGTGTAGCCCAGGCCACGGCACAGGCGGAGCATGCTGGCGACCATGACCGCGACGATCGGCAGCCAGGCGATAACGCTGGCGCCTGGGTCGAGGTGTTTTTGGATGACCAAGTAGATGCCGTGCAGGATCAGCGCGTCGATGGCGAGTTTTTGGCCGGCGGCCAGGTCGGCGTTGGCTTGTTGGGCCGTGCGGGCGCGATGCTGTTCAGCGCGGACAACCAGACCGGCGAGTGCGGCATCGGTGGCGGCGGCGACGTCGCGGGTGGTGCGGCCCTCGGCGGCATTAGCGGCGGCGCCGGCGGGCAGGGTTGATACGGTGCAGTTGCAGCCCGCGCCGTGCAGGGCGGCTTCGTATTTGCGGGCGTCGGCTTCGTTCAGGCCCTGCTTGAGGATGCGGCGCTTGCCGTCCAGGATGGCGAGCATCTTTTCGGGCGGCTGCGTGAACAGCCGCGCCAGGCGGTGGGCCACGTCTTCAGCAACATGGCCGTCTTGCAGGCCGGTCAGGGCAACTTGGAAGGATGCTGCGCTCATCGAACAAAACCGTGTGGTTAATAAATACTAAATATTTTTAACCAAGTTTTGTTGTCTGTAAAGCAAAATCAAGCCTTGCAGCGTTTGCCGGGCAGGCGGCGTTTCAGCGTCATGGTGTGCGCAACGCTCATGCGCTCCAGCATATAGCCATTCTCGGTGCGGCCGATGGCGTAATGCGTCGTCGCGTTGCCTTCGATGACCAGCAGCTCGCCTTCGCCCAGTTCCCATTTACCGGTCTTGCCGTCGCTGCTGCGCATTGCGCCGCCTTCGTCCAGCGTCAGCGCGAAGTCGCCGAGGCGGCTGCTGATGTCCCATTCGCCCACCAGTTCGCAGGGGAAGGACATCTCCAGCGCGGCCAGCTGTTCTTCTTTTTCGCGATAGTGGCTGCTGACTGCGAAACAGGCGCCGATCACCACCAGCACGGCCACCACGGCCATCGCTACGCGCGGACGCGTGCCTTCGGGCATTCCGGCTTCGCGCGCCAGTACGGCCAGTTCGTCGGTGTCTGGTCCGAGCAGACCGACGCGGATGCCGTCATCTTTCAGCGCATTGCCCGATTTCCGGCTCATGACCAGCAGGACAATCAGGCCAACAAGGGGCACGAACTGCGACAGGAACAGCAGCACGCGCTTTATGCCGTTGATGCCCAGGCCGCGGCACATGCTGAGGAGGCCGGACAGCATCACCGCCGCCACCGCCAGCGCCGCGATAAAGCTGGGCAGCAGCGCCATATGTTTGTTCAGTCCAGCGAGGACGCCGTTCAGCACAATCGATGCGATCACCAGTTTTTGTCCCGCGCCCATCCGGTACAGGGCGAGCTTGGCCTGGCGCTCGCGGAACTCTTCCGCCGACACCGCTGGTGCGGCGGCTCCGCGTGAGGCGCTGACCCGTGTGCCAACCGCAGCGGTGCCCGCCGAGAAGTTGCGGCCCGTGCTGCCACCGGACGCGGCTGGTGTTGTTGCGGTTTGCGCTGACGTTGCGAGGGCCGGCGCGCTTGCGGGGGCCAGTGCCGGCGATGCAGCCGGCGGCGCTAACGGCGGTGGAGTTTGCGTCGGCATTGATGCGGGCGAGATCGCGGCCTGCGCCACGGCATCCGGCGCATACAGGCAGGTGCAGCCAGCCGCTTCCAGCGCGGCGATGTACTGGCGGGCAGCGGCTTCGCTCAAGCCTTTCTTCAACACGCGGCGCTTGCCATCAAGGATGGCCTTCATTTTTTCGGGCGGCTGTTTGAAAATGCCGGCGAGGCGGTGGGCGACGTCTTCGGCGGAATGGCCGTCACTTAATCCGGTCAGGGCGACGTGGAAGGAGCTGGGAGCGGACGTCATCGGAATGCAAACGAAGTTAGTAAATAAACAAATTTTACCTAAGGTCAGTCCGCATTGCCAAGTAATCTCCAGAGTTGCTGGTGTTCCGCACGTTCCAGCATGTGGCGAATGCGTGGCGCCAATGCCGGATGGGTGGCCTCGATCGTCAGCAGCAGGTGGTCGATGCGATGGGTATTCAGGGTGGCGATGGCGTCGCGCAGTTCGGCGCGCAGCGGGGCATTCATGGAGGACAGCTCGGCGCCGGTCGGCGTGGGCAAGGGCGTTTCAGGCGCGGCGGCGACGGGGACCTCGATCGAAGTCGTGACTTCGCGCAGGAAGTGCAGGCCTAGCTGGCGCTCGATCGCGGCGAACAACTGGTCCTGCTCGATCGGTTTGCGGATGAATTCATCGGCGCCGCTTGCCAGTGCTTCGCGGCGTTCCGCTTCGAATGCACTGGCGCTTTGGATGACGATGCGCGGCTGGCGAATGCCTTGCTGCGCGCGAATGAAGCGCGTCAACGAAATGCCATCGCGCTTCGGCATGCGCCAGTCGGCCAGCACCAGATCGGGCTGCAAGGCCAGCACGCGCGCGGCGCCATCTTCTCCATCGGCGGTTTCGATCGTCACAAAGCCCAGTGGCTCAAGCAGCCCGCGTAGCAGGGTGCGCGATTCGGTGCTGTCGTCGACGATGAGAACCACCTTGCCGCGCTCGTGGGCGGGCAGGCCCGCGACGCGCTCGGTGCGGCGCGCGGGCAGGGCGCTTTCATCGGCCACTGTCGCCGCAATCGAGAAGGAGAAGGTACTGCCAGCGCCGGGCGACGATTCCAACGTTACTGCGCCGCCCATCAGGTGCACGTAATCGCGCACGATGGCCAGGCCAAGGCCCGTGCCGCTGTGCGCCTGCGCGCCTGCACCCTGCACGAAGGGATGGAAGATGCGTTCCTGGTCGTCGTTGCTGATGCCGGGACCCGTATCGCGTACAGCGAAATGCAGCAGCACGTGATGCGCGCCCGCCGCCTCGCTGCGGACGGACAAAGTCACACTGCCCTGCGTGGTGAACTTCACGGCATTGGATAAAAGATTGAGCAGTACCTGCCGCAGCTTGGGGCCATCGGCCAGCACGGCATGCGGCGTGTGCTCGCATTCGAGCAGCAGGGCGACGCCGGTCTGTCGCGCGCGCAGGCGTACCATGTCCAGCACCGTGGCGAACAGCTCCGGCAGATCGACCGGCACGAGGTTCAGTTCCGCGCGTCCCGCCTCGATTTTGGACAGGTCGAGAATATCGTTGATCAGCGTAAGCAGATGATGCCCCGCGCGGTTGATCATGCCCAGCTTGCCGCGCTGGTCTTCGCTGGTTTCGCGCTGGCCCGCCAGCAGGTCGGAAAAGCCGATTACCGCATTCAGCGGCGTGCGCAACTCGTGGCTCATATTCGACAGGAAGGCGCTCTTGGCCTGGTTCGCCGCTTCGGCATTGCGCAACGCGACCTTCAGTTCACGCGTGCGTTCTTCCACCTGCTTCTCCAGGCTTTCGGACAGTTCGCGATAGCGCGCCTGGCTCTGCTCCAGCGACTTCTCGCGTGCCGCCAAAGCCCTCGCCATGGTCTGCAAATCATTGAAGGACTTCTGCAGCTGCGTGGCCATGTGGTTGAAGGCACGCGACAGTGCGCTCAGTTCATGCACACGGCCGACTGGCACACGCTGGCCCATATCGCCGCCCGCGATGGCATGCGCGGCGCGTGCCATGCCGCGCACCGGACCTGTCACCAGCGCAGACAGCCAGATGGCCGCCAGAAGTGCCGCCAGCAGCGCCCACGCCAGCACCATGGCGGACTGGCTGTTACCGGTGCGGACGCCTTCCAGATAATAGGACTCCGGCATCACCGTGATGAGCACCCAGTCCGCACTGCCGTCGGGGCTGCGGTAAGGCGTGGCCTGGCTCATCCAGGTTTCGCGCGCCAGCGGTTTGCTGGTGACGACATCGAACTCGTACTGCATCGGTCTGGCCAGCGAGGCAAGCGGTCCGTTGGCATGGCGCAGTTCATTGATCGCGGTCTGTGCCACCTGCGTCGGCCCGGCCGATGACGCGAGAAGATTGCCATCGAGGCTGATGATGAAGGCCTGCCCATGCTTTACCACGGCCTGCGCCTTCAGCAGCGTGCTCACGCCTTCCAGCTGCAAGGCATGGCCGGACTGCCGTTCCGCCACCAGGTAATCATCCAGCTGCTGCCGGATATTGAAGGAGATCTCTTCATGCAGCCGGCTGGCCAGCTTGCCCGAACCCGATTCCGCGCTGCCCAGCGTCAGCCAGGCCGTGATGCCGATCGTCGCCAGCATCATCACGATCACCGGCGTGGCCAACAGCATGCGCAGCGGCATGCCGGGCGTTTCGTCCCAGCGCAGCAGCTCGCGTTCATCGTGGGCATTGACCCATTTCCACTGGCTGCTGCCCAGCGGCCGTTCGCGCACATGGCCCGGAATCCCGGCCCAGAACATGTGATAGCGCCGTGCCAGCGGCAGTGCGAGCAGCATGGCCAGCGGCGCCAGAATCCAGGTGATGGCGGTGGTGAAGAACAGGGCGGAAGATACGCTGCGATAGGCCAGCGCCGGCGTGAACTGGGGCGAGGTGATGTAGCCCCACAGCTGCGGCTCGATCGCCATGAAGATGAACACGAACAGCGCGTAGCGTGCCCATACGCTGCTGCGGCGGAAGTCCGGATTGCGGCCGATCAGCTGGTGCGCCAGCCAGAAGCAGGCCGGGTTGATGAAGTAGCCGGGCAGCCAGTCCAGTAGGAAGGCCGGCGGCACGCCTTCGATCAGGTCGGACAGCCCGTAGGCAAAGGGCACAATCAGCAGGGCCGGATAGCCGAACAGCACGACGCACAGGAATACGGACAGGTCCTTCAGCGACTCGAAGGTCTGGGCGCCCGGCACCAGCACGATAAAGGAACCGATATAGCCCGTAACGAAAATGGATACGAAGGTGATGACGGCGCTGCTCATGGCCTTGCCGTTCCAGCTCTGGCGCATGCGGCCCAGGCCCCAGCGGCCGTCGGTGCCGAATACAAAGCCGCCGTAGGCACATAGCATCAAGGCGAATCCGAGCAGGTAGCCGAAGCGCCCCCACACTTCCAGCAGGCCTAACGGAATGGCCGCAAAAACGGATTCAAGCCAGGTGATGGCAGCGTGCATAGTCTCCCTTCGAAAAGGGAGGCGCCGAAATTACGCAGGCAGCCAGGCGCCGTCCCGGTAGATCTGATCGTCGTCCAGCCACACCGCTTCGGTGACTGCGAATACGTCCACATGATACCGCGCATCCTTGCGCTTGAACTGAGGCTTCTGATACTGCCCATGCTTGGCGCCCAGCGACAGGTGGATGCCGCACATGCGTTCGTAGGTGCCGATATCGTCCACCATGCGCTCGCGCGAGAAGGCGCGGTTCATGCCGAAGCCCAGCTCGCGCACCCACACCTCGCCTTCGTGGGCGCGGATGATGGCCAGCATATTGTCGAATTCCGGCGTGCTGTTCTCGGCGCCGACCACGCGGCCTTTTTCGACGATCATGGTGATCGGCGTTTCGGGGCGGTTGACGTGGAAGGAAGTGTCGCCAAAAACAAACACTTTCACGCGGCCATTCACTGCTTCCAGGTCCTGCGCTTCGGTGAACACTTCGCCGATGGGGAACAGGCCGCCCGCGTTTTTCATGGCGCTGTAATCGCCGATATTCAGCTTGGCTTCTTCGAACGGGGATGCAAACACCAGGCGCTCGCCGCCGCTGTCCACCACGCCCGATTGCGCGCGGTCGATGCGCGCTTTCAGTGCATGGCCGGTGCCGCGGTAGTAGGCCGGATCGTAGGCCAGGGCGTCGATATAGATCAGGCCCTGATCTTCGGGCATGCGCGACAGGTGCAGGTGCTCAATCACCTTCAGGCCTTGCTTGAACAGCTCCATGCGGATGCGGTATTCGTTGAGGCGGAAGCTGGTGGTCTGGATCAGCACCACCAGGTCCCCGGCCTGCAGCGACGCGAAGGCATCCAGCACCTGCTGGGACTCCACGCTGTCGAAGTCGATGAAGCGGCCCTCCGGCAAGGCGCGGCGGTAGGCCTCCGTCAGCACCTCGTTGAGCGGGCTGCGGCGGTCATACACGACCAGGGCTTGCTGCGGGGCGGCGTGTTCAATGGCGTAGGTGAGCAGGTCGCGCACATTGCGCGCTGCCGTGTCGAAGGCGGCAGATGGAAAAGACATCATTTTGTCGTATAACGGAAGTACCGGCATTATACGCGGCCTCCAAGCTTGTCCCAGGGCAGGCTCCGGGGTAGAATCGGGAAAAATAGCCGGAAAGAAACATTGTTGCATGTCCGGCCCACCATAGTGCGGGGGAGCGATGGCTGTACAGTTTGGACAGGATTTGCCGCTGCAGCGGCCCGACAAGGAGGACAGCCGCGCCGCCTTGTTCGTGCCCACTGCCGCGATCAAGGAAGAAGTGCTGGCTGCCGTGCGCCTGGGCGCCGCCGTTGTCGGCTTCGGCAACCATGACCGCACCTTGACCATCTATTACGAGAGCAACCGCTTCAACGAACCGACCCTGCAGAAATGGGAGCACAAGGCACGCAAGGCTTATGAGCGCCTGTTCGATAATCTGCCGACAACGTCCAAGATGGTATGCAAGGCGGACTGGTTCGAGCAGGTGGGCTATATCAGCACCAAGGGCATCAGCATCCGCCGCCGCGAAAGCCTGGATCGCTGGCTGACCCAATCCGACGCCATGGATTCCGCTCCCGAATCCGACACCGTGGCTTTCGCGCCACCTCCACCACCCAAGAAGATCGTCGCCGACGATTGAGTCTTTACGCCGCGCCCGCGTCGCGCCAGTGCACGCGGTTTCTGCCGGCCTGCTTGGCCTGGTAGAGGTGAGTGTCGGCAGCTTCCAGTAAGTCATAGTCGGTTGCTTTGCCGCCCGGGAGATGGGTGGCGCCGCCGATGCTCACCGTCAGCATGGGTGCGGCGGCCGATGCGGCATGCGGGATATTCTGCTGCGCGATGGTGGCGCACAGCGTCTCCATTACGTGGCGTGCATGCACGGCGTCCGTACAGGGCAGCAGCAGGGCCAGCTCCTCGCCGCCGTAGCGCGCCGCCAGGTCGGCGGGACGACGCATCAGGCCCGCCGCAGTGCGCGCCACGGCCCGCAGCACGCGGTCGCCGGCAGGATGGCCATACAGGTCGTTGTACTGCTTGAAGCAATCGATATCGAGCAGGGCCAGCGACAGCGGCTCGCCACTGCGCTGGGATCGCTGCCATTCCTGGGCAAACACGTCGTCGAAGCGGCGCCGGTTGGCGAGGCTGGTCAGCGCATCCACATTCGCCAGGTGCTCCAGCATACGGCGCTGGCGTACCAGTTGCAGGTGCAGCGCCACGCGCGCCATCACGACCACCGCGTTGAACGGTTTGGCGATGTAGTCGGAGGCGCCCATTTTCAGGCCGTTCGCTTCATCCTCAGGGCGGTCAAGGCCGGATATGAAGATCACCGAGATGTGTTCAGTGGCAGGGTCGTCGCGCAGTTCGCGCAGGACTTCGTAGCCGTCCATGTCGGGCATGACGACGTCGAGCAGGATCAGGTCGGGCAGGTGGCGGCGCGCGCGCTCCAGCGTTTGCGCGCCGTTCTTGGCCAGCAGGACCGTGTACTCGGGCTTCAGAAGCTCGCCAAGCACCTGGCGGTTGATGGCATCGTCGTCCGCCACCAGGACTTTCTGCATCTCCGCGAGGTTCATACCTTCTCTCTCAGTTCGATGTCCAGCGCTTGAGCCAGTTCGGCCAGCGGGGATAAGGCCGCATCATACTCGATGTCTTCTACCGCTTGCCTCACCGCTGCCAGCGCGGCGTGCGCGGCCGGCGGTGCACCTGCCGGGAGCTTGTTTTGCAGGGTGGTCAGCGTGTCCTCGGCACGCGCGTCGTCGTTACGCAAATAAGTGTCGAGGTGGCGCAGCAGCGGCGCGATGTCCGCCACGCCAACCAGGCCTGCGCGAGCGGTCGCCGCAGCAGCGTGGCCAGGGACGGGCGCATGCAGGTTCGCCTGCGCCGCGCGGTCGCGAGCGGTTGCGTCAGCGCCTTCGTTTGCAGCGCCGGTGACCGGAATCGCGCCGGCTGCGGTGCCGGCGCTGGTGGCGAGGCCGGCGCCTGGGCCGGCGCTGGCACCGGCGGAGCGCGTCGCCCCGTCATCCGGGCGCGCGCCGCTGAACGTGCCGGCGACGGCCTGCGGAACGAGTTGCGCGAGGCCGGTGAGCACGGTCTGCAGCGTGGCGGCCATGGCCGGCGCCAGCTCGGTCGCAGCATCGTTACGCCCATCGCGCAGCGCTTGCTCCAGAGTGTCTGCCTGCTCGGACAGCTCCGTTGCGCCGACATAGGCGGCGCTGGCCTTCAGGTTGTGAGCTAGAGTCTGTATCGGTTCGTAATCGCCACTGGCCAAGGCGGATTGCACGGTCTGCGGACCGGACGAATAGCCGCGCAGGAAGCTGCCTGCACGCTTCACCACCAGGTGATATTGATGGTCGGCCGTCGCCAGCGCGCGTTGCCAGTCGACGCCTGCGATGGCAGGCAGCGGTGTGAAGTGCGCGTCCACCGCAGACGGCGCCGCGCCGGCACCGGCCGGCCAGACGAACGTGACCGGCGAGCCAGGCTGGCTTGCACCTGAACTGGCGCTGGCAGACACCGCGCCGGCATCGGCAGCAACCGCGGCGCTCGCAGGCATGGTCGCGGCGGCGGATGCGCCTGGGCGCGCGGCCGGAGTGGCGGCCGGAGTGGCGGCCGGCGGCAGGGGCGCGGAGGCCGGGATGGCAGCGGGCGGTAGGGGCGCGGAGGCTGGGGTGGCCGTAGCGAGCGCAGTGGGCGCGCGGGATGCCAGGCGGCCGGCCGGAATCCATTTGCGTAAGGTGCGGAACAGCAGGTCCGGGTCGATCGGCTTGGTGATGTGATCGTTCATGCCCGCTTCCAGGCTCTTGTCCCGATCGCCGGCCATGGCGTGCGCCGTCATCGCAATGATCGGCAGTCCCCGCAAGCGCTCGATGGCGCGGATGTGGCGGGTGGCGGTGAGACCGTCCATTTCCGCCATCTGGATATCCATCAGCACTAGATCGTAATCGCGTTCCTGCACCATGCGCAGCGCCTCGCCGCCGTGGTGGGCGATATCGACTTCGACCTGGCCCGCGGCCAGGAAGTCCTGCGCCACTTCGCGGTTATTCGGATTGTCGTCCACCAGCAGGATGCGCGCGCCAGCCACGCCGGACAGGTCGCGCGCCAGCGCAGGCACGGGCGCCACGGCCGGCGCCACGGCCGGATCGCTGTCAGGACTCAGCACCTGCAGCAGGCTGTGATATAGCAGGGCCGGGCCGACCGGCTTGGTGAGGAAGCCGTCCAGCGTCAGCTCGCCTTCCTGCTGCAGCACGCGTTCGCGCGTGCAGGCCGTGACCATCAGAATCGCCGGCGGCGCAGGGTAGCGCATTTCGGTGCGAATGCGGCGAATCGTCTCCACCCCATCCAGCCCCGGCATCAGATAATCCATCAGCACCACCTGATAAGGCGTGCCCGTTTCGACTGCGCGTGCCAGCATGGACAAGCACTGCTCACCAGAACTGGCCGTATCGGCTGTGATGCCAAAAGAACTGAGCATCTCGGTCAGCGCATCGCGCGCCGTCTCCACATCATCCACCACCAGCACGCGCAGCGAATGCAGGGCCGCCACAGGCGACGCCACGCCCGGCGCATCCGCATTGCCGATGCCCAGCTTGACAGTGAAGCTGAAGCGGCTGCCCACGCCCGGCGTACTGGTCACGCGGATCGCGCCGCCCATCAGCTCCACCAGCTGGCGCGAAATGGACAGGCCCAGGCCAGTGCCGCCGTATTTGCGGGTGATCGAACCGTCGGCCTGGCTGAAGGACTGGAACAAGCGTGCCAGCTGCTCTTCGTCCATGCCGATGCCGGTATCGCTGACGGAGAAGCGCAGCGACACCGTATCCGCCTCGCGCGATACCACTTCCACCGCCACCACGATCTCGCCGCGTTCAGTGAACTTCACCGCATTGCCGGTCAGGTTGATCAGGATCTGGCCCAGGCGCAGCGGATCGCCCACCAGCCGCACCGGTACGCCGCGATCGACGCGGAACACCAGCTCCACGCGTTTGGCGTCCGTCTTCGAAGCGGTCAGGCTGGACAAGTGCTCCAGCATTTCATTCAGGTCGAAAGGCACCTTCTCCAGTGCGAGCTTGCCCGCCTCGATCTTGGAGAAATCGAGAATGTCGTTGATGATGCCAAGCAGGTGCTCGCCCGCGCCGAGAATCTTGTGCAGGTAGTTCGCCAGTTTGGTATCCGGCCCGGACATCAGCGCCAGACGGCTCATGCCGATAATGGCATTCATCGGCGTGCGGATCTCGTGGCTCATATTGGCCAGGAAGTCCGACTTCATGCGCGTTGCTTCCTCGGCGCGCAGCATGGCGGTGCGCATGGCCTGGGTACGCAGTCCGAGAATGCGCATGAACACCAGCATGTCGAAGGCATTGCCGAATTGGAGAGCGTGCATGGACCAGAAGTTCGCTGCGACTTTGCCGCTGATAACCTGGCTCAGAATCACGGACGACACAAAGCTGACGGCCCAGCCAACGAGGAAGAATATCCCCACGCGGTCGCCGCGTCGTGCGCGCATGAAGGCGCCCGGCAGGCCAAGCAGCATGGGCATCACGCCAAGCGTGCTGACGATGGCGACCAGCACATCGACGCCGATCAGGTCCAGCGCATACGCCACGGCGCTGATCACCGTCAGCGAAGCGCCCAGCTTCATCAGGCGGCTGAACATGCGGTCCATGCCGGGGCGGGCCAGCGCCTGCTCCACGAAGAGATAAGCGCCGCAGGACGCCATCAGCGCAAACAGGCCGCCCGCGTGCAGCGAGAACCAGGCATTGTCCTTCCAGATGTATTGGGTGCCGAGGCCGAAGAACTCCACCGAGAACATGGTGGTGCCGCCGACCAGCAGCGCGTATTTTCCGAACAGCGGCTCGCGCAGATTGGCCCATTGCGCCAGGCTGTAAAGCAGCAGGCACAGGCTGAGGCCCGTCAGCATCCCTTGCAGCATCTGCTCGTTCAGGGCCGCATCATGGAAGGCGCCGGGACGCGACAGATGCATCGGCAGCAGCATCGCGCCGCGGTTCTGAATGCGCAGCAGCAGGGTGTAATCCTGTCCCGGCTTCAGTTGCAGCAACAGGGCCGGTGCGCGGCCGCCCGTGATACCGGCGGAGCGCGGCTGCAGATTGCCCAGCACGGCGCGCTTTGCCAGCTGGCCCTGATTTTCAACCCAGACATCGACGCGGTTCAGCACCGCAAAGTCCATGTTCAGCACCCATTGGCCGTCGCTATTGGGGGATACGCTGACCGGCACGCGCAGCCAGACGACTTCCTTGTGCACGCCCAGGGTGGCGTAGGCCGATGTCGGCACGCTGAATTCATGCGAAGCCAGCGCCGCCTCCGGCGCCAGCGTGCCGGTCGGATCATTCAGAATGGTGACGGCTGGCCAGGCTTCCACATTGCCGGCCTGGTCGTCCAGCAGCAGCTTGTCCGCCGCCAGCGCCAGGCGTGGGGCCAGCGCGATGAGCAGCAGAAGGAGGCAGCACAAACGCTTCATCAAGCAGCCTTTCTTTGTTTGCGGCCGGTCATGTAGCGCTCGACCCAATTGACCCAGCCCGGTGCTTTCGGATCGTTATGCCACGCCTGGGTGACCGTGTTCACCTCATTGAGCAGGGCCGATGGCAGCTTGAGTGGGCGTGTCTGGTCCATCAATATCTTCACGGTGAGCTGGTAACCCGCTGCCCGCGTCAGCATGCGCGACAGCGAGAACTGCGGCAGGAACAGGCGCACAAAGGAATCGATGCAGCGGATGGTGCCCATGATCAGGACAAATGCTGCGCGCGAAAAGATGGACACGCGCTTGGTCAGCGCCAGATCGTCCTGGCACGGGCTGCCGCACAGATAGCGCGTCAGCAGCACGGGGAAAGGCTTCAGCACGCGGAAGGGGATGTAGCCCTGCATGGTCTGCATCAGTGCCCAGCCCAGGTCCGGCCGCGCATCGGGATCGCAATGCTCGCCGCGCGAACGTAGCTGGATGCTGTCGAACATCAGCTTGGCCTGGTCCATGGTATCGGTCATCAGGCGGCGCTCGATGCCCAGCACGTGGCCAAGCACATTCCAGGTGTGCAGATAAGCCTCTTCGTTCTGGCGGGTTTCGCGCAGGCCCAGCGTGCGCAGGCCGCGCAGGAACACATAGTGGAAGGTCAGCAGGGTGTAGGCCAGTTCTTCCTGATTGCAGGGCAGGCCGGCGCGCTGCACATTCCAGCCCTGGGTGAACAGCGATTGGTGGAAGCTGGCGGCGGGACCCGCCATCGGCAGCGGCGGAATCTCGGCCGGTGCATTGCCGGCCACGGCATCGCCAGGGTTACCGCGCAGGATCAGGTGGCGGATGGTGGCGTGAATCAGGCGTACTTTCAGCGTTTGCGCCACGCCGCCGCCCTCCGGTGCTGTCAGGCCGCCGCGCATCATCACGGGGAAAATCATGGCGGCCGTAGAGCGGATGCGGTATTCGGTGTGCTGTTCCAGCTGGCCCGCCGCATGCAGCACCGACGCCAGGTCGGGAATCACGTAACACTCCGGCAGGCTGGCGCAGAACAGCAGGGTGCAGGACAGCATGCTGCCGTCGATGAACATGTCCTCGGCGCGGGCGATTTTCGCCGCATCGGCCCAGGAAGGCAGGATGCGTCCGATGCGCACATAGTCTTCCAGCGCTTCAGCGATATGCGGCGGCACGCCGGGCGAGGCCTGCCAGCCATCGAGCTGGCCGTTGTATTCCCAGCGCGCGATTTCGCGGTTCACGATGGCGATGGCGTCCCACTGGGTGTGGTTCAGGTCCGGATCGGGATGGTTTTCCCAAGGGCCGAGAATGCGCGAGATCGTATCGTCCGCCAGCGGGTCCGCCGTGCGGCGGGCGTCGCTTTGAGGCGTGTCGCCGCGGCTCATGCAGCCCTCCGTGCCGGCACCGGTTCATCGGAAGGTGCAGCGACCACTTCATGCTGCCAGCGCTGCAGGCCGCAAACGGCGCACAGCAGCGGAATACCCATGGCGAAGAAAGCGATGGTGCGGGTTTCCACCGGGGTGCCGGCGCACATCTGGAACACCATGCTGCCGGCGTAGACGGTCAGTGGCACGCCCATATCGAACTTGCTGAATTGGGCCTTTGGGGTTGGCGCCCAGCGGCGCAGCGTCAGGCGGAACAGGAAGACGATGGCGAAGGACACGGTCGCCCAGCCGAAGAAGCCCTGCAGGGTTTCACCGAACCACCAGCCATCGGTCTTCACCATGATCCAGGCCTTCAGCTTGAACACCATGTAAGGATCGGCGCCGAGGTCATACGCCGTCACCAGCAGGGCAGCCAGCAGCGACAGCACCAGGCCTTTACCCAACGGGGAGACGCCATCGGAAGGCGTCTGCCATACGATCAGGTCGGACAGTACATAAGCGGTGTAGCACAGCGCGAACCACATCAGCGGGATGACGATGGGCGTGGTACCCAGCGTTGGGCCAAGCACATTGGTGTAGTGGTAGTCGCCGAAAAACCAGCCGAAGTTGGCGCCCATCTCTTCAGCGAACCAGCCGATGGAGGTGGCGATGACGACGAAGTTGGCGGCCGGACGTGCGCCGAGCAGGTGGGTCGCGCTGGTCCAGCAGCACGCGAACATCAGGATCGAACTGGCGATCAGCAGCAGCGTCGTGTCGGACGCGCCGCGCGCCGCGGTCACGGCGAGGAAGGCAAGCAGCAAGATATAGGTGACGCGGTTCAGCTGGGTCATGCGCGAAGCTCCTTTGGTTTAGAGGCGATAATCGAAACGCAGGCCGAAAGTGCGAGGGTCACTCGGCACAATCATGCCGAAACTGTCGATGGCAATGGGCTGGACCTTGTCTTCCACGTTCTTCACGTAGGCATGCAGGGACCAGTTGGCGTTGTCCGGACGGTAGCCCAGTTGCAGGTCGCTCTGGGTACGCGATGGAATGTGGTAATGCAGCAGTTTGGTCGGCACGCCAATCTCATAGGCAGCGCTGCGGCGCGCCACTGCGCCGGCGGTCAGCTCGCCCACCGGCAGATGGAAGGCGTGCTCGTAGCCGAGCGTGAAAGTATGGGCCGGTGCGCGGTCAAGCTTGGTGCCGGCCAGCGAATGGATGCCGTCCGGCGTGTAGGAGCGGTAGTGGGCATCGAGCAGGGTGAAGCCATAGCTGATGCGGTCCGCCTTCGTCGGCTGAATCACGCCATCGGCCTCGATGCCGCGCACGGCTGCCACAGCGGCGTTCTTGGTCACGAACTGCGGTGCACCCATGATCACGTCTACGCCGGACACCTGAAGGTTGGTGTAGTCGTAGTAGAAGACCGAGGCATTCAGGCTGGCGCGCTTGTTCCAGAAGCGCGACTTCACGCCCGCTTCCCAGGACTTGAGCTCCTCCGGCTGGTAGTACAGGGTGGACGCGGCAACGGCCACTGGTGCCGGGCAGGGAATGCCCAGCGCGCTGGTGCCGGCCTGGCAGCCATCATTGAAACCGCCCGCCTTGTAGCCGGTAGCGACGGAGGCATACAGCAGCGTGGCCGGGTTGAAGTCGTATTCCGCACCGAGGCGCCAGGTGGTCTTGTGCGTGTCCAGCGTGGCCGCGTTGAGGAACCTCAGGTCTGTGGACGGATTGAATACCGGGCCTTGCTGGAAGTTGGTGGAGCCGACGCGGGACTTGTGATCTTCCGTGTAGCGCGCACCTGCGGTCAGGCGCAGGCCGTCCATCACACGATAGGTGGCCTGGCCGAAGGCGGCCTTGCTGCGGGCGATGGTCGGGCCGTGCGGGAAGACGTAGTAAGGCGTGAGGCCAAGCAGCTGGAGGTCACGGAAGGTGTACAGCTGATCCGACCATTCACGGAAGTAGTACAGGCCTGCCTGCGCGCTCAATGGGCCGCTGCCATTGGTGGCGATGCGCAGCTCGTGCGAGTTCTGGGCGTAGTCCGCGTCAAAGCTCTGGCGCACGCCGATCGGGAAAGTCGGAATCGCGCGGTAGTAATAATTGGTGAGGAATTCGTGATCGAAGCTGCGATGCGACCCCACATAGGTCAGGGTGGCGGGGCCGAAGTCCCAGTTTGCATCAGCGCTGATGCCGTTGGTCTTCTTGTGGCTGAAGGCCTGCTCGGGACGCACATTCGGCGGCACGAAGGCATTGGTCAGCTGTGCGTCCGTGCCGGAGCCATACCAGACAGGCTGGCCGGTAATCACGCCGTGGTAGAAGTTCGTGTCCGGTACGATGTTGTCCGGATTGTCGTCCACTTTGCTGTGGTCGTAGCGCAGCAGCAGGGACGCAGCCTTGTTCAGTTCCAGCTTGGCCGACAGGCGTACGGACAGGTCGTCGCGGTCGTTGCCCAGCGAGCGGCCGTCGCCGGCGCCGTTAATCAGGTAGGCGTCATGCTTGTTGTAGGCGGCAGCAAGGCGCAGGGCCAGCATCTCGTTCACCGGCAGGTTGAACATGGCGCTGGCCTGGCGGCTGGGGTAGTTGCCCAGTTCGAGGCCGACGGCCGCTTCCATCTGGCGGCCTGGCGCATTCGAGATCACATTGATCACGCCTGCGGTGGCGTTGCGGCCGTACAGGGTGCCTTGCGGGCCGCGCAACACTTCCACGCGCTGCAGGTCGTAGAAAGCCAGATTCTGGATTTGCGGACGCGCGATGTAAACGCCGTCCATCATGAAGGCGGCCGAAGGATCGCCCTTTTCGGTGGTGTCGGCATTGGACACGCCACGGATGGTGATTTTCAGGCCGTCGTTGGCGTTTTCCAGATAAGTGTTGGGCAGGCGCGCGGCGATATTGGACGGGCTGTCCAGGCCACCATTGGTAAGTTGCTCGCCGGAAATCACGCTCATGGCGATCGGGGTCTTCGATTCCGGTGCGGCGGTACGTTGCGCAGTGACAACAACTTCAGGAATATAAGCTTCCTGCGCGAGGGCTGCGCCCGACATGATGCTCGAAATCAGAACTGCCAGCTTGCTCGCCATAGGGGGTACTTCCTCGTTATTTGCTACAAAGGCAAAAGTCTAGCAGGTATTATTTCGCGGAAACAGTCCTCAGTCGGCGTCGAAGCCGCATGGATGCTAAGCTGGCCGCAGGAGGTGGCGATGCTGATTCAGACGCTCGTGTTACTTTCGGTTCTGTTGCTGATGTTTTTCTATGTCGGCAAAGCCTGGTCGCGCCGCCTGCGCAGGCGCGAGGTGGCGTCCGGCACGGCCGATACGGCCGGCTGGCTGCTGTTTTTCGGACTGGCCTTTCTCGCCACGGCGGCCCTCGGCGCCTGGCATATCACCAAATTCCTGAATGTCGCGCTGACGGGGACGCTGCTGGTGTTCGGCATCGCCTCGCTCGCCGCAGCCTTGTTCACAGGCCGGCGGCGGGCATAGGCGCTTGCCAGTGTTCCCAATAGCGGTCGATGTCGCCGCCGAAACCTTTGTAGAGGCGTTTTGCAGCGTCGTTTGACGGCAGCACGAGCCATTGGATACGGCCCGCTCCGATGTGCTGTGCTTCTTCGCGCAGGCGGTCGAGCAGGGCGCGCGCAGTGCCATTGCCGCGCTGCTGCGGCGCGACGTATAGCTCCTTCAGCGTGACCGTGGGACGCAGGTCGTAGGTGAAGGGCGTGATCAGCCAGACGGCATACGCGCTGATCGTTTTGCCGCCTGCCACCAGAATATGGCATTGCGGACGCGGGCCGAAGGCACGGATCGCAAGTTCGTCTTCGGTAACGCGGAAGTGATCGAGATAGCCTTCAAAGCGCGCCAGCTCGCGCATCATGGCAATCAGCTGGGGCACGTCGGCGGGCAGGGCGGGGCGGATAGTCGTCATGCCGCCATTCTCGCCGCCCCTGCTCCGCCGGAGCAGAGCCCCGCGCGCCAGATGCCAGCAAGATCACGCCACGGCTCCGATGCACGCATTGCTTCGTCCCGGCGCCGCGAGGCCGTAGCGATCAGGCGGAGCGCTGTGCGGTCGCGGCGATCAGGCGGAACGCCGCCAAACGCGGTTGTGTCGCGTGGCCGTAGCTGGCTGGCGCGGCAGGCCGCCAATCGCGATCGCGCCGCGCGGCCGAGGGAGTCGGATGCGGCATGCGGCCATCGCCACCTTGCCGCGTGGCGACGGCTGGCCCGCGCGGCTGGCGGGCGGCTGCGGGGCGGACGGAATCAGTGGTGGCGGAGTCAGGCTGGGATGGGTGGCGGGGACACAGGGCGGAGCGTGATGGGAATGCCGGAGAGGACCGCGTTGCCGGACAGGGGATCGCGCAGCTGCTCGTCCAGCAGCGCATTGATGTTGGCGCCGGGGCGCTCGGCGGCGATGGAGAGGCGCGTGCCGGGCTGGCCGTGTCCCCAGCCGTGCGGCAGGCTGACCACGCCCGGCATCATTTCATCGCTGACTTCCACTTGCACCGTAATGCGCTTGCCATCGCGCGACAGCTCGGCGGCTCCGCCATGGGATACGCCGTAGCGCGCCGCGTCGGACGGATGCACCAGCGCCGTGCAGCGATAAGCCCCCTTTGCCAGCACGGGCAGGTTGTGCATCCAGCTATTGTTGGACCGCAGCTGGCGGCGTCCCACCAGTACCAGCGATGGCGCCGGCGCGGCGAGATCGGCTGCAACGCGGGCCAGGTCGTCAATCAGTATGGAAGGCGCCAGCTCGATCTTGCCGCTCGGCGTGCGCAAGACTTCAGGCACGCGGGGCGTCATCGGCCCGAGATCGATACCGGACGGCGCTGCGCGCACCGCCGCCAGCGTGAGCCCACCGGGAACGCGGCCGAACTGGTCGCCGTATGGGCCGCTGCGCAAGCCCAGATCCAGCAGGCGCTCGACGCCGCGCTGCGGCGCCAGCGCCGCCATCACGGCCGGTGCCAGCAAACCCACGCTGCGTTCCAGGTCTTCCTGTAGCAATTCATCGTCCAGCGCCTCGATATCGGCGCCGGCGCCTCGGTCTTTCAGGATGGCGATCAGGCGCAGCAGCGACTGCCACTCGTCCGGTTGGCCGTGGCTGCGGACCAACATGGGCGGGCTGTAGCGCGCGTGGTTGTGATGCGAGAACTGGGTGAAGCTCACATCGTAATGTGCATCCTCCAGCGGGGACACGCCCGGCAGGATCACGTCCGCATGGCGCGACGTTTCGTTCAGGTAGATGTCCATGCTGAGCATGAACTCCAGCTGATCCAGCGCCGCTGCCAGCCGCGCTCCGTTCGGCGCGGACAGCACGGGATTCCCTGCGATGGCAATCAGCGCTTTCACCTGCCCAGGCCCCGGCGTATCGATCTCCTCCGCCAGACAGGTTACCGGCAATTCGCCCGCCACTTCAGGCGCCCCGGACACACGGGCCTGATAGCGCCCCGTCACCACACCCTTGCCAACGCCCGGCTTCCCGCGCGTGTTGGCGGCAAAGGCTGCAGCTTTCGGGAACAGCATGCCGCCTTCCTCATCCAGGTGGCCGGTTAGCACATTGATCACATCGATCAGCCAGGATGCCAGCGTGCCATACTGCTGCGTGCACGTGCCAATGCGGCCATACACGGCGGCGTGACGCGTGGCGGCAATCTCGCGGGCCAGTGCGCGAATGTCACCAGCCGCGATGCCACAGCGTGCAGCCACTGTCTCGGCTGAATAACCGGATACCGCTGCCTGCACTTCTTCCACACCGGCGACGTGATCGGACAAACGGCCAGGCTGCACCAGCTGCTCATCGAAAAGCGTATGCACCAGGCCAAGCAGGAAGAACACGTCCGCACCAGGACGGATGAAGAGGTGCTGATCCGCGATCTCCGCCGTTTCAGTGCGGCGCGGATCGACCACCACAATGCGCCCGCCGCGTGCGCGCAGCGCCTTGGCCTTGCCGCGAAAGTCCGGCACTGTCCACAGGCTGCCGTTCGACACCATCGGATTGGCGCCGATAATCAGCAGGAATTGCGAACGCTCGATGTCCGGCACGGGGACCGACAGCCAGGTGCCGAACATCAGCCCTGACGACAGCATCTTCGGCACCTGGTCCACACTGGACGCCGAATACATATTGCGTGTCCCCAGCGCCTTGGCCAGCCGCGGGAAATACAGCATCAAACTCATTTTGTGTGCGACGGGATTGCCCAGCAGGGTTGCCACGGCATGCGGGCCATCGCGCGCAATGATGGGCAGCAGGCGCCGCTCAATCTCCGCGTAAGCCTCTTCCCAGCTCGCTTCCACGAACTGGCCGTCGCGCTTGATAAGTGGCGTGCGCAAACGGTCCGGATCTTCATGCAAATCTTTCAGCGCCACAGCCTTCGGGCAAAGGAAGCCTTTGCTGAACACATCGTTGTCATCGCCGCGTATGCGCAGGACCGCGCCGTCGGCGTGTTCGATCGTGAGGCCGCAAGCGGCTTCGCACAAAGGGCAAATGCGATGGGAGATAGTCATGGTTGCAAAACTCGTGTCAGAAATTCGCGCACATCGGCTTCAGCGCGGACCGCCTGCGCCGCGTTGCCGCCCGTGGTGGCGCCGGTGGTGATGCAGTGACCGATGGCCGTGGTGAATTCATCCAGATCCTGAAAGCGTTGGCCGGTTTCCAGAATACGGTACTCCCACGTCGCCAGATCGATTTCACGGTCCGGGCAAGCCCGCGCCGATTGCGCTTTCGGATGATAGACCGGACGCTGCACGAAGCTGTCGAAATCGTGGCTGGCGTTGGCGTAGACATGCAGCGTGACGTCCTGGCCTGCCTGGCGCAGGACTTTGGCATAGGCCACGCAGGGCTGCGGCAAGGTGTAATTGTCGGCGCCAGCCAATGCCATCATGATGGGTGCACCCGTCATCGGCTGAGGCTTGGTCCAGTAGCGCAGGCCGCAGCCGGGATAGAAAGCCACGTGCGCTGCGAACTGCAGGCTGTCCTTGATGATCCCCTGGCGGAAGTAGTTATTGGCTGTGTCCAGCGCCACCACGCCGCCACGCGAAAAGCCGATCACGCCAATGCGCTTGCCGTCGATGCGCGGATCGGTGGCCAGCAGTTTCAGGGCCGACAGCGCATCCGCATCATTGGCCGCCTGATCGAGCTGCGACTGGTCGTCCACGGTCGAAGTGATATGGCGCGTAGTAAAGGAATCGACCACAAAGCTGGCGATGCCCATATCGCTGAACAGCAGCACCCAGCGTCCCCAGTCTTTCGGTTCGATGCCGCCGGAGCCGTGCGACAGCACCATGGCCGGGAAGGGCGCCTTGCCGTGTCTCGGCAGCACCAGCGTACCCTGGATGATCGTTGGCTGCGCGTCGTAAGTCCCGTGCGCCAGCTCGAAACGGTTGCGAGGTGTTACGCTGTTGAAGTGCACCAGTCCTGTGGGCTGGCTGGACAAATCTGTGTACACCGTCTGCGCCCGGGCATCGGCCAGCGCAAGGGCAGCCACGGCAAGAAGTGTTGGCAATTTCTTCATGCCGGCCAGCTTAGCATGCGTGCGCGTGTCGAATGGAAATTTTGCTAAGCTTTACGTAAAGGAGGCGACCATGAAAACGACGACACTTGCAATGCTAATGGCGGTGCTCGCACTGAGCGCCTGCAACAAACCCGACGACAAACGCATTGGCCCTGCCGAACAAGCCGGCCGCCAGATCGACGAGGCCACCGCCAAGGCGTCCGTGAAGCTCGATCGGGCCGGCGATCAGCTGACCCAGGCCGCGCAGGAAACCGGCGACAAGCTGAATAAGGCGGCCGGCGAGGCCAGCCAGAAGCTCAATCGCGCTACCGAGGTGGTGGGGCGGAAGGTCGAACGCGCGGGCGAGGAAATTCAGGAGAACGCCCGCGAGAAGCGCAAGGAAGACACGGGCAAATGATCAGAGCGCCCCGCTGATTACCTTGTCGGCCAGCGCGTACGCCCTTTGCGTGGCGGGACGCGCTGCGATGCGTTCGACCCAGCGCGCGACGGCCGGGTAATCGTCCAGCGACATGCCGTGTTTCTTGTGACCTGCGATCCATGGATAGCTGGCCATGTCCGCGATGCTGTATTCACCGGCGATATATGCGCGTCCATCACTCAGGTGACGTTCCAGCACCCCGTACAGGCGAGCAGCTTCCTTGCGATAGCGCTCGATGGCGTAGGGAATCTGCTCCGGCGCCGCGTGCAAGAAGTGATAGCTCTGTCCCGCCATCGGACCCAGTCCGCCCACCTGCCAGAACAGCCATTGCATTGCCACGCTGCGCGCACGCGGATCGCCCGGCAGGAAGCGTCCCGTCTTCTCGGCCAGATAGAGCAGGATCGCGCCCGACTCGAACAGGCTGAATGCTTCGCCGCCGTCGGCAGGATTGAGATCGACGATGGCTGGTATGCGGTTGTTGGGCGAGATGCGCTGAAACTCCGGCCGGAGTTGATCACCGGCCGACAGGCGCACCGGGACCACGCGATATTGCAGGCCCGCTTCTTCCAGGAAGAGCGGGATCTTGTTGCCGTTTGAAGTCGGCCAGTAGTGAAGTTCCAGCATGATGATGCCTCAGAGATGATTTGAACGTAAGAATAGTTCGAAATTCTCCTGGCATTACTTACATCGAGTAATAACTCAATCGCCCGCCGCTGTGTTTATCTGGAGCGCGGCCAAACGTAAAGTGCACTCCACCAATCAACTTTATGGAGTTCACCATGACCCAGCAAAAAACCATCATCGTCACCGGCGCATCGCAAGGTATCGGCGCAGCTGTTGTTGAAGCCTTCCTGGACCGCGGCTACAACGTCGTCGCCACCTCGCGCAACGTGAGCAAGTCCGCCAACCTGAAGCCGTCCGAGCGCCTGGCGCTGGTCGATGGCGACATCGGCGACGCAGCGACCGCCGCCAAAGTGGTGGACGTGGCGCTGAGCAAATTCGGTGGCATCGATGGCCTGGTCAACAACGCCGGCATCTTCATCGCCAAGCCTTTCATCGACTACACCGCGGAAGACTTCAACGCCCTGGTGCACACCAATCTGGAAGGCTATCTGTACATCACCCAGCTGACCATCAAGCAGATGCTGGCCCAGAAGCGCGGCGGCAGTATCGTGTCGATCAGCAGCATCCTGACCCGGACGCCGAACGCGTCCCTGACCTGCGCCGTGCCAATGTTCACCAAGGGTGGTATCGATGCAGCGAGCCTGAACCTGGCGGCTGAATATGCGCAGGCAGGCATCCGCGTGAACGTGGTGGCGCCAGGCGCCGTGGACACTCCGCTGCACGCCAATACCCCGCGCGACTTCATGAAATCGCTGGCACCGATGGGCACCATCTCCAGCTCGCAGGAAATCGCGGACGCCGTGGTCTACCTGACCGAAGCGAAAAACGTCACTGGTGAAATCCTGAACGTGGACGGCGGCGCCCACAACGGCAAGTGGTAATAAAACCTGAAGCGTGAACCGGGTGCCTGCCACGCCGTGGCAGGCACCTGCTTTGCGTTATGGTTTTCAGTTGCCGGACTTGCTCTTCAGCGGCACGACGTTGTTTGGCGGTGTGCCGTCCGGGGAGTTGCCGAGGACCACGCTGAGGTCGACGAAACCGGCGCGCCAGGCGCGTTCTAGGTCCTGTTCGATGTCTTCCATCGAGGTCTGCTCGAATTTGGAGAAGCCGTGCACGCCGTAAGCGCGGTTGCGGCCGTGGGCCTTGGCGAGATACAGCGCCATGTCGACCAGGTTCACCGCGCGCTCCCATGGCAGCGGCGTGTTGTCCGGCGCCAGAGGGAAGGGCGCGAAGCCGACCGACACGTTCACGTGGATCGTGTGGCCCTGGAATTCAATCGGCTGCGACGAGATGCTGGTCAGGATGCGGCGCGCAATTTCATCCACGCCGGCGCGCGGAATCGCCGGCAGGAAGGCGAGGAATTCTTCGCCGCCCCAGCGTACGATCATGTCCGTTTCGCGCAGCGCCACGCGCAGGTTATCGGCGATCATTTTCAGCACGGCGTCACCCGCGGCGTGGCCGTAGGTATCATTCACGTGCTTGAAGTGGTCCACGTCCAGCAGGAACAGGGCGCCGACGATATCCTCACCGCTTGGGTGGCGGCGTTCGAGATGATTTTGCGAGCGCATGTACTCCTGGAAGTGGCGGCGGTTATACAGCGCCGTCAGCGGATCGAGAGCACTCTGCTGCTTCAGTTCCAGATTCTTCACCTGCAGCTGCGCATTGGCGTGGCGCACCTTGCGGTACAGCAGACCGACGATCACGGACGCCAGCGCGAACACCACAGCCAGCAGCCACCACACGCGCTGCTGTAAGCGGCGGTTGGCGATCTCCGCGCCCTTGGCCTGGTTCTCGTGGCTGAGCATTTCGATCTGGCGCTTCTTCTTTTCGGTGTCGTACTTTTCCTGCAGCTCCCACATGGCCTTCTTGCGCTGGCTCTCGAAAATCTCGTTGGAGAGTTTGCGCTCGCGGTGGTAGGCCGCAATGGCGCCAGCGTAATCGCCGGCGCGTTCCAGCGCATCGCCGTATTCAGCCAGCAGCGATTGCAGCTCCGGTTTGTCACCCGCCTTTTCGTAATAAGCCAGGCCGAGCTCGAAGTTCTTGCGGCCTTCGGCGAGGCGGCCCAGTCCCATATAGGCCTGGCCGATATTCACGTACGCCGTGGCCTCGACCGAAATATTATTGATCTCGCGCGCCGCTGCAATCGATTCATTCCCGTAGCGCAGGGCACGCGCAAAGTCGTGCTCCTTCAGCGAGATGTCGGACAGATTCACCAGCGTCGAAGCGATCATGCTCTTCGCGCCAATCTTGCGGACCAGTTCCAGCCCGGTCAGCAGCGCGGCCATGGCGCGCTTGTTCTGGTTGGAATCGATGGCCAGTCCATACTCCGTGCTCTTGGCCATGGCGAGGCGGCCGGGCGATTGCAGGCGCTCCGACACCGCGATCGTTTCATTCAGTACCTCCCAGCCCTTGTCGTACTCCTTCATCTGGGTATAGAGCAGGGTGAGGGCATTGAGCGCGCTGGCCAGCGGCACCAGGTCGTCCTTCACCTGATGTGCCAGATCCACCGCGTTTTGCAGCTCGGTCAGCGCGACAGGATAGTTGCCCTGTTCCGCATAAGACTGACCGGAAGTAATCGTGGACTGTACCCGCAGCGGCAGGTCGCTGGTGTTGGCCGCGATTTTCTCTGCGTCAAAAGCCAGCTGATGAGAGGTTTGCTGCTCGCCCATGGCGGACAGCACATAGGCGCGCGTCAGCAGGGCTTTGGCCTGCAGGATGGGATCGTTCTGGGACTTGGCGTAGGCGTCCAGCTCATCGGTCAGCGAGAGGGCGGTCTTGTGACGGCCGACGCTGCGCCAGGCCAGTGCCAACTGGGACAGGAATTCGCCGCGCGTCAGCGGCGGCGCAGCACGGGCGGCAGGCTCCATCTGCTGCAATTGCGCCAGAGCCTGTTCGGGGACGAAACGCACCTTTTCGCGGATCTCGGAGATTTCCTTATCCAGCGGCGACTGCGCAAACGCGAGTACCGGGGCGAGCATGCACACCCCTGCCAGCAAGCGTATGCGGCGCGTTAAGGTCGTGACATGAATGCCTGGCAAGTTGGGTTTTCCTTGTCATCACTGCCCCCTGATGAGGGCAACGTGTCTAGACAATTATATGCCCCTTGCAAGCGGGAAAGTCCATAAAACCCGCCAATTGTCACCAAAAATCACATTATCTGTGGGGGAAATGTCTCAACTTGTAGAACTGCTCATATTGGCGCTTCGGCCCCGCAAATCCGCATTTCGTCGCATTGCAAAGCGCTGGCCTTAGCCGCCCGGTTACATTTTCGACATCTAATAACGAAGAGGGGATGAGATGCTGGAACTGGCAGACGTGAGCAAGATTTTTGGCAAGGGCGTGAAGGCAGTGGACAACGTATCGCTGACCCTTCAGCCGGGCGTGGTAGGCCTGATCGGCCACAACGGCGCGGGCAAGACCACATTGATGCAAATGATCGCCACGCTGGCGAAACCCAGCGCGGGCACGATCCGCTTCAATGGCGCCGACATCGTGCGCCAGCCGGATGCAATGCGCCGCCGCCTTGGCTATCTGCCGCAGGATTTCGGCGTCTACCCGAATCTGAGCGCGCTGGAGCTGATGGAATACTTCGCCGCGCTGAAAGGCGTGCGCGATCCGGCGCGCATCCGGCATCTGCTGGAGCTGGTCAATCTGCATGAGCATGCACGGCGCACCGCGGCCAGCTTCTCGGGCGGCATGCGGCGCCGGCTGGGCATCGCGCAGGCGCTGCTGAACGATCCGGACATTCTGATCGTGGATGAACCAACGGCGGGACTGGACCCGGAAGAGCGCATCCGCTTCCGCAATCTGCTGTCGGAGCTGGGCTTCCGTAAGCTGGTGATTCTGTCGACCCATATCGTGTCCGACGTTGAAAGCATCGCCGGCCAGCTGGCCATCATGCGCCAGGGCCGCGTGGTGGCCTTCGAAACGCCGGACACGATTCTGAATGATGCGCGTGGCCAGGTCTGGTCGGCCAGCGTGGAGGAAGCGGAATACGAAACCCTGCGCGGACAGGTGCACGTGCTGCAGGCGCAGCGCCAGGGTGGGCGCGTGCTGCTGCGCGCAGCGCATCCGAGCATGCCTTGCGCCGGCGCCGCATCCGTCGAGCCGAGTCTGGAAGAAGCGTTGATGGCACGCCGCTACGCGCTGCAGGAGGCCGCATGATCGCCAATGAAGTGCGCATGCGCCTGCGGCGCCTGTCCACGCTGATGGTGCTGCTGGCCGTGGCGGTGGTTTGCTGGAGCATGATTGCCGACCCGCACAGCGGCCAGGCCCTGATCGTTGTTGGCCATCAGCGCATGCTGTACACCAGCGAGACACTGGCCTTTGGCACGGGTGTGCTAGGGAGCCTGATCCTCAGCATGGCGTCCTTCTACCTGGTGCGTGGACGCACGACGCAAGATCTGCGCACCGGCATGGCGGGCGTGATTGGCGCCAGCGCCATCGGCAATGCGCGCCTGCTGTTTTCGCGCTGGGCCGGAGGCGTTGCGTACTTGCTCCTGCTGTTGCTGGCGGTGCTGGGCAGTTCGATCGTACTGCATCTCGTGCGCGGCGAGGGGCCGCTGATCCTGTCGGTCTATCTGGAGTCCTACTTCCTGATGCTAATGCCGGCAATCCTGTTCGGCGCCAGCTGCGCCGTGCTGTTCGACAGCATCGGCTGGCTGATGGGCAGGGCAGGCGACGTGCTGTACTTCTTCGGCTGGATTGGCCTGATTGCCGTTGCCAGCCAGCTCGATCAGGGCAATGCAATGAAGCTGCCGATGCTGTTCGACTTTACCGGCATTTCCGTTCTGATGGTGTCAATGCGCGACCTGATGAATACTGCCGATCTCTCAATTGGCAACAGTGGCTTCGATGCGAGCCTGGCGCCGCTGGTGCTGCCGCCCGGCATCTGGACCACACAGGCCTGGACCATCAGAGTCGGATCCATGCTCACTGCGATGCTGCCGCTGATTCCTGCGGCTCTGGTCTTCCACCGCTATGCACCGGAGCGCGTGCGCGTGTCGGCGGGCAGCAAGCGCCGCTCGCCGTTGGCAGTGATCGACGGCTGGCTGAAGCCCGTCGCGCGTTTGCTGCATCCGGTAGCGCTGCTATCGCTGCGCGCGCCCGGCCTTGCTGGCGAGGTGCTGTGCGAACTGGTACTGGCGCTGCGCAGCGCGCCGTCCGCGCTGGTTGCGCTGCTGGGCATTGGCGCCGCTGCGCCGTTTGTAGCGCACTCCGCGCTGCCGGGCGTGATGGTGGCCGGCGTGGCCTGCTGGGGCATCCTGGTGAGCGGCATTGCGCCGCGCGATGCGGAAGCAGGCATGGAAGCGCTAAGCCTTGCAACGCCGGGCGGTATCAGCCGCCGTTACCTGCGCCAATGGAGCACTTGCGTTCTGCTCGCGCTGCCTTTTGCCCTGCCGGTCGCACTGCGCTGGGTGGATGCTGAGCCGGTGCGCGCGCTGGCGGTGCTGGTGGGCGTGCTGGCGCTGTCCGCTGCCGCTGTGGCCATGGGCAGCATGGCGCGCACGGGACGGCTGTTCCTCGCGCTGTTCCTGTTTACCTTGTTTGTCGCGACCAATGCCACCAATATTCCGGCGCTCGACTTCATCGGCTTCAATGGCGTGGCCACAGTGGAGTCCATCGCCAATCTTGCCAAGGCTGGCGTGGTCCTGCTGGCGGCGGCTTATGCGTGGAGCCGCCGCACTGTTTAAGCAGCCAGCTGCTGCAGCAGATAGAGGCGCTGGTACAGGCCTCCTTCGATCTGCATCAGCGCATCGTGCGGGCCGATTTCGGCGATGCGGCCGTGGTTCAGCACCACGATGCGGTCCGCCTCGCGGATGGTGGACAGTCGGTGCGCAATGGCGATGATGGTGACGCGCCCGCGCAATTCATTCAGCGCTTCCTGCACGATTTGCTCGGTCTGCGAATCGATATGGGAAGTGGCTTCGTCCAGCAGCAGAATGCGCGGCTGGCCCGCCAGCGCGCGGGCAATGGCGATCAGCTGCTTCTGCCCAGTGGACAGGCGCGAACCACCTTCGCCCAGCACGGTGTCGTAGCCTTCCTCCATCGCCATGATGAAGTCGTGGGCGTGCGCTGCGCGGGCGGCGGTTTCGATCTGCTGCTGCGTGAGGCCGCGGCCCATGTCGATGTTCTCGCGTGCGGACGCTGCCAGCAGGAAGGGGTCTTGCGGCACCAGGCCCACGTCGGCGCGGAACTCCTCGTTGTCGATTTCATCCAGCGGCACGCCGTTCATCAGGATGCTGCCGTGCGGCGCCGGATAGTAGCGCAGCAGCAGCGAGAGCAGGGTGGACTTGCCGCTGCCTGTGTGGCCCACAATGCCGAAGAAGGCGCCCTGCGGAATGTCGAGCGAGAGCTTGTGGAGAACGGTCTGCTTGTCCACATAGGCGAAATCGAGATCGCGGATCTGCACCGCCTGCGCGGCATCGTTGGCGGCGCTGCGCGGACGGCGCTCGGCGCCGCTATGTTCGGCCGCGCTGGCCTCGTCCAGCAGAATGGATACGCGCGACGTGGCCACCACCGATTGCTGTAACTGGCTGAACTGCATGGTGATCTGGATCAGCGGTTCGATCACGCGGGCGATGTAATTGATGAAGGCATACAGCACGCCCACTTCGGCGGCGCTCATCTCGCGCTGGCCGAACATGAAGATCACGGATGCCAGCAGGATGATGTTCAGCATGTCCAGCGCGGGACGCAGCAGCCAGGCGTTGGCGCGGATTTCGGCCAGACGTTGCGTGTAGTGCTCGTCGTTTGTTTTCGCGAAGCGATCCCCGAAGCGCCGCTCCGCATTGTTTGCCTGCAGTACGCTCATACCGCCGATCGATTCCGCGATCTGCGCATTGATATCGCTGCGCAGCTGGCGCGCACGCGTGACGGCAGGTGCCGACAGGCGCTGGTAAGCCCAGACGATGACCAGCACGAAGGGCAGCAGCGCGACCACGATCGACATCAGGCGCCAGTCCAGCCAGGCCATCGCTGCCACCGTGCCGATCAACACGATGGACGAATCGAGAATCACGAACAGCACCTGGATGTACAGGCCTTTGACCGCCTCGGTGTCGTTGGTGACGCGCGAAACCAGCTGGCCCGTGATGGCGCGGTCGAAGAAGGCCATGGGCAGGCGCAGCACGTGCCCGTAGACGCGCTCGCGCAGGCGCTGCACCGAGCGCATCGCCACGCCGGACAAGCGCACCAGCTGAAGGTAGCGCACGATGGTGGCGATCCAGCCGGTAATCAGCACGCCGCCCAGCAGCAGTGCCATGCGCGTCCAGTCCAGATGGTGCGGCAGCAGATGTTCGTCGATCAGGCGCTTGCCCAGCAGTGGGCCGATGACTTCCATGCCTGCTGCCAGCGCGAGCCACAGCACGGCCCAGTACAGGTGATGCAGGTCCGGGGCGGACGCGCGATGCAGCAGGCCGAAGGCGCGCTTCGTTTGCTCCCTGGCGTTGATTTTCTCGTCAGGCTGCATCGAGGCTGGCCTCCAGTTGTTGGTAGCGCCATTGGCTGGCGTACCAGCCGTTTTGCGCCAGCAGCTGTTCGTGCGTGCCGGTTTCGGTGATACGGCCGTGCTGCAGCACCACGATCAGATCCGCATTCACGACGGCGCTCAGGCGGTGGCTGGCAATGATGGCGCTGCGGCCGGGATGCGCCTGGCGCAGTTCTTCCAGATGTTCGAGGATGCGCGTTTCGGTGCCGGTGTCCACGGCGGACAAGGCATCGTCCAGCAGCAGCATCTCGTTATCGGACAGCAGGGCACGCGCAATCGCCACGCGCTGGCGCTGTCCGCCGGACAGCGTGATGCCTTTTTCGCCGACTTCCGTTTCGTATTTGTTCGGGAACAGCAGGATATCGTCGTGGATTGCCGCGAGATTCGCAGCGCGTTCCACTTCGGCGCGGCTGGCTTCCGGACGCGCCAGCGCGATGTTCTCCGCAATCGTGGCCGAGAACAGGAAGGATTCCTGCGGCACCCAGGAGATGGCGCCGCGCAGGGTGTGCAGGGTGTATTCGTCCAGCGAATGCCCACCCCAGCGCAGTGCGCCATGCTGTGGCACGATCTGGCGCAGGATAGCGCGCAGCAGGGTGGACTTGCCCGAGCCTGTGGGACCGACGAGCCCCAGCGTCTGCCCCGGCTGCAAGGTCAGGGTGATGTGCGACAGCGCGGGCTCGGTCTGGCCCTGATAGCTGTAGCTCAGATCCGCGATGTGCAGCGGGCCTGGCGTGAGCGTGTTGAGCGTGCCGTGATCATCGATCGACAAGGGCGCATCCAGCATGGGCTGCAGGCGCGCGTAGGCGGCGCGTCCCCGTTCGATCAGGGACAGCACCCAGCCCGCTGCGAACATGGGCCAGATCAACTGGCCGAGATACATGCTAAAGCTGGTCAGTGCGCCGATGGTCAACTGGCCCTGCCACACCAGATAGCCGCCCAGGCCCAGCGACAATGCCGTGGCCGACGTCAGCGTCAGGCCGACAGCAGGTTCGTAAGCGGCTTCCCACTTCTGTGCCGTGAGCGCGGCGCCAGCGGCCTTTTCGGCCAGCTCGGAAAAGCGCGTGCTGCTGCGCTGCTCAAGACCCAGCGCGCGCAGGGTGCGCACACCGGATAGCGTCTCCTGCACATGATCGTTCAGCGCACTGAAACGTTTCAGCGAATCGGCAGACGCGGTGTGGATGTGCGAAGAAATGCGCCAGAACGCCCAGGCCATGAAAGGGAAGGGGATCAGCGCAAACAGCGCGAGGCGCCAGTCCACGCCCAGCAGCATCATGCCCAGCACCATGACGAGGGACAGCGAACCGTCGAAGCCTGCCAGCATCGCTTCACCGGCCGCCATCTCGATCGCATCGATATCGTTGGTGGCCAGCGCCATCAGGTCGCCGGTGCGCTGCTTCTGGTAGAAAGAGGGTCCTTGAAGGGACAGGCGGCGGTAAAAGCGCGTGCGCAGCTCGACGCCAAGTTGATAAGCGGCCGAGAACAGCTTCATGCGCCACGCCACGCGCAAGCCGTAATTCGCCAGACCGACCAGCAATAGCAGGCCGATATTCAGCAGCAGATCGTGATGGCTGAGGGTGTGCCCGGCCAGTCCATCGATCATCTTACCAACCTGGCGCGGAATCCAGATGCCGATGACGGCCACACCAGCCAGCATCGCACCCGCTTGTGCGTAAGGACGCCAATGCGAGCGCACAAAGCCGCCGATAAGCCGCGATAAACTCATTGGAAATATTCCTAGCAAAGAGGCCGCTAGGATACAACACCTGCCGCTTTTATGTTTTTGGGGTCAGGCGCCAAATGGTACATGAGCTCGCTACACAGCCGAGGCCGTGTCGCATTTGGTGCCTGACCCCAAAGGCGGGGGTTATTGCTTTTTCGGGGCGGCTTCGACGGCCGGTTTGGCTGGCTTGGCTTTCGGGGCTTTCGGAGCAGCGGCTTCGATTGCTGGCTCTTCCGGCTCGGATGGGAATTCTTCTTCCACCACGGCCGGCTTGGCTACAGCCACGGCGACAGGCGCAGGCTTGGCGACGACCGGCGCTTCCAGCACCAGCGGCTTGACTTGCACGTTAGATTCTTTCAGCTGGTCTTTGGTGGCTTGCAGCAGGTCAGCCTGTGCTTTGCTGGCGATGCTGAACAGTTCGCGGCCGTATGCCAGCACGCCGTCGAAGGACTGGGCCTTGGCGACGCTGAAGTATTCTTTCGGGTCTTTCGCTTCCAGCAGCTGCTTGGCTGCTTCAGCGCTTTTCTCCACCGACGCCTTGGTCGTGCTGATGTTCAGCGCGATGACTTTTTGCGCGCCTTCGAAGGCGGTGGTCGCGTAGGTATTCAGGAGTTTCAGTTGCGATTCAAGTTGCGACTTGGTAGCTGCGGAAAACTGCTCGGTGATCGACGAAAACATATCTTCTCCCAGGAACGATAAGAAATGGTGCGATGCAATAAAGCCATTCTAGCGACGAATTAACGTATTGAAAAGTCATTTTTGCCCCGCAGTGTAGCAAAATTAATGCGGCGCAACATTGCGTCCTGGACGGAGCTCTGTCTACAATCAGCCGTCCTCATCAGCGGAGTCTTCGATGGAGCTAGTGATCCGGAATGCCAGCCTGCCCGACGGCCAAGTGGGTATCGATATAGCAGTCAAGGATGGCCGCATTGCTGCCGTCGGTCCCGCGCTGGCCGCAACGGGCGCCAGCGAGATCGATGCGGAAGGCGGCCTCGTCACGCCGCCTTTCGTGGATGCACACTTCCACATGGACGCCACCCTCAGCTACGGTCTGCCGCGCGTGAATCAGTCCGGCACGCTGCTGGAGGGAATCGCGTTGTGGGGCGAGTTGAAGCCGCAGCTAACGCAGGATGCGCTGGTCGAACGCGCGATGCAGTATTGCGACTGGGCGGTCGCACGCGGCTTGCTGGCAATCCGCAGCCACGTCGATGTGTGCGATGACCGCTTGCTGGCGGTCGAAGCGCTGCTCGACGTCAAGCGCCGCGTCGCGCCTTACCTGGACCTGCAACTGGTCGCCTTCCCCCAGGACGGTGTGCTGCGCAGTCCCATCGCTTTCGACAATCTGAAGCGCGCCATCGCCATGGGTGTGGACGTCGTCGGCGGCATCCCGCATTTCGAGCGCACCATGGCCGACGGCGCAGAATCGGTGCGCCTGTTATGCGAGTTCGCCGCTGAGAAGGGCCTGCGCGTCGATATGCACTGCGACGAATCCGACGACCCGCTCTCGCGCCACATCGAAACCCTGGCCGCGCAGACGCATCGCCTGGGCATGCATGGCCGCGTGGCTGGCTCGCACCTGACGTCCATGCATTCGATGGACAACTACTACGTGAGCAAGCTGCTGCCGCTGATGAAGGAGTCCGGCGTGGCAGCCATCGCCAATCCGCTGATTAATATTACCCTGCAGGGCCGCCACGATACCTACCCGAAGCGCCGCGGCATGACCCGCGTGCCTGAACTGATGGCGGCCGGCATCGACGTCGCCTTCGGCCACGATTGTGTGATGGACCCCTGGTACAGCCTCGGTTCCGGCGACATGCTGGAAGTGGCCCATATGGGCCTGCATGTCGCCCAGATGACGGGCCAGCAAGCCATGCGCGCCTGCTTCGCCGCCGTGACCGAAACGCCGGCCCGCATCCTCGGTCTGGAAGACTACGGTCTGCAAGCGGGCTGTCACGCCGATCTGGTGCTGCTGGATGCGCGTGATCCGGTCGAAGCGATCCGTTTGCGCGCCGCGCGCCGGCTGGTGCTGCGGCGGGGCAGGGTGGTGGCCGAAGCGCCGCCCGCCATCGCACGCCTGGATCTTCCGGGGCGGCCGACGCACGTGAATTTCCGCACGACTGGACTTGCATAAGAAAATAGATGACAATCGAGCATCATTCCAGTGTCCTGGAGCTGCCTTGAAAGACATCGATATCCGTCCGGCGACCGAAGCCGATTTTGACTCCATGTGGAATATCTTCCAGGAGTTGATCGCGAGCGGCGATACCTATTACTTCGCAGCGGACACCAGCCTTGAAGACTGCCGCGAATTCTGGTTCGGCAAAGAGATGCAGACCTGGGTCGCGGTGCTGCGCAACACGGACCGCCTGCTCGGCATGTATCGCCTGCTGCCCAACCAGCGCGACCGCGGCTCGCATGTGGCCAACGCTTCCTTCATGGTCAGCCCCGCCGCGCAAGGCGTGGGCATCGGCAAGCTGCTGGGACGCCACTGCCTGGAGCAGGCGCGCAATACGGGCTTCCTGGCGATGCAGTTCAATTATGTAGTGAGCACCAATGTCTCCGCCGTGCTGCTGTGGAAGCGGCTCGGTTTTTCCGTGATTGGCACGCTGCCGCGCGCCTATCGTCACCAGCAGCTCGGTTTTGTCGATGTGTACGTGATGTACCGCTTCCTGGCCGATCCCAGCGAATGGCCTGAACAATGATTGAAACCGAACGGTTGTACCTGCGTCCCCTGACCGAGGACGACGCGCCCTTTTATCTGCAACTGGTTAACGAGCCTTCCTTCATCGAGAACATCGGTGACAAAGGCGTACGTACGCTGGAAGACGCGCGCAACGCCATCATCACTGGCCCGATGGCGATGCAGCGGGCGCTTGGCTACTCGCTGATGCTGGTGCTGCAGAAATCGGACGACCTGCCGGTCGGCATGTGCGGCCTGATCAAGCGCGACATCCTGCCCGATACTGATATAGGCTATGCCTACATGCCTGCCTACTGGGGCCGCGGTTATGCCTATGAAGCGGCCGCGGCGGTCGTGGATTTTGCCCGCGACAAGATGGGCCTGAAACGCCTGCTGGGGATTGTTGCTCCACATAATGTTGCTTCTAATCAGCTGCTAAAAAAGCTCGGTCTCAGCTTTGTGGCGCTGAAGTTCCTGAAGGATGAGTCGACGGGAACGAATCTTTACTGCCTGGAGTTCCCGCCACGCCACATTTGATGCCGCTCGTCCTTGGCTTCTGCCGCCGATGGGCGCATGATGAACTTGCAAGAACAAAGCAAGGGAGAAATCATGAAACTGGCGGATTTGAAGATCGGTGTACGTCTTGCATTGCTGGGCGGCTTTTTCCTGCTGGCAGTTCTCATCGTCGGCTACCAGGGCTGGAGCGCCTTGGGTTTCATGCAAACCCGGAACACCGAAGGACTGCAGCGCTCCGTGGCGCTCACTGAAGCGGTCGATACGGCCCGCAGCGCGCAGGTCGAGTTCAAGATTCAGGTGCAGGAGTGGAAGAACATCCTGATCCGCGGCCACGATCCGAAGCAGTTCGAAAACTACAGCAAGGCGTTTGTCGCGAGCGGCCAGAAGACCAGCGGCGAATTGAAGAAGCTGAGTGACCAGCTGGAGCGCCTGAAGCTGCGCACGCCGCTGGTGGGCGAGGCGGTCAGCATGCTCGATGAACTGGGCAAGAATTATCTCAATGCGCTGAAGCAGTTCGATACCGCCAATCCCGAAAGCTACAAGATCGTGGACGGCCTGGTAAAGGGCATGGACCGTGCGCCAACCAAGAAGATCGACGACATCGTCACCTATATCGATGAGCAGGCGCGCGTGTCGGCGGCTGCCGTGGCGGAGGACAGCGCCAAGGCCCACCGCAGCGCCGCCATGTCGCTGGGGATCATGATCGTTATTACCGTGCTGCTGGGCGGCGCGATTGTATGGTGGATGGTGCTGGGCATTACCCGTCCACTGACGCAGGCAATCGACATTGCGAAGACCGTGGCGGCAGGCGATTTGCGCGCCGAGGTCGAGGTCAAGAGCAAGGACGAAGTGGGCGAGCTGCTGGATGCGCTCAAGCTCATGAACAACAACCTCTCAAATATCGTGGGCCGCGTGCGTTCAGGCACGGAGACGATTGCGCATGCGTCTACTGAAATCGCGTCCGGCAATCTGGACCTGTCGGCGCGTACGGAGGAGCAGGCCAGTTCGCTGGAAGAGACGGCGTCTTCGATGGTGGAGCTGACCAGCACCGTGCGGCAGAACAATGAGAACGCGCACCAGGCGCGCACCCTGGCCTCCGCAGCTTCGGAGGTGGCAGTGAAGGGCGGTGCCACGGTATCTGAAGTGGTGAAGACCATGGGCGCGATCAACGAGTCCTCTCGCCGCATTGTGGACATCATCGGCGTGATCGACGGCATCGCGTTCCAGACCAATATTCTGGCGCTGAATGCGGCCGTTGAAGCGGCGCGCGCGGGCGAGCAGGGACGCGGATTCGCCGTGGTTGCAGGCGAAGTGCGCAATCTGGCGCATCGCTCGGCCGCCGCCGCCAAAGAGATCAAGGAGTTGATTGGCGATTCCGTTGAACGTGTTGAAGCGGGCAGCAAGCTGGTTGGACAGGCGGGCGTAACGATGGAAGAAGTGGTAGCCAGCGTCGAACGCGTGACGGCCATCATCGCGGAAATCGCCGTCGCCAGCAACGAGCAGCAGAACGGCATTGAGCAAATCAGCACGGCCATCAACCAGATGGACAGCGTGACGCAGCAGAACGCCGCGCTGGTGGAAGAAGCCGCCGCTGCTGCCGATCAGTTGCAGCAGCAGGCGGCCAACCTGGCGGAATCAGTCTCCATCTTCAAACTGCGCGACCAGCCGGACGCCAAGCGGGCGGCCCTCGGCGTGCCGCGCCTGCGCGCAATCCGCGCATAAATTCAGCCAGCGCGGGCGGCCGCCGTATGCTTGGAGCGGATCGCCGATCCCCTCGGCTCGTAGGGCGGATCATCGATCCGCCGCTGCCAGCATCTCAGCGCCCGAAGAACCAGCCGAGTGGTACATGCACCCGGCTGGCCCACGACTGCTCGTTGTGGATGCCGCCTTCGTCGGTATAGAAGTAGAAATCCCGTCCCTGCTGATAGCCTTGCTTGAGCATGGCCTTGCGGAAGGCTGCCGTTTCGTCCATGCCATCCATCGCCGTTCCCGCATCGATATAGAACTTCACCGGCAAATGCTTCGGCGGATGCTTCACCATGGCCGACTTGTTCCACCAGAAGGAACTCGAAACGCCGCCCGCCATCGAAAACGTCTGTGGATAATGCTGGCCGATATACACAGAGGCGAGCCCGCCCAGCGATGAGCCCATGACGGCCGTATGCTTGCGGTCCTTCAGCGTGCGGTAATGGCTATCGATATACGGCTTGACGGTAGCTGTGACGAACTTCGCATACTTATCCAGCTTGCCGCCACCGTACTTCGGATCGCAGCAGGGCGTGTATTCGCCGATGCGGTCTTGTGTGTTGTCGATGCCGACCACGATCACTTCCTGCATATCGCCTTGCGCGACCATGCGGTCGGTAACTTCGTCGATGTTCCACTCCGTGCCGTAAGAGGTGGTCTTCGGGTCGAACAGGTTCTGGCCGTCGTGCATGTAGAGCACGGGATAGCGCTTGCGCGGATTGTCCGCATAGGAAGGCGGCAGATAAATGCGCAGATTGCGCTCGTTGCCGAGCTGCGGTGATTTGAAGTGCTCGATGATTTGCATCGTGCCGTGACGCACGGCCCCGGGCGCTGCGGCTGTGGGTTGGATGCGGATGGCTTCCACTGTGGCGTTGTTCGACGGTCCGCTGCTGCCGCCTGCATCAGCAAAGGTGCTGTTCGATTGCAGGTAGCTCATGTTGGTGAAGTCGTCCAGCTCGAAGCTGTAGCTGCCGGGTTTCAGGTCGGCGTAGATTGGCGTCGACCAGGCGGCGGCCAGCGCATGCGGCATTTGCACGACGCCTTCTGCGGCGACCTTGCCGTCCGCATTACGCAGACGTAGCCACTTCACGCCGTTGCTGATGCCGAGATTGATCTTGTTGGCGGTGTTTGTGTAGCGCAGCTGGATGGCGTTGCGTCCGCTGCTTGTGATGCTGATGGTCTTCGCATCCGCGGACGCTTCGACTGCGCCGACGCCTGTGCACACCGGCGCGCTGTGGTGGCTGCGGTTGCCGGATTGCGGGAACACCGCCTCCACTGAGTAGCACACGGAGCGCATGGCCTCCGTAGCCGTGCCACGCGATGCGGACATTCCCACCGGCGCAGCGTGCGTCGTACGTGCGCTGGCTGCGGCGCCTGGCGCCCGGTCCATCCACGAGCCGGCGTCGACGCCCGCCGCGACCTGCATGCCATCGCGATACACGTTAAACGTCGCGCGCTCGTCCGCCGCCCCCGGCGCGATCCGCAGAGTCGCCCCGCCCGCCGCCGCGCTGGCAAGCGTGGCGGTTGGCTCGTGCGGCGCGAAGGCTTTCGGGCCGGTGTCTGTGGGCTGCACGTCTACACGAGTGATCTGCTGGCGGCCTGGCATCAGCGCGCCGAGTTCCAGTTCGATCAAGTTGTCGTCGGCGAGTTCCGTCCAGCGTGGTGCCTCGTGCATTTCGACGCCGTTCACCGTTCCGCGCTGAATCTCGTAATAGCCTTCGATCTGCACAGGCGGCGGCAGCTTGATCTTCACGCTGATTCGCTTCCCGTGCAGCACGAGTCCCGTCAGCTCGATCATATCGCTGCCAGCCAGCGCCTCGCGGCGCAGGCGCGACGTGATAAATGGCCGTACCGACAAGCGCTCAGTCGTTGACGTCAGACCGAAGACCTGCTGCACGACCATGCCCACATAAGCGCCCACGGACCACAGCTGGCGTTTGGAGTTGACCACCGGCGGAATCGGATCACCCGTGATCCATTCCATATTCTCCATATTGGACAAGTTCAGCGTCGCGCTGCGCATCAGCGTTGCATAAGCCTCGTCGGCGACAGAAACATTGCGCGTCATGGCGGCAGCGCGCAGCCCGTAGGCCGTCACGAAAGGCCAGATCGCGCGGTTGTGATACACCGGTACATCCTGTTGCTGTGGCCAGATCACCGGCGCGCCCATTGGCCCGTGCGGATAGTGCGCAAGAATGCTGCGCGCCTGTTCGGCGTCGGCGATGCCGGTGATGATGGCGAGCGACTGCCCGAGCCAGTCGAATTTGTGAAGCGGTGCGCCGTCGAAGTGGCCGGCGGTCAGGCTGGCGTACATGCCGGCATCCTTCAGCCACAGGCGCGCGTTGATGGCGAGTTTCAGCGCAAGCGCCCAGCCGTCGTAGCGGTCTGCGCGCACGGTATCGCCAGCGCGGCGCGCCAGTTCGGCGGCCAGCGTGAGGGCTTTGTAGTGGGCGACGTTGGTGGACAGCGCTTTGGATGTGGCCAGGCTGGCGATGTCGTTGACGATCCACGAGGCATACGATTGTTCGCGCCAGTCGAGGAAGGATTCTTCGCCGTTGTACAAGCCGGTGGCGGCATCGTAGGCCGCGAGGCGGTCGTTTTCGATGGTGTTGCTGAGTGCCTTGAGCGCGATCGGCGCGAAGGCTTCGCGGTCTGCGGCGGACAGGGACTTCAGCGTTTCTTCAGCGCCGAAGGCCCAGGTCACGCGGTCGGTGCTGACCGGCCAGCTGCCGCCGCTTCCGGTGTCCTGCACGATCTGCAGGCCGTCTTCGCTGCCAGCCGCCGCTGCCGGCTTGGCGCCGCGGTAGTCGGACAGCTTGAACATCAGTGAGTTGCGGGCGCGCTGCGGGTCCAGCATGGCCAGGCCGAGATTGGCGGCGTACGAAAGGTCGCGCGTCCAGACGTAATGCCATTTCTCGCCGGTTTCAAAACACTCGCAGGGAATCGGCGCGCCGCCGTTGTAGCTGCCGTCCTGGATGGCGCTGACGGAGTCCTGCTTCATTTCGCTGATCGCCAGCGCGAACAAGGCATCGAAAGGCAGACTGCCGCTGCGCACGCGCGGGAGGTTTTCCAGCTCGGCGTATTCGATGGTGTGCGGGGCGCCGTCGCGCAAGGGGACGACGGTCGTCTGCTTATAGCTGCGCAGCGGCGCAGCAGCGTCGGACGTCGAGAACGGACCGGAGACGGTATCAGCGTGCGCGGCGCCCGCACAAGCGGCGGCGAACAGCGCAGCAGCCAACGGGATATAGGCGACGCCCGCAGCCGCCAGGCCGCGCTGCCGCAAGGGCGATTGAGCGTGCGCGGACTGGGCAAGGGGCAGCGGGTCGGGACGGCGCGGCATCACTTCACCTCCAGCACGAGCACGGAGCGTGCGGGCAGGGTGATGGCTGTTGCGTCCAGCGCGTAGGATTTACCAGTGAGGACGTCGGTGCCGGTGTGCACGCCGGACAGCATTTCATGGAAGCGCGCAGTGGCCAGCGGCACGTCTTTGGTGTTCTTGTTGAAAACAACCATCACTTTGTTTGTGCCGTCGTAGCGGAAGTAGACATAGGTATTCTCTTCAGGCCCATAGTGCATCATCTTGCCGTGATGGACAACGCTGGCGGTCTTGCGCCAGTTGAGCAGCTTCTTCAGCCACGCTTGTGACTCGCGCTGTGCAGGCATCAGGCCTTCGCCGGTGAAGGCGTTGACCGTGTCGCCAGCCCAGCCACCCGGCATGTCGCGGCGGTAGGACGGATCGTCGCGGCCCTTCACGGTGGAAGGCATCAGAATCTCCGTGCCGTAATAAAGCTGCGGAATGCGCGGCACCGTCAGCGTGAAGGCCATCGCCATGCGCCACAGCTGCGGATCGTCATTGACCACGCTGAAGGTGCGCGCCATATCGTGGTTGCCTTCGAACAGCACCAGCTTCGACGCGTTCGGATAGAGATAATCCTGCGACAGCGCCTCATACACGTCAGTCAGGCTATACGTGCCGTCCGTATCGGCCAGCGCCTTGCGCAGCGTGTCGTTGAGCGGGAAGTCCATCATGCTCGGCATGTGCGACACATAGCCGTCGAAGTTCTGCTTGCCCTCCTGCCAGTGCGCGACGATAGGAATATGCATGCTCCACTCCTCGCCGACCATGGTCAGGTTCGGATATTCCTCGCGGATGCGGCGCGACCATTCGGTCAGGAAAGCCGAATCCGAATAGCCGTAAGTATCCACGCGCAGGCCGGACAGGCCCGCGTACTCGATCCACCAGATATTGTTCTGGATTAGATAAGTCGCCACGAAGGGATTGGCCTGGTTCATATCCGGCATGTGCGAGCCGAACCAGCCTTGCGTAAAGTTGCGGCGATCTTCCTTGCTGCCGTAAGGGTCCTGCACCGCCACGCGATGGTGGGCCGTCGGCACGAATTTGCCGTCGTAGCTGATCCAGTCCTGCATCGGCATATCTTTCATCCACCAGTGCGCGCTGCCGATGTGGTTCAGCACCACGTCCTGAATCACGCCGATGCCTTTTTCGCGCGCCTTCGCCACGAAGCGCACGTAGTCCTCATTGCTGCCGTAGCGCGCATCGACCTTGTATTGGTCGGTCGCCGCATAGCCGTGATAGGAGTAGGCCGGCTGGTTGTTCTCGACCAATGGCGTGGGCCAGATCTGGGTGTAACCCATGGAGGCGATGTAATCCAGATGGTCGGTCATGCCCTTCAAGTCGCCGCCGTGGCGCCCGGAGCCATTCTTGCGATCAAGCTTGTCAGCCAGCGAGGCCACGCTGTCGTTGGATGGATCGCCATTGGCGAAACGGTCCGGCATCACCTGATAAATAGCGTCTTCATTACTGAAGCCCTGGCGCTGGGCCGAGCCGGCAGCGCGGGCGCGTAGCTCGTAGGTGTAGCGCGCAGCGGGCTTGCCGTTCTTCGAGAAGACGATGTCGAATTTGCCGGGCGCGGCGCCATCCAGCTGCAGATCGATAAAGAGGTAATTGTGATTCGCCACGTGCGCGACGGAGGCGATGCGCACGCCCGGGTAATTCACGCTCGGTTCCAGGTCGCCCAGTTTCGGCCCATGCACCATCAGTTGCAGGTGCGGGTCGTGCATGCCGCTCCACCAGAAAGCCGGCTCCATGTGCTGGACGCGGTAGTCCTGGGCATGGGCGAGCGGGAAGAGCAGGGCGCCTGCGAGCAGCAGGGCGGCACGGGAACGGGTCATCTTTGGTCTCCGGATAAGCTTGTGAACGGGACAATACACCTATTTCTGGTGTAGTTCTACTACATGAATTTTGACGTGGTCTTGTAGCTGAAATACAACGGAGCGCATAGTTTAGCCTATAGGGAAGGGCAGAAATAGATTGTAGTGATGAAAGTCATTCATTGACATTGAATCTAGTTTTAGTACAGAATCCGCTCCAGAGCGTCCAGTAGAACGTTCGACATCCTTGGATTCCCGTGTAGTTAAGCTAAACCGACTGAGCAAGTGGTTGCGGGAAATGTGTTTAATGTGTGAGGGGACATTTAATGAATAACTTCGCAAGCAAGCGACGCACCACCGCTGCTTTCCCACTGAATCCGGTCGCCGCTGGCTGCGCCGTGTTCCTGACCATCCTGGCCAATTCCGCGTACGCGCAAAGCGCGACCACCGGCCAGGCTGCCGACGTGCAGATGCAGACCGTGACCGTGTCCGGCATCCGTCGTGGTATCGAGGACGCGATCTCCGTCAAGAAAGACGCAACCTCCATCGTTGAAGCGGTTTCCGCCGAAGACATCGGCAAGCTGCCGGACTCCTCGATCGCTGAATCCATCGCCCGCCTGCCAGGCCTGGCCGCACAGCGCGTTGCCGGCCGTGCGCAAGTGATCTCGGTGCGCGGTCTGTCCCCGGACTTCTCCACCACCCTGCTGAATGGCCGCGAACAGGTTTCGACCGGCGACAACCGCAGCGTTGAATTCGACCAGTATCCATCCGAGCTGCTGAGCGGCGTGACCGTGTACAAGACCCCTGATGCGGGCATGGTCGGCCAGGGTTTGTCCGGTACGCTGGATCTGCAAACCGTGCGTCCGCTGAACTTCGGCAAGCGCACCGTGGCACTGAACGCGCGCGGCGAGAAGAACTCGCTGGGCACCATCGCCAACACCAACTCCTGGGGCAACCGCTTCAGCGCGAGCTACATCGACCAGTTCATGGACCGCACCGTCGGCGTGGCAATTGGCTTCGCTCACCTGGATTCCCCAGTGCTGGACAATGAAACCGGCGTGTATGAGCCTTGGAAAAAAGAAGACCGTCCAGGCGTACCAACCGGTACCTACATCACCGACGGTATCAAAGCTCTGGGCCGCAGCGGCTACGACAAGCGCGATGGCGTGATGGGCGTACTGCAGTACCGTCCGAGCAAGACCTTCACGTCCATGATCGACGTGTACGCGTCCGTGTTCAAGCATGAAGACACCGCCAACCAGTTCGAAACCCATATCGGCGGCTACAACGGCGGCTACACCCCAGGCCTGAACTTCACCGGCGTGACCCTGAACAATGGCGCCCTGGGTGGCGGCACTGCGACCGGCGTGTACCCACTGATCCGCGGCATGTACGACAAGCGCCGCGACGATATCCGCGCTGTGGGATGGAACAACGAATGGCGTCTGAACGGCGTGACCCTGATCACCGACATCAGCCACTCGACCGCCAAGAAGGATGAACTGAGCCTGGAAAACAATACCCAGATCAGCAACGCAGCTGGTGATCCATTCCTGGATTCCGTGAACCTGCACTTCACCAGCGGCGGCTTCCCGACCATGACTCCGGGCCGCGATTACAGCAACCCGGCGACCCTGTACGTGCGTAACACCATCTACGGTTCCGGCTACGGCAAGACCCCGCACGTGGAAGACGAGCTGAATGGCTTCAAGCTGGCCGCCAAGATCGATGCGCCTGGCGCGATCGAAAACTGGATCACCAGCTTTGACGTAGGCATCCACTACTCCGACCGTTCGAAGAAGAAGACCCAGCCTGAAGGCAATATCAACCTGAAGGGCGATCCATCGACCATCTCGTCGGACCTGGAATATTCGAAGGTTGATCTGGGCTTCGCCGGCCTGGGCATGATCCCAGCGTGGAACGTGCCTGCGGTGGTGAACAAGTACATGGTGTTCGCTCCAACCTCGGACCAGAGCTACCTGATCGCCAAAGCGTGGAACGTGTACGAGAAGATCACGACCACCTACGCCAAGGCTAATCTGGAGCACGACTTCGGCGCCGTGACCATGCGTGGTAACGTTGGTCTGCAAGTTCAGCACACCAACCAGTCCTCGGAAGCAAACTACTGGGACGGCACCGCCGCTCCGGGCAGCCAGGTCAAGCCTATCCACGATGGCAAGAGCTTCAACGACTTCCTGCCTAGCATGAACCTGGCGTTCGGCTTCGAGAACGATCAGACCCTGCGTCTGGCGATTGCGAAACAGATCGCCCGTGCACGTGTTGACCAGCTGCGTTCCGCGCTGGACTTCAACGTCGGCACCAACGACTTCAAGCCAAGCGGCAGCGGCGGCAACGCGCAGCTGGACCCATGGCGCGCCAAGGCCTTCGACATCTCGTATGAGAAGTACTTCGGCAAGAAGGCATATGTGGCACTGGCTGGCTTCTACAAGCACCTGGATACCTACATCTACACCCAGACGATGCAGCACGACTTCTCGGCGCAGATCCCTGGTACCAACGCCATCACCCCGATCGGTAACTACTCCGCGCCATACAACGGCAACGGTGGCCAGCTGAAAGGTCTGGAATTCACGGCTTCCCTGCCGCTGAATATGCTGACCCCAGTGCTGGACGGCTTCGGCGTGAGCGGCAGCTACTCTTACAACAAGAGCAGCATCGCGATCCAGGACCCAAGCAGCAATATCGGTTCCAACATCACGCTGCCAGGTCTGTCGAAGAACGTCAGCAACATCACCGTGTACTACGAGAAGAACGGTTTCGAAGCTCGCGTGAGCCAGCGTCAGCGTTCGGACTTCGTGGGGGAGATCAGCAACTTCGCCGCAGAACGTACCCTGCGCTATGTTGTCGGCGAGCGCGTGATCGATGCACAGCTGGGCTACACCTTCGAAAGCGGTCCGATGAAAGGTATCGGCCTGCTGCTGCAGGTGAACAACCTGACCAACGAAGCGTACGAAACTTACAACGGCAACAAGAACCAGCAGCTGGAATACCAGAAGTATGGCCGCACCGTGCTGTTCGGCGCGAACTACAAGTTCTGATCTGTCAGGACAAAAGAAAATCGGGGGCCGCTGCCCCCGATTTTTTTTGAACCTACAGCGTGAAGCAGGTGGCTGCCACGTCGTGGCAGCCACCCGTTTTATGCCGTTGGTTTTATTTGGCCTTGGCGGCCAGCTGCTTGTTTTGCTCGTCCAGCCAGGTCTTCAGCGGAGCGAAGTATTCGATCAGCGCATTGCCGTCGATCTTGTCTTCACCGCTGATGGCTTTCAGTTCTTCCGGCCATGGCTTGCTGGTGCCCATGGTCAGCATGGCTTGCAGTTTCTTGCCTGCCTTTTCGCTGCCATAGATGGAGCACTTATGCAGAGGACCCGTGTAGCCAGCCTCGCGGCACAGCGCGCGATGGAACTGGAACTGCAGCAGGTCAGCCAGGAAGTAGCGCGCGTAAGGCACGTCGGCAGCGACGTGGTACTTGGCGCCTGCATCGAAACCGTCAGCCTGCAGTGGCAGCGGACGCTTCACGCCCATGTACTGCTCGCGCAGTTCCCACCAGTGTTTATCGTAGTCGGCCGGCTTGGTCTTGCCGGAGTAGACATCCCAGCGCCATTTGTCCACCGAGTAGCCGAACGGCAGGAAGGCCACCTTGGCCAGCGCGCGCTTCAGCAGCTCGCCCATATCGGCATTGGCATCCGGTTCCTGGTCCATCAGGCCGACCTTCTTCAGATAGTCAGGCGTGATCGACAGCGCAATGGTGTCGCCGATCGCTTCGTGGAAGCCGTCGTTGGCGCCGTTGCGGAACAGGTTGGACTGGTTCTTGTACGCCAGGTCGTAGTAGATGTGGCCCAGTTCGTGGTGGATGGTGGTGAACTCTTCGGCGGTCGGACGGATGCACATCTTGATGCGCACATCATCCTTGCCATCCAGCTGCCATGCGGAGGCGTGGCACACCACTTCACGGTCCTGCGGCTTCACCAGCAGGGAACGGGTCCAGAAGGTGTCCGGCAGCTTCTGCAGACCGAGCGAGGTGTAGAAGCGCTCGCCGTACTGCACCATCTCTTTGGCCGTGGTCTTGCGGCCTTCCAGCACATTGCTCAGGTCGAACTTGCTGGCGCCGGTTGCGGGCATCAGCACTGGATAGATATTGTCCCAGGTCTGGGTCCACATATTGCCGAACAAGTGAGCCGGAATCGGGCCGGTCAGCGGCACCACGTCAGGGCCGTAGGTTTCGCGCAGCTTGTAGCGCGCGTATTCATGCAGCGAGTCGTACAGCGGCTTCACCTGCTGCCACAGGCGTTCCATCTCGGCGGAGAACTGCTCCGGGGTCATGTCGTACTGCGAACGCCACAGGGCGCCGGTGTCGGCATAGCCCATTTCGCGCGCGCCCTTGTTGGACAGGTCTACGTATTCGGTGTACATCTTCTTGTAAGCTGGCGACTGCATGTGCCAGCCGTTCCATGCATCCAGCAGCTGCTTCGGATCGCGGCTGTTGGCCAGCACTTTTTCCAGCTCGCCCAGCGGCATGCAAGGACGGCCATCGGTCGGGCAGTATTTGGCTTTACCGTAAGCGCCTTGCAGCGAAGCCTTCTTCGCGGCGTAAGCGGCGCGCTCTTTTGGATCGGACAGCATCAGCGTGAGCTGCAGCAGCTTCAGTTTGCGCGCATCGTCCTCCGACAGCTTCAGGCTATTGAAGCGGCGTGCTTCCAGCGCAGCCTTGCCCGCCGCATCCAGACCCAGTTCGCCAAAGTAGGCGGACAGCGCTTCCGTGTCGTCGGTAATAAAGTTGGCTGCAACCCAGTCGGCGCGGTTGGCATCGTCGCCCAATTTGTCGAATTTTTCTTCGGTCGCTGCGATGAATTTATGCGCATCGGCCGCCGTCGCCTTGCCCTTCTTGGGGGCTTCAGCTGCGTGTGCCAGGCCAGCGCTCAAGGCGAGCGCAGTAGCCAGCACCAGCGGTTTTTTGGTCATAGTTTTGAACAATTCAATCTCCTCATGTGTGAAACTGCACGCTAATATAACATTGACGCCCATGAAACATTTCACCTTTACCCTTCTGGCATTGGCCTCCCAGGCCGCGTTGGCGCAGAATGCGGATCGCCATTTTGTGTCCGCTGCGCAGAATCAGAACACGCTCGAAATCACCGTCAGCGACGGCAAATACCTGATCAAGCCTTACTCGGCGACGATCGTCGAGACGACCTTTATTCCGAACGGCGAGCGCTTCGATCCGTCCTCGCATGCAGTGGTCCTCGTGCCGGCGGCTACCTCGGCGCTTGCATCGACACTGAGCGATAATGGCGCGGCGCTGGACTTCGCGACGCCCGGTATTACCGTGCACGTGGAGAAGCAGCCTTTTCGCATCAGCTATATCTACAAGGGCAAGCCGCTGGTGGCCGAGAAGCGCGGCTATGTCCATGGTGCCGGCAACGAGACCATCGAGTTCGCGCTGGACGATGATGAGGCCTTGTACGGCGCCGGTGCCCGCGCGGTCGGCATGAACCGCCGCGGCAACCGCTTCCAGCTGTATAACAAGGCGGACTACGGCTACGCCAACCGCTCCACACTGCTGAACTTCACCATGCCGCTGGCGCTGTCGTCGAAGAAGTACGCCATCCACTTCGACAACCCGCAGATCGGCTACCTGGACTTCGACAGCAAAAAGAACGGCACGCTGGCCTACGAAACCATCGGTGGCCGCAAGACTTACCAGGTGGTGGCGGGCGACAAATGGGACGACATCCTGGCCAGCTACACCAGCCTGACTGGCCACCAGCCCTTGCCGCCGCGCTGGGCCTTCGGCAATTTCGCCAGCCGCTTCGGCTATCACACGGAAGCGGAAACCCGCGCCGTGATCGACAAGTTCATCGAAGAGAAAATCCCCGTCGACGCGGTGGTGCTGGACCTGTACTGGTTCGGCAAAACGGTGCAGGGTACGATGGGTAACCTGGCCTGGGACAAGGACAGCTTCCCCACGCCGCGCAGCATGACGGCCGACCTGGCGAAGAAGGGCGTGAAGACGGTCGTGATCACCGAGCCCTTCGTGCTGACCACCTCCAGCCGCTGGCAGCAGGCGGTGGATGCCAGGGCGCTCGCCACCACGCGTGACGGCGCGCCTTACACCTACGACTTCTACTTTGGTCACACCGGCCTGATCGATCTGTACAAACCGGAAGGGCGCCAGTGGTTCTGGAATATCTACAAGCAGCTGAAGGCCGACGGCGTCGCGGGCTGGTGGGGCGATCTGGGTGAACCTGAGGTGCATCCAAGCGCGCTGCAGCACGCCACCGGTTCCGCCGACCAGGTCCACAATATCTACGGCCACGACTGGGCGCGTTTGATTTCGGAAGGCTATGCCAAAGAGTTCCCGCAGGAGCGCCCATTCATCCTGATGCGTGCCGGCTATTCGGGCTCGCAGCGCTTCGGCATGATTCCTTGGTCGGGCGACGTATCGCGCAGCTGGGGCGGACTGCAATCGCAAATGGAGATCGCACTGCAGATGGGCATGCAGGGCATGGCCTATATGCACTCCGACCTGGGCGGCTTCGCCAATCCGGTGCTGGACGATGAACTGTACGTGCGCTGGCTGCAATATGGTGTGTTCCAACCCGTGTTCCGTCCCCACGCGCAGGAAGAGGTACCTTCCGAAGCGGTGTTCCGCGAGCCGCGCACCAAAGCGCTGGCGCGTGACGCAATCCGCCTGCGCTACGCCATGCTGCCATATAACTACACCGCTGCTTTCGACAACAGCCAGACCGGCATTCCGCTGATGCGTCCTATCCTGTTTGAGGATGCGGAAGGTGCGGGCCTGTCTTCCACTTACTTCTGGGGCCACGATTTCCTCGTCTCGCCGGTGACCGAGCCGGGCGCTACCCGCAAGGAAGTCTACTTCCCGAACAAGGGCAGCGTGTGGTTCGATTTCTACAGCGACGAGCGCCACCGTGGCGGCATCACCGAAACCGTGAAGCCGGTGGCGGAACATATACCGGCCTTCGTGCGCGCCGGCGCCTTCATCCCGCTGGCGCCGGTGGTGCAGACCACGCGCGACTACAGCACCAGGCACATCGACCTGCATTATTACTACGACGCCGGCGCGGCCCAGTCGTCCGGCAAGCTGTATGACGATGACGGCGCCACCGCCAACGCTTTCGAGCAGGGCAAATATGAGCTGGTGCGCTTCAGCGGGACGGCTGACGCCAAGGGCTTCGAAATTGGCATCGCCACCGAAGTAGGCAAGGCGGCCCAGGCGCAGCAGCGCGGCTACACGCTTACCGCGCACAACGTCGCGGCGCGTCCACGCAGCGTGACACTGGACGGCAAAGCTGTGTCCTTCAAGTGGAAAGAGGGCAGGCTGGAGGTGGTCATTCCGGCGCGTAGCCAGATGCAGTCGAAACTGTCAGTAGTTTTGTAATCTGACTACAAATTGGGCGATTTCAGGGCTAATTCTCAATTGACAGCCCGAAATCGCCATGTTATTTTGCTACAAATTTACTCAAAACAATCGGGGACAGGCTGATGCAAGTCGCAATCAAGAAACCCAGGCTGACATTCTGGCAGCTCTGGAACATGAGCTTCGGCTTTTTCGGTATTCAGTTCGGTTTCGCGCTGCAGAACACCAACACCAGCCGCATCTTCGCGACCCTCGGCGCTTCCCCCGATGACCTGCCGCTGTTCTGGCTCGCCGCGCCGGTAACCGGCTTGCTGGTGCAGCCCATCATCGGCTACCTGAGCGACAACACCTGGCACCCGAAGTGGGGCCGCCGCCGTCCCTTCTTCTTTATTGGTGCATTGCTCGCGACGCTGGCGCTGATCCTGATGCCGAATTCCGCCGGCATCTGGATGGCCGTGGCCGTGCTGTGGATGATGGACGCATCCATCAACGTGTCGATGGAACCGTTCCGCGCCTTCGTCGGTGACAAGCTCGATGAATCGCAGCAGACGGCCGGCTACGCGATGCAGACCTTCTTCATCGGCTGCGGCGCGGTGATCGCATCGCTGCTGCCCACCATCTTCACCGACTTTCTCCACGTGAGCAACGAAGCCGTCAACGGCGGCATTCCTGACTCGGTGCGTTACTCCTTCTACGCTGGTGGTGCTGCGTTCTTCCTGGCCGTGCTGTGGACCGTGCTGACCGCCGACGAACTGCCGCCGGAAGATATCGAACAATTCCGCATGGAGCGTGCAGTGAAGCGCGGCTTCGCGCACTCGCTGAAGGAAGTCTTCGGCGGCTTTGTGCACATGCCTGCGACCATGGTGCAACTGGCCTTTGTACAGTTCTTCACCTGGATCGCGCTGTTCGCGATGTGGATCTACACCACGCCTGCGGTGGCGGACAATGTATTCGGCACCACTGATGCGCAGTCCAGCGCTTTCCAGTCCGCGGGTAACTGGGTCGGCATCATGTTCGCGGTGTACAGTGGCTTCTCCGCACTGGCGGCCTTCATTCTGCCGGTGTTTGCGCGCGCCACCAGCCGCAAATTCGTTCATATGAGCTGCCTGGTGATTGGCGGTGTAAGCCTGATCAGCATGTTCATGATTCACGATAAGAATATGCTGATGGTACCGATGGTCGGCGTGGGCATTGCCTGGGCCAGCATTCTGACCATGCCGTATGCGATTCTGGCCGGCGCGCTGCCTGCCAAGCGCATGGGTTACTTCATGGGCGTATTCAATTATTTCATCGTGATTCCGCAAATCCTGAGCGGTTTGGTATTGGGCTTCGTGACCAGGCATTTCCTGGGCGGCCACACCGTCAACACGCTGGCGCTGGGCGGCGCCTGCATGGTGCTGGCAGGCGTGCTGACGATGTTTGTGAAGGATTCGGCCAAGCCCGCGGCTTGATGCGTCTGCTGGGCGGCGGGTCAATGACCCGCCCTACGAGGCATCGCGGCGACCCCGTAGGGCGGATCATCGATCCGCCGTGCGTGCTACGAGGTATCGCGGCGGCCCCGTAGGGCGGATCATCGATCCGCCGTGCGTGCGCCCTACCTCCGCCATTCGCGGCAAACTGTGGTTCGAAGAAACCAGTAGGAGCGAACGATGGCCATCCAGACAGTAGCAACGACTCCGATCCCCGGGCAGCGTCCGGGGACTTCCGGGCTGCGGAAGAAAGTAACGGTTTTCCAGCAGCCGTCCTATCTCGAAAATTTCATTCAGAGCGTGTTCGACACGCTCGGCGACACCAGCGGCAAAACCCTGGTGCTGGGCGGCGACGGCCGCTTTCATAATCGCGACGCCATCCAGATCATTCTGAAGATGGCGGCAGCCAATGGCTTCGCGCGCGTGCTGCTGGGGCAGGGCGGTATCTTGTCGACGCCGGCGACCAGCTGCGTCATTCGTAAACATGGCGCGTTCGGCGGCATCATCCTCTCCGCCAGCCACAACCCCGGCGGTCCGGACGGCGACTTCGGCGTGAAGTACAACAGCAGCAACGGCGGACCTGCGCCGGAACAGCTGACCGAGGCAATCTACGAACGCAGCCAGTCCATCTCGCGCTACCGCATCAGCGACGCGCTCGATATCTACATCGACTCGCTGGGCACCGAGCACATTGAAGACATGGCGGTGGAAATCATCGATCCCGTTGCCGACTATGCTGAACTGATGTCCCGCCTGTTCGACTTCGAGGCGATCCGCAAGCTGTTCGCGGGCGGCTTCACCATGCGCTTCGATGGCATGCACGCCGTCTCCGGCCCGTACGCAAAGGCGATTCTCGAAGATATGCTGGGCGCGCCTCACGGTACGGTGATCAATGCCGTGCCGCTGGAGGACTTCGGTGGACACCATCCCGATCCGAATCCAGTCAACGCATCCGAACTGGTAGCGCTGATGGCGGCGGACCATGCGCCTGATTTCGGCGCCGCATCCGATGGCGACGCGGACCGCAATATGATCCTCGGCCGCGAATTCGACGTGACGCCATCCGACAGTCTGGCTGTCCTTGCCGAGCATGCGCGCGTGGCGCCAGGCTACGCTGCTGGCCTGAAGGGCATCGCCCGTTCCATGCCGACATCGCGGGCTGCCGATTGTGTGGCCGAAGCGCTGGGCATTCAATGCTATGAAACGCCAACCGGCTGGAAGTATTTCGGCACGCTGCTGGACGCGGGCCGCGCAACGCTCTGCGGCGAAGAGAGTTACGGTACTGGCTCCGACCATATCCGCGAAAAAGACGGCGTGTGGGCGGTGCTGTTCTGGCTTAATCTGCAGGCGGCAACAGGTAAGTCGGTGGAAGAAATCGTGACGGCGCACTGGGCGCGTTTTGGCCGCCACTACTACTCGCGCCACGACTACGAAGGTATCGATGCCGACGCCGCCAAGCTGCTGATGCAGGACCTGCGCATCAAGCTGCCCAACCTGCCGGGCAACTCAATGAACCACTATACCATCGCGGCGGCGGACGATTTCGAATACACCGATCCGGTCGACGGTTCGCACGCGAGCCAGCAGGGCGTCCGCATCATGATGACGGATGGCTCCCGCATCGTGTACCGCCTGTCGGGCACCGGCACGGAAGGCGCGACGTTGCGCGTCTACCTGGAGCGCTACGAAGCGGACGTCTCGCAACAACATATTCCGACGCAGCAGGCACTGGCAAGCCTGATTGCGCTGGCCGACAGCATGGCGAGCATCGTCATGCACACCGGGCGGACCAATCCGTCCGTCATCACATAATCAACGATAAAAGGAAAGGTCGCATGAAACTCACATCTCTTGCATTGTCCGTTCTGCTGGCTACCAGCGCGCACGCCGCGGCGCCCGCGAAACCGAAGCCATTCATGTGGGAGAATGCGACCGTTTATTTCCTTGTCACCGACCGCTTTGCGAACGGCGACAAATCCAATGACCTTTCATATCACCGCAAGGCCGATGCGGCGCCACTGCGCGGTTTCATGGGCGGCGATCTGAAAGGCCTGACGGCAAAAATCAAGTCCGGCTATTTCGATGATCTGGGCGTGGACGTGATCTGGACCACGCCTCCGGTGGAGCAAATCCACGCCGGCACGGATGAAGGTACCGGCAAGTCTTATGGCTTCCATGGTTACTGGGCGCGCGACTGGACGGCGGTCGACGCCAACCTCGGCACCGAGCAGGATTTCCGTGATTTCGTTGAGGCGGCCCATGCACGCGGCATCCGCGTTCTGCTGGACGTGGTGATGAATCATACTGGCCCCGTCACCGATGAAGATCCGGTCTGGCCTGCCGACTGGGTGCGCACCGAGCCGCAGTGCCAGTACAAGGATGTGCCGACCACGGTCAGCTGCACCCTGGTGAAGAATTTGCCGGACGTGCGCACGGACAGCAATGAGTCCGTTGTGCTGCCTGAAATCCTGATCGCGAAGTGGAAGGCGGAGGGGCGTTACGAACGTGAGTTGAAAGAACTGGATGATTTCTTCGCGCGCACCGGCTATCCGCGTGCGCCGCGCTACTACCTCATGAAGTGGCATGCGGATTGGGTGCGCAAATACGGCATCGACGGCTTCCGCGGCGATACGGTCAAGCATACCGAGCCCGGTGTGTGGAAGGAGCTGCGCAAAGTCGCCGAAGCTGCCCACGATGAGTGGAAGCGCGCCAATCCCAAGAAGGTGCTTGGCGATGGCAAGTTCTTCATGACGGCAGAGGTCTACAACTACAACATCGCCCATGGCCAGCAGTTCGACATGGGCGGTGGTGCGATGGTCAATTTCTATCAGAATGGGTTCGATAGCCTGATCAACTTCGGCCTGCCATGGGATGCGAAGCAATCCTATGAATCGGTGTTCAGCAAATACTCGGCACAGCTGCATGGCCCGCTGAAGGGCTACTCGGTGCTGAACTACATGGACTCTCACGACGACGGCAATCCTTTTGATGCCGCGCGCGTGAAGCCGTTTGAAACGGCTACCAAACTGCTGCTGGCGCCGGGTGCTGCGCAGATTTACTACGGCGACGAAACCGCACGCCGCCTCGATGCTGCGGATGCCGTTGGCGACGCGAAGCTGCGCTCTTTCATGAACTGGGATGATCTGGCGCAGAACGTTCAGCGTGACGGCTATCGCGTGGCGGATGTGCGCGCGCACTGGAGCAAGCTGGGGCTGTTCCGTCAAGCGCATCCATCCATCGGAGCCGGTGTGCACGAGAAGCTGGCGGATGCGCCGTACACCTTCAAGCGCACGCTCGGTGCGGACAAGGTCATCGTCGCGCTCGACGTGCCGACTGGCGTCGGCGCCGACATCACCGTCCGCGGCGTCTTCGCCGACGGCGCAAAGGTGCGCGATTACTACTCCGGCACCCGCTATACCGTCAAAGCCGGCGCCGTCCACACCAGCGGCCAGGCCAGCACCATCCTGCTGGCTGCCGACCGCTAACGCAATCCGGCGCGTCCCCGAACCCGCGCCCGGCCGCCACCGCGGCGGGGTAACCTGTGCGAGGACGCTACCGTCCGGCGGCATGGCGCCGCTGGCGCCGTCGCGGGCGCGGCATGAGGCGCACCTTGTGGCTTATTCGACGAACACGACGGCGGTGCGGGCGGGGATGGTGAAGCGCCCGGTGGCTGCGTCATAGGTGGCCTCGCGGGCGCGCTTGTCGGCGCCGTTGGCCTGGACGGGATGCAGGCGATACGCTTTGCCCGCTTCGCCATTCACCGTGCGCGCCACCTTGTCGACATTGATCAGATAGGTAAGCGAGCGGAAGCCCGCGCCGTCGTAGCCTGCGCCATCAATGGTCGCTGCAACAACGGTCGGCACCTGCGAAGGACCAGCATTGAAAAAGTGCAGGCGCTGCTTCACGTCATCCGCGGTGCGCAGGCGGAGCAGCGTGCTGCTGGCGCGGATGCGCAGCAGATCGCGGAACACGTCGCGAGAAAAAACGATATCGGCAGGCGATGGCTTCAGGGCCGGATTGCCCAGCAGGGGCTTGATCAGCGCGTAGTCCTTGCCATTGTCCGCAGCCGGCGGCAGGCCCACGCCGAAGTTATTATCGCGATAGGTCCAGTCCAGCCGATTGAACCAGTCGCCCGATTCAAAGCTGTTCCGGTCCAGGGACTTCGAACGCAGAATATCAAAGCCCGCGTGGTAATAAGCCACGCCCTGGCTGAACGCATTGATCGCCGCAGCCAGCATCTGCACGCGCGCACGATCCTCGGTGCTGGTGGCCAGCGGCAGCTTGAACACGTTGATATCGTAGAGCGTCTGATTATCGTGATTCTCTACATAGTTGACCGCCTCGCCCGGCTGGCTCGCATAGCCCGCCGGCTGATTGCCGCCATAGACGATGTCCTTCAGCGCGCGGGTCTCGCCGGTATAAGTCTGCATCGGATAGTCGCGCAAGGTGCCAGCCAGGCCCACGCGAATCATGTCGGCCGCGTGCAGCAAATCTGCGATAGGGCGCAAGCCTGCGCCAGCATTCGGATCGTAAGACAGGCCATTGATATAGCCCTGTTGCGAAATCATCTGCTGGCCCGAATCGCCCGCACCGCCACCGCGCACAGCATCGCGTCCGCGATCGCTGAACGTGCCAATGCCGCTGCCGTTCAGCGATAGTTGCGACGCCTGCACAAAGCGCGCGCCGTCCGCGACTTCGCCGAAATTCCAACCCTCGCCAATCAAAGGAATGTGTCGGCCGGCCGCCTTGTCGACGCGCGCCTGCAAGGTCTCCATTGCGGCACGCGGCTGGTGACCCATCAGATCGAAGCGGAAGGAATCGATGTGATAAAACTTCGTCCACAACTCGGCCGAATCAATCATCAGCTTCGCCATCATGCGATTCTCGGTGGCGGTATTGAAGCAGCAGGTGGAGTGTTCGATCTCGCCCTTCAAATCAAGGCGGTGATAGTAGCCTGGCACGATTCGGTCCAGCACGGAGCGCTCATCCTGGCCGCCGCGATAGGTGTGGTTGTACACCACGTCCATGCCCACGCGCAGGCCTGCCTTGTGCAACGCCATCACCATCTCGCGGAACTCGATAATACGGCGCGTGCCATCCTCCGGATCGGTGCTGTAGCTGCCTTCCGGCGCGCTGTAGTGATAGGGGTCGTAACCCCAGTTGTAGCAGTCGGTCAGGTGCGTGGCCGCAACCGCGGCCTGCTGCTGATCACTATCCGGCGCACCCGATGGACGCGGCACGGCGCAGCCTTTCTCCGGCACGCTGCCGATATCGTAGACCGGCAGCAGATGCACATCCGTCATGCCAGCGCGGGCGAGGGCAGTCAGATGCTTCATGCCGTTCGATCCGGTTTCGTGGAAGGCGGTGTACTTGCCGCGATTCTGGAGACTCACACTGCGATCGTTGATCGAGAAGTCGCGCACGTGCAGCTCGTAGATCGACATGTCCGGCAGCGCTTTCACCGTTGGCGGCGAAGTGTCCTGCTTCCAGCCGCCGGGCGCGAGGCGCGGATCGGCCAGATCGGCGATGTAGCTGCGCTGCGAATCAGTGTTCAGGCTGACGGAATATGGATCGGTAACGAGATTGCGCACCAATCCCGCGCGGCCTGCGACCACGTCTACCACGTACTTGTAGTATTGGCCGCCGCGCGCGGTAGCAGACCAGGTGCCGGTGCGCGCATCCATCTTCATCGGGGTGATCGCCCTGGCCTTGCTGCTGCCGTTATCGTAAGTGCAGACGGCCACCTGCTGCGCGGTCGGCGCCCACAGTTTGAAGCTCGTGCCGCCTTTCCAGGCGGTCGCGCCAAGATCGCTGACACGCTCGGCGTCGGCGTAAAGCTCGTCCAGCGCACCGGCGATTTGCAGCGCGGTCGCATCGCGTACCGTGCCGTCGGCATTTTCCTGTACCAGCACGATCTGCTTTTGCAGGGCGGGTGATTCACTCGTCGAAAGCGCAACGCCAGCGCCAAGATATTTGAACCGGGCTGGAAGCGGCTCTGCGCTGAACGACAGCGCCACTGACCCATCCGCACCGCTGACTTTCCCGCCCACTGTTGCGGAGATGCCCGCCGTCGCCGAATAATACAGCTTGAACTGCCCCTCGGCCGCCACGCCCGGCCACGCAATGCGATGCCCATCCAGCCATACGCCGCGCGCATCAAACGTGTTTGTCTGCCCCAGCGCTTGCTGATATGAGCCTTCGCAGCTTGCCAGCGAAGGCGAGGCGGCAGGCGCCGCATGCACGGCTGCAGACGCCGCCAGCGCGATTAAAGTGAACGAAATCCGGGCTGCGCGCCGATGCTCATCACGAGTGCTTGCCATCAAAGTCTCCGTAGTTCCATTACAGCTGCGCCGATGTGTGGGGCGCTTGATCCTGCAATGGTACCCGATTGGATGTAGCAATACTACGGAATGAAGCGCCGCCGAGCTAAGGGGGAGATTTCCTTCTTCATACAGGTCGGCACGAGTGGATCGTCCGTGAAGTGACGCGAGTGGTAGAAGTCGCGCGTGCCTTCCGATGGCTGGAGAATGATGCGGCGGATGCCTTGTTTCAGGCAATGCTGCTCGATGCATTGCAGCAGCCAGCTGCCGACGCCGTGACTGCGGTGCTTGCTGCTAACGATCAGTTCGGATACGAAGCAGAATTCCGGCGGCGCTTCTTCCAGCCGCGCGATGGCCACGCGGCGCGTGCCAATGCAGGCGACGGCCCATTGGACCTTGCCTCGGGCATTTTTGGGCGGCGGAGGAGCTTCCTGCCAGCCTGCGTCTTCGCGGAACGCTTTCAGTTCTTTGAACGGCAGCTTGCTGAGCAGGGCGAATTGAAGCTCGTGGTGTGGATCATGTTGCATGAGCTTAGGCTAATTGCCCGGGAGTACGAACTCAAGGATTGGTGTGTATCGAATAGTGCAGATTGTATCAAATTGTAAGGATTTGTCGTAAGGGAAACACAGATGTCTTTAAGCCAAAAAAAAGCCCGCCGAAGCGGGCTGTTGATCGCGCCTTCTCAGGCTTTTTTTGCCACCGGCTCGCTGCCGTAGCAGGCGTTCGGTGCCGCGTCGACGCGGTAGTTGTCGACCATCCGGTAGCGCATGGAGTACCAGGCGAAGATGGCGGCGGCCAGCGCGGCGACGCCGGCGAAGAAGTACATCTGGAAGGCCATCACCGAGAAACCCGTACTTGAAATGTAGGCCGACACGGTGTCGTTCTTCACGCTGGAATTCAGGATCAGGACCCAGAGATTGCCCACCGTGACTGCCAGGTACCACAGCGACATGATGGTGCCCTTCATCGACGCCGGCGCCTGCGAATAGGCGAATTCGAGGCCCGTTGCCGACACCAGCACTTCGCCCATGGTCAGCAGCACATAAGGCAGGATCTGCCAGGCCATCGACATCGGGGTGCCGCCATCCATGATGACCTGGATGGTGCCGATCACGATCCACGCCAGTGCCGAGAAGAAGATGCCCGCGCCCATGCGGCGCAGCGCGGTCGGCTCGATGCCCAGCGCGCGCAGGATGGGGAAAAGGGCGATGTTATTGAAGGGGATCAGCAGCATCACCAGCAGCGGATTCAGCGCCTGCATCTGGGCCGGCACGAAGCTGAAGCTGTAGCCGAGGATTTCGTAGGTCGGGTGCACCATATCGTTGGCCTGCACGATCCAGGTCGAAGCCTTCTGGTCGAACAGGGACCAGAACGGCGTCACCAGCGCGAACACGATGAAGATGCGCAGCACGGCGCGCACGCCGTTCACCGCTTCGTCGGAATGCTTGCCGCGTGCACGCTCCAGCTGCATCGAGGTGCCCATGCCGCCAAAGGCCAGCAGCAGCACCAGCGCCGTGCAGGCTGCAATCACGAAGCCCCACGAAGGCGTCATGGCCAGCGAGGCGAGGGCGCCCAGCACGCCGATGATGGCCACCGTCAGGCCGGGACGCGATTGGCCCGGCGCGGCGCTCACCAGCGCGGTCCTGGCCACGCGCGTGAAGGAATCCGGATTCGGCTCGGCCGGCGGCACGTGCACGTATTTGCCGCGGCCCATCCAGAACACCATGGTCGCGATGAACATCAGGATGCCGGGAATGCCGAAGGCCACAGCGCCGCCGTAATCGCGCAGGAAGATCGGCATCAGCAGCGAGGCGAAGAAGGAGCCGAGGTTGATGGACCAGTAGAAGGCGTCGAACACGACTTTCGCACGCTTCTTGTTGGTCTGGTCGAACTGGTCGCCAACGAAGGACACCACCAGCGGCTTGATGCCGCCCGAGCCGAAGGCAATCAGGAACAGGCCAAGATAGAAGCCTTCCAGCTTGTTTTCGAACAGCGCAAGGCAGGCATGGCCCGCGCAATAAATAAGGCTGAACCAGAAGACCGTGTTGTATTTGCCGAAGAAGCGGTCCGACAGCCAGCCGCCCAGCAGCGGGAAGAAATAGACACCAATCACGAAGGTGTGGAAGACGTGCTTTGCTTCGCTGGTGCGGTCCGCCAGGGGGATGAACAGCAGCAGGGTGCTGATCAGGAAAGGCGTCAGGATGTTGCGCATCCCGTAAAAGCTGAAGCGTTCGCAAGCCTCGTTCGTGATGATGTAGGGAATTTGCCGCGGTAACGGCCCGTATCCCTGCTGGTCATTTTGTGACATCAAATCTCCCGAATCGTTGTAGTTTGACTACTCGTAAAAACACTAAGTCTTTGAAATTAAAGGATTTTGCTATGTTGCGACCTGGGCTCTAATGCTGTATATTATCTACAGAGACATTTGAGGAAGCGACATGAACAAAGAGTGGTGGAAAGAGGCGATTATCTATCAGGTCTATCCGCGTAGCTACCAGGATAGTAACGGCGACGGTGTGGGCGACCTGCCCGGCATCACCGCCCGCCTGGAGTACATCGCCAAGCTGGGCGTAGACATCGTCTGGATCTCGCCTTTCTTCAAGTCGCCGATGAAGGATTTCGGCTACGACGTTTCCGACTACTGCGATGTCGACCCCCTGTTTGGCACGCTGGCCGATTTCGATGTGATGATCGCCAAGGCGCACAGCCTGGGCCTGAAGATCATGATCGACCAGGTGATGTCGCACACCTCTGAAGACCACCTGTGGTTCAAGGAGAGCCGCTCTTCGCGCGATAACCCGAAGTCCGACTGGTACGTGTGGGCCGACCCTCTGCCGGACGGGAATCCGCCTAACAACTGGCTGTCCGTGTTCGGCGGCTCCTCGTGGCAGTGGGATTCGCGCCGCAAGCAGTATTACATGCACAATTTCCTGGTCAGCCAGCCGGACCTGAACTTCCACAATCCGGAAGTGCAGCAGGCCCACCTGGATGCGCTGCGTTTCTGGCTGGAGCGCGGCGTCGACGGGGTGCGCATGGACGCCTGCAATTTCCACTTCCACGACCGTTCGCTGAAGAGCAATCCGCCGGCCCTGGTGCGCGACACCTCCACCGTCAGCGATGTGAACCCCTACGGCATGCAGGCCCACATCCACGACAAGACGCAGCCTGAGAACGTGGCTTTCCTGGTCAAGCTGCGCAAGCTGCTGGATGAATACGGCGCGGTCGCCATCGGCGAAGTGGGGGCCGACGATTCCCTGGCCGTGATGGCCGAATACACCGAAGGCGGCGACAAGCTGCATCTGGCCTACAGCTTCAATCTGCTGACCGCCGTGCACACCGCCGCCCATATTCGCAAGCAGGTGGAGGACTTCGGCACGCGCGTGAAGGATGGCTGGGGCTCCTGGTCGGTCGGTAATCACGACGCGGCCCGAGTGGTCACGCGCTGGGAAGGCCAGTCCAATCCTTTCGCATTCGCCAAGCTGGTGCTGGCCATGCAGCTGTCCCTGCGCGGTACGCCTTGTCTGTATCAGGGCGACGAGCTGGCCTTCAGCGAAGCGGATGTGCCATATGAACTGATCCAGGACCCGTACGGCAAGACCTTCTGGCCCGAATTCAAAGGCCGCGACGGCTGCCGCACGCCGATCGCCTGGACACAGGAAGCCAACGGCGGCTTCACCGAAGGCACGCCCTGGCTGCCAGTGGCGCAGGAACACATTGCCGTTGCAGCCTCCGTGCAGGAAGCCGATCCGGAGTCGCCGCTGAACTTCGCTCGCCGCATGATCGCCTGGCGCAAGACCATGCCGCAGCTGACGCACGGCGATATCCGCTTCTTCGATGTGCCGGAACCAGTGCTGGCGCTGGAGCGCAGCGCTGCCGGTGAGCGCAGCGTGATCGCCGTGTTCAACCTCGGCGCGGAGCCGGTCAGCGTCGCACTGCCGCAAGCGGCGGGTGCAGAAAAGCTTGCGCAGCCTGGCTTGCCGGGCGATGTGGTGGAAGGGCAGGTGAAGCTGCCAGGCTACGGCGCCTGGTTCGGCTACGCGAAGTAACAACAAACAAACCCCGTCACTGCACGGGGTTTGTTTTTTCGGGTATCCTTGCGGCCGTTGTTGAATAAAACTCAAGAAATAAAAAAGACCATGAAACAAGTAGAGGCAGACACCAAAACGACCCGCGGCGCCTTTGCCGACGGACCGCGCCTGCTGGCGGATATTGGCGCCACCCACGCCCGTCTCGCGCTGCAAACGGCGCCCGGCGAATTCAAGTCCGTGCGTGTGCTCCAATGCGACGACTTCACGGGCATCGTGCCTCTGTTGCGCAGTTATCTTGCGGATCATGGCAACATCAATCTGAATCACGGCGCGCTGGCGCTGGCCAATCCGGTGCATGGCGATTACATCCGCATGACCAACCGCGACTGGCAATTCTCCACCGACGAAGTGCGCCGCGAGCTGGGCCTGCACACGCTGCTGGTAGTGAACGACTTTACCGCGCTGGCGATGGCCATCCCGGGCTTCAAGGACGAAGACCTGATGAAGGTCGGGGGCGGCGCACCGGCGCAGCAGTCGGTGATCGGCGTGCTCGGTCCCGGCACCGGTCTGGGCTGCTCCGGCGTGATCCCGACGGTGGACGGCTATGTCACGCTGGGTTCCGAAGGCGGCCACACGAATTTCGCGCCGGCCGATGAACGCGAATACGCCATCCTGCAATATGCATGGCAGACCTGGCCGCACGTATCGAACGAACGCCTGATTTCCGGCCCCGGCATGGAAATCATCTACCGCGCGCTGGCGCGCCGCAATGGCCTGAACGTGCGCGACCTGACGTCGCAGCAGATTATTGCCGGCGCCCTGAAAGACAAGGACGCGCTGTGCATCGAAGTGCTGGAATGCTTCTGCGCCATGCTGGGCGGCGCGGCGGCGAACCTGGCGGTGACGCTGGGTTCCTTCGGCGGCATCTTCATCGGCGGCGGCATCGTGCCGCGCATGGGCGAGTGGTTCAAGGCTTCGCCATTCCGCTCGCGCTTTGAAGCCAAGGGGCGTTTCTCGTCCTACCTGGCCGATATCCCAACCTATGTCATCACCACGCCGAATCCCGCTTTCTACGGCGTGGCGACGATTCTGTCCGAGCACCTGCGCGGCCGCACCGGCGCCAACACCCTGATGGACCGCGTGCAGCAGATGCAGAGCGAGCTGACGCCGGCGGAACAGCGCGTGGCGCAGCTGGTGATCGAGCAGCCGCGCCTTGTACTGAATGAGCCAATTGCCGATATCGCGCGTCTGGCCGATGTCAGCCAGCCGACCGTGATCCGTTTCTGCCGCTCGCTGGGCTTCCAGGGGCTGGCGGACTTCAAGCTGAAGTTTGCATCTTCGCTGACCGGCGCCATCCCGGTGCGCCACAGCCAGGTACGCGTCTCCGACAGCACGCACGACCTGAGCGCCAAGGTGATCGACAATACCGTGTCGGCCATCCTGAAGTTCCGCGATCAGCTGGACGTGCGCTCGCTGGACCGCGCCATTGCGCTGCTGGCGAAGGCGAAGAAGGTCGAGTTCTACGCCATGGGCAATTCGCGCGTGGTGGCGCTGGACGGCCAGCACAAGTTCTTCCGCTTCCGCATTCCGACCGCCGTGTATGGCGATTCGCATTTGTTCACGCTGGCGGGCGAGTTGCTGAGCCAGGGCGATGTCGTGATTGCGATTTCCAATTCCGGCAAACTGCCGGAGCTGCTGGAAGCCGTCGAGGCCGCACGGGCATCGGGCGCCGACGTAATCGCCATCACCACCAGCCAGTCGCCGCTGGCGAAGAAGGCCACGGTCTGCCTGGCGGTTGACCACACCGAGGACAGCTCCACCTTCCTGTCCATGATCTCGCGCATTCTTCAGCTGCTGCTGATCGATATTCTGTCCGTCGGCATTTCGCTCGACGAACAGAATTCCGCATTGGTGCTGGAGCGTAAGCAGAACGGCACCGTGCAGGAGAGCCGCAAGCTGCTGATTTCCCACCTGGACAATTAGCACGCAACGGCGGATCAATGATCCGCCCCACACCGGAGAAGAAGGCGTAGGGCGGGTCATTGACCCGCCGTGTATGCGTCGCCGTTACAGCATATCCTTCAGCTGGAAGTAGAGCATGCCGAGCACCAGGGCGGGAGTGCGCAGCAATGCGCCGCCGGGGAATTCGGCGTGTCTGACGCGGGCGAACAGGTCGAAGCGTTCCGCCTGTCCCGCGATGGCTTCGGCGACCAGCAGGCCCGCCATGCCGGTGAAGGCCAGTCCGTGGCCGGAGAACCCCTGCATATAGTAGATGTTCGGATCGGCGCGGCCGATATCGGGCGCGCGGTTCATGCTGATGTCCACGAAGCCACCCCACGCATATTGCACCGGCACGTCCTGCAACTGCGGGAACACCGCTACCATGCGGCGCCGGATGCGCTCAACCAGATTGGCGGGCGTCTTGCCGCTGTAGCTGTCGCCCGCGCCGAACAGCAGGCGATTGTCTGCGCTCAGGCGGAAGTAGTCCAGCACGAAATTGGTGTCCGACACGGCGCTGCGCCGCGGCAGCAATTCTTCGGCGCGTGCTTGGGACATCGGTTCGGTGGCCACAATGTAAGTCCCAACCGGCATGATGCGCGCACTTATGCGCGGCGCCAGCCGGCCATATTCCGCGAGATAGACATTCCCCGCCAGTACCAGGAAGCGCGCGCTCACCTGGCCTTGCGCCGTTTGCGCGGCAGGCGCCGCGCCGCGTTCGAGCCGCAGCACGGGGGAGTCCTCAAAGATGCGCACGCCCGCTGCCAGCGCAGCGCGGCCCAGACCCAGCGTGTATTTGAGCGGTTGCACATGGCCGCCGCCCGCGTCGGCCACGCCTGCGTAAAAGCGTTTGCTGCAGATCCAGTGCGGCATCTCCTTCGGCGTGATCCAGTGCAGGGGATAGCCATACACCGACTCCACATGCTTGCCCCACTGTTCCAGCGCGCGCATCTTGCCGGGCTTGACGGCGAGGCTCAGCGCGCCGGGCGCGTAGTCGCAGTCGATCTGGTATTTCTGCATGCGCTTGTGCATCAGCTTGATGCCCGCCACGGATGCGTCCCAGGCGCGGCGCGCATCCTCTTTTGGCAGCTGGCGCTCGATGGCACATTCGCCATCGGAGCCAAAACCCGGCAGCACTTGTCCGCCATTGCGTCCCGAGGCGCCCCAGCCGATGCGCTGGGCCTCCAGCAGCACCACCGAATAGCCGCGCTCCGCCAATTCCAGCGCGGCGGACAAGCCCGCCAGTCCGCCGCCAATGACGCACACGTCCGCGCTGACGCTACCGCTTAGCGGTGGTAGAGGAGCGGGGCGCTGCACGTCCGCTTCATAGAACGAGTTTTCGATGACGCCGAGTTCCTTTTGCAGCAGCATGATCAGCCAACGCGAAAGTTGGGGAACTGCCAGGGATCGGCCGGATCGTGCGGTTCCTCGAACAGCGGACTTCGTCCCTTCAAAGGCGTCCAGTCGCCATAGATGCCGGCCAGCTCGCCGAGGTAGGGCGCTGCGATCTGCATCACCAGCTGGTCGTCGATATCGTCCGGTTCCACCACGCCGCAGTCGGGATTGCGGATTGCCCACACCATGCCCGCCAGCACGCCGGCCACGACCTGCAAGGAAGTGGCCGAGTTGTGCGGCGCCAGCTCGCGCGCCTTGGCTATGCTCAGGCGCGAGCCGTACCAGTAAGCGCCTTTCGCATTGCCCATCAGGAGCACGCCCAGTTCGTCCATGCCGCTGTCGATTTCCTCGCGCATGATGCGACGCTGCGATTGCAGCTTCCAGTTCTTGCCCGCGACTTCGTGCAGCGAGAGTACGGCGTCATCGCAGGGGTGATAGGCGTAATGCACGGTAGGGCGGTAAATCACTTCATTGTTCTCGCGCAGCGTGAGATGGTCGGCGATCGAGATCGATTCCGCATGGGTGACGAGAAAGCCGTGGTAGGGGCCTTCGCCAGGTGTCCAGCTGCGCACGCGCGTGCCGATGCCGGGCCGCTTCAGATAGATGGCCGCATCGCTGCCGTAGCCGTGGCGCTCGGCATCGATGGGCCAGTGCTGCTCGTGGCTGCCCCAGCCCAGCTCCGCCGGCTGCAGGCCTTCGCTGACAAAGCCGTCCACCGACCAGGTGTTGACGAATTCGTCGCGCTGCTTGCGCCGGCCGGAGAACTGCGTGTCGCGCTCGGCGATGTGGATCACCTTGATGTCCAGTTGCCGCGTCAGACGCGCCCACTCTTCATAGCAGTCTGGCCGCTCCACATCGAGATGCAGGTCGCGCGCCATATTCATCAGCGCCTGCTTGACGAACACCGAGGCCAGGCCGGGATTGGCGCCCTGTGTCATCACGGCCGTGGCGCCATGGCGCTTGTCCAGCCGGAAGGCCAGCATGGCTTCGCGCAGTGCGTAGTTGGAGCGCTGCGACAGGGTGAGATGCTCGTCCTGATAAAAGCCGGCCCAGGGCTCGGTGCAAGTGTCCAGATACAGCACGCCGTGGCGCCAGCAATAGCGCACCAGGTCCAGGCTGGAGACGTCGACCGACAGATTCAGCAGAAAGTCGCCTTCCTTCAGGTGCTGGCCAAGAATGCTTTCGTAATTGCCTTCGGTGAGGGGCAAGGCGTCGAAAGCAATGCCGTACTCCCCGGCGATGCCGCTGTCGTCCGGGTCGCGCGACAGTATCCGCACTTGCGATGGCTGAAGATCAAGATGCCGAAACAGCAGAGGCACCATGGCTTGCCCGATGCTGCCAAATCCCAGAATGAGCAGGCGGCCAGGGAATGCCGCGTATTTGATGTCGTTGTCCATGAAGCCATTGTGGGTAAGCGCCGGCGCGGCTTCCATGCGGCACTTCACATTAAACGCAGGGCTTGCAATTTGCCGGGAATGGTTTACGATATATCTTATTGCGATATATCTTAAGGAGAAATTCCACATGTTCCACTTTTTCCGAGGTCACCACCATCCACGTATGCACGGCCATCATCATTTCCACCGCGGCGGCGGCGGTGGACGCGGTCCGAAAATGTTCGATGCGGGCGCCATGCGCTATGTCGTGCTGCAGCTGATCGCCGAGAAGCCGCGCCACGGCTATGAAATCATCAAGGAACTGGAGCAGCGCGCCGGTGGCGGCTACTCGCCCAGCCCGGGCGCCATTTATCCGCTGCTGTCGATGCTGTGCGATATGGGCCACGTGTCCGTGAGCCTGGACGGCAACAAGAAGCTGCACACCATTACCCCGGAAGGCCAGGCTTTCCTGGATGAGAACCGCCAGATGGTGGATGCCTTCGTATCCCGCCTGTCCGAGTCGGGCGAGGGCGGTGGCGATATCCGCATGCTGATGCATGCATTGAAAGAGGCCGTGATCGTGCGCGCCCGCGACCACGCAGCACCTCGCGAGCGGCTGGATCAGATCAGGGCTATCCTGAAACGTGCAACCGACGAAATCAACCAACTACCCTGATGACAACAACACTAACACCTCAACGCGAGCGCGCAGTCCTGTGGCTGCTGGCGCTCACCCAATTTACCGTCATCATGGACTTCATGGTCATGATGCCGCTGGCGCCGCAACTGATGAAGGCCTTTTCGGCCAGTGCGGCGCAGGTTTCCGGCGCGGTATCGGCTTACGCCTGGTGCGCCGGCCTTTCCGGCCTGCTGGCCGCAACCTATATCGACCGCTTCGACCGCAAACGCCTGCTATTGATAGTCTTCCTGCTGTTTAATGTGTCGAATCTGGCCTGCGCGCTGGCGCCGAATTTCCACACGCTGGTGCTGTCGCGCGCTTTCGCCGGCCTGACCGGCGGCGTGCTGGGCGCCATCGGCATGGCCATCATCAGCGATGTGATTCCGCAGGAACGCCGCGGCGCTGCCACCGGTATCGTGATGACTTCCTTCAGCATGGCCGCCATTGCGGGCGTGCCGATGGGCGTGATGCTGGCGGCGCACTTCGGCTGGCAGATGCCGTTCTATCTGCTGGTGGTGTTCTCGATGCTGATCTGGCTCACCGCCTGGCGTGTGATGCCGTCCATGACCGAGCATCTCGGCAAGGCTGCGCCGCTGGCGCGGGTGCTGCCTGATCTGGTGGCCTTGTTCCGTGTACCGGCGCATCTGCGCGCCTTTCTGCTGACCTTTGTCACGGTGATGTCGGGCATGCTGGTGATTCCGTTTATTTCGCCTGTCCTGGTCGGCAATCTCGGCGTGGCGCCGGCGGATATCACCTGGATCTATATGTGCGGCGGGCTTGCCACGCTGTTCAGCTCTCGCCTGATCGGCGGCTGGGCGGACCGCGTCGGCAAGCACCGTGTGTTCCGCTACGTGGCGCTGTTCTCGATGCTGCCGATCCTGCTGATGACGCACCTGCCGCATTGGCCGCTGCTGGCGCTGATGGCCTTCTTCCCATTCTTCATGGTGTCGATCTCGGGCCGTGTGGTGCCGCTGCAGGCACTGTTGACGACCGTGCCGGAGCCGCACAAGCGCGGCGCCTTTCTCAGCGCGAACGCCGCGGTGCAGCAGGTAGGCACCGGCCTCGGCGCCTTGCTGGGTGGCCTGCTGCTGAACACCGAAGCGTCGGGCCGCATCAGCGGCTACGGCGCCAATGGCCTGATCGCTGCGTGCACCACGCTGTTCGCGGTATGGTGGGTGGGACGCGTGCAGGGCGTACCTGCGCCTGCCGCGCCTATTCGTTCGCCTGCTTGACGATCAGGTCCAGAAGTTTCTGCGCGCCTTCCAGCACCGGCGCCGCCAGCTGGTCGCGCGCGATGTCGCCGAAGCCGCCTTCGCGTACGCGCAGGCCTTCGGTGGACAGGAAACTGAAACGCACCAGGCCGGGCGTGGAAGCGCCTCCGCGTTTCTGGGCCGTGGCCTTGGCGGCGGCAGGAATCGCCGCAGCCACCAGCAGTTTGGCTTGCTGCGCCACGTCTTCCGGCGCGCCATCGTAGACAGCGATGCGGCCGGTGTGATTGATGTAGCGTACGCGCCCGTCGGCATAAGCGGCCAGCGTATCCAGGCTGCCTTCCAGCGGCACTTCGACCACGATGCCCAGCAATTCGGCGGCCGGCACTTCGTGGCCGTTGGTGCGCAGCCAATGCGCGGCCAGCAGGCGCACGCGGCTTTCTTCATTCGCGTCCTGCACGATGGCCTGGACCACGCGTACATCCGGCTGATCGCCAAACAGCGGCGAGCCGCCCTGCGATGGATCGTCGCAGAACAGCATGGCGTGCACCGTATTCAGTTCATCGGTTTTATACGGTGCCGCGGGCGCGGACTTCTTCGCGCCAAATAACTTCTTGAACATCTTTTACCATCCAGTGAGTGCTTCAACTTCATTGACATGGCGCCAGCTGGGGCGGGCGCGCATCATGTCGGCATACTTTTTCAATGCCGGCCATTCGGTAGCGGGGCGCGGCATATTGCGCGACCAGCGCATATACATGGTCAGCATCAGGTCCGCGCCGCTGAACTGCTCGCCCAGCAGGTAAGGGCCGCCGGCCGACAGGCGCGCATCCAGCGCGGAAAAGCCGGTTTCGATTTTCTTGCGCAGCGCATCCATCACCGCCGGCTGCTCCTTGCTGCAGCCGATATCGCTGGGGTAGAACCATTCGCGGAACGGCACGGCGAGATTGTAGACCATCCACATCATCAGTTCGGTCCATTCGGCATGCGCCAGGGTACCGGATTGCGGCGCCAGGCCGGAATCCGGATGGCGGTCGGCCAGGATCATCATCAGCCCCGCCGCTTCGCGCAGCGGTTTGCCTTCCACCACCATGGTGGGCACGCGGCCGTCAGGATTCAGGCGCAAATATTCGGGGCTGCGCTGCTGGCCGCCTTCCAGGTCCACTTCCACCAGTTCGTAGGGAACGCCGATTTCCTTCAGTGCCGCATGAATGGCCATGCTGGCGCCGCCTTTGCCGTAGTAGAGCGTGTACATGAAGTCTCCTTACTGTGCGCTGCCGCGCTGGAGCGGCTGCTTGTCCTTGCGCCAGCGGTCGAGCGTCAGCAACTCGCCGCTGACGTCGTCCTCCACAAGAATATCGCCGCGTTGGGTGGGCACGAGGAAGCTCTGCCAGGCTTGCGCAGCATCCTCGCCGTTTTCAACAAAGGTGAACTGGTAGTAAGGCTTGCCCTCGACGTCGCGCGGCGCCGGGTCGTATTCAATGACGGCGCCATGCAGCTTGCCGCCGCTGCGCTTTTCAATCGCATCCGACCACGCTTTCAGCTCCGGCAGGGACATCAGCATTTCCGCTGCCTGGTCGCGCGACAGGGCGGCATCCGTGGCACCCGCAGCCTTCGATGGCGCCGGCGCGACGCTGGTCACCGCCGCTGCCATGGCAGGCGGCGTGGCTTGCCCGGTCTTCAGATACCACGCTCCCAGCCCGACGGCCAGCAGCCCGGCAACGATGCCGGCAATGGCGGAATTTCTGATGGGATTGCGCTCGCTCATATCGGTGGTCCGGATTACAGGAGCGCTCATACTACCAGACCGTTGGCCCATGCGGCCGCAGTTCGCCGGGCTCAGCGGCTGGCGGCCAGTTTCAGGGCGGCGGGGCGCCCGGTTGCCATCGGCTGCGGCACGGATGCGGCGCTGTGCCGGTCGATACGGAAGCGGCTGACGGCGCGCGCCAGTTTGTCCGATTGCTGCTGTAGCGATTGCGCAGCGGCGGCCACTTCTTCAACCAGAGCGGCATTCTGCTGTGTGGCCTGGTCCATTTCCACCACCGCGCGGCTGCACGACACGATGCCGGCATGCTGTTCCGCACTGGCATGGCGTATCTGCACCATGATCTCTTCCACGCGCGCCACACTGCTCACGATATCGTGCATGGCGTTGCCGGTTTGCTCCACCAGCACCGCCCCTGACTGGGCGTGCCGGGTGGCGGCAGAAATCAGCTGGCCGATCTGATGCGCCGCTGCGGCCGAGCGCTGGGCCAGCTGGCGCACTTCGGCGGCGACGACCGCAAAGCCGCGGCCCGCGTCGCCGGCACGCGCTGCTTCCACGGCTGCGTTGAGGGCCAGGATGTTGGTCTGGAAGGCGATGCCGTCGATCAGGCCGATGATTTCGGCCATTTGCGAGGCGGAGGATGCGATGTCCTGCATGCGCTGCGTGACGGCGGCTACGGACTCGCCACCGCGTGCCGCGGCAGTTGCAGCCTGCCGCGCAAGGTGATCGGCTTGGTCGGCGTTGGCGCTGTTCTGCTCCACGGTGGCGCTGAGCTGCTCCATTGCCGCTGCGGTTTCCTCCAGGCTGGCGGCCTGCTGCTCGGTGCGCGCCGACAGATCGAGATTGCCGGCGGCGATCTGCGCGGAGGCGGACGCGATCTGGTCGGTGTCGGCCCGCACGTCGCTTACCAGTTGGCCGAGGTGATCGCGCATATGCTCCATCTCGTACATCATGCTGCTGCGGTCGCCGTCGCGCAGCGCGATGGCGCCGGTCAGATCGCCGTCGGCAATGCGTGCGGCGGTACGCGCCGCTTCATCCGGCTCGCCTCCGAGCTGGCTGCGCAGGCGGCGAGTAATCAGCGTGGCCACGGTGCCGGAGAAGAGCAGGGCCAGCGCGCCCAGCACCAGCATTTGCATCTGGGTGTGGGCGTAAGCGGCAGCGGCCTGCTCGCGCGTTGCGTTCATCAGATCCACCTCATGCGTGATCTCGCCGGACAAGGCATCGCGGCAGGATTGCAGCATGGGCTTGACTTCGTTGTTCAGGTAATCACGCGCTTCCGCATCGTGACCGCTGCGTACCATGCCAATCAGCTGCTGCTGGCCTTCCGCATAGGCGCGCATGACCGTTGTCACGCGCGCCAGCACTGCCTGGCCTTCCTGTGTTGACACGCGCTGGCGCAGCCTGGCCATGCTCGCTTCGGCCTCATCGCGATACTTGGCAATATTGTCAATCTGGCGCTGCTGCACGGCCGCATCGCTGGTGAGCATGAGATTGCGCAGCGAAACGGCGATGTCGGTCAGGCGCAGACGGACGTCGGTCGCCAGTTCGATCTTGGGCCAGCGGTCGTCCGCCATCGAAGCAGTAAGGGTGTTCAGCTTGGCCTGTTCGCTGAGGCCGAGGACGATAACGACGGCAAGGAAAGCGCATACGGTGCCATAGCCTGCCATGAGCAAGGTGACGACCTTGAAGCGAGAGGTTTTCATGCTGGGTCCGATCCGTTGAGGGGCACAGCGACAGGATATGCTGCGGCATCAGCATCGGAGGGCTACAGTTCAGGGCTTTATTGAACGGTACAGCCGGCAGCGTGCAGGGGACGGCGTCCGCACATTTCGCCCACTAGCAGTCCGAGCATGCGCACCGCGGCTTCGATTTCCGCGCTCCACGCATAGCTGTAATTGAGGCGGATGCAGTGGCGGAACTCGTCACCCGTGGAGAACATGTTTCCCGGACCGATGCTGATGCCGCGCTCCTGCGCACGGGCGTACAGTTCCAGCGCGTCCACGCCGTCGGGCAGTCCGACCCACAGCAGGTAACCGCCTTGCGGCTGGCTGACCGTGGTCCCGTCGGGGAAGAAGCGCTGCACGGCGGACGCCATGATCTTCGCCTGCTGGCCGTAGGCTTTGCGGATTCGGCGCAGGTGGTAATCGTAGCCGTCGTTCTGCAGGTATTCGGCAATGGCCATTTGCGGCAGGGAGGATGTGGTGAGCGTGTTCAGAAATTTCAGTTTTTCGACGGCGGCCTTGTAGCGGCCCGGCAGCGTCCAGCCGATGCGGTAGGCGTTGCTCAGGCTTTTGGAGAAGGAATTGCAGTAGAGGACCAGGCCTTGGGTATCCAGCTGCTTCAACGAACCGGGATGGCTATCGCCGTAATACAGCTCGTGGTACACGTCGTTCTCGATGACCGGAAGGTTGTAGCGGTTCAGCAGGTCCATCAGCTCGCGTTTGCGGCCGGGCGGCATCTGAAAGCCAAGCGGGTTCTGGAAGTTGGGCATGACGATACAGGCCGTGACCGATTCTTCAACGATGGCGCGCTCCAGATCTTCGGGATCGATACCGGTCTGCGGGTCGGTCTTCACTTCCACCGCGCGCATGCCCATGCGCTCGATGGCGTGCAGCAGGGCGTAGTAGGTGGGCGATTCGACGGCGATGGCGTCGCCGGGACTTGCCACCGCTTGCAGGCAGAGATTGATTGCCTCGGTAGCGCCGACGGTGACGATGATTTCATTCGCGTTGACTGCCAGCCCGTGCTCCAGATGGCGGCGCGCGATTTGCCTGATCAGTTCAGGATTCCCTGGCGGCAGGTCGGCCATCATATTCCAGTGCGCGTTGCGGCGGCCGATATTGTGCGCGTACTGATTCAGCTTGAGCCAGGGATAAGGAGAAGGATCGGGATAAGGCGAGCCTAGAGGGATGCTGCCCTGGGTGATGGAGCGCAGCGTGGTCAGCACCAGCGCCATTCTGTCCATGTCCGCGGTACGTGCCAGCACAGCGGGAGACGGCGATTCAATTAACGCCGCCTGCGGCAGCAAGGGGCGGCGTCGCACGAAGTATCCGGACTGTGGACGGCTCTCGATCACCCCCTGGCTTTCCAGCAGCAGGAAGGCGCGGATCACGGTGGAGATGCTCAGGCAATGATGCTGGCTGGTCTGGCGCACGGACGGAATGCGCTCGCCTTCCCTGATCACTCCTTGTGCGATCAGGGATGTGATGTCTGCAGCCAGTGCCTCGTAACGTTTCACGACCATCTCCATAATCCGATGATGGTCAGCTTAAGGTCCTTTGCCCGCGCTGGGCACTATACCTTCGTTTAGGATAAACGTTTATGCACGGCGCGTTTTTGCGGTGGCCCAGACGATGGGCAGGCCAAAGAAGAACATATGCGACAGCAGGTCCAGCGTGGTCGCCAGCGGTTTGAACGATACCTTGCCTGGGAAGGCCGACAGGGGCAGCACGGCCAATCGCATCACCAGGAAGACAATGATGCCGAAGACAATGGCGGTGATCACTGGCTTGTTCGTCAGCGCCGGAATCTGTCTTGCGGCGAGCAGGAACATGGCCATCCACACAAAGCTCAAGGCGAAATGACAAAGCAGCCCAAGCGCCGCCGCCGCCGCCCCGCCGTCAAACGCCGCCTTACCCAGCAAGCCACTGGCCACAATCTGCAGCAAACGCTCCGCCGTCAGCCCGTTATAGATCGCGAAGCAGATCGCAAACGTGATATCCAGCAGCCCCGCAATGCCGCCGCCGATTAAAACCGCTTTGGGAATGGACCAACGCTGCATAATCACTCTCCGGAAGATGGTTTGTAGTACGCGTCCATGATGACCATGAAGATAAAGCCGTTTGCGGTCGGAGCTCGGTACGCGCCCCGTGCTCCCAGGATGTCGGCGGCGATGCCGGTCATCTCCCATGCGTCGGCTTGTTCCGCTGGCCAGATGGGTACCGTCAGATGCGGGTAATCGCGGTCTTCGCCAAACTCTCGCACCGCATGGACCCGGGAGCGCACTGGTTCGAGCAAACTGAAATTGGCCCATGACCACATCCACGTATTGCTGCTGTTCGAAAAGGTTCCTACGAATTCGACGTCGGCAATCAGGTCGAGACGATCTGACTCTGAGAAGATGAGTTGGGCCGATTCCTGGTGATAGTCCCAGCGGGAATAATCGTTAATCGGGAATTCTGAGAACAGTGCGTTCTGCTTCGCTTGGAGCGCGTGACATTGATCGCCTGCGTAGTCCCGCCACTCGGAGAGAGCCTGATCTTTCAAGCGCGAGACGCTTTTGGCAATCCCATCCTCATAGCAGCCGGTGCAAAGCATTTTGACTTCAAGCTCGGCTTCATTTTGCTCATTCCACTCGCCTTCACGTTCAAAGGCGGCATTGCATTCGCTGCACCAGGCATCGGGCCAGGCATCGTCTGGAGCCGGGAAGTCGCAAAACCATTTTTGAGCCGGATCTTTAGCGAGGTGGCTGCAGACATAGGTTGGCGCAGTTTGTCCATGGGCGTCGCAGCTGATCAGATCGGAATCGTCCTGCACCTTACCGTCCCTGAAATTGTGAATCAGGCAAGAATATCAGGTTTCCGGATTGGCAAATAAAAAAGCCTGCACGTGGCAGGCCTTCTCATCGAGAGCGCAGAGCGATCAGGCTTTGCGGCGCAGGGTGAAGCCCAGCAGGCCGAGGCCGAGTACGACGCTGGCCAGGGTGCCTGGTTCCGGCACGGTGGTGCTCACGGAGACGTTATCGAGCGAGCCGCCGACGCTGTCCGAGGTGCCCACTGCGCGGAATTGCAGTTCGGTGGACGGGCCGAAGCCCTGCAGCTGCAGGGAAACGTGCTGCCAGTGGTTGCCGGCCGTGCTGCTATTGCCGCTGAAGACGCCGACGGACTGGCCAGCCCACAGCACTTCAATCGCGTTGGTGCTCCAGCTGGTGTATTCGCGCGGCGAGTAGTCGAAGGACACGGTGTACGAGTAGTCCGCCATGGTGTTGAAGCTCTGGCTGATCCAGCTGTTGGCGCTGGTGTCCAGCTCGACGTACATCGAACCATTGGAGGCGGCGCCGGACACATTGTTGCGAACTTCGACGCCGTTCTGGCCAACGGTCCAGTTGTTCATACTGGACAGCGTGGTCCAGCTGCCATTGCCGACCGCATTGGCTTGCGGATTCAACCGGTCGACGCAACACATTGATAAAATCGTTGAGCCGGCGTTTCGTAGTCTAACGTTTTTCTTGGCCGCTCATTCAGTCGATTGGCGATGGCGTCGAGCTGACCTTGCGAGTAAGTAGATAGATCCAGCCCCTTTGGCAAATACTGTCTCAGCAAGCCATTGGTATTCTCATTCGACCCACGTTGCCAAGGATTTCGTGGGTCGCAAAAGAATACTTCGATATCGGTCGCCAGCTTGAAACGCTTGTGATCTGCTAGTTCTGAACCTCGATCCCATGTGAGCGACTTGTAGAGTTCCTGTGGCAGCTTCATCGCATGCTGGATTAACGCATTTACGACTGTTTCGCTATCCTTGTGCGCTACCTTCACCAGCATCACATAGCGAGTCTGGCGCTCGACCAGCGTGATGATCTGGCTGTTGTGACTGCCACATAAAAGATCCCCTTCCCAATGGCCGGGAACTGCCCGATCTTCAGCCGTAGCGGGGCGTTCGCTAATCGAAATCGCATCGACGATGCGGCCGTGATCCTCAGTTTTCTGCGTGTGGTGGCGTGAGCGACGCATTACTCGAGTGCGACGCAAATGCTCAGTAAGCTCCTTCTTTAAGGCGCCACGAGCCTGGATGTATAGGCTACGATAAATCGTTTCGTGTGACACTTGATGAGCCTTATCGCCAAGGTATGCGCGCCTGAGCCATCCAGCAATTTGCTCCGGTGACCATTGCAGTTGAAGCTTCGCAGCCACCGTTTCAGCCAGCGCAGGGTTCTCTGCCAGTCTACAGCGCTTAGGGCGCCTTGCTCGATCCCAGGCGCGCTTGTCGGCCTGGCTGGCACGGTACAGAGCCTGCCCACCATTACGCTTGATTTCCCGGCTGATGGTGGAAGGCGCTCGACCAAGCGAAGCAGCAATCTTCCGAACCGATGCACCCGCTACCAGCGAACGTGAGATGTCTTCGCGTTCGGCAATGGTTAGCGCTAACCTGGATCGGGAACGCTGAGCAGGACTAATCCCCCCGTTCCGAATAAGAATTCCCTGAATTGCGCCGTGACTTCGGCCAAAAAGCTGGGCAATATGCTGCAGAGATTCACCTTGACGCCAGCGCTCCCACATCAATGCCTTCTGCTCGTCAGTGTAATAGATTCGGGGTTTGCGTTTCATGGCAACACTCCTCCTGCCTAAGCAGTTTATAGTGTTGCGTCGACCGGTTGAATCCGCA